>Ga0207891_1000004_pt1 | contig 769725 bp, 725 predicted proteins | sample LinPmetageLP50_FD_184061 | JGI IMG/M metagenome (GOLD analysis project Ga0207891, IMG submission 184061) | Marine viral communities from the Pacific Ocean - LP-50 (SPAdes) | ecosystem: Environmental > Aquatic > Marine > Oceanic | place: Pacific Ocean | collected 2011-08-27
TATAAAACACTATATTGAGCGCTTCTATAATACTGAACGGCTCCACAGTAGCCTTGGTTACCGGACTCCGCTAGAGTTCGAGGGAGCTAACTAATGAGGGCGTGTCTACTTTTTTGGGGGAATACCACTCTGACTGGTATCACAGTTCCAGTTGGAAAAATGGCGAATTAGCAGCCACAATCTGTAGCCTGTAGACATTCACATCCGTAGTAGAGGTCTTTATGCCATCATCTTGCAGTATTCCCGGCCTGAACGTAGCCCGTAGCCGCTTTCCGGAGCCGGAGCAGGATCTGCCAGCCGGAGACGGCGAACAAAGAATCGTTCTTGCGGGGGGGTGCTTCTGGTGTGTGGAGGCTGTGTTTCTGGCAATGGATGGCGTAAACCGCGTGGAGTCTGGCTATGCTGGCGGGTTGCAGGAAACGGCTAACTACGGAGCCGTGTGCACCGGCACTACCGGTCATGCGGAGGTGGTGGATGTGCACTACGACCCCGCCCGGGTCAGTTTTGGTGAGCTACTCCGGGTGTTTTTCTCGGTTGCTCATGATCCGACTCAGCTGAACCGACAAGGTAATGACCGGGGTACGCAATATCGCTCGGCCGTTTTTTACGAAACCCCCGAGCAAAAACGGGTTGTAGAATCTTATATTCGCCAACTCGATGAGGCTGGAGTCTATTCTGAGCCTGTAGTAACTACTTTGGAGCCGCTGGAAGCCTTTTACCCGGCCGAGGCGCATCATCAGAATTTCGCCGCCCGGAATCCTTACCAACCCTACATCATGGCAGTGGCGGCCCCTAAAATGGAAAAACTTATCGATGGCTTCAGTGACCGGCTCAAGCCGGAATACACTGCCGCCAATTCCAATGTCGATTTCAACTCCGGGGAAAACCTGGCCTGAGGAGATGAATAATGAGCAGTTCTGCTGCAGGTTATGACCTGACGCCACTGACCGAGGCGCAGGTAGAGGAGAAAGCTGCCAGCCTGACACCTGAAGAGCGCGAGGTGTTGTTGAACCACGGAACAGAACATCCGTTTTGTGGGACTTTGCTGGACAATAAACTTGCCGGTGTCTATCACTGCAGGCTTTGTGATCTTCCGCTGTTCAGTTCAAATGCGAAATTCGATTCCGGTACCGGTTGGCCCAGTTTTTTCCAGCCGTTCGACAAGGAACACATCCGCTACATTGAAGATACAAGCCTTGGCATGGCCCGCACAGAGGTGCGTTGCCCTCGCTGTGAAAGCCATCTTGGGCATGTATTTCCCGATGGCCCGCCCCCTACCGGGCAGCGCTATTGCCTGAATTCCATTGCGCTGGTGTTCCGGGAAAACGGATAAAGCCCGGAGCTGGGCGACGGCCCAGCGACTCCCCGCCCGGATTCTACTTTTGCCCACCAGTCACAGTAGATACATACTGTGCCACTGCCTGAATCTGTTCCGAAGACAGAGATTCATTGAATGCCGGCATGATCCCAACGCCGCCTGTGACGGCGTTCATGACTTGTTCTCGGGACGGTTTCAGTTCGTCCAGGTTTGGTCCGATCGCGCCGGCAGAGCCCGCATCCGAGAGGGTGTGGCAAACGGTGCAGGAAGGTTGCGCTTCCTGAGTGAATACTTTTTTTCCCTTTTCAAGATCGCTGGCGTGTACCAGGCCTGATAGGCCAATCAGCGTTATAGCCAGCAGCACTTTCGTCTTTATCATGGTTTGGCATTCCGGGAGAGACGAGGCGGCCGTTATTCCCGAACCGCCCCGTTTGTTGTTAGCTGATTGCGACTGTGACGCCGTGGTCGCTCCAGCCATTGTGACCGTAGCCACGTTCATTATCGGTGCGGCCCTCAGGCTGGACATTGCCTTGTACGTCAGCGGCCCGGCTCACAATCCGGTGTTCCCCGGCCGGCAGGTCTGCGGCCAGAACAAAGGGGCGCCACGCGTAGGGGCCAAGGTCCGGTCCCAGGAATCGGGCCGGCTTCCAGGTTTTGCCTCCATCCACGGAAACGTCAACCTTTTCAAGAGCTACGGTGCCGCCTAAGGCTACGCCGTAAATCATGTTCCGGCCACTACGCCCACTTTCCAATGGTGCGGTCACCCAGGATTTAACGTTCATTTCCCACATCGACGGCTGGTCTGGCGCGCCTTTCACGCCAACATCGCGTATGCGGTAGCCGGAGGCCTGGATCTTGGCGTCGGTCTGATTCTCGGTGCAGGCTACATTTTTCACATACTTTACGTTATTGACGCCGTAGTAACCCGGTACGACCATTCTGAGAGGGCCGCCGTGGGTGTGGGTCAGTGGTTCGTCATTCATTTCCCAAGCCAGAAGCGCAGTCTCAATCGCTCTGGTGGGCACTGAACGCTCGACCATAATGGTTTTGGGGTCAAGTCCCTCTGGAAGGGACTCACCACCGGTACCTGTGATGTACCTGGCACCGTCCACCGGGCCGCCCAGGGCTTCGAGGACATCTTTCAGAGGCACGCCGGTCCACATGACGCAACCCGCAGCGCCAACCGACCACTGGGTGCCACTGGCACCATGAGGGAAGAAGGCCCTGCCGTTACCAGAGCACTGGAGTACAGACGCGACTGTGGTAACGCCCATGCTCTTCAGCTCGCCAACTGTCAGGGTGCGAGGGTTCTTTACACCTTCGATACGTACCTCCCAGACATCCGGGTTTTCTGTAACCTCGGCCGGAGGAGCGGGTAGGTTATTGCGAACGAACAGGCGATCGCTTGCGGTAATGACACCATTACCGATGGCGCCGCGCTGGGTTTCCATGGTGTTTGCACTGTGCACAATCAGCGAGTTGCGCTCTTTCCATGCCGCGTAATCCGGCAGTGATTTCGGTTCATCGGCTTTGGCCAGTGGCGTAAAGCCTAGCAGGCTTACGGCGGCCATAGCGCCGGCACTTCCGAGCAGAAGGCTTCGGCGCCTCGGGTTTTCGAGGCTCTGATCATAGGCGTTTCGGTGCAGGGCTGTTTCCTGTTTCATGATCCGTCTCCTTATTCGGTTTGTAGTTGGACGGTGCAGGTCTGCTCTGGAATGAGCAGAATATACCCTTATGACTTATAGGTGCTGGTTGATAATTGAGCAACACTCCCGGGTGGAAATTAACCGGAAGTGTGCTTTAGATGGCTTGGCTGAGTACGAATCGGCGAGGGAGGTAGCAGGCTTAATGGGTCAGCTCGTGCTGGCTGCCACGACCGTAGACAGCAGGTAGCCGGTATACGCAACATAAACCAGCAGAAGAAGAGAGCCATCAAACCGGCTGATCACTTTGCGCCAGCCAGTAATCCCGAAGCCCATAATAAGCAGTCCAACCGTTAGCGCCAGCATCAGCGTCCAGTCCCGGTAAAGCACTTCCGGGGCTACGGACAAAGGTTGGATAACCGCCGCCAGGCCCACAACGGCGAGCGTGTTGAAGATGGCTGAGCCGAGAATGTTGCCCAGGATCAGGTCGTGTTCGTTTTTTCGGACGGCGGCGAGAGCCGAAGCCAGTTCTGGCAACGACGTGCCAATTGCCACGATGGTCAGGCCGATTACCAGGTCACTGACACCCAGGCTTTGCGCAATGGTGACGGCGCCCCAGACGAGCAGGCGGGAGCTGACAACAAGCAGAATAAGGCCAATAACCAGCCACATGATGGCTGTTTTCATCGCCATCAGTTCGCCGGTCATCTGGGCATTGGCTTCTACGGCCATCGCGTCGGCTTTGCCTCGCATTCCCTGGAAGATCGACCAACCCATTACCACGGCAAACACGCCCAGCAGTACCCAGCCATCAAGCCGTGATAGCTCGCCATCGAGTAGTTGCGCGCCTGCGATCAGGGTGAGTACTACAAGCAGGGGGAGTTCTTTCCGGAGGACCTGAGAATGAACCGCGATGGGTGCGATCACCGCAGTCAGGCCCACAATCAGCGCAATATTGGTAATGTTCGAGCCGTAACCGTTACCCAGTGCAAGCCCCGGGTTGCCATCGGCGGCTGCCATGACAGACACGGCCAGTTCCGGAGCCGAGGTGCCGAACCCGATAATCACCATGCCGATAAGAAGCGCGGGCATGCCCAGATGTTTGGCGGTGGCGGCAGCGCCTTCCACGAATTTGTCTGCACTCCAGACCAGCAATACAAGGCCGGCGATGATTGCGCCAATAGCCATTCCCATAGATAAGCCTCAGTCAGATACATTCTGCAAAAAAATCCGGCGCCAACCCTGTGGATCCAAGGGCGCAGGCACCAGGAAGGTGTGCAAGATACCGCATATGGGCGGTTAAGGTCAGCACCTTTCGGCTGAAGTGTTATGATCCGGTGCGGTCACGGGCATGAGACTAAAGTTGCGGTGATATTGCGGGTCAAAGGGGAGAAAATGCTCCAAAAGCTTGTCGCATAAGGTGTCCGTGTGATTACCTATAAGCCGACGCAACTCATTGTTCGTAAATAGAGAATGCAGCCTCAAGGTCGTACGCAGACCCGCAACGATTCACAATCGCAATTTATTATTTTCGTAAAATCCGGATAATTGCGCACACATTCAGAACGGACGCACAGGGCATCGCCATTTACCTCGCGACTCGCCTGCATCCGACAACCGCCTCTGCTGATCGTGGAGGGGTGAAAGGCTCAAAACTAGCTAGGGTGAAAAACCAATGGCCGTTAAACAGGCAGACGTAGTGCTGGTCGGTGGTGGTGTCATGAGTGCCACTCTCGGTGTGATGCTAAGGCAACTCGATCCGTCCATGAAAATCGTCATGTTGGAGCGTCTTGATCACGTTGCTCATGAAAGCACTGATGGATGGAACAACGCAGGAACCGGACACGCAGGGTACTGCGAACTGAATTATACGCCCGAGACTGAAGACGGCGATGTGGCCATCGAGCGGGCGCTGCAAATCAATGCCCAATATGAGGTTTCTCTGCAGTTCTGGTCGCACCTGGTAGAGCAGGGGCTGCTGCCGGAGCCTTCAAAATTCATTAATCGTACACCGCATCAGAGTTTTGTCTGGGGTGAAAAAGATGTGGCTTTTCTCAAGCGTCGTCATGAGCGTTTGAGCGCCCATCACTTGTTCCGCGACATGGAATACACCGAGTCGCCAAGGGATCTGGAAGAATGGATGCCGCTGGTGGTCCAGGGCCGGGATCCGATGCAGCGCGTTGCCGCGACCCGTATCCGTCATGGCTCGGACGTGGATTTTGGTTCGCTGACCCGGAATCTGGTCGAGTATCTGCAAAGCCAGCCCAATTTTGAGCTCATGCTGGGTTGCCCGGTGCATTACATCGACCAGCGTGATAATGGACGCTGGAAGCTGCGAGTAAAAAACCAGCACACAGGTGAGCAGACCAAACTGGAATCCGGTTTTGTGTTTCTCGGAGCCGGAGGTGGCGCCTTGCCGCTGCTGCAGAAATCCGGCATTGACGAGGCCCGTGGCTATGGCGGCTTCCCCGTTAGCGGTCAGTGGCTGGTGTGCCGCAAGCCCGAAGTGGTAACTCAGCATCACGCCAAGGTATATGGCAAGGCGCCTATTGGTGCGCCTCCCATGTCGGTACCGCATCTGGATACCCGTATTATCAATGGTGAGCCGGCTCTGTTGTTTGGCCCGTTTGCCGGCTTTACCACCCGCTTTCTCAAACAGGGCTCCATCTTCGATTTGTTTGGTTCGGTGCGCGCAACCAACCTCAAGCCGATGTTGTCGGTGAGCAAAAGCAACATGGATCTCACTCGTTACCTGATTGGTGAAGTGTTCCAGTCTCACAGTGATCGGGTTGAAGCGCTGCGTAACTTCTTTCCGGAAGCGGAGGAAGGCAACTGGGAACTGCGCAATGCCGGCCAGCGAGTTCAGATCATCAAGCAGGCTGAAGGTGGTGGCGGCAAGCTGGAATTCGGTACCGAAATTGTGGCTTCAAAAGACGGCACCCTGGCGGCCTTGCTGGGGGCGTCTCCAGGTGCTTCTACAGCCGCTAATGCGATGATCAGCGTGATCGAGCGTTGCTTCCCGGATAGCATCAAAACGGCTGATTGGCAGGAGCGCATGAAGCGGATGGTGCCTTCCTACGGCCAGTCTCTGGTGGATGATGAAGCGCTGCTGACGAAGGTGCGGGAAAGAACGCTCGCTACTCTGAAATTGAGCGGAAGTTGAGCTGATATTTGCGATTTTCACTCATCGGCGTAGGGTAAAGGGACATATTGAGACAAGGAGATAGCCGATGAGCGAGCAAGAATATGACCCGGAAAAGGGGTATGTCGCACTTCTTGGCTGGAGCTTGAATGCGGTAGAAGCTGCTGACAAATTCGACCGCCGTTACGTGGTTGTTGCCCCGGATTGGGCAGAGGCGTACTGCGAAGAGCATGACATTCCCTACGTGCCCTGGAACTTTGAGCGCCTCAACGACCGCTCCGTAGAAATTGCCCAGACCCTCAAGGATATGGGAGTGGACGTTTCCATCCCCCTGTTTGAAGAAACCGTTGAATGGGCCGGCGCGATCAACTCGGTGTTGATGGACAAGCCGCGACTGTTTGGCCAAGCCATGCTGTTGCGTGATAAAGCTCTGATGAAGCGCCGTGCCCAGCTTGGCGGCATCCGTGTTGGCATTTTTGAAGAGGCCCACGACAAAGGCGACGTTATCCGCTTCCTCAAGCGCGTTAACCAGACACTGCTCAAGCTTGACGGCGATCCCAACGACCCGATTCACCTGAAAGCCTTCGATAAGGCAGGTTGTCTCGGCCACCGGGTAATCCGCACACCGGACGAGGTGGATTCCATCCCGGATGAAGAGTTCCCCGTACTTATGGAATCGCACCTTGATGGCTGGGAGTTTGCGGTAGAGGCCTGGATCCATAATGGCAAGATCGCATTCCTGAACATCTCCGAGTACGTCACTCTGGGCTACTCTGTTTTCGTGCCTGCGACGCCGGATCTCGAAAAGTACCGTGACCAGATTCGCGGTGAAATCGAAAAACTGATCAAGACCTTCGATATTGATTTCGGTTTTGTTCATCCGGAATACTTCGTGACCAGCGACAGCACCATGTACTTTGGTGAAGTGGCTTATCGGCCACCCGGGTTCAAGGTTTTCGAGCTGCTTGAAAAGGCCTACGGCTTCAATGCTTATCAGGGGCTTATTCTGGCGTTCGATCCTAAAACCACGGCGGAAGAAATCAAAGCCTTCTTCCCGAAAGAGGTGGAGGATGCCAAGGGTTATGCGGGCTGCTTTGGCGTGTACCCACGTCGCAGGGTTGTCAGCAAGCTCGAGATTCCCGAAGAGACCGAGAACCACGAGTATTTTGAATCCCATGAGCTGACGCCGCCGGTTGAAGAAACCGTCACCAAGCGCACTGCGTTCGGCACTCACTGGGGCCTGGTGTATTTCTTCGGTGAGGATCCGTACGTTATGCGTGATCTGCTGAAACATCAGGAAGATCTGGATTTCTATGTATAATCGGGCGATGCATTAACAACTATAGGGCCTGGCTCAGGCCCTGAGGAACATCGTTTGAACGATCAACAATCGGGCAATGCCGCTCCTGTTGTGAATCTGGAAAAATTGGCGACAAAGCTGGATGATTCGATTCGGGTTCTGGAAGAAAGCCGGTCGTTTGCCAAGCTCGGGAAGTTGCCGCAGGTATTTGATCTTGTCCGCAGGATACTGCTGCAGCCGGGAGGCTGCGCAATCGTTGAAGCGCGAGCAGAACGTCTGGAAAACGCCGGGGTTTTTACTGGCACCGACTGGGCGGAGCCGGCGATTCTGCTCCCCTCATTAACGACCTACGCTCTGCAAAGCAAGAATACAGACACGGTGGTTATTGAAGCGCTCAGTGAGCTTCGCCTGCTGGCGGTTGCTCGCGGCACGTATTCGCACCCCTCGGTGTCTGCCGAGCAGGCCCATCATTACCTGACTCAGGTTCTCGCAATCAATCTCGGCCTGCTGTTTGGCATGACCGGCGAAGCTGAGCGCGAACAGGGCAAACTGGCACTCATCAGCCAGCACGTCGTGCAGCACGTAGCTCGGCACATTGGTTACGAACATGTTATCGATAGCCTGATTGAAGAAATCTGGCGAATTCTGCAGCAGCGGCCAATTCAGGTAGCTGGTGTGCGCAAGATGATCACACAGATTGCTATTTGCCGGGCGGAGCCAGAAGCCGATCTCGGCAGTGCAGGGCGCGGAGCAGATCGGCTGATCTCCAGCCTTTACGGCCCCACTCGAGGTTGCAGTGAAGATCCGGGTACCGTGGTTTACCAGCAGCGTCTGGAAACCATGGATTCCCAGACATTGCAGAATGAAGCCACCGGGTTTGCACGCTCCATGCACGACACCGGCCTGGTCTCTCCCTACCATGCATCCTTCGTACGCTACATTCTGGAAGGCCAGGACAATCTTCTCAGTGAAGCGCTGGGGCTTTCCAGTACAGGTCGCGACTGCCTGATGTGTTATCGGGAGCTTGTTTATACCCTGATCACAGAGGGTATTTTCCCTGAAACTGCACAGGGCCTATACGGCCTGGCGCTCTTGCTGGAACGGGGCATTCTCTACCAACCACCCGTAGCGCCTGCGCTCTGGCGTCAAGCCCGGCTAAACCTGTGCCCGCAGGCCCGTGAGCGCCTGCAGCTTGCTTACGGCTATCAGCCGCAAGCCGGCGCCTGGTTGATTCAGGGCGTGCTGAATATTCTGGGGCAGCCGCTGGGCGTTGGCCAGGGAAACAACCCGACCTGCCAATCCGCCCGGGCTCTTTCCATGTGGGCCTACAACGATCCTGACTATCTGTTGCAGATGGTTGCCTGGGCAGCTCGTGACAACGAAATTGTCATGCACTTTGAAGGTCAGCCAGTTTCCTCGGCGCGCAGCCTTGGCGGCGTGGCTTCGGAAGTAACCTTTGATCTGGACCCGGTATCTCTGGTTGTCGTGCCACATCTTGATCGAATATACGGGGAGATGGGCCGCATGTGCATCGGTCGCGAAGGCGATCCACACAGATGGGTGAACCCGGAATTCCATGGCTGGTCTGCAGGGCGAGGTTTTGCCATCAATGTGGATGTGGCCACCGGTAATCTGGATGACCTGGAAGGGTTTATCCGGCATTTCTACGCCAGCTATCACCCTTACTACAACGGTAATCAGCCGCTCATACATCCTCAGCCTGCCGGTATTGCGGTCACGGACAGGGCCGCGCGTTTTATTGGCTGGCACGCCATAACGATTCTTCGGGTGGCTTTGGACCCGGAAGGCGAGATGCGGGTGTATTTTTACAATCCGAACAACGACAGCGGCCAGAGCTGGGGCGATGATGTCCACGTGGGCACGGAGGGCTGCGGCGAAAGATTCGGTGAGGCGTCTCTGCCGTTAGAGCAGTTCGCCTCCCGACTTTACATCTTTCACTACGATCCGCTAGAACGTGGTGAGCCTGCGGATGTAGGGGAAGAGGAGCTGCAGCGGGTGATGGAGCGAGTCTATCGAAGCTGGGGCGAGAACCGCGTTCCCGCACAAGAGCTTCAGGCCGAGCCACCGCAGGCCGAGTAGTCTGGCGCGCAAGCCCGTCGGTTATCCCGGCTGGCGCGCGCCCCTTAACATGGCGTGCAGCAATTCGTCTGCGTCAAACTTGGTGAGCGCCTCATTGGCGCCCACCTGGTTGGCGTAGCTAAGGCTCATCTCACTGTTCAGGGACGTGTGCAGAATGACGTAAGGCTGCTTTAGCACGCCGTTGTCCCGCACATCGAACGTCAGCTCGTAGCCATCCAGCCCTGGCATCTCGATATCGCTCACCAGAATATCAACCGGCTGGCCGAGCTCGTTGTCTCTCAGAAGAACCTGTAGCGCTTCGTCACCGTTGGTGGTGACCTGATAAGAAATATCCTTTGCATCCAGCACATCGCACAGCTGCTTACGAGCGATGCGGGAGTCGTCTACCAGCAGAATATTGAGGGCTCGCAGAGTTTCGCTCTGTACGTCGGTAAGCGCAACATCGCCGGTCTTCAGCGAATCGGGGTAGACATTCGCCAGCAACAGCTCGACATCCAGCAGCTGAATGATGTCGCCCTCCACATCCAGCAGGCCGGTTATAAACGCTTTTTCGCCCAGCGCTGCCGGTGGCGCCTTTACCTTCTTCCAGTCCGTTTCAATGATCTTCTGCACGCCGCGCACGAGAAAACCGGTTTCCTGACGCTGCACGTCGGTAATGAGGATGGAAGACGTCTTCAATTCTTCCAATGTTAAAGCCGGATAGCCAACAGCGGCTGCCATATCAATCACCGGTACGGTGGAGCCGCGAAAACTGGTCGTCCCAACGACCGCGTGGTGGCTGTGCGGAAGCTTTGTCAGCGGTTTATAGGGCAGTATTTCACGGATTTTCAGCGTTCCAATCCCGAACAGCCGAGAGCCAGACAGCCTGAACAACAGCAGTTTCTGGGATTGCTTCGCTTTGCTGGACATAACCCGATCCTTTCAGATAAAAGCTCCCCCGAAACCGGCGGGTTTCTGGGGAATCAAAGATGATACGGGCTAAAGATAGCAAGCTTACGTGCTGTTATCATCCGATAAAGCCAAAACGTCAATACGAGTAGCTGTCTTTTGATGAGGGTACAACCGCATAGGCGAGGACTTCCACCAGCATTTCTTCCCGCGCAAATCCGGACACAATAATCGCCGCCCGGTTTGGGAAGGGCTCTGATACGAAATCTGCGTATACACGATTGACGGTGGCAAGGTGTTCCCGGTCCGTCACGTAAATAACCACCTGAGTGAGATCGGATACGCCGCTCCCGGCGCTTTCCAGAGTGTGTTTCAGGTTCGCCAGAGTCTGGATGATCTGTGGCTCGATACCACCATCCACAACCTTGCCCTCAGCATCAATAGGGATCTGTGCCGTAAACAAAATGCCATTCCCCACAGTAGCCCAGGCCAGAGGCGATTTCGAAGCAGGCAAGCTTGTATTTACCGGATACGGGTTCATGTGTGTGCCCTCAGTCGTTGTCATTTGTGCCGGCGCCAGCACCCTGGCGTGAATCGTCGGACGCTTCCACCAGCATTTTTGTGGCCAGTGTTTTCAGTCGTTCCCAAAGTGCGGTGTCCACTTCGATTCCTTCAACCAATGAGCGCTCATGCCAGCTCGCCATGGCGTCACGATCCTGGCGTAAAAGGTCGTTCAGTGGCGCGTCAGGTTTCAGATCCGGCAACAGGTTTACATGGTTCACCATGATCAGCGTTATGCCATCATTGGGTTCGGTGTCGTCTGGTGTTGATGGCAGGCTGTACATACAGATCTCCGGCTCGGCGTCACCAGATTTAAAACTCACCAGAATTTCTGTCAGCGGTTCATGAGCGTTGCGCCAGAAAGCCGTTACGCTCATGTTGCGACTGGCAATGCGTGACAGATACCCAACAATCAGCATGCGATTGTGGCAATGGCGGATCTTGGTTACCGAAAGCCCTCGGGCCCGGCATTTTGCGTAGCCCAGCTCAATCGCGAGGCTGGCATGGCCCAGTATGGTTTTGTTGTGGGCATCGACAACGCACAAATCCGCATCCTGATAGATGAGCTCAGGAGCCTTGGATTTGTCTTCGTTAAGCAGGAAGTCCAGGCCCTTTTGCAGCGCTGTAATGCCACCGAGCCCATGCGCTTCCATCCAGGCGACTACGTCTGCCGCATCGTTGGCATCGCCATCGTCAAATCCAATACCACTGAACGCTTTTCGGGACAGCCCCTGCAGTTCGTTGAATGAAACTTTCACAGTGCGCCACCTTGCAAAGTCTGATCGCTTTCGCCGGCTTCAATGACGGGCTCCAGCGGGAAACCCCAGTCATCCAGCTTTTCCGGCGACAGTTCGTGGTTGCTCAGCTCGGCAGACAGTGGCGCCCCCTGGAACAGGGTAATACGCACCCAGCGGTCGGATTTCGGATCAAACCGGCTGGCGCCAAAGAATGACAGTTTGGTTCTCAGCAGGTGCATCGGTTTCATATCCCGGTGCCACAGATTCGCGCGAATTTCACCGTAAGGTGTTTCGCCGAGGGTCTGAATCCGACGCACGCACTCCTTCTGCTCCGGATGTGCCATGAGAAATTCCACCACCATGGCGTTTGGGCTGCGCTGCAGAAAACGCTCGAGCTTGGTGTGGCAGCGGCTGATCCGGGGGCCAACCGCCAGAGCGGTTTCTTTTTCAGCTCCGGACTCGGTTCCGCGAATGCCCAGCCTGGGCTCTTCTTTTTCAGCGGAGCGATACCAGAACCAGTAATTGTCCTCCGGGCAGTCTTCGCGGTAAGTCAGAGCCCAGCTGAACTTCCGGTCGATCAGGTCTTTCAGTTGCCGGGCTTTCATATCCGGCTGCAGATCCATGGACTCCTGGCAGCCGAGTTCGTCTTCAAGGCCGTCCAGCAATTCCGGGTAAAGCTCTATCAGCATGGTGTTAATGAGTTCCTGGGTTTCCAGGGAACAGTGCGAGTGGGCCCAGGTGATAAGCTCTTCGTATAGCGCATGGTGAGCTGGAGTGCGATCCAGCCAGTCTATGACCTCCGCCACAGAACCGACGGTTTCCTGGTTGCGGAGCGTCTGGTCTCCATCTTCAGTTCTGGTCTGTTGCAAGTGCTTGACGGCACGGGCCATCAGTGCACGCAGCTTCGCATGGGTGTGCTCGCTGGCAGGTTCTTGCCTGGCACTGGCGAGTGCCCGCTCTCTGCCGTAAACCCACTGTTGAATCAGTTGCGGATGGTTTATAAGAAAGGGCGCCATACCAAGCCCTGTCGAGTTGCCAACACCGAGATAGCGTTGCAGCTCGGGGTGCAAGGGTGCGGCCTGTTCTGGTGATTGTACCTTTGCAAGGTGGTTGAGCTGTTCAATCGAGAACTGACGCAGCACATAGACGGCAAGCATTTGGGCCGCAAACGGGCGGTTAAAGTCTGGATTGTGCTCAAGCCGGGCAAAGTCGGCGATGCCGAATTTGCCGTTACCGTACACTGCGGTGGTTCTGTAAAGGTAGCCCACTGCGGTCAGCCACGCAGGGTTCGGCTGTTGGCCGGCCGCCAGCGAGGCTGCAAACTGGCTGAAGTTACGCAGGCTTTTGTTGGCGCGTGAGAGCACGAGAACTCTCGGATGCTGCCGCCCCGCCTCCTGTAAAGGCACGTTGGCAGCCATCTGCTCCAGTAAAGAGTCTTCTGCTTCACCTTCAACGACGGCAAAGGTGACATCCCAGGCTTCTGCAATCACCCGGTCGGAGCGTTGCTCCGGTGCAAGGTCCCGCGAAAAAATCACACAGTGGTAGCAGTTGCCCGGTGTTGTGATGCGGTAGATCGCAAGGCCGTGGCCTTTGGAATCCAGATCAAACACCGTGTTCGTAATCTGCCATCGTTCTGTGATCATTTTTCGCATCAGCGATCTTACAAAGCTGAGCCTGCTGGCAAACATACTGCCAAGTCGTTCCAGCTTCATAACCTCGCTCGCGGGGCGCAGGTTGTTCGGTGCGGATGCAGAGGTTGCTGAAATCATGATGTCACCCTTGCCTGTTCACATTGTTGTTGTCAGGCGAATATTTCCAGATTGCTAGGAGATGAGTTTCTGCTCCCGCGCCATGGCATAAGCCGCTTTGGGACCAAGCCACAGTGAGGGCAACAGAACCAGTGAAACCGGAATCGCCGTTATCACAATGAACTGCTGAAGTACGCTTATCTGGCCCGCTCCCATGTACAGGAGGATGGCCGCCATGCCTGCCATAGCCAAGCCCCAGAACGCCCGTACAAAGGTGTTTGGTGCATCGTGACCTGAGCTTACTACTGCAATGGAATAGCTCATGGAATCACCTGTGGTCGCCACGAATATCGTGGTCAGGACCAGAATAGCCAGTGCCATGAACGCGCCGCCCGGAAGAGACTGGGCAACCGTGAGGGTGGCCACATCAAAGCGGAAGTTGTTCAGGGCTTCAGCGAGGTCGATCACGCCAGTCATCTGATAGTAGATGCCAGAGCCGCCCAACAGGGTGAACCAGATGGTGGTAGCAACGGGTGCCATAACGGCCACCGCGAGAATCATGTCCCGGATACTTCTGCCACGGGATATGCGGGCAACGAAGATCGCCATCAGCGGCGCATAACCGATAAACCAGGCAAAGAAGAACACTGTCCACCACTTCATCCACCAGCCGGGGGCGGTTTCAGCGGTCATGGTTGCCATCTCCATAAAGGAGGAAACGTATTGCCCCATGCTCTGGAAATAGGTGTTGGTGAGGAACAGGGTCGGGCCGAAGATAAAAATGATGGCAGCAACGGCCAGCGCCAGAAACACGTTCAAACGACTCAGGAACTGGATGCCACGGTGAATGCCGGTAACCGCAGAGGTTACGTAAATAATGGCGAGAACCACCAGAATGGCCATTTGCGTGCCCAGCCCGTCGGTCAGGCCGAAGAGTTCACTGAGCCCGAAGCTCATCTGGGTTGCCAGAAAACCGATAGGGCCAACGGTGCCCGCAACCACGGCGATAACGCAGCAGGCATCGACTACACTGCCAAGCCAGCCGCTCATCACACGCTCACCGAACACCGGGTAAAGCAGGGTTCTTGGCTGCAACGGCTTGCCCTTTACGTAGTGGGCATGAGCCAGCACTATCGCGGCCAAGGTGCCCAGAACTGCCCATGCCAGGAAGCCCCAGTGCATGAACGATTGCGCCAGTGCATTGGAGACTGCGGCTGCACTGCCAGGCTCTGAAGTATAGGCCGGTGGCGTCACAACGAAGTGATAGATCGGCTCGCCGGCGGCAAAAAATACACCGCCTCCAGCCAGCAGGGTACACATGATGATGGACAGCCAGCGAAAGGTGCTCATTTCCGGCTTGTCCAGGTTACCTATCTTGGCTCTTGCGGCCGGCGTGCAGGCCAGCCCGATAGCAATAAAGAACGTTGCCAACAGCAGCATCTGGAAGTAGGTGCCAAATACTTTGGCGGTCCAGGCAAAGCCGTTGCCAATAAGATCGGCCACAGCTTTGAGATCGAACAACGAGAAACCAACGAACAAAACAATGAAACCCACGCTGAGCGCCAGTACCACCGGGTCACCAAGCTGGGCGATGGAATAGTCACCGCCCGACTTGAGGTTGTTATCCTTCATAACGCTTACCTTTAAGTTTGGGCCCCGTTGTTTTTCACTGCCGCCATGCGCGCTCAGCTCAGTGTCCGGGTGCCGCTTTTTAGTTGATTCAGCCAGTTCAGGCCCATGATTTTCTCTACCTCTGTTTCGGAAAATCCCTTTGTCCGAAGCCCCTCAATAATTGCCGGGAAGTCACGATTGTCCTGAAACCAGGTAAGCGGTTCAGGCCAGCCGGCATTGTTTTTGTCGCCTTCGCCGTAGTCCATTTGCTTCGACCATCGACCGTTACGCATCCACTCCAGCACGGAGCGGGGCTGACCTTGACACAAATCAGTTCCAATACCAATGTGGTCGATGCCCATCAGGTCGGCGGTATCGGCTACCATGTTGCAAAAACTCTCCAGCGTGCAGTCTGGCCCGTCTTTGAGGTGGAATGGGTAAACCGAGAACCCCAGCAGCCCGCCGCTTTCGGCGATGGCCTTCAGTACCCTGTCAGACTTGTTACGCTTGGCAGGGTGAAAAGACGCAGGGTTTGCGTGGGAAATAATCACCGGCCGGCTGGAGAGCTCTATCGCATCCAGCGTGGATTTTTCCGAGCTGTGCGACATGTCGATGATCATGCCCACCCGGTTCATCTCTTCAATCGCCTGACGCCCGAACCGGGTGATGCCGGTGTCGTCGGATTCGTAACAGCCCGTCGCCAACAAGCTCTGGTTGTTGTAGGTCAGCTGCATGATCATCAGGCCGAGCCGGCGCATCACCGCAATCATGTCGATGTCGTCTTCAATGGGTGAGCAGTTCTGCGCGCCGAAAAACACCCCCACGCGATCACTTTCACGGGCGCGCTCGATGTCTGTTGCCTCATAGACCGGCATGATCAGATCACTGTGTTGCTCAAAGCGCCGATTCCAGTCGCCAAAGCGTGACAGGGTTTCACGGGTGTTCTCGTGGTACACCAGCGTGGCGTGCACGGCAGAGACACCACCGGCACGCATCTGCTCAAAAATCTCTCGGGACCAGTTGGAATACTGAAGTCCATCAATAGTCAGCATGGAATTCGCCCTCACATCAGGCCCGCACGTAGCAGGTTTTAACAACGGTGTAGAACTCGCGGGCGTATTGGCCCTGCTCGCGGGGGCCAAAGCTGGAGTTTTTTCGGCCGCCGAATGGCACGTGGTAATCGGTGCCAGCTGTTGCCAGGTTGACCATCACGCAACCGGTCTGCGCTCGCGCTTTGAAATCCGAAGCAAGCTTGAGTGAGTTGGTGATAATCCCCGCTGTAAGTCCGTACTGAGTATCGTTAAGCGTGGCCAGTGCGGTTTCGTAATCGGCAACCCGGATCACGCAGGCGATTGGGCCAAACACTTCATCGCGGTTAATGGCCATGTCGTTCGTGGTGTCAGTGAACAACGCTGGAGCCATGTAATACCCATCGGTTTTGGCTTCAACCAGAGAACCACCGAAGGCAAGGGTGGCGCCGTCGGCTTTGGCGTGTTCAATCCACGCCATGTTGGAATCCAGTTGGCGTTTGTCGGCAATGGGGCCGATCTGCACGCCGGCCTCAAGTGCGTGGCCAACTTTGGCCTGCCCAAGTCGAGCCTTCAGTTTTGCAACGAACTCGTCATGAACGGCATCGGTCACGATCAAGCGAGAAGATGCGGTGCACTTTTGTCCGCTACCGGAATAGGCACCGTTAAAGGCGGCCTCTACGGCAAGATCAATATCGGCATCGTCGAGCACAATCAGGGCGTTCTTGGAGCCCATCTCAAGCTGGCATTTGACCAGATTGCCCACGGTGGCCGCGGCGACCCTGCGACCCACTTCAAGAGAGCCAGTAAAGGTAATGGCCTGCACATGCGGGCTGTTGATGAGGGTTTCGCCAGTTTCACTACCAGAGCCCATCACCAGGTTGAAGGTGCCTGCAGGCAGGTCCTGCTTGCTGATAATCTCGGCCAGTGCCCATGCGCTGGCGGGTACAAGGTTGGCGGGCTTGAATACCACTGCGTTGCCAAACGCCAGCGCCGGTGCAATCTTCCAGACGGCTGTTGCCATCGGGAAGTTCCAGGGGCTGATCACGCCTACGACACCCAGGGGTTCACGCCGTATATCGATTTCGACGCCCGGTCGAACCGAATCTGCACGCTCGTCAATCTGGCGCAGCACTTCTGCCGCGTAATAATGGAAAAACTGACCAGAACGGTAGACTTCACCTTTGCCTTCCGCCAAAGGCTTGCCTTCTTCGCGGGACAGCAGTTCACCCAGCTCCTCCTGACGCGCAATCAGCTGGTCGCCAATGGCCATCAGAATCTTGTAGCGTTGCTCAAGACCGCTTTTGCTCCACTGCGCAAAACCGTTTTGAGCCGCGCTGATGGCTTCGTTGGTTTGCTGAGCACTGGCCTGATCGAACTCGCCAATCACATCACTGAGATCTGACGGATTAATGTTCGTGATGCTGGCGGCGCCGGTGACCCATTGGCCATTGATATAAAGCGGGTGAGAATTGGTCATGAATGCCTCCTTATTACGATGCACTCATGGTAGCGAAGGTGGCATAATAAGAATAATCAATAATAAAGATTAAACGATCAATATCTCTTATCGGGTAAAGGTATGATGCCAGACCTGAAAATCCAGCAGTTGCGATACGTCATCACGGTTGTCGAGGAGGGCAGCTTTCATGGCGCAGCCAGGCGACTGCACAGAACGCAGCCAGCACTTTCCATGGCGGTGCGTGAACTGGAGCACCGCCTGGGGCAGAACCTCTTTGAGCGGGGTTCAAAAACCAGGCTCACGCCTTTTGGTGACTACTGCATACCCCGGTTTCGTGATCTGGTTGGCCAGCACGACAGGATGGTGAAGGATGTGGCCAATCACGCAGAAGGCACCCAGGGGCATATACACATAGCCACGGTGCCCTCAGTTGCCAGCCGAATCATGCCGGCTTTGCTGGCAGAGTTCATTGGCCGCTACCCGGATATAAAAATCAGCCTGCACGATGAAAACGCTCACTACGTATGCCAAATGGTGGCCCATGGAGAGGTTGATCTTGGTGTTTCCAGCCTTTGGCAGAGCGAAGAAGATCTGGAGTATACCCATTTGTTCGAGGACAAAATTGGCGTTGTATGCCGCCAGGATCACCCTTTCGCATCCCTGAAAACGTTGGACTGGCGCAGCCTGCAAGGCGAAAAGCTGATACGCAACGGCACCTCCAGGCTGCTGATGAGCACTGCGGCTGCCGAACTGGTCGAAAACAGTGCCTTCTATATATCCAACATGATTTCATTGATCGCAATGCTGGAAGCCGGCGCCGGCATTACAACACTGCCAAGGCTGGCCTTTCCGGAACACAACGCCAATCTGCGCTTTATCCCGCTGCACGATCCAGAGGTGGTGCGCCGGATAGGTTTGGTGAAAGCTGCCAACCGCACACTTGCGCCAGCGGCGCAGGCGATGCAGGCGTTTTTGCTTGAGAAGTTGCAGCAAGGCGCTGGCTGACTTCGCCTGCCGGGCGGTCACAACTCGCAGTCAGTACCGTCCCAGGATTTAAAGCAACCGGTCTGGGATAATCTGAGCTCATCAATCTGTTTCCGCAGCCCCGGTATAGCTTCTTCGAGGGTTAGGTCCGCTGAGTCGCCTCCCATGTCTGTGGCCACCCAGCCGGGATGGTAGATTCCGACAGCGATTCCTTCGCTTTCAAGACTTACCGCCAGATTCCGCCCCAGGTTAATGGCTGCCGCTTTGGATGCGCGGTAAATAAACCGGTCACCAACCGGCGAGTTCTGAGATCCCATCTGGCTGGCAATGATGGCGATTTTAGCGACCCCGCCGGCGTCCCGGCTGGCCCGTAGGTTTGGCAGCATCGCCTGAACCATCAGGAAGACCCCCGTCACGTTTACGGCAAAAGACTGAGCCCAGTCTTCCGGAGCGTACCCCGTTTCCAGGTCGTCGAATTTATCCAGAGAAACGCCGGCATTGCAGACCAGAGTGGAAACCGGCTGACCTTCGAAGCGTTGTGCGAATTGCTTGATGCTGGCGGGATCGGCGACATCGAGCGGCTCCATGCCGGGGGAGTTTCGGGCCGTTTGGATAACCTTTTTACCTGCCTTTTGCCACTCTATGGCTAAGGCGCTGCCTATGCCGCGGTTGGCGCCTGTAATGAGTATCGACATTTGAAAACCTCTATAGCGCTTGGGAGCTTAGCGGGGCTTCTGTCAGTGTGGAAGACTCTGCTATTTACGGTCTGTTTGGATTTCCATGGACAAGAAATAATTTAATTGCTGCAGCTTGCAATGAACCCTCCTTTTTAACTTAACACCAGCTCTAACAGACGCATTTTTTGTGAGCAGATGTTGAAAAACTACCATTTCGAGCGCTGAACACGACGTAGGGTTTCTGGTTGTTACCAGAATACTTTAACTTGTTTCAGGTAAACCTGCCGCAACATCTCGAAATGCCTGCAGGGCGGCTTCTAGATGGTCAATGATTTCCTGCTGTAATATTGCCGGTGGTGGCAAGTTGTCAAGATTATCTAAACTGTCGTCTTTGAGCCAAAAAATGTCCAGGTTGGCTTTGTCGCGAGCGATAAGCTCGGCGTATTTATAAAATTTAAAGCGCTCAGTCTCTTTACGATGCTTGGCGTGATAGCTGGTAATAAACTCTTCCAGGTCGGTCAGTGCCAGTGGGCGCTGTTTTAAGGTGAAATGTTTATTGGTGCGCAAGTCGTAAAACCAAATGCCTTTGGTATGTACTTTGCCGTCACGCGGGGCAGCGTCAAAAAATACCACATTAGCTTTTACACCGTTGGCGTAAAATATGCCGGTGGGTAGACGTAAAATGGTATGCACATTACAGGTTTCTAACCACTTGCGGCGAATGCGTTCGCCCACGCCACCTTCAAACAAGACATTATCGGGTAATACCACCGCTGCTTTGCCGGTGGCTTTTAACATGGCAACAATATGCTGTAAAAAATTCAGCTGTTTGTTCGTAGTGGTAGCCCAAAAATCCTGGCGTTCGTAGGTGAGTGAATCTTTATCTTCTGCGCCTTCTTCATTGGTAATGGTCATGCTGCTTTTTTTGCCAAAGGGCGGGTTGGCTAGCACGTAATCGACAAGTTCGGTCGGTCTGTTCAGTAGGGCGTCTGCTCGTTCCACCTTTGGTTCGCCGTCAATGCTGCCTATGTTGTGCAAAAACAAGTTCATCAAGCACATGCGGCGGGTAGAGGGTACGATTTCGTTGCCGTGAAAGGTGTTATCGCGTAAAAATTCCTTTTGTGTTTTATTTAACTTGTTGTTTTCCGCAATCCACTTGTAGGCACTTAAAAAGAAGCCGCCGGTACCACAGGCAGGGTCGGCGATAGTTTTCATCGGTTCTGGGCGCACGCAGGCCAACATTGCATCAATCAATGGGCGTGGGGTGAAATACTGGCCGGCACCGCTTTTGGCGTCTTCTGCGTTTTTCTGTAAAAGGCCTTCGTATAAATCACCTTTGGTGTCTGCATCGAGGCTGATCCAGTTTTCCTCGTCGATCATTTTAATAATGCGCGACAGTTTTGCCGGGTCGGGAATTTTATTTTCGGCCTTATGGAAAATAGCGCCTAGCATGCCCTCGGTTTTAGCCAGTGATTTTAGGGTCTTACGGTAATGCTCTTCTAGCTTCTCACCGGTTCTATTCACCAAGGTGGGCCAGGCGTAGCATTGCTCTACGTTAGTGGTACGGCTGTAAGGCGGCTGGGAATATTCATGGGCCATTTTCAAAAAGAGTAGATAGGTGAGTTGCTCTAGATAATCACCGTAGCCCACACCGTCGTCGCGGAGGGTGTGGCAATAGTTCCAAACTTTTTGTACTAGGCTTGCTGCGTTCATTATTTCTGTTCCAGGTTGTGGTCACTACGGGTGTGATCCACATATTTCTTTTGGGCTGCGTCTATCGCACGCTGTAAACGCTCGTGTAGCAGTTGTCGTGCGGGTAATACGGTTAAGTATTCCGCCACATGAATGCCAGTGGCATCCAGTTGTAGTAGCTCAACCTGTTCTTGTCGGTTCTCGGCGCACAAAATGATGCCCAGTGGCGGCTCTTCGCCCGCTTGGCGCTCGTGTAACCAAGCGTAAATACAGTTCCATCTGGTCTTTGTAGTGGGCCTTGAGTGCACCTAATTTAAAATCGATGGCTACCAGCTGCTGAAGGTGGCGGTTGAAAAACAACAGTCGATGTAAAGTCCTGATCATCAACTTGAATGCGTTTCTGCCGGGCAGTGAAGGTAAGGCCCACGCCCAACCCCAGCAGAAAACTTCAGAGCTCGGGCAGGATAGCGTCTTCTAAATCTTTTTCAAAGTAATGGGCGGTGAGGTCTAAAAAATCCAGTACCTAAGGGGCTTTTAGCACTATATTGATGGATACCTGATCTTGTTGGGCTAAGCTATGCGATTCTTGCTGAATTAAGGCTTCGGGTTGTTTCGATAGTGCTGTCCGCTGGTGCAGTATGGAATTGATCCGGCTGCTCAGCTCGCGCATGCTCCAGCGCTCGATACTCGATACGGCAAATTTTGGCGTAAAACTCCCGCTGTAGCGCGTCTTGCATGTTGATTAGCTGCTCCAAGATGGCTCCAGCTCAATAGTGAAGACAGTGTGTGGACAATCTCCACTTCGGGGAAGGTCTCATAGAACTGCAGCATGTAAGCTACGTTTCTACTGCTCCAGCCACGATCAAACTCCTCGGTTAGTTGTTGTCCCAATGAGGTGATAATTTGTTTGCCGTATTCAGCACGCTCGCCGCCTAGCACTTCTTGGTGAATGCGTTGACCTATTTGCCAATAGAGTTGGGTTAGGGTGGTGTTAACCGCGACAGTGGCTTGTTGTTTGGCACTCGCAACCAGTGATCTGATTTCGGAAAATAACATATGATTAGTTTTATTAGGTATTAGTTGTGGTCCAATATTTCTTCAATCCAAGAATAATGGCTGTAGCCTTTGACGATTTTTTTAGCAAAAACAGAGAACGGAGCATCACTGGCAATTGCTCTGCCGATAGACTCAGCAAAGGTAGAAAACATTTCGTGTTTTTCTTGATTATCTTGATCTAGTTCTTCATAAGCTAAGTTTGCCCCCTTTACCCAGCTTGATATCTCTAGTGCCAGCTGGCGGCGAGTTTCTACTAACTCAGGATGATTCAAATGGTAGGCTTTTATAGATTCGACAGCTCGGTGATTGCGTACTTTTGCGTCGGGGTGTTTAGCACGGGGCCGGCCATCATCAGTAAAGTCGAGCAGACCTACATCTGCACCTTTACACGGGTCGATCAGCACATGCTTTTCTAAGTCTCGCTCAGCTAAATTGGTAGCTAAATGCCCTTCAAGCAGAGGAAAGTGATTTCCCTTGCCGCCCGATTTTCCAGTCTCAACGTTTTTACGAATACTGTTGCAAAAGGTACACGCGTAGCGAAAATTATTAATATCGCAGGCAAACCAGGGGTAAATACTTTTTGGTCTAAAATGATCAACTGCATCATCAGATCTATTCTCCCTAGTCTCGCAATACCAACACTTCCCAAAAGACAGCTCTTTAAGTCGAGGTTTAGCAGCACTCCAGACATAGCTTAAGTCCTTAGCTTCTTTTATCCCCTCATTAATCTGCTGCTGCTCTTGTGCTGCGGAGGTATCCCAAATTGGCTCGGGCTTTAATTTATTGAGATCAATCCGTCGCATGGCCTTCCTCCTTGAGCTTTGCCATTGCTTTAGCCACTAATTTTTTTCCTATTGCATTTCGAGCTTTATGATCCATATCTTTAAGCTGTAATTCACTTGGCGCATTGACGTCATGTTCATATCTGGCGCGTAAGTATTCCTCAAACAGAGGGTCACGTGAAGCGTAACGAAATCCGTAGCCATCCAATTCATGATTTATGGTATCTAATCGGGCTTTACTTTCTTTTGTTATTTTCTCCGCTAATGTGATTCTTCGTTTTTCTTCCAAGAGTTCTTGGGTATGAGTATCCAGTGCGGCATCCAGCCCAAACATATCGCTGGTGATAATGCCTGCGTAGCCCATGCCTCTTGGGTCAATGTCTGGTTCATTAGAGGTAATTTCTAAACTCTCTTTATTACGCTGAAGAATTTGTACTTGTTGCTTTTTAAGTTCGGCGATGGCGATGGGATTATGGGTTGTTAATACGATATGGCTTGAGCTATCACCGTCGGCACCAGAAGTGACAAACTTATTCAGGTAGTCGATATAATCTACACTCCAACGAGGGTTTAGATGGGTGTCGGGCTCATCTAATAAAAATAGACTTTCGTCTTCTGCGGTAAACCGCAGCAGGCCTAGTACAGTGAGAAGTTGTTGCTCGCCTTCACTTAACTCTCTAAAAGTGACACTTCCATCATTTTTTTTGAGTTTTACGCGAATTCGGACTTCTTGTATTAGCTCCGATACATACGTGCTTTCTAAATCTCTAAAGAATTCTCTAGGTTTTTGGTCGCCAACAAGTGTTGATAATTGTGTTAAATCTTTAATGAAAAGGTAAACGTACTCTCGGCTTTTTTTGTTCCAAAAAGTGGAGTCGTCTTTGCGGGTATTGTGTATGGGTGCTATGGCTACTTTATGTACTCGGTCGAGAAACTTGCGGACCACACCTTCTGCGCCCCAAAAAATATCCGGAGTGGCTTTGCAGGCGTTATGTTCCCCTTTAGGATCTTTGCTTTTATTTAAATTCCAAGAAGGTTCGTTGAGCACCAATAATACGGAGTCGATACTTTCCGACTCGCTATTGGTGTCTAATCCAAGCTGAGAATCTAAAAAGGTTTGAATTAAATCATCTTGCTGGAGTACAAAGGCCAATAGTACAAACTGGCTGTGTACGGGTAATGCATAAAAGAGCCGTCTTAAACCAGGGTCTTCCGATTTTGCATTACGCAGCTTTTTGTCATACTGCTGCAAGTACGGGCGAAAGACAGATTGCATACGGTCGCTGTGGCCGGAGTAATAACCAAAAACATATTTAGGAATAAATTGGTCTTGCTGCTTTTTAAAGTCCGTAAATTTTATGGGTATTAATTGTGAGTCCTCCAAGTTTTCCTCAGGCAAAAGGTCTTGCTGAATACTTGATTCGCTATCTTCTTTGGGGTTTAGTTCGCGGTAACTAACTTCATAAGTGCTGCCTACTCTATCGGGGTCGGCATTGATTTCTATTTCTTTATCGTGGCAAAAGTAACGCACTACATAGGAAAAACTGGGTTTGTCTTTATTATTCCAGTGATCTTTGCCCATGATTAAATCGCGAAATAGGGTGGCTAATGCCTCTAGAACATTGGATTTACCGGTGCCATTCCAGCCGATAACTACGGTAATCCATTCGTCTTCGTCAAAATCGATGCACACGTTTTTCAGGTTTTTAAAGCGTTGTTTGTCGCCGGGCTTATCAGAGCCAATGGTTAGGGAGATTAATCGCATAGAGGCTACACTTCTTTTAGTTTAAGCATGTCGTAGGCACCTTTGCGTTCACACAGTAATTGCCCATTTTTATCTAAGCACCTAAGCTCGGCGTAAAGTTCTTCTATGCGGTCGGTGTCGGTGCCAACACTTACGCCGCAGGCGCTAAAGGCTTCTTGTGCACCCATCCAATCACCTTTGGCTTTTAAGACTTCTAATAGGGTATCCATTATGCGGCTCTTTTCACTGGCTTTTTTTTTAGCTCGTTTCGGTTTTGGCAGTTTCGCAAGCTCTGCGCGCTCGGCTTTTATTTTTTCTAGCAGAATGCTGGCGGGTTCGTCGTTTGGGTCTTGCGGAACCAGCTTGCCGGAGAATGCGTCTTTTAGTAAGTTTTTTCGCTGAGCGTCTGATTGCTTTAGTGAAGCAGCAATCGCTTTGGATTGCTGATTAAAATCATCAAGGCCAGAATCAATGATATTTGAAATAGTTTTTTGTTCTTTTAGTGGTGGTAGGGGGACCGGTATTTTGGAGGTTTTTGAAACACTCAAGGTATAAAGGCCACTGGTTGTTGCTGCCAGTGTGGACATTATATCCATTCCAGAGTGAGAATTTAGCCAATGCAGTAAATAGACGCTATCAATTATCACAGGTCGCGCTCGAATTAGGTGGTTCTGATGAACGGTATCTTTTATCGAATCATCCCAAATTGCGCATCGTCCAATTTCTGACTTGCTGCCGTTTCCCTCTACGATCAAGATGTCATTCAACTCTAATCTTAAGCGATCCAGTTCTCCATCAAAGAGCTCAACCTCGTGTACATCATCGAGCCTCAGTTCATTCCTGTAAACATTTGCAACACGTAAAAATGGGTATTTATTCGCTCTTGGAGCCCGCTTGGGCTGCTTTTGAATCCCCCCTTGAATTCCACATAACTGCCCAACACTCGCCCAAACCCAGCCCACAGGCAATTCCGGTAATTCATTAGTATCGGGCTTTACTGGCTCGGGATATTTCAGTTGCCAGTCTTTGGGGGGCTTATTATTTTTTTCTTTAAACTCAGCCAGTTTTGTTTGTTCCCAGCGCTGGCGGCGTTCGGTCAGGATGCGTTGCAGTAGCTGTTCGCCGGTTTCTGTGACTGGGTTTTGTTTGCGCCACTCGGCGGTGAGGCTGCCTTCTACGGCGCTTTTTAATAGCGATTGACGGTATTGAGTGAGTTTGGTTTGTGCGGCTTTGAGTTCGGCTACGCCGTTATCGAGATCGGAGAGGAGTTCTTCGAGTTTTTCTACGATTCTCGTTTGTTCAGCTTCTGGCGCGATATTAAGATTTAGACTTTCCACTTTATCTCTGTTTATTCCGGAAAAAGTGGAACCTGTCCCGAATGAGGCGATGTGCTTTTCCATCCCTCTCAGTTGATAAAATATATATTTATAACTAATACCTGCAATACCTCGAATAGCACAGAGGCCACGCCCAAAACCACTTTTTCTGTTTGCTATATTCACTGGCCCCACTGGAGCTCTTACAGACATGAGTATGTCATTTTCTTCGGCGATTCTACTTGGGTGTTCACAATGCTTATTTATATATGGGTGTACATCAGTAAATTCAGTTTTTCCTTGAAAAAATGGCAACCCTTTCCCTTCAATATTTATTAACGATGCCGATGGTGACTGCCCCATATATATTTCTGAAATATCCAATAATTTAGCCGAAACCCACCCCTTCGGTAACACGCCCAATTCACTCACGCCACCAGCTCCTGATTTAATTCATTGATCATGGTATCTAATTCATCCTCAAATAAGCCCCAGACTTTTTGCAGGCCGCCTTTATCAATAAAGGGGCTGTAGTCAAAGTCGTCGCGGGCGATGCCTGCGCTGGTGGCAATGTGGTCTTTTATCATGCGCAGCCATTCGGTTTGTTCGGCGCTAAAGCTGCTGGCGCGCTGGGCGTTGTGGCGGAATATCCACTGTTTAAATTTGCTGTCTACTTGCTCGGCAAAGGGTTTTAGCTCTTGTTCTAAGCCGATGGCAAATTTTACCAACGCGATAATATCGCACAGCTGACGTTTTTGGTTTTGGCCTTTTACTTTCGATGCCTCGCCGCTGGGTTGCAGGCGGCTGTAGGCACTCCATAGTTTTTCGGTGGTTAATAACAGCGGCGGCTTTTGCAGTTGTTCGTGTAATTGCTCGATCATTGCAAAGGTGAGTGTGCGGCGTTGGTAGGGTTGCTGGTAAAAAAAGTTCAGGGCTTCAATGTCGTTTTTGTGCTGCTCGATAAATTCGCGAAAGCTGTGTGCCAGTTGCTGGGCATTGGTGATGGCTTGCTCACTAAAGTCCGAGACTAATAAGGTATCGAGGTTGATATGATCGATAACTTGTTCGCGCTCGCGGCGGGCGCTCTCGATGCCTTCTCGCAGTTTGGGGTTGTCAAAAGGCGCACAGGCTTGGGCGACGAGTTGCTCGCGGGCGGTGTCGCGCTCTTGCTCGCTTAGGGCGTCTTCGCTGCGGGTGATGCCAGCGGCTTTGGTGTTGCTCAGGGCCTGCTGATTGATGGCGTCTGGATCTATCGCTTTTAGCAGGTTTTTGGCCAGTTGCTGTGCACTTTGGCCGGAGGTTTGTTCAATCTCTGTTAAGGCTTTTTTATCGGCCTGCTTGCTTAAGCGGGTTAGGCGGTTAGCCAGGCTTTGAATAGTATCGTTATCGCGGTGGCCCATGGCCACGCCTTGCAGCAAGTCTTTTAAGGGTAGGGTTGGGTTGCGCTCTAGCGGGCGGCTTTCGGTTTTTAGGGATTTTTCAACACCCACGGCGTCGATTAATATAAAACGGTCTTTGGCGCTGGTGGCGCTTTGGCTAACACGGTGCAGCTCTTCAAAACTTAAACTGCGCACACCCCGGCCTTTCATTTGTTCGTAGTAGCCTTTGCTGCGCACATCGCGCATAAACAACAAAACCTCCAGCGGTTTGACGTCGGTGCCGGTGGCAATCATGTCGACAGTCACGGCCATGCGCGGGTTGTATTCGTTTCTAAAGTCGCCTAGCACGGCGTCCGGATCTTTGGCGTTGTAGGTGACCTTTTGGCAAAAGTCGTTACCTTGGCCGTATTCTTCGCGCACCATTTGGATAATGTCGTCGGCGTGGCTGTCGGTTTTAGCGAAAATTAAGGTTTTGGGTACTTCGCTGCGGTTGGGGAATATTTTAGTTTCCACTGCGGCTTTCATCGCTTTGATGACTTGGCGAATTTGGCTGGGGTTTACTACCGAGCGATCTAGCGCTTTGTTGTTGTAGTCTTTTTCTTCTTCGGTTTGGTCCCAGCGTTTTTGGCGGGTGAGTTTGTCGCGGTGGTCTACCCATTCTTTGGCGTCTAGCTTGGCGCCCACGCTGGTGATATTGGTTTCAATTTCGTAAACGTCGTAGCCGACATTAACGCCATCGAGTACCGAATCTTCATAGCTGTATTCAGCGACGACGTTTTCATTAAAAAAACCGTATGTGCGCTTATCGGGGGTGGCGGTGAGGCCAATTAAAAAGGCGTCGAAGTAGTCGAGCACCTGTTTCCATAGGTTGTAAATGGAGCGGTGGCATTCGTCGATAACGATAAAGTCGAAGGTTTCTATCGGTACTGCCGGGTTGTATCGCGCCAGCTTGTGCTGCTTTTGGTTTTGTTGCACTTCGTAGAGCGAGGTTTCTTCAGCACTTTCGTCAATGGGCTGGCCGCTTAGAATGGAGTACATGCGTTGTATGGTGCATATACAGACCTCGGCGGCGCTGTCGATGGTGTTGCTGTTTAGCCTTTGTACAATATGGTTTTCGTGAAAGAAGCTTTCTTTGCCTTGGGGTTTAAAGGCATGGAATTCCTGTTGCGCCTGTTTGCCCAGGTTGCGGGTATCTACCAAAAACAAAATGCGTTTAGCGCCGCCGTGGTTGAGCAGCCGGTAGGCGGCATTGATAGCGGTAAAGGTTTTACCGGCACCGGTGGCCATATGAATAAGCGAGCGGGGCCGGTTGTCGGCCAGTGATTTTTCCAATCCGTTAATGGCGGCTATTTGGCAGTCACGCAGGCCGTCGACGGGTAATACGGGCATGTTGTTGTGCAGCTGGTAGCGGGTGGATTCTGGCTCGCTGTACCATTGCTGTAACGTTTCGGGTTTGAAAAAGTGGAACACTTCACGCGAACGTGGGGCGGGGTCGCGCAAATCGGTAAAGCGTATAATTAGCCCGGTGGCTTCAAACAAAAATGCGACGGGCTTTGCTTCTTTACTCCACTTGAGCTGGCTATTGGCATAGCGCGAAGTTTGTATCTCAGCAACAGTGAGTATGGTTTGGTCTTTCTTTGCTTCAATAACGCCTACAGGCTTGCGGTTTACGTACAGTAGATAGTCGGCTGGCCCCGTGTCTGTTGGGTGTTCGCGCACGGCAACGCCAAGGCCTGCGCCTAGGTTGATGCTGCGGTAGTTTTGAATATGCCAGCCTGCTTGTTCGAGTTTTTGATCGATGTTGTCGCGGGCAAGCTGCTCAGGGGTTTGGTTAACCATCTACAGCGTTCCTTGCTTTTCTTGTTCTTTGTAGAACTGCTCGAACTGTTTTTTAGCTAGTTTTGAAGGGTGGTTTTTACCATTTTCCCAGCGGTTGATTGTGGCAAAACTAACACCAAGCTTTTTCGAGAGGTCTTCTTGTGAAAGCCCTAGTTGAGCCCGAAGGTTTCTAACGGTGTTTGCGAACTCGTCAGTGGTTGGTGTCATAAGCAATCCCTTGTGCACTGCTGAGTTGAGCTTGCAGATTAGGTAGAAATATAACACTTGTTATGACAGGTGTGAATGTGGTTGATTTCTTATGGCGGGAAGGGAATCTTAATAGAATTGCTATTTAGTTCTATAGGATGTTGGCACTCTATAAAGAAAACAACCTCAGAATTTGCTGGTTTTTCGCTCACGACTCTGACGAGCCCGCAAATTTTGTACTCGCTGTTGCAATTGTGAAGTGTTAGTTGGGCGCGAGTCGTTTTTAATGTTGAGTTTATTTGGACTTCCCCTGTCTCAGTAGACACCGGTTATCGTTCGGCTGTCGGCTTGCCACGGGGCCAGTGCGCTCATATTTTGAGACACACTTTTGCTGTCAATTCATGATTAAGGGCGGCGATATATTGGTGTTGCAGCGAGTTTTGGGGCATTCAACGATTAATATGACAATGCGGTATGCCCATCTGAGTCCTGAGCATCTAAACTCGGTTTTGGAGCTCAACTTGTTCCCCGACGTCGTGTGAAGTAACTATTAGCAGAGAGCTTTTTTCCTTGTTCATTTTGTCCAAATTTGACTGTCTGACTCTCCGAAGGTGAATCCAGCGATTCCCTATCCTCTCGTGCCAATCTTTATTCAATACAAGCGGTTTCGGATATTTCAGCTGAGCTGTCAACGCAATTGATTGGACAAGATCTAATTTTTCGAGGTTTATAGCACAGCTTTTTTCAAGTTGTTCAACCCCCTCTTGTCCTGAACCAAAAAAGGCGCGAGATAGGTACGCATCTGCAATTTGAGATTTGTCGTGGCGCTTACAGATCTCGATTGCTATAAGCTGCTCGCGTATTTTCCTGCGCGCGGAGCGCTCGTATCTGTTGGTTACAACTCTGACAAATTGCTGCTCGATGGTACTTGCTCCACGACTTTTCCCTTTCAAAAATCTGCCGAGCAACGCAGAAATTATTGCTACAGGGTCGATTCCGAAGTGGAGCTCGTTTCTGTGGTCTTCGGCAATCACAAGCGCACAACGAAGGTGTTGGGCCCTAACTGAGAAATGCGCTACCTCTCCAGAGCACTTTTCAATATCAGCTTTGAAAGCTTCCGGTCCGAATTTGCATAGTAATCTGGACGCTGCGATATGAGGCGCCGAAAGTAGGGCAATTATCGTTCTCAAAATGGTGTTCTTTGCCATGTGACTTTACCGCTTTGCTTGGCCACCATAGATGAAAATTGCCCTACCATCTTTGTTTTCGATTGGAACTCCAGTTCATGAAAGCTCGTGGATTCTCGCCCATGTCCATTTTCGCTGATGTGTAGGAATACTCTGTCCTTGCCCAGGTAATTCTTCTGTATGAAACCCTCGACTTTACCTCGGGTCCTGTTTTTACCGATGTATTCTCTCGTTCCTGTCTTGGCGTCTTCGTAGAACTTTTCTGCAGTTCCATGCACGGATGTTCCCTCTCTCCATAGCATGACCTCGTATCTCAGAACCATGTTTCTATACGGATTGTAGGCAGTTTTAAGAGTCTTTTTCTGAAAATACCAGCGACCATTGATACTCGGGATGGGGCAGAGCTTTTCTCTGATGAGGAAAAAAAATAGCGCGAGAAGAAGACCACCTAGTACCGTAGCTGCTGTCGAGGTAACCAATGTTTCAACATCCATTTCGAGTCATCGCTACCTTTTGGTGGAAGAGTATCAAATGTAATCCAGCTCCTCGCTGCTAGTCGAGGGCGCTCGTTGACAGTCGGTCGACACTTAAATTTATTTCGAGAGGGTAGAAATGAAAAAAGCCCCTAAAATTAGGGGCTTAATTCTTTTTGGTTGGTGGAGACGGCGGGAATTGAACCCGCGTCCGCCAGCACTGTGCCTTGAGATCTACATGTTTGTGTCCTTCTATTGATTTAACCTCTTGCGACCCGAAGGCCAGGGTGCAAAAGGCGAGTTCTTTAAATCTTAGCCGTTAGACAGTGAACTCTGGATAACGGAGCATCCCGTAAGCGATGACGTCCTGAGATGTAGCTCTGGGCTACGGGCGACCCAGTCAGGACGACTAGCAGCTTACGCTGCTAGTGAGTAGTTTTCGTCGTTTGCGACTATTGCGTTGCAGCTTTGGATTAACGAGATTGGCTGCCATCTCGACATGCACCCAAGGGTTCGCCACCAGCGTCGAAGCCATGTCGTCCCCTTACTCACAGTATATGTGGGCGCCTCGCTTAACTTCAAGGCCTCTTTGTTGCTGTTTTGCACAAGCTGGCTCGCAATGCTCGGTATTTCAGCTTGCCTGGTGCTTTATCTTCTCGTGCCGACCCGCTAAAGCCGCATGGCTCAAAGCTTCGAAGCTTTCACGGAAGTAACCCATCACGGCATTCGGGTCTGCGTGAATGGCTTTGTCTACGGTAATGCCGAATTGCACGGTGCCAGCGTAGCTGAAAATGCTCATGCCAATACCGATATTGCCACTTTGTGGAACCCAGAACATGGGTTGTATCAGTTTGCTGCCAGCCAGATATACCGGCTCCTTGGGCCCGGGCACGTTGGTGAGTACTGCTGAGGCTTTGTTGCTAAGTAAATCCAGCGCTCTCCGTTCCAGAATATCCGGGCCCCGCCCAAACAGGTCGAGCAGGCTGTAGGTAACCTGAGCCTGATAGGACTGCTTGAGACGAGTCATGTTCTCCCGAACCTGGCTGAAGCACATTACCGGGTCAGCGATTTCCACCGGCAGGCATACCAGAACCAGGCCAAACTGGTTTCCCAGCGTTTCGATGGGTTGGTTAAGCGGCCGAAGGTTGAAGGGCACCGCGACGCGGATGCCACAATCCGGAATCACTTCTTTGCTCGCTTTGAAGTGCCTGTGTAACGCACCCGTCGCCGCGCAGAGCAGTGCGTCGTTGATGGTACCGCCCAGCGCTTTCGCGCAGGCTTTTACTTCCGCCAGGTCCAGCGGTTCCGCCCAGGCAACTTGCTTGCGCCCGGATAGAGGGCTTTTCAAGCAGGTTTTCGGCTCGAAAGGTGAGAGCCCCAATTTGAGCAGATCCGCCGCAACGCCGCTGGCAGTGCTGGCAAGCTTCAAAGGGTAGCTGGGTTCTTCGCGTATGGATTGCAAAAGCAACCTGGCCTGGTGCGTTGCCGCCTCTGTGGTATCCAGGGCGCGGTGCAGAAACTTGCTGATGCCTGAGGATTTTCCTGGCTGTCTTGGCCGGGGCGGAAACGTTGTTTGCCTACCGGGCTCCGGCGTCTTGTCGGTCAGGGAGAGGAGCACTCGTACCAGTGAAATGCCATCCGCAATGCAGTGGTGGATGCGGATCAGAAGCGCACAGCCGCCATCGTAGTTATCAATATAGTGAACTTGCCAAAGGGGGTGTCGCAGATCCAGCGATGTGCTGTTGAAATCGCTGGTCAATGCCTGAAGCTCTGCTTTCCCGGCTTTTCCCGGAAGTGCTATCCGGTGCAGGTGGTTGTCGATATCGAAGAGAGGGTCGTCTTGCCAGTAAACCTTGTCACCTTCATCGACAACCCTCTGGCGGAACCTTTGAAAACGCAGGAAACGATCATTAAGGAGGTGCCTCAGCCGGTTGAGGGCAATGGGTTTGTCAAAAACCAGAACCGTTGAAATCATCATCGGATTGCTTGGGGTGTCCATACGCAACCATGAGCGATCAACAGCCGTCATCGGAATCCGTTTGGGTGACATAACCCCTCCCTCTGAGGTGTGCCGTAACCCGACCGTATAAGCAGGGTAGAAAACGATGCATAGAGGAAGAGTATGCTACACAAGGCGAGGCTCGCCCATGACGCGGGTCAGAAAAACTGCCGCTTGTAATGGGTGCCGGTCAGGTGTTCGCTTCGCGCAGGATGCGCTGCTTCTGGCGGTCCCAGTCGCGTTCTTTCTCGGTAGCGCGCTTGTCGAACAGCTTCTTGCCTTTCACCAGGGCGATTTCGCACTTCACTTTGTTCTTTTTCCAGTACAGCGCCAGAGGCACACAGGTTTGTCCGGCCTGACTCGTTTCCCCGATCAGCTTGGCCAGCTCTTTGGCGTGCAGCAATAGTTTGCGGGTTCGGGTCGGGTCGGCAATAACATGGGTGGACGCCGTGGTAAGTGGCTCAAAGTGCCCACCCAGCAGGAACGCCTCGCCGTCTTTCAGCAAAACATAGGCGTCAGTGATCTGGGCTTTGCCAGCTCGTAGTGATTTCACTTCCCAGCCGAGTAAAACCATCCCCGCTTCAAAGCGTTCCTCTATATGGTATTCGTGCTTCGCCTTCTTGTTGAGGGCGATGGTACCGCTTGGCGTACCGGCTTTTTTCTTGCTCATGAATCAGTTATCCGGGTTCGGACGAGTGAACGGGCCGACCGGACTCAGGTCGGCAAAACGCGCATTGTAGCTCAGGAGTGCCAGATTGGTCACGAAATGGCCGCCGAAGGCGTTGCCGGTTCGTATGTAATCGAGTCCTTCGGCTACACTATCTGACCAGACTCTTTCAGAGACGCAAATGCCTACGCCGTATCAGACACATATCGGGTCGTTTACCCGAAAATCAACCTTTTTCTGGGCTGCAGTGGGCGCAACTGTGGGGCTTGCCAATCTTTGGCAGTTCCCCTATCTCGCGAGTCTGCACGGTGGCGGCTTGTTTATTCTGCTTTATCTCGGGTGCCTGTTGCTGGTCACTCTGCCCCTGATGGTTACCGAAGCCTCGATTGGCCGTTACGCTCGCCATGGCATCGTGCTGGCGATGGATGGGCTGATACGCAGCGCCAAAAGCTCAAGAATCTGGATGGCAGCGGGCCGGTTAAGCGTGCTGGCCGCCTTTGTTGTGTTGTCGTTTTCTGCGGTATTTGGTGCCATCGCGCTGGCTTATGTTTTTTTCGGTGCTTTAGGTCGTTTTTCGGGCGCGAGCCTGGCAGAGGCCACCGGTGTGTTGGCCGGGCTTGTTTCTGACCCGAGAGCGTTTCGCGAGTTTATGGGTTGGCATGCGTTTTTTTTGGTCATGGTGCTTTGGGTGTCCGGGCAAGGTGTCGTTGGGGGGCTTGAGCGCGCCTTCAGAATTGTGGTCCCGGGCACGCTTTTACTCATGCTCGCGTTGTTCGGGCTTGCCGCCTGGCACGGCAGGATCGATGGCGCCATCAGTCAGATTCTTGAGATGCACCCGGAAGACCTCACCTGGGCCTCCTTGAGAGCAGCGCTGTTTCATGCGTTCTTCACGCTTGGTCTTGGAATGGGGGTGTGGGCAGTTCTGGGCGCCTATACCACGCCGGATACACGCCTGAAACGATCCATTCTGGCCGCCGTATTGATGGATACGCTGGTGGCGATTCTGGCAGGGTTGATGATTTTTTCCATGGCAACTGAAAGCAACGTGTTTGATGGCGAGCGCGGCTTCAGCCTTCTGTTCGTCTCGCTACCGGTTACGCTTGCGCAGCTTCCTGTGAGTCAGTTCGTTATCGCGACGGTCTTTCTCATGGTGGTAATGATTGTATGGGCGACTGCTCTGGCTTTGCTGGAGCCGGTGGTTGGCTGGTTTCGTGAATGGACAGGCGCGCCTCGGGGCTTGTCTGTTGTATTGGTGGGTTTGGCAGTTTGGCTCGCAGGATTGGCCTCCTTGTTATCGTTCAATGTGTGGGCGGAATACCGGGTGGGTGGGGCGACCGTTTTTCGCTGGCTCGAACTGGCAACCGGGGGGTTGATGATTCCTCTGGTGGCGATTCTCATTGCGCTTTTTACCGGTTGGTGTCTGACGCGCAATCTCTCGAGAACCATGCTCGGAGCGGCACCGAAGCTTTTTGGTACAATCTGGTTCTGGGTGATGCGCCTGGTGTTACCTCTGGTAGTTGTTTATATCGGCATTCATTACACCGCAGCTTCATTGGCAAACCTTTGCGACAATGGCAGCAAGGCATTCTGGTGTGAGCAGGCGCCGGGTATGGTTTTTCGGGGTGAGGGTGAGACACCCCCTGAGGCCGCAGAAGCGGGCGCGAAAGGCGCAATCGAAGACGGAGTTGATGAGCAGCCCGGGGGGTTGCTCCCGGCAGATCAGCCGTCTGAAGGCCAACCCGATAAACAGCAATCGCCCCCCGAAAATGCCCCTAAAGACGACGATATCCTTTATCATAGCGTCTGATTGCAGCCTTGTTGGTGCTTTAGGCGCCTGCAGTCATTTTTAAAGCGTGTTTGTAAGCAGGACAACCGGTTCCAATGCCCCATCAGATTGATAAGACAGCCCTGGTTATGCACTCCGCCGAGCGCATGTTTCACCTGGTTAATGACATAGCCCGTTATCCGGAATTTCTTCCTTGGTGTGCGGGAGCCGAGGTTCACCATGATGGCCCGGAACAGATTATGGCGTCGTTGGAGATAGCCAAGGGCGGCGTGCGCCATAAGCTAACCACTCGCAACCAGCTGCTGATGCCAGAGGCCATTGAAATGAACCTTGTAGATGGTCCATTTCGAAATCTCACGGGTCGCTGGCACTTCAAGGCGCTCAATGAGAGCGCCTGTAAGGTGATCCTGACGCTGGAATTCGAGTTTTCAGGTTCGCTGTCGCGCATGACCTTTGGCCCTATATTCAATCAGGCGGCAAACACCATGGTGGACGCTTTCTGCCGTCGCGCAGACGACATATACAAGGGAGGCGCCTGATGCCTCAGGTTGAGGTGGCGTATGCCCGGCCAGACAAGCAGGAAATCGTTCCCGTGCAGGTGCCAGAGGGTGCAACTGCCGTTGAGGCGGTCAAATTGTCAGGCATTTGCGCGATCTTTCCGGAAATCGACGCAGATTCCATCGATATGGGGATATTCGGCAAGGTAATTAAAAATCCCGCTGATCATGAGCTGCGCGACGGAGACCGGGTGGAGTTGTATCGCCCGCTCCAGATTGACCCGAAGCAGGCGCGCCTTAACCGGGCCAAAAAGAAATCCGCTTCAGATCAGTAGGCTGGCGTTTCTTCCAAAAGCTCGGCTTCGTGATGCGAGTACCGGTCGGCGTCGTAGTGAACGATGATGCGCTGTTCTTCGATATCACCGCCGCGGCGCTGGAAAGTGTACACATAGTATTCGCGGGAAGGGTCAACCGGGTTCAGCATCAGAGGGCTGCCGAGCAGCGCCTGAACCTGGCTTCGCGGCATGCCTTCGTTAAGCTTGGCCAGCTCTTCTTCGGTAACAATGTTGCCTTGCTGGACGTTGATCTTGTAAACGCCCGGGAAAGCACAACCAGACAGAATGAGAGTGAGAATGAGAGCTGTGAGCTTTTGCATCGCCGGAGGAAATCCTCTATCTTGAAATCGCCTGCCAAGGGCAGGTGTGGCACGGGTTAACCGTTAAATGGCGGCTTCATCATACCGGAAGCCGTGAGGCACACCAAAGAGTGAATAGTAACATGTCATCTGAAAACGCCGAACTACGAAAAGTCGGTCTCAAAGTAACTCTGCCAAGAGTGAAGATCTTTAACATCCTGGAAAACGCCAAGGATCATCATCTTAGTGCCGAGGATGTGTACAAGCGGCTTCTGGATCAGGGTGATGATGTGGGGCTGGCCACCGTATACCGGGTATTGACCCAGTTTGAGACGGCGGGTCTGGTTTTACGTCATAATTTTGAAGGCGGCCATGCGGTATTCGAGATGGCAAGCGAAGATCATCACGATCACATGGTTTGCACCCAGACAGGTCAGGTGATTGAGTTTGTCGATGACGTGATAGAAGAGCGTCAGCAGAAAATTGCCAAAGAGCATGGCTATGAAATTGTAGAGCACAGCCTGATTCTCTACGTTAAGCCCATCAAATCTTAAGCGCACGGCGCCGGAAATTCTATAAAAAAGGGGCAGGCCGTTAAGCCTGCCCCAATAGCTCTCGGGGTCGAGAGGGGGAAGTGGTTACCATCACGTCAGTGATGGGTTGCCTGTCCTTTGGAAAACATTTCTGTCGCGTGGGCAATGGTATGTTCAGTCATATCCACGCCGCCCAACATTCTTGCAACTTCACTGATTCTTCCCTGGTCGTCCAGAGACTCGATTTTCGAGAAAGTCGCATCATGTTGAGTGAATTTGCTGACAAACAGATGTTGGTGACATTGGGCCGCAACCTGCGGCAAGTGAGTCACGCAGATAACCTGGCCATTGTCTCCCAGAGATCGAAGTAATTTGCCAACCACCTCTGCGGTGCCGCCGCCAATACCCACGTCAACTTCGTCAAATATCAGGGTCGGGGTTGTCGATGTTTGTGCAACCACTACCTGGATCGCCAGACTGATTCGTGACAGTTCGCCACCAGACGCGACTTTGGCAAGAGGTCTTGCTGGCTGCCCGGGGTTGGCACTCACCAAAAACTCGATTTCTTCGAGCCCGTGCGGTGCCGGCTCGTTCTGGTTGTTGCGGCTCAGGTGGGTAACAAACTGAACTGCGGGCATGCTCAGCTGGGCCAGTTCACCGGCAATCCGCTGATCTAACTCCCCTGCAGCTTTGGCCCGGATATCTGACAGCTTGCCGGCCAGTTCTTTAAAGCCGTCGCGTCGGCTTACCAGTTCCGCTTCCAGCTTTTCCAGACTGCCCTCACCGCCGTCAAGCTCCGCCAACTCTGCGCTTTGCCGTTTGTGAAACTCCGGGAGTTCTTCGGGGTTGATGCGGTGCTTGCGTGCCATCTGGTATATGGCGCTGAGCCTGTCTTCAACTTCTGTCAGGCGCGCAGGGTCTGCTTCGTAGTCATCCACAAAATGGCGAAGGTTATCGCCAGCCTCGCTTATCTGGATTTGCGCTTCGTTGAGCATCTGGATGGTGTCGGCCAGCGCGGGCATCTCAACTGGCAGCTGCTCCAGTTGTTGCAGTGCCTGGCGCACCAGTCCAGCGGCATTGGTTTCGTCTTCGGTGCATAGCAGAGCGGCCTGATGGCTGCTGTGAAGAATCGCATCGGCCTGGCTCAGTTGCGCTTGCTCTCGTTCCAGTTGTTCCTGTTCGCCGCTTTCCAGCGCAAGACGGTCAAGCTCTTCCACCTGGTAACGCAGCAGCTGCAGCTTGGCTTCCGATTCTTCTGCGTTCTGCTGGCGTTCGATCAGCTTCGTGCGGATCTGATTCCAGGCTTGCCATGCCTCGCGGGTCTTGCTGGCAAGATCTTCCGCACCCGCGAATTCGTCAATCAGTTTGCGGTGGGTTTCCTTGCGCAGGAGTGATTGATGCTGATGCTGGCTGTGAATATCCATCAATAGCCCGCCAAGATCTTTCAGGTGCGCGAGTGGGCAGGGTTGACCATTGATGTAAGCTCGTGAGCGCCCGTCTTTACTGATGGCGCGGCGCAGGATGCAGTCGCTGTCGTCGTCCAGTTCGTGGCTTTCCAGCCATTGCAATGCCTCCGGAATGGCAGAGACATCAAAGGTTGCGGTGATATCTGCACGCTTGGCGCCATAGCGCACTGCCCCTGCGTCGGCGCGGCCGCCCATGGCAAGCCCGAGAGCATCCAGCACAATGGATTTGCCCGCTCCCGTCTCGCCGGTGAGGGCGGTCATGCCTTTGCCGAATTGCAGTTCTACCCTTTCGGCAATCGCGTAATTGGAAACCGTGAGCTGTGTGAGCATGCAGATAACCTCCGCTCTTGAAAATATACTGTTCGTACATACAGTGACTGTGAATATATACAGGGATTTTCAGCTTTGCAAACATCCGGGAGGGATTTTTTCAGGAATACAAGTGTTGGTGGTTGAAACCCGAGCGGTGAGCCCCATATCCCTTCGCAATAACAGACTTCCGGCTCTGCGGGGCCGGAGCCTATGTTCAATGGGTCGCGTTTTAGCCGGCCACCGAAGATCTGGCAGGAGTAGTCATGAGTACTGACGAAAACCGCAATGAGCAGGTAGAGGAATTGAATGAGGCCGCTGAAGCGGCGGCAGAAACAGCGGGCGAGCAGGAGTTCGAGCAAGGCGAGACGTCTGAACTTGACGCGTTGAAAGCGCAGGTACAGGAGTTTCAAGAGCAGGCGCTGCGGTCTCAGGCAGAAATGCAGAATGTCCGTCGTCGGGCAGAAATGGACGTGGAGAAGGCTCACAAATTTGCACTGGAGAAGTTCGTCAAAGAACTTTTGCCCGTAGCAGACAGTCTTGAAAAGGCGGTTGAGAGCACAGAAGGCCAGGGAAATGCCGGCGATCTTGTGGCGTCTATCCGTCAGGGCGTCGAGATGACGCTGGGCTTGCTTGAGTCGAGTCTGAAAAAATTCAATGTTGAGCCGCTGAACCCGATCGGCGAGCCGTTCGATCCTCAGCACCACGAAGCGATGTCCATGGTTCCGGCACCGGATGCAGAGCCGAACAGCGTGGTGGCTGTGGTGCAAAAAGGCTACCTGCTGAACGGTCGTGTGGTGCGCCCGGCAATGGTGATGGTAGCGAAGGCTCAGGATGCACCAAAAATTGATGAGCAGGCTTGAAAAATCAGCCAAAGCGCCAATATAGCTTGTAAACAGCAGCAGCCGGAGTAGATGTTTCCGGGCAACTATTCAGTACAGCATTCAGAAGAACTGGAGTGACTCAATGAGCAAGATTATCGGTATTGACCTTGGTACGACCAACTCATGTGTGGCCATCATGGATGGCGACAAAGTTCGCGTTATTGAGAACGCAGAGGGTGATCGCACCACCCCGTCTATCATCGCTTATACCGATGATAGTGAAATTCTGGTTGGCCAGTCGGCCAAGCGCCAGGCGGTGACGAACCCCCATAACACTATCTATGCCATCAAGCGTCTGATTGGACGTCGTTTCAAGGACGACGTTGTTCAGAAAGACATCAAGATGGTGCCTTACAAAATTGCCGAAGCGGATAACGGCGATGCGTGGGTAGAGGTCAAGGGTCAGAAAATGGCGCCACCACAGGTGTCTGCCGAAATTCTGAAGAAGATGAAGAAGACCGCAGAAGATTACCTGGGCGAGAAAGTGACCGAAGCGGTTATTACCGTGCCGGCCTACTTCAACGACAGCCAGCGCCAAGCTACCAAAGACGCGGGCAGAATTGCCGGTCTGGAAGTAAAGCGTATTATCAACGAGCCAACTGCTGCAGCTCTGGCCTATGGTCTGGACAAAAAGAGCGGTGATCGCACCGTGGCGGTATACGACCTGGGTGGTGGTACTTTCGACCTTTCCATCATCGAAATTGCCGATGTAGACGGCGAGCACCAGTTTGAAGTGCTGGCAACCAACGGTGACACCTTCCTGGGTGGTGAAGATTTCGATATGAAAATTATCGAATTCCTGGCCGACCAGTTCAAGAAGGATAGCGGTATTGATCTGCGCGGCGACTCTCTGGCCATGCAGCGTCTGAAAGAAGCTGGTGAGAAGGCCAAGATCGAACTTTCCAGCAGCCAGCAGACCGATGTAAACCTGCCGTATGTTACCGCAGATGCCAGCGGTCCCAAACACATGAATGTGAAGCTGACCCGCGCCAAGCTTGAGTCGCTGGTAGAAGATCTGGTCGAGCGCAGCCTGGAGCCATGTAAGGTTGCACTGAAGGACTCAGGCTTGAAAATCAGCGAGATCGACGAGGTTATCCTGGTTGGTGGTCAGACCCGTATGCCACTGGTTCAGGAAAAAGTGAAAGAGTTCTTTGGCAAAGAGGCTCGTAAGGATGTTAACCCTGACGAAGCGGTTGCCATGGGCGCTGCGATTCAGGCCGCCGTTCTGTCTGGTGATGTAAAAGACGTACTGCTGCTTGACGTAACCCCGCTGTCTCTGGGTATTGAGACCATGGGTGGCGTTGCGACGCCGCTGATCGAGAAGAACACGACGATTCCGACCAAAAAATCGCAGACCTTCTCAACGGCAGACGACAGCCAGACCGCAGTGACCATCCACGTGGTTCAGGGTGAGCGCAAACAAGCGACACAGAACAAGTCACTGGGTCGTTTTGATCTGGCAGACATTCCGCCCGCACCGCGTGGCGTGCCACAGATTGAAGTGACGTTCGACATCGACGCCAACGGTATTTTGAACGTGTCTGCGAAAGACAAGGCTACCGGTAAAGAGCAGTCCATCGTAATCAAGGCTTCTTCCGGTCTGAACGACGAAGAAATCGAGAAGATGGTGCGTGATGCCGAGGCAAATGCCGATGAAGATCGCAAGTTCGAAGAGCTGGTTCAGGCCCGCAACCAGGGTGATGCCATGGTTCACGCCGTGCGCAAGACTCTGAAAGACGCTGGCGACAAAGTCAGTGAGAGCGAGAAAGAGTCGATTGAAGCGTCCATCAAAGAACTGGAAGAAGCACTGGCCGGTTCTGACAAAGACGACATTGAGACCAAAACCCAAAAGCTGACCGAGGTTTCAGGTGAGCTGGCTCAGAAGATGTATGCGGATCAGGATGGCCAGGCACAGCAGGCCGACGGTCAGGACGACGCTCAGTCCCAGACTGCTGACGACGCGGTAGATGCCGAGTTCGAAGAAGTCAAAGACGACGAAAAGAAGTAAATCTGACGTACATCAGGTAGTTGGAAAACGCGGAGCAACTCCGCGTTTTCCGCGTTTAAAAAACAGGGTTTTAAAGCATGGCCAAGCGCGATTATTACGACATTCTCGGAATATCCCGGGACGCGGATGAGAAAGAAGTTAAGCGGGCGTACCGAAAGCTCGCGATGAAGTACCATCCTGACCGTAACCCGGAAGATAAGGACGCCGAGAACAAGTTTAAAGAGGCGAGCGAAGCCTACGAAGTTCTGGCGGATCAATCCAAGCGGGCGGCCTACGACCAGTTCGGTCATGCCGGAGTAGATGGCCAGGCCGGCGGTGGCTTCGGAGGCGGAGGCGGTAACTTCTCCGACATCTTTGGTGATGTGTTTGGCGATATTTTCGGTGGCGGTGGTGGTCGCGGTCGCAACACTCGCGGCTCGGATCTGCGCTATACCCTGGAGCTGGACCTTGAGGAAGCGGTAAGAGGAAAAACCGTCGAGATTACAATACCCGGACATCGCGAGTGCGACGTTTGTGACGGCAGTGGCGCTGAGAAAGGTTCACGCCCGGAAGCCTGCAGTACCTGTAAAGGTATGGGGCAGGTGCGCATGCAGCAGGGTTTCTTTACCGTGCAGCAAGCTTGTCCGACATGCCGGGGTTCCGGCCAGATTATCAAAAACCCCTGTAGGTCCTGTCATGGTCAGGGCAGGGTGCAGGAAGAGAAGACCCTCTCCGTAAAAGTACCCCCGGGAGTTGATACCGGTGATCGTATCCGGCTCTCCGGCGAAGGCGAAATGGGTGTCGATGGCGGCCCTCCTGGCGATCTGTATGTTCAGATGTCGGTTAGGGAGCACTCCATCTTTACCCGTGATGGTCGTAACCTCTACTGCGAAGTGCCGATCAGTATTGTTGATGCCGCGCTTGGTGGCGAGTTGGAAGTGCCGACACTGGATGGCCGCGTGAAACTCCGGATTCCTGCGGAAACCCAGACGGGAAAACTCTTTCGGCTGCGGAATAAAGGTGTCAGCCCGGTTCGAGGAGGCCCTTCCGGCGACCTGCTGTGTCGCGTAACCGTTGAGACTCCGGTCAATCTGACCAAGCGCCAGAAGGAGCTGCTTAACGAGTTCCAGGCGGCCCTTGACGGCAGCAGCGGCCAGAACCACGCACCGAAGAAAACGTCCTGGTTTGAGGGTGTTAAGAGCTTCTTCGACGAAATGAAATTCTGATCAGCTTCACAGAGGGAAAAAGGCCATGAGGGTAGCAATCATCGGCGCCGCCGGGCGCATGGGAAAGGTGCTGATTGAGGCGGTTAACGGCACAGAAGGATTGGAGCTGGGCGCCGCTGTCGTCGAGCCGGGCAGCAGCCTGATTGGTGCCGACGCCGGCGAAATGAGCAGCATCGGGAAAACCGGCGTAAAGATGGCGGGTACCCTGGCCGATGTGAAAGACGATTTCGACGTGCTCATTGACTTTACCTTCCCCGACCTGACGTTGGAGAATGCGGAATTCTGCAAAGCCAACGGCAAAATGCTGGTTGTTGGCACCACCGGCTTGTCCGATGCTGAAAAAGAGCAGCTGGCTCTCGCCGCAGAGTCTGCGCCAGTGGTTTTTGCACCCAACATGAGCGTTGGGGTGAACGTAGTCCTTAACCTTCTGCACACCGCCGCAGCGGCGTTGGGCGATGACTATGACGTCGAAATCATCGAAGCTCACCATCGGCACAAAAAAGACGCGCCTTCTGGCACCGCCCTGCGCATGGGTGAAGTGGTTGCTGATGCACTTGGGCGTGATCTCAAAGAGTGTGCAGTCTATGGCCGTGAAGGCTTTACCGGCGAGCGCACCCGCAAAGAAATCGGCTTCGAAACCATTCGTGCCGGTGACGTAGTGGGCGACCACACCGTACTGTTCGCCACCGAGGGCGAGCGTATTGAGATTACTCACAAGGCAAGCAGTCGTATGACCTTCGCCAAAGGTGCTATGCGTGCCGCCCTGTGGCTAAAAGACAAGTCTGCTGGTTTGTACGATATGCAGGACGTCCTTTCGTTAAAGTGAGGTTTTTTGGCTTTTAAAGCTGGAGTCCCGCTGGAGGCAGGAGGTTGGTAGCTTTTGTCCGGGAATGTTGGAGGCCAGGGACGGCCGGAAACAAGCGCACATGGATGTGCTCGTAGCGGTTCCCGGACAAAAGCTACCAAGCGCCGGCCGGTGTTCCAGGCGCGCTCGAATGCAGGGTGATTTTGCATGGACACAAAACCGCAAATTTCATACAATAAGGCGGTTTAACTGCACCAAGCGTAGGCTTCGAAAAGCCCAAGGGACAAATAAAGTCCCCGGATAACAAAAAGCGGGACGGGGTTTTTACTCCCTCTCGCTTTTTTGCGACCTGAATTTGCGCTTGCGTTCCTGTTCGTGACGAACCGATACGCCACTCGATGAGGATACAAGCCTTGAGCACACCCGCAATCCTTGCACTCGCAGACGGAAGCCTGTTTTACGGCACCGCTATTGGCGCTGACGGCGAAACCAGCGGAGAAGTGGTGTTCAACACCGCCATGACCGGCTACCAGGAAATACTCACCGACCCGTCTTACGCACGCCAGCTCGTTACCCTGACTTACCCTCATATCGGTAACACCGGAGTGAATGAAGAAGATGTTGAGTCAGACCGCATCCAGGCCTCCGGCCTCATTATTCGCGACCTGCCTCTGGTGGCCAGCAACTGGCGCAGCACCGGGGCGCTGGACGAATACCTGCGAAGCAGCAACATTGTAGGAATTGCCGATATAGATACTCGGCGCCTGACGCGCATTCTGCGTGATAAAGGCTCCCAGAGCGGCGCTATTGTGGCCGGTGCTGATGCTACTCCAGAGCGCGCGTTAGAGCTCGCAAATGCCTTTCCCGGGCTTGAAGGCATGGACTTGGCAAAAGTGGTCACCTGCGAAAAAACCTACAAATGGGCCCAGGGCGAATGGAAGCTCGGTGAAGGCTACGCGGAAGGTGGCGAATCGAAATTCAAGGTTGTGGCCTGGGACTACGGCGTCAAATTCAACATTCTGCGTATGCTCGCATCTCGCGGCTGCGACATCACCGTTGTGCCTGCGCAAACTCCGGCATCAGAGGTGCTGGCGATGAATCCGGATGGCATATTCCTCTCCAACGGCCCGGGCGATCCTGAGCCGTGTGACTACGCGATCAAAGCGATTCAGGAAGTGCTGGAAACCGAGATTCCGGTGTTTGGCATCTGCCTGGGGCACCAGCTCCTGGCGCTGGCCAGTGGGGCAAAAAGCATCAAGATGAATCACGGCCACCATGGCGCCAATCACCCGGTTCAGCGTCTGGAAAACGGCACCGTCATGATTACCAGCCAGAACCACGGATTTGCAGTGGATGAAGCTTCTCTGCCTGCCGTGCTTGAAGTGACCCATAAGTCACTGTTCGATGGCACTTTGCAGGGTGTTCGCCGCACTGATAAGCCGGCGTTCAGCTTTCAGGGTCACCCCGAGGCGAGCCCGGGCCCCGGTGATGTGGCGCACTTGTTTGATGAGTTTATCCGTCTGATGGAAGTCCAAAAGAGGTAATACCGGCTTACGGACAGATACGCCATTCCAGGCACGCGCCGTTTTTTGCGCTGCAAGAATTTAAACGTTGCTGACAGGTTTACCAAGACATGCCAAAACGGACCGATATTAAAAGCATCCTGATTCTGGGCGCAGGCCCGATTGTGATCGGGCAGGCGTGCGAATTTGACTACTCCGGCGCTCAGGCCTGCAAAGCCCTGCGTGAGGAAGGTTACCGGGTAATACTGGTTAACTCGAACCCGGCCACCATCATGACCGACCCGGTGATGGCAGATGCCACCTACATCGAACCGATTACCTGGCAGACCGTTGCCAAAATCATTGAGAAAGAAAAACCGGATGCCTTGCTGCCCACCATGGGTGGCCAGACCGCATTGAACTGTGCGCTGGATCTGGAAAAGCATGGGGTTCTGGCTGAGCACGGTGTGGAAATGATCGGCGCCAATGCCGACACCATTGATAAGGCGGAAGACCGGAGCCGTTTTGACAAGGCGATGAAAGCCATTGGCCTTGAGTGTCCCCGCGCTTCTATTGCTCATACCATGCAAGAAGCCTGGGAAGTCGCTGAAGACATCGGCTTTCCGTGCATCATTCGCCCGTCGTTCACTATGGGTGGATCCGGTGGCGGTATTGCCTACAACCGGGACGAGTTTGAAGAAATCTGTACCCGTGGTCTTGATCTTTCCCCTACCAACGAACTGCTTATTGATGAGTCGCTGATCGGCTGGAAAGAGTATGAGATGGAAGTGGTTCGCGACAAGGCGGACAACTGCATTATCGTCTGTGCCATCGAGAACTTCGATGCCATGGGCGTCCACACCGGGGATTCCATCACCGTTGCGCCAGCCCAGACGCTGACCGACAAGGAATACCAGATCATGCGCGACGCCTCGCTGGCCGTGCTGCGTGAAATTGGTGTGGAAACCGGCGGCTCCAACGTACAATTCGGCATTAATCCGGACACCGGCCGCATGGTTGTTATCGAGATGAATCCGAGGGTTTCGCGGTCATCCGCATTGGCCTCCAAGGCGACAGGTTTCCCGATTGCCAAAGTCGCAGCGAAGCTGGCGGTGGGTTACACGCTCGATGAGCTGCGTAACGAGATAACCGGGGGCGTGACACCGGCATCCTTCGAGCCCAGTATCGATTATGTTGTTACCAAAATCCCCAGGTTTACCTTTGAAAAGTTCCCGCAGGCCGATGCTCGACTGACCACCCAGATGAAGTCTGTGGGTGAAGTTATGGCGATTGGCCGCACCTTCCAGGAATCTCTGCAGAAAGCTCTCCGTGGACTGGAAGTGGGATCAGACGGCTTCGATGAGCAGCTCGAAGAGTTCAGCTCCGAAAGCTCCAGCGAAACCCTCACCAAAGAGCTCAGCATTCCCGGTGCCGAGCGTATATGGTACATCGGTGATGCGTTCCGTGCCGGGTTGAGCGTGGATGACGTCTTTGAGTACACCAAGGTTGATCACTGGTATCTGGTGCAAATCGAGGATCTCATTCGTGAAGAACAGGCACTGAAGACTGCCGGCAAGGCAGATATCGATCATGCAACCCTGTTCCGACTTAAGCGCAAAGGTTTCTCTGACGCGCGGCTGGCGAAGCTGCTGGGCCTGACCGAAGCAAGCATGCGCAAGTTGCGGCATGATCTGGGCATCCGCCCGGTTTACAAGCGAGTGGACACCTGTGCCGCCGAGTTCACCTCTGATACCGCCTACATGTACTCCACCTATGAGGAAGAGTGCGAGGCGGAGCCCAGCGACCGCGAGAAAATCGTGGTTATTGGTGGTGGCCCCAACCGCATTGGCCAAGGTATCGAGTTTGATTACTGCTGTGTGCATGCGGCACTTGCCATGCGGGAAGATGGCTACGAAACCATAATGATCAACTGCAATCCCGAGACGGTATCAACGGATTACGATACCTCAGACCGGTTGTACTTTGAGCCGATTACACTGGAAGATGTGCTGGAAATCATCCACGTCGAGAATCCAAAAGGCGTGATTGTTCAGTACGGCGGCCAGACACCACTGAAGCTGGCTCGGGGTCTGGAAGCTGCTGGCGTGCCGATTATCGGAACCAGCCCGGATGCAATTGACCGGGCAGAGGATCGTGAGCGGTTCCAGCAGATGATTCAGCGCCTGGGTCTCAGACAGCCGGAAAACGCCACTGTCCGGAGCCTCGAAGAGGGTATTGTTGCGGCTAATGAGATTGGTTACCCGCTGGTGGTTCGCCCATCTTATGTGTTGGGCGGCCGAGCCATGGAAATTGTTTTCGGTGAAGACGAGTTGGTGCGCTATATGCGCAGTGCGGTGCTGGTCTCCAACGACAGCCCGGTGTTGCTGGACCACTTCCTCAATGCTGCTATTGAAGTCGATATTGATGCCATCTGCGACGGCAAGGATGTGGTCATCGGTGGCATTATGCAGCACATTGAGCAGGCCGGTATTCACTCCGGTGACTCTGCGTGCTCCTTGCCGCCCTACACCTTGCCGCCCGAGGTGCAGGATGCCATGCGTGAGGCGGTCAGGAAAATGGCCATTGAGCTGGAAGTTGTTGGCCTGATGAACGTGCAGTTGGCTTGGCAGGATGATGAAATCTACGTAATTGAGGTTAACCCGCGAGCTTCGCGGACAGTGCCTTTTGTATCGAAAGCCATCGGTGTATCGCTGGCCAAGGTGGCGGCGCGTGTTATGGCTGGCACTTCTCTGGCAGAGCAGGGCTTTACCGAAGAAGTTGTTCCGAGTTACTACGCTGTAAAAGAGTCTGTGTTCCCGTTCAACAAGTTTCCGTCTGTTGACCCGATCCTTGGGCCTGAAATGAAGTCCACGGGTGAGGTTATGGGGCTTGGAGACAGCTTCGATGAAGCGTTTGCCAAGGCCTCGCTGGCCATTGGGGAGCGTTTGCCTTCCAGCGGTACCGTGTTCATGTCGGTTCGTGACGTGGACAAGGCGGGCGCCATTCAGGTTGCCCGTGATCTGGTCGATATTGGCTTCCAGCTTGTTGCCACGACTGGCACTGCGAAAGCTCTCCGTGCGGAAGGCATCGAAGTAGCGCGGGTAAATAAAGTGGGTGAAGGACGTCCTCACATTGTGGACGCTATCAAGAACGGACAGGTTCAGCTCATTATTAACACCACTGAAGGTCGCAAAGCAGTGTCTGATTCAGCGCAAATTCGCCAGTCAGCCCTGCAGACCAAAGTGGCATACACAACAACATTGGCGGGTGGCGAAGCCTTCTGTCGGGCTATCAAGTTTGGCCCGGAGCGCACAGTACGCCGCCTGCAAGACCTCCACGCAGGGAAGTAAGATTATGAGTGAAAGAGTACCTATGACAAAAGCGGGTGAGACCCGCCTTCGTGTGGAGCTCCAGAAGCTGAAATCCGAGGATCGTCCCCGGGTTATCGCCGCAATTTCGGATGCGCGGGAGCATGGCGACCTTAAAGAAAATGCTGAATATCATGCTGCCCGGGAGCAGCAGAGCTTTATTGAAGGCCGGATTCAGGAAATAGAAGGCAAGTTATCTGCCGCTCAGGTGATTGATGTTACGGCTATGGAGAATACCGGCAGGGTTATCTTCGGTACGACGGTTCATCTGTTGAATATGGATACGGACGAGCAGGTGGTCTACACGATCGTCGGTGAGGATGAAGCGGATATCAAGGAAGGCAAGTTGTCGATCTCGTCACCCATCGCTCGTGCGCTGGTCGGCAAGAGTGAAGACGATGTTGTCGCTATTCGTGTGCCTTCTGGTACCGTGGAATACGAAATCGAAAAGGTGGAATACATCTGATTCGAGCGGCGCTGGCGTTGCCAGCACGCAGAGGGCAAAAAACCGGCTGTGTTGTGCATAGCCGGTTTTTTTAATTCCGGTGCTCTGCAGGCGTCAGCTTTTATGGCGCAGCAGATTGGAAAGCTTCGGGTTGGGCTGTTTGGATCTGCGCATGATAACGGCGATTTTTCCAATGGTCTGCACCACTTCAGCGCCACTGGCTTCGCACAGAGCATTTATTGCTTCCTGGCGGGCTTCCCGATCCTGGCTTGCCACTTTGATCTTGATGAGCTCGTGGTCGTTCAGGGCGCGCTCCAGTTCTTCCTGGAGGTTTTCGGTGAGACCCTTGTCGCCCACAATAATGACGGGTTTCAGGTGATGGGCAATAGCCCGGTATTCCCGGCGCTGTTCCGGTGAAAGGCTCATGATGTAATCTCTTTATCGGTGCAATTAACAAAAGGTCAGCGGCATATTCGCTGGCAACGTCGTATAATTCGCGGATTGTAACAGACAACCTTGTATACAGATCACCTTGCAGGCGTTGTAATTTCCGAGATAAGGCCCACATACAAGTAACATGGGGATTTATCCGGCGTTCTGAAACGTCTTCAGGTTGATCCGCAGCTGCGTTTTTCTGTGGCCGTAACGGTTGGGCCGTTTCTGGTGGATAGACGTACAATTGGTGTAAGGTGTCAGTAAAGAGTGGTTCCTTCGATGGCCTGCTCTTCAATTCACAGGTGATGATCCTTGAACGATATGGCAAAAAATCTGGTTCTCTGGCTGATAATAGCCGCGGTACTGTTGATGGTGTTTCAGAATTTCTCTCCCACCACCACCGGTCAGCAAGTCAATTATTCCCAATTCGTTGAGATGGTTCAGCAGGGCCAGGTCAACAAAGTCACTATTGATGGTCTGGAAATTCAGGGCACCCGTGGCGACGGTTCCCAATTCCAGACAATCCGCCCGCAGGTGGCGGACAACAAGCTGATGGACGATCTACTGGCTAATCAGGTAGAAGTAATCGGTAAGGAGCCGGAGCGCCAGAGTCTCTGGACTCAGCTCCTGGTGGCGGCATTCCCGATTCTCATCATAATCGCACTGTTCGTGTTCTTTATGCGCCAGATGCAAGGCGGCGGTGGTGGCAAAGGTCCCATGTCGTTTGGCAAAAGCAAAGCGAAGTTGATGAGTGAAGATCAGATCAAGACCACGTTCGCCGATGTCGCCGGTGTGGATGAGGCTAAAGAAGACGTTAAGGAGCTGGTCGACTTCCTTCGGGATCCCAGCAAGTTCCAGCGTCTTGGTGGCAGCATTCCCAAAGGCGTCTTGATGGTGGGGCAGCCGGGTACCGGTAAAACCCTGCTGGCCAAAGCCATTGCCGGTGAAGCCAAGGTTCCGTTCTTCTCTATCTCCGGCTCCGACTTCGTTGAGATGTTCGTAGGTGTTGGCGCATCACGTGTGCGTGACATGTTCGAACAGGCCAAGAAGCAGAGCCCTTGCATCATCTTTATTGATGAAATCGATGCGGTCGGTCGCCATCGTGGTGCAGGCATGGGTGGTGGTCACGATGAGCGTGAACAAACCTTGAACGCGCTGCTGGTTGAGATGGACGGCTTTGAAGGTAATGAAGGCGTCATCGTTATTGCTGCGACCAACCGCCCTGATGTTCTTGATCCGGCGTTGTTGCGCCCAGGTCGGTTTGACCGTCAAGTCGTTGTTGGCCTGCCCGATATTATTGGTCGGGAGCAGATTCTCAAGGTGCATATGAAGAAAGTGCCCCTGGATGAAAACGTTGTGCCAGCACTTATCGCGCGCGGTACGCCGGGCTTCTCCGGCGCAGATCTTGCGAACCTGGTCAACGAAGCAGCGCTTTTTGCGGCGCGCAGAAATATGCGCCTGGTTTCAATGGAAGAATTTGAGCTCGCGAAAGACAAGATCATGATGGGCGCTGAGCGTAAGTCCATGGTGATGAGCGAGAAGGAAAAGCTGAATACGGCCTACCACGAATCTGGTCACGCCATTGTAGGTCGGCTGACGCCTGAACATGACCCGGTTTACAAGGTGAGCATTATCCCTCGTGGCCGTGCCTTGGGTGTCACAATGTTCCTGCCGGAAGAAGACAGGTACAGCCACAGCAAACGCTTCCTGATCAGCTCCATTTGCAGCCTGTTTGGTGGTCGTATTGCGGAAGAGCTGACATTGGGCTTTGACGGCGTTACCACCGGTGCCTCGAATGATATCGAGCGTGCGACCAGTCTGGCTCGTAACATGGTTACCCGCTGGGGTTTGTCCGAGAAGCTTGGACCGCTGCAATACGATACCGACAGCGAAGAGCCGTTCCTTGGCCGCTCCGCCGGACAGGCTCAAACTGTCTATTCGCCCGAAACGGCACAGCGTATTGATGAGGAAGTTCGCAACATCATCGATACCTGTTACGAAACGGCCACGCAAATTCTGGTCGATAACCGGGATAAGCTGGATATCATGGCCCAGGCGTTGATGAAGTATGAAACCATCGACCGTCACCAAATTGATGACATCATGGAGGGCCGCACTCCGCGTCCGCCGAAAGGTTGGGATGACAGTGGTTCTGCCGGTGGCGTCAAGGCTGACGATTCCGAGCCCGCAGCAGGAACCAAGCCTTCCGATGATGGCCAGAGGCCGGATGTTGGCCGCCCAGCTGGAGAGCACTGAGGCTCTCCAGGCTTTGGATAACCTGAGCTGACACTTGCGCCGCCCCGATTACGGGCGGCGTTTGTTTTTGCCAGACACTGTTTCTCACGCTAAGCCATGCCCGTCCAGAAAGGTTTGCTATGGAAATGAAATTTGCCGGACGAATCCTGGATATGTCCCGTTGCCACGTGATGGGTATTCTTAATGTAACTCCGGATTCGTTCTCTGATGGTGGTCGATTCAACCGGTTGGACGCAGCGCTGTTAAGGGCCCGCCAAATGGTCGTTGATGGCGCAGCGTTTATTGATGTGGGCGGAGAATCTACCCGCCCGGGTGCAGCCAAGGTATCAATTCAGGAAGAGCTGGATCGTGTTTGCCCCGTCGTCGAGGCGCTTGTGCGGGATCTGGATGTTATTGTTTCTGTAGATACCAGCACTCCTGAAGTGATGTCTCAGTCGGCTGAGCTCGGCGCAGGGCTGATTAACGATGTGAGAGCGCTGCAGAGGGAGGGTGCCTTGGATGCTGCAGCGCGTGCGGGAGTACCGGTCTGCATCATGCACATTCAGGGCGAGCCTGAAACCATGCAGGACCATCCCGAATATCGGAATGTCCTGCGTGACGTCAGTGAATTTTTGACTGGGCGCATTCGCGTCGCGGAGAAGGCTGGAATAGAGGCTCACAATATAATTCTGGATCCCGGGTTCGGGTTTGGGAAAAATCTTGAGCATAATTTGCGTTTGCTTGCTTCGCTTGAGCAGTTGCAGGTCTTGGGGCATCCACTATTGGTCGGTATGTCCAGAAAATCCATGCTCGGTCATATAACGGGCCGGGAAGTTGATGAAAGGTTGCCCGCGAGCCTTGCGGCCGCGACAATATCGGCCATGAAGGGTGCAAGCATTATTCGCGTGCACGACGTCAGGGAAACCGTAGATGCCGTCAAGATTGCGACGGCTGTAAAGGAGGCAGTTTGATGGCCGGAAGAAAGTATTTTGGCACGGATGGGATACGCGGCAGGGTAGGTGAATCACCTATTACGCCGGAATTCATGTTGCATCTGGGGTGGGCTGCCGGGCAGGCTTTCAAGAGGGCCGGGCAGCGAAACAGCGTGCTGATTGGCAAGGACACCCGGCTGTCTGGTTACATGTTCGAATCCGCTCTTGAGGCCGGATTATCCGCGGCGGGAGTGGATGTGAAGCTGTTGGGGCCAATGCCAACCCCGGCCATTGCTTACCTGACGCGCACCTTCCGTGCCTCCGCAGGCATTGTTATCAGTGCCTCCCACAACCCGCATCACGATAATGGCATCAAGTTTTTCTCCGCCGATGGTACCAAGCTTGACGATGCCCTGGAGGCCGAGATCGAGCGTTGGCTGGATCGGCCAATTGATGTTTGTGGCCCGGGCGAACTGGGCAAGGCATCGCGTGTGGAGGACGCTCCAGGTCGCTATGTGGAGTTCTGCAAGAGCACCGTGCCGAACGAGTTTACCCTGGATCACCTGAAGATCGTTCTCGACTGTGCCCATGGTGCGACGTACCACGTTGCTCCAAAAGTGTTCCGTGAGTTGGGTGCGAAGGTTTCGGTGATTGGTGCGGAGCCAGACGGTCTCAATATCAACCTGGATGTGGGATCCACGCATCTTGGCGCACTCAAGAAGGCTGTTATCGACAAGAATGCGGATCTGGGTATCGCCTTTGACGGCGATGGTGACCGGGTGTTGATGGTTGATCGCGATGGTTCTGAAGTTGACGGTGACGAACTGCTGTATGTCATCGCATCGCAGCGGTTTGCCGAAGATCGCCTCAAGGGCGGCGTGGTCGGTACGCTGATGACCAATCTCGGCGTTGAGTTGGCGCTTACAGAAATGGGTATTTCGTTCGAGCGTGCCAATGTTGGTGACCGTTATGTCATGGAGCGCCTGATTGCAAACAACTGGGTGCTTGGTGGTGAGGGTTCGGGCCACATGGTTATCCGCGACTGCACGAGTACAGGCGATGGTATTGTGTCTGCGCTTCAGGTACTGCTATCTATCAGCAAGTCCGGCAAAACGCTCGCCGAGTTGCGACAGGGCATGAGTAAGCTGCCCCAGACGATGATCAATGTGCGCGTTGCAAAGCGGTTTGATCCTTTCAGCCGTGCAGATATTGTTGCGGCGGTTAAAAAGGCTGAATCGGAACTTGGCAGCTCGGGCAGGATCCTGCTGCGTGCGTCGGGCACTGAGCCTTTGATTCGCGTAATGGCTGAAGGTCAGAGTGCGGACGATATTCGTCGTGTTGCTGAAAAGCTCGCGCAAATCGTGGAAAATTCAACGCCCTGATTTTGTTGGTTTCAGGCTGTTGTCTGTTCTGAGGGACTGCTGTATAGTGCGCCCTCCCTTACATTCGGGAACTGTTATGCGTCGCAAGATTGTAGCCGGAAACTGGAAGATGAACGGGTCGAAAGACCTCTCGGATGAGCTGGTAGGTTATGTCCGGTCTGAAGCTGGATCTCTTGATAACGGCGTGGAGGTTGTTATTATTCCTCCTGCAATTTATGTCGCGGATGTATTGGAGCAGGCCCGAAACACTGTATCAGTCGGTGTTCAGAATGTGGGTCAGTGGCAGTCAGGAGCTTATACCGGGGAGGTTTCGGCGGAAATGGCCAGAGATGCAGGCTGCCGCTATGCGCTTGTTGGTCACTCCGAGCGCCGTCAGCTCTTTGGTGAAACCGACGAGCAGGTTGTTGAAAAAGTGTCGTTGGTTGTGTCCAGTGGTTTAACGGCCATTGTCTGTGTTGGTGAAACGCTGAAAGAGCGCGAAGCTGGACAGGCTGAGGCAATCGTTGCTAACCAGGTGCGCACAGGCTTGTCGTCAGTGGCGTCGGGTGAATGGCAGAATATCGTAGTTGCTTACGAGCCAGTTTGGGCGATCGGTACCGGTAAAACGGCAACCTCTGATGATGCCCAGGCTATGCATGCAGCCATACGGGGTGTGCTGAAAAGTATGGGTGCCCCTGCCGAAAAGATTTCACTGCTTTACGGCGGCAGTGTAAAAGCAGATAATGCAGCGGCTCTTTTTTCAGAGCCAGATGTAGATGGTGGTTTAGTTGGCGGCGCATCACTGGTCGCAAAAGAATTTATGAGTATTTGTCGGTCCTTGCCGGCGGGTGCCTAAAGTTAAAGGTTCGCGAGATTCGATATGGATTGGATGGAAACACTGGTAGTCGTTGTGCACGTGGTGATCGCGGTGGCGCTGGTGGGTCTGGTGCTGATCCAGCAGGGCAAGGGTGCGGATGCAGGTGCGGCCTTCGGTGGTGGTGCTTCCCAGACTGTATTCGGTAGTCAGGGTAGCGGCAGTTTTCTGACCCGCATGACAACCTTGCTCGCAATCGTGTTTTTTGTAACAAGTTTTTCGCTGGCAGTATTCGCCAAGCAGCGTGCTGAAGTGGCAGGTGAGGCAGGCATTCCGGTTGTGACGGAATCCCGCCAGGGTCCTTCCGAAGGAGCTGCAGATAATGGTGATGCTGCGAAGAGCGAAACCGGGAGCGGGGAGTCTGATCTCCCCGAGCTCGAGTAAGAGTGTTGCCCAAGTGGTGGAACTGGTAGACACGCTATCTTGAGGGGGTAGTGGCGAAAGCCGTGCCGGTTCGAGTCCGGCCTTGGGCACCAATTAAGAAGAGAAACGGCTTGGATCTTCCAGGCCGTTTTTTTGAGCAGTCCTTGACCACTTCGTCCGGCGTCTCTATACTCCGGCGGAGATTGGAGCCAGGCATTTTTTGTTGTCGGGTTTCTGGCAGGCCAGGTGTCTGTCAGCAGGAGGCGGTTTACCGGTTTGCTTCCTGCTAGTTCTTGCAACAAAAGGCCCCAGTTATCGGGGCTTTTTGATTAAGGGGCCCTGGCGCAACGGGCCCTGGTGCGCAAAAAGGGCTGATTAACAGCCCTTTTTTTGTTTTTGGGGCCGGTAAATTTAATACGGAGACCGCCTAACTTGTCAGGCAAGCTTAAACAACTGGAAGACATTCTTCGGCCTGTGGTGGAAGGCCTGGGTTACGAGTTCTGGGGCATCGAGTATCGCTCCAAGGGCTATCAATCCATGCTGCGGGTTTTTATAGACGATGCCGAGAATGGCATCGGCATTGACGACTGCGAGAAAGTCAGCCGTCAAATCAGTGGCGTGATGGATGTGGAAGATCCCATTCAGACCGAGTACACACTGGAGGTTTCGTCTCCGGGAATGGATCGCCCCCTTTTTCGGCCTGAGCAGTATCAGGCATTTGTGGGGCATCAGGTACAAATTCGCTTGCGCATGGCATTTGAAGGCCGACGCAAGTTTCAGGGGCTTATTAAAGGTGTGGAGGGCGATGATATTGTCGTGGTCGTTGATGATCACGAGTATCTGTTGCCTTTTGACAGCATCGAAAAAGCTCAGATTATTCCGGTATTCGAGTGAGCTATTTGAAAAACTCAGTAGATGCACAGTTTATTTTCAGAGCAGGGCAATCCAATGAGTAAAGAGATCTTGCTGGTGGTTGAGGCCGTCTCGAACGAAAAAGGCGTCGAGAAGGATGTAATTTTCGAAGCGATCGAGCTTGCACTCGCCACCGCTGCCAAAAAACGTTACGAAGACGAAGAGTCGGATGTGCGCGTATCAATTGATCGTCGCACGGGTGAATACGATACTTTCCGCCGTTGGCTGATCGTTGATAACGATGCCGTTCCTGCGTTGGGTACCGAGCTGACGCTTCAGGAAGCTGAAGAAATTGACCCTGCGCTGAAGCCTGGTGATACCTACGAAGAGAAAGCAGAATCTGTTGCTTTCGGCCGTATCGGTGCGCAGGCAGCGAAGCAGATCATTTTCCAGAAAGTTCGTGAAGCTGAGCGCAGCAAAATCGTAGATAGCTATCGTGATCGTGTTGGTGAACTGGTTTCGGGTACGGTAAAGAAGGTTACCCGCGATAACGTCATCGTTGATCTTGGGGCCAACGCTGAAGCTTTGCTGCCCAGAGAGCACCTGATCCCGCGTGAAACATTCCGCATGGGTGACCGTGTACGCTCATTGCTTCTCGAAATTCGCACGGATCATCGCGGCCCTCAGTTGATTTTGAGCCGCTCTGCATCACAGATGTTGATCGAGCTGTTTCGTATTGAAGTGCCTGAAATTGCAGAAGAGCTGATTGAAATCCGCGGCGCAGCCCGGGACCCCGGTTCACGCGCAAAGATTGCAGTGAAAACCAACGACCGTCGTATTGATCCAGTTGGCGCTTGTGTAGGCATGCGTGGCTCTCGCGTTCAGGCAGTCTCCAACGAGCTTGGCGGTGAACGCGTCGATATCGTGCTGTGGGACGACAACCCGGCACAGCTGGTCATTAACGCCATGTCGCCAGCGGAAGTGGCTTCTATCGTGATGGATGAAGATCGCCACACCATGGAAGTAGCCGTCGCAGCAGATAACCTGGCGCAGGCTATCGGTCGTAATGGACAGAACGTGCGTCTGGCTACCGAGCTTACGGGCTGGACCCTGAACGTGATGACGGAAGAAGAGGCTGGTGAGCGCCAGGAGCAGGAGTACAACACTCTGGTTGAGCACTTTACTACCCACCTCGACATCGACGAAGAGTTTGCCGGAGTGCTGATTGACGAAGGCTTTACGTCTATTGAGGAAGTCGCCTATGTGCCTATGGAAGAGATGTTGGCGATTGACGGTTTTGACGAAGAAACCGTCACTGAATTACGCCGCCGCGCCAAGGATGTCCTGTTGAATCAGGCACTGGCCAGTGAGGAAGCCCTCGACGGCGCGGAACCTGCAGAAGATCTTCTGAGTATGGACGGAATGGACCGTGGCCTGGCGTTCAAGCTTGCCGGCATGGGTGTACGTACCATGGAAGATCTGGCGGAGCAGTCGGTTGACGACTTGCTCGATATCGAAGGTATGGATGAAGAGCGTGCAGGACAGTTGATTATGACTGCACGCGCCCCCTGGTTTGAAGACCAGGCTTAATTCGGGAGGAGACCAGTATGGCTGAAGTAACGGTAAAACAACTGGCCGATGATGTAGGCGCTCCCGTGGATCGTTTGCTGAAGCAGATCGTCGAAGCCGGCCTGAAAGCCCGCTCAGAAGGCGACTCTGTGTCCAGCGATGAGAAGCAGCAGTTGCTGGCCTATCTGAGAAAGACCCACGGTGAAGCAGGCGCTGAACCGAACAAGATTACCCTGAAGCGCAAGACTACAACCACGCTCAAGGCTGGCAAGGCCAAGACCGTCAATGTAGAAGTGCGCAAGCGGCGCACGTATGTAAAGCGTGCAGAGCTTGCACCTGAGCCGGAAGCAGAGGCGCCGGAAGCGCTGCAAGAAGAGCAGAAAGTCGAGCAGCCTCAGGCAGAAGCCACTGTAGATGTAGCGGCTGATCAGGCGCCTCAGGCAGGAACAGAAACTCCGGTAGAAGCTGCGAAGGCCGAAGCGCCAGTTGCTGAAGACAAGGCAGCGGCCGAGAAGACTGAGCCGAAGAAGGCAGCAGAACCGGAGCCGGCTCCCGCTCCGGAAGATATGCCGATTCCACCACCAGCAGATGGTGAAGGCAAGGATCGGAAGCCGAAGAAAAAGAAAGATAAAGTTCGTGAACGTGGTGACGAAACCGAAGAAGGCAAGCCCAAGAAGAAGCAGGCTGGTCATCGTGGTCCACGTAACCGTCCTGCGGACGCATCCGTGGCGATTTCTGAGGACGATGACGACACCACATTGCGCAAGCCACTGCGTGCGAAAAAGAAACCCAAAGAGAAGCGTCATGGCTTCGAGAGGCCGACCAAACCAATGGTCAGAGAAGTAGAAGTTCCTGAAATTATTACCGTTGGCGATCTTGCCCAGCGGATGGCCGTCAAATCCGGTGATGTCATCAAGACATTGATGGGCATGGGCGTGATGGCAACCATTAATCAGCCGCTGGATCAGGCGACGTCGACCCTGGTCGTTGAAGAGCTGGGCCACAAGGCCAAGCCCATCAGTGACGATGCTTTCGAAGAGGGTGTGCTCAGCGAGTTCAGTGTTGAAGGTAAGGAAAAGGCCAAGCGCGCTCCTGTTGTGAGTGTGATGGGCCACGTTGACCACGGTAAGACATCACTGCTGGATTACATCCGGCGCACCAAGGTTGCCTCCGGTGAATCCGGTGGTATTACCCAGCATATTGGCGCGTACCATGTTGAAACGGATCACGGCATGATCTCGTTTCTCGATACGCCGGGCCACGCGGCTTTCACCGCGATGCGTGCCCGTGGTGCCCAGTGCACGGATATCGTTATCCTGGTAGTGGCTTCAGACGATGGCGTTATGCCGCAAACCAAAGAAGCGGTTCAGCATGCACGCTCGGCAGGTGTGCCTATCGTTGTCGCCATCACCAAGATGGACAAGGAACAGGCCGATCCTGATCGCGTGAAGAACGAGTTGGCAGCGATTGATGTGATCCCTGAAGACTGGGGTGGCGATGTTCAGTTTGTGCCAATCTCCGCTCACTCGGGTGATGGCGTTGATAACTTGCTGGAAGCCGTATTGCTGCAGGCCGAGATTCTTGAGCTTCAGGCCTCTCCCGATGCGCCAGCACAGGGCGTTGTCGTTGAGTCCAGCCTTGAGCGTGGCCGTGGTTCTGTTGCCACCGTATTGGTTCAGAACGGTACATTGCGCCAGGGCGACATGGTTGTTGCTGGATCCTACTTCGGTAAGGTTCGTGCAATGACTGATGAAGCTGGCAAACAGGTGAAGGAAGCCGGCCCGTCTATTCCGGTCGAGATTCTTGGCCTCAATGGCACGCCAAATGCCGGCGACGAGTTCTTTGCCGTAGCCAATGAGCGCAAGGCCAAAGAACTGGCAGAATTCCGCCATGTCAGAGAGCGCGAGCAGCGTTTGCAGCGCGCACAGGCGGCCAAGCTTGAGAACCTGTTCGAGAACATGGGTAAAGACGAGGTGAAAACCCTCAACGTTGTTCTCAAAACGGATGTTCGTGGTTCTCTGGAGGCGATCACCAAGTCGTTGCAGGATCTGGGTAACGACGAAGTTCAAGTGAAAATCGTATCATCTGGCGTTGGCGGTATTGCCGAAACGGACGTAAGCCTTGCAATGGCCACCAACGCCGTGATTTTCGGCTTCAACGTGCGTGCAGACACAGCCTCCAAGCGTCTCGTTGAGCAGGAAGGCCTGGATCTGCGTTACTACAGCATTATCTACAACCTGCTGGACGATGTGAAAGCCGCGTTGACGGGCATGCTGGCACCGGAGTTCCGCGAAGACATCATAGGCATTGCCGACGTTCGCGACGTGTTCCGTTCACCGAAGTTCGGTCAGGTTGCTGGCTGTATGGTGACCGAGGGTAACGTATACCGGAACAAGCCGATCCGTGTACTGCGCGACAACGTGGTTATCTTTGAAGGCGAGCTGGAATCTCTGCGCCGCTTCAAGGATGACGTGCCTGAAGTCCGCAATGGCATGGAGTGTGGTATCGGTGTTAAAGGCTACGACGTGAAGGTCGGTGACCAGATCGAAGTCTTCGACCGTATCAGAGTCGAGCGTAAACTCGAATCTACGGGGGCCTGATGCCTAGAGAGTTCAGTCGTATTGATCGCATTGGCGATCAGATGCAGCGTGAGCTTGCTCAGCTGATTCAGCGGGAGGTCAAGGATCCGCGGTTGGGCATGGTGACGGTGAACGCAGTCAAGGTCAGTCGTGACCTTGGCTACGCGGATATCTATGTCTCCCTGTTGACCACCGAGGAACTCACCGCTGAGTCTCCCGAGGTCAAGGATTCGATTTCGGTACTGAACCGGGCAGCCGGTTTCCTTCGCGGTCAGGTCGGAAGAGCCATGAAATTGCGGGTTATACCGCAACTTCGGTTTCACTTTGATGCGCTTCAAGGTTACAGCCGCAGAATGGACAGTCTGATTCGGGAAGCGGTTGGTGATAAAACAGCCGTTGAGAAGAACGACGACAGCCAGAATGAAAATCAGAGCGACAATCAGAGTAATCCGGAGTCAAACCCTTGAGTCGCAGACGTAAGGGCCGAGATGTCAGTGGTATTCTGGTGATTGACAAGCCGCTGGGCATCACCTCAAACGGCATCCTGCAAGAGGTGAAACGCCTGTATGGTGCAGCCAAGGCTGGCCACACCGGTGCACTGGATCCTCTGGCAACGGGGGTCCTGCCCCTTTGCTTTGGTGAAGCGACAAAGTTTTCGCAGATGATGCTGGACAGCGACAAGGCCTATATTGCCACCGCGCGGCTTGGCGAGCGCACCGAAACAGGTGACAGCGAGGGCGCTGTAGTTGCCACAAAGCCGGTACCAAAAGACTTGTCACCGGAGGTGCTTGAGCCGGTGCTTGAGCAGTTCCGTGGCGATATTCAGCAAGTCCCCTCCATGTATTCCGCGCTCAAGCACAACGGACGTCCGCTATATGAATACGCCCGTGAGGGTATTGAAATAGAGCGCCCTGCGCGCCCGGTAACCATTTACGAACTCCGCCTTCTGGATGTGCGCGAGAATGAAATGGATATCGCGGTGAAATGCACCAAGGGCACGTATATTCGCTCACTCGTTGAAGATATCGGTGAGGTTCTGGGCTGCGGAGCGCATGTGATTGCACTCAGGCGCACGCTGGCAGCCGGGTTTACTCTTGCTGACGTCCATGCAGTGCCTGATCTTGAGGCGATGCGCGAGCGTGGTGAAAGCCTGGATGGCCTTCTTGTAGCGCCTGATGCGGCGCTTTCGATGTTCCCGGAGCACCGTCTGTCGGGGCAGCCTTTGGTGTCGATATTGAACGGACAACCGGTTAGAATACCGGGCCGGGCTTACGACGGCTTCGTGCGCATTTATGGCAACGAAGGCTTTGTAGGGCTGGCAGAAGCATTGCCGGAAGGCGAGGAAACCGAACTGGTCCCCCGTCGACTGGTAAGTAGCAGCGGCAAACGATAGTTAGACCGCTGTTTAGCCGGGCTGTAGAGATGCGCGGTTCGGCCGGATTTGACAGCATCGCAACCATGAGGTGAGTTATGGCACTTTCTGCCAATGAAAAAGCACAGATCGTTAATGATTATCAGCAAGCTGATGGTGATACAGGTTCCCCGGAAGTGCAGGTTGCACTGCTGAGCGCCAACATCAACAAGCTGCAGGACCACTTCAAGATCAACAAGCAGGATCACCATTCCCGCCGTGGTCTGATCCGGATGGTAAACCAGCGTCGTAAGCTGCTGGACTATCTCCGTCGGAAGAATGCTGACCGTTACCTGGAGCTGATCAAGCGCCTGGGACTGCGTCGCTAAATCCGGTCTTTCGACCTGAAGGCCGCCCCGGTTTGTTCCGGTGTGGCCGCCAGCCGGCGGGCTCCTCAGGGGTCTGCCGGTTGTGCTTTACATCACCGCATTGAATTTTCAGTGAATCTGGGATCTTCTGTCGCATTGGGAAGCTGAAATTGATAGCAGGTTGTTGAAAGCCCGGGCGGTGCGCAGATAAAGCGTGCCAATTGCCTGCCGGGGTTTTGCAACAGCCTGTTAGCTTTCAGGCAGAGTACTTTCAGAGACACACTTCAATCATTCTGAACAGATAACGCAGGAGTTCGTTGTGGATCTGCAACCGCGTAAAAAATCATTTGAGCTGGGTGGCCAAACCGTCACTCTGGAAACTGGCCGTATTGCTCGTCAGGCTACAGGTTCCGTACTTGTCACCGTAGGTGATATTTCGGTTCTGGGTACTGTCGTTGGTGCCAAGGAAGCCAAACCGGGTCAGCCGTTCTTCCCGCTGACGGTAAACTACTTTGAAAAAACCTACGCCGTGGGCAAAATCCCCGGTGGTTTCTTCAAGCGCGAAGGTCGTCCTTCCGAGAAGGAAACCCTGACATCCCGTTTGATCGACCGTCCGATTCGTCCGCTGTTCCCGAACGGCTACATGAACGAGACACAGGTTATCTGTACGGTTATGTCGTCCAGCAAAAACCAGGATCCGGATATCGCCGCGATGCTGGCAGCTTCGGCCGCCCTGTCGATTTCCGGCATTCCATTCGCTGGCCCAATCGGCGCTAGCCGTGTTGGTTACACCAACGAAAGGGGTTACTTCCTGAACCCGAGTTTTGAAGATCTGCAAACCTCCCTGCTCGACATGGTGGTTGCGGGTACTGAAGACGCGGTTCTGATGGTTGAGTCGGAAGCCAAAGGCCTGAGCGAAGATCAGATGCTGGGTGGCGTTCTGTTTGCGCACCAGGAAATGCAGACTGCTGTCACAGCTATAAAAGAGTTTGCTGCTGAAAATGGCAAGCCCCGTTGGGATTGGCAGCCAGCTGCTGAAAACACTGAATTGCTGGGCGCGATCAAGTCCGAGTTTGCCGGTGCTATCGAAGAAGCCTATGGCATTCACGACAAGATGGCCCGCTATGCGCGTCTTGGCGAAATCAAAGCCGCAGCGGTTGAAAAGCTTGCAGGGGAAGAGGAAGGGCAGCCTTCCGCAGACGAAGTTAAAAAGAACTTCGGAAAAGTCGAGAAGACCGTTGTTCGCCAGCAGGTAATTGATGGCAAGCCGCGTATCGATGGCCGTGACAACAAAACAGTCCGTCCGATCGAGATCGAAGTGGGCATCCTGCCAAGCGTTCACGGTTCTGCGCTGTTTACCCGTGGTGAAACTCAGGCAATCGTTACCACGACTCTGGGTACTTCCCGCGATGTGCAGACAATCGACGCACTGGAAGGCGAGCGCAAGGATCCGTTCCTGTTCCATTACAACTTCCCTCCGTACTCGGTAGGCGAAGCTGGTCGTGTTGGCACCCCTGGCCGTCGTGAAGTTGGCCACGGTCGTCTGGCCAAGCGCGGTGTGATGGCGGTTATGCCGACTTTGGAAGAGTTCCCGTATGCCATTCGCTCGGTCTCCGAGATTACGGAATCCAACGGCTCCAGCTCTATGGCGTCTGTTTGTGGTTCAAGTCTGGCGCTGATGGATGCTGGTGTTCCACTGAAAGCGGCAGTAGCGGGTATTGCCATGGGTCTGGTCAAGGAGGGCGACAAGTTTGCCATTCTGACTGACATTCTGGGTGACGAAGATCACCTGGGTGATATGGACTTCAAGGTTGCCGGTACCAAAGACGGCATCACTGCGCTGCAGATGGATATCAAGATCCAGGGTATTACTGACGAGATCATGGAACTTGCTCTTGAGCAGGCCTATGCTGCGCGTCAGCACATTCTGGTCGAGATGAACAAGGTTATCTCCGAGTCGCGTACAGAACTTTCTCCGCGCGCTCCGAGCATCACTACTATCAAGATCAACCCTGAGAAGATCCGCGATGTTATCGGTAAGGGCGGTTCCATGATCCGTTCTATCTGTGATGAGACCGGCGCTTCTATTGATCTGGACGACGACGGTAACGTCAAGATCTATGCAGATAACATGGAAGCTGCCCAGGCGGCGGTTAACCGTGTTAAGGAAATCACTGCTGAGATTGAGGTTGGTGCTATCTACAAGGGTCGCGTTGAGCGCATTGTGGACTTTGGTGCCTTTGTTAACATCCTGCCGGGCAAGGATGGTCTGGTGCACATTTCCCAGATCTCCGATCGCCGGATTGAGAACGTGACTGACGAGCTTAGCGAAGGTCAGGAAGTTCTGGTCAAGGTTCTGGATGTGGACAATCGTGGTCGTGTGAAGCTGTCCATGAAGGAAGTGAAAGAAGGCGAGCAGCCGACTGACTTCTCTGACTGATAGTTAGCAGCTACTAAAAACCCGCCTTTCCTTTGGATTGGCGGGTTTTTTGTTTTCCGGCCTCTAGCTTGGAGATGGCAGGTATTGGGTAGGGCTGTTCAAAACGCGCTGTGAATACTTCCCTGTACGCTTGGCTCCGCCATCCATGGCTCCGCACAGTTTTGAACAGCCCTACCCAATACCTGTCGCCGGCAAACTTACTTCTGGCCTAAAAACTCCAGCACAGCGTTCTTGTAAGCCGGAATCACAAACGTTGCCCCGTGGGGCGTATCTGTCTGCAGGAATTGCTTTGGTTCACTGGCGGCCTCATAAAGCGCCTGGCCATGGTGGAAGGGGATGATGCCGTCGCGGACGCTGTGGATGACCATAATAGGCACAGGGCTGATGTTGGCTATCTGGTCTACGCCTTCGTACTCGTCTGGAATGGTCCAACCCAGGGGTATCTGGAATGGCCAGGTGAGCCAGAAGTTGGAGAGCTTTTCTCTGGCTATACCGCGGAAGCCGGAGAAGGTTCCGTCGAGGACGACGCCGTTTAGCTCCGGAGTTTCGTTTCTTTGTACCCATTCGCTGGCGAGAGCGAGCCCCAAAGCGCCGCCCAGGCTTTGGCCGAGTAGGAAGATTGGCGTGTTCTCAACGTCAGGCTGGTTTGTGAGCCAGCGCAAGCCGGTTTCGGAGTCGTGAAGGGCGCCTTCTATGTCGGGAGCGCCGGTGGATTTGCCGTAGCCCCGGTAGTCGATGGTGAAGACGTTGTAGCCTTCTGCGGGCAGCCAGGCGACGTTGAGCAGGTGGCTGCTGATGTTCTGGGCGTTACCATGCAGGAAGTAAACGGTGCCCTTTGGTTGACCTTCAGCAGGTAGCCACCAGCCGTGGAGGGTTTCACCGTCGGTTGTATCGAGGTAGATGTTTTCGTGGGTCAGGTTGAGACGGTCGGGCGTTATGTAGGTGGTTCTGTCCGGAAAGAAAAACAGGCTGCTGCAGCCGCTTTGTAACAACGCAGCGGCTGAGACGAGCAAGGCCAGCAAGGGGGTTTTCAAGCTGGCTGTTTTCAGAAGTAAGCGTGCAGTCCTGCTTGCCATGTGCTCTGGTACCTGTCGTAGTGGTCTTCCCGGGTGAATTCGGCGAACAGGCTGAATTCACGGCCGATGTGCCAGTTGCCTTTGGCGTATATCTGATCTTGCCGATGCTGTCTGCTGACGATCCAGGCTTTGGTTTTGGCGCCTGCTGTCAGGCTGAAGCGGTTGTTCTGGTGCAGCAGGCCAATGTCTGCGCCGGGCGCCGCATCATAGCCACGGCGCAGGTCGTCATCAATTTCCAGATCAGCCGTCGCAATGGCAAATGCCTGAGTTTGTTGGCCGAGACTCCAGCTGCCACCCGCGCCACCTTCCAGATAGGGCGCCAGAACTCTTTTGTCGCCGGTATCGGCGCGGCGGCCACCAAAGCCTACCTGCCACGACAACGGCGAAAAGAATGCGTTTCGGGGGCTCAGGGAGCGGATTTCCACACCCGTAAGCTGTTCCAGTTGCAGTTCGTCGTTGTCGGTGTAATAGCGAGCGTCTACGCGTAAAAACTGTAGCTGGGCGCCGCTGCGGTAACCGGCAGGTGGGTCGAGAATATCGTGATAAGCCGGCCGGAACGTGAGCTGGGTAAACTCGCGATGGGCCAGTTGTCCGGCACCCAGGCTGATACGGAACGTATCGTGGCCCTGGTCGTCACGTACCTCCGGCTCAGGCGGCTCCTCAAGCGGCGCAACACCGTCGATTTTACTGCGCTCACGCAGCAGGCTATGGGAGAGCGGGGCGGCCACTTCTCTTGGCCAGCTGTCTGCCTCGCTTTGGTAGCGCACGTAGTCGTAGGTGGCGTCGAGCACATGCGCGCGCTCTTCCGGGGAGAGCGTAAGCACTTCGTCACTGTCTGGCTCTACGTAGCCATTGGCTATGGCCGCCGCAAGTGTCTGATGGGAACTGGATAGCGTTGAAAGGTTATGCGCGACCGAGGTGGCCGCTGAAGGGCGATAGTGCACTTTATCGACCAGATCCTTGTCGATAACCCAGCGCACTGTGTCGGATGGTATGGCGTGGGTGCTGACTTCATCCAGCAGGTTGGTACCAGGGCGCGCGATGTCGATAAGCGCGAGCAGGCGATAGGCGCAGTTTTCGTCAAAAAAATAGTAATCGAAATTGCGATCGCGGATCTCCCAGGCGTGAGCCAGCATAAAATCCACTTCCTGTTGATTGAGATTCAGCGTGTATTCCCACAGATCCCGGTGCTCAATGTCAGAGTAGAGTCTGATCTTTTCGTAATAGGGCTGCACGGTTGTAATGCCCGGGTAACCGCCGAAAATTCCCCGGTAGGCGAAGAGCAGCTCGCTATCATGGGCGGCGGCATCGGCGGCGTAGGAAATTGTATTGGCAAGCAGCAGGTTTGTTTGCTCGTCTTCCTGCGGCGGATCCAGCCTCAGGAAAGTGTGGCCGAACATCGATGAGGGGCTGTTCAGGTAGGAGGCGGCAAAAACCAAAGTAATGCTTTCGGTATTCAGCGTTTCCATCCATTCCTGGTAACCGGGGCAGTCTGCTGCCTTTGTTGGGAGGTCAAGGCGTTTGCGAAGCCAGGCGTCCCTTGCGGGGAATCGGCATCTGGCGTGTTCGTTTCCGTTTCCCGGCTGCTGAATTGCGCCCAGCGTTGCTTCGAGTTCTGCTTTCGGCGAGGTCTTGCCGCTCTTGCTAAGAAAAAACGCAGGATCATCGGCCTGGCTGGTATAGCCACCGCCAAGTCGCGAAGGCTGGTAGTGAACGAGCGTAAGCCACGCAGGGTCCAGGTGTAATGGTTTGTCTGCCGTCTGTACCTGAGCCTGCAGAGGTAAGCTGATGATGAGCCAAAGCACAGCTGGCCCAATGCGAAGCGTGTTGCTCATGGGTAAATGCGATTTCCGGTCGGAGATGATAAAACGGGGAAAGCGCGCCATCCTTGGCGCTCGGGCATCCCTGCAGTTCAGCTATCAGGCCGCTACGTATTTGCTCAGCGACTCATTCTTTTCCAGCAGGGCAACAATCGCGTCCACTGCTTCACCGGAGGTGGTGTCAGAGCTAGGGAAAATAGCAGCGAAGTTATCCTGCATAACCTGGCGGAAAGCGCCGCGGTCTGCTGCTTCAACGCCCAGAAGAACGGCCAGGGTCTCCAGGTTCTCACCGTTGCCGCGAGACATGTCGCGAGCTACTTTATCGATGTTGCTGTCCATGTACATGGCCATTGACTGAACAGACTCGTTGGTCTGGCAGCCCAGGGTGCCCGAGGTCATACCGAATGTCTGGTTGCCGAAAGTACCGTTGGTTGTTGCAGCCAGTACGTGGGGAGCAACACCGGATTGTCCTTTCCAGATCATGGCGCCAACGCCGCAGCCCGGTTGAGCAAAAGCCATGGAAGAAGCACCCAGAAGAATTGCACCTGCGATCAGTTTTTTCATTTTCCACTCCTTTGAATATTTTTACAGTCGTCGCAAAATCCACCCAACCAACTGAATTGCTGGCTGTGCGGGAACGGCTCTGACAGATTTCTCGTGAAACAAGCACAAAGACCGTTGCCTTGAGTATAGTGCAGATTTGGAAGTGGCAAGTCTACAGTTCGGTGACCATTTGATTTTAAGAGATTATTTGGCCTGCTCAGAGGGCAGCAGTGTAAAGTCCGGGCATAAAAAAACCGGAGCAGGCTCCGGTTCAGTAGTATCGCGGGTGCTGTTTCAGCCACCCAGGTAGGCGTTCTGAACGTCCGGGTTCTCGAGCAGATTCTTGCCTGTATCGTGCAGGCGGATTTTTCCGGTTTCGAGCACGTAACCGCGATCGGCGAGATGCAGCGCCTGGTGCGCGTTTTGCTCCACCAGGAACACCGTAATGCCTTCTTCCCGAAGCTGGCCAATGATCTCGAAGATCTGTTTGATCACCAGTGGTGCAAGGCCCAGTGATGGTTCATCCAGAATAATCATGTTGGGCCGGCTCATGAGTGCTCGCCCTATCGCCAACATCTGCTGCTCGCCTCCGGACATGGTGCCCGCGCGCTGGTGTTCACGTTCTTTCAGGCGTGGGAACAATTCGTAAACGTGAGCCTGGCTTTTGCGAATCTCGGATTTGGTATTGAAGAATCCGCCCATGTGCAGGTTTTCTTCAACCGTCAGGCCCGAAAATATGCGACGGCCTTCGGGCACTATCGCCAGTCCGGAGCGCATAATCTGCGCGGTAGGCTCATTGGTGATATCCCGGCCTTCCAGGATGACGCGCCCCGAACTGGCTTGCGGCATTCCGCACACGGTCATCAGCAGAGTCGTTTTGCCGGCGCCGTTGGCACCGATCAGCGAGACGATTTCACCCTTGTTTACTTCAACAGAGACCCCGTGAAGGGCCTCAATCTTGCCGTAATGGGTATGGACATCTTCTAGTACAAGCATGCTCATAGTCAGGCCTCGCCCAGGTAAGCTTTGATCACGTCGTCGTTCTGGCGAATTTCTTCCGGAGTGCCGCTGGCCAGGGGGCGCCCCTGGTTGATGACGTTAATCCGGTCGGAAATATCCATTACCAGGCTCATGTCGTGCTCAATCAGCACCACGGAAACGTTGTAGTCCTCTTTCAGGCTCACGATGAGCTGATTGAGTTCTTTGGTTTCCGCCGGGTTAAGGCCGGCAGCTGGCTCGTCGAGCATCAGCAGTTTTGGCTCGGTCACCATGCAGCGCGCTATTTCAAGCCGTCGCTGCTGGCCGTAAGCGAGGTTGCCTGCGTCCCGGTTGGCGAGATCCAGCAGGCCGACACGTTCCAGCCAGTAAGCGGCACGATCCAGCGCTTTCTGTTCCCGCTTCTTGTAGTCGGGCGTGCCCAAAAGCCCCGCAAGCATGTTGGTGTTGAGGTGGCGGTGTTGGGCGACGAGCAGGTTTTCCACAACGGACATCTGAGTGAACAGACGAACATGCTGAAAGGTTCTGACCATGCCCAGCCGGGAAATCTTGTAATCCGGCGTGCCCTGCACTTCCTTGCCTTCAAAAAGTATCTTTCCGCCGGAAGGCTTGTAGAAGCCGCTCATGCAGTTGAATACGGTGGTCTTCCCGGCGCCGTTGGGGCCGATAATGGAAACGATTTCCCGTTCCTGAACGTCCAGTGAAACGCCGTCTACTGCCAGCAGGCCGCCGAAGCGCATGGACAGATTCTGTACTTCAAGCATTGTCTGTCACTCCTGCTTGTTCAGTGTGATGTGGATGCGGCGCATAGGTAGCAGACCCTGTGGTCGCCAGACCATCATCAACACCATGGCAGCGCCAAAAATCAGCATGCGGTATTCGGAAAACTCCCGTGCCAGCTCGGGCAGGATAGTTACCGCAATAGCCGCCAATATAACGCCGAGCTGTGATCCCATACCTCCCAGAACCACAATCGCCAGAATGATGGCGGACTCGAGGAACACAAAAGATTCCGGGCTGATAAAGCCTTGCTTGGAGGCGAACACGGTGCCTGCAAAGCCCGCAAAGAATGCGCCGATGGTGAAAGCAGAGAGCTTGACGGCGGTGCGGCTGAGGCCGAGAGAGCGCGCAGCGATTTCATCTTCCCGCAAGGCTTCCCAGGCACGACCTACCGGCATGCGCATAAAGCGGCGGATGATCAGGGCCGTGATAACAGCCAGTACCAATGCGATCAGGTACAGGAAGATGACCTTGTGCTCGCCGCTGTAGGCAATGCCGAAGGTTTCGTGGAACGAGGTGTTGCCTTCTTCCTTCACACGCCGGCCAAACTCCATGCCAAACAGCGTAGGTTCAGGAATGCCGCCTATACCGTTAGGGCCGCCGGTCAGAGTGGTCCAGTTGTTGAGCAGGATGCGGATGATCTCGCCAAAACCCAGGGTGACGATCGCCAGATAATCTCCCCTGAGACGCAAAACCGGGAAGCCCAGAATCATGCCTGTCAGCCCTGCGAGCAACGCACCAATGGGCAAAGCCATCCAGAACGAGATGCCTGTGTATTGCGACAACAGGGCGAAGGTGTAGGCACCCACCGCATAGAAGGCAACATACCCAAGATCCAGCAAGCCAGCGAGGCCGACGACCACGTTCAGCCCCAGAGCCAGCATGACGTAAATCAAAACCAGAGTGGCAAGATCCACCGAGCCTCGTGACACGACGAACGGCCAGAACAGTGCAAGCACTACGATACCGGTCAGTATCCAGGACTCCAGCTTTACCCGCTTGGATTGCTCCATGGGTTCTTTGTCTGCCAACGGGTTGAGATTGGGTAGTTTGCCCAGCAAGCCCATGATCGAGTCACGGTATGCCTGGAAAACAAACACGGCAATCGCCGCCAGAACAATGGCAACGTAGGTTGAGGTCTTGGCTCCCGTGAGGATGATGTTGATGCCTTTGGCTTCCAGGTTAAGCCCAAGGATAGGGATAGAAATTATTAGCGTGACAACCGCGCAAAACAGCGCATGTCTGAAGTTGTTAGCAGCCATCAGATCTTTTCAACCTCCGGTTTGCCGAGCAGGCCCGTGGGTTTGAACAGCAGAATAAGGATCAGCAAGCCGAACGAGACGACGTCTTTGTATTCGCCGCTGAGATAGCCGGATGTCATACTTTCTGCCACTCCAAGAATCAGACCACCGAGCATGGCGCCGGGAATGCTGCCAATGCCGCCGAGCACGGCTGCGGTAAAGGCCTTGAGCCCCGCAATAAAGCCGAACAATGGGTCAATCGAGCCGTAGTACATGCCCAGGAGCAAGCCTGCAACCGCCGCCAGTGCGGCACCAATGATGAAGGTGGCCGAGATAATGCGGTTGGTGTCAATGCCAAGCAAGCTGGCCATGCCGAGATCCTGGGAAACTGCCCGGCAGGCGCGACCGGTACGGGAACGGGAAATGAACAGCGAGAGCGCGGTCATACAAATCAGGGTGGTCACAAAGATAGTGATCTGCATATAAGACAGCGACATCTGGAAATTCCCGTCAGAGCCAAAATTGAACCCACCCTCAATGAGGGCCGGAAAACCGACGTTGCGGGAGCCTTGAGCAAGATGCACATAGTTCTGCAGGAAGATGGACATGCCGATGGCAGAGATCAGGGGGATAAGGCGATGACGGCCACGCACGGGGCGATAGGCGACACGTTCCACGGCCCAACCCATGGAGCTGGAAACAAGCATCGCGCACAAAAGCGCAACGACAAGAATCAGTGGAAGCCAGGCAAGACCAAGAGCGGTCAGGCCGGTAATCGCGATAAGCGCGGTGTAAGCGCCGATCATATAGATTTCACCATGGGCAAAGTTGATCATGCCGATGATGCCGTAAACCATCGTATAACCGATGGCGATCAGGGCATAGGCGCTCCCGATCGTCAGCCCGTTGATGAGCTGTTGGGAGAAATACAGGAGGTCTTGCATTGTTGTTTGACTCCGGAGGCCTGCTCCCTCCCCTGAAACACACCAGGCACGGGATAACCGGGCCAGCAATGGGACAGGATCAACAGGAGCCTAGAAAAACACCTTCTCCCGGATCGCGGTGAGAAGGTGTCCTCATGATTACCGTTTATTAACGATTGGGCTTAGTTTACCGGAGTTTTGCTGCCATCTGAATGCCATTCGTACACAACAAACTCAAATGACTTCATGTCGCCGGCTTTGTCGTATTGCACAGTGCCGATTGGTGTTTCAAAACTGCCGCTGCGCAATGCGGCAGCAACATCGAACGGATCCGTGGAGTCTGCAGCTTCGATACCGTCAGCAACCAGCTGCACAGCAGCGTAGGAGGTCAGCACGAACGGGCCTGAGGGATCCTCACCCTTGGCTTCGAATGCTTGAACCAGACTCTGGTTTTCAGCTTTTTCGTCGAAGCTTGGCGGCAGTGTTACCAGAAGACCTTCAGCGGCTTCACCGGCAATGGTGTTGATATCTTTGTTACCAACGCCTTCTGGGCCCATGAACTTGGCGTCCAGATTTGCCTGGCGCGCCTGGCGCAGAATCAGGCCCAGTTCAGGGTGATAGCCGCCAAAGTAAACGTAATCCACATCGGCTTGCTTGAGCTTGGTGACCAGGGAGGAGAAGTCCTTGTCGCCGGCAGTAACACCTTCGAACATGGCAATCTCGATGCCTTTGTCTTTCAGAGTGTCACGTACTGCCGTTGCAATACCTTCACCGTACTGTTGCTTATCGTGAATGACCGCAACACGCTTGGGGCTCTGGCTGGCGATGTAGTTGCCAGCAACCGGTCCCTGCATGCTGTCGAGCCCGATGGTGCGGAAGATCAGCTCATAGCCACGCTCGGTGATCTCGGGGCTGGTTGAAGCGGGCGTGACCATCAGGATGCCTTCGTCCTCATAAATATCCGAGGCGGGCTGGGTCGAGCTGGAGCAAAGGTGGCCGATCACGTAACGGACACCGTCGTTAACCAGTCGGTTTGCGACGGTTACAGCCTGCTTGGGGTCACAAACGTCATCGTATTCTACAGCAACGAGCTTCTCACCCATCACGCCACCATTGGCGTTGATCTGCTCAATGGCCATGCGAGCGCCGGAGAACTGCATGTCCCCGTACTGTGCAACGGGGCCGGTCATTGGGCCTGCGATGCCAATCTGAATCTCCGCGGCTGCGTGGCCGGCGCCCATGAGGGCAACGGAAGCACTAACGGCGGTTACGAGTTTTTTCAGTGAAGTTGTCATTGTGTCTGTCCTGTTAGGTTCAGGGTTATTCTTATGTTCTCAGAAAGCTAAACAAACACTACACATCCAGCCTTGTCAAGCTAGCCTGAGCCTTCGTTGAATATTTAACATTCTCCGGCTCAAACTTCTTTGCTGTCAGGATGGACCGGGAACACCAGTGTGCGGAAGCTTTCGTGGACACGCAACTTTTCCAGGCTGATATCGACCGAAGTATCGCCTTGGATTTACCTGAAGGGGGTGGGAGAATCTGCTACTTGCATTCCAGGGTCCGAAGACCTCTAATAATTAGTGGTGTAAACAAAGATCGGGAAGTTTCAGTGGAGCATTATTACAGTGAACAATCATGAGCATGTTCTGGTGGCGCTCAGGCGTGTTATCCGGGCAACGGACCTTCACTCCAAGCGCCTTAGCAAAAATGCCGGACTCACCGGCCCACAACTGTTAATCATGAGAACAATCCGGGATCTGGGAGAGGTGACCATAGGCACGATCGCCGACAAGGTCAGCCTCAGCCAGGCTACGGTTACGACCATCCTCGATCGCCTTGAGCACCGACAGCTGGTCTACCGTGTTCGCAGCACGCAGGACAAACGAAAGGTTCACGCGCATCTGACCGAGGGTGGGGCAGACATCCTGTCCCGCGCACCGAACCCCCTGCAGGAAGATTTCATCAAGAAATTCCAGAGCCTTCATGAGTGGGAGCAGAATATGATTCTGGCGTCCCTTCAGCGCGTGGCCAACATGATGGATGCAGACGACATTGATGCTTCACCGGTTCTGGATGTAGGCCCGGTATTGAAGGACGATGGCTGGAAAGAAAAAGCCTGAGCCTTTTCTTCCCTCCGGTTCAGTGTACCGACGAGCCCGTTCTGGGCTTGTTGCCGAAGCACACCTGGAACACATCGTTGTAATGTCGGGCGAAGTTAACGGTCAAGCCTTCCGTGAGGTAGTCCGGCAGCTCGTCGTAATCTCCGCGGTTCGCTTCTGGCAGAATCAGATTGCTGATTTTCTGCCGGCGGGCAGCGATGACTTTCTCGCGTATGCCTCCCACGGGCAGAACCTGTCCGGTGAGCGTCAACTCTCCAGTCATTGCGGTATTTTGCTGAGGAGCCTCACGCCGGGCGATGGAAAGCAGGGCAGTGGCCATGGTGACGCCTGCGCTGGGGCCGTCTTTGGGCGTTGCGCCCTCCGGTACATGGAGATGCACAAAGGACTTGTCGAAAAAGCCGGGGTCACCTTTGAACCGCTTCAGGTTGGATGAAACGTAGCTGTAAGCGATTTCTGCAGACTCTTTCATGACATCGCCAAGCTGGCCGGTCAGTTTGAAACCGCGCTGGCTGGTGTGAACGCGTGTGGCTTCCATGCTGAGCGTTGCGCCGCCCATGGCGGTCCAGGCGAGTCCGGTAACCACTCCGACACCCTTGAGCGCTTTCTCTTTCCGGAACGTGGGTTGTCCGAGGTATTCCTGCAGATCGGATACGCCTACTTTTATCGGCTCATCCGGGGCTTCCAGAAGTTTTACGATGCCCTTGCGCATGACTTTGTGCAGCAGTTTTTCCAGATTCCGGACACCGGCTTCGCGGGCATAGCCTTCTATAATCTGCCGCATGGCGGCGTCTGTAATGTTGAACTGTTTCTTCAGAAGCCCTGCCCGCTTAAGTAAACGCGGCAGCAGATGATGTTTGGCGATGGCAAGCTTTTCCTCGCCAATATAACCAGACAGGCGGATAACATCCATGCGGTCCAGTAGCGGCCTGGGAATGGTGTCAAGCTGGTTGGCCGTGCAAATGAAGAGCACTTTGGACAGGTCCATACGGACATCCAGGTAGTGATCCAGAAATTCCTTGTTCTGTTCAGGATCCAGAGTCTCCAAAAGCGCAGAGGCCGGGTCGCCCTGATAGGACGCACCAATCTTGTCGATCTCATCAAGCATGATGACCGGATTGGCTACTTTGGTATCTTTCAGCGCTTGCACAAACTTGCCCGGCATGGCGCCAATATAGGTGCGTCTGTGGCCTTTGATTTCCGCCTCATCACGCATACCACCGACGCTGAACCGGAAAAACTTGCGTCCCAGTGCATCCGCCACTGAGTGGCCAATAGAGGTTTTACCGACGCCAGGTGGGCCGACTAACAGCAGGATTGAGCCGCTGACTTCGCCTTTGAATGATCCCTCTGCCAGGAATTCGATAATCCGGTCTTTTACGTCACCCAGGCCATCGTGGTCCCGGTCGAGGATACGGCGAGCCTCATCCAGATCGAAGTGGTCTTCGGAATGCTGGCCCCAGGGCACCTGAGTTAGCCAGTCCAGATAATTTCGGGTAACGCCATATTCCGGCGAGCCCTGCTCCAGAATGCGCAGTTTCTGCAACTCATCGTCGAAGCGCTCCTGCACTGCCTCGGGAGGGCTCAGCTCCGCCATTTGGCTTTCAAAGCGTTCGGCATCGGCCGTTTTATCGTCTTTCGACATACCCAGCTCACGCTGAATCACTTTCAGCTGCTCTTTCAGGAAGAAGTCACGCTGGTGTTTTTGCACCTTTTCATTCACTTCTTCGCTGATTTCAGACTGTAAACGCGCCACTTCCAGCTCTTTGTGCATTAGCAGGAGCACTTTTTCCATGCGCCGAAGCAGGGGCACTGTGTCCAGGACGCTTTGCAACTCAGGGCCGGGCGCGCTGGTCATGGAGGCGCCAAAATCGGTCAGCGGAGAGCTGTCTTCCGGGCCAAAACGCGAGAGGTACTGTTTTACTTCCTCGCCATACAGCGGGTTGGTGCGAAGGAGCTCTTTGATCGCGCTGATGATGGCGAGAGTGTAGGCTTTGGTTTCATCTGCATCTTCCTCGGGCTCCTGCGGGTACTCAACTTCTACCAGATACGGCGGCTTACGGCGTAACCATTGCACAATCCGGAAGCGCTGCAGGCCTTGAGCAATAAACTGAACATTACCGTCTTTATTCTGAGCATGATGAATGCGCACAGCGCAACCAACGGTCGCCAGTTCGTTGCTCTCCGGCACGCTTTGGCCAGGCTGATGGTCATCGACAAAGCAGATCCCGAGCATTTTGTGGTCGGTTTCGCTTACGCGCTTGAGCGTCTCCTGCCAGGGGTTCTGATTGACCACAACCGGCTGTACCTGCGCCGGGAAAAACGGCCGATTTGATACGGGCAGTACATACATGCGCTTCGGCAAAGATTGTTGAGGCAGAGCCAGCTCTTTGCTGTGCTCGTTTTTACCAATGTATTCAGTAACGTCTTCCTCGAATTCTTCCAGTGGATCTCTGTCGCTGTCGTAATTCATGCCGTATCTGCTTCCTGGTAGGAGGAGTGGTTCACTACTAACTAGAGCCGAAAACCGCATTTTCAAGCTTGGGTGGTGTAAATGCTCTGGAGTGAAGCTCTTGAATTATTACACCAGGCGCCCCATTAACGCCTTAAACCATAATGAACGTTTCAGGTGCCCGACATGAGCAGTTCTCCCCATATATTTGAAGCCACCATGGAAAATTTCCAACAGGACGTTATGGATGCCTCTGCCTCCACGCCCGTACTTGTGGATGTATGGGCCGAATGGTGTGCACCCTGCAAACAGCTAATGCCACTGCTGGAAAAACTGGCGAACGAATACGATGGCGCGTTCCGGCTGGCCAAGGTTAATGCAGATGAGCAGGAGCAGCTCACATCCAGTCTGGGTGTGCGTAGCCTGCCAACCATTATTCTGGTGAAGGACGGTCAGGCGGTTGACGGTTTTAACGGTGCCTTGCCAGAAAGTGAAATCCGCAAGGTGTTGGAAAAGCATATCGAGCTGCCTGAAGAGGCGCCTTACGAGAAAGCCCATCGCATCTGGGAAGAGGGCGATATTGAAGGCGCGATGGAAATTCTTTCAGAAATGAACCGGGACGATCCGGAGAATCTCAAGGTACTGATTGATCTTGCCCAGCTGAAAGCTGAATCCGGTGATCTCGAAACCGCTGAACAGGTTCTGGAAAGTCTTCCGCCGGAGGAGAAATTGCAGCAGCAGGCAAAGCAGCTGGCGGCCAGAATAAAGTTCCTCAAGCAGTCCGCAGAGCTGCCACCTGTAAAGGATCTCGAAATGGCTCTGGAGCAAGACCCGAAAGACCCTAATGCTTTGCACCTGCTGGCACTTCACAACGTGCTGGCGGAAAAGAATGCCGAAGCCATGGAGCTGCTGATTCGGCTGATGCAGGTGGACAGCAAATATAAAGATGAAGTGGCCAAAACCACACTGGTTGAGCTGTTTGAGAAGCTCGGAAATAACAACCCGGACGTGCGCACCTATCGGCGAAAGCTCTATACGCTGATGCATTAATTCTGCATATCGGAGCCAGTGCCATGCCGTTGCACATAGCCTGCGCTCCGGGAAAGCTTATACGACATATCTATTTTTGCTTCACATTGGTTGAGATTCTTCTATAGTTTGGTTTGTTGAAGTTGGTAGTCAGCACCAACAAAAATAGAATGAACGGGAGATTTCATGGCTTCTCAACCACTGAAGTCTCGATTGCTTCAAGGGGGGGTGGACCCTCAAAAAGTCCTGCCTGACGAACCTGAACTGATCCAGTGTTTGTACGAGTCTTTGCAGCATCAGGCAGGCTTTCACGATTTTCTGGCTATGTTGACCGCAGCAGTTAACGGCTGTGCCGCCCAACTCTCCTTCATTCGCAGAACGCCAAGGGCCCTTGAGCACATCTGGCACGCTGGGCTCTCTGACGAGTTTCTGGGCTGGTACCTGGATAACAACATGATCGCGCACGACGCAGTGACCAATCATGCCATTACCCAGCAGCCCGGCGTGTTCAACTCAGCCTTGCCATTAATAGAACACGGCCCGCCCGGCGATGACTATGACCGGTGGGAGTCCGATCAGAGCATGCTTGATTCTGCCTGGTTGGTCGTTGATGCCTCTGACACACACATCATCCTGCTAACCGTTCAGCGAACCGTTGCTCAAGGTCCGTATTTCCCCGAGGAGCTTGAAGCCATGAACCGCCTTGTTCCGTTTGTGCGACAAACAGTCAGCCTGGCGCAAACGTTTCATCAGCACCCGAGCACTGAACAGTCGCTTTCAGCAATAGTGGAGTTGATTCCCGAGGCAGCTTTTGTGCTGAATAACCGGGGTATGGTGGTGCTTGCGAACCAGCGTGGAGATCAATTGCTGGAAAGTGAGCGTTGCCTGATTATCCGGTCCCAGCGCTTTTGCTTCCAGGCGGAGGCAACTCAGAAGACTTTCTTTCGTGCGATTACGCGAGCTTCGGACGCTGCAATAAGTAGCGGTATTGCCCGGGCAGAAACGCTGATCATCAACCGCGATTCCGGATCACCACTGGTCATGACTATCCGGCCTCTTGAATACAATGAACTGCTCACGGCAGGGGTGCTGGTTACTCTGATGGGCTCGGATGCGAGAGTGTTTCCTGATGCTGACGCGATTGCAGAGTGTTTTGCTCTTTCGCCGGTTGAAGCGGAGGTGTGTGAGGATCTTGTGACAGGGCTTAGCCTGAAAGACATCGCCGAAAAACGGTGTAAAAGCGAGTCAACGATTCGTAGTTATCTGAAGCAAATATTTCATAAAACCGGACAAACACGGCAAGGTCAGCTGATCAGTACAATTCTTTCGGCGCTGTTGAGATAACAATAGCGGCGGGTAGCTTAGACGCGTTGCGATGGAGAGGCAGAGTGCTTCGCCACAGAAGCACCCTGCCATCAGCTGCGTTAGTCGCTGGTTTTTATCAGTACAACCAGTCCCAGCTCATCCGGGTCGCTGCTTGCGGTTTCTGTGTAGCTCAGTGCGAACACTCCCAGGGTCGCGTTTTCGTTGAAAAAACCCTCCATAGTGGTAGTGCCGCCATCGTCGCCCGAAACCGTCAGGATGCTTATATCAGCGCCTCCAAGAGCAACGTCTACGCCGATGGCTTCAGCGGTATCAGTGGAAACGCTGATATCACCTCCCAGGCCGGTTTTTCGAACCTCGAAGAATGCCCCATCAATAGTGCCGCTTGTTTCCGATGCCATGGTCAGGAAGGTATTGAACTTGCTGGATGACATCAACAACTCGGCATTAGCGCCCAGCTTCATCGAGGTCAGCAGCATGCGGTACTGATTTCCGGTAACCGCTGGTGCTGTTGTCGGCAACTTCACCAACAGAGTCTTGTTGGTTTGAGCGTCTTGCTGATTGGTGCCTTCGGCCTCGGCGAACGCCAGGAAGTCAAAAGTATCGCTGATAAAACCATCTGATGATTCGCCACCGGCAGAGGTGATGTCGCCGTCTGCGGTAATCATCATAGGCTGATTGACTTCGCCAGTCTCTGAAACCGGTGCATAGGAGGTTCCCGATGAGCTCAGGCCTATCAGGTGGCCGTCGCTGACGGCGCCATAATCGTAATTGCCAGCACCATCAAAGGTAAGCGTGTTAATTTCGGTTTGAAGCTCAATGGTATCGCTTTCCAGCCAGGATTCCAGAAATACCCGGCCGAATTTTCCAGACAGGTCGCTATTGGTAAATTCGGTCGGCTGCCTGCTGAATATCTCCAGTGTGCGGAAAACTTCGTCACCCGCTTTCTCGTCAGGGTCTATCGCGTCCTTGATTCCGTCGTTGTTGGTATCGGTTGTTCCGAATCTGACGGCTGCCTCGTTTGATACCATGAAAAACAATCCGGTGTCTGCGACCTGTTGCAGATTGTAGATGCCGGCGGGGTAGCGCCAACCGAAGTCTTCTTCAATGTCTTCCTCAAATTCACCCGTAATCGATAGTATCCCGCTGGCGGTCAGAGTTGCAGGAAAGCTCTCGTTAACCGTCTCTGTTTCTGCTTCGTAATAGATGCTGCTTTGGTTCAGCGCGGAGCCTGACAAGCTGCCGTAAGAGGAGTCCTCTGCAAGGTGCGTTACAGTAACGTCGCCGTTGCCATTATCTGCGAACGTAAAGGTGCTGGCCCAAAGGTCGTTGGCGTAGGTGCCGACGCTGTTGTTATCACTGTCGTGCAGACCAAACGAAAACGCTGAACTCCGATAATTTCCGGCAATACCTGCGGCGTTGCCACTGGTGGATGCTGCAACGGCTACTTCGCTTTCAACGAAATCGCCGATTTCGTTTTCCAGGGCTGAAAAAGCTGCCTCCAGGTTGGCAGAATCGGATAGCGTGATATCAAACGCCTCCACTCGGCCAGAAAGTTTTACGACATCGGTTACAAGCAACTGATCCAGTGCCGCGCCTTGGCTAACGAACTTGCGTAGCACGAACTCCGACACCGGAGAGATATCCACGTCTTTTTCCACGACCTGGGCACGAAGAGAATCATTACTGCCGTTAATCCTTACCAACAGGTTGCCCGCAAGGTTGACCCCCTCAGGAAGCGTAAGGGTGTAATCGCCAGTTATAGAGGTTACGGCTGTTGCGAGAACATCTCCTACCTGAGCTCCATTATTGTCTACCCGGATAAGCTCAACTGTAGCGCCGGTGATCGGATCAAGTCCTGTAATGGCGGCTGCAAGCGGCGATATGAAAAAGTTCAGCGCCAGTTCAAATGCGCTTTGCGTTTCGTAGAGGGCGACTGCGCCTAACGGTGCCTCTGCAGTGCCGGAAATGTTTAGCAAGTTAGCCGGAGGATTTTGTGATGAGTCACTGCTTGATGACCCTCCGCAACCAACAACCAGGAGTGAAGAGGACAGCGCGCCCGCGATAGCTATGTGTTTTATTAGTTTCACCGAAAACTCCTTTTGAACCGTCAATGTTGAAGTCGATGAAACTATCATGTGTTTTTTTTGGCGCATGCCCCCATATGAGGGTGTCGAGGTCGCAAGGCTGGTGGAGTGGATTTGAGAAGAAGGGGGTGAGCCCAAGTGGGGGCTGGCTTTAGTCTGTCCGGTGGATGAAGGTCGGATATATAAAGAAACACAATTTCACTATTTTTAACTATTTAGTCCGGGTTCAGGCGCCGTATGGCAGCCCCTGGTTACTGGTAGCGGGGGGGCGAGAAGCAATAAAGCCAGGTGAATCTCTTCACCTGGCTTTCCTCTCATGTTTTATCTCTTTCAGGTAACAGCCTCAGCCATTCCCTTTCTTCATCGCTTCAAACTCATCTTCAAAAAAGAACTTTTCTTCACCAAAAGCGGGTTCCAGTTCATGCAGCCAGGTGGCGGTTTCGCTGTACTTGGCAAAGAACGGGCGCTGCACCCAGTCCGGATTGCGGCCCTGCAAGAAGCGCAGTACAAAGACCTTCTCGCCGTTTACTTCTGTGATGCCCTGAATTTCCACTTTGCCCGGGCCTGCGCTCATGCTGGGGCCGCGGGCGGTGCGGGCCAGGCCGCTGACTTTTTTCATGGCCTCTCGGTAAATCTCGAAGGCTTCCGCAAGCGGCACTTCGAAGTAGTTTTTGGCGCCGGTGTCGCGCTCCACAAACATGTAGTAGGGAATGATGCCGAGCTGTACTTCTTTCTTCCAGAGTCTGGCCCAGGCATCGGCATCGTCGTTGACGTGTTTGATCAGCGGGCCCTGCGCGCGGATTTCGGCGCCGGTAGAGCGGATACGACGAATGGCCTCCTCCGCGATATCGGTGGTGATTTCCTGCCAGTGGTTGTAATGAGCCATGATCGCAACGTGCTTGCCTGCGTCCACAAGCTGGGCAAACAGATCGATCAACTCATCAGCATCCTTGTCGGTCACGAAGCGGTATGGCCAGAAAGTTAGAGCTTTGGTGCCGATGCGGATGGTCTGGATGTGGTCGAACTCTGGCTGCAGCAAAGGTTCAAGGTACTGAGCCAGGCTTTTGGTTTTCATGACCATGGGGTCGCCACCGGTGACCAGAAGGTCGGTTACTTCGGTGTGCTCCTGCAGATATCCGTGCAACTTGTCTGCCTCGGTGCTCGACATCTTCAGATCTTTGTCGCCCACAAACTGCGCCCAGCGGAAACAGAAGGTGCAATAGGAGTGGCAGGTTTGACCTTGGGCCGGGAAGAACAGCACAGTCTCGCGGTACTTGTGTTGCACACCGTCGAGCACTTCGCCTTCCAGCTCTGGCATGTTCATTTCCATCTGGCCGGCCGGATGAGGGTTCAATTCATCGCGAATCTCTTTGGCGACGGCCTGAATCTCTTTTTTCTCGGCGCCGTCCCGGTGCATCTGGGCCATGCGTTGGAAGTGCTCATCTTTGAGCATGCCCTTTTGCGGGAAGACCAGTTGGTAGATGGGGTCGTTGGGCACTTTGTCCCAGTTGATCAGCTCGTTGATAACGTATTCGTTCACCCGGAAGGGCAGCACGCTGGCCACTACCTTCATTTCAAACAGAGTCTCTGCGGGGAGGTTCTGAATGATCTCGATCTTGTCTAGCTGGCGGTCGGTGTAAACCTTGAAGCGTCGTTCCTCGAATTCGGCGGTAGGAATCCGGTTGGGAAAAGTGACGATTGAATTCATGGTTCGCCCTCTGTGGTTAAGAGTCTGAAATTGCGGAGGGCAAATAAACGCCGCTCCGATGGTCAAAAAATGGGCAGAGGAGTATACATAAATTGCCGTTTAGTTTCAGGTCTAATGAAAAACGTGAAGAGTAAATCTGAGTTTTCTGATTTCTTATTTTCAACCTTATGAAAATATTAGTTAATTGTGGCGGGTGATTATCAATTTATATGTTCGCATCGTTTAGCGTGGTAATAAAAAAAGAGGCGGTACGGGCACTAAGACGTTGGTCGGGGTCTGGTTGTCTGGTGACCGAAAAAAAGGCATTATTCCGTAACTAATCTAAATTATCTTTATGGTTTGTCCGAACGTTCCACGTTTTAGTCAGGGTTTTCGGTTAATGCGTAGTAAAAATACTACGAAATTCTGGTCTTGATTGGTATGTCCTGCAGGTGTTTGGCCAGAAATGGGTCATTCTGCGGGGCAGGGCGGTAAAAGCTGTTCTATGCTTTACGGACACAGGTTTTTTCATTGGCCGGTACATCGTCCGGCAGATTACCTAAAGAAGCTGTATTTCCGCAGCTCGTCGATATTGCAAACGCGGATGCCGATCACGGCACCCGACGTATTTTTTTATATGAAGGGGGAGGTTTGATGTACCAGGATGATGATCCCATTGAAACCGGTGAATGGCTTGATGCGCTCGAGTCACTGATCGAAAACGAAGGCGTAGACCGTGCCAAGTACATTCTGGAGCGCCTGTCAGAGCGCGCCAGCCGCGACGGTACCGAACTGCCATATTCCATTACCACACCATTTCGTAACACCATTCCTCTGGCGCAGGAAGCCCGCATGCCGGGTGACTTGTTCATGGAGCGCCGTATTCGCTCTTTGATCCGCTGGAATGCGATGGCCATGGTTGTGCGCGCCAACAAGCGACCTGGTGACCTGGGTGGCCATATTTCCACCTTCTCATCAGCAGCAACGTTGTACGACGTGGGCTTTAACTACTTCTTCCATGGCGGCGATGAAAAACGCGAGTCAGACTTGGTGTATTTCCAGGGCCATGCGGCGCCGGGCATTTATGCTCGCTCCTATCTGGAAGGTCGGTTTGAAGAATCGCAGTTAGATAAGTACCGCGAAGAAGTCGACGGTGGAGGTTTGTCATCGTATCCGCACCCGTGGTTGATGCCGGACTACTGGCAGTTCCCCACGGTTTCTATGGGTCTGGGCCCGATTCAGGCCATTTATCAGGCGCATATCATGAAGTACCTCGACAGCCGTGAGCTGGTCGAGATGGAAAATCGTAAAGTGTGGTGCTTTGTCGGTGACGGTGAAACCGACGAGCCAGAAACGCTCGGCTGTATCTCCAAGGCCGGTCGCGAAAAACTCGATAACCTGGTGTTTGTGGTGAACTGCAACCTGCAACGTCTGGATGGTCCGGTGCGCGGCAACGGCAAAATCATTCAGGAGCTGGAGGGCTCTTTCCGCGGCGCAGGCTGGAACGTCATCAAAGTGGTTTGGGGGCGCATGTGGGACCCTCTATTCGAGAAAGACGAAGATGGCACCATGCAGCGCGCCATGGACGAAGTGGTTGACGGTGAGTTGCAAAGTTTCACCAATGCCGGCCCGGCTGCCACGCGAAAGCAGTTTTTCGGCAAGTATCCGAAACTGGCGAAGATGGTCGAAAACTGGACCGATGAAGACATCAATAAATTGAACCGTGGTGGCCACGACCCGTACAAGGTGTATGCGGCCTACAAGAAAGCGGCAACTCAGGCCAATGGTAAGCCCACGGTAATTCTGGCCCATACTATCAAAGGGTACGGTTTTGGTGCTGCCGGTGAAGCCACCAACACGGCGCACTCTTTGAAAAAGCTGGATACCGAAACCCTGAAATCGTTCCGCGATCGGTTTGCGATTCCGCTGAAAGACGAGGAGCTGGACGACGTGCCTTACTATCGCCCGGCGCCCGATAGCCCCGAGTTGATGTACATGAAAAAACGCCGGCAGGATCTGGGTGGCTTCTATCCCAAGCGTCGTAAAGACAGTCAGCCGCTTCAGATTCCTGATCTGGATATCTTCAAGCAGGTGCTGGAAGGCTCTAACGACCGTGAAATTTCTACTACCATGGCCTTCGTACGCATTCTGAGCGCTTTGGTAAAAGATAAACGCGTGGGCAAAAGGGTTGTGCCGATTGTTCCTGATGAAGCCCGTACCTTTGGTATGGAAGGCATGTTTCGCCAGCTGGGGATTTATACCTCAGAAGGGCAGAAGTACGTGCCGCAGGATCGCGAACAGATCATGTATTACCGCGAAGACAAAAAGGGTCAGATTCTGCAGGAAGGCATCAACGAGGGCGGCTCCATGGCAGCCTGGATGGCGGCGGCTACCTCCTACAGCAATAACAATTTCCCGCTGATTCCGTTTTATGCATTTTACTCCATGTTCGGGTTTCAGCGCGTAGGCGATCTGGCCTGGGCTTCTGGTGACATGCAGGCGCGAGGTTTCCTGATTGGGGGTACCGCAGGGCGCACCACTCTGAATGGCGAAGGTTTGCAGCACCAGGACGGTCACAGTCATATCCTGGCTAACACCATTCCTAACTGCAAAGCGTACGACCCGGCTTATGCCTATGAGATGGCGGTGGTGATTCACCATGGCATGAAGGAAATGTATGAAGACAACAAAAACGTTTTCTACTACTTGACCATGGAAAACGAAAACTACGTGCAGCCTGCGATGCCGAAAGGGTGTGAAGAAGGCATCATCAAGGGTATGTACAAAGTCAGCTCGGTGGAAGCAAAAGGCAAGGGTAAGACCAAGCTGCGGGTCCAACTTCTTGGCTCCGGCGCAATCCTGAACGAAGTGAATGTGGCTGCCGAGTTGTTGAAAGACGATTGGGGTATCAGCTCCGACGTCTGGAGCGTTACCAGCTTTAACGAACTGGCCCGTGACGGTCAGCACGTAGAGCGCTGGAATCTGATGCACCCGGATGACAAGGGTCGCAAAGCCTTTGTTACCCAGTGCCTGGAAAACCAGGCTGGCCCGGTGGTCTCGTCTACCGACTACGTCAAGTTGCACTCTGAACAGTTGCGGGCGTTTATCCCCAAAACCTTCCTGACCCTGGGTACCGATGGCTTTGGCCGCAGCGATACCCGTGAAAAACTGCGTGATTTCTTTGAGGTTGATCGTTACCACGTTGCCGTAGCGGCTTTGTCCGCGCTGGCCAAAGATGGTGAGATCAAGCACGAGCAGGTTCTTGAAGCCATGCGCAAATACGGAATCGATCGCAATACACCGAACCCGGCGCACCGCTAAGGAGACCGCTATGAGCGAGCAAGAAATCAGGGTCCCGGATCTCGGCGGGGCAGACGAAGTTGAGATCATTGAGCTTCTGGTAAGCGCCGGCGATTCGGTTGAAGCAGAAGATCCGATTCTGACCGTGGAGACTGACAAGGCCTCAGTAGAATTGCCGTCGCCCAGCGCTGGCAAGATCATCAAACTCACCGTAAAGGTGGGTGATAAAGTGAAGGAAGGCGATGTGGTTGGCACTATCGAATCCAGCGGTGAGTCCGCAGGTTCTGATGATTCCGCTGGCGAGCCAGAAGCGAAGACCGAAGCAAAAACAGACGACGAACCCGGTTCCAAAAATGAGGCCGAACCGGAGACGAGCAAACCTGCACCAAAGAAAAAGTCTGGCGGTTCGCGTACGGAAACCGTTCTGGTTCCTCCCCTGGACGGAATGGAAGATGTCCCGGTTATCGAAATCAACGTGTCAGAAGGCGATACCATTGAGGCCGATGATCCTCTGGTAACCGTAGAATCCGACAAGGCGTCTATGGAAATCCCGTCGCCTTTCAGTGGCAAAGTGGTCAAGGTTCTTGTAGTCGAAGGTGACAAGTTGTCCGAGGGCGACAAGCTTCTCGAACTGACCGTTGCCGAAGATGGCGGTGACGATGAAGTTGAAGAGAGCAGCGATCAGGATGATGCGCCAGCCGACTCCGGCCAGGGCGCAAAGCCTGAAGCTGAGGCAGATCACAAGGCCACGCCGAAAGAACCGGCGGCAACACCGCAGAGTGCCATCAGTGAGCCACCTGCGCCGGGCGCCGGAGTTCATGCGGGCCCTGCAGTGCGCAAGCTCGCCCGTGAATTGGGCGCAGATATGGCCCGCATCAAAGGGTCTGGCCCGAAAAGTCGGATCCTGAAAGACGATGTGCAGAACTACGTGAAGAGCCAGTTGCAACAGGCTCAGCAGGGCAGCGCTGTGGCTACAGGCTCCGGTATTCCGGGCGTTAAGCTGCCGGACTTCAGCCAGTTTGGTGACATCGAGAAAGAAGCGATGTCGCGGATGATGGCGGTTACGGCGGCCAACATGCAGCGAAGCTGGCTGAACGTGCCCCACGTGACCCAGTTTGAGGACGCGGACATCACGGATATGGAGGCCTTCCGCAAATCGCAGAAAGCCGCCGGTGAGAAAAAGGGCGTGAAGATGACGCCGTTGCCCTTCCTGCTCAAGGCCTGTGCAACAGCGCTTGCGGAACTGCCGCAATTCAATGTGTCTCTGGACATGGAACGCAAAGAGGTGATTCGCAAACAATACATTCACATTGGTATTGCGGTGGATACACCTAACGGGTTGATGGTTCCGGTGATTCGCGATGTGGACAAGAAGGGCCTTTGGGAGCTGGCAGCAGAAAGTGCCGAGCTTGCCCAGAAAGCCAGGGACAAGAAACTGAAGCCGGCAGAGATGCAGGGTGCCTGCTTTACGATCACAAGTCTGGGTGGTATCGGTGGTACCGCATTTACGCCCATCGTTAATGCTCCGGAAGTGGCGATTCTTGGTGTTTCCAAGGCGGCGATGAAGCCGGTGTGGGATGGCAGTGAGTTCCAGCCAAGGCTGTTGCTGCCGCTGTCGTTGTCTTACGATCACCGCGCGGTGAACGGGGCTGATGCGGCGAGGTTTACCTCGCTGCTTAGTCAGGTTCTTGGGGATATTCGTACCTTGTTGTTGTAAGCCGTTGTTGCAGGTTTCTGATCCAGCGCAACCGGCGCTGGCTTAAACTAGCTAAGATCGTAAGTGTGAAATGCATAAGGGGGTGTAGAGCAATCTGCACCCCCTTTTTCCGTAATTATAGGCAGGAGTGCAGGCAGGACTTTCCTGTTGGGGGCTTGTATGAGCACAGAGCTGAACCTTGCAGCTATTATCTACGATAACGACGATCAGCCGGTTGATGCGTTGCTGCATGAATTGGCAGCGAGCCTGAGCTGCCGTGGCGATAGAGTGGCCGGGCTGGTAATGGCATTAAATGCGCAGGGTTTGCGGCGGGAGCCTATGGCGCTTCAGGATCTGGAGACGGGGCAAGAGTACTCTATTGCACAGAACCTGGGGAAAGAGTCGCAATCCTGCTGCCTGGACCCTCGTGGACTGGCAGAGGCCACCGGCGTACTGCGCGCTTTGCTGGAACACCCGCCTCGGCTGGCGGTTGTGAATCGTTTTGGTCAGCAGGAAATTGACGGCAAAGGGTGCCGTGCAGAGTTTCTTCAGCTACTGGACGCGGGTATACCAGTGCTGACGGTGGTGAAGCGCAAGTTTCTACAGCAGTGGCATGAGTTTGGCGGTGGGGAGGCGGTTGATCTGCCGTTTTCTGAGGCGGCTGTACTGCAGTGGTATGATGAAATTTTGAGGAGATAGCAAGGTCAGAAACAAATACGCCCCGGAAGACCGGGGCGTATTTTTTGCTTGGCAGTACGTTTTAGAAGTTGTACTGGGCTGCAAACATCAGGCGATTTGCATCTGAGGAGTCGCCAGCAACAGTTTCCTGATCAAGGTAACCGTATTCAACACCCATCATGACGTTTTGAACTGGAGTCCACATATAGTTGAGCAGGACGTTCTGGTTGGTTTCTGCCTGGCCATTGGTTGTTGCGCCGGCAGCGATAGCATCATCCAGATCCAGTGTTGTCATGCCATAGCCAAGGTTGATGCTACGACCACCACCAAGATTCATGCTGACGCCGACTGAGCCGCCGTAGCCCGCGATGGTTTCAACGCTGTTTCCGTCAAGGTACGCGCTGTTGCCATAGTAGTTGTCGCCAGAGCGCCACAGGTAACCACTTGCACCGTCTGTGTAGTTAATTGCACCCTGAACAGAAAACATGTCGCTCAGTTTCAGTTTGAGGGCACCAAACACACCGTATCCGACGGCGCTGTCGTCATTTACGCCATCATCTGAGGTAATCTGGTTTGCCAAAACTGCTGCAGAGTATGAAAGTGCGTCTGTAGAATCTTCGAGTCTGGCGGTGAATGCAGGCGCGGATGTACGCCCAGTGCCGCCATAAGTCGCTTGCGAGCTAGGATCTTCAATGGAGAAGGACATGGCGCCGGTGGTGTAACGGAGCTGCTCAGCGCGATCCTGGCTGCCAGCCGTCCCTGCCAGACTGTCAAAGTCCAGAGTCGGGGTGTTGCCGACAAAGCTCAGGTAGTTAGACCAGGTGCGGCCTGCCAAAAACCCATTATATGTGCCATAAGCATGGCGCATACGCAAGCTTCCAGGGCCTGATCCCGAACCGCGGAAGTCGCCTTCAATATTCACCATAACGCCGGAGGAATGCTTTACCTTGACGCCCAGACGGCTCTGCTGCACGTCGGCGCCGAAGTGCCCTTCGATGTCGTCATTACCGCCGCTAAACTTACCGGCGCGAGTGCTTGTTGCACGGTCAGCGTTCAGATCGTAGCTCATGTTCAGGCGAGCATAACCATAGATGCTGGCTTCAACGTCGTCGCCAACGTTCAGGCTTACAGCATTCGCTTGACCAGCGATACTCAACACGGCTGCAGCCGCCGTCGCACGAATGGCCATTCTCAATTTGTTGCTTTGCATTGTTGTTGTCTCCACACATTAGACAATTATTTTTGTAGGACCCGCAGTCAAGATAGTTACCATTTCATGACAATTCAAATAAATTTGCATAATAATTAGACGAAGGTCTATGGCGGGTTTTTGTTTCTATACAGGTATCTGCACGCATCTTTCGGTATTAAGATAGTGTCATGACCTCCAAAAGTACTCATCTCAGCCACACCACGTTTGCGTTTCTCGATATTGAGACTACCGGTGGGAATTCGTCCCATGACCGCATCACCGAAATCGGAATCCGCTTCTGGCGGGCAGGGGAGGTGGTGGGCGAGTGGCAAACCTTGCTCAATCCCGGTACTCGTATTTCTCCTTTTATCGAGCAACTAACCGGCATCTCCAATGATATGGTCTCCGATGCGCCGCCGTTTGAAGTCATAGCCGATGTTTTGGAGGAACAGCTGCGGGATACGGTGTTTGTCGCTCACAACGCACGTTTTGATTACGGTTTTGTAAAGTCCGAGTTTCGCAGGCTGGGGCGATTTTTCTCTGCGCGGGTGCTTTGCACCGTCAAGCTGTCCCGTCGGTTGTACCCGGAATTTCGCAGGCATAATATGGATGCGTTGATTGAGCGTCACGGGCTGGCTCAGGTTCAGCGCCACCGGGCCATGGGTGATGTTTCTGCAATGCTGGCGTTCTTCACACACGCGCTGGCGGAAAAAGGAATCGCGCAATTGGAGGGGGCTATTGCCGCCCTGTTGCAACAGCCGAGCATCCCTTCACACCTCCCCCTGGATACCCTGAGAGACCTGCCCCGTGGCCCGGGCGTGTACCGGTTCTATGGCGAAAACGATGTACTTTTATATGTCGGAAAAAGCACCAACATTGCACAGCGGGTGGCGTCGCACTTTTCAGGCGACCATAACACCGGCCGTGGCGTGCGGATTTCCGAGAGCCTGCGCCGCGTGGAGTGCACCGAAACCGCCGGAGAACTCGGGGCCTTGTTGCTGGAGCTTCGGCAGATCAAAACGCTAAGCCCGCTTTTCAACCGGCGCTCCCGTGCGGCGAAAAACCTGGTGAGCATCGAATTGGCGCCCAATGGCTCCGGATATTTGCAGGCAAAACTGGTGCGGGAAATTGAGCCGCATCGCCTGGGTAATTACTTCGGGCTGTTTCGAAGCAAACGAGGTGCCGAGCGTGCCTTGAGCGGCATCGTCGCGAAGAACGAGCTTTGCAACCGGTTACTCGGCCTTGAGCCTGAACACGAGGGCCCGTGTTTTCAGCGTGCGCTGGGGCGCTGCAAAGGTGCCTGTGAGGGTGCAGAAGCTGTTGCCCGGTATAATCTCCGGGTGCAGATTGCCTTCCACGAATTACGACTGCGGACCTGGCCTTGGCAAGGGCCAGTGGCGATTGTCGAATGCAGGGAGGATCGGATACAGTCTGACATACTGGTGGTCTACAACTGGATGCATGTCGCCACTGTGCATGATGAGCAGGAACTGCATGAGCTGTCTCTGCGCGGCAAGTCGGTTACCTTTGATCTCGACTCTTACAAGCTGCTGGTCAAGGCACTGATGGGGCCCGATAATAAGGCGCATTCCCTGATCGAACTGCCTGCCGTTGGAGAGCCGGATGTGCTTATGCCCTGAGTGGCGTATTATAAGCTATTGATCCGCACACCTACGTACTTGCCCGCGCCGGCAACTCTACTATTTTTATAGGCTTAACTGCTTTCCTGAGAGAGATCTATGCACAACGAACCTGTCAGCCGCGAACTTTTTGATGAAGTCATGGTACCTAACTACGCTCCCGGTTCGATTATTCCGGTACGAGGCGAGGGTTCCCGTATATGGGATCAGGACGGGCGCGAGTTTATAGATCTTCAGGGTGGCATTGCCGTGAATTGCCTTGGACATTCACACCCCGGGCTGGTTGGGGCGCTGCAGGAACAGTCAGAGAAAATCTGGCACCTATCCAACGTGATGACCAACGAGCCGGCTCTGCGGTTAGCGAAAACGTTGTGCGATCTCACCTTCGCTGAGCGGGTGTTTTTTGCAAACTCTGGTGGTGAGGCCAACGAAGCGGCTTTCAAGTTGGCGCGTCGCTATGGCTGGGAGCATACCGGACCTGAGAAGCACGAGATTATCTCCTTCAAAGGCGCATTCCATGGACGCACCCTGTTCACCGTGAGTGTTGGCGGTCAGCCCAAGTACCTTGAGGGCTTTGAGCCCGCGCCCGGCGGTATCCATCATGCGGACTTCAACGATCTCGACTCCGTGAAAAAGCTGATCTCGAAGGAGAAAACCTGCGCAGTGGTTGTAGAGCCGATTCAGGGCGAAAGCGGCGTAGTGCCTGGCGACCCTGAGTTTCTCAAGGGCTTGCGCGAGCTCTGTGACGACAACGATGCGCTGCTGATTTTTGACGAGGTGCAATCTGGCGTCGGCCGCACTGGCCACCTTTATGCTTACCAGATGTACGGCGTGGTGCCGGACATTCTCACCAGTGCCAAGGGGCTCGGGGGCGGTTTCCCGGTTGCCGCCATGCTGACCACCGCAAAAGTTGCGGCCAGCCTTGGGGTCGGCACCCATGGCAGTACTTATGGCGGCAACGCGCTGGCCTGTGCCGTCGCTCAGAAGGTAATCGATACGGTGAGCCAGCCCGACATCCTCAAGGGCGTGAAAGCCCGTTCCGATCATCTGCGCAAAGGCATGATGGACATCGGCGAGCGCTACGAAATATTCAGTGAGGTCCGGGGGGCTGGGCTACTGTTGGGCTGCGTACTGACCGAAAAGTGGCAAGGTAAAGCCAAGGATTTCCTGAACGCCGGTCTGGATGAAGGCGTGATGGTGCTGATAGCAGGCGCCAATGTGATTCGGCTGGCGCCCTCGCTGATCATTCCGGATACCGATATTGATGAAGCGCTTGAGCGCTTTGAAGCAGCGGTGAAAAAACTGACGGCGTAGGAGCTTTTATGTGGCTGGTACGCGCGGCGTTACCGGATGACGTGAACCAGATACTGGAAATTGCGGGCACGGCTGGTTCAGAGACTGCTCGCCTGTCTTCCACGCTGCCCAAACAGCGTGAAGCGCTTGCGGAAAAAATAGAACACTCGCTTGCCTCTCTGGCGGGCAAAACCATTGTCGGTGGGCAACCACAGCGGTTCCTGTTTGTGCTTGAAGACACGGCCACCGGCAGAGTTCATGGCACAGCAGGGATCGATGCCCGCGCAGGTAATGGCCAGCCGTTTTATAACTATCGCCGCGACGCACTTATCCATGCGTCTCACGAACTTGGCATCTCCAGCCGGGTTGAGGTTCTTTACCCCAGCCATGCGCTCACCGATCACACTCTACTTTGTTCATTCTCAATAACGCCTGAACTGCGTAACACCGAAGCATTCGAGCTTCTTTCCAGGGCCCGGGTACTGTTCATCGCGGGGCACCGCGACTGGTTTACCCAGAAAATTGCGGTGGAGATTCAGGGTGTTCAGCTTGCGGATGGCAGTGTCCCTTTCTGGGACAGCCTGGGGCGTCACTTTTTCAATATGGATTTTGACACCGCTGATCAGCACTCTGGTGTGCTCAGCAAGACGTTTATTGCCGAACTCATGCCGCCGAACCCAGTGTATGTCACCTTGCTTTCCGAGTCCGCTCAGGCGGCGCTGGGCCAGCCTCATGATCTGACCGTACCGAATCTCGAGTTGCTGCAACGTGAAGGATTTCAGGCTGGCTGCTACCTGGATATCTTTGATGCCGGGCCGGTGCTTGAAGCGCGAACGGATGCGTTGCACACGCTGGTCACCAGTCAGTCTAAAACTCTTCATGGCGCCAGCGAAGATGGCGGTGATACCTGCCTGATTGCTGCAGGTGAGGGTGCTGAATTCCGCTGTACGCTGGCTCAGGTTGCCGATACGCTCGAAGGCACGCTCAAGGTGCCTGTCACTACCTGGGAGCTGCTGGGCAAGACAGCCGGTGATGAGGTGAGGGTAGCGCCATGTTAGTCATCCGCCCGCTCCAGGAAAACGATCTTGAAGATCTCTATGCCATGGCGCAGAAAGCCGGTAAGGGGCTTACCACGCTGCCTGCTGATAAAGCTCTGTTGCAACGTAAAATCAATCTTGCCAAGGAAACCTTCAACCAGCGCTGCGCTCCGGAAGCGGGCCTCTACCTGTTTGCTCTGGAAGATACCGAAGCCGGAAAGGCGGTTGGTATCAGTGGCATTCAGGCTCGTGTGGGCCTTGATGAGGTGTTCTACAACTACCGCCTCAGCGTTACCGTAAACGCCTCCAAAGAGTTGGGGGTTCATGTGCGCACGCCAACGCTGCATCTCTCGAATGATATGACAGATACCAGCGAGATATGCTCGCTGTTGCTCTCCGATGATTATCAGGGCGGTGGCAACGGCTTGCTTCTGTCGCGCTGCCGATTCATGTATCTGGATGAATTCCGCAAGCATTTTTCCGAAAAAGTATTTGCCGAAATGCGTGGCGTGTCCGATGAGCAGGGTCAGAGCCCATTGTGGGATGCGTTGGGCAGCAAGTTTTTTGATATGGAATTTACCGAAGCGGACATGTTGTCCGGGCTTGGTAACAAATCCTTTATTGCGGAGTTGATGCCTAAATATCCGATATACCTGCCCATGCTGCCAGATTCGGCGCGCTCGGTTATCGGCCGTGTTCATGGCAACACGGCTCCAGCGCTCAAGATGCTGCAAGCGGAAGGGTTCAACTTTAACGGTATGGTGGATATTTTTGATGGTGGCCCGGTGGTCGAGGCGTTCATAAGCACAATTCGAACGGTTCGGGACAGCCGGAATCGCCACGCCATGGTAACCCGTAAAACCATAAACCTCGATGTGCCGGCAGCAGAGCGGGTGATGGTGTCTAACCGTTCGTTCCGTAATTTCCGGGTAACGACGGTGCCGGCGAGTTGCGTTGCCATGGATACCGTCAGCCTGCCGCCGGATGTGGCGGAAGCCTTGCAGATCGAATCGGGTGATCCGGTGCGTGTGGCGCCCTTGAAAGACAGGGCAAAGGCAGCAGGTTGAAGTCCTTACAAATTCAGTAACGGGAGATGACGTGAATATGGCAAACCTGACAGGCGAACTGTTTATCGGCGGGCTTTGGCTTCAGGGCCATGGCCCAGCGTTTGAGTCGGTTCAGCCCGTTACCGGCAATGCGGTATGGGAAGGCACGGGCGGCAGCCTTGCGGATGTGGATGCGGCGGTACGTGGAGCCCGGGAAGCCTTTTTGAAATGGCGTCGAAAGAGCTTTGCTGAGCGCCTGGCGGTTGTTGAAGCCTTTGGTGAATTGCTGGAATCCAGTAAAGAAGAACTCGCCTACCAGATTGGTCTGGAAACCGGAAAACCTCTGTGGGAATCGCGCACGGAAGTGGCGGCCATGGCCGGCAAGATAGGCATTTCTGTGAAAGCCTATAATGATCGCACTGGCCATTCCGAGTCCGACGTGGCAGGTGGCCATGCGGTGCTGCGCCATCGGCCCCACGGAGTTGTTGCCGTATTTGGCCCTTATAATTTTCCCGGCCATCTCCCGAATGGCCACATTGTGCCTGCGCTGCTTGCGGGCAATACGGTGGTATTCAAACCCAGTGAGCTGACGCCAGGCGTGGCGGAGCAGACAGTGAAGCTCTGGGAAAAAGCCGGCCTGCCGGATGGCGTGATCAATCTGGTTCAGGGGGGCGCCGATACCGGCAAGTCACTTGCCGGGCACCCGATGATTGACGGTCTGTTTTTTACAGGCAGCTCAACGGTCGGCCACATGCTGCACCAGCAGCTTGGTGGCCAGCCGGAAAAAATTCTTGCGCTGGAGATGGGTGGCAACAACCCGCTGATTGTTCAGGATGTTGCGGATGTAGATGGCGCGGTACACCACGCCCTGCAATCGGCGTTTCTGTCGGCTGGTCAGCGCTGCACCTGTGCCCGGCGTTTACTGGTCCCCAAAGGCAAAAAGGGTGATGAATTTCTCGACCGCCTGGTAGCTGTGTCTGCGCGTATTCAGGTGGGAGAGTTTGATGCCAACCCTCAGCCGTTTATGGGCTCGGTGATTTCTGCTCAAGCGGCAGAAAAGCTTCTGGCCGCCCAGGCCGGGATGTTGGAGAAGGGCGGAAAGTCCCTGCTGGAAATGAAACAGATCAAGCCGGGTACCGGCCTCCTTTCGCCTGGCATTGTGGATGTGACGGGGCTTGAGCTGCCCGATGAAGAGTTCTTCGGGCCCCTGCTGACGATCCATCGCTACAAGAGCTTTGACGATGCCCTTGAACTGGCCAATAACACCCGCTTCGGACTTTCCGCAGGTATTCTCTCTGACGACCGCAAGCTCTACGAGCGCCTGGTTGAGGAAGCCAGAGCCGGCATCGTTAACTGGAACCGCCCGCTAACCGGGGCCAGCAGTGCGGCGCCCTTTGGCGGCGTGGGTGCCAGCGGTAACCATCGCGCCAGTGCGTACTATGCGGCAGATTACTGCGCCTGGCCCATGGCGTCTCTTGAAGCCGGAAAAAGCGAGGTGCCAGGAAGCCTGGCGCCGGGCCTGAATTTTGAGTCCTGAGTTGCAGTTTCTGAGCCTTACTCCCTGAATCCGGATAGACGGAACTCTAAGCCATGGTTAAGCATGCGGTAGAAGCAAACTTTGATGGCCTGGTTGGCCCAACCCACAATTACGCGGGTCTGTCCTGGGGTAATGTGGCGTCGAAATCCAATGTGAATGCGGTATCCAATCCTCGGGAGGCGGCACTTCAGGGTCTGGCCAAAATGAAGCGGTTGGCTGATCGCGGTTATGTTCAGGGCATTTTGCCGCCCCATGAACGCCCACATATCCCATCGCTGAGAACGCTCGGGTTCAGCGGCACGGATGCACAGGTTCTGGAACAGGCTGCAAAATCCAGTCCGTCCATTCTGGCGGCGGTGTCTTCGGCCTCCTCCATGTGGACAGCCAATGCCGCCACCGTTTCACCCAGCGCCGATACCGCCGATCACCGTGTGCATTTCACGCCCGCCAATCTGAGCGCCAAGTACCACCGATCCATTGAGCATACCGTGACCGGCCGCACTCTGAAGTCCATCTTCGCGGACGACGGGTATTTTGCCCATCACCCGGCACTGCCTTCGGTCAGCCATTTTGGCGATGAGGGCGCGGCCAACCATACCCGGCTTTGCGGGCGTTATGGTGAGCCGGGGGTGGAGCTGTTCGTGTATGGTCAGGCAGCCTTTAATGAGCAGGCACCGGCTCCGCAAAAATACCCGGCGCGGCAGACCCTCGAGGCCTCGCAGGCCGTTGCCCGCCTGCATGGCCTGAAAGACGGTAACAGGGTGTTTGCTCAGCAGAACCCGGCAGCCATTGATGCCGGCGTATTCCATAACGACGTTATTGCCGTGGGCAATGGCAACACCCTGTTCTACCACGATATGGCGTTTCTGAACGAAGAACAGGTATTGTCCGATATCCGTGCACGCCTTACCGGGGCGGAACTTGAGGCTGTTCGTGTAAGCAGTGCGGAGGTGCCGCTCGAGGATGCGGTCGCTTCGTATCTGTTCAACAGCCAACTGCTGAATACGCCCGATGGCATGCTGCTGGCGGTTCCCGGCGAGTGCAGGGAAGTCGCGTCTGTCAGTCAGTATCTGGATAAACTGCTGGCGGCTGGCGGGCCTATCACGGCGGTTGAAGTGTTTGATGTGAAACAGTCCATGCGCAACGGAGGCGGCCCTGCCTGCCTGCGCTTGCGTGTGGTTCTGAATGACGACGAACTGCAAGCCATGCATCGCGGTGTGATTCTGACCGATAAGCTATACGAACGCCTGACTTCCTGGGTTGCAGCGCATTACCGTGACCAGCTTGCCAGTGAAGATCTTGCCGACCCCATGCTGCTGGACGAAGTACGCAAAGCGCTGGATGAGCTGACAGGTATTCTGGGTTTGGGCTCTATCTACGACTTCCAGATTTAGGCGCTTTTCAATGCGTCATCAGGAGGCGGCGATTGACGATGTAAGCATATCCATAGTGTGCCGGATCAGATTCTCTGCGGGAAAGCTATCGCCGCTCTCACCGGCTTCCGACTGGCATAGCAAAATGACACCGTGCAAGGCCCCGCGCAGATAAAGAGCGGTCTGTTCCGGGCTTTTGATACGCTGGCGGTTCATAGTGCCGTCCTCAAGTCCCAGTTCGATGGCCTCTACCATCAGTTCCATAAGTTCGGACTTCGAACAAAGCATTTCCAGCGCCTGGGTTTCGTCGGCCTCCGCCATGGCGGTTGAGGCTTTGGTAAGGGCTGAGAAGTAGTCCGGCTCGTCCAGGTAGAAGCGGTAGTAAGATTCTCCCATCGCCCGTATTTGCGCCAGCCCCGTATCTGCGGTGTTTTTCGCTTTCCGGAAACGCTCAGACAGGCTGTGCCCGGCCCTCAGCATAATGCCTCGCTGAATAGCGGCCTTGTCCTTGAAGTACACATACAGCAGTGCCCGGCTCAGGCTGGCCATGCGTGCAATGTCGTCCATGGATGTGCGCTCGTAACCCTTCTCGGAGAAAACGTGCTCTGCAGCATCCAGAATAGCGTCATAACGGGCCAGCTTCTCCCGTTCGCGGCGTGTTTTCAGAACTTCAGTCATTCGGTCCTCTCATCAGAGTCTTTCACCGGCCAAGTGCCAGTGGGTGAATGAAAACCGATTATTGACATAATGTCAAAGAATGACAGAATGTCGAAATCAATAACCGGATTTCCGCAGGAAGCGGTATCGACACCAACTTGAGCAAGGACGAAAGGATAACTTATGACACCATTCCGCACCCCTGTTGCCCTTATTTTTCTCGCTGCCAGTGGCCTGTTTCTTTCCGGTTGCATAGCCGAAGATGTGCAGGAGGCACCTGCCGAGCATATTGTGTCTGTGCGCGTTTCTGAAGTAACCGGGGGTGAAGCTCAGGAAATAACCCTGCGGTTTTCCGGGATCGTGCGTTCAACCCAGAGGGCAACCTTGACGTTCCAGGTCAGTGGCACGCTGAGAGAGCGTGCGGTAGAACTGGGCCAGACAGTCGCGGCCGGCGATGTACTCGCCCGGGTCTATAACCCGGCGCTGGAGCCCGCTCGGGATTCAGCCAGAGCCAGGCTGGATGAACTGAGAACCGGATACGATCAGGCTAAACGCGAATGGGAGCGGTCCAGCCGTTTGCACAAGCGCGGTGTGGTCTCAGAGCAGAACCTGGAGCAGATCGCCGCCAGGCGCGACGCGCTGAAAGCCAGCGTTGCGACAGCCCAGGCTTTGCTTTCGGAGGCCACTCAGCTACTGCAAGAGAGCACTTTACGAGCGCCGTTTGGCGGGCGCGTTGAGGCGCTTCTGGTCGAAAATGACGAGTTTGTCGCCGCCGGTCAGCCGGTTATGCGCTTGTCTTCACCGGAAGGCAAGGAAGTGGAAGTGCGGGTGCCGGCCTACCTGTTGGCTCATGTGTCGGTAGATCAGGAGTTACCCGTGTGGTCTGTGCAGAATCGCATTGCGGCTCCGGTGACCGGCTCTGTCGTTGAAATTGCGCAGGCAGGTGCAATCCGTGGTGAGCTTCACCCGGTTCTGGTCAGCCTGCCGGTCAACACGCTGGATACGGGTGAGCCGGTGGAGGTAGGTATTACACCGCTTCGCGAATCTGCACTTACCGTTCCACTACTATCGGTTATCCGCAGCGCGGATGGTATGAGGGTATTCCGGGTGCGCGATGGCGTGGCGCGCCGTGTCCCCATAGACGTTGAGCGTGTCGTCGGTGAGCGCGTTGTCGTGCGCACAGGTGAGCTGGAGCCAGGCGATCAGGTGGTATACGCCGGCATAACCCGCCTCGCAGACGGTGATACCGTGGAGGTGCGTTAATGACGCGCCGGCTGCTCAACTTCCAACGTTTATTGGGCATGGTGGTTACCATGCTTTGCCTGCTGGGCCTGGCTGCCTACAGCACCATGCCGCGGCAGGAAGACCCGTCGTTCCCATACCGGGCCGGGCTGATCTCGGTGAGCTATCCCGGTGCCAGCGCCGATGCTGTAGAGCGATTGGTGCTCAGGCCGCTGACAGACGAGCTGCGCCAGATAGAAGAGGTGGACTTCTCCCAAGGTACAGCCCGCACCGGCGTTGCGCTCGTGAGACTGCGCCTCAATGATGACATCTATGACACAGACCCGGCCTGGGATCGCATTCGCCAGGCGATGGAGCGTGCGAGACAGGACTTTCCGGACGATGTGGGCCAGATGATTCTGGATGATCGGCTGATCGATAACCCTGCTATTGTGCTGGCCATTGGCGGTGCGCCTTCGGTGAGTGAGCTGACGGATGTGGCCGAACGGCTCAAACAGAACCTCTCCGATCTTACCGGTGTTTCCCGTATTGAACTGGAAGGAGATGCTGACGAGCAGATTACTCTTGCCCTGGATGATGCCGCGCTTTACCGGCTAGGCATATCACCGGCCCGGATTCTGCAAATTCTGGCTCAGCGAAACCAGACTACACCCGGCGGTTTTGTGGTGGTGGATGGTCGTCGTTTATCCGTGCTTCCCAACACCGAGTTTGCCGATATTGATGCCATTCGTGCTACCCCCATTGAGCTTCCCGATGGCTCCCAGGTGCCGCTGGCAGCGGCGGCTGATGTATGGCGCGGCCCCGCCGAGCCCCGTCAGCCGGAAACCTGGTTTGATGGCGAGCGGGTTGTGCTGCTGTCGCTCATCATGGAAGAGGGCACGACGGATGCGATCCGCTTTGGTGAGCGTGTACGGGAAAGGGTTGCGCAAATTCGTCCTGACTTTAAGCCTTACGAAATCCGTGAGATGTTCTTCCAGCCCGATAAGGTTTCTGACCGTCTGGATAATCTTGCCTGGAGTCTGGTGCTCTCCGTTCTGATCATTGTGGCGGTGGTATTCACCGGCATGGGGATCCGAATGGGGCTGTTGGTGGCTTCTATCTTGCCAATGGTGGCGCTGATCAGCGTTGGGCTTTATGACCTTGGCGGCGGCGTACTGCACCAGATTGCAGTAATCGGCATGGTAATCTCTCTGGGTATTCTGATCGACAACGCTATTGTGATTGTCGAGAACATTCAGGGCCATCTGGACGAAGGTATGCGCCGTCTGGATGCCCTGCGCAAAGCTGTTAGCGAGCTCGCTGGGCCACTTGGCGCCTCCACTGGCACCACGCTGGCCGCCTTTGCGCCTCTGCTGCTTGCCAAAGGTGGGGCGGCAGACTTTACCCGGGGTGTGCCGGTGATGATCATGCTCACCCTGTCCGTCAGTTATTTGTTGGCGATTTCCGTAGTGCCTCTGCTCGCAGCCCGCTTCCTCAAGCCTCGTCGCAATGCCGAGGCTGACCGGCTGATTGGCTTGGCCAGATTTCTCGGCGGCCTTGTTTATCGTCACCCTCGACGACTGATCGCAGCCGGTACCTTGCTGGTTGTGATGAGTCTCGCCTTGACGCCGTTTATGGCGCAGCAGTTCTTTCCCAACGCTGACCGGCCCCAGGTGATTGTTGAACTCTTCATGCCAGAAGGCACGGACCAGTCGCGCACCGCAGAAGCGGCTGCCGACCTGGGACACGCCATACGTACACGGCCAAAGGCGCTGAAAATCCATCGCTTTGTCGGCTTCACCGGCCCTGCGTTCTATTACAACCTCCAGCGTGCACCCCAGGCCCCGAACAGAGGCAGGCTGGTGGTAACGACGCCAACGCTTGAAGACACTAACGAAATGATTCGCTGGATTCGTGCCCATGTGAATGAACAAATGCCCGAGCTGGACGTAACCGTGGGCGTTCTCGGGCAGGGGCCGCCTAGCATTGCTCCGGTGGAGGTGCGTGTTTATCACGCCGATGAGCAAGCGCGCATTCACGCGGTGGAACAGCTGTTCAGCGCGTTGCGCCAAGTGGAGGGTACCGTGGATGTCCGGCACGATCTCGACATTGGTGTTCCCAGCATTGCGATCAACGTAGACGATGCCACCGCTGCAAGATACGGGCTTACCAGGGCGGACGTGGCGCAGAGCCTCTACGGCCAGAGCTTTGGTGTTGTTGCTGAGCGCTATCGCCAGGAAAAAGACCCGATTCCATTGGTGTTGAGGTCGCAGGAAGGTACATCCTTGCCCCTGGAGCGCCTGCTTTCAGTGAATATCTACAATGATCTCGGGCAAGCGGTTCCGCTGTCTGCCGTTGCCAGCGTGGAAACCGCATGGGAGCCAGCCGCACGTTACTTGCGAAACGGTGCCCGGCTTAACACCGTTACCGCTAACCTGCTGACCGGTTACAGTTTCAGCCAGGCACTGAGCGGCCTTAAGCTCGCACTGGAAGAAAATCCCCTGCCTGAAGGTACGCGCCTGGAAATGGGTGGCGATGCCGAAGGTTCCGGCGACGCCAACGGTGCTTTGCTGACAGCCGCCCCGATCGGCATACTCCTGTTGCTGTTTTTCCTGCTGCTACAATTCAATTCGTTCCGGCGTGTGAGCATCATCCTGCTAACCGTGCCCCTGGCCACGGTGGGTATTTTCCCGGGACTGGTGCTCTCGGGATCACCCTTCGGATTCCAGTCATTGCTGGGTGTGATTGCGCTGGTAGGCATTGTGGTGAACAACGCCATCGTGCTGCTTGATGTGATGGACAGAGAGCTGGAGAGCGGTGAGAACATACACGAAGCCATGCGCAAAGCCGTTGTGCAAAGAACCAGGCCCATCTTGCTGACCACAGCAACCACTGTGGCTGGTCTGCTGCCGCTGGCATTCTCCAGCTCCACACTCTGGCCGCCCATGGCCTGGGCGATTATCTCAGGGCTTCTGGCCTCAACCGTACTGACCCTGCTGGTGATCCCGGCGGTATGTACGCAGTTGATCAAGGTGAAAGTTGCCGAGCCGGAAAACGCCCCGGCTTAGATTTCCGGCGGGTTTATCTGGGCTTGATCATCAGGCCCACCCGCTGACCAACCGGCACATCCCGGTTCGGAAACACAATGGCCTCTGCGGTTGCACCAACCCGGTAACAGGCACTGTCATCATCCCAGATGACGGTGCCTGGTGGGTATTCAGTAAAATTGGCCACATCGTCCGGAATGTGAAACCGGAAGTTCTTCCCGGTGTTCAGAATTTCATGCACCACCTCAAACACCGTGAGGTGGTTAAACGGTGGCTGCTTTGCTGGGCTTAACTCGCCACAGAACCGACGCCGCAGAGCCCTCTTGATCCCCTCAAAACGCTGCAGATCATTCTCGCCGAATGGCGTTACCTTGCCCAACTCCACGGTAAAGCTCTCAGCCCCCAGCACAGAGGATGAAAACGACGAAAATGTGGTTCCCGCCTTGTGTTGCAGCAACAGCGTTTCCACCTCCGCTTCCAGCAGAAAATCACACTGCACCTTCGGCACCTGCCGGCCTTCAACAAACGGATAAAGCGCAAACTTCTCTCGTTTGGAAGGCCTTATGGCCGTATGTAAATCGTAATGAGACAAAGCCTGCGGATGCGCCATGGCAAACTGACGACAGGCTTCCCCCAGAAACTGCGCCCGCGCAGCTTCCGGCAACCCACCATACTCCTGCTTGCCATGAGCACCGCTGAACAACCGGTTCAGATTCGCATCCAGAAACCGCTCCCCGGCCATCATGGCTGGCGGGTTCCCCAAAATTAGCAGCAGCGGACAAGCCAGCTGCCATTCCCCGTTCAGCAGCTCACTGACCAGCGCATTCAGAACCTCAATAGGCGCAGTTTCATTGCCATGAATGCCGGCGGAAACAATCAACGCTTCCTGATTCGGATTAGCATGATCGGCTGGGGGCGTGAGATGCAAAACACCGACACTTTTGCGGCTGATACGCGTGCCGTCAGGGAGCGTGGTCTTGATTTCCGGAAGGTCAGCTGTGGCGTTGATGAGCGTGTGTGACAACCAGTCAGGGCTGGATTCAAAAAGATCCTGATATGCCGCCATAGAATCCCCGAATGTAGTCTGGGGGCTGGCAGGGTATTGCCTCCCGGGAGTGTCTGAAGCCAGGGACGGCTTCAGTCAAGCGCACATGGATGTGCTCGTAGCGTCTCCCGGGAGGCAATACCCTGCCAGACCGGGCACCAAAGCGTGATGGCCGAGAGACCCTCAGGAACCAACAGGCCGCTGATGCCGCAACAAATGATTTTCAAGCTTGCGGAATGCAAACACCAGAGTGAATGTCAGCGCCATGTAGCAAAACGCCACGAAGATAAACGCATCAAACGGCGCATAAAACCGGGAGTAAATATTCCGCGCTGCACCCGTAAGATCCACAATCGTCACCACACTCGCAATCGCACTCGAATGCAACATGAAAATAACCTCATTGGAATACGCCTGAACCGCCCGCCGCGCCGCGCTCGGCAGCACAATGCGCCGCATCCGCATAAACCAGCTCATACCGTAAGCCTTCGCCGCCTCAATTTCACCGTGGGGCGTCGAAATAATCGCGCCACGAATAATCTCCGTGGTATAGGCGCAGGTATTCAAAGTGAAAGCCAACAGAGCAGGGTAGAAAGGTTCCCGGAAAATCTCCCACCAGAAGGTTTCCTGGATGCCGGGGATCTGAGCAACGCCATAGTAAATAATATAAAGCTGAATCAGCAGCGGCGTGCCGCGAAAAAGGTAGGTGTAAAGCCACACAGGGCCAGACACAAACGGATTTTTAACCGTGCGAAGAATCGCCAGCGGAATCGCAAAAACAAGCCCGATGATCAAGCACAGAAACACCAGCTGAACGGTCGTAACCATCCCATCCCAGTACTCCATGATGGTCATGGCTGTAAAAATGTCGTTCTTGTTGAGCCAGGCAGCGATAAAGTCGGGTGGCATCATCAACTCTCCTGAATCACGCCGGCATTGGCTCGTTTATCGAGCCATTTGATAAACAGCTCTGAGCCTGCCGTGAGGGCGAGATACACAAACGCCACTGGAATGAAAAAGTGGAACGGCATGCGCTCCGCCTTGGCCGCTTCCTCGGCCACTCGAACCATATCCGTGAGGCCAATAATGGATACCAGGGCCGTGGTTTTGAGCAGCACCTGCCAGTTATTGCCGATACCCGGTAAAGCATGGCGCAGCATTTGCGGAACCATAACCCTGCGGAAGGTATGCCAGCGGCTGAATCCATACGCGCGTGCCGCTTCAATCTGGCCGGTTTCAACCGCAAGAAAGGCACCGCGAAAGGTTTCCGTCATGTAGGCGCCAAAAATCAGCCCGATCGTTACCACGCCGGAAATGAACGGATTAAACTGGAAGAAGAAATCGACTTCGTAGGTTTCCCAAATATAGTCGGAGAGCATGTTCACGCCCACCTGACCGCCGTAGTAGAACAGCAGCATCATCACCAGATCGGGAACACCACGAATCAGCGTGGTGTAGGCAGTCGCTATGCCAACCGCTACACGGCTGTTTGACAGCTTTGCAGCCGCGCCGATCAGCCCGAGGGCTAATGCGAGGGCAAGAGACAGGAAGGCAAGTTCTATGGTGACAACTGCTCCGCTCAGCAGTTCCGGCCCATAGCCTTTCAGATCAAACATGGGAGAGTCCGGTGATCAGGGGCAGCCATAATGGCTACCCCTGGGGCTGGTAGTATCAGATCTTAACGGTCAGACCTTTACGTCGTAAGCGAAGTACTTTTTCATGATGGTGTCGTAAGTGCCATCTTCCTTCAGCTTGCGCAGGGCGGCGTTCACCTCTTCGGCGATGTCTTTGTCACGCTTGCGCATGGCAACACCTACGCCTTCACCCAGCTTGACTGCTTCACCCACTTCCTTGAAGCCGTCTTTTGTCAGAACGGTCTGCTCGCCGACCGGGTAATCGACAAACACGACGTCCAGACGCTGGCCTTCGAGATCAAGAACCATGTCATCTGCGGTTGTGTAACGCTTGATGGTTACCACGCCGCTCATTTCCTCGGTCACATAGGTATCCATAGTGGTGCCCCGCTGAACACCTACGGTTTTACCTTTCATGGCGTCCATATCGGTAACGTCGGCGTTGAAGCCCTCAGGGCCAAACCATCCGCCCGGCGTGTTGTAGTATGGTTCGGAGAACAGAACCCGCTCTGCACGCTCTGCGGTGATCGACATGGATGACATGATCAGGTCGAATTTGCGAGCCAGCAGGCCAGGAATCATGCCGTCCCACGCCTGAATGACAAATTCGCAGTCTGCCTTCATTTCTTCGCACATGGCGGAGGCCAGATCTACTTCGAAACCGGTCAATTCACCATTTTCGTCTTTGTATTCGAACGGCTCATAAGGTACGTCGAAAGCAATGCGCAGATTACGCTCTTCTGCCTGGGCGCCGCTGGCAAACATAGCCAAGGCGCAACTTGCAGCAATCATCAGTTTTTTCATGTGTCACTTCTCCAGTGGATCGCCTCGAGGGCGTTATTTTTTGTGGAAGTTCTATATTCAACAACGGTTACGATAGCACTGCACATCAAAACTTGGGAGCCAGGAACTGTTTCATGCGTTCCGAGTCGGGGTGGTCAAACACCTTCTCGGGTGTTCCCTGTTCCTCGATAACGCCTTGATGCAAAAACAGCACCTGAGTCGACACATCCTTTGCGAACGCCATTTCGTGAGTTACCACGATCATGGTGCGGCCTTCCTCCGCCAGGCTTTGCATAACTTTCAGTACTTCTCCGACCAGTTCCGGATCCAGCGCCGAGGTCGGCTCATCAAACAGCATTACCTCCGGCTCCATGGCCAATGCACGTGCAATGGCCGCGCGCTGCTGCTGGCCGCCGGACATTTGCGCCGGATAATAATCCTTGCGCTCATAAATGCCGACTTTGTTCAGGTATGCTTCGGCGCGCTCAATGGCTTCTTTCTTGGGGACCTTGAGAACGTTGATGGGCGCTTCGGTAATGTTTTCCAGCACCGTCATGTGAGACCAGAGATTAAAGCTCTGGAACACCATGGAAAGCTTGGCGCGGATTAATTCTACCTGCTTGTTGTCGGCCGGAATTCGCTCGCCCTTGCGGTTACTGGTAAACCGGATAGGGTCTCCGTGCACAATAATGTCGCCAGACGTGGGTGTTTCCAGCAGATTGATACAACGGAGGAATGTGCTTTTACCGGAACCGGAGCTGCCGATGAGGGATACGACATCGCCTTTGCGAGTCTCCAGTGAAATACCTTTGAGAACTTCAAGCTGAGCAAAGGTTTTGTGTATGTCCCTGCAGATCAAAGGCGCTTGGTCCGCCATGGGTGGCTCCTGAAGCTTAAATTCTAACGCGATTGTTTTACTGACTGTGGCGAAGAAAATCAATACTTTGCGCACACAGTTTTACGGGTTTTCAGTGACAATTTTCGCCGCTTATTGTGGCGTAATGAGTGTTCAATGCAAGCATTTTGCCGGTTTCAGTCCTGGGCATGATGATGGTTGCTGCCCTGAGTCTCCTGTCCAACCGGGATGCGTATCAATGTGCTGCCTTCCTTTTCCAGATCTCGCATGGACTTGCTGACGAAGCGCACATGGGCCATGGCCAGTTTTTGTGCGCTGGCTGGCCTTCCGGAAATAATGGCTTCGTAGAGCTGACGATGCTGAAGCACAATTTTTTTTCGCATCTCGGCACGTGGATTGAGATTGGCGACCGACGCCTGCACGGTCATAAGCATCATGTTTTTGAGGCTATTCAGCACGTGAACCAGAATCGGGTTGTGGGATGCCTCCACAATTGCCTGGTGAAAGCCGTGGTCCGGGCGAGCGTTGCTCAGAGGGTCTGTTTCTTCCAGCGCGCGGAAGGCTTTGGTTATCCGGTGACGGTCAAGGCTGGTCGCCCGCTGCGCGGCCAGGCAGGCCGCCTGCCCTTCGAGCTGTTCCCGAACTTCCAGGAGATCGTAAAGCGTTCGCGGATGCCCTTCGAAAAGATGCATCAGGGGACCTTGCTCACGAAGATCACCCGACCCGGGCACCATGGTGGAAACAAATGAGCCTTTGCCATGGCGGGTTTCGATCACACCACGCCCCTGAAGTTCGTGGAGCGCTTCACGGATAACCGACCGCGACACCCGCAGGCGTGACGCAAGCTGTCGTTCTGAAGGAATTTTTTGCTCCGGTGCCAAGCCTCCGTCGAGGATTAGCCTTTCCAGCCGGTAGGAAATTTCCTGTGAAATAGCCATCTTGTTGCCTGTGCGCTCACTGGTCTGACCAGTGCCTGTTGCCATTGTTGTTATTAGGCCTTCGCTTCCAATTGCATGCAAGCCCTCTGAATATGGCTGATCGGGGAGCATTCGTCCATTTTTGCAAATTCAGAAACTGGTCAGACCAGTGTGCTCTTTGCTGGACTAAACCGGTGTCGCCTACGAATATCCTTTCTGATGCCGGGTGTAATGCCGGTGTTGCTCTGAGCTCTACAAAAACATAAAAACAATTTCAGCGGAGATGTCTCAATGAAACCGAGCAAGACCATTACCAATAATTGCGGAGCCGGCGCGGCTTCGCAGCGCAGGCGTTTTCTCAAAACAGCGGCCCTTGGCACTGCCTTGGCTGGCGCGTTGATGATGGGGGCCGGCCAGGCTCACGCTGCAACAACATGGAAGATTCAGTCGGTCTGGGATGCTGGTACCGTCGGTTATGACCTGTTTGAAGAGTGGTGTGAGGGTATCAAGGAAAAAAGCGGCGGCGAGCTGATTTTCAAGCCTTTCCCAGCCAAAGCCGTTGCCGCCGATAACAACGCGCTGTTTGAGGCTGTGCGTAATGGCGTGTTGCAGGGCATGAACCCGTTCACTCTTTACTGGTCCGGAAAAATCCCGGCATCGGTCTTTTTGTCCTCCTATCCTGCGGGCCCGGATCAGCCGCACCAGTGGGACACCATGTTCTACTCGATGGGAATGCTGGAGAAAACCCGGGAAATCTATAAGAAATACGGCCTGTTTTACGTTGGGCCCATCCAGCACGACTCCAACATCATTCATTCCAAAAAGCCGGTTAACACTCTGGACGATCTCAAGGGCATGAAAATTCGTGTGCCTGGCGGGATGGTTGCGGAAGTTTTCCAGCAGTTCGGAGTGTCGACTGTCAGCTTGCCGGGCTCTGATATTTTCCCGGCCCTGGAGAAAGGCACCATTGATGCGGCGGATTATGTTGGCCCTGCGGTGAACTATGAACTGGGTTTCTCTCAGGTCACCGACTACATCATATTTGGGCCTCCCGGGGTTATGTCCATCTATCAGCCTGTGGATCTGATGGATCTTACAGTCAACTTGCGGAACTGGAACAATCTGGACCCGAAACTGCAGAAACTGGTGGAAGATGAGGTTCGTAACTACTCTCAGATTCATTATCTCACCATCCAGAAGCGCAACATCGAAGCCATGAAGAAGTTCAGGGCAGACGGCGATACGGTAACCCGGCTTAGCCAGGCAGATCTTGCAGAGTTCCGCCGTGCCGCCATTCCCATCTGGTACAAGTGGGCGAACAAGGATGAAGATGCCCGGGCAATCTTCGACATGCAGCTTGAGTACATGATGAACGACACCGTTGGTTATGTAAGCGAGTCTGACCTGGAAGGCGTCGAAGGCAAGTAAGCCTGCGTTATCTGACAACAATAAAAGCATAGTGGGAAGGGCAGGGACTGCTCCGGACAAGAGGAGTTCCACCTTCCCTGTTTTTTGGCTGAGGTAGTAACAACATGTCTGATCTAGAAGGCTTCGGATTTGTAATGCCGCACTGGTTGTACTGGGGCTGGCTGGCGGTGATGCCGCTGATCATGATGGCGTGGCACAGGTGGTCTGGCGCTGCGGGCGGGGAGCCTGCAGACCCTGGCATGACGCCAGGCGAGCTGCAGGCAGAGGAAGACGACCCTTTGATTTACCTGAAGTTCGAAGGTAACTGGTTTACCCGAATTATTGACTGGACCAGCGAGAAGTCTGGCGAGTTTGTGGCCTTCTGGACCGTCAACGCTGTCGTTTTCTATTTTTTCGAAGTAGTGATGCGTTACCTGTTTAACCAGCCAACTGTCTGGGTGCATGAGGCCAGTTTCCTGCTGCTGGGGATGCAGTACCTGCTGGCCGGCGCGTTTGCAATGCTCCATGGCGCCCACGTTCGCGTAGACGTGGTGTATAACCTTTTGCCGGTGCGAGGCAGGATCGGCATGGATATTTTCACCTCGATGTTTTTCTTTGTATTCGCGCTGGTACTGATGACTACGTCCTGGACCTTTTTCGAGAACTCCTACTCAATGAACGAAACTACGGTTGAGACCTGGGGCATTCAATACTGGCCGGTGAAAGGCATGATGATGCTCGGCTCTACTCTGCTGTTGCTCGCAGGCATCTCCAAACTCATCAAGGACATTGTTCTGTTTATCCGCCTCGGACAGGAGCGTGTCGCATGAGCAGCAGCCCAATGACCGCTTCAGGCCCTACTATGTCCGGTAAGCTCGGCACCTGGCTGATGATCCTGGCCACCGTGGGATTCGGTTTTATCATCTGTGTCGAGATGATCAACATCCTGTTCTACGATCCATTCAGCGATGAGAAATTCCTCTTCAAGTTTGCCGGCAGCCTTGCCAGTGTCGAAATTGGCCCATTGACATACCTGATGTTTGGCTCGCTTTTCGTGGCTCTTATGATGGGCTTGCCGCTGGCCTTCGTGACGGGCGGTCTTGGGGTGCTGTTCGTCTATCTGGTGGGTGACGCGATGATGTTGAACATCGTGCCCAGCCGAATCTTCCCGATGATGACCAACTCCGATCTGGCTGCGATTCCGCTGTTTATTTTCATGGCATCCATGCTGGAACGTGCCGGTCTGATCGAGGAAATGTTCAGTGTGGTCTACAAATGGATGGGCGGGCTTAGCGGCGGCCTGGCAACGGCAACCATACTGGCCTCCACTCTTCTGGCAGCTATGGTCGGGGTGATCGGTGCAGCGGTTGTAACCATGGGCATTATTGCGCTGCCTGCGATGCTGAAGCGTGGCTATGATCACAAGATCGCTATCGGGTCTATCATGGCCGGCGGTACTCTGGGCATCCTTATTCCGCCTTCTATCCTTGCCATTTTGTATGCGGTGGTGGCCCAGCAATCCGTGGGTGAGCTTTATCTGGGGTCTGTGATACCCGGGTTGATGCTTTCGAGCCTGTATATTGCGTATGTTCTGATTCGTAGCTGGTTAAATCCGAGCTTGGGGCCACCGGTACCGGAAGACGAGCGTATCTCCCTGCGTGAAAAACTGGCGCTTCTCAAGGGCCTTATTGCGCCGCTGATTCTGGTTGGCCTGGTTCTTGGCTTACTGTTCGGGGGTATCGCAACACCGGTTGAGGCTGCGGGTATCGGGTCGTTCGGCGCCATTGTGGTCGCCATGATGCACGGCAAGTTCAGCATCGGTGGCCTGCGTGAGGCCTCGATAACCACGGCCAAAGCCTCCGCTATGGTGTTGTGGATCATGTTCGGGGCCTCTGTATTTGTCGGGTTTTACATTCTCCAGGGTGGCCAGCAGTTCGTAACAGACGCTATTCTGAGTACCGGCATGTCCGCTTACGGCATTCTGTTTCTGCTGATGGGGCTGCTGATCGTGCTGGGCATGTTTCTGGATTGGGTTGGTATCCTCCTCCTGGCCGTTCCAATCTTCATTCCGATCGTGAAGGCGTTGACGTTTGAAGGTCTTTTCGGCTTGCCGCCGGTAGATGGGGATGATGTAGTACTCTGGTTCGGGGTGCTGTATCTGGTCAACATGCAGATGTCGTTCCTCAGTCCACCCTTTGGCTATGCACTGTTTTACATACGTGGCGTGTGCCCGCCGGAAATATCCATGGGCACTATTTTCAAATCTTCTCTGGTGTTCCTCGCCATTCAGGCTCTCGGCCTGATGGTCTGCATCGCTATTCCGGGTGTTGTGACATGGTTGCCAGGGCTGGTTTACGGCTGATTTTTTGGAGATGAGTATTATGTTAACGATTAAAAGACTGGATCTGTCCGAGGCTCGACTGCTGATTGCAGGGGCAGCTGAAAAGGCCCGGGAAATTGGCGTGCCTATGTGCATCGCCATTGTGGACGAGTCCGGCAACCTGATCGCCTTCGAGCGTATGGACGGGGGCAAAATCACAAGCGTTACGGTTGCCCAGGACAAGGCGTTCACGGCGGCGGCTGCAAAGAAAGCCACGCATGATTACAACGCCGTCAACGTGCCGGGCAGCCTGGCCTTTGGCATTCATACCGAAGTGGGTGGGCGGATAAGCTCGGTGGGCGGTGGCTTACCGGTGATCATTGATGGTGAGGTGGTAGGCGGCATCGGGCTGAGTTCCGGCACGCCGCAACAGGATATGGATTGCGCCCAGGCGGGGATCGACTACTTCGAAACCCAGCGTGGCTGAGACAGGCGGGTTGAGGCAGATCTTATGACAACCAAACCGAAAATCAGCAAGGTGGAGCTGGCTGAAAAGCTCCGGACGTTTGTTGATGCGGACTTCGTTATCACCGATGATGAAACCATGAAGCCCTACGAATGCGACGGCATGTCGATGTACTGCGAAATGCCGTTGCTGGTGGTGCTACCGGAAACCGTAACTCAGGTGCAGCGGATTATGCGGATCTGTCATGAGTATGGGGTTCCGGTCGTTGCCCGGGGGGCGGGAACGGGCCTCAGCGCAGGCGCCATGCCCAATAAAGAAGGCGTGGTGCTCTCGCTGGCGAAGTTCAACCGCATTCTGCACATTGACCCGCTGGCAAGAACAGCCAACTTGCAGCCGGGTGTTCGCAATCTCGCGATCAGCGAAGAGGCGGCCCAATATGGCCTCTATTACGGCCCCGATCCTTCGTCGCAGATTGCCTGCACCATTGGTGGCAACGTGGCGGAAAACTCGGGTGGTGTTCACTGCCTGAAATATGGCCTGACGGTGCACAACATCCTCAGCGTAGAGATGGTGACCGCTGAGGGCGATGTGGTGACGGTCGGAAGCGATGGGCTGGACAGCTGTGGCATGGACCTTCTCGCCCTGCTGACCGGGTCGGAAGGCCTGCTGGGGATAGTGACGGAAGTGAAGATAAAACTTCTGCCCAAGCCCGAAGTTGCGCAGGTGGTGATGGCCGGTTTTGATAGCGTACAGAAGGCCGGTGATGCGGTTGGCGGCATTATTTCCCATGGCATTATCCCTGCCGGTCTGGAGATGATGGACGGCTACGCCATTGTGGCCGCTGACGATTTTGCCGGTGCCGGTTATCCTCGCGAGGCAAAAGCGTTGTTGCTATGTGAAGTTGACGGCACCGAAGAGGAAGTGCACGAGCACATCGCCGAGGCCGAGGCGGTTTTTCGCAAGCTCGGTGCCACGTCGGTTCGCACCTCTCAAAGTGAACAGGAACGGGCGCTGATGTGGCTGGGCCGCAAGTCCGCGTTCCCGGCCGTCGGCCGCATTTCTCCGGATTACTACTGTATGGACGGCACGATTCCCCGCCGTCATATTGCTTTTGTACTGGCAGAAATGGAAAAGATGTCGGAAGAGTTCGGCCTGCGTGTGGCTAACGTGTTTCACGCCGGCGATGGCAATCTGCATCCGCTGATTCTGTTTGATGCAAACGTACCCGGAGAATTCGAGCGCACAGAGGCCTTTGGGGCCAGCATCCTGAAAATGTGCGTTGAGGTCGGAGGCTGCATTACCGGTGAGCACGGTGTGGGCGTGGAAAAGATTCGGCAGATGGCGATTCAGTTCAGTGATCAGGAGCTGGAGCAGTTTCACGATGTGAAAGCGGCCTGGGATCCGGCGGGTATTCTCAACCCCGGTAAAGGTGTACCCGCGCTGAAGTTTTGCCAGGAATACCGTTCGCTCGAGTACAAACAACACAAGCATGAACATACGGAAGCCGCCCATGGCTGATATCTCTCAACAACTGCAGGAGCAAGTGCTCCAGGCCCGCTCAGGCGGGGAGAAGCTCAACATTGTCGGTGGCGGCACCAAAGCCTTTATGGGTCGGGAGACAAGCCCGGATGCCGGCACTCTGAACATAGGCGGGCATACCGGAATCGTGGATTATCACCCTGTTGAGTTGGTGATGACGGTTCGCGCCGGGACGCTTCTGAGTGACATTGAGGCTGCGCTTGCAGAGCAAGGCCAGGCGCTGCACTTTGAGCCCCCTCACTTTGGCCCTGAATCGACGATTGGCGGCACGCTTGCCTGCAACCTCTCCGGGCCCGGCAGGCCCTGGGCGGGTTCGGTGCGGGATCAGGTGCTCGGCATACGCCTGCTTAACGGTAAAGGTGAGCACTTGCGTTTTGGCGGCGAAGTAATGAAAAACGTAGCCGGTTACGATGTATCCCGGCTTCAGGCAGGCGCCCTCGGCACGCTGGGGCTTATCACTGAAGTCAGCATGAAAGTGATGCCCGGCCCGGCTGCCAGCCTGACGCTGGTGCAGGATATGGGTGTGGATGAAGTGCTGCATTATATGAACAGCCGTGCGGCTGAACCCAAACCCATCACCGCCGCCTGCTGGGTCGACGGCAAGGTTTACCTTCGCCTCTCTGGTGCCAAATCGGCGGTAGAAGCTACGGCAGAAAAATGGAGCGGTGAGGTCATGGAAAATGGCCAGGCTTTCTGGCGCTCGGTGCAGGACATGCAGCACGAATTCTTCGCCGACGACGATGCACCGCTCTGGCGTTTCTCCGTTAACTCCACGGCCGCAAATCCCGCCATGGAGGGCAAATGGTTCATCGACTGGGCCGGCTCCCAGCGCTGGTTCCGCGGAGAGGGAAACCTCAATGATATGGAGCCTCTGGCTCGGGAAGCTGGCGGGCAGGTAAGCCTGTTCCGGGGCGGCGATCGCAGCGGTGAGGTAATGCACAGCCAGCCCAATGCGTTGAAAACGATCCAGCAGCGAGTGAAAAACTCGTTCGACCCCGACGGAATATTTAACCCCGGTCGACTGTATAGCTGGCTGTAGATCTACCAAGGCCGGATAAGCGGCCGAGCCATACTCTTTCTGGAACTGTGCGAAGCCATGGATGGCGTAGCCAAGCGTACAGGGAAGTATTCACAGCGTGTTTCAGAAAGAGTATGGCTCGGTCGCTAAAACACCGAATGAGAGTCTAAGCAGGTAAAACATGCAAACAAACCTGGTTCAACAATTTGCCAACACAACGGAAGGACAGGAGGCGGAAGCCATCCTGCGGGCCTGCGTCCACTGTGGTTTCTGCACCGCAACCTGCCCGACCTACCAGGAACTGAACGACGAGCGAGACGGCCCCCGTGGCCGCATCTACCTCATGAAAATGTTCCTCGAAGGCGCCGAAGTTACCGAAAAAACCCGTGAACACCTCGACCGTTGCCTCACTTGCCGCAGCTGCGAAACCACCTGTCCCTCCGGCGTTCAGTACGGTCGTTTGGTGGATATCAGCCGGGGCCTTATTGACAAAGAACTGCCCCGTGCCCCGAAAGACAAATGGATGCGCTGGGCGCTGGCAAGGGTTCTGCCCAACCGGGTATTGTTCGGATTCCTGCTGCGCCTTGGGCAGACGTTCGCCCCCATCTTGCCCGGCAAGCTGCGGGCCAAAGTGCCGCCCAAAAAGACGGCCAGCCCCTGGCCTTCCGCAAGCCATGATCGGATTGTTCTGGCGCTGGCCGGTTGTGTGCAGCCGTCCGCGACACCGAACACCAACGCGGCGGCAGCTCGTGTTTTGGACAAGCTCGGAATTACCATGGTTGAAGCCCCGGAAGCCGGGTGCTGTGGCGCGGTGAATTACCATCTCTCAGAGCACGAAAAAGGCCTGGAGCGCATGCGCCAGAATATTGATGCCTGGTGGCCTGCCATCGAGTCTGGCGCCGAGGCGGTGGTGACGACGGCATCTGGTTGCGGAGCCATGGTGCAGGACTACGGTCACCTGTTGAGAGACGACCCGGTGTATGCCGCGAAGGCTGAAAAAGTCAGCCAGTTGTGCACGGACCTCGGCGGGTTTTTGCTGGCGCAGGATCTTGAAAGCCTGAAGGTGCAAAACAACCCTGGCAAAGTGGCGTTTCACTGCCCCTGCACATTGCAGCACGCCATGAAGCAGAACGGCATCGTGGAGCAGGTACTCACCAAAGCCGGCATCAACCTGGCGGTCACCAAAGAAAAGCATCTGTGCTGTGGTTCGGCAGGTACCTATTCGGTGTTGCAGCCAGAACTCAGTCAGAAACTGCTGAGTAACAAGCTCAACGCATTAACCGTGGATAATCCTGATCGTATCGTAACGGCCAACGTCGGCTGCCAGATGCACCTTGAAACAAAAGCCCAAGTGCCGGTTCAGCACTGGATTGAACTGCTCGATCAGTAAACAGAAGCACAAGCTCGCCTTACACTCCCTGTGGTAATCGTTATACTGTCCCGGCAATTAACGTCACCACAGGGAGTGGAAAACTATGCCAAGGATTATGGCAACTGCAGTGTTTTTATTACTATTCGCCTCGTCGGCTACTGCCGGAATCTACACCTGGACAGACCCCAGCGGGGTCGTTCATTTCACCGACACTCCGCCACCCGACAAAAATCACCGGCCCGTTGAAGTTGCCGCTCCGGTTACCGTGCCAATGGCGGACAATCTCCGCCAGCACCGGCGTGTTTCAGAGATACGCGAGCAGGTGCAGGGTATGCTCGGAGCTGATCGCAAGCGTGATTCAGCGCGTAGCAAGTCGAAAGCAAACGCAGCTGCAAAGCAAATGAAAGCCTGCGCCAGCTACCGGCGCAAACTGGCGCAGGTTCAGTCGCAGCTCCGGACAGGCTACGGCAATAGCAAAGGGAACAACCTGCGCCGCAAACGGCGCGATCTCAGTCAATTATTAAGCCGGGAGTGTATTTTGCGCTGATGCTGTAGACTGTTGTGTAGTGAGCACCCTAACAATCCAGGGGCTTTCATGTTTTCTTTTGTTTGGATACTGGTTTGAATACAACACCCTTATCTCACCTTCAGCTCGCCATTCTTCTGGGCATGACGGTTGCTCTGGGGCCGCTGGCACTTGACGCCTACTTGCCGGCATTCCCGGAAATTGCCGATGATCTGGGCTTGGGCCTCGGAAGCGTGGGGCTGACGCTGAGTGCCTATGTCGGCGCCTTGGGACTTGCGCAGTTGCTGGGCGGGCCCTTGTCAGACCGCTACGGCCGGCAGCAGATTCTATTCACAGGGTTGGTGGTGTTTTCCTCTGCAGCTTTCATGATTGCACAGGCGCAAACACTCCCGGAGATGCTGGGCTGGCGGATTGTGCAGGGGATTGGTGGGGCCTTCTGTGCGGTATCCGTTCCCGCCATTGTTCGTGATCAGACCAACGGGCAGGATGCTGCTCGCCTGTTCGGGCTTATTGGCCTTGTGATGTTTGTAGCGCCGGCAGCGGCTCCCTCAATTGGCTCCATGTTGCTTTACTTCAGCGAGTGGCACGCAATCTTCCTGATGCTGGCGGGCTATGGGGCGCTGCTGGCAATCGTTCTGCACTTTGTTCTGTTTCGCCGTTTGCCACCCAGGCAAAAAGACACGACCCCGGTGTCTACACTGATCACTAACTATGCGTTTGTACTCCGGCACCGCGTAACCATGAGGTTTGTTGGGCTGCAGGCCTTGTGCTTCAGCGCCATGCTGGTGTTCATCACACACGCATCGTTTATTTATCAGGAGTGGTTTCAGCTATCAAACGCCACCTTCTCAGCGCTGTTCGCTGCCAATATAGTGGCTATGGCCAGCCTGAACCTGCTCAATCGGCGCCTTCTCAACCGCTACGAATCTGTGCGGATACTGCGAGCATGCGTATTCCTCCAGGCCGTAGCCGTTACCGCGCTGGTGATTAGTGCCTGGGCCGGTGCACCTTACTGGGTTATCGCTGCCTGCATTATCTTGTCCGTTGGATTTATGGGCGCCATCATCCCTAATAACATGGCTAATGCGTTAGAGTTCTTTCCACACTTGGGTGGTACCGCTGCCGCTATGCTCGGGGCTGCTCAGTTCACTATCGCAGGTGCTATAAGTGCACTCTCGACAACTCTGGCTGGTGGAGCTCTTCTGCCTATTGTGTTGGTTATGGCGGCCTGTATATACGGCGCTGCAATACTGGCTGCGGGTGGGCCGGGTGCGGTTGAGGGAGCGAACGGAACTTAGTTTAACGTCGCCGGGTTTTTGCCGCGTTGCTCTGCCTGGCGATCGCGGCACGCGAACTGATACCTTGGTCAATGTACAACACCGCATCCGTTATCTGAGGAAACATATGCTCATCCAGCACATACTCGCGCAGAGCCGCAGAGTGTGTGAGGGTATCGCGAACCGGGCCTATCAGGCTCACCAGATAAAGCTGGATTCCCTGTTCCCGCAGGTTCTCGATCACGCTTTCAAGCATGATCAGTGAGGTACTGTCGATGCTGCTGACGGCTTGCGCATCCAGTATCACGGCCTTCAATGAACCCTCAGGGCGTCGCTTCATCATGCTGTACAGCCGCGATTTGAAATAATCTTTATTGGCAAAGTACAGCGGCGCATCGAAGCGGAAAATCAGCAGGTCCTTGCGCACGCTGATGCTTTCGAACCGATGAATGTTCCGGTAAAGATCCTCACCATCGATCTTGCCCAGCTCTGTTATGTGGGGTGTTGTACTGTTGTATATAACCAGTACCAGCGACACTGCCACACCTACCAGCAACCCCTGTTGAACGCCCAGCAGCAGTGTGATGAGGAAGGTGACCAGCAGAATCACAAATTCCTTTCTGTCCTGCCGGAACAGGATTTTCATTTCTTTGTACTTGAACAGCCCCAGCACCGACATCACGATGATTGCAGCCAGAACAGCTTTTGGCAGGGGGTAGTCGGCAAACAGTGGCGTAAGAAAAACCACGGTGACGGCAATCAGACCGGAAGAAACGATTGCAGACACCTGAGTCAGGCCGCCTGCCTCACGAAAAGCGGCACTGCGTGAAAAACTGGCGGACACAGGGAAACTGCGAAACATTGCACCCAGAGCATTGGCCAAGCCAAGGGCTACCAGTTCCTGGTTTGGCTGCACCGTGTGCTTGTCCTTCGGCGATTCCTGGGACTTGCATATCGACATGGTGCCCACGAATCCCATCAGGGCTACGGTAAACGCCACGGGCAACAAATCACCAAGCCTCGCGAAGTCGATAAACGGCACCTGCAAAGCCGGGAAACCACGTGGTACCGAGTCGATAACCTCTACGCCCGCTTGCCCGGCGTGGAACAACCCCGATAGCAGCATGGTGCCAACCAGCAGGATCAAGGCGTTAGGCAGCTTGGGCAGGTGCCGTTTGCAGAAAAAGATAAACAGCAGGCTTGTCACTGCGATCCCCACCGTAACGACGTGCCAATCGTTCATGTGCATCAGCAACTGCCAGGAAAGATCCAATACATTGGCGCTATCCAAATGGACGCCTGTCAGGCTCTGGAGCTGACTTCCGATGATAATAATGGCTGCGGCGGAGGTGTAGCCAACAACAACCGGGTAGGAGAGGAAATTGACGATAAACCCGAACCGCAACAACCCGAACAGAAACTGTATCAAGCCCACCAGCAGGGTCAGCTCAATAGCAAGTTGCAGATACTGATCCGTTCCCGGTTCAGCAAGCACGCTCAGGCCGGAGAGGATAAGAATCGCATCCAGCGCTACCGGCCCAATGGAAATCTTGTTGGAGGTTCCGAGTAGAGCGTAAAGCAGCGGAGGAAAAATCGAGGCGTACAACCCAAGCTCCGGTGGCAACCCAGCGAGCACCGCATAGCCCATGCTTTGCGGGATCAGCATGACGCCAATAGCGAGGCCCGATACCACATCCTGTCTTAGCGTATGGGTCGTATATCCCTGCAGCCAAAGTAAGCCAGGCAGTAATTTGTAGAGCATATAAGCAGTTATTCGCTGGGGAGCTGGGCTTCAAGTGTGTGTAAATCGATGAGCCGAATCAAGAGGTATCAGCGTCGCTCGCTGCGTGCCTTACAGAGTTCAGCTTCTAGTAAGCTCCGCGAATCAGATCAATTCCCGGTGTCAGCACTTCTTTCCATACACTTTCAAGGTCCTTTGTGTACTCGGGATCGTGGCGGCGCAAAGTTTTCATCAGTGAGTCCAGTCACAACGAATACCACTCCGGCGGGATGTTGTAATTGGAGCGGTTATGGCTCTCACCGAGTGCTTTGAGTTTACGGTCCGGCATGTCACGTGCCGTCAGAATCAGCTGCAGGACGCCGTTTCGCAGCAAGTGGCGTTGTGCGGCCATGTCGGTATTCACAAAGCGGTTTTTGATGACTTCTGAGCTAGACATGAAGTGGTCGTAAAAATCGACGAAGAACTCATCACGGTTACAGCACCTTCCATAGCTTTGGAAAACCAGATCAGTGTTATTTATGTGCAGTAAGTGTCCTTGTAAAATAGCGGTCCATTAGGTAGGGCGCTAAGAGTAATGATTGCAGATAATTTCTTCAGTTGAATTTTGTTAACGCTACGGGCAATACCGACGACGGTCTCGCCCAGCGCCATAGCCAAGATTGCAACGGCCATGGCGCTAGTCGCGGCGATATTGCACGGTTTTCCTCTGACACACAAAAACGAAAAGTCAGCGTTAAGCGTGCGATTCTGGTTTGGTTCATTTTGTCGGCACAGTTAAGGTGCAACACCTGCCTTGATTGTTACATTTCAGGGCCGGATTCGAGGCTTAGGCCCTCGAACTGTCCGTTTTATTTACTCATTGGGCCCTGTGTCAGGGTGGTGACGAAAAACTGAACTCTTGGCCAGCTTTTTGCAAAGATCATGTGAATCCTTTCACTTCAGAATTTATCTGAGATGCAATCAGCAAGGAGAAGTTTGATGACACTCAAGTCTGGCCTAGTGCTCGCTGCGATACTGACACTGCCCACAACCGCTTTGGCAGAGGACCCTACGAAAGTTGGCTTTGTCTATGTTGGTCCGATCGGGGATCATGGCTGGAGCTACCAGCATGATCAGGGGCGCCTTGCGCTACAGGAGCATTTCGGGGAAAAGGTAGCCACAACCTACGTCGAAAATGTCAGTGAGGGCGCGGATGCCGAGCGCACGATAAGACGCCTTGCGCAGGCGGGTAACGACATCATCTTCACGACATCTTTCGGTTTCATGAACCCGACTGCCCGGGTAGCAGAAGAGTATCCGGATATCACGTTCCTGCACGCTACCGGGTACAAACAAGCTGATAACCTGGGCACCTATCTGTCGGTGACCTATGAAGGCCGTTATGTAACGGGGGTCGCTGCAGGCCTGGTAACAGAGACCGATACCCTTGGTTATATTGCGTCCTTCCCGATTCCTGAAGTTATTCGTGATATCAACGCTGTGTATCTTGGTGCCAAGGAAGTGAATCCGGATATCGAGCTTAAAGTTGTCTGGGTTAATACATGGTTTGATCCTGCCAAAGAGGCTGATGCTGCCAATGCCTTGATGGATCAGGGTGCAGACGTCATCGTTCAGCATACTGACAGCCCGGCGCCTCTTATTGCTGCCGACAAGCGCGGTAACTGGGGCGTAGGTCAGGCGTCTGATATGCGTAGCTTTGGTGGCGATGCGCACCTGTTGTCGGTTGTTAATGACTGGGGCCCTTACTATATCGAGACCGTACAGTCGGTTATGGATGGCACCTGGGAGCCTGCAGATTATTGGGGTGGGATGTCAGAGAACACCGTTCAGATCGTTGGCCTGAATGACCGCCTTTCAGGTGAGCAGAAAGAAAAGGTCAATTCGGTGATTGATGCCTTGATAAACGACGAGTTCCATCCGTTCACCGGCCCCTTGAAAGACCAGTCAGGTGAACTGCGGGTTCCTGCCGGTACTTCCATGACGAATGGGGAACTGGCAGGCATGGATTGGTACGTAGAGGGTATGACGTCAACCTTGTCTGATTAAGACGCGTTGAGTAACAGGTAAAAAAGCCGGCAGGAGTAAATCCTGCCGGCTTTTTGCGCTTGAACCCTCAGGCTTCGCGCAGTAACCGCGAAACACTGTCCTGAACATTCCGGGTCAGTTCGGCTTCATTCAGCCCATCGACATTGCCGTTGTTCACGATCTGGCGACCCTGAACAAAGCTGTCCCGCACATGCACGGGTTCGCCGCACATCAATGGTGCCATTAGCGGGCTGTGGACGCCGGCGAACCGGGGCTGGTCAGTGTCATACAGGACCAGGTCGGCGGCTTTGCCAACCTCCAGAGTGCCTGTGTCTTGCAATCCCAGCATTTCAGCACCATTGCGGCTGCCCCACTGCAGAACCCGCTCCAGGGTGGTGGCCTTGGGGCCCTTCACCGCACGATGAATCAGCCAGGCCAGATTGAGCTCCTGAAGCATCGAGCCAGACTCAGCCGACGCAGAGCCGTCGACGCCCAGAGATATCTTTACGCCGGCCGCTTCCATATCAATGACCGGTGCGATGCCGCTGCCCAGCCGGCAATTCGAGGTGGGGCAGTGGGCAATGCCGGTGCCTGTTGCTGCCAGGCGCTGGATGGCGTGCGGGTCGCTGTGAACCAGGTGGGCATACCAGACGTCCGGCCCCAGCCATTCACAGGATTCGGCGTAGTCGATCGCGCTCATGCCGTATTTGCTTTGGGCCTGGCTCTCGTCGAAGTCGACTTCGAGCAAATGAGAGTGCATTTTCAGGTCATTTTCCCTGGCCCATCGAGCCTGAGCTTTTAGGCCTTCCGGTGAACTCGAATGGATCAAACTGGTAGGTGCTACCACCAGCTTCTTCATGGCATCAGGGCCGGGCTGGTGATGCTTCTTCAGGGTCGCATCAAGACGGTCAATGATCTGCTCAATACTCTCCGGCGCAATGCCGTGTTCGATCATGCCTTCGTGGGATCCTGTCTCCGTCGCGCTGCCCCGACATAGCACCATACGAATTCCAAGTTCCTCGGCGGCCTGCCAGACCGCCTCCTCAAGCTCGGGGCTGGTGGTGCTGTGATAAAGATAATGGTGGTCCGCGCAGGTTGTGGCTCCGGACCGGATCAGCTCGTACAGGCCCAGGCGCGCTGCGTGATACATGATGTCTGGTGTTACCTTGGGCCAGAAGCGATAAGGCACACTGCTCAGCCATTCACCGAGATTGTGGTTGAGCCCCTCGGGGACACCTTTCATGATGGACTGGGCGAGGTGGTGATGGGTGTTCACCAGGCCGGGCCAGATGACACAGCCGGAGGCGTCAATCTGGGTTTCCGGGTCTTCCGGAGTTGGCGTCAGGTTGCGGCCCATTTCGGCAATGCGGCCATCACGAATGCGAATATCCCGGGCATCCGGATCTGTGTCGGATGCTATGGCCTGGGCGTTCTGGATGAGGTAGTTCAATGCTTGCTCCTTAATTTTAACAAGAGCAATGTCCCGAGGCTGGCGCTGATCTGCTGCGCCTCTGACAGCTTCTACTCTTTTGCGGGTGTTTAGCATTGAACCGAATGCAAGAAGCCTTCCATTTATTGACCGGTTGGTCAGCTCAGTGTTTCAGACCAGAAACTCTTTGAAATTGAGTGCTGAAATGGGGCGAAAATGCGAGCCTTGCATCGAATTGGTTCGTTTCTTATGTGCGTCCGATAAGGGATATACCCGTTGAGGCAGGAAATTGCAGGGGGTTTCTGTCAAAGGATGCTGGCATGAATTCTGCTGCGTTCGAAATATAGAGCAGGCCACAGATTGATGGTCTGCTCTCCTGAGTAGAAGCTGTCAGGGATCCTCTGATGAAAAGGGGTTTCGGGTCATTGCTCAGTCGCTGATCGGATGCGCAACAGGCGTGATTGGCGGCGACGGCTATGACTTTGCCTGACCGCCCGCCTTTCACGCCTTTTTGCCTCCGAACGCTGTTTATCCGCTGACGTTATGCCCGGGAGGCACCATGACCAACCCTCAAGAAAAGTACGCACTCAAAGAGCTGAACCTGGAAACCACTTTCGGTGGTATGGGTAAGGAGATCGAGTGTGATGTCCCTGTGATCGATTTGACTGATTTCGACCTGCGCCGTGAAGAAATTACCGGTCAGCTTTGGAAAGCTGCGACGGAAGTCGGTTTTTTCCAGCTCTCAGAACATGGACTTGATCTGGCGCTGGTCAAGCAGGCCTTCGGTTTGTCTGAACGCTTCTTCGCGTTGACGGAGTCTCAGAAACAACGCTTCTCGCTTAAAAAAGGCCTCAATTCGGGCTGGGAATTCCGGTCACAGGTGCGGCCGTCCACCGGCACGGCGGATGACAAAGAGTCTTATCAGATCACTCTGCCTCATATGGATGACCTCTGGCCAAACCAGACAGTGGTGCCCGAGTTTCATCGGGTTATGTTGGACTTCGAGCACAAAGCCTGGCAGCTGGGCATGAAAGTGTTGTCTTGCTTTGCCGAGCGCCTGGGTTTCGATCGTGAGTTTTTTACCCAGGCTCACGACCGGAGCTCGGAGGAGTATCAGAGCACGTTGCGTCTGTTGCATTACCTGCCGCTGCCGGAAGGTACGATCCCCGATGCGTCAATCTGGCGAGCGGGAGCGCACACGGATTTTGACTGCCTGACGATGGTATTCCAGCAGGAGAATCAGGGCGGTTTGCAGGTGAGTCCGGGCAAGGACGCTGAAGGTAAGGGTGATGAGCGCGAATGGTTTACTGTTACCCCGAAGGAAGATCGCATCACCTGTAATATCGGCGACATGCTGATGCGCTGGAGTGATGACCGTCTGAAGTCCACCCTGCACCGGGTAAGGATGCCGAAGCCGGGCGACTACAATGGCCCTCGCTACAGCATGGCGTTCTTCTGCCAGGCTAACAAGGATCAGGTCATTCAGGGCCCGGAGAAGAAGTACCCACCGATTACAGCTCGTGACTATCTTTTGCAGCGCATCCAGGCGAACTTCGATGCGGCAGAGGAAGCAGCCAAAGCAATGAAGTAGCGGCAGTCACGAATTAAAAACGCTATCTGAGAAAAGGCCTCCCGTTGGAGGCCTTTTCGTTCGTGCTTTTTACTTCGGGGGATTGGCGATAAGCCATTGCCCGAGCTGCTGGCGCTCCTCATCAGACATGCCGGTAATATTTCCCAGCGGCATGTAATGGGAGTCAACAGCTACCTGGCGAACCTTGCCCGCGTGGCTAGTCAGTTGTGACAGTTCCTCGAACATGAAGCCTGCCGGAGGCGACTGGAACGCCGGATGGCTGGGGGAGCTGGCGTGGCAGGCCACACAGTGAGTACTGATGATCGCGCTTGCTGTTTCGTCGCTCACGGCCTGGCCATCCGTAGCTTCGGATGTAACCGGTGCCGGGGCGATAGCCCAGATCAAAGTTGCAATGAGCAGAGCGGCAACCACTAGAATCCACGGCTGGTTGATATCCCTGTGTCGCAAGTTGAAGTAATGCCGGGCAAAAGCGGCAATAAACCCGATGGCGGCAAGAACCGCCCAGCCATGGGGGTGGCCATACAGCAACGGGTAGTGGTTGCTGATCATGATCAACAGGATCGGCAAGGTCAGGTAATTGTTGTGGGTCGATCGTAGCTTGGCAAGCATGGCCAGGCGGGCAACCCGCGCGCCCGGATCACCGCCTTTCTCGATAGCCTTTACCAGCGCTCGCTGGGAGGGAACGATCCCCAGAAAAACATTGGCCACCATGATGGTTCCGATGATGGCACCCACATGGATGTAAGCACCTCGACCGGTGAACACCTGGAACAGGCCCCAGTCTGCCACTAGCAGAATGGCGAACAGAATCAGACCAAAGGCCTTGCCGTTGTCCGCCAGCGGGCTGCGAATCAGCGCTTCGTATATGGCCAGCACCACGACAATAGTGCCCAGGCCGATGGCAATCGCGGTGCCAATGCTGATGTCGGCTTTCGACGGATCAATCAGGTAGCCGGGTGATCCCATGTAGTAGACAACGAAGAGCAGGGCCAGTCCGCTGAGCAGCGTTGAATAGGCTTCCCATTTGAACCAGTGCAGCTCTTTGGGCATCTCCCTGGGGCTGAGCTTGTACTTGGCAATCTCATAGATGCCGCCGCCATGAATGGCCCATAGGTCACCTTTGATACCTTCCTGCTTTTTCCATTCCGGCGGTTCCCGCAGGTGGTTGTCCAGCCAGACAAAGTAGAAAGAAGCACCGATCCAGGCGACTCCGGCAATAACGTGAAACCAGCGAACGAGAAGGGATAGCCATTCGCTCAGATAAGCTTCCATGGGTCAGGCTCCTTGCGTGTAAGGTTGGATGGGTAATGTTCCAGGCTGAGGCAGGGCAGGCCGCTGGTATCGAACTTGGCCAGCCACAATTGTGGCGGTAACGGCACGATCATCTCCGAGGATCATCAGGTTGAAGAGTGTTTCCGAAAGGTTTTTGATGTAGGGCTCTTTCATGGCAAGCATCGGCGAGGCGCGATGATCCAGTACGACAAAGTCAGCGATTTTTCCTCTCTCGAAGTTGCCGCACTCTTCATCCCGGTGCAGAACTTTGGCGTTACCCAGAGTAGCCAGGTAAAACGCTTGCCAGGGCGTCATGGTTTGGCCGCGCAAGCGGCAGACCTTGTAGGCTTCGGCCATGGTGGCAAGCATCGAAAGGCTGGTGCCTCCGCCGACATCCGAAGCGAGGCCAACGGATACGTTTGCATCCCGGGTAGCGCTGAAATCGAACAGCCCGCTACCGAGAAACGTGTTGGATGTGGGGCAGAAAGCAATGCTGCTCCCTGTGTCTGCCAGTCGCTGGCGGTCTTCATCGTTGATGTGGATGCCGTGAGCCAGCACAGTATGGTCACCAAGTAACCCGTAGTGATCGTAGATGTCGAGGTAACTCGTGCGCTCGGGGAATAGCTCGCGAACCCAGGTGATCTCCCCGAGATTTTCGGCCCAGTGAGTTTGAACCATGGCATCCGGGTATTCGGCAGCCAGCTTTCCGGCCAGAGTCAGCTGCTCCGGGGTAGAAGTTGCGGCAAAGCGGGGCGTGATGGCGTAGCACTGGCGCCCGCGGTGGTGCCACTTCTGCAGCAGTGCCAGGCTGTCGCTGTAGCTTTCGGAGGTTGTGTCTTTCAGGTTTTCCGGCGCGTACCTGTCCATCATCACCTTGCCGGCACTGAGTCCCATGCCGTGCTCTTCGGCAGCCTCGAATAAGGCGTTGACCGACTCAGGATGCGAGGTACAGAACACCAGCGCAGATGTGGTGCCGTGTTGCAGCAGCAGGTCCGTGAATCGTCTGGCTTCTGTTCGGGCCCAATCGCCATCACTGAAGCGTGCCTCGTGCGGGAAAGTGTAAGTTTCCAGCCAGTCCAGAAGCTGTGTGCCATAGCTGGCCATGACGCCGAGTTGCGGCATGTGGACGTGTGTGTCGATAAAGCCGGGAACAATCAGGCCATCCTGCCAGCAGGTAACCTTGGCGTCGGCGGGCAATCTCGGCAGCCATTTGCTGGACGGGCCTGTTACCAGCACCTTGCCCTGGTGTAGAACAAGCAGGCCATCCTCGAAATATTCCAGGCTGTTTGGCCTGGGCTCGGGCTCATTTCCGGGATCTTCCAGGAAGTGAAGTACCGCTCCGCGATGGACTTCGCAGTCTGCGGGCAGTTGTGTGTCCAGGATGGTAGTCATCAGCTTCCCCGGTAGGTTGAGAAACCCCACTGGTTCAGCAGCAGAGGGACATGGTAGTGGCTGTCCGGATCATTGACGCGAAAATCCAGGCAAACCTCCGGAAAGAAAGTCTCCAGCCCGCGGGACTGGTACCAGTCGCCGGTGGCAAAGCGGATGCGGTAATGCCCGGTTTCAACAGGCGTGTCGAACCAGTTCATCACGCGTCCGTCATCATCGGTAATGCCTTTGGCGATGCACGTTTCGTTCTGCTCCTTGACTCGGTGCAGAGAAACGCTCACTCCTGCTGCGGGCTTGCCGCTTCCCAGGTCAAGAATGTGGGTAGTCACGGGGCTCTTCTGGCTCATAGCAGTTTCTCCAGTCGTAGTTCTGTGATTTTTGCCTGTTCGGCCGCCGCGGTCTCTATCTCCTGGGCCCGGGTTCGGGTCAGGCGTGTTTCCAGAAGCTCCAGCATTTCCGCAGCGGACTTGCCGGTAGCACACACGATGAAGATGAACCCGAATTTTTCCAGATAGTTGTCGTTGCCGGTTTTCAGGCGTTGCAAAATCTCTTCCGGAGCTTGTCGGGCGCCGGCCTGTTCACCGCTGGCCATTGCTCGCGTACTGGCGTACTTGGCTCGCAGGCTATCGATGTCGCCTATTTTCGGGTGAGCGGTGAAGGCTTGTAGCCAGTCCTGTTCGCTCAGCGTTGGCCAGAGTTTTCGGCTTTGGCTGATCAGGGCTTCCTGGTCGTGATAGGGCAGGCCTTGCAGCATGCCCTGTACCCAGACCTCGGCGGCGCAGCAGTTTCGTAGCTGGGTTTCTGCTTCATCCCGGGGCAGGGTGTTAAGTGTCTCGGCGGTCATTCGGATATGTCTCCTGTCTCGGTGTTTTTGATCAGTCCCTTGAGCTCCTTCCAGGGCAGGCCACGGCGAGCAGGAGTTTCCTGAGCAGTTGAGGTGGCCAGGCTCAGGAGTTCGGCACTGATGGAAACAGCAACTTCCATGGGACGTTTCCCGGGTACATCGGCGTGCCCGACGGGGCAGCGAATGCTGTCAATGTCGGCTGCACTGAAGCCTCTATGGTCCAGTCGTTGACGAAACCGCTCAGCCTTGGTGTCTGAGCCGATCAGGCCAATGCCAGTGCAGCTCCCTTCAGTTAACAAGGTACGGCAGAGCTCAAAGTCCAACTGGTGGTTGTGGGTCAGGATTAATACCTGTTTGCCGGCACACAGAGATGGCGCATCGCCTACAGGATCGTCTGTGTGGTGAATGCGAACGTTGCCCGGGCAGTCTGCCGGGAACTGGTCGGCGCGTTCATCCACCCAGGTCACTCGCCAGGGTAATCCGCCAAGAATGGTCACCAGGGCTTTAGCCACATGGCCGGCGCCAAAAATAACCAGTTCCTGTTCGCACCCTTGGTGGGCCTCAATAAGAACCGAGACACTGCCGCCACAGCATTGACCAAGGCTGGCGCCCAGAGGGAAATTGGCCATTTCGCTGATGTAGTCCTGTTTTGCGAGACGTTCCCTGGCCTGCTGGCAGATGCGGTATTCCAGATGCCCGCCGCCAATGGTGTCGTAGCTTTGCTCGCCAGTGACCACCATCTTGCTGGCGGGTTCACGGGGCACTGAGCCTGTAACACCAAGAACCGTGACCAGAACATAGGGTTCCCCCCGGTCTTCACATTGGGCTACGGCCTGGTACCAGTTAAGTCGGCGCTCCATCAAGCGGACTCCTTGTGCTGGCCAAGCCAGGCTTGGCTGGTAGTAACCGCCGCCAATACCCGTTCTGGTGTCGCAGGTGTATCCAGAGGTGGGCTGAAACGATAGTCGGTGATGCTGGAAACCGCGTCACGAAGGGCACTCCATACGGCGATGCCGAGCATCAGCGGGGGTTCGCCTACAGCTTTGGAGTGGAAGACGGTGGCCTCGCGGTTCGGGCTGTCTGCTAATAGAGTCACGCGCAAATCCGGCGGACAGTCGGACACTGCTGGAATCTTGTAGGTGGCAGGGCCAGTGGTCAGCAGTTTGCCGCCGTCGCTATAAACCAGTTCTTCGGTGGTCAGCCAGCCCATACCCTGAACGAAACCGCCTTCAATCTGGCCGATATCGATCTCCGGATTCAGTGAGCGCCCGGCATCGAAAAGGATGTCGGTGCGCATTACCCGGTATTCCCCGGTCAGTGTGTCCACCACCACTTCGGAGCAGGCTGCGCAATTCGAGTAGTAAAGAAACGGATGCCCGGTGCCTGTCTTTGGGTCGTAGTGGATCTTCGGAGTGGCATAGAAACCCGACGAGGATAAGGGAACGCGGTTCATGTAAGCCGCCTGGACGAACTTGGCCCAAGGTATCTTAAGGTCGTTGATCTGCACCTGGTTGTCAGCGAAGGTCACGGCGTCCGGTGTTGCGGACCAGTGGCTGGCCGCAAACTCTGTGAGGCCGGCCATAATCTTTTCACAGGCATCCAGAGCAGCCATGCCGTTCAGGTCAGAGCCGGACGATGCCGCGGTGGGTGAGGTGTTGGGCACCTTATCGGTACGGGTTGCGGATACCTTTACGCGGTCAATGTCGACCTGAAAGGCTGATGCGACAACCTGGGCTATTTTGATGTAAAGCCCTTGCCCCATCTCGGTGCCGCCGTGGTTTACCTCGATGCTGCCGTCTGTGTAAATGTTTACCAGAGCGCCTGCCTGGTTGAGGTGTTTGGCGGTGAAGGATATCCCGAATTTAACCGGTGTCAGGGCCAGGCCGCGTTTAAGTATCGGGCTGGACAGGTTGAAGGCAGTGATGTCGCTGCGCCGCTTGCGGTAGTCGGAACTGACCTCCAGTTTATCGAGGAGCTGTGGAAGGACATGCTGCTCAATTGTCTGGCCGTAGTGAGTGGTGTCCCGTCCGGGGCGGTAAAGGTTGAGCTTGCGGATGTCGAGCGGATCACGGCTGAGGTGGCGGGCAATATCGTCCATGGCGTGCTCGATGATCATCATGCCCTGAGGGCCGCCGAATCCCCGGAATGCTGTGTTGGAAACCGTGTGGGTCTTGCAGCGGTGACCGGTTACCCTGGCCTGATCCAGGTAATAGGCGTTGTCGGCGTGGAACATGGCCCGGTCGACGATAGCGTCGGACAGGTCCGGAGAATTGCCGCAGCGCCCTGCAACCATGAGGTCTGCGCCGAGGATCAGGCCGTCGTTGTCAAAGCCAATGTCGTAGGTGTTGTAAAAATCATGCCGTTTACCGGTCTGGATCATGTCGTCCGGGCGGGACAGGCGGTATTTCACTGGTCGGTTGGTGGCGTTGGCCAGTAATGCCGCGATGCAGGCTACGGGGGCCGCCTGGGTTTCCTTGCCGCCAAAACCTCCGCCCATTCTGCGAACTTCAGCATGAACTTCGTGGATGGGCAGTCCCAGTACTTCTGCTACCAGCTTTTGCACTTCAGAAGGATGCTGGCTGGAGGTATGGACAAACATGCCCCTGTCTTCGGTAGGCTCTGCCAGCGACGCCTGGCCCTCCAGGTAGAAATGCTCCTGGCCGCCGACAAACTGTTCTCCGCTCAGGCGGTTGGGTGCCTGTGCCAGAGCCTGGTCCGGTTGACCTCGCTGTTGTGTCTGGCTGGGGCGAACAAACAGTTCCTCGTCAAGTGCCTGAGTGACGGTGACGACCGCATCCAGTGCTTCGTATTCGACTTTCGCCAGCTTTGCTGACTTACGAGCGGCTTCGTGAGAGGTGGCGGCGACCGCGAATATCGGCTGCCCGATGTATTCAACGATGTCGTCAGCCAGGACCATATCGCCAGGAAAAACCGGCCCGATATCCAGGTGGCCTGGCACGTCTTTGGCGGTGATCACAGCTACTACCCCGGGGTATTGACGAACCGCATCCAGGTTCATCGATATCAGACGGGCATGAGCCTGTTCGCTGTGGCCCACGGCTGCATGGAGGATGCCTTCAGGCGTGGGCATGTCATCAATATAGCGGGCCTGGCCACTGACGTGCTTCCAGGCACTGTCGTGTTTCACGCTGTGCCCTGCCAGACCGCGGGCACTGTGTGCCGGAGCAGGCGAGTTCAGAGGGAGTTTACGCATAATCTGTCACCATCAGTTGTTCGCCGGGCAGGGAGGTAGACGCCAGTAGCGTGCGTCGTAACAGGTTGCCAGCAACCTGCAGTCGATAGCCGGAGGAGGCGCGGACATCGCTCAGAGGCGAGAAATCACTGGCCAGGGCTGTTATTGCAGCTTGCACGGATTCTTCGTTCCAGGGCTGGCCGGTCAGGGCTGCTTCTGCATGGGGGGCTCGCGCTGGAATCGCGGCCATACCACCGAAGGCAAGATGACAGGCACAGACAACGCCCTTATCGATCGTCAGGCGGAAGGCTCCCAGGACTGCAGAAATATCATCATCCAGGCGTTTTGAAACCTTGTAGATGTATAGGGTTTCATTGGCGTCAGGTACTGGCACCCGCACGGAATGAACGAATTCACCAGGCCGGAGACTGGTCTGTTTATAACCCTGAAAAAACTCTTTCAGTGGCAGGCGGCGCTCGCCTTCAGGACCATCCAGTACCAGTGTGGCGTCGAGGGCTATCAGGGGTGGTGGCATATCACCAATCGGTGATGCGTTGGCTATGTTGCCACCCAGGGTACCGCGGTTGCGGATTTGCAGAGATCCCAGACGCTCCAGCATGGCATCAAAGGCAGGCCAGAGCTCGCACAGGGGCGCCCGTAGCTGCTGGTAAGTTGTGGCCGCGCCGATCACCAGTTCATTTCCCTCCAGCACACAGCCTTGCAACTCGGGTATTCGCTCCACACTGATCAGGCGCTCCAGCGTGCTGAGTTGCTGGGTTATTTCCAGCATCAGGTCAGTGCCTCCGGCCATAAGGCGTGAGTCAGGGGCCTCGCGGCGTAGGGCACGGAGCTCATCCAGACTCACCGGTGAGTCATAGCGGCTGCCTTCTGGTGAGTTCAGTGTAAAGCTGTTCTTGTGAATGCTTGTCAGGGAGGAAGCTGGGGCTTTGTTCGTTATTCCCGCAGCTGGGTGCCCCGGTTCCGGTTGCCATTCCTCCACCATGGCCTGATGGCTGGCCTCGATAATGGGGCGGTAGCCAGTGCAGCGGCACAGGTTGCCGGACAAGGCTTCAAGGATTTGGGCGTTACTGGTGCCCGAATCTTTGCGGTTGGCGTGCAGCGCTGTCAGCGACATAACGATGCCCGGTGTGCAGAAGCCGCATTGGGCGCCGTGCTGTTTCACCATGCTGCTTTGCACAGGGTGACCAGGCTCTTGTTGAAAGGCCTCGATGGTGACCAGCTCCTTACCGTGCAGGCTGGCCATCGGAGTGATGCAGCTGTTTATCGCCTGATAGTTGATCGTTCCACTGTCATCAGGGGTTCCGGTAATAACTGTGCAGGCACCACAGTCGCCTGAGGCGCACCCTTCTTTGGTGCCGGTAAGTCGCATTTTGGTGCGCAACCATTCCAGAATGCTCAAATTTGGGTCGATATGGTCAGGTTTTTCAATTTGACCGTTTAAAAGAAATTCGATCACAGCTCTCTCCGCTAGCAGGCTATTTGCGGTGTTTCGGGATGCCCCGCCCTTGGCTTCAGGCCGGCGTTTCAATGTTTCTTATGGGGTTTCTGCAAAAAGCTGACCAGTTGGTTTAATTAGTCGTTTTTTGTGGAGTATTAATTTTTGGCAAGCATATTGCTGGTACCTCAAATGTTGATTGTTTGGTCAGTTTATGAATTCGAAGGCCAGATACATTTGAATGAACATAGGGCTGTGTATGAGTGCGGCGATACGTCTGAAGCTTGAAAACATCGTCAAGGAATACCCGGGGTGCCGGGCCAACGACGGTATTGATCTCACTGTGGGAGCAGGGGAGATTCACGCACTTCTGGGCGAAAACGGCGCCGGCAAAAGCACTCTGATGAAAGTGATCTACGGGGTGGTTCAGCCCGACCAGGGGCGGATTATCTGGAATGGCCATGCGGTGCATGTGGATAACCCCGCCCAGGCCCGCCGTATGGGTATTGGCATGGTGTTTCAGCATTTCTCCCTGTTCGAGACCCTGACGGTGGCCGAGAATATTGCACTCAGTCTGCCACCGGATGAAGCCCGTAACCGTAGCCAACTGAACCAGCGCATAAGCGAAGTTTCCGAGCGATATGGCATGGAGTTGGATCCACGGCGATATATCAGCACTTTGTCGGTGGGGGAGCGGCAGCGTGTGGAAATTGTTCGCTGCCTGATTCAGGAAACAACCCTGCTGATTCTGGATGAGCCAACCTCCGTTCTTACTCCCCAGGAAGTCACCTCTCTCTTTGCGACCTTGAGGAAGCTGTCGAAAGAAGGTTGCAGCATTCTTTTTATCAGTCACAAACTGGAGGAAGTCCGCAGCCTTTGCCACACCGCCACGGTTTTGCGTCAAGGGCGGGTCAGTGGCGACTGTCAGCCTGCGGAGATCTCGGCTTCTGAAATCGCACGCCTGATGGTTGGTGACGACACTCCGATTTCAACCCAGGTGACTGCTGCGGAGCCGGGCGCAACCCTGATGGAAGTCAGAGGCCTTGGCTGGAAGAGCAAGGATCCCTTTGGAACCAGTCTCAGTAATGTGAATCTGGATCTGCACAAGGGCGAGATTGTGGGCATTGCCGGGGTTGCCGGTAATGGCCAGGACGAGCTGTTAAAGGCTTTGTCCGGCGAGATTAGAGCCGACGCAGGGACAATAAGCCTGGGTGGCCAGAATATCGAAAACCTGTTCCCCGACCAGCGCAGGAAACTGGGCGTGGCTATTGTTCCCGAAGAGCGTCTTGGGCGAGGTGCAGTGCCCGATATGTCCCTTGCGGATAACGCTTTGCTGACCGCTTCGGGGCAGGGACTGGTGGAGCGTGGCCTGATACGCTCTGGCCGGGTGCGAGAGTTCTCCCGCGAGGTGATTCGCCGCTTTGGTGTGCGCTGCACGGGTGAGAACAGCACCGCCGGGAGCCTGTCCGGTGGCAACCTGCAAAAATACATTATTGGCCGTGAGGCCTTGCAAAACCCTCGCCTTTTGGTGGCTTCTCACCCTACCTGGGGTGTTGATGTGGGGTCGGCCGTGGCCATACACGAATCTCTCGTGAAGCTCCGGGATGAAGGAGCGGCAATCCTGCTGATCTCCGAAGATCTGGATGAACTCTACCAACTGTGTAACCGCCTGGGCGCACTTTGTGATGGCCGGTTGTCCCCTCTTGCCCCCACGTCGGAGTTGCCCATAGAACAGCTGGGTCAATGGATGGCCGGGGAATTCGAATCTTCGGAGGTCGCTCATGCTGTTGCTTGAACGTCGCCCTGTTGCTTCGTCGGTGATGCGTTGGGCGTCACCGTTGTTAGCCCTCGTACTGACGGTCATCACCGGGTTCATTCTGTTCCTGGTGGTGGGTAAAGACCCGGTAGAAGGCCTGAAGTTTTTCTTTATAACACCCATCAGCGATCTGCCGGGGTTGGCAGAGCTGGGCCTGAAGATGGCGCCGTTGCTGTTGTGTGCAGCGGGCCTGACCGTTTGCTACAAGGCCAAGTTATGGAACATAGGTGCTGAAGGTCATTTCCTGATGGGTGCCCTGGGCGCCAGTGTGATGGCGGTGCAGCTCTCGGATTCGAGTGGGTTCTGGGTGCTACCGGCTGTGCTGCTTACAGGTGTGCTGGGTGGCATGTTCTGGGCCGCCATTGCTGCAGGGCTGAAAACCCACCTGCACTGCAATGAGATTCTCACCACCATCATGCTCAACTACATCGCCTTGAACCTGTTGTTGTATGTCGTGCACGGGCCGCTCAAGGACCCTTATGGTTTCGGCTTTCCGCAGTCAATCATGTTCGCCGAGTCGGCTTTGCTGCCGGCGTTGATTGAGGGTACTCGCCTGCACCTGGGGCTTGCCTTCGGTTTGCTGGCGGCAGTGGCGGTCTGGGTGCTGTTTGCCCACAGTTTCATTGGTTTTCAGTTGAATGTGATCGGCCAGGACCACCGGGCGGCTGCGTTTGCCGGGTTTCGTGTTCGCCAATTGACCTGGTTTGCCTTTCTTGTTGGTGGCGCTACTGCCGGCCTGGCAGGGGCCTCAGAGGTAACGGGGCCCATTGGCCAGCTGGTGCCGCAGGTGTCTCCCGGCTACGGCTATACAGCAATCATTGTTGTGTTCCTTGGGCGAATGCATGCGGTGGGTATTGTTGCTGCCAGTGCATTGCTGGCGCTGACCTTCATTGGCGGGGAAATTCTGCAGATCGCCATGCAGATGCCGAAAGCTGTGACGGCATTGTTTCAGGGGCTGCTGCTGTTCTATTTGCTTACCTGCGACGCATTTATCCACTACCGGATTCGACTGAAAAGAGCGGCCCCGCAACCCACGAGTGCGGCTGTTACAGCTGCACCGCAGGAGGTTTGAGATGGAACTGTTGACCAACGTACTGGCTGCAACAGTGGTTGCCGGAACTCCGCTGTTGTTGGTGGCGCTGGGAGAGCTGATCTGCGAGCGCTCCGGAGTTCTCAACCTGGGGCAGGAGGGCATGATGCTGATGGGTGCCGTAGCCGGGTTTGCGGCGGCCCTGTCCAGTGGAAGTCTGCTTGTGGGTGTGGCTGCAGCTATTATGGCCGGTATTGCCATGTCATTGCTGTTCGCTTTCATGGCGATGACCCTGGCAGCGAACCAGTATGCGGCAGGGCTGGCCCTGACGATATTTGGTACCGGCTTGAGCGCGTTTCTCGGGGCCGGGTTTGTGGGCTCTTCTATTGATGGCTTCAGCCGTGTGGCCATCCCGCTCCTTAGCGATATTCCCGTATTGGGGCGAGTGTTTTTTGATCAGGATGCGCTGGTCTACACCTCCTTTGTAGTCTTCGCAGTCGTGGCGCTGTTCCTCCGGTACAGCCGTGGAGGCCTGCTGTTGCGGGCCATCGGTGAGGATCCGGAAGCAGCTAACGCCAATGGTCTCAAAGTGCTGCTGGTGCGTTACCTGGCCGTTGCATTTGGCGGTGGCATGGCAGGGCTTGCCGGTGCCTACCTCTCCCTGGCGTACACCCCACTGTGGACGGAGAACATGACAGCCGGTCGTGGCTGGATTGCCCTGGCTTTGGTGGTGTTTGCTACCTGGCGGCCGGAGCGGTTGATTCTGGGCGCCTACCTTTTTGGGGCTGCCAGCATTCTGCACCTGGTACTGCAAGGCCTGGGCTGGAAAAGCTCTACGGAGTTGCTCGCCATGCTGCCATACGTAGTCACCATTCTGATGCTGGTTCTGCTGTCCTGGAACCCGGCGCGAACCCGATTGAATACCCCGCTTTCCCTCGGCCAGCCATACCGGCCGGGATCCTAACAATAACGATCAGCAGTGAGCCAACCCTAAAAAATGAAAAATGTAACCTGAGAGGATTTACCATGAATGCATTTCGTAAAACACTGATTGCTGGCTGTGTGGCTGCCGCTTCTTTTGCTCCTGCTGCCCACGCTGAGAAGTTCTTCGGGGGATCCAGTATCTCTATTCTCCACAGCAACCAGTATCAGGGTGTGCAATTCGACGCCGGCGGTGACGGTGGTTTTGAGTACGAGGCGACTTATTTCACCTTCGAGAATGCCACCGCCCATAACTGGGGTAGCACCTTCTTCTTCATCGACCGTGACCAGGGTCAGGGTTCGGTGGAAGGATCAGATAACGTCTACGGGGAATTTGCGCCCAACGTGAGCGGCAGCTGGCTGACAGGTAAAGATCTCAGCTTTGGTCCGATCAAGGACGTAAGCCTGGCGGCTCAGTACGAGTTTGGTGGCGGTACCCAGGTAAATAACTATATGGGCGGTATCGGTTTAGCATGGGATATTCCCGGTTTCATGTATTTCAATACCAGTGTTTATTACGTCGACAATGATCAGGTCGCTGACGAGAAGCAGTTGACAGTAACCTGGGCATACCCGTTCGATATTGGTGCTGCCAAATTCCTCATTGATGGTTATATCGACTGGACCTCCGCTGAATCTGATCACGAGTCCGAATTCCAGTTCACTCCGCAGGTCAAGATGGATGTGGGTAACTTCTGGGGCGCGCCAGGTGTTCTTTATGCCGGTGTCGAGTACCAGTACTGGAACAACAAGTATGGCCTGGGTGACACCCTGATCGGTGATCAGAGCTCGGTCAGTGCGTTGGTGAAATTCCACTTTTGATCCTGAGCAGGAGTCCGGCAGAATCATACTGTCGGACTCCTGAATAAATGGACAACAAGTGAGAGGCTCATGACCAAGAACACAGTTGCAGACATCTCCGCTTCAAAGAAGGCGAGTGAGGATGAGAAAGGCCGGAAGTATCGGCCGGGCAGGATAAGGGTGCGCAACAGGGAAAAAATCCTGGAGGCTGCCGAGGAAGAGTTCGCTTCCCACGGTTATAAGGGCGCGACAATCCAGAGCATTGCCGAGCGGGCCGGGCTGCCAAAGTCCAACGTGCTTTACTATTTCAGTAACAAGAAGCGAATGTACAGCGCCATGTTTGATGACATTCTGGCGCGCTGGAACAAGGTGTTCACCGAAATCAGTCCGGAGGATGATCCGGCCGAGGCGCTGGCTACTTTCATCCGTACCAAAGTCGAGATGTCCCGCAAGTACCCTTTGTCTTCCCGTCTGTTTGCCATGGAGATCATTCAGGGCGCCCCATTTCTAATGGAGCATTTGCGCACCAATATGCGTGAATGGGTCCGGGGCCGGGCTGAAGTCATGCAGTCGTGGATAGATGATGGCCGTATGGCGCAGGTGGACCCTGTACAGCTGATTTTCCTGATCTGGTCATCCACACAACATTATGCCGACTTCCACGTTCAGATCCTGATGGTCGAGAATAAGGCCGAGTATGAGAAGCGCGACTTCGATCACGCGGCTGACTTCCTGGTTGATGTGATCTTGCGAGGGTGCGGCCTTGAGAGCCCTAAATGAATGAGAACGCCTCCTACCCGAGAGATATGCGGGGTTATGGTGAGTGCCCGCCCCATGCTCGCTGGCCCGGGAGCGCTCGGGTAGCTGTCCAGTTTGTGCTGAATTACGAAGAAGGCGGAGAGAGCTGTGTGCTTCACGGTGATGAGCACTCCGAAACATTTCTCTCCGACATTATAGGTGCCGAAGCCTATCGAGGGCGGCACATGAGCATGGAGTCGCTCTATGAGTATGGCTCACGTGCTGGCGTCTGGCGCATCCTGCGGGAATTTCGCAAGCGTAACTTACCCCTGACGGTATTCGGGGTGACTATGGCTCTTTCCAGAAATCCGGAGGTGGTACAGGCCTTTATTGACGACGGCCACGAGATTGCGTGCCATGGCCAGCGCTGGATCCACTACCAGGACATGGCCGAGGCAGAAGAGCGCCGCTATATGGAGCAGGCACTTGAGCAGCATGCCCGTTTGACCGGAGCGCCTGCACTGGGCTGGTATACCGGCCGTGACAGCCCCAATACCCGCCGTCTGGCTGTAGAGCATGGCGGACTGGAATACGACAGTGATTACTACGGTGACGACCTTCCTTTCTGGACCACGGTTGAAACCCGTGATGGAGAGCACAAACCTCATCTGGTTGTGCCTTACAGCCTGGAAACCAACGATATGCGCTTCAGTTCACCTCAGGGGTTTAACTCGGGGGAGCAGTTCTTTCAATACCTGAAGGATAGTTTCGACGTGTTGTACGAAGAAGGTGTCGATGCCCCGAAGATGATGTCTGTAGGTCTGCACTGCCGGGTTGTTGGTCGTCCTGGCCGTTTCAGGGCATTACAGAGGTTCCTGGATTATATCCAGAAACACGAGCAGGTATGGGTGTGTCGGCGTATTGATATTGCGCGCCACTGGAAAAAAGAGCACCCCTTTCGGGGGACTGACACCGGAGCAATAGAATGACAGATGCAATCGTGGCCCCCTTTATCGAGGGGCCTGACTTTACGCGTAAAGGCCTGAACCTGGCCGATGGCAGCCTGGGAGCGGAAGTGACTCAGGTGACCGATGAATTTTTTGCGTCCCGGGAGCGCATGCTGAACCCTGAGCAACCTATGTTCTTCCCCGACCGTTTTGATGACAACGGCAAGTGGATGGACGGATGGGAAACCCGCCGTCGTCGAACCACCGGTCACGACTGGTGCGTTATCCGCCTGGCGACACCCGGGGTTTTGATGGGGGTGGATTTCGATACCAGTTTCTTCACCGGAAACTTCCCCCCGGCGGCTTCGCTGGAGGCGTGTTACTGCCCGGATGGCGAACCCGGCGAAAGCAGTGACTGGCAAACGCTGGTGCCAGCTATCGAATTACAAGGCAACGACCACCGCTTCTGTGAAATCACCTCGGATCAGCCGTGGAGCCATGTGCGGGTGCACATTTTCCCCGATGGCGGGCTGGCGCGCCTGCGAATATACGGTAAGCCATTCTGTGACTGGTCCGCTCTGCTGACCAGCGGCCCTATTAACCTGCTTGCGCTGGAGCACGGCGGTGACCAGGTGGCCTGGAGTGATGCTCACTATGGCGAACCCCGCAAGCTGCTACGACCGGGTCGGGGTATCAATATGGGCGATGGCTGGGAAACCCGCCGCCGGCGTGAGCCTGGCAGTGACTGGTGCATTCTGGCTCTGGGCCACAAAGGTATTGCCGAACGTATCGAGGTGGATACAGCGCATTTCAAGGGTAACTTTCCTGCGGCTTGTTCTATACAGGCGGCCTGTGTTGAGGCTGGAGAGGGTACCGCCCAGTCGCTCATTACCCAGAGCATGTTCTGGCACACGTTGATGGATGAGCAGCCGTTGACCGCAGACGCTATCCACCAGTTTACTGATCTGAAAGACCTGGGTGCGATTACCCATATCCGTTTCAACATGATTCCCGATGGTGGTGTCAGCCGGGTAAGGCTGTTCGGGAAGCCGGTATCATGAGCCATACCCGGACAATCGTCGCGGAACCCCTTACCCGGGAGGCTTTTGCGCCCTTTGGTGAAGTGATTGATACCGAGGGTGCAGACTCTTTTCCGATCAATCAGGGCCGCACCGAGCGGTTCCATGCGCTGGCAACAGTAGAACTGCTTGGCGACGATGCACGAGGCATCCTGTCTATTTTCAGAGGCCAGCCTCTTACTCCCCTGACGATCACTCTCATGGAGCGGCACCCCCTGGGTAGCCAGGCTTTCATCCCCATGAACAATGGCGCATTCCTGGCGGTCGTGGCGCCGCCGGGTGAGTTTGATGAGTCTCTGGTGCGGGTGTTTCTTGCCAACGGCAACCAGGGCCTGAGCTACAAGGCCGGAACATGGCACGCGCCCTTACTTCCTCTGGACCCGAGCTCCGATTATCTCGTGGTTGATCGCCAGGGAACGGGGGATAACTGTGATGAGATTACGCTGGCAGGGCCCATAACACCGGTACTGCCGTCCAACTGATTTTTTGCCAATGCCTGATGTCCTCCCTCAAATAAAAACTATAGGGAAATAAAGAGTGGGTGAGACGCCAAACGTCTGATCACCCATATCACCTTATGTGTGGAGAGAGTGCATGAAGACCAAGACAGTAACATTTGCGACGAAGGCACGACGCCCCGGTCGGTTAGCGACTATGGTGATGGCAGCTGGGCTGGCCGTACTGACAGCGCCAGGCTCCGTATGGGCGGATGACCTTGAGAAGGTGACCTTCCGTACCAACTGGTTTCCCCAAGCCGAACATGGTGGCTGGTACCACGCAGATTCGCAGGGTACCTATGAGGACTATGGCCTTGATGTAGAAATGGCACCCGGCGGCCCTCAGGTCAACAACATGCAACTGCTGCTGGGCGGCCAGGCCGATTTCGTGATGCTGCATTCCAGTGGCCAGATTCTCAATGCTATTGAGGAAGGTTTACCTGTGGTGGCGCTGGCCTCGTTCTACCAGAAAGACCCGCAAATCATCATGACTCACCCCGATGTCGGGAACGACAGCCTGGAAGACCTTCAGGGCAAATCGATCCTGCTGTCCCAGGATGCTCATCAATCGTTCTGGCCGTGGTTGAAACAGAAGTACGGCTATACCGATGAACAGGTCCGCCCGTATACCTTCCAGATGGGGCCGTTTATTGCGGATCCTGGAGTTATCCAGCAGGCCTACGTTACCTCGGAAACCTTTGTCGTCAAGTCGGCGGGCATTGAGCCGAATGTGTTCATGCTGTCTGACAATGGCTGGCAGTCATACTCCACCATGATCGTCACCACTCAAAAAACCCTGGAAGAGCGCCCGGAAGTTGCCCGCAAGTTTGTGGAAGCGACCATCGAAGGCTGGTATCAGTACCTGCAGGACCCGGCAGCCACCAATGAATACATTCATGGCTTGAACGAGAACCAGGGCCCGGACCAGCTTGCGCATTCTCTCAAGGAAATGGATAAGCATGGCATTGTGCTGTCTGGCGATGCCCTCAGCGAGGGTATCGGCATCATGACCGACGAGCGTTGGCAGGATATCTATCAGCAGTTGGTTAGCCTGGATCTGATCAGTGAGTCCGTCGATCCCACCAAGGGTTATACCACCGAGTTTGTTGGCACTGAGGCCATTCACGACATTATGGCCCGGTATCCCGATGTGTCTGGTGCGGGCAGCGACTGAGTGGAAGCTGTGAACAACCTCGTTACCGAACGACAGGCGGTCCGGGTTCTGCGCCCGGAGTCGCCTCGTCAGGCGGTCAGTTTCGCCAAGCGTTTTCGGGCGCCTTACATTGCTGGCGGTACCTGGTTGCAGCCGGCATGTGAACGCGACCGGCAGTGGCCGGTGCAGTTGGTAGTGCTGAACTCTGACTGGCCGGGATTCTGCGGCATTCAGGAGGCAGAAGATGGTCTCAGCATTGGTGCACTGACCACGCTCGACGAGCTGGCTCGCCACCCTTTGACGGCTCTGTACCTTCCTCCATTAAGCGGTTTGATTAATCGTGTAGCTGGGCCCGGCGTACGCAACCTGGGGACTGTCGGTGGCAATTTACTTGCTGGCGGAGACCTGTCAGCGCTGGCGCTTGCCTTGGACATAAAAGTGGACGTTGTGGGTGGCAAAGGGAGTGAGAGGTTGCCGTTTGTTCGATGGCTTAAGGATCGGTCGGCCGGCGATCTGCTCCAGTCTGTCATTGTGCCCGATAGTCGGGGTTGGAGAGTCTTCGTGGAGAAATTGGGCTACCGGGAGCGTTTTAGTCCTACCCGCGCCACCGTGGCTTGTGTCCATGATGGCCGGCAGATGCTGTTGGCGGTGTGTGGTGAAGGGGGGGCTGGACGGCTGACGGTTACCGAAGCCATGTTGAGAGATGAGGGGAGTCGTGAACTGACGGATCTGGCAATAGTGGTGGACACTGAACTGGAAACTCTGGGCTGGAACGACACCCGATTAAGACTGGCCGTGCGCAGGATGCTGGAATCCGGATTGATGGAGGTGGCCTGTGACGCATGATAAGCCACTGGGGGGCACAGAAAATCTGGTGACGTTGGATGGCGATTCGATCCGTAAGGCTACCTCCGGGATGGACCTGGCTCAGCGTATTGAAGGACGCCTGGCGTACGCGACTGATCAGCGGCACATCTCAGGGTTGCTGTATGGTGCGATTCTGCGCAGTTCCTTCGCCCATGCGCTGATCACCCGGGTAGATGTATCCAGGGCACTGGAAATGCCCGGCGTGCACTCGGTGATCAAAGCGGAAGATGTCCCGGGCCTGAATCGCTTCGGGATAGTGATCCGGGACCAGCCAGTGTTTTGTGATGAGCGGGTTCGTTACGAAGGCGATTCGATTGCCGCAGTGGCGGCGGACACTCCGGAACAGGCCCGGGCAGCGCTGGATGTCATAAAGGTAGATTACCAGCCTCTTCCAGTGGTCAGTGATGCTGCACTGGCCGAGCAGCAGACGGCTCTTCATGGTCCTCATGAAGAACACGGTGGCAGCAATTTGCTGGCTAGGGAAACTCTCGAACGGGGCGACATTGACGATGCCTTTTCCCGCTGCGCTGTGGTCGTTGAACATCATTACCAAACTCCTCGCCAGATGCACGCGTTTATGGAAACCGAGGGCGGTGTGGCCATTCCGGATGATAAGGGCGGCGTTTTGTTCCGGGTAGGCTGCCAGTCTGGCCATCGGGATGCAGAGCAACTGGCGGATATTCTTGGTGTCGACCACGAACAGGTGACAGTTGAGTCCACAGCGACCGGTGGCGCCTTCGGTGGTAAGGATGAGCTAACAGTACAGCCGGCTGCCGGGTTGCTCGCTCTGAAAACCGGGCGCCCGGTGATGATACATCTGGACCGGTTCGAATCTTGCCGAACGGGCATGAAGCGCCACCCGGTGTCGGTAAAAATGACCACCGGGTGCGACGCCGATGGCCGCTTGCTGGCGCACAAGGTTGAAGCAATGCTCGATACCGGAGCCTACGCGAGTCTGGGGCCGGCTGTGCTTGAAAACTATCTGGACCATGCCACGGCGCCATTATATAAGATAGAGGCATACCGGGTGTCGGGACGTCTGGTTTATACCAATAACGGTGTATGTGGGGCCTTTCGGGGCTTTGGCGGCAATCAGGCTACCTTTGCGGTGGAATCTCAGCTCGATGCACTGGCCAGCAAGCTTGACATGAAGCCTACGACGTTTCGCAGAATCAACCTGCGGTCTCCGGGCGATGCCGGCAGCCGCAACCAGACCGTTCGCTGGACCGCGCCGCCTGCCAACGTGCTGGCCGCGGCTGTAGCCTCACCTCTTTGGTCCCTCCATGGCGCGGAGACTGGCCGCTGGCTCACCGGCACTGGTATGGCAATGGGCGCCCAAGGTAATGGTTTGGGGGATGGTTTGCCAGACAGTGGTGGCGGTCGCATCAGCCTGTCACCGGCGGGTCGTATCTGCGTGGAATTCGGGTTCACAGATTATGGCCAGAACATTGTCGAGTCCATCACCCGCTCCGTCTGCAATGAGGTGGGTTGCCTTGAGTCTGACGTGGAAGTGGTTCTTGGAAGCTCTCGGGGGCCGGATTCCGGGCCCACCAGTGCCTCCCGCAGTTCCGTGCTGGTACACGGTGTACTGGCCAGTGTTCTGCCCGGCTGGATGGACGTCGTGCGCGGACATGCCGCACGCTTGAGCGGCATGGCTGAAGAGGGGCTGAGGCTTGGTCCGGGGGGCGTCTTTTGCAATGGTCAGCAGGTGTTGAGCTATCGGGAACTTGCTGAGGACGGCAACCTTGAGGGTATGGCGGCCAACGCCAGCCAGGACTTCCCGGTGGCGCCCGACAGTGAACACCCAGTGGGCCGTTACCTGCAGCTGCAGATTGCGACTGTAGCCCGGGTAGCCGTGGACCGTCTCACCGGCCGGGTCCGGGTAACGGACCTTCACCATGTCACGGCAGCCGGACGCGTAATCTACCCACCCGGTTATCTCGGTCAGATCGAGGGTGCCGCTGTGATGGGGCAGGGCATGGCGCTGACTGAAGATATGGCAACCCGCGACGGCCGTTACCTGGCCGACAACCTGGACCAGTATCTGATTCCTACCTTTCACGATGCTCCCATCCAGCGCGTCGATGTTCTGGACGATACTCCAGAGGATGATCCTTTCCCGATAAGAGGCGTAGGCGAACTGGGTATCGAGGCAGTAGCGCCTGCTATTACCGCTGCGATCGAGATGGCAACCGGTGTCCGGGTTCGGCGGCTGCCGGTAGACCCAGGTGACTTGCTGGTAGCGATGGCTGCACAGGAGAAAACCCCATGAGTGATCATTATCAGGTGCCGGAAACACCGGCACAGGAAAGCCTCAGTTTTGAGCTGAACGGAGAAACGGTAACCCGGACTGCAGCGAGTGCAGAGACCTTGCTGGATATCCTGCGGGAGTCTGGCGAGATTACGTCCGCCCGGGCCGGGTGTCGTGTTGGTCGCTGCGGTGCGTGCCAGGTGCTGCTTGACGGTCGAGCTGTGCCCTCTTGCCTGGTGATGGCCTGGCAGTTGCCCGGCCATCATGTTGAAACCGTAGAGGGCCTGGGCAAGGACCCTGACTTTCTCTCCGTTCGCGACGCACTGGCAAGTGAAAGCGCTCTGCAGTGTGGCTATTGCACACCGGGTTTCGCCGTCTCACTGGTCGCCGGCTTGCGGCAGCATCGGCAGGGCAGCCCGGTGGATTTGGCTGAGTCGGTGGCTGGCAATCTCTGTCGTTGCACCGGCTATGGCGGCCTCAGGCGAGCTATCGATCAACTTTCTGCCTCTTGCTGTCCGGACGAAGCGGACGGGCGGGGGCCTTCTTTATCGGAAGAACCATTATGACCTTCTCCTCTGCGAGTAATCGCCGGCTACTGCTGTGTGCGGATGCTGTACTGCCTATGACCTCAGACAACCCCATCATTCAGGACGGAGCGGTGCTGGTGATGGGTGACATTATTGAAGCGGTGGGCGCGCGCTCAGCGTTGCTCGAGCGCGCGCCGGATGCCGAAGTCAGGGATTACGGGCGCGCCATACTGATGCCGGGTCTGATCAATACCCACAGTCATTCCGGCCTGCTGCGCGGCACCGCCGAGGAACTGCCTGTGTGGGAGTGGCTGCAGCAATACATCGATCCGATGCATCGTGTGTTAAAGCCCGATGAGGCGGAGGCGGCATCCTGGTTGTGCTATTCGGAAAGCCTTTTAGCTGGTACTACAACTTCGGTGGATATGTGGCGGTACATGGCAGGCTCCGCCCGGGCAGCCGAAGCCTTGGGCAATCGTGTGGTGATGGTGCCTTATGTGGGTGAGGCGCCAGGCTACGACTATTTTGACACCCTGGATGACAACGAGGCGTTGATCTCGCAATGGCATGGCGGTGCCGGTGGTCGCGTTAACGTGTGGGTGGGGCTGGAACACCAGTTCTACGCAACAGAAGCTGCCTGCCGGCGGGCGGTGGATCTGTGCAATCACTACAGCACCGGGTTGCACACCCACTCGAACGAAAGTCAGAGTGAAATTCCCGAAGCCATGCGGCGGCATGGCATGAGCCCGGTCCGGTCCCTGGAAAAACTGGGGCTGCTGTCGCCTGAACAGGTATTGCTCGCGCATTGTGTCTGGCTCGATGATGACGAGTTACAGCTGCTGGCTGATAACAACATCGGCGTCGCGCACAATCCATCAAGCAACATGAAGCTCGCCAGTGGTCCGGCGCCTGTGGAAGCCATGATCGCCGCCGGCATTGCCGTGGGTATTGGCACCGATGGTGAGAAGGAGAACAACAACCTGGACATGTTCGAGGAGATGAAAATCGCCTCGCTGCTGGCCAAGCTTCGGGCCATGGATGCTGCAGCCTGGAAATCCTGGGATGTTCTGCGAGCGGCCACCATCGAAGGAGCAAGAGCTCTGGGTATGGACCGGGAAATCGGCTCACTGGAATCGGGAAAACAAGCGGACGTGATTGCCGTGGCTGCCGATACGGCCCGGATGACACCGTTCATACCCCAAGGGAAGTTACAGAATCTGCACCATAACCTGGTGCACTCGGTGCTGGGTGGTGATGTGACCATGACCATGGTGGCTGGCAAGGTACTGGCCGAGAATCAGATACTGCTTAGTGGCGATATGCCGGCCTATATCGAACAGGGCAACCAGGCAGCGGAAAGGTTACTCGCTCGCCGTGAACAGTGGCTTGCCGCAAACCGGAAGGGTGTTGCAACGCCGGTATGACTGCTGGAGGGAAAGGCGGGAGGGCGTTAAACCGCCCTCCCGGTTAGCTCTTCTCTGTGACGGACTGCCTCAGACTGACAACAGAACAAAGTCATCCTTGGTGACCAGGCATTCCGGGCACACCCAGTCATCCGGGATATCCTCGAAGGGTGTTCCTGGCGCAATGCCGGAATCCGGGTCGCCCACAGTTTCGTCGTATATCCAGCCACACACCTGGCACACCCATTGGGCGGTTGGTCCGTCGCTACCTTGTGTTGGCGGCTGTTCGGCGGAATCGTTGGTCGCCTGTGCCCGGATAGCGCCAAGGCGCCGTTCGAAGGCCAGCCGGCCCTTTTGCTCCAGCTCAAAGGCCCGCATGACCCGCGCCTCAACGCGAGCCTGGCGGTCCTGGGTGGTGGCGAAACGGTGCACGGTCATGCGCCCCAGAGAAACATGAAACTTTTCATCGGGAATGATCTTTTCCAGCATCGCGCGAGTGCTATCCGGGATTCGCGGCAGCAGCCCGTCGAAGGCGTCCATGGCGCCCAGTTCGCCGGTGATGTTGTGGGCCGCCACCCGTTCCAGGGTGTCATCGCCGCTGGCGTAAAACTCGCTGACCCATTCAACCCACTCCGGCTCAGGTGACCAGCCCTCCATGGATGCCCCGAGAGACTGCAGGTGGGACAGGATCAGCTTGTAGTGTTTACCTTCGTCGGCGACCTGCTGGCACAGGCCGATAAATACCTCCGGTTCCGGGGTATCCCGTAACCAGGAACCAATAAATCCCGCGGCTTCCTGCTCATACCAGCACTGGAATTTCAGCCACTCAAGCAGTTCCGCCCTATCCAGGGGCTGGTAGCCGCCAAAACTCTTTTCCGGCTCGGAAAGCGCATCCCTGCGCAGTTCAAGGGTTCGTACCAGATTGCTATAGAAAACTTTTGGGTCGACAGCCGGTTCCTGCATGGCCGTAGCGCTACTCATACCGCCACCTTCAGGTCTGCGGTCTGCTTCTGGTCGTGAATGGCGTCATACCACTTGCCGTTCCGCAGGCATCCCACCGCTCGCAGCCGGCGCTGGGCAACAAGTTCCTCATTGCCGTCGGACAGGGTGCAAGGACCCTCCTCGATATCCAGCACGCTGACTTCAGCCGGCCGCCCGATACTCAGCGAGCCGTAAGTGTCCTGCTTGTTGATGGCGCGGGCCGGGTTAATGGTGGTCATGGCGATGACCTGATCCAGTGGAACGTCGAGCGCCCAGATCTTGGACATGGTGGTGGACAGCGAGTATACCGGTCCGTCCACGTTGAATACGTTGAGGTCGGTGGAGATGGTTGTTGGCAGGTAACCCCGTTCGATCAGCCTTCGCGCGGTGCGGAAGTGGAAGTCTCCGGCTGAGTGCCCGATATCCATGAGCACGCCCCGTTCGTAAGCGTCTTTGTAGGCTTTGGTCGGCTCACCGTTCTGGTCGAGCTGGCCACCGCCGCCACGGCAGGCATGAGTGATCATGTCGCCCTTGCGAAGCTTGTACAGCAGCTTTTCTGTGTCCAGCACTGGTGTGTGAGGGAAGGCGCCGAGGTGGATCATGACAGGCAGATCCCGAGCTATCTGATGGGCTGCCTCAAGGAATGGGGAGCGGTCCGGGTCGTCGGTAATGGTGGCCCGCACTTTGAATCCAACGATGACATCGCGGTTCTCATCCACCACCTTTTTTGCGGACTCGACATCGATATTGCGCTCGTCATCAGCGATGCGCAGGTAGTGGCAAACGAACGTTTTGTTAGCCAGGTAGATCTGCGACGGGTCGAGAAGCGCGAAGATCTTTGTTCTGGTATCCGGGTGGTCAATGATGCCCTTGCGGGCGAGCCCGAAGATGGTGCTACTGGTAGTACCTGCGTCGACCATGATCGGCACACCCGAATTGACGCCCATCAGATCCGTTGGCAGGCAGAAGTCGCCCAGCCCCGTATAGCAGTGGGTATGGATATCAATAAGGCCCGGGGTTACAACTTTGTTGGCCATGTCCCGGACCTGTGCGTCGGGGTATTGCTGGCCCGCATCCGGTCCAACGGCAATGATGGTGTCGCCTTTGGTGACGACGTCGGCAATGCCGTCGAACCCGTTGGCAGGGTCGATGACCCGGCCGCCTTTCAGTACCAGCACATCGTTTTGCGCGGAAGGCATAGCATTCCTCCAGAATCTCAAGAGAACCGTACGCCAGGAAGGCGTTATGACAGAGGAATGTCATCTTGACTCAGGAGTCTGATCCAGGAGGTTCTCTCGGCCCGGAAATTCCCGAAAAGGATCTAGCAGGATATATGCCAGCGATTCCAGGGGCATCGCTAACAGTTGGAATATCAGATGATTAGTGATCAGGCAGTCAAGAAAGCTGATTAAATATGGTGCAAAGTGAAGTGAAATGATCGCTGTCGGTGCATCAAGACCCCCTGTTTTAAGTGCTCAGGCCCGCGCGAAGTCAGTGTCGGAGCGTGGCACAACGATTGCTTTTAAAAACTGATCAATTGGTCAGAAAGTCCGGGAGCCTGTATGTCCACCTTTGCAATTTGTCACGCCGCGATCTTCACGGTTGATCCCCGCAATCGGGTGATTCCAGACGGTACCCTGGTGGTGAAAGACGGAGTGATTACCCAGATCGGAGACGACCGTGAGGTAAGCATCCCCGAAAACTGTGAAGTGATTGATGCGCGGGGCCATGCTTTATTGCCAGGTTTGATCGACTGCCACTCCCATTCCAGCCTGATGCGAGGTGTCACAGAGAACATGCCACTGATGGAATGGCTGCCCTGGTACCAGTTGGAACACCGGGCCATGACAGAAGAGTTCGCCTATCACTCTGCGCGCCTGTGCTATCTGGAAGCTCTGCAGTCCGGCACTACCTGTGTCATGGACATGTTCCGCTACATGGATCGTTGTGCCGATGCCGCTGGTGAGCTTGGCTTGCGGGTACAACTGGCACCCTATGTTGCAGACCGGCCTGGGAAGGACTTCTTTTCCACCCGAGAGGAAAACCGTCGGCTGATCCATAGCCATCACGAAACCCAGAGTGGCCGCATCCGCGTGTGGATGGGGTTGGAACACCTGTTCTACTGCACTGAAGACGCTTATCGCGAGGCGGCTCAACTGAGCCGGGAATATGGCGTGGGCATTCATACCCACTGCAGTGAACAGAAAGAGGAAGAGCAGGCGGTGACCGCCGAACTGGGGCGCAGGTCACTGGCTATGCTGGATCACTATGGAATCCTCGGTGAACGAACTCTGTTGGCGCACTGTGTCTGGCTGAACGATGACGAGATTGCCCGGGTGGCTGATACCGGAACCAGTATTGCCCACTGCCCGGTAAGTAACGCCAAACTGGCCAGCGGTGTGGCGCGGGTGCCGGAAATGCTGGCCGCCGGTGTAACGGTGGGGCTCGGCACCGATGGCCCGGTCTGCAATAACAGTTTGACCCTGTTTGAGGAGATGAAGTTCGCCTCTCTCATTCAGAAAGCCACTCGCCTGGATGCCACTGCCTTGCCTGCCGACCAGATTCTGCGCATGGCTACCATCAATGGCGCCAAAGCTCTGGGGTTGGATCATGAGATCGGATCCCTGGAGGTGGGCAAGAAAGCGGACCTGTTATTGCTCGACCTTGGTAAAGCCAACGTGACGCCGGTCAGTGTGAATGAGCAGGGCGGTAACCTGCTGTGGAACCTGGTCTATGCTGCCACCAGCTCAAATGTAGCCGGGGTCTGGGTGGATGGGGTTCGTTTGATCAATAACGGCGAGGCGACTCTGGTTACCCAGGCTTCTGTCATTACTGATGCACAGCGCCAGGGGCTGGCGCTGTTCGCCGCTTGCGACAAGCTTTCACATACTCGCGCAGCAATGGTTTGATAAATCCCTATTACTCTGGAGCAACACTATGTCTTCATTACCGATTATTTCCCTGAGCGGTCTGCGTAGCGATGACCCGGACAAACGCCGGGCCACAGCGGCGGAACTGGGCCGTGCCTGCCGGGATGTCGGCTTCTTCTACGTGACCGACCACGGTATCCCTCAAGCGGTTTGCAACGGCGCCTTTGATCTGGCCCGGCAAATCTTCGAGCTGCCGGTGGACGAAAAGGCGGAGATGTCCATCAAGCGTTCGCCGCACAACCGAGGTTATGTGGCCATGGCCGATGAGAAACTGAACCCCGAATCGGGTGCCGACATGAAGGAGGCATTCAACATCGGGACGGATTTTCCGGAAGACCATCCGGATGTGTTGGCTGGCAAGCCATTTCGTGGTGTTAATTTCTGGCCGCCGATTGAAGGCTGGCGCGAGCAGGCATTGAATTATTTTGATCACTGCCTGGAGTTGGGGCGCACGATTCATCGAGGCTTCAGCATTGATCTCGGGTTGGACGAAAACTTCTTTACCCCGCACCTGACTCTACCTATTGCGACGCTTCGAATGCTCCACTATCCGCCGACTGCTGGAAGCACGGACCGGGAAGATGGAGGCGCAGGTACCCACTCGGATTATGGCAATGTCACCATCCTCGCCACGGACGAGGTAGCGGGCCTGGAAGTGCTTAGCCGGCAGGGGGAGTGGATTCAGGCACCATATGTACCCGGAGCCTTTGTTTGTAATATCGGTGACTGTCTCATGCGTTGGAGCAACGATGTCTACGTATCCACGCCCCACCGGGTTCGGCCACCCGCGAAGGAACGTTATGCGATCGCATTTTTCCTGGAAGTGAACCCGGAATCGGTGGTGAACCCAAGGGACGTGGTGCCGGATCAGGTGCCGAAATACGAGCCGGTAACGTGTGCCGAGTATTTGGCTGCGCGACTGAACGCCACCTACGAGCACCGAGGGGTATCCTGATTCGCAGGTGGCTTGTACCGGGCTTGAATTATGCCAGCAGTTGCCTGGCCATCCGGTTCTGCTCCTCAATGATATGAGGCAGTGACCGGGTGGATAGATGACCTTCCTTGATCACTACTCGGCCGTTGATGATGCTCCAGTGCACTCGTGGAGGTGTGCAGAAAACCAGGGAGGCGAGCGGATCGCTCTGGCCACCGGCCATGGCAATGTCGTCTGTACGGAAGGCGACTATATCGGCACAGTAACCGGGCTGGATACGCCCCAGAGCATCGCCTCGCCCCAGAACTTCTGCGCCGCCACGGGTGGCGATACGCAGTGCCTCGCGGGCGGTCATGGCACCGGGTTGTTGGTCCCTTACCCGCGCTGAGAGCATGGCCAGCCGAGCTTCATCGAGCAGGTTTCCGCTGTCATTGGAGGCGCTGCCATCTACGCCCAGGCCAACCTTCACGCCGGCGTCCAGCATTTTCCGCACCGGTGCGATACCGGAAGCCAGGCGCATATTGGAGCAGGGGCAGTGAGCCACCCCGGTGCCTGTGCGGGCAAACAGTGCAATCCCCGGCTCATCAAGGTGGACGCAGTGGGCGTGCCACACATCCTCACCTACCCAGCCTACATCCTCGGAGAATTCCGTGGGTGTCATGCCGTAACGCTCCATACTGAACGCCAGATCCTTCCAGTTCTCCGCAGTATGGGTATGCAACCCTACCTTCAGTGATCTGGCCATGGTGGCCGCTTCGCGCATCAAGTCTTTGGTAACCGTGAAGGGGGAGCAGGGGGCCAATGCCACCCGAACCATCGCGTCGCGGCTGTAGTTGTGGTGGGCTTCGACCACTCTTTGCATATCTTTCAATATGGCGTGCTCGTCTGACTCCACCAGCTCATCGGGTGGCAGGCCGCCCTTGCTCTGACCAAGACTCATTGCGCCCCTGGCCGCGTGGAAGCGGATGCCCATTTCGATGGCGGCCTGCACGCTGTCATCAAGAGTAATGCCGTTTACATGCAGGTAGGCGTGGTCGGCTGCGGTGGTGCATCCCGACAGCATGAGTTCGGCCATGGACGTACGACTCGCGGCCCGCTGCATTTCCGGTGTGATGTTGCGCCATACGGGAAAGAGAGCGCTCAGCCAATCGAACAGTTCGCCGTTCTGGGCCGCGGGCAATGCCCGTGTCAGGGACTGGAACATGTGGTGGTGGGTATTGATGAGGCCTGGAATCACCACGTGTCCGCTCAGGTCGATTGTGCGACTGGCTTGCTGTGGGCACTCCTCGAGAGGCCCTACCGCTTCAATCAGGTTATCCCGGATAAGGATGTAGCCATTTTCAATTTCACGCTCCTCGTCGTCCATGGTGGCGATGACACGGGCGTTCTTCAGTAACAGTGTGTTTGTCATTGCTGGCATTTTCCCATGCAAAGAATTTGTAGCTGATATGCATGCAATAGTAATGCCTCATTTTCTCCTGTAAAAGGCTGACGAAATGGTCAGAAAATGGAGCACCTGCACCTAAATGATGCGGGGTCTTTCTGATAATGCCCTATAAAGCGTGCTTTTTAGGAGGTTTTTTATCTGGCACGCCTGTTGCAAATATATTGACCAGTTGGGTAGTAAATTATGAGATCTATGGAGGACGCATGGCAGGCGAGGTACAGGAAATACCTGTGATTGATTTCGCTCCGTTCCTGAATGGAACCGAGGCAGATCGTCAGGCAGTGGCGGCGCAGATGCGGCAGGCCAGCCAGGATTGGGGCTTCTTTTACCTGTCCGGTTGCGGCATGCCAGAGGCAAAGCTGGCGGAGGCGTTCGCCACATCAGAGGCCTTTTTTGGATTGCCGCTGGAGCTCAAGCAGCAGGTGGCCTGGCAAAATGCCGAAAGTAACCGGGGCTATGTTGGAGTCAAGCGAGAAAAGCTGGACCCAACTCGCCCGGGCGACCTGAAAGAGGCTTTCAATCTGGCACCGGAACGCCCGGAGCCGGATGCTTTTAAAAACCTTTGGCCCGCTGGTCAGCCGCAATTTGAGTCAGTGATGAACGGGTTTCTGGCGGAATGTACTCGGACCGCTGGTCGCGTATTGGAGGCATTTGCCCTTGCTCTGGACCTGCCAGTTGACTTCTTTGTAGAAGCTCATAATGAGCACGATCATACCCTGCGACTGCTGCACTACCCTCCGCTGCCTGAAGGGTTTGAGCCCGAAGATGGTGAAAGCCGGGCTGGAGCTCACACCGACTACGGAAGTATTACTCTGTTATTCCAGGATGCAGTCGGTGGGCTTGAAGTTCGTACTCGCAGCGGAGAATGGCTGCGGGCAACGCCGATGCCCGGAACCGTTGTGGTCAACACGGGCGATCTGATGCACCGATGGACCAACCATGTGTTTTGCTCAACACCCCACCGGGTGAATGTGGCCCCTGAGAACTGCCGCAAGGACCGCTACTCCATCGCCTTTTTCTGTCATCCGAACAAGTCCGCAGAAATAGCCTGTATCGAGAGCTGCACCGCGGCAGACGCGCCCCCCTTGTACGGTCCGATTTCAGCGGGCCAGCACTTGCACGAAAAGCTTACCAACACTTACGGGACACCAAGCCCGGAAACCGAGGAATCACTATGAACAAGCTTAAAACCCTGGCGGCTGGTATCACCCTGTCGCTCAGTGCCGTCTCCGGCCTGACACATGCAGAAGAACTTATTCCGGTTACTGTATCTACCACCTGGTATGCACAGGCTGAGCACGGCGGATTCTATGCGGCCAAAGCCATGGGCCTCTATGAGGAGCAAGGGCTGGATGTCACCATCAAGATGGGTGGGCCTCAGGTGAACAACGTGCAATTGCTGATGGGTGGTTCGATGGACTTCATCATGGGGTACAGCTTGCAGTCGTTTAACGCGGTGAATCAGGGTATTCCCCTGGTCACAGTGGCTGCTTTCTTCCAGAAAGACCCTCAATCTCTTGTGGTGCATGAAGGGGTGGGTAATGACTCGCTGGAAGACATGAAAGGTAAGCCTATGCGGGTACCCACAGCGGGCCGTGTTGCCTATTGGCCCTGGCTGAAAACCGAATACGGTTATACCGATGAACAGCTGCAGGCTTACGATTACAGCTTTGCACCGTTTATCAGGGATGAACAGGCCATTCAGCAGGGTTATGTAACCAACGATGGATTTTTCCTGGAGCAGGCAGGTGTTAAAGGCAAGAGCCTGTTGCTGGCCAACTATGGTTGGAAAGCATATGCCGCTACCCTGGATACCACCCGCGAGATGCTTGAGGAAAACCCGGAAGTCGTGCAAAAAATGGTGGCGGCAACGGCACAGGGCTGGAAGGCATACTTTGAAAACCCGGAGCCGGCCAATGCGCTGATCAAGGTGGACAACCCGGAAATGCAGGATGAGCTGCTTGCATACACCTATGCGAAAATGCAGGAAGAAAACATGCTGCTTTCTGACGCCGCCGAGGGTGGTCGCTATGGCATGATGACCGCTGAACGCTGGAAGACGTTCTTTGACGACATGGTGGCTGCCGGTACACTGCCGGAAGATCTTGATTATGAGAAGGCGTTTGATCTCTCATTCATTGAAGCGGTCTATGCGGACTGAGTGTTAGCTGAATGAAAAAAAGGGGTGACCGTTGAGGTCGCCCCTTTTTGTTTGCCTAGCCTGATACGAACTCTGCGAGCGCGTCGGCGACAGCTGCGGGTGCCGCTACCTGTGGAACGTGACCAGTATCCAGCGAGACCACTTTGGCGCCGGGCACGAGTTGCTGCATGCGCCGCTGGACGGGTAGAACAACGGAGCGGTCTTGCAAGGCTTCGACGTAGAGCCTGGGCAATTGCCCGAATCGGACCTGTGTCCAGCTGGGCACTAACGCACGGCTACCCTCGGCCTGGGGGGTAAATCGACTTATAGCTTGCTCTGCTACCTGAGCACTGACGTCCTGCAGGAAAATGTTCCGGATGGCAGGCGCCTGTACCCGCGACACCTGGCCGTCAGCCTCCCAATCCAGGAAAGGGCCTATGCCGGAGGCCTCAGGGAAGTCCTTCACCATTTCCCCGACCACGTCACCAAAACCAGTACCTGAGGGCAGCATCATGCCGGCCAGATACGCAACGCCGATGACACGTTCAGAGATGGCCTCAGCAAGTTGTGTGGCCACGGCACCACCACCGGAATGGCCAACCAGTAGCAGTGGACCTTTGACGCCCTCAAGCTGTTTTTCGAGGTCCGCCACACATCGCTCAATAGAGGCCTCAGCCGGATTGCCCAGGCGTGGGCCACATCCGGGCAGATCCGGAGCCAAAACCCGGAACCCGCGCTCCTCTAGGTAAGGAGTGATGGTTTCCCACACCCAGCCGCCGGCCCAGGCGCCATGAATCAGTACCGCGGTGATTGGTGCATCAGGCATAAGTCCTCCGGTACATGTCCATCAAGTGGGCTTCCACGGTTGTGGATGGGTAGTGGGGCTGGTCGCCCTCTGCAAGACAAGTCGGCAAGCAACTGACTTCGTGGTCCGGGTTGCCGCTGAAGAAGAAGGGCACGGAGTAACGCTCGGCACCGGAGGTGTTGACCACGCGGTGCAAGGTGGAGCGATAGCGGTCATTGGTCCAGCGCGCAATCATGTCGCCAAGATTGACAACGAAGGTGCCGGGAATCGGCTCAGCGTTGATCCAGTCATTGGTATTTGCATCCCAGACCTGCAGCCCGGGCTTGTCGTCTAACAGCAACACGGTAATGCCGCCGAAGTCAGTATGAGCTCCGCAGCCCTTTTCACCTGGCGTTGGATTTGGTGGCTGAGGGGGGTAGTGCAGCAATCGCAGGGTCGAGAGTGGTTGCTGGCAGAATGCATGGAAAAAATCGTGGTTCAACCCGAGTGACATGGCCAATGCTTCCATTATGCGGCCGCTGAGTTCATTCATCCTGTGGAAATATTCCATCATGGTGCAACGAAAGTCCGCCAGGGTTCGGGGCCACTGGTTGGCTCCCATATTGAAACGACCTGCTTTTACCCGGGGGTCTGAATTGTCCAGCTCCTCGCCAATGTAAAAGCCCTCTTTCAGGTCCGGTGGCGAGCCGGGCTCCAGCGTCTGGCCTTTCAGGGGTTCGTACCCCCGGTTGGCCGTGGAGAAGCTCTTGTTGATGGCTTCTTTGTCAGCGTCAGGCAGGCTGAACAGGGCTTGCGATTCCTCGAATACACGCTTGATCAATGCTTCGGAAATGCCGTGGTGACTGACATAAAAGAAGCCTGTATGTAGGCATGCGTCGGCCAGCGATTGGGCGAGCTGTTGTCGTTGCTGGTCGGTTCCTGCCAGCAACGACAAATCGATGATAGGCAGTGAGGCCCCTGATTCGTTATTGGTGCTCATGATGTTACTCCGGGTCTTTAATAATTCTGTCCATATGGTCAGTAATTCACAAAGTGTGCCAGTGATGCGGCTGAACACAGCGGCCTTCAAATCGCCTGTGCTCCAGTGTTCGAGGGTACAAAGTCCTACGGCCCGAGGTTTGTGGGGCCTCAAATGAGGGCGTTCCGCGCAATTTCGCACTAGTTTCGGGCGTATCTTTCGCACAAGGCAGAGGCCTTCACATATGTGTTGTTCGTTAGTGGCAATTGGGAGTGGAGGGCCAAACTGGCCCGTTAATTGAAGCCCTCTGAAGGGTGAAAGCTAATGAAGGTGATGTTTCTGGCACGCGGTTTGGCAATCTGGCCTGGCCTTTGCTTTATCTAATAAAACCTGACCGAATGATCAAAAAACTTATAGCGTAAACCGTAGAAGGGGAAAGCAAATGCATAAACGTATCACTCGTTCGTTTCTGATTGCGGCTTCATTGGCTGGTGGTTTGTTGAGCCAGTCTGTATTGGCTGCCGATAAGGTTGTTTACCAGCTGGATTGGCTGCCAGGAGGGGATAAGTCTCCGGTCTATCTTGGCGTCCAGGAAGGGTTCTTTGCCGATGAAGGGCTGGAAGTCCGCATTGCAAGTGGCCGTGGCTCCACCGATGCCATCACCAAGATTGCGACCGGGCAAGCCGACATCGGCAGCGCTGATATTGGCGCGTTGATGGCTGCTAAAGCCCAGGATGACAGCCTCCCGGTAAAAGCGGTTTACAGTATCTTCAATCGCGCACCCCATGCTTTCTTCACTCTTGAGAGTAGCGGTATCAGTAAGGTGACGGATATTGAGGGTAAGAAAGTTGCCACCTCTCCATTCACCTCTTCCAACGCGTTCTTGCCGCTGGTACTGAAAGATAACGGTTTGCCGGAAGACGCTGTCCAGCTTACTAAGGCGGATCCGGGTGCCCTGGGCCCGATGCTGATGAACGGCGGTACGGACGCCATTATTGCCTGGGTAACCAATATTGCCCTCTTTGACAAGCAAGCCAAGACAACGGGCAACAAACTGGTTGTGCTGCCCTGGTCAGATGCGGGACTGGAGCTCTACTCGTCCTCAATTGTCGCTTCCGAGAAATTTCTGAGCGAGCGCCCGGATGTCGCCAAGCGTTTCATGCGCGCTTATGACAAATCCCTGAAGCTCACCAGTGATGACCCGACCAAAGCTGCCGAAGCCCTGCATACCATGGTGCCCGAGGTTGAAGTTGATGTGGCCGTTGCGCAGATTGGCGACTCCATGAAACTGGTTGTCAACGAGGTGAGTGAGCGTGATGGTTTGGGAGCCCTCACTGAAGAGCGTGTCGCTCTGACCTGGAGCCGCGTGGCTCAGGCAGAAAAGCTCGACGAGGATGCTCTTGCCCCGGAAACCGTCATCGACCGTACGCTGCTTGAGGCGCTGTAAGTATGACTGAACCCGCCACTAACCGTTCTTTTGTCCGGCTCTCCGGAGTCGGGCACAGGTACGACCCGGACCCGGAAACACCGATGGCGGTCACCGGTGTCGACCTGGATATCCAGCGGCATGAGTTTGTAGCAGTCGTCGGCCCTTCCGGGTGTGGAAAGTCGACACTGCTGCGAATGATCTCCGGCCTGCTTAAGCCGAGTGAAGGGGAAGTCTCGGTGTTTGGCAGGCAAGTTGATGGCCCGCGGGATGATGTTGGCATTGTTTTCCAGAAGCCGACCCTGTTGCCCTGGCTGAGTGTCCGGAAGAATGTGCTGTTCCCGCTCAAGCACAAGTATGGCCGTTATAGCCGTGAAGACGAGAAGCGGGCGGGCGAGTTGCTGGAGATGGCGGGCCTTGAGAGCTTTGCCAATAAGATGCCCGACGAACTGTCGGGTGGTATGCAGCAGCGGGTCGGCATTGTCCGGGCCCTGTTGCTCAATCCCGACATCCTTTTGATGGACGAGCCTTTCTCGGCGCTTGATGCCATGACCCGGGAACAGATCGGCTTTGATTTGCTGAAGATCTGGGAGGAAAACCCCAAGACTGTACTGTTCATTACGCATTCTATTGCGGAAGCGGTGTTGCTGGCAGACCGCGTTCTGGTGATGAGCAAGCGGCCTGGAACCCTGTTGGAAATGCTGGATGTCGATCTACCCCGCCCACGGACCCGGCATACCATTTCCGAGCCCCGGTTTGCGGAACTTACAGAACGTCTGAGGAAGCACATTTATGAGCCTGAAGCAGCCTGATCCGAAAACCAGGCGCCTTCTGCTTGCAGCTGCGCCCTGGTTGTTTTTTGTTGCCCTGATCCTGTTGTGGGAGCTGGTGTGCCGGGTGTTCTCTTTGCCCGAATACGTGTTGCCGGCGCCAACGGCGATTGTTGATGCTTTCTTCAACGTCGAGTTCAGCCGCTGGATGACTCACTTGTGGGCAACCCTTAGAGTGGCTTTGATGGGTTTCCTGGTTTCCATTCTGATAGCCGTCCCCATTGCGATAGCCATGATGCGGTCAGAGTTGCTGACCCGCACGCTCTATCCATTGCTGGTAGTTATCCAGTCCACGCCCGTTGTCGCTGTTGCGCCCTTGATCATCGTCTTGATGGGTTCTGACGATCCATCAAGAGTACTGATTACCTGCCTGCTGACCTTCTTCCCATTGGTTGTATCTACGGCCACGGGTATTAACGAGACGCCGGCAGAGCTGATAGAGCTGAGTCGTTCGCTGGATGCGCCCACTCGCCGCGAGACCTGGCAGATCCGTATTCCTTATGCGATTCCGCATATTTTCACAGGGTTGCGGGTGGCAATCACTCTGGCGATTATCGGTGCGGTGGTTGCGGAGTTCGTTGCCGCAGAAGAAGGGTTGGGTTACTTCATCCAGTTTTCTACATCGTTTTTCCGGATTCCCCAGGCGTTTGCAGGCTTATTCTTCCTGGCGGTAGTGAGTCTATTGCTCTTCAAGTCGGTGCAGTGGACACAGCAAATTTTCTTCCCCTGGAGCCTGCCTAAAAAATAAGGCACCCGGGTATACATCGAGATTTACGATATGTCTGAACTTGAAAAACTGAATGATGCCGACCTGGTTATGATGCGAAGGGTGCTTGAGGCAGCCGATAAACTCGCCACAGAAGGCGTTCACCCGTTTGCTGCCATGCTGGTTGATGGTGACGGGAATGTGGTTATGGAACAGGGCAATGCCTACCTGCCTGATCAGGATATGACAGGCCACGCAGAACGAGTGTTGATGACCCGCGCAAGCAAGACCTGGCGGCCGGATTACCTTGCTAATTGCACCATGTACGTTTCTGCCGAACCTTGTTGCATGTGTGCCGGCGCTGCCTATTGGGCCGGGTTGGGGCGGCTGGTCTATGGGCTCAGCGAGCACCAGTTGAAGATGATTACAGGCAATCACCCTGAAAATCCGACCCTCGACCTGCCTTGTCGGCAGGTGTTCGCATCAGGTCAGCGAGAGGTTGAAGTCATCGGGCCGGTGCTGGAAAGCGAAGCGGCGAAAGTGCACGAAACCTTTTGGCTGAACCACGGAGCCTGAAAAAACTATGACTCAGAGCCGTGTAACCGTGATTGTTGATTCCCGGTATGGGAGCACCCTGGCTTTGGCGCGGGCTATTGCTGATGGCGTTGTTGCGCAAGGTGCTGAGGTTCGTCTGTGCAGGGTCGCAATTACAGAGCCCGAATTCAGTGTGGACATGGAGCGGCCTGACTTCATCGCCGCCCAGAAAGAATACAGAGAGCTACCCCAGGCGAGCGCTGCAGACCTTGAGTGGGCTCGCGGTATTATCTGGGGGTCACCCACACGCTATGGTTTGATGAGCACGCCACTGCGCGCGTTTATTGATGAAGTTGCTCCACTCTGGCGGCAGGGGGCTCTGATAGGCAAGGTTGGTGCGGCCTTTACGTCCACTGGTGGAATGCACTCCGGTAACGAGGTCACCTTGTTAACCCTGCTGTTGCCATTTTTGCAGCACGGAATGGTATTGGCGGGTGTACCTCATAGTGTTCCTGAGCTGGTGCATACCGAAAAGGGCGGATCGCCATACGGTGCCACCACAGTGACGGGCTTTGATGGCACGCGCGGAGTGGATGATAACGAACTTGCGATAGCCCGTGCCCTGGGTGCCCGGGTTGCCCGGCTTTCCGGTTGGGTAGAGCCGGAGCCGGCATCTGTAGAGCTTGCAGCTTATTCAACCTGAATTTCTGATTTCTTGTCCAGAATGTTGTGTCCTTTTGCCGCCTTCGGGCGGCTTTTCTTTTTCTTTCCGTTTTTCAGGGATTGATGACGGTGCGTGGCTTTCGGTACGCACAAAACCAGAGCAGTTGGCTGGGAACTGGCTCAGCGTGGTGCATGAAGTATTCCATTAGGCTTGTCCAAGCTGCTGAAAAGTCGTGTTTTTTGTTTGCTTTCCCGGGTGGCACGAGGGTTGCTTTAAAAACTTGATCAAATGGTCAAATAAAGTAAATAAAACCTTCAAACTCGGGAGAGTACCCATGAAGAATAAACTCAGAGCAGCCTCTGTCGGCTCTTTGGTAGTGGCTGGCCTGGTGGCATTTTCACCGGTATCCGCCGAAGAGCTGGACAAGGTGGTATTCGGAACCAACTGGTATGCCCAGGCCGAACACGGTGGATTTTACCAGGCCCTCGCCACCGGTATTTATGAGGACTATGGCCTGGATGTGGAAATCAAAATGGGCGGGCCGCAGGTGAATGGCACCCAGTTGCTGGTTGCCGGGCGTTATGACCTGCTGATGGGCTACCCAATCGGTAACGTGAATGCCGTTGAAAAAGGCTTGCCTGTAAAAACCGTTGCGGCGTCCATGCAGGGTGATCCCCAATCACTGATTGCGCATCCGCATGTTGAGTCCATAGAACAGATCAAGGAGGACGGTCTGCCGATCTATCTCGCGACATTCGCCCACTCAACGTTCTGGCCTTGGCTGCAAGCTGAATACGGATTCGAGGACGACGTGGTACGCGCTTATACCTTCAGCGTGGCGCCATTTTTGACTAACGAAAACATTGTGCAGCAGGGGTATCTGTCATCCGAACCATTTGCTATCGCGAAAGGCGGGATAGAGCCCAATGTCTTCCTCCTGTCTGATTATGGCTACCCTCCCTACGCAACCACTATTGAAACCACCACGGACATGATTGAGGAGCGTCCCGATGTGGTGAGGCGCTTCGTACAAGCCAGCATGGAAGGTTGGAAAAGCTACCTGGAATCCCCCGAAAAAGGCAACGAGTTGATCAGGCAGGAGAACCCTGAAATGACACCGGAACAGCTCACCTACGGCCTGGAAAAAATAAAGGAATATGAACTTGTCACCGGTGGCGATGCGCAAACCAAGGGTATTGGTGTGATGACAGAAGAGCGTTGGGCCCGGATCAAGGACTTCATGGTAGAGGCAGGCCTGGCTTCGGCCGATCTCGACATGAGCGAGGTTTACACGCTGGAGTTCCTGCCCGAGTCACCGGTGCTGCCTTAAGCTCATACGCGCCACCTATCCTGATGCCGGGTAGAAACAAGCCCGGCTGTCCGCGGAGAAATTACGATGACAGCTAACAAGGTTACGCCTCTGAAGGCGGCTCCGGAACCGCAACCGGAAACTGAAACCCGTGTTTCGGAAGGGCATGCGGCTCCACGCCCGATACTGCAGGTGGAAGGGGTTAACAAAATCTACAACAATGGCACAGTCGCCCTGAAAGGGGCTGGCCTTTCAGTAAAGCAGGGGGAGTTTGTGAGCCTGCTGGGCCCTTCTGGTTGTGGCAAAAGCACCTTGCTGCGCATTATGGCGGGCTTGGGGGAAGTGACTTCCGGCACCGTGAAGTGGTGGGAGCAAGACTACGATGTAGTTGGCAGTAAGGGTCGTAAGCTGGCCTTTGTTTTCCAGAATGCCACGCTGATGCCCTGGGCGCGGGTACGTAAGAATGTGCGACTGCCACTGGATCTTGAGCATAAAGGTGGCTCGGCTGATGCGGAGAAGAAAGTTGATGACGCTCTCGAAATGGTAGGGCTCAAAGGCTTTGACGAGAGCTTTCCCCGAGAGCTTTCCGGCGGTATGCAAATGCGTGCATCCATTGCCCGGGCCATGGTCACTGAGCCCAACCTGCTGTTGATGGATGAGCCGTTTGGTGCCCTTGACGAGATGACCCGAAACAAACTCAACGACGATGTCCTGAAGCTCCGAAAAGAGAACGGCTGGACCATCGTGTTTGTCACGCACAGCGTCTATGAGGCTGTGTATCTGTCCAGCCGGGTGGTTGTAATGGCTGCACGCCCGGGGCGGATTGTGGATGACATCAAGATTGATGAGCCTTATCCGCGATCTCCGGATTTTCGTATGTCGACGGAGTTTGCCGGGTACTGCCGGCAGGTGTCGCAGGCCCTTGAGCGCGCCAGTGCCATGGGTGAGAGCAAGGAGGAGAGTCACTAATGAGTACTCCACTGATACGGAATGAACGGTTTGTTCAGATTGCCGCACCGCTCATGGTAGGGGTTCTGGTTCTTTTGCTATGGCAGGTCAGTGTCATGGCGTTCGATGTACCCAAATACCTGGTACCCAGCCCTGTGGATATCATGCAGTCGCTGGTGACTGATTTCAGCTCTTTGTTTAACGCTTTGCTGATGACCTTGAAAGTCACCTTTCTGGCCTTTGCAATTTCTGTGGTGCTGGGTGTCGCGGCTTCTCTGTTGTTTGTGCAAAGCAAATGGATTGAGGTCAGTCTGTTCCCGTACGCGGTGCTCTTGCAGGTAACGCCTGTCGTGGCCATTGCGCCTTTGATTATTATCTGGGTAAACGACACCACCTGGGCGCTGACCATATGTGCCGTGATTGTGGCTATCTTCCCCATCATTTCCAATACCACTTTGGGGCTGCGCAGTGTTGATCCCAATCTGTTGAGCATGTTCCGTATGTACCGGACCAGCCGCTGGCAGGAGCTGGTGCGCCTGCGGATTCCCGGTGCGCTGCCGTATTTCTTCGGTGGCTTGCGGATTAGTTCCGGGTTGGCCTTGATAGGCGCTGTTGTTGCCGAATTTGTCGCCGGCACAGGTGGGTCCAAAGCGGGCCTTGCCTACATGATTCTGCAATCAGGCTATAACCTGCAGATTCCTAAAATGTTCGCGGCGCTGATTCTGATCACGCTGACAGGTATTTTGCTGTTTGCAGCAATGGTCTGGCTGTCTGACAGGGCTCTTCGAAACTGGCATGAAAGTGCGCTCAAGGTAGAACACTGAAGATGTCGCGCCCCGCCCAATCAATGCCCGTGGCGGGTGCCGGCTACGCTTGGCGTAACGGGTACCTGCTTCTGGCTTTTACCGCTCTGACCTGGGGAGTCAATTTCCCCATTATGAAGATTGGGCTGGAATACAGCCCTCCGCTGCTTTACACCACCCTACGGATGACCATTGGAACCATCACCATGTTTCTGACGGCCGCGGCCATGGGCATTCTCCGGGTGCCACACCGCGCGGATATTTCCGTAGTGTTTTCAGTGGGCCTTCTTCAGAACATGGGGTTTATCACTCTGGTGACTCTGGGTATGCAGTTTATGCCTGCGGGCAGGGCAGCGATACTGGCTTACACCTCACCTATATGGGTGGTTCCCGCAGCGGCAATGTTCCTGGGTGAGCGACTGACTGCTCCAAGAGTGGTCGGGACGGCTCTTGGGCTGGTGGGGCTGATGGCCATTTTTAATCCTCTGGATGTCGACTGGGGATCTGAAGGAACCTTGCTTGGTGGGTCGCTGATTGTGCTGGCTACGCTGGTCTGGACAGCGGGATTGATTCACGTCCGCAAGCACCAGTGGCGTGGCAATGTTCTATCGCTGATTCCCTGGCAATTATTGTCCTCTCTGGTGTTCCTTATACCTTTTTCCCTGATTGTTGAAGATACGTCCAGCATACGTTGGGAGCCCGGGTTCCTGGTTAATATCCTGTTCAGCGGCGCCCTGGCTTCCGGTGTGTGCGTGGCTGCTCAAGTCGGAGCCATCCGTTCCTTGCCTGCTGTCACCATGTCGCTGAGCTCGGCAGCGGTTCCTGCGGTTGGGCTTATTTCCTCTGCTATCCTTCTAGGGGAAATGCCGGGGTATCACGACCTGTTCGGATTTTTCATGATTGGCTTGGGTATTGTACTGGTAGGGCTGAGCGATCTGCGGCTTGCGAGAGCAAGGGTGTCCGGGTTATCAAGGTGATAGGAATGTGCCCGCGATGCGGGGCAATTCATGGGTGTTACTCCTTACGCCCGTGAAAAGATCTCAGGTGCTATAATCCGGGCGTTCAAACCATCAGCCAAAGGAGAAATACGATGGCGAAAAGAAAGGCAAAGCCCACAAAGCACAGCGCAGTGCAGCGTGACCTCAAAACCCCGAAATACCAGATGCGTGTGGTTGAAGATAAAAGCAAATACAGCCGCAGCCGTGACAAGAGTGTACGGATGGAGGATTTTCGCAAAGCTGCCTGAGAGGTAGTTTTACGAAAATCCTTCGTTAGTTCTTCTCTTGTTACCCGGCTTTAACAGCCTGCCTTCTCAGGCGTTTCATCACATGCCCGCTGCCGACTGCCCTTAAGCAGATAAGCGCAGGTATAGAGGCACGTGAGTATTACTCCAGCAAGCCCCGCCTTTTCCCATATAGATAGATTGAACTGCTCAAGCAGCAGATAGCTGATCAGGGGGAGAGTCGCCAAAAACAAGGCGCCTGCGAAGGCTTTTTTCCAGAAGCTCGCTTCAGGATCGTACTTTTTATAGTTTTCAATATCATAGGGTTGCCAGGGATATGATTCCGCAACATCTGCAGGGCGCCAGCCCGTTGGCATGAACCAGAGTTTGATTTTATCTCGCCATCTTTGCGTGTTCACGGCGTCTTTCCACAGTTTTGCCCACCAATCCACATGAGCGAATACAGGGTCCCAGCTTCGATAGGGCTTGCGCACGCCAAAAATACAGGGCTCGTCTCCGCTCTCTTCAGCCCAGGTTCCGAAAAGCTTGTCCCACAGCATGATCACACCACCATAGTTCCTGTCGACGTAGCGGGTATTCACCGCATGGTGAACGCGATGGGCTGAAGGTGTGTTAAGAATGCCTTCAATGAAAGGTACGCGCTCAATGGAACGGGTGTGTATCCAGAACTGGAAGAGCTTGTTCATCAGCAGCACGGTTGCAAATACTTCGACCGGGCAGCCCATCAAAGCCAGAGGGATAAAAACAGGGAATATCAACGTGTCCTGAAAGGCGCCTTGCCGAAGAGCGACAGTGAAATTGTATTCCTCACTCTGGTGGTGGGGCAGGTGGCCACTCCACAAAAAGTTCACAGTGTGAGACAGGCGATGGCCCCAGTAGTAGAAAAAGTCGAAAACGAAGAAAAACAGAATCCTACTGTTTTGTAGCGAGACAGAAAACGTGGAGCACAGAAACAACAAAACCCGCACAAGGCGGGTTTCATCTGAATTCTTAATGGTGCCCGGAGGCGGAATCGAACCACCGACACGAGGATTTTCAATCCTCTGCTCTACCAACTGAGCTATCCGGGCAAGTTGCCATACTGCTGTGCAACGGGGCGCTATTAAACCGGTTTCGGTGTGGTGAGTCAAGGCCGGCCCAGAAAAATTCCCGAATCTTTTCAGGGTTGATCAGGCTTTGATCAAACCGGCGTTATTTCTCGGGCGGTACGTAGCCTTCGGCTTTGTCGAAAGGCTCGTTGTTAAAGTAATGCTCCATCTGCGCCTGCAGGTATTTACGGGTGTTGGGGTCCATCAGGCTCAAGTGCTTTTCGTTGATCAGCATGGTTTGCTCGTGCTGCCATTCTTCCCAGGCCTGTTTGGATATGTTCTCGAAGATGTCCTGGCCTCTTGCGCCGGGCATGGGTGGAAAATCCAGGCCCGCCAGTTCTTTCTGGTGTTTGCGGCAGAAAACGGTGCGGCTCATGATCGCTCCTGTTGTCATAGGTAAGTGGCTGGATGATAACAGATAGTGCCGGCTGAGCGAGTGGGTGCTCTGTTATCAGAGCAGGGTGGTCTGTTCCGGGTTGGTGAGCAGCGTGCGGATCGGCGCCGGCAAGCCAAGGGCCAGTGCTTCTTGCCTGTACAGCCATTTCTGTTGGGCATCATCCTTCACGGTATTTTGCCCGGTCACGTCCAGCCGGGCGGGCTGGATATGCAAATGGTAATGGGAAAATGTGTGGCGGAAACCGCTGATCAGCTCGGGCTCCCCGCAGTCAAACCCAAGGTTCCGCTCACAGGCTTCCTGGAGCTCTTCCGCACCATACGCCGGATCCAGTTCCGGTAGGCTCCAAAGGCCACCCCATATACCGCTGGGCGGGCGTCGCTCCAGCAGGATGCGACCTTCGTGGTCTTCAAGTATGACCATCCAGGTGGTTTTTTCAGGCTTCGCTTTTTTAGGTTTGGAGCCGGGGTAGAGGCCGGTCTCTTTTTTTGCGTATGCAGTGCAGCCTTGCTGCAAAGGGCAGTCGTTACAGGCGGGTCGGCTGCGCGTGCATACCATCGCGCCCAGATCCATGATGCCTTGGGTATAGTCCCGTACGCGTTCACTCGGTGTATGTGTTTCGGCGTGTTCCCAGAGCGCTTTCAGCACAGACGTCTGCCCGGGCCAGCCGGGAACGGCGTGATAGCGGGCCAGTACCCGTTTCACATTGCCGTCAAGAATCGCTGCCCGCTTGCCGTAAGCCTGAGCAACAATTGCCGCTGCAGTGGAACGGCCAATGCCAGTGAGGCTTTCCAGCTCTTCCTGTGTGTCGGGGAAAGTACCGCCAAAATCTTCTACAACGGACAGGGCGGCTTTTTGCAGATTGCGTGCACGGGCGTAATAGCCCAGCCCGGACCAGTGGCTGAGCACGTCATCGACCGGTGCCTTTGCAAGGGACTGCACATCCGGGAAGCGTTCCATGAACGCCTGGAAATAGGGGACAACAGTTGCAACCTGGGTTTGCTGGAGCATGATCTCGGAAACCCAAACCCGGTAGGCATTGCGGTTATGGTGCCACGGCAGGTTATGCCTGCCGTTTTGGTCGTACCATTCCAGAAGGCTTTCAGCGAAACTGTCTGCTATCACTTGAACAGGCCTTTGAGAGCATCTTTTACCTTGTCGCCCGCACCCTCGCCGAGCTTCTCTTCGAGTTTTTCGCGAGCCTTCTCTTCAACTTTTTCTTTGGCCTTGTCCACTTCTTCGTTGGCCTTTTTCCGCGCGGCGTTTGCTGCAATGTCTTTCAGCGCGTCGCGGAAGCGCGAGCCATCAAAGGAGCACAGGCTGGCTGCGCCCTCCGAGAAATCACCTCGGCACTCGACCGGAATAACAACGTCTTCGACATATTCGGTTACCCGGCAGGCGTTATCGCGATGAATCTCGCCAACAATCCGCAAGCCCAGCTCGTAATCAACCAGAGACTGCTTCATATCAACGGTGCCCTTACCTTCGAGTTTCATGCCTGCCAGCGAGGCGATCAGGTTCGTGTTGTCAAAGGTGTTGCCGTTAATCTCCAGAGTGCCGCGCATGTCGTTGAACGGGGTGGTATCGCCCCAGTCATCAGTCGTCAACTGTTCCTGGTTAACCAGCGCAATACCCTGGCAGGCCATGCGGGTCAGGTTCATATTACGGAACTGGCCTTCAGCAAGATTGAAACTGATCTGACCATCGGCTTTGTCTCGCAGAACAGAGATACGGTTACCGGAGGTGGTGGCGTTTATCTTGAGATTGGCACCGCCAGACAGCATGGTGACTTCGGCGACATCAGCCAGCATTGGAAGAGTCTGCACATTGCTTACATCGGAGTTGATTGACCACTTTGGGGTATCGTTGCGGGCATCAATGGTGGCTTTGGCGCCAAAGCTGCCCTCGTAAAGTTTGCCGCTCAACTCGTCTACTTTCAGCAAACCGTTGCTGGCAGTTGTGCTGGCTTTGATTTCGTTGATGGTCAGGTTGCTTACAATCAGTTCGCCCAGCCCGAAATCGATATCCAGCAGCAGGCTGCGCAAGGTTTCCAGTGGCAGAAGGTCTCCCTCGGGAGCCGTTCCCGCCGTCTGTGCGGGAGCATCGTTGGCACTTTCCGTAGCCGCCTCGCCCTCAACCTTTGGCGGCAGGTAGCGGTCTGCGTTGAGCTTGTCGCCCTGAAGGTCAAACACAATGCCGCCGTTGTCGAGGTTATAACTACCGGAGCCTTTGAATGTGGTGTCATCCAGTTTGATCACGAGATCTGACAGCGCCGGCTTGCCCGCCTCGCCGCCAATGCTGGTCGAGAACGCGAGAGCCTGCAATACTTCTTCATCAGTCGTTTCAACGGCGGGTTGCCCCAGGTTTTCGAGCAGATCCTTGAGGGAAAACTCGGCGATGGCTATTTTGCCTTGCACGGTTGGCTTGTCGCCAAAGCCCTTCACATCAAGGTTGGTTTCCAATGTCAGGTTTGCGAGGCTGGCGGTGAAGTCGCTCAGAGTCGCTGTTTCGTTTTCCAGGTTGGCTTTGGCAGAACCGCCCAGTTTGGCCGTTACGGATTTGCCGCCAAAAGCTTCGCCGTTCATTTTGAATTCGGCGTCCAGGCCGGAAACCGCAAAGTCGTTCAGCGCTTCGTTGGCCGCCAGGCGGGCCTGGATGCTCCCGTCTACTGAAAACTGTGGTTGCGTGGTTTCTACACGAAAGCCAACTTCCAGCGGGAATTCAGAGCCCAGAGTAATGTTGCTGGCGTTTACCGTGAAATCCTCAAGTGTCACCGTCTGGCCAGTTTGCAGGTCGCTGTAATGCACCTGCGCATTGCTGATCTGGACGTTCTCGACATTGAAGTTCAGAGGGTCACTGCCGCCCTGATCACCATCGGCTTCCGTTGTGGCTGGTTGTTCCGGCTCGTTGGCAGCGTCCTGTTTGTCCTTCTGTGCGCCACCGTCTTCTGGTTCCGGCATGATGCGAGTCCAGTTGCCTTCACCCTGTTCATTAACCGTCAAACGCGCGTCGAGACCATCGAGAACGAAGGTGCTGACCTGTGGCGACATGGCAATCAGCGACCAGAAGTCGACCTGCGCTACCAGTTGCTTCAGTGCAATCAGACGCTCGCCATCCAGGGTGGCCTCTACATCGTTCAGCTCAAGCCCGAGAGGAATAAAAGACCACCCGATATCGCCTTGGAGAATGAGGTCGAGGTTGGTTTTTTCTTCAACAACTTTCTCGATTTGTGGCTTGTAGTCGTTCGGGTTGATGACGGCCATGGCAATAGCAATCGCGGCAATGGCGAGAACAGCTAGTGCAACGATGGCGATCAGCACATAACGTATGGCTTTCATGATTCAGGCTTCCTTTCTTGTTGCGAGAACTTGTTGCGAGAGCTTTCGGGATTTGAGGCGAATCCGGGCGCGAATATGCTAAAGGATAACGCAGGGTTAACAAATTAACAGGGCAGGAGTATGACAATGCCGTAGTGTTAGGCCAAAATGCACCCATTGTTTTCTGGTTCGACTATCTACGCATAAAGATAAAGAGTGGTTCGTATAAACATAATAAGGAGTTCGCTGTGGCTATTACTGTTTCGATTGAGCTGAACCGGGAGCTTGAAATTCCGGGTAGCTATGATGAGGTGTTTGCGTTGCTGGCGGATGTGCCCCGCTCAGCAAGTCATTTTCCGAAAGTCCACAAACTGACGGATCTTGGCGACAATATCTACCGCTGGGAAATGGAAAAGGTGGGTATCGACAAGCACGCAATCCAGTCCATATACGCCAGCAAGTACTTTTCGGACAAGGATGCTGGAAAAATTACCTGGGAGCCGGTGAAAGGGGAAGGTAATGGTCTGGTGCGTGGGTCCTGGACGCTGACGGAAAAAGGCGACAAGGCGACGGCCGCGAAATTTCAGACCAGCGCTGAGCTCACACTGCCACTACCCGGCTTGCTGAGACTCGCTATCAGCCCCGTTATCAAACACGAGTTCAACGGTCTGGTGGATACGTATATGAACAATTTGAAGAAGGCCTTCTGATTTTTTTGCAGTCAGACTGACTATCGTGCCGATTAACCCGGCTATGGGACTCCTGAGGGCATAAAAGGTATAATCCCGGAATCAAGTTTTCCGGCGTTGTGCCACCTCAATCTGCTACGGAGTCCCCATGGCCGAACGTAAGGCTCGGGTAGAACGAAATACCCTTGAAACCCAGATCAGCGTTGAAATCAATCTCGACGGCACCGGTAAATCGAGCTTTGACACCGGTGTGCCGTTCCTTGAGCACATGATGGAACAGATTTCCCGTCATGGCTTGATCGATCTCACCATCGTGTCCAAAGGCGATCTTCACATTGACGACCATCACACGGTAGAAGATGTGGGCATTACCTTGGGTCAGGCCTTTAAGCAGGCGGTTGGCGATAAAACAGGTATTCGTCGCTATGGTCACGCCTATGTGCCCCTTGATGAAGCGCTTTCCCGCGTGGTGATTGACCTTTCCGGTCGCCCGGGTCTGATTATGGAAGTACCCTTTACTCGCAGCACCGTGGGCGGGTTTGATGTGGACCTGTTTGAAGAGTTCTTCCGTGGTTTTATTAATCACGCCTTGGTGACGATGCACATCGATACTTTGAGGGGCAAGAATACCCACCATCAGATTGAAACCGTGTTCAAGGCCTTCGGCCGCGCCTTGCGTGTTGCCATTGAAATGGATGAGCGCATGGCGGGTATCACGCCGTCTACTAAAGGCCTGCTGTAACCGCCGCTCTTAGCCGCTTTCAGCTGCTCCTAGTCACATAAGGACACCGTACTAACCATGAAAACCGTTGCCATCATCGACTACGGCATGGGGAACCTCCACTCTGCCCGTAAGGCGGTAGAGCATGTAGCCCCGGATACCAGGGTTCTGGTAACCGACAGCGCAGATAAAATCCGCGAAGCCGACAGGGTGATTCTTCCCGGCGTCGGCGCCATACGCGATTGCATGGCAGAGATTCGCCGGCTGGGCGTGGATACGCTGGTGCGGGAAGTGTCCCGTGATCGGCCGTTCCTCGGCATCTGTGTCGGCATGCAGGCGCTTATGTCCCGTAGCGAAGAGAACGGTGGCGTTGACTGCATCAACCTGTTCCCTTCCGAAGTGCGTTTTTTTGGCGAGAACCTGGTAGAAAACGGCGAGCGCCTGAAGGTACCTCACATGGGGTGGAACGAGGTTTACCACGCTATGGAACATCCGCTGTGGCAGGGCATTCCTGATGGTGATCGCTTCTACTTTGTGCACAGTTACTACGCTGAGGCAGAAGGTAACGCAGACATCGCCGGGCGCAGCCATTACGGCGTTGATCTTGCGGCTGCGGTGGCCCGGGACAACATTTTTGCTGTGCAGTTTCACCCGGAGAAAAGTGCCAGGGCAGGGCTGCAACTTCTCAAGAACTTTACTGACTGGAATGGAACATGCTGATTATCCCCGCCATTGATCTGAAAGACGGCCGATGCGTGCGCTTGCGCCAGGGCCGTATGGAAGACTCCACCGTTTTCGGTGGCGACCCGGTTGATATGGCCACTCGCTGGGTGGAAGCCGGTGCCCGACGTTTGCACCTTGTGGATCTGAATGGCGCGTTTGCAGGCGAGCCGGTTAACGGAGAAATCGTTAAAGCCATTGCCCGCAAATACCCGGATCTGCCGATACAGATTGGCGGCGGTATTCGTTCAGCGGAAACCATCGAAGCCTATCTCAAAGCCGGTGTGCAGTGGGTTATTATCGGAACCAAAGCGGTCAAAGAACCGGAGTTTGTGACTGAAATGTGCAAGCGCTTCCCGGGCCATATCATTGTGGGACTGGATGCCAAAGATGGCCGCGTAGCCACAGATGGCTGGGCCGAAGTATCCGAAGTGATGGCGACTGATCTGGCAAAACGCTTTGCCAGCGATGGTGTCGAAGCGATTGTTTACACTGACATCAACCGCGACGGCATGATGCAGGGTGTAAACGTGGAAGCCACTGCCGCTCTGGCAGAAGAAGGTGGCATTCCGGTTATCGCCTCCGGTGGCGTAACCAATATGGATGATCTCAAGCGCCTGTCGCCAGTCGCCCACAAGGGCATCATCGGTGCTATCACCGGCCGTGCCATTTACGAAGGTACACTGGATGTTGCAGAAGCTCAGGCGTTCTGTGACTCCGTGAAGGGCTGAACAAGGTAGAACTTATGACACTGGCGAAGCGTATTATTCCCTGTCTGGATGTGGACAAAGGGCGCGTTGTGAAAGGCGTTAACTTTGTGGATATCCGGGATGCTGGCGATCCTGTGGAAGTGGCCCGTCGCTATAACGAGCAGGGCGCCGACGAGATTACCTTTCTGGATATTACGGCAAGCCATGAAAGCCGTGACACGACCTATGAAACCGTGGAGCGCATGGCGTCCGAAGTCTTCATTCCTCTGACAGTCGGCGGCGGCGTTCGCACTGTCGCGGATATACGCAATCTGCTGAATGCCGGCGCAGACAAGGTGGCCATTAACACCGCAGCGGTATTCAACCCGGAGTTTGTGCGTGAAGCTGCTGATCGTTTCGGTAGCCAGTGTATTGTCGTGGCTATTGATGCCAAGAAGGTCAGTACCGAAGGTGAGGAACTGCGCTGGGAGATCTTCACCCACGGCGGTCGCAAGCCAACAGGGCTGGATGCCGTGGAGTGGGCCCGTAAGATGGTAGATTTGGGTGCCGGCGAGCTCTTGCTCACAAGCATGGACAGGGATGGCACCAAAATCGGTTTTGACCTTGATCTGACCCGTGCAATCAGCGATGCGGTCGTTGTGCCGGTGATTGCCTCAGGCGGTGTGGGTGAGCTGCAGCATCTGGCGGATGGCGTAACCAAAGGTGGCGCGGATGCCGTGCTGGCGGCGTCTATCTTTCATTTTGGTGAGCACACGATTCCAGAGGCCAAGGCCTTTATGAAAAATCAGGGAATTGAAGTCCGGGATTAGTCCTTTTTAGCGAAAGCAGGCCGAATGGTCTGCTTGTCCCCTTCTGCAAACATCCTGCGGTTGTTGTTACGTATCGCCCAGAGACCGCTCACTGTGGCAACGGCAATGCCTTGTTCATCAAGTAATGGCAGATGTTTTTCGAGGTAATCGACGGTCACTGTATGTGGGTGGCCTATACCGACCGCACTGCCGTTCTCTTTTGCTCGCCGAATCAGTTCTTTGAATTGCTTGTCTACAAATTCTTCCGTTTGCTCGTGATCCAGAAAAACGTCCCGTGTCAGGGTGGGAACCTGATAGGCCGCGGCAACGTCGCCCGCAATGGATGAAGCAATGGTCCTGCTGTCGACAAAATACACCGGGTAGCGATAGAGCTCTTTCATTACCCAGTCCATAGGCCTGAGCTGCTGGGTCAGCAAGCTGCCCATATGGTTGTTCACACCTCGCACGTAGGGAATGGACTGCAGGGCGCGGCGCAGAGTGGTTGTCAGGTTCTGCTCATCCATATCCGGTGTTAGCCCGCCAGGGCCAAGGCCAAAGTTCCGGGTGTTGGCCATGGGTGCGTGCAGCATGATCTCCTTGTCGCGGCTGTGCGCCAGGCGGGCAAGCGCATCTGTGTGCCGGCGATAGGGCAGGAATGCCAGGGTCAGCGGCTGGTCCATGTTGGCAAGCCGCTCGCCCTCGTGCAGGTTATGTCCCATATCATCAATGATGATGGCGATGGTTGGCGGCACATCACTTTTCGCCGGATCTGCCGCGACGCCGCCGGAGGCCACGCTAGTCAGAGTCGCCAGGACGAGCGTAACCAGGGTCAGATTAGAGAGCGCCTTCACTGTGCTGCGTCAGCTCCCTTGCGGTTGAGAATGTGTAGCCCTTTCAGCAAATTCAGTGCTGAGCGCAGCTGGTAGTCTCGGTCGGCTATTGAGCCGACCTGATTCTCTGGCTTCGGCTGCTTACCGTTATCTTCCACTTCCTCATCCTGGCCAATCAGGTGGCCGCTCAGATCCGCTTCGGTAAAGAATGGGCGGCTATCCAGTTCCTTCAATTCTGCAGGCTTCACTTCAATATCCGGCTTGATGCCTGTGGCCTGGATCGAGCGCCCGTCGGGCGTGTAATAGCGAGCCGTTGTCATTTTGATGGCATGGGTTTCATCCAGTGGGATAACCGTCTGGACGCTACCCTTGCCAAAGGATTGGGTGCCCATGATCACGGCCCGCTTATGGTCCTGCAGAGCGCCCGCAACGATTTCTGATGCAGACGCTGAGCCACCGTTGATCAGAACAACAATGGGTGTGCCGGCCATCTCATCGCCATCTTTGGCGCTGAAACGAAGGCGCGAACTCTGGATTCTGCCTTCGGTATACACAATCAACCCTTCGTCCAGTAGCGCGTCCGCTGTGGCAACTGCGGCCTGCAAAACGCCCCCCGGATTATTGCGTAGGTCGAGCACCAGCCCGTCAAGCGCACCGCCATGATCCTCTTTGAGCTTATTCAATGCTTTGGTGAACTGTCCGCCAGTCTCCCCCTGAAACTGGGTCAGGCGCACATAGCCGTAGCCGTTTTCAATCATGCGGCTCTTCACACTGGTGACCTTGATAATAGCCCGCTCAACGTCAATCTCGACGGGTGCGCTTTCACCGTCGCGCATGATGGTCAGGGTAAGTATGGTGCCGGGCTTGCCGCGCATGAGCTGCACAGCTTCTTCCAGGCTCATGCCTTTTACGGGTTTCTCATCAAGTTTGATGATCAGATCGCCCGCCTGAACGCCGGCCTGTTCGGCGGGCGTATCGTCAATGGGAGCAATAACTTTGACAAAACCGTTCTCCATGCCCACTTCAATCCCCAGACCGCCAAACTCGCCGGACGTGCTCTCTTCCAGCTTTTCATAGTCTTTCGGTGCCAGATAAGTGGAATGCGGGTCCAGATCGGAGAGCATGCCTTTGATGGCGCTTTCCAGTAACCGTCTGTCGTCTACTTCTTCAACGTAGGCGGCTTTGATGCGACTGAAGACTTCGGTGAACTTGCGCAGGTCGTCCAGCGGCAGTTGTTTTTCCGGGTCGGGCAGGGTGATTTCAACACGCTCCCCATCCTGGATACCTTCCAGAACCTGGGAGCCCCCTGAAGGGTTGTCCTGTGCGAAGGCCAGTCCGGGAATGGTGATGAAACAGGCGGCAAGTATGGCAGAGCGCAAAGGTAAGGCTTGGAGTTTGCTTTGGACCCGTTTCATTCACATATCCCGTGGTTATTCCGATAGTTGAGCAGAATTCTCTGTTCCCGACAGTATGGCGTCAGCGGGCGCGTTTGTCAGCCCTGCTGCCCGGGTTCATTTGCCCAGCCAGCGTCCCGGGTTGTCTGGTTTGCCATTATGGCGCACCTCAAAATAAAGCGCCGGGTTTTCTGTGCCCCCGGTGCGACCAGCCAAAGCAATGGCCTCTCCGGCGGCAACCCAGTCACCGGGGCTGGTAAACAGGCTGCTGCTGTGGCCATAGAGTGTCATGTAGCCATCGCCGTGATCAATAATTGTTATCAGTCCAAAGCCCCGGAGCCAGTTCGCAAACACAACTCGGCCGTAGTGAATGGCTTTTACTTCCGCGTCTTCGCTGGTCTGAATTAGCAGTCCGTTTCTGCTTAGTTTGCCATCTGCGTATTTGTCGCCAAACCGGCTTGTGACCTTGCCCTTTGCCGGCCAGGGCAGTTTATTCCTGAGCGACGGAAAGGGCTGCGACTCGTTTGGCGATGGAATGCTGGCAATGGCTTGTTGAACTTCCGAAAGCAGCTTCTGCAATCGCTTACGATCCGATTCAAGTTCATCTTTCTCGCTGCGGCGGTTGCTTATGTCCTTGTTGAGAGCCACGAGAGTTTTCTGGCGCTCCTGGCGAGAGGCCTGCAGTTCCTGTTGACGTTTGATGACGCCTGCCTCGGTTTTTGCAAGCTCGGCTCGGGTGCTCTGAACGGCAGCTTGAGTAACCTTCAGTTCTTGCAGGCTTTTCTGAAATGCTTCCAGGCGCCCGACCGTGTCGCGGCTGAGGTATTCGTAGTAGGTCATGGTCCGGGCAATGTTGTCCGGATTGATTTCGTTGAGCAGCACTTTTACGGCTGAGGCGTCACCTTCCATCCATGCGGTGCGGATCTGCTGTTTCAGGCTTTCGCGCTGGCGTTCCAGGGTTTGTGTCAGTTCCCGCTCCTCGCTCTGGAGCCCGGCAAGACGCTGCTGCTGTTTTTTGACCTGCTCTCGCAGAGACCGACGCTCACGTGTCAGCCGACTGATCGTGCGTTCGGCATCGGCCAGCTGTCGCTCCAGGGAGGAGCGGTCTTTTTCGGCATCGGCCAGCCAGCCATCGATATCCTCGATGCGTTCCTTGAGGGCTTCAATCTGGGCGGGTGTAACCTCTTGCTCGGATGCTGCCGGCACCGCACCCAGTGAAAACGTGAGTGCGAGCGCCAGTAATGCCGTCAGACGCAATGGCAAGGCCTGCTTCCCAATCAACCGATTTTGACCAGGCTATGCCCGGTCATTTCTTTCGGTTGTTCCAGGCCCATCAACGCGAGCAAGGATGGTGCTACATCGCTCAGGTTGCCATCGTCACTCAGTCTTACTGCGCGGCTACCCGTGTAAACCAGAGGAACTGGCCCGATGGTGTGCGCTGTATGAACCTGGCCAGAATTCGGATCTGTCATCTGCTCGCAGTTGCCGTGATCGGCCGTTATCAGTGCCTGGCCATCGACTTCTTCCAGCGCTTCGACCACCCGCTGCACGCACTGATCAAGACATTCTGCAGCCTTGATGGCGGCGTCCAGTTTGCCGGTGTGGCCCACCATGTCGCCGTTGGCGTAATTGCAAACCACCAGGTCGTACTTACCGCTCTTTATGGCTTCTACCAGCTTGTCGGTTACTTCCGGTGCGCTCATTTCGGGCTGCAGGTCGTAGGTGGCCACTTTGGGTGAGGGGACCAGAATTCTGTCTTCGCCAGCAAAGGGTGTTTCCTGCCCGCCGTTAAAAAAGAAGGTTACGTGGGCGTACTTCTCGGTTTCAGAAATGCGTAGCTGGGTTTTGCCGAGGTTGGACATGTATTCGCCCAAGCCGTTAACCAGTGTCTCAGGTGGGTAGGCGCAGGACGTTTCAATATCTGCTGCATACTCGGTAAGCATTACAAAATCGGCGAGTTTGGGGTGTTTTTTGCGCTCGAATCCATCAAAGCCCTCGCCTACAAACGTGCGGGTCATTTCCCGTGCACGATCCGCCCGGAAGTTCATGAACAGGACTGCATCGCCATCGTTAATGTTGCCTGCAGGCTCACCAGCACTCTGGATACGGGTCGGCTTTACGAATTCGTCGTTTTCACCTCGCTCGTAAGCCTGCTCCAGACCCGAAACGGGGTCGGCGGCCGTGAATTCCGATTCACCCAGGGTCATCAGGTTGTATGCGGTTTCAACCCGGTCCCAGCGGTTGTCCCTGTCCATAGCGAAATAGCGGCCGACAATGGATGCCACCCGGCCAACGCCAAGGCTTTTTAGTTTCGCGGCAGCCTTCTCCAGGGACGGGCGAGCGCTTCGAGGAGGCATGTCACGCCCATCAAGAAACGCGTGAATGTACACTTCTTTTGCGCCCCTTGAGGCGGCAAGCTCAGCCGCTGCCAACATATGATTTTCATGGCAGTGAACGCCGCCGGGCGAAAGCAGGCCCATAAGATGAACGGCGCCGCCATTACCCACGGCTTTGTCTATCGCGGAACACAGGGCCGGGTTTTGATTGAATGTGCCTTCCTCGAGATCCTTGTCAATGCGCGTAAGGCTCTGATAAACGACGCGACCGGCGCCCAGATTCATGTGCCCGACTTCTGAGTTGCCCATCTGGCCCTGTGGCAGCCCTACAAACATACCGGAAGTATTAATGAGAGTTCGGGGCCTGGATTCCCAGAGCTTGTCCCAGAAGGGCGTACTGGCGTTGCTGATGGCGTTGTCTTCGGCGGGATCACGGTGGCCCCAGCCGTCCAGAATTATCAGTGCTGTCGGCTTGCGCAGTGCTGTCATCATTCAGTCCGGAAGTAGAAAAGCGGTAAGTTTACAGAAGTCGATGTGAAGCTTATCCATTTTTGCACTTTGAGGCCACAGTCGTCACCTGTATGGTCACCTTCTGTCCGGCGAGCAGGCTGTGTATAATCCGCCCAAACTTATTTTCAGGGTAACCTCATGGATCGGTTGTTTGAATTTGTCGTTAACCACTACGTTCTCGCCTCGCTGTTTGTGGCCTTTCTGGTCGCTATTCTGGTGCTGGAGTCCAGGCGCGGTGGTGCTAAAATCTCTGCCCAGGGCGCCGTTAGCCTGATCAACCGGGATGAGGCCATAGTGGTCGATATCCGTGATCGCAAAGAGTTTGGCGAAGGCCGCATTACCGGCTCTGTGAATATTCCACTGAACAGCCTGAAAAGTCGTGCTGCTGAATTGAAAAAGCACAAAGACAAACAGATCATCGTAGCGGATAAAATGGGCCAGCATTCCGCCATGGCGGTTAAGCAGCTCAATGCCGAAGGCTACGCCAATGTGGTGCGACTGAATGGCGGAGTCAGTGACTGGAAAGCCAGCAACTTGCCGCTGGTGAAGAAGTAAAGGCTGCTTCAGAGGTTGATCTGAGCACCGATCTGCCGCACTGTTTCACATAACCGAGCGCCGCCAGACAGTAGACTGTTTCGGCAGATGCAATCATAACAATGGGTCTTGAGCCCACTCTATCGACTCTACAAAAGGGAAAGGACTTAACATGGCTGAGAATCAGCAAGCCGCCGCAGGCAGTGAGAACCAGAACCAGGCCCAGTTTGCCCTGCAGCGTATTTACGTGAAGGATCTGTCTTTTGAGTCCCCGAATTCACCGGTGGTATTTCAGGAGCAATGGAAGCCGCATGTGAATCTGGACCTGAACACCGCTCACACCAAAGTCAGTGACAATCAGTATGAAGTTGTTCTGTCGCTGACAGTAACGACGAAAATCGACGAGAAGGTCGCTTATATTGTCGAGATTCAACAGGCGGGTGTGTTCCTCGTGGCTGGCATCGAAGGGCCGCAACTTGGCCAGATGCTGGGCGCTTATTGTCCGACTATTCTGTTCCCTTATGCCCGTGAAGCCATCGACGGTGTCGTAAACAAGGGCAGCTTCCCGGCATTGATGCTGGCACCGGTCAACTTCGATGCCATCTATGCTCAGGCGCTCCAGCGCAAGCAGGAAGAGGCCGCTGGGGAAGCCGGAGAAGAGCAGAAGACGCACTGACCGTTTCGCTCTGAACTGACCCTTGAACAGCCCGGCAATCGCCGGGCTGTTTCGTTTATGGTTGGCCGTTTATCGAGCCCTTGAACCCCAGCTGTCGCCAGGCTTCGTAAACCACCAGAGCGACCGTGTTGGACAGGTTCAGGCTGCGGCTTTCAGGACACATGGGTACTTTCAGGCAGTGATCTGTTGGTAAACCCTCGCGCACGCCTTCTGGCAGACCGCGGGTTTCGGGACCAAGCATCAGGTAGTCGTCGTCCTCGTAGGCAACCTGATGGTAGTAGCGGTGACCTTTGGTAGTGAGGCCAAACAGGCGCCGGGGCTGCTCGCTGTCGAGAAACGCCTGATAGCTTTTATGGACCTTTACCGTGGCGTATTCGCTGTAGTCCAGTCCGGCCCGCCGCATCTGTTTGTCTTCCAGGGTAAAGCCCAGAGGCTCAATCAGATGTAGCCGACAACCGGTGTTGGCGCAAAGCCGGATGATATTGCCCGTATTAGGCGGTATCTCCGGCTCGTACAGCACCACATTCAGCATTGTGCTTCAGCGTTCCACGGCCAGAGCGACCCCCATGCCGCCGCCGATGCACAGGGTTGCAAGGCCTTTGTGCGCATCGCGACGCACCATTTCATGCAGCAGCGACACCAGAACACGGCAGCCAGAAGCACCGATGGGATGGCCCAGAGCAATGGCGCCGCCGTTCACGTTAACCTTATTGGTATCCCAGCCCAAGTCGCGATTTACGGAGATGGCCTGGGCGGCAAATGCTTCGTTGGCTTCAATCAGGTCCAGATCGTCAACACCCCAGCCGGCCAGTTTCAGGCAGCGCTGGCTGGCGGGAATCGGGCCGGTACCCATGATGGTCGGGTCTACGCCGGCGTTGGCGTAGGCTTTGATGGTCACCAGCGGGGTCAGACCCAGTTCTTTGGCCTTCTCGGCACTACACACCATGACGGCCGCTGCACCATCATTGAGCGAGGAAGCGTTGCCGGCGGTCACCGTGCCGTCTTTCTTGAAGGCCGGGCGAAGTTTGCCCAGGCTTTCGCTGGTTACGCCGGCGCGGGGCCCTTCGTCTTTGCTGATAACAACCGGATCACCCTTGCGCTGGGGGATCGATACCGGCACGATTTCGCCCGCGAAGTGCCCGGCTTCCTGCGCTGCGACAGCTTTTTGCTGAGACGCTGCTGCAAACTCATCCTGTTCTTCCCGGCTGATGCCGTATTTCTCGACAATGTTCTCGGCCGTGACGCCCATGTGGTAATCGCTGAAGGCGTCCCAGAGGCCGTCTGTAATCATGGTGTCGATCATTGTCCAGTTGCCCATGCGCTGACCGTTGCGGCTGTTGGGCAGAACGTGAGGGGCCAGGCTCATGCTTTCCTGTCCGCCGGCGATAATCATGTCGGCATCGCCGCAGCGGATAGCCTGTGCAGCCATGTGCACGGCTTTGAGCCCCGAACCACACACCTTGTTGATGGTCATTGCCGGCACAGACGCCGGAATGCCGGCATTAATGGCAGACTGGCGGGCAGGGTTCTGGCCAGAGCCCGCAGTTAACACCTGGCCGAGCAGTACTTCATTGATCTGGTCGCCGGCGACGCCGGTCTCTTCCAGCAGTGCCTTGATAACGGCAGTGCCGAGCTGATCCGCAGGCAGACTGGAAAGGCCTCCGCCAAACGCTCCGATGGCAGTACGCCGGGCGGCAACAATGACGACATCACGCATGGGGTTTCTCCGGTTAGAATATTGGGCTGTCAAGGAACGGCGAATAGCGCTTTCCCCCGCAGAATAAAAAGCTCTGCACATTGTAGCCGGAAAGGTGTGGCTGGCAAAAGCGATGGACAGACAGATAACGAATAAGCACAGAGTGAAACCCGGGTTTACATGTTCAGGCTTCGCCCGCCATCCACAGAAATAATCTGTCCGGTAATAAACGGTGCTTCGGTCAGCAAAAAGACAATGGTGCGAGCGATGTCGTCCGGCGTGCCGGTGCGGTTCAGAGGCGTTTTATCCAGAATTTTGCTCTGATAATCAGTATCAACTTCGGCATCGCCCTCCGGCCAGAGAATGGCACCCGGGGAGACTCCGTTTACTCGCACTTCTGGTGCCAGGTCTTTGGCCCAGGAGCGGGTGAGGGCGGCGAGGCCGGCCTTGCTGGCGCAGTAAAGTGGGTGCTCCGCCAGCGGCTTTTCACTATAGATGTCAATGAGGTTCACGACACTGCCTCTGCTCTCGCGCAGCGCAGGCAGACACGCTTGTAGCAGAAAGAAAGGCGCCTTCAGGTTGGTGTGCATGATGCTATCCCAGTCGTCCTCAGTCACCTGTGCCGTCGGGTTCGGATAGAACACCGATGCATTGTTAACCAGTGCGTCCAGTCGCCCCCAGTATGACGTTGCCTCATGGCCAAGGCGCTTTGTATCTGCCATTTCGCTCAGGTCGGCCTGCAGCGCGACTGCGGAGTTCTGGCGCTGGTGGTTCATGGCTTCCGCGAGGTTTTGGGCCTGCACGTCACGACTCCGATAGTGGATCACCAGGTTCCAGCCCTGCTCGTGGAGTAATTGCGCGGCGCGGGCGCCAAGGCGATGCGCCGAACCGGTAATCAGGGCAACGGGTGTATTCGCGGACATGGAGTTTCCTCAGGTTAATGAGCAGGAAGCTGCGTGAGCTATACGCGCCAGGCGCTCGGTCCGGATTGCCTCGCCCAGTTCTTTGCCGGAAAACCCCTGCTTCATTAATGTTTGAGGATTAACGTCTGATGCGGCAACTACGGCTTTCTCGAGTGCTCCAAGGTGTTGTCTGTCCACAGGGTCAAGGCTGCATCCCAGCACATGTGTCAGTTGTGAGAAGCGCTCGGGCCGGCGCCAGACGTCGGACTTTTCCAGTAACTCCAGGAGTGTACCTGCGCTCGGCTGGACTGGGTCGAGTTGCTTGATCACCGGAGTAAACGCTGCCGCCAACCGGGCAAGTTGCTGGCAGTCATTGGGTGCTTTCATCGCCTTCGCTCGTGCCACGCAGGCGCGTTCATCAAGCCTGCTGAGCAATGCAGCATAACGTTCTGCCGTAGAGCGGTCGTTGGCATGAACGCAGTCAAGGGCATTAATCGCCGCATGGAAATCGGCTTGAGATGCCAGTTCGGGTATCAGTACGTCGAGTGCGCCGCAGTCTCGCAGCACCTGAAAAAACGTGCCTGGGGTCTTTTCATGCAGGGCCCGCTGGATCTCCTGCCATACCCGCTCGGGTACGAGATGCTCAACTTCGCCGTCGGCAACCATAGTGCGCATCAGCGCCATGGTTTCTGTACAAACGCGAAAGCCAAGAGGCTGGAAACGCGCCGCAAAACGCGCGGTTCTCAGGATTCGAAGCGGGTCTTCTTTAAAAGCTTCGGATACGTGGCGCAGCTCTCGCGATTCGAGATCTTTCTTGCCATTAAAGGGGTCGGTCAGTTCGCCTTGTTCCGAGCGCGCCATGGCATTGATGGTCAGATCTCTGCGCAGTAGATCTTCTTCAAGCGTGACATCCGGCGCGCTGTACACGCTGAAGCCGTGATAGCCGTGTCCCTGCTTGCGCTCGGTGCGGGCGAGGGCGTATTCCTCATGGGTTTTGGGGTGCAGGAACACGGGGAAGTCTGATCCAACCTGAGTAAAGCCCCGGGCAAGCATCTGCTGCGGGGTCGCGCCTACGACTACCCAGTCCCGGTCTTCGACGTCCAGGCCCAGTAATTCATCGCGTACGGCTCCGCCAACCAGATAGGTTTGCATGAAGGGGCAGGTTCCTTTCGAAGAAGTGTGCGGGAATTATCCTTTGCCCGGGCGGGTCAGGCAAACCCCGATATTCTGATGGGCTTTTCTGACGCCAGAAATAACCCTCAAAGCCGGGTCAGAAAGAGGTGCCCAACTCCAGAGCCGCGCCTACATCGGCACTGCTGAGCAGGGCGCCGAGGTCAAAACGTACGCCCATCAGATTGAGCCCGAGGCCGGCAGTAAACTGGGTTTTCTCCTCAATGCCTTCGTTATCGTCGTTGCTGGCCAAGTTGTGACGAACACCGGCACGGAGCTGGGCGTAGCGCCAGACATCAAATTCGGCGCCCAGAGCAAGCCACTGAGTGTCATCTTCAAAACCGAAGGCTTCTTTTTTTGTCAGGTCAATTTCTGCTGTCACAACGTGGTATGCGCTCTTGTGCGCGATGCCCACGGTTGCCGTTGGGTTGAGCTTGAGAGATCTTACTTGCTCGCCGAGCAATGGGCGGCTTGCTGCGGAATCCAGCTCCATCGGGATCAGGTTTTTAACGGCGACACCGGCGTTCCATTGTTTTTCATCACCAAAAGCGTAAGCCGCGCCTATGTCGAGGTTAAAGCCACTCTTGCTGGTCTGATACTGATCACCGTCGAAATCGTCATCTTCGAAGCCGGAAACGGTTTCCGTGTATTGGTAAGTTCTCAGCTCGACATACTTTGGTGAGATGCCCAGCTGCAGAGTTCTGCCGTTATTCAGCTCCAGAGCATGTGCAAAGCTGAGACCTGCTTCTACGACTGCGGACGCAAGAACTCTGCCGCGCGATTGGAGATCGTCGGTAGCGCCCGGGATCAATATTCCATTTTCGATAGCTTGAAGTTTTGCATCATCGCTCTGGTCGTACTCACCCCTGACCGTAGCAGTCAGGTTCCCGTTACTGAACACACCAACGGACAGTGTCTTTCCCGGGATGGCGAGAGCGAGGCCGAGGCCTGCATTGGCACGCACCGTGTCTTTGTCAAAACCTTCGAATTGCTCGCGTAGCTGGCCGGCCAATTGTTGGGCACCGGTTGTATCTGAGGCGTTGATTGCTGCCTCAAGGTCATCAATTGTCTGTTGAATGTCATCAACCTGATCTATCGTTTCTTCTTCATCCGCAACTCGTACGTTGATGGATGGTAGAACCAAACCAAAGTCATCTGACCATGAGTGGTGGTCAGCGGCCATCATGGCCGGGTTGGCTGAGGTAGCAGAAGAAGGATGAGCAACAGCTACGCCGGTTCCACCCATGGCGAATGAGCGTGAAGACATGAATGCCTGAGGGCTGGCAAGTGCGGAAGTGGTGGCCACGGATAAACTCAGGGCAATGAACAGTCTGGACAGGCGATATTGGTGCATTTGGGTACCTTGGTAAAAAAGAGATATGAATTGCTGGATTTCTAAACTTTTGAAAGATTAGAGCAATATGGGTACCCGGACATGACATAAGCGGTAACGGTTTGTCTTTGATGTGTAAACAGGGGCAGTTTATTGCCGGTTTCACACTCCGCTTAGTTACGTTTGCCCAGAAAACGATTTCAATCAGCGTGTTAGAAAAACTGGCGCGAATCTTTCATGGATACTGGAAACGATCTCTGGAGACAAAAGCATGATCATTCGCTGGATACTAATCCCCTTTCTGGCATTTACACTGGCGGCCTGCGCCCCCGTAGGTGGCCACCGGGACAACGGCGGAAACAGAACTCAATCAGACGTAAGGTTTGAGCCTGTTACGGTGCGAGTCAGTGGCTTCGGTACTTATGAGGATGTCAGTGCGGACCGGCTGAACACTCGCAAACGGCTGATGGCGCGCAGGGCATCCCAGATGGATGCATATCGGAATCTTGCAGAGCGGGTTTACGGCACGGTTATTTATGGCAGCGCTACCGTAAATGATTTCGTTCTTCGCAATGACGTGTTCCGCACCTACGTGGACAGCTACATCCGTGGGGCCAAAATGATCGCGGTTAATGAGCACAGCGACGGTGTTATTGAGACGGTAATGGAATTAAAGCTGGAGCCACGCTTCCGTGCCTGTGTAGCCAAGGTGGAGCCTGATCAGGTTCAGGATCTTTGTGCGATACCCATGCCCCGGTACAACGACAGTGTGGGTGATGTTCAGAGCAGAAACGTTGACTCTCTGTACTATCTGGATTGAGGGGCGGCAAAGTGAACGAACAAACGGGTAGGGAACGATGCGCGGGTTTATAAAGCAGTGTGTACGATTGACACTTTGGTGTTCATTGATGCCGCTGATGCTGGCTGGCAGCGCTCATGCCGTTGTTCTGGAGGGCGTGGGTCACGCCAGTATCCATGACGATGATATTGCCTCTGCACGTGCCGAAGCACGCAATGCAGCCATGCGGGATCTTGCCCTGCAGTATGAGGCCCAGGTAAGCACCAGCGACACCATGGAAAACGGTGTTCTGACAGAATCCAGAATGCGCCTTGCTTCAAGTGCCAGAGCAAGGAATGTGAAAGTTATTGATGAGCACCGCAGCGGCAATTTGCTTCGTGTGACAGTGCGTGGCGATATTTCCGCCGGGAAGGCAAGTTGTGATGGCGGCGAGGCCGGGCGGCTGAAGAAACGGGTAGCGGTTACCGGGTTCCCTCTGCTGTATCCGGATCAGGCCCGGGTGGGGCGCATTGATGATGCTGGCGAAATCCTGCCGCAATTGCTTCAGCAAGGCCTGCGCGAGACCGGCAGCCTTCAGGTGTTTTCGAGCACCAGCACCCGCCTGTTTTCCGATCTCCTGAATGCGCCGACGGTACAACAGGGCGGTAACCGCCTTACTAATGTCATTCAGGTGGCGCGGGAAATGGGGGTTCAATTTGTGGTGGCCGGCGTTATCCGGGATATCGGTGTTGCAGATCCTGCCGCCTGGGGCTCTTCGGTTCTGGACAAGATGAAGCGGGGCATCGGTGCATCGGATATGCGCCGTCGTTTCGTGGTGGATATGGTGGTTCTGGATGGTTTCAGTGGTTCGCCGGTCTACCAGCAGCGTTTTGAAGCCGCAGCCGACTGGAATGCCGGCCCCGGCAGTGCCGCGGGATTTGGCTCTGAAGGGTTCCGGAAAACACACTACGGAGAGGCCGTGGCCGGTGTTATCGGCGACATGGCGCGGGCAACAACCGAGGCCCTTGAGTGCCAGCCCTTTATGACACGAATTACCCGGGTAGACGGCCAGCTTGTGACGCTGGCATCAGGTGCGACAGCCGGTTTAAGGCCGGGAGATGAACTGAATCTGTATCGCAGTGCCCGATATTTTGATTCGTTGGGAGGAACGCCGGAGCTGAGTGACAGCCATGTGAAGGTGACGCTCAACAATGTTCATCCGGACTTCAGTAACGGCCGCATGCCCCAGGTTGGCGGGCAGGTAAACATTCAGCGGGACGACATTGCCATTATCTGGTAGCTCACCGTAAGGCCGGTGAGCTGATCAGGCCGCCACTTCAGCAGCTGCGATATCGCGGATCTTTCCTACCATGGAGCGCAGACCGTTGCCGCGGGTCGGGGAAATGTGATTGAACAGGTCCAATCGTTCGAACAGCTCGTCGATATCCGTTGCCAGCAGCTCTCTGGGAGACTTTCCATTCAGCGCAACCAGGATCAGTGCGGCTAGGCCGCGAACTATCAGGGCATCGGAATCAATGAGTAAATAGAGCTTTCCGCTGGTTTCGTCATAATGGGAAATCAGCCATACCTGGCTCTGGCAACCGTGAACGTAGTTCTCTTCGATCCGCGCGTCGTCCGGAAACGCCGGCAACTGTTTGCCAAGATCGATAATAAATGCGTACCGTTCTTCCCAATCGTCCAGAAACTCGAAGCCGTCCAGCACGTCTTCAAGAGTCGGGTTTTCCCCGAGCGGGTTGTCCAGAAAATCCTGTTCTGTCGCTGGCATTTATAGCATTCCCAGTTCAAGTTTGGCTTCGTCGGTAAGCATATCGTTGTTCCAGGGCGGATCAAAGGTAAGCTCTACGGTTACCTTATCCACGTTGGGTACGTGCTCTACCTTGACCTTCACATCTTCAGTAATGACTGGCCCCATGCCGCAGCCCGCTGCGGTGAGAGTCATCAGGATGAAAACATGGTTGCCTTCAGCCGTATCATTTTCAATCCGGCATTCATAGATCAGGCCCAGATCCACCACGTTAACCGGAATCTCCGGGTCGTAGCAGTTGCGTATGGCTTCCCACACCTGGTTTTCGTTGATGGACCCGTCCGCCGGCGTCTCAAAGCTGCTTTCCAGCGGCTTTTTGCCCAGAGCGTCGGCGTTGTGGCCTTCGATGCGGGCGAGGTTGCCATTAACCGCAACCGTAAAAGTGCCCCCCAGTGACTGCGTGATGGTCACAAAGCTGTCTACCGGAATCATGATTTCCGTTCCGGTTGGAACAAGGCGGGCTTCCACCTCGCGTTTGGTCAGGACGACTTCACGTTCTTGCATGCCAGGTTAAACCTCATTTGTACCTTTCCCCCTCTCCCCTCGCGGGAGAGGGCCGGGGAGAGGGGGCCGGAATCAGCTTACGGTAAAGCTCTCACCACACCCGCATTCGGCGGTGGCGTTTGGATTGCGGAACTGGAACATGGAGTTCACGCCTTCGGTAACGAAGTCGATCTCGATGCCATTCACCAGGGACAGGTGTTCCTCTTTCACAAACACATCAACGCCATCAATGTGGAATATTCTGTCGTCTGCCAACGCTTCGTCCACCCACTGGGTTTCGTATTTGAAGCCGGAGCATCCGCTTTTTCTGATTGCCAACCGAATGCCTTTGGCATTCGAAGCTTTGTCGAGTTGCTTGCGCACGTGCTTGACGGCACTTGGCGTCATGGTGACGCCGACGGTCGGTGTGAAGACTTCAGCTGTCATGGTGTCTCCTCCATCAGGCAAACAGGCGCTGAACTTTCTGCAAGGCGGTAAACAATTGATCCACCTCACCCAGTGTATTGTAGAACGCAAAAGAGGCCCGGGCTGTACCGGGAACTCCGTAGAAATCCATCAGCGGCATGGCACAGTGATGGCCGGTACGAATGGCGATGCCTTGTTGATCCAGTAATGTTCCTATATCACTTGGGTGCAAGCCCTCGATTTTAAAGGACATCACGGGCACTTTGTGCTTTGCGGTGCCGATAATGCTCATGCCCGGAACGGTTTCAATCAACTGGTTGGCGCGTTCCAGTAAGGCATTCTCGGCTGCTTCCATGGCCTCTCTGTCGAGCCGGTTCAGGTATTCGATAGCCGCACCCAGTCCTACTGCCTCGGCGATAGCCGGTGTGCCTGCCTCAAACTTGTAGGGCAGAACGTTCCAGGTAGTGCGCTCGAAGGATACCCGTTCAATCATCTCGCCGCCGCCTTGGTATGGAGGCATTTCTTCCAGCAGCGCGGCTTTGCCGTAGAGCACGCCAATGCCCGTTGGGCCAAACAGCTTGTGGGACGAGAACACGTAAAAGTCGCAATCCAGTGCCTGCACGTCCGGCTGGAAGTGGGGCACTGCCTGCGCGCCATCAAGCAGGGTAATGACGCCGCGAGCCTTGGCCTGGCTCACCATCTCTGTAACGGGATTGATGGTGCCCAGAACGTTGGAAACGTGGGTGATGGCCAGTACGCGGGTGCGCTCAGTCAACAGGCTGTTGAACGAATCCATATCCAGCTCGCCTTCTGGCGAGACTTGAATCGGCACCACTTTTGCGCCGGTACGCTCGGCGATCATCTGCCAGGGCACAATGTTGGCGTGGTGCTCCATGTGGCTCACCAGAATTTCGTCGCCGGCTTTGAGTTTCGATGCCAAGCCATTAGCCACCAGGTTAATGGCCTCGGTGGTGCCCTTTGTCCAGATGATTTCCTGTGTGCTGCGTGCATTCAGAAAGCTGCGCACGGTTTCGCGGGCGCCTTCAAATGCCGCTGTGGCGCGGTCGCCCAGGGTGTGGGCGCCCCGATGTACATTGGAGTGCATTTCCCGGTAATAGCGGTCCATGGCATCCAGAACAGCGAGTGGCTTTTGCGCCGACGCACCGTTGTCCAGATACACCAGCGGTTTCCCTTTCACCTGTTGTGACAGAATAGGGAAATCACGGCGGATGGTCTGTACATCAAACGCCTTTAGGGTCGCTGTGTTTGCCACGGACAGGTCATTCATACCGGTCAGGCCTCCTGAAATGCTTGATCAAAGAACTGATTAAGCCGGGTTTGTACCGTGTCTTTTACGGCGTCCACCGGAATCTGGGCTACCAATTCGTTGATGAATGCCATGGTCAGCAGCACGTTGGCTTCCCTGCGGCTGATGCCACGCGATACCAGGTAAAAAAGCGACTCTTCGTCGAGCTGTCCGATGGTTGCGCCATGGGCGCACTTTACGTCATCAGCGTAGATTTCCAGCTCGGGCTTGGTGTCGATTTCTGCACCGGTGGAAAGCAGCAGGTTTTTGTTGTTCATATTCGCGTTGGATTTCTGTGCATCCTGATGAATATGAATTCGGCCATTGAATACAGCGTGAGACTTGTCCGCCGCGATGTTGCGATAAGTTTCTTCGCTGTCGCAATGGGCCGCTATGTGCTCAATGTTGGTGTGGTTGTCGTAGTGCTGGGCGCCCTGGGTGACAACTACGCCGTTGAGCTTGCACTCAGCGCCTTCGCCTTCCAACCGCACTTGCAGGTCGTGGCGACGAAGGGGGCCGCCAAATCCTACGCAGTGGCTCTGAAAGCGTGAGCTGCGTTGCTGTGTTACACCAGTGGCGCCGATGTGCTGCACGTTCTCGCCGCCCATACTCAGGCGGATGTTGGTAACGTTCGCACCTTCTGCAAGGGTAAACTCGGTTACAGAATTTACGAAAACCGCTTCCTGGCCGCTGGAAATATACTCTTCAACCAAAGTGATTTGGCTGTTGCGACCTGCGTCCACAAAAATGCGTGGGAAGGCGGATCCGCTGGCGTCTGCGGTCACCTCATGGATGATAAACAGAGGTTGATCAAGAACGGCATCCGGCTTCAGGCGAATTACCAGGCCGTCTTCAAAGCGTGCTGAGTTCAGACCTGCGAACTGCACGGCTTTGGTGTCGAGGGTCGTGTCCAGACGTTCAGCCAATTCGCTGGCTTCTGCATCGGACAGGTCGCCGAAGCGCTGGATAAGAATATTGTTCAGATCCGGATACTCGCTGGCTTCCCGCATCATCACGCCATTGATGAAAACCACCTTGTAGCCCGGCACGGCCAGTGCGCTGCCGGTCTTACCGTCGGTTGGCAGTGATGTAGCCATTTCGTCGGTCAGCTTCAGGTACTTGCTGGAATACTTCCAGTTTTCGGTTTTACGCGTCGGCAGAGGCATATCCACCAAGGCAGCGCCGCGCTGCTTGCGCAACGCGAGAAGGGGCTCAGGTAGCGCTTGGCCAGCCGGGTGCAGGAACGCGGTGGAAAGAAGAGTTGGTGCTGGTTTCATTCCGCGATCTCCTTAGTTGGCTGAGCTGGCTGCAGTTGCTTCATCCTTGATGCCAAGCCAAGCGTAACCGCGCGCTTCCAGCTCCAGAGCCAGCTCGCGACCACCGGATTTCACGATTTTGCCATCGGCCAGAACGTGCACGTAGTCCGGTACGATGTGATCTAGCAGGCGCTGGTAGTGAGTCACCATCAGGATTGCGCGGTCTTTTGCGCGTAAGGCATTCACGCCGTCTGAAACTACCTTGAGGGCGTCGATGTCCAGCCCCGAGTCGGTTTCGTCCAGAATGGCCAGCTTCGGCTGCAGCAATAGAGCCTGCATGATTTCGTTGCGTTTTTTCTCACCGCCGGAGAAGCCTTCATTTACGCCGCGCTTGAGGAATGCGGGATCCAGGTCTACCTGCTTTGAAACTTCCCGCGCCAGCTTCATGAATTCAGCCGCGTTCATTTCCGGCTCGCCCCTGTGGTGGCGCATGGCGTTCACAGATGTGCGCATGAACTGCAGGTTACTGACGCCCGGAATCTCTACGGGGTACTGAAACGCCAGGAACACGCCTTCTCGCGCCCGCTCTTCGGTTTCTTTCTCAAGCAGGTTGTCACCATTCAGAGTAACTTCACCTGAGGTGACTTCAAATGCGTCGTTCCCTGCGAGCACCTGGGAAAGTGTACTTTTGCCCGACCCGTTCGGGCCCATAATGGCATGTACTTCCCCGGCTTTGATTTCCAGGTTGATGCCTTTGAGGATCTCTTTGCCCTCAACGGAGGCGTGCAGGTTTTTGATGCTCAGCATTTGTAGGCTTCTCTCTATTTTAACCGTCTGAATTCTGTTTGCTTTTGCAATGCTTTGGGTTCGTGCCGTCTTAGCCGACGGACCCTTCGAGGCTCACCTCAAGAAGCTTGCCGGCTTCAACCGCAAACTCCATGGGAAGCTCCTTGAAAACTTCTTTACAGAAACCGTTCACGATCATGGAAACGGCCTGCTCCGGATCGATGCCACGCTGGCGGCAAAGGAACATCTGCTCATCGCTGACCTTGGATGTGGTGGCCTCGTGCTCCACGACCGCGGATTTATTCAGGCTCTCGATGTACGGGAACGTGTGCGCACCGCAGCGGTCGCCAATCAGCAGCGAATCGCATTGGGTGAAGTTGCGCGCGCCCTCCGCACGAGGGCCGAACTTGACCAGACCGCGATAGGCGTTGGAGCTTTTGCCGGCAGAAATCCCCTTGGAGATGATAGTGCTGGACGTGTTTTTACCCAGATGGATCATCTTGGTGCCGGTATCAGCCTGCTGGTAGTTGTGGGTGAGTGCTACTGAGTAGAATTCACCGACACTGTTTTCACCGCGCAGGATGCAGCTTGGGTACTTCCAGGTAATTGCCGAGCCCGTCTCAACCTGGGTCCAGGAAACTTTGGAGTTTTTGCCGATGCAGGCCGCGCGTTTGGTGACGAAGTTATAGATACCACCTTTGCCGTTCTCGTCGCCCGGGTACCAGTTCTGTACCGTGGAGTATTTGATCTGGGCGTCGTCCAGTGCGACCAGTTCTACCACCGCTGCGTGCAACTGGTTTTCGTCTCGCATGGGGGCGGTGCAGCCTTCCAGGTAGCTAACGTAGCTGCCCTCGTCAGCAATGATCAGCGTGCGCTCGAACTGGCCGGTATTTGCCGCGTTGATGCGGAAGTAGGTAGACAGCTCCATGGGGCAGCGAACGCCCTTGGGAACATAAACGAAGGTTCCGTCGGAGAAGACGGCGGCGTTCAGCCCGGCAAAGTAGTTGTCGGTGTGGGGCACAACGGAACCGAGGTATTTTTGAACCAGCTCCGGGTAGTCGCGCACAGCTTCCGAGATTGAGCAGAAAATAACGCCGGCTTTCGCCAGTGGCTCTTTGAACGTGGTGGCTACGGATACGGAGTCAAACACCGCGTCAACGGCCACGCCCGCGAGCTTCTCACGCTCGTGAAGAGGGATACCCAGTTTTTCGTAGGTCCTGAGGAGCTCGGGATCTACTTCATCGAGGCTCTGGGGCATGTCCTCTTTGCGCTTGGGAGCGGAGTAGTAGGAAATCGAGTTGTAATCGATTTTTGGATAGCCCACATGCGCCCAGTCAGGCTCTTTCATCTCAAGCCAGCGACGATAGGCCTTGAGGCGCCACTCCAACATGAATTCCGGCTCTTTCTTGATGGCAGAAAGGCGGGCGATAACGTCTTCATTCAAACCGGGCTCGAACGTATCGACTTCGATTTCTGTTACGAAACCGTGTTCGTATTCCCGTTTGATCAGTTCGTTCACCTCTTGGTCGGTGGTCGCCATGATCGTCGCTCCGTATTCTCTCTCGCGGGCTCTGAGGCCCTTTGGTTTGCCGGCAACCAGAGTGGGTTGCGGGAGGCTAATCTAATGCTTCTGGTACAGGATTGTACAATACCAGAGTAAATTAGTCAGGTATTAAATTATGGGAAAACCGATTATATCGCAATACACCCGTCAGAGGCTAAGCCTGACGGGCGCAGAGCGCTTGGGTATGAGTTTATACGGAGTGCAGGCTCGATGGGGCATCAGGCTTCGGGTGGCAGAATGCGGGTAAGGTAGCTGAGCTGCAGCGAATCGGGAGTGTGCGGCGGGCGGGGTATGCGAACAATGTGGCCACTGCCGGGGGCGCAATCCATAGCGACGCCGTTCAAATTTTCCATAATGGGTATCGCGAACAGCAGATTGCCGGATGGCGTGATCAGCTCAAGCTGGTCGCCAGGTGCGAACTTGTTCTTTACATTGATGGTCAGCCAATTGCCGTCATCATTGGTGATGGTGCCAACCACTTGCTGTGTGCCCAGATAGGACGAGCCCCTTTCGTAGGTCTGATATTCCTGAGGCATGTGGCGGCGCAGGAAGCCTTCGGTGTACCCGCGGTTGGATAAAGCTTCCAGCTCGTTCATCAGGCCCATGTCAAAAGCCTTGCCTGTTGCGGCCTCATCAATGGCGCGGCGATACACCTGGGTGGTGCGGGCCACGTAATAGGTGCTTTTGGTGCGCCCCTCTATTTTCAGCGAGTGCACACCCATTGCCGCCAGTTCCGCCACGTGCTGCACTGCGCGCAGATCCCGGGAGTTCATGATGTAGGTGCCGTGTTCATCCTCATAGGCGGGAATAAAGCTGCCTGGGCGGTTGGGCTCCTCCAGAAGGATTTCTTTCGGCTCGTAGCTCTCAACACCACTTTGGGGCACATCGCTGGTGGCCGAAGTGGCAATCAGGTCGCCGGTGTGATCGTGGGTATGCTGGACTTCCTTGTAGTCCCAGCGACAGGCGTTGGTGCAGGCGCCCTGGTTGGCATCCCTGTGATTCATATATCCGGAGAGCAGGCAGCGCCCGGAATAGGCCATGCACAATGCGCCGTGAACAAATACCTCCAGCTCCATTTGCGGAACCCGCTCACGGATGTCCCGGATTTCGCCGAGGGCGAGTTCCCGGGAGAGAATGACCCGGCTTATGCCTTGGCGGCGCCAGAATTCCACCGTCGCCCAGTTTACCGCGTTGGCCTGCACCGACAGGTGAATAGGCTGGTCCGGCCACTTTTCCCGAACCAGCATAATCAGGCCAGGGTCTGACATGATCAGAGCGTCTGGCTTGTATTCGAGCACCGGTTCCAGATCTCTCAGATAGGAGCGTACCTTGTCATTGTGGGGTGCTATGTTCGAGACCAGATAGAACTGTTTACCCAGAGTGTGGGCGCGCTGGATGCCGGCGCCCAGCGCCGCGGTGTCTTTGAAGCTGTTGTTACGTACCCGCAGGGAGTAACGCGGCTGGCCGGCATAGACCGCATCCGCGCCATAGGCGAACGCGGTTTCAAGGTGCTCGAGAGTGCCAGCGGGTGCCAGCAGTTCCGGGATAATCATTGGGGTGCTCCGGATAAATCGGTGGCTGGCTATTTTGCCGCAAGCTATTGCGCTTTCCCTTGACCCCGCTCAAACGTCTTATTGATTATTTTCAGCTAACATGTGTACGCTGTATGCCGGATCGAGTGGGTCAGTATTCATGAACAAGGAGAATCACAGAATGGGATTAGAGCCTCTGAGCCCAGAGGTGGTGCGGGTTTCACTGAGTAACAGAGTGAGTTCACTGATCAGTATTCAGCTTGCCCGTGGCAAGGTGGGTGTTGAAGTGGTGGCATCGCAGTTGCACATGAGCCGGTACACGCTTCACAAGAAACTGAAGCGCGAAGGATTAACCTTTGCCCGTCTGCTGGAAGATGTGCGCCGTAAGCAGGCGCTGACTTACATGCAGGATAAAACCAAGCCGCTGGTGGAGATTGCCGAGCAGCTCGGGTTTTCAGAATTAAGCGCATTCAGCCGGGCATTCAAACGCTGGATGGGCACTTCGCCGGCTGAATATCGCTCTGTCAGGCTTTCCTGATCATGTTCAGTGCTTCTTGAACACCAGCGTTGCGTTTGTGCCGCCGAAGCCAAAACTGTTGCTCATAACGAGGTCCAGGTTCTGGTTATCCATGCGCTCTCGCACAATAGGGTAACCCTCTGCGCCTTCATCCAGGTTCTCGATGTTGGCTGACGGTGCTATAAAACCTTCCCGCTGCATGATCATGCTGTAGATGGCTTCATGAACGCCGGCTGCGCCAAGAGCGTGGCCGCAAAGAGGCTTGGTTGAACTCAACGGCGGTATCTTGTCGCCAAAGGTCGTTTTCAGCGCTGTCAGTTCTGTAACATCGCCGGCCGGTGTGCTGGTGCCGTGGGTGTTAATGTAGCTGATCTCGCCATCCAGGTTTTTCATGGCCTGCTGCATGCAACGTATGGCGCCTTCGCCGCTGGGTGCAACCATGTCGGCACCGTCTGATGTCGCACCAAAACCAACCAGTTCAGCAAGAATGGTCGCCCCACGTGCTTCAGCGTGCTCCAGGGCTTCCAGCACCAGAGTGCCGCCGCCACCGGAGATAACAAAGCCGTCCCGGTCTTTGTCATAAGTGCGCGATGCCTTTTCAGGCGTATCGTTGTACTTGGTTGAAAGCGCACCCATGGCGTCAAACATCAGACTCAGGGTCCAGTGGATATCCTCGCCGCCGCCGGCAAGCATGACATCCTGGCGCCCCAGGGCAATCTGATCTGCAGCATGGCCAATAGCGTGTGCGCTGGTGGCGCAGGCTGAGGTGATGCCGTAGTTGATGCCGGTAATGCCAAACGCCGTTGAGATGGTGGCGTTGATTGAGCTGCCCATGGTGCGGGGCACGCGATAAGGCCCAACGCGGCGAATGCCTTTGGCGCGGTGGGTGTCGATCGCATCAAGAAGCTCAACAGTTGACGCGCCGCCGGTACCAAATACGGCTCCGGTGCTGTTAGCTGTGAGGTGCTCCTTGGTCAATCCAGCCTGCTCAATGGCTTCGCAGGCCGCGAGATAGGTGTAACCTGCAGCCGGGCACATGAAGCGCAGAAGCTTGCGGTCGATCAAATCCGGCAAATTCAGATTGATCTGGCCACATACATGGCTGCGCAGACCATTATCACGGGCTTCTTCGCTGAAGCCGATACCGGGTAAAGACTCTCTCAGGGAGCGAGTTACTTCTTTCTGATTGGTGCCGAGGCTGGAGACAATCCCCATACCGGTGATAACAACACGCCGCATCTTGTTAGCTCCTAAAAATCATCGGTGGAAGTGAATACGCCAACCCGCAGGTCTTTGGCTGTGTATATTTCTTTGCCATCCACTTCCATACGTCCGTCGGCAATCGCCAACGTAAGTTTACGCTTGATCACACGTTTGATGTCGAGGTGGTAGCGCACAATTTTATTAGTGGGCAGAACCTGGCCGGTGAATTTCACTTCTCCGGCGCCCAGCGCGCGCCCTTTGCCTTCGCTGCCGCCCCAGGCCAGATAGAAGCCTACCAGTTGCCACATGGCATCAAGGCCGAGGCAGCCTGGCATAACGGGGTCGTCGACGAAATGAACTTTAAAAAACCAGAGATCCGGATTGATGTCCAGCTCTGCCACCAGGCTGCCCTTTCCGTAAAGGCCGTCGTCGGTTCCCACGTGGGTGACACGGTCCACCATCAGCATCTCATCTATGGGCAGCCGCGTGGCGCCCGGGAAAAGTTTGCCATGACCACACTTAATCAGGTCTTCTTTGTCAAAATGATCCGGGTTCATAGTGCCATCGTCTCTGTTACAGAATGATTTATTGTCACTTTAGCTGTTATTTCGCGAGTCGCTATTGACCATTAGTGGATGATTAACGTTTAAGCGGCGTAGTTGCAAGTGGCAAATGCTCGTCAAAAGGCGGAATTCAGAATAGAAAAAAGGGCTGGTTCTCCACGACCCAGCCCTTTTTAAATTGCGTCAGAGTAAGTTGCGCCAAGCCCTCAGCCCGGGCGGCCGTCAGGTCTGGGACTTGCAAGTATTTTGGTGTAGCGCACCAGAAACATGCCGTAGGCGAAAATCCAGAGCAGGCTGCTGCTGCCGATCCCTGGATGCCAGGGAAAAAAATCAAACGCGGTAAGCACGCGAATCAAAGCCGCTAACTGAATCGAAATAAACGCGATAACCATACCTTTGGGCAGCACCAGAGGCCGGCCAGTGTGGCCAAGGGTCACTCGGGCGATGACTCCCAGAATAAGACAGCTGATAGCGCCTGTGCCCGCCGCATGGCTCCAGGCGTTGGATGGCCAGCCCGCGAAAAGCGTGCCCGCGAGAAGGTACAGGGAAATTGGCACCCAGAGAATGGACAGGTGCAGAACCCACAGCAGGGGGTCCTTGCGAGCCAGCCAGCCTTTCCAGTTGACCAGGCGAACGAGCATGAGCGTGCCGGCTACGATTGCCAGGATCCCAGTGAGAGTTTGCCAGCCTGTCACCAGTGATGCGGTAAGCAAAATCATCGAGAACAGCGTTGCCATATCCAGCGCCGGAATGGTTTTTACGGCGGCGGCATCCAGCCCATGCTGGCGCAGCCAGCCCGTTGTGAACGCGGGGGTGATGCGCCCACCCACAATACTGATAAGTGCCATAGCCATAATTAACGCGCCATGGCTGAAGGCCATATCCAGACGAGTAACAAAGCCTATTTGCATCAGCCACAGCAAGCCCAGAACGACCAGAATCATAAGCTGACGCTTTTGCTTTGCGTGCCAGACACGCCATCCGGCATCCAGCATTACCAACGGAAGGAAAGCCAGATTAAAACCTTGAACCAACCAGTCCGGCAAATCAGCTCCGAAGGCCAGAAGCAGGCGCCCGATCAGCCATACACCCCACAGCAACACCAACCGGAAGCCGTGAGTACGCTCAGTCTGAGTCCATACGCAGACGGCGGTCAGCAAAAAACCGGCGATGGCGGCAGACAGAAAGCCGAACAGCATCTCGTGCTGGTGCCAGAACAGCCCTGGCATAGCGAGGGGCAGGTTGATGACACCGGTTACCTGCAAAACCCACAGAGGGACGACCAGCAGCGCCAGCAGCGTCATCGACAGAAAGAAAATGCGGAATGGATAGCCGAAAAGCTGACTGACACTGGCGGAATTGGCCTGAGCGGATGTAGGAATAGCCTGCATGTTGGTTCCTGCTAATACATATATGTTAGTTATATGTTAAACGCATGCGGCCAGAAATAACATACCCGGTTGGTGGTATCTTTGCGTACAATGCCGCTATCGTTTTGATTCACAATGGAATGATTTATGAGCACATACGTGATCCTGAAAACCCTCCACATGTCCACAGCCTACCTGACGGTCATTCTGTTCACGCTAAGGCTGCTGATGGATGCCGTGGGAAGACCCGGTTGGCGTCAGACGCCACTGCGCTGGATTCCCCACGCCAACGACACTGTATTGCTGGTCGCAGCTATCAGTCTGCTATTTGTTGGCGGCTGGAACCCGCTGGAACAAGGCTGGATTCTGGCCAAAATCGTGTTGTTGCTGGGCTACATCGCTGCCGGGCTGTTCGCATTGAGAGTTACCGTATCACGCCCCGTGCGTGTTGTTGCAGCCGTTCTGGCCTTGCTCCAGGTGTCATTCATCTTCCACCTTGCGATGACCAAACCCGTTCTGTTCTGATTTGGTGTAGCTTATTAGCTCGGCCAGTTGGCCCTGCACCTCTCGAAGCTGGCGCGTAATTTCATCGCGCTCATCGTGAGCCTGCCGGGCCTGCTGAGCGTTCTGCTCCTCGCTCATGACCTCCAGAATCGCGCCGATCATCATGTTCAGAAAAACAAACGCGGTCAGAAAAATAAAGGTCAGGTAGTAGATCCAGCTTAGTGGGTATTGCTCCATGGTCGCGTACATCACGTCGGTCCAGTCCTCGAACGTAGCCACCCGGAACAGCGTGAGCATCGATATCGCGACATCGCCCCATAGCTCGCCGTCAACGCTGGCAAAGAACATCGACCCCATCGCCGCATAGATATAGAAAATGATAAACATCAGAAGCGCGATATAGCCCATGCGCGGAATGGCTTTGAGCAGAGAATTGATCAGGAAGCGCAGCTCAGGCACCACCGACACCAGACGCAACACCCGGAAGACCCGCAACAACCGACCCAGCAAGACGGCCTCAGAGTTGTCGAGAGGGATAAGGCTGCCAACCACGACAAGTGTGTCAAACAGGTTCCAGCCGTCCATCAGGAAGCGCCGTCTGGCCGGGCTGGCCGCAAAACGGAACAGAATCTCGATCAGAAAAAACAGCGTGATAGCCGTATCCATCACGCTCAGTGATTGCTCTACCAGGGGCGGCAGATCATAGGTCTTGGCGCCAATGGTCAAAGCGGAAAGAATGATAATCGCGATAACCACGCCCTGAAAGAGCGTGCTCGACTCAATTCGGCGTAATTGGTTGAAGCCGGCAACGGAGGACATTTCCGGGGACATGGTTTTTACTGCTCCAGATAAAATCGGGTTTGTGGATTCTAATGGCCCGGTCAGCGCTGGAACAGTGTTGTTACAGAGATTTCAAGAAACGTACATCAGTCTTCACTTTTTAATGGAGAACCTGCGCCGCTACTTTGGCTGTGTTTTCGGTTCATCGGGTAGAACAATTGCGGTGATGCCAGTTCCGGCAAATCGGTCTGCTCCTTATTCGCGGCCCATTCGACGCGCTCAGCTGAACGAATGGCGTAATGCATCCAGGCCAGTGCGGCGGCAGCAATGATGAACATCAGCATAAAGCAGCTCTGCCAGATACCGGTAAAGTCGTTCAGAACGCCGAATGTCAGTGGCAGGATAAAACCGCCGAGCCCGCCAATCATTCCGACCACGCCACCGACAGCGCCAACATGCATTGGGTAGTAGACCGGTATGTGTTTGTATACGGCGGCTTTACCGAGGGACATGAAAAAACCCAGGGTAAAAATCAGCGCCACGAACACTGGCAAGCTCATTTCCAGCCTGAAGCGTACGTCGCCTTCGATTCCGTGTACCACGTAATCCGTAGGCGGATAGCTCAACAGGAATGTGCAGACAACCGATGCGATAAACGTCCAGTACATCACACGCCGCGCGCCAAAGCGGTCGGACATCCAGCCCCCCAGAATGCGGAACAGTGATGCCGGAATAGTATAGAGCGCGGCGATCATGCCGGCTGTTCGAATGTCCAGACCGTAAACGCCAATCAGATAGTGTGGCAGCCAGAGCGCCATAGCCACGAAAGCCCCGAACACGAAAAAGTAGTAAAGCGAAAAGCGCCAGACCCGTGGATCCCTCAGCGGCTCCATTTGCTCCATAAACGAACGTTGCTGCTCGTTGTCTTTACGACCGGCAGAAACCGGATCTTCTTTTGCCAGCAGGATAAAAACAACGCCCATAACCGCCAGCACCGACGCATAAATCTGCGCGGTAGCCTCCCAGCCCAGCGCCACCAGCAAAAAGGGCGCGCCGAAGTTGGTTACAGCGGAACCGACGTTGCCTGCGCCGAAAATGCCCAGAGCCGTGCCCTGACGGGCGGGTTCAAACCAGGCGGCGGTATAGGCCACGCCTACGATAAAGGCGCCTCCGGCCAGGCCAACGCCAAGGGCTCCAACGAGAAGCATCGGATAGGTAGTGGCAAAGGTCAGCAGGTAAACACAGGCTGCAGTGGTCAGCATGAGTATGCCAAACACCCAACGCCCGCCGTAACGATCGGTCCAGATACCAAGGAACAGCCGGCTGATTGAACCGGTCAGGATGGGTGTGGCCATAAGCAGGCCAAGCTGAGTGTCTGAAAGGCCCAGGTCTTCCGCAATGCGGATGCCGATAATGGAAAAAATCGTCCAAACCGCGAAGCAAAGCGTGAACGCCAGTGTGGAAAGGCCAAGTGCTCGATGCTGCTGTGGTTTGGTTGGCAAGATCATTGTGGCGGCGTTCCTTGTCTGCATTTAACGACCTGTGTTTATGGTCTTTGTAACAATATCAAAACCCGGTTTTTTGGGGTGAGGGCAATGGAGGTACCTCTAGCGGGATGGCCTGGTGGTAGGCGTTGGCGGGGATTCTATGGGAGGGAGTACAGCCCTGATTGCACTGGTGGGGTACCTGCTCCGTATTTTGATTTTAATCAATTATGCATGGGTGTGGAGTGTGGGCTAATGCTGACCAATATCAATTGGCGCGCTGCGTTTGCGTGGCATTACCGCCACCGGAGATTGCTATGAAAATTATGATTGCCTACGACGGCTCCAGGAACGCAAAGCTGGCCCTGGTCCAGACGATTACGATGTTTCGCGAACTGAAACCGCAGATTGCCCTGGTGGCTGTAGCAGAAAACCCCAGAGACATCACCGCCGGAAACGAAGACATGTTTCAGGAGGAGCTGGCTGAGCTGAAGCAGCATCTTGTTGATGCACAGGTGGTTTGCGAGAGAGAGGATATTGCCTCAGAAACACTGCTTCTGGAGGGCGATGCCCGCAAGATGCTGCTTTATGCCGCGGAGAAGAAGATCAAGCCCTGCATGCTTGTCATCGCTCGTCACAGTGACGAGGTGGACGGCGGCCTGATCGCCCGTTCGCTGAACTACTTCGTGGATGAACTGGATTACATGACGTTCGGCAAGGTCAGCTCGTTTCTTGCGCGCCGTGTCCAGTGCCCGTTACTTATCCTGCCCAGCTGCTAACAGCCGCTGGCACTGAAAGAACTGAGAGCCCACGGAGGCTTAAATGAAAGTCGCAGACGTATTCGGTTTCAAGAATCCAGAGATCAAGGCCCTGCACCTGACCTGGATTGCGTTTTTTATCACATTCTACGTGTGGTTCAACATGGCGCCGCTGGCGTCCAGCATGCTCAAGAGTGTCGACTGGCTGACCCCGGACGACCTGCGCCTGTTCGCCATCTGTAACGTGGCACTGACGATCCCCGCGCGCATCCTTGTGGGTATGGCTCTTGACCGCTTTGGCCCGCGTCGGGTGTTCTCTATATTGATGGTGTTGATGTCCATTCCGGCCCTCACCTTCGCGTTTGGCGACACCATGACCCAGCTGCTGGTCAGCCGTCTGGTGCTCAGCTCCATCGGCGCCAGCTTTGTCGTGGGTATCCACATGACAGCCATGTGGTTCAAACCCCGCGATATCGGCTTTGCCGAGGGTTTCTACGCAGGCTGGGGTAACTTCGGTTCCGCCGCGGCGGCACTGACTCTGCCTACCATTGCTCTGCAGATGTACGGCGGCGATGACGGCTGGCGCTGGGCCATTGCCCAGAGCGCTATCGTGATGGCGCTATACGGCGTTTACTACTGGTTTGCTGTTACCGACGGCCCTGTAGGAACCGTTCACCGCAAGCCACGCAAAGCGACCGCTCTGGAGGTCAGCACCTGGGGCGATATGGTAAAGCTGATTCTGTGGACCATTCCCCTGATTGGCGTTCTGGCAATCCTGGTATGGCGCATTGAGAACATGGGCTACCTGAGCGTGACCGGTGCGATTATCGCCTACGCAGTCATCGTTGCGATCGTGTGCTACCAAATAGCGCAGATTCTGCGGGTGAATCTGCCTATCCTGAAAAAAGGTGTTCCGGAAGACGACAAGTACCCGTTCAACAGTGTTGCTGCGCTGAACAGTACCTACTTTGCCAACTTTGGTGCGGAACTGGCGGTGGTCTCCATGTTGCCAATGTTTTTTGAGCAAACCTGGAGCCTGAGTGCTGCTGCCGCAGGTATGGTTGCCGCTTCCTTCGCTTTCGTGAATCTTGTTGCCCGCCCCATGGGTGGCATGGTTTCCGACCGCATGGGTAACCGTCGTTTCGTGATGCTCAGCTACATGTTTGGTATTGCGGTTGGCTTCGCGCTGATGGGCCTTCTCAACTCCAGCTGGCCGCTGATCATTGCTGTGGCTATCACTGTGTTTACGTCCTTCTTTGTGCAGGGCGCGGAAGGTGCAACCTTTGGTATTATCCCATCGATCAAGCGCCGCCTTACCGGGCAGATTTCAGGTATGGCGGGTGCGTACGGTAACGTAGGTGCAGTGGTTTACCTGACTATCTTTACCTTCGTAACACCTAGCCAGTTCTTCTTCATCATTGCTGGCGGCGCCTTCGTGAGCTGGGTGCTGTGCATGATGTGGCTGAAAGAGCCGGAGTCCGGTTTTGCGGAAGAGTACGAGGTGTCCTCAGTAGACCTTCAGATCGAAGACGAAGAGCGCAAGCGCCAGGCAGCACTCGGCAAGGCGTGATGCTGAAGTAGTAAAGCTAGAACCCAAGCCCCGCCGGGAGTGATCCCGGCGGGGCTTTTTTGGCTAGCGCAGGCGGGTCACTTAGCCGGCTCGGCACCAAGCCATGCCCAGGCATCCTCTTCCCGGTCTGCCGGGAAAGTCCGCATGTCGATATCGGGGAAAAACGGATTCATGGTATCAATGACCTTTCGCATCCAGCCAGGTGCCCCGACAATGGCGTACCGTTCGACCTTTTCCATAGCAGATAGCTTCATTGAGAAGAGACCGCTCTGCATGAGGATGGACGGGTCGAAGCCACCGAAATGCTTCATCCGGTTGAGCAGCCGCACTTTGCTTTGACCCGCAAAGAAGTCTTCCAGTTTCCTGATCACGCCGGGCATTTCCTCTGATGACATTACGCCATCAACCTCAAAGGCGAGTACGTTGTCCTCGGTGGTTGGCAGAAATCGGATGGCGGCCCCCTTGCTCATAGGTGCCGCGGAGATGTCCGCTGCCCATACCAGTGCCTCGTCACTCCGGCTGGATGGGAAAACCCTCATGTCTAACACCGGGAAGAGCTGTTGCGCAAAAGAGACAATCGTTTGCGGCCACTCTTTATCTGACACCAAAGCACAACGGTTCAGCTGGCTTGTGTGGCTGAATAACTCCATGTCAGCCTTGGCGCCTTCAACCAAGGCGTTTGCACTCATGTCAGAAAGCATGGTGAGATCAACGTAAATGCCAATCTGCGGGTGCTGTTGCAGCTTTTTTTCAAAAATACTCTGATATTCCCGGATGCCTTCACCGGTCAGCTTTCCATCGAGCGCCAAGGCAATGACATGATCCGGGGCCGAGACTTGTCTCAACATTGTGCTGTCCTCGTTTCGATTGAGTTTTCTGTGCTCCTTTAGAGAAGTGTAAGCCACCCGGGATTATTTGCCCGGGATCAGTCTCGCCTATAGAAAAAGCCCGCCGGGGAGAACCCCGGCGGGCTTTTTTGTTTACCTGGTGTGTTCTGAAGGGTGCTTACGGGTTCTTGATGTACGCATCTTTGCGCAGGTAGAACCACCAGTTCACCACCAGACACAGGGCATAGAACACGGCGAAGCCATACATGGCGACTTCCGGAGTTCCTGCCTGGATCTGCTGGCCCAACAGCTTGGGCGCGATGAACGCACCGTAGGCGGCGATGGCGCTGGTCCAGCCCAGTACCGGGCCTTTCTGCTGCTGGTCAAAAATGTAGCCAATGCTGCGGAAGGTGGAGCCGTTGCCGATGCCGCTGGCAGCGAAGATCACGACAAACAGAATCATGAATACCACGAACAGGCTGTTGGGGTCGGTGGAGTTGTAGGCCAGCATCATTACATAACCAGTGGCCACGGAAGCGACGACCATGATGGCGGAGATGATCTGGGTGACAATGGAGCCACCTACCTTATCGGAAATCCAGCCGCCCACGGGACGAATCAGAGCGCCCACCAAGGGTCCGATCCACGACCAGGTCAAAGCACTTGGTGCATCCGGATTCACCACACGGGTAACGGTGCCGTCAGCAGCCACGTCCATCATGTTACCGAAAATAACGCTGATGGACAGGGGCAACGCAGCAGAGAAGCCAATGAAGGTGCCGAAGGTCAGAATGTACAGCACGGTCATGGACCAGGTGTGCTTGTTGCTGAAGATCGCAAACTGGTTTTTGATGTTGGGCTTGATGTCGCCGGGGATCAGGCGCAGCAGAACCACAGTCAGAACGATGGTCAACGGCAGAGCCAGCCACATGCTCATGATGCTGAGCGCCCAGACTCCTATGATGGCCGCGAGCATGCCCACGCCATAAAGCCCCAGAATTTTGCTGAAAGCCGAAACCGGACTGCCCGGGTTCGGGGTAACGACTTTCAGGTTGTTCATGCCGAACCAGCCAGCGAACGCCAGCGGAATCAGGAAAACCAGCCAGATGAAACCGGCGTTCTGAATCCAGGTGTCGGTGCCGGCTTCAATACGGCCAATCAGCGTGCCACTGGGGGATTGAAGCGCCAACGGATCACCGGCCAGAGCGCCGAAAATGCCGACTGTCATCACCAGTGGTATTACCACTTGCATGGTCGTAACACCAAAGTTGCCAAGGCCGGCGTTCATTCCGAGTCCGTAGCCCTGTTTGCTCTTTGGATAGAAGGAGCTGATGTTGCTCATGGAGCAGGCGAAGTTGCCGCCACCGATACCGGAGAGTAGCGCAAGAGCCTGGAAAACAATGAACGGCGTGTCTGGATTCATCAGGGCAATGCCGGTGCCCGCAGCGGGGATCATCAACAAGGCCGTGGTCAGGAAGATGGTGTTACGGCCACCGGCAATCTTGATCATGAACGACGCCGGTATCCGCAAGGTGGCGCCAGACAGACCGGCAATGGCCGAGAGGGTGAAAAGCTGTTCAATGCTGAAGGCGAACCCCAGGTTCTTCATCTGGGTGGTGATCATTCCCCACATCAGCCATACCGCAAACCCCATCAACAGGCTGGGAATGGATATCCACAGGTTGCGGGAAGCAACGTGTTTGCCTTCCCGTTCCCAGAACTCTTCACTTTCGACATCCCAGTGCTCAATGTCGGCGTTGGTTTTAGCCATAACAGTACTCCTCGGTTAGCGTGCCCTGTGCCGCATTGGGCGCGGTTTCAGGGCTTCTCGACGCCATTGTGCAAAGTGAAGCACCCGTTCAATCATGATATATATCAAGGCAAAGGTTGTGTGGGCAGGGGTGTATTAAAGGCCCTTCAAAACGCAAGAGTTTATGGTGTTTAAATCTTTATTTTTCAAAGGGATGCAGGGGTAATATCACCATGTGGGTAACCGTTGTGGCGATTGGCGCAGGAGAGGTAGCCACTCATTTCCTGCGGTTTTTCGCATGCTTAGCGAGAATGAAGAGCCTCAGGGTTACCCACAAATAGGCCAGTGCCCAGAAGCTGGCCGAGAACCATAGCAACGCAGGTTCGCTGAATGGTGATTCGCCGGCCATAAACCGAGAGGTAGCAGCTCCAAGGACCAGTGCTGCGATGGGAAAGACTTCCGCGGCAGCAGGTGCTTTGCGATGGCTTCGCTGCCAGGCCAAACGAAGCATCACGCTGGTAGATAAGGTGCCCAATGCTCCGATGGTAATCAGGTGCAACGAAGGGGCCAGCGCTGTGCCGCCTAGCAACGCAATACCGGTAGCGAGTGCGCCAACGGCGAGCCAGAGATAACCCACCGCCAGAACCAGCAAATCCGGTCGCTCCGGGCATAGCCAGAGCTTCCAGCGCAGGGTGCGCAGGATGATCAGCCCTGAGGCGATCACCAGCAGACCGCCGGTGATCGTGTTTGCCATGGGAAACGCCACCAAAAAAACCGAGCAACCCAATACAGCAATCAGCATGCCCTCGATACGCGGCTGAACGCGCGCCTCCAGAGGGACGCCTTTCTTTTCCAATGTACCTGCGACCGCCGGCGCAATGATCCGCCCTCCCATAAACGTCATCAGCAACAGGAGCCCCAAGATGGCCGAATGCATGAGCTTGAACGGGCCAGGCCACCAGGGTGTGTGCGGCAAATTCACTGCCGTAGAGAGCCAGAAAGCGACCGCAAGCAAGCAGATCAGCAGGATGAGAGGGCCGACCATCTTGTTGCGCCATTTTTTTGCAGCGTTAAAGCGCGGCACCACATGCCAGGCGAGCAGCAGAGCAAATGCAGGGCCCAGAAGCTGGGCCAGGAGGGTGTCCGGAAAGAAAATCCAGCTCAGTCGTGCTGCCAGCCAGAGAGCAAAAAGCGGATAAAGCACCGCAGCAGTTTGAGGGCCGAGGGTGTACCCCGCCACCAGGGCCAGCGCAAAACCGAAAATCAGCTCGTGCCCATGCCCAGCACCAAGCAGCCCCGCTGGCCAACCGGTTCCGGACCACACTGCCCACACAGAAAGCGGAACCGATATTGCAGCCAGCAGGCTTGCGGCAGGGAAAAACAGCCAAAACGCCTGAGACTTTTGCTTACGCCTGTTGTCTGACTTGTTCAAGATCATCCCGGTCAATTGACGGTTTGGCGTGAGGCGCCTAAAAAGAATAAATGAAAGCCATAATAATATTGCAGACGCAGTCCCGTGAGGCAAATGTCTCCGCCAGAGACAAAGGAGATCCATCATGAACGTTTCAAGCTTGCTTAAACTGCCGTTTTCCAGCAATGGAGGTTGGGGCGAACTTCAACGCAGACAGCTTTCCATACCCATGCTCGCGTGGTTCATTGTGGTACCCATGTCGCTTTTGCCGCCTGTGATGCTTTACTACGCCGGAACCCATTACGGTGATGACTTCATTGCGGGGTTCGCAGGTAAGGAGTGGCGCTTCATTACCACCATTCTCTTTCTTGCAGAACTGCTGACGTTCTTTGTGATGGGATGGCTGATTCATGCGGTGGCGGAAAGTCACAAACTCGAAGTCAGTTACAACAACGCCTATCTGCTTGCCGCCATTGCACCACTGCCACTTTGGCTGTCGTCGCTGGCGTTGCTCGTGCCCTCCGTGGCATTCAGTGTAATCGTCGTTCTGGCCGCGATGGCGCTGTCGTGTACTCTGGTTTACCAAGGCCTGAGATCCGTCTGCGGTCGCACTCAGGACGACGTTCTCACCATGTCCGCGACCTATACCGTTATGGCGGCCTCGCTGCTCGCCTGGGTTCTCCTGCTGGCTATGGTTTGGGCATATTAAAGATCTCTGTTTAATAAAGCAGAAAACAAATTTGTAAAGATTTGAAAGTGTGTAGAATGCCCCGTGGACTGATTAAATTCTGTCCATAATAGTTCCGGTTTGTGGTGGGTGAGCTTTCAGGAAATGAGCTTGTCGTTCCACCCCAACCATCCGAATCCGATTAACAATCAAAGTTGCCGGTTCATGTGGCATGGATGGCCGAATAATGGGTTTGCGCCCTAAGATGGATTTTGAATGTGAAAAACACATTGCCGGGGTTTGTCGTTTCCGGAATTTTGCTCGCCTGCCTTTTGTCACAGACTGCGCTGGCTCAGTCTGTCGAGCAAATTGGGGAAACTGTCCGGAAACAGCAACTGGAGATTCGTGAAGAACAGGACAAACTGCAGCGCGAAAAGCTTCAGCGTGAACTGGATAATGATTTTCAGCAGTTGGCTCCACCCTCACCAAAATCGCCCGAGCCTGAGACTGTCGGCCCTTGCTTCGACATCACCTCCATCACGTTTCACGGGATTCAGGACTTACCGGATGATCTGATCAATGAGGTCGAGCTAAAGGCCCGGCCTTTTCTTGATCAGTGCCTCGCACTCGCCCAGCTTTCCGATCTGATTGAACAACTGAACAGGCTATTCCTGGAACGTGGCCTGGTAACAACGCGAGCCTTTCTGCCTGAGCAGTCGCTTAATGACGGTGAGCTTCAGGTTCGTATTGTGGTGGGTGAAATTCAGGGCTATCAATCCGATTCGCTGACGCCCCGCAATATCCAATGGGCGTTCCCGCTTAACGCTGGCGATGTTCTTAACCTCCGCGACATGGAGCAAGGGCTTGATCAGATAAACCGGCTGCGCTCCAACAACGCAACGATTGATATGTTGCCCGGCAATAAACCGGGCCAAACGATGGTTAACGTAAAAAACAACCAGGACTTCTGGCTCGGTGCGCGGATGTCTCTGGAGGGCGACAGCATCCAACAGGGCGACGACTATCGCGGTAGATTGGATGTGTTTGCGGATGACCTCCTGGGAATAAACGATGCCTTGATTATCAATGGTAATCAGGCACTGGCGGAGCGATCCCACTCAGAATCCTATGGTTATGGAGTCGATTACTCATTTCCGTGGCGCTACAACCTGTTCACGCTCAGTGGTAACCAGTTCAAATATGAAAACGTGGTGCAGGGCACCAACCGAACGTTTGTCGTAAGTGGCGACAGCCAGGTCATTGATGCCAATGCAAACCGGACGCTATACCGGGGGCAGAGCACCAAGCTCGACGGACTGGTTGGCCTCTCTGCCAAAAAGACAAATAACTATATTGAGGACGCCCGTATCGATGTTTCCAGTCGTCAACTGTCGATTGGACGTGTCGAGCTTCGAATCAAGCAGTTTATTGGTCAGGGCATGACAGCCTTCGCCAGCCTGGCGGCGGAGCATGGTTTGCGAATTCTAGGCGCCGATGATGACAGGCAGGGCGGATTTCCAGACGATGCCCAGTTTCGGAAGTACCGTTTCTATGGTGCTCTCAATAAGCCGCTCTGGCGCTGGAGTGTCGGGTTAACGGGGCAGTACCAGTACAGCCCTGATCGATTGCCGGCGTCCGAGCAAGCCCTTGTCGCCAGTTCTTCATTAATCACCGGTTTCAGCGACTTCAGCCTTGCTGGCGATAGCGGCGGCTGGCTAAAGCTGGACATTGGCAGCCCCTATGTTGCGCTCGGCTTCATGCCCGGCTTTCACACCAATCTGGCGTTTTCCATTCTGAAGGGGTGGGTGCCTCATCGTTCCGATAGCCAACCTCAGCATGGCTCTGCCAGCGCGGCCGAGATCGCGTTCAGGGTTGTGGGGCAAGGCCTGTCGCTGAATCTTCGGGTTGGTAAGCGGCTTGAAGCCCCGTCTTACAACCAGATAAAAGCGGATGTTCCCGACGTCGGGCTGACTCTGTCTTACAGCATTTAATCATTGTTCATACCAGGAAGTAGAACTGTGAAAACCTATTACCGCCCTCTCAGCATCTTTCTCGCCCTTCACATGGCGTTTGCGCCCTTGTATGGGGTTGCCGCAGGCCTGACAGTCGATGCCAACGCGCCGGTGTCGCAACAACCCACGCTTGATCACGCCGGGAACAACGTACCCATCGTCCAGATTACTCGCCCAACCGGTGCGGGGGTCTCAATGAACCGATACGGGAATTTCAATATCGGCGGGGAAGGCCTGATACTGAATAACGCCAGTCAGATTACCCAAACCCAGCTTGGTGGCTATGTAGAGGGTAATCCCAACCTGCATGGCGGTGCAGGTGCTGGTCTGATCGTCAATCAGGTGGGCGGCAGGCTGCCCTCTGAACTCAGAGGCTACGCCGAAGTTGCAGGGCGCAGTGCCGAGGTCATTATCGCGAATCCGAATGGTATCACCTGCGATGGCTGTGGCTTTATCAATACCCCCAGAGGCACGTTGACCACTGGCGTTGCCGGGCTCAGAAGCGATGGCAGTCTGGGTGATATCAGGGTCAGCCAAGGGCAGATTCGAATTGATGGCAAAGGGATCAACGCAGGGAATATTGACCGGCTGGATCTGCTTGCGCGCGCTATAGATGTCAATGCGAATCTCCACGCGCGCGATCTTAATTTGGTGACTGGCAGCAATACCATTAACTACGGCACGCTTGAAGCAGAAGCGATCAAAGGCCAGGGAGAGTCGCCCCGTGTCGCTCTGGATGTGTCCGGCTTGGGTGGAATGTATGCGAACCGCATCTTCATGGTGGGCACTGAGAAGGGTCTAGGTGTCAATAGTGACGGCGTAATGGCGGCGTCTACCGGGGCGCTTCAGCTCTCGGCTGATGGTCAGTTGACCAATACGGGGCAAATCGTAGGACGCCAGCTCGCAATAACAGTCGATTCACTGAAAAACTCAGGTCAGTTGCACCAGTTGGGGGAAGGAAGTGCGCGGTTTGACGTCAGTGGTGCCTTTACAAACCAGGGCACAGTATTGGCTGGCGGCGAAAAGACAACCATCACTGCGGCCAGCCTCGACAATACAAACGGAGCATCCATTGGCCAGGCAAGCACCGGCAAGCTGGCGCTGGATATAGCAGGGTCAGTCAATAATAAAGGGCAGCTTGCCGGTAACGGGGATGTCAACATAAGCGCCGCTCAGATTGACAATCAGCAGGGATCGGTTCTTGGCGCGCAGACATTGTCGGTTCAAGCGGATACTTTGAACAATCGCAGCGGCGAGTTGGCTTCACTGCACACGCTGAAAGTAGACGCGTCGGATATCGACAACGGGACTGGGTCGATCAAAGCGAATGACCGGCTCGAACTGGCAACGCAGGCCTTCACCTACGAAGGCGAGATCGATTCTGCCTCTATCGCTATTGCCAGCACCGGCCCCGTAACCGTAAACAGCACCGACGACTGGCGAACAAGCGGCGACCTGGAAATCAGCACTTCAGGCGATGTTGATCTGAAAGGAAAGCTCCAGACCGCAGGTAACCTAAAGGTTGGTGCTGCCGGACTATCCATTGGCTATCAGGGATTGGCTGCAGCACAAGGTAATGCCGACGTTAATCTCAGTGGCACACTTGAAAACAGAAACCGGCTCAGCGCGGGCCAGGATCTTGTTATCGAGGCGAGCCGGGTTGATAACTACAAGGAGTTGGGAGGACGCCGGGCAACGATCTCTGCCGGTCGAATTGCTAACCGGGGCTTGCTCTTTGGCCTGGACAGCCTCGATCTTCATGCCGATTACATTGAAAACGGAATCGGAGGGCTTTGGAACACCAGCACGGACACCGCTGAAATCTATACATTCGGCGATCTCACGATGGCAGGGCGTGATGCCGGTACCCGGGCACGGGTGATCCGGAATCATCAGGGGCTGATGCGCGCCGAGGGCGATATCACTGTCAATACCGACAGCCTGGAGAATCTCGGCGACTGGACGTCCGCTGGCACGGTAACTCAGACCGGGCCTTACGAATACAGCGAAAGCCCTGCTTGCTTTGCAGATCCGCGCCGGTGCATGAGCAAGTACGAACGGACCTTTAAAACGCGGACCGTGAAAGAAGTCACTCTGGTGCAGGATCATTCCCCGGCCAGCCTGATCGCGGGCGGGCGCCTGGCTGGCCATGCCACTAATCTGACCAATCGCTACAGTTACATCGGTGCTGGTGAGGCAATCGCCTTGGAGGGTGATGTTCTCAACAATACAGCCGCTATTGACGAAGTTGATGTTACAACCACCCGCAATAGCCGTTATTGGAAAAAGATTTCCAAAGGGCCGTTTGGCACCAATCATAAAAATGTGATTCGCAATGACCCTAAAACCGTCATCAAGTCTACAGAGAACTTGACCCTGGCGGGCGCCACGATTGAGTCCGCCGGCAATGTTAGCCTGAACTTTGCAGGAGAAATCAATAACGGCACGCTGACGGATCACGTTTCTGCGGTCAGCCAGACTGGCCTGTCTGCTGCACCGGATACCACCACACTGGGTGGCAGTGGTGTTTCCGTGAACACGGGAGGCTTGAATGGGGCTGTTGTTGATCCACTTGCACAAGACAACTTCCACCTGCCTGATGGCTCAGGCCTCTTTGCCATTAACGACAATCCTGACCACCCCTACCTGGTCGAAACCAACCCATTACTGACGAACTACACCAACTTCACGAGTTCTGACTACCTGTTGGATCGTTTGGGCTGGGATGGTGCGCAATACATGCGTCGTATCGGTGACGGTTTTTATGAGTTGATTCTGGTTGAGCAAAGCCTTCAGGCGCGAACCGGCAGTCGCTTTCTGGATGGCCAGGGCGGGATGGGTATGTTCCAGCAGCTCATGGATAACGCGGTCATCGCCAAGGATGATTTGAACCTGACGCCCGGTGTCGCACTGAAAAAAGATCAGGTCAATCGGCTGACCCGCAGCATGATCTGGATGGAAACCCGCGAGGTTGATGGTCAGGAACTGCTGGTGCCGGTTGTTTATCTTTCGGCCGACCGGGAACTGGCGTATGAAAACGGCGCACTCATCGCAGGGCGCGATGTGTCCATTACCGCTGGCTCAGACGTGGTCAATGTAGGCGTCATCAATGCGCTGGATGCACTTACGATTTCAAGTAAACAGGGCAGCCTGACGAACCGTGAAGGTCAATTGCAGGCGGGCCGGCACATCGACATTGGTGTCGCGCAAGATATCGTGAACCAGAGCGGCGCTATTACCGGGCGCGATGTCCATCTTGGCGCCGGTGGCGACATCCGGAACGAAACCCTGGTGGACAATGCCGGCAGCCTCGACAGCTTTGCCATCAGCCGCAAAGGGCAAGATGCGTCGATTGCCGCGGAAAAGACCCTTGTAATGACTGCCGCCGGTGATGTTGTCGACCGAGCGGGCAAACTCCAGGCCGGCAAAGATCTTGCCATAGCCGCTGGCGGCGATATCCGCTTTGATAGCCAAAGGCAGATCACTGGCTTCACGGTCGGCGACAGCAATAGTAATCAGTCTCTTCGGCGCACGGAGCATCTCACCAGTTCCGTCAAGGCCGATGGCGACCTGTCCCTGAACGCGGGCCGTGACATTGCCATTCAGGGTGCCCAAATCGCCGCCGCTAATGACGCCGAATTGCGGGCCCAAGGCGATATCGGTGTTGTCGCCGTCGCCGACACCCGTCATTCGGAACTGCATTATCGCGACAAGGGCCACGGCCTGGGATCCGACAAACAGGTGGACGCATCGTCGGAAAGCCTCGTCCATAAAGCAGCAGGCGTGACAGCCGGCGGCAACCTGACCGTATCCTCCGGCAAAAACCTGCAAGTCTACGGCTCGAAGATGCAGGGTGGAGACGACGTTCGAATCGCGGCGGGTGGTGATGTCGAGCTTACCGCAGCCGTTGATCAGCAACAGCAAAACGTCCGAAAAACCAAAGAGAATAGCGTGCGGCGCAAGGACGAGGCCCGTGGCTACCACCGTGAGTCTGCCGTGGGGGCGCTCGTGGCCAGCGGCGGCGATCTTCGCCTGGACAGCGCCGGAGACATACAGATCACCGGTTCCGACCTGGCTGCCAGTGGGCGCCTCCAGATCGGTGAAAGTCTGGTTGAACGCACGGGCGACGACTACAGGACGGCATCCGGCGACAACGTCCAAAACCTTACGGTTGATGCCCTGGCGCTAAACAACGAAGACTGGGCGGAAAAAAGCCGGAGCTATACCGGTTTCGTGCAAGCCATCGCACAGGTGGCGGCTTATACCGTTGCTGGTGTGGTGGGCATCGGTGCCGATACCCCCGCCATCGAACTCGGCAGCCGTGAAGCGAGTCGGGTGCAGCAGTTGAGCCACCAGGGCTCAGCGCTTGCCGCGAACGATATCAGCGTAAATGTTGACGACGACGCTCGGTTCTTGGGGGCGACGGTGTCCGCTGCGGACACGTTCACGGTCAACGCCGACACGATCCAGGTGGATGCCGTTGCCAATACCACCTCTGAAACTCACGTTTCCGAAAAGGAAACCGTCAAGGGCCTGGGCGCCGCCCTGGAACGCGATGAATTCCGGATAGGCGGCATTGAGGAGCGCAAGGACCAGTCCAGCCACACACAAGTCACCACCCAATGGCAAGGCAGCCAGATTTCAGCCGCAAATATCGAGTTGAATGCCGGCAACAGCATTGAGGTCGTTGCTTCTGATGTTGCCAGCACAGGTGACATAAACCTGCAGGCTGGCAACAGCATTCAAGTGAGCGGGCGCCAGGATACCCAGACCACCACAGACAGCCGCCATACCGAAATCCGAACCACCAGCGCCGGAATCAAGAATGCGTACGTCGACGCCGCCTATGCCCTCAAGGCCATCGAAGATGCCCGGCAGAGTGTGAATGATGCCCGAAAGGCGCTCAACGAAGCGGAAGACCGGGCTGCGCGCGGGGAGATCCGCAATCAAGACCTGAAATATTACCGCGCCAACCTGGCCGCCTCAGCCGCCAATCTGACCCAGGCGGGCATAGCGTTCGCGGCAGCCGGCGGTACAGCGGCTACCACGACAGGAACCGGCGGGTTTTACGCCACCGGGAGTACGGAGCGCAGCACATTCGACAGCTCCCAAATCGAGCAGTCCGCAACCTGGAACGGCAGCCAGCTTGTTGCCGGTGGCAACGCCTTCCTGAACAGCGGCGAAGCCATTGGCATCGAGGGGTCGGACGTTGCCGTTAACGGCAAGCTTTCCATCGACAGCAAGAACGTCACTATTGTTGCGGGCACGAATACCCGTGCAACCACCTCATCCAGCGAGGAGACCAACCAAAGTCTCGCCGTAAGCTATGGCGCCCAAGGCCTCAGCGGCAGTGGCAACGCAGGCTATCGCAATGCCGACTCAGACAGTTCAAGCCTGACCTACCAAAACAGCACCATCAACGCGGGCGGGTTTGAGAGTACCAGCGAAACCCTGACCGTGGCCGGCGCGGAGGTTGCCGCCAACACCATCAACATCAACACCGACACGCTGGACGTTCGCAGCCTGCAGAACCAGAGCAGCAGCCAAAGCAAAACCCGTGGCGCCAACGCCGGGCTTGGCGTGAGCAACGGTGCCATCAGTTCCTTATCCGTTGGTATTGAAAGAGCGGATGGTTCATCCGACCGCAACTGGACTGACAACCAGACGCGCCTCATCGGCCGGGATTCGGTCACCGTTCACGCCAAAGACACTACCCTGGCGGGCGCGGTGATTGCCAACGCCACCACCGATGCCAATGGCCAGCTGGTTGACCAGGGCAACCTGAGCCTGACCACCGACACACTCACCGTGGCTAACCTGAGCGATACCGACCGCAGCGAGAACCGGGGCTTCAACGCCAGCGTGAGCGTGAACCTGAGCGGCAACCCCCGCAACGACGGGCAGATGACAATTCCGCAAACGGGCCAGACCACCGTCGGCGGCCACTACAACGGCCATGACCGGGCGCAAGCCACACATGCGACCCTCGGCCAGGGCCAGATTGTTGTCGCAGGCACCGAACAGGACACCGTTAAGGGCCTGAATCGGGATCTGGACAACCGCCAGGAAGTCACCCGCGATCTGGACATCGGCGGGCTGGATGCCAGCGTGACCGTGGATCATCGTGTGCTTAGTAAGGACGGCTGGAACAGCATCGCCAATGACGTTGTGGATACGATTGAGCATGGTAAGGATATTGGCCTGGCCGCTCATCAGGTAGCTTCAGAAGACAAAGTGGGTTTACTGAATTTTGCCGGCCAGGTTGATAAGAATGCCAAGGTGACTCAACTTGAAAAGATCCTCGCCACGCAGTATCCCGAGACGGTGGCGATTCTCAAGAACGGCGAAGGCGGCCCGGGTTATCAGGCGGCTCAAGCCCAGGTTGTTCAACTGGCCCAGGCGTTATTCGGGTTGGAGGCCGGGGGAACCGCGTACTATGACGGAAAGCTTACAACGGGTGTCCTGGCTGACAAAGAGACCATCGTAGGCTCGCGTGATGTGCAGGGCGCTATGGTGTCCGATCCGAATCATCCGGACTACGGCAAGGGATACCTGGATGTATCGAACACCGACAAGGCCGGTTTGATGACGACGGCCGGTCACGAAGTGATCGAGAGCAAGGTGTTGCAGGGCAAGGAAGGCCTATTCTTCCAGGACAGCTTCGAAACTAAGGAAAGGATTGCCGATCTGTTTGGTGAAAGCCTGACGGCCAGCCTGAACGAGCTGACTGGCGGCGGTTTAAGCCAGACGTCGGATGAGTGGCATAGCGCCATGCGCCAGAGCCCGCTGACAAACCAGGGCACCTTGCTTGCCAATACCCTGCATTCCGGCCAGGTTGAGTACCGGCAGTTCGCCACGAACGAATCCCGCGCCCTGGACCAGGCTCGTGCCGCAATCCAGAACAATGGTATCTATTCGCCAGCCTACAAGCGCGAAGCGCTGGACAACCTGGATGCCTTGGCCTGTGCGGAGATCCGTTGTGGGGCGGGTGTGTCGGAGAACGATCCGCATTACTCCACGCTAAAAACCCTACAAGCCAAGGGCGAACAACTCCAGAAAACCCAACACACGGATATCTACGCGAAGCTCAAGGAACTGGGTGTGGATTCGACCGAGGAGAAGACGGTCAGGCGCGGTCGAGATCAGTTTACCCACCAGAAGCCCTTGTTCGGTTATGGCGCTTTGGATGCCTCCGATGACTTTATCGGCTCAAATGAGCAGATCAGTGCACGGGTTCAACAGGTTGCCATTGGTGTCGGCGGCAGCGCCGAGGCGGCGCTAGGCGTAGCGGTAACAACGGCGGGCTGCACAACCCTGGCACCCTGTGTGGTGGCCGGTCCTGTAGGGGCATGGCTTGCCGCCGACGGAGCGGATGCCGCCTACAACGCATCGGAAGCGCTAAACAGTGATTATGTGTACGTGAACGGTGCCCGGGTTCTGAACTCGTTCACTGAAGCGAGCCATCAGGAGTCGGCTGGTCCGACTGCTGCACTGTTGACGAACGTTGGACTTAACGTAGCTGGTGGTGTGATTGCGAAGAAGGCGGGGGCGCTGGTTTTGCGGGATGAGTTGCCTGGGGTGTCTGGGATAGTTGTTCCGAGCAGGTTTGATCGACCAGCGATCGGGACACTTATCGATGATCGGGTGAAGCTCGTTGAGACTGATAAGCTGCGTTCTAACACAATCGAAACGTTTAAAAACGGTCAGTATGTGACTGTCGAAACAACAGAGCCGGTAACCTTGTTCAGAAAATTTGGTGGCGGACTTGGTCAAGCTAAACTAGAGGGTGGGTTTGCGTCTACCATTCAAAATGCAGGTCGTAAAGAATCGGCAGTTTACCCAGCTTGGAGTAATAGCCGATTTGAGGCTGAACTCGTAGTTCCCGGAGGGCATAAATTGAATATTGGAAGCGTGGGGCAACAGCCTCCGAATAGCTTGACACCTAAATACCGAGGTGGAGCTGATCAAATCCTTCTGCCTAAAAGCTGGTCAACTGACTGGGTAAAGTCGGTAAGGGATGGAAAAACGGGTATTGTTTATTCGCTTGATGAATTCAAGGCAGCCTTTCCTGATCAGGTAACTAGGGGGAATTAATGGTGGCATTTTCGCAGGATGAAGATAATTTAATTTCTCAGTTATCTGATATGATCGATGAACTTTTAACAGTTCTCGATCAGCTTGGAGAAGACACGGTTCAATGTTATCAGTTTGTGCAAAAGGTAAAAAATATTCTGAATTCTAAAGATCCTAAAGGAATGAAAAATGTCAAGCGGCATTTAATGATGGACTTTAGAATGATTGAGGATCGACAGTTGGAAAGCAGTGGTTTGGATTGCGTGTTAGAAAGAATATATTGGCACGTTAGCAAAAACAGGGTCTTTCAAGAGCCTGTAAATAAATCTGAGTAACTGCCCATCCCACACCGTCGCCTATGGCCAGTTGGGAGCAGCGAAGGGCGTGACAGCATCGTCAATGATGCGGTTGATACCTTGGAGCATGGTGAGGATATTGGCCTGGCCGCTCAGCAGGTAGCGTCAGACGACAAAGTGGGTGTGCTGAATTTTGCCGGTCAGGTCGACAAGAATGCCAAGGCGACCCAGATTACGAACGTTCTCGCCAGACAATACCCCGAGACCCTGGCCATTCTGAAAAATGGCGAAGGCGACCCGCGCTATCAGGCCGCCCAGGCACAAGTCGTTCAACTGGCCCAGGCACTGTTCGGACTTGATGTCGGGGATGTTGCGTTCTACGACGGAGAAGCCACAACGGGTGTTTTGGCCGACCAAAAAACCATCTTTAGTACCAGGGATGTGCTCGGCGCTCTCGTGACTGATTCAGATCATCCCGGCTACGGGACGGTACTCCTGGACACGGCGAACACCGACAAGGCCGGGATGATGACGACCGCCGGTCACGAAGTCATCGAGAGTAAGGTCCTGCAAGGCAAGGAAGGGCTGTTTTTCGATGACAGCTTCGAGACCAAGGAAAGAGTGGCTGACTTGTTTGGCGAGCGTCTGACGGCTCGTATGGGTGAGGCCACCGAGGGTGGTTTAAGCCAGACAACGGCCGACTGGACCCGCACGATGCGCCAGAATCCGGCGACGGCGCGAGGCACCTTCCTGGCCGATACCCTTCATTCAGGGCAAGTGGAGTACCGACAGTTCACGACGAACGAATCCCATGCCCTCGATCAGGCTCGCGCCGCCATCTCGAACAATACTATTTACTCCGCGGCCTACAAGCGCGAAGCGCTGGACAACCTGGATGCCTTGGCCTGTGCGGAGATCCGTTGTGGGGCGGGTGTGTCGGAGAACGATCCGCATTACTCCACGCTAAAAACCCTACAAGCCAAGGGCGAACAACTCCAGAAAACCCAACACACGGATATCTACGCGAAGCTCAAGGAACTGGGTGTGGATTCGACCGAGGAGAAGACGGTCAGGCGCGGTCGAGATCAGTTTACCCACCAGAAGCCCTTGTTCGGTTATGGCGCTTTGGATGCCTCCGATGACTTTATCGGCTCAAATGAGCAGATCAGTGCACGGGTGCAACAGGTTGCCGTCGGTGCCGGGGGTAGCGCCGAAGCGGCTCTGGGTGTTGTGGTTACAACCGTGGGTTGTGGTAGCGTAGCGGGTTGTGCTCTGGGCGGCCCCTTGGGCGCATGGCTTGCCGCTGATGGCGCGGATACTGCATACAAGGCATCCGAAGCCCTCGGTAGCGACTATGTGTACGTGAACGGCACCCGGATTCTGAACTCGTTCACCGAGGCGACCCATCAGGGGACGGTGAGTCCGACCGTTTCACTTCTGACGAACGTTGGAGTTAACGTAGCGGGTGGCGTGATTGCGAAGCGGGCGGGAGCGCTGGTTTTGCGGGAAGAGCTGCCTGCGGTGGGTGTTGTTCAAGATAATAAACTACTGACGTTTAGTGGAGGAAAACCAACTCTACTGAATTCACGAACAAACCTGAGGTCTCACACTCCGTGCTTGTTGAAAGGAATGGGCAGCTTTTAGCCAGTTTTAAAGTATCGAATTACACAACAACATACGGCTATTTAGGGGATGCGGCCGTGAATATGGAGATTGCGACCTTCAATTGGGGCGCTGACGACGAGCTAAGAGATGTGAATCTGATCGCCAGTGAGATCGTAGAGGATCTCGCTGGACTCGGGAATTAGGCTGTTTAATGGTGGTCCTGATCAGTTGAATGCACCGTCGCCGAAGTGGCTCTGGGTGTTTCTGTTACGACTGTAGGCTGCGGGACGACAGTGCTAGGTTGTGCAGTGGCCGGTCCTTTGGACACATGACTTGCCGCCGACGGAGCGGATACGGCATACAAGGCATCCGAAGCGCTCGAGGGCGCTGATGTTTCGTAAAGAACTGCCTGCGGTGCCCACGGTGGAGAAAAGTCTCCTGAAATCATAGTGCTCTCAGTTGCTTTCTTTTATCCCCCCCCATGAGAAATTCGGGCCAGAGGAAAACGCGAGGCCCGGTGCCTTATTGTTTATCCATGAAATAAAATCAGTTATCCAAATTTATTATTAAGGGAGCAGTATGAAAAAGTATGTTGTCGTTGCTGGTGCGCTGTGTTTCTTCTCGGTAAATGTATCAGCGGAATCCGGGTTCTCCGCTGACATTTTAGTGGGAAATGCTAATCAGGAAACGGAAATTGGAGAAGTGGCTTCCGTCTCCGGGAATAGTTTTTCAGTGGGGCTGAGAACAGCCTACGCGCTCAATGAGTATGTGGCTGCGGAACTTTCATACCTTCATTATGGAGAGATGGAAGACAGTTTCCTTGACGTGTTCAATGATACGATCACTGAAAAGGTGGAAACATCGTCCCTCAATTTAGGCCTGAAAGGCAGTCTGCCTATCCGGAATGGCTTTTCTTTGCTTGGGCGCGCAGGTGTTTCACGCTGGAACTACGATGTTGAAGAGAGTGACAGCGCCTTTCCGGGTGAGGTTTACAAGGGCAGTGACGATGGCGTTGATGTTTACTATGGTGTGGGTGCTGAATACCGTGCAAGCACTAACATACGCGTGGCACTGGAATACACCAACCTGACACTTGATGGCACGATCAATGGCGTTGAAATTGATCATTCCATTAACAATATTGCGCTCAGTCTGGGATACGCGTTCTGAGGTTTCTTCGTATTATCGAGTCGTGCAACTGTGTGGCGTTGTCACCTTTTTATCGCACCGGTTTTGAGCCTTGAGAAGGTTGCGGGTACAACGCCCAGCCATGAGGCGAGCTGGTTATCCGGCACGCGCCTTACCAGTTCCGGGTACTCTTCAAGCAGCAACTGATAACGCTCTTTCGCTGACATGGTGTGCTTGCGAAATTCCCGCATGCTGGTCAGCTCCGCCAACTCTTCGGTCAGGGCCATTGCAAACTGAGGCCAGAGGCCTTCGCCATGGGACTGAATGGCAGCTCGGAATGCGGCAAAATCGGCAACCCAAACGGTGGCGGGTGTGACTGCGGTGAGGCAAAGGGTGTTGCGCACTGTGCGGCTGCGCCCGAATACCGGCCACACCATGTCGCCTTCGGTAAAAAAGTGATGCACCGCCACTTTGCCGCAGGGCGCTTCACGGAACAGGCGCATAATGCCGTGCTGGATCAGGTACACGTTGGCCCAGGGGGTGTCGTGTTTTTCCATTTGGGCTTCGGCATCCACCCGGCGCTGATGAAACAACCGGGTCAGATCACTCAAAAACCTTGTGTCCGGATTGTCCTGTTTTTCGTTCAGCCTTATTCCGAAGACACGGCTCAGACCGTTGAGCAAGGCCACGAACTGTGGTGCCGGATCCTGCTGGATGATGTCCGGATTGTCCTCTCCCAGCATGCAGGGAGAGGAAGACACGTTGGGTTTGAGAGTGCGGGTCATTGCAATAGTGCCATTGAAATATGTGTCAATTATCCTAACAGAAAGATGTTAACGGAAATGACTTAAATCATTAAGGCATTTTCACCTACTCGATATAGGCTCAGTGGCTGGTTCCCTCTTCGTAGTTGATCTTGTTCCACACGTTGTACTTTCCGGATGGCTTGTTCATCGGGATTCGTTTTTCTTCCTCCAGGGTATCGGCGTCGTAGACGATCACGGCACCTTCTTCATCCCAGATGCTTAGCAGCAGTTTTTTGCCGTAGCGGTCGAATTCAACATGGGCGGCTACTTTGCCCGGAGCCGGCTGGAGGGTTTTTACGATTTCCAGAGTCTGTTTGTCGATAACATGGACTTTGTCTTTGTTGGGGCCGAAGAAGACGTCTACCCACGCATAGCGGGAGTTTTCATGGCTGCGCATGAAGAAGCCGGGGCCAGCGGTTTCCAGGGTTTTGATGACTTTCCAGGTGTCCATGTCGATGATGGAAACAGCGTTTGAGCGAAAGTGTGGGGTGGCCATTACCCGTGTGCCCTGGTAGTCCCAGGTGATGCCAGAGCCCAAGTGGGGCATTCCAGGCAGGGGTAGGTCGGCGGTGGTTTTTCCGGTGTCCATGTTGATCACCAAACCGTGTTTGCCGTCGCGGGCTGCGCCGATTAGATGTTGGTAACCGGGGTCGAAGAAGAAGTCGTCAAGCCAGGTGTCGGTCTGCATTCTGCGTACTTTGGCTTTGTCGTTTTCTACGGTGATTTCCCAGGCTTCGGGAATGTCTTTCAGGGCGGCGATGAAGCTGTTCCGGGGCGGGGCGGCATAAACGGCGCTTACTCTTGAGCTTTCTTTGGCGTCGTTCTCAACGGGGATGATTTCCAGTAGGTCGAGATTGTCTGCATCGAACAATACCAGCGTGTGGGGTAGGTAGTTGGCCGCCATTACGTGTTCGCCATCGGCGGAGACTGCAATGTTGCGCATGTTGATGCCAGCGCGGATTTCTGCAACGACTTTGAGGTTGTAGAGGTCGTATTTGGTAATCCAGCCATCCCGGGAGCCGAAATAGACATAGCGTCCGTCAGGGCTGTATTTGGGGCCGCCGTGCAGGGCGTAGCGGCTGGCGAAGCGGTGGATGGGTTCCATGCTGTCGCCGTCCAGCAAGGTTACGTGGTGGTCGCCGATTTCCACCACCAGGAACAGGTTCATCATGTCGGCGTCATAAGCCGGTTTGTCCGGGAGCGAGCCTGCCGGGTGGGGTAACAAATGGCTGGCGGCAATTTCGTTTTCGCCCCATACGGGCTCTTGTGCCGGTGGTTGGTAAATATATTCAGCCAGGGCGGTAATGGATTCGGCGTTCAGCGTGTCGGCAAAGCCGAGCATCTGGGTGGCGGGCCGGCCGTTACGAATGGCATCTTCAGCCTGATCTTTTTTCAGACGCGAGAGGTTGTCCGGCAGCAGGGCTGGGCCCATGCCGCCTAACCTGTCGCCGCCATGACAGCTTGCGCAGTGTTCCTGATACAGGGCTTCGGTTTGCGCATCGGTGTTGGCAGCAATCAGGGGTGAGGCCAGCAGGCCTGCGGTCAGCATCAGGGTTTTCAGGGTCTGTTGCATCGAGTTTCCAGTTTGGAGCGTTGGTAATGTATTCAGGTCTTTTCGCTTATGCGGGCCGTTGCGTCGCCGTGGCCGCAGCCGGTCCTATTAATGCGCTGTTCCAGCCTGCCTGGGCCGGTTGCGCTAGTTTTTCTGCCAGTTGCACCACTTCGCCGACAATGATCAGGGTAGGCGGCTGGAACCCTTCCATGCGGATGGTTTCTTCCAGATTTTCAAGTGTGGTCACGGCCATGTGCTGTTGCGGGGTTGTGCCACGCTCCACCAGTGCCACCGGGCATTTGCCGGACAGGCCGTTGGCCATCAACTCCCGCACAATGGTGGGTGCGTTATGCAGACCCATATAAAACACGCAGGTTTGGCCCGGGGCTGCCAGTACTTTCCAGTTCAGCTCCAGGGCGTGGTCGGCTTTGCGGTGCCCGGTTACGAAGGTCACGCTTTGTGCGTAATCCCGGTGTGTAAGGGGAATGCCGCAGTAGGAGGCGCAGCCGGCCGCAGAGGTAATGCCGGGCACCACCAGAAAATCGATGTCGTTATCCACCAGAAACTCGGCTTCTTCACCGCCACGGCCGAAAATATATGGGTCGCCGCCTTTCAACCGCACCACGCGGCGCTGCTTTATCGCCAACTGAACCAGAAGTTCATTGGTGTCTTCCTGAGCCACGTAATGGCAGCCGCTGGCTTTGCCTACGTGGATTCGCTCGGCGCCCGGGTTCACCAGCTCCATTATCTGTGGTGACACCAGTCGGTCGTAAACGATGGCGTCCGCCTGCTGGATCAGCATCAGGGCTCTGAGTGTCAGCAGGCCGGGATCGCCGGGGCCGGCGCCTACAATGGCAACTTCTCCGGCGCGCAAGGGTTGTTCCGCCAACTGGAATTCCACCAGGCACTTCTTTCTCTGGCTGACTGTCATGCTGCGTTCCTTACAGGTTGTTGACTGGAATTTCGACCACCGGGGTGGCGACGCGCCTGGGCATGTCGATAACGCCAATCTCTTCGTTCGTGAGGTAACAGCCGGGATCTTCTTCCCAGAAATCACCGGAAACGTTGTAAGCCCGTACGCGGGTGTTGCCGTTGCAGATAGCCAGATACTGACATTGTGCACAGCGGCCTTTCACAGGTCGTGGCTTTTGTCGGAACCCCTGCATTAACTCATCGCTGGCTTCTGACCAGATACGCGAAAAGGGCTTTTCTCGCACATTGCCAAGGTTGTAGTCCCACCAGAATGTATCGGGATGGACGACGCCCAGGTTGTCGATGTTGGACACGTTCTGGCCGGAGGAGTTGCCGCCCCAGTTAAGCAGTCGTTGTTCCAGAGCCGGAACCTGATCCGGGTAGTGTTCTGCCGCCCACTGCAGCAGAAACGGCCCGTCGGCATCGTTATTACCGGTCACGTATTCGCGCTCGATACCGCGTTTCAGCTCTTCGTGGCAATGGTTGAACAGCAGGTTCATCGCATCGCGGGTCATGTCATACCAGGCGTCACGCTTGCGGTTGCGACCGCCGCGGCCGGAATAGTTCAGGTGCGAGAGGTAGAACTTGTCGATGTCATGCTCGTCCAGCAGGTTGAGCATATCTGGCAGTTGCACTGCGTTGTCCTGCGTGAGGGTGAAGCGCAAGCCCACTTTGATGCCGACGTCTTTGCACAGCTTGACCGCTTTCATCGAGGCGGCGAAGGCGCCTTTTTTCTGGCGGAATTCGTCGTGGGTTTCTTCCAGGCCGTCAATGCTGATGCCCACGTAATCGTAGCCGGCGTCGGCAATCTGTTGGATGTTGTCCTCGGTGATCAGGGTGCCGTTGCTGGACAGACCCACGTAAAAACCCATGTCTTTGGCGCGGCGTGAAATATCGAAAATATCCGGGCGCATCAGTGGTTCGCCGCCGGAAAGGATCAGTACCGGAACGCCGTAGGCCTTGAGATCGTCCATCACGGTGTAGACCTCATCGGTGCTCAGCTCACCCTTGAAATCAATGTCTGCAGAAATCGAATAGCAGTGTTTGCAGGTGAGGTTGCAGCGGCGAATCAGGTTCCAGATTACCACCGGTCCGGAGGGCTTGGGGATGGCTCTCACCGGGGCCGGATTCATCAGGCTTTTTATGTAGCGGGTCATTCTGAACATGGTGCTTCCCCTTGCGTTATTTGCGCAGCCGCAGGCCGGTTTTCTTCAGGATGGCCGAGCTGTAAAGAATGGTGTGCTGCTGGCAGGCATCGCCCAGCACGGCACGGATCTGTGCGGCTTTATCTTCTACCTCTTCCCGGGTGATGCCGTGCACCATGGCAAACAGGTTGAACGACCAGTAGGGCAGGTGGCGTGGACGTCGATAACAGTGGCTCACGAAAGGCAGCTCACCAATGGCGGCGCCAAGCTTTGCGATACGATCATCAGCCACGTCCCATACGGTCATGCCGTTGTAGCGATAGCCCAGGCGATAGTGATCGGGCACTGCGGCAACGCGGCGTATCACACCGGCTTGCTGCATGGCCTGGAAGCGGGCGAGCACCTCATCCGCATCCATGTCCAGCTGTTTGCCGAGCTCAGCCCAGGGGTCGGATACCAGTGGCAGGCCGGCCTGGGTGGCAAGAATCAGTTCGCGGTCGCGCTCTGTCATTGCGAAGCTGTTTTGTGTTTCGGTATCAGACAGGGAAGTGGAGGTGGACATGGAACTCCTGCTCCTTTGGCATGTTGTAAACCGGGTAACCGGTGGTGTCTTCAATGGCGCCGATGGTACTTTCAATGGCGCCTTGGGTTTCGGTTGCCAGTACAAACCACATGTTCAGGTCGTGCTCGCGACGGTAGTTGTGGGCGACTTCATCAAAGCTGTTTACCTGTTCGGTAACCCGCTCGAAATCCACCTCGGGAATGCGCATGGCCGCCAGAGTGAGGCCACCACCCAATTCGCCGGCGTGGAACATGGGGCCAAAGCGCGTCAGTACGCCCTCGGCGAGCAGTTTTTTAACCGTGCTCAAGACTTGTTGCTCGCTGAGATTGAGTTCTTCTGCGACTGCCGCGTAAGGGTGGGACACCAGCGGCAAACCGTGCTGCAAGCGATTGATCAGAACCTTCTCAACCGGGCTCAGATCCGCATTGGGGCCCTGGCGGCGGGATTCAATCGTGGCTGACATAACGACCTCCGCGCTGCCGGTAGGCTTTATTGCTGAACAGTACGGAATGTCGTATGTGCTGAAGGTTGTGGTCAGCGATCAGGCTCTCCAGTTGTGCCAGCACCCGCTCGCGATTCGTGCCGTGAATCATACAGAACAGATTGTAGGGCCAGTCCGGGAGGCGTCTCGGGCGTTGGTAACAAAGGGTGATAAATGGCACGCCGGCCATGGATTGCCCCAATGCCTGTACCTGCTCATCGGGGATGTTCCAGACCACCATGGCGTTGGCGGTGTAGCCCAGGGTGCGGTGTTTCACCACAAGCCCAAAGCGTTTTATCAGGCCCTGCTCCTGCCACTGGGTAATCGCATTTATCACTTCCTGCTCGGTGAGACCTGTTCGCTCGGCAAGTGCCAGATAGGGTCTGGGTGCAAGTGGCAACCCCTGTTCAAGTTGCTGCCGGAGTCGCAGCAGCCCCCATGCACTTACTTCACTTGAAGCTGACGATGCGGAATCCGGGGCCAGATAATCGGCCGAAAATGGTTGGCTCATGACAAGGCCTCCCAGTCGATATCGAAGCCCAGGTCAATGTGATAACCCTCCACCATGGGAAGGCGCAGCATGGGCAATTTCAGTTCCTGTTCCAGTTCGTCGAGATGCTCTTCCAATAATTCGTTATCCGGCGCGGTCATAACAAACCAGAGATTGTAGGCGTGCTCCCGGGCGTAATTGTGATTCACCCCCGGAGCACGGTTAATACGGGCAGCTACCATATCCATTTGGTCTTCCGGAGCCGCCACTGCAGCCAACAGGCTTGCACCTGCCTGGCTGTGTTCAAACACCGGCCCGACCCGGCCGACGACATCGCGAGACTGCAACGACTGCAACCGTTCAATGACCTCCTGTTCGGAAATGCCCAGTTGCCGGGACATCTCCAGATAAGGTCGCTCACACACCGGCAAATGCCGCTGAAAGTGATTGATCAGTTGCTGATCCGTATGATCCAGTCTCATCGCTCGTCTCCTCCGGGTCGGCGCGGCGTAGCGCTCTCTAGTAGACGTCGTGCTGAGTGTTGTAGACGTTGAACTTGCCAGTCGGAGTGACCAGGCGATCGTCGTCGATAACTTTTTTCAGTTTACGGGTCTTGTCGTCCACTACTACGATGGCTGATCTCTGCTCTTTGCCATTCCACACAGAGAACCAGACTTCGTCGCCAGCCACGTTGTATTCCGGCTGAACAACGCGCTTGGGGCCTTCGCCCAGGTTCGCCCATTCGGCAATCGGCAGTACTTCATAGCCGCCTTCCAGATTGTCGATGTCATACACCGCAACGCTCTGGCTGACCGACTCTGCCGGGTTAAGGGCAGTATCGACGTACAGGTTTTTGGACTTCGGATGGGTCTTGATGAACAGTGAACCGCCGCCCTGACCATTGAGGGTGCGAACGACTTTCCAGGCGTTATCGGGATGACCTTTTGGATCGGTACCAATCATCTGGATGGTCGGGTCGCCCAAGTGGCTGGTTGCCCAAACCGGGCCATGCACCGGGTCTACAAAGTTGGCGCCACGGCCGGGGTGGGGGATTTTGCCCACATCCACCAAAGCTTCCAGTTCACGCTCCTTGGAGTCGACAACGGCAATTTTGTCGGACTGGTTGGCTGCAGTCATGAAGTACCGCATGCTGCTGTCCCAGCCGCCATCGTGCAGGAATCGTGCTGCGTCAATGGTGGTGGTGCTCAGGCTATCCAGGTCCTCGTAGTTAACCAGCATGATCTTGCCGGTTTCTTTTACGTTAACAATGAACTCGGGATGCTCGTGAGATGCAACGATGGCAGCAACCCGTGGCTCCGGATGGTATTCCTGAGTACCCACGGTCATGCCCCGGGTGGCCACGATCTTCTTCGGCTCCAGAGTTTCGCCATCCATGATCACAAACTGCGGTGGCCAGTAGGCGCCTGCAATTGCGTACTTGTCTTCATAGCCTTTGTACTTGGAGGTTTCTACCGACCGGGCTTCCAGACCAATCTTGATCTTGGCAACGGTGTCCGGGTGTTTCATCCAAAGGTCAACCATGTTGATTGCCGCATCGCGACCAATTACAAACAGGTAGCGGCCGGAGGCGGACATGCGTGATATGTGAACTGCGTAGCCGGTCTTGATAACTTCTACGATTTCTTTGGATTCGCCATCAATCAGTGCAATTTCGCCAGCATCACGCAAAGTGACACTGAACAGATTTGGCAGATCCAGACTGTTCATTTGCTTTTTCGGCCGATCCTCGGGTGCTACAAGCACCTCCCACGTGGCTTTCATATCAGCCAGGCTCCACTCCGGGGGTGCGGGTGGCTCGTGCATCAAGTACTTGGCCATCATCTCGACTTCGGCTTCGGTAAGGTCACCTGAGGTACCCCAGTTCGGCATGCCGGCGGGGGAGCCGTAGGTGATGAAGGCTTTGAGGTAGTCGATGCCTCTTTCCTGCGTGATGTCCGGGGTTAGAGCTTTACCTGTGGCGCCTTTGCGCAACACGCCGTGGCAACCTGCGCAACGCTCGAAGAAGATCTTTTTGGATTTTTCAAACTCGGTATCGGTAAGATCTGGCGCGCCCGGTGAGCGGACAACTTTCGCAGATTCCGAATCAATAGCGCTGGCCGCGCCCTCGTATGCCGTCTCGGCCGGGTCTGCGTTCTTCGGGGCGGCACTTGCGGTCATCACGCCGAACGACGCGACAGCCACGGCAAGCGCCAGGGGCTTCAGGAATGGTTTTGTTGCTCTCATCAGGCTTTCTCCTTTGATTTAAGAGTGTCGTTAGGTTTCTCTTCTTTACCCTGATGAACCTTGATTAAAATCAGATATATGTTTTTTGTCCAGTGGGTACCCACCCATGGGTATAACCAAAGAGTTGTTGTGGCGGAAGGTGTTTTTAACCAATATCAAAGATGAATTTGATTGGCGGCACCACCATGTGAAAACCCGCTGCAGATCCATGGGAGAAAGCGAGTTGTGAACGGTTCCGAAAGGGGTAAGGTCAGGCCGCAGGTTTGCGCCACAACAGTGTTATTGATGCTGTTTATGGCGCCATTGGCACTGCTGGCAAGCGAGCAGTCGGAACCGTCGCGTAACCTGGCTGATCTCGAAAACTTTGTTGTACAGGACTGCGGCTCTTGCCACGGGCTGACCCTTAAGGGTGGGCTTGGCCCGCCCTTAAGGCCTGAGAACCTGAGTCACCTGCCTGAAGAAGCCATAGCCGCCATAATCCGTGAGGGCATCCCGGGCACTGCAATGCCGCCCTGGAAGCCATTGTTGGCTCCCGCCGATATTGAATGGATCAGTCATCAGTTAAAGGCCGGTACGCTGGTATCGCCCTGACAATTAGCCCGGAGGATGTACCAGATGTTTTGGATAACCCGCTGTGCAAAGCGCGTGTTGTTATTGTCACTGTTTTCGGTGTTGGTGAGCGGTTGCCAGGTTCTTTCAGTCTCTGGCGATAGTGCGCAGAACGCGATGGCGGATAGCTTGATGGGCACCGGCGACCTGGGTCTTATTGTTGAACGGGCGACCGGTTCTTTGCTGGTTATCAACACCACTACTCACAGTGTGATCCGTCGCATTGAAGGCCTGGGTGATCTGTCTCACGCTTCCGTTGTCTATTCCCGCGATGCGCGCTATGGCTTCGTATTTGGCCGTGATGGCGGCCTTACCAAAGTGGATCTGCTCACGCAGTCTATCGTTGGCAGGGTGATCCAGTCCGGTAACAGCATTGGTGGTGCTATCTCCCAGGATGGCCGCTACGTTGCGGTGTCCAACTACGAGCCAGGTGGGGTGAAAGTCTTTGACAGCCAGACTCTTGAGCTGGTCGTCGATATCCCTGCTACTTATATCCGTGAAAATGGTGAAACCGCGCAGTCCAAAACCGTTGGGCTGGTAGACGCACCGGGCAACCGTTTTGTGTTCAGCCTGTTTGATGCCGGGCAGATCTGGATTCTTGATATGCCGGATGGCGTTGCAGGCAGCAAGCCCGAAGTGACCCGTTTCGAGGCCGGTAAAGCACCCTATGATTCCATGATCACACCAGACGGGCGCTACTACATTGCTGGCCTGTTTGGCGAAGATGGTCTTTCAATGCTGGACCTCTGGGATACGGATGCCGGTGTTACCGAAATTCTGCCCAATTACGGCAAAGGTGAACAACAACTCCCCGTCTACAAAATGCCTCACCTTGAGGGATGGACCGTTGCTGACGGTCGCGCATTCGTGCCGGCAGTTGGGCACCATCAAGTGCTGGTAGCTGATATGAATGACTGGTCACTGGTGGACAAAATACCAGTACAAGGCCAGCCGGTTTTCGTGATGGCCAGTCCCGATAACCGAAGAATCTGGGTGAGCTTTGCACACCCGAAAAACGATGTGGTTCAGGTGATCGACTCCCAGACACGTAAAATCATCCGCACACTGGAGCCTGGCAAAGCGGTGCTGCACATGGAGTTTACCCCCCGGGGTGAAGAGGTTTGGATCTCGTCGAGAGACAGCAACCGGGTTACGGTTTACAACACAACGACTCTGGAACCCGTTGCAGAGCTGGACGCGCAAAAACCCAGCGGCATTTTCTTTACCAGCCGGGCCCATGTACTTGGATTATAGGCACACTCGAGCGCTAGCATTTACGGCGCTTCTGTTGTGTATGCCGGCTGCGATAACGGCCGAAGGACTTCAGCCAATTGTATTGACGATTGATTCGGTAACCCGCGTAACAGACGTTGCGCGCTACCGCCTCAGCGAGCACTTGGCAAGGCAGGGATGCCTGGCCGAGATTCGTTTTAACCGCGAACCCGAGGCAGCGGCACTGATGTTCAGCTTGTCTGCTCAAGACAGTCAGGGCACGGTTGTATTGAGTGCGAAGAACCGCGATGGCGACTGGCCTCGCTCAGTCTGGGTCACCCGCAGAACGGCCGGAGTCCGTTCGGTTTCCGATTTGGCGGAGCGGGACCTGGCCACGGTTGCGGGCCGGGATCCGCTGGCATCGGCATTGCCGCTTGCCGCGCTGGAGGCAGCCGGTGTCTATCCGGCCCCGGCAAGATTCTACGAATCTGGAGACTTCAGCTCGGCACTGGGTCTTTTGCTGCATAACAACACTCATGCTGCGGTCTCGGAGGCGGGGTTTGTCGGCCAGTTTCTTGAAAGCCGGGATCTGGTGATCACCTGGCTCGGTGACCCGGTAAAGGCAGTAGGCTGGTACCGGGGTAATGGGTGGAGTGAGCAGGCACTGGCCTGCGAAGAAGCGCTTGGTAATCTGAGGCGAGCGGACGACAAGCAGGCATTCGAGGTTTTTCCGGAATGGGTTCATGGCTTTGCCAGAACTGATGATCAGTAACAGAGGACTGTAATACATGACGTTTTACCAGCCAGTTGGTAATGAAATAGAACTGTTCCAGGCCGCAGCCGACAATGGCCTGCCGGTTCTGATCAAGGGGCCCACCGGCTGTGGTAAAACCCGGTTTGTCCGTTATATGGCCGAGAAGCTCAATCGGCCGGTTTATACCGTAGCCTGCCACGACGACTTGACCGCGGCCGACCTGGTTGGGCGACATCTGATCGGCCCGGAAGGTACCTATTGGCAGGATGGCCCGTTGACTCGCGCGGTACGCGAAGGCGGCATTTGCTACCTTGATGAGGTGGTGGAAGCACGCAAAGATACAACCGTGGTCCTGCACCCGTTGGCGGACGACCGCCGGGAGCTGCCAATAGAGCGCACCGGCGAACTGCTGACCGCAGCACCGGGTTTTATGTTGGTGGTCTCCTACAATCCGGGATATCAGAGCCTGCTCAAAGGCATGAAGCCCAGCACTCGCCAGAGATTTGTCTCCCTACGGTTTGATTACCCCTCTGAAGAGGCGGAGCAAACCATCGTGACGGAAGAATCCGGTTGTGACCGTGATCTTGCCAAGCAGCTCGTGAGTCTTGCGACAGCGCTGCGTAATCTCAAAGATCACGATCTGGAAGAAGCAGCTTCAACCCGGCTGCTGATACACACAGCTTTGTTGATACGCGCTGGTTTGCCAACGGCAGTAGCCTGCCGCGCAGGAATGATCGAGCCGCTATCAGACGACGAAGCAACAGTCAGTTCATTAATGGAGGTGGTATATGCCGTATTCGGACGCCCGGACTAAACCCGCTAGTGGAGCGGTTGTGCCAGTAGTCTGGTACTTGTTGAATTTACTGGTAACGCCAATTATCGGGTTTTTGGTGTTGCTTTGGTTGTTTAGTCAAAGCTCAGAAACCAATGAGCTGCGCCGGGCTCACACCCGAGCGGCCATGTTCATGTCTCTTATTGGCTTCGTCCTGATCAGTTCGGGCGTTGCTCTGAGCTGGATGTTCTTCGGTGATGTGGGGCATTTCGGGACGTTTGCCCTGGTTTGGGCAATCGCGTTGCATACGGGCTTTGTACTCTGGGGAATTGTTTCCTTGGCGCAAGCGATGTCGGAGAAAATGCCATACTTTCCGGCCAAGTGGCTCTGACTCAATGTGATCATTTCGTGATCTTTTCGGGATAAATTCTTTAGCGCTGCGTTAAGTCTCTGTGAGCCGGTACGTGCATGATGGTTGTTAGAGCCCGGGGCAGATGCCTCTGGCTAATAACAAATACCGGGAGAAGTCTATGAAGAAGCTGACTCGAATGTTTCTTGCCGCAGCGATTACTGTTGCTGGGATGGGTGTAAGCTTGGTCCATGCTGATGAGATGGGTAAAAGCGACAACACGAATCACAGTGCTACGAAGAAAGATAGCATGATGAAAGATGACGGCATGATGCATGACGACATGAAGAAAGACGAAATGAAGAAAGATGACATGAAAAAAGACGATGGCATGACGCACGACGACATGAAGAAAGATGACGGCATGGTGCATGACGATATGAAGAAAGATGAGCACATGAAAGACGGTATGGGGAAATCATAGGATAGGCAGTCGTCTGGCGTTTCAAACGTATCATCCGCCCGGCTGCGCTCCGGGCGGATCTGATCAGGCCATAGCTCACGTCAGTGTATGAAACCCTGCAACAGCCACAATTACCACAGGCGCCCATGACTGGGCAATCAGCCTCCACCCGCGCGGTGCGTGTTTCATCTCCATGAAGTGGTCCACCAACAGCATAGCTTTCACAATCACCAGTCCAAAAACCAGCCAGGCCAGAAATTCAGGGCCTATTCCGGCCTTTAGTGCGATCACCGGCAGGGCGGTGCAAATCATCAGTGCAAAATAGACCGTCAGCATCGTCAGCCCTCCCTAGGCGAGAACGTATATCATCGGAAACAACACCAGCCACACCAGATCCACCATGTGCCAGTACGAAGCGCCGGATTCCATGCCGTTCATATCCGAACCGTCGTAGTCACCGTTGCCGACTTTTACGGCCAGAACGATCAGGATGACTTGCCCAAGAATTACATGCATGAAGTGAAAGAATGTCAGAAAGAAGTAGAACATGAAGAAGGTATCTGTACCCAGGTTATAGCCCTGGCTATACAGGTTCACGTATTCATACATTTTGCCCGCGGTGTAAATGCAGGAAACGGCAACCGCAAGCCATAGCCGCCATTGCACGCCAGAGCGTCTGTGACGGAGCTGATGAACCGCTGTTGCGACCAGGTAGCTGGCGGTGATCAGCGCAGCCGTATTAAGCAGCCCGATCAAAGGGTGCAGAACTTCGCGACCGGCGTGGAACGTGGCTGGGTCCAGGCTGCGTGCGACCGCAAAACCGATGAACATGATGCCGAACACGGCCAGTTCGGCGAAGATGAATATCCATACTGCGATATCGCCAGGTAGCTGGCGTGCACCGGATTCCGGTTCGGGCTCAAGAGCCAAGTCAGTCATATCGCTCATATCAGTGCGTCAGATTCAGATAGAGTTTGGGGAGTTGCAACGGCAACTGTGCCGGGTCGCGGATCACCACGAAGTTGTTGCTGCCGAACACATAAGGCAGGTATTCGCTGGCCTCGTCATCAATAGTCACGCAGAACGGTGTCATCCCGGCTTTTTGGGCTTCCTGCACCGCCATGCGGGTGTCTTCCACGCCGTATCGGCCTTCGTAGATGTCCAGATCGTTGGGCTTGCCGTCGGTCAGCAGTAGCAGAATCTTCTGATGCTCGTGGCGCGCCTGTAGCAGTTTGGTCGCCTGGCGAATAGCGGCGCCCATGCGGGTATAAAACCCTGGTTCCAGTGCCTGAATGCGGCCTCGAATGGTGCTGGTGTAGGCTTCATCAAAGCCTTTCAGATGATGGAATCGCACGTGGTCGCGCCGTCGTGATGAAAACGCAAACAGGGCGAAGGGGTCGCGGCTGGCCTGCAGGGCTTCGCTGAGCAGTTGCAGGCCGTCCCGGGCAACGTCGATCACCCGCTGATGGTTGTTGATATAGGTTTCGGTCGAGAGTGACACATCCGCCAGTACCAGGCAGGCGAGATCACGCTGGCTTTGCTGGCAACGGCGGAACAGTTTCTGGTCAATAACCCCTTGGCCACGCCGGTTTTGAACTTCCCGCTCAAGGCAGGCGTCGAGATCCAGCTCGTCGCCATCCAGTTGCCGCTTTTGCCATTGCTTCAGAGGCTTCAGAACGCTGAATTGCCGTTGCAGGCGCTTTGCCGGCCGACGTAGTGCTTCCGGAAGCTCAGCGGGTGCGGCATCTTTTGCCAGCATGGGCTGCAGGCAGCAAAAGGCGTCTCGATAACTCTGGCTGCGCCAGTCCCACTCCGGCAAGTGAATACCCGGACCAAGGCGCAGGTCGTCGTGCTCCTCCGAGGGCAGGTCGAGATCAAACTTGATGGCCGATGAGGTTTCTTTGCGGTCGTTGGATACGGAGATTATGTCCATATCATTCGCAACGGCTTCGGCATCTTCTTCGTCGGTATCGTCGCCCGCCCGGTCAACCGGAATGAACTCGGTCCAGGAGAAAAGGCTTTCCAGCCGAAAGAGCATCAGGCCCTGGTCGCGACTGAAGGCTTCCACCCGCTCTGCCTGTTTGCGTTTGTTCTTCTTGGTAAGGCCACCGGGGCTGGATTGGGTATCCTCATCGCCGGTTACCTGTCCGCTGGCTTTGCCTTGCTCCAGAGCCGGGTACAGCCAGAGGATGACTGGCCAGGGATCGTTTTCGGCAGCGGGCAGGACAGGAACACTGCCCGGATGGATGAGGGCCTGGCGGATTGCCTGTTCGCGGATCGCTTCCTGAGCCGTCAGGCTTTCGGGATCGGGGCGCCAGTACAAAACTTGCTTGACCAGGCGCTGGTAAACCATTTCCAGCCCCGGCCAGCGCGCGAGAGCGCCCTGCACCAGAGCCTGATTGCCGGTGAACCAGTCGCTGTCGGGCGGAACCGGCGAAGCCGCGAGTGCAGCAAGCCAGATATAGAGATCCCGGTTCAACTGTTTGGAAGGGAACCGGGCGACTCTCTCCGGCAAGCGCAGGTTTTGGTCGTCACGCCAGGCCAGTTCAAATTTGCGATGTGTTCCCGCGAGTTTGTGCAAAAATTTACGGCGCAGGCGAAAGTGCCGGGGTTCGGCGGTCACCAGGCTGAGCGCCGGGTCGCCCCCGAAGGCGCGGAACACAATGCCCAGGCTGCGGGCTTCGTCTTTCAGGTAAACGGCGTGCTCGGGAAATTCACCCAGAGCCTGGCGAGTGATGTATTCATGCCATTTGTAGCCGACCCACTCTTCCATCTCGAACTCCTTCAGGCCCGCTGCCTGGCGGGTTTTTTGGCAAGCTGGTGGCTGGTAGTTGACGGGTGACTGGTCGTTAATTGGTGGACAGGAATGAGAACCGTCTGCCGGCTGGGCTCGCCGGGTTGCCAGTGCAGAAGGCTGCCTTCCGGGTTGTTTTTCTGCACTTCGCGGCAAGCGCTCACGCATTGCAGGCATTGGGTGCAGGAAAACTTTGCACGTTTGTGGCTGCGAGTGGGCAGCCGCATGGGGCAGGCCTCGTCGCAGGCCTTGGTGCAGTCGCGACAGGCCGCCGCGCGGGTAGTATCAAAGGTAACCAGTTGGCCACGGCCGTGGGTCATCCAGGCAATGCTCTGTACCACGCCAAAGGCGCAGCCGTATTTGCAGAACAGGTGGCGTGCAAACAGGAAGTCCAGGGTAAAAACGGTGGTGGCTACGGCCAGAAACACCGATGGGTAGAAGGCCAGGTTGCCGGTGACCAAGTCCGTATATAACGGGATGGGTGGCAACAGGTAAGAAAGCATAGCCAGAGCCCAGGAAAAGCCAATCAGGCTGCACACGGATGTCAGCCCCGCCCAGTGAATAACCTTGCCGCGTCGGCCTTTCCTCAAGGCTTCCCAGAGTGTCGGGCGGCCTGTAATGCGGATCATCAGGCTGTTGATGGTTTCTACCACAGAAAAATGTGGGCACAGCCAGCCGCAGTAAATGCGGCCCCATTTCCAGGCAACCCAAAGCACAAGGGGAACCAGAACAAGAATGGGGAGGATGAACCACAGTAGAATCTGGCTGGCGACGTCCACAGGGGAACTTTGCACCACCCAGTCGAGATTAAGATTGAACGAAAGCGGAAAACCGAGCAGTACAAAATGGGTTTCCGTTAAGTCATAGCGAAAAATATTCAGAACCGGTGCCAGCAGGAACAGCCCGAAGAAAGCAGCGCGAGTGATCAGGCGCTTGCTCTGGAGTGTGTCCTTGGGGTTTGCTTGCTGCACGGTCACAGTTGAGTTCCGGGATAGACAGGGCCGGAAACGTGTTCCGGCCCTGTGGGTTTGAGGGTGGCTGGTTTATGCGTCCTGAATGGCAGCGCCGCGGACTTCCTCGTCAAAGGACGCTTGTCCCTTGATAAAGAAGCTGCCGAAGTACACCACGAGCCCGGCCATGAAGAAGCAGCCGGAAACCAGACGCGCCCAGTAGAACAGTGCGATGTTGTCCTGGGTGGCCATGAATGACAGGGCTTCGCCGCTCTCAGGAATGCGCTGCAGCCAGATTTGCAGGATGCCGGCACCGGTCAGGAACAGGGTGATGAAGACCATGGAAATAGTCATCAGCCAGAACCCCCACATTTCCACAACCTGGGCAGTGTTGCTGTTGCCGTAAGGCCGGCCACGCATGATCGGCACGGCGTAGGAAATGATGGTGAGCACGATCATCACATAGGCGCCGTAGAACGCCATGTGGCCATGAGCCGCAGTAATCTGGCTGCCGTGGGTGTAGTAGTTCACAGGAGCCAGAGTATGCAGGAAGCCCCACACGCCCGCGCCCAGGAATGCCATCACGGCTGTCCCCATGGCCCAGAGTGCTGCAGCCTTGTTGGGGTGGTTACGCTTGCGCCGATTAATCATGGTGAAGGCGAACAGCACCATCATGAAGAACGGCAGGGGTTCCAGCGCCGAGAACACAGAGCCCAGCCACAACCAGTACTCGGGTGGCCCGATCCAGAAGAAGTGGTGCCCGGTACCGATGATGCCGGTAATCAGCGCCATGGCGATGATCACGTACAACCACTTTTCGATGACTTCCCGGTCTACACCGGTAATCTTGATCAACACGTAGGCCAGGATGGCACCCATGATCAGCTCCCACACGCCTTCAACCCACAGGTGGACCACAAACCACCAGAAGTACTTGTCGGTGGTCAGGTTGCTGGGGTTGTAGAAGGAGAACAGCCAGAGTACGGCCAGGCCGATCAGGCCTGTGATCAATACAATGTTGACCACGGTTTTGCGGCCCTTCAGGGCGGTCATCATGATGTTGATCAGGAAGCCGACGACCACCAGGGCTATGCCTATCTTGGTAATCGTAGGTTGTTCAAGGAACTCCCGGCCCATGGTCGGCAACAGCCTGTTCATGGTGACATCCGCGAGAGTAGCGTAATCCACAAACAGGTAACCTAGAATCGTTAGCGTGCCGGCAGCAGCAAAGACCCAGAACAGAATCCACGCAAGCAGCGGGCTGTAAAGCTCTGTTTGCGCCTCTTCCGGCACCAGGTAGTAGGTTGCACCCATAAAGCCGAAGAGCAGCCAGACGATGAGCAGGTTGGTATGAACCATCCGCGCAACGTTAAAGGGTATTTCCGGGAACAGGAAATCACCTACAACGTACTGCAAGCCCAGAATCAGGCCGAATACGATCTGACCGGCAAACAGAATCAGGGCGAAGATGAAGTAGGGCATGGCGACCCGTTGAGATTCGTATTTCATATCTACTCCCTTAGCCTTCGATATTGGGTGGCCAGCCGTTATCGTCGATCTTGGATGTCCATTCGAGGAATGAAGACAGATCGTCGATTTCCTGGTCGGTCAGGTTGAATTGCGGCATTTGCCTGCGACCAGGCACGTTGGTGGGCATGGCGTTCATCCAGGCGTTCATGTACGCCTTGAAGACTTCGCTGTTGGCCGCGCCACGGCGGTCGAATACGTTGGCAAGTTCCGGTGCAAAGTAAGCACCTTCACCCATGAGGGAGTGGCAGCCGACGCAGTTGTTGTTTTCCCAGACATGTTTGCCCCGGACCACCTGCTCGGTAAGCTGATCCCTGTTATCCCGTTCGGGCATAGCCCGCGATTGAGTATCAAAAGTCAGGACCAGAAACAGCAGGACGAAGAATGTACTTCCCCCCAAATATATGTTTCTGGCCATGCTTTTTGTAAAGCGTTCGGCCATTGGTCTCTCTCCTTGGTCGTTGTTGAATACCTGACTGCCCTACTAGGATATAAAGATGTATTCGTAATGCTGTTGACGATTATCAATCATGGCGGGAAATCACACTACTGCGCAGGGGAGTTACCTCCCTAGTGGTAGGTGGTAGACTCCTCAGCCTGTTTTTCTGAACTCGAATGTCCGGAGCCATCATGACCGCTGCGCTGGCGTTGTTTATCAAGCTGATCCCGCTTTATGTCACGGTTGCACTCGGCTGGGTTGCAGGCCGCTATCTCGAAGCAAGCGGTAAGCACATTGCGGGCATCATGCTTTATATTGTTACGCCTTCGGTGGTGTTTTCAGGGGTCATGGCGGCCCCGCTTTCACCGGAAGTGATCTTCCTGCCGTTTCTGGTGTTTGGGTTTGCCTCGGTGCTTGCCGTTGTGCAGTTCAGGTTCGCGCGGCGGGTACTGACGGATGGCAGTGCCAGCATTATTCCGCTGTGTGTCGGCTCGGGTAATACCGGTTATTTTGGTGTGCCGGTCGCGTTGCTGCTGTTCGGGGAAGAAGGGCTGGCGATTTATATTGTGTGCATGTTGGGCGTCACCCTGTTTGAGAGCTCGGTGGGGTTCTACCTCGCCGCTCGCGGCCGGCATGATTTGAGAGAGTCCCTGTGGCGAGTCGCAAAACTGCCTTCAGTTTACGCATTCCTTGCAGCCGTAACCCTCAACCTTTCGGGCGTCGGCATACCTGATGTGTTTATGCCGCTTTTTGACAATCTGCGCGGTGCCTACAGCATTCTGGGCATGATGATCATTGGTATGAGCATCAGCAGTTTCCGTGGCTTAGTGGGCAACGCGCGGTTTACCGCTCTGGCATTTTTCGGCAAGTTTGTGGCCTGGCCGTTATTGGCAATAGCATTCTGGTGGCTGGATTCACAGATTCTGGGTATTTATGAACCGGCGGTGCACAAGGCCATCTTCCTGATTTCCATTACACCCATCGCAGCCAATACTGTCGTTATTGCAACCTTACTGGACACCTCTCCCCGGCAGGCTGCAGGCACCGTTATGCTGTCGACGATCTTTGCGCTGGTGTTTATCCCGGTGATGATCTCTCTGGCCTTTTAGCCTCTTTTATTTTGCAGGCAGCGCTTACTCTGCGAGTAGCCCCCCCTCAGGGACTTTCGGCCCTCGCAGCGTTGCAGATCTGGCTACGGGCCTCGGAGATGTCTGCCCGGGCATGGCGCACTACACTGATTCCGGCAGTGATGGCCAGAGTGCCCATTATGGCGGCGACGATAAGATCTGGCCACGCGCTTGCTGTACCGAAAACACCCAGGGCCGCGGCCATGACAGCGATGTTGCTGATGGCATCATTGCGGCTGCATAGCCACACCGAGCGCATGTCCGAGTCTCCACTGCGAAACCGGAAAAGCATAATGGCAACGCCGGAGTTTGCTACCAGTGCCAGCAAACCGACCGCACCCATGGTAAGCGGTTCGGGCGTAATGCCTTGTTCCAATACCCAGATGGCCCGTGCCCAGACGGCGATACCGAACACCACCATGGTAATGCCTTTCACCATGGCCGCCCGGCCACGCCAGAGCATGCCCATCGAGAGCACAGAAAGCGACAGAATATAGTTGGCGCTATCGCCAAAGAAGTCGATGGCATCGGCCATCAGCGAAACCGAGCCGGATTGCAAACTGGCGACGCCTTCCACGAAAAACATGGCCAGGTTCACCCACAGGGCAATCCAGAGCGCGCGACGGAAACCCGGAGCCGGGGATTGCGGCTCGGGGCCAGAACAACTGCATGCCATAGGCACCTCCAATACAAGTTTGTCTGTATTAGAAACCCTGTAGTTACTACAAGGTCAACACCCGGCGAAACGTTTTAACCGCGCCTCAGGTTTTACCTGGCCGGTGGGTGCCTGGAACGTGATTTTCCTGATCTCTGCTATTGGGCGTAAGGCCTTCAATTTCGGTGTTGAGTCCGTCCAGAATGCCGCATTCCTTAACTGTGCCGGCATCCGAACAAGCTTTTTGCAGCTGCTGCAGGGTCGTCTCAAGGTTTTTCAGCTCTTTCAGTCGGTCGCGCACATGGTTCAGGTGATGAGCCAGAAGCGCATCGACTTCCTGGCAATCTGCTTCAGGAGTTTCCGAAAGGCGGATTAGTTCGCGTATCTCATCCTGAGCCATATCAAGACTCCGGCAGCGCTTGATAAACAAAAGGCGTCCCAGGTGCGCGTTACGGTAGGTTCGATAACCATTGGTGTCGCGGCTCGGGCTGGGTAACAGGCCGATTTTTTCGTAGTACCGGATGGTTTCCACGGAAATGGCCGTGGCTTTTGCGAGTTCACCGATTTTCACGTTCTATTGCCTCTGTCGATACCCGGTTAATGTTCTGAATCCGTCTCACAACACGTGGGTGCATGTGGTAGCGTAAGGCCTTTCGGGGATTTTTTCACAAGAAACGGAGGTTCATGTGCTGGAGCGGCTGCAACGTCGGTTGGGATTGCAGACCATACCGGGGGTGTTTTTTACCTCGGCTGGTGTGGCCACTCTGTTTGTTGCGCTTGCAGTTCCGTTTGATGAAGCCGTTGCGGGCAGCTTCGGGCTGCTGACCGGTTGGGTGGCTCGCAACCTTGGTTGGTTCTATATTCTTGCGGTCAGTGCTTTACTGATTTTCCTGCTTGCCTTGGCCGTGAGCCGCTACGGCGATATTCGTTTGGGGGCTGACGACAGCCGCCCTGATTATTCCAACCTTACCTGGTTCACCATGCTGTTCGCCGCCGGCATAGGCACCATTCTCATGTTCTGGGGTGTTGCAGAACCTGTGTCGCACTTCTCCAGTCCGCCTTTTGACGGCGTACAACCCGGCTCTGAACAGGCTGCCAGCGACGCCATGACTATCGCGCTCTACCATTTTGGCTTGCACACCTGGACCATCTTTGCCTTGCCGGGCCTGGCAATCGGCTACTTTGCCTACCGGCACAACTTGCCCATGCGCATCAGCAGCCTGTTTTACCCGATACTCGGTGAGCGGGTCTATGGCCCCTGGGGCTGGGCGGTCGATGTTATTGCGGTGCTTGGCACTTTGTTTGGTGTGGCGACTTCCCTTGGGCTGGGGACGCTGCAACTGAACAGTGGCCTGAATTATCTGTTTGGTACGCCTTCTTCAGGGCTTGTGCAGGTTGCGTTGATTGCGGTTATTACCAGCATTGCTGCTACATCGGTGGCTCTGGGGCTGGACAAGGGCGTACGTCGGCTTTCCCAGCTGAATATTCTGCTGGCTATGGCGTTGCTTGCCTTTGTTCTCATCGTGGGGCCTACCGTGTTTATTGCGGAAGGGATGGTTCAGAGCGTCGGGGACTATTTTGACGCCTTGCCATGGCTGGCATTCTGGACCGAAACCTTCAAGGACACCGACTGGCAGCGGCAGTGGACCCTGTTTTACTGGGCATGGACGATTTCCTGGGCGCCTTATGTCGGTATCTTCATTGCCAGGATTTCCCGGGGGCGAACCATTCGTGAGTTCGTTGCGGGTGTTCTGTTTGCGCCCACCGCCTTTACGCTCGTGTGGTTCGGGATCTTCGGGTTATCCGCGATCAATGTCGAAATGGGTGGCGAAATCGCGCTGGCGGAGCAGGTACATCAGGACCCTTCTGTGGCCATTTTTGCCTTTCTGGAGGCCTTTCCTTTTTCCGGCGTGGCATCTGCGCTGAGCGTGGTCATTATCGTTGTATTCTTTACCACCTCCTCTGATTCCGCCTCTCTGGTCATTGATATGCTGACCCGTCGGGACGACCAGCCGTCGCTGGTGCGTCAACGCATTTTCTGGGCGGTCGCCCAGGGTGTGATTGCCGCTACCTTGCTGTTGGCGGGTGGCCTGGATGCCTTGCAGAATGTCATTACCTCATTGGGCCTGCCTTTTTGCATCCTTCTGATTTTCATGGCCGTGGCGTTGTTCAGGGCGCTTCGTGCAGATTACCGTGGCTACAGTATGAACGAACTGGTCCACGGCCGAGCCTTCCCGGAAGTGGAGGCAAGCTCTGGAACCAAGCAGGAGAGCGAGTATGTACCAGAAACTGTTGATCGCAATTGACCCGGAAGACGACGGAGAGGGCAAGCGCGCGCTCGAGGCCGCTATCGGTCTGCTGGCTGAAGACGGGGAGCTTCACCTTGCCAGTGTCTACAGCCCCGGAGGGGCCGGGTTTTTTCCCCATGTAACCCCGGATGCCCCGGAAAAAAAGGAGGCCGAGGTCCGAGACGTACTGGATTTGCTTGCCCGCAAATATCTGCCGATGAACCGCAGTGCCACCCTGCATGTAGTCGCCGGAAACACCGGCGAAAAACTGGTGGGTATGGCCGGCCAGTTGGGCGCGGATCTTATGCTTTTAGTCTCACGAGGAGGAGGTGGTCATTGGCCAATGCGCAAGGCGACCGTGGAGTACGTTTCGGTCAATTCGCCGTGTGCGGTTCTGGTATTGCCATCCCTGGAGAAAGCAGAGCCGGAGAACATTGCAGAGTAATGCAAGAAGGTCTCGGCAGGGAGCACCAATGAAGACAGTTGCAGCCATCCTCGGCCGAGTGATCCTGCTCCTTCTGGTGTGGTGGGCGTTCACCGAAGGTGATCTCTCGGGGATCGGGTTTGGCCTGGTCATTGCGATCCTGGTTGCGGCGGTTTCAATGCGGCTTTTTCCGCAGGGTTCTGACCGGATTCGTCCAGTCCAGTTGTGGCTATTTGTGCTGTTTTTCCTTGGCAGATCCATTGTGGCCGGTATTGATGTGGCTCGCCGTATATTGTCACCGTCGTTGCCGGTAGACCCAGGCTACTTCACGGTTCATTTGAGCTTGCCCGAGGGCAGCCCACGTTGGCTGCTGGCCAATGCTTTGTCACTGATGCCCGGCACACTGAGCGTCAGCCTTGACGGCTCGCGACTGGAGCTGCATTGCCTGGATACTTACAGTTCGGTTGAAGAGGACGTGCGGGCTGCGGAGCGAAAGGTAGCGCGTGTTTTTGGCTTGCCGCTGCCGGATGAAACAGGCTTTTCAGAGGGCGTATCATGACACTTGTGTTCAATGCGGTTGCCGTTTTCCTGCTGCTGACCTTGCTGGTGGCGCTGGTGCGGATCTGGCGGGGGCCAACATCGTCAGACCGCATGCTGGCGTCGCAATTGTTTGGCACCACCGGGGTTGCTTTATTGCTGGTTCTGGCTGAAGCCCAGGCTGCACCAGCTCTGAGAGATGTAGCCCTTGTTCTGGCATTACTCTCGGTTCTGGCCATTGTAGGTTTCGTCACGCGGGTTATTCGAATCGACCGGAGGACGTCGTGATGGCCTTCGTTCAGGTGATTCAGGGAATACTGTTGGTCGTCGGGTGCCTGTTCTTCGCAATTGGCACTCTGGGCCTGTTCCGTTTTTCGGATACTCTGTTGCGGATTCATGCGCTCACCAAGGTCGATAATCTTGGGCTTGGGTTTATTATTCTTGCGTTGGTGCTGAATGCAGCTTCACTGGCGATCGGCGCGAAAGTGCTCCTGATCTGGGTGGTGGCTCTGGCGGCCAGCGCCACTTCTGCTCACCTTATCGCCCGGGCTACCCGTTTGCAGCAAGGTGACGGTTCTGAACCAAAAGGCTCCCATGACTGACTGGTTGCTGGATGGACTTCTGGTGTCGGCCCTGCTGGCTACAGCCGCATCGGCGTTATTGTCCCGGGATTTGTTCCGCGCGGTTGTCGTGTTCATTGCTTTTGGACTCTTGATGGCTGTCGCTTGGGTGCGACTTCAGGCACCCGACATTGCTTTGGCTGAGGCGGCTATCGGCGCCGGCCTTACCGGGGTGCTTTTGCTGGATGCCGTCAGCCACCTTGGCAATAAGCGTCAGCAGGCGTCCAGGCGAGAGGGCGACAAACCATGATCCGGACTATTCAAACCTTGATTATCGCCTTGGCGTGTATTGCGTTCACCTTGGTTTTGGGAGCCAGTATCTGGGCCATCGCCAGCGATCCTGGGCAGGGGAATCTGCCGCAATTGTTGTCTGAAAACATGGGCCGCAGCGGCGTTGAGCATCCGGTTACCGCCGTACTGTTGAACTTTCGCAGTTACGACACTCTGCTTGAAATAGGTGTTCTGGTGATTGCCGGCATTGCCGGTATATCCATGTCCAAAACCACGTCGCTTGAAGACCCGGATCTGCGCACCTCGGACCCTCTGCTCTATGCGCTGCAGCGCTGGTTCATACCGCTGATGCTGGTGCTGGCGGGATATCTGCTCTGGGCCGGCGCGGATCGGCCCGGAGGGGCCTTTCAGGCCGGTGCGGTGCTCGCTGCCACCGGTGTGTTGATGCGCCTCGGAGGAATCCCAATGGACTTTCTTCGCCCCGGATTGTTGCTGCGCGTGGGATTGGTGCTCGGCTTTTCGGTGTTTCTGCTGGTCGCGGTGGTGAGTGTTATCGGAGGAGATGCATTTCTGGCCTACCCGCCCGGCATGACCAAACCCTTGATTCTGGTGATCGAATCGGTGCTGACTCTGTCCATTGCCATGGTGTTGTTGGCATTATTTGTGTCCGCGCCGGTGAATGACGCAGAGGATCCCGAAGAGGGTGATCCTTCATGACGTCATCTTTGCTGTATGCAATGGCAGGGGCTGCGCTCTGTGGCATTGGCCTGTTCGGGTTGCTCCGCCTGTCACACCTGCTGCGCAAGCTTCTGGCCTTCAATATCATGGGATCTGGCGTGTTTCTGATTATGGTGGCGCTGCCCCAGCACCAGAGTGGACCTGACCCAGTGCCCCAGGCTCTGGTGCTGACCGGTATTGTGGTGGCTATTGCCGCTACCGCACTGGCCGTGGTGCTGATACGGCGCTATTACCATCTGTCTGGTATGACGAGCCTTGAGGGGGAGGCTGGTTCCCGTGAAGGTGGCCCGCTATGACGCTGTGGCTGATGGCGGGCTTGCTGTTTACCCCCTTGGCCTGGGCGGTTCTGACGCTGTTGACCGATTTTGTCTGGGGTCGCCGGGTTACCTGGGTTGGTATTCTGGTTCAGGTGGTTGTTTCACTGGGCTTGTGGCTGACCGTTGCGCAGAACGGAGGGTTTTATTATGACCTGGGCGGCTGGGGCGCCCCTCTGGGCATCGAACTTCGTGTGGATGGGCTTGCGGTTACGTTTGTTCTGCTTACCGCCGCGGTGGCCAGTGCCTGCGGGCTTCATGCCGGTGTCTATATTGACCAGCACAAGTCCTGGCACCGGTATTTCTGGCCCTTGTTCTGGTTTCTCTGGTCCGGGCTTAACGCGGTCTGGCTGGGTGGTGATCTGTTCAATCTCTACGTAGGCCTGGAGCTGATCAGTCTCTCAGCCGTGGGTCTTGTTGCCCTTGGCGGCAAGGCCAATGCACTGCGGGCTTCGATCCGGTATCTGCTGGCGGCGCTGCTGGGATCCCTGGCCTATCTTCTGGGTGTGGCATTGATATACGGGCAGTTTGGCACCCTGTCTATCGCCGGTGTGGTGCTATGGTTGGATAACCATTCAGCCCCCGCCGGACCCGGGTTGGCGCTGGCTTTGATGATTACGGGCCTGGCACTGAAAACTGCATTGTTTCCCCTCCATCGCTGGCTGCCGCCAGCCCACGGAATTGCGAAATCCCCGGTTAGCGCGCTCTTGTCGGCTCTGGTGGTCAAAGCGTCTTTTTATATCGCAGCCCGGTTGTGGTTGGCGTTCGGCGAATCGCTCGGCAGTCTGGCCGCGGCGCAGTTGGTCGGGCTTCTGGGCAGTGCCGCGGTGGTCTGGGGCAGTTGGCTGGCCTGCAAACAAGTACAGCTGAAACAGGTGGTGGCCTATTCATCCGTAGCGCAGATTGGTTACCTGTTCCTGCTGTTTCCGCTGACGTACTCCGTGTCGGAACCGATATCCCTGCAAGCCCAGCAAGGTATTACTTTGCAGGTGATCAGCCACGCGCTTGCCAAAGCTGCCATGTTTCTGGCCGTCGGCAACCTGATTCTGTCGGTGGGAAGCAACCGCGTTGATGCGCTGGCCGGAGTCAGTCGCTTCCTGCCGTTCTCCCTGTTTTCCTTTGGTCTGGCGGGGGTGTCGTTGATGAGCTTGCCTCCGTCTGGCGGGTTCGCAGCCAAGTGGCTGTTGTTGCAAGCCAGTCTGGGCAGCGGCCAGTGGTGGTGGGCGCTTGTGTTGCTTGCGGGCGGCCTGCTGTCCGCAGCCTATCTGTTCCGGATTTACCGGGCCTCGTTTGCAGAAAACCCGGAAACCGACCGCTTCTATCACCCGTCCAAAAGCCTGGAAGTAATCCCGATGGTGCTGGCAGTGATGGCGCTTGCGCTTGGGTTCGTGTCAGAGCAGGTGCTGTCGGTGATGGCATTGCCGTTTGAAGAGGAGGGCGCGCCATGACACTCGAAGAGTGGATGCCGTTGTTCGCCTTGATGATATCGCTAGTGGCCTCCCTTGTGATTTTTGCCTTGCCGGAAAAGGGTTACGTGCGTCGAACGTCGGTAAACCTGGGAGCGGCGCTGCTCAAGCTTGTGGTTGTCGTTGTGATGGTCTGGGGCGTGTTTCACGGCGTGAATTATGGCGTGAGCTTCACCATGGTGCCGGGCGTGACCTTTGTGCTGAAAGCGGATGCCTTGTCGATGTTGTTTGCGGGCCTCTCTGCGGTGCTCTGGTTGCTGACCACCATCTACGCCGTCGGTTACCTTGAAGACTCACCTAACCGCAGGCGATTTTTCGGTTTTTTCAGCCTGTGCGTAGCCAGCACCATGGGTATAGCTCTGGCGGGTAACCTGTTCACCTTCTTTCTGTTCTACGAAATGCTGACGCTCTCTACTTACCCTCTGGTGGTTCACCGCGGCACAGCGAAGGCCCTGAGAGCAGGGCGGACTTACTTGATCTATACGCTCACCGGCGGTGCGGTACTGTTGTTTGCGATTGCCTGGTTGCACAGCATGGCGGGGGATCTGCCGTTTCGTGATGGTGGCCATTTCGTTGGCGCTGACCCGGATATCCATGGTTCTCTGATTCTGATCTTTATATTGTTGATGGCAGGGCTGGGGGTGAAGGCCGCGCTCTTCCCTCTTCACGGCTGGTTGCCGCAGGCGATGGTGGCCCCAGCCCCGGTCAGTGCGCTGCTGCATGCTGTGGCGGTGGTCAAAGCCGGTGCATTCGGCATAGTGCGAGTGGTTTACGATATCTACGGGGTTGAGGCTTCGTCGGCCCTTGGTCTGCTGGAGCCGCTGTCCTGGCTGGCAGCCTTCACTATTCTTTACGCATCCACCCGAGCGTTGTGGCAGGCTGACCTGAAGCGGCGGTTGGCATTTTCGACCATAAGCCAGGTGTCTTACATTATTCTGGGCATTGCCTTGGTGGGGCCTCTCGCCGCTATTGGCGGGCTGGTGCATTTGCTGCATCAGGGCATCATGAAAATCACCCTGTTTTTCTGCGCCGGCAATTATGCGGAAACACTGGGCATCCACCGCATTGATGAAATGGATGGTGCTGGGCAACGAATGCCCGGGACGTCTCTGGCCTTTACCATTGGTGCGTTCGGCATGATTGGTGCGCCGCCGTTGGCGGGTTTTATTACCAAATGGGTCATGGGCAGCGGCGCATTGGCCGTTGATATGGATTGGGTCATCCTGGTGCTGGTGGGAAGCAGCCTGCTAAATGCGGCGTATTTTTTGCCCATCGTGCACCGGCTATGGTTTCGGGAAGTAAAAGGGAGCTGGCCTGAAGAACGCCATTGGGGGCGACTGGAAACCAGCCCATGGTTGTTATGGCCGCCGTTGCTGACCGCCGTTGCTACCGTGGTAGTCGGTGTGCTGGCTTCGCTGCCGTTCAGCCCACTTTCCTGGGCTGAGCTGATTGTCCTGCGGGAGTCCTCGCCATGACGATTCCCGGGCCGGCTCTGGCCATACTGGCGGTGTGTTTGCCATTGCTGTATCCGGCAATGGCTTTGCAGACGAACTGGCGCAGGGCAATGCGCTATGCACTGCCGTTGTTGCCATTGCCGGCTCTTCTGTTGGCATTAGGTGCCGACTCCGGCTGGCAACTGGAACTGCCGTGGTTACTCAATGGTGGGCTGTGGGCAATGGATGACTTGCGTCGGCTGTTTCTGCTGCTGACGGCGGTGTTGTGGGCAGTAGCCGGTCTCTATGCGGTAGGTTATCTGGAAGATCGCCATCTGCGGCGATTCTGTGTGTGCTGGGGGCTTACTCTGGCTGGAAATCTGGGCCTCACCATGGCTGTGGATATTGGCAGTTTTTACGGCTTCTTTGCACTGATGACCTTTGCCGGTTATGGCCTGGTCGTTCATGAGGGCACAGACGAAGCCAACCATGCCGGGCGGGTCTATATAGTGATGGCCGTGTTGGGGGAAATGTCCATTCTTGCGGGTTTGTTGCTCGCGGCTTCGGCCGCTGGCAGTCAACTGCTTACGGAGCTTCCGGCAGCCGTGGCACACGCGCCGCAACGGAATCTCATCATCGCGTTGCTGGTCGCGGGCTTCGGGGTCAAAGCGGGTTTACCACTATTGCATTTCTGGTTACCTTTGGCCCACCCGGTTTCGCCTACGCCCGCCAGTGCCGTGCTCAGCGGCACGATGATCAAAGCCGGATTGCTGGGTTGGCTAGTAACCCTGCCATTGGGCGAAATAGCTCTGAGCGGGTGGGGCGCCTTGATGGTGGTTGCCGGAGGCGTGGGGGCTATCGGCGCCGCTATCCTCGGCGTTTTGCAGCGTCGCCCCAAGGCTGTCCTGGCCTACTCCAGTATTAGCCAGATGGGGTTGATGGTGTTGATGGTGGGGGCAGCGCTGGCTGATCCTGAGCGAGCACCGGTGCTGTTTTCTGTGATTGGCTTATATGCGCTGCATCATGGCCTCGCCAAAGGCAGTCTGTTTCTGTCTGCGGGGGTGTCGCTGCCGGCTGGCCGTATGGGCCAGACCATTGTCTGGCTATTGATTGCCTTGCCCGGATTGTCCCTGGCGGGTCTGCCGTTTACCAGCGGTGCGCTGGCAAAACTGGCCATGAAAGCTGGCCTGGCGAAAGATTCACTGGACTTTGAACTGGCCGGTTACCTGCCTCTACTGATGACGGCGGGAGCGGTTGCTACCTTACTACTGGTGTTGCGCTACCTGTGGACGCTGTCAGCAAAACTCAAGACAGGCCGGAACCCGCCCATGCTGACAGCGGGCTGGCTGGCGGCCGTTGCTGTGAGCCTTGTTGCCTTCTGGTGGATGCCGTGGGGCGTGGCCGGATTGGTTAAAGCACCGGTTTGGCTGCCGGCACCCTATCAGCTGTGGGCACTGGTGTGGCCAATGCTGATCGCGCTGGCTGTGGCAGGGCTGGCTTTGCTGCTAAGCCGAAACCGCTCTGGCGCCCGTCCTTAGCCTGCCCGCAACGGGGAACTGTCGTCTCGGGCAAGCTGGGCTCACCATTAGTCCATTACAATGACAGGAAGTGGCAGTTCGTTTACGCCTTGCCCTGCGGGCGGAGATTCCGCAATTATTTGTGTTAGCTGGGACGCAATTGTCCTGTAGGCAGTTGCAATTTGACCGCCTGGTTCTGCGGCCATGATTGGCTCGCCAATGTCCGATCCGGTGCGAATCCGGAGGTCCAGAGGTAGCTCTCCAAGCAATACGGTACCTGCCTCCGTTGCCATGCGCTGGGCTCCGCCATGGCCAAAGATATGCTCCTGGTGGCCACAGTCGCTGCAAATATGAATACTCATATTCTCGATAATGCCGAGCACGGGAACATTCACCTTCTCAAACATCCGCAGCCCTTTTCGGGCGTCCAGTAAGGCGATGTCCTGCGGTGTTGTTACAATCACGGCGCCGGAAACCGGCATGCGCTGGGCCATGGTCAGATGGATGTCCCCGGTGCCTGGTGGCATGTCCACGAGCAGGTAGTCAAGATTGTCCCAGCGTGTTTCGTACATCAGGCGGGTCAGAGCTTGTGTGATCATGGGCCCGCGCCAGATAATCGGGGCCTCTTCATCAACGAGAAAACCTATGGACATGGTCTGGATGCCATGACCAATCATGGGTTCCAGTATTTTTCCATCGGGGCTGTCTGGCATGCCCTTCAAGCCCAGCATGCGGGGCTGGCTCGGCCCATAGAGGTCTGCGTCCAGTATGCCAACGCGGGCGCCGGTGCTCGCAAGAGCAAGGGCAAGGTTGGTGGTGGTGGTGGACTTGCCGACGCCGCCTTTACCAGACGCGATGGCAATCAGGTGTTTTACTCCTGGAACAGCTTTATGTTCCGGAGGCTGGTGCTTCTGTTTTTGTTCGGGTAAGTAGGAAACAGAGTTGGGCATGATGATATCTCCAATTATTGTTCCACGAACGCGCGTTCAATCACATAGTCGCCAGGCTCGCCCTGCTGAGGCGAGGCTTTGAAATCGAGGCTGTCCAGCAAGGAGCATAGATCCTTAAGCATCGCAGGGCTGCCGCACAGCATTGCCCTATCGGTTTGGGGGTTCAGCTGAGGAAGACCTGTATCTTTGGCCAGTTGGCCGGATTCGATCAGGGTTGTAATCCGACCCTGATTGCGGAAGGGCTCCCGGGTTACTGTGGGGTAGTAAATCAGCTTGTCGCCGATTATCTCAGCGAGAAATTCGTGACCTGGCAGTTCGCTGGTGAGGTAATCGTGGTAGGCCAGTTCGCTGACTTCGCGTACGCAATGCACCAGAACTACCTTGTCAAAACGGTCGTAGGTTTCGGGGTCACGGATAATGCTCATAAACGGTGCCAGGCCGGTACCCGTGCCAAACAGATACAGGTTTTTGCCAGGAGTCAGGTCGTGCATAACCAGCGTGCCTACAGGCTTGCGGCTTACGATTAACGAGTCGCCTTCCTGAAGGTGCTGAAGTTTCGACGTGAGGGGACCGTCCGGCACCTTGATGCTCAGGAACTCCAGATATTCTTCGTGGTTAGCGCTGACAATGCTGTATGCACGGAGCAGAGGTTTGCCGTTTATTGGTAAGCCAATCATTACAAAGTGACCGTTCTCAAAGCGAAGGCTCTGGTCGCGGGTTGTTCTGAAACTGAATAGTGTGTCGTTCCAATGGTGGACGCTGATGACGTTTTCGGTTCCAAGTGCAGCCATGATATTTCTCCGTATTGGCGAGTTTCAGGTGGTGTCAGAGTGAGTAAGTGGCCATGGATGTCATGGCCGTAATAACGAGCAGGGTGCTGAGCAAGGCCAGCAACGCAAACGGGCGCCAGCCCTGCTTGATAAGGGATGACAGGCTGGTACGCATGCCCAGAGCGGCCATGGTTACCAGAAGGCAGGCCTGAGACGTGCTGGTCAGTGCATGACTTAAGCCTTCAGATAACCAGCCAAGGCTGTTCATGCCGAACAAAATAACGAAACCAAGCAGAAACCAGGGGTATTCCGCGTTGCCGGAACTGTTGCGGTTTAACAGTGCGCCCAGCAGCAATACCAATGGAGCCAGCAAGGCCACGCGCAGGAGCTTGGTCAGGGTGGCAATGTCGCCGGCCGTGTCGGATACCAGATAGCCCGCACCTGCGGCCTGGGCAACGTCGTGAATACTGGCACCTAACAGCAGGCCGGTTTGCGGGTCACTGTAGCCCAGCATGGAAAATAGCGGTGGCAGCACCAGCATGCTCAGTGTGCCGAGTGCGGTCACACCCACAAGCACGCCCAATAGCCGCTGGTCTTCCAGTTTTCCCTGGGGAATAACGGCGGCAACCGCAATAGCTGCAGAGACTCCGCAGATGGCAACAGCAATCCCCGCCACCAGGCTTTGCATAGAAGGCAATCCCAGCCAGCGCCCCAGCAGGAGTGCAGCGCCGATGGTAACCGGTACGCAGGTCAGTACCACCAGCAAGGGCAGGCTGCCAACGGTCATCAGTTGCTCTACGCCAATCCTTGCGCCCAATAAGGCTATGCCTGCGCGCAATACTTGTCGGCTGCAGAATTCCACTCCTGGCTGCAGCCTGGAATCAGAAGCCTGGTTGGCAAAGCCAAAACCCAGCAGCAATACCAGCATTAATGCCGGCGCTCCATACTGGCTTGCGAGAAAGCTGCCAGCCAGTGCCAGAACCACGCACAAGGCCGTTCCGGGGTAACGCAGCCGGACTGGCGCCCACCACAAGGTGTCCATGGAACGAAGAGTCTGATTCATGATACCTGCTCGCTGAGTTCTCGCAGGAACGCCCAGGGGTACAGGCCCCTGTAGTGGCCGTCGCTGAAGTGAAACTGCAGGCCACTGACACCAGACAGTTCCACACTGGCCATGTGAATATCGGCGTCGATCAGGCTTAAACGGCCTGTGCGTTTGGCCTGGGTGCACTGGGAGCAGGCGCAGGATTTACGTAGCAACAAGCAACTCAATTGCGTGGTCAGTCCGTCTGGCCAGCTCAGCTCCAGCGCGTTGAGTTTGCGCTTCAAGCGAACTTCCCTCGGGGGTTCAACTGGGGTGTGTCTGGACACTGTGGCCTCCTTCTGTCAGGGACGTGATCACCAATTCCGGAGTTTCAGGTGGCGGGACATGGCGATCAGGCAATTCCATCGGGCGCGCGCTTCCCAAAGCGGCGGCAGACATCACCACCACCAATAGAGACAGCGTCCGAAAACAACTCGTTATGACAAGTTGGGGCATGTTTCAGCGCTCCAGGTACTGCATTTTGTCAGGGCGATCGACCCACTCCTCTGCGTCGGGCATGGGTGTTGAGGTGGCGTCAATGACAGGCCAGATTTGTGACAGCTCGGCATTAAGCTGAATGAAATGGCGTTGACCCTCCGGCAGGTCTTTCTCATCGAAAATTGCGTCCGCCGGACACTCAGCAACACAGAGGCTGCAATCGATGCAGGCCTCCGGATTGATTGCCAGAAAATTCGGCCCTTCATGGAAGCAGTCGGTAGGGCATACATCGACGCAGTCGGTGTACTTGCAGCGGATACAGTTTTCGGTAACGACAAAGGTCATGGCAGTCTCCTGGTTTTTGGTCGGCATGTAAGGGCCAGCCTGTTTGCAGCAGGCTGGCCGCTTGGTCAGGCTGCCGCGTCCAGTTTAGAGATGGCCCAGCGGGCCAGTTTGCGTACGTCCGGGTCGGGATCGTCCAGAGCTGTCACTACATAGGGCCGACCATCGTTATGTGCAATCGTGCCCAAGGCGCCTATAGCGGCTTTGCGCAGGTTGCTCATAGAGTCTTTCGAGCACTCGCCCAGAACCGGAATGGCCTCCACAACGCCCAGCTTTCCAAGAGCATCCACCGCTTTTTCACGTACCTGCCAGAGGTCGTCTTTGGTGGCTTCCATCAGGGCAGGGGCAGCCGCCTGATGGTCCAGCTTGCTGATGCTGTTTGCGGCTTCACAGCGCACTTGCCAATGCTCGTCTTTAAGGAGGCTGACCAAAGGCTGGCCCACTTGCTGTGGATTGGCATAAACAAGGGCGCCGGTAGCGGCGCGACGCACATCCGGATCTGCGTCATGCTTCGCTGTTTTTACCAGCGCTGGCAGGTTTTCAGGCTGCTTTAACCAGCCAATCACGCCCACGGCTTCACGACGGACCTGTGGATCGGGGTCGTCCAGTCGCAATAGTGCCGGGCTCTGAGAGCCAGGATTGCGCAGGGGCTTGAGGGCGCGCAGGATGCCGGACACCACAAAGCTGTCGGTGCTGTTTTCCAGGGCCTTCAACAGTGGCTCGGCGGCAGCCGGATCTTTCAGGTCTGCCAAGGCGTGGGCTGCGCTGTTGCGTACAACTTCATCGCTGTCGTTCAGGGCAGCAATCAGGGCGTCTGCCATATCTTCAGCTTCGAATTCGTCCACTACTTTTGCCGCTTCCTGGCGTACGTTGGTGTCTGGATCCTGTAGTGCCTGAATCACCAGTTCGACGGCTTCCGGCTCTCCGGAATCGACTAGGTCCATGACGGCAACCCTGCGAATACCTGGGTCGTCAGAGGTAAGTTTTACGGCAATGGCCTGAAGTTCGGGGTCATCGTAGGTTTTCATGGCTTACCTCAGCGCAGCAGGTAGGGAATGTTGACGGTAACGGCGTCGGTGGGGCAGTCCGCCTCACAAGGCATGCAGTACCAGCACTCGTCGTATTTCATGTGTGCTTTGCCGGTTTCTTCGTTAATCCACAGCACATCCAGCGGGCACACGTCGATGCACACGGTACAGCCCTTGTCGGCAATGCATTTATCCTCGTCTACGATGACGGGAACGCTTGAGTGGTGATTGGCGATAGGCATTTTGGTGTTCCTCTCTCGTAATAGAGTTCGTTGTGTGCGACGGCGCTGAGCGCCGCCGCACTGTCTGGTCAGGCGTTAGCGGCTTTCTGAACGCGCATTTTCCGATAGGCGTCTTTTTCATCACCCAGAGGCACCAGGTAATCCGCGATAGGGCGCTTACCGTGATCCATCTGGCCGTTCTCGTTCTTGAACAGTCGGCTGTGGTAGAACCATTCGCTGTCGTTCTGATCCGGGTAATCCACGCGGTAGTGGTAAAGGCCCCAGCGGGATTCGGTGCGATAAAGAGAAGCCCGGGCGGCCATTTCGGCGCAGTCGATGATGGACTGCACCTCCATCGCCCTTAGCAGTTCGTGGGGATCCCGTGCGCACAGTAGAGGCACGTCTTCTCGCACGGCCAGAATGCGCTCCAGGCCGATCTCCATTTTTTTGGTCACTTTCGGCGGCTGCAGGTAGTCATTCACCAGGCGGCGAACCTTGTATTCCATCTGCTCCGGCGGGATTCCATCGGCACGTTTCATGGGAGCCTGGATACGCTCCAGTTCCTTGATAATGAAGTCTTCGTCGAGCTTGGGTTCGGTTCGTGATTTCACGAACTCAACGGCGCTTTCGCCACAGATCTGGCCATACACAAAAGCTCCCAGCATGTAGTTGTGAGCCACGCTGGCCATGTCTCCGGCGCAGTAAAGCCCGGGCACGGTGGTGGCGCCGGTTTCATCGGTCCAGACGCCGGAGGCGGAATGCCCGGAGCAGAAGCCGATCTCGGAAATGTGCATTTCCACCATGCGCTCGCGATAGTTCACATCCCGGCCGTCATGGAAGCGACCGCGAGTGGGGCGCTCGTTGGTGTGTAGTACCGTTTCGATTTCCTGAATAGTTTCTTCGGCCAGGTGGTCCAGTTTGAGGAACACAGGGCCAGTACCGGATTCCAGCTCTTTGAAGAACTCCAGCATCATCTGGCCGGACCAATAGTCGCATTCGATGAAGCGCTCGCCGAAGGCGTTGGCGGTAAAGCCTCCGAGCGGACCGGTCACGTACGCGCAAGCTGGGCCGTTGTAATCCTTGAGCAGCGGGTTTACCTGGTAACACTCAAGGTTCGCCAGATCTGCCCCTGCGTGATAGGCCATGGCATGGCCGTCACCATTGTTGGCCGGGTTCTCATAGGTGCCAAACAGGTAACCCGAGGTAGGCAAGCCGATGCGCCCCGCTGCTCCAGTGGCCATGATCACCGCTTTGGCACGAATGATGATCGGTTCGGCCGTACGAGTGTTTACGCCGATCATGCCGGCAATGTTGCCGTCCGGATCTTTCAGCAGACGTGTTGCAGTGAAGCGGTTCTCGATTTCGACACGGTTACGGCGCAGGCGACGGTAAAGGATCTTCTTGACGTTGTGGCCCTCCGGCATGGGTAGCACGTAGGTGCCCAGATGGTGAACCTTTTTCATGTCGTAATCGCCGGTTTCATCTTTCTGGAAATGCACGCCCCAGGAGTCCAGCTTCTCGATCATCGGGAACGAGCGTGTTGCATAGGCCATGAGTGCCGGCTGGTGCACGACGCCATCGTTGGCGATGGTGATTTCCTTGACGTACTGCTCTGGTGTGGCATGACCAGGTACTACCGCGTTGTTCAGGCCATCCATTCCCATGGATATGGCTCCTGAACGTTTGACGTTGGCTTTTTCCAGAAGTATGACCCTGAGGCTTGGGTCTTGTTCTTTGGCAGTGACTGCCGCCATGGGGCCGGCTGTGCCGCCGCCAATGACCAGAACGTCGGTGTCGATTACAGGGATGTCGTTAATTTTCATCGTGCACTCCTATTTCCGGTCAATCCGGAACTGGTATTTGAATGAATCACCGCGGTAGCAGAGATACTCGAAATCGATGGGTTGGCCGTTCCTGTTGTGGGTCATGCGTTCAACCCGGAGAATGGCTTCGCCGGGCTTGAGGTTGAGGTATCGCTGGGCTTCGTCGTCGGCCAGGATCGAGTCGAGGCTGATGTCAGCACCACCGAGAGGGATGCCGAAAAGGTTCTCCAGCATGGGGAAAATATCGCCAGACAGGTCCAGACCGAACATGCGCTGTCCTATGAACATCGGGAAGTAGCTGTTCTCAATGCATACCGGGGAACGATTGAGGTATCTCACTCGTTTGACTTCGATGACCTCGTCGCCCTGTTGCAGGTCCAGGGAGGTGGCAACGGCTTTCGGGGCTTTCATTTGCTGGATGCTGAGCACCCGTGCAGAGGCCTCATAGCCCTGGGCTGCCATAGCTTCCCCGAAACCTTCCAGGCGTTGTACGTTCTGAACGGCCTTGGGCTTGCTCACGAAGGTGCCCTTGCCCTGGGCACTGAACACCAGGCCTTCGTTGTGAAGGTCGCGGAGCGCCTGGCGAATGGTGATCCGGCTAACCCCAAACGCATTCATCATTTCGTTCTCGGACGGCAGGCGTTCGTGAACCTCATAGGTGCCATCCAGAATCTGACGTCGCAGGCTATCCCGTATCTGGACATACAGTGGCAGGGGCGAGTGTCCGGCCATTATCTGAGTCGCATTGGTCATCGCTCATTCTCCCGGTTGTTATGACAGGTCATGGCGAGTTCGGGCGAGGTTGAGAAAAGACTGGCCATGGCTTATCCCGCCTTGTTTTGCTGCTGGAATGCACTGAGAGTTTCCTTGCGGATCAGGTCCAGGCACTGACGTTTGAGTGCCATGAAGCCAGGACTGGTCAGCAGGGATTGCTCTCGGGGCCGGGGCAGATCAACTTTTATGTCGGCGATGATTCGCCCGGGGCTGGCGCTCATGACCACAATCCGGTCAGACAGGAACACGGCTTCATCGATGTCGTGGGTAACGAACACAACGGTGTTATGGAACTCGCGCCAGATTTCCAGCAGATTCTCCTGCATCATGATTCGGGTCTGGGCGTCCAGTGCGCCGAAAGGCTCGTCCATCAGCAACACGCTGGGGTAGTTCGCCAATGCGCGGGCAATACCTACACGTTGCTGCATCCCTCCTGACAAGGTGTTGGGGTAGGCATTCTCGAACGCAGCCAACCCCACCAGCGAGAGGAAGGTGCGGGCAACGCTGTTGGCTTCGTTCTGGCCTACGCCTGCCATTAATGGCCCGAAGGCCACATTTTCCCTTACCGTTTTCCAGGGAAATAACGAGTGCTGCTGGAACACCATGCCGCGATCCGGTCCGGGCGCAGTTACGGCCTCACTGTCCACGGTAACGTCACCGCGAGTCGGTGGTACAAAGCCGGCTATGCTGTTCATCAGGGTGGACTTCCCGCATCCGGACGGGCCCAGAAGGCAGACAAATTCTCCTGGCCGAACAGTCAGGTTGGCGTTTTGAACTGCAACATGGGAGCCCGTTGGCGTGTCGAAAACGATGTCCACATCCCTGACCGATATCCGGCCACGTTCTACTCCCGGTTTGCCGGCTTTTGCCCTCAACCGGCTATGGTCCAGTACGGCCAGACGGTTGTCGTTCAGTAGTGCCTCGTTCATGACCGGCCTCCTTTAGCTTGCCACTTGAGCAGTGGGTTGCAGCCTTTTCGGACCAGTAGCGTGCACAACGTGCCAAGGCCACCGATGGTGAGCATCCCGATGATGATCTGCGGGTACTGAATGAGGGTGTAGGAGTTCCAGGTGTAATAGCCGATACCGTACTGTCCGCTGATAATTTCCCCTGCCAGCAAGGAAAACCAGGCCACGCCCATGCCGATGGCGAGCCCCGCAACGATAGAAGGCATTGCTCCTGGCAGTACGACGTGCCAGAGGATCGCGGTGCGGCTGGCGCCCAGGCTTCGGGCTGCACGAACCAGTACACTGCTGGTTTGCTCCACACCGTGAACGGTATTCAGGATGACGGGGAACAGAGCACCCAAAAAGGTGATGAAAATGATGCTGGATTGCTCCGTTGGCAGCATCAGAATCGCCAGGGGGATCCAGGCAACCGCAGGGATGGGGCGCAACAGCTCAATGTAGGGGAGAATGATGTCTTCAGCCCAACGGGAACGCCCCATGGCTACACCCAGAATGACGCCCAGTACCACTGCAATCACATAAGCAATCGCAACGCGCTCCAGGCTATGCAGTATGTGCAGATAGAATTCCTGCCCTGCCAGTTCATCCACGAGTGCGGCACCTACAACCGATGGTGCAGGGATGTTGTCGAAATTGATGTAGAAATGAAAACCGTTTCTGGATGCGAGCTCCCAGAGCACCACAGCGACAATTAAGGCCATGATCCTTACCAGATACCTTGCTCCAATGGTCTTCATCCATATGCGCGCAGGCAGACGAGAGGTGTCGCTTGGTTTTTCTGCCATGGGGGGAGCCATCGTAGCTTCCTTTTGAATGATCTGTTCAACCGCCGGACTGTCGTCTGTCTCCTCCATGGGTTCAGTCAGTCGGGCTGCATTGCTGTGGTTATCCATCTGTTCACTCCTCAGACTGTTGCCGCGCAGACATTCAGTGCCTGCACGGCGGTTAGTCAGTACGCCATGGCAACGGCACTTTCCGGTGTGACCGGGGTGCCGCCGTGGTTAGCTATATATTTCTCGGAGTCGGCTTTCTTGAGAAAAGCCACCACATCACCGTTGTTGCCCCGCACCATGTAAGCGGCCTTGCCGAACAGTTTCAGGCCGGTAAGGTTGTCGTAGACAAAGGTTGCATTGATGGGGCTTTCTGCAGCTTCCTTGGCGGCAAGCATGTCGGCGACGCTGTTGTAGGTAACAATGCCTTTGTCCTGGAACCAGATTTCAGCGGGCTTCAGATCGGGATTGTTGGGCTGGGTGTCAACCACAGACGTGACCAGCGTGTCGTAGTCCAGATCCATGGCCTTGTAAGCCGCGCGCAGGTAGGAATCGTCCACCCAGCGGTCGAAATCAAGATCGGGTACCCCTACTTCACGTTTGAGAAGATCCAGGTCGTACTTCATGGCATCAACCCATTCGGTCTTGATGCTGGCTTCAGCGGTGGTGATTCCGCCGTTGCTGAAGTAAAGGTAAAGGACTTCTTTTTCTACTCCGGTCCACTCGGAAACCTTCATCGCTGCTTCCATTGGGTTTTCCTGAATCCATTTCTGGGCTTCGAGCGTAGCCTTCAGGACACCTTCCACGATTTCCGGGTATTGTTTGGCATAGCTCTCGCGGACCACGATGCCGTGGAACGTAGGAACACCAGCTTCACTGCCGTCATAGATCTTGCGTCCGGTTTCGCGGAATTCCATGATCTCGGACCAGGGGCAGAAGTCAGCGTGAGCATCTATGCGGCCGGCCTGGATATTGGCTGCGCCAACGGCGGGGCTCTGGTTGACAATCCGTACCTTGTCACTCAGGCCAGCTTCGCTGAGAGCTTTGAGGGTCATTCCCCAGGCAGCACTGCCTACGGGAACAGAAAGCGTTTTGCCTTCGAGGTCCGCGAGACTCTGGGTGTCGGACTCAATAGGGACGACGATACCGTTACCTGTGCCGCGCAAGTTGTAACCGGTTACGCCGATAAAACGGGTTTCCTGCTTTCCTGTTTCCTGAAATTTGGCACCGTTGACGATCAACGGATAATCGCCCATAACGCCGAATTCCAGTTTTCCCGCCAGCATCTGGTTGGTGATAGGTGGCCCTGAATCATAATCCCGGAACACAATGTCGTAATCGACGTCTGCGTATTTACCTGTGGTGGGTAGGTGTTTTTCCAGCAGGCCCAGTTTTTCCAGCACGATTCCGCCGGAAACAGTGTTGGTCACCATGCTTTGATGTCCGATACCGACCTGGATGGTCTCTGCTGAGGCAGCACCGGCGAACATCGCCAGCGACCCGCAAAGTGTGAGTGTTGCAAGGGTGCTTGTTTCTCTCATCGTTATCACCTTCCTAATGTTGTCCACTTGTACTAACAGGCCATGACCCCTGCTATAGGTGTTGCAGCTGCTGTGCCAGTTGTGAGCGTATGTAACCAAGCTGTTTGTTTTTATTAGGGTTTGAAATTTTCAGGAGAGGCAGCCGCGAGGAAATGAAATACGAAATGGCGCCCGTGTCTGGTGCGACGATCTTTAGGCGGTTCCAGAACAGCGCAAGTGGATAGCGCGGTGTTATAACAAGTAGTGCAAGTCAGGCTGGAGACTGACTTTGTGGTTTAGCATGAGGGTGGAATGTTTGATCAACTGGTCGTCAGCTGCTGAAATCGAGTTTTCGAGGTGTGCGAATCAGTTAAAAGAAGCTGCCTGCTATTCATCAAACAGCGACCGCTGGTTATCACCGGGTAGCCTTTTGTTCCCGCCTGTCCCTGGTCGCTTCTGGACAGGCCCTTTGCGACTGCCGTGGGTGTGCAATACCCGGCTGGTTTCTTCCCGGCTGACGTGTTGCTGGCGGAAGTTCCCCATTGCCTTACGCGCGGAGCGCGCAGCCTGCTCATAGTCACATACCGGTGAGATATAGGTGTTCCCGCCAAAACACGCCTGTTGAGCTCGGATCATCAACCAGGGAGTGTGAATCCAGTCTTCCGGAAGGCCGGCAAGCTCCGGAATCCAGCGGCGGATAAACTCACCTTCTTGATCCGGCCGGTATAGTGCAGTGCGCGCATGCAGGCATCCACTAAGGGCCATCCTGTCTGGCCCTCCTGCCAGCGTTGCAGTCTTTCGCTGTTATCCGGGCCGGATTTGAGCTCTTCCATTTCCCGATGCATGGCGCGGAACTCCAGTTCCGGTTCGTCTTCCAGTTTCTGGATGAAATGGCAGTGCCAGTGCAGACGTGAACGGAAGTTGCTGAGGCTTTTCTTTTTACGTGGCAGGCTGCTGTTGTGCAGGCCCGTGGTTTTGGCACCTTGATAAATCTCGCGCAGACTGAGGGTGCCGTAAGCAATGTGGGGGCTTAATCGCGAACAGGCACGGGGAGCCGTGTTGGGGCTTGATATATTGTACTGATAACCAACGCAACGCCGTTCCAGAAAGGATGTCAGCAGCTTTTCGCCCCGTTGCCTTCCCCCGGTTTCCTGATGGCAGACAACCCGTTTTACATTGAAGTGTTCACGCAGAATCGAAAGCGCATCGGTAATCCTGCCATGCCAGCCCAGCAGCATAGTGCAGTGGTGGGTGATCCTGAACCCGAAGATCGCGCTTGAACCAGACCACCGTGCTCACAGTTCTGGAGTCCTGTTATGACGACAGCGTTCGCTGCAGTAGCGCACGTTGTCCCAGTCTTTCGCCCATTTCTTGCGCCAGTTGAAGGGGCGCTGGCAAACCGGGCAGGTTTTCTCTGGCAGGTGCGGTTTTTTGTGCATTGGTCCAATATGGTTTTAACTGATGGATAACGTTTGTCTATACGCCTCTGAAACGCCAAAGGATTGTTTATGGACCGCTTGAGTGAGCGCCTTTGTGCTCCTTCGGTGCTGATATTTGATTGGCACGGAACCCTGGTGGATACCCACGACGCCATGTTCAGCGCCATGGAAGATATGTTGCCGCAATTGGAAGAGCTTGGGCTGGTGGACCAGTTGCTGCCTGAAGATCAGTGCCGAACGGAAGACGATGCGAGGCTGGTCCGGTACATCCGCATTTTTCGGCGTTTGCACCCGCGCATTCTCGCGGAGCGCAGGGTCTCACGAACCGACATTTTCAGCGCGATTTTTGGCGACAACAAAAAAGCCAGGCTGGTAGCCCATCAGGCCTACAATGAAGCGTACCGGCGTTACTTCGGACAGGTTCGGCCATTTCAGCCGGGTGCCTATGAATACCTCTGCGCGCTTCGGTCCATGGGTATTCGGCTGGCTGTCGCGACTAACCGAAACCGGGAGTTTCTCGACAGGGAGCTGAAAACCGTTGATGAGGGGCGTTGGCAGAACCTGTTTGAGGTCACTGTCTGCGCCGACGACGTTACCGAATACAAGCCTGATCCGCAGGTAATCAGCCGGGTGCTGGAAAAGCTCGATCTTCCTGCGGACGAACGCGCCTGGTATATCGGCGACAGTTATGTCGACATGCTTACCGCAGACCGTGCCGGAGTTTCCGGCATTTTTTACAACGGCGCTCAATGGGAAGCCGACCGCATTCGGAGCTGGTTTACCCGGCGCGATGAACCTCTGGCCGTGCTGAACAGCTTTGAAGAGCTGATGGATCTGTTTGCGCTGATTGAACGGGATGAGCCGGAGAAATTCCTGCACTCCCCGGCGGAAGTTCGCCCCAGCCCTTTTCCACCGCCTGCCCGCCCCGAGCCACGCATCGAGCCGGATTGGCACCCTGCCGTGGTGCGGCTTATCCGGCCCGAGGTGATACTGTTCGATTGGCACGCAACGCTTGTCGATACTCTTGATGCCATGTATCACGCAGTGGATGACATGTTCCCGGATTTCCACAAGCTCGGGTTAATGCCGCGAATGGTGGCGCCTGAAGACAGCAAAACGCCTGAGGACGCCAGGCTGGTGGCCTATGTGCGGGAGTTTGCCAAGCTTCACCCCAAGGTAAAGGCCGACCGGAAGATCTCGCGCACGGATATTTTTGAAGTGCTCTTCGGTGATGACCAGGAAGCAAAACAGATTGCCCACAAGGCGTTCAATCACCATTACCGCAATCACTACGGCACCGTAAAAGCCTTTGAGGCAAAAGTCCGGGCGGTGCTCGAAGGCCTGCGGCGCCTGGACATTCAGGTGGGTGTGATTACCAATCGTGACCGGGAGTTTTTCGAGCACGAACTGGCGGCTGTTGAAGATACCGGTTGGGTGGAGTTGTTTGATGTGGACGTTTGCGGCGATGACACACCTCTGCGCAAACCGCACCCGGATCAGCTCTTGCTTGCGGTGCAAAAGCTGGATTATCCGCCCGACCCTAGCGTCTGGTACGTCGGCGACAGCACCACCGACGTTATTGCCGCCAAGCGCGCGGGCATGACGTCCGTATTTTTTAATGGCGCACAGTGGGATTTGCCCTGGCTGAACCGGATCTTCCCTGGCACCCACAAACATCCGGATAAACCGGATGTGGTAGTGAATGACTTCTCGGAATTCTGGGCGCTGGTACTGGCGTGCGAAGTCGGGCCGCCTTGATGCGTTGGCTCAAAGCTCTTCCAGATGCCCAATCAGGTAATTGGCTCGTTTGAGCAAGGCTTCGCGCTTCTCCGGCTTTTGCTTTTCCCAGTTCCGGTACATCATGCCCATGCGTGGATTGCCCTCAAAGTCAGCCCGGTGCCGGTCAATGAAATGCCAGTACAGTGAGTTAAACGGGCAGGCGTCCGGCTCGGTGCTTTTGCTGACTTTATAGTGGCAGTTGGCGCAGTGGTCAGACATGCGCTGGATATACTTGCCGCTGGCGGCGTAGGGTTTTGAGCCAAGATAGCCACCATCGGCGTGCATCACCATGCCCAGCACGTTGGGCAACTCTACCCAGTCATAAGCATCCGCATAGACGGCCAGATACCAGTCGCAGATTTCATCCGGTGTTACGCCTGCCAATAACGCGAAGTTGCCGGTAACCATCAGCCTCTGGATGTGATGGGCGTAAGCGTTGCGCCGGGTAGCGTCGATGGCTTTGTGCATGCAGCGCATTTTTGTCTCACCCGTCCAGTAGAACCAGGGCAGGGCACGAGTATTGCCCAGGCGGTTCTCCTTGGCGTAACCCGGCATGTGCAACCAGTAGATACCGCGCACGAACTCGCGCCAGCCAAGGATCTGACGGATAAACCCCTCGACTGCATTGATGGGCGCCTGCCCGGCGTACCAGGCTCTTGCGGCGGCTTCGCACACGGTCATAGGGTCAAGTAGGCCGCAGTTGATGTAGGGCGAGAGAATCGAGTGGAACAGCCAGTCTTCGGTGTCGGACATAGCATCCTGATAGTCGCCGAAGCAGGGCAGGGCAAACTCGATAAAATAGTCCAGGGCTTCTTGCGCATCCTCAGGGGTGACTGCGAAGTGAAAGTCCTCGGTGGCGCCAAAGTGGTCAGGGAAGTGTTGTTCAACCAAGTCAATAACATTACGGGTGATGGCGTCTGGCTCTATTCTGAATGGCGCCGGGGCGGGGGGCTTGCCGCTCCATTTGCGCCGGTTGTCGGCATCGAAGTTCCAGCTTCCGCCTTCCGGCTTGTCGTCCGGTGTCATTAGCAGGCCGGTTTTACGGCGCATTTGCCGGTAGAAGAACTCCATGCGCAGTTGCTTGCGGTCTTCGGCCCAGTCTGCGAACTCGCGTTTGCTGGCGATAAAGCGGGTATCGGTGCGGATTTCTGCCGGCACACCAAGGCGCTCCTGCCATTGATTGATCTGGTCCTGCAAGCGCCATTCGCCGCACTCGGTTGTGATGATCTTGTCCGGGCTTAAGTCTTCAAGCAGGGTTGATACAATGGCTTCCAGACTCTGATGTTTGTTGTCTGGGTGATAATGCTGATAGTGAACCCGCCAGCCATCCTGCTCCAGTTGCTGCGCAAAGTGACGCATGGCGCTGAACAGCAGAACCAGCTTTTTCTTGTGGTGATTGGTGTAGCTGGCCTCCTCATGAACTTCGGCCATCACAACCCTGTCGTGTTTCGGGTCGGCTCCCTCAAGGGCGCTGATATCGGTTGTCAGTTGATCACCAAGAATCAGAATCAGATTGGCCATTGGAGAGTGCGCTCCGGTTTTTGGCGGATGTTTTAGCTTATTTGTCCTGAGACATGTTTGGGCTATTAACCCATAGTAGGTAGCCAGAATACGCACTAGGCACAAGGGTAGTTCAGGCGGCAAGCTGATAAAATTCAGTTATTCGTCAAAATGACTCGCATCAAGATGCACTCAGCCTGCCTCGCCTACATTGCGTCGCAGCCCGGCTGGCCCCACACATCAAACGCTCAGAGTTTTTATTATGGCTTCCAAACCCGCACCGCAGACTGCTGAATCCACCCTCCCGGAATTCATGTGGGACGATGCGCTGATCAAGCGCTACGATCTTAGCGGGCCGCGCTATACATCGTATCCAACGGCTGTGGAGTTTAACCAGAGCTACCCGGTGGAGCAGATGGTAGAAGCTGCAGCGCGCAGCAAAGCCAGCAACCGACCGCTTTCTCTGTATACCCACCTGCCGTTCTGCGCGCACCTTTGTTACTACTGTGCCTGCAACAAGGTAATTACAAAAAAGCGCGACAAGGCTATGCCTTATGTGGAGCGCGTTCTGAAAGAAGCGGCCATGCAATCCAGACTGTTTGGCTCGGATCGCCCGGTGAAACAGTTGCACTGGGGCGGCGGCACACCAACGTTCCTGCCGAAAGATGTGATGCAGGAGCTGATGGCTGGGTACGCCGAGCTGTTCAACCTGCAAAGCGGTGATGAGCGTGATTACAGTGTGGAGATTGATCCGCGTGAAGTGGATCAGGACACTCTGCCGACACTCTGGCAGTTGGGCTTTAACCGCATCAGCCTGGGTGTGCAGGATGTGAACCCGGAAGTTCAGAAGGCCGTTAACCGCATCCAGCCCCGGGAAATGACGGAAGCCGTGCTGAGCGAGGCCCGGCAGCTCGGGTTCCGCTCCATCAATCTTGACCTGATCTACGGCTTGCCGCACCAGACGCCGGAAAGCTTTGCAGATACCCTGGAAGCGGTGCTCGAAATGTCGCCAGACAGGCTGTCTGTGTTCAGTTATGCGCACCTGCCAGACCGTTTTTATCCGCAAACCCGAATCAAGAACGACACGCTGCCTTCGCCGCAGCAAAAGCTGACCATTTTGCACAACACCATCAACCGCCTGCTTGAGGCGGGTTACGAATACATTGGCATGGATCATTTTGCCAAGCCGGATGACAGCCTGGCCGTGGCCCAGCGTGCCGGACGGCTGCACAGGAACTTCCAGGGCTACACCACCCATTCGGACTGCGACCTGGTTTCTCTGGGTGTCTCGGCGATCGGCCAGACCGACGATGCCTACTTCCAGAATAACCACGATCTGCCCGCCTGGGAGGCTTCCATCGACGCTGGCCAACTGGCGATTACCAAAGGCGTAAACCTGACGCGGGACGATCGCATTCGCCGCTGGGTGATTGGCCAGCTCATTTGCCAGTTCCGCCTGGATCGTCAGCAGTTTGCTGCTGAGTGGCAGGAAGATTTTGATGGTTACTTTGCGGACGAACTCGTTCGCCTACGGCCAATGGTTGCCGATGAGCTGATTGGTGATAATGGCCAGGTGCTGCAAGTAGAGCCCGCCGGCCGGCTGTTGATTCGTGCCATCTGCCAGATCTTCGACTTCTACCGCAAAGAAGGCGCCAGCCAGCGGTTTTCCCGCATTATCTGACTTCCTTCCAACCAGGTCTCCAACCGAGTTTCACTCCGGGGCGTTCCATGCCCCGGATACTTCTCTCCCGTCACAGTCTGCTCAGGCTGCTGAAACCTTGAACTCATTGGCCAGATCCTGGAGCTGTCGGGCCAGTCTTGCCTGTTCTCCCGTAACATGGGAGATTTCCTCGGAGCCCGTCAGTGTAAGTATGGCCACCTCACTGACGGCCTCCATGTTTCCTGCCAGCTCCCGGGTTACGGCAACTTGCTGCTCGGACGCCGCCGCGATCTGGGTGGCCATGTCAGAGATACTGTTGACGTCGGCAAGAATGTCCGCAAATGTTTGCTCAAGTTCAGAAGACTGCTCGCTGGCCTCATTAGCCAGTTCGTGGCTGGCAATAATTGAGCGACTGGCGTTTTCAGTGATGACCTGAAAGCCGTTAATAATGTCTTCTATCTGAGTGGTGGATTCGTGGGTCTGGCGAGCCAGGGTGCGGACCTCATCAGCGACGACGGCAAACCCCCTGCCATGTTCACCGGCCCGGGCGGCTTCAATGGCTGCGTTCAAGGCCAGAAGATTAGTCTGGTCGGCAACCTTGCGGATCACATCCATAACTTCCACGATACTGCCGCTACGTTTCTCCAGCTCCTCAATGACGTCGTTTACATCTTTCACGGAGCTGGCAAGGGAACGTATGCGGCGCACGCTGCCTTGCAGAACTTCTTCACCGGCGCGGCTTCTCTCCATGACGGTATTAGCCGCATCCGCGACTTGCTGGGTATTTCCTGAAATCTGCTCTGAAGTGGCTGACATTTCCTCAGTAGCGGCCGCGACTTGTTCTATCTGCTGTTGTTGGCTCTTGGTTTGAGTGGCGTTCTGGCCTGCGACAGAGGTGGTCTCTTCCGTGGCCGTTGCAAGTTGCACGCTGGCGCCGTCGATGTGTTTGAGGGCGCTACCAAACCGGTCGAACAATTCGTTGATTGCGCGTCCGATTGTACCGACCTCGTCTTCACTGGAGATGTGAATCTGTTGTGTAAGGTCCTTGTTGTCCATGGCGAACCGTACGCCGTCGAGCAAACTGTTGATCTGTCGGTTGATGGCGCTGACCATGAGTAGCATGAGAGCAAAAACGACGACGATTGACGCAGTCGCAATCCCTGAGGCTACAAAAAGGTCATGGCGGGCGTCGGCGACGCCAAAGGCCGCAGAGGCTGATGTGCTGTCAAGCAGCGCTTTGCGCACGCCGTTCAAGTTGCCCAGACGTTCGGTGGTGATATCAAACCACTCCAGCGAGTCCAGCGCGTACATGCCTGAAGGGCTGCTGAACAGGGTGTCCCGCTTTTCCTGAAGACCACGACTTTCGGCGGTAACTTCAAGGTTTTCCAGTGCGGCAAGCAACTCTGAATCCGCCTTCAGCATGGCACCGGCCTCCCGGATAAAAGCTTCCTGGTGGCCTTCAAGCGCAGCGATTTTCTGAATGGCGGGAAGGTTAAAATCTCCACTGCTGATCAGAGCAGCGCCTGCCGCCCGCTCCTTTCCTGCAGCCTCAGCCGCTTCCGCCAGAGCATAGTAGGCATTGATGTCGCGGGTCAGCCCCGGGTCGGTGGAGCGTGAGATGAGCAGAGGGATCCGGTCAAGTAATCCGTTAATCAGTTGCGTGTAACGAATTCCGGCCTCGCTGCCATTGATAGAGCGGTTGTCAATGTTGCTGCGAAGCCGCCCCAGAGCATTCAGCTCACTTTCCACAGCCTGGATGCTGTTGTTGACAACAGGGCTGAAACTGGCCTCCTGTGTGAGCCCGGCAGTGCGGGCACGGTACTCAGAAAGTCGCGTATCGGTTTGTTGGCGCTGGCGGTTTAACGCCTGTTCCGCCTGCCGGGCCGCATCTTGATCGGAACCGTTTGAAAGCACTACGGCTGATCGCCCCCGCTCTTTTTGCAGTGTCTCGATCAGCGGGTCTCCGATGTCCGCTAGCTGGACCAGTGAGTGCAGTTGGCGCATATCGCCCAGCTGTCCCGTGTTTGTCACAATGCTTTCAGCCGCAAAGTAGACAATCACCAGCAAGGCCGGCATCACAAGCGTGATCAGCTTTCCACGCATGGACAGATTGTTGATTAAGTTTCTCATAGGGAGCCCCCGTATTCGTGAATGGCGTCCATTGTGGGCGGGTGCGGCAGTGCGCACCATTCACAGTACGAGGTACCTGTGGTGGTAGTTCTGGCTTCGTAACGCTTTGTTATTCAATGTTAATCTCCCAATTTATAACGCAAATTTCTGGCTATAGGTAATGATGCGTGGAGTATTCCTTAATGGGTAGAGACAGGAGTCATATCGGGTATCAGTCGCTCTGCTGACAAAGGTCAATGCCCAAGGATTGTCGCCGGCGTATGGTCTGCGGAACTTTAATGTGGAGGCAGCCCATGGAACTTGTTTGCCCGGCCGGAAGTTTGCCGGCACTGAAAACAGCGGTGGATAATGGAGCAGACGCCGTCTATCTGGGGTTCAAGGACAGCACCAACGCCCGCCAGTTTGCAGGCTTGAACTTTAATGACAAGCGCGCAGGGGAGGGCATAGAGTACGCGCACAGCAAGGGCGCTCGGGTATTCTGTGCCATCAATACCTACCCGCAGCCGGAGGGTTGGGAAAGCTGGAAAACCGCCGTTGATCGCGCGGCTGCTTTGGGTGTGGATGCAATTATTCTGGCAGACATGGGGTTGCTGGAATACGCGGCCAACAGGCACCCGCAGGTTCACCGGCACCTTTCAGTCCAGGGCTCGGCCACCAGCTACGAGGCTCTGCGTTTCTATAAAGACAACTTCGACATACGCCGTGCCGTATTGCCCCGTGTGTTATCAATAGATCAGGTACGCGGTGTCGCAAAACACAGCCCGGTAGAGCTGGAGGTGTTTGCCTTTGGCAGTCTTTGTATTATGGCGGAAGGGCGGTGTTATCTGTCTTCCTACCTGACCGACGAATCCCCTAACACCCGCGGCGCCTGCTCGCCAGCCAAGGCTGTGCGCTGGCAGGAAACACCGAATGGCCTGGAATCCCGCCTTAACGATGTGCTTATTGATCGCTACGGTAAAGGTGAATCCGCCGGCTACCCCACACTGTGCAAGGGGCGCTTTGAAGTCGAAGGCAGTGTTTATCACGCCATCGAGGAGCCGGTCAGCCTAAACACGCTGGACCTGTTGCCGGAGCTGAAAGAGTTGGGCATCAGCGCCGTGAAGATTGAGGGTCGCCAACGCAGCCCTGCCTATATTGCGGATGTTGCCCGTACCTGGCGCCAGGCTCTGAACAGGTTGGGTGCAGGCGCTGGGGAGTTTCATGTGGACCCTGCCTGGAACAGCACGCTGGCGGGTTTGTCGGAAGGTGGCCTGACCACCATCGGCGCCTATCATCGCAAATGGAAATGAGGCTGAACAACCCATGATGAAACTCTCGCTGGGCCCGATTCTCTGGTTCTGGTCCAAGCAAACCGTGTTTGATTTTTACGCCAACGCCGCCGAATGGCCGGTTGATATTGTGTATCTGGGTGAAACCGTGTGCTCCCGTCGCCGCGAGCTGAGGTTGGCAGACTGGCTGGAAATTGCTGACGTGCTCAAAGGCTCCGGCAAGCAGGTGGTGCTCTCAACACAAACGCTGATCGAATCTGAGGCCGACTTGCGGGCGCTACGTAAAATATGCAGCCAGCAGGAGTATCTGGTAGAAGCCAATGATCAGAGTGCGCTGCAGTTGGCCACGCAGAACAACCTGTCGTTCGTGACCGGCCCATCAATGAACATATACAACACCGCAACCCTGAAGCTGCTGGCGAAACAGGGGTTGAAAGGCTGGAGTCTGCCCGTAGAGCTGGGGCGCGACACACTGCGCCAACTGATCAATGAGTTAAAAGACGAAGGGCTGGATTTGCCTGCCGAGGTGTTCGCTTGGGGCTTCCTGCCACTGGCCTGGTCATCTCGTTGCTTTACGGCCCGGCACTACAATTTGCCGAAGGACAACTGTGAATTCCGCTGTTTGCAGCATCCGGATGGTATGGAACTGCGCTCTCGGGAATCCCAGGAACTGTTTCGCCTGAACGGCACATCCACATTGTCTGGCTCGCGCTACGACCTGATGCGGGAATTGCCGGATATGGAAAAAATGGGCGTAGCCACCGTGCGCCTGAGCCCGGAGCATCAGGGTATGGAGGAAGTCATTCGGCGCTATGACCAGATGCGTCGAGGAAAGGTTCCGGCTACTGACCCATTGCAGTTGGTAGAGGCGCCGCCTTGTAATGGCTACTGGTATGGCAAACCGGGGATGGATCTTGTGATCAACCAGGCATAGCCCCTCGCAGGGCGTATTGTTACATTTCCGTACACCTTTCTCTTTATAAGATTCATATAATATGAATCTAATTGATTGGTGGAGTCGCATATGTTTTTTGGGCGGTACAAAAAACAGATTGAAGTGCTTGAGCAGGAGTTGTCTGCGGTTAAGGCGGGGGCGGCAAGGCTTGGCGAAGACAAGCGCCTTCTCGAGGCTCGGCTTGAAGCGGAAACCAGGGCGTTGCAGGAAGTTACGGCTCAGCAGCAACTTGGACAACGATTGATGTCGGGACTAGGCCAGTTTGGTAACTCGTTAACTGAGCTCAAAGGGTCGTTTGGCGAGTTGTCACTGTTACTGGGCTCTCGTCGCAATGAAGCACTGAGAACCCGGGATGAATCCGGGCAAGTCAGGGATCAAATGGTGTCGCTCGTACAACGGCTGGGTGGCGCCCGCAACAGTGCGGCCAGCTCGGCTCAGGAAATGGAATCTCTGGCAAATGAGACCGGCAGCATCACATCACTGGTGGATGTGATAGACGGCGTTTCGGACCAAACCTCGTTGTTGGCACTGAATGCGAGTATTGAGGCAGCCCGGGCCGGTGAACATGGTCGCGGGTTCAGCGTGGTGGCAACAGAGGTCAGAAGTCTCGCATCTCGGGCCGGGGAGGCCACCAAGGAAATTGAAGGAGCCATCGCTCGTATTCGGGAACGAACCCAAAGTGTTACCGGGGCCAGCCGTTGTAACAGCGAGGAAATGGAGAGTTTGTCCACAGAGGCAGAAAGCGCACGCGACCGCCTGCTTACGTTGATTGATTTGGCCAGTGCGTCCTCGGAGGCTATGGGCAACGCGGCGTTGCTGTCTGAAATCGAATTGGCCAATCTTGAAGAGCTGGAAATCAAACTAACGGTGTACCAGATTTTAGCGGGACTTTCCGACAGAACCGTAGATAGCCTGCCGAGCGAAATCGAGTGCCGTTTGGGGCAATGGTATTACAAAGGCGACGGCAACGAGCAGTACGCCGGCCAGATGAACTTTCGCGCAATTGAAGAGCCTCATCGGCTGGTGCATGTATACGCAAAAGAGGCGGTGCGCGCGCACACTGAAGGTCGCTCAAACGATTCGCTGAAAGCTCTGGAGTTAATGGAAACCAACAACCTGGACGTTATGGGGCGTTTGCGCCGTCTTGTTTCAGCAGGCCAGGGCCAAATAGACGCCCCTCCCAGTTTTCGACCTGTTGGGTTTCAAGGCGCTGCCTTGTGAGTTGCCGAAGGTTGGGGGAGAGCTCCTGCAACTCCGCCATTTCTCTAAGAGCGTGTTGGTCCAGGGTGTTTTCGTAAAGCACGGACAACACTCTGCTCAGGGGCCAGTCTTCCTGAAGCCGCTCCTGAAGCATCAACGTGTCTGATTTGCTGACCACGCCAGGCTGCAAAACCCGGTAGTACCAACCTGTTCCGGGGCTATTTTGCAGTCGCAGGGACATATCCGGTATGCCAAAGCGCAGGTTCAGGCGCCAGCAGGGCTGGCGTGGTTGGGATACCTGAACAAGGGCGCCGCCAAGCTTGAAAATATCGCCGGCACACACATCGGCTTCGGTGAACCCCTCAGTCACCAGGTTTTCACCAAAGGCGCCTGGCAGGCAATGCCCGGCGGCGGGTTCGGGAAGTTCATTCCGTAATCGCGCATAATGGTCTGAGGCGAAGTGGTGCAGGGCTTTTTCTGGCCCGCCATGGTGGCGCTTGTCACCTTGCTGGTCATCGTTCAGGCCATTTACGCCCAGGTAACCCGAGTCAATTTCCCGCTTGTGAATACCGGTGAGGGTTTCGGTACCACCAAGCTTTGTCAGGTTACCGATTCTGAGTTGTCTGATCACAATGCCGGTTGCCATCTAAAAACTCCAACGTCTGTTTGCCGCAAATGCAGTTACCAGATTGACATCATGGCGCCGGTTCCCAAAATCAGCGAGCCACCTACTTCAGCTACGATCAACGCAACCATAAAGCTGTGAACAATCCACGAGGGTAGTGTCATGACTCCCAGGCGATGGGGTTTCCGTAGCTGATTGCTGGTGTCGCGGAGCACGCCATGGATGATGTAGGTACCAATAGCCAGGGCAAAAAAGCCTAGAGCACAGACTGCTCCCAGAGTATTCAGCCAGTCCGGATGCACGCTGTGGCTGGCAAACCAGCCCAATAGCACGGCCGCAAAGCTGTACATCAGTGAACTGCGATGGGCAATGTCCACGTACCGTGGCGCCGCTGCTTTCGGGCTATTTGCGATGCACCAATATTTCCAGATGCCTGTTAGCAGCCCCGTCATGAAAAAAACAAAGGCAGCGGTAAGGCAGAGTTTTTCAGCCAGTGCCATTATTGGAGTTCCGTCCATTTCGCGTGCTCACTGTGCAAATCCGAATCGGATTTCTTTAGGTTTCAGGTGCCTATTTTTAAGCTATCACGCCGGGCCCGCAAGGGTTTGATACGGCGATTCTTGAAATCGACAAACTCGTCATGGAAACCTCCCTGAATAACGATTAACGGTGTATTTGGTAATTGCTGAATTTCCTCTTTTTCTATAACATGTATATATAATATATTTTAAAGAATGTTGAGAATTTTCTTATTTTCTCACTGCAGGAGGAGGTAATAATGACTAGTAACAAGCCTGAGCATATTGAAGAAAAGATCTGGGATCAGCACCTGAAGTGGCTGGATCTTATCAGTAATGAGTGCAAATCGAACCAGCTTAAGCGAGAACGTGAAAAAACGCAGAGAAGAGGTGGGTAGCTCGTGAACATCAATGCTGAAGTGACAACAGGCGCCCGTGACTATCTGATTTCTTTGCTCTCCAGGCAGGAAGTGCCGGGAATGGCGGCGCGTGTGTATGTGGATAAGGGCGGTAACCAGCAGGCGGAGACATGCCTGGCGTTTTGTCCGCCGGGAGAAGAGTCGGCGAGGGATGTCCGCAAAGAGTTTGATGAACTGGTGCTGTATTTCGATGCGGCGAGTTTACCCTACCTTCAAGACATGGAGATCGGTGTTCAGGGGGAGGGTAAGCTTCAGTGTCTTACGATCAAGGCACCAAATTCGAAAAAACCGGCAAAACCACCCAAGACGTTCACTTTATCAGAAGACTGTGAAGCCTTGCGTGTACCAAGTGGGAGCCCTGTCACTCTTCCGGCGGGGGCGTATGTCTCTGTAACTCAGGCTTTGGGTGGCAGCTTCACGGTTAACTACGAGGGCAATCTGTATCGCCTGTCACCAGAGGTGACGCGTAAGCTTGGCTTTCAGTCAGATGCTGTCATGTTCGAGCCGCCGAAGGATGGGCAGATCAGTGATCAGCAATGCTGGGATGCGCTGAGATTGGTTTACGACCCTGAAATTCCGGTAAATGTCGTCGGGCTGGGGCTTATCTACAAACTGGAGGTTGACCAGACCAATCGCTTTGTACGTGTAGAAATGACGCTGACATCGCCAGGTTGTGGAATGGGCGACATTATTGCCAACGACGTGAAAGACAAGCTATTGCAGGTTCCTCACGTCGAAGACGGCAAAGTGGATATCGTATTTGATCCTCCCTGGAGCTACGATAATCTGGAAGAGGAGGCTAGGCTGGAGTTGGGGTTGATCTGAGCCAAGGCCTTCATTACTTGCCTTTTCCGTAGCTCGCAAACAATGATGAGTCGGTGCCATGGCATTACCGGGTTTATTTTTGGCCGAATAGAAAACGACGGATGGTGAAGTCCCATTCCAGACTATCGAGCAGGTTTTTCAGCCCCAGCCCGAGCTCTGTGTCACCTTCAATAACCAACTGACGCTGAAAGAAGAGTTGATCCGGATCTTGCCGGCGTTCCGCCAGTGTTTTAAATGCAGTCAGAGAACCACGGATGGTGGCTTCACCGGGCCCATCAATGACGCGTAAGCGACCGGCCCAAAAGCCGATGGTAATGCCTGGTTGCCCGCCCGTTACTTCCAGGCGGATCCGGCGACCTTCGAAATCATCGAATTCACCGTCAGTGATGGCGTCGGCAAAGAGTTGGTTAAGCGGTGCTTCAGCAGCCAATTGTTTTAATGGGACTGGAATGCGGCGGTCGATAGCTGCCAGCATTGGGAAAGGTGAGGGTAAATACTCCCCGAGAACCGCCAGAGATTGATCCAGAAGAGGGTTGCTCAGCGCTGCAATCGGGGGTAGGGAAAATGCCATGGCGTACTCCAGATGATCAGAAACCTGTCCAGAGTAACGGAAACCCGTGTGCACTAATTTGATATAGCTCAGCCCTTGTGCAGGCCTTCTTCCACAGCCCAGACTGCCACCTCAACCCGAGAGCGAAGGCTGAGTTTTTTCAGCAGGTGCTTAACGTGCACTTTTACCGTGCCATCACTGATATCCAGCTTGCGGCCAATCATTTTGTTGGACAGCCCTTCTGCAATCAGCCGCAGAATATCTTTCTCCCGCGGTGTCAGGCTGTCGAAATCCGGTCGCGATGTCTGTTGTGGCTTGTTGGAGCGCAGGGCCTCAGCAAGCAACGTGGTCAGCCGGTCGCTGATAACCATCTTGCCCACTGCAGCCTGATGTAACTGGGCAATCATGTCTTCCGGTTCCATGTCTTTCAGAAGGTATCCATCGGCGCCGGCACGCAAAGCAGCGACTACGTCGTCTTCCTGGTCAGAAACGGTAAACATCACGATACGGGAGCTTACGTTCAGCTCCCGCAGTTTTTTCAGAGCATCAATGCCGTTGACTTCCGGCATGTTGAGGTCCATCAGAATGAGGTCAGGTTCAAGCTCGGTCGCCAGTCGAATCCCGTCTGTCGCGTTACTGGCTTCGCCAGCCACAACCATGTCACTCTCCATCTCGACGAGTTGTTTGATACCTTGACGCAGCAGTGGGTGGTCGTCGATCAGCAATATGCTTGCGGGTGTCTCAGACGGTCTATCAGGCATGGTACTTCGCTTCCTTTGTCTACGTGCTTGATGTTTCGGTTGGGATCAGGTGCCGGCTTTTCGGGACGAACGTCAAAACAACTTCAACACCGCCTTCCTCATGATTCTGCACCGCAACCTGGCCGCCCAGTGTGCGTGCGCGGTCTTGCATGATAATCAAGCCGTAATGATTGACCGGTTGACCGTCCTGGGGCAAGCCTCTGCCATTATCCCGTATTTTTGCTTTTACCTGGGGCGATTCAAACAATATCTCTACAAAAATTTCGGTGGCATCAGCATGTTTGACTGCGTTGGCGAGGCCTTCCCTTACAATCTGTAGAGTGTGGATCTCCTCATTGGGTGATAGTGCCTGGGGCGGCAGGTTGTACTTGAGCCCCACGGACTTACCCAGCCGCTCTGAAAATTCCTCGATGGTTTTGCGCAGAGCGGTCGCCAGGTCCGGCGTATCCAGTTTCAGCCTGAAAGTAGCCAGCAACTCACGGAGTTGTCGGTAGGCGCTGTTCAACCCGGTACTCAGTTCTTCCAGTATCGCGTCGTGCGCGCTTTTCTGATCTCCCTCAATATTCAGCCGGCGCAGACGGGCTACCTGCATTTTCAGGTAAGAGAGCGATTGGGCCAGAGAGTCGTGCAATTCCCGGGCGATTACCGTGCGCTCTTCGGCCAGCGTAAGCTGCTGCTGTTCGGTAATCTGCCGTTCGAGGAAAATAGCGGTAGCCAGCTGGTCACTGAGTGTCTCCAGCAGGCGGCGAGCCGTGTCAGAAAGACCTTTGTCAGCAGGGTACCACACCTCCAGAGTGCCGAGGAGCCCGCTCGGGGTCCGGATGGGTAGCAACAGTCTGCGACCGTCGTGTTCTTCTATGGGGCGCTCGTCATAGACTTCCGACGTTATCAGGCAAGCGTTGCAGTGGTGGTCACGACAGTAGAAGGGGCGCTCTGCCGAGGCTGTTGTAACCGCCTGCACGGGTTCTGTTGACTCTTTATCGTGGAGGTAGAGCAGAATCGGGCCGATGCCCAGAAGTTGTTCCAGTTCCTGCAGCATGGGAACCGCGCCACTGCACAGATCGTGATTGGCAAAAAGGTTGCGGCTGGCACTATGAAGCAACTGAAGGGCGGCATGACTTTTTTCCAGCTCCTCGGTTTTGCTGCGGGCACGCTCCTCAAGCTCGTAGTAGGTGAGAGCCAGTTCGCTGCTCATCTGGTCAAACGCGCTGCCCAGCTGCGCCAGTTCGTCACTTCCCTGCAGGTTCGCCTTTCGGGAAAAATCCTGTTCACCAACGGCTATGGCAATACTGACGAGTTTACGCAGCGGCTTGAGGACCCGGTTTCTCAGATCAACGAACAGGGCAATGATGATCAGTATGGAGAACGCCAGGCTGATTATCTGGATAAGGTGTAGCAGGCCGATTCGTGCTTCAGTGCGCCGTTCGAGCATGCTGACGAGCTGGTTCACCGAGTTTACGTAGTTTTCTGTGGCCGCAAGCATGTTGGCGCTGACGGGCGCTCCATGTGGATGATTCTCCAGACCGGGGCGCAGGGTCTCCTCCCAATAGGCTGTGATGGCGCGATACTGGTTTGCGAGCTGGTGATCTTCGGCAATGGGAATAGCGCGAGTAAGTTTGTTGTCTTTAAGACTGAGCTCGTATAGGGATGCGAGGTTCCGAATGTTGTTTGCACCGGCATTGTTCTCTCCCGGGCTGGCAGCGTGAGACAGCAACCGGAACGCGCCCATGCGCAGGGCGCCTGCCAGATTGATGGCTGTGGCGTTCCCTTCAATGCTTTTTGAGACCGTCAGCGTTGTGGCCATGCTGACAATGGATGTCAACACAACGGCACAAACAACGATAGCAATCCGGTTAACAAGGGGGCTTCTGGATTTCATTGAATCTCGTCTTTACAGTCGCCGGGCTCGAATACCTCCTTGAGGATAGTCAATTACCCCAATGGTTGGTATCCCATCATAGTCTTTGACCTGCGTCAGGGCAAAAGCCGAAACTGAAAGTTGGGGTTAAAAGCAGTCCACAAAGGCGGTAGCGGATGAAGTCAGAAGCGGATCAGGAAGATGAGCGGCTGGCATCGCTTGCCGTGGTTCTTCCGCTTGCCGTAACAGGATTTGTAATTGCGGCAGGTTGCTGGACGCTTTTCGCGGTTGCCGGAATACATCTTCGTGCGGAGCTCAGTCTCAGCAATCTGCAGTTTGGATTGCTGCTCGCCATGCCCATGGCTGTCAGTGCTCTGTTGGCCGTTCCCGCCGGGCTCGCCGCCCGGAAATTGGGTGCTCGCCGTATTATGCTTATCTGCCTTGCCGGGCTTGCTGTCTGCATGGTGATTCTGCTGACGACGGATACTTTCCCCGGCTATCTTCTGGCAGCGGGTGGTCTCGGGTTGGCCGGTGGGTTCTACAGTGCTGGAATGCAGTTTGTTACCAGCAACTGCCAGCGCCATCATCTTGGCCTTGTGCTTGGTGTGTTTGGTGCGGGCGTTACCGGAGCAGGGTTTACCTACTATCTTGTACCGCTGTTTCATGAAGCCTTCTCCTGGCATGGCGTACCGCTTGCCTATCTGATTGTGCTCCTGCTTGTGCTTGCGCTTCTGCTGCTGCTTACGGATCCGGAAGATGCCATTGCGGATCTCGAAACCGAAACGTCGGTCAAAGTCATGTTCCGGCGTGTCAGGCGCCAGGGCGTCTGGCAACTGGGTGCTTACTTCGGTGTGATTGCAGGAAGCTTTTTTGCTCTCGCGCTGTGGCTTCCGGACTATCTTTCCTCGCAGTTTGAGCTGCAGGTGCAATCCGGCGCCAGGCTTGCGCAGTGGTTCATTATTCCTGGCGCTCTGGCGCAGATTCTGGGTGGAGGCTTGTCTGATCGCTATGGCAGCCCAAGAGTCATCGGCCGGTCTCTCGTTATTGGTTTGGTGGCTCTGGTAATACTGTCATACCCGCCCATGACATTGTTTATTCGAGGGGTGGAAACAACCATCAAATTCGAATTCGCTTTGCCTATGAACGTTGAGAGTGTCTTTGTGGTGGTACTCGGAATGGCGCTTGGGTGTGCCATGGGTAGCTTGCAGAGAATGGTTATTATCGAGAGTCGCGAAAATGCAGCCTTTGTTGCCGGGCTGCTGTTGGTCAGCGCCTGCTCTGTGGCTTTCCTGTTGCCGGTCATTTTCGGCGCGGTGAATCATTGGTTGGGTGTGCGCAGTGCCGTGTTCATGATTCTGTTTCTCCTTCTTTGCATCTGCCAGTTCATGTTTGCCCGCTTCAGCCGTCGCCACGAGCGCCAGACTCTTCTCCAGCCGGGGATATAGGCTCTGTACCCACTCAGTGGTAGGAGCCGGTTATGTGGTAGTAACCACGCAGATTTCAGGGTTGTTCTCCCACACAATGGTCTCAAATCGGAAAAACGATCCGGTAGACGGGTAGATGGAGAGAGAGACCATGAGTCATTTGATCGACAAGCTGAGCTACTTCAGCAAAAAGCGCGAATCGTTCGCGAACGGCCACGGCGAAACCCACGATGTGAATCGTGACTGGGAAGACAGCTACCGCCAGCGCTGGCAGCACGACAAGGTTGTGCGCTCCACCCACGGTGTAAACTGTACCGGCTCTTGTAGCTGGAAGATCTACGTCAAAAATGGTCTGGTCACCTGGGAAACCCAGCAAACCGACTATCCCCGTACCCGCCCGGATCTGCCGAATCATGAACCCCGTGGCTGCCCCCGTGGGGCCAGCTACTCCTGGTACATGTACAGCGCCAACCGCCTGAAGTACCCGCTGATGCGCAAGCACCTCATGCAGCTCTGGCGTGCCGCCCGCATTCAGTTCAACGACCCGGTAGATGCCTGGGCCTCCATTGTGGAAGACCCGAAGAAGACCGCAGAGTATAAGCCTCGTCGTGGTATGGGCGGCTTTGTGCGTTCAGACTGGAACGAAGTCAACGAGCTGATTGCGGCAGCTAACGTTTACACTGCCAAAAAGCACGGTCCCGACCGCATCATCGGTTTCTCGCCGATCCCTGCCATGTCGATGATTTCCTACGCGGCCGGTAGCCGTTACCTGTCGCTGATTGGTGGCGTGTGCCTGAGCTTCTACGACTGGTACTGCGACCTGCCGCCGGCCTCCCCGCAAACCTGGGGTGAGCAAACCGACGTTCCTGAATCCGCAGACTGGTATAACTCAGGCTACATCATTGCCTGGGGCTCCAACGTGCCCCAGACCCGTACCCCGGACGCCCACTTCTTTACCGAAGTGCGCTACAAAGGCACCAAGACCGTTGCCATTACTCCGGATTACGCCGAAGTTTCCAAGCTTTCAGACGAGTGGCTGAACCCCAAGCAGGGTACAGATGCGGCTCTGGGTATGGCGATGGGTCATGTCATTCTCAAAGAGTTCCACCTCGACAACCCCAGCGAATATTTCACCGACTATGTGCGGCGCTACACCGACATGCCGTACCTGGTGAAGCTCGACAAAACCGAAGATGGCCGTTATGTACCTGGCCGATTCCTGCGCGCCAGTGATCTGGTGGGCGGATTGGGCGAAGAGAACAACCCGGAATGGAAAACCATTGCCATTGATGAAACCACCAACCAGCTGACCGCGCCTAACGGTTCTATCGGCTATCGCTGGGGTGAAAAAGGCAAGTGGAACCTGAAGCAGACCGCCAAAACTGAAGACGTGAATCTGCAGTTGTCGATGGTTGAGAAGCACGATGAAGTCGTCGACGTTGCCTTCCCGTACTTTGGTGGCATCAAGCACGACCATTTCAAGTCGGTTGAAATCAGTGACACCCTGACTCACAAGCTGGGTAGCCGCAAAGTAGACTTGGCCGATGGCGGCGAAGCTCACGTGGTTACTGTTTATGACCTGATGATGGCCAACTACGGTATCAGCCGTGGTCTGGGCGACGACGACAGCGCAACGTCCTACGATCAGGTGAAGCCTTACACGCCAGCCTGGCAGGAAAAAATCACCGGCGTGCCCGCCGAAAAAGTGATTCGCATTGCCCGTGAATTTGGTGAGAACGCCCACAAAACCAAGGGTCGTTCGATGATCATTGTGGGTGCCGGTATGAATCACTGGTACCACATGGACATGAACTACCGCGCGCTGATCAACATGTTGATCATGTGTGGCTGTATCGGTCAGAGCGGTGGTGGCTGGGCCCACTACGTTGGCCAGGAAAAATTGCGTCCGCAGACGGGTTGGCAGCCGCTGGCCTTCGGTCTGGACTGGCAGCGTCCGCCGCGCCAGATGAATGGCTCGTCCTTCTTCTACGCCCACTCTGGCCAGTGGCGCTACGAGAAACTGGGTGTGGATGAAATCTTGTCGCCACTGGCAGACAAGTCCAAATTCGGTGGCAGCCTGATCGACTACAACGTACGCGCCGAGCGTATGGGCTGGTTGCCATCAGCGCCGCAGCTGAACCGCAACCCGCTGGGTATTGCGGCGGAAGCTGAAAAAGCCGGCATGGACGTGCCCGCCTACGTAACCCAGTCCATGAAAGACGGTTCACTGGCCTTTGCGGCGGAAGATCCGGAAGCGCCGGAGAACCATCCGCGCAACATGTTTATCTGGCGTTCCAACCTGCTGGGCTCCTCGGGCAAAGGCCACGAATACATGCTCAAGTATCTGTTGGGCACCAAAAGCGGTCTGCAAGGCAAAGACCTTGGTTATGACGGCGGCCTGAAGCCTCAGGAAGTGAAATGGCACGACGAGGCGCCGGAAGGCAAACTCGATCTGCTGGTGACTCTGGACTTCCGCATGTCCACCACCTGTCTGTATTCAGACATCGTTCTGCCGACCGCAACCTGGTACGAGAAGAACGACCTGAATACGTCAGACATGCACCCGTTCATTCACCCGCTGACTGCAGCCACGGATCCGGCGTGGGAATCCCGCAGTGACTGGGAAATCTACAAAGGCATTGCCAAGTCCTTCTCAAAGGCGGCCGAAGGTCACCTGGGTGTCGAGAAAGACGTGGTTACCCTGCCGTTGATGCACGATGCGCCAGCCGAGCTCGGCCAGCCATTTGATGTAAAAGACTGGAAAAAAGGTGAGTGTGAGCTTATTCCGGGTAAAACAGCGCCGAACTTCATTACGGTAGAGCGTGATTATCCGAATACCTACGCTCGTTTTACTGCACTTGGGCCTCTGATGGACAAGTTGGGTAACGGCGGCAAGGGCATCAACTGGAACACTGAAAAAGAAGTGACGTTCCTGGGTGATCTGAACTACAAGCACATCGACGGCGCTAACGCAGGCCGGCCGAAAATTGAAAGTGCGATTGATGCTGCGGAAGTGATTCTGACCCTGGCGCCGGAAACCAACGGCCAGGTCGCCGTCAAGGCTTGGGCGGCACTGTCGGAATTCACCGGGTTGGATCACTCTCACCTGGCACTGAATAAAGAAGATGAAAAAATCCGCTTCCGGGATATCGTGGCGCAGCCGCGCAAGATCATCTCCAGCCCGACCTGGTCTGGACTGGAAGACGAACACGTGTCTTACAACGCCGGCTACACCAACGTGCACGAGCTGATCCCCTGGCGCACCCTGACCGGTCGCCAGCAGTTCTACCTCGATCATGAGTGGATGCGCGCCTTCGGCGAAAGCCTGCTGGTGTATCGCCCGCCTATCAACACCAAAGCGGCAGCACCGCTGCTGAACGCCAAGCCCAACGGCAATCCGGAAAAGGCGCTGAACTTCCTCACGCCGCACCAGAAGTGGGGTATCCACAGCACCTACAGCGACAACCTGCTGATGCTGACCCTGTCTCGCGGCGGCCCCATTGTGTGGCTGAGTGAAGACGACGCCCGCGACGTGGGTGTGGAAGACAACGACTGGGTAGAAGTGTTCAACGCCAACGGGGCTATTTCAGCCCGGGCGGTGGTCAGCCAGCGGGTTATGCCGGGCATGATGATGATGTACCACGCCCAGGAACGGATTGTGAACATTCCCGGCTCGGAGATTACCGGTAGCCGCGGTGGCATTCATAACTCGGTAACCCGGGTATGCCCGAAACCCACTCATATGATTGGTGGCTACGCGCAGTTCTCCTACGGCTTTAACTACTACGGAACTGTAGGTTCCAACCGCGACGAGTTTGTGGTGGTGCGCAAAATGAAGAACGTTGACTGGCTTGATGGCGAAGGCAACGACACTGTTCAGGAGGCTGTAAAATGAAGATCCGTTCCCAAGTAGGCATGGTGCTGAACCTGGACAAGTGCATTGGTTGCCATACCTGTTCAGTGACTTGTAAAAACGTATGGACCAGTCGTGAAGGCATGGAATACGCCTGGTTCAACAACGTCGAAACCAAACCCGGTATTGGTTACCCGAAAGAATGGGAAAACCAGGACAAGTGGAAAGGCGGCTGGATGCGTGATGCCAGCGGCAAAATCCGCCCTCGCATTGGCGGTAAGTTCCGGGTGTTGGCGAACATATTCGCCAACCCGGATCTGCCGGAAATTGACGACTACTACGAGCCGTTCGACTTTGACTACCAGCACCTGCACACCGCAGGCGACAGCAAACATCAGCCGGTTGCACGGCCGCGCTCGCTGATCTCTGGCAAGCGCATGCAGAAAATCGAGTGGGGCCCGAACTGGGAAGAAATTCTGGGCACCGAATTTGCCAAGCGTCGCAAGGATAAAAACTTCGACCAGATTCAGGCCGACATTTACGGTCAGTTCGAAAGCACATTCATGATGTACCTGCCGCGCCTGTGCGAGCACTGCCTCAACCCGACCTGCGTAGCTGCGTGCCCAAGTGGCGCCATCTACAAGCGTGAAGAAGATGGCATCGTGCTGATCGATCAGGAAAAGTGCCGCGGCTGGCGGATGTGTGTATCCGGCTGCCCGTACAAGAAAATCTACTTCAACTGGAAAACCGGCAAGTCTGAAAAGTGCATCTTCTGCTACCCGCGCATTGAAGCCGGTATGCCGACCGTGTGCTCCGAGACCTGTGTAGGCCGTATCCGCTATCTGGGCGTGTTGCTTTACGACGCCGACCGCATTGAAGAAGTGGCCAGCACTCCGGGTGAGCACGAGCTTTACGAGAAGCAGCTGGAAATCTTCCTTGATCCGAACGATCCGAAAGTCATTGAGCAAGCCAAAAAAGACGGCGTGCCAATGAACGTTATTGAAGCGGCTCAGCGCAGCCCGGTGTACAAGATGGCGGTGGACTGGAAACTGGCCCTGCCTCTGCACCCGGAATACCGCACTCTGCCCATGGTCTGGTACGTGCCGCCACTGAGCCCGATCCAGTCTGCGGCGGAAGCCGGCAAGGTTGAGTTTGACGGCGTGTTGCCGAAAATTGAAAGCCTGCGGATCCCGGTGAAGTATCTGGCCAACCTGCTTACCGCAGGGGACGAGAAGCCGATTGTACGTGCGCTCAAACGCATTATGGCCATGCGTCTGTACAAGCGTGCAGAAACCGTAGACGGCGTTGAAGATTTGCGAGCATTGGAAGAAGCCGGCCTTACCAAGGCTCAGGCTGATGAAATGTACCGCTATCTGGCCATTGCTGATTACGAGGACCGCTTTGTGATTCCTACAAGTCATCGTGAGCTGGCGAAGGAAGCCTTCCCGGACGCACACGGCGAGCGCGGTGGTTGTGGCTTCAGCTTCGGTGACGGGTGCAGTGGCAGCGACAGTGAGTTCAATATGTTCGGCGGCCGCAGCCAGACCACCTCCATGGTGAAAAAGCTGACCACGGTGAAACAGGTCGACCCGAAACAGTTGCAGGAATAAAGAGGCCACTATGAAACTTTTAAAAGTACTGGCTCGGATTCTGGAGTATCCCTCCGCAGAGCTTCAGGCCTCCAAAGACGCCCTGGTTGCGGTTGTCCTCGAGGACAGCCGGCTGCCACGGAAAAACAAGGAGCAACTGCTCCAGTGTATCGAGCGCCTTTGTGACGGTGAGCTGTTGGATCTTGAAGAAGCCTACACAGGTACCTTCGACAAGGGACGCGCTACCTCACTGCTGTTGTTTGAGCACGTGCACGGCGAATCCCGTGATCGTGGCCAGGCGATGGTTGATCTGATGGAGCAGTATCGCGCCAACGGTCTGGAAATCGACGCCAAAGAACTGCCGGATTACCTGCCGCTGTTCCTGGAGTATCTGTCGACGCGCCCGTGGGAAGAAATTAAAAACTGGCTGGAAGACATTCATCACATTCTTGGTTTGTTGGGTGAGCGGTTGTACCAGCGCGAGAGCTTTTACCATGTAGCCATGGACTCTCTGCTGGAGCTTTCTGGCCGCAAGACGGATCGCCAGGAACTTGCCCAGATTGTCGCCTCGGAAGAGCGCGATGATACGCCCGAGGCGCTGGACAAGGTATGGGAAGAGGAAATGGTGAAGTTTGTGGATGATCAGGGCAGCTCCTGCAACACCGGTGGCGTTGTAGGCCAGCGTCGCCGTGAAATGGAACAGACCCAGACCATTCACCTCAGTGATCATCTGATGACGGATGTAACGCCCGCTCAGGCGCGTGCTGCCGCGAGAGACGCCTGACGGCGCAGGAGGAGACCAAGATGATGTCTTACCTTAATACACTGATTTTCGGAATTTATCCGTACATCGCCCTGGTGGTGATGGTTGTTGGTACCTGGGCGCGATACGACCATGGACAGTTCACCTGGAAGGCTCACTCCAGCCAGATACTGCGCAAGAAAAACATGGTGCTGGCCAGCGTGCTGTTCCACGTAGGTATTCTGGTGATTTTCTTTGGCCACCTGGTTGGCCTGCTGACACCGCACTTTGTGTACGAACCTTTCATGACTGCAGGTACCAAACAGGTGCTGGCTATTGTGGTGGGAGGTATTGCCGGGGTGATGTGCCTGGTGGGTGGCGTAATGCTGGCCCACCGCCGTCTGACGGATCCGCGGATCAGCGCCAGCAGCACCTTTGCCGATAACTTGGTCATCATTATTCTGATGGTTCAGGTTTTGCTGGGGCTGGCGACGATAATTCCGACCCTTGGACACCTTGATGGCAGCACCATGTTGTTACTGGCTGGCTGGGCACAAAGCATCTTCACCTTCCAGGGCGGCGCAGCCGAGTATATGGCGGGCGTGGGTTGGATCTACAAGCTCCATATCTTTCTCGGCCTGACGATCTTTGTACTCTTCCCGTTCACTAGACTGGTGCACATGCTGAGTGTGCCGCTGGAGTATTTCGGACGGAAATACCAGGTGGTGCGGAAGCGGGCGTGATACGAAAAAACGCCCCTCTCCCCCGGCCCCTCTCCCGCAGGAGGAGAGGGGAGCTACACAACTAGCGCCTTAAACTCCCTCTCCCCTCGCGGGAGAGGGTCGGGGAGAGGGGACAGTACTGAACATATTTACGGAGACCTATCATGCAGCTGATCCCCACCGGTGAAGCCGAAAAGCCCAGAAACCAGTTTCCACCAGTGTATGTGGGTGAAACCCTGGTATCCGAAGAGGATATTGCACGGGAAATGCAGCACCACCCCGCAGAAGAGGTTGCTGAAGCATGGCACGAGGCCGCCAAGAGTCTGGTTATTCGTGAACTTTTGCTGCAACAGGCAAAAGTCCTGAAATTGCCGGAGGATCTGGACGAAGAAGCCACCATAGCGCGCGTGCTCGAGCAGGAGCTGGATGTACCGCAACCGAGCGATGAAGATTGCGAGCGTTTCCACGCATCCAATCCCGGTCGTTTTCGAAGCCAGACGCTGATGGCTGTAAGCCATATATTGCTGGCGGCTGCGCCAGACGATGTGCAGGAGCGCATGCGCCAGGAAGAGGTCGGAAGGCAATTGTTGTCCTCCCTGTTGGAAGGTCGCGCTCAGTTTGCGCCGCTGGCCAAGCAATATTCTGTCTGCGAGTCCCGCCATCAGGGCGGCAGTCTCGGCCAGGTCAGCAAGGGGCAGACCGTCGAAGAATTTGAGCGGCCGGTTCTGACGCTCAAAGAGGGCCTCAACCCGGAATTGGTCGAGAGCAGGTATGGCTGGCACATTGTGCGCGTGGACCAGCGTATTGATGGCGAACAGCTGCCATACGAGCATGTAAAGCCCAAGATCCGTCAGTACCTGAGTGAGAGTGTTACCCGGCGTGCATTCCGTCAGTACCTGCAGGTGTTGGCGGCCAATGCGGGTGTAAAGGGTGTGGATCTTGAGATACCGGACTCGCCCTTGATGCAGTAAATGAGCTTGCGTTGATGTGGGCGTTTTATCTGGCGTATTGATAGCAGAGGGATCTATTGATTTAGGTCAATATTTCGGGGATATGCACGATTCTACCCCTATGGAGGGAGCGATTTTTCAGGAGCATCCTCCTATTATCATAAAACATGATTTTGAATACATGATATTAAAGAGGGTAAAAACAATGGTGGCGATGCAATCTGCTGAAACCCGCTACGCCAAACCGGTTCTGGTAGCTACAAACAAGCTGACGGGCGACGAAAACGGACTGGAGACACTGCGCGCCCATGCCCTGTTTAACTCGCTCAGTGACTCAGACCTCCAGAACCTTATTCTGCAGTCTCGCCGTCTTCGTCTTGGGCATCATCAACTGCTTTACCGGCAGGATATGCCGGCCCATCACTTCTTTTTTGTCATGTCTGGCCGCCTGCGGCTATACCGACTGGATTCCTCGGGGATTGATCGCACGCTCGATAGCATCGCTCCGGGCGACTGCTTTGCGGAGGTCATGATCTATGCAGATCCCGCGCGTTATGCCTGCTACGCCGAAGCCCTCAAATCCAGTGAAGTTCTGATGATTCCGGTAAAAGCGTATCAGGAGATGCTGGACAAAAACCCGGACTACGCGCATGCAGCACTCCGGCACTATGCTCAGCGTGCTGTGTCCAGGTTCCATGACCTTGAAATCATGACGGTTCAAAACGCCCGTGACCGACTGATTCGTTATTTGATTGACCTTCTGCCGAACGGCGCCGCAGAGGGCGGGGAAGTAGAGCTGCCGTTGCCAAAATGTCTGGTCGCGTCCAGGCTTGCGATGCAGCCGGAAACTTTTTCCCGGATTCTTGCGGATCTCAAATCCAATGGGCTGGTGCGCGTCAACCGAAGCAAGTTGTTCATCTCCGATCCCAAACGATTGATCGAAATCAGCCAGTAGTTATTCTTCAGCAGAAAGCCGTTTTCAGAAAGGATATTGCATTCATGATTAGCAGCTACAGTGATCTTATCAAAGCGACCCAAACCGAACAGGAGCCTCAACGTTTGCTGTTTGTGTTCTGTCGGGCCGAGCTTCCCGATGACGCTTCTGCAGAAGAAAAAGCCGCATTTGAACAGGGCGAGGGCGGTGCACTTACACCGGTTATCTGTGTCGATAAAACCCCGGCCGAAGCCTCGGAATTTGCCTCACTGGTTGAAGAGTCCCGCAGCACGGGTCAGGCATGGGATGTTGTGTTTGTTGCTGCCATGTCCGGCAGGGCAGGCACCCCGCCATCTTCAGATGAAGCTCAGCAACCAATGACCATGATGGTTGAATCAATTCGCCTGGGGCATATCAGCAACTACCTCCCTCTGGACAAGAGCGGAAACGCGGTCAGTCTGGGCTGAGCCAAACGGTCGCTTTGGCTTTTACGATAAGCCATATCCATAAAGGGGTATTTGTTTTATCTGCCAATCACTTAGGCTGTTTGGCTCAGGCACAGGTGATTCGTGGATTTTGTCGGGAGTTTGCTTTGAACGTTCTTTTCCGCAATGTGTTTTGTTTCTTCGCTTTTTTGCTGTCACTTGTGCCTCAGGTTCAGGCCGAGCCGGTCAGTGCATATGAGCCGGCTGTCGGGCGCCAGGTTATCCAGAAAGCCTTCCCGGAAGTTACCCGATTCGAACCACGGGAAGGCAACCGCGCCATACAGGAGCTTTACGCCGGGGACGAGCTGAAAGGCTACGCCTACCAGTCCCTTGATTTCGTGCAGACGCCTGCCTATTCCGGCAAACCATTGAACGCCATGGTGGTGCTGGATACCGAAGGCGCGATCCGCTTTACCAAAGTGATTCATCACGATGAGCCCATACTTCTGGTGGGCATCCCCGAGAGTAAACTCCACGCATTTACGGATCAGTACGCCGGTTTGAAGGCCGATCAGCGCGTAACGGTGGGGGGAACCTCCACTGAGCGCAAGGTTGCCGTTGATGGGCTCTCAGGGGCCACGGTAACGGTGATGGTTGTTAACGAAGTTATCATGCGCACGGCTCATCGTGTGGGTGTGGAACTCGGGCTGGTGGAAGGCAGTGGTACCAAGCGCCCACCAATGGCGGAAGTGGTCAAAGAAGGTTTCCAGCCCCGCACCTGGGAGGAGCTGGCCGGCGACGGCTCCATTCGTCGCATGCTGCTCACCAAGGGCCAGGTAGATGATTCCTTTAAAGGCACCGATGCGGAAGGCATCGAAACAGCCGCACCTGATGAACGTGATGAGCCTTTGATTGATCTGTATGCGGCGTATCTGGACACACCGACGATTGGTCAGAACCTGCTGGGCGAGAGCCAGTATGAATGGCTGATGTCAGAGCTGAAGGAGGGGGAACAAGCTATTGCCGTTATGGCCAATGGAGAGTATTCATTCAAGGGCTCGGGCTATGTGCGCGGTGGTATTTTCGACCGGGTGCAGATTCGTCAGTACGGCGATACGTTCAACTTCCGCGATCTCGACTTTTACCGTCTCAGCGATGTTTATGCTGAGGGTATGCCCGATTTCAAGGAAATGGCAATTTTCATTATTCGGCAACAGCACAACTTTGATCCGGGCACGCCCTGGACTCTGGAGCTGACCATAAAGCGCCAGACCGGTCCTCTGGACAGCGAGTTTCAGGTCTTCCCGCTGGAGTACCAACTGCCGGAGCAATATTACACCCGCGCGGAGCCGGTACTTACTGAGGAAGAATGGCTCGAAGAGCAGCCTCTATGGGTCCAGGTATGGTATCAGCGTCAGTTCCAGGTAATCGTGCTGGGCATCGGTATCTTTACGCTGCTGCTGATTCTGTTCTTCCAGGACTGGCTGGTGAAAAAGCCCAAGATCACTCGCTGGATTCGCCATGCGTTTCTTACCTACACATTGTTTTTCATTGGTTGGTATGCCCTGGGTCAGTTGTCGATCGTTAACGTTCTGGCTTTTGTACACAGCCTTGTCAGCGGCTTCACATGGGAAACCTTCCTGATTGATCCGATCATCTTTGTGCTCTGGGCCGCTGTGGCCGGCATCGTGCTGCTTTGGGGGCGAGCTGTTTATTGTGGTTGGTTGTGCCCGTTTGGTGCCTTGCAGGAGCTGATCAATGAGATTGCTCGCAAGTTCAAAGTGCCACAGTACACCGTGCCTTGGCCCATTCATGAGCGCTTGTGGGCTCTGAAGTACATCATTCTTTTGGTGTTGTTCGGGGTGTCGTTAGACTCGCTGGCCACTGCCGAGAAGATGGCGGAGATCGAGCCTTTCAAAACGGCGATTACTCTGCATTTTGATCGTAGTTGGCCGTTCGTCACATACGCGGCGCTACTGCTTGTAGTGAACATTTTTACTCGCAAGGTCTTCTGCCGCTACATGTGCCCGCTGGGTGCAGCACTGGCGTTGCCTACCAAGCTGCGTGTTTTCGACTGGCTGAAGCGGCGCAAGGAATGTGGCAACCCTTGCCGCCTGTGCGACAAAGAGTGTGAGGTTCAGGCTATTCATCCTGATGGCACCATCAACTATCAGGAATGCCATTATTGTCTGGACTGCCAGATGACCTATTTCGATGACCATAAATGTCCGCCGCTGATCGTCAAGCGCCGGGGTAAGCGTCGTGGTCACAACGCACCGGGCCACCCGGAAGAGATTCCGGTGGTTCAGGTGACCTAGCAGTGCAAAATCAAAAAAATGAGAAACAGAACCGCCATTACCAATAACGGAGTTGGATGCTATGAAAAAAACAGATGAGTTTGAAAAGGATGTACCGGAAACCGGTGAAAGTAGCCTGAGCCGTCGCCGCTTTCTGGGCGCCACTGCCTTGGCCGGTGCGGTTGGTGCTGCAGGCCTCGGTGGTGCAGTGATGACTCGGGAATCCTTTGCCGCTGCGGCGAAGGATGCTCAAAACAAGATTCACGTAGGGCCGGGCGAACTGGACGAATACTACGGTTTCTGGAGTGGTGGTCATCAGGGCGAAGTGCGCGTTCTTGGCGTTCCATCCATGCGCGAGCTGATGCGGATTCCGGTCTTCAACGTTGATTCAGCGACGGGCTGGGGTATCACCAACGAGAGTAAAGACGTTCTCGGCCACGACAACAAGTTTCTGAATGGCGACTGTCACCACCCCCACGTTTCCATGACCGACGGGCGTTACGATGGCAAGTACCTGTTCATCAACGACAAAGCCAACACTCGTGTGGCGCGTATTCGTCTGGATATCATGAAGTGTGACAAAATCACTCATATTCCAAACGTGCAGGCCATTCACGGCTTGCGCCTGCAGAAAGTACCTCACACCAAGTACGTGTTCTGCAACGCCGAATATGTGATTCCGCACCCGAACGATGGCAGCGACTTCTCCATGGAGAACAGCTACACCATGTTTAACGCACTGGATGCGGAAACCATGGAAGTGGCCTGGCAGGTGATTGTAGACGGCAACCTGGATAACACAGACGCTGACTACACCGGTAAGTACGCTGCTTCTACCTGCTACAACTCGGAGAAAGCGAGCGATCTGGCTGGCACCATGCGCAATGACCGCGACTGGGTGGTGGTGTTCAACGTTGAGCGCATCGAAGAAGCTGTGAAGAATGGCGATTTCAAGACGTTGGGCGACTCCAAAGTTCCTGTGGTCGATGGCCGTGGCAAATCCAGGCTCACCCGTTACATTCCCGTGCCAAAGAACCCACACGGTGTGAACACCTCACCGGATGGCAAGTACTTCATTGCAGCCGGTAAGCTGTCGCCCACTTGTACAGTGATCGCGATCGACAAACTGGACGATGTATTCGATGACAAAATCGAACTTCGTGATGTGGTTGTTGCCGAGCCGGAATTGGGTCTTGGGCCTTTGCACACCACTTACGATGGACGTGGCAACGCCTACACCACGCTGTTTATCGACAGCCAGGTGGCCAAGTGGAACATTGCGGATGCCATCAAGCACTACAACGGTGAAAAGGTTAACTACCTGCGCCAGAAGCTGGATGTGCATTATCAGCCGGGCCACAACCATGCGTCGCTGACGGAATCTCGTGATGCCGATGGTAAGTGGCTGGTTGTGTTGTCCAAGTTCTCGAAAGACCGTTTCTTGCCGGTTGGCCCGTTGCATGCGGAGAACGATCAGCTGATCGATATTTCCGGTGAAGAAATGAAGCTGGTTCACGATGGCCCAGCCTTCGCCGAGCCACACGACTGCATTATGGTTCGCCGTGATCAGATCAAGACCAAGAAGGTCTATACTCGCGACGACCCCTACTTCGCCAGTGCTCGTGCTCAGGCAGAGAAGGATGGCATTACTCTGGAGTTCGACAACAAGGTAGTTCGCGATGGCAACAAGGTTCGCGTTTACATGACGTCGGTTGCGCCTATGTTTGGCATAACAGAGTTCAAGGTGAAGCAGGGCAATGAGGTAACTGTGTATGTTACCAATCAGGATACCATTGAGGATGTGACTCACGGTTTCTCGATGGTAAACCATGGTGTGAGCATGGAGATCAGCCCACAGCAGACGTCTTCGGTTACGTTTATTGCGGATAAGCCGGGCGTTAACTGGTACTACTGCAACTGGTTCTGTCACGCTCTGCACATGGAGATGACGGGTCGGATGTTGGTAGAGAAGGCCTGATTTAGACGTCGAGTCCGTCCGGAGCCCTTTGTTGGGCTCCGGTTTTTCTGACTTTGGAGTAGCAAGATACTGGAAGAGCGCTTTCCAAAACACGCTGTGAATACGTCCGTGTACGCTTGGCTCCGCCATCCATGGCTCCGCACAGTTTTGGAAAGCGCTCTTCCAGTCTCTTGTCCGAATTTTGCAGTAGCTTTTAGCTCGAGAACTTATTTGATGCACCACATTTTGCGTTTAGGGGCGGCCCTGACAGTCGCTTTGCTATCGCTGACCGCGCAGGCTGATATTCAGCAGCAGCTGGATGATCTGGAACCGGGCGCTTCCTTTGAGCTTCCCTCTGAAAAACTTTCGCCAATGGCCATTCGGGTGTCAGGGGTGACTGTGACCTGTCGTCCGGGAACGCTCATTGATGGTGGCGGCACGGGAAACGCGGTGGAGATTCTGGCTGAGGGTGTGACGCTTACCGGCTGCCGTATTCGTAACTGGGGCACGAACCTGAATGATTTGGATGCCGGGGTTTTTATTAATCGTGAGGCAGCGAACGCGACGGTTGAGAATAATGATCTGCAAGGGTCGGCGTTTGGGGTCTGGCTGGATGCTACGCCGGATGTGACGGTCAGGAACAATACCATTCGCGGGGATGCCTCGGTACGTCCGAACGACCGGGGTAATGGTATTCATCTGTTCAATACGACAGGGGCGTTGATTGAGGGGAATGACATCCGCGAGACGCGGGATGCGATTTATATTGAGACGGCTAACGGGAATGAGATCCGCAACAACACCATGACGGATCTGCGTTACGGGATTCACTATATGTATTCCATGGATAACCTCCTGGAAGGCAATGTGACCCGGAGCACACGCACGGGCTATGCGTTGATGCAGAGCAAGCGGCTTACGGTGATCAACAACCGGTCCGAGAACGATGAGAATTACGGCATTCTGATGAATTTCATTACCCAGTCGGTCCTGCGGGGCAATGTGGTTTCCGGGGTGTCGCAGGGGCAGACTGCCGGGGTGTCGGTTTCCGGCGCGGAAGGCAAGGCCGTGTTTATTTATAACTCTTTGTACAATACTTTTGAAAACAATGTGTTCCGGGATAGCGGTGTGGGTATTCATCTGACCGCCGGTTCGGAAGACAATGAGGTTTTCCGTAATGCGTTTATCAACAATCAGCGCCAGGTGAAGTATGTGGCGCTGCGCACCCAGGAGTGGTCGAAGGACGGCGAGGGTAACTTCTGGAGTGATTATCTGGGTTGGGATCGCAATCAGGATGGCATCGGTGATGTGCCATACGAGCCTAACGATAACGTTGATCGTCTGTTATGGACTTATCCGGAAGCCAAGATCCTGATGTTCAGCCCGGCGGTGGATACGCTGCGCTGGGTCCAGGAGGCGTTTCCCGTGGTCAAGGCTGCGGGTGTCACTGATTCGCACCCGTTGATGAGCCCACCCAAAATGTTACAACCGGAGTCCTGATGAGCTGTTTTCGTCTTGAGAATGTGAGCTACCGGTACGATAAGGCGCTGGTATTGAATGGTATTGATCTGCGCCTTGAGCCCGGGGAAATTCTCGGGTTGTTTGGCCACAACGGCGCGGGCAAAACCACCAGTATCAAACTGATTCTGGGCCTGATGGCGCCGTCTCAGGGCAAGGTGTCGGTTCTGGATGGTGAAGCAGGTGATCCCAAAATCAGCCAGTGCATCGGTTACCTGCCCGAAAATGTGATGTTCTACCCGCAGCTTACCGGGCGTGAAATCCTTGCGCATTTTGCCCGGCTGAAGGGCGCAAATCTGCGCCAGGTTCCTGAGCTTCTGGGTCAGGTAGGGCTGGATGATGCCATGGATACCCGGGTTAAAACCTACTCGAAAGGCATGCGCCAGCGTTTGGGGCTTGCCCAGGCTTTGCTCGGCAAGCCGCGCCTTTTGATGCTGGATGAGCCTACCGTTGGCCTGGACCCGGTTGCCACGGCTGATCTTTACCGTTTGTTGCGCACACTGCGCGATGAGGGCACCGGCATTGTCCTTTGCTCTCATGTACTTCCGGGTGTGGAGCCCTACATAGACAGGGCAGCAATTCTAACTGATGGCAACCTGAAAGCCGTTGGAGATCTCACCTCGCTGCGCCGGCAGGCAAACATGCCGATAACCCTGTCTCTCGAGCCGGAGACCAGCGTGGCTGCGCTGGAAGCGGTTGTGAACAACGCCCAGGCCTCTGCCGGCCTGATGATGCGGCGTGACAATGGGCGGCTGCATGTGGATGTCCGGTCAACGGAAAAAATGGCCTTGGTTAAAACCCTGATGGCATCGGGCGAAGTGCGTGACCTGAGTATCTATCAGCCAACACTGGAAGATGTGTACGTGCACTTTATCGGCTCCGGTGGCCTTGCTCATCGTGGAGGTGCGCAATGAACAGTATCTGGACCATCGCCCGCAAAGAACTCAGCGACAGCCTGCGTAACCGTTGGTTGATTGCCATCGCTCTGGTTTTCGCCACGCTGGCAGTGGGCATTGCCTGGTTTGGGGCGGCGGCGTCCGGTCAGGTGGGCTATGCGTCCACGCCGGCGACGATTGCCAGCCTGGCCAGCCTGGGTATCTTCCTGATCCCGCTTATTGCTTTGCTACTGGCCTACGACGCCATTGTGGGCGAAGAGGAAGGCGGCACGCTGTTGCTGCTGATGACTTATCCACTTAGCCGCGCGCAGTTGCTGTTCGGCAAGTTTCTCGGCCACGGGCTGACATTGGCGCTTGCGACCCTGATTGGCTTTGGCGTGGCAGGCGTTGCCATTGCGTTGCTGGTAGAAGATGTTGCCGTTGGCGCTCTGGCGGTTGCCATGCTGCGCTTTATTATTTCCACAACGCTGCTGGGCTGGAGCTTTATTGCACTGGCGTACGTGGTCAGTGTGCGGGTGGGTGAGAAGCCGGTTGCTGCAGGTTTGGCCTTGGCCATCTGGTTCTTTTTCGTGCTGATTTTCGACTTGTTGCTGTTGGGCACGCTGGTTGCCAGCCAGGGCGAATTCAATCCGGATTTGCTGCCTTGGCTTCTGCTGCTCAACCCCACGGATATCTACCGTTTGCTCAATATCGTCGCCTTCAGCGATGGCGCCCAGCTAAGCGGTGTTCTCAGCCTTGGTGCAGACTTGCCCGTTGGCCCGGCAGGGTTATGGCTGGCACTGGTGCTTTGGTTTGTAATCCCTTTAACCGGCGCCTGGGCACTGTTCCGTCGCCGTCGTATCTGACTTTTGCCAGTCTCATTCTGGCCAATCTTGTTCTGGAGAACTCCATGAAGCCTGTTCGTTTAAAATTCCTGCCAGCATTACTGATGTTTGCAGTATTCCTGGCCGGGTGTTCCGGAGAAGCCGAAAAAGTCGCCGAAAAACCCGCGCCGGTGCATATTGAATCCGGCGACGAGTGCCACGTATGCGGCATGGCGATAACCCGCTTCCCCGGGCCTAAAGGCGAAGTCATTACCGAGAAAGAGCAGACCGTCCACAAATTCTGCTCCACCCGGGATATGTTCGCCTGGGCACTGCAGCCAGAAAACGTCATGCGCAAGCACACTCTGTACGTTCACGACATGAGCCAGACCGAATGGGCCAGCCCGGATGACGCGGCTCTGATCGACGCCCGTGACGCGGTTTACGTGGTTGGCTCAGAGCGCAAAGGGGCTATGGGCCAGACACTGGCATCGTTCTCCACCGAATCGGCTGCCCATGATTTCATGATGGAGCACGGTGGCGAGGTTTTGCTGTATGACGCAATCACCCTTGAGCATCTGAATACCGAGATGCCCGCTGGTGATATGCACGGTGATATGCAGCACTAAGGCCGGACTTTTCTCCAAAGAGCCCGCCCGACAATCCGCACCTTATCCCGAGTCGCCATGCGGCCAAGGTTTGTTTTCACAACGCCTTTGGTGAAGCGTGTCGATTTGGAATAATCAATGCGCACGTCTACCAGCACGGGCCGGCCTGCCGCTGACTTCTGAAGAGCGATTTCTATGCTCTCAGAAATATTCGGGTTCCCGACAAGGGAAACGAACTCAACGCCACACGCCTTGGCAAAAGCCTCATAGTCCACTGTGCCAAGCACAGTACAGGTTTTCTGGTTGTAGGGGATTTGCTGGGCCTGTGCAATCTGTGAGAGCTCGCCGTCGTTGAACACGAAAATCATCACCCCGACTTGCAGGCGCGCGGCCGTTACAAGCTCCATGCCGGTCATCAGCAGTGCTCCGTCGCCCACAATGCCCACTACCTGACGCTTGGGATTGGCCAGCTTTGCGCCGATCGCACCGGGGACACAGTACCCCATGGCATTGAAATCGCTGGGTGACATGTAATTCCGGGCACCCAGTATGGGCATGAGCTCGGCAACCAAAAACGTATGGTTGCCATCGTCTGCGACAATAATCGCGTCGTCATTCAGGCGCTCACGCAGGTGGCTGAAAAACAGTTCCGGGTTTACCCGGTCGCCGCTGTCGTAGTCCCGCCATTCTTTTTTGTAGGCGGCTTTGTCGTTGGCAATCTGCTCGCGAATGCCGGTATTGGATGCGGAGGGTTTGAGCGCCTTTACCGCTTCCAGAAGCGCTGGCACGGTCACTCTCGCGTCCCCCTCAATGGTATGACTGGCAGGGTAGTTGGCGCTGAATACCTCGGGATTGATGTCCAGGTGAACCAGACATTCCGGCGGATTGATGCCATAGCTTCCTGTGGGGATTTCCGAGAATCGCGTTCCGATCGCCAACAGGCAATCTATCCGGGCAAAGGCATTGGTGGCTGCCGGCACGGCATAGTTGCCCATGCCCATTCCTGTATGCAGCGGATGATTGCCCGGGAAGGCGCTAAGCCCTTGAAGGGTTGTTGAAACAGGTGCATCCAGCAGCTCTGCCAGTTCAATCAGATCGGCCTGGGCATCAACCGAACCCCAGCCCGCAAAAATCCCCGGCTGATTTGCCTGCACCAATGCCTCTGCGGCGGCGTCAATCAATGCCTGCTCGGGACGTTTTGACGCGGGCGGTGCCTGGTAAAGAGGCATGTCGTCCACATCGCCCAGAAAGTTGCTGATGTTGACTGGAATTTCAATAAAGACCGGGCCTGGCTCGCCAGCCATTGCTATGTCATAGGCTTCGTAAAGCGTCGGAATGATTTCCCGGTGGCTGGCAATGCGCCAGGTTTTCTTGGTGATCGGTTTGAGCAGGGTGTGCTGATCCATCTCATGGAGTTGGTAGCGGTGGCCGGATTGCGAATGAATCCCGCCGGAAATAATCAGCATGGGTATGCCATCGATGCCGGCTTCGCCGATGCCGCTGGCGGCATGAGTAACGCCCGCAGCCGGCACAATCAGCAGGGTGCCCAGTTCCGCACCGGTGCGGCTTATTGCGTCAGCCATGAATGCACCACCACACTCATGGGTAACAAGCGTCGGCTCGATGCTCTCAGAACGGTTCAGCTCATCATAGATTTCTGTGGTGTGCACGCCTGGAATGCCAAACGTGTGGCGTATGCCGAGTTGCTCCAGTGCGTGACGAACGAGGGTAGCGCCGGTCTTCTTCATGGATATATCCTGGAAACTATTATTGTGGTTGTACGGTGATTATTGCAGTGCGGTGGTTCATTGCGCTGCAGCTTTAAAGCTTGCCGGCGATGCTTTGAGCGGCCCGCCGGCCGTTGAGAATACAATTGGACAAAAATGTACCTTCCAGAGACCTTATTCCGGAGATGCCTCCACCACCAAATCCGGTGGCTTCGCCCGCAGCGTAAAGCCCGGAAATAGCTTCTCCTGCCGCGTCGAGAACACGGGACTGGGTGTCTGTTTGCATGCCGCCCATGCTTTTTCTACTGATCAGTTGTTCACGAATGGCGATCAGTGGGCCTGCGGCCGGGTCGATTATGGGCTGCAGGTTGCAGGTGCGAAAACGGTCTGGCAGCCAGTTCCGGAGCTGAACGAGCCGTCGTATCTGGTCGTCATTTTGCAGCTTTCTACCCCGGGCTATGTTGCTGTCGTAGGCGCGTATATCGCGAATCATATCTTCGGCGCGAACCGTGTTGTTGCCGGCGGCCTGATTCATCTTTGCCGCCAGCTCTTCCGGGGTATTTGCACTGACAACATCCGGGCATTGTTTTATGAGCCAATCCATAAGTGCCGGGTCGCCACCGCGCAAGGTGTTCCAGACCACGCGAAGCAGTTTGCCATCACGGAAGTCCGGGTTGGTATCGGTGCCTGACACGGCCAGTTCCCGCACTGCAATCCTGTAGTTCATAACCTGCCAGGAAATCTGCCCGGGCAGGTTGCCCACCTGTTTGCACAGATCGTGTGTATCGAAGCCGGTAATCAGCGGCATGGGGCCAATTCGACGGCCATGTTGATCCAGCCACAGCGCCGAGCGAGGCGGTATCAGACTGAGGCCATGGTCAGAAAAGGCGGGCTCCGGGTGGCGAACGCCAGCGGCGTAATTCCACATCTGGTTGAGGTTGACGACCTGGCCGCCGGCTCTGGCAACTTCATCGTGCATGGCACCGTCGGCATCCGGGCTGGAACCGCTGAGCAGGTTTGCAGGGGCCGGGCCGTAACAGGGGTCCCAGTGTTGGCGTACTTTGTCCAGGTTACCGTTGATCCCTCCGGTACAGACTACCGTGTGAGTGGCGGAAACAGAAAAAGCGCGGCTGCCTGATTCGTTGTCATTGCCGGTAATGACGCCTTCGCAACCGCTGATCTTTCCATCGCTCAGGCTCAGGGTGCTCACACGGTGGCTGCTGAGAAAGGTGAGCTGTTCGAGGTTCGGGTGGGATTCCAGTTGTTGTAATAGTGTTTGCACCACGCCTCGGCCACAGCCCCAGGCAATATGATACCGGGGCACACTGTTGCCGTTGCCGTAAAGGCCACGTTCAACCCACTGCACGGAAGGAAAAAAGCGGATGCCACGCTGCCTCAGCCAATCGTAGATCATTGGCCGGTTCTGTTCAGCGTAGAGTTCAGCCCAGCGTTTGGGCCAGTGGTCGTCGTCACTGAAACAGGCCGCATTGTGCCAGTCAGCCAACAGTAATTCCGGGGAGTCTTTGATCTTGTTGCGTGCTTGCTCAGCCGTGTTGCTCAGCAGCATGCCACCAAACGCTTCATTGGCCTGGCCCCCGGGTTTGCCATCCGGTGCGCCATCCAGCAATACGACAGGTACATTGAGGTCGAGCAGTTCCAGTGCCGTTGCAATTCCGGCCAGGCCGGCACCAATCACGACGACTTCACTGTTGTAGGTATGCATGGCTCGTTATCAGCTCATTCTTATTGTTAGTTGATCCAAGAGCTTAATGCTTAACGATAAATCAAACCAGTGCCATGACGGGTGTCAAAGGTTGGAGAATTGCCGGGGGTTAGCCCCCGGTCATATTCATGAAGCGCAGAATCTGAACATCGCCATTGGTGGAGAAGTGATGGCGCTCGGGCTTCAGGTCCATGGAGTCAATAATGGTTTGCCGGAGTTTGTCATCGGTTACCGGGTAGCCGCGCAGAACCCGCCGAAGGTCGACAGAGTGCTCGTTCCCAAGGCAAAGCAACAGTCTGCCTTCAACCGTTACACGCACACGGTTGCAGGTGGAGCAAAAATTGTGGGAGTGGGGAGAAATAAAGCCTACCTTGATAGGGCTGTCAGACATCCGGTAGTAACGGGCCGGGCCGCCGGAGTCTTCCGGTGTCGGGATCAGCTCATGGTGCTGGCGGACGATGTCACGCACTTCATCACTGGTGCACAGCGCCTGCCCACGATCGTGCGCGGAAATGGTACCCAGAGGCATTTCTTCAATAAAAGTAATGTCGACGTTTTTCTTCCGTGCAAACTCGATCAGATCCGGAACTTCGTGATCATTCCCGCCTTTCATCACCACAGTGTTCAGTTTAATGCCTTCAAACCCGGCTTCACGGGCAGCATCTATGCCTTCCAGCACCCGCGACAGTTTTCCGGTACGGGTGATGCTCGCGAACTTGATCGGGTCCAGTGAGTCCAGGCTGATATTCAGGCGTTTCAGGCCAGCTTTGCGCAGTGGCTCTGCCATGGTGGGCAACTGGCTACCATTGGTGGTCATGGCGAAATCACGCAAGCCGTAGGTTCCGATTTCCCGGACAAGCTCAATAATGTCTTTGCGCACCAGCGGCTCACCACCGGTAAGACGAATTTTTTCTGTACCCAGAGACACAAAGGTTTTGGCTACCCGGGCGATTTCTTCAAGCGTGAGAACCTGCTGCCGGGGCAGGAACGTCATTTCCTCTGCCATGCAGTATACGCAGCGAAAGTCGCAGCGATCGGTAACGGACAGGCGCACGTAATTGACGGTCCGACCAAAACGGTCTGTCAGCTTGCTCTGTGACATCGGTTTCTTTCCTGTAACTGCTGAAAGCGCGTTTACGGATTGATAATGAAACGAGTATCGCAGAATCAACTGGCGAATCCGATACCCCTCGCGGGGTAAGTCTCGCGATTCTCTTTGGCGGTCGCCGTTTCGTCAGGGCCTCGTAAAACTTTGCAGAAAGTGGTTGATTTTCGATCTAAACATTACTATAAAATATATCTTATTGGACGGAAGAATAAGTCCTACGATTTTTGTACTGGAGGATAAGATGGAAAAACTGCTGTTTCGTGCAAATAGTGCGATAGTTTGGTCGCTGCTTGGACTGATTGCCACGATTTTGATGGCGTACCCCCTTGCCGGGCGCTTTCCGATGATGATTCAGGTGTTGGCTCATATTGGCACGCTGTTATTTGCGGTAGGTATCAAGATTTCCTACGTCGCCAGGCTCGTGTTTTTAAGTCGCCTTGGAAGACCTGTTCAGTGATTAGCGGTAGAATGAATGATGGATTGAACAGCGCTGAGGTACTGGCTATGGCCGCGCAACCCGGTAAAACCGGTTTTAGAATTCTTGCGTATATATCCATAGGGCTCGCTGCTATCGGTGTGGTGCTGCCTTTGTTGCCAACTACGCCATTTGTTCTGCTTGCCGCGTTTTTTGCCAGCAAAGGTTCCCCTGCATTTGCGCGCTGGCTTGAGGGACATCCTTCGTTCGGGCCAGCCATCAGGGACTGGCGACGTAATCGGGTTATCCCGCTAACGGCAAAGGTGCTGGCATGCAGCATGATGATCCTGAGTTGGGGCCTTCTTTTATTTTTGGGCGCCGCAGGAATGGTACTGGCTGTTTCGGGCACTTTTATGGTTTGCGTAGCAAGTTATATAGTGACCCGTCCATCGTACTGACCGCTATGACTGAACAACCGGAGTGTTAAATGCACATTACCCGCTACACTGATTACTCGCTGCGTGTACTGATCTATCTGGCGCTGCAGGGTGATCGTTTGACGACGATTCAAGAGATCGCCGACAGTTATGACATCTCCAAAAACCACCTGATGAAGGTGGTGCACCAGCTCAACAAGAAGGGCTATATCGAAACAGTTCGCGGAAAAAAAGGCGGAATGCGGCTACACATGGAGCCCGAAGACATCAATGTGGGTGTTCTGGTGCGCGAAACAGAGCATGACCTCAGTATCGTGGAATGTTACTCCGACAAAAACGCCTGCAAAATCACACCGGTTTGTGGGCTCAAGCCCATGTTCGGTGAAGCCTTGCAGGCGTTTCTTGCGGTGCTCGATAAGTACACCCTGAAAGATGTCATGAAGGACCAGTACAAGCCGCAGTTATTAAGACTGCTTCAGATCGCCTGATTGCCTCCATGTTCCTGCCTGGCTCAGGCCGGTTGACTCGCAAGTTTCATGCGCAGCCGGTCGGGCAATGAATAGGTCAGTATTCTTTTCACTACGCTCGCGTACTGATGCTTGAAGCTGCCGGTGTTGTAGCCTATGCCGTGCTTGCGACATACCGCCTGAACTTTTTCGGAAATCTCCGGGTAACGGTGTGCGGGCAGATCCGGGAAAACATGGTGTTCGATCTGATAACTCAGATGCCCGCTGAGCAGGTGGACCCATTTGCTGCCGGTGAAGTTTGAAGAGCCGGTAAGCTGGCGCAAATACCAGTGGCCTTTACTTTCATTCTCGCAGTCTTTTGCATCGAACGTTTCTGCATCCTGAGTGAAGTGGCCGCAGAAAATTACCGTGGATGACCAAAGGTTACGCATCAGGTTGGCTCCAAGATTCCCGGCCAACACGATGGGCGCCACCGGCAGGGTGACCAGCGGGAAGAATACGTAGTCTTTGAACGCCTGGCGCCCACCTTTGCGCACGAAATCCTTCAGAAACGGGAGTTTGTCACGCAGGCGGATTTCCCCGCTGCGTATCCGCTCGAACTCCAGCTCATGCAAGCTCACACCCCACTGGAAAAACACGCTCAGCAGTATGTAGTTGAAAAACTGCAGGATGTGGGCCGGGTGCCATTTTTCGTCATCGCTCAGGCGCAGCAGAGCGTAGCCATAGTCCCGATCCTTACCGATGATGTTGGTGTAGGTGTGGTGCTCGTAATTGTGCGTGCGACGCCAGGAATCAGACGAACACGCGGTGTCCCACTCGTAGGTCTGTGATCGCAGGCAGGGGTCGTTCATCCAGTCATACTGACCATGCATCACGTTATGGCCAATTTCCATGTTCTCTATGATCTTTGACAGGCCCAGCGAGAAAGTTGCTGCCACAAAAACCGGAGGGATGAAACCGAACGGCATCATGACCCGACCTCCCACTTCAAAGGCGCGGTGCAACCGGATTACCCGGCGGATGTAATTGGCGTCCCGCTCTCCCAGATCCGCAAGAACGTCATCGCGAATGGTATTGAGATCTTGTGCCAGTTCCTGGAGCTGGTCTTCGGTCATATGTTTCATGCTTTGCTCCTTAAATGTCGATGGTTACAGGGCCATGGGGAATGGATATGCAAAGCTGAACGCTTTCTTCCCCTGGCCCGGAGGCTTGGCCGGTGAGCCTGTTGATCACTGTGCCGCTGGTCTTGCGGCAGCTGCATTGATGGCAAATGCCCATACGGCAGCCGTGGCGCGGCCTAAGGCCTGACGCCTCAGCTATGTCCAGTAAGCTGGCATCGCCCTCGGAGCTGGCTTCCAGATTGCTCTTTCCAAATTCCACTTTGCCGCCCAGAGCCTGGTTTTCCATGTCTGCGCTCAGCGCCGGAGCTGCCGTAGAAAAAAAGGTGCTGTGGATATCCTGTTCATGAACGCCATGCTTGTGTAACAGCTCGTTGGCCAGATCCATCAGCCCCATTGGGCCGCACAGGAAGACCTGCCTGGCTTTAAGCCCAGGTACGGCGTTCAGATCCTGGCTTTTCAAATAGCGGGGTTTGTCGCTTTCATCGGTAGCGATGATGTTCAGAGTCAGAGCACTGTAGCGGCTTTCAAGGGCCTTCAGTCGTTCGGCCGCTATGATGTCTTTCTGAGTGCGCACGAAATAGAGCAGAGTGACTGGCGCCCGGAAGTCCCGGGCGACCATGGTTTCCAAATGGCTCAAAACGGGCGTAATCCCGCTGCCGCCTGCAATAAAGAGCACAGGATTTGGCGGCTGCGGCAGCAAAAAATCACCGAATGCTTCTCCCAGACCAATGACCGTGCCGCAGCTCAATTTATCGTGCAGCCAGTTTGTTACAAGGCCGCCCGGCAGTCGCTTGATGGTCAGCGTGACCAGCCCCTGTTGAGCCCAGAGTTCGGGCGAGCTTGACAGGCTGAAGGTGCGTGAGCGCAGAACCCCGTTTACTTCTACGCTGATGTTTATGTGCTGCCCCGCTTGAAATCCCGCCCACCGTGCAGCGGGTTTCAGAACAAATGTTCGCGTATCAGGGGTTTCCTGAATCACTTGCTCTATGCGTGCGGGTGTGTGGCCCTGCACCAACATGGGGCTTAATTGTTCCAGAAGCGGATCGAAGAACGCAGCCGGATCATTCCGGTTGAAAAGCTGTTTTCCAAGCCAGTGCAACGCTTTTGTCTGAGTGTTTTTTGCCAGCATGATGTTTTCTCCTTATGCGGCCTGATCAAATGTGTACACTTGTGCACATATTGTGTACGACTGTACACATGGGCATTTCCAGGCACAATGGGGAGGGTTTTTTTGGCATTTAATGACAAGCATCCGATACTTTAAATCTTTCGGATGTGTACACTTGTAGTCCCGTTTAAATGACTAATGCGGTATGGGCAGGCGATGTCGGAACGAAAAAAACGCAAACCCGGTGAAACCCGTGAGAAGCTGATGAATGCACCGCTGACGCTGGTTGGGAAGGGGCGGCATTTTGCCAGCCTGGGCATTCGTGAGGTGACTCGCCAGGCGGGCGTCGTGCCCACGTCTTTTTATCGGCACTTCCGCAATATGGACGACCTTGGGCTTCAGTTGGTTGACGAACTCGGGTTGGTCTTGCGGCGAATGATGCGGGAGGCGCGCGAGAACGTATTGCAGGCAGACAAGCTTATTGACGAGTCCGTGGGCATTTTTATCAGCCACGCTCAGGCCAACCGCAGTTTCTTTCTGTTCATGGCGCAGGGGCTTGCCGGCGAGAGTCGGGCTATACAGGAAGGTATTCGCAGCGAAATGCGCTATTTCGCCAGTGAGTTGGCCAACGATTTGAGACGGCTAAAACTGGCTGATCACCTTACCGACGGGGATCTGGAGATGACCTGTGACCTGGTGGTTCGTAGCGTTGCTTTCAGCCTGACGGATTTGCTGGGTGTTTCATCCGATGACGAGTATCAGGTAGAGCAAATAAGGAAGCGGACAACCCGCTTCCTTCAGCTCATCTTTGTTGGTGCGCAGCACTGGGATAACCGGGGGCCCTGAAAACTGAGCCGCCGGCCTCAGGCCTTACCGTTTTTGTTTGCCACTGCCTTTTTGGGCTTTGGTTTTGCCTTGGGTTTCGGTTTGGCTTTGGGTGGAAGAATCAGCTTCTCCAGATCGTCCAGTGCTTCTCCGGTATACACCGCCAGTTTCTGCATGCTGGGCAAGGTGTCCCGGCAGCCGGTAAATCCGAAATTCAATGATCCCGCATAGCTCAGGCAGGTAATGTTGAGTGCACCGCCGTGGGCAATCAACGAAACCGGGTACATGGCCTCCAGTCTGGCACCCTCGTAGTAAAGTGTTTCCTGAGGGCCCGGAACATTGGAAATGGTTACGTTGAATACAGGGCGCATTCGCCCGCCGAGGCCTGACATAAGCTGCAGGATGTAAGGCGACATCAACAGCATGGTGTACTGATTGAGGGCACTTTTCGGCAGTTTCCGCAGGTGCTCTTTGGCGCGGCGCGTAGAGGATTTGATGTTCTGCAGGCGGGTAAGAGGATCCGCCTCGTTGGTTGCAAGGGAGGCGATCATGAAGCTGATCTGAGTGCCTGTGCCCTCATCATCCGCCGGTCGGATATTGACTGGAATTCCCGCCGTCAGAGGCGTATCCGGAAGATCGTCCTGCTCAAGCAGAAATCGCCGTAGTGCTGTACCGCACAGATAAAGCACAATGTCGTTCAGTGATGAACGAGACGCGTGGGCCAGACCTTTGATGCGATCGAGCTGATAGTGCTGTGTGGCAAATCGACGCTGGCCGGTTACGCGATGGTTGATCTTCGAAACCGGCCCTTTGAAGGGTGGGGTCAGGCCATCTTCCGGGTGGCGCGCTGAGTGCACGAGTCGGGTGCCCGCCCGCCAGAGTGTCGGGGCCATATCGGCCTGCAACTTGAGAGCGTCGAGGGCCTGAGAGAAAGCCGCAGGAATGCTCGCTTCCGCATCGCTTTTGTTGCCCCGCCGACGTTCTGGCCTCATCGACCAGGGTGGCAACATGTCCCGCTCTTTTGGATCGGTGCTAAGCACCCGTTGCAGCAGGCGCACGCCGCTGATGCCATCAATCATTGAATGATGCATCTTGGTATAGAGTGCAAAACGGTTATTCTCAAGCCCCTCAATAACGTGGCACTCCCAGAGCGGGCGAGCGAAGTCGAGAGGGTTGGAATGCAGCCTGGAGACCAGAATACCGAGTTCCCTTTCACCACCCGGTTTGGGCAATGCAGAATGACGCACGTGGTAATCCAGATCGATATCCTTGTCGACTTTCCAGGACGGAGCCAACAGCCGACCCAGAAAGCCGGACCATGCCAGCTTGTAACACCAGGGCGGAGCTATGTCCCCGGTTGCTTTCATGCTGTCGACCATATCGCGCAGAAAAGTATCGGGGGCGCCTTCCGGCAATGAAAAAATCTGCATGTTGCCGACATGCATCGGCGTGTCTTCAGATTCTACGGCGAGCCACGAGGCATCCAGTGTTCCCAGGCGTTTCATTCCTTATGCACCCCTGCCCGAGTCGGGCTTGACAGAAAGTCTTTTAATTGTTGACTGCAAGTATACTTGTTACTTCCTTTGCAGACGATCTTCGATGTGAAAAAAATGGAAGCCGTCCGCTTGTGCTATTTTCAATACAATGAATTAACAAAAACAACGACATCCGGAGGCACTGTGGAATCCAGCCCGCTTATCTCGGCAGGACTGCCGATCGCACTATTTATCATCATGATCGGCATAGGCATGACCCTGACCGTTCGTGATTTTCGGCAGGTAGCGGTTTATCCCAAAGGTATGATTGTCGGCACTGTCGCCCAGATTTTGTTGATGCCACTGGTGGCATTTGCTCTGGCGTCTGCGCTGGCGGTGCCTCCAGCCATCGCGGTAGGCCTGGTGATCATCGCGGCTTGCCCTGGCGGAACCACATCCAATCTCTTTGTGCTGCTTGCCAGGGGTAACATTGCGCTTTCTATTGTGCTGACGGTCAGCGCCAGCCTGATCACCATTCTAACGTTGCCGCTGATTGCCAACGTCGCCCTGCAGTTCTATATGGGCACCGAAGAGAACATTGTGCTGCCGGTGTGGAAAACCATCGGCATGCTGGTCGGGATCGTGCTCTTCCCGGTGACGATAGGCATGGCCGTGCGCGCCCGCAAACCTGAGATGGCACGTAAGGCGGAGAGTATTGTCAGCGTGTTCGGCGGTGTTGTGCTCGCCTTCCTGATTTTTGCACTTGTTTATGGCGTACGAGATCAGATTTGGGAGCTGCTGAAGCAGGCGGGGCCGGCAACGATTTTGCTGAACGCAGCGGGTATTTTTATAGGCCTGCTTGCGGGTCGGGTCACCGGGCTGACACAGAGAGAGTCGCTTGCCGTAGCCGTAGAACTGGGTGTCAAAAACGGTACGATTGCCCTTATGGTGACGCTGACGCTGCTGGAATCCAGTTCCATGTCCATACCCGCGGCCGTATACGGGGTTCTGATGTTTCCCATCGGGTTTATGCTGGCCATGTATGGGCGGCGCATGATTCCCAGTGCCAGCCCTGGCATCAAGTAAGGATAGGACCGCTCAATGCACTTCCTCAATGGTATTACCCTGCTGCTTGTCTATCAGCTGGCAGGAGAAATAATTGTGCGCCTTCTTGGTGTGCCTATTCCCGGGCCGGTGCTCGGTATGGTGATGCTGTTTGTCACCATGATGATTCGTGGCCGGGCTCCGGAATCCGTGGAACAGGCCTCTACCGCGTTGTTAAGTCATCTGTCCTTGCTGTTTGTTCCTGCGGGTGTCGGCATGATGACGCATTTCGGCCGGATTGCAGATGAATGGCTGCCCATTACGCTCGCTTTGCTTCTCAGTACGGTTATTACCATGGTGGCCACGGCGTTGATCATGCAACAAACAAGTCGCTGGTTTGCAAAGCCGGCGAGAGGGCAGAGTGATGGATAACCCGGGGCTGAAGGACATTTGGGTCTACCTTTCGACGACCCCCTTGTTGGGGCTTACGGTCACGCTGGTAGCCTACGGGTTGGCGTACCGCTTTTATCTGAAAACCAATTCCAGCCCGCTTGCCAATCCTGTGGTTACATCGGTGGCCATGCTGATCGCTTTGCTGATGGTCTCCGGCATCTCCTACAGCGATTATTTTGCCGGCGGACAGTTTGTGCACTTTTTGCTGGGGCCCGCTACCGTGGCTTTGGCAGTTCCGCTCTATCAGCAGTTTTCGAGATTGCGACAGTTGTGGTTGCCGGTTCTGATATCGCTGGTTTGTGGCGTTGGAATCGCCGCGGGCAGCTCTGTTTTACTGGCGCGGTTATTGGGCGGATCGTTAGAAATCCAGATGTCCCTCGCGCCCAAATCTGCTACTGCCCCTGTGGCCATGGGCATATCCGAGAAGATCGGGGGCTTGCCTTCGCTGACCGCGGTGCTGGTGGTGATTACCGGCATTACCGGGGCGGTATTGGGCACCAAGCTGTTTGAGTGGATTGGCGTAAAAGATGACACCGCAAAAGGCATCGCCATGGGCGTTGCGGCCCACGGTATAGGAACCGCGAGAGCGTTCCAGGTGAGCAATCGAATGGGGGCGTTTTCGGGGCTGGCAATGGCGCTGTCTGCTTTCGCAACGGCGCTGGTGGTACCCTGGATGGTGGATTGGATTCAGGCGCTGTTCTAGTTCGTCATGCGGCCGCTGTAAGGGTTCCGGCAGTCCCTTGCCGGTAGTCTTCGGGATTAAGAGCGGTCGTTTCTGTCCACTCTTTTTGGGTTCCATACTGCCGGTTCTGATTCTGACGGCGCGGGAGCGCTGGTCGGACAAGGCCGCAGGTTTTTCGGCCGGCGCCAATGATTACGTCACCAAGCCCTTTGAGACCGCTGAAGTTCTGTTCCGTTTGAGGGCGCTGGTTCGCCGGGCTCATGGCCACGCCCACGCCCACCCGGTCATTCGGGTAGGCGATATTTCCCTGGATACTCACAGTGCGCAGATGACCCGTGCCGCTGGGGGCTCGCACCCCTGCGCCGGATTGAGCAAAGTCTGAAGTCGGTAGAGCAGGGCCGGCAGGCGTGGGCTCGTGTTTCAGAGCAATTTTCAGAAGGGGCTGAGGGTAAGGGTTGACGCCCAGGACCTGCAGGAACTTGTCGGTAACCTGCTGGAAAATGCGGTCAGGGCTTTAAAGGCGGCGAGTGCGGGCAAAGGTATTCGTCTATTACCGTGCCCTCATCGACGCTTTCGAGGTGAACATCAAAACCCCAAAGCCTGTGCGCATGGCGTAGAACCTCTTCTGTATCCCTGCCCAGCGGCACTCTGTCTACGGGCACGTGCCGCAGCATCAGTGAACGATCACCGCGAATATCCACGTCCCATACCTGAATGTTGGGTTCCCGGTAGCTCAGATTGTACTGACGGGCCAGTTTCTCGCGCAGCTCGCGGTAGCCGGGCTCGTCGTGGATGGCGGTTACGGTGTAACTGTCTTCCATGTCGTCATCTTCAATGGCAAACAGCTTTAAATCCCGCATGACTTTGGGCGAGAGGAACTGCTGGATAAAACTCTCGTCCTTGAAGTTGGCCATGGCAAAGTGCAGGGTTTTCACCCAGTCGGTGCCTGCGATGTCCGGGAACCATTCGCGATCCTCATCGGTGGGCGCTTCACAGATCCGCCGCAGGTCAATGAAAATGGAAAATCCAAGGGTGTAGGGGTTGATGCCGGAATACCACGGGCTGTTGAACGGGGGCTGGTACACCACGGCTGTATGGCTTTGCAGGAATTCCAGCATGAATCCGTCGGTCACCAGGCCCTTCTCGTACATACGGTTCAACAGGGTGTAGTGCCAGAACGTGGCCCAGCCTTCGTTCATAACCTGAGTCTGACGTTGCGGATAGAAGTACTGCGCCAGCTTACGCACAATCCGGACGATCTCCCGCTGCCAGGTTTCCAGCAGTGGTGCGTTTTTCTCGATGAAGTACAACAGATTTTCCTGAGGATCTTCCGGGTAGCGTTTTTTACGCTTTACCGTGTCTTCATCCTCGTCCATTTTCGGGATGGTGCGCCAAAGATCATTTACTCTCCGTTGCAGGTATTCCTCACGTTCCTCTTGGCGCAGGACTTCGTTCGCAGCAGAAATGGGCGCAGGCCGCTTGTAGCGATCAACGCCATAGTTCATTAACGCGTGGCAGGAATCCAGGATTTGCTCAACTGCGTCTACGCCATGGCGTTCTTCACACTCCGAAACATAGTTCCGGGCAAACACCAGGTAATCAATAATGGCGCTGGCATCTGTCCAGGCGCGGAACAGGTAATTGCCCTTGAAGAAAGAGTTGTGGCCATAACAGGCATGGGCAATCACCAACGCCTGCATGGGCAAAGTATTCTCTTCCATCAGGTAGGCAATGCAGGGATCGGAGTTGATCACAATCTCATAGGCCAGCCCCATCTGACCGCGCTGATAACCTTTGGATGTGCTGAGAAACTGCTTGCCGAACGACCAGTGATTGTAGCCTACGGGCATGCCAACGGAGCTGTAGGCGTCCATCATCTGCTCAGCACTGATCACTTCAACCTGATTGGGGTAGGTATCCAGACCGAATTCGGCGGCACACTTGGCAATTTCCTCATCGTATTTTTCGATGAGCTCGAAGGTCCACTCCGAGCTGGTGGAAACCGGTGTGCGAGTTTCCGGGCTCTCACTGCCCGGCCCATTCGGACGATCGATGGCATCACTCATGCCGCTTTCCTCTCAAAAAGCCGGCGGAAGACCGGGTAGATCTCACTTGGGTCGGCAATCTGCTGCTGGGCAAAACTCTCGGGGAAGCGTTCCTGCACCCGCTCGTATTCGTACCACAGCATCTGGTGGTCCTGGGGCGTAATCTCCACATAGGCGAAATACTGCACCAGCGGCAAAATACGGTCGGTCAGCAGTTTGCCGCACACAGGAGAGTCGTCGTTCCAGTTGTCGCCATCAGACGCCTGGGCGGCGTAGATGTTCCACTCCGCTGGCGAGTAGCGGGATTCGATGATCTTGTGCATCAGCTTCAGGGCGCTGGAAACAATGGTGCCGCCGGTTTCCCGGGAATAGAAAAACTCTTCCTCATCCACTTCCTTGGCGCTGGTGTGATGGCGTATGAACACCACGTCGATTTTCTTGTAGTTTTTTCGCAGGAACAGATACAACAGGATGAAAAACCGCTTGGCAGTGTCCTTGTGCATCTGGGTCATGGAGCCGGACACGTCCATCAGGCAGAACATGACGGCGCTGGTGGCCGGTTTGGGTTGCTTCAGGTGCTGGCGGTAGCGCAGGTCGATTTCATCAATGAAAGGGATCCGCTTCACGTTGGCCTTGAGTCGGGCGATTTCGTCCTCGAGTACCTTGATCTGATCTTCATGGCTGAACGCTGCATCCAGATCGGCGGTAGCACTTTTGAGGTCGGCGAGCTGAGCTTCCAGTTCGCGAATTTTCTTCTTGCGGGCACCGGCCAGGCCCAGGCGGCGGGCGTGGGCGCCGCGCAACGATCGAATTACATCCAGCTTGGCGGGCACACCCTGAGTGCTGAACCCGGAGCGTACGTAGTTGAAGGTTTCAGTATCCTTGAGCTTTTTGCGCACGAGGTTCGGAAGTTCGAGATCATCAAACAGAAAGTTCAGAAACTCTTCCTGGGTGATCTGGAAGGCAAATTCATCCATGCCCTCGCCATCGGGGCTGGCCTGGCCTGGCCCCTGGCCTTGGCCATCGCCACCTTCCGGTTTGGGCAGCCGGTCTCCCGCTACAAAGTCCCGATTTCCCGGGTGCACCATCTCCCGGTGACCACCCTGGCCATGATGGAACACGGGCTCGTCTGTGTCCCGCGAGGGAATACTGACGTTCTCGCCCCGTTCAATGTCGGTGATTGAGCGCCGGTGCACCGCATCAGAAACGGCCTTTTTGATGTGATGCCGGTAGCGGCGCAAAAACCGCTCCCGGTTTACCGCACTCTTGTTTTTGCCGTTCAGCCGTCGGTCGACAATGTGGGTCATACCCATAATTCACACTCCACTTGCACGTTCGGAGCAAGGATCGCAGGCTCGTTTTACGAGCCCGCCATCACTGCTAGTGAGACTTGCGAACTCGCAGGTACCACTCTGCCAGCAGGCGCACCTGCTTCTCCGTGTAGCCCCGATCGACCATGCGTTCGACGAACTGCTTGTGCTTGTTCTGATCTTCCTGGCTGGCTTTGGGGTTGAACGAAATAACCGGCAGCAGATCTTCGGTGTTGGAGAACATCTTCTTCTCAATCACGCTGCGCAGCTTTTCGTAGCTGAGCCAGGATGGGTTCTGGCCCTGGTTGTTGGCCCGGGCCCGCAGCACAAAGTTGACCACCTCGTTGCGGAAATCCTTGGGATTGCTGATGCCCGCCGGCTTTTCGATTTTCTCCAGTTCCTCGTTGATAGAGGAGCGGTCAAGAATTTCACCGGTTTCCGGATCCCGGAATTCCTGATCCTGAATCCACAGGTCGGCATAGGTTACATAGCGGTCGAACAGGTTCTGACCGTATTCGCTGTAGCTTTCCAGATAGGCAGTCTGGATCTCCTTGCCGATAAACTGAACGTAGTGCGGAGCCAGGAATTCTTTTATGAAGCGCAGGTAGCGCTCCTGAATTTCTGGCGCGAATTGCTCCTGTTCAATCTGTTTTTCAATCACATACAACAGGTGCACCGGGTTGGCTGCGATCTCCGTGGTATCGAAGTTGAAAACCTTGGAGAGAATCTTGAACGCAAATCGGGTAGAGAGGCCATCCATGCCTTCGTTAACGCCGGCGGCATCCCGATATTCCTGAATGGATTTGGCCTTGGGGTCCGTGTCCTTGATGTTCTGACCGTCATAGACCCGCATCTTCGAGAAAACACTGGAATTCTCTGGCTCCTTGATGCGTGAAAGCACGGAAAACTGAGCCAGCATATCCAGCGTATCCGGAGCGCAGGGTGCACCGGCCAGCGAGCTGTTTTTCAACAGCTTTTTGTAGATTTCGATTTCTTCCGTCACACGTACGCAGTAGGGCACCTTGACGATGTAGACCCGATCAAGGAAGGCCTCGTTGTGCTTGTTGTTGCGGAACGTCTGCCATTCGGATTCGTTGGAGTGAGCCAGAATAACGCCATCAAAAGGCACCGAGCCCATGCCTTCGGTGGTGTTGTAGTTGCCTTCCTGGGTCGCAGTCAGCAGCGGGTGCAGCACCTTGATTGGCGCCTTGAACATTTCCACAAACTCCATCAGCCCCTGGTTGGCTTTACACAGGCCGCCGCTGAAGCTGTATGCATCCGGGTCATCCTGGGAATAATCTTCCAGCATGCGGATGTTTACCTTGCCTACCAGCGCAGAAATGTCCTGATTGTTGTCGTCCCCCGGTTCGGTTTTGGATACCGCGACCTGATCAAGAACAGAAGGGTACATTTTCACCACACGGAATTGGCTGATATCCCCGCCAAACTCATGCAGGCGCTTGACGGCCCAAGGCGACATGATGTTTTTCAGGTAGCGGGAAGGAATGCCGTACTCCTCTTCCAGAATGCCGGCGTCTTCGGCCGGATCGAATAGTCCGAGAGGCGATTCGTTGACCGGCGAATCCTTTATGGCGTAGAAGGGCACCTTCTGCATCAGGTACTTGAGCTTCTCTGCCAATGACGATTTACCACCGCCAACCGGACCCAGCAGGTAAAGGATCTGTTTCTTTTCTTCCAGACCCTGAGCTGCGTGCCGGTAAAACGACACGATATTTTCCACGGCTTCTTCCATGCCGTAGAACTCGGAGAATTCCGGATATCGTTTGATGATTTTGTTGGAAAAAATGCGCGACAGGCGGGTGTCACGGGAGGTATCGACTAGTTCGGGTTCGCCGATGGCAATCAATAATCGTTCTGCGGCCGTGGCATAGGCCGTGGGATCTTTTTTGCAGATCTCGAGGTATTCTTCGAGGCTGTACTCTTCTTCCTGGGTGCTCTCATACCGGTTTTTGAACTGCTGCAGTATGCTCATGGGTAGCCCCTCGCTTGCTGGTCTTCAGCTTCTAATACACGCAATATCCCCGTTGCAGTTACGGACGCCATGCTGGCGGTTCGGTTAATTGTGGATGGAAGGAATCAACAGCTTCGACCGCTCTCGATCTGTGTCGGATTTCGGTCGGTTTAATTTGATCTTAGTTCACGGTCACGAGGTTGGACAGGCATTAAACGGTTAAGGTTCATTAAATTATGTTACCGCTGCCGCCCCTGGGCTATCGACAGCGGCCTACACAGCACTATCGTTTAGTCAGCCGGAATACGCTCTCGGTTGCGCCGATCAGGCCTTTGCGTTTGGTAAACATGTGGTCGTTGGGAAGCGTGTTGGTGAGGATGTGCTCAATGTCGTAGTCGGCAGAATAGAGCTCCCGGACTTCATCGTCGCTGACATTGAACGGCGGTGGAGAAATTCTGGTTTTATAGTCCAGGGTAATGAGCAGAATCCTGGTGCCTTCGGGAATGATTGCCGTGATGTGTTCCACGTAGGCCTTGCGCATGGGCGCGGGCAGGGCTATCAGAGCGGCGCGGTCGTATACCAGGCGGATATCCTTCAGGTCATCGGGAACCAGCTGGAAGAAATCACCGGCCCAGAGCTCCAGGTTTTCATGCCGGAAGGTGGTAAAAGGCTCACCGGGATGAACCATGGCTTTTTCGCCGGCCTCGGCAAAGAAGTCCTTGCAGGCGATTTCGCTCAGCTCCACACCGATAACCGGGTGGCCCCGGTCATGCAGCCACCACATATCGTGGGCTTTGCCGCATAGCGGAACAAATACGCCTTCAGTGCCACCGCCGGAGAGCTCTGGCCAGTGGTCGTAAAGAAATTGATTGACGGAGCCTTCGTGGAAGCCGATTTCCTTTTTGCTCCAGCGCTCGTGCCAGAATTCGTGATCCATGATTTCCAGTCTCTTGTTTGGACGTTTGGCTCAGTCTACCTTAATCTCTGGCGGTATTGATGAGGGATAATAGTATGAGAGCTGTATTTCTGGATGCCAGCACGCTTGGCAATGATGTGGATCTGGCGCCCATCGAACGGGTAGCAGGTGATGTTGTGAAGCATGGCGCCACGACGTCGGCCCAGGTGACGGAGCGGATCCGGGGCTTTGATACCGTGCTGGTGAATAAGGTTGTGCTTACGCGACAGCACTTTGAAAGCTGCCCTGAGCTTAAAACCATCGCCGTAGTGGCCACTGGTATGAACAACATCGACCTTGACGCGGCCAGAGAGCATGGCATTCAGGTGCTCAATGTGACCAACTACGGGCGCTCGACGGTGGCGCAGCACACCATGGCGCTGATGCTGGCATTGGCAACACGGCTATTGGATTATGATCGCGACGTGCGGGCAGGGCGCTGGGGGCAAAGCGACATGTTTTGCCTGATGGACCACCCGATTATGGAGCTGGAAGGTCGTACACTGGGTATTCTGGGTTACGGTGATCTTGGGCAAGGCGTTGCCGAACGGGCCAAAGCATTTGGTATGAATATCCTATTGGGCGCACGTCCGGGGCAGCCGGCAGGTGAAACCGACGGTTATGCCAGACTGCCTCTTGATGAACTCCTGCCCAAGGTGGATGTTCTCTCGCTTCACTGCCTGCTCACTGAAGAAACCCGTAGTCTGATTGGTACACGGGAGTTGCAGATGATGAAGCCGGACGCCTTGCTGATAAACACCAGCCGTGGCGGCCTGGTGGATGAGGAGGCTCTGGCTCACGCGCTGCGTAACCGTGTTATTGGTGGTGCCGGGTTTGATGTGTTGACCGAAGAGCCACCGCGCAATGGCAATCCCCTGCTTGCGGGTGATATTCCGAACCTGATCATTACGCCGCACTCGGCTTGGGCCAGCCGCGAAGCGCGCCAGAGGATTGTGGACATTACAGCGCAAAATCTTGCGTCGATTTCCGGATGAACCAAGGAATAGCCGTTTGCAAAGGGTAAGGGTTTGAAAGCACTTCGGTGTCTGGTTCTGGCGGTCATTGCAGCGATTTTTGTATCAGGGTGCTCGTCGTTTCAGCAGCGCGATCAGCTGGCGTCGTTCAATGCCGCTTATGTCACCGGTGACTACAACGCTGCGCTGAAGGCTGTGAGCTTCAAGGTGCCTGCGAACAAACCGGTCGATTCCCGGGAGCACCTGCTGGAACTGTTGCACCAGGGCGAGATGTACCTCCTGACGGGTCGTTATGAAGAGTCTGCCGAGGCTTTTGATCTGGCAGAAGAGGGTATGAAGTATCTCGACACAGAGGGGTTGATCACACGCGCCTCGCAAGGGTTCATGGCGGTGATGGTGAATGACTCGGAACGCGATTATAAGGCGTTGATGTCTGAGGCCGTTCTGGTCAACACCTACAAAGGGCTGGCGTTCCTCGCTTTGGGTAATAATGACTACGCGAGGGTTGAGTTTAACCGGGCCGATGACCGGACCCGGCGTGCTGTTGATTACTTTCGAAAAGAAATCGCCGAACAGCAGGCTGCCCTTACTAAAGCGGCCCGCAACGGGAACAGCCAAGCCTCCATGGTCCGCAGCAGCCTTGGGAACAGGAGCTTTCAGTCCGCAGTTGATAGTCAGTATGGCGCACCTTCAAGCTGGTCCGTTTTTCCGGAATTTATCGTGCCTTCAAGCACCTATCTCCACGGCATCTACTTTCTTGCGAATACTGCGGGCGGTGCGGACTATGAGCGTGCTGCGACCTCACTTGGGCGGGTGGCACAAATGAACCCGGGAAGCGCTGTGCTGCAGGCCGATGCAGACCTGGCGAGCAGCCTGGCCGCCGGCACTCAGAGCCTGGCCGGGTTGCCTCCGCAGGTCTGGATTGTGTATGAGAACGGATTGGGTCCGGTTCTCAGGGAGTCGCGTCTGGATGTTCCGTTGTTTCTTATACACGGCAACCAGCAGGTGCCCGCCTATTTCGGGATCGCGTTACCGGAATACGTCGAGCGCTCTGCCGTGTCCGGTAGTATTGGTGTGGCAGATGATCGCGGTGAGGTGGTGCGAACCGAGCGAATCTCGGATATGGGTAAGGTTATCCGCACCGAAATGAAAGAGCGCTTCTCCGGCGTGCTCGCCAGAGCCGTTACGTCTGCGATAAGCAAAGCGGTTCTTCAGAACGAGGCCGCCGAGCAGTTTGGGCCATGGGGGCAGCTGTTTGCTGCGTTATTTACTGTGGCAACGACCCAGGCTGACTTGCGCAGTTGGCAAGCGCTGCCAGACCATTGGCAGGCCGTTCGCATCGACCGCCCCGAGAACGGACGGCTGACACTGCTGGGTGAGCGGGGTGAGGTGTTGGGCAACCTGGACATTCCACAACAACCTTTCACCCTGGTGTATGTTAAGCGACCCACACTGAAGGCGCCGGCGACGGTCATGATCATGGATTTGCAGGGTAAAACCGAGGCAGCTTTTGCACGCTTGCCCGAGTAGCATGGAACTATACGGTTTTTACAGATCAAGCAGTCAATACACCAGAAAAGCAGGACGTGCGTTATGAAATCAGTATTGTTAGCCAGCGTGCTGGTCTTTGGTCTCGCAGGCTGTGCTTTGCAGCCCGAGGTCAGCAGCACAATGATCGACAGGCAGGAGCTGAAGGTAGATCCCGAAGTGATCTATACAACCGATGTGACAGAGCTCTTTCAGCAGCGAGTGACACAGCCCGGTGGCGACAGTCTTCTGCAGGTGCAGTTTGCGGTGGAGGCGCGATCAGATACCGAACTGGCGTGGAAAGTGACCTGGTTCGATGACAGCGGCATGGTGGTTAAAAGTGTCGGTGAGGGCTACCGCAAAGCGACTCTGCTAACCGGCCAGACGCGCTATTTCAATGCGACGGCTCCGCACTCCCGTGTCACCAGTTTCCAGTTACATCTTCGTGAACCCAAATAAAAGGAAAACCACATGTTGATACGTGCCCTTGCCATCTCCGTCAGCTTTGCTGTTCTGGCCGGCTGTGCCGCGCCCGCCCGCTATATTGATCCAGCCGCAGATGATGGCCCCGTAGCGATGACTATGGATTACCGGGATTTTGAAAAAGCGGCAACGGATGCGGTAGAAGATATGCTCTCCAGTGGTGCTGTGGACAATCCCAACGGTGGGCGTTACATCATGGTGGTTAGCCGTATTACCAACGACACCATGCAGCGCATTGATACCGACCAGCTCACCAAGAAAATCCGTGTCGCCCTGCTGCGCTCGGGGAAGGTTGTGACCACCACAGCGGTCGGCCTCGACGGCGCCGAAGATGAAATGAACATGAAAGCCCGTGAGCTGCGCGATTCCGAGGAGTTTGACCAGTCCGGCGTGCAGCGCAAAGGCACGCTTCAAGCGCCCGACATGAGCCTTTCCGGAAAGATTCTGCAGCGTAATCACAAGGTCGGTAAAGAGCAGCAGGTAGAGTATTACATCCAGTTGTCACTGACAGAGCTGGCGTCTGGCTTGGCCGTGTGGGAAGGCGAAACGCCTATTATAAAGCGAGGACCCAACAATTCCGTTTCATGGTAGGGCCAGCTTTCCCCTCTCAGACAAAGTAGGCCATACTGAATTTGCTCCGTATCCGTTACAGGGTACCTTTGCCTTAATATGAAAAACAGGATGTTGCGTGGCTTCTTTCCAATTTAAAGAACGGCTTCAGGCCGCTGAAACCTGGATTCTGGCAAACCCGAATCCGCCCCGCAGCTGGCCATGGACCTGGCTATACAAGGTAGGGCGCTCCGTTTATGCGTTGATACGGGATGTCATCAGCGGCCAGCTAACGCTGCATGCCATGAGCCTGGTCTACACCACGTTGCTCAGCATTGTGCCTTTGCTGGCTCTGAGTTTCTCGGTGCTCAAAGCGTTGGGTGTACATCAGCGCATGGAGCCTTTCCTGTTCCAGTTCTTCCAGCCCATGGGGCCGCAGGGTGTCGAAATGGCTGAGCGCATACTGGGCTTTGTGGACAACATGAAAGTGGGTGTTCTGGGCTCTGTAGGCTTGGCGTTGCTGGTTTACACCGTGGTATCGCTGGTGCAGAAAATCGAGCGCTCGTTCAATATGATCTGGCGGGTGCCGGAAATGCGCTCTGTGGCGCAGAGGTTCAGCAACTACCTCAGCGTTATCATGGTCGGGCCGCTGTTGATGGTCTCGGCTATTGGTGTCAGCGCGACCATTTTCTCGTCCGCTTTTGTTCAAACGCTTATCGCCATTGAGCCATTTGGCTCGTTGATACTTGTGGCCAGCCGCTTTACGCCGTTCTTCCTTGTGGTGGGTGCATTCACGTTTGTTTACGTGTTTATGCCCAATACCCGAGTCAAACTCAGGTGTGCGTTTATTGGTGGCCTGGTTGCCGGGGTTTCCTGGCAGGCGGGCGGGATACTGTTTGCATCCTTTGTGGCCGGCTCGGCCAAGTACGCAGCTATATACTCCAGCTTTGCCATCGGCATTATCATGCTGATCTGGATCTACCTGAACTGGATGATCCTTCTTCTGGGAGCGAGCCTGGCGTTCTACCTGCAAAACCCGGGTGCAGTTGCCAAGCGCAGCCACGTTCAATTATCGCCAGAACTGCAGGAGAAGGTTGCGCTGGCAATGATGTGGCTTGTGGCGCGCCCGTTCAGTGAGGGTGCCAAAGCGCCGCAGCAAGAGGCTCTCGAACAAACATTGCGGGTGCCCGGTGAGGTAACACGCGGTGTCAGCGACAAACTGATTCGTGCGGGTTTGCTGTCATTGGCGGGTAAGCAGGGCGACCAGCTTGTGCCTGGGCGGGCCCTGGATCTGATTACGGTCGGTAATGTGCTTCAGGTGGTGCGCCACGATGAGGATCGTGTTGTTGACCGCTTGCCGCCGGTATTTCCTGCCGAACTGCTCAAGGGCGAGCGCAAAAACGAATCCACTACGTTTGCGACGTTACTGAAAGACGGTGCGAGCCCTGGGGCTAACCCCGGGCGCCCTCGCTGAGGCCCGCCTTCAGGGCCGCTCGCACGCGACCGGTCTGTTCCGGGGTAAGGCGCACGATTTTATCCAGGTCTTCTTCAGGCAGGTTTCGCTGGTGGGCATGGCGCAACACTTCGCGGCTGCCTATCACCATGCCGTCGCTCAGAGTGGTCTGTTCCTGCTCCGGGGCAGGGCGCTCTGCCGCCATGAGGTAAGCGTGGTACTTGGGTGGCAGGTTCCACTCGCTGGCAATCAGCTGGCAGGCAACCCATTGGTAGCGTGTAAGTGCATGGCGAATCAGCGCAACGTCCGGTTCTCCGGCACCTGCCTGTGCCCGGCAAATGCGCTGGAGTTCCCTGCGAATCGTTATATAGGAAAGTGACGGCAGCAAACCGGCGGTAAAAAGTGCGCTCGCATCTTCATTGCGAAGCTTGGCTATAAACTCGGCAGCACGTGCGCAGGTCAGGCCCCAAATCCAGGCCCTTTGGGCAAACAGCGCTTCCCGGCTGTTCCGGGCGGCCATCATCGGGCGCATAACCGCGGCCGCGATCACATTCCGGATGCCATCCATGCCGAGAATGAATACGGCTTGGTCCACAGACTCAATGGTGTGATCTCCGGTGCGGAAATAGGGGCTGTTGGCAACCTGCAGGATCTGATCCGTTAACGCCGGATCGCCAAGAATAATCTGGGTCAGCCTATGACGGTCGACGCCTTCATCCGAGAGTGCTTTCATCAGCATGGGCAGCGTCATGGGCCGCCTCGGCACCTCTTCCATCTTGTTGTCTGTAAGGCGGGTATGAAGCTCCTGAAGCGCTGCGTTCGACGGGCTCAACTCTGCTCGCAGGCTTGAAGGCCCAGAGTCCAGAAGCCAGCAAAAAAGGTTCTCCTCAAGCTGCAGCGTAAGCTCCTGCGCATTCTCTGGTGCATTGCCTTGCTCGGTGGTTTTGGCAGGATTAAACAGCCGGGCTTCTGATGAAACCGGAGGAGGTGGCGGTTCTGCTTTTTTGAAAAATCCTGCAATCCAGGATAAGAAGCCTGACATCCGCTGTCTCCCGGTCAATCAGTCGTGAAAGAGTACGCACTCGTATCCACGCAGTATAGAGATCGGCCGTTGGCTTGCACAGTTTAAACCCCTTGCGGTTAGCAAACTGTTTACGCGAGAGCTCCACCGAATACAAAGACAAGCTGGCAGACACCCGCTGCGAAGCCAAGAGCCGCACCTACCAGAATCAGCTTGATCTCATCTTCCTGAAAGCAGGGGCGGAGCAGGTCCTGGAACTCTTCGGATGAGAGGGCAATCATCCGCTCTACCATAATCGACTCAACGGCCCGAGCGCGGTCGGTCTCAAACACCGGGTTGTTGAATGATGTTTTCGATATCTCGATGGCTTTTTCGCCCACCTGGTTTTTGAGAGTGGCAAAGCCCGTAGGGCCAAACGCCATTTGGGTCAGTGCCTTACCCATACCAGCGGTTTCATCCACCAGCGGCTTGATGTGCTTCTTCACCATGTTACGGGCGCGATCGCCTTTGGGGCCTTCCAGGATGGCGTTGATAATGTTGCCGACAGTCAGGATTTCGTGGGTCACTATGTGGCAGAAAGACTCGGCGACTTCCGGCTGCCGTTTCAGGAACAGCCCCTGAATGCGGAGTGGGCCGAACTTTTTCGCGTGCAAAGGCCGAAAAATAACGTTCAGTGCAATCCAGTTGGTTGCCCAGCCCACTAATAGGCCGAAGAAAGGTAGCACCCACCAGCTTTGATAAAAGTACCAGACAGCCATTTGAATCAGGCCGAACAAAAAACCGAAGTAAAGGCCGGAGTTCACGATGAAGCGGAACTCGGCGTCGCCGCATTCCAGGAAAATACGGTTCAGGAGTTGTTTGTCGGCGGCCAGGCGCTCAATCACCATGCTTTTGATATCAAGAAGATCTTCGACGTTGTCGGATATATCGTCTACCAGGTTATCAACGAGTTGCGGTGTGGATTTGCGCACCCGGTCATAAACCATTTTTCGCGCCGAGGCGGGTAGGTTTTCCCAGAACGTGGGGTGTTCCCGGAGCATCAGTTCGTCGACGTACTCTTCGATACGAGGGTCAACGGATTGGACAATATGGGTGGCGAGTACTCTGGGGTCAATCTGCTGAAAAATTTCCCGCACGGTGCCGATTTTGGAGATGGTGGCGTCGACGCTGATGGCGGCCATTTTTCGGGCTTTCGAGGGAATAATGCCCTGCCAGCCCAGCAGCGGCGGCTTGCCAATGAACTCCAGCGGGAAGAAAGTCATTTTTATGGCGAGCCAGTTGGTGGTCCAGCCAATGAGGGCCGCAATAACGGGGATGCTGAGGTATTGCCAGAATTCTGGGTTACTAAACAGGCTTGTCATCCGGGCTCGTACTCACTTTTTTGATTATGTCTGCGGGATGGAGCATGTGTGGAAGGCGGGGGTCTGTCAATGACTCGCCAGACCCTTCAAAGCGGCAATGCGGTCTAGTGTCCAATGTCTCCCCACAGCCAGTGACACAGAGCCATGGCTGCGACCGGCGCGGTTTCAGTCCTGAGAACACGGGGGCCGAGTGCCACAGGCATAAATCCTTCCTTCTCCGCCTGGGCAATTTCATCAGCGGTCAGGCCGCCTTCCGGGCCAATCATCAGGGCTATGCTGCCGGGCTTGGCCATGGATTCCAGTGACTGCTCGGTACGGTGGTGCAATACCAGGCGCAGGTCGCAGCTTCGGCTGTGTTCCAGCCATTGGTCTACAGTCATTACCGGCAGGATCTCGGGCACCCGGGCGCGACCACATTGTTCTGCAGCACTCACCGCGATGGATTGCCAGTGGCGCAGACGTTTATCTTCGCGGTCGCCTTTGAGTTTTACCTCGCAGCGCTCCGTGGTGAGCGGCACTATGCAGGTGGCGCCCATTTCCACGGCTTTCTGCACGGCGTAATCCATGCGGTCGCCTTTGGACAGAGCCTGGCCAAGGGTGATTTTCAGCGGCGATTCTGTGTGGTTGGCTTCGGGCGCGCCTACGAGCACTTCCACGCGTTTTTTGCCCGATTCGATAATGGTGGCCGGATAGTCCTGGCCGTCGCCGTTGAACAGCCTCAGTTCCTGCCCTGGCTGCATACGCAATACCCGGCCAACATGCTGGGCGGCGTTTTCGTCCAGTTCAGCCTGAGAGCCTTCGCTCAGTGGCGAATCGGTGTAGATTCTGGGGATGCGCATGCGTGTTTACCTTGGTCAGTCCCGAACGGCGATGTTGATGCCTTCGGTCGCGACCTGGGCCAGATGGCGAATCTGGTCTTCGGTGATGACGTAAGGCGGCATGAAGTAAACCACATTACCCAGGGGGCGAAGCAAGGCCTGACGCGTGAGAGAGTGCTGATAAACGCGAACACCCCGGCGCTCCTGCCAGGGAAACGGCGTTTTGGAGGCTTTGTCTTTCACCATTTCCACAGCGAGAGTCATGCCATGCTGGCGGATATCCCCGACGTTGGGGTGATCGGCAAGATGAGCGACGGATTCAGCCATACAGGCTGAAAGCCGGCGGTTGTTCTCAATAACATTGTCGTCACGGAAAATATCGAGTGTTGCCAGCGCCACGGCACAGCCGATGGGGTTGCCGGTGTAGCTGTGGCTGTGCAGAAAGGCTTTCAGGGTTTCGTAGTCATCATAAAAGGCGTTATAGACGGTATCGGTGGTCAACACCACGGATAGAGGCAGGTAGCCGGCGGTAAGCCCTTTTGAAAGACACATGAAATCCGGGGTGATTCCAGACTGCTCGCAGGCGAACAGAGTGCCGGTGCGACCAAAGCCGACGGCTATTTCATCGGCAATCAGATGCACGCCGTAACGGTCGCAGGCTTCGCGCAGTTTGGTGTGGTAAATCGGGTGGTGCATGCGCATGCCGCCGGCGCACTGGATCAGCGGTTCCACCACAACGGCGCAGATTTCCTCATGCTTCTCTGCCAACAGTTTTTCCATGGCCTCAAACTGGCGCAGGGCATAGGCCTCGTCGGTTTCACCCTCTTCCTTGTTGTAGGCGTCTGGCGAGGGTGCGGTTAGCACTTCCATAAGCAATGGTTGATAGGTGTCTTTATATAAAGCGACATCGCCCAGTGCCAGCGCGCCCAAGGTTTCGCCGTGGTAACTGTTGCTCAGGTTCACGAAGTTCTTCTTCCCGGGTTTGCCCTCGTTCTTCCAGTAGTGAAAGCTCATCTTCAGAGCCGCCTCAATGGCCGACGAGCCGTTGTCGGCGTAGAAGCACTTGTTCAGGCCTTCAGGGGTTACCTCGATGAGCCGCTCGGACAGATTTACCACGGGTTCGTGGGTGAACCCGGCCAGAATGACGTGCTCCAGTTCGCCGATCTGCTTCTGGATCGCAGCGTTGATTCTGGGGTTGGCGTGGCCGAAGAGGTTAACCCACCAGGAACTGACAGCATCGATAAACCGGTTGTTTTCAAAATCCTCCAGCCAAACGCCTTCGCCCCTTTTTATCGGCACCAGAGGAAGGGTTTCGTGGTCTTTCATCTGAGTACAGGGATGCCACACGGACTTGAGGCCGCGAGCAACGAGGTCGGCATTGCGCATAGAGGGGCTCCGATAAGACGATGGTTGTGAGGTGATAATCTGGTGGCTGTTAACCATTTCGAATAATACAGTTAACAGCGACGGCTGACTAGCGGGCCGGAGGGCACCGACAGGCAGGCCAATGTGCGCAACTTTATCTCCCCCGACAATCCCGATCTCACTACACAGAGGCTTGTTTATTATGGAACTTCAACTGACCCACCCATACGAGGCTGGTATTGGGCGAGTGCTTGGAGCCTTCTTCGACAAGGATCACATCCTTGAGAAAAATGCCCTTCTGGGATCCCGAAATGTACGCGTCGCCGAACTGGCAAAAGATGACGCCTCCGCAAAACTGGTGGTTGAACGCCAGATGACATCGTCCGCAGAAGTCCCAGGTATCCTCTCCCGTTTTCATCGTGAGTGGAATCAGGTGCGGCAGGAAGAACACTGGTTTCGCAAGAGCGACGGCGAATGGCACTGCGAGTTTCGCGTACACATCGAAGGCGTGCCGGCGAAAATTAAAGGTATGATGAAGCTGGAAGGCTCAGAAGAGGCCTGTACCAATCATGTGACCCTGAACGTACGTTGCGATGTGCCGCTGATGGGCAAAAAAATTGCGGCATTTCTGACAGAGGACTCACACGCAAAGATAGAACGTGAGTATGAAACCATTCAGCAGTTGTTATAATGTGGTTTCAAGGATGAAAACGACGCAAAGGATGCGACATGAGCAAAGCAGTTGTGCTTCTCGGAGACTTGGGCTCCGATCACGAAGGTTTCCCGCCCACGCCGGTAATTGCCGGCTCCCCGGATGTGCTGATTGATGGCAAGCCCGTTGCCCGAGTGGGCGATCCGTTGGCGCCTCACTCCAAACCCAAACATTCTCCACACCCGCGAGCAATTGCTGCCGGATCTGCCACCGTGATGATTAACGGCATACCGGCTGCGGTGACCGGTAGCGCAATTTCCTGCGGGGGCGTGACGATTGGTTCGGGGTCGGTGGTTATCGGGAATTGATGCACCGCCGAAGTCGCTTGGGGGGGCCTGGAAATCAAACGATCAGCCCCCGTTTTTTATGACGGTTGTCCTATGACAACCCTGCGCAGAATTTAAAGGGTGGCGGATTGAAATGCGAAGCGGCCATGCCCGGCAGATTCGTCGCATTGTGGATAATTGTTCCGGGAGCCGAGATGGCGCAGGAGACGACGCTCATGAATCGTGATTTTGACTTCTCACTGACCTTTGCGATTCCGCAAGCGATTGCTAAGGATGAAATCGAAGAACGGCTGTCCAAGGCCGGTTGGGCCTGAACTTCACTCGTGAGGCTCTTGGAATTCTCTCGCCAGAATATGCGCAAGCTTATTCAGACTCACTTGGCCAGTTTTCCACTTCCACTACATAAAGGTACGTCTGCAATCTGGCATTTGGCGGATGTGCTGGGGTGGCTTTCTGATAAGCAGAACCGTTCCGCCCGGTCTGCTATCGCCTGACGATTATCGTTAGCTCAACGACAAAGCCCCCGATTCGGGGGCTTTAATCATTATGACTTAGTGCGCCAGCACCCTAGAGAGAAACGCTTGGGTGCGTTCGTTCTGGGGGTTGTCGAACACATCGTCCGGCTTGCCTTGCTCCACAATCTGACCTTCGTGAATGTAGATCACGCGGTCGGCCACTTCGCGGGCGAAGCCCATTTCGTGGGTGACGACCATCATGGTCATGCCCTCTTTTGCCAGTTCGCGCATTACGTCGAGCACTTCACCGATCATTTCCGGATCCAGCGCCGAGGTTGGCTCATCGAACAGCATCAGGCGCGGTTCCATGGCCAGGGCCCGGGCAATGGCAACGCGTTGCTGTTGGCCACCGGAGAGGTGGCTGGGGTATTTGTCAGCCTGGCTGCCGATACCGACCCGCTCCAACAGGCGTTCTGCCGTGGCGTTCGCAATGGTTTGCGACGTATTTTTGACTTTCTGAGGTGCCAGCATGATGTTCTTTTTCACCGTAAGGTGAGGGAACAGGTTGAACTGCTGGAACACCATGCCGACTTCCTTGCGGATTTCCGCGAGGGCTTGCTGGTTGCCGCCTTTCGGGGCAAGCGCCTGGCCTTCGACTTCCAGGTGGCCGGATTCGAACTCTTCCAGGCCGTTCACGCAGCGGATGAGGGTAGACTTACCGGAACCACTGGCACCGATAATAACTACCACTTCGCCCTGTTCTACAGATAGATCGATATCTTTAAGGACATGCAGTTTGCCGAAGTACTTGTTCATGCCCTTCATTTGTACGATATGAGTCATGGGTCAGGTTCCTTCAGACAGAGGCCAGTCCGCGCCGTTCAACCAGGCGGAGAATCAGGGACAGTGAGAGGGTAATGGCCAGATACATAATCGCGACCACAAAATACACCTCAAAGGCAGTGAAGGTGCTGGCAATGTAAACCTGGCCCTGACGAACGAGTTCGCCCACGCCAATAACCGAGAACAAAGAGGTGTCCTTGATGCTTACAATGGCCTGGTTGCCAAGCGGCGGGATCATACGCCGGAAGGCTTGTGGCCAGATGATAGACCAGAATGTCTGAGAGCGAGTGAGGCCCAGAGAAAGCCCGGCTTCCGCCTGGCCCTTGTCGATGGACTGAACGCCACCACGTACCACTTCAGAAATGTAAGCGCCCGAGTTCAGCGCAATCGCGGCAATACCCGCGGTAAGAGGGTCAATGGGGCCTCCGATCAGGTCCGGCAGGCCGTAAAAAATAAACAGAACCTGAACGAGAATCGGGGTGCCACGAAAGATTTCTATGTAGGCCGTTGCGGGCCATTTCAGAAACCATTGTTTGTTGATGCTCAGCAGACCAAAAATGATGCCCAGGGCAAAGCCAATAGCCAGGCCGCCAAAAGAAATCATCAGTGTGTAGGGTATCCCTTTGATGAGGAAAGGGATGGAGTTGATGGCTGCTTGCCAGTCAAATTGGAACTGGGAATCCACAGTGTGCGTCTCCGCAGGGGTTGGGGGCAGAAGTCGCCGGGGCAAATAGCCCCGGCGCTACAAAAAAGAAAGGGCCTGGCGACCCCTTCAGCCTTTACATGCCTTCAGGCATCGGGCCAAACCACTTTTCGTAGATGTTTTTGTAGGTTCCATCTTCTTTCATTGAGGCGAGGGCTTCATTAACCTCGTCAACCCACTCACTGCCGTTTTTAAGCGCTATGCCGTACTGCTGACCTTCGTACAGTTTGCCAACGGTTTTGACTTTGCCTTCACCCTTGGTACGAGCGAAGTAACCAACGTTCGGAGCATCGTAGAACACTGCGTCTACTGCGCCGGACATCAGAGCCATATACATGTCAGAGCTGCCTGGATAAGGGGTTACACCGTCGTTTTTATCCAGGTTTTTCTTCAGGAAATCGTAACTGGTGCTACCAATCTTGGAGCCGATCTTCAGGCCTTCAAGGTTGGACACTTCTGTAACGTCGTTATTGTCGTTACGAACCAGAATTCTCAGACCGGAATCGTAGTACGGGTCAGAGAAATCAACGATTTTTTCACGCTCTTCGGTAATGGTAATACCGGCAATGGCGATATCCACGTTGCCTGTTTGCAGGGCCGGGATGATGCCGTTGAAGTCCATGGTGTTGAGCTTGTAATCAAAGCCTGCGCGCTCGGCGACTTCGGCGATGATTTCCATGTCGAACCCGATCATCTCACCGGTTTCCTGATCCAACATCTCGAATGGAACAAAGCTGGGGTCGGTAGCCACTCGCAGGGTTTCAGCGCTTACGGCACTCGCTGCAACGGTAAGTGCGAGGCCGGTTCCCAGTGTCTTCAGCCATTTCGTGCTCATGCTTTCTCCTTTTCTTTCTTATGAGGCTCCGTTTGCCCGGTAAGACAAACCGGGAGATTCACTGTTGATGACCGTGATCCCCGGGGAGCATTAGTGGAACTGCATCACATACACTTTAGACTATTACTTGGATGGTCGCAGAAAATCAAATGCTTGAGGAGTAAGAAGCAAACTCAAAAAGAGATCTTCTCTCGCTCACTGATGCCCAGATTCTTCCAGATGCTGATACTTGGCTCAGCCTGGTTCAGAGTATAAAAGTGCAACCCCGGCGCACCCGCTTTCAACAGCTTTTCACACATTTCTGTGATCACTTCTTCACCGAACTTTTTGATGCTTACAGTGTCGTCGCCATAGGCTTCAAGCTGTTTGCGAATCCAGCGCGGTATTTCCGCTCCACACATGTCGGAGAAACGCACCAGGCTGGAGAAGTTCACGATGGGCATGATGCCCGGCACCACCGGAATGGTGACCCCGAGCTTTTCCAGCCGGTCGATGAAATAGAAGTAGCTCTCCGGATTAAAGAAGTACTGGGTAATGGCGCTGTTGGCACCAGCCTCCACCTTACGGGCGAAGTTTTTCAGATCTTCTTCAGCGTTGCGGGCCTGGGGATGAAACTCCGGGTAGGCCGCGACTTCCAGATTGAAGTGATCGCCGCTGTGCTCACGAATGAACGCAACCAGCTCGTTGGCGTAACGCATCTCGCCGGATGCACCCATACCGGAGGGCATGTCACCGCGAAGGGCGACAATCCGGTTAATACCGTTCTCCTTGTACACGTCCAGCAGCTCCGCAATCTCTGCCCGCGTACCACCAACGCAGGAGAGGTGTGGTGCTGTGGAAATGCCCTGCTGGTGCAGGTTGAGCACGGTTTCGATGGTGCGGTCCCGGGTGGAACCGCCCGCGCCGAAGGTGACCGAGAAAAAATCCGGATTCACCCCGGCAAGCTGATCGCGTACCACCTGGAGTTTTTCCTTGCCCTGGTCTGTCTTGGGCGGGAAAAACTCAAAGCTGAAGCGGCGTTTGAATTGTTTCTGGGATTGCATCTTGTTTTTCCGATCAGTACTTGTAGCTTTCTGGCTTGTACGGGCCTTCGACCGGTACGCCGATGTATTGCGCCTGCTCCGGAGTCATCTTGGTGATCACGCCACCAAAACCTTCCACCATGGCGCGAGCCACCTCCTCATCCAGGTGCTTCGGCAGAACCTGAACATACACACCCTTGGCGCGGGCATCTTCCGGCAGGTCTGCGAACTTGCGCTCGAACAGATACATCTGCGCCAGGACTTGGTTGGCAAAGGAACCATCCATAATCCGTGACGGGTGGCCGGTCGCGTTGCCCAGGTTTACCAGACGGCCTTCGGAAAGCAGGATCAGGTGGTCGTTAGTGGCCTTGTCGCGATAGATCACGTGAACCTGGGGCTTGACCTCATCCCATTCCCAGTTCTTGCGCATGTAGGCGGTATCGATTTCGTTATCGAAGTGGCCAATGTTGCACACAACCGCACCGTTTTTAAGGGCCTTGAGCATGTTCGCATCACACACGTTCATGTTGCCGGTGGTGGTCACCAGAATGTCGGTGTTCTGCAGCAAGGCTTTATCTATGGCTGCTTCAGTGCCGGTGTTCACGCCGTTCAGGTATGGTGAAACCACTTCATAGCCATCCATACAGGCCTGCATGGCGCAGATGGGATCAGCTTCGGTTACTTTTACGATCATACCTTCCTGGCGCAGGGAAGCGGCGGAACCTTTGCCCACATCACCATAACCGATGACCAGCGCTTTTTTACCGGCCATCAGGTGGTCGGTACCGCGCTTGATGGCATCGTTAAGGCTGTGGCGACAACCGTATTTGTTGTCGTTCTTTGCCTTGGTTACGGCATCGTTCACGTTGATGGCGGGAACTTTCAGGGTGCCGTCGCGCAGCATTTCCTGCAGGCGGTGTACGCCGGTGGTGGTTTCTTCAGTCACACCGTGGCAGTTGGCCAGAATTTCCGGGTACTTCTCGTGGAGCAGGGCAGTCAGGTCGCCGCCGTCGTCCAGAATCATGTTGGGTTCCCAGCCTTCTACGTCGGCACCGACAGTGCGCTCGAGGCACCAATCGTATTCTTCGTCGGTTTCGCCTTTCCAGGCAAACACAGGAATGTTCTGGGCTGCGATAGCGGCAGCAGCCTGATCCTGGGTCGAGAAGATGTTGCAGGATGACCAGCGAACATCAGCGCCCAGCTCGATCAGTGTTTCGATCAGCACGGCGGTCTGGATGGTCATGTGGATGCAGCCCATGATATTGGCGCCTTTCAGCGGCTGCTCCGTTTTGTACTTGTCACGCAGAGCCATCAAGGCAGGCATCTCGCCTTCAGCAATATTGATTTCTTTGCGACCCCAGCCTGCCAGGGAAATATCGCGGACCTTGAAGTCTTCGAAATTGCTCATTCTGGTGTTCTCCAGTCAGTTCTGTTTTGGCGATTGGAATCATCAATACGCCCGAAAATCATTTAGATGCCAGCGGCGTCTTTAAGAGCGTTTGCGCGGTCAGTCTTTTCCCACGGGAAGGTGGTGAAGGTCTTTCCGCCAACGGTTATCTCTTGTGGCTCGCGGCCAAAGTGGCCATAGGCTGCTGTGGCCCGGTACATCGGGTGCAGCAGATCGAGCATGTTGGTGATGGCGTACGGGCGCAGGTCGAAGTGCTGGCGTACCAGTTCTACGATCTTGTCGTCGCCAATTTTGCCGGTGCCGAAAGTGTTTATGGAGATGGACGTTGGTTGTGCTACGCCGATGGCGTAGGAAACCTGAATCTCGCACTTGTCGGCCAGGCCGGCGGCGACGATGTTTTTGGCAACGTAGCGGCCAGCATAAGCAGCAGAACGGTCAACCTTTGAGGGGTCTTTGCCGGAGAAGGCACCGCCACCGTGGCGAGCCATGCCGCCGTAGGTGTCTACAATGATCTTACGGCCGGTAAGACCACAGTCGCCAACCGGCCCGCCGATAACGAATTTGCCAGTAGGGTTGATGTGGAACTGGGTGCCTTTATGCAGCAATTCTGCAGGCAGTACGTTCTTCACAATCAGTTCCATGACGGCTTCTTTCAAGTCCGCCTGGCTAACGTCTGGGTCGTGCTGGGTTGAGAGAACAACCGCATCAATCCCAGCAACCTTGCCGTTTTCGTAGCGGCAGGTTACCTGGCTCTTCGCATCCGGGCGCAGCCAGGGCAGTACGCCGTTTTTGCGAGCCTCGGCCTGGCGCTCTACCAGGCGGTGGGCGAAGGTGATCGGCGCAGGCATCAGCACTTCGGTTTCGTTGCTGGCGTAGCCGAACATCAGGCCCTGGTCGCCGGCGCCCTGGTCTTCCGGCTTCTGGCGATCAACGCCTTGGGCGATATCCACCGATTGTTTGCCGATGATATTAATGATGCCGCAGGTGTCGGCGTCGAAGCCCACGTCTGAGGAGGTGTAGCCAATGTCTTTGATCACACCGCGAACCAGATCTTCCAGATCCACCCAGGCGCTGGTGGTGATTTCACCGCCAACGATGGCAACCCCGGTTTTTACCATGGTTTCGCAAGCCACACGGGCGTGCGGGTCTTCCGTCAGGATGGAATCCAGAACGGCGTCGGAGATCTGATCAGCCAGTTTGTCCGGGTGGCCTTCAGAAACCGATTCGGAGGTGAAGACGTTGTAGTCAGACATAAGTTTGCTCCTCTGTGAGCGTTTCGAAATCGTGTCGTTTAATGTGTAAGTACTACTACTTACAACAATATCAAAGTTATTTGATATGCCCTGCGAAGGGCTGGTATCTCAGGGTTCTATTACCTCAGCGGTAGCTGGGTTTTCCAGAACTCCCTAACCTGAATCTGGAAGCCGTTACGCAAACCGATAAACAGTAGTTCACCTGCCTTCAGGCCCGCCGCTGCGGCCCAGGCGGTGAGCTCTTCCGGCTCGAAACCCAGCCACAGATCGCCGCAATTCTCTTTTGCCCAGTTCTGGTCGTGCCGGCACAGGTCACTGACTACCAGACAACCGCCGTTATTCATCAGTGCTGCTGCATCCAGAAAAATGTCTGCCGGGCTGGGTACGTGGTGCAACACCATATTGACCACCACAAGATCAAACGCATCGCCGCGGGCCAGCAAGGTGTCGGTTACACCCTCTATCAGATCAACATTATTAAGGCGCTCGTCTATGCAGGTGCGCGTTGCCTTGGCGAGCATGTCACGGCTGTTATCAAGGGCGACAACATGTTCGCTGAGTTCGGAAAGAATCGGCAGAAAGCCACCCTCGCCGGGGCCAATTTCCAGAGCGGTTTGCCACTGGCGCTTGCGTGTCCGTTTTCGGATCATGTCGGCCACGGGGGCCGCGTATAAATCGAAGGCAGCAATCAGTTCCTGCTGCTCCCGGAACTGCTCGGAATGCCGGGAAAAAAATGCCTGCGATTGATCCGCACGCTGGTTACGGATGGATTCAATCTTCTCCTGCAGGTGCACGGGCAAAGGCGCACGATCCACAGCTTCAAAAATCTGCCGAATGGTCAGATCCGTTGGCTTGTCGTTATCCAGATGCAGCGGGCGACGATAAAAAATAGCGTTGCCTTCACGCTGCGGCTCTACCAGCCCGGCCTTGTGCATCACCTTCAAGTGATGGCTCATGCCCGACTGGCGCATGTCGAACAACTGGCTCAGTTCCAGCACGCCAAACGTATCGCGCCGCAGCACACGCAGTATCTCCAGGCGCAACGGGTCGCCGCTTGCCTTGAAGATCGGGGCAAGGACGTCCACGGAGGATATGGGGTTAGCGTGTGCGTTTAAACTTGTCATGGTTGCGGAGTGTAAGGGGGTTGAGGTGTTCAATCAATAGCCATATCAAAGTTTTTTGATATAGATTTATCATTCTTTGAAATCAATCTCTTTCGGGAATCCCCGACAGGATATTCCCAAAGAAGCTGCATGCCGATTTGCCCCGGCACACCCTAATCGGCGAAAATACGCGCCATATTTTTGAGCGGCTTTTTATTGCCCGTTAAAAACGCCCGGTTACCTTCCTATTTCCTTGAAAAGACACTGGAGAAACGTCAATGCCCTCTCGTAAAGATCTCGCCAACGCCGTTCGCGCGCTGAGCATGGATGCGGTTCAGAAAGCCAAATCCGGCCACCCGGGTGCGCCCATGGGCATGGCGGATATCGCCGAGGTTCTGTGGAATGAGTATTTGAGCCACAACCCGGCTAATCCACAGTGGGCCAACCGCGACCGTTTTGTGCTCTCTAACGGCCATGGCTCCATGCTGCAGTATTCGCTGCTGCACCTGAGCGGTTACGACGTTTCCATTGACGACATCAAAAACTTCCGCCAACTGCACTCGAAAACCCCGGGCCACCCGGAATACGGTTACACCCCGGGCGTAGAGACCACCACTGGCCCACTGGGGCAGGGCCTGGCAAACGCTGTGGGCTTCGCGCTGGCAGAGAAAACCCTGGCCGCGCAATTCAACCGCCCGGGCCATAACGTTGTTGATCACTACACCTACACCTTTGTGGGCGATGGCTGCCTGATGGAAGGTATTTCCCACGAAGTGTCGTCGCTGGCGGGCACCTTGGGGCTGGGCAAACTGATCTGTTTTTACGACGACAACGGCATTTCCATTGACGGCAAGGTTGACGGCTGGTTCACCGATAACACGCCGCAGCGTTTCGAAGCCTACGGCTGGCAGGTAATCCCGAATGTGGATGGCCACGATGGCGAAGCTGTGCGTGCAGCGCTTGAAAAGGCGCGTGTCAACACGGATCAGCCCACGCTGATCTGCTGCAAAACCGTGATTGGTTTTGGTTCGCCCAACAAGCAGGGCAGCGAATCTGCCCACGGCGCACCGCTGGGCGATGATGAAATCGCACTGACTCGCAAAGAACTGGGTTGGGCGCACGGCTCGTTTGAGATTCCGGCCGACATTTACCAGGCCTGGAATGCCAAAGAAAAAGGCGCCAGTGAAGAAAACGCCTGGAACGAAACCTTCGCTGCGTATGAAAAAGCCGAGCCGGAACTGGCTGCCGAGCTGAAGCGCCGCATGGCCGGTGATCTGCCCGCCGACTTCTCTGAGAAAGCCCAGGCTTACATTCAGGAATGTCAGGACAAGAGCGAGACCATCGCAAGCCGCAAGGCTTCCCTGAACTCCCTGAACGCCTATGGCCCGATGCTGCCGGAACTGCTGGGTGGCTCTGCTGACCTGGCCGGCTCCAACCTCACCATCTGGAGCGGCACCAAAGGCGTCACCAAAGAAGACGCCAGCGGCAACTACATCTATTACGGTGTGCGCGAATTCGGCATGGCCGCCATCATGAACGGCATCGCCCTGCACGGCGGTTTCGTGCCTTACGGCGCGACCTTCCTGATCTTCATGGAATACTGCCGCAACGCCGTGCGCATGGCCGCACTGATGAAGCAGCGCTCCATCTTTGTGTTTACCCACGATTCCATCGGCCTTGGCGAAGACGGCCCGACTCACCAGCCGGTCGAGCAGCTCGCAAGTTTGCGCACCACCCCGAACATGAGCACCTGGCGCCCGGCCGACGCAGTAGAATCTGCGGTAGCCTGGAAGTCCGCACTTGAGCGCACAGACGGCCCCACCGCCCTGATCTTCTCCCGTCAGAATCTGCCCGCCCAAACCCGTGATACGCAGCAGTTGGCCGACGTGGCCAAAGGTGGCTACGTGCTGACGGACAGTGAAGGCGAGCCAGATCTCATCCTGATTGCCACCGGTTCTGAAGTTGGATTGGCGCAAGACACCGCAGCCAAGTTGCGAGAGCAGGGTAGCAAAGTGCGTGTTGTATCCATGCCATCTACTGACGTATTCGATGCCCAGAGCGCTGAATACAAGCAACAGGTGTTGCCAATAGAAGTCACTAATCGCATTGCCATCGAAGCGGCCATTGCCGATTACTGGTACAAGTACGTTGGCCTGGACGGGCGCGTTGTGGGTATGACCACCTTCGGTGAATCTGCGCCTGCTGGCGAGCTGTTCAAAGAGTTCGGTTTTACCGTGGAGAACGTCCTGGAAGTGGCCTCGGAGCTGCTGGACGCCTGATGCCAGCCTCCGCGCCCTATCGTATCGCTATCAACGGGTATGGCCGTATTGGCCAGTGCGTGTTGCGTGCTCTGTACGAAAACGGTTTTCGCGATCACCTGCAGGTGGTCGCGATTAACGAGCTTTCTGATATCGACACAATTGCACACCTGACCCGCTACGATTCCACCCATGGCCGGTTCTCCGGCAGCATTGCGGTGGAGGGGCAGGACCTGATCATCAACGGCGATCCTATCCGCGTGCTGCGCCATTCAGACCCGGCAGAACTGCCGTGGAAAGAACTGGGTATCGATCTGGTGCTGGAATGCTCCGGCGCCTACTCGGATAGAGCAACAGCCGAACTGCACCTGCAGGCAGGCGCAAAACGGTTACTGTTTTCCCAGCCTGCGGAATCCGATGTTGACCGCACGGTGGTCTTCGGCATTAACGAGGCCGAGCTTTCGGAAGCAGACCGGATAGTGGCCGCCGGTTCCTGCACCACCAACTGCCTGGTGCCGGTGATTACTGTGCTTGATAAAGCCTTCGGTGTGGAGCAGGGCAGTACCACCACCATTCACGCTGCCATGAACGACCAGCCGGTGATCGACGCCTACCACCATCAGGATCTTCGCCTTACCCGCAGTGCACTTCACAACATAGTGCCGGTGGATACCGGGCTGGCGCGCGGCGTTGAACGGCTTCTGCCTCACATGGAAGGCCGCTTCAGCTCTGTAGCCCTGCGCGTACCCACCATGAACGTGTCCGCCATCGACATGGTGTTCAACGTGCGGCAAGCCACCGATGTTGCGTCTGTGAACCGTGTGATTAAAGAAGCGGCGAACGGCCCGTTAAAAAGCATTCTGGGCTACACCGACGAACTTCTGGCCAGTTCGGACTTCAACCACGACTCCCACTCCGGCGTAGTAGACGGCGGCCAGACCCGGGTTACCCGGGGCACCATGGTGAAAGTACTGTGCTGGTTCGATAACGAATGGGGATTTGCGAGCCGCATGCTGGATGTAAGCCAGAGCTGGCTTCAGAAAGTGGGCTAGCGCAGAACCCCGAACTCTTTGCCAATAACCCGAAACAACGGAAACCAGATCATGGCCATCAAAAAAATGACCGACCTGAACCTCGCTGGCAAGCGGGTTCTGATCCGCGAAGACCTCAACGTACCGGTAAAGAACGGCGTAATTTCCAGCGATGCCCGCATCCGCGCATCCCTGCCGACTATTAAGGCAGCCAAAGATGCCGGCGCCAAAGTCATGCTGATGTCCCACCTGGGCCGCCCGGAAGAAGGCGTGTACGACGAAGCCTCCTCCATGAAGCCGGTAGCTGAGCACCTCACCAAAGTGCTGGGCCAGAAAGTGCGCCTGATTAAGGATTACCTCGGCGGTGTTGAAGTGGCGGACGGCGAAGTGGTGCTGTTTGAGAACGTACGCTTCAACAAAGGCGAAAAGAAAGACAACGAGGCGCTGGCCAAGCAATACGCCGCCCTGTGCGACATCTATGTGATGGACGCCTTCGGTACCGCCCACCGCGCCCAGGCCTCTACCCACGGCGTTGCGCGCTTTGCCCCGGAAGCCTGCGCCGGCCCGCTGCTGGCGGCAGAACTGGAAGCCCTGGGTAAAGCCCTGGATAACCCGGCCAAACCGGTTGTCGCTATTGTTGGTGGCGCCAAAGTCTCCACCAAGCTCGACGTACTCAATGCCCTAGAGAAAGTGTGTGACCAGATCATCGTAGGTGGCGGCATCGCCAACACCTTCCTCGCCGCAGCCGGCCACCCGGTGGGCAAGTCCCTGTGTGAACACGACCTGCTGGATACCGCCAAAGACATTGCCTCCCGCGTTAACATCCCGCTGCCGGTCGACGTAGTGGTTGCCAGTGAATTCGCAGAAGACGCAACGGCCACCATCCGGAACATCTCTGACGTAACCGAAGACGACATGATCCTCGACGTAGGCCCGGAAACCGCTGGCCAGTTCGCAGAACTGCTCAAGAACGCCAAAACCATTCTGTGGAATGGCCCGGTAGGCGTATTCGAGTTTGATCAGTTTGGCAACGGCACCAAAACCCTGGCCGAAGCCATCGCCGAAAGCGACGCCTTCTCACTGGCCGGCGGCGGCGACACCGTGGCTGCCGTTGACAAATACGGCATAGCTGACAAGATCTCGTATATTTCCACCGGTGGTGGAGCCTTTCTGGAGTTTGTGGAAGGTAAAGTACTGCCAGCCGTTGCCGTACTGGAAGAGCGCGGAGCCTAGGCCTCTGAGCCGGGAAAAGACTCATAGGCAGGTGGGAGCTTCTTTTTGGGACTGTCGGTAGCATGGATGCTGCCGTCAAGCGTACAGGGATGTATTTACAGCGTGTCCCGAAAAGAAGCTCCCGCCTGCCGAGCCAGATTTCAAACTAATGTGTGACTTTTTTTAAACCAAGGAGACAACCAAATGGCCCTGATTTCGATGCGGCAAATGCTGGACCACGCCGCCGAGCATGGTTACGGTGTGCCAGCCTTTAACGTAAACAACCTCGAGCAGATGCGCGCCATCATGGAAGCCGCTGACAAAACCGATTCCCCGGTGATTGTTCAGGCCTCCGCCGGTGCCCGCAAATACGCTGGTGCCCCCTTCCTGCGTCATCTGATTCTGGCCGCAATTGAAGAATGGCCACATATCCCGGTAGTTATGCACCAGGATCACGGCACCAGCCCGGCCATCTGCCAGCGCTCCATCCAGTTGGGCTTCAGCTCCGTCATGATGGACGGCTCCCTGGGTGAAGACGGCAAAACGCCTATGGACTACGAATACAACGTAGACGTAACCCGTCGTACCGTCGAAATGGCTCACGCCTGTGGCGTTTCTGTAGAAGGCGAACTGGGTTGCCTGGGCTCCCTGGAAACCGGCCAGGCCGGTGAAGAAGACGGCATTGGTGCCGAAGGCACTCTGGACATGAGCCAGATGCTGACCGACCCGGAAGAAGCCGCCGACTTCGTGAAAAAGACCCACGTAGATGCCCTGGCTATCGCCATCGGCACCAGCCACGGCGCCTACAAGTTCACCCGTCCGCCCACCGGCGACATCCTGGCCATCGAACAGATCAAAGCCATCCATAAACGCATTCCAGACACCCACCTGGTCATGCACGGCTCCAGCTCCGTGCCCCAGGAATGGCTGAAAATCATCAACGAATACGGCGGTGAGATTCCCGAAACCTACGGTGTACCGGTTGAAGAAATCGTGGAAGGCATCAAGCACGGCGTGCGTAAAGTTAACATCGACACCGACTTGCGTCTCGCCAGCACAGGTGCAGTGCGTCGCTTCCTGGCCCAGAACCCGGCCGAGTTCGACCCGCGCAAATTCCTGAAAGCCACCATGGTTGCCATGACCGAAGTGTGTATCGCACGCTACGAAGCCTTCGGCTGCGCCGGCCAGGCCAGCAAGATCAAGCCGATCAACCTCGAACGCATGTTTGAGCGTTATGAGGCTGGTGAGCTGGATCCGAAAGTTAAGTAAGGCTGGCAGTAGTAAAGCAGCCCTAGGCGCCTTGCCTGGGGCTGTGATTTCTCTCCCGAACTCTTTCCTCGATATTCTTCACTTCTATTAATAAGGTTTTGCAAAGGACAGCGTCGATCACGTTTTGTGATCTTGGCTGGGGTCGCCGCAGAGTGTAAACGTTGCGCAGGCTTATTTGGCGTCAAACGGCGTTTGTCAGTACATACTTTTAGGGCCTTGCTGAAACAATCAGCCTGCCACTTGCAATTAGCTATACACCAGTTGATGCCTTGGAATCAAAAGACAGCCACGAGCCCATAATGTCGAGACAAAGCGCGCTTGAACGGGTTTCGCTGCGTTTTTTTTCAGAGTGCTTGGGTTGAGTTTGTTCTACCCGGCCGCTTGAAAATACTCAATCCTGATTCTGGTGTTTCATTGGTTATCGAAATTATCGATACCCAATGCAGAAATATCTCGCTTCCGGAATACGAAAGTTTGGTTGATGCTTTTGCCTATGGGTAGCACCGAGTGCCGATCCCAAAGTTGCCATTATTAAAAACTGCGCGAAACCAACATGATCAGGTGAATGGAGTGCACTCCGTGTTAATAAGAAAAGATATCAAAACGTATGAGCAGTTAATGAAAGAGTTTCAATGGGTCATTCCAGAAAGGCTCAATCTCGCAACTGAAATATGTGACCGACATGCGGGCGCGACGCCAATGGCAGTCGCGATTATTGAGGATAAAGATGGAGCTGTTCGGGAGTATACATTCTCGGAACTCAAGCGGCTGTCCGATAGCTTGGCCCATGCACTCATCGAGCTCGGTGTCACTTCTGGTGATCGAGTAGTCGTCTCACTTGGTCAGGATGTAGAGGCTCTGCTTGCTCACTTGGCTTGCTTGAAAGTGGGGGCCATCTCCGTTCCAGTTGCGGGGCTTTACTCGCGTGAGGGGCTGGCATTTCGAATTAATGATTGCGAAGCGGCTGTGTTTGTATCTAACCGTGACGGTGTCGACAAATTATCTGGCGAGGACCTGCCTTCGTTGCGTCATACGATAGTCGCACATCAGCAAGCTGTGGGAGAAGAGATTGATTTCGATGGTTTGTTAGAGATGGTGCCCGAGAGCTTTATGGTCACCGACACTATGGCTGATGATCCAGCGTTCATTTTTTATACGTCGGGAACCACGGGTTCCCCCAAAGGCGTGGTACATGCTCACCGAATGGCCAATGCTCATCTGCCATGCGTTCAATTGGGGTTTGAAATTGCACCACAAACGGGCGATGTATTCTGGACGGCTTCTGATTGGTCATGGTTGGGGGCGCTGGGGGATCTGGTATTCCCGGCACTTTATTTCGGTCACCCGGTAGTGGTGACACCGGGACGATTCTCCGTTAAGAGAGCATATGAAGTGATGGAGCGACATCGGATCAGCTGTCCGTTTCTGGCCACCGCCGTATTGCGAAAAATGAGGAAGGAACCGTATCCGGAGAAATTTAAGTTTCAGGTTCGAGCTATCATGACCGGCGGTGAAGCAATGCCGAAAGAGGTGTTGCGCTGGGCTCAGGATACGTTCTCTGCACCAGTAAACGATGAGTTTGGACTAACTGAATCCAACCAGACAGCGGTGGGTTGCACAAGCTTGTATAGAACACCTGAGGGGTCGGTTGGGCGGGTAGCACCGGGTAAGACGGTAGCAATCATTGATGCTGAAGGCAAAGTTCTGACTCCGGGGGAATGCGGTGAAATTGCCGTTCTTTATGGTTCACCTTGCAACATGCTCGGGTACTGGAATCGCCCGGAGCAGACGGCCAATAAATTTGTTGGTAGTTGGATGCGCACGGGCGACCAGGGTGCTCTCGATGAGCATGGCTTTCTTTACTACTTTGGACGCCTAGATGACCTGATTTTGGTTAACGGATTGCGAGTAGGGCCTGAGGAAGTTGAAGCTCAACTTCTTGTACACCCGGCGGTGGCTGAAGCAGCGGTAGTGGGAATACCGGATGAAAACAGTGGCGAAGCTATAGTCGCGGCGATTAAGTTGCAGCAAGGCATCGAAGGCAATGAACAGCTGGTTGAGATGTTAAAGGTTTTGGTAAAAAGAAACCTTGCCGCTCACTGCTATCCAAAACAGATAGTTTTCGTAGACGCTCTTCCTTTGACTTCAACTGGGAAGATCAGGCGTAGCGAAGTGCGCAACTCACTTGTTGAGAGACTTCGAAGTGCCGCCTGAGGCTGTGCTCGAGGTGGAAAAGGGGTGGATTAGAAGGAGAGTTGGCAATGGCAGGAATCAGAGTTGAGAGCCACGGGCAAGTACTTGAGGTCATACTCGATAGGCCCAAAGTTAACACGATTGACTCCGAAACCAGCAAAGAGCTGAGTCAGGTCTTTACTGGCTTCCATAATGACACGCATCACCGGGTGGCTATCCTGACTGGCGCAGGTAATAAGTATTTCTGTACCGGCGGGGACTTGAAGGAGTTGGATGCCAAGGCTGGCGACGTCTGTTATGGGGCAACCGGATTTGCGGGTCTGACTCACTTTGAGGACCTTAGCAAACCGGTGATCGCGGCGGTAAACGGGTTATGCGTTGGTGGAGGCTTTGAGTTGCTATTGGCGTGTGACCTCGTCGTATCTAGCAAAGATGCTCGTTATTTCTTAACAGAGACCCAAATAGGAAATGTTCCTTATTTGGTAACTGTACAGCGAATTTTACAGCGGTTACCGAGAAATATTGCCATGGAGATGCTATACACCGGCCGGAAAATGAGTGCCGGAGACTTAATGAATCACGGCCTTATCAATCGAGTCGTGGAAGGGGAGCAGCTTCGGGCTGAGGCCTATCAATTGGCCGAAAATATTATATCGGCGGGACCTTTGTCGGTTTCTGCCTGTAAGCGCGCATCTTCTATGGTAGAGGCGATGGCAACTAAACAACTCATCGAGCTTGAAGGAGACCGGGCCTTTAATTTTTTTACTTCAGTAATGACTTCGGAAGATGCTAAAGAGGGAGCAAAAGCCTTCGTTGAAAAGCGAAAACCAAAATGGCGTGGTATTTAACCAGAACCTTAAATTTCTTTTTTTCTGGAGGTGTTCGAGGGGAGCTTTAAAGTAATAATTTATAAATAGAGCTTTAATTTTTTCCTAGATTGAATGTGTTTCTAGCTCTACTAAATAATCACAATAATGATGTATTTTTCAAACTAGCTGCGGAAGATATCAAGATGAACAATTATAAAGATGATGTGGCATCACCCAGGATAGATCTTCAAATATTTATACCCGCTATGATTCTGGTTCTCGGATTGCTACTGCCAATAAGTCTGAGCCCCGACAAGGCCGGAGAAGTGGCGGGGGAACTGATCGGGATCATAACAACACAGTTTGGCTGGATGTATTTGCTGGGTGGGTTTGTACTGTTCGGCACCATTCTTTGGCTAGCTTTCGGGCGGTACGGAATGGTACGTCTCGGTCGGGAAGAGGACGTCCCGGATTACACGAAGTTTGGATGGTTGGCGATGATGTTCTGTGCAGGAATGGGTTCGTCAATTATGAACTGGGCATTTATTGAACCGCTTTACTTCATGCAAGGTCCTGCCCTCGGGATCGAAGCCGCCAGTAACAAAGCAGCTGAGTGGTCGGTGATGTATTCGTTTTTTCATTGGGGATTAATTCCATATGCGATATATCTTATGCCGGCATTGCCTATTGCTTACATGGTGTATGTGAAACGTTGTAACTTGTTCAGGATTAGTGAGGCGTGCGTCGGAGTATTTGGCGATAAGGTATACGGGCCGCTTGGCAGGTTTATCGACATTTTGGTAATTCTCAGCATTCTTGGTGGTACTGCGACAACATTGGGCCTCTCAGTACCTGTTCTGTCCGCGTTGTTCAGTGAAGCGTTTGGGGTGGGTGATTCTTTTGGTTTGCAGGTTTCTGTACTCCTGCTCTGGACAGCGATTTTTAGCTGGAGTGTATATCGTGGTTTATCCAAGGGTATCCAAATTCTTAGTCGCATTAATACAATTCTGGCTCTGGTGTTGCTGATTATAGTATTTATTACTGGGCCGACCTTATTTATTTTAGATTTGACAACAAACAGCTTTGGCCTTCTGCTAAATAACTTTTCACGTATTAGCTTGGCAACGGATCCGATTGAGAAAGGCGGCTATCCGCAAGCATGGACAATTTTTTACTGGGCTTGGTGGTTAGCCTACGCCCCGATGGTGGGACTTTTTGTTGCCCGGATCTCCAAAGGTCGCACTGTTCGCGAGTTGATTTTGTTCGGGTTGACGTACGGTAGTCTCGGTTCTTGGATTTTCTTCGCAGTGTGGGGTGGCTACTCTGTCTATGCCGAAACCAGCGGTGTGCTGCAACTGTCCACCATTCTATCCGAGAGTGGCCTGCCAGCTGCAATGGTTGCCGTAGTGACGGCGCAACCGATGGGTTACATCTTTATGCTGGCGTTCATTGCTTTGTTTCTTATTTTTACCGCAACAACGATGGACTCTGCAGCCTTTGTTCTAGCTTCGGTCAGCTCCAAGAACTTGTCAGGTAATGAAGAGCCCACGCGCTCGAATCGTGTTTGCTGGGCACTGGTTCTGGGAGTTGCGGCGGTGGCGATGCTTGCAATGGGCGGGCTCAAAGCTGTTCAGTCGTCCAGCATAGTACTCTCTTTTCCTATGCTGTTTTTGATGGTGGTGCTGATGTTCTCTTTCATGCGTATGTTGAAAGAAGACCATGGTTCAAGTCTCGCTCCGGTTCATCTCGTGTTAAGAGAGCATGAGATAGTTGCAGTTAGTCAACCGGGTGAGCAGCTTGCATACTCCGAGGAAGAGGCGAACACCCGTGTTGCTATGTCTGCGAGGTCTATGTAACAAATAGACTGCATCACCCAAATTGCTACCTGTGAGTTGTTGGCCCGCATTATAACTCACAGGTAGAAAACTGGATCCAGGCTTCGATTTACCAAAATAGGTTTTCATTCAATCCTGCGTGGGTGAGAGTTGCATCATTCGAGCAAGTGTGCGGAGACCTTGCAATCCCAAATCAAGAACATCCGGGTCATAATGATCTTCTGGGTACATTAAATATAAGGGTACGTTGAATTTTGGTGCGTCGTTTACTGGGTAGAGCGAAGCATTTTCAATGAGTTTTTCGGCGATTCTGGTTGGTAGATACGCAGACCCACCTTCAATAGTGATAATTTGCAAAGCAAGATCGCTCAACCCGACTGTCAAGGTTGGTGTATATGTGCTGCTGAAAGACAGGTTGTGTTGGTGGTTGAAGTGAGGTCCCCAATCAATATGTATGTAATTCTCCCCCATGCTTTCTTCCAGTGATGACGGGGTCGAGGATACTAGCATGAGAGGTTCATCCATTAGTTCTTCGACCTTTAAACCCGGTACCGTTTGTGGGACTGAGGTGATAACAAGGTCCAGATACCCATTTGAAAGGTTCTTGATCATACTCTGCGACCAATCGGATTCTACGCGCAAGACATAGTCAGGCATGTTTTTTTTCATCCACGTAATCCAGGGGCGGCTAAAACTGTTCCATACCGTCGCCTGAATCGCGAGACTAAATAGTCCCTTGAAGCCTTCTGGCAAATTGACTTCCTGACTGGCTTGCTGCCACGTCTGGAGGAGGCGTAAGGCGTAGGGTTGAAAACGCCGGCCGGCCGGCGATAACTTAACACCCGAATGAGAACGTATAAATAGTTTCTGGTTTAGTTCCTGCTCCAGCTGTTGGATACGGCTACTAGCTGCTGATTGGGTAATATGTAGTTTATTGGCTGATTTAAGTATCGATTCTGTTTCTGAAACCTTGAGAAAGGTTTTTATTTGAGATATTTGCATATTATTTTCTTCTTTATTATAAACAGCCTCCAGTATTCCAGACACTGGTAGTGACGCTTTTTGAACTCGACCGGTGACAGGTCGCCACTCGTGTCATGCCGGCGCCTCGGGTTATAAAACATTTCAACATAATTGAACACGTCCTGAAAGCCTGAGTGCAGACTTTGCTAGAGCCACACTTCGGGACGCTTTTATAAGCAGAAAGCCTGCCTCCGACATGCTGTTCCATACGGATCGCGGTATTGAATATAGCGCTCATAAGACCCAGACTCTGCTGAATCACCACCGGGTACGACACAGCATGAACCGACCTGAACAGTGCACGGATAGTGCGGAGATGGAGTCCTTCTTCAAGACATTGAAGGGAGAGCTGCTGCATGCCACCAGCTTCGTGACGGTGCGGCAGTTACGGAAACATATAAGTAACTACATTGAGCGCTTCTATAACAGCCTGCGGTTGCACAGTAGCCTTGGTTACCGGACTCCGATAGAGTTCGAAGGGTTCAATTGATAAGGCGTGTCCATTTTAGTGGGAGAAGTCCATGCCAAAACCTCCGCTTCGCTGCGACTTTGCCACCGGTGGTGGCCGGCGTTAGCGCCAGCTGTTACAGCCTCCTGCCATATCTCCATATCTTGCGAGTTGAGTAGAAAAGGAATAATTTGTACTCATGGATGAGTTTGAATTCGACGAAGCCAAAAGCCAGGCCAACCTGGATAAGCACGGTATTGATTTCGTTACTGCCCAAGGGCTGTGGAAAGATCCGTATCTTTTGGAGATCCGCGCAAAATCAGAGGATGAGCAGAGGTTTTTGCTGATAGGCAAGATTGGTGAAACACACTGGTCGGCTGTCGTCACATATAGGGATGCTCGTATTCGCCTGATTTCAGTCAGGCGTTCCCGTAAGAAGGAGGTTGAGCTCTATGAAAGCTAAAGACTTCGACAAAAAATTTGAGGAAGATCAGGAAGACATAGTCGACGAGCTGGACCTGTCATCCGCTCGCCGTGTTAATCAGCAACAAAAGCGAATCAACGTCGATTTCCCGGCTTGGGTTGTCGAGTCGTTGGATCGTGAGGCTGCGCGCATTGGCGTTACACGCCAATCGATTATCAAGGTGTGGCTGGTGGAGCGTCTTCAGGCAGAATCTGCTAACAAGCCGCTCAATGGTGACGCCGCAGGCGGCGAACATTAACGGAGCGTATGTGGCAGTTCGAGAAGGGATTTGAATGCCGAAAAATTTGACCGAAGCGAAGGACAAGCTTTTTAGCACGGAGTACCCGCGTTGGCGCAATCTTTTATCGTGTGCGATTCTCGTGTTGATCGCTACGGGTGCCGTATCGGCTTGGTGGTATGCCTATTACACGACCCCCAACACTGAGTGCCATAAAGGCTTTTTGTATTTCTCTGTCATATGGCTGGCAGTGCAGTGGGTAGTTATTGGTTATCTATACCGTTATCAAAATATTCCGGCATTTGCTCGGGATGCGATCAAGCTTCAGATATTGTTAGGTAATGTTTGGTTTGGGCTATTTTTGTTTTCGCTGCAACCTTGTGTTCATTAGCCCAAGTATACTCATGCCTGGCAGAACCATATCCGGGTTGATGGTGCCGGGTTCATTATTGAATGTGATATCGCTCATGCGGAGTTCTGGAATGGTTGCCATTTGCCAGGTAATGGCCTTGGCGGTTTGCCTGCAGCGTTGAATTGAAATCGACTCTCGCAAATACCGTGCGGGAAGTATTGAGGCCATGGAAAAAGGTGAAAATATAAATGGATGAGTCAAAGCAGAAAATTGCACTATTCATCGATGCAGACAACGCTCCAGCGAGCAAGTTCGAGGATGTCCTCAGTGAAGTTGCAAAGTATGGTGTCGTAACCATAAGAAAAGCATACGGAAACTGGAAGAAAGCGTCCTTGAAAGGTTGGGAGGATCTTCTGCATGAATATGCTATTCAACCGGTACAGCAATACGACCTCTCGAAAGGAAAGAATGCATCAGATATCGCGCTGGTTATTGATGCCATGGATGTGATGTACACGAAGGATATAGACGTGATGTGTTTCGTGTCGTCTGATTGTGACTTCGCGCCAATGGTCACCCGTGCCTTGGCCGAGGGTAAAGTGGTTTTAGGATTTGGCGAACGAAAGACGCCCGCACCATTTGTTAACGCATGCTCCAAGTTTCTGTTTTTGGATCAAAAACCAGATAAGAGTGACACCGCGGAAGCTATAACCAAGAATATAAAGTCGGACACGAAACTGATTAGTCTGCTTCGTCAGGCAATCGAAGCGACGGAAGAGGATAATGGTTGGGCTGCTTTAGGGCCTGTCGGAGCGCATATATCAAATAAGACGTCATTTGATACCAGAAACTACGGCTATAAAAATTTGAGTAGCCTCATTAAAGCAATAGATTTATTTGAGCTGAAGCGTGGCCCAGGTAATTCCTATTTGGTAAGAGATGTCCGGAAGAAAAAAACGGCATAATCATCTCTCCCGAAAAGGTGCCAGAGAACATAATGTCGAGAGGACCATGGTCACCATCCATGTAGACGGCCAGGACAAGACCGGGCAGATCAGCGACTGGAGAATACGGAATGCTCGCCAAGGCTTGGAGCTGACCTGTTTTTTCCCCTCAGGAAAATCCTACACTCGCCCACTCAGTGAATGCGATATCACGCCCACCGAGGTGGTGGAAGACGCGCTCCTTGTGAAGAAAAGCGGCAGCGTGTTCGGCCACGTGGATAAAGTGGTGGTTTATGGTAACAAGCAAGCAGTTGTCCAGTATTCAGAGAATGCTAAACCCTACGTTATGAATATGGACAACATCCGGCTTGTTAAAAAAACAAAGCTCAAGGATGGGGAAATCTTCCGTTACTTCGTTTCTGTGGCTGAGGCCAGGCTGGAAAGGGCGAAGGCAAACCCCAGGGAAGATGCAGCCATTGCGGACAATGTGCTGCGTCAAGTGAACGCCCTGCCTGCAAATCCAGAGGTGGTATTGAATTCATACTGCACAGGGCATAGTCGGCCAAGGGAAGCATTAGAAAACCTTATTTTCCCTTTCGGCATCAATGAAAGCCAGCTAGAGGCAGTAGCGGGCGCTTTCTCCTCACAGGTCAGTGTTATCAATGGCCCTCCCGGTACAGGAAAGACCCAGACGATACTGAATATCCTTGCCAACATTCCGCTACGGAACGAAACCGTTGCCATCCTTTCCAACAACAATACCGCCGTTGAAAATGTCTATGAGAAGCTTGGCAAAGAAGGATTGGACTTTCTTGTCGCCAAACTCGGCAACAGTGAAAATCGTAAAAATTTCTTTGCCAACTCACCCAAGGTTCCAACCGGTGAGTCTCCGCCTGCGCCGCTATTGCAAGAAATCGAGGGCCAGATAGAGCATTTGAAACAGTTTCTGCATTCACGGAATGAAGTGGCGAAACTGCAAGCTGAAATCGATGAACTGAAGATAGAGCGGAAACATCTACTGCAATGGCGGCAGGAGAATCTGGAATCCGACCTGCACTCGCTCGAAACCGATCCACTGGAAAAATACCGGTTATCCAAGCAAAAGATCACAGATCTGATGGCTTATCTGACTATGCTGGATGACAAACCCGTCACCCTGAGGAACAGAATAGAGCTGTGGCTGAACTTCCGGATTTTGCGCACCAAACCTATTAGCACCTCTGATAAGCGCAACGCTACGATCCATGCTTTGCAACTGGGCTATTACGATAAGGCATTGCAGGAAAAGGAAGCCGCCTTGGCTTCCTGTCAGGAGACTTTGAAAAATGGTGATTTCGACGCACTATTAGCGGGTGTAACCACTTCATCGATGGCCTACCTGAAAGATCAGCTTCAACAACGAACATGGTCTGAGGAAGCCTTTACTTCGGAAGGCTACCGGGACCGGATCGATGCGTTTTTGAAGCGCTATCCGATCATCGGCAGCAGTACGCATTCCATCATCAACTCGCTTAAGGCAGGGACGGTTCTCGACTACGCCATCATTGATGAAGCGTCCCAGCAGGACATTATTCCGGGAATACTGGCGCTGGGCTGCGCCCGAAACCTCGTTATAGTTGGCGACAGAAAACAGTTACCCCCAATTTTCGCGAAGATCGGCTGCACAGCACCTGATGAAAGGTATGACTGCGAAAAATACAGCCTGCTGGATTCTTGCCTTCGTATTTTTGGCGCCTCCATTCCGGTGACCCTGCTAAAGGAGCACTACCGGTGCCACCCCAGAATCATCCAGTTCTGCAATCAACAGTTCTATGACAACCAGCTTATTCCTATGACCCAGGATGCGGGCGAAGATGCTCTGCATCTGGTCGTAACCGCCAAAGGAAATCACACCCGACACTACAAAAACCAGCGAGAGCTGGATTCGTTGCTCCACGTGCTGGAACGGGGCGAAAGCAGCCAGTGGGATGAGGCGTCAAAGCGAGGATTCATTGCGCCATACAACGCACAGATCGCACTGTCGCACTCGCATCTGCCCGCCAGTTTCGTTAAGGATACTACCCACAAGTTCCAGGGCAGGGAGTGTGATGAGATTGTCTTTTCGACGGTATTGGACAAGAAGGCCAGTAACCAGAAAAAACTGAAGTTTGTGGACGACCCCCATTTGATCAATGTGGCGGTGTCCCGGGCAAAAAATCAGTTTACGCTGGTAACAGGTGATGATGTCTTCAGTGCAGCGAATGGGCCTGTTGCGGCGTTGATTCGCTATATCGAGTATTACGCGAATGAAACGGCACAAGTCCACCGTTCACCCGTTGTGTCGGCTTTCGATTTGCTATACGCCGAGTATGACCAATCCCTGGAAAAGCTAAGGTCTCTTTTAAGAGCGAGCGATTCACAATTCAAGTCGGAACAGATCGTGGCCCAGATACTGCGCGAACGCCTTTCTCGGCCTGTGAATCAGGCGGTGACCTTCCATACACAGATAGCCCTGAATCAGTTGGTGTCACTTGGCAATGAAGCTCTGACCGCAAGAGAACGCGGGTTTATGAAAGGCAGAAGCCGCTGTGATTTTGTGCTCTACTTCAAGGTAGGTAAGAAACCGCTGGCGGTCATTGAGGTAGACGGAGGTGACCACGAAAAACCCCAACAGAAAGAATGGGACGCCCTGAAGAATAGCATCCTCCAAAAAGGGGGCTTGCCTTTGCTTCGTCTGAAAACGGTCGAAAGCCATATTGAAGAAAAGATCGAAAAATTTTTGGTTACAGTGACCGGGGGAGCGCAGCCCGCGTGTTGATGTCACCAGCACTGGTGCTGTGATTTATCTTCCTCGTTTTCCCTTCAGTATTCTCTGGGTAGACTAACGAAGTTTCTCGAAAGGCAAAGGTGCGTCGTCCAGATTTGGTCTGGTATAGGTAGCTATATTCTTTTACTCACGGTGTTTTTTGCCCCAATCAAAAAAACGCCCAGTGCTCCGAGGACAGCGCCATATAGATGGGCTTCCACAAGAATTGGTGAGTCTATGAACTTCGTCATGGTAGAGCTGGCTCCAAGGATCAGTTCCAGGGCCAGCTTGGTTGTAATGATCAAGACGATCAGTAATGAGAGCAATGGCGCATCATGCCGTGAGATGAGTGCGCCGGCGATCAGTAATCCGTGGAGAACGCCAGAAAATCCCGCGTACCACCATACGTCCGGGTGAAGCAGGAACAGGGACAAGGTAAGGCCCAGCGCGATCAGTCCAGTCAGAAAATAACCTGTTCGACCTGCCAGAGAGTCGCCGAAGAGCCACCAGGTGATGGCAAGTGTGCTCAGGTTCAGAAACAGATGCTGTGTGCTCAGGTGGACCCAGTGAGCTGTGAGTAATCGCCAGACTTGCCCGGCCTCAATATCAGTTCGCTGATACATCAACAAATCCGTAGCGTCATTCCCGAGCAGCCAGACCAGAACCAGACTGATTCCAAGGGCTATGGGCAGGCCGAATGTGCGAGCTGGGGCATAGCAAGAGTGAGGGCGGTCAGTCATATCTGTATATGTGGCCAGAGTCAGATGCGATACGCAAGGGCCGCCACATTAGCCGGCGTCAAATTGTCCCAACTTCAGTTACCCGCTCAGGCGTCCTATGAAATTCGCGGGCTTTAATTAACTTTTTGACATATTATCGCCATGATCCTGGAAAAGGGTATCAAGTGTGCGGGGCACAGGCGGCGGATTTATCACTGAGGCCTGATGTCCATATTCAATATAAAGGAAATAGACAATGCGAATTCCCTACCAACTGGCTTCCGCCCTCGTTTTCTCACTGCCTGTTATTGCCATGGCCGATGAGGTCATCATTGACGATCTCATCGTTCAAAGCAGTCTTTGCGCCGGTGTAGACTGTGTTGAGGATGCAGATTTTGGTTTCGATACACTTAAACTCCAATCAGCGAGCCCGCAGATCCTGTTCCAGGACACGAGTAGTTCCGCCAGTTTCCCAACCGAAGACTGGGTTGTGGGCGTTACTGATGGTGGTTCTGCAATACGAAGCTCCTTTTTCATACAGAATCTGACGCAGGGGCTTAATTCTCTGGTGATCTCTGCTGACGGAGATGTCGCGCTGGGTGACGAACGTTGATGACGCGGTTGACGACACTGATGCAGTGACCCTGGCCCAGTTCAACGTGTTCAAAGGCGAGGCTACGGCGTCGGTATCAACCGAAGTCGACGCATTGGATGCCCGCCTTCTGGCGCTGGAATCCCGACTCTCAGGCCTTGTTGATCGTCTTGAAGCCGTTGCGGCCGAAATCGAATAACCATAGCCGCTCAGCAAGGAAATCCAGCAAATGAAACTACTTCAGCATGGCGTTCTGGTCTTAGGCGCTTTGACGGCTTTGATGGCTTTGCCGTCATCAGCGGATCAGGTGAAAACCGATGATTTAATTGTGCAGGGTAACCTCTGCGTGGGCCAGGATTGTGTAAACGGGGAAGACTTTTCCCTCGGCGCATTGAAACTCAAGGAAAACAACACTCGCATCCGATGGCATGACACTTCGGCTACCTCAGGAGCGCTTGTACGCCAGGTACTGGAGAATAGTTACCTTGAAAATAGCGTCGGCCAGTCCTGGGGGATGGATGGTAACCAGTCCAGTAATGGCGGTATCAATGGCTTCTACATTATCCAGAAGAGCCTGGAAAGCTCTTTGGTGTTGAGTGATGGAACGGCCCCGGACTACGATTGTTCTGACCCTTTTGTGAGTCCCAAACCGGTTGTTGGCGCGATACCTGAAGGCCAGCCGGTGGAGAATGAATTTAATTGCCTGGAAAGTGAGCAGTTCTTGCAACTAGACGCTCTGGTCTTTGGCGGTTCGGCGGGCAGCGGCGCTGCAGTTGGAATTGGGGCTGAACTGACAGACGGTGAAGTGAGTCTGGGTAGTGCAAGTCTGCGTCGTCGGTTGGTGCACGTGGCATCTGCTCTTGGTGACTCTGATGTACTCATAAAATCTCAGTTGGACGCAGGGCTTTTTCAGGACCGGCAAGAACGCCTCGATGGGATCGAATCATTGATGGACATGGCTGAACAGGAGATTGCCGTTCTGGAAGAAGCAGTTAAGCCAAAGAGCGGCGGCAGTGGCGCCACTGGCTGGCTGGTTCTTCTTCTGCCGCTGCTTGCCATCGTTGCAAGGCGCCGGGGCAGGAAGTTCTGACGGTCTCAGGTCACGACCTCGATTTTTCCAAGGTGCTTTTTTGGAACCCGTAAAGTTATTCTTTACGGGAGTCTCTAAAAGAGTGGGATCTATGCGGTGGGCACTTTGTATGTATAGAAGTGGTTCGCGGGTAACAGCAAATCTGTTGACGTAGCGATCGATAAAAAAGACGAGCTCGTCAGGGGCCCAGCCAATCAATGTTTCCAACAGTCGCTTTAAAAGCATTAGTTATTTGGACCGCAATCGTCGTTCTGGCGATTGCCAATGGATCACTGCGCGAGTTTTTACTTGTACCCGCACTGGGAACCCAGGCGGCATTCGTGCTGAGTGGTTTGCTGCTTTCGGCTTTGATAGTTGGTGTGGCCTACTTGTCGTTACCTTGGCTGAACCCCAGCCAACCTTTGCAGGTCTGGGGCGTTGGGTTGGCCTGGCTCGGTCTTACGCTCATTTTCGAGTTTTCATTCGGGCTCTGGCAGGGCAAGTCATGGCCGGAGTTGCTTGAGGCCTACACCTTCGAAGGTGGCAATCTCTGGCTTGTCGTCCTCGCGACCACCGTTCTAGCACCGTACATTGCGGCAAAGCTCAGGGGTTGGGCGTAGAGAGCCTTACCATGGAGTTCTACTATAGTGATTAATGTCAGCGACCCAAACTGTTGGCGCCAGATCCCTTCGAGGAGGTCTTTATGCAATCTGAGTTTTCACTGCAAATAGCCCCGTACGTCGAGGCCGAGTTGGCGAGTGCCAAGCGCGCAGGTTCCGCTGGTGATTCACAGCAAGAATTTGCTCATCTGGAGCGGGCGCACGTAATCGGGCAGGAATCAACGTACTGGCACGTTAAGGTTCATGTGTTGATGTTGGGGTGGGCTCTTCGAAACCGCTCAGCCCGGGAGGTGTTCGGTCAGGGTTTTCGGATACTCGGTGCCGCAACGAAAACTGCGTTTGGGATGGTTCCGCAGGGCAATACTGGGGGCACGAATGTCAGCCCTTTCAAAAAAATGCCGATTGAGCCGGAGCTTGCCACTTTGATTCAAAAAGCCAAGACCGGGGTATAAGCATGCGCGTCACACTCTACGCCTAGGGTTGGAGGGGCAATGAGCCGACTTTAGGGTGTCAGACGTTGAGTATCTGGCCTGATTGCGAGCTTGGGCACGGATGCTAGAATGCCCGCCTATTCGCCATCACTGGAGAACAAATGACATGAACACGGCTCCCGCATTCTATCCCATCGGTACGCCAGGCACTCCCTGGGGCGACGTAGAACGCGCCGAGTGGTTGTCGCAACAGACTCGTCAACGTAGCTACGAGTCCGAAGTGTTGAGTGTGATCGAGCGCCTGCGCTCGCGCTTTGACGTGGAAGAATATGGGCGGCTGGATTATGGTCCGGATACTTACCCGCTGATGGCGATCCGCAGCCGCGACTGGCGTGACGATCTTCCGGTCGTGCTGATAACGGGCGGCGTGCATGGCTATGAAACCAGTGGTGTACACGGCGCGCTGCAGTTCGTCGATCAGCATGCGGAGGACTACGCCGGCCGGGTTAACTTGCTGGTTGCGCCCTGTGTCAGCCCTTGGGCATACGAACGTATCCATCGCTGGAACTCGAACGCGGTGGACCCGAACCGCTCGTTCCGCGATGGTAGTGCGGCTGAGGAGTCGGCGGCACTGATGCGATTGGTGGCGCCCGTTCGTGAGCGGGCGCTGATGCATATGGACCTGCATGAAACCACCGATACGGATGAAAGTGAATTTCGCCCCGCGTTGGCGGCACGCGACGGCAAGCCGTTCGAGCCGTGTGATATTCCCGATGGTTTCTATCTGGTCGATGACAGCGAGAACCCGCATTCAGAATTTCAGCAGGCGTTGATTGCGGCGGTGGAGAAGGTCACTCATATCGCTCCGGCTGACGACAATGGGGAAATCCTTGGCTCACCGATGGCAGTCCGGGGTGTCATCCAGTACCCGCTCATGCAGCTGGGCCTGTGTGCCAGTGTCACCAGCGCACCTTACAAGACCACCACTGAGGTGTATCCCGACAGCCCTCGTGCGACCCCCGAGCAATGTAATGCTGCGCAGGTTGCCGCAGTGTGCGCCGGGATCGACTATGCGCTTGCGCATCGCTAATTATCGAACGAAGCGGTTTCAGTTTCGGGCAATGGCTGGCGCTTTGCCCTGCCGGCGATCAGGGAGCCCAGCACAATCAGAACACTGGCGGTGATAACGGCACTGGTGGCTTCGCCATAACCCGCAACGATCAGCAATACCACGGAAATGAGTGGAGCGCCGTATGCCAGGGTGCCAAGCAACTGGATGTTGCCGTGCTTCACGCCATAATCCCAAGTGAAAAAGGCGATACCCACCGGCCCCAGCCCAAGACCCAACACGCCAGTCCATTGAACCCATCCCGTTGGCCACACCGTCGTTTCCCAAACCAGGTGGCACAGTAGGGCCAGAACAGCGGTCACACCACAAAACCAGCCCACGGCATCTGTCGGTACGCTTTTTACCAATCGGGACAAAACAGAGTATGACGACCAGATTAACGCGCAACTGAAAGCAACCAGATAACCGTCGAGATTGCCCAAAGCAAACCCGCTGCTATTGCCTCCAATCAATAACCAGCAGCCCATGAGGGCGAGCACTGCCCCCAAGAGGTGCTGTTTTTGCAAGGACTCGCCGGGTAAAAAGGAAGACATCAGAACGATAAACAACGGCCAGAGATAGGCAAGCAGGCTCACTTCTACCGCCGGGGCCAGCGTCATGGCCTTGAAATACGCAAAGTGGTAACCAAACAGACCACCAACCCCGATGCACCAAGCCAAAAGTGGCTGCCGCAAATACCGGGTTCCACTATGTCCAGCCCGGAACCAGCGAACACACATCAGCAGGAATGCGATGCCAAAGGTCATCGCCATCAGCTGAAATTCCGGAATCTCCCCACCGGAAAGCTTGGTCAACAGCGCAAGCGTTCCCCACAAAAATACAGAGATGGAGCCTACCCACGTCGCCGCCATAATGGTTGCCATGACTTCCCCTCGAAACCAATCAATTCGTAACCTTCAGGAGACGAAGTTTATGATCACTCGAGGGTCGCCAGCTTTCTGATTACGGCAGCATTATTTCGATTTTCGGCGGAAATGACTGGGTGATTGTCCAAAGTGTCGGGAAAAGCGATCGCTGAAAGACGACAGCGAGCTGTAGCCCACAGAGTCAGCAATTCGCTGAATATTGAGGTCCGATTGTTCCAGTAACCGCCAGGACTCCTGCATGCGCAGCTCTGTCAGGTAATGGTGAGGTGTCATGCCAATCTGTTTACGAAATAACTCGTTAAGCTGCCGGATGCTCAGATGGGCGACAGCCGCGAGTTCAGCGACGATAATTTTCTTGTAGAAGTTATCGTCAATGAATTGTTTCGCCGTAGACACCCTCCTATCCAGGTTCAGCTTATCGCCGTGGCGTTCCTGCAAAAGCTGAATTAACAACAGCAACATCTGATGCTCTGTGTGAGATGAGCCTGCCCCGTTTACCAATTGAGAGTGCAGAAACTGGATGTAGTGAAGCAATGCCGAATCCAGCTCAACAAAGAAGGGGAGCCGCTCCAATGCAGGGGCAAGAATCTCTGGTACATCAGCGACCAGAAATCGATTTTCGTCGGATGCAGAATACCCGTGGTCACTTCCGGACGGAATAATAGCGCCCCGGTTCCGCTCAACGGCGCCCTCGGTTTGGTCTACAAACAGCGATAATTTGCCCAGCATGGGCAACACCAGTTGGTGGTGCCCATGGGAATGGTGTTTTCCTTCATCACCATAGCTTCGCAAGTGGAGACTAACGTCGGATGTGGCCATATAGAGAGTATATTCGAATGACGCCGGTGATTTTCCGTTTTCTGGTAATGGTGTTGTTGGTGGTTGGCAGTGTCGGTATGGTCAGCGTATTGTTTTGACGGCACTAATTGGGGGTAAGCCGGTAGCGCCAGCTCTGAGAGTTGGATCTGCCCCGGTTATCAAGGAGATGTGATTTTGCGTTTGCGAGTACTGTCGGATTTGCACGTTGAGTGTTTCAAGGAAGGTCGCGATCTGCCGGATGTGCCCGCAGATGTGGTTATCCTTGCCGGAGACATTCACCGCACAACGGAAGGCCTTGCCTGGGCAGCGGAACGGTTTGCCGGGCAGGAGATTATCTACGTTCCGGGCAATCATGAGTTCTACGGAACAAACATGCCGGATACCCGTGAAGCATTGCGTGTTGAGGCCAAGCGCCTGGGAATCCACCTGCTTGATAACGACACGGTGAACATTGGCGGCGTGTGCTTTCATGGCACCACATTATGGACAGATTTTGACCTGTATAATGGCCAACCCGAGTATGATCCGTCACAGACTGAACGACGTGCGCTCGCGTTTATGCCCGATTTCCGCATTATCGAACAACCAGCGGGCGAGGTGTTCAGTCCTGTAGAGAGTCAGAGGCTGCATGCAGATGCCATGGCCTGGCTTGAGGTGGCGCTAAGCGAACCCTTCCCGGGGCCGCGAGTGGTGATCAGCCACCATGCGCCGTTGCCAGAGTGTATTCCGCCAAAGTATCAGGGGGACTCGCTGTCGCCGGCCTTTGCTTCGGATTTGCGGGCACTGATGGGGAAGATGGATCTGTGGGTTCACGGCCACGTTCACGAGCCTGTTGATCTGCAGATTGCGGGCACTCGGATATTCGCCAACCCGGGGGCCTATCCGAAAGAATATGAGCCACCGCTGTTTGTCGCAGACAGAATTATTGAGGTCTGAGCCATCGCCTACCCAAAACAACTGCTCATGATTTTTGCCGCCGGCTGGGTTTCGATTGCCAGCGCCGATGAAGCTTGTCTGGCGTCAGCCCAGTCGGATCTGGAGCGTCTGTACTGCGAGGTTGTAGAGCGCGGTGGAGGTGCAAGCCTGCCTTCTATGGTGGATTTCAAGCGTAATGATCCAAAGGTGCAGGCGCTGCTGTTGCGTCAGCCTGCCAAACGTCTGAGCTTGGCATTGCCCGAGGTTTCGGCCAGCCCTGAACCGGAATCTGAACCTGAGGCGACCACGCTACCGGGAGAACCCGCGAATGAATCCGGCTCTGAACCTTCGATTGCCCTGGGGTTGGCGGATTGCCAGTTGAGGGGTGAGTTCATCCAGTGCCCGAAAGTGGCCTATGAACTGGTAGACAATCGCACGCTTGCATCACTGGACGACGGCGTGCTGGAACCGGGTAACCGTCTCGGAATAGTGCCTTTCGATGGCGAACGTAGCGATGATGAAGCCGTGCGATCCTATCTTTCGGCCGCTTATGATCGCTACATTCCCAAAATGCTGGCCATTGGTCTTGGTGCAAACACCATGAGCTTCACGGCGTTCCACAACGCCTTTCACACCCTTGAAAGCAGCGGCGTGGATTTTTCCGAGCGTATGGGGCAGACCTACGAGTTGCTCAAACAGGATCGAAAAACGTTGGGCGTGAAAGCCCGCTACCACGATGAGTTGCCGGAAAACCTGTCTCTGTGTGAAGCCATCGATCGCGATGTCATCGTGTGCGACAACGTCGGGACCAACTGGGTCTTTGTTCGGGCGAATTAATAGCCCCTTCGCAGTACCCGTGCTCAGATCGAGAGACACCGGGTATCACGATCTCCAAAGTGGTATTGATTTTTCCACGGGTACACAGCGCTATACGGCGGTGTGTTGGGCTATGTTGTCAGGCGTACATTGGGAGTCTGAAAAAAGCGAGGCGTACAGAATAAGCCTCGCTGCAGAACCTTTTAAACGAGTCGCTTGCCATCCACTAGCTGAGAAACCTTCAGTGGATTACCGTCCTGGAGCGCTTCAGGTAATAGCGCCTGAGGAAGGTTCTGGTAGCAAACCGGGCGCAAGAAGCGATGAATTGCGGCACTGCCAACGGAGGTGGTGCGTGAGTCTGAAGTTGCCGGGAAGGGCCCGCCATGAACCATTGCGTGGCATACCTCAACGCCCGTCGGCCAGCCATTTGCCATCACCCGGCCAGCCTTTTCTTCCAGGGTGGGAAGCAGTAACCTGGCCTGCTCAATGTCACCTTCGTCCATCTGTATGGTGGCGGTTAGCTGCCCTTCCAGCTTCTCTGCAACACGCTTCACTTGTGCTATATCGTCGCATTCAATCACGACGGAGCAGGCGCCAAACACTTCGTCCTGAAGGCTCTGGTCACTGATAAACGCTTCGGCAGAAGTGGTGAACAGGAAGGCCTGGCATTGGTTTGGCGCTTCGCTATTCTCGCCGTTGCCCAGCGAGCGAACATTGTCGTTGTCAGACAGCGCTTTGACGCCCTGTACATACGCATCATGGATGCCTGGCGTTAGCATGGTCTGGGTTGCCACAGCGGAGATGCTTTTGCTGGCTGCTGCCACGAATTCATCGAGTGCCTGGCTGCGTACAGCAATGACCAGGCCCGGGTTGGTGCAGAACTGGCCAGCTCCCATCGCCAGGGAACCGACAAAACCCTCCGCCAGAGCCTGGCTGCGTGATTGCAGAGCTTCGGGTAGTAAAAATACCGGGTTGATACTGCTCATTTCGGCGTAAACAGGAATGGGCTGAGGGCGAGACTGAGCCGTCGCCATCAAAGCCATACCGCCGCGACGAGAACCGGTAAAGCCGATGGCCTTTATCCGCGGGTCTGATACCAGTGCCTGGCCGATCTCGTTGCCGGAACCAAACAGCAGTGAAAACACACCTTCAGGCATCTGACATTGCTTTGCCGCGGCTTGCACTGCGAGGCCTACCAGCTCGGACGTGCCGGGGTGAGCCGAGTGTGCTTTAACGATAACAGGGCAGCCTGCAGCCAGGGCAGACGCGGTGTCACCACCGGCGACGCTGAATGCCAGCGGGAAGTTGCTGGCACCGAACACCACGACAGGGCCCAAGGCGATATGCTGCTGGCGCAGGTCAACTCTGGGTAAGGGTTTGCGTTCTGGCAAAGCCGGATCGATACGAACATCCAACCATTCACCTTCACGCACCACGGATGCGAACAGGCGTAACTGGCCACAGGTCCGGCCCCGTTCACCTTCTAAACGTGCGCGAGGCAGGCCCGATTCGAGCATTCCGCGTTCAATCAGTTCATCGCCGATTGCTTCTATCTGGTCTGCGATGGTGTCCAGAAATGCCGCACGTTGTTGCGGTGATGATGTTCGGAACTCGACGCTTGCCGATTCGGCTAGCTCGCATGCACGATCGACCTCAGCCGAGCCACCACTTGCATAAAACGGGTCGAGGCGCTCGCCAGTGGCAGGGTTGATCGCCTGGATGGGCGCGCCTGTTGCGAAAAAAGCATCTTGGCCGATGAGTTGCTGACCTTCAGGTTGCATAATTTGCTCCTACGTTGCACATAACAGAAAAAGGATTGGATCCTGACGTATTGACTCTAAGCCTTACCCGGCGACTCAGAGTCGCCGGGTAAGGCCGGTTTAATAACTTCTTCAAGCACTTTGAGCAGCACCACCTGGGTTTTTGAGCGGTTTTTTGATCGCAAGAAAGTAAACAAAAACCAACGTGAGGACGACGAAGAACAAGCTGTCCAGGCTGGTAAAGAATGTCATCGGGTTGCCATTGGAAAGGGCTAGTGAGCGGCGCAAAAACTCTTCCAGGTTGGGGCCGAGAATAAATCCAAGCAGCATTGTGATGACTGGAAAATCATGCTTTCTCATGTAGTACGCCAGTACACCCAACACTAACGCCATCATCATCTGGAAGGTTGAATACGTGGCAACGTAACTGCCTACCACGGCAAGAAGGGCGATAGAGCCATAGAGTACGTCCTTGCGGATCGCGACAATCTTGATGAAATAGGGGCCCAGCAAGAACAGCGTTAACGGAATCAGTACCACAGCACTGAACAGGAGAGATGCAAGCACTGGCGCAATCAAATCAGCCTGTCCTGCCATCAACTGAGGGCCGGGCTGAATGCCGTTAATCACGAGTACCCCGAGCATTATTGCGGTAATCGGATCACCAGGGATACCGAACGTCAGCATCGGCACCAAGGCACCACCGCAAACGGCATTGTTGGCGCTTTCGGACGCTGCAATCCCCTTTGGATTGCCTTTGCCGTAGCTTTCAGGGTTTGGGGAGGTGCGCACCGTTTCAACATAGGCCAGAAAGCTGCCCATCGATCCACCAGCTCCTGGCAGTGTTCCGACAAAGTAGCCGATCAGCGACGACTTGACGTAACAGACAATGCCAATTTTACGAATGGACGCCAATGGAGGGATAAAATCGCGACGTCTGATTTTAACCTTGCTCATTGCTTCTGTGGTTTGGCGAGACTCTTTTGCCGCTCCGACCTGAATCAGTATTTCACTGATAGCAAAGGTGCCAATAATCACTGGCATCAGGTCGATCCCTGCTGTGAGGTTGCTGAACCCGAAGGTAAAGCGGGTGACGGGCTCCATTGCATCCAGGCCTATGGTTGCCAGCATTAAACCGATGCATGCAGCCATGGCAGCCTTAATCACTTTGCCCCGTTGCGCGATGACGATAACGATCACGGCAAACGCCAACAATGAAAACTTACCCGTGGTCTGTACCAGCAACGATGCCTCTGCAATGAATGGCGCGAGACCAATCAGTAGCATGGCGCCTAAAGCCCCTCCTGCCATCGAGCCAATGGCCGCGTGCCCCAGTGCCAAGGCTCCTTTTCCCTGTTGTTGCATTGGGTAGCCATCCAGGGCTGTCATCATTGATGAGGGTGCCCCGGGGATATTAATGGTGGTAGCTGTGATGCTGCCGCCACACATACCCGCCATATAAATACTGGCGCAGGCCATCAACGCGATGGTGACATCCAGGCTGTATGTCAGAGGTAATAACAACGCCAGTGCCAAGGTTGCGGTCAACCCTGGAATGGCGGAAAAAATAGTACCGATTATAAAACCTGCTATTACGTAGGCCAGTACCACAGGGTCGAGCAGCTTCGTGAAACTGCTGGCTACAAGTATAATGAATTCCATAAGTTAACCCCTCAAGGTCGGGAGTCTAACTCCGAAAAGTAGTTCGAATATGAGATACCCAAGCGCGACTATCACTATTGAAATGACTGCTTTTTGAACAAGTTTTTCTTTTGTGGAAAACATCAACATCATTGAAAAAACAAAAAGCACGGAAGGGATGAAATATCCGATAGTTGAAAAGGCAGTAATGTAAATAAGGGTCAGAAAAACAATGATTGGAGCAGCATATGGACTGCTTTCATCACCTGCATCCGACGCTCTTCTTTTCTCTAGAATCCATTCTTTAAAGAGGAGTATTCCACTGAACAGCACTGCAAATGACCCTATGATCAAAGGAAAAAAGGATGGCTGAAGGCCTCCGTCTACCATTGGGCTTCCGAGGTTAATGGCGGTGACGAGATAGGCGACAGAAACGATAAATATTAAAAACTGAAAGATAATTTTTTTATAAAAATAAAACATATCAAGCACCTCTGGGTATCAGCCCCCTGTCAGCGTTGCAGGGGGCGTGCGCCGCATCGTTACAGATCAAGTTCGTCCATAACTTTGAACGTTTCAGATTGCAGGGTATTGATCCAGTCCTGCACATCATTGGCGCCTAACCAGTTTGGCGTTACACCTACACCCGATACCCAGGTTTGAAACTCTTCGCTCTCAAAAGCATCCTTGAACGACGTTTCAAGCGAAGCGATCACTTCTTCCGGCGTATTCTTCGGAGCGGCCAGCAAGATGAAGCTTCCAGTCTCCAAGTCATAGCCCAGAGTGTTAATGGGCGGAACACTTGGAAACGATGGGTTCTGTATCGATGACAGCTCTACCACCCCTTTCACATCGCCTGATTCTATGACTCCGCTAAAGTCCCCCAGGCTTGAAATTGCTGCATCCAGTTCACCGGACAGCAGAGCTTCGGCCTCGGCGCTTGAAGATCCAGGGTAGGTGATAACGTTAAACTTGACCCCAGCCTGTTTCTCGAGGCGACGGACGGCAAGAAAAGGCCCTGACCCTCTGGGCGCGACGCCCACGCGAACGGTATTGGGTTTTGCTTTGGCTGCGTCAATCAGTTGCTTGAAATCGGTAAAGCCAGACTTTTCCGACACCACTATAGCGTCGGCTTCGCTTGTGATTCGAGCAATCGGAGTCATGTTGTCAAGCGAATAGCCTGGAACCATTTTGCCGCGCGGAAGGGTGATCACGCTGTCGTAGGTCAGCACACCGATGGTGTGACCGTCAGGGCGAGCACGGGTCATTTGCATCAAACCGGAAGCGGTCACGGCACCGGCGATGTTTTCTATGTAAATTGAAACCGGCATTTGCTGCTCGGCAATACTGCCGAGCTTTCGTGATATGGCGTCGGCGCCGCCGCCGGCAGGCCAGGGCACGATGAGACGAATATCGCGGGAAGGATAGTCAGCCGCCGCTGCGGTTGAGGCGAGCAGGCAAGCGCCGATGACGCAAACAAGTTGGTTTTTCAATCTTTTTAAGATCATGGCTATGTCTCTTTTTGTTTGATTGTTATTTATAGGCACTCAATTCTTACGACAATCTATTCAGGGCGAAGCGCGAATATCATTGTGATTATTGCGTTCACCTCACGGGTCTGGTGACCACTATGCCTTTTGGTTGTTGTACTCCTCCAGAGTTTCTGCGTTAGGAGGGTACAGCCCAATGACTTTGCTTCCCGCCCGAACTTTATCCAGCACAAAATCTTCGAAGAGCTCCATTGCAAGTGCTTCTTCGGAAACCTCCTGTGCAATTTCCAGAGGGATAACGATGATGCCGTCACCATCGCCGACTAACACATCGCCTGGATTAACCATCACACCGCCGCAACCGATCGGTACTTGTATGTCTACTGCGTGGTGTTTGGTCAGATTGGTTGGGGCGCTTGGTTTGGCGCAAAAAATCGGCATGTTCATTTCAGATGCGTCGTTGAAATCTCTGATGCCCGCATCGGAAACAAAACCTGCACACTTGCGAACTTCCAATCGAGTAAGAAGGATGCTCCCGGCAGAAGCAGCTGTTGCGTCCTGTCGACAATCTGAAACCAGCACCATGCCTTCCGGGACGGTTTCAACGGCCAAGCGCTGAGGGTGCTCAGGGCTTTTGAATGCCGCAACGGTGTCAACGTCTTCACGAGCCGGGATGTAGCGCAGGGTGAATGCCTGGCCGACCATCTTTAGTTTTTGGTTGTTGATGAGGCTGACACCCTGGATGTAGGTGTTGCGTAAACCTCTTTTGAACAGCGCTGTGTGCAGAGTTGCTGTCGACACGCGACGAAGATCGTCAATAACTTTCTGACTTATCTGCATATTTTTAGTGTTTGTTGTCATGCATATCTACCTTGACTGAATGGAACACACCCTGACTGTACGTTATGGAATTTTACAAATCAAACAACTTTTTACAACTTAGTTGTTTTTGTAATATTCTATTAGGCAGTGGTCGATAGAAGGGCGTTTCGGGAAAGCTGTTTGCAGGAAATTGTCTTGCGGAAAAATGTTTTAAAATGATAATGTTCGGCGATGTTTGCGCTATTTTATCGATAATAAAGGCACTGTGAACGAAGATTTTACGGTCCCTGTGTAAATGAATTGTTAGCTATATTGGTCACCAGAGCTGTTAAAAGTTGTCTCTTGTGGCATTTTTTATCCTGTTTTGGTTGTATAACTATGCAGATGCACAAACAAGAAATCAGTCGGTCGCTCTCGTCGGTGGCTTACCAGAAAATTCTGGTGGCAATTATTAGTGGCGAGTATCCGGCGAACGAGAAGCTTCCCAGTGAAGCTAAACTTTGTGAAAAGTACAGCGTTTCTCGGCCCGTGCTGAGGGAGGCGTTAACTCGACTCAAAGAAGACAACCTGATTGTGTCACGGCGGGGGTCAGGTAGTTTCGTCATTAAACGCCCGGATGATGCAGTCCTTTCATTTTCCAAGATTTCCAGTATTTCCGGTATTCAGCGGTGTTTTGAGTTTCGCACGAATCTCGAAGGCAGTGCGGCGGGTCTCGCTGCTGTGCGGCGTACGGCCGATCAACTTAATCGCATCGTTGTCGCCGCAGAAAAAATTGATGAGGCAAACCGACTTCATGCAATTGCCAGCGAAGAAGACTTTGAGTTTCATCTCGCCATTGCCGAGGCTTCTAATAACCAGTATTACTCGACGGTGATGAGATCGTTACGGGAGAATATTAAAGAGGGGATGAACATCACTCGGACGCTATCACTGCAATCCACTGATCTTAATCGCATGACCCTGGTTCAGGATGAGCATAAGACGATTCTGAAATATATCATCAATGGCGATGCCGAGAACGCGGAACTAGCGATGAAGAAACACCTGAACAGTGCCAGGATCAGGATGTTTGAGGGAACCGATGACTAACCTGTTTTATGTCTTGTTTGCACGTCGAACTGGGCCCTGCATCCGGTAGCGCCGCTCTGGCCGGCCAATACTGCCATAGCTGACCTCGGCCGCCAGAGTGCCGGTGCCAGTCATGTACTCCAGATAGCGCCTGGCGGTGGTGCGCGATGCACCCATGGCGCTGCCCACGTCTTCTGCACTCCAGGGCTTGCCGTCGGCAATCAATTCGCGAATCTTGTCCAACGTAATAACATCAATGCCCTTTGGCAGCCGGTGATGGCTGTCGTTGCCCGTGTCGCCGGCGTTGCGCGGGAGCAGGGCGTCTACTTCGTCCTGGCCCAGATGTTTTAATGCCGACAAACGCGCATGGTGATCACTATAGCGGTTAATGGCTTCTTCCAGACGTTCGAACACCAGTGGTTTCAGAATGTAATCAAACACCCCGCCACGCAGGGCGGTGCGCAGTGTGTCCACTTCTTTGGCGGCGGTAATCAGAATCACGTCGCTGCTGTTGTTGCCAGCACGCAGCTCGCGCAATAAATCCAGGCCGCTGCCGTCGGGAAAGTACACATCCAGCAGTATCAGGTCGGGCTGCAGCACCTCGGCCTGTTCCCGTGCGTCGGCCAGGGTGTGTGCGATGCCGCACAATTCCACTTGACCCAGGCGCTGGACAAAGCGGCGCTGGATTTCCGCAATCTGGCGGTCGTCTTCGGCGATCAGCAGTCGGATAGGGGTCAAGGCTGGCTCCTGCCGGTGAGTGTTTTCGGTAAGTATAATGTGAAGCGGCTGCCGCCCGCATCGCCCAGGTTTTCCACGGTAATTGAGCCGCCCCAGGTGTCCAGAAACTGGCGCACGAGATGCAGGCCAAAGCCATGCTCATTTCCGGGCTTGCTGGTCACGCCTTTTTCAAAAATCCGGTCTTGCACCTCGGGGGCGATGCCGGGCCCCTGATCTTCTACTTCGAAAATAAGTTCCTGTCCCAGATCGGTCATCGACAGTTGAACCCGGCCGTTCGCGCCGGTGTGGCGGCGGGTGGCCTCCAGAGCGTTATCAATCAGGTTGCCCAGCACACTCACGAGCTGTTCACGGGGCAGGTTATCAGGCAGGTCGGCCATTTGGCTGCCTGGGTCTATTTCAAGTTGCAGACCCATTTCCCGGGCGCGATTGTGTTTGCCCAGCAAGCAGCCGGCAATAATAGGGTCTGGCACGGCTTCCAGTAGCAGGTGAATCAGCGTCTGGTGGCTGCTGACTTCACTACCGATTAGCTTCAACGCATCGTTATAGGCGCCCAGCTGAATCAGCCCGGCAATGGTATGCAGTTTGTTGGAGTACTCGTGGGTCTGGCTACGCAGGGTGTCGGCGTATTGCTGAATGCGGGTGAGTTGCTGGCTCACTTGATCCAGCTCGTTGCGCAGGCGGAAACTGGCGACCACGCCGATAATGTCATCGCCTTGACGCATGGGCAGCCGGTTGACCACCATCTGCCGGTTGCGTAGCCATACCTCACGATCGAAATCCGGTATGCCGCTGCTCATCACCGACATCAAATCGCTTTCCGGGAGCACCTCCAGAATGGGGCGCCCGGCCACCGGGGTGTCGGTGTTCAGGCCTAGCGTGGTCAGAGCCGCTCGGTTCACGGTGGTTATAATTCCGTCGCGGTTGATCGCAATAATGCCTTCGCGCACCGATTGCAGTGTGGCGTCGCGTTCCTGAAACAGGCTGGCAATTTCTTCCGGTTCCAGGCCGAAAATAGCACGCTTGAAACGGCTGGCGATGACCACTGCCGCCAGAATGCTAACCAGCAAGGCCACGCCCAGAACTCCGTACAGCACAAAATTATAGCGCTGCACCGTTGCTTCCACCTGGCGCAGGCTATAGCCCACCGACACAATGCCGATAATGTTGCCGCTGTCAGGCTCAAACACGGGCGCTTTACCGCGCATGGACTCGCCCAGATTGCCCAGTGCACGTGCCACATAACCTTCACCCTCCACGAGTGCACGGTGGCCGTAATCGCCATCGTCGTCTGCCATGGAATAGCCAATGCGATCCGACGAAGGGTGGGCCAGGCGGATAGCGTCGTGATCGCCAATCACGATAAACAGGGCTTCGTTGGTGGTGGCCATTTTGCGGGTAAGGGCGTTGAGAGCGTCAATGTCCCGTTCCTGTATACCCTGGATAACGGCGGGGCTGGCGGCAACGGTTTTGGCAACCATCAGCGCGCGCTGCCCAATTTCGTTGTACAGGGATTCGCTAAGGTAATAGCCGGCAAATACGCCGATAAACGCCGCTTGCAGTGCGCTCACCAGGCCCAGGGTGAGAATCATGCGGGTTTTGAGCTTTGTGCGTCGTTTTACAGGCATAGGTTTTAATCAAAGTTGTCCATTGGTGGGGTGGGTAAAGGGTAAGCCACCGTCGTCGAGTTTGCCCGTGAACTTTATGCACAAAATGCGCAGTAGTTTTTTTAAATGCGTTACGCCCGCAAGCTTCAGCAACTACGCATTGCCTTTTACTCTGTTTGCTGAAACAACAAAGAGGCAATGTATATGTTTATCAAAACAACAATAGCATTTGCGGCTGCGGCCACCTTCAGTATGTCTGCCATGGCATGGCAGCCCAGCGGTAAAGTTGAGTGCCTGGCACCGGCCGATCCGGGCGGCGGCTGGGACTTTACCTGCCGCAGTGTGGGCAACGTTATGCAGCAGCTTGACCTGGTAGAAGGGTCAGTACAAACCGTGAATATGGCCGGTGCGGGCGGTGGCGTGGCCTACGCGCACACCGTCAGCAAGCGTAAAAACGACGACAAGCTGATCGTCGCGGCGTCGACCGCCACCACCACCCGGTTGGCGCAAAAGCAGTTTCCCGGTATGGATGCGTCCATGGTGAAGTGGATCGGCGCGCTGGGCGCAGACTACGGCATCATCGCTGTCGGTAAAGATTCGAAGTATAAAGACCTGAACCAGTTAATGGATGCTGTAAAAGAGAACCCGCGCGGGGTCAAATTCGCTGGCGGCAGTGCCCGTGGCGGCTGGGATCACCTGAAAGTGCTTATTGCGGCAAAGGCTGCGGGCGCTGACAAACTGCCGTCCATTCCTTACCTGTCTTACAACAACGGCGGCGAAGCCATGACCCAGGTTGTGGGCGGCCAGGTGGATGCCTTCACCGGTGACGTATCGGAAGCCACCGGCTTTATGGAATCCGGTGATTTGCGCGTGCTGGCGGTGCTGTCAGAGGAGCGCCTGCCGGGTAAGTTCGGCAACATTCCTACCGCTCGCGAGCAGGGTATTGATGCGCTTGGCCCGAACTGGCGCGGATTTTATATGCCGAAAGATACTTCGGAAGAGGCGCAGCAGTATTGGGTTGAGTCGATCGACACTTTATACGCCAGCGAAGAGTGGAAAGCGGTGATGAAAAGTAACGGTCTGATTCCGTTTCACCCCAAAGCCGCTGAGTTTGAAAGTTTTGTGACTAATCAGGTTCAGGAAATTGAAGATCTGTCCCGGGAAATAGGTCTGCTGAAATGACCGGCATGGGCGATCGTATTCTGGGTTTGTTCCTGCTGGTGTTGGCGGTTGCCTATGGCTGGGTAGCGCAACAATGGCCCGAACCCTTCGGCGGTGCCGAGGGCGTGGGGCCGGAAACTTTTCCCACCATGCTGGCGATCGTGCTTGTGGTGGGCAGCCTGTATCTGATGATCAAGCCAGATGCCGATGCCAAGTGGCCGGTAGGCAGGTCAGCCCTGGAGCTGGTGATTTCAATCATTGTTCTGGTGGTTTATGCGCTGCTGCTGGAGCCGCTGGGCTTTATCATCTCCACCACCCTGGCCGTTGGCGCCTTGAGCTGGCGCATGGGCGCGCCGGTCGTAGGGTCGTTTGTAACCGGCCTGATCAGCGCCGTTGTGGTGTTCGGGTTGTTTAACTATGGGCTGTCGTTAAGCCTGCCCAATGGCTTGCTGGGAGGCTTTTGACCATGGAAACCATTGGCTTTCTGATGGAAGGGTTTGCGGTCGCGTTGACGCCGTACAACCTGATGTTCGCATTGTTCGGTGCCTTTGTGGGCACTTTGATTGGCTGCCTGCCTGGCCTGGGCCCGGCGAATGGTGTTGCCATTCTGATTCCGCTGGCCTTCACCCTGGGGCTGCCGCCTGAAACCGCGATGATTCTGCTCACATCGGTGTACGCCGGCGCCATGTACGGCGGTCGGATTTCGTCGATTCTGCTGAATATTCCGGGCGACGAGCCGGCCATGATGACTTGCCTCGACGGCTATCCCATGGCGCAAAAAGGCCGTGCTGCAGATGCTTTGGCGATATCGGCGATTGCGTCCTTTGCGGGGAGTCTGATCGGTACCATCGGTCTGATTATGCTGGCGCCTGTGCTGGCGCGCTTTGCGCTAACTTTCGGGCCGGCGGAGTACTTCGCACTGTTCTTGCTGGCGTTCGCGACACTGGGCGGTATAACCGGCAAAAACCCGATGAAAACGGTGATTGCGGCAACGCTGGGAATCATGATCTCTACCGTGGGTATCGACATATCCACCGGTACCCAACGTTACACCGGCGGTGTGCTGGAGCTGTATGAGGGTATCGATTTCATTCTGGCGATTGTTGGTCTGTTTGCCATATCCGAGCTGTTGTTTTTTGTAGAAGCACGAATGGGCAAAGGCCGCAGCAAAGTGGAAGTGGGCAAGCTGACGCTGACCTTTAAAGAGGTTGTGTCAACACTTCCTACCCAGCTTCGTGGAGGCTTACTGGGCTTTATTGCCGGTGTGTTGCCAGGTGCCGGGGCGTCTCTGGGCAGCTTTATCAGTTACACCCTGGAAAAATCAGTGTTGGGGAAAAAAGGCCGCTTTGGTGAAGGTGACATTCGTGGCGTAGTGGCGCCGGAGGCGGGCAACAACGGTGCGGCGTCTGGCGCTTTGGTGCCTATGTTGACTCTGGGTGTGCCGGGCAGTGGTACCACAGCGGTATTGCTGGCCATGTTGATTTCCCTGAACATCACGCCGGGGCCGCTGATGTTCACCCAGAACGCCGACATTGTGTGGGGCGTGATCGCTGCATTGTTGATCGGTAACGTATTGCTGCTGGTGCTGAACATTCCGATGATCGGAGTGTTTGTGCGGCTGTTATCCGTGCCGCCAATGTACCTGCTGCCGATTGTGACCATGGTGGCGTTTGTGGGTATTTACTCCATAAGCCACAGCACCTTTGATCTATACTTCATGATTGTGTTCGGGGTTGGCGGGTTCATTCTGCGCAAGCTGGATATTCCCATGGTGCCCATCATTCTGGGCCTGCTGTTGGGGCCAGAAATGGAGAAGAATCTTGGTCACGCGCTGATCCTCTCTGATGGCGACTGGACAACACTCTGGTCAAGCCCTTTGGCCATAGGTTTGTGGCTGGTAGCCGGGCTGGGCCTGGTGTTGCCGACCTTGTTCGGGCCTTTGCTGCGCCGGCGCATGCGCAACGCCATCAAGGAGGGGCCGGTGAGCGATTAAGTCTCAACTAAGCCGCTTTGGCGGAGATATAGAGACTATGCACCGGGCTTTGCCCGGTGTTTTTTATGGAAAACCGTTAAACTTGAACGAATCTTCCCGCTGCTCAGGACGTTATGTCAGATCTTTCACTAATTCAGTATGCCCTGATCGCACTCATTTTCATCTGGAGTGGTTTTGTGCGCTCCGGGCTGGGCTTTGGCGGCGCGGTGCTGTCGCTGCCATTTCTACTGCTGGTGAAAGACGACCCGCTGGTATTTCTGCCCATCATCGCGGTTCACTTACTGGTGTTCTCATCGCTGACCATCTGGACGAACAATCGCCGCAGTCACAAGAAAAAAGCCGGTAAAAGTGGCCAGAAACTAACCGGGTTCGGGCCTGATGTCGCCGCAGATGCGCCGGAAGGCACGGTTGACTGGCCCTACCTGTGGCGAATGCTGCGCATCATGCTGGTGCCCAAGCTGATTGGCGTGTTTGGCTTGTTTACGCTGCCACCAAATGTGCTGAGTGCAATTATTTTTGTGATTGTTGCGATTTACTCGGTGTCCTACATCATTAATCGGCCGTTCCGCAGCAGTAGTAAAACAGTGGATGTGGCCCTGTTGATGGCCGGTGGATACATCAGCGGCACCTCGCTGATAGGCGCACCGCTGATTATTGCCGTTGCGGCACAGCATGTGGCGCGGGAGAAACTGCGCGATACGCTGTTCGGCCTTTGGTTCATTCTGGTACTGATCAAGCTGGCGGCGTTCATCTGGGTCGGGCTCGACCTGCAGCTGATTCATCACCTGTGGTTGCTGCCCTGTGCAGCCATAGGGCATGTGATCGGGCTGCGTTTTCACGAGCGCATTCTTGAGGCGGAGACACCGGTGTTCTTCCGCATGTTGGGAGTGGTGCTTTTGGTGGTCAGCAGTGTAGGTATGGTGAGCGTGTTGCTTTAACAGCGTCACGCTCTCGCGTTCATGCCCGATTGTCGCATTATCGAACACCTCTTGAGCGAGGTGTTCAGTCTTTAGAGAGTCAGTGGGTTGCAGGCAGTTCCGTTGTTGGCCCGAACACTTCGTAGTGCAACTGATCGTCGGTGAATCCGATGCTGTTAAGTATGCCCTTGAGGGCCGCCATAAAGGGCATAGGGCCGCAGAAGTAAACGTGGGCAGTTTTGTCGGTCAGCCATGTATCGAGAATGTCAGCTGATAAGTATCCAACCCAGTCCGCACCTTCGCCAAACTCAAATGCAAGCCGAAGATCCAGCCCGGTTGATGCTTTCTGCTCTGCCAGTTCCGTGCGAAAGATCTGATGCTCAGCACTGCGGCAACAGTTAATAAACTGTATGTTGTCGCCCGGGATTCCGGATGCCAGCGCTTCTTGCAGCATACTGTACAGCGGCGTGATGCCAACGCCGCCGGAAATAAACACGTGCTTCGGGGCGGTTTTATTCAGCCGGAACTGTCCATTGGGCGCACTCAGTTCAACCGTGTCACCAGCCGAACATTGATGGAGTTGCCTGGATGCTGCTCCGTGAGCTTCGGCTTTAACCGAGATCCGGTAGCAATCCTCCGCGCCCCAGGACGATAGTGAGTACTGACGGATCTCATCATAGCTGTCACCGGTTCCGGTCAGTTTGATGCCAAGATACTGACCGCCGGAGTACCCGCAGATAGCGCCACCATCGGTTGGTTTGAGGTAAAACGATTTAACTTCCGGTGTTTCCTCCACAATCCGCTCAATGGTGAAGGGACGAAATCCGCGCCAGCCACCTGGTTGGGTTTCTTTTTCGCTATACATATTTTCTTCAGTATCGGTAAAAATCTGTGCCAGCACATCGTACGCTTCTCCCCATGCGGTGAGTGCTTCGTGATTGTCTGGCAACTGCAACACATCCTGAATAGCCGCGATCAGATTTTCCCCTACAATCGGATAGTGCCTGGGTTCAATGCCAATGCTGGCATGCTTGCTGGCGATTCGCTGTACTGCGGGAACCAATACTTCAATCTGGTCAATGTTATTGGCGTAGGCGAAAACGGCATTAGCCAGAGCGGATGATTGGCCGCCGCCATCGCTGCGTTGATTGGCCATGTTGAATATGTGCTGCAGGTCGGGGTTGTTGGCAAACAGCTTTTTATAAAACTCTTGAGTAATGGCCTGGCCATTTTCAGCCAATAGGGGCACGGTCGACTTGACGGTAGCAATGGTATGTTCCGAGAGCATGCAGTTGCCTTTTAATATTCATTTTAAATGAATGTTAAATGCTATAGGGTGGCAAGAGTCGCCGTCAAGGTGGGTTGCTTGATAAAGGTCAATCCATTGGGTAGCGTCAACCTGGAGGCCATTTCAACTGGCCGCCGTTTGTGGATTTCCCCTACCGGTAACGGAGGCACGTATGAAGTACATCTTCGAAGTACATATCAGGGAAGGCTATACCGCCGAGGATTACGCCGATGCCTGGGTGCGTGCAAGTGAGTTGATTCAGCGTGCGCCGGGCGCGCTGGGAACGGAATTACACCGCAAGATCGGTGATCCGGATACGCTTATCGCCATTGCCCACTGGGACAGCAAAGCCAGTCGGGATGCGATGGAGGCTCATCACAATCCCGATGTGGCTGAGATTATTCGCAGTGCGGCGCCTTTTTGTGAAATCCGGCCCCTTGGAGAGTTTGAAGAGCCGGAATGGGTGGTGCAACCGTCGTAGATGAGATAAAACGGCCATGTTCAATCAAGCAACCGTGTCGACCGGCCGGCCCAGATCCTGAAGAACGGTTTCAATGACCAGTGGGCTCCACAGCAGCCGGTGATGCCCCAGGCCACGCGTGCGCAGTACCTGGGCAGCTTGCCAGTTGGTAGAGATTCGTTCGCTTTCATTTGGCGCAATCGAAGTATCGTCGTCGTCAATAACGATCATGCCACGCTGGGTCAGTGACCGGGATAGCGCTTCCAGATCCAGCTTATCCCAAACCGAATTCCCGAAACGCTCTTCCATTAGCCGAAGATGAACGTCGAGAACGTCCTGACTTAACCCCCATTGCCGCCCCAGATTGTCCATCACGGCCATTAAACTGAGCGGGGGCGCCAACATGACCAGATGCTGGGCATGAAGTCCGTCCTTAATTGCTCTCGCAGCCGCTATGCAGCCCATGGAATGCGCCAATATTCCGTGAACCTGGCCAACATGGTCAGCCACTTTCGCTGTGACCTCGGCTATCTCAAACAGGTCGGTACTGCTGCCCTGGGCGCGCCCATGGGCTGTTGCGTCGAACAGCACCACGCGATAGCCGGCTTCTACCAACGGATTCACCCAGGCACCAAACTGGATGCCTGCGCCGGCCCAGCCATGAACGCCCAGAATGACAGGCCCCTTGCCCCAGGAATACACCGGAATACTGTGGGCACCCTGTTGAAGCCGGGTATAGCTGTCTGCAGTGTCCAGCAGGTGTTCGTAGCGAATAGGCAATGGCAGGCGCGACGGCCGGAATGCCATGCGATTTACCAGTTGACCTGCTTTCTGCGGTGCCACGCGAGCGTAAAGCTGCAAAGCCAAGCGGGTGGCTGAAAGACCGGCACGGCGAGCTGCAGGCTGTTGAGTGGTCGGGGGTTGGGTGTTCAGTGGTGAGTTCATAGTGAAAGTCCTTCTTCCAGCTGTGGTTGATTACAGCATCAGATTAGGACTTGCGGGCGCTCAGCAGGAGTGTCATATTTGACATATAAAATGCGAAATGGGCCAATTATATGTTCAACGTTGCGATCGTTGCCTTACCTAACTGCCACGCCTCTGGTGTGCACGGAATAATGGATTTTTTTACGGTAGCCAATTACTGCGGCAACAAACCGGGAAAGGGCGGTAATCGGCTTTTCGACTGCCAGATCATTACCGTGGATGACGAGCCGGTGCGCGGCTACAGTGGTGCCGTGGTCACACCGACGATTCGGCGCGGAGGCTTTCAGGCGGATTTGATTGTTGTGGGGTCCTCGGTGGAGGCGGCCGTTGGTGCAGATCGGCTGGATCAAACCCTGGCCCCGGCGATCCCGCTGCATGGCTGGCTCAGAGAGGCCGTGGCAAAGGGCACGGTGATAGCGAGTGTGTGCACCGGCAGTTTTGTGCTGGCGGAAGCCGGCTTGCTTGACGATCAGGTAGCCACCACCCACTGGCGGGCCGCCCCTCTTTTCCGCAGCCGTTACCCGCATATCCGTATGGATGCGGACCAATTGCTGGTAGATAACGGCCAGATCATCTGTGCCGGCGGGGCTTCGGCGTTTGTGGATCTGTGTGTTCATCTGGTGGAAAGGTTTGCCTCGCCTTCGGTCGCTCTTGCCTGCAGCAAAATGCTGGTGCTGGACGGTCGCCGAATGGAACAGACACCCTATATGGCGTTTTACAGCCAGAAGGCTCATCAGGATGATGCCATTCGCAAGGCACAAACCTGGCTTGAAGGGCATTATGCGGACCCCGTGACCATCGATGAGGTCGCTGCCATTGCGGGTCTTGGCGCCCGTACTTTCAAGCGCCGCTTTAAGGAAGCCACTGGAGAAACACCCATTGGTTATCTGCAACACCTGCGGGTCGAAGGTGCTAAACACTTGCTGGAATCCAGCCGTGAGCAAACCGCGCGTATTATCTGGAGTGTGGGGTATGAAGACGCCAGCTCGTTCCGACGTCTTTTCAAAAGGATGGCGGGCTGCACCATGGAGCAGTATCGCAAGCGCTTCAGTTATGTATCGCTGTCTGCAGCTTAGTTGCTCACCTGTGCGTTGCGGTGTTCTACCCCTTCCGCCCCATTCTCTCCAAAGCCATCAGCGTATCCGTGTAGCTCACGAACCGATTCAGATACGCCGGTGACAACTTCTGCATTTCAGCCATTGCCCGGCTCACCAACCGGTGGGCGTTTATGGGGCCGGCGTCTTTAGGTGCGTGTTCGATGGCGTGGCGAATACGATCCTGCAGAACTTGCTCGCCACGGCCGGCTTTTACCCTGGCCATGGCTTTCAGTGGCTGGAGCGTTCCGGCTGTTGCAGCATGTTGCGTAGAGGCTGAGCCTTCCTCGGGCGTTCCGAAAACCAGCTGTTCCAGTGTTGATCGGGGATCTATTGCCGGCGCATCTAGTGTCTGATTCAGTCTGTCCATTAGATCTGAAAGCAGAGAGGGGGCGCGTGCTTCAATGGTTTGCGAGGGCGGGGCTGATGATACAAATTTTGCCTGATAATCGGCGACAGCCTGCTCCAACTTCTGCCAATATCGGGTGTGCTGCAGGCCTTTCGCACGAAGGCGCAGAGCCAGAGCTTCCAGATAGCGGAAGCGAACCGGGTCTGCCTTGTCCGCACCGGAGTTTCGGAGTTCTTCCAGTTGCGGGTGCAGGGGGGCAGTCTCAACCGTTGTGGTCATCAGTTCTCGGCCCCGGCGTTTGCAGGCGTTTCGGGAACCAGGGGCACGGTACTGATCTCCACGCGCCGGTTCCGGGCCCGGGATTCGCCATCAATATTCGGTACCGCCGGGTGGTGCGGGCCAAACGCGGCCGCGAATACCCGGTCGTTGGGCAGGCCAAGTTCCATTAACGTTCGAGTGACCGTCAGCGCTCGTTGCGCCGACAGCCCCCAGTTGTCCTGGTATCGGTTGCCGCTGTGCATGGGCAGGTCATCGGTAAAGCCGCTGATCATCAGGAGTTCTTCGTGCTGAGCCAGATAGGTTTGCAGCGGCGTGACGAGGGCTTCCAGCACTTCCACACCGTCTGCTTGCAGCTGGTCCGAGTTCAACTCAAACAGCACGTTGCCACTGATGCCGATGCGGCCATTCTGGAAGGTCACCAGGCCTTTGGTCAGTGGGTCTTCCAGTGCTTGCTCCAAAGCAATACGGCGCTGCTGCTCGGCTTCCCGCTTGGCTTTCTCTTCCTCCAGGGACTGGCTGAGTTCCACCTGAACGCCGATCACCCACACCAGTATGAGCACCAGAATACCCACCAGAGCCGCCATCAGGTCTGAGAAAATCGCCCAGATTGGCGTGGACTGTTGTTCGCCGTCTTCCAGGTGTTCCATCAGCTGGCTCCGCCGATCTCGGCGTGGCTGGTAATCAAAGCTGAAGTAGCATCAATTACATCTTTCTGGGACGTGACCGAGAGGTCGATCACTTCGCGGGCCTGGGCAACGTAATAGGCCAGTTGCTCGTCGTGGCGGTTGCCGGCGCTATCCAGTGCTTTCTGGATGTTGGTCAGGCTCTCCTGCAGCTGGGTATTGGAAGCGCTGAACAGTTCCACCGCGGCAAGGAAGGCTTCGCTGAGGGCGCCCACTTCCTGGCTGCTGCCCGTGAGGTCTTCGCCCAGTTTGCCGAGCTGCTGGCTTTGCTCCTGAATCAGAACATTGAAGCGTTCGCTGATCCCGGTGAGGGTGTCGCCGGCACCGCTGATCAGAGAATCCACGGCCTGGCGCTGGCTGTCTGCATTGCTGCGCTGGGATTCGAGAAGGCTGTCCAGCTTCTGCACCAGCCGCTGGCGCTCTTCCAGTAATTCGTTTTCCCGTTCGCTGTTGCGGGCCATCTCGCTTTGCAGTTGCGAGATCACCTTTGCCGCGGCTTTCGGGGTTTCCGAGGCGGTTTCTATCAAGCGGGTCATGGGGGCTTCCAGGCCAGAGCCCAGTTCATTCAGGTGTTTGGTAACAGCAGTTTCCAGCTGAGCCAGCCGGTCATTGGCCGCTTCGCCGCGAGTTGCTTCTTGCTCATGAAGTTTGGTGAGTTGCTCGCTGATACGGGCAATGAGCGAATCCAGGCCTTGTTGCTGATGGCTGGCGAACTTGGCGCTTTCTTCCCGGAAGTGGCTTTGGTACTCCTGAAAGGTGCTCTGCAGATTGGTCGCCAGTTTTTCTGCGGTTTGCTGTTGCTGCTCAACACCGGTCTGCCAGCGCTCACTGGCCTCGCTTGTGGTTTTCTGGAAGCTTTCGGTGAGTTCTGCCAGTTGCTGCCTGGCGGTAGCAGACCAGTTTTCATGGTGCGTTTCAGCGTTGGACTGCAATGTTGCCATGGCTTCGGTGACAATCGGCTCTACGCGTTCAGAGCTCAGGCGAGTGCTGGTTTCCAACGCTTTTTCCAGAGACTGGGCAACAGAGTCCGCGAGGGTCTGGTAGTGATCACCAACGGTACTGTGGAATTCCTGCTGGTTGCGGGTCAGGGACTGCTCCAGTTGCCGGCCTAGCTGCTCCATTCGGGCAGTCATGGTTTCCATGGCCGTAGCCATTTGGGGCAGGGCGCTGGCCTGTGATTCCAGTGCCAGGAACGCCTGTTGGCGCTGGTAGTCCGCCGACAGGTGGTGCAACCGCTGGCGCAGGGTTTTATCCAGCTTGCGGGAAACCTGTAACCGTTCGCGCCGGCTCAGGGTGGAGGCCAATCCCAGCATTGCGGAGGCCGCAACGCCGGCGATGGAGGTGCCAAACGCAAGGCTTAGCCCGGCAATGGGGGCGGCGAGAGCGCCACGAATCACGCTGAGATCGGTGCTGCCGTCCAATGCAGATGCCGCACCGCTCAGGGTTACGATCATGCCGGCAAAGGTACCCAGTAAACCGAGCATCACCAGCAGGCCGACCAGATAGGGCGTTAGCTGCGGGCTGGGCAGCGCGGCAAAATGCCCATCAATCCGTTTCTGCACTGCAAACTGAACATGCTCTGGCAGGCCAGAGAGCCAACGCTCCAGCTGTTCACGGCTCTGCGGAACACTATCAAGCCGCTCCGCAAGCTGCCGGGTGGTGCGGCGGAACCCCATCAATTCGACAAAGCCCAACCCGTACACCAGGGCAATGATGGCGGTAACGGACAGGGCCAGAAGGTCAGAGCCGAGAAAGCGCTGGCCAATCCATGCCACTACGGCCAGACCTATGGCAAAAGCGAAAATGAAGAAAAGTCTGCTCATGGAGAATTCGTTACCTCGTTGTGGCAGGCCTCAAGCAACCCCAGCACCGGCTCCAGCCGAACATCCAGTTCAGCAAACAAAAGATTCTGCGCTTCTTCGCAGTAGCGGTGGAGCCAGTCACCGGGCGCAATGCCAGTTTCCTGGGAGGCTTCAGAGGGTGTCTGTTGTGCCTCGATCAATGCCTGGAATCGCTGTTCCAGCACTTTCGGAATATGGGCGAAACTTTGGCTGGAGTATCCGGCCATAGCGTAGTCAAACGCGGAATCCAGTTCGGCCAGCCGGGCCAGGTTCTGATTGTGGTCTTTCATCACCTTGCGGGTTTTGTCTCGAAGCTGGCGGCTGGCGGCGACAACCCTGCGCTGCAGGGTGAGCCATGCGTTCAGGTACGGCTCGAAATCCACGCTCTCGGTGGGTTCAACATCGCTACCGTAGTTGCTGATTTTGCGTATCAGCGCCCTGCGAGTGTTGGCCAGTTCCTGTGAGACCCGTTCAATAGCCGGCCCTTGGTTCATGCCGGGCTGGCGCGTTCGAAAGGCAATTGCCGAATCCAGGGTCAGAGTGTTCGAAAGCCCGAACAGGCGCCCCAGCCGTTCACCGCAACAAGGCAGTGGGTCGTCTGTATGTGACGCTCCGGATTGGGCTAGCAGCTGTAACAGCCTTTGAGTCGCAACCCCGGCAGAGCTTGAGGATGTTTGAGTCATCGAATAATCGCGCACAGGTTGGATACCGGTGAGAATCCCGGGCTTTCAGGGGCAACTATTCTAAAGGGTATGGGGTGTGAATGATAATGACTGAGTTGTCAGAACACTGCGCCTGAACTGATCATGTTCAGGCGCAGATTTACTTGGCTAAGCAATCACCGCTTGGCCATCACGGTTTCAAGTTCATCGGCGCCACCAATCAGTTGGCCGTCGATAAATACCTGAGGGGTTGTGCCTTTGCCCGTTACTGCCTGCAAGGTGCTGTATGACAGGCCCCCGGCGCCCAGTGTTATCTCTTCATACTTGTAGCCCTTCTTCTGTAGCAGCGTTTTGGCGCGAGTACAGTGTGGGCATCCGGGCTTTGTGAATATGCTTACCCGTGCCGGTAAGGTCACATCCGGCTTGATGTAATGAAGCATTGTGTCGGCATCGGATACTTCAAACGGGTCGCCAGGCTTGTCCGGTTCAATGAACATTTTTTCGATGGTGCCGTTTTTGACCAGCATCGAATAACGCCAGCTGCGGTCACCAAATCCTATTTCGCTCTTGCTGACCAGCATGCCTATTTCCCGGGTAAAGTCGCCGTTGCCGTCCGGAATAAACTCAATGTTGTCAGCGTGCTGGTCTTCAGCCCATGCCTGCATGACGAATGGATCGTTCACCGACAGGCAGATTACCCGGTCTACGCCCAGCTCTTTGAAAACCGGCGCCAGCTCGTTGTATCGCGGTAAATGCGTGCTTGAACAGGTAGGTGTAAATGCGCCCGGCAAGGCGAACACAACGACCGTTTGATCGGTAAACAACTCGTTGCTGGTTACCGATTTCCACTCGTTATCACGACGAATGGGAAACGTAACCTGAGGGACCTTCTTACCTTCCGATGAACTTAACATTTTAAACTCCTTGGAGTTCGTGGGTTTCTCTTTGAACATGAAACTGTATCGCAATCAAACCTCACTGGACACTGTATTCAGTCCGGGGAGACATACCAAGGCAGGCCCAGCCGTTCGCTCCGTTCCAGCTCCGCGATCACCTGGGCCCCAAGCAACAGGATAATGGAGGCAATTTCCAGGCTGATCAGTATTACAATGATCGTTGCCAGTGACCCATAGATTGCGTTTACGAAGGATATATTGAGGAAGTAGTACATCAGCAGCAAGCGGGTAGTCTCCCAGAGAATGGCCGCAACCAGGCCTCCTACCAAGGCTCTCCGTGGAGAGATGCGCACAATGGGCAAAACCTTGTAGATAGCGCTGAACAGAACAAATACACCCATAAAACTGATCAGGTACAGAGTCAGCCCCGGGGCTTCGTAAAGTGCGTTGATTACGCTGAACAGCAGGGTCAAGGCCAGCAGTCCGGCGCCCAGTACGAGGATGAAAGCGTAGGGTAGAAAGGCAGACACCCAGAAGCTGCGATGAGGGTTGTCTGGTCGGTGGAAGATGATCGCAATGGAATCTTCCAGCATACGGAAAGCAAACGAACTGAAGAACAGCATCACTGGCAAGCCGACAATACCGATGATGTCCCTTGAATCCATAAACGCCCTTACCGCATCCAGCAGCAGGCTGGCGTTGGCCGGGGCAAAGTGCTGAGCCTGCACTGCCATGACTTCCAACAGTTGCTCTTCGTTTACCACGCGGGTAAGCAATACCGCCAGCAGAGCAAGCATAGGCACTGCCGACAGTAGCACGTTGTAGCCAACACCACCCGCCAGCAGTACCCCATGATTGCGCAGAAAGTTGCGTAAAACCCGGCGGGAGAATTGCAGAAACTGCCGAGCCGGGCCTATAGGTGGCTGCTCTTTGTCGGTTTTGCCTGTCATTCGGTGTTATCCGGCGAATCTAATGAAACTGCTACCCTCTAGGGCCGAATAGATACCAGATGATCAAGCCGACCAAAGGGAAGAAAACCAGCACGATAATCCAGAACACTTTGGCGAGAGTGCCCGCCCCGCTTTTGGCTACGCTAATGATGGCCAGGATAACGATGATCACCCAGATCAGACTCAGCAGGCCGCCGAAGACATTACCTACGCTGCTGAACAAACTATCCATGTAATTCTCCTTGGGAAGATCGGAACCGGGTGATCCCGCTCCGGACATTAGAGCGAAAGGCTGAGGCATTCAATGGACCCGTCACGCTAATACAAGCATAGGGGCAGGGGTTGTGCAAATAATGCGTAGGGAGTGCTCTGTGCCGGTGCGGGTATGGTTGGCGTGTTGCTTTAAAGACCGGATGAAACAAAGTCCAACCAGTGCTGTCTAATTGTACACACCTTGACTGGAAGGAGTGCAACCTGGCCAAAGGCGATCCGAAACACTGGTCTACCAGAGACGGGCGGCTGTACCTGGATTATAGTAAATCAGTGCACGATCAATGGCTGGAAGACCCTGACGGCTTTATCCTTCAGGCGAATGAAAAATGGCCAAAGGTACTGGAATAGGAATCCCGGTTTCCAATAGCGGAGGCATGCATGAAGTACATTTTCGAAGTGCGTTTCTAGGAGAGGAAAAAGGTTACTGCACTCCAACATCAGGATCTCTTTCATGCGCCACCCGTTTCAGAACGTCTTTAACCTTCACCGACATGAAGTCCTGCCGGTCTTTGTAGCAGTGCTGTATTTTTTCTGTGTGCTGACCGCGTTGATGGTGCTGCGGCCCGCCCGTGAGGCACTGGGCATTCAGGGCGGCATCGATACGGTTCGCTGGCTGTTCATTGGCACCGCAGTGGTTACTCTGGCCGTTAACCCGGTGTTCGGCTGGCTGGTCAGTAGATTGCCCCGGCGGATGTTCATCTCTGCAACTTATCTGTTTTTCAGTGTCAGCCTGCTGGTTTTCTACGGCCTGATGACGCTGACGCCCAATGTGATCGGTGTAACCACCGGCCAGGTTTTTTACGTGTGGTTCAGCGTGTTCAATCTGTTTGTAACCATGGTGTTCTGGGCGCTGATGGCGGATCGATTTTCGTTTGAACAGGGTAAACGGTTCTTCGGTTTGATTGCGGTTGGGGGCACCTTGGGCGCCATTTTCGGGCCCTGGTTGGCGGGGCTTCTGGCGCAGCCCCTGGGCACACCGGCGCTGCTGCTGGTGGCCACCGGCTTTCTGGTTCTGGCGTTGATTGCGGCCCTGGTTCTTACTCGCCTGCAGCCTCATTCGCCGTCACAACGCCAAAGCCCGGAAGACCCGCTCCCCGTGGACGAGCATGCGCGCATTGGCGGCAGTGCCTGGGAGGGGCTGCGAGCGGTATGCCGTTCCCGTTACCTGATGGGCATTGCCGCTTATGTGGTGATTCTTGCCGTGATGGCCACCTTCATCTACTTCACCCGGCTACATATGGTGGCAGCCATGGGAGAAAGCACCGACCTGCGCACCACGCTGTTTGCCCGAATTGATCTGATAACCCAAATTGCCACTCTGGTGATGCAAGCGCTGGTGGCGGGCCATCTGATGAAGCGCCTCGGGGTCGCGGTAACCCTGGCGTTGCTGCCGCTGACGGCTGCTCTGGGCTTTGTCGGCCTTGCGATGGTGGGTTCTTTTGCGGCTCTTGTGGTATTCGAGGCCACCTTCAGGGCTGTGCAGCGCGCGCTGATGCGTCCTGCCCGGGAAACCCTGTATACCGTTGCCAGTCGTGAGGAAAAATACAAGGCCAAGGCGTTTATCGATACCTTTGTTTATCGCTCAGGTGATGTGGTGGGCGCTCAGACAGAAGGTCTTCTGGGCCGCTTGGGAATGGGCCTGGCGGGCATTGCCGCTGTTGCTGTCCCGCTTGCCCTGATGTGGGCGGTTCTGGCCTTCTGGCTTGGCCGATCCCAGAAACAAAAGGCGCTGGCCTACGAGTTAGCCAGCGCAGAACAAGAAAGGAGAATGCCATCATGATATCCCGTCGCACCTATCTCAAACTGGCCATGGCGGCCGGCGTCAGCCTCGCTATTCGGCCTGGCATGTTGTGGGCAGAAGATCGCAAACTGGAACTGATCACCCGCCCCATTCCTTCCACTGGAGAGCGCCTGCCGGGTGTCGGCCTGGGCAGTTCTGCCAGCTTTTCCAGTACCGCACGACGCGAGGATTTCGAGGCCTTGCGGGAAGTGCTGGCTGCGCTGGTCAAAGAGGGCGGTTCGGTATTTGACACGGCACCGGGCTACGGCGCGTCTGAAGAAGTCGCCGGGCAAATCGCCAACGAACAGGGCATTGTCGACAAGTTGTTCTGGGCGACCAAACTGAACGTGGCGGGCTGGGGTGGCCGTACCGCTAACATGGAAGACGCCCGGGCCCAGGTAGAAACCTCCTTTGAGCGGATCGGAAAAAATCCCATTGACCTGATCCAAGTGCACAACATGGCGGACATTCCCAACCAGCTTGGTCTGCTAAAGGAGCTTCGGGCCGACGGTCGGGTACGGTACATCGGGGTGACGACCACTTTCCAGCGCCAATATGAGGGCTTGGAAACGGTGATGAAAAACGAGCCCATTGATTTTATCGGCGTTGATTACGCCGTCGACAACCTGACCATGGAAGAACGCATTTTGCCCCTTGCGAAAGACAAAGGCATTGCGGTGCTGATATACGCGCCATTTGGCCGCTCACGCCTGTGGGATAAGGTGAAAGGCAAGGAACTACCGGATTGGGCGGCAGAATTTGATGCCCACTCCTGGGCCCAGTTCTTCCTGAAATTCGTGCTTTCACACCCCGTGGTGACGGCCGCTACACCCGCGACCAGCAAAGCCCGCCACATGGTCGACAATATGGGTGGCGCAATGGGCGCGCTACCCGACGAGGCGTTGCGTAAGCGGATGGTTGCTTATATCGAAAGCCTGTGAGCCCGTGGCCATTCAAAGCGGTGAAATCCCTCACCTTATTGCCGGTTCTGGTCTTGTTTCGCCATCTGCTCGACGGCCGTCAGGATTCCATAGTGTGTTTTCGAGCTCATTATTTTGTCCTTTTGAATTCTGGTGGCCGCTGTTGGTGATGACCGGGCGAGGCTCATTCTTTCGTTTCGAACTATACTGAAAAACAGAAGTCGACCCCGTTAACAAGCATGAGTTTGATGTTTCTTACCATCTGATTGATGGGCCTTTTTGTGACAGCTTGGTTGTAGAGAGGTTGTTCATCTCGCGCCATGGCTACCATTTGTGAGGGAAAACGATGACTGATGAATATGGCGACATCGACCTTCAGGAACTCGGGGAAATTGCCCGAAATTGGCGTGATTGGCGCCAAGCTCTCGAGGAAAGCGCACTCGATGTAAATACGCCTGAATTAACCACTCTAACTGAACTGAGCCGGACGGAGCCGCTGTGGCAGCTGGCGATCGCTTCGCTCGCTTACGTCGGTGCCCGATCACCGATTAGCGAGGAGGGTGCTCAACAGGGGCTAGCACTTGAGGACTTGTCATTAGCACTAACCTCCTTACGGGGACGTCGTTCGGTGCCTCGTTTTGAAAATGTGGCGGCGATCATCTCAAACCTGCCTTACCGGACCCTGATCAGGGCCGTGCCCCGTTTTTCTTCTGTGCTCCGGCATGCGCCACCCCTAGGTGCACAGGCTTCAATTCGCCTTTTGTATTGTATGGATCGCCACCCTGAGGGTGGACCGGAATTCTATAGGTGCCTTAGTGATAGCTGACTCCAGTCAGAAAGGGGTGGGCAGATGAATTTTAGGGATGCCTGGGCATGGATATTGGTCGTCGCACTGGCGATTCTAGGGTCGATGCAATCCTGTGTCGGCTTTTTGCATTATTCCGGCGATGAGGTCCTGCCCCTGGTTGTCCCCATCGCAGGGGTGTTCGTTGCATTGGCTCTGCCTGCCGCACAGCTTGCGCAATCGGTTAAGGAACGATTGCTTGAGAGTGCCGAAGCACTTATTAAAGCCAAGCCGCACGACATTGAACACGTGAGAAAGACACTCAAGGGGTTGGTCTCCCAGCATCGGAGCAATCTGGAGTCCATGAAGCGAGCGATCTATTTCAGTTTGGCATCATTGTTGGTCGGGTTATTGGGGCTTTTCGGGGCTTTTAAGCCGCTCAACCTATTTCATCGTTTTGCCGTTATTGATTTTTTAGCCAGCCTTTCAACGCTTTTACTTGTTGTGGCTGTGTTCCGGCTCTTACCTGTTGTGGCGTCAAGCTTCAATTTGACGGATATAGATAGAGTACTTCGTATACTTGATGGATCGGCACCCTCTGTGCCAGAGAAAAGCACAACTGAAGTTGGCGAAAGGGACGAATAATTAAAATGGTGCGATTGGTTTTACACCATTGTTCGGCGAGTATCGGTGTATTTGAATTCCTGGGTCATGGAACCAATGCGGATGGCGTTTTGAAGTGCGCCGACAAGGCCATGTATCAAGCAAAAGCAGCAGGGCGAAATGCGATCCGGTATTATGTGGCAGATTAATTGTGGTGAATTAAACGTATGAGTAACGAACAACCGAATAACCCCTTACACGGAATTACGCTTGAGAGCGTTGTGACAAGGCTGCAAGAACACTACGGCTGGGAAGGGTTGGCCCAACGAATCGACATAAAATGTTTTAAAAACGACCCGTCGATCAAGTCTTCGTTGAAGTTTCTACGTAAAACCCAGTGGGCCCGGGATAAGGTTGAAGCTCTGTATATCTCAACCTTTGTGTAAAAGACCGGAACAGGTTGGTTTACGATATTCAGACGCAAGGATTCGGTATCTAACTCCCGGACCAACCGACGAGAATTGGAACATACACGATCAGTAAAAGGACGCTGATCAAGGTTAGCAAGTACGGAACGATTGCCCGTGTGATCCTTTCCAGGGGCAGTTGCGTGATTGAGGAAGCCACGTAAAGGTTGATTGCCACCGGCGGGGTGATCATGCCGATTGCCAATCCCACGACGATGACAATGCCGAAATGAATCGGGTCGATTCCCAGCTGGAGTACCAGTGGCAGCAAAACGGGTGTCAGGATGATCAAGGCGCTGGCGGTTTCGATGAACACGCCAGTCAGCAGGATTATCCCTACGACCAAGAGCATGATCACGTAAGGATTGGTGGAAATAGAGAGCACGGCTTGCGCAATGGCGCCGGGCACCTGCCAGCTTGAGAGGGTCCAGCTCAGCACCGCCGAAGTGGCGATCACCAGCATGATCACTGACGTGGTAATGGCTGAGCGAATGAGGATGCGATACACATCGCCAAGTTTTAGGTCGCGATAGATGAACAGCGATACCAGCAGAGCGTAATTGACCGCCACTACAGCCGCCTCGCTGGGCGTGAAGATGCCGGAAAATATGCCTCCCAGAATGATCACCGGAGTCATCAATCCCCAGCTGGCTCTTTTCAGCGTGCGCCAGATGGTGGTCAGGGAAAGCGGCGTGCCTTTCGGATATTGGCGCTTATAGGCCTGGGTAATGGCAATCGCCATCAGCCCCAGCCCCATAGCCAAGCCTGGCAGAAAGCCGTTCAGGAACAGCTCGGTTACTGACTGCTGGGCAATCACCGCATAGATAATCATGGGAACCGAAGGCGGGATCACCACGCCGAGGGTGCCGCTTGCGGCAATCAGGCTGGCGGCGGACGCCGGATCATAACCTTTCTTTCGTAACTCCGGCACCAGGCTTGACCCCACCGCGGCGGTAGTTGCCGCGCCGGAGCCTGAAATTGCAGCGAAGAACATCCCCGCCATCACCGATACCAACGACAAGCCACCGCGCAGAAAGCCGAACAGGGAGTCAGCGAAGTTGACCAGCCTCTCGCTTACCTTGCCTTGGGCCATCAGGTCGCCGGCCAGAATGAACATGGGAATGGCCACCAGGGCGAATGAATTGATGCCCTGAAACATCTGCTGGGTGACTACCATCAAAGGCACCCCGGCCTGGCTCAGCGCAACCATAGTGCTGGCACCTATCGCCAGAGCAATGGGTACACCCAGCAGCATGAGCCCGAAGAACAGGCCGAACAGAAGCAGCGTCATGGAGCAGAATCCTCAACACGTTCGCCGTCCACTATCAGCTCCACAACGTCTACCAGGGCATACCAGCACATTATGACCGCGCTAAGCGGAATCACGGCGTAAACGTAGGTCATGGAAAGTCGCAATGAGGCGGATTTCTGAAAACTCTGAACTTGCATATAGCGATAGCCGATCACCACCAGTGCCACCAGAAAGGCCAGCACAGCCAGCGTAGCGAGAATGCGCGCGGCTTGTCGCAGGCGCACGGGCAGGGCATCCACAGCAAAAGTTACGGCGATATGCCGGCCACGCTGAAAAGCCAGGGTGGCTGCCAAAAAGGTGATCCACACCAGCAGAAAGCGACTGACCTCTTCGGTCCAACCGACCGCGCTGAACAGAACCCTGGAGACAATCTGCAGGGTAATCACCCCGATCAGTGCCGCCATGGCAGCGAAAACCACGGGCTGGAGGATTGCATCCAGCCCGCGTTCAATTCGCTTTAGCGGCTTCAGCAGCGATTGAGTTGCTGTCGTCACTTACTTGAGCGCCTCCTGAATGCGCGGCAGGTAATCACCGAACTGTTTGCCGTACTGTTCGTACACCGGCTCTACTGCAGACTGGAAAGCTTCCATATTCGGTTCATCGTTGATCTGCATACCAGCTGCCCGCAGTTCCTCTAGTTGCTTGGATTCCATCTCGGCGTTTACCTGGCGCTCATGCTCGGCGGCCTCCTGAGCGGCTTGCTGCAACACTTCCTGAGCCGCGTCCGGAAGCTTGTTCCAGGCGGGCATGCCCATAACGAAGATTGCCGGGGCATAGGTATGGCGCGAGAGAGTCATATAATTCTGAGTCTCATTGAGCTTGAAGGAGTGAACCACGTTGACCGGATTTTCTTGCCCGTCAATGGTGCCTTGCTGCATGGCGGTCAAGGCTTCTGTCCACGCCATTGGAATGGCGTTAGCGCCTAATGCACGGAAGGTGTCCACATACACAGGGTTTTCCATCACACGAATGCGCAGGCCATCCAGATCTTCGGGAGTGTTGACCGCCCGCTCGCTGTTGGTCAGGTTGCGAAAGCCGCGTTCCGCATAGGCCAGGCCTTTCAGGTTAACCTCGGAGAGCTTGTCGAGCAGTTCCTGGCCGATAGGCCCGTCGAGCACGGCATAAGCTGCTTGCGGTGAAGGAAACAAAAACGGCAGCTCGAAAACCGCCATTTCTTCGACAAAGTTGGCCACCGGGCCGTTGGTGATCACGCCCATATCGACGGTGCCGATCTGCATACCTTCCAGCAGGGTGCGTTCGTCACCCAGCGAAGCGTTAGGATAAAGCTCAATGCTCACCGCACCTTCGGTGCGCTCTGCAACCAAATCCTGAAATTTTACAGCAGCAATATGAAAGCCATCTTGCTCGTTGACCACGTGTGCCAAACGCAGAGTGACAGGGTCCATATCGGTAAAGTCGGATGCAAAAGCTGTGCTGGCCAAAGCCAGCGAAATGCCGAGCGTCAGCGTATTCAAAGTGAGTTTTTTCATTGTAATTTTCCTTGATGAATCAGGCGATAACGCATGCGAAAATTGTACCCCCGCGTAAAATGGGGAGCGAAATTCGAGCTTAGTTGATTTCAAAAAGAAAATCGATTGAACAGAGGGCTAACCTGGTGCGTAACTTCAAGGCCCTTAAGACAATATAACCAGATGATTTGGCAGCTCATCTTTCTGATGGGTGGCCGGCACTTTTGCCTTCAGATGTTTGCCGCATGATTCAATACAGGTGATAAAGCCCTGAAGTGTCTCACCCTGTTTCACCTGTTCGGTGAAAACCGTAATGATGGCTTCCCAGGCTCCATTGTCTATTTCGCTGGATATACCCCGATCCACCAGAATCTCGACGTAACGCTCGGCTTCAGAAACGAAGATCAGCATGCCGGTGGCGCCTGCCGTGTGGTGCAGGTTCTGCTCCAGAAACTGGCGCCGGGCCAGGTTGGAGGCGCGCCAGTAGCGCACGGAGCGAGGGATCAACCGCGTATTGATGCCGGGTATCCGGAACACAAGGCTGAGCAGGATAAAGACGCCCCACTGGCCGAGCAGCAACATGTCCGCCGCCAGCCAGCCGGTAAAGTAATTGACGATGCCGGGCACCAAAAGCGCAATGAGCCCGGCCCAGAGGAGAGGTATATAGGCGTAATTATCGGCCTGCGCCGTCAGCACAGTGACCACTTCAGCGTCTGTTTCCCGCTCGACCGCACTGATGGCCGCCGCGACCTGTTCCTGTTCTTGCCTGTTCAATAATGTCATGGGTTATCGCTTCTTGATTAAGTTGTAGGCTGTTTTGTCGGTGAGTGCTTTGCTGTTACCAGCCACCGGAAGCACCTCCGCCGCCGAAGCCACCGCCTCCGCCGCCAAAACCACCACCACCGAAGCCGCCGCCCCGGCCACCCATGCTTGCGCCTAGCAATGCGCCACCCAGTAGCGCAGCGCCACTACGCCCGCCACGACCCCGGCCACCGCCGATGAAGTAAATCACGGCCATTATGATAAAGAAAAACAGTGATACGAGGGAGAGGTTCGGCTTTTCCTGGGGCCCGCGGCTAGTCCGGCTCGGTACGGCCAGGGGTTCGCCACCCAAAACTTGCACCATGGCCGCAGCGCCGTCACCAATACCCTGTTCAAACTGCCCCTGCTTGAATGCAGGCGTAATAATCTGATTGATGATAGTGGCTGATGCCGCATCGGTGAGACGGCCCTCCAGGCCATAGCCCACCTCAATCCGAATCTTGCGTTCTTGCTTGGCAACAATCAGCAGAGCGCCGTTGTCCTCGCCTTTCTGACCGATGCCCCAATGCCGACCCAGCTGGTAGCCGTAGTCTTCTATGGCGTAGCCCTGAAGATCCGGCACGGTAACCACGACAACCTGTTCCGTGGTTGCCTGTTCGTGGGCCTGGAACATTTGGGTAATCCGGGTTTCGGTGGCCGGGCTCAGCATTTCGGCCTTGTCCACCACGCGGCCACTCAGTTCCGGGAACTCCGGGGTGGACTGAGCCAGGGTCGCTGATACCGGCAGCACGATCAGGGCAAGCAGGGCCGCAACAGAGTAGAACAAAGAGCGGAACAACGATTGGTGCGAAGAAAACTGCATTTAGAAGGTCACCTTGGGCGCTTCATCGGCGTTTTCTGCGGTGGCCTCGAAGTTTTCACGCAGCTCCATATCGCTGTAGAGAATGCTGTGCCAGATTTTACCGGGGAAGGTGCGAATTTCGGTGTTGTAGCGTTCTACCGACTGAATAAAATCGCGCCGGGCCACGGCTATCCGGTTTTCAGTGCCTTCAAGCTGCGATTGCAGAGCAAGGAAGTTCTGGTTCGATTTCAAATCCGGGTAACGTTCGGAAACCGCCATCAACCGGCTCAATGCGCTGCTGAGCTCACCCTGGGCCTGTTGAAACTGTTGGAGCTTCTGGGGGTTGTTCAGAATGCTCTCGTCAACCTGAATGGAGGTCGCCTTGGAGCGCGCCTCGATGACGGCCGTCAGCGTCTCCTTTTCCTGGGCGGCAAAGCCTTTGACGGTTTCTACCAGGTTAGGCACCAGATCTGCCCGGCGCTGATACTGGTTTTCAACCTGTGACCAGGCGGACTTAACCTTTTCGTCGTAGGTCGGAATGTTATTGATGCCGCAACCGGTCAGCAGAAATGCCAGCGTGAGCAGCGCAGCCAGTTGCCGCATCGAGCGCAGGGTTGTGAAGGTTGGCAGTGTTTGCATGGTGTCGGGATTCCCTGAAGGTTAACAAGGCTCTTGAGCCAAAAGCCACGAATGCGTGAAAGGGTCTCATACTCAGTCGCTTCAATACAGCCCGCCCCCGTATCCTCTCCCCAACCAGCTTGCGCCATTGTGGGGCGCCGCTGTTTCGGCTGCACGTTTTTGGGTCCGCCGCTGCCTGTTTTGGGTCGCAAGGTGTTTCGGATTTTTTTATGTAACCATCTGAATAACAAGCAAGTTATTCAGGTCTGGAACGGCTCGTGCAGTGGTGGCTTGTGTTACTACGAATTGCACAGGCAAAACCACCATGATGGACATCATCGCCGGCACAACCCGCCTGGACATGATCAAGGTGTAACTCGGGGAGGAGGCGTGATGCTCAGGATCGACAGGCTCAACCACTATTACGGCAAGAACCACATTCTTTGGAATCTGGAACTTGACGTACCCCGGGGACAGTGCACCTGTGTGATGGGCCGTAATGGGGCGGGGAAAACCACGCTGATGAAATGCATCGTGGGCGAGGAACCTCTGAAAAGCGGCTCCCTCACGTTTGCCGAAGGCGTGGAACTCACTCAAAAGAAAATCGAAGACCGCGCCCGCCTCGGCATTGGCTACGTACCCCGGGGCCGGCAGATCTTCCCGATGCTGACCGTGGAAGATAACCTCCGTTCCGGCCTGGGTCTGCGCCAGGGCGACAGCAAGATAGTCCCCGCGCGAGTCTACGAGCTGTTTCCGGAATTGAGGGAAATGCGCCACCGCCGGGGCAGCGAGCTTTCCGACGGCCAGCAACAACAACTCGCCATTGGCCAGGCGCTGGTGATCGAACCCCGCCTGCTGATCCTCGACGAACCGGCGGAAGGCCTTCACCCCAACATCGTCGCCCGGATTGGCAAGGTTATCCGCAAGCTGATTGAGGAAGACGGCCTCACAGTGTTGCTGGTGGAGCAAAAGCTGCCCTTCGCCCGCAAATACGCCGATCGCTTCGCCATCCTTGACCGGGGCCGACGCGTGGCCGAAGGCGAAATTGCAGGCTTGAGCGACGAGCTTATCAAGAAGCATCTGACGGTATGACAGTTTTCCAGCGGGTAGAGCCGTTCCATCAGCCTCGCCAGGATTCTGGTCACCGCTTCGATTTGGAGCGCCGCTGGGCTGCAAGTTTGTCGCTTGGCTTCGAAGCAAGGCACGAAGCGAGCGAGAAATCGAAAGGCGAAGAGAGGGAAAAGCCGGTTACCCGCCTGACGCGCCGAAAACACCATGGCCCGTTGAGGGTTCAGCGGCCGTTTTATCCGGAAGGGCGCCATGGCTGCTGCCACGTTTACCTTTTGCACCCGCCAGGCGGGCTGGTCAGCGGTGACGAGCTTCGCATTGAGGCCTCGGTGGGTAAGGGTGGGCACGTGCTGCTAACCACGCCCGCTGCGGCCAAGCTTTATAAAGCTGACAGCCACGGCGTTGCCTGGGGCCAGCACACCCGTTTGCAGGTCGCCCATAACGCAATCCTCGAATACCTGCCCCAGGAAACCCTCGCCTTCGACGGATCCCGAGGCGAGCAAAGCACCACCATCGAACTGCAAGCCGGCGCCAAATGCATCGGCTGGGAAATCTTCGCCCTCGGCAGGCCCGCCAGCAAATTGCCCTTCGTGTCCGGCCGCCTGGAACAGCGGTTCAGCCTGCTGATGGACGGCCGCCCTTTATGGCTAGAACGCCAACTTATGGATCCCGCACATCCCCGGTTCAAAGGTCACTGGGGGCAGGGCGGTGCTTCCGTACAGGCCACCCTCTGGGTGGTCGGCCTCGAAGACGAAGCCGCCTCGATAGAAGAGCTAAGGGAAGCTCTGCCTGCCAGCCACCGCTGGGCCGTCACCCGCCGCCGTGGCGTGGTGCTGCTGCGTTATCTGGGGCAGGAAAGAAACGAAGCCTGGGCGTTATGCCAGCAAGCTTGGGAGCTGCTCAGGCCAAGACTCACCGGCCTACCGGCCATGGTGCCTCGAATATGGCTGACCTGAACCTTTGCAGTTGGAACAGGGCGGGAGGAACCGTTCGGGGCACGCTGTGAATACGTCCCTGTACGCTTGACAAAAACATCCATGTTTTTGACATCCCCGAACGGTTCCTCCCGCCCTGTTCACAAGACTTGGGTGCGGGCCTGTAGCGAAACAAACAGTTAGTGAGACGGAGAACAAGATGGAACTGACACCAAGAGACAAAGACAAGCTGCTGCTGTTCACGGCGGCACTGCTAGCCGAACGCCGCAAAGCCCGAGGCCTGAAACTGAATTACCCCGAAGCCATCGCCCTGATCAGCGCTGAAATCATGGAAGGTGCCAGAGCAGGGCATTCCGTTGCGGAGCTGATGAGCAGTGGTGCGGAGATTCTGACTCGCGAAGACGTAATGGATGGCATCGCAGACATGATCCCGGAAGTGCAGGTGGAAGCCACCTTCCCGGACGGCACCAAACTGGTCACCGTCCACAACCCCATTGTTTGAGGAGCGCGCCATGATTCCCGGTGAATACCAGCTCAAAGACGAAGACATCGAACTCTGCGTCGGTCGCCCGCGCATCACATTGGACGTTGCCAACACCGGCGATCGCCCGGTTCAGATCGGCTCCCACTACCACTTTGCTGAGGCGAACCCTGCACTGGTTTTCGACCGTGAGCGGGCAAAGGGCTACCGGCTGGACGTGCCTGCCGGTACTGCCATTCGCTTCGAACCGGGACAAAGCCGTGAAGTCACACTGATCCCGTTCTCTGGAAACCGGGAAATCTATGGATTCCGAGCCGAAGTAATGGGCAGTGTGGACGCCACGAAATGATGCCTGGAGAGCGAGTGGGAATGACTTTCCAAAACTGTGCGGAGCCATGGATGGCGGAACCCAAGCGCCACATGGATGTGCCGCAAGGAGCGTGTTTTGGAAAGTCATTTCCACTTGCTCCTGCACCCAAGCCAACAAATGAGGGATAGCATGAAAATAACAAGGCAAGCCTACGCCGACATGTACGGCCCCACCGTGGGCGATCGCGTGCGGCTGGGTGATACCGAACTCTGGATTGAGGTCGAGAAAGATCACACCCACTACGGCGACGAAGTAAAGTTCGGCGGCGGCAAAGTCATCCGCGATGGCATGGGTCAGAGCCAGCGCGCCGACGATACCGTGATGGACACCGTCATCACCAACGCCCTGATCCTCGATTGGTGGGGCATCGTCAAAGCCGACGTTGGCCTGCAGAAAGGCCGCATCGCCGCCATCGGCAAAGCCGGCAATCCCGATACCCAGCCAGACGTCACCATCGTGATCGGCCCCGGCACCGAAATCATCGCCGGCGAAGGCAAAATCCTCACCGCCGGAGGCATCGACTCCCACATCCACTTCATCTGCCCACAACAGGTCGAAGAAGCCCTCATGAGCGGCGTAACCACCATGCTCGGTGGCGGCACGGGCCCGGCCACCGGCACCAACGCCACCACCTGCACACCCGGTGCCTGGCACATGGGTAAAATGCTGCAGGCGGTGGACAGCTTGCCCATGAACATCGGCTTTCTGGGCAAAGGCAACGCCAGCCTGCCGGAAGCTTTGGAGCTGCAAATCAAAGCTGGCGCCATCGGCCTGAAACTGCACGAAGACTGGGGCACCACCCCGGCCAGTATCGACAACTGCCTCACGGTGGCCGATAAATACGACGTGCAGGTGGCCATCCACACCGACACCCTGAACGAATCCGGCTTTGTGGAAGACACGCTTGCCGCCTTCAAAGAACGCGGCATCCACACCTACCACACCGAAGGTGCCGGAGGCGGCCATGCGCCGGACATCATCACCGCCTGCTCCAAGCCCTACGTGCTGCCCTCGTCCACCAACCCGACGCGGCCCTACACCGTGAACACCATCGACGAACACCTCGACATGCTGATGGTGTGCCACCACCTGGACCCGAACATCCCGGAAGACGTGGCCTTCGCCGATTCGCGCATTCGTCGCGAGACCATCGCAGCAGAAGACATCCTGCACGACCTGGGCGTTATCTCCATGATCGCCTCCGATTCCCAGGCCATGGGGCGGGTGGGCGAAGTGGTGTGCCGCACCTGGCAAACCGCCCACAAAATGAAACAGCAACGCGGCCTGTTGCCAGAAGACGAAAGCCTGGGCGCCGACAACCTGCGCGCCAAACGCTACATCGCCAAGTACACCATCAACCCCGCCATCACCCACGGCATTGGCCACGAAGTGGGCTCGGTAGAAGTGGGCAAGCTGGCGGACCTGGTGTTGTGGAACCCGGCGTTTTTCGGCGTAAAGCCCGCCCTGATCCTGAAAGGCGGCATGATTGCCGCGGCGCCCATGGGCGATCCCAACGCCTCCATCCCCACGCCACAGCCCGTGCACTACCGGCTTATGTTCGGCGCCTTCGGCAAAGCCGCCAGTGCCACCCGCCTGACGTTCGTAAGCCAGGCCGCGCTGGATGCGGGTATTGGCAAGGAACTGGGCCTCGACAGCCCGCTGGCGGCCTGCAAGAACGTGCGGCAGGTGCGCAAGAGCGATATGAAACTGAACGACGCCTGCCCGCACATCACCGTAGACCCGCAAACCTACGAAGTGCATGCAGACGGCGAACTGCTGACCTGCGAGCCGGCCTCTGAACTGCCGCTGGCCCAGCGCTACCACCTGTTCTGAGCCGGAAACCGGAGAACCTTATGCTGGAACTGATTAAACGTATCACCAACGTGGAAACCTCTGAAATCCACGACAACCTGACCCTGCCCTACGAACTGCGCATGCGGGGCCGGTTGCGAACCACCACCGAAACCAGTCAGGACGTGGGCCTGTTTCTGGACCGTGGCCCGGTATTACGAGACGGCGACCTGCTGCAAGCCAGAACCGGCGAGATTATCCGCGTTCGCGCAGCGGAAGAGCCCGTGGTAACTGCGCGCATAGAAGCCGGCCTGCCGCTGGCACGCCTGTGCTATCACCTTGGTAACCGCCACGTTTCTCTCGCCATAGGTGAAGACGAGCAGGGCAGCTGGATTCGCTTTCCGCCCGACCACGTTCTGGAAGAACTGGCCGAACGGCTGGGCGCTGTGCTTGTTCGCCACACAGCGCCCTTTGATCCCGAACCGGGCGCCTACGCGCAGGCCGGGCAGGCTTCTGGTCATCATGGGCACGGCCATGCTCACGCCCATTAATACCCCTGCCGCCGCAGCCAGCGATCTGGCACTGCTGGGCCTGATGCAACTGGTCAGCCCCGCGCTGCCCATCGGGGCGTTTGCCTGGTCGCAAGGGTTGGAAAGTGCCTTCGAACTGGGTTGGGTAGAAAACGAAGCCGACTTGCAGCAATGGCTGGAAGGCGTTCTGGAAGATGGCCTGAGCCGCTGCGAACTGCCGTTGCTTGCGCGACTGCAAAGCGCCTGGGCTGCCGGAGATGCCGAAGCCATCGCCCAGTGGAACGACTGGCTGCACGCCACCCGGGAAACCGCGGAATTGAGTGACGAAGACACCCGCCTCGGCGCTGCGCTCGTCACTCTGCTGCGCAACCTTGGCCTGCTGCCGGATGTGAGCCTGATTCCAGGCGAGCCCGGTTACATCACCATGTTCGCCTGGGTGGCCCACCACCGGAATGTACCCGAGCGCCAGACCCTGCTCGGTTTTGCCTGGGCCTGGCTGGAAAACCAGCTGGCGGTTGCCTGCAAAGCACTGCCCCTTGGCCACACCGCCGCCCAGCGTGTAACCGAACACATGCGCCCCTTATTGGTAACTGCTGTAGAAATTGCCCTGCAGCGGGATGACGAAGAACTTGGCCCCATACTGCCGGGCCTGGCCCTTGGCAGCGCCTTACACGAAACCCAGTATTCGCGGCTTTTCAGAAGCTGAAGACACAATACGATCAGGAGAACACGCCATGAAACATTGTTTGAGAGTTGGAGTCGGCGGCCCGGTCGGTTCCGGAAAAACCGCCCTCTTGCGCCAGTTGTGCAAGGCCCTGAAAGACCACTACGATATAGCCGTAGTAACCAACGACATCTACACCCGTGAAGACGCCGACTTCCTGCTGAAACACGACGCCCTGCCAGCCGACCGAATCCTCGGCGTGGAAACCGGCGGCTGCCCGCATACCGCCATCCGCGAAGATGCCTCCATGAACCTGGCAGCCATCGACGACCTGCAAAGCCGACACCCCAACCTGGAGCTGGTACTGGTGGAATCCGGTGGTGACAACCTGTCTGCCACCTTCAGCCCGGAACTGTCTGATCTCACGCTCTACGTCATAGACGTATCCGCCGGCGACAAGATTCCCCGCAAAGGCGGCCCTGGCATCACCAAATCCGACCTGTTGATCATCAACAAGATCGACATTGCCGAACAGGTGCACGCCTCCCTCGACGTGATGGAGCGGGACAGCAAAAAAATGCGCGGCGAACGCCCCTTTGTGTTCACTAACCTGTACGACGGAGTAGGGCTGGAAACCATTATCAGCTTCATTCTTGAGCGCGGCATGCTGCCGGAAAGACGGCCTGAAAAACTGGCTGAAACCGCCTGAGCCAACCTAATCCGAACAAATCCAGAACCACCAGGAGAAATACCATGAAACTCACAGCCAAACTCCTTACCGCCGCCGCGCTGCTGGCGGCCTCCGCTTCAGCAATGGCCCACCCCGGCCACGCTGAAGGTGGCTTCACTAGCGGCCTGTTGCACCCCATGCTGGGCCTTGATCACCTGCTGGCCATGGCCGCCATCGGTTTTTGGAGCGTGCGCCAGAGCAAACTCATGAAAAACGCCACCCCAGCCTTCGTGATCGGCGGCATGGTCTTGGGCGCAGTTCTGGTCTGGGGCGGCCTGAGTCTGCCCGGCGTTGAAACCGGCATTACCTTCTCCGTACTGGTAGCTGGCATTCTCATTGCCACCCTGGCGAAACTGCCCACCGTTGTGGGTGGCACGCTGGTTGGCGCCTTCATGCTGTTCCACGGCTTTGCCCATGGCGCAGAAATGCCAGCAGGCGCAACACTGGTTGCCTACCTGGCAGGCTTCTCCATCGCTACTCTCGCCATCACCCTCGTTGGGCGTGGGTTGGGTAGCCTGATGCTGAAGGCGGATAGCCGGTTTAGTCGCGGTGTTGGTGGTGTGCTGGCGGTTGCGGGGGCCTATCTGGCGGCTGCCTGATAAGCATTTCGAAACTAGCAAAAGATAATTAGAAAGCCGTTCGGGAAATCGGACGGCTTTCTCGTCTCCCAATTCAAGATAGAGGCCTATCCCAGTTTTCGCTAGGGCCTACAGATTTTCGCCGTGTCGATCGTGAAAGAAAATATGCACACTGCTAGGCAATGCGAAAAGGCGGCAGCAGAGAGTTTCGCGGGCGGATATATTAGCTGTTCCCGGTGTTGAAAGAAATGCGGCACCGCAGAGGCGGCGCATTGTCTGGTCGGGGAGCAACAGCAGTTAGCAATTGGAAGGGCGCTAGTGATTGAGCCGAGACTTCTGATTCTGAATGAGCTGCGGGAGGGGAGTCAGCCGAATATCGTGTCGCAGATTGGGGAGACAATTCGGATGCTTATTGAGGAAGACGTTCCGACCGTTCTGCTTGTTGAGCAGAAGTTGCGATTTGAGAGGAAGTATGCGGATCGGTTTGCCATTCATGACCTTAGGAGGCGGGTTGCTGAGGGGGGCGGGGAGTTGTCTGATGAATTAATCAAGAAAAATCGGGCTGTATGAGATTTTCCAATGGCATGAACGCCCTTCCCGCTGATAATTGTTGAGCACAGTTTTATGAGACCTGTTTGAGAGCATCAAAACGTATCAGATGCTTTCAAAAACGCATGCTTTAGTCTGCGGATTGGCGTAGAACGGGCAAAAACGTTCATTCCAGTAGTCAACAAAGGGGGCATGATCAGTTCTTTAGTCTGGCACTCTCTGTCTCATTTTCTTGAAGTGGTTCTCGTAACCATTTTCATAGAAAACAAGTCTTAGGCCCTCAATGAAATCATCATAGTTGAACTCTTTGAAATCGAAAATGTTCTGACCTAATGAGTGCGACTCTCGATTTATATATCTATTAAAGGCCTGAAATCGTGAGTTCTTCAAAGATTTTTTTTGGAATACATTGCTTAATTCGATCTTCTCAACGAAGCTGAAGAAGTATTCAATTATATTTCTCATGCAGTTTGCAATGAGAGCCTCATTTTGTAGAGGGTTGTTAACTATTGACCAATACGCTTGGTAATCATTTTGGATTTCTTGGTAACTCATCTCAGATATTGAGCTTCCACTTGAGTTTTTTGCTATCCGATGCAGTTTTTGGTTTTTGTCCCTGCGTTCTTTTTTGATATCTGTTAACTCATAAAAGAAATATAGGCTGTGTGTTAATACGAATATCTGGTCGAAATCGTCACTATTGAAAAATTCGGACTTAATAAATTCTCCGATATTGAAAATATAAATATGGGATAAGCTGGAGATCGGATCGTCGATTACGGCGATCTTTTTCATTTCAACTTCGTCTGGCGAAGATTTACCACTGCACATTTCCAGAAAATAAAGAAATGTGATAATTGTTTTCTCGCCTTCACTTAGAGTCCTTATGTTTGCATTGTTTTTGTCCTCTCTAACTATTCTGTACAGGACGTCGTTGTGTTTTTTGATAGAAAAGTCGGTAATTCCGATAGAGATAAGGTTGTTGTTTATTGACGTTATTGCTTTTTCAATATTTACTGTTTTGGATTGAAGTTCTTTTATTTGTGACTCCAGATCAAGTTTCTCAGTTGTCTTTTGCGTGTGTTTTTCCATTTCTTCTGTAGTTCTTTTCTCGCAATCTAGTAAGTCTGAGTCAAGACGCGATATGGTCTGATCATAGTGCCATCGCATTAGATCCCAAAACTCATCTCTCAGCTTTACTATTTCTTCTGATTTGTTATTTAGTCTTCGGTTGTGGTCTGAAATCACGCTATTTGCTTCAGATATCTTGTCATTAATCTTTTTAACTATAACGGAGGTTTCGTGGAGAGGTTTGTTTTCACTGAGGGAGCTTTCTTTTTCTGCAATTAAATTGATGTTTAGCGTTACTGTGGCAATTAGTTGGTCATAATTACTTTTGATTTCTTGCCAATGTGCCTCCACCAATCTATTGGGAGCTTCTGCTGTAATGGTGGGTAATTTTTCAATGGCGTCGATGTATTGCTTATGGAGAGAATCGAGCTTTTCAACAGCCTTATCGTACGTTTTGTCGAAATATCCACATATTTCATCTACTAATGATTTTTCTAGAGTGCTTTGTTGACAAAAAGGGCAGGTTTGTGTTTTTTCTAAGCTATCATCTATATAGCTTAGGCCCTTTCGAACCCAGTCTGAATTATTTAATGATGATATAAGACTTGAAACAGCGCTGTTCTCCGATCCAATTATAGCTATTTTGAATATTTCATCTTTTTCTATGTGCTCTACATTTAGCGATAATTTTGAAATTAATTCTTTTTTCTCATTGTTGTATTTTGTTAAGGTTAAATAGTCTGATTTTATTTGGTTTATGGTTTTTTGGGGTTCTTTTTCCGGCTTTTTCCGGTCGTGAACAAAGTTGTATAGTTCTTGCTTATTTCTTCTTCGGTTTTTTAAGAACTCAATAAGAGTTCGGTCCTCGTCAGCGTGCTTTCTCTTTATTTCCCAGGTTTTTTCTATTGCTTTTTCGTTCTTTTCTCTTTTTTCTATTTTAATGTTGTCTATGGTTTCTTGGGTTTTTGATAATTCATAAATTTTCTCTGTTATTTCGATATTTTTGCTGTTTATTTTTGTTTCGATTTCTTTGTTTTCTTTTGAGAGGCTGAATACGCCTTTGATTTCGTCTGACTCAAAGAATGTTTCATTTATAAATTGTTGGTTGTATACAAGTATTTTCGTGTCTTTAGGTTCTATAAAGTTGCATTCAACGAATTCAGGATTCTGGGGGCTTTGTAATAGTCTGGATAGAGTGCTTTTTCCTACTCCGTTAAGGCCATATATTAGGTTTACTTTCTTGTCCGTTGTGAGCGTAGTTGCGTTCTTGAATGTTGCGACTTTGTTTAAGGTTATATTTTGGATCATGCCGGAACTCCTTGTTCATGACATTTAAATATGAGACTTTTCGGTTTTACAGGTGAATAGCTTCAATACTGGGAACCCGGGACAGATCTACTTTTCTAGAGCAGCTTCTTCACCTTGAGGTTTCGACTCGCTTTCTCGTTTTAAGATCTTTGGCGGCGGCGGCGTCCAGGCTTTTAACAACTGCCCGGCCTCCTGATAAAAATGCGGCACCGCTTTTTCCAACTCTTCAACAAAAACCTTTCGGCCGCTGAACTTCCCGGCAAGATCCACCTCGTAAACCACTTCCAGCGTCGTGGCTGCGGTGTTGGAGGTATCCGACTCCAGTAACTCCGGTGAATCTCGCAACTCTTTCAGTGCTTGATAGGTTGTTTCCGCTTTGCCGGGCCTGGTTGCGCGAATGAAGAACCCGGCGGGCTCAGTTTTCTTAAGTTGGCGTAGAAGCCAGTTCACCCTGGCTTTGGTGCTTTGTTTATCCTTCGGTGCCGCCAACCGCATTGAGCAATAGATCATTCGCCGCTGAAGATCTGCCGTAACTTCCAGGTCAGCCGCTGCGTTAATGATGTTGAGCGTACATTGCAGAGCCGGTGTTTTACAGCACGCTTCTGCATCGTCCTTCAGGCGTTTGGCAGGGTCTAGGCGATGGTCGTTTTTCAGTTTCAGAGAAACGTCGCTGCCGGTCAGTCGAGACATTATCAGGCACAGATCTCGCTGTTCTTGGTGCCATGCGGCGATAGTGTTCTGAACTTCGTCACTGGTTTTGGCGAGAGGGGCGTTGCTCTTCACTTTGTTGACGACATCTTTCCATTCGCTGTTCATCTGGTCGAAATGGCTAATGCCGGAGCGATCACTTTCAAGGTAGCGCAGTATTTCGCTGAGGATGAATACCTGGTCTTCGTCTTCTACACCGTCGTTTTTGAGCAGCAACTGGCACTGGGTGCGGATAAACGCCCACGACCAGTGATAGAGAGCCACTGACTTGGTAGCGCTCTTAGGTAATTTTACCGGGTGATGGGTTGGCAGAGCGGCAAACTGATTGGTAATGGTAATCACGGCATCCAGTCTGTGAGTTTTCGCTTGTTGCAGATAGCGCGATATCTGGTCTTCACCAATGGTGTCGTTGTTGACTTTGGCTTCAATCAACGCTCTCCATTCACGCCTGCCCGTGCGGAGAATCAGGAGGCCGTCCGGTCGATCCTTCTGTTTAACGGCCTTCTTGTCTTCGTTTTGAAAAACTACTTCTGTCCAGGCTTCCAAGGTAGCACTGGTTCCGACTCGCACATTGAGGGATTTCAGCAGAGACTGTCGCAACTCGAGCACGGAGCGAAGACCTGCGAGAAGAACGGAGACGGATTTCTGTTCTCTTGCACTGTCTGCGGCTATCGGAATTAATCGGGCAGGTTCCCCACCCGCGAGGAATTCAGGACGATTTGTCACAGGTAGCTCCGTGCTTTTGTTAGATTTAGTTTCCTAACTAAGGGTAGCAGCGAATTACCGTTATGCCTGTAAACCAAGTAAGGAAATGTAAGATACTGGCAGTAACAGTCAAAATAGAGCTTTGTTTTTTTGCTCTCGATGGCAAGTTATTCCCATTGTTTTCACATGCCGAGAACCGGAAGTTTGGGTGCGATTAAATGGATTACGCAAATTTTATGAACTCTGTTCCTTCTGCACTATCTGCGGTTGCGAGCATCGCCGCTGCAATAGCAGCATGGGGCTCTCTCAAGGTAAGCCGGGAGTCTAAGCGTATAGCGGAACAAGGTGCACTTGCACTGCATCATGGGGCGGCCTCAAAGGCATTTTCCGATGGTTTGGAGCTAGTCGCTCGAGAGTCGGAAGAATTATCTTCGCTCGCCCTGGATGTTTGGAGCCGGTTGGCTAGGGATATTGAGCGCCATGATCGCCGGGAATTGGGCGGCTCTGATCCGCGCCCCCTCCGGCATGTGCTTACGAATGGGAGCGAAATGTTAGAGAAGCATGCGACCAAACATCACAAAAACTTCCATCATGCCCACCGGCCCCTTTTCTCAATTATCCTAAATGGTATTGGGAAAACGTCTGAGGAGGAGTACCAAAATCTTCTAAAAAAAGCCGATGGTACCTACCTAGATTTCGAAGCTGTTTTTGGGACCCCGCGAATTGACCGAGACATCTCATCTTCTCTCGCTTTCAGATGGGTGTATTACCAGCTGATTCATCGTGTCGAAAATGGCGAGTGGCGTGAAATTTGGAAGAGCGCATGGGGTGGTGGAGGGTGGCTAAAGCTGTATCGTGATGAGTTTAAACAAGTTGAGCCTGTCTTAAAAAGCACTTTGGAAAATTTGAAGCTGGAGAAGGCCAAGCTTCAGCACAGTGTGTTTCCGCTTGATTCAAATGAATCGCTTAATCGTAAATACAAGCGGGCGATGGACGCATTGCAAGGTTTGCTGGAGGCTGGAAAATTAGATCTGTCTGAAGGGTATATCACCCGTCCGCATAGTGATGATCTAGTGCTTCTTGTTTTGTATTCGATGGGAGTTGTTCTTCTGACAGCGTCAGCCATCGATGTCTTGGCATATGAATTTTGAATTGCCTTCGATAAGGAAAGCTGGAAAACCGGGACAGATTTACTTTCTGATGCTTAGCGGAGGGTTTGATTTGAACAATGTCCGGCGAGTTTTGGCGATGCTGCTGGTGCTTATTCCTCTAACGGCTTACGGAGCGGAGATGAACAACCTAGGCGACTATCAATGGAAAAACCGGCTGATCCTGGTTCAGGCGGCGCCAGAAACGGAGGGTGCTGTTGAAAGCCTTAGAGATGCCCATGCCGAACTCGATGACCGTGACATTATCTGGTTCGTGAACACCGGCTCCTGTCTGGTCTCAAATCAGGCAGGGGTGTCCGGTGGTGTTGAGCACGACGTCAACGAACTGTTTGCAAAGATCCGCTCTGAAGATCGGGTGCTGTTTATAGGGAAAGACGGCGGTATCAAAAGCCGCGAGCCAAGTCTTGATCTTGACGCTATTTTCCGCCGAACCGACTCTATGCCAATGCGCATTCGTGAGATGCGCAAAGATTGAGCTAATCTGATCGGTAACCACTGAAAGAGAAACCGTTATGAAACTGATCCTTTTGCTCGCCGCTGTATTGGTGGTTGGTTTGTTGGTGTCGCAGCAACTGAACAAGGGTAAGGAAGCGAACGCTGAACAGGCCGCGGAAACGGGAACCGACAAGCCGCCAAAGGTTCCGACGAGCCCAGGCGATGTGCCGAAGTTTGAAGAGGACATGAAGAAGTTTATGGAGGATGAGGCGGCCAGGCAGGCGGAAAAGATTGATCAGGCCACGCATTAAAGGCGGGTATTTCTACAGCCTCGTTAAACATAGGGCGAGATAGTGTTGAGAAAACTGTTTGAAGAAAAAGTGTACGTAAAGGTTTCGCGGAATCGCTTCGAGATCATAAAGGTTTCCGGCGATCCTGTTGTCGAAATCGTTTGTTCTCAGGAACCATTCAGCACATCCCGTCTACTGATCGGGGAATTCGTAAGGGCTGAGCATGAATTGCTCAATGGAATAAAGAAGGTGCTTCCGAAAAAACTTATCAAACGAAGCCAGGCTGTACTAATGCACCCTATTGAGATGACCGAAGGTGGGTTGTCTGAAGTTGAGGTAAAAGTGCTTCGGGAAGTTGCCTTTGGGGCTGGTGCGCATAGGGTCGAGCTTTGGGAGGGGGAAGAGTTATCTCCTCAGCAGGCTTTTGAAAAATTAGAGAATGCTTAACCAGCGAAAACCTGGACCGATTTATTTTTGGGAAAACCGGGCCAGATTTATTATCCAGTTTCCGTATTGTTCCTGGCAGGCCAGCAATTGCCGGCACCGGCCTTAGAGAATTTCTAGCAGTGCATCTTCAATGACGCTGCTGTCGCTCGGGCGGACGACCCGCGCTATTTCTTCACCATCCTTCAAAACAATCAGGGTCGGCCAGAGCTTAACGCCAAACGTCCGCCCCAATCTGCGGCCTTTGCCATCCTCAATCTTCACATGCGGAATGTCTGGGTGATTGTCCACTGCCGCCTTGATGTCCGCCTGAGCACCCTGGCAGATCCCGCACCAGTTGGTGCCGAACTCGATCACCATTGGGCCCTTGCTCTGGTCCAGCTCATCACGGCTCAGAGTTTCGGGTGTATATCGGCTGATGTACGACATGGTGTCTCCTTGTGGGGTTATCTATTCCTGAAGCCGGACAAGCAACCGGCCATCCTCAACCTGGATATGATCCACACCCGCTGCAAAGGATTGCCAGAATCCCGGGTTGGCGCCGAACTCGTTAACCAGGTCCACATTTTTGAGGTTACCCAGCCAGGCGTTCGGAATGGGTACGCCCATGAGGCTGACGCCCTTTAACTTAACCAGGGGCCGACCGTTGGCAAAAGACAGTTCCATACCGGCATTTACTCGCAGGGTTCTGCCGCCGAGTACAGGAAAGCCCTCTTCAAGAGGCACAAGGAGCAGGGCGCTCAGCAGATTGTCCGAAAGGTCGACTGCGAGTCTCTGAGCCAGATCGGTGTTATTGGCCAGCATGCCGTTGAGTTCCCGCTCGCTGAAACGTACCTCCCGGCTGGCACCTTCTTCACTGTAGGGTACCGGCTGCAACGGGCGGCCGGATTCGCTGCCTTGGGTATCAATACCCAGACTACTCAGTTTGTTGTTGAGTGAATCCTGTTCACTGGCATTCAGAGTTACGGGTTCGAAGTTCTCAGGAAACACATAGTGGCTTAACCACCAGTAACCGACACCGACGGTGGCAACGATGGTGAGCAGCACAATGCCAAAGACATGCAAGCCACTGAAGCCTTTCTTTGCAGGTGGCGGCGCTGATGCTGTTTTATCCTCGGTTGCCATACTCATTGCCAGTGTGAACCTCAAATAGCCAGTCCGGTTGCGCTTTGTTTAGCAGCCTGGATGGGGGGGCTGTGAAAATAAATCTGTCCCGGTTTTAGCTTAGTGGCATCAACAGGAGTTTATGCGGACGCTCGGTCGTTTTCTGTGGTTTCCAGTTTCACTCGAAAACCACAGGCTGCGGCGTACTTGCTGAGCGTTCCCCAGCTAGGGTTTCCCCGGCCACGCTCAAGTCTGGAGATATTGCTTTTGCTTGTTCGCAGCTTCTTTGCAAGATCCTCTTGGGTAAGGCCCGCTTTCGTTCTCATGGTGATCAATTGGTCGATCAGGCTGAATTCTTCCTGAAGGGCATCGTACTCTTTACGCACTTCAAGATTTTCGAGTGCCTTCTGCTTAAACTTATTGAAGTTCATGATTTTTTGACCTCCCTTAAACGCTCTTTTGCTAGCTCTAGGTCTTTCTTCGGTATTTTTTGATCTTTCTTCACAAAGACATGGAGAATGATGATTTTCCTATTCTGCATATAGCAGAAAATGCCTCTCCCAATGCCTTCTTTAGCTTTTGCGCGGATCTCGAACAACTCATCACCAAGTGACTTGGTGTGTGGCTCCCCAAGGTTCGCTCCATGCTTTTCCATCAATTCCATTAGCCGGATCATTCTCGCCTGAATCTTGGGCGGCATCCCGGCCAATTCTTCGTCTACCTTTCTGTAGAATTCAATGTCCCAGTCCATGGGTGCTCCGTATTTTTAGGTTATCATATATGATAACTTCAGTTGGGGGAAATATCTTGAAAGACCGGGACAGATTTATTTCCCCCTACTTTATCTCGAGAGGGCACCGGCAAATGCCTGAACACAGCGGTGGAACAGCTCTGCAGAGAAAAACGGATGTTCGCCTGGCTGCTCAGCCACAAAGAGTTGACCACCGGATTCGCGGATGCCGCCCTCGATCATCAGGTTGTCACTCAGCTCAAAGTCCTCGATTGTGTGGCCCATGGCGTCCAAGTCGGTTGCACCTGCTCGTTCCCGGTAGTGCCGGCTATCCAGGGTGAATCCGAATGCGGGTTTGCCCTGGCCAATCATGTAACCCACCTCATACACGGTACCCGGGTCGGCGCTGATACCGCGAAACGGTGTCAGGTTGGCGATGATGGCCTCGCAGCTGTCCATCAGTTCACGGTTGGCCTGGTAGATTCCATGCCCGCGATAGGGTTTTGCCTGGCCATCTGAAAACGCCAGCTCGGTATCCAGCGGGTCTACGCCCTCAAAACCGTATTCCCGAAGGAGGCGTTTTTTCTCGGCCACGATGAATTGGTGTTCGCTGGCTGGGAAGAAGACTTCCGGGCCGGCGAGGTAGATGCGTTTTGGCTTTGCCATAGGGGCCTCTTAAGGCTGGTTGTATATAATTGGGATAAATCTGTTTGCTAGACTGAATGGTAACAGCTGTCCATGGTAGACCCGGCTACGGCTTCGCTTCTCTTTTCTGGATGATCAAGATTATGCCCAGACTGTTCTTTGGCCTGGAGATTCCCGCTCAGATCAAAGCCCGCCTGCTGGAAGCGAGAGCAGAGGTGTCTGGTGCCAAATGGCAAAGTGTTGAGCAGATGCACATCACCTTGTACACAGTGGTTGAACGCTTTCCTTCATGCTTCTGCTGAGACGGATTTTCTATATTCATATAGCCTCAATGTATAGGCCATTTTTGCATCAGTTTCCCCGAAGCCTTGTGGCACATGGTTTCCGGCTGTTTAACCTCCGGTCGCCAACAACTTTATCCACAGCTTTTGTGAGTAACGTACGTGGGAATACAGGTTTACCGATAGGCCGGTACTGACCAGAATCCCCGCCCCAGACGTATTTGAACGCTTGCTCATTAACGAGTCAGGGTGTAACGGGAGCCCCCATGAAAGCTGTACTTGATGTTTATCTGAAGACTTCTCTGGTGCTGCGCATAGGTATTGCGCTTGTTCTTGGTTTGGTTGTAGGCCTGGTGGGCGGGCCGGTGGTAGCCGAATGGCTTAACCCGTTAGGGGAATTGCTGCTCAGGTTGTTGAAGTTTCTGATCGTGCCGATTGTCCTGTTTACCCTGATGGTGGGGATCAATCAGGCCAATCTTTCCAGTATGGGCCGCGTGGGCCGGAAACTGCTGGGTTTCTATGTGCTGACCTCGGCTCTGGCCATCACGGTGGGGCTGGTTGTGGCTTCCGTATTCGAACCCGGCAGCGGTCTGGAGTTGTCGCCTTCGGCCAGTGTTGAGGTGCCGGAGAATCCGGGCTTTGTCCAGGTGCTTCTGAATATCGTTCCCGCCAATATTGTCGAGGCATTTGCCAAGCCGAATCTCCTCGGGATTATTTTTACCGCGATTGTGTTTGGCATTGCCCTGCTGAAGCTGCGCGAGTCAGACACTCACGGGGAAGCCGGCGCCCGGGTGTATGAGGTAGTGTCCGGCCTGAACGAAGTCACAATGAAAGTGATGGCTGGGGTTCTCCAGTATGTGCCGATTGGCGTGTTTGCGATTGTGGCCAGTACCGCAGGTGAGCAGGGCATGGCGACGATACTGGCCCTGGGCGATATGGTCATGGTGTTGTATCTCGCCCTGGCGGTGCAACTGGTGGTCTACGGGGTTCTTATGCGCCTTAATGGCGTGAGTCTGGTGGACTTTATTCGTGAGGCCCGGGCTCCGGTTGCCACCGCCTTTGCCACCCAGAGCAGCTCCGGGACTCTGCCTCTGACCCTGAATGCAGCACGGCGTTTGGGTGTTCCCCAGAGCATCTATGGCTTCAGCCTGCCGCTAGGGGCCACCATCAATATGGATGGGGCGGGTATCCGTATTGCCATTTCCGCAGCCTTTGCAGCCAACGTGGTGGGCGTGCCCCTGGACGTCGTCACCATGCTGGAAATTGTTCTGATCGGCACCTTGGCTTCCATAGGCACTGCTGGTGTGCCGGGTGCGGGCATCGTCATGATTGCCACTGTGTTTGCTCAGGTGGGCCTGCCCATTGAAACTGTGGCTCTGTTGGTGTCCATTGATGCCCTTGTAGGTATGGGGGCTACAGCCATGAATGTAACCGGGGATCTGGCGTGTACCTCCGTGATTGCCCGTTCCGAGCAGAATGATGAGGCTGCGATGGAAAGCTCTGCGGTGCCGGAGAAAGTGCTGTCATAGGGCCTGAAAAGAAAACAGGGGCGAAAACCGGGACAGACCTGTTTCTCACGATTGATAGAACCGCCGGATAGCATCCAGCAACCGGCCTACATCCTGGCGGTTCACATCCAAGTGCGTCACGAAGCGAATGGGGTTGCCTGCCGTGATCAGGATGCCCTGGTCAGCCAGGTAGTCGCGCAGTTGCGCGGCTCTGTCGGACCGGCAGCGGGCGTAGACGATATTGGTCTGGGTGCTAGCGGGGTTGATCTCCAGCTGTTGGATTTCGGCCAGTCCGGCACTCAGGTATTCGGCGTTTTTGTGATCTTCAAGCAGGCGCTGTGGCCCTTTTTCCAGAGCAATCTGACCGGCAGCGGCCAGTATGCCGGCCTGGCGCATGCCGCCACCCACCATTTTACGCAGCCGTGTTGCTCGCTCGATAAAGGCTTTTGAACCCAGCAGCAACGAACCAACAGGCGCCCCCAGCCCTTTTGAGAGGCAGACACTGACCGAATCATAGTGTCTGGTTATCTCGGTGACATCGCAGTTGGATTTCACCGCTGCATTGAACACCCGGGCACCATCCAGGTGCAGCAATAAATTGTGGTCGTCGCAAAAGGCGCGAGCTTGGCGCTGGTAGTCCAGTGACAACACTTTGCCACCAATGGTGTTTTCCAGTGAGAGCAGGCGGGTAGAAGCGAAGTGGATGTCGTCGGCCTTGATGGCGGCTCTGGCTTTTTCGAGGTTGATGCTGCCGTCGGGCTCGTTTTCGATGGGTTGCGGTTGAACGCTGCCAAGCACGGCGGCCCCACCGCCTTCGTAACGGTAGTTGTGTGCGGACTGGCCGCACAGGTATTCATCGCCCCGGCCACAATGGCTCATGATCGCCAGCAGGTTGGCCTGGGTGCCGGTGGCGGTAAACAGCGCTGATTCGAAGCCCAGCCGTTCGGCAGCGAAGGCCTGTAAGCTGTTAACGGTTGGGTCGTCACCGTAAACGTCGTCGCCCACCTCGGCGCTGGCCATGGCTGCGCGCATTTCAGCGGTGGGGCGGGTGACGGTATCGCTGCGGAAATCGATCATGAGGGCGTCGTTGCTCTGGCTTTAAGAACCGGGTTTTTATTGTCCTTTTTTGAATTTCGCTTTGCAATTCCCGCTCATGAACATTGTACAGTAGGGCTCACGGTCCTCGTGTTTGGTGCCCTCTGCAGTCAACGCCGTCACTGGTTATAATGGCGTACCTTGAACCTTCGCAGAGAACCCTATGCAAATCGGCGTCATCGCAGACACCCACAGCAAAATGCGTCCCGAAGCCTTGGCCGTATTGAAAGGCTCTGACGTGATCCTTCACGCCGGTGACGTCGGGCGGGACGAGGTTCTGGAAGCGCTGGAGGCGATCGCGCCGGTGGTTGCGATTCGCGGCAATATCGACAAGACGGGCCGCGCAGCGAATCTTCCCGATGTTCAGGATCTGGAATTCCTCGGCCACGCTTTCTACATGCTCCACGACGTCAAAACCCTCGGCTTCGATCCGCAAGGCCGTTACCGCGTGGTGATCGCCGGCCATTCCCACAAACCCCGTAATGAGTGGATCAGCGACGTGCTTTACTTCAATCCCGGTGGCGCCGGGCCCCGGCGCTTTACGCTGCCGATCACGGTTGGGCGGCTGGAGGTGAGCGAAGACGGTGTGGCGGGTGAAATTATCGAACTGCCGGTTTGATCCGGATCTGGAAACCAAATTTGTCCCAGTTTTCGGCCCTGATTAAATCGATTTTTCGGAAGCCTTCAGGGGGAAGAAGCTTCACCAAGAACGTTTAGAAAACCCTCTGCATTCAGAAAATCCGATTCGAGTTTAATCAGATTGCCGTCACCTGACTCAAAGAAGACAAATGAAGCGTCTTGGTCTGAAAGGAAATGGTAGTAAGTCTTACCCTCGCGCTCCCATATGCCTGCATCCGAACCTTCAACAAACACGCTCTTGAAAGACACTACGCTAGCTCGGCCACAGTCATGGGTCTCTTTTTTTGACAGTGCGGCGTCGAAAAAGTCAGACCTCTCACAATCACCTGTTTCGAAGGTGTTCTCGGTGCTGAAACTGATGTACTTCTCGCCAATGGTCTCTGAATATTTGATCAACAGGATGTCGTTGTTTGCACCAAGTGATCCGACGATGACTGGGGAGCTGGGGACTTGAAATTTCATGCCGGAGTAGACGGCTGTTATGTGGCCGGTTTGGGCGCATGCTGAAAGAGACGCGAACACCAAACCGACTAACAGTGCGGTTCTTTTCATATCACCATCCTTGTTTTGCCATTTCCATTTGGGTTCGAAAATTAACAGCAACGCGCTGCCGAGTAATCACTGCCCTTCCTGGACGACGAAATTGAAGGTACAACGGTAGGCGGGTGCCGACAAGGATGGAGACGCTACGAAACAACCGTTCCGATCCGAATTCTCAAAACAGCCTTTGCTCCTCGGCCATGATGGCCTCGGTTTCGATCCGGGAGGCGTTACAAAACTCCTAAGGCACCGAATCAAAGACTGATTTATGTTCCTCGTCAAATTGATTCAAGTTTGCATAACAAGGATGTATGAGAAATGGATTTGAGCCCGGTTTACCAGCCCCTTATTGCTGCACTCTGGTATCTGTTACCTCTTGCCATCATCATTGCGGGCCTGATCAAATCGCCCTGGTTCAAGGGTAAGTTCGGTGAGTTCCTGGTTAACCTCTCCGCACGATGGTTCCTTGATAAATCCCGCTATCATCTCATCAAGAACGTTACTCTCCCCACGGAGGATGGCACTACGCAGATCGACCATGTTCTGGTTTCGGAGTTTGGGGTCTTCGTTGTCGAGACCAAAAACATGAAGGGCTGGATCTTCGGTGGCCCTCATCAGCGTTTCTGGACCCAGAAGATTTACCGTTCCAATCACAAATTTCAGAATCCACTGCATCAGAATTACAAGCACGTAAAAACGCTGCAGACGCTGCTCGGGCTAGGCGACCACCAGATGCATTCATTGGTGGTGTTTGTGGGGGACAGCACATTCAAAACGCCCATGCCGGAAAATGTCACGCAGGGTTTGGGGTATGTTCGTTGCATCAAGTCGAAAACGGATCGGGTGTTGACTCTGAAGGACGTGGCAGAGGCCAGGGAAAAGGTGGCATCCGGTCGCCTCAAGGCATCATTCGCCACCGACCAGGCACATGCTCGCTATGTGAGAGATCTGGTGGCCGAGCGCAGCGGCAGTGTACCGAGTCGCCCGGGTACAGGTCTGCTCAAGCCCCTGGTTTTTTTAGCGCTAATGTTAGGAGTCGGTGCGATCGGACTGAACGCGTATTCGAATTTTGCTTCGCAGGCGATGGCAATAGGTACGAAAAGGAATGCTGAACAGCGGATTGATGGCGTACCGCAGCCCACTCCTCATCGACCTGAAAGCGAGCCAAAAAATGATTCGAGAACCGCCGGGCCAGCGGCCTCATCAAACGTGAGTGCTCAGCGTGTTCGCCAACCGCCCTCTGAGTTGTTTTTAGCAAGGCAGGATTGTAACGCCCTGATCGCTGCCGCTATTGGCAATCAGGATCCGCGCCTTTTGAGAGACAGGAATAAGGCGTGTGCACGGTATGAAGCTTTGAAGAGGAAAGTAAATTGAATCAGAAAGGATTACTCACCGCATGGAACGATGCCAAGGGGTTTGGTTTCATTACGCCTGAGGGCGGGGGTGAGCGGGTTTTTGCTCATATCAGCGTTTATGCAGGCCGGGGTCGGCCGGTTTCTGATCGCAAGGTGACGTACAGCATCACGAAGAATGGTCAGGGCCGGCCGAGGGCTGAGCGGTTCCAGTATGCTGGAGCGGCAAAGGTGGGCGCCAGCGTTGCCCCGGGAGTCTGGGTGGCGGCTGCTGTTGTACTGGTGTTTTTCAGCATTCTGGCTGGCCTGTTCCATCAAAGTTATATGCCCCTCTCTATCCCGGCTGCCTATGGCGGGGCGAGCCTGGTGTTGTTTGTGATGTACTGGATCGATAAGCGGGCGGCGCAGCGGGGTGGGCAACGTACGGCGGAGAACACGTTGCATCTCTTTGAGCTTTGCTGTGGCTGGCCGGGTGCGCTTATGGCCCAGCAGGTTTTTCGGCATAAGACTCGGAAGGGAAGCTATCAGTTCGTTTTCTGGCTGGCGGTCCTCGCCAATCTGGGCGCTCTGGGTTGGCTGCTTGTTGCCCCGGAAGCGAGCGTTTTGCGGCAGCAATTTGGCATTGATTTGTTGAACTCTTTGCGGCCGCTTATTTGGGGCGCTGGCAATGGGGGCTAATTGATCTTGGCTCTCGATGCATCATTAAATGATGTCCCCGTTAATTGGCGTCTGAAACCTGCTCCATAACCGGAGCTTTGTGCCACGTCGAGCGATCCATCCAGGGGTCGCGCAGGCCAATGTGCCCGACCCCGGGCAATTTGACGGCCAAAGCCAGAGGGTCAATACCAATGTTGAGGCCGAGGATGTTCAGTTCAACACCTTCCCGGATACTCGCCATAAGGCCGAAATAACCATTGAGGGAGAACTGGTAGCCCGAACCACTGGGCGCTTTCGCAAATACTCCGTCAGCGAGATAGTCTTTTCCGATGGCAATGTTGGGCAGTGCAACATCCAGTTCGGGTACCTGCCGGATTACCCAGGCTACAAAGGTATTGCTGTTGGGCCCGGGCCAGGCTTTGTATTCATTCGGGAAGGGGTAGGCGTCGATAGCTGTCCGGATATTGATGATGGCGGCGGCCGCTTTCTCACCACGAAGATCTGCCAGCAACATCGGCGGGTTGCCATACCAGGCGGTATCCGGCTCACCGGGGCGGGACCGCACCGCCTTGTAACCCCAGCCAGTGACATCGTGAACCTCGTAGGTGGATGCCCCGCGCACCTTGGTTGCAATCCAGGTATGGACCGCAAAATTGCCGCGCCAATTATAAGCTCGGGCACCATAAACCTGCACAATGGCTTCTTCGGTCTGGCCGGGTAGTGGCGCAATGCCTGCGCTGGAGCGATCGGTGTCACGCCAGCTCTGGCCAGACTTGCTGCTACAGGCCGCAATCAGTGCGGGGCCTGCCAGCAGAACCAACAAAAAGACTGTGGTTCTGATGAGCCATTGAAGAGGCTTAATCATTCCAGGGGTACCTCGGACTGCATGCGTTGGTTGGTGGTCAAAACCCAATCAGTATACGTCTCATATAATCTCAAGTATCAATGTGACGCATTACCGACAGCTGTAAAAACCGTGTAAAAACCGGGGCAGATCTATTTTGCAGCTGATCTGTCCCGGTTTTCACGATCCGCAAGGAGTTACAAAAGTCCTAAGGCATCGAATCAAAGACTGATTTATGTTTCACGTCAGATTGATTGAAGGATGCATAACAAGGATGTCTGAGAAATGGATTTGAGCCCGGTTTACCCGCCCTTTATTGCTGCACTCTGGTATCTGTTACCTCTTGCCATCATGGCGGGCCTGATCAAGTCGCCCTGGTTCAAGGAGGACGTGAGTTGAATCAGAAAGGATTACTCACTGCATGGAACGACGCCAAGGGGTTTGGTTTCATTACTCCTGAGGGCGGGGGTGAGCGAGTGTTTGCTCATATCAGCGTTTATGCAGGCAGGGGTCGGCCGGTTTCTGATCGCAAGGTGACGTACAGCATCGCGAAGGACGGTCAGGGTCGGCTGAGAGCAGGGCGGTTCCAGTATTCGGGAGCGGCAAAGGTGGGCGCCAGCGTTGCTCCTGGAGTCTGGGTGGCTGCTGCTGTTGTGCTGGTGTTTTTCACCGTTCTGGCGGGCCTGTTCCATCGAGATTATCTGCCTGTCGCTATCCCGGCTACCTATGGCGGGGTAAGTCTGGTGTTGTTTGTGATGTACTGGATTGACAAGCGGGCGGCGCAGCGGGGTGGGCAACGTACGGCTGAGAACACGTTGCATCTTTTTGAGCTTTGCTGTGGCTGGCCGGGTGCGCTTATGGCCCAGCAGGTTTTTCGGCACAAGACGCGAAAAGGGAGTTATCAGTTCGTGTTCTGGCTGGCGGTCCTCGCCAATCTGGGCGCTCTGGGTTGGCTGCTTGTTGCCCCGGAAGCGAGCGTTTTGCGTCAGCAATTGGACTTTGATTTGTTGAACTCTTTGCGGCCGCTTATCTGGTAGCTGACAGAGTTATTTTAAAAAAGGGAGATGTTATGACGGTTAAAAGTTTTACCGAATACAAGATGGTCCATATCGCGGAGGGTGGCTGCGGGACCTTGCTGCTGGGTTCCTCCGGCTTGCCTTTAAAGAAGATTGAAGCGGAATTGAACCGCTACGCTTCTGAAGGTTGGCAGGTTGTATTCCAGGTTCTGGAGATGAAGCGCTTCTGGCTGTTTTGGCAGCGTGAAGCTGTGATTGTTACCTTGGGGCGTTAAAAAGTGCCGAAAGCGCTGGTTCTGAAGGCCATCGGGTTCTATCGCCGCACTGGAGGCGGTACCCGATGGTTTGGCATCGACTGCAATTTTGAACCGAGTTGCTCCGCATACTCTGAGGAGGCAATCCGGCAATTTGGTTTTCGCAAAGGGCTGGCATTGACGCTTCATCGTCTTCGAAGGTGCAACAGGCCTGACGCGATCTGTAAATGCATCGAGCCGGTAATGTGGGATATCGAGCATGCTGAAACAAGAAGAAGTTGATGCCGAGGAAGAGTCGCTCAGAAAGGCGATTCGGGAGCTTTCAGAAGAGAAGCGCTCGGAATTTTATCGGCAGGCCGGGAAAACGGTTAAAGATCCGGATACCTACGCCGCATTAAACTGGTTTTTTATCGCCGGGTTGCATCATTTTTATCTGGGGCGCTGGCAATGGGGGCTGATTGATCTTGGCGCTCTGTTTGTTGCGATTGGCTGTTTCCTGGCGGGGTTGGTTTGGCCGGCAGTCGTCTTGCTCTTGATCGTTTATTCGTGGGAACTGTGGCAATTGTTCAGATCCCAGATCATCGTTCAGGACTGGAATAATCGGCTTTATCGGGACTTGTTGCGCCGCTATTGACCAACGAAAATCGGGGCTGTCCCGGTTTTCCTCCCCTGGAGTCAGCGCCGCCACTGGTTATAATGGCGTACCTCAAACCTTCGCGGAGAGCTCTATGCCAATCGAAAAGAATCAGGTGGTCTTGTTTCACTACAGCGTTAGCGATGAACAAGGCAACGTCGTTGAAAACTCCCGTGGCGGCGAGCCGAACGCCTACCTGCATGGCCATGGCGGCATTATCCAAGGCCTGGAAGAAGCCCTGGAAGGTCGCGAGGCCGGCGATACGTTCAGCGTCACCGTCACTCCGGATAAGGCCTATGGTTCACGCAAGGCGAATGCCGTGCAGCGCGTGCCAGTCAAGCATTTGATGGGTGCCAAACGCTGGAAACCGGGCATGATCGCGCAGGTGAAAACCGAGCAGGGGCCGCGCCATGTGATCGTTGCCAAGGTCGGCCTCAAGTTTGCCGATGTCGACACCAACCATCCGATGGCAGGTAAAACCCTGACCTTTGATGTCGAAATCATCGAAGCACGCGCTGCCGATCCGGAAGAGATAGCTCACGGCCACGCCCATGGGCCGGGTGGGCATCATTGACGGATGCATAACAAGGATGTCTGGGAAGTGGGTTTGAGCCCGGTTTTCCCTTTCAGGGCGGGCCGATTGACACGTACAGAGTGGTGATCGCGTCCATTTTCTTCAGAATGGATTCGGTGGTCACTTGAATAACAAAAGGCACATGGCGGCCGCTTTCGCTCAATTCGAACCCTGAGCGCGAGAATTTCCATTGGCTCACAACGTCACTCAGGGCCTGGTTGATCTCATCGGTGTTGAGGGAAGATTTGGTCAGGAGGTCCAGCGCATGGTCAAAGTCCTTCAGCGCCAGTGCGAATGCATCTTCAACGGTCTGGTCGTCGATTCGCCAACTCTTCGCGACGTATAACATACCGATACGTTGTGACAACATGCGTTGGCGACCAGAGAGATTAATCAGTTCGCCCTTGCGGCTGCCCAAATATGTTTCAAACAACTGAACGTTGTTCTCACAGAGCTCAAGCAAGCGAGAGGCCTGTTTGATCAGGGAAAGCGCCTGGCTATTCTCCGGTTTGCTAATGGCCGACTGGCGGAATTGATTCCATGAGCGGCGAATATCCTGCAGGGAGGCAGTAATTTCTTGCGTAGGTGAAAAGTCTTCCAGTTCTCCGAGGTGTTTTTCGAAAAGAGCCACACTAGCGTCCAGTTGCTTCAGGGCCGTGTCGGTAGACACCTCCTGACCAACCAGTAGGTAGGACTTGGCGATGCGCTGGGTGAGCATCCGTTGCATTCCAGCCTTGTTGATTGCAGCGTCAATAGTCAGCGTGTTTGCCGTGCCGGTGGTTGGCGTCAAGAAAAGCATGATCGTCACTATTGCGAGTATCACGAAGGGCGAAATCATCGCTCGTAGCGGGTTCTCGGACAATGGATTGCGTTCCCTATAGTTACTTCGCATATCGTATTCCTTCGTGAATGGCGCAGACCTTAGCTCTAATTCCAGGAGCATCGTCTGTTTCTGGATTCAGGGAACACGAGGTTACACCTCTGGCTGGAGTACATCTTTGACGTTAATCATTGGCAGCTTCGTGGTGAGATTGCACCAACTTCAAAGCGCCGCCAGGGGGCTTGAGCCGCCGGGCAGGAGCATACCGATGAAAACGGTCTACCGGCCGGGACGGGACGCGATGTCCACAACCTGTCCGTTTCTCAGGGTGACAACCTGTCGAAACTGATTCCTTGGGAAGTCATACAACCACTCCTGAACGAGCACCGGTTGCAGAGTTTGCCAGGTTCTCGAGTGCCTGTGATTTGACGGTGCCCGCCATTCCACTCGTTTGGATGTGGGTTCGCCGCAGCGGGCAATCAGCTCGTATTCGGTTTGAGCGTGCCTGAGGGTGCTTTGGTCGCAACTGGGGGATGCGGAAACGTGGAATCCGTAGCCCAGGGTGTCAACGCGGGCGAGCTTTCCATTACGAAAAATGACGCGCCGTATAAAGCGTTGAGGGCCTCGGTTATAGTACCAATGCTCCTCCGTTTGAACGATGCCGAGCCCGGGAATCGATGCGGTCGGGTATTCCGCGACATAAACCGGTGGCCCACAGCTTTCCTTTACCTCTAATGGCCAGGCATCTTCACTGACCAGTGAGCTGCCGCAGCGGAGGGCGCCGTGGCTGGTTTGGGCCAGGGCAGTGAGAGCAATGAAGGCCAGTCGTTGTTGAAACTTTGTCATCGTCTGAGTTTGCGCCGAATCAGTGTGTAGATTCAATACGAAGAGAAAACCGGGACGAGTGTAGAGGAACAAGCCAAACTGCCGTACGCAGACCAGAAAGCCCGTATAGACCATGCGTCAGTCGTTTTGATCAACGTTCGTTTTGCCTGGGGCCGGGAATGACCAAGCCTAGTTGTTACAGCTGTCGGAAAAGATTTGAGCCGTCTGCGCTCAGGATTTCTTACTCGAAGAACTACTGTGAAAGCTGCGGTGTGGGGCTTTTTGGTGGGGATTACTTCGGTTTCGCCCAAAAGCCCACTCCCACTACCCGGAAAAATCTGGCAGTACATTTTATCGTGCTTTTTTTGGCGGTTGCTGGCTTGAGCTTGTGGCTTTGGGGTCGCTGAACCTGCCTCGCTTTTCCTCCTCTGGAGTCAGAGCCGCTAAAACTCCCGTGGCGACGAACCGAACGCCTACCTGCATGGACCCAAGCGGTGGTGCAGATTTATCCAGGCGACGATGAAGCGCGCACCCATACTTTGGTCACGACCCGATGGGATGAGGGGCTATGTCGAACAGATCCATCTCTCGGGGCTTTTGATGTAAAAAACGTTCTTATCCCGAACGCTCATTTTGAATAATTCACTGGCTCGAATGGAGATGCTGGAGCGCGATCGAACCCTCTCCTACTATCTGGTGGATGACAATTACACTGGCGAGGTGAATGTGTTGGGGTCAGACTGGAGGAGTTGGTTGTACAACCAGGGTGAGCAAACCGTCAGGCTTTGATTACCCTGATAAACCCACAATAGGAGGATTGAATATGCCTCACCTTCGTTTTACCTACCTGCTTGGTTTTACTGTTCTTGCTGCTTTTCTCGCTGCCTCTGCCGCCCAGGCTCATCACGGTTGGGCTTGGGCAACGGACGAGGAATTTGAGATCACCGGTACTATCGAGTCAGCACGCCTTGGGAACCCCCATGGCGAAGTCATCATTGACGTTGATGGCGAGGAATGGGTTGTGGAAGTTGGTCAGCCCTGGCGTAACGACCGTGTCGGGCTCAGCAAAGAGATGTTGAGCCAGGGCCGGGAAATCACCGTGCACGGTCATCGTTCGGCCAGAGAAGGCGAGCGGTTGGTCAAGGCTGAGCGGATTGTGATCGACGGGAAGAACCACAATTTGTACCCCGGTCGTGATTCCTGAGCCCGGGGAATGATTGAGCAGGTACTGGTTTTCGTCGAAAACCTGGCCTTTGTCTCAGCCATGCGCAATTCCACACTGGTGTACCCGCTGGTCAACGCCGGGCATATTTTCGGGGTTGCGCTGCTGGTCGGCGGAATTGTGCCGCTGGATTTGCGTTTGCTGGGGCTCTGGCGCCACTACCCCGTGATGGCGTTTGTTGATGTGCTTCGAATCACATCGGCGCTTGGTTTGGGGTTGGCGGTCGTCTGTGGTGCGCTTCTATTTGCCACGGCAGCAGCGGACTACGCCGGGTCGGTGTTATTTCAGGCGAAGATGGTGCTTGTCTTGCTGGGTGTGTCGAACGCGTTGATTCTGGGGCGTGTGTTGAGTCGCCAGGATATACGTGGCCTCCCGATGGGGGCTCGTATGCCTTTACCCTTGAGGATCGGCGCTCTGTTGTCTCTGGTGGTGTGGGTCAATGCGCTGGTCCTTGGCAGGCTATTGGGATACTTCTGAGCAGGCGGGTAGCGACACGAGCTGTCGCTACCCGGTGCTTCGGCGATTAGTTGTACTCCGGCTCAAGCTGCTTACCTCCAGCTGTCCGCTTCATCCAGGCCATGTCTAGCGGAACAATGACGTTAAGAGCAAACAGCACCCAGCCCAACGCCTGCAGGCTCTCTGAAAACCACAGCATCAGGGCGAGAGACAGCATGGCCCAGGTGACATCGACAATAATCATGAAGGTTGCGGATCTCTCCAGCCAACGCTCATTGAAAACCATTAGGGCCATATCCAGGCACCAAAGCAGTGTCAGAATGCCAGCCACCAGGTAAAACGTTGATCCGGGCCCTCCCGCCCACTGGGCGATGGGTTCTGCCGCCAGGATGAGCGCTAACGCCAGGGGTGTAGAGATGACAACGTCGCTGAGGACGATTTGTTTCACACTGAACTGACGGATGAAGTTTTTCATAAGAGACCTCGATAGGGTTTTGCAATGTGTTTGACTACGCTTTAAGCCTCTACCTGGTCGGGGATAGGTTCAATTACCTGTGAGGTAATGGCGCTACGTACCCTTGAGTAAGATAATCGCTGAACACTTGGAAATTCACAGGAAATACAATGAGCGCCTTCGGTACTCTGTTTAGAGAAATGCGACAGGGCAAACGCTTGAGCCAGATGGATTTCGCCCTTGAGTGTGAAGTATCGGCAAAACACATCAGCTTTCTGGAAACAGGACGCAGCAAGCCCAGTAAAGGCATGGTGCTGCATTTGGCGCAGATGCTTCAAACGGATTTGGGAGCGACCAACCGCCTACTGTCTGCGGCGGGTTACAGCCAGGTCTTCAGTGACCAGGATTTGAGCGCGCCCGGCATGGCCATTATCAAAGAGGCGGTTGAGCACCTCTTGCAGGCGCACCTGCCTTATCCGGCGGTGGTCTTTGACCACGAATACTATTTGGTGATGGCCAACCAAGCGATGCAGAACATGATAGTAAGAATGGTCGAACTGGGCGCTCAATTTCCAGCCAGGCCAAATTTTCTACTGTCACTGCTGGATAACAACGGCATGAAACCCTTCGTGGGTGATTGGGAAAATATCGCCTGCCACATGCTGCAGCGAGTCTACCACGAGCATCTTGCAGGCCCCTTCAGAGACCAGCCCAACCGATTGCTGGAGCTCGCACTGGCTCTGCCTGACGTTCCGCAAACCTGGAAAAGCCACGTTGTGGAAAATCTGGGATACCCGGCGATTCCTTTCACCCTGAACCTGGGGGATCAACAGCTCAAAATCTTTTCGACCATTGCAACGATTGGAACCCCCCTGGATATCACTGCCCAGAATCTGCGGATCGAACATTTTTTCCCGATGGATGAGAGCAGCAAAGCTTACTGGAAAAACTGAGGTGCGCTCAGGGCCGGCGGGTCAGTTTTGGATTCGCAGAGTGCCCTGTGCCAATCGAAAAGAACCAGGATAGATGTATTGACAGGCTCGCAGGTAACGGCATCGATATTTGCTAGTATGATCGACTTTCCATACTGATAGCGATTAAGCACTGCAACATGAATGCTCCTTTTAAGCTGCGGCCTTACCAGCGCGAAGCCGTTGATGCCACGTTGAAACATTTTCGCAAATCGGATGATTCTGCGGTTATTGTGCTGCCGACCGGTGCGGGTAAAAGCCTGGTCATTGCCGAGTTGGCCCGTCTCGCCAAGCGCAAAATTCTGGTGCTGACTCACGTAAAAGAGCTTGTTGAGCAGAATCATGCCAAATACCAGAGCTACGGGTTAACCGCGGGCATTTTCTCCGCCGGGTTAAAACGTAAGGAAAACCGGTATCAGGTGACCTTCGCCAGTGTGCAGTCGGTATCGGCCAATCTGGACCAGTTCAGCGATGAGTACTCGTTGATCATTATTGATGAGTGCCATCGGGTCAGCGATGATGACAGCAGTCAGTATCAAACAATCATCGAGCTGCTGTGGCAAAAGAACGACTCCCTTAAAGTGCTCGGGCTAACCGCCACACCCTACCGCCTGGCCATGGGCTGGATCTATCGCTATCACTACCGGGGCTTTGTTCGTGGCCGTAGTGATGGTAGCGACGAGCAGGATAAGCCCTTTGTGCACTGCATTTATGAACTGCCCTTGAGTTATATGATTAATCGGGGGTATCTCACCAGACCGGAGCTGGTTAACGCGGCGGTGGCGCAATACGATTTCTCTGCGCTGCCTCAGAATCGTTTTGGGGCATACGCCGACAGCGATGTTAACCAGCTGCTGAGTAAACATCAGCGTGTGACCCGCGCCATTGTTGAGCAGGTGATGGAGCTGGCCGTTGAGCGTAAGGCGGTGATGATTTTTGCTGCAACGGTGGATCATGCAAGGGAGATCACCAGCTATCTGCCGGAACACCAAACAGCCTTGATTACCGGCGCCACCGACTTGAATGAACGGGATTCGCTGATCCAGCGCTTTAAACAGCGGCAGTTAAAGTATCTGGTGAATGTGTCCGTACTCACCACGGGCTTCGATGCGCCCCATGTGGACTTTATCGCCATTCTTCGTCCTACCCAGTCGGTCAGCCTGTATCAGCAGATCGTGGGCCGCGGTCTTCGTCTGGACCAAGGTAAAGAGGATTGCCTGGTGATTGATTACGCGGGCAACCGTGTCAATCTGCATCACCCGGAAGTGGGGGAGAAGAAACCGAACCCCGATAGTGAGCCGGTGCAGGTGTTCTGCCCGGGCTGTGGTTTTGCCAATATTTTCTGGGGCAAAACCGATAGTGAGGGTCATGTTGTCGAGCACTACGGCCGCCGCTGTCAGGGCCTGCTGGAGCCCGCTGAAGAGGGTGAGCCAGAGGCGCGGCTCGCACGCCTCGAGCAGTGCGATTACCGTTTTCGTTTCAAGGAGTGCCCGCACTGCGGTGGCGAGAATGATATTGCGGCCCGTAATTGCCAGCAGTGTAAAAAAGCGATCATCGACCCGGATGATCAGCTAAAAGATGCTCTGAAACTCAAAGATGCCATGGTGATCCGTTGCGCCGGAATTACGCTTTGTGGAGATGGCAGCAAACTGAAGGTCACTTACCACAGTGAAGATGGGGAAGAGCTCAGGGAGTCTTTTGATTTCAGCAAGCCGGCTCAGCGCAACGTCTTCAACAAATTGTTCGGCCGGCGTTTGGCTGGTAGCCAGGCCCCGCAAGCGTTCAGCAGGATTGAAGAGGTGCTTGAGATACAAGCCCTTTTAACCGCACCGGATTTTGTCATTGCCCGGAAGCAAAAGCATTACTGGCAAGTACAGGAGCGGATTTTTGACTATCAGGGTAGTTATCGCAAGGCGGATGAAGCGTAAAGCCCGCCTTGCTGTCTTGATTAGTTTATTTACGATACAACTTTCCCGGAGACTGCTATGAACGAAGCCTGGCTGAAAGCCCTGCCCAAAGCAGAGCTGCACCTTCATCTGGAAGGCGCGCTCGAGCCCGAACTAATGTTTACGCTGGCCCGGCGTAATGGCATTGAATTGCCGTGGGATGATGTGGACGCGCTGCGCCATGCCTATGCCTTCAATAATCTGCAGGAATTTCTGGACCTGTATTATAAGGGCGCCAACGTGTTACGCACCGAGCAGGATTTTTATGACCTCACCTGGGCTTACCTGCAGAAGTGCCAGGCCCAGGGCGTGGTGCACGTCGAACCCTTCTACGATCCGCAAACCCATACCGAGCGTGGCATCCCCTTTGAAGTGGCTCTCAATGGAATCCGTGGTGCCCTGCACGACGGCCGCGAGCAGCTGGGGATATCCGGCGGGCTGATTCTCAGCTTCCTGCGGCACCTGTCTGAAGACGATGCCTTCCGGACGCTTGAGCATGCCATGCCGTATAGGGATCAGTTCTTTGCGGTGGGCCTGGACAGCTCCGAGCGGGGCCATCCGCCCAGTAAGTTCGAGCGGGTGTTTGCCAAGGCGCGGGCTGAGGGCTTCCTGGCGGTTGCCCACGCAGGTGAAGAAGGCCCGCCCGAGTACATCTGGCAGGCGCTGGACCTGCTCAAGGTGAACCGGATTGATCACGGGGTTCGCGCTGCAGAAGACCCGAAATTGCTCGACCGGCTGGCGGAACAGCAGATTCCGCTCACGGTTTGTCCGCTGTCGAACATCAAGCTGTGTGTGTTCCCTGATATAGCACACCACAACATTCTGGAGTTGCTGGAGCGCGGCCTGAAGGTGACCGTGAACTCCGATGACCCGTCTTATTTCGGCGGTTATGTGTTGGAGAACTTCGTGGCGTTGCGCGATGGCCTGGGGATGACCGAAGATCAGGCCCGTCGGCTGGCGCAGAATAGTATGGATGCCCGACTGGTGTGATGGCGTGTGACGCGGGGTGCGGGGCTCATTCACCCCAGGTAGACAGGATCACCCACGCGGATGTTTCCTTCTTTGATGTTCTCACCGTAGATTCCGAGATTCTGGTCGGCCTCAGTAACGATGCTGCGAAGGATGGTTCTATCTTCTTTCAGGCCTTGTTGCTGACGTACGACGGCACCGCAGCGAGGAGCCGGGTCCTGGCATTGGATAGCGGTTTCACCGATGAGCAAGGTGCGGCCCAGCCACTTCTGTTCGGCAAGCCCGTAAATACCGGGCTCGGTTTCGATGACGATGTTGGGGCGAAAGCGTTCCAGGTTCCAGTCAGCATTCGGATTGATGGCCCGCATGTTGTCCAGGCTGGCGGTGGTCAGAATATGCAGCGGTGAGACCAGGAAAAAGGTGCCAAGCCGGGACACGTACTCCTGCATCTCAGGCGGCAGGTTATCGAGATCGGGCAGCGGCTCGCCGGGTTCTCTTGCAAAGGTGTTCCTGAGCTCGTCCAACCAGTGTTTATTGCCTTGTTTGTAACGCCGGTAGAACGCCTCATTGGATTCGGGTTCAAGTGTCCTGAGTTCGCTATCGTGTCCCACCAGTTCCGAGATATGTTGATCGGTGCCGGCCTTACCACACAGGCTTTGTTCGCCATTGGGAAAAGTGATCTGCACGGCCTTCTTTTCTGGGCCGGAAAAGCTGGCGCGACACTGGAGGAGTTGCGGGCGGAATTTGCAGCTCTGAATTTCCCGCCGTTTGAGGTCCCGGACCGCCCAGAGCCGATCGCCTTCGATTCCGCGACTGTCAATGAAAGCGCCAGAAAGCGCCGATCCGGCCATGCCTTTGACCGGGTAGTGCCAGATAGATGCAATATGTCCAATTTTTTCCATGATTCGTGCCCTCTGAAAGCCCATAGCAGAATCTAGGCTGGAGGCTTAGTGGCGTCCATGCGTTGGATGACGTAGGAGCCGGAGGAGCGAAAACCGGCGTAGGCAAAACCCGGAACAGACTTATTTTTTGGATAACACCTTGTTAACTAGAGTAATCCCGATTTGATCATATCGAAGGTGTCCAGAATCCGCGCCACAAACTGGTCTTTCGGGCGAAAGCTGCTTTGAGTGCTGAGTGTAACGTCCTGCTGCAGGTGATCCAGTAACTTGTGCAGGCGCCGACGATGCAGACCGACCGCCGCCTGAACAGGGTCGAAAATAACGCCGGACAAGGCCGCAAACGCCGCCAATGCGGCCATAACAGCGACCATAACGCTGGCCGTTGTCGCCAGCGAAGGCTCCGGTGGAAACCAGCTGTAATACCACCCACCGATGGTCTCACCCAGGATAAAGTCCCTGGCGGCCAGGGTTTTTGCGAGCATGGATGCGAGCACCACCCCAAGCCCGATACCACCCGGGGTGAACTTCTGGAACGCGAACGCGCCCAACACCGTGCATGAAATACTGTTGGTGATATCGGCAGACGCGGTCCGGGTCACCCGGTACTGACTGAGAGCGTCCGCGACCAGCGGTTCAGTCAGTTGGCTAAACCGTTGGTGATCGACCGGCTTTGAGGTATGGCGCTCATAGACCGCCTCCAGCGCTTCAATCAGATAGCTCTCCAGTATTGGGCATTCCTGACCATCATTCAGCAGATCCACCAGGATAAGGTGCGAGATGTGCTGTTGTACCCGGGTGGTAAAACCGGCGGGTACACGATTTGCTACACCGTGTAGCCACATCAGGCCTGTTCGTTTGGGAGCCAGAATCTTTACCACGCATGCCAAGGCGTACACCGGCGCCCACAGCAGATTGATGGGTGCCCGCAACATGTCCCATCCCAGTGCCATCCGGTTGGTCGCTATGGCACCTGGGTAATGGAAGTGACGGTCAATAAACGCCGGTATCCGCGCCCGGCAGTCGTCAAAGTAGCGCTCGATGCCTGAGCGGATTGCCTGTTCTATCTCAGCTTCGGAGACGTTTTGCTCGTGTAATTTGGCAAGGGGTATCGTGATAGGCGTATCTACAGGCAAGTGAGTGTCTGGCGCATTAAACCGTAATTTCGTAAAACCGGGACGGATTCATTTTCATAATCTCACCGGCCAGCCATTGCCGATAATTAACATTCGTTAATGTCTGGCGGCATTTTATCCTTGCCGGATGTACCGCATGGCAGTGCTTGGCTACTTATATCTGTTTTTGTCTTATGTCGTAAAGGTATATAGTGGTGTCGTTATAAGCGTCATAATATTTTAGGAGTTTAATTATATATTAAAAATAATAATCAACAGTATTAACTAGTAACTACAGTTCGCTCTTAATAAACTGCTGAAAGTTTTAATAACGAATTCGTCTTTATCACTTTGCCAGATTGAACCTGTTAGCTCCACTCAATTCATCGAATTTACTCTCAATGCCAAACAGCTGAACTATTACAAATTTCATTGTCGCCTCTGCAAACCTGTTGTGTGACGTATGCTTTTATAACGCAGTTGCAATGCTCTTCCCGGCACTGATCTGGCATTTGGTACCGGGAGTGCGAGAGCAGTCGCAAGCCGTCGCTTAAAAGCCAGTAGCACTTCAAATAAAAGCAGGAATGTACGAGGAAACAATCTATGAAACTCAAGCACTCTGCGGCAATTATCTGCCTGGCACTTTCACCCGCACTGGTTTCGGCTGAACCCGAGTCCGGTGATGGCCTTTTTGCTTTGACCGGCAGCGGTTCAAGTGACAATGATTTTGATAACAACGTTGCTGCCGTCAGCTTTGACGTGGGCAAGTTCTTCTCCGACAACCTCGCTGCTGGCTTGCGCCAAAGTTTTGGTTTTTCGGATTCGGAAAGCGATTCGAGTTGGTCCGGCGCTTCGCGGGGCTTTGTCGATTACCACTTTGACGGTGGTAGCTGGCAGCCCTTTGTCGGTGCTAACCTCGGTGGTATCTACGGTGATGACGTGGATGAAACTTTCTTTGCCGGCCCCGAGGTCGGTGTGAAGTATTATGTCCGGGAAAAAACTTACATCACCGTTCAGATGGAATATCAGGTCTTCTTTGACAGCGCCAGTGACGCCGACGACAATTTTGATGATGGCGCCTTCGCATACAGCGCAGGCATCGGTTACAACTTCTGATCGGCAGGAGAACTCCGGGTCCTCATTTCCCGGGGTTCTCTTGTTCCCCCCTTTCTATCTTCTGGACGATATTTTTTATGTTAGGCGCCTTTGGCTTGGTAACTCCGACTGAGATCCTGTTCGGGCGGGGTCACATAGCCCAATTGAACGACCGGGCGACAAAGCTGGGTACGCGAGCGTTGATCATGCACGGTAAAAATCCAGACAGGCTCTCTGAGGTTTTCGAGTCACTCAAGACGGTCGATATCGTCCAGACTCTGTCCGTTGAAAAAGAGCCTGACCTGAAAGCGCTGATGGCAGCCATTGATCAAGGTAAATCACTGGGCATCGATCTGGTGCTCGGGATTGGCGGCGGGTCAGTTATGGATTCAGCCAAGGTACTTGCTGCCATGTTGCCAAGCCAGACGGACTTGATGAGCCATATGGAAGTAGTGGGTAGCGGGCTGCCATTATCGGCCAGGCGCCTGCCGCTGATTCTGGCTCCAACTACCTCGGGTACGGGAGCAGAAGTCACTCGAAATGCGGTTATCGATATTGCGGAAGCCCAGCGTAAGGTAAGTCTCAGGGACAATCAGTTGCTCCCTGATCTTGCCTTGGTAGACCCTGCACTCACGGACAATTGCCCCCGGCAGGTCAGCTTGCACTCCGGGTTGGATGCGATCACGCAGGTCATCGAACCCTACCTTTCATCGCGCGCTAATCTGTTCACGGATATGCTGTGTAAAGAGGCGATTCCCAAGGGGCTTCTGGCGTTAAAACAACTGATGGATGGGGAGTCGAAAGACGCGCGTGACGCTCTGGCTCAGGTCAGCCTCTTCGGCGGGCTCGCGCTCGCGAACTCAGGGCTGGGTGTCGTGCACGGCATTGCGGGCCCGCTGGGCGGGTTATGTGGTGCCCCCCATGGCGCAATCTGCGGCGCCCTGTTACCAGCGGGTATTGCCGCTAATCGAGACAGCGTGGTCGATGCCGACCAGAAGGCCCGTATTGATCATGTGATTGGCTGGATTGCTGAAGTATTTGAGACATCCGCCGACCAGGCATTACCGCGTTTTCGTGAATGGATTACCCGGAATGGCTTACCCGGACTGGCTTCGATTGGCGTGACGGAAGATCACATAGTTTCAGCCTCACTGGCAGCCGCGAGCTCTTCTTCCATGAAAGCAAACCCCGTTGTGTTGCCAACGGCAACCATCGAAAACATCATGCGCCAGTCGTTTTGATCAACGTTTGTTTTGGGCGAAAGCTGCTTTGGGCGCCGACGACGCAGACCGACCGCCCGGCTCAGGAAGTAACGCTTGGGGGTGTTGATTCGATTTTATTGTAAACCAGGCCACAGGCCGTCAGCTCGGTCATCAGGTTGCGATTCAGCGCCTCCACAATGCGTTCCAGAATGTATTGCTCCGGCGCCTGGAAGACGCCGTCGGCGTAACCGATCGCGGCGCAGATCTGAATGATCAACTCCCCGAGCTTTTCCTTGCCCCGCAACTGTCGTAGTGCCGCTAGCGCGGCGGCTTCGATTTCCGCCCGGTCGCCTTCACGCCACTGATCCACCAGATTCATCATGTCTTCCATGCCCCGTTCAATGGAAAAATCGAGCATGTTGAATTCGGCCATTTTGGTCAGCGAGCTTCGGAATACGTCTCGCTCGCTGTCATCGAGCAACCCATCGGCCATTGCGGTCGCGGCCGCCGCTACTGTCAACGCCTGCTTCAGCGTGCCGCGCTCGAGCTTGCCGGCTTCCACTTTGAGCTCATGACTGTAGCGGGCAATAAATCGGGACACCCGCTGGGTGGGGGTGTGGTAACGGTTGTTGCGGAACCAGTGGGGCACTAATGCGCCGATCAGCAGTGCCGCAACGGTGCCCTGGATAATGTAGTGCACCAGGCCCTGCAGGCTTTTGTTCTGAAACGCTGGTGCCTTGGTGCCTTCAAAAGGGTAGAACCCATGCATGGCGGCGTAAGCCACGTAGGTCGCCACCAATACGATAAGACCCATCGATGCGGTATCGGCAAGGCGCTTGCGTTTAGTTGAGGCGCCCCACCAATCGGAATCACACACCCAGGCGACGCCAAAACCCACCGCAAACGACACCACCAAGTAGGGGTAAGACCAGGATAAATCGATCAGCAGTCGGTCAAAGGCGACTTCGTATCCCACCCCCTCAAACGTGTAACGGGTAAATCGAAGTGCCGAAATAATTATCAGGCTGGCGCCCGCAGCTATCAACCCGGATGCAGCATAGCCCAGCCAAGGCCGGCTGTGGGTTGCTTCAATATCGGCAAATCGCCAGTGGTCTTTTGGGTAGATGCCTATAAACGCCGAAACACCGTAGTTGGCGCCCATCAAGAATGCGAAGAAGATAATCTCGCCGATCACCCGGGAGCTGACACCACCCTCAAGGCTGTAGCGGACAAAGGAGAGCGTCATGAACGACAGCATGATCAAGCTCATGAGCTTCACCAGTTGCGCTGCACTGAGGTTTTCCTCATCGTCGCTGGCCAGCTCAAACCCGAACATCTCGATGGCTCTGCGCCGGGCGGTGTTGCCGGTTTCGGCACTGAGCACAGCGTGGGCCATCAAACGGCAAATTTTTATGAACAGATCACGACCATCACTGACCAGAGTCTCTCGCAGGTCCTGCTCGATACGCTGCAGTTGCCCGCCCATCTCGTCAACCCTGCGGTAGTAGGCCGAAACCCGGGCACTCATGGTCGCAAATTGCATTTTCAGGGTTTCATATTCACTTTCGCGCGCCTGGATAAAACGCTGATAGCGAACATCGTGGGCACTGTGCCAGTGCTTGATTTCCATCAGCAAGGAACAGGCAGTGGCCCAGGCAAACGCAGGCGATGCGTGATCATCGAAACATTCTTTCTTGATATGGATGTCGTAGTACTTGGCCTCCCGCTCAAGCTGGTCGTACTTGGTCGGGAAGATATGATAGGGCGCGCGATACATTCGGTGCGCCAATTTCACCGCGTGGCCGGGAATTTCCGCCAGATCCCAAAAAATCTGCAGCAGCCGTTGGTCGGCTTTTTTCAACATGGGGAAGTTGGGCAACAGGGCCGTGAAAATAAGAGCCGTGGTGATAGGACTGCGAAAAAGATCCCGTCCCTCCGACTCGGTACTCGCAGCGTCACCCAGTAACACCAGCACCTTTTCCAACACTTCGGGCGATACCCAGGCCACGACCGTAACCATCCAATAGATGGCCAATAAGGTTGCCGCGTAAAGTCCGAAACAGGCCACAAAACGCAGGCGGGTGGTGGAACTGCGATTGGAGTTTGGCGTGTTGAAGCGACCATAGGCGTGAAAGGCAACAAAGATCGCGCCAATGGCAAACTCGAATGCCTTGGAAGAAACAAAACCATCCATAGCCCGGGTCCCTTGGTCCCCTATGTCATAAAGATAGCTCCCTGACATAGATTGGTCCAGAAGACATGGCCAATACCGGCCGAGGCATAGATAGTCTCGTCATTGACGGAACCCCTAGCCAGAGATATCGATACGCCATTTCTCCCACTATACTGAGACATTGATGAATGTAGAGGAGGACGCGAAATGAACAGGATCGCAATCACCTTATTTTCAGCTCTGCTGGTTGCACCTGCGGGTATCGATAAAGCGAGTACTGAATAGATTTATTGCCTAATCAAACAGGCTCATACGTTTCATAACGTTGTCCCGCTTGATTTTCCAATGGAAGATCGCGCCAGTCACATGCAGCACCACCAAAACAAGAATGGTCCAGCCCAGCCACCCATGAAGCATATAGAGCTGTTCAGAGAGCTGTTCATTCTTGCCAATGACTCCTGGCAACTCCCAAATGAAGAATTCCACCGGGAAGCCGCCGCTTGCGGTGGCTGTCCAGCCGATTAGCGGCATGATAATCAGCGCTAAATAGAGTAAGTGATGGACACTGGAACTGACGACTCTCTCGAATGTGTTCAAGGGGGGTACATAGTCTGGCACCGCAAAGGCCAGGCGGGTAATAACACGCAGCGTCATCAGCAGTAATATCAACACTCCCAGCGTTTTATGGCTGCCATACAGCACGTTGGTCAGTGTTTTTCCCATCAGATCGACAGTGCCTTCAAATCCCAGAAACCCCAACGTCAAGCCGCTGGCCAAGGAGAGCAGAACTGCGCCAGCCACCAGCCAGTGGAGTAGTCTGTGCGGGTAGACATAGCGATCCGATGCTTGCATGTGGCGCTCCTGACAACCATTCGTTTCAGTTCAGTTCAGTTTAGTCACTAAAACGGTCTTGCGCTGATTAAAGTATCGCGGAAAACACTACCCAAGGCTTCGGATATGTTCGATATATCCGGTCGAAAAGGCGTTTCGGGCGCACGTTCGCCACGTGAGACGACTGGTTTCAATACGTTACAATCTTAACGAGGACATCGAAGAACAGGTGAACTAGAGTTCACTGGATCGGTCTGCTTCCCCGATGTTCGTTTGCAAATTTTTTGGATTTCATGGTGGGTTCGATGTATCGACTGCTTGTCATCATGATGAGTGCAGTGCTGATTGCAGGCTGCGGCAATTTAAAGACCAGCGACTTCCTCAGTCGTACCGGTGATGCGCTGAGCAAAATCGGGCAAAGGGATTCTATGGCTGGTTTTGACCAGGAAATCCAACCGCTTTTTGACCAACCTTATATTGATCCGCTAACAGAGTATCTGCAGCGTTACCAGAATGATTCGTCCCGCACTGCACAGCTCGGACAGGTAAGGGCGGAGCGTGAACGCCGCTGTGCAGCTATCGCCCGGCGTTATAACGCGGGTGAGATTACTGAAACCGTCTTGGCGCAGTATCGTCGTGGCTATAGCTTTTCCTGTCCGCAGGATGTGGCAGCCTACGAAGCACGGCTCGAAGCTATACCGCAAGGGGCAAAACCCGCACGGCAGCCAGGCAGTGAACCTCTGAACAATGATAGTGAGGAGCGCGATGACGAAGCTCAAAAAGTTGCAGTATCCCGTCAGTTGAACGACTGCTATCTGCTCACCCGGATTCGCAATTTCAGCGGTGCCCTTGCAGCTTGTCGCGGCCCCGCCGAAGTTGGCGCTGTTGGCGCGCAGGCAAGCATGGCCCTGATCGAGAATGCTCTGGGTAATCACGAGTCAGCCTATCGCTGGGCTCGGAAGGCCGCGCCTGAATCCGGTCAGGCAGCCTATCTGCTAGGCGAAATGTACGCCCAAGGGCGTGGTGTCGCGCAGGATAAGGATTCGGCTGCGAAATGGTTCAAAGTCGCTGCAGGGCTCGGTCATGCCGAGGCTGAGAGCGCTCTGGACAATCTGGGTTCAGCCGCTGCGGAGGCCAATGCAAATTAAACAGCTGTCGTGGTCAGCCTTGTCCGGATGGGCGCGGCCGCATCTGGGTTTCTGGAGAAGCGGCTACGCCATGCACTCCATCATGGGGCTGCTATTCTTGCTGGTCGCGCTTTTCGCTATTGGGATGTTCCTCTTATCTCACTTGAATCTGAACTACTCCCAACAGGCGATGTATGAGTTGCGCCGGAACCAGATTCGGGATGTGTTCTTCACGGGACTGGTCCGCATTGATGCCCACCAAATTGCTCTGGAGCGCCAGCTGGCGACTCTCACGACGATCGGCAAGACATTCTACCGACTATCTCAGGAACAGCCGGGTTCGCCAGAAGCTCAGCGCCAACTGCAGGGCCAGCTTGAAAAAACCCTGCAAAACCATCTTGAGAGTGAGGCGGATGTTTCTGGTGCAGGTCTCTGGTACCAGCCGGGAATTGTGGCGCCTGCCGGTGAACGCTACGCTCCTTATCTGGTTAAGACCGGAGTTGGCGAGCCTGGAATGCAATCACAATCGACCGACTTCCAACAGGCTCGCTGGTTTGACCTGACTCTGGGGAGCAACAGTGCCCTTAAACCCGAACCGGGTGTACCTGTCTACTGGTCACCGGTGTATTTTGATATGGCAACCGGGCGCGCTGTTCTCACTCTTGCTCAGCCAGTGTTCAGCGCCGAGGGTGAGATGATTGGCGTCGCGACCATCGACTGGGCTTCAGATCAGGTCGTTGATCTGGTCAGTCGCATGGAAGTCACGCAAAACAGCTTTTCTTTTCTCAACGACCGCAACAACCGAAACCTGTCCAGTCTCAGCCAAAACGCAGATCCGGTTCAGGAGCAGAAGCTTATTGATGCGATCCTGGCTGCGAATCTTTCCGGAAATGATCCGGTTTCTCCATCAGTGTCCGGTGACAGCCAAGCCCCGGAAAAACGCCTGCGCACACGTCAGCTTGAGGTCAGCGGGCGGCTCTATGAGTTGTATTACGCCACGACGCCGGCCGGTATGGTCTATGGTGCCGGCGTTCCAAAGGATGAGATTGACCGGGTGCTGGTACCCATGCGCGACACCAACTACCGGATACTGCTGATCACCGGCTCGATTTTGCTGGCGCTGAGCCTTTACCTGCTTTATCGAATCATACAGCTTATGCGTGAACTGCAAGCCTCCTATACGGACGCCCTGACCGGGCTGCCCAATCGTGTGCGCCTGTTGCGAGATCTGAAAGACCGGCAAGACGCCTGCCTCATCCTCCTGAACCTGGACCGTTTCAAGGAAATCAACAGTCTGTTTGGCAATGACTGTGGCGATGCCGTGCTGTTGGCCATGCGTAAGCAGGTACGCTCGTTTGTCCGTACACACTCTCACCCCTTTGGGCGTTCTCCCGAACTTTACCGCCTGTCCAGTGATGAATTCGCGCTTTTGGGCCCCGCTGTTGCTGAGTCCAGGGTGCGCACTTTTGCCAGTGAATTGATCGACTTCCTTTGCTCGCAGCGCGTTATCTGGCAGCAGCAGGCGTTAAGTCTGGACACCAGCGCGGGCATCGCCTTCCAGAAAGAGCGTAAAGATGACGCCGCACCTGACCGTCTGCTTAACCAGGCAACCATTGCTGTTTTGCAGGCGCGGGACCAAATGCGGCAATACCTGTTTTACGACCAAAGCCAGGAAGTTGAAAAAGGCTACGAAAAAAATATCTATTGGGCGCGTCGCCTGAAAAAGGCGATTGAGACCAACACACTGCGGCCGCACTTCCAGCCTATTTATGACAACATGGAGGGCACGTTTACCAAGTACGAGTGCTTGGTGAGGATGGAAGACACCGAGCATGGCGTGATCGCAGCCGGGCAGTTCATCGAAGTGGCCAATAAACTCCGGCTTAACCGTCAAATCACCCGAATCATGGTGGAAAAGTCGTTCGCAGCGTTTGCCACTCACCCCTACGAGTTTTCCATCAATTTGTCCTACGTGGATATCACAGATCCGGAAACCCTTGCTCTGATACTGGAACATCTGCGGGGGAGCAATGTTGGTGAGCGGGTGATTTTCGAGATTCTCGAATCTGACGGGATCGGCAATTACGGCGACGTTTTGCAGTTTATCGACAAAGTGAAATCCTTTGGGTGCCGGATAGCCATTGATGACTTTGGCACCGGGTATTCCAATTTTTCCCATCTGCGCAAGCTGAACGTGGACTTTATCAAGATAGACGGTAGCCTGATTCGCTATCTGGCGCAGGACCACACGGCGTATCTGGTGACCAAGGGTATTGTGCAATTTGCCCGCAGCATGGGCATCAAAACAGTGGCCGAATTTGTGCACAGTGAAGCGGTTCAGAAATGTGTCTTGGAGCTCGGCATCGACTTCTCGCAGGGAGAATATTTCGGTATGCCTGCGGCGGAGTTGTTGAGTCGAGACGGGCGCACTGCACCGGGAAAAGACAGTTCTGTTTGATGTCTTCAACCTCGTAAGACACAGAGTTGCTCTTCTGAAACGTTTACTGGCGCCCGGAAGCCCAACTGCTTTGGGCAAGTTGCATGGCCCGGTTGACTTCGTCGGTTGGGGTATCGCCAGGCTCTCCCTTTTCGAGCGGATCGTAATGAAATACATACAGTCGGGAGGCGAACTCGGCCACCGGTAGCGAGGCTTCGCCGTAAAGCTCGCCATGGCCCTGAGTTGAGGTGACAATTCCCTGGCCCCAGTTTTGCCCGCTGTCGTTGTTGGGGTTAAAAAAATAGACGCGCATAACGTCGTCTGGATCCAACGCAAGCCGCTGGATGGTGATGGCGTGCCAGCCAAGAAAGCGCGTGGCGCTGTCGGTCACCGCAATACCTGCCGGTTGTGGGCTGATGACCGGAATATTGCCATTATAGAAAGGATGATAGGCCGCATAGAAATCCCGAATAAACCCCTCGAAGTCTTTAAGGCCACCGGTGAAAACATCTACGGCAATGCGAAATCCGTGGCCGACATGATCGCCATGGAATTCGGCGTTGACCCATTTGTGCGGATCTTCTCCGCGCCCGATACTGCGTCGACCCATTTCAAAATAGATGCGATCCAGGTGCGGTACGGTTAGCAGTGATACCGCGTCTACATCCACCGGCGGCTCGGTCGCCATTCCGGTGCCGAGTTCCCGCGACGAAATACTGTTGCCTTCAAAGCGCATCACGATTTCATCATCGCGCGCCGCCCAAGCAAGGATTCGAAGCAGCTCAGCCGGCATGTTGAAAGCCCACATGGACAGGGCGCGCGTCGACTGGCAGGTGGGGTAGTTCCCTTGTCCTATTCCCAGCGGTCGCCCGAGCACATTGAGTACGTCGGCGAGCAAGAAGCACTCGGGTGAGCGACTGCTCCCAAAAACGGCCACAATCTTTTCGGCCGCAACGTCGCAGAGCGACAGGCGTATTTGGCGCCATAGAGACGGCGCTACCGAAGGCGAGTAGAGAATACCTCGCTCGAGCATCATGGCCAGGCCATAGGTACATTGGCTGGTTTCCGGAAACACAGCCTCGTCAATCAGCGTTTGAATCAACGCGGGGTAGCAATGAAAAGCGTCGGCACCTGTGTGGCTTAGCCCCAAAGCCGTGGGGATCAGGGCATTCCAGCGGCCACGCAGGTAACGTATGAACACCGGCATATAGGCTGAGACCAGGCCGGTGCTGTGCATGGCCTGGGCAAACGCGATGGCCTCTTGCAGCAGAGTGGCGTCGTCCATTTCTGTCAGTCGTTCAGCGTAGACATCGAGGCCGGGGTCTTCACGGCAACCGTCGGTAGGGCTGAACACGGCGTTGATCAGTTGCAGCGCGTCGTCGCCAACTTCGCCGCTTTCGTCACCCAGCGCGTCCGGTTTTTCCAGGCAGACCGCTATCTGGGTCACCATGTGTTTAACGCCACCTACCTGGACAGGCCGTTGCGCAAGAATCCGCCAGACTTCTTCCACCAGATGTTCCAGAAGGTTTTCGTAGCCCAGATGCCGGAGCAGGTAGTGATACAGGTTCTGCACGGCGTAGCCGAGCTGATCGGGCCGCAGCCGGTCGGCTTCCTGGAGGTCACCAACCACCAGATCGAGATTCATCGCCAGTACCTGGGCGAGAGTGTGATGGGCGTGCTCTGCGGAGATAGAAGCGTGGATGTAGTCGCCTTTGGCCACCGCCAATAGGCGAATCTGGCTCAGGCTTTCAACCATTGTTGCGACCGGATCGCCGTGGCGAACCGTGCGTGCGGCCAAGGAAGGCACCAGTGTCTGAGGATAGTCCCAGTCACTCCCGCCAAAGAACCTCGCCGACTCAATGGCCGGCACGCGTTCGTAAAGCGCCTCCAGACCCTCGGGGCTGAACATCAGGGGCCGTGCCGCATCAATTACTTCGAATACCGGCGAGACGCCGTGGATGGCATTGAGTTCAGCAAGGCGGTTGATGGCCGCATCAAGTGATTTGACGAGCTCGGTGGGCGCGCCGTTTTTCCGGTTTTCGGGTTCTTGGTTGGCGTTGGTCATATCACCCATCCTTGAGCTAACCTCAGGATATGTCAACCTGACCTTTCAAAGCGTATGAGGCTGCAGGTTGGCGCACCGTTTGCGGCTTCCCGGAGCGGCCAGCTTTGCTCTAGTCCACCCAAGGAAGATCGGGGTGTCCTGGAAGGCTAATCGCTTCGATCATTTCATCGGGGTATGTGCCCCGATAGTACCTTGCAAAGGTGCCGTCCAGTTTCATCTTATCGAGGGTTTCCTGCCAGAGGGCAACGGTAGCGTCTGGTGTATCCAGAGACATGGCAATGTACAGGTACCTTGTCGATGTAGCGTAAGCAAGTATCACATCGCTCTCTGAATAATCCGTTGCGGCTATCAACGGCAGGCGGCCAATGTCGCTGGTAATCCAGGCATCAACTCGACCGTGCATTAGCATCTCCAGACATTGCGCCGGTCGGGTGGGTTGTTCCAGATTGGTAAAGCCCAGTTCCTTCAGTGACTGCCCGCCTCCGCTTCCCCGGTAGACACAGATGCCATCCAGCTTGCGCGCATCTTCCATTGTTCCTATCGCAATAACATCCCGGCTGCGGACGAAAAAGCCGCCGGTAACGCGCTTGATGGGGCCGACCCATTTGAACAGGTCTTCCCGAATTTCTGATCGGGCGGTTTCAAACAGTGCTACATTTGGCCCCTGTAGGGCCATCCTGTAGCCCCGCGCCCAGGGAAGTATAGTGATGTCAGCCGGCTCGCCAACACGCTTCATCAATTCACGTACAAATTCAGCGGTAGGACCGGTGACCCGGCCGTTTGCATTGAGGTATTCACCCGGAGGGGAGTGCTCGGTCACTACGCTCATTGGTTGCGCCCATACTAAAGAGCATGAAAGTGCAGTGGTTAGAAGTATTCCCGACAAAGCTATTCTAACCACACCACAATCCCCAGCTATTCATAAATCCTGTTTCCCGGAAACCACCCAGCTACCAATCATAGGCCGCGTTCAAGGTCCAGCACCAGCAACTCCTGCAGCATGCTGTAACCCAACCCCCATATGCAATAGCCCTGATATCGACAACAGGAGAGCTTTAAGGTGCCGACAGGTGTGCGTGCTCACGGGGCTCATGTCAAGCTGCCAATGTTTGGGTGTCACAGAGCGTTGTCCTTTGTTGTTCATGATTGAACCTGCGCAGCTTTTCCGTTAAACCTAACATCTTTCTCAATATAAAATCAGTTATCTTAACCCCCCCCCCTGAACAGGAGCCTGATAATGGCGGAATTATCACTAAAGGAACAATTGAGTAGCGCGGTGAAAGACGCGATGCGTAAGAAAGATAAACTCCGGCTTGTCACTCTGCGGATGGCTCAGGCTGCGGTCAAACAGATCGAGATCGATGAGCGCCGCGACTTGAGTGATGAGGACGTTCTGAAGGTGCTGGACAAAATGCTCAAGCAACGCCGCGATTCCGCCCGTCAATATGATGATGCCGGTCGCGAGGAACTGGGCGACAAAGAGCGGGCGGAAATGGTGATTATTGAGGAATTCATGCCCGCAGCTCTTACCGAGGATGATCTGGATGGCCTGATCCGTGAGGCGATCAGCTCAACCGACGCTCAGGGTATGCAGGACATGGGGCGTGTGATGAACGAGCTGCGCCCAAAGGTACTTGGTCGGGTCGAAATGGGCCATCTGGGCAAGAAGGTGCGGGCCGCGCTGGCTTAGGTGAATACGGTTGGCATTTTTTTGGGATACGTTATGGCAAAGCCTACCGAAGCCCGGCAGCGGGCGATACTTGAGCGGCTGGATAAATTCAGCCGCTTTACCGATAGCAGTATCGGCATTCCTTTCACTCGATTCCAGATCGGGGCTGAGGCCATTATCGGCCTGCTACCGGTGGTAGGCGACGCCGCAGGCCTGGTGTTATCGGGCTATGTGCTGGTCGAAGCTCAGCGCGCCGGGGCCAGCAAAGATGTGAAGTTGCTTATCCTGCGCAATATGGGTATCGACTTTGTCGGTGGCTTGGTGCCAGTGGTGGGAGATGCCTTTGATGCAATTTACAAAGCCAATACTCGCAATACTCGATTGCTGAGACGCTATCTGGAAGAACAGCTTGCCGTGGAGCCGCCTCCGCCACCCTTTCCCTGGAAGACCTTGATCGGGCTGTCCATCCTGTTTGGAGCTATTACGGCTGGTCTGATGCTGTTTTTTTGACAAACTGGATAAGAAACAACTCAGTGGCGCGGGTTATTGTCACCAGAGGAGTCGTCGCCGGGTGAGTGATCATCGGATGAGTTGTCATCCGGTGTGAGGTAGTAATCCTTTTCCTCGAATGTTTTCATATCAGGATCTTCGATGTTGTTCTTGCGACGGCCCTGATAAAGCCAAAAAGCCAGAGCAGCACCAATAATGATAACTACGATCCACTTCATGTCTGTTCCTCCGCCCAGTGATATATCTTACATTCAGGCATGCCGCAGGGCGATCCGTCAATGTTGATCGTGCCATCGTGCTCCAGCAACATCAGGCTGCGCCGGAACGATAGCTTGCGAGCCGCATATATCTCCTGAAAGTCGGGATGCACGCGAAACCCTCAGGGCAGAGTGGCAAGCAGGTCGTTGATCGCCCGGGCAAAGGGCACTGGCGAATCTTCTTGCAGGAAGTGGCCGCCTTTGAGGGTGACATGGGGCTGATCCTTCGCACCCGGAATCCGTTTTTGCATATACGCGGCACCGCCACGGGTAATCGGGTCGCCGTTGCTGAAGGTAGTGAGAAAGGGTTTCTCCCAGCGCTCCAGAACGGTCCATGCCTTGCGGTTGGCTTCACTCGCCGGGTCGTCTGGGCGCATTGGCACGAGGCGAGGAAACGCGCGGGCGCCGGCTTTGTGTTTTTTGCTCGGGAAGGGGGCGTCGTAGGCCCGCAATTCGTCCGGACCCAGTTTGCGGAATGAGCCCACGTTGATGATTCGGCCAATGGGGAACCAGGGGCTGTGCAGCGCAAAGTTTTTCCAGATATTGAACGCCGGTGGCGTCTTCTGGTCTCCGGTGGGCAGCATCCCGTTACCGACCACAATGGCTCGGAAGCGCTCCGGGTTTTCGGCGGCGAGCCGCAAGCCCAACAGTGATCCCCAATCCTGGCATACCAGAGTGATGTTGTTCAGATCGAGCTTATCGATGAACTGCTGCATCCAGTCCATGTGCGTTTGGTAGCTGTAATCTTCGATGGAGGTTGGCTTATCGGACTTGCCGAAGCCGATAAGGTCCGGCGCAATCACCCGATGGCCAGCCGCTGCGCAAACCGGAATCATGTGGCGGTAGAGGTAAGACCAGGAAGGCTCTCCGTGCAGCATGAGAATCGGGCTGGCGTGCGCTGGCCCCTCATCCACGTAATGCATTCGCAGGCTGTCGAGATCAACGTAGTTCGGCTCGAAAGGATAATCGAGCAGTTGTTTAAAGCGTGTGTCCGGGGTTCTGACGAAATCCATAGCCGTTGCCTTATTATTCGATGTTATACCAACGAGTGTAACAATCCCGAATGAAAAATGATCTATTCTGAAGTTGTAGAGCCCAGGGAAAGTGGTAATTCGTGGTCGGGCATTGCTTCCACCAATGATCACCTGGGAGGTTCAGAATGAGTGACAGATTGTTTGGCGAGGATGTGCTCTTTTTTCAGCGATTGCTGAAGTCGGAAGGCTTTTATCGGGGCGCGCTGGACGGGATATGGGGCCGAATCTCTGAGGCGGCCTCTACGGCTTTCGATACCGAATATGAAAAGCTCAAGGGCGAGCTTGGCACGTTTGACCGGCGCACAGAACAGAAGATTTCCTCTCTGTCTATTCGGGCTCAGCGTGAGGCTCGTCAGTTCATGACTCGGGCATTAAGCCGGGGTGTGAGCGTAAAAATCATTTCCGGAACCCGCACTTACCTCGAGCAGAATCAGCTCTTTCGCCAGGGGCGCTACGGCAATCCCGGCCCGGTCGTTACGCGAGCGCGGGGTGGGCAGAGCAATCATAATTTTGGCATCGCGTGGGACATTGGTATTTTCAGGGAAGGCGGTTCCTACTCAACGAGTCAGAGAGACTATGACGCGGTAGCGGAATATGCGGCCGGATCTCTGGTGTGGGGTGGCAGTTGGCGCTCGTTCAAGGATTCGCCGCATTATCAACTGGCAACGGCCTACACCCGGATTGCCTGGGTGCGGACGCGCTTTGAGCAGGGTGAGACCTACGTAGCGTGAACTCTCTGGCCATTTGTCAGCACGCTACCGCAGCATGCTGTAGTTCAGCCGGCAGGCGCCCACAGGCCTTGCAATTGGCCAAGCAATGAAGACCCAACACCCTGTTCTCCCAGGAAGCCCATAATAATCGGTACAAACTGTTGGATCATCGCGTTGTCCATGCCCAGCGCCGAGAAGGCTGACTGCACACCACTCATGGACGAAATACTGGAGAACAGGCTTTCTCCCGGACCGCTGTTTCCTCCCAAGAGACCGGATAAGCCCGAAGCGTTGCTGGTCAGAGCGCCCATGGTGCCGGAGCCAAGCTCATTTTTCGCCAGCTGTAATAGTGCACCGGTGCCACCAACCGCCTGAGTTTCGGTGATGCCAAGCTGGTCCTGGAGCGTGCCGACAAGTTGTTGGGCTTCTCCATTGACTTCTGTTGCTGAAGAGAGGGCTTGTGCCCCGCCGGACAAGGTATCGTTGAGGCTGAAAGCGCCAGCGGTCGGTGCCAGTAGGTAGATACTCGAAACAAAAAGGAACTGTTTAATAATGGCGTTCATTGTCACGTCCTGCGGGGTGTGGTGGAAATCACACTAATATATTGGGGGCTTGGGGCAGAATAAAAGTGTGGGGAATCGATACAGATCGATACTTCGTCGCTTTCAGCTTGCTCATAGCACTAATGACGTTGCCAGAAACAACATCAAACCCATGCCGATGATGTCGGTGAAAGTGGTAAGGAAGATGCTGCTGGCGGTGGCGGGGTCGGCGCCAAAGCGCTTGAGCACCAATGGCACGGCCACTCCGAAAATGCCGCTGCCCATACAGGCGCCGATCATGGCGATAAAGATGACAAGACCAAGCATGATGGGGTTGGCGGAATCGGTGGACACGGCATAGGCGTACATAGCGATGCCCGCGATTACGCCCACGGCGGCGCCATTGAGCGCGCCCAGCAGGATTTCCTTCCGTAACAATCGCCTTATCGGGTAATCGTTTATTTGCCCCAGCGTAATACCCCGCAGGGTAATTGCCAGTGCCTGACAACCTGTGTTGCCACTCTGCCCGGCAAGTACGGGCAGGAAGGCCGCCAGGGCAACAATCTGGGCGATAGTGCTCTCAAACATGCCCACTACGAAGGCGGCGGCGAAGGCGGTGATCAGATTCACCTGCAGCCAGGGATGGCGCATGCGGAAGGCGGCAAACACGGGTGTGTCAATCTGTTCTTCCTTTGCCACACCGTACTGGGAACCGGCCTGGGCGCTCAGTTCCGAGGCAATGCGTTCATACAGTTTCCAACCACGCACTTCGCCCACCACGTGCTGCTGCTCGTCGACTACCGGGTACATCCGGTAATGTCGGTAAAGCACCTCGCTCACCGCATTTTCCACCTTTGTGTCCTGTTGAAAGGCGAAGGGTTCGCGCACCATGATGCTGGAAAGAGATTCGGAGGGCTTGGCGAGAATCAGGTCGCGCATGCCCACTACACCCACCAAGCGGTCGTGGTCAGTCACGAAGATGTAACTTATTTCGGAAACGTCCGCGCTCTTTACCATGAAAGTCAGCGCCTCGGCGACGGTATAGCTGTCTGGTAACGTCGCTGTCACCGGTGTCATCAGTTCACCGATGGTTTCTTCCATGCCTGAAAGCACTGCACGGGTGGCAGCGGCGTTCGGGGCCGCTGCTTCGCCCAGATACGAGGCTATGGCCAGAGCCTGCTCGGCGGGCAACCGCGAGAGAATGAACTGGATATCGTCTGCTGGCAGCCCGGCCAGCTCCCCGGCGGCATCCTGAGGTGCAAGTTCGCGGATATGCTCAATCTGCTCGGTCAGCTCCATACTCTGCGTCATGTCGCGCTCCGGAATCAGTGTTGGAGATTTGACTATAGCAGGAGGAGTAGAGCGGAGAGTTAATTCCGGTTGGTAACGTCCTGATTTTGCCCCGACAATGCTTTTTTACTCAGGCAAAATCGTATTCCCCGCCTTTTTCGAGGGCATTCTGGTAAGCCGGCCTGGCGTGCACTCGTTTCACCCACTCTGAGATATGAGGCCGGGCTTTGCCGACGATTCCCCGGGCTACTGACGCTTCCAGCGGAAAGCTCATTTGAATATCCGCTGCGCTGAGATTGTCCCCCAGGAACCAGGTGTTTTTCGCGAGGTGGGATTCGACAAAATCCAGGTGTGTTTTGATCATCGGGCCGATGAAAATCTCATTGGTTTTGTCTGCAATGCCTTTTGCTACGGGCTTGATGAAAAACGGCATCGGGCTGGTTTTTACCTTTTCGAATACCAGGCGCATAACCAGCGGCGGCATCAATGAGCCTTCGGCGTAATGCAGCCAGTAGGTGTAATCAAGCCACGCTTGCCCGCCGCCCTCTGGCAGCATGGTGTCTTTGCCATAGGTTTGGGCAAGGTATTCAATAATGGCGCCGGACTCCGCTACTACCAGATCACCGTCAGTGATCACCGGTGATTTGCCCAGCGGGTGTATTTTCTTGAGGCTTGCCGGCGCCAGCATGGTTTTCGGGTCACGCTCGTAACGCTGGATCTCATATGGGACTCCCAGCTCTTCCAGCATCCAGAGAATGCGTTGTGAGCGGGAATTATTCAGGTGGTGGACTGTGATCATGCAGAGACTCCGTTCGCTTCAAAAGAATGGGCAGGTTAACAGAGTAGTCTGCAAATGAGGTTTTGGTTCACCATCCCTGTGTTGACTGACGCTGCTGTTTAGGCTCCCCTAACTAAAGAGGGGGCCCTCAGCGTCTACACGTTCCAGTTGCCCTGCTATCAATTCCTGATCCGGCCTGACAGGTTTTCTGTTGCTGTAACTGCGCTTGAAGGCGCTAATTAGGGGCGCTTCAGCTTCGTTTTCGGGCCGCAAAGGCCTGGTTTTTCAGGTCTTTGATAATCTCCGGCACCTTGAGGGGCAGCAACTTTCTCGCGGCTTTTAAAAGGTACATAACAAGGTTTACCCGCTTGTACCAAAGCACACGGTGAATCTCTTTTTTCATGGGGTGATAGCCTTCCATGTAAAGCTCTTGCACACATTTGGCGTTGTTGGTGAGGCTGTAACGGCTCATATCCAGCGGCACCACAATGTCTGCCTCCTTCAGCTGCTTGCGGGTGTTAAAGTCAATAGCAATGTTGATGGCGTTGCTGATTACATCAAACGTGTCTTCCGGTCTCGGGTACTGGCTGATATGGCTCAGATCAACGGCCACGATAATGCCCGCGCCCATCTTCGCCAACGGCGATATCGGGACATTTTCAACCAACCCGCCGTCAACCAGAATCCGTCCATCCACCTTCACAGGCACAAACAGGCCGGGCACAGCCATGGACGCACAAACCGCCTCCGCCAGATTCCCTTTCCTGAATATCAGTTGTTCGCCAGTTTCGATATCCGTTGCGCAAATGGCCAGGGGAATGATGGCATCTTCGATTCGACAATCTCCCAGGTCCCGATGGACCATCTCCCGAATGGCTTGCGTACTGAACAAACCACCGCGCTCCAGGGTAAAGTTGAGGATCTTGGACAGATTCAGCGTTGATCCAATGGAAAGGATGGACTCTGCCGGGCGGCCGAAGGCGTAATAGCTGGCGACCAATGCGCCCACACTGGTACCCGAAATACAATGAATCGGGATTTGTTCTTCTTCGAAAGCCTTTAACACGCCAATGTGGGCAATACCTCTGGCAGCGCCGCCCCCCAGAGCCAAACCAATGCGCGTATTAAAGGGGTTGAGCTTCATGCATAAGGGCCCGGTGATGGTTCAAAGGGAAAACTACGGGCTGATCCGTATCGAGACTCTGGATAAAAGACTGATCGATCTTGAGGTAGTCGATACCGAATCGTTTGAGATAAGGCAGGACTAGGCGTAACGATTCTGTTGTCGGCGTCGTTCATCAGCGAATTCATTCAAGGTGCTGCTCGCAGTCGTCATAGGTTTATCGTTAGAGTGTTGTTTCTTTTCGCATGAAGTTCAAGCAGGTTGCGGGAGTGCGCTGCGTTATGGTGCCCGCTTGCCGAATCGTTCAGAAAGCTGACAGGGTCTACTATGAACAAGATACATATCGATATTGTTTCCGACATCGCCTGCCCATGGTGCGCCATTGGCTATGCACGGCTGGAGCGGGCCATGGAACAGCTGGCGCCAGAGTATGAGTTCGCGATCCAATGGCGCGCGTTTGAGCTGAACCCGGACCACAGTGGCGAGGGCGAGCCGATTCTGCCGGCTCTGGCCCGCAAGTATGGTCGCAGCGAGGATGAATTGCGTTCCACTCAGGACCAGATGATGATGATCGCGAAGGACCTCGGCCTTAACTTCGAGAAAATCCAGAAGCGGCTCACCTGTAATACCTTTGATGCCCACCGTCTGGTCAAATGGGCTGGCGAGCAAGGCCAGCAGACAGGCATGAAACAAGCGCTGTTTGCCGCCTATTTCGGCAAGGCAGAGAAGGTCTCCGACCACGAAGTTTTGCTCAAATACGTTGAGTCTCTAGGATTGGACGCAGCTAAAGCCAAAGATGTGTTGGATTCTGACCAGTACGTGGCCGAGGTGCGAGAAGACGAAGCCAGATACCAGAAGGCGGGTGTTACTGGGGTGCCGGCATATATCATTAATGGCAAGTATCTTATCTCCGGAGCCCAGGAACCCGAAACCCTGGTTCAGGCGCTGCGAGAGATTGGCGACGAATCGAGCCAGAAAACGCGGTAATTTCAAAATAACACAGGAAGATGCCCCCCTATGACGGATTCCAATCAGGTTGCTGGCCTCTCATCGGGCCAGCTTCTCAATATTGAAAGCCACATTGACCGTCGCTACATCCAGCCTGGGAAATTGCCGGGCGCACTGACACTGGTGGCTCGACGAGGGGAGGTTGCCTATGTAAGCGCCCAGGGGCTGATGGATGTGGAGCGCAACAAGCCGGTCTGCAGGGATACGGTTTTCCGCATTTACTCCATGACCAAGCCGGTCACGTCCATCGCCATGATGCAGCTTTATGAGCAAGGGCGTTTTTTGCTGGACGATCCTGTGCACAAGTACATTCCATCGTGGAAAAACAGGCGGGTGTATAAAAGCGGTGTCTATCCGGATTTCATGACCACGCCTGCAACCAGTCCCATGACCATTCGTGACCTGTTCACTCACATGTCTGGCCTGACCTATGGGTTTATGAACCGCACCAACGTTGATGCTGCTTATCGGGAATTGGGGCTTGATGGCAGCCGGAATCTGACTCTGGAGGCGCTGGTCAATCAGCTGGCGGAATTGCCGCTTGAGTTCTCACCGGGCACGGCCTGGAACTATTCCGTCAGCACGGATGTCTTGGGGTATCTTGTGCAGATACTGGCAGATCAGCCTTTTGATGAGTATCTGCGCGAGCACGTTTTTGACCCCTTGGGCATGCGCGACACCGGGTTCTACGTCCGTGATGATCAACTTGAGCGTTTCGCTGCCTGTTATCAGTACGCACCAGGCGATCAGTTCAAGCTGCAGGACGATCCCGAGACTTCACCTTTCCGGCGCAAGGGCAGATTTCTCTCTGGTGGCGGTGGGTTGGTCTCCACTATTGACGACTATTTCCAGTTTGCCCAGGCACTTTGTCAGGGGGGAGAGTTTAAGGGGCAGCGGATCATTGGTCGCAAAACCCTGGAATTCATGCGCAGCAACCACCTGCCTGGTAATCAGGATTTGCCGGGCCTCTCCGTGGGTGCCTTCAGCGAGACACCCTATGCCGGGAGTGGCTTTGGACTCGGCTTTTCCGTGAAGACAGATGTTGCCAAATCCCAGACCAACGGATCTGTTGGCGAATACGGGTGGGGCGGTCTGGCGAGCACCAACTTTTTTATCGATCCGGTTGAAGAGCTGGTGGTGATTTTCATGACGCAATTGATCCCCTCGTCGTCTTATCCGATCCGTCAGGAGTTGCGGGCCATTGTGAATGGGGCTCTGGAGTGATTCACAGAGCTCCATAATTCCGGGTTTTGGGCTCATGCTCAATGCAGATCAACTCCACCTCAGTCGCGGATAGCGGCTCCTGAGTTAATTGACAGAAAAACTTCCCCTCGCCCAGTTTTTGATTGTGGCGACAGCTATAGCATTGGCTGAAGGTTTTGCGCTGGTGCTCCGTTTGAATCTGACGCAGCAATGACGTCAGATTTTCAATAATTGCCTCCGGTTCGCCCTGCTGCGCCTGTTCACAGTAGCTTGCCAGCAATGGTGACGGGGTCAGTAATTTAACCAGATCATCACCAGACGCGGTTATCTTCAGGCGGGTAATGCGTTTGTCTTTACTGTCCTGCTCTTTAACCAAAAAACTTTTATTTTCCAAAACTTTGATGGATTGCGAGACGGTGCCTTTGGTTAATCCCAGGTACTCAGAGACGGCCTTTGGGGTGTTGGAATAACGGTTACAAATGGATAGATAGTGCAGCGCTTCGAATTGAACCGTTTGCAAACCGTATTGATTGAGACGGGCGCGGTTTTCACTTTGCAGAAGACTGCTTAGGCGCTCCAATAAATGCTGTAGTTGTAATGCGTTCATGGCTCGATGGTATCGAATCGAAACAGTATTGACAATAGATTGACGGGTGTGCGATATATAGTATCGATTCGATACCAAAAAAAGGAAAGAATCATGAACACAACTCGATTTATGACGGCGGCACTGATCAGCTTGAGCGTTACGGGCGGGGGGTTGGCGGGCACAGCGCAAGCGAATGAAGGGCATGAAAATGGCCTTTCTTCCGCCGAGGGCGGAGTGGCGCTAAGCAGTTTCGATATCGTGCATACTCGCATCAGTACCGAGGGCAATAGTGCTGTGTTTCATATGGCGATGTCAGACAAGGCGGGACAGAGCAAGCCTGCCGCAACCGGCAAATTGGCGGGCAGCGACGTGTTTTCTTATGTATGGCCGACTACGATTGATAGTTATGAAGTGGGGTTTGAGCGTGAGGCAGGTATTTTAGCGCTCGCGGTCACGGCGCATCCCGATTTCGATGATACTCCGCTATTCGACGAAAACGGCGACGGCGACACCGCAAATGACGGCAATGTCTGGCACAGCCACTGGGTGGTTTTACAACCCAACGAGCAGTGTGGCAAAGGTGCGCTGGGGGTGGTTGATATTGCTGAGGGGGTAAAACCGCGCTTGCCAAGCACCTGGCCCGGCCTGCCGATCTTGCTGGATAGTCCGGGGTGGCAACCGATTTTTACGACTAACAGCGTCGAAGTACGGGTAGCTTTTGCCGATATCGGGGCCGTTGAAAAGGGGCTGTTTGACGGTGTCACAGCGGGATTAAGAGTGAACGAAAGTGCCCATGCACCTTTGTTGTGTGTGGTAAATGTGATGGATGTGGCCTCGGGCGATTTGAGTTTGCCGGGCCGTGTTAATCAATAACAATCTCAGTGCAAAATTAGCGATAGAGCCTGCGATAGGAGGTAATCGGCATGATCAGCAGTGGCGTTAAGGCCCCGGAATTAAGGGTTGTCAGTTGGCTGAATACGAGCGAGCCCTTGCAGTTGGAAAAGTTACGCGGCCGAGTGGTTGTACTGCACGCGTTTCAGATGCTGTGCCCGGGTTGTGTGTCGCACGGGCTGCCGCAGGCCGCTGCAATTCATGGGCTGTATCGCAGTGATGAGGTGCAGGTGATTGGTCTGCACTCGGTGTTTGAGAATCATCACGTGATGACGCCTGATGCGCTGAAGGTCTTTGTTCATGAGTATCGATTGCAATTTCCCATTGCGATTGACCAGCCTTCGGACTCCGGGCCCATTCCGGTGATGATGAAAAAGCTGAATTTGCAGGGCACACCTTCGCTGGTGTTGATTGACAAGGATGGGGCGATCCGCTTTACGCATTTGGGACACGTAAGCGATATGCAAGTGGGTAATATGATCGGACAACTGTTGGCGTAGGGTGGCGAAGACTAATGGGTGACCCAGCAACGACAATGGTACTCAAGTACCATTGCACCATGCAGCCCATGACTAAAACTGGAAAGACACTCATCTATAGGGCCGCGCTATCTCCTGACTCTTGCGCATCCAATCAGCCATAGAGGTCTGCTAATGAAGCTCGCAGCAGTATCTCGCCCATTCGGACAGGACCAATTTTCAGTGACCGAGGGCAAATAGCCTGGCGAACCAGGTCCAGGCGCACTGCGGGTATGGATTCACGCCATTGAAGCCAACGACATACACCCGGTATTGAAACCGGCAAAGAGTGCCTCATGTCCAGGTTCCAATCGCCACGCTTGATCGCATTATGGCTTTGTCTTTTCCTGGTGGCGCACCGAAAAGCTTGCGGTATTCGCGGCTGAACTGGGACGGGCTTTCATAGCCCACCTGATAGCCAACACTGGCGACTTCCTGATCTCCCAGCAATAATCGACGGGCTTCCTGCAGGCGCACCTGCTTCTGAAACTGCACAGGCGTTACCTGGGTGATGGTTTTGAAGTGCCGGTGAAAGGAAGCGGGGCTCATGCTCGCCATAGCCGCCAGGTCGGCCACCCTGAAAGGTTGTTGATAATTTGCCCTCATCCAGGCCGTTACCCTGCCAATGCGGGCGGTTTCGCTGTCGCTCGTGCCGGTTTGCTGCAACGCTGGCCCCGGGATTGGGTGTTCCGAGTTGATAGGATCATGCAAGAACCTGAGAGTTTTTGTCAGCCGAAAGTTCTTTGTTTCACCGTAGCATGAATTCAGCTTCCTGCCTTGGCAGGTTCTTCCACAAAGATGAGGTGATCGGTTATGACAACTCCCAATATACCCCAATCCACGAATGAGGCCCCTCTACGTATCCGCACCCTGGGCAAGTCGGGTTTGTTTGTATCCGAGTTATGTCTGGGCACGATGACCTTTGGCGGCGGAGACGATATGTGGGGGCTGATCGGCCAGCTGCAGCAAGAGCAGGCCGACGATCTGATGACGATGGCGCTGGAGGCGGGCATCAACTTCATTGATACCGCCAACGTATACGGCGGAGGTGCCAGCGAGCGCATTGTTGGCCAGTCGTTGAAGAATCTGGGCGTCCAGCGTGAGGCCGTCGTGATAGCCACCAAGGTGCTGGGCCCGATGGGCACCGGCCAAAATGCCCGCGGCGCCTCGCGGGTGCACATCATGAACGAGTGCAAGGCCAGTCTGCGGCGCTTGCAAACCGATTATATTGACCTGTACCAGATTCATGGTTTTGACCCGGCCACGCCGATGGAAGAAACCTTGGAAGCGCTGAACACGCTGGTGCAGCATAGCCATATTCGTTACATTGGCCTGTCGAACTGGGCCGCATGGCAAGTGATGAAAGCGGTTGGCATTGCCCAGGCCCGCCGGTTGTGCCCGATTCTGTCATTACAGGCCCACTACACCATTGTGGGTCGAGACCTTGAGCGGGAAGTTATCCCCATGCTGGAGTCCGAAAACATCGGGCTGATGGTATGGAGCCCCTTGGCGGGTGGCTACCTTTCTGGCAAGTATGAAGGGCCGGGGGTATCTGAAGAAAGTCGCCGCGCAAAATTCGATTTCCCACCCGTTAACCGCGAACGCGGCAGTAAGGTAATCGCGGCTATGCGAGAGATTGCCGCCGGCAAGAACATCGACGGCGACCCGGTTAGCGTTGCTCAGGTCGCAATCGCCTGGTTGTTGCACCAGAGCGCCGTAAGCAGCGTGATTGTTGGTGCCAAGCGGGGAGACCAGCTGATGGATAACATTCGGGCGGCACGCATTCGCTTTTCAGACGATGAGCTGTTGGCGCTGGATGATGTTAGCCGCCTTCCTGCAGAATATCCGGGATGGATGTTGGAGCGGCAGGGCGAGTATCGTGCCCTCCGCGAATCATAGCGTGCTGATTCCATAACCGATGGCGACAGGTCGCTATAAGAAGGATTTTATCCAACTATGCGGGAGAGTGGGTTCAATGAGGTGGGGGTTCTGAGTGGTTCCATGCAGTCTTGCAGCTCTGAGGTAGGAAAGATTTCTCCCTATGTAGCCTATCAGCAGGCACTGGCTTCTGGTTTTAAAAACGACCCAGCTCAGGAGCAAGCGGCCAGATGCCTGCAGCACTGCTATGGGCAGCTTCAAGCCGGGCAGTCGGGTGTTCAGGGCGTGTATTTGTGGGGGCCAGTGGGGCGCGGCAAAACCTGGCTGATGGGTCGTTTTCATCAGGCTTTAACCGTGCCTGCGCGAAGGCAGCACTTTCACCACTTTATGCGCTGGGTACATCGGCGACTGTTTCAGTTAACCGGGCAGGAAGATCCGCTTTGCATACTCGCTCAGGAGCTGGCGACTGAGGCGCGGGTTCTTTGCCTGGACGAGCTGTATGTCAGCGATATCGGCGATGCGGTGTTGTTGAGTGGTTTGTTTCAGCAACTGATTGCGCAAGGCCTGGTATTGGTGGCCACATCCAATCAGCCACCCGACGATCTGTACGAGGGTGGTTTCAACCGTGAACGCCTGTTGCCAGCCATAGCGGCACTCAAACAACACATGCAGGTAGTCTGTGTGGATGGCGGTCAGGATCACCGCCTGCATCCGGGAGAGCGGAAACAACGCTATTGGGTTAACCAGCGCCGGGCTCTGAAAGCTGCGTTTAACGAATTGCTCAATGAGGGCGAGCAGGTTCTTAGTGAACCCGTGTTGCTCGGGCATCGTGAAATCACAGTAGTGCGGCGCAGCTCACACGTTTTGTGGTGTCGCTATGACGATCTGTGCGAGCAGAAGCTGGCAGCGCCGGATTTTATCGAGCTGTGTGATCGTTTCTCCCAGGTTTTTTTAAGCGAGGTGCCTCAGCTCATGGGTGGCAGGCAGCAAGCGGCTATTGCTCGCGGTACCGAAGATGGCGTAGCACAGGTTGAAGCGGGAGATCGGCAGCTGCCCGCGTTAACCCATCAGGACGACGGTGTACGCCGGTTTATTGCTTTGGTGGACGAGTGCTACGACCGGGGCATTCCGATGTATCTGGAGGCTGCGGTTCCGCTGGATGAGCTTTACAGTACGGGCGCACTGGCCTTTCCATTCCGCCGCACTCTGAGTCGCTTGCAGGAAATGCAGTTACAGCGCTTTGGTCAGTGAGCGAAACGATTCAGTACCTTGTCAAAAATCTGTAACGCACTACATTTAAGGTCATGAATTCCCCGAGATTGCTTCTCGTCGCTCACAAGGACAGGCCATAACATGAGATCTTTCCGTCAATTCAAATACCTGACAATGGTTACAGCTGCAACTGCGGTGTTTTCGGTTTCGGCTCAGGCTGAAACGCTTCGGCTGCTCACGTGGGGCGGTTATGCGCCACAGGATGTGGTCGAGCAGTTTGAGAAAGAAACGGGCATTGAAGTTGAAATTACCCTCTCCAATAACGAAGACATGATCTCGAAGTTGCGCGCCACGCGGGGCGCCGGCTTCGATCTGGCCCAGCCAAGCCAGGATCGAATCGTGAGTGCCCAAGCCGATTTTGACATTTACAAGCCGATGGATTTGAGCAAAATCGAGACGGACAAGATTATCCCGTCCATGCTGGCCGCGACCAGGAAGAACACGGAATTTGAAGGCGAGGTGTACGGCGTTCCTCACGTTTGGGGCACCAGCGGGCTGATCGTTAATCGCGAGGCGGCTGGCACGGTAAAGGATTACACCGACCTTTGTGATGATTCGCTGAGTGGGTCCGTTTCGTATCGCCTTAAACGGCCCACGCTGATTGGTTTTGCCTTTGCCCTTGGTGAAGACCCATTCGCAGCCTATGGCGAAACAGAAAAATACCAGGCTATCCTGGATAAGGTGGAAGAAAAACTGATTGCCTGTAAAAGCAATGTGAAAGCCTATTGGTCTGGCGGCGATGCCTTGCTGAACCTGATGCGTTCAGGAGAAGTGTCTGCGGCGATGGCGTGGGATGCCGGCGGCTGGAAGCTTAATGCGGAGAACCCGGATATCACCTTTGTAGCGCCAACGTCCGGCGCTCTGGGTTGGATCGACACCTTTGTTCTGCCCCGTAAAACCAAGGCGGAAGACGCCGCTTACCAATGGATTAACTTCGTGATGCAGCCAGAAATTGCTGCCCGCATCACTGAGTCAGCCGGTAACTTTACGGCCGCGAAAGGCAGTGATGAATTCGTCAATGACACCCTGAAGGCCCAGTTCAAGGAGAGCTTCCCACAAGCTGATCTCGATAACATCAACTGGTATCCGCCGGTTCCAGCGGGCCTGGAAGAGATGGAAGGCAAGGTGCTTGATCGGGTGAAAGCTTCTAACTGAGCAGGGCTATTTTTTCCACAACGGGTTGTTGTCTATGTCGGATCAAGCATTCGCTTTGGATGCCGGTGCGGGGGTACAGGAAGATCTTGCCTGCACCCTGCTGAGCAAACATTTTGGTGAATTTGCCGCTGTTGATGAAGTGTCGTTCAGCATCCCCCGCGGCGCGTTTTTTTCCATTCTTGGCCCCTCTGGTTGCGGTAAAACAACGCTGTTGCGAATGCTGGCCGGGTTCCAGCAGCCGGATTCCGGCGATATTCTGATTAAGGGCAGTTCCGTACTGCATACGCCCCCGAACAAGCGCCCGGTTAACATGGTGTTTCAGCATCTGGCGCTGTTCCCCACCATGTCCGTTGCCCAGAACATTGCCTACGGGCTGAAGCGCAAAGGTGTTCCCAAACGCGAGCACGCTACCCTGATTGATGATGTGCTGGCCAAGGTTCAGCTGCCGGGGTATGGCGATAAGCGCATTGATCAACTCTCCGGCGGACAAAAACAGCGCGTCGCAATAGCCCGCTGTCTGGTGCTGAATCCAGCCGTGCTGCTGCTGGATGAGCCTTTGGGCGCGCTGGATCTGAAGCTGCGGGAACAAATGAAAATCGAGCTCAAACGACTGCAGCGGGAGTTCAACACCACGTTTGTGTACATCACTCATGATCAGTCCGAGGCACTGGTGATGTCTGATCATGTAGCGGTGATGAACAAAGGCCGGTTTGAACAGGTAGGTACGCCGCAAGAGCTTTACTACCAGCCAAAAACGGCTTTTGTGGCGAGCTTTGTTGGCGATAGCAATCAATACGCGGGCACAGTGAAGGAGCAATCAGGCCAACTCATTACCATCGTGACCGAGCATGGCGTGCGGCTATTGAGCCACGGCGGGCAGCCAATGCTGTTGGGTTCGCCCGTTACTCTGTTCATTCGACCGGAGGTGATGCAAATCAGCACATCCAGACCGGAGGCTGAGCAAGATAACTGCCTGCAGGTTACCATTCTGCGCATGTTGTTTGATGGCGCTCGCAGCCAGCTTCAGGTAGAAACGTCCGAAGGTGCCGTACTCACGGTTGCACTCCCACAAACCGCTGACTATCAGGCCCTTGAACCCGGCCGTTCGGTGTATGTGAGCTGGCAGGCCGGCCAGTGCCTTTGTTTCCCTGTCGCAACAGAGACCCGGCCAGAGGCTGTGCAATGAGCGCCGGGCCCGGCAACGCCAACCGCACGCAATACCGACTTGGTTTTTGGTTGCTGCTGGCGCCTATCGTACTCTGGCTTGGTTTGCTGATTATCCTGCCTCATATCGATATGGTGCTGGTGTCTCTGCGGGAGCGTATTGCATCGCGGCAGTACGAATTCAGCTTCATTAACTACACCGCATTTTTTACCGAGCCGCTGTATTGGAATACGTTTGTTCGCACAGCGGTCATGTCCATTCTTGCCACTGTTCTTACTCTGATTATTGCCTTTCCGGTGTCGTTTTATATTGCGAAGGTGCTCACCGGCAGGCCCAAAATAGCTCTGTTTATCTTGTGCCTGATTCCGTTCTGGGTAAGCGAACTGGTACGAACCTACGGCTGGATGATTCTACTGCGGGAAACCGGGCTGATCAGTGGCGCGCTCCAGTGGCTGGGGCTCGTCGATCAGCCTGTTGAAATGCTGTATAACGATGTCGCCATTATGGTGGGGCTGATATACACCTCCATGCTGTTCATGGTGGTACCCCTCGTCACCACACTCGACAGCCTTGATAACAGCCTGATAGAAGCGGGTTACGACCTTGGCGGAAGCGGCTGGCACGTGATGAGGAGCATTGTGATTCCCCATGCCATGCCCGGCATCATGAGCGGCTGTATTGTGGTGTTTATGCTGACGCTTGGAAATTACCTGACTCCGACGCTTCTGGGGGGCAAGGACAGCTTGTGGTTTACCGAGCAAATCTACACCCAGTTCATTACCCGTTTTAACTGGGAGCAGGGTGCCGCCTTCGGTATTTTGCTGCTGATACTGTCGTCGCTTATTGTCTGGCTGGGTCTGAAAATCACCAGGCAGTCGTTTACACGGGTGATGTCATGATTCCCTCTATTTCCAGCAGCCGTTTTTATCGGGTGTCTTACCTGTGTTACGTGATACTGTTTTTTATCTTTCTGATCACGCCATTGCTGGTTGTGGCGGCATTCTCGTTAAACGATTCATTGTTCCCGTCGTTACCGTGGAATGGCTTTACCTTGGATTGGTACCTGGGTGAGAATGCGCCAAGGCTGGGTTTGTTCCATGACGACGCGCTGCTTGAGAGCATTGGCGTTAGTGTTCAGGTGGCGATTGTGACCACGCTGGCAAGCTTGGCGCTGGCGACCTGCAATGCCTTTTTGTTCGAGCGGGAGCAGTTCCCGGGCAAGAACTTTCTTTATGTGCTCATGCTGATGCCGCTGGTAGTGCCAGGGGTGATACTTGGTGTCTCTATTCTGGTGTTCAGCAGTACCGTGGCTAACTGGTTTGAGGTGCAGTTTGACTATGATTTCGAAGCTCTGCGTCCGGGCCTGGTATTAGTTACTCTCGGCCAGTTCGCCTTCATCACCACCATTGCTACCCTGGTGATTTCCGCACGCCTGCGCAAATTCGACATTACCCAGGAGGAGGCCGCTATGAACCTTGGCGCCAGCCGGTTGACGGCCATCGCAACCGTGACTCTTCCATTTCTGAAGCCGGCTCTGTTTGGTGCAGGTGTGGTGGCATTTCTGATGTCGTTTGAAAACTTCAACACCACTCTGATGCTGGTAGGTTCCGATGCTCCGCTTACCATAGCCATGTTTGACCGGCTGCGGGAAGGTTCAACGCCGGTATTAAATGCGGTTTCGGTGCTGCTGATGGTGGGGTCTGCGTGCCTGGCTCTTGTTTCTTTGTTTGCACAGCGCCCGGATAAGCAGTGATGCACACTTGCCGTTATCAGTTTGGTCGCGGGTCTATACTATGAGCAACGGCGAGCACTTCATAAGAACCATTATTGATAGTGCGCCAAACATGATGGGCTATTGGGGTAGAGATTTACGTTGTCGCTATGCGAACGCCGCTTACAGCGAGTGGTTCGGGATGCCGCCCGAGCAGATTGTCGGAATCCGGTTTCAGGATCTGGTAAGCGAGCAGTTGTTTGCTCTGAATGAGCCCCATATTCGCGCAGCCCTGGATGGCGTACCACAGCGCTTTGAGCGTACTCTGAAAAAAGCCGATGGAAGTTTTGGGCATATTATCGGCCATTACATCCCTGATATTGATGCCGATGGAGCGGTCATCGGGTTTTCCATTCAGGCCAACGATGTGACGCTTCTCAAGGAAACCGAAGCGAAACTCAAGCTGGCGGCGTGCGTTTTTGATAACACGCTCGATGGCGTTCTGATCACGGATGTTGATGGAACTATCTTGTCTGTAAACCCGGGGTTCACTGAAATCACGGGCTACACGGCGGCTGAGGCTGTCGGGCAAACGCCCCGTATTTTGCAGTCCAGGCAGCACGACCAAGCGTTCTATGTCTCGATGTGGGAGGAGATCAAAGCCAATGGTCGCTGGTATGGCGAGATATGGAACCGTCGCAACGACGGAGAGCTATACTTACAACGCATGACCATAAGCATGGTGCCTGACGATGACGGCAAACCCATGCGTTATGTCTCGGTATTCAGCGACATTACGGCGCTCTGGCGTAAAGATGAGCACATCAAGCATCTGGCGTTTCACGATGCCCTGACCGACCTGCCTAATCGTACGTTACTGATGGACCGGATTGATCAGAGGCTTTTGCATTCCGAACGTGAACAGAGCCAATTTGCACTGATGTTTCTTGATCTTGATGGGTTCAAGTTCGTAAATGATCAGTTGGGCCATAATGTTGGGGACGACCTGTTAAAAGATGTGGCGAGGCGTTTGCAGGCGTTGGTGCGAGGGTCAGATACGGTGGCCCGTGTGGGCGGCGACGAGTTTATATTCATCCTTAACGATCCGCAGGGACAAGATGAAATCACCAGCGTGGCGAACCGTATTGTCAGCTCGATAAATGAGCCAGTAGAGGTTCTTGGCGAAGTGCTCCAGATTGGAGTGTCCATCGGCATTGCCATGTTCCCCGCCGATGGACACACTTCCGTTAACTTGATCCGAAATGCTGATACAGCAATGTATGCCGCCAAAAGCTCAGGCACGAACAGTGTTCGTTTTTACGCCACTGAGAGCCTTGCGTCTTGACTGACTAGGTTGCCTCTTGCAGACGCTGCACGTAGGCTCCAGGAGCCGGCTCGATCACTGGCAACTTCCCTTGCTTGGCCGTGCGGGCTTTCACTTCGCCACCGCCAAACTTTTCAGCCCAGACGACCCAGTCTGGCCACCAGGAACCTTCGAACTCTTTGGCGCCGGCTAACCAGGCATCTGGCTCGAGGCTGCTGTCATCGTTAAGGCGGTAGCCGTACTTCTTCCGGTCTGGCGGATTGATGATGCCGGCGATGTGCCCCGAGCCTCCGAGTATGAAACGTACCGGGCCGGCCAGGCGGCGGGCACCCTCGTAACAGGAAACCCAAGGCGCAATATGGTCTTCGATGGCGGATGCGAAATAACTCGGCACCTCGACCTTCCCCAGATCAATCGGGGTGCCCGACAGCTCAATACCGCCGGGCTCACGCAGCCGGTTGTGCATGTACATGTTGCGCAGATAGAAACTGTGCATCGCTGCAGGCATACGGGTTGCGTCCGAGTTCCAGTACAGCAGGTCAAAGGGTGCGGTATCGCGCCCCAGCAAATAGTTGTTAACGAAGAATGACCATATCAGGCTGTTGGCCCTCAACATGTTGAAGGCGGTTGCCATGGAGGCACCCTCGAGATAGCCCTGCTTGTTCATGGCCTTCTCGAGCTTGCTGACGGCGTCTTCATCAATGAACACCTCCAGATCGCCAACGTCCGAGAAGTCCATCATGCTGTTGAGAAAGGTCGCGCTTTTGACTCGGTCGTCTTCGCGAGCCGCCAACCAGGCCAGGGTACAGCCCAGCAATGTGCCGCCAATGCAGTAGCCGACGGTATTGATCTCTCGCTCGCCCGTGGCTTTTTCAATCGCATCCATGGCGGCGATGGGACCTTCGAGCATGTAATCTTCAAAATTCTTGTGCGCCAGTTCTGGCCCCGGGTTAATCCAGGAGATGACGAACACCGTGTGGCCATGTTCCACCCAATACCGGATGAACGACTTTTTCTCACCCAGATCAAGGATGTAGTACTTGTTAATCCAGGGTGGGATGACCAGCAGCGGCCGACGGTGCACGGTCTCTGTGGTCGGCTTGTACTGAATCAGCTGGATCAGATCGTTCTGGTAAATCACATCGCCCGGGGTATTGGCCAGGTTCTCGCCAATCCGGAACGCATCCGGGTCGGACATGCGAAAGGGCATTGGGCCCTTGCCCTCGTCAAGATCACGAAGCAGATTAGCCATACCCCTGAGCAGGTTGGTGCCACGAGTGTCAATTGTTGCGCGTATTACCTCGGGGTTGCTGAGGATAAAGTTGCTCGGAGCCAGCGCGTCAGTCACTTGGCTGGTGTAAAAACGCACTTTGCGCCGGGTGTGCTTGTCCATGCCTCGCACGTCGTCGATGGTATCCATGATCCAGCGATTGGACAGCAAGTACGCCTGCTTGATGACGTTGAACGCCATCACCTCATCCCAGCTCTGGTCGCGAAAACGGCTGTCACCTTTTTCCGGTTCTATCACTGCCAAGGGCTTCCTGCTCAGGCTGCTGGTTAGCAAGCCCCACCCGAATCGCGTGCCGTCTCTGACAAGACGCATCTGTGCGAGGATCACGGTGTCCGGTTGTGTTATGAGCTTGCCGGTAAGAGCAACAAAGGGTTTGGCCATGCTTTTGACACTGACCGGGTTTGGTTGGCTGGGGCGCAACCGACGCATAATAGAGCGCTTTAACAGGCTGCCACCGTGTACGCTTGCACGCATCAGTGAGCGGGATACGGAGTTGGGATCGAGTTCAGGAGGGGACGTGATTTTGATTGGTTTTTCAGACATTTTCACAGTCTCCACCCCGCGGCCATCTAGGCCGCGAGTCTGTTAGAAACGGCAACGGACGCAGCTGTTCGCTGCGCCTACAGTGGCCCGGTATTACATATACACGCCGCCATTCACGTTAATTTGCTGGCCCGTGATGTAGTCTCCTTCCGCCGCCAGAAATACGACTGCGCGGGCGATTTCGTCGGGTTGGCCGAAGCGGCCCATAGGCACTCGTGCAACGATCTGTTCGCGGATATTCTCGGGCACCTGCGCCAGCATTTCGGTTTCAGTAAAGCCCGGGGCAATGGCGTTGACGGTAATGTTATGTTTAGCCACTTCCAGTGCCATGGTTTTGGTGAATGCGATAATGCCACCCTTGCTGGCCGCGTAATTAGCTTGCCCGAAGTTGCCGGCCTGGCCGACGAAGGAGGTAATGTTGATGATGCGGCCGTACTTCTGCTCCAGCATGATGTTCAGTACTTCGGAGCAGGTCGCGTAAACGCTCCCCAGGTTGGTATCAAGGACGTCGTTCCAATCATCGTCGGTGAGCTTTTTCATGGACTTGTCTTTGGTGATGCCGGCATTGTTCACCAGTATGTCGATGCGGCCCCACTTTTCGTGAACCTCTTTAATCAGGCTGCGGGCCTCTGGCATCTTTGAGAGGTCCGCCTTGATAGCTATTGCCCGAACGCCACTCGCTTCAATTTCCTTGAGGGTTTCATCTGCATCGGACTGGCGTGAGCGATAGTTGATTGCAACGTCAGCGCCGCGTTGGGCGAGCTGAAGTGCGATGTGCCGGCCGATACCACGAGATCCGCCGGTAACGATGGCTACCTTGCCTTTTAGGTCTTGCATGACACTCTCCTTGGGATGATGTTGATACTTCAATTTGTCTAATTATTGTTGTCCGTCGAAAACATCACATCTGAGCGCGGGACTGCTGATAGACAGGCCTAATTTGAAGCTAGCAGAGGCCCCGCTACATCTCAAGGCGGTAAGTCAAAAACCGGTCACGCGGCACGGATGAAGTCCCGTAACAGAGGCGCAATGCTTTCACGCCATTGGCTTCCGTTGAATACGCCGTAATGGCCAACACCCGGCTGCAGGTGATGCAACCGGCGGGAGTCCGGCACATTGATGCACAGATCCTGAGCGGCCCGCGTCTGGCCCGGGCTGGAAATGTCGTCCTTCTCACCCTCGATCGTCATCAGGGCGGTGTTGTGGATAGCAGCCGGGTTCACCAGGCGCCCGCGGTGCTTGAAGCAACCCCGGGCAAGGTGAAACTCCTGGAAAACACGCTCGATGGTGTCCAGGTAATAGGTCGCCGGAAGATCCATCACGGCCAGATATTCGTCGTAGAAGTCGCGGTGCCGGCTAACCTTGTCGGTCTCATCATCGCGGATGGATCTGAACAGCTCACGGTAGGCCTTGATGTGGCGCCCGAGGTTCATGTTCACAAAACCGGTCAGCTGCAGGAATCCGGGATAAACCTTGCGCATGGCCCCGGGGTAAGGCGCGGGCACCGGGTGCACGAGGTTGCGCTTGAACCATGACAATTTGTGTTTGGTGGCCAGTTTGCAGGGCGCGGTGGGGTCTACGCGGCCGTCTATGGGACCGCTCATCAGTGTCAGCGAACGAGGTGCTGCAGGGTGGCCATCCTCCGCCATGATGGCAGTGGCGGCGAGTGCGGCCACCACGGGCTGACAAACAGCCAGAACATGCGTGTCGGGGCCCAGGTGATCAACAAATTCCATGACATAGTCGATGTAATCATCGAGGCCAAAGTCGCCTTGTGACAACGGAACCTTGCAGGCATCGCGCCAGTCGGTTATGTACACGTCGTGTTCCGGCAGCATGGCTTCCACGGTACCGCGTAGCAGCGAGGCAAAGTGGCCAGATAGCGGCGCAATAATCAACAGCTTCGGGTCGTCGGGCCGCGTCACGCTTCGCTTGAAGTGTTTTAGCTGCGCAAACGGTTTACGCAAGACAATTTCTTCCTGAACGTCAACTTGCTCACCATCACAGGTGGTTGTGTGCAGATTGAACGCCGGTTTCGGGTAGCGCTGGGTGAGGTCTCTGAACACTCCGTAGGCCGACGCAATACTGCGTGCCCCGGGAATGCGGGATAAAGGGCTCAAGCGGTGCTGGAGCACGGTGCTCTGGGCGCTGGTCAGCATGCGCATTGGTTTCAGCGCAGCGCGGCCTATCTCGTGGGCAAAATACATCATGGCTTTTTCCTGCTTGAGTTCTGGGTTGCGGCGTCGTCCCAGTGAGCCTTAGGGAACCGTGAGCGTTACATTAGCATGTTTTTTGCCAGGCGAAATCCGAGGCTGAGAATATCGGCGCCACCCGTTTGTGTCGGCTATGCTGAAAAGTTACTGAACTTTGCTGTTCAAGGAGTTGCATTATGGGTATCCACGAGTGCATGGATTATTCGGGAGCTAAGTGATCGCCCGGGGCTGGGTGTGGTTCCGGATTTCGAGAAGCTGATGCTGCTTCATGTTTATGAGTAACCTGGCCGACTTTGACACTGCTGTTGGAGTGGCCGGGTTTTTTTCGCCGGAGACGTTCGCGCTATGCAAACTGCTAACCTGATTTGGGGGCTGATTTTCAGCTCCATTGGCATCGGTTATTTTATCTACGGGAGGCGGCAGTCGAATCTGGTCGCCCGGTATTGTGGTATTGCCCTGATTCTGTACCCGTACCTGGTAACGAACACGCTTGCTTTGGTGGCTGTGGGTATTGTACTGATGCTCACCCCCAGATTCGTCGAGCTCTGATCCGCATGACCACCTATTTCATCCAGGCGTTTATTTATCTTTTGGCTGCCGTAATCGCAGTGCCATTGGCAAAACGCTTTGGCTTGGGCTCGGTGCTGGGTTATCTGGTCGCCGGCGTGGTGATCGGGCCGGTTATGGGCCTCGTGGGGCAGGAAACCAGCACCATTCAGCATTTCGCTGAGTTTGGTGTTGTCATGATGCTGTTCCTGATTGGCATGGAGATCGACCCGAAGGCGCTTTGGGCCATGAGGGTTCGCCTTTTGGGCCTCGGCGGTTTACAGGTAACGCTGACGGCTTTGGCTGGCATGGGTGTGGCCTGGTGGCTTGGGCTTCAATGGCAGACGGCGCTGACGATTGGTCTGATTTTCGCGCTGTCGTCTACTGCGATTGTGCTGCAAACCCTGGATGAGAAGGGCTTGTCGAAGACAGAAGGCGGGCGCAATACATTTTCTGTATTGCTGTTTCAGGACATCGCGGTAATTCCCATGCTTGCCTTGATTCCGCTGTTAGCGTTGCCGGACCTGAAGAGTGATTCCGGCTCTTCGTCGGATCTTGATGTTGGGCTGAGCCTTGTGGCCGGGCTGCCGGGCTGGGCTCATGCCCTGGTTGTTGTGGGTGCAGTCGCTGCTGTTATTGTTGGTGGTTATTACCTGAGCCGGCCGTTGTTTCGCTATGTGGTGAAGTCCGGGCTGCGGGAGGTTTTCACTGCCACGGCGCTAATGCTTGTTATTGGTATTGCAGCGCTTATGAGCCTGGTCAATCTCTCGCCGGCCCTCGGTGCCTTTCTGGCAGGTGTCGTGCTGGCCAACAGTGAGTTCCGCCACGAGCTGGAAGCCAACATCGAACCGTTCAAGGGCTTATTGCTGGGCCTGTTTTTTATCACCGTAGGGGCCGGAATCAACTTCGAAGTGTTGGTGGCAGAGTGGGGCATCATTGTTTCTCTGGGCGCGGCTGTGATTGCAGTCAAGGCACTGATTCTGCTCGCTCTTGCACAGATGTTCGGAATTCGCAGCAGCAATGGATGGTTGTTTACGCTGGGGTTGGCCCAGGCGGGTGAATTCGGTTTTGTGTTGCTCACCTACAGCGTGCAAAACAGTGTGATTCCGTCAGACATCTCTCAGATTCTCTCGCTGGTTGTGGCCCTCTCCATGTTTCTCACGCCCCTGTTGTTTATTGTTTACGACCGTATCGTGTTGCCACGGTACCGGCGTTCCAGCAACGATGAACGAGAAGCCGACACCATTGATGAACAGGCACCGGTGATTGTGGCCGGGGTGGGGCGGTTTGGGCAGATTGTCTGTCGCTTGTTGCGGGCCAACAACGTGCCCATTGTGGTGCTCGACCACGAACTCGAACAGATTGAAAATGTCCGCCAGATCAACATCAAGAGCTTCTTCGGGGATGCCAGTCGCCCGGACTTGCTCGAAAAAGCAGGCATTGGACAGGCCCGCCTGTTAGTCGTGGCGATTGATGATCGGGAACGCACCGTGAAGATGGTCAAGCATGTGAAAGAGTTCTTCCCGGGTGTCTGGGTGCTGGCGCGAGCCTTTGACCGCGGCCACAGCTATCAGCTTCGGGAAGCAGGTGCAGACGATGTGGTGAGCGAGACCTATCATTCCGCTTTGGAGCTCGGAGGCCATGCCCTCACAGCGATGGGCGTGCATCCGATGCGGGCTAAACAGATGACCTGGGCGTTTGTTGAAAATGAGCAGGCTCACGAGGAGCAGTTATTTGAGGCGTGGAAAGAAATAGAAGAAGGCATTAACTTCAGCCCGCGCTATGGCGAGCTGTTCATGAAGCTTGAAGAGGCGCTAAGCAGCACTATGCATCGGAACTGGGAAGAGCCAAGGCCAGAGGATGTCCCGGTCTGGACACCGCCTGCTAAATGAATAACACCGCAGGTGCTTGCCTTTTAATCAATTTGTATGGCGGCCACGCCTTAGCAGAATCAACAGTGCCAGTGCTGCCATAAGGCCGACGAAGACGGAGAATATAACGCCGGTTGTTTTAAGGCTAAGCATGCTGGCCATTAAGCCGATGCCTATCACGGGTACTGAGATGGCGATGTAGGCAACAATAAAAAAGGTTGAGGTGAAAAAAAACCACACACTGCAAAACCTGCGAAACCCGCAATGGCGGCGGGCACAAACACACCACGTACTTCGGGGGGCACATTCAGGCGCTGTAATGAAAGCGTGGGATGCGTTGGCCTTTTTACGGTTTCTGGTGCCCACCAAACACAGATGAGCGCCAGAGTGGCGAGCGCGATGTGTATCAAGTAGGTTAGCACCAGCGGCGAGGGCAGGTATTGCGAAAGGGCACCCGCAAGCATAGGTCCAAGGCCGAGACCACCCATATTCGCGGCGGTGGCAATAAACGTTGCCCGCTCACGCCAGTGTGGCGGTGCCAGCTCCAACACCGCCACGGTCGCGGTGCCGGTAAAAATGCCGGCGGAGAGGCCGGAAAGTACACGGCCTGCAAGAATCATCGCCAGCCCATCGGCCTGCCAGAACACCAGATCACTGATAATCGAACACACCAGGCCACCAAGTAACAGCGGCCGGCGGCCCAGCTGATCGGACCAGCGCCCGGTGATCACCAGTGCGGCAATCACACCGAAAGCGTAGGCTGCGAAGATAATGGTAATCATCAACTGGGAAAACCCGAACGCTTCCTGATAAACCGGGTAGAGCGGAGTCGGCATGGTGGTACCGATCATCACGACGCTGAATGCGAAGGCAGCGCCGAGAAAAACCAGAAATGTTGATAAGCTGCGAGGGTTTGTGTGGGTAGTTAATGATCGCATGATGATCTGGTGAAGGTCTCCTGGATTCCTTTGCCTGTCTCTGTCTCAGGTTTATCTGGATCTAACCAGGTCGATACATCTGAAATTTTTGTGCTCTGTCCACTGTAAAGTAGTCGGCTGGTCCGCCGCCTCGCATTACCGGCTCTGCTGCAGCAGTATCGTAGATTCCATCTATAAGCAGGTGTTGCGCGATATGCACACCGACCACCTCACCGAATACCATCCAGGTGTCCACTTTCTGCCCATCGGCGCCCGCAAGCTGGAGCACCTGGGTAACCCGGCATTCCAGGGTTACCGGGCTTTCCGCTACGTGCGGCACCGAGATAACCCGGGAGGGCTTTGGCGTCAGGCCTGAGAGGGCGAACTCATCAACTTCCGGCCCTACCGCGGCGCAGGTCTGGTTCATAGCCTCACTGAGTGAGCGCGTCACCAGGTTCCAGCAGAACTCACCGGTATCTTCGGCATTGCGGACAGAGTCCTTGTAGCCAATGCTGGAGAATCCGACGATGGGAGGATGGTAATTGAAGGCATTGAAGAAGCTGTAAGGTGCCAGGTTAAGCACACCGTCACGGCTTCTGGATGATATCCACCCAATCGGGCGTGGCGCCACCAGGGCGTTGAACGGGTCATGGGCCAGCCTGTGGCCATTGGCGGGTTCGTAAAAATGGATATCTTCTGGCATAAAGCGCTCTCTAGGGGCTGCAAAGGAATTAAGCGGGTTTTCCAAGCTGGCCCGGGTCAGAACTCCAGGTAGATTTTGCCGAAGTGCTTGCCGGATTCCTCGTGCCGGAAGGCATCAGCAATATCTTCCAGTGCAAAGGGCCGATCAAGGATCGGGTGCATGTTGTTGGCTTCGATCGCCCGAATCATCTCTTGCTGGTGAGCCCGGCTGCCTACAATCAGGCCTTGCAGGCGGGCCTGTTTGGCCATCAGTTTTGCGGTTGGCACATCGCCAGCCCGACCGGTAAGAACGCCTATCAGCGAGATGTGACCACCAATGCGCACGGCATCAATGGATTCTGGCAGTGTGCCGGGGCCACCAACCTCAATGACATGGTCGACTCCCTGCCTATTGGTCAGTTTTTGGACCTTATCGCCCCAAGCCGATGTCGTTTTGTAGTTGATGGTGTGGTCTGCACCCAGGTCTCTGAGCCGTTCCAGCTTCTGGTCCGAGGACGAAGTGGAAATCACTTGTGCGCCCATCATTTTTGCAAATTGCAGGGCAAAGATGGACACGCCGCCGGTACCCAGGGTCAGGACGGTATCGCCGGCTTTCAGGCCTCCGTTGATGACCAATGCACGCCAGGCGGTTAGGCCGGCGGTGGTGAGTGTGGCGGCTTCGGCGTGGCTGTAGCCCTTCGGCGCGTGGGTAAACCAGTTTGTCGGGCGGATCACCTGCTCACGTGCGTAACCATCCTGTCCATCGCCGGGAGTGGTAGTGAAATTATCAATGGGCGCGGGCCCATTCAGCCACTGGGGAAAGAAAGTTGACACTACGCGATCACCAACCCCGAATTCGGTAACACCGTGGCCGACCGCTTCCACAACACCGGCGCCATCGGCCATGGGGATGCGGTTGTTTTCAGTCGGGATTGCTCCGGCAACTACCGCGTAGTCGTGGAAGTTAAGGGAGCAGGCATGAATGCGCACGCGCATCTCGCCCGGTCCCGGTTCGCCTGGCGGCGGGCCGTCATCCAGGTGCAGTTGGTCTAGTCCGCCTGGTTTGGAAAGAGTAATGCGCTTCATTTCAATGGCCTCCAGTTATCTCGGGCTCTGTATGGAATTTCCATACAGAGTACGTTGTTGCAGGGCAAGCTGACCTGTGGGTTTACCGAGATTCCTGGGCAATGCGGCTTAGCCATTCGACGCCAAAGCGCACGCCGAAGCCCTGAAGATCGGTGGGAATGTGCGCGAGGCCACCTTTGTGGGTTCCGCTCGAGGCCATGTCTACGTGAACCCAGTCAACGTCTTTATCCACGAAACTTCCAAGAAAACGCGCCGCATAGATGTGATCGCCTGCTCCTGCTGTACGACATTGGAGCGTATCAGCGACATCAGATTTGAGATCTTCGTCGTAATCGTCTTCATAGGGGAAGGGCCAGACCCGCTCTCCACAGTGCTCTCCGGCCTGGATGATAGATTCCACCCACTGTCGCCGGTTGGTGATTGCGCCGGCCATACGCTGGCCCAAAGCTGAGATTACGGCACCGGTCAGGGTGGCATAATCGAGGATGGCTCTCGGCTTTCCGCGGCAGGCCAGGGCAAGGGTGTCGGCCAGCACCATGCGACCTTCGGCATCGGTGTTTATCAACTCAATAGTGGTGCCATTCAGCGCGGTAATAACGTCATTGCACTTGACCGCCTTTGGGCCGATATAATTTTCCGCCAGAGCCATCCAGCAGTCCACAGGATGGGAAAATGTGAGGCGCGTCAGGGCGAGCAAAGTCCCAAGCGCCACAGCGCTGCCTTGCATGTCGCCGTGCATGCCCAACATGCTGCCGCTTACCTTGAGATTGCTGCCGCCTGTATCGAAGCATATGCCTTTGCCGACCAGGGCGAGCGGTTGTTCTGCGGAACCCTTAGGCCGGTAACTCAGCCGCAGTATGCCGGCGTCACGAGTGGGGCTGGCCTCAACTACGGATAAAAAAGCGCCAGCTTTGAGTTGTTCCAGCCGGTCCAGATCGTAAAAATCGACTTCCCAGCCTTCGGCAGCCGCCAGTGCTTCGGCGAAATCGCGATAAATCCCGGGTGTCAGGTAATTCCCCGGCAGGTGGGTCAGCCAGCGGGCCAGGTTATTGCCTTCAGCAGTGGCTTTGGCGTAGCGAAAGTCAGCCCCATCGAATGCGCCAAAGAAGTTCATGGCTGCCAGCAGCGGTTTGTCAGCGGTTTCGTCAGAAATTTTTGGAAGTTGAAAAAGTGCTGCAAAGGCTGCGGATACCAGGGCTTCTGCCATAACGCAGGCTACCTTTGCCTTGCCAAGGAGCGATATTACATTGAGCCCTCGGGTACGTTCAGCGAACAGGGGGGCAACCAGTTTGCGCGCCTGGCTCAGAGCTTTGAATCCGCTGACATCCTCCTTCACAAAGGCTATGGCTGTGTGAGTTCCTTTGGGGCCTGAAATTACTATGGGATTGGATTCCGCCGGAAAATCGGCAAGACGGTACTTAAGGAAGTCCGCCCAGGGAGACTTGGTCAGGACGCTGTGGTCTGCTTCAGGCACCAAAAGTATAAGACTCACTCCGATGTCGAAGTCCCAGGAGGCCGGTATGCGCTGGTTCACATCCAATTTCAGCGTAGGAAATTTCGGGAGTTCAGATTTTATCATCGAGCGTGCTCCAAAAGGATTTAGTTACGCACTTGGCCAAGGATAGCTGTTTTGAGTCTGGGCAATGGCATCTTTCGGTTCTGAGCCTGGATTGTTTGCAGAGGTGCACATATGGGATTAGCCTGTGATAACTCCTTTCGGCTCTATCCGGACTCTTCGTCTGACAGGAATGGAGTCATTTTCAAACATCACCCAAGGAACGTTCGTGATGCCCTCTTCCAAATCTGATTTCAATCTGTTGCCTGCACTTGTTGCGATTGCCATCGGGATTGCAATCTGGTTTATTCCCACGCCGGAAGGTGTTTCTGCCCAGGGCTGGCTGATGCTGGCCATATTCGTGGCGACGATTGCAGCCATCATTGGCAAGGCTATGCCAATTGGCGCTATTTCGATTGTTGCGATTACAGTGGTAGCCGTTAGCGGCGTTACCAGCGACAACCCCGGCACGGCCATTCGCGATGCGTTGGGCAGTTTTAGTAATTCGCTGATCTGGCTGATAGCGATAGCGATCATGATTTCCCGAGGGTTAATAAAAACCGGGTTGGGCGAGCGCATTGGCTACTACTTTATCGCAATCTTTGGCAAAAGAACCATGGGTATTGGTTATGGTCTGGCTCTTTCGGAACTGGTGATTGCACCGGTTACTCCGAGTAACACTGCCCGTGGTGGCGCTATTATTCATCCTATCATGCTGTCCATCGCCCAGAGTTATGGCTGTACTCCCGACAATGACAATACGAACAAAATTGGCAAGTACCTGGCCCTGGTGAATTACCACGCCAACCCTATCACTTCCGCAATGTTTATTACGGCCACTGCGCCCAACCCACTGACGGTCAAACTGATTGCCGATGCCACCGGTTCTGCGATCAGCTTGAGCTGGACGACCTGGGCTCTTGCCATGTTGCTGCCTGGCCTTGTTGCCATCGCGCTGATGCCACTGGTGATTTATTTAATGTACCCACCAGAGATCAAGGCCACACCTGATGCCGTCAGCTTTGCCCGCGAGCGTCTGGAACGGCTGGGCAAACTGACCCGTGATGAAGGCATTATGCTGGGAGTGTTTGTGGTTCTGCTGCTGCTTTGGGCGGACATACCGGCCTGGATTTTCGGGGCCTCGTATAAGTTGAATGCAACCACCACCGCTTTTGTCGGGCTGTCGATTCTGTTGGTCACCGGCGTATTGACCTGGAAGGATGCGCTATCCGAGAAAAGCGCCTGGGATACGTTGGTCTGGTTCGGTGCACTGGTGATGATGGCGACTCAGTTGAACGAACTGGGCGTGATTGACTGGTTCTCTGGCGCCATTCAGGAGGGGATAGTCAGCACCGGCCTGGCCTGGCCCGCTTCGACCGCGCTCCTTGTTCTGGTGTTTCTGTATTCCCACTACTTCTTTGCCAGCACCACGGCCCACATCACAGCGATGATGGGGGCCTTTCTTGTGGTTGGCCTGGGCCTTGGCGCGCCGCCCATGGCCTTTGTGCTGATGATGGCCGCCACGTCCTCCATCATGATGACGCTGACCCATTACGCCACCGGCACATCGCCGGTTATCTTCGGCTCCGGTTACGTGAGCCTGGGTGAATGGTGGAAAGCGGGGTTTGTGATGAGCCTTGTTAATCTGACCATCTGGATTGTGGTGGGTGGCCTCTGGTGGAAGCTATTGGGCTACTGGTGAGTTGCGCTATGGCGAGCTGTTTATGGGGCCTTAAGAGGCGCTACAGGTAGGTTCATCGTGAGTCAGTCGGGGCCGGATGTCGGGCTCACGCGGCGATAAAATGCCTCCAGTATGCTGTAGGCACCAAATGCAAATAGCCCCACCGCGACGAATACCATCAGCGGTCTTCCGAAGGGCTGTTTTCGAAACGTGTCGAATACCTCAGCGATGCCTCCGGCGTCATTGGGATTCACGTGATACGCCGCAATGATGAAAAAAGTGCCAACCACCATGAACACCAAGCCACGAGTCATTAATCCGAAGCGGCAGATGGGGTAAGCCCAAAGCCGGGTTTTGGGTGCCATGTCGAAGTGGCTACTAAACTGTGCTTTAGCGCCTTTAATGCAGTGCGCAACCCCGGCGCCAACCATGACAAGCCCCACGGCTCCCACCAGCCATCGCCCATAGGGTTGCTGCATAAGCCAGCTGGCAGTTCCTTCGGAGCCGCCACCATTGGAACTGCCGCTGCCAATGGCAACGATCAGTCTTAGGGCAAATACCGCGAGAAGCATGTGTGTAACAGCACTTACCGCCAGGGCGGCCCGAATAATGAGACCTTTTGGGCCATTGCCGTGGTGGTCGGTATCCGTAAAGGCTTGAATGCAGCGCCATAACGCATAGCCCGTTAGCCCCAACGCCAATGCGCCCAGTAGAACATCACCCATAGGTGCGCTCAGAAGCTGTGACAGAGCGCCTCTGCTCCCGGTGGCTTCGCCGCCCTGGTCAAATGCCGCCAGCACGGCAAAACCTCCAACCAACAGATAAACAATGCCGCGAGCTGCGTAACCCAAGCGTGCAAAAAGGGCGAGAGCGCCTTGCGTTACCATAGTCGATAACCACTTAGTGATAGGATAGGAATAGAGTTTGCCATAGTTGCTTCATCCAGTTCGATAACAAGGAATCACCAGCTCTATGATTTTAAGCGCCCCCCGAGAACTGTCTACGTCCCGAGGTTGTTTTACCTACCGAGACTCCGGTGCTGGCGGAGCTCCATTGGTAATGCTTCATGGCTGGCCAGAAAGCTCCTACTCCTGGAAGCATGTCAGTCGTTATCTGGGAGCGGACTTCCACATCATAGCGCCGGATCTACGCGGGCTGGGAGACAGCGAGCGCACGGTCGGTGAGAGGCACTATCACAAAGCGGAGCTTGCGCAGGATGTCATCAGCATGCTGGATGCTCTTGGTATAGAGCGATTTCAACTAGTGGGGCACGACTGGGGTGGTATCGTTGCACAAGAAGTTGCTCTGGCGATCCCGGAGCGGATCACCCGGTTGGGGATCATGAACATTGCAGTGATCAACAACCTGAAAGGTAACATGGAGGTTGTTGAAAAGGTGCGCTCGAGCGGCGGGGCCCGCTACTGGTATCAACATTTCCAACAAGCGCCCGGCCTGGCAGAAGCAATGATTCCCGGAAATGAAGAAGTCTGGCTCCGGTACTTTATGAAAGGTGCAGTGCATGCTGTTCCGGAAGACGCCATTGCTGAATACGTGCGCATGTACTCTATACCCGGCACGCTGGCCTCAGCAGCCAACTATTATCGCACCTTCAATAACGATGCCAAACGCTGGGCTAGCCTCGCTAAGCACGTGTGGCCGATGCCGAGTATCTACATTTATGGCAACCGGGATCATGTGATCATCCCTGAATACCTGAACCACATTGAGGATTGCTTTGAGAATATTCAGGTAGTTCAGGTGAAAGCAGGACATTTTGTTCATGAGGAGGTGCCGGAAGAGGTGGCAGAGCTTATCAATGGCTTTTTTGAATCTGACCCGGCGGTGACATAAGGTGTTAAAAACTCGAATGAAGTTCCCCATAGTCACTGTCACCCTGGTTTCAGCTGCACTGTTGTTCGTGCTCTGGGATCAAACCCGCGAACAGCCGCAGGCGGTGGATGCAAGCCGGTTTACCAACCTGAAGGGAAATCCCGTAACGCTCAGTACAACTGTAGACTGGGTGGTTACGCAGGTGCCCTCGTTTTGTGAGCAGGCTACCGGCCAGGCCGAAGGCACCGAGGCCCATGCCAGTTGCGTCAAGAGCGCAGAAGCGCGCACTTCAACCTGCCGACGCGGAGTCTATGACCGCTTTCCGAGCGTTGTGGCCTCGGATGCGGTTTTCAGGGATGTTTCGATTACGTTGATTAACTGCTTTTTCCCCACGCCGAAATAAGCCTTCGTTCTAAAGTGTTGCGTGAGGATTCCATAGCTCATCTCTACGCTGTTGACTCCGAAAACACCTTCTCGGAGCTTGGCTCTCTATTCTCATTGTCAGGCTTTGCTATCTTGGGCGGCGGCGGTGCCCAGGCCTTGAGTAGCTGGCCCGCTTCTTGATAGAAGTGCGGTACAGCTTTCTCCAGCTCCTCTACAAACACCTTACGCCCGCTGAACTTGCCTGCGAGATCAACCTCGTAAACGACTTCCAGCGTTGTAGCAGCAGCACTAGAGGTGTCGGACTCAAGCAGTTCGGGCGAGTCGCGCAGTTCTTTAAGACCTTGATAGGTTGTTTCAGCTTTGCCGGGTCTCGTCGCACGAATGTGAAAACCTTTGGGATCGGTCTTTTTCAGTTGACGTAGTAACCAGTTGACTCTTGCTTTGGTGCTTTGTTTATCTTTGGGTGCCGTAAGGCGCATAGTGCAATAGATCATGCGTCTTTGAAGATCCGCCGTAACGTCAAGGTCGGCAGCGGCATTAATAATATTGAGAGAGCATTGCAGAGTAGGAACTTTACAGAAAGCGTCGGCGTCGTCTTTGACGCGTTTGGCAGGATCAAGCCGGTGGTCGTTCTTCAGTTTGAGCGATACGTCGCTGCCTGTGAGGCGAGACATAATTAAGCAAAGGTCTCGTTGCTCCTGATGCCAGGCGGCTATTGTGTTTTGCACTTCATCACTCGCTTTGGCGAGAGGCGCGTTGCTTTTAACTTTGTTTACTACGTCCTTCCACTCAGAGTTCATTTGGTCAAAATGACTGATGCCTGATCTGTCGCTTTGCAAATAGCGCAGTATTTCGGTGAGGATGAATACTTGATCCACATCCTCCACGCTGTCGTTTTTGAGCAGCAGTTGACATTGTGTTCGGATAAACGCCCATGACCAGTGATATAAAGCTACTGATTTGGTGGCGTTTTTGGGCAATTTTATCGGATGGTGAGTCGGAAGCGCTGCAAACTGATTGGTAATCGTAATTACGGCGTCCAGTTTGTGAGTTTTTGCTTGCTGGAGATAGCGTGATACCTGATCTTCGCCGATTGTTTCGTTGCCGACTTTCGCTTCTATTAAAGCTCGCCATTCACGCTTTCCTGTTTTCAGAATCAGTAGTCCGTCGGGTCGATCTTTGTGTTTGGCAGCCTTCTTATCCTCATTCTCAAAAACGACCTCTATCCATGCCTCCAGCGTTGCGCTAGTTCCGACACGCACCCCGATTGATTTCAACAGCGATTGACGTAATTCAAGAACAGAGCGCAGACCTGAAAGTAGAACAGAAACTGATTTTTGCTCTCGTGCACTGTCTGCAGTTATTGGGATCAATCGGGCTGGCTCTCCGCCAGAAAGGAAGTCGGGACGGTTGTTCACGGCTAGCTCCATGCTTTTGTTCGATTTAGTTTCCTAACTAAGACTAGCAGCGATCCCGAGTTACGCCTGTTCGAATGGTAAGAGATTGTAAAAGTTTCTAAAGTTACCAGCGGAGCGGGGGACAATAGTCCTTGGGGGTATAGCAACTGGCCCTTGGAGCTATGCTCTCAGCGAAAGCCCGCAGCAGGAAGCTTGTTGGAAACCTGAACGTTCTGGTCTACCTTTCAAGAGGAGTGCCATCTCAGCAACAGGGTGCATGACATGTTGTTTTTTGGAAGGGTTCTGGCTGGGGCCGTATTAGTGATTCTCCCATTGTCCTTTGTTTCGGCCGAAGTATTTAAATGGGTAGACGAAGCAGGCAACGTTCATTTCGGGGACAGTCTCCCGGAACAGTACCGGAATACAGGAAAGACTCTCGATGTTCCCGTGCGCGAGCCCTCTGTTGCTGACCGCCAGAAGGCTGAGGCCGTGGCGGAATCAATCCGGAAGGCCGCTGAATCAGCGCGTGAGCGGCGGCTTGAGGAAGTCGAGCGTCTCGAAGCAGATTCAGAGAAAACCGGTCGAAAGATGGCCTCGAACAGGGCTGCCGATCAGACGCCACCAAACCAGCTGCAACCCGGGCAAGCGCGCCTGACACGAAAGCAGCGCATGGAAAACTATGAAGCGGAGATGGCGCGATACAGGGAAAGCCAGCGATGTTTTGCCCCCTACCAAGTGAAGGGCGGTGGCACCCGGGGGTACGCTTTCAATAAATGTCAGAGTGTCGAAAGGCCTATTCATCCCGACGTTCGATAGGCCATTGCCAGTTCTGGAATTTCAGTTCAGCACCACGGGCACCCGATGATACCCACCCACTGGTGCCACTTCTCGCTCTGGCGGTTGGCCCGGCACCAGCTCAATGGTTTGCACCGAGGCCAGCAAGGTCTGTAGCGCGATTCGCAACTCCCATGTGGCCAGCAGTCTGCCTGGGCAGACATGCTTTCCCGCTCCGTAAACAAGATTGTCTGCTGCGTTGCCCTCGGGATCGAACTCGTTGTTGCCGAAGACAGCCTCGTCGCGGTTTGCGGATGTCCAGTTCAGTTTGATCCGTGCACCACTCGGAATATTCTGGCCACCGATGTGAACGGGGCAGGTGGTGACGCGTCGGTTGGAAACAAACGGATTGTCCAGGCGCAGTACTTCATCAATGGTCGCTTCGACTTCATTGTCAGGGGCCGCTCTCAGTTGTTCCACAAGACCCGGCTGCTGAGCTATGCGGGCTATAAGTACGCCAACACATAATGCAATGGACCCCAGGTCGCCGCCGGTCCAGTTGCGCAGTATGGAAACCACTTCGGCCTCCGAGAGTTGACGCCCGTTCACGGTCTCCCGGCACAGTCTTGTGGTTAGATCGTCGGGCGCCTTGTCACCGGCTGCCAGTCTCGGCTTTATAACCGAACGGATGATCTCATCGAACTGTGTGGCTACTTCCGCTGTCCGGGTGGCGTCACCGGAGCGCGTGGCGGCGTGGTTCTGCTTCATCCAGGCCAGCAGCTGCGGTTCCAGTTCGCTTGGCCACCCCAGCCATGCGCATTGGGCACGCACCGCGAATACAGCGCCGATGTCGTTTACCGCGTCCAGCACCACTCCTTTCGGCAGTTCCGCCGCCAGCTGAGCAGCGACTCGCTTGAAGACGGGTATAAACGGCTCCAGCGCGTCAGGGCTGAGGTGTCGTTCGATTACGTCCCGGAAACGGGTGTGCTCTTCGCCGTCGAGACCGTTAGGTACGTGCAGGTGGCGAGAGACCTGGCTCGAGAACCGCTCGTGATCCTGCGCTGCGGCAAGAACATCAGCGTGCCGGAGTAGCACCCATTCCCCCTTGGTATTCCGCACTACAGGATGTTTGGGGCGCAACTCATCGGTGTAGGCCCTCAAGTCACGGCCGGCTGCGGACAAGTCATCCGGCATGTGGTCTGTCATGTTGACTCCTTTGCCATCAAAGTACGTTGCCTGCATAGCATAACTGGAGCTGCTCGAATCAACATTGCGAAAGAACAAGACTGCCCAGGATTTGCGCTATTTGCGGCAGATCGGGAGGGGGTTGGCAGCCCTGTATAGTCAGTTTCGCTGCAGGAGGGACTTTAGCGCCGAGACCCCCGCTGCTATCTGCGGCTCGCTGGCACTGGCAAAACCCATCACCAGCCCGGTTTGGGCTGTCTCCGCGATGAAATGTGCACTCAATGGCGTGCTGCCAAAGCCCTTGGCCCTGAGTTGTTGGCTGAGGTCGGCGTCGTCGAAGTCGCCTTCAAGAACCAGGTGCATGCCGGCACTCTCTGCCACGGGTGTGACCAGCCCACCCAGTTCCTCCAGCACCAGCTTCTGGAAATACGTCCATTTCTCCCGGTACAGCTGCCTCATGCGCCGCAGATGTCGGGCAAACTGACCGCTCTCGATGAATTCGGCTATGGTCGCCTGGGGAAGCAACGGCGTTTCCCCACCGGTGACTCGCTTCGCCCACAGAAAAGCCTCCACCATGGGTTCGGGCACAACCAGATAACCGATCCTGAGCCCGGGGAGCAAGGTTTTGCTGAAGCTTCCAACGTACAGAACGGGCGTGTTATCGAACAACCCCTGAATGGCGGCAAAGGGTTTGTTGTGGAAATGAAACTCGCTGTCGTAGTCGTCTTCGATAATCCAGGTCTGATTGCGCTGTGCCCATTGGACCAAGGCCATGCGTTGGGCAATGTCGAGGATTCCGCCCATTGGGTATTGGTGTGTGGGTGTACAGAAAAGCAGTTTGGCGGGGCCCATATCTGCGAGTACGTTTACATCCAGCACCTGGCCTTTCAGTGGCACAGGTAGCAGAGGGTTGCCGTAGCGGCTCAACGCATAGCGGGCACCCCGATACCCCGGGTTCTCACAGAGTATCCGGTCGCCAGGTTGCAGGAGAACGTCTGCAATCAGAGACAAGGCTTGCTGGGCACCGTTGGTGATAATGATCTGATGCTCTTTGCAGCGCACGCCGCGAGAGGCTTGCACATAGCCCGCTATGGCTTGTCGAAGTGGCTGATAGCCCTGGATACAGTCGTACCCTCTGAGCAGTCTGCGGCTTTCCTGATGATGCAGGATTCGGTTCCAGCTACGAATAGGAAAAGCGTCGAGGTCTGGTAGCCCAGGTTGAAAGGGCAGGTTGGCGTCTTCGCTGAGCCGTAGATCGTGTCTGGGCACCACGGGCAGCGGCGGTAATGGCGCAGTGTTGCTTGGAGTGTGCGTGAGCGCCCGTGCCGGCTGGTTCAGAGCGGCGCGAATATCCTCATTTATGAAGATACCTTTGCCAGCGCGGCTTTGCAGAAAGCCCTCCGCTTTCAGCTGATCGTACACAGCATTAACGGTATTCCTGCTCACGCCAAGATCTGCTGCCATTTGGCGGCTCGATGGCAGTTGGCTGCCGGGTAAATAACGCTGGTCGATGATTCGTTGCGACAGTTGCCGGTAGAGCTGCTGTTGCAGGGGTGTGGCTGAGTCCAGCCGGATATCGTTAATCATTTTACATTAATCACTATAACTGGCCCTATGGGAAATCATAATCTGGATCTTTTGATGGTATCAGATGTTTTCTTTAATAGTGGTTACTTTATTAAAGGAGCCTGTTATGACCACCAAGGAAACCGATCTCGTCGCTTCATCGCCACTTACTTGTTGCCCCCGCAGTCGGGTGAAGCGTGCCGCCAAGCGTGCGAGCTATGAGCGCGCGGATGCGTATGCCCTGATTGACCGGTTAAAGACTGGCCACGTGGCGTTTGTGGAAGACGGTGAGCCCAGAATTATTCCTCTTACAGCCTGGCGCCTGGGGGATGATTTGTATCTGCATGCCTTGAGCGGCGGCCGGTTGTGCAAGCAACTGGCGTCCGGTGCACAGCTGTGTATTTCGTTTGCAGTGACAGAAGAGTGGGTTATGAGCAAATCAGCGTATCATCACAGCGCAAACTACTCATCGCTGGTGCTGTTCGGAAAGGCCCAACGGGTGGTGGATGAGGCCGCTTTTGACGAGGCCTTCAAGGCTATTATCAACCAACTTGCGCCGGGGCGGTGGGACCAGGTTCGCGCGCCCAACGCCAAAGAGCGTAAAGCGACGGCTTTGTTCCGTGTGCCCATTGAAGAAGGAGCCTTCAAGAGCCGAACCGGTGGCCCCAATGAAGAGCCTGAAGATATGGCGCTACCTGTGTGGCATGGCACGCAAGCGGTTTAGGCTGCAGTATTTCTCCAATCCGCTATATAACGAATCCCGCAAGCATGCTAAAAGATGGCCGTCCGGGCGGCGTGCATGTTCAGAAACAGCCGTACCCCCTATTAATTCGTCAGGATTTCAGCATGTCTGATAAATTTTTCTTCAAAGGCCGGCAGGATGCACGCCAGCACCACACTGCCTATGGCGGCTTCCAGACCAACGCCAGTCAGAAAAGTGGTAGTAAAAAGCACCCCTTGAAACTTGTGGTCACCAGCGAGGCTCGCCAGCAAGAGGTTGAGGCGCTGGTGGCAGAGGCTCGGTTGCATGCGGATATCACACTTGATACCCGAGAGGGCGCCGTCGAGTCTGTTACGGAGCTTACCGCTATTCTGAATAAGGGCGGAACCATTACTCAGGCCAAAACGCCTTCAAGAAACGACCCTTGCAGCTGCGGCAGTGGTCTGAAATTCAAGAAGTGTTGTGCGTGATCCACAGCAAACCTTATCCACAGAAAAGGAATACCCATGCTTATTTGTGGTGTTGAGCTGAGCGGCAGTGATGCCGTGGTATGTCTTCTGAACAAGGACATGGAGCAGTTCAGCCTGCCGGACAGCAAGATTCGTAAAATTACGCTGAAGAAAAATCACACGCGTGAAGACCTGCAGCAGTTTCAGGCGTCGTTTACAGAGTTTGTGGTCGAAAACGGCGTTAAGAGGGTTGCGATCAAAGAACGCATGCCCAAAGGCAAGTTTGCCGGCGGTGCGATCAGCTTCAAGATGGAAGCGGCTATTCAGTTGATGTCGGTAGCAGGTGTAGAGGTTTGTCTACTTTCACCTGCGACCATCAAATCGACACTTGCTTCGAATCCGTTGTCTGTACCGTTTGCGGAGACCGGCCTGAAGGTGTTTCAGGAGGCTGCGTTCATTGCTGCTTACGTTGGGCATCTGGCGAAATAGCCGTTGGTTTGGCAGCTCGCCAGATGCTTAGGGCTTTTACTGCGCCGTCGTGACGTACTTCAGAATCTCAACCACTTGCTCGGGAGTCTGCGCCCACGCCATGGCGGATGCGTCTACTTCCTTCAGCGGGTGGATGATGTCGTCATTGTGTAGAGTGACATAAGGTGTACCCATAGCGGCACAGAAACCTGCATCAAAGGCCGCGTTCCATTGCTTGTATTTGTCACCAAAGCGGATCACCGCCAGATCGCATTGCTCGAGCAGGGTCTTGGTGCGGATACCGTTCACCTTGGATGACTGGTGATCACGCCAGAATGCCACTTCCGGCTTGCCCAGCATGTCGCCCGCTGCATCGCTGGCTTCGTGGTTGGTCACAGGCGCGGTGAATTCCACCGGCAACCCGGCAGCTTCTGCCCCGGCCTGAATCTGCTCACGCCAGTCAGTGTGGATTTCGCCAGAGAGATACACAGTCCAGATCATGGAGTTCTCCTAAATAAGATGGACAGGGGAGGATTGAATCAGCGGGACCCTACCATAGCTCACCGCTTTACAGAATCTAAGGCCGGTTAACCCCTATCGTCATCAGTCTCTTTCGCCAGCTGTGCCCGTGTCTTGAGTCGCCCCTCCCGGCGGATTTCCGCGTTCTCAAAACGGCGTTTCTGTGTGCGATCTTCCGGGATGACTGCGGGAACATCAACGGGCTTGTCGTTCTCGTCCAGGGCTACAAATGTGAAGAAGGCAGAGAGGATATGGCGGGTCTCGCCGGTATAGCTGTTCTCAGCAACTACGCGGGCACCGATTTCCATAGACGAACCCCAGCTACGGTTCAGCGATAGACTGAACAGCAGGGTGTCGTTGCCTTTTGCAGGCGCGCGAAAGTGAATGGAATCCACCGCGGCGGTCACGCAAACGTGAGCAGAGTGGCGTTCGGCTACCACCAGTGCCAGACGATCGCATTTCGCCATGATCATTCCGCCGAACACAGTGTCGTGGGCATTCATGTCATTGGGAAAGACTTTGTAAACGTGCTTCTCAATGGCCGATGCGGATACGGGTTTGGACGGCTTATCAGGCATAAAATCCTTTCTCTGCGTTGGTTTTAAGCTAAGGTTGCTGATGAGGGTACTACATCTATGAACGCATCGGGCAGAGCTTGTATTCCTGCCGTTTGCGCCAATTATATAGATCCAGAGAACAATCTTTGACCAAAAGCGAGGAGTTCAATGGACTTCAAAGACTATTACGCCGTGCTTGGTGTGAGCGAGTCTGCCTCCCCCGAGGAAATCAAAAAATCCTACCGGAAGCTGGCTCGGAAGTATCATCCGGATGTCAGTAAAGAAGATAATGCCGACGAAAAGTTCAAAGATCTTGGCGAGGCATACGAAGTACTGAAGGATCCGGAAAAGCGTGGTGAGTACGATCAACTGCGTAAATACGGCGCCCAGGCTGATGGCTCCTTTCAGCCACCTCCCGGCTGGCACAGTGAATCCGGATTCGGCAGCGGCGGATACACCGATGCCGATTCCCGCCAGTTCAGTGATTTTTTTGAGCAGATGTTTGGCGGTGGCCAGGGCCCCGGTCGCGGCGCTGGCGGTGGTTTTCGTCAGAGCGTGCGCATGCGCGGAGAGGATGTTCGCGCGCGGTTGCCGCTCTTTCTGGAAGAAGTGTTTAATGGAACCGAGAAGCAGGTTTCTTTTGCGGTGCATGAGGCGGATGAACAGGGTCGCATCGTTGCGCGCCAGAAAACCCTGAAGGTGAAAATTCCCGCCGGTATGCGCGAGGGGCAACATTTGCGCCTGAAGGGCCAGGGTTCTCCCGGTATTGGCGGGGGTGCGGCGGGTGATTTGCTGATTGAAGTTGAACTGGCGCCGCATCCACTGTTCAGTGTAGAAGGCCGGGATGTTGTGGTTACCGTTCCAGTGGCGCCTTGGGAGGCCGCATTGGGCGCGACAATCACGGTGCCGACCGTGGGCTCAAAGGTAAATGTAAAGGTGCCCAAAGGCACCTCGTCGGGTCGCAAGCTCCGTCTCAAAGGCAAAGGGCTGCCGGGCAAGCACCCGGGCGATCAGATTGTTATTCTCCAGATAGCCATACCGGAGCAGCATTCCGAGGAGGCAGAAAAGCTCTATGAGCAGCTTGCCGAGGCCGAGAAAGCGTTCAACCCACGCAGCAAACTCCATCTGTGAAGGGGGAGAAAAAAGAATGAACGATAAAAACAGTATTCTGACCGTTGAAGTGATGGACTCCGACGGCAGCACCTTCACCCTTCATGAAGTGTGCGAGCGCGGTGAGTGCCACGCAGAGTTTGTAATCAAGCTGGTAAGCTACGGCATTATTGCGCCCGTAGAGCCGGCAACGGAAGCGCGCCAATGGCTGTTTGATTTGGCAGCGTTGGCTCGCCTGCACAAGGCAATACGTTTGCAACGAGATCTGAAGATGAATCTGCCGGGCCTTGCGATGTCTCTGGAACTTCTCGATGAAGTTCAGGATATGCGCCGGGAGGTGGATCGCCTTAGCCGACAGCTGCAGCAACTGACTGGAGAATAGAGCGTCGCGTCGGTCGCTCCTGCTTTACTGGTTTTCGTCGAGTGCCTTGATTTCGGCGTAGATCTTTTCCGCCTCCTCCATCAGGGTTCCGTGGCTTCTTAAGTCGCCGTTGCGCTGTGCATGCAGCGCTTTGGTCAGTTTGTCTTCGTAAGCTTTCTGCAGCTTTTTCTTCGGGTCACCTTTCAAAAATCCCAGCATTTTCTAGTCTCGCTTTACGTTGGTGTTCACAACCTTACGTTGAGTCTGTCTGAAAGTTCATAAATTGAACAGGCATTGCCCTCATCCGTGTTATGAATCTGGAAATCCGGGCGGATAGTGTCAGCCTCATGGGTTTTGATCGGATCAGTAAACCGCTCTCCAAGAAGTGCTGCATACCAATCGAGCCGTCCGCGTTCCGTGCTGGATGACCTGTTAAGAGTTGGCGCAGTATTCGTGGCCAGCGATACTGGTATACTTATACTGAAGCAATGTGCTTATGTGCCTGCGGGACAGTAAGGAAGTGCTCCAGATCTTCGGGAAGGACGTATCAAATCTTATAGCCACCGTGGATCACAATCTGATGTACAGCGAAGGCGGACAAAAGATCGCAATGTGTCGACTAATCAAGCTATCGGGTCACCGCAGGAATCGTTCAGAACTGGCGTCAGTGTCTTCTATTTTGACGAAGCGGCGTTCGCAGAAGCACCTTGGCCCAGTTCCAAAAGAGAGAGAACATAATGAGTTCCAGCGTCCAGCCTGAGTTCATTATTCGCTGGGAGCCCACCGAGCTTGCAAGCACTATATTGTCTGGTCCCGGCCGTGAGGTCGTGAGCCACTGGATCAGTGCCTTGGCCTTTCTTGATGAGAACCAACATCCGGTTCTGCTGGCAATGAATAATCAAAGTGAACCCACCTTCAGCCAACTCGTGGAATCTGTTAATCCGGCTTATGCCCCACTTGTCGTTCTCAACGAGCTGTTGCGCAAAGGCTTGGTCGAGCAACTGGAGAGCGGTCATGTGCTACTCCGGCGGAGCACCTATGTGCATGATGTCCCCGGATTCGAATCATCGCCCAAGGTGAGGCGACAACAGCATAGCCCGGGACGAAGTGCGGGCCGGCGACACAACGATGAAACCTGATACGAACTTCCTGTTGGGCCTGAACTAGCGAAGAGGGCGGCCCTTTCCCCCATCTTTTTGAAGATCCGCAACAAAATCCTACATAAAGAAATCCCCCTTTCTGGCGCGTTTTGCTACAACTATGTCTTCAAGCATTGCAATGAATAAACAACAAGCGTTCCGGGTGCCGGAATAAATTAATGAGGAAGTTTTTATGGCCTCTCGGTTTCTGAAAAATCTGATCTCCAGCAGGCTGTTCCGGCCGGTTTTTATTGTTCTGATTGTTGCGGGCCTGGCACAGGTTGTGATCAGTCAGTGGCTGATATCAGATCAGGTTGAGCGTTTGATAGGCACCGCCGGGTCCGCACTTGAAGCGAGCAGCGATCAGCTCAGTGATTCCTTTGAAAATACCCGTGACGATGTGCGCCAGCGTCTGCAGACCATGCGCGAAGAAAGCGTTGGCGAACTGTCCAATGAACTCACTCGCCAGCAAAACGACCAGCAGGAGCGCGTGGCGGAAAATGTGCGAAGTGCGGTTATGGCTGAAGCACAGGGGCTGGCAGATGTGTTGGCTGCAGTAGCCGCGCCGCTGATCTGGGACAGGGACATTCCCCGGTTGACCGATCTCGTGGAGCTGGCAGATGCCAGGGATTCGGTACTCTTTGCTATCTATTTTGATCAGTATGGCAAGCGCATGACCCGCTACGTTGATCGTACCGATGAGCGTGTGGTCACACTGATGGATCAAGGTGAAGGTCGGGGTGCGGCAAGCCGTGTGCTGGAAGCGGCAAGTCGTGATTCGAACATTGTCATTATCACGGCAGACATCAAACCCAAGGGCTCGGCGATCGGGCAGTTGAAACTCGGGTTGTCACTGGAAGGTATCAATCGCGACCTCGCGCAATTGAAAGAAGAGTTCAGCGCTACCTTGGCCGGGAGTATCGACACCTCCAGGCAAACGCTTGAAGCTGAAACCGAGGAGGTCAATCAGCGGCTTCAGCAGCAGCTGGCGGACATGGGGGCAGACACGCAAGCGCGTATCAGCGAGACAGTCAATGCGCTGCGTCAGGAGGCATCGGGCATGTCGTCGAGTCTCACACTTGTTGCTGTGAGCTCCATGGTGATTCTTCTGGTTCTGGTGGCTGCGGTACTCGGGGGCGGAGTCTTGCCTCGGGTTTTACGCCTGAACTCCGCAATCCGCGGCATTGCGGACGGTGAAGCCGACCTGACTCGTCGAGTGAACATGAAGGGCAACGATGAGCTGACGGAGATGGCCCGGGGCGTTAATCAGTTTATCGCCCGCATTCAGGAACTGGTATCGGACGTCAAAACTTCGGCTGAGTCTGCGGTCGGGCAGGCGCAGGCACAGGGAGAGGTCAGTCATGATGCGGTTGCCGCGGTGAATGCCCAGCAGCATGATGTGCTGGAAGTGTCCGAAACCATGGCGGCTATGTCCCATAGCATTGCGGGTGTTTCTGAAAACATTCAGGAAGTTGCCGGCGCTGTACGCAGTGTCAGTGACGAGAGTGAGGCAACGGCGGGCATTTCCCGCGGCGTGCTCAAGCGTCTTGATGACGTTGTCCTGAACGTGCAGAGGGCAGTGGAGGCGGTCAGTGCTTTGGATAAACAAAGCACGCAGATTACGTCCGTTCTGTCGGTAATCGGCGCCATCGCAGAGCAGACCAACCTCTTGGCACTGAACGCCGCGATTGAAGCCGCCAGGGCGGGTGAATCGGGCCGGGGTTTCGCAGTTGTGGCCGATGAAGTTCGAACCTTGGCCAGCCGAACTCAAGAGTCCACCACCGAAATAGAAGCCATCATTGCGCGGTTGCAGCAGGGTAGTAAACAGGCTGTATCGGTCATTGGCGATGTTTCGGGACAGGTTGCGGAATCGTCCGTCGAATTCCGCCGTGCGGATGAACACTTTGATCAGATCAATCAATTGCTTAGCAGTCTTCAGGAACAAGCCCTGAGTATTGCATCGGTGGCGGAGCAGGAAGGCCGACACGCGGAGAAAGTCAGCGTTAGCGTTGAGGGCATTGCCCGTTCGTCAGAAGCAACCGTCGAGGCTATCCAGCGCTCGGACAATGCCAGCATGAAAATCAGCGAGGTGCTTGCAGCACTTCAGGCCAAAGCGTCCCAGTTCCGCGTTTGACGGAACCGGGTGCTGATGGTCGGGTACTGGAGGCCAAATACTGATGGCGAGGATAGCCTCGCCGGTTTAGCTGCAAATCCGAGTCCGGGCCTTCTGGTACTCTTGCTTCAGTCTTGAGACCAGAGCTTCAACGCTGACCACATCGGTAATCTGGCTCACGCCTTGCCCAGCTGACCATACGGTTTTCCACGCCTTGGCTTCGTCGTCAATCGGTTTGAGCTTTTCGCCGTAATTGATCTCGCCGGCCTGGTTTAGCTTGTCCATCGGGAAACCTGCGGCCTCAAGGCTTTGTCGCATGAAGCTTGCAGGGATGCCAGACACGGCGGGGGTATGAATGATATCGCTGGATACCGATTCAATAATCATGGTGCGATAGGCATCCTCTGCCCGGGACTCTGTGGTGTTGATGAAGCGTGTTCCCATGTAGGCAAGATCCGCTCCCAGAGCTTGTGTTGCAAGGATATCTTCGCCGTGGGAAAGTCCGCCTGCCAGCAAAATGGTGCCGTCGAACACTTCACGGATTTCATGAACCAGAACAATGGGGTTGATGGTGCCCGCATGGCCGCCGGCGCCGGCAGCGACTGCAATAACGCCGTCCACACCAGCCTCGGCTGCTTTGCGGGCGTGCTTCTGATTGGTCACATCGTGGAAGACTACGCCGCCATAACTGTGCACGGCTTCTACCACCTGGCTGGCGGCGCCCAGCGACGTGATGACGATCGGCACTTGATGCTTTACGCAGAGTTCCAGATCGGCCTGCCAGCGTGGATTGGAACGGTGCACAATCAGGTTGACAGCATAGGGTGCAATGCTGGCATCCGGGTTCTCTTCCTGAAGCTTCCCGAGACCTTCATTCATCTGAACCAGCCACTCTTCAAAACCTTCACTCGTGCGCTGATTCAACGCGGGAAAACTGCCGACGATGCCCTCCCGACAGCACGCAAGCGCCAGCTCCGGGCCAGAGATAAGGAACATTGGGGCTGCGACGAGGGGCAGGCTGAGCGATTCCATGCGGAAAGCGGCAAGTGACATGAGGTCTCCTTAATTTGTATTGGAACTTTTGTAGGATATAAAGGATCTTAGCCTGCCTGAACGATTGTGTGAATGTTCGCCTGCTAACAAATATCGGGCTACGTCTGGAAAACAACAAGGAGTAAGTAATGGGTGAAAAAAAACGTCGCGAACAAACCGGAGCGCCAGCACCGCGGAAAGCCAATTCCCGAAAGCCTCTGGCAATCGGAGTAACGGTGCTGATTCTGGCAGCAGTTATTCTGGGTGTTGTATTCCTGACTGCAGCACCTAAACCGACCTCGGATGAGCTGCCGGTTGCTGCGCCCAATGCGGAAGCCTTTCCATCGCAACTGGATCAGTACGGCGTTTCTGTGGGGGCTGAAGATGCACCGGTTGTTGTACGCGAGTTTGCGGATTATCAGTGCCCGGCTTGCGGAGCATTTTCTGAAGCCAGCAAGCGCCTTAAACAGGAGTATGTTGAGGCAGGAAAGGTTCGGTTTGTGTATTTCGACCTGCCGTTGCGCCAGCACCAGAATGCCTTCCCCGCTGCCCAGGCCGCTCGTTGCGCCGGCGATCAGGGGGCGTACTGGGAAATGCACGAACGCCTTTACGATTCGCAAACAGAATGGAGTGGTTCCAACGACCCGGTGGCAACCTTTGCGCGTTATGGCAACGATTTAGGTCTGGAAGAGCGCCGTTTGCGCCGTTGCATGACAACCGAGCTGCACCGCGAAGCCGTTGAAGCAAGCCGTCGCGTTGCCATGCAGTTGCAAGTGACCAGCACGCCAACCGTGCTGGTGGACAACATTCGCCTTACCCGCCCGGGTTGGGGCCAGCTTTCTGCACTTGTGGAGAGGGAACTCTCCGGCGCCAGCAAATAAGCAACAGATTCAGGCCCGGATCTGCCGGGACTTGAACATAAGCCAGAGTGGGTTAAAATCTGCGCCCTCTCTGGCTTAAACCCTCCAGATAAACAAACCCATGCTCCGGATTTACGATCCGGCCCGCAGGAGAACCCCATGAGCAACACCGTTGTTGTCTGCGCGCTATACAAGTTCGCTGTTCTGAATGATTACAAAACCCTTCGCCAACCACTGCTGGATATTATGCTGGCCAATGGTGTGCACGGCACTCTGTTGCTGGCCCGGGAAGGCATCAATGGCACCGTTGCCGGAAGTCGCCGCGGCATTGACGTGGTTCAGGCCTGGCTGGCCGCCGATGAGCGCTTTAACGGTATTGAATACAAGGAATCGTTCGTAGATACCCAGCCGTTCAAGCGCACCAAAGTGAAGCTCAAAAAGGAAATAGTCACCATGGGCGTCGACGGCATTGATCCGAAGCGCATCGTGGGCACGTACGTAGAGCCGGCCCAGTGGAACGATCTGATATCGGATCCTGACGTTCTTCTTGTTGATACCCGTAACCAGTACGAAGTGGAAATAGGTACCTTTGAACATGCGGTAAATCCCTCTACAGAAACCTTTCGCGAGTTTCCGGACTATGTGAAGCAGAACCTGGACCCGGCAAAACATAAAAAAGTTGCCATGTTCTGCACAGGTGGCATTCGTTGCGAAAAGTCTACGGCCTACCTGAAGGAGCAAGGCTTTGAGGAGGTTTATCACCTCAAGGGCGGCATTCTGAAATATCTGGAAGAGGTACCGGAGGAGCAAAGTCTCTGGAAAGGTGAATGTTTTGTATTTGACGATCGGGTTACGGTCAATCATCGTTTGGAGCGCGGCGCTTACGATCAGTGTCATGCCTGCCGCCGCCCGGTTACCGAGGCTGAAAAGCAGTTTCCAGAGTATCAGCAAGGTGTGAGTTGTCACCGGTGCATTGAGTCGCTGAGCGAAGAACAGAAGGCGCGTTTTGCGGAGCGAGAGCGCCAGATTCGTTTGGCAGATGCCCGTGGTGAAACCCATGTAGGCGGAGAAGCCGCCCGCTTTATTGCTGAACGCAAAGCACGCAAAAAGTCAGAGCGTGAACGCCAGGCGGAGAAAAGCCTGGAAGGCGAAACCAGAAACACAGTCCGGTAGCCTGATTCAATCCGCCTGAACCCATCACCAAGGAGCGTTCATGAGTTTTAAGAAAACAGTTGCCATTATTGCTATTTCAGCTGCACCACTGGCTTACGGCCAGGGTGCGAAAGACTGGGAAGGCGAGGCAGAGTTGGGTGTGCTCATGACCTCCGGCAACACTGAAGAAACCAATATAAACGGGCGCCTCGGGCTGGTTCATGAAGTTGTAGACTGGCGTAATATTGCAGAGTTGAGCTCGACCTACTCGGAGGCTGAGGATGAAACCACGGCTGAGAAGTACAAGTCCTCACTGGAAACCAACTACAAATTCGATGAGAACCAGTACTGGTTCCTGCGCGGTGCGCACGAAAAAGATCGTTTTTCCGGGTACGATTTCGAATCCTCGGCAACAACCGGTTACGGCAATCGGGTCTGGCAGAGGGGAAAAGACTCATTTCTTGATCTTTCAGTCGGTGCCGGTTATCGGTACAACAAACTGGACGAAGTGAATGACGAAGGTGAGGATGTTGAAAAGGAAGCAATCTCCCGTCTGGCCGCTCAGTACAACTACGAGCTTTCTGATAACGCACTGTTCCGCCAGAAGTTGAGCACGGAAATCGGCCTGGATGAGAACAACGTAATCAGCCAGTCAGAGACCGCGATCAAAGCCAACATCGTTGGCGACCTTTCCCTGAAGGCGGCGTACCGGGTGAAGCACGTATCCGACGCACCGGCAGGCAAGGACTCTACGGATACCGAGACGGCTATCACACTACTTTACGGCTTCTGATACGGGATCCTAGACCTTGTTCCTGAGCCCCAATTCGTCCGGATAGGGGCTCAGGTATTGTTGCAGCCGTAGGTAATCCACCGGCTCCCTGCGTTGAGCCATTCTCAATAAGGTCATAGGTACAACCAGCGGCACCTCGCGTCGGCCATAAGCTTCAATCTGCTCTACCAGAACCTTACGATCCTCGTTTCCCATGGCATCCCGCAGATAGCCCATCAGGTGCTGCATCACGTTCATGTGTGATCCACGGCTCACCTTTTGAGTCATGGCGCCCATAAACGCCTGGACATAGCGGCTTGCAATGGTTTCAAGGGCGTCTGCCTTGAGATCACCCAGCATGGGGCCAAGTTGCCTGTAGATTTTATCGGAGTGCGCCAGCAACTGGAACTTGTGCCGCGTGTGAAACTCGATCAGTGCTTTTGCAGAGAGGTTGTCGCCGGCAACATTTTGCATCCAGTCATCATAGGCAAACACCCGCTCAATAAAGTTTTCCCGCAGTGTGTCATCGTTCAGTCGACTTTCTTCCTCAACGGGCAACAGCGGGTAAGTGCGCATCAGCGCCTCGGCAAACATTCCTTGCCCGTCACGCCGAATCACCTGGCCTTCCGGGTTGTGAACCTTGATGCGCTCCATGCCGCAGCTTGGGGATTTAGCCATCAGTATGTAGCCGCGCAGGTGGGCCAGCTCAGGCAAAACCCGGCCTGTGAACCCCTGCATGGCGTCAGTGTGGTCAGCCGCGCCCTTAGCTTCTGTCAGGCGCATACCGTCTGGATGCTCTCGCAAATGAATAGCCGGCCGGGGGACGCCCAAACCGGCTTCCAGTTCCGGGCAAATGGGTTGGAAATCGAAATGCTGTGACAACACCTGAGTGCAATAACGGGAATGTTTGTGGCCGCCATCATGGCGAACTTCTTTGCCCAGCAGACAAGTGCTGATTCCCACGGGAATGCCGCTCACGTTTCTCTCCGTTTTCTCAGCTTTTTATCGTTGAGTGCTAAAGTAGTAGCGTAAATCTCGCGAACATCACTGGCAAACTGTTCCACTGAAAAGTCTTTGGCAAATGCCAGAGCCTGTCCGGAAAGCGTATTTCTCAGGTCGTCATCTTCCAGCAAGCGCTTAACCTGTGCGCACCACTGATCCTGTCGTTCCGGAGTCTTGAAGCCGTTAAAACCGTGGCGTATAACGTCGTCGATGCCGCTTGAACGCACGGCGACCACTGGCAGGCCGGCCGCCATGGCTTCCAGAATAACCATGCCCTGGGTTTCGGATTTGGAAGCAAACAGAAACGCATCGCCGAGGCGATACCAGACAGCCATGTCATCTGGCGGTATCGCGCCAGCCAGAGTGATGCAGGTTTCAAGGCCAAGTTCCTGAATCTTGTTTCGAAGGCGATCTTTCTGGTGGCCGTCACCGATCATCAGGAAGTGAAAGGGTTTGTTTGTTTCCTGTCGCAACGCGCTGATCGCTTCGATCATGAAGTCGATATTTTTCTCGTTCGACAGCCGCGACACGCTGATGAAAACCACCTCCTCGTTCAGTTTCAGAGTCTCGCGAAGCTCTGCGATTTCGCCGTCCGTTACCGTTTGAAAACGCTTGTACTCAATCCCGGTGGGCTGCACGAAGGTGGGTGTTTTTACGCCGATCATCCGGAGGTATTCCTCGGTTGAGTAGGTCGGTACGATAACGCCATCGCATTTATTGGCGAAGCGTTTGATCAGCGCATGGGAGATAAGATTACGAAAAATCAGGCCTGGCAGCGGCACAAAGTGGGCGTAATGCTCCAGCCTGGTGTGGTAGGTGTAAATCGCGGGCACCCTGAGCCTGCGCGCCATGAACAATCCGAGCGACCCCAGCCAGAACGGGTGGTGCAGGTGAATAATGTCCGGATGAAAAGCCCGAACCCGTTTGCGGATTCGGCCAAGAAAGATATTGGCCAGCCGGAATTCGCGTTTCTCGCCCATGGTGAACAGAGAAGGAACCCGGAGTACGTGCTCTTCAACCTCCGGTTGATCCTTGTAGCGCGGTGCCACAACCAAAAGCCTGTCGCCAAGCTGTTCCAGTCCTCGCTTTAGCCGGCCAATGGAAATGGGTACGCCGCCGATGAACGGCAAATAGTTGTTGGTGAACATGGTCACCCTTAACGGCTTCTCCATCCATGGCGTAGGGTCAAGATCGTAGTCGGGGTAGTACTCTTTGCCGACAAAGATCGTGGCGTAGAGCTTGATGGTGGTTGCTGCAAAGATGGCGACAATCAGAATGAAATTGAGATAGCCGGTATAGAACAATGAATAAACGAAGAACCACAGGCTTTCGAGGCGTTTCAGAACCGGATGCTGACCGACTTCGAGTTGTTGAAGTGAGTGGCTGACCTCGCCTTCCGGGCTTATATTCACTCGCACGTAATGATAGAAACTGGTGTCGTCGTTCAGTATCAGCCCGCCGGCACCGCCGGTGGTGATAAACTGTGTGTCGCCCAGCTGTGTCTCCGAGTACAACGAAAGGTTTGCGGAGAACACCAGATCAATGTTGTGCTCTTTGACTGTTTCCAGAAGCGCGCTCCGGAACTCCGGTGGTGCAAGATAATCCGCAGCCCGATCGAACAGAGCATCTTCCTTGGGCTTTAGTGGAGGGTGACCGATAAACAGGACTCTGGCTTTTGACGAATCCTGGCTCAGGAGATCGTCCAGCCAGCGGATCTGCCACTGCCAAGGCGTTTTCCCGGTGCTGTCCAGAAAGATCAGCCGACTGCTGCCAGCCTGAATGCTGAAGAAATGCGGCCCGAAGTGATCGTAAAAACGGAAACTGCCGAAATTATCGTATTCATGAGCACCAAATGTAAGCAGGTACGGAATGTCCAGATGGCTGAGGGTTCCATACAGGGCGCGGTATTTGTCTTCGCCACCGCCGCTGACGGCATTGCCGGCGGATACCAGAAAGTCCATTCCCGAGGCATTGAGCTCCGGAATAATGCGCTCTTCAAAAATACCGACCGAGTTGTTGATGTTGCCCACGACGGCAAAGCTGAAGGGTTCAGTGGCGGACAGATCGCGATGAATCTGCTCAACCTGCTCGGTATGCACGCCCGCGAAGTCTTCCATGAAAAAGTTCAGGTAGGCCTTGTAGCCCACCAGCAATATCACGATCAGCAGGCAAAGATAGAACAGCAGTTTTAGCGGGTTTCGGAAAATCATCCAGGGTTCCTGCGAGTTTTAATCAGTTCTCTTTGCAGCACGGCCAGGCCGATGATCATACCAAGATAAATGGTGACCAGGCGCCAGCTTACAATAACCAGAATCAGATGGTTCCCTGACAGGACATCGCTGAAGAAGCTTCCGAAGACACCTTCTGAAATGCCGGATGCGCCGGGCGTTGGCGAGAAATACATAATAAACGTTGTCACAACCAGCAGCCCCAGCGACATCAGATAATCAATATCGTAACCCAGGCTGTGTATCAGCAGGGCAGGGAAGCTGAACAGACTGAGCAGGAATACGGCTGTGAAAAGCACCGAAAGCACCACGAAAAGCGGCCGGCCCCGCAGGTAATCGCCAAAGCTGTGCGAGAAACGTAGCATCTCCCGTCGTGCCTTGAACTGCCAGCGCCGGTGGCGGGTATCGGTTATGAGATGCCAGCGGTTAAGCGTTCTGAGCAGGCCACTGAGCGGCCCGATGAGCCAGCGCGTGCGAAACAGCAGGATAATGAAAAAGCCCAGATACAGCAGAATGAAGATGGCCAGTGCAAAGCCGATATCGCCGGTGATGGTCTGGCCGTCAAACGCATCCAGTGTCAGCAAAAAAACCGGCGTGAGAGAGAAGATGAAAAACACGGCCAGCACGGTTCTGATCGTCGTTGCAGCCGTGGCTCTGCCCACAGGAACACCATGGCGATTCAGGTACCAGATCTGAGCGAACCCGCCGCCGGTGGCCATGGGGGTGACGTTGGAAAAGAACAGATTGATAAAAACCAGACGAAATAGTATCGGAAAGGACAAGCGGTGCCCGAGTGCCCGCAGCGTGAAGTGCAAGCGCAGACCATCAGAGACGAAATACACCAACAGCAGGGCAGCAACAGCCACAAGGGTTTGTGGTGCAATCAGCCTGGCGTCAAAACTTATGCTACGCCCCGCGAATTGATCGTACACGGCGTAAAGCCCCGCCGCTGTGAGCACAATAAAGAGCAGGCTGAACAGAATAAGGCGTCGTGCTGAGGTTCGTGGCTGGTAACTGGTGTCAGTGTTGTCAGTCATGGGCTGCCCGTCGAAATGAGACGGGCAGTTTACAGGACACTAGTGGCCATAAACCAACATGGTGGTGTCTGTAATGGCAAAGTCTGTGAACTGAACGCTGCCAATACTGACTTGGCCTACCTTGAACACAGGCATATCAATATCTGCCCGGAACTCCACGTCATGAACCGAAAGCCCTTCCTTGCCGGATACCGATCCCGTGCCCCGGGAAAGCTTGGCAGTGGCGCTCGCCATGCCGAAGTGTCCGAGAGTGTCATTACCCCGCCGGTTATGAATCTGCAGGCCTTCAATGCCCACGGCGGCAAAGTTGAACAACAGAATCACATCTGCGGCGTCCCAGTTCAGGCTGCCATCGGTGATCTCGAAATGGGTATCCAGCTGCAGCTCAGCCCCGGAAACGACGTTGCCATTACTCAACGTGCGACTTGACCCACCGGCATTACGAATAACCAGATCTGTAGGCCCGACATAACCTTGCAGCAACACATCGGAAAACAGCGTAGCCGTGCCTCCGGAGCCGGCGGCGGTAATGCTTCCGACCTCCAGCTCAAAGTCCACTGCCTGCAGGTAGTCAGTCAGGCTGGTCGGGTCGCCATAATCGGTGGCACCCAAGTGAATAACCAGATCGCCGCTGTTAAATTGTTTACCAAACTCGCCGGCTACGGAGTATGTCGCCAGTGCATCCGCAACATCCGCATTGCTCGTGCTGAGCAGCCCTGCATTCGCCCGACGCGCAATCTCAGAAAAGCCGTGCTCAAGCACTTCACCCGTACCGGCTATATCCACCGACAGCTTCAGGTTATCCAGAACCGTATCGTTATGCCCGGAGAGCCGCATGTTATTCACATTCAGCGAGCCTTCATCCGTCCAGGTCAGGCGATCAATATTAATCCTGGTTTCCAGCTCAATCGTCACACCCGACTGGCCAGTTACCCCTGAAAGAGTGCCGTCATCCAATGGCTTAAATTCCGCTATGGCGGCGGTAGGCAGAGAGAGTGCGAGCACCCAGAGCGAAAGCGCTTTTAATCGTGTCGTGCGGCGACAAGTGTGCGGCTGAATCATGGCGGCCCCGTTTACATGGTCTGTTTTGTTTTTGTTGGTAGAGAGCTTTAATTAAGCTCCTCAGCCGCAGGGGACAACGCAACCAATGCAGCGGCAACAGAGTTTTGTTACATGTTGTTACGATAAGCGGGAGGTAGAGCTATGTCTGTGAGTTCAATCACAGTTGGAGGCAAGTACATTGTCGAAGCAAACCAGCGGGAACGCCAATTCAAAACCGTGCGGAGCCATGGGTGAAGAGCGAGCGCTCTTCACGGGCTGGCCAAGGATGGCCGGCCCAGGACTCTCACTGCGACGCAGGAGCAAAAAGCAGTGAGAGGCGGAGCCGAGCGTACAGGGAAGTATTAACAGCGTGTTTTGAATTGGCGTTCCCGCTGGTTTGCCGGCACGGACTAAGTTGAGGACAAAGCCCGCTGAATCATCACCTTCTGATGCTCAGCAAACTCCCGAATAACAGCCTGAGCCTCCTCCACATCCCGGTCCAGAACCGCCTGCGGAAGGCGCGTAAAAAACTGGCTCGTCTGAGCAAGCCCATGGCGATAACGCTCTGCGCTCAAGTAATAAGCGCGGCTCACCGCCGGCTTGAAGTTTGAAAGCGCCTCCGTGAGGTACGGGTTGCCCACCAGCTCACAGCAGGCCTCCATCACCTCAAAGCTGGCCTCCACAACCGCCGCAATATCCACTGACGGCTTCTTCATTTGCTCAACAGCCGTTGCAACCGCAGCCAGCATGCGCTGCCTGTCGCTCTCCTGCCAGCGCTCACAGAGCCTTGCTGCAAGCATCAGAAGCAGGTGCATGTAAACGTCATACAGCTCCGAGGCATGATTGGCATCCAGCTTTGAGGCAGACGCGCCTTTGCGAGGCGTAATCTCCACCAGATGCCAGCGCTCAAGAGTGTACAAAGCCTCTTTAACGGAGGCCCTGCTAACCTTGAGTTCACCGGCCAGCGTGGCTTCCTGAATACGCTTACCGGGCTGTATCTGCCCGGTCATAATCCGTTCTGCCAAGTAATTGGCGATTTGCTCCGCCAGGGTATTCGGCACCTTGAAATCCATAAAGGTTCTCTGAACAGGTCTTGAGGGCCGGCGGGCCGTATGGGTATGGCGCTGCTGCGGCAGAAGAGTATATGGGCTTGAGTTTATCATACCCCGAACCCTGACTATGAACCGCCCGTATAGTAAGGCAAAGCCCTTGAAATACAGCAGAAACGCACACAGGTATACAGCTTGAACTTTCAAAAGCAAAAAAGGGAAATTCCATGCCCAAGCACTTTGAACAAGCTCCTGGCCTGCATGAAGAACCGGTTCCGGAAACGGAAGGCTATGTATTCAACCAGACCATGTTGCGCATCAAAGATCCTGAACGTTCCATGGATTTTTATACCCGCGTAATGGGAATGCGGCTGGTGCGCAAGCTGGACTTCCCGGAAATGAAGTTTACGCTCTATTTCCTGGGCTACCTTGACGACCGGCAAGCTGGCCTTGTGCCAGCAGACGACGCCCACCGAACTACCTACACGTTCGGGCGTGAAGCCATGTTGGAGTTGACCCATAACTGGGGCACGGAAAACGACAAGGATTTTGCCTACCACAACGGCAACGACGAGCCTCAGGGTTTTGGCCATATCGGTATCGCAGTACCTGATGTCTACACTGCCTGCGAGCGCTTTGAGAGCCTGGGCATTGAGTTCGTCAAGAAGCCGGACGATGGCAAGATGAAAGGCCTCGCCTTTATCAAGGATCCTGACGGCTACTGGATCGAAATACTGCAGCCGAACATGCTGGAAAAACAGCGCAAGAACAGCTGATCAGGCTGACGTTTCCGTGTCGTCCTCCGGGGCGGCACCGGATTTCCTACCATAACGTGACGCAACGACCACCGCTGCGGTGAGTATCACTGCGCCGGCAATGCCAACGGGCTCCAGAACCTCCTCCAGAAAGATCCAGGCAAGCAAAGCAACGAACAGCGGCTCCAGCGTGACAATAATGCTGGAAAGCGTGGCTGGCGTCGTTTTCATGCCGGCAAAGAAACATACGTAGCCAATGCAGGTGGGCACGATGCCAATAAAGGCCACCATCGCCCAATGTCGTAATTCCAGCTCTTCGATTCTTTCAAAGCCGCCGCTGAGCAGTACCACGGGCAACAGGATAAGCGCCGCTGTAAAAAAACAGATGAAGGCGGTGGTAAAGACGGGTGTGCCGGTGGAGCTGTAGCGACTTGTCAGCGTAAAACCGGTGTACACCAGCGCCGCCAGGAGCGCCATGAGTATGCCCGCAAGACGCAAAGTGCCACTGGTATCCATGTCGCTGAGTACCAGCATAGCGGTGCCGATAACCGCAGTAATCAGGGCCATAATGGTTACCAGCCCTGGCCTTTCTCCAAGCAAAGGAGCCGCCAGTATCGCCACCAGCACCGGCGGCAAACACAGTGCAATCAGCGTGGCTATGCCCGCTCCGGTCAGGTCCACTGCGAGCAGATAGCTACCCTGATAAATGGCCTGAAAAAGTCCCAGTGCCGCGAGGGGTGCAAGGGATTTCAAATTCAGTTGACGCAGCGAGCTACCGGGTGCATTGGCATCGGCGTTTCGAATTTGCCGCTGCTCCCGGTGCATCAGCAGCCAGAAAAAAGGCAAGGCAATCGCCAGTCTGAGAAAGGCCAGGGTGATGGCTTGCAGCTCGGTCCCGGTAAACAGGAACTTTGCAACGATCCCTGTAGTCGCCCAGAGCAAGACCGCCAGGGCGATTAGCAGAGCGCCTCGAATCATTCTATAACCAGTACGATCAATTCTTTGGGGCCGTGAACACCGTAAGCCAGAGTCTGTTCAATGTCGGCGGTTTTGGAGGGCCCGGATACCAACAGGGCGTTTGTCGGCATGCCAGAAGCCCAGTTCTGCTCAAGCATCGCCTCGTGGAAGGTTGAATAGAGTTCTGAGGCTTCCAGCACCGCAATGTGGATAGGCGGCACCAGGCTCATAAGGCGGGGTTCATCTGGTGTTGGCCACAGAATCAGGGTCCCTGTTTCCGCTATGCCGCCCCGAGTGGAGGTGATGCTGGCATCCACTTCGTTGAACAGGTGCGGTTGCCAGCTTTCGATCGGCTCGTCATAGATCAGCAGCTCCGGCAGGTCATCTCGCCCGGAATCTCGCAGTGTGTGGCCGATAGTGTGTGCAGCAGGAATCAACAGATTACGCGCGCCACGGTCTGACAGGATACCGGCAAGCTGGGTAACCCAGCTTTCTGACGTGCACCGATGCACTTCTCCATGCACCGACTCTATGGTTTTCTGGAACTGATCAACGCGTTCAGCCACTGAGGAAGGTGGCCGTTGCAGTACCGCGAAGTCGCAATCCGGCACATTCAGATCGCCGCCGCTGCGATTGCGCAGGCGCTGTAAAATGGTATCGCGGGAACTCATTGGCCACGCTCCTTCATGCGTTCGTGGAGTGTTTTGGCGGCCAGTTTTGGTGCTGTCCGATATTTTGTCCAGCCACCAAGCTTCCCTGGTTGCAGCTTTCGCAGACGTGCGGCCACGGCAGTTCCAAACCGGTAAACGCCAGGGCGGGCGTGCATCCAGCTCCAGCCTTTCCAGATCATTGCTTCTACCGAGCCGCGTTTCGCACCGTGGCCGCGAATCTTGGCAGGGTTTAATTTATCGCCGTCTACGGACTCCTGGCGCAGGCGCACCAACAGATCCGGTATCGGAATTTTAACCGGGCACACTTCGCCACAGGCACCGCATAGACTTGAAGCGGTGGGCAGGTGTCGGCCTTCATCCAGACCGATAAGGTGAGGCATCAGGATTTTGCCAATAGGGCCAGGGTAGGTAGTGCCATACGTATGGCCACCCACACGGGTGTAGACCGGACAATGGTTCATGCAGGCACCGCACCGAATGCAGCGCAGGGTATCCAGTAATTCATCATCCTGATAGATGGACGAGCGGCCGTTATCAATCAGCACCAAGTGGACTTCTTCCGGGCCGTCCAGCTCACCCGGCTTGCGCGCGCTGGAAATCATGTTGAAGTAAGTTGTGATGTGCTGTCCGGTGGCAGATCGGGTCAGCAGGGCAAGCAGCGGCGCCACATCTTCCAGAGTGCCTACAACCTTTTCTATGCCGGTAATCGCAATATGGCAGGGCGGCACCGTGGTGGTCATGCGCCCGTTGCCCTCGTTCTCCACCAGACAAAGTGTGCCGGTTTCAGCGACCGCAAAGTTCACGCCGGAGACGCCCACATCCGCATTCATGAACTTCTCACGTAACTGCTGGCGGGCGCTGGCGGTTAGATACTCCACATCGTTGGAAAGATCGGTGCCGGTTTTTTCATGCATCAGCTCGGAAATTTCACCGGTATTCTTGTGAATCGCGGGCATGATGATGTGAGAGGGCGTTTCTCCGGCAAGCTGAACAATGTACTCGCCAAGATCTGACTCCAGCGCTTCAATGCCTCGCTCTTCAAGGTAATGGTTCAGTTCCATTTCCTCAGACACCATCGACTTGCCTTTGATTACCGTCTTGGCATTCCGGGCCACACATATATTCCGGACAATTTTGCAGGCTTCATCACCATCAATGGCCCAATGCACGTAGATGCCGTTTGCGGTGAGTTTTTTCTCAAGCTGTTCTAGCAGATCTGGCAGATTGGCTAGCGCCCGCAAGCGGACATTGGCGCCCAGATCTCTCAGTGCTTCAAGATCCCAACCTTCAAAAGCGTCCTTACGCTTGCTGATCAACCCGTCCATGGCTTTACGGAAATTCTGGCGTATCTTGGGATCCGCAATGGCCGCCCGGGCACGGGGGTGAAATTCCTTTACGTCGATGTGGTGCGGGTCTTCTGTGGTGGACTGACTCATGATTTTCCTCCATTGCCCGGACTTGTCCGTTCCCAGAGAAAACTCAGGATGTGCTGGCCTTCGAGGGGTTTGTTGTTCTTCTCGGCGAAACCGACGATGTTCATCATGCAGCCGCAGTCTGTTGTTACAAATGCACCGGCCCCGGTATCGGTAAGGGCATCCACTTTTTCGCTGACCATGGCTCCGGAGATTTCCGGGTGACGAACGGTGAAAGTGCCCCCAAACCCGCAGCACTCCTCAGCGCGAACCTGTTCGACCAGGTTTACGTTTTGCAGCTGCCCTATCAATCGGGGGCCGACCTCAGCAACGCCCATCTCACGGCGTGCGGAGCAGGAGGTATGCATGGCGACGGTGGTTGGTTCGCCCAGATCTTCCAGCTTTATGTGACACACGTTCAGAAGAAAATCCGTCAGCTCCCAGGTTCGGGCTGCAATTTCAGTAGCCTTTGCTTCCTGGTCGGTCTTCTTGAACAGACTCGGGTAGTGCTTGCGCATCATCCCGCCGCAGGAACCGGAGGGCACGACAATGGGCCAGTCCTCCGGGAACAGATCGAGCTGGGCCTTTGCAACTGCCCGTGCTTCATCATGGTAACCGGAGGTATAAGCCGGCTGGCCACAGCATGTCTGATCTTCGGGAAAGATGACTTTGATGCCTTCACGCTCAAGTAGCTGAATGCCAGCCATACCCGCATCCGGGTAGAACATGTCTATCAGACAGGTTGCGTAAAAATACACATGGGAGGGTTTTGGCGGGTAAACCTTGATGGGATCAGCCATAGCATGCCACTCGAGCCGGTTAGAGTTCTTATCCGGTAATCATAGGGCGGCAGAAGTGTTGTTACCAGAATACTTTCGTGGGATATGGGGATGAGAATACAGGGCGGTAGCCTGATGCCGCCGCGCTGCACAGTGACAGAGGGGGTGTGCCCCCGGGCACCTATTTTACCGTCAAACGCTCAGCGTTTTTCTCAACGGTGCGTGCTCCAATACCTTTTACATTGGAAAGATCCTGCGGTGTCGCGAAAGGACCGTTGGCTTCGCGGTAAGCGACTATCGCTTCGGCTTTGCTGTCGCCGATACCATCAAGGCTCGCCAGGGCAGTTGCGTCGGCGCTATTGATATTGATAATCGACTGATCTGCGTGAGCAAATCCGGTTGCCAGGCTGAACAGCAGTACGAGTGTGGCGAAAAAAGATGAGTGCTTCATGTAAATATGACTCCTGAGGCTGAAATGCGTCGTTATGGTTATGAGTCAGAGCGCAAGAACGGCAGGAGCAAGGTTCTGGGGTTTTGCGGGTACAGGAAGAAAACGGAAAAAACAGATCGGCGGTTACGTACAGTGCACGGACAAGGACCACATTCCATGTGATCCCCGGTTTTCCGTGGCTGACCCCCGCCTGTTCCTTCAAGCATTGGCTCATCCTGAGCGCTTCATCCCTGTGCCAACGTTCCGTGCTGGCTTGTCATCCCTGACATTGCTTATTCTATAGGGAGTGTATTTGTGGGATACCGGAGATCGACTCGTCGGCCTGTGAGATATCTCCTACAGGTGACGTAGGCTCAGACCTTGTCGATGAATCCGATATGTCACAGCGGATGTCCCAGCAGCCCAAGAACGCCAAGCGTGATCAGGTAGCCCGCGACAATGTAGTTAAGCAGGCGCGGGAACACCAAAATGCCAATCCCAGCGCCCAAGCTAATAAGGGGAGCGAGTTCGAGGTGAAGTGTCATAGCGGTCCTCTTCTGTGGTTATTTCTGAAAGCCTGGTGTCGTATTTCCCGGACGTCCTGTCTGGCTGTCCGGTCAGTTTTTATCTTACCCGTAAAGGATAGTGCTTTTAAATTAAAGTGTTATCCATGTGGCACGATTTTTTCTTCTTGTTTTGATGCTAAACAATAAATCCAAGAAGGAGCACACCATGTCGAACGTCACGTTCAACTGGATTCGTCGTGTCGCTATGCCGGCATTGACCCTGTCCATCGCTTTCATGTTGCCCTCGCTGCCTGTCAGTGCAGGCCAGACCGATTCCTATACTTTGCCACAACAAACCTATAACCAGTCCCGGGCCCGGGACTACAAGGTGTATGTCCCGGATAATATCCAGTCGCCGGCACCTATGGTTATGGCGTTGCATGGCTGTAAACAGACCAACAACGATGTTTTGAACGACTGGGGCATGAAGGCGGCTGCGGATCAGTATGGCTTTATTCTCGTTGCGCCTTATATCACAAGCTATGATGGGTTGCGCAATCAGAACTGCTGGGGTTTCTGGTTTGAACACCATCGCCACCAGGGGGCTGGTGAAGTCGAGGATCTTCACCAGATCGCGTTGGCGGTTGAAAGTAACTACGCCGTTGACTCTCAGCGCCGCTACATCACAGGCTTGTCGTCTGGTGGGGCGATGGCAGTCGTTGCTGCCGTGGCGCATAACGAATACTGGGCGGCTGCTGCACCTGCGGCTGGAATTCCTTATGGAGAGGATGCCGCTTCGGTATCTTTATCCGGCCAGTGTCCGGGCAGTGCGACATTTCACAGCCTGGCCCGGGTGGTCTCCGATATGGGCGCCGAGCTGGACGACGCCTATCCCATTCCGTTGATGGTGCTGCAGAACAAGAACGACTGCACTGTTATAAAAGCTTCTGCTGATCTCATTCGCGACGCGCACCTGAAAGCGTTTGGTGATCCTGCTTTCGATACGCCCGCTGAAGCAGAGGCCGAATCGGTTACCTGCTCTCCTTATTATCAGAATAACTACGGCTGTATCCGTACCCGTTACACCCAGAATGGCACCAGTGGCGCCCGGTCGCTGGTCGAAACGGTTTACCTCGACGGGCCATTAGCGACGCCTAACTCGCAGGATACCAATCACGGCCATTACTGGGTTGGAGGCGAGCAGGGAAACAATGGTAAATGGGCTCTGCGAGTCGGGCCAAGCTATCCGGATATTATCTGGAGCTTTTTCGCAGCACACAGTCGTGATGGCACCGCGCCCGAAGGCTTTCCAGTCATCACCCTGATTGGTGACAACCCCATGTCCGTTGCGCTGAACACTTCATTCACGGATCCTGGCGCTACTGCAGACGATGCGGAAGACGGGTCCGTTTCGGTAACGGCAGACTGCAGTTCAGTCAATTCATCTGCCGTCGGCACCTATTCCTGTGTCTACACCGCAACGGACAGCGACGCCAATGTGACCACGGCAGAGCGCCAGGTTAACGTAACAGATCCCAATGCGCCCACGGAAACCTGCGAACAGGTAACAGCATCACCCAGTGCCCATGTTTCCGCGGGCCGCGCCTACGCTGGTGGCAACTACAACCTTCGTGCCTTGGCGAATGGTGACGATGTCGATATTGGTGGTTCGTTCGACAGCTGGAGCAGTGTGCTTCTGTATGAGGGTGACCCCGGCCAGTGGTTCGCCAGTGAGCCTGCTGCGTGCGCCGGCAATGGAGGCGGCAACGGTGGTGGTGATCCCTTTGCCTGTCAGGACTGGAACGCCAGCAATTTGAGCCACAACATGGCTTCGCGCGCCTATTACGCTGGCGGCTACTACAGCACCGGGGGCGACGATTACCTTGGAGCCTTCCCGGGTGGTTACGCCTGGGTCAAGGAAACCTCGGACGGCGTTTTCGAGAAGGGACAGTGTCAATAGAAGAGTAACAGAGCTGGCTTTATTCCTGCTCCCTGGAACTTTTCAGATCAAACGAAGCGGCGCATCAATATTCGTATTGGCGCCGCTTTTCGTTAGACTCGGGGGTGATAGAGGTTTGAACTGACAAACCCTTTGGTTAACCCTTTTTGGAGAGACGGCAATGTCTGACCGAACCATCTGGATAACCGGCGCCTCGTCAGGCATCGGCGAGGCGCTGGCTGTTCGATTTGCACAGGAGGGCGCTCGCCTTGTTCTTTCCGCTCGCCGGGAAAGCGAGCTGGAACGTGTGGCTGAGCGTTGTCGGGATAAAGGCCTTGGCGCGGATCAGGTTCTCGTTCTCTCCCTGGATGTCACAGATTGGGACGCCCTGCCGGGTGCAGTACAGACAGTGCTCAACCAGTTTGGCCACATAGATCTGTTGATCAACAATGCCGGTGTTTCCCAGCGTTCTCTGTGCGTGGATACAGACATGTCGGTTTATCGCCAACTGATGGAAGTCGATGTGATGGGGCAGATTGCCCTTACCAAAGCGGTACTGCCTCATATGCTTGAGCATGGTGCTGGCCATATTGCCGTAACAGCGAGTGTGGCTGGAAAGGTAGGTGCACCCTTGCGCACCGGTTATTGCGCCGCCAAACATGCGGTTATGGGCTTCTTTGATGCTTTGCGAGCTGAGGTGGAAAACCAGGGTGTTCATGTTTCGACCATTGTGCCCGGTTTCATCCGCACGGATATTGCTCGTAATGCGCTTTCAGGCGACGGTCAGGCCTTCGGTCAGGAAGATGAGGATATCGCCGGAGGCATGGACGTGAACGAGTGCGCCGAGGTGGTGGTCAAGGGCTTGAACGCGAAAAAGCGCGAGATTCCAGTGGGTAAAGGCAAGGAAATGGCGGCACTGTGGGTCAAGAGGGTAGCGCCGGAGGCGCTATTTCGGCTGGCGAAGGCTCGGACATAGCTGGCGGGCCTGCGGGCCTGAAACCTTGCATTAAAACAACCCCAACTGGGGTGGTTCTTCGTTGAAGCGCAGGGGTTCCAGTCCGTCTACGCGTTTGCTCAAAAGCTCTGTCCAGATCTCGGTCAGGGAGAGGGCGTCGCCAATGTCCGGCATGTGCAGGAAAAAATACGGGCGACGCTCTTCTTCGATCCAGTTGGCAACTCTCTCAACCCAGGGCGCCAGATAGCGCCGGTTGGCTTCCAGGTCCGGGTGGCCGATGTAGCGGATTACCGGAGCTGCGTCGCCTGGAAGCAGGTGCACAGGCACTCGAGGTTTTTTGCGCTGGGCTTCAAGGGTGATTTCGTTATCCGGAGTGGCCGCAAACAGAGCGCGGGTATCCATGCATACGCGTGCGATGCTGCGTTCCCGAAGGCCACGGTTCAGTGCTTTTTCGGCTTCACCCTTGCTGAAAAAAGCGCTGTTGCGAACTTCTACGGTGCAGTTCAGAGGTGCCGGCAGGGCATCAACAAATCGCCAGAGGCTATTCAGATGTTCTGGCCCGAATGCGGCGGGAAGTTGCAAAAGAAAAGGGCCGAAGACATCCTCCAGTGGCGCAACAACCTCCAGAAAGTCCCGCATACTTGCGTCGACACCAGAGAGCAGTCGGTCGTGAGTGATGGTTCGGGGAAACTTGAGTAAAAAGCGGAAGTCGTCCGGTACTTGAAGTCGCCACTGCTGACACTGCTCGCGGCTGGGTGTCGCGTAAAAGGTGGTGTTGCCCTCAACACAGTTAAACGCCTGGCTGTAGCGCCCCAGCGGGCTTTTGCCGGGCGGTAGCCCACTACTCCATGCGGGGTGTTGCCACTGGGGGCAGCCAAGAAAGTAGGGGAGTGCCATTGTCAGCGGTTCCGGGATGAGGCTTTAAGGTTGCGTTATAGCTTACCGTATCCGGAATGACGATGCCGCCGGCCGCTCAGGATTGCCACCAGATGGCTCAAGGCACGGAATAGCCCCATCAAAAGCGGTGCCAGCAACCATAGCAGCCAACTGCCGATATAGAGCCCGGGAATAAGCAGCAGTAACCAGCCCACAAACTGAACCACGAGCACCGGATAGCCGAGTACATCCGCCACACCAGCGAACAGGTCATTGATAATACTTGGATGGGCAACAACCAGATAGCCGGCGCCGATAATAACGGGCCATTTGGCGTAACGGGCGCTGCTCAGAACCATTTTTCCGCTGCGTGTAACCCGGGCTGTCAGAGCGGCAGAACGAGTGCCGCGACTTGCATTCTTTGTGGTTGCGGCGGCGACACGCCCCACACGCAGCACTTTGACGGCACTGGCGAAAACCAGCACATCCACCGATGCCCAACCAATGTCGCCGGCGGTGATCTCATTTCCGGAGCGGTAGTTTCTCTCAAGATCACGGACGCCACTGGCGAAAAACTGATTTACACCTTCCAGCACCCGCTCGGTGCCGATCCACTTGGTGACGCCCTGATTGTCGACAATAAACTGACCAAGAAAGTCGTGGCCTTCGCTATTAATGAAGTTGACGGCGTACCAGCCCCGTTCCTCCGGTGTCAGGTCTTCGCGCTCGCCGGATGGTTGGCTGTCAGGCTTTGTCGCCTCCGGAGCGCCGGTAAAGTACCGTTTGGCGGCCTGATACTGACGCGATGCTTTGTGCATCCATTCAATGGTGCTGATGGGCTGGTTAACGAAATGCTGAATGGGTGGCAGAGCATCTTCACCATAGCGCTTCAACACATCCCGAAATTCAGGCTCTGCTGCGTAAAGTGGAAACAGATCCCGGGCCATGTCGGGGTAACGTATGAACGCGGCCTGAGCTTTCAAAAGCAGGAGGGGGTCATCCGACATATCCAGCAGTATTGCCTGCATCTCCACTGATTCGTGCTCAATGCCCGGGAAATCACCGAGCACGTCGCTGGCGTGAATGCTAATCAGCTTCTGCTCAATGGGAACGGGCTGGGCTATCGTGCTGAAAACAGCCGCCATCAGTAGAGCCATGCCACAAATCAGAAGTAGCTTTTTCAAATGATCACCACCGTATATCGGTTATTCATACCGACCAGTCTAGCCTGAACAGAGTGTAACAGGTGGTTGTATGGGGTGGTGATCGCAGAAATGAACCGATGCGACTACTGTGTGGCCAGCAAGCGAATGGCACTGGCGGCAGCGGAGGTCCGGTTTTCGACACCCAGCTTACGGAACACTTGCTCCAGATGCTTGTTCACGGTGCGCGGGCTCATCTCCAGAATTTGCGCTATTTCCCGGTTTGTCTTGCCATTAGCTATCCACAACAGTACGTCGGACTCCCGTAATGTCAGCTGGAATCGTTCTCTCAGGGCTGCGGCGGCGCTGGATTGGTTCTGCGGTGTTTTCAGTCGAAGCAGGTACTCCCGGCCATCCACCAATGCCAGGTATTCTACCGAGTGCTGGACGTCCAGAGCATGTAAAGGCATCTGGTGCCCAGGCTCCAGGTTGTGGCTGAGCCATTCCGCGAGTTTGGTGCGGATCGCCTGAAAGTCCGGGTGGCTAATGTCTGGCAGACACCGACACACATGAGGCGTACCCCAAAGCAAATTGCCCTCCCGATCGACTGCAAACAGGTTCTGACCGGCGGTATCCAGAGCACTCCGGGCGCTTCGTGTCATCCGGGCGTTGGCCAGATGCACATCCATACGCGCCAGCAGTTCAGTGGTGTTGATGGGTTTGGTAGCGTAGTCGACCCCGCCAGCTTTCAGACCCATCACCACATGTTCCGTGTCACTCAGGCCGGTCATGAAGATGATCGGAATATCGGTGAAGGCCGGATTTTCCTTCAGTCGCCTGCAGGTTTCGAAGCCATCCATGTGTGGCATGAGCGCATCCATGAGCACGACATCCGGAGTGATGTTCTGGCTGATGGTCAGGGCCTGGTTGCCTTCCAGCGCCACCAGCACGGTCATACCCGCTTCCTCGAGCGCATCGCTGATCATTCGGATGGAGTCGATCGCGTCATCCACCACCATTACAACGGTTTTCCTGTCATCACGAGGCTTCATGTTCGGCTACCTTAAGGAGTTCAATTATTTTCTCAAACTGGAAATCGTTGGTGAGCCTGGTCAGCTCAAGAGTAAAGCGCTCGTCAGCCTCTCCGCTGTGTTTCAGCTCGTGCAAGGATTCCAGAAGGCCCTTGCGGTGGCCTATTCGAGCCAGGCTCGCAAGTGTTATTCGGTGCGCTATGTCTGGAAGCGGCAAAGCACCGGCTTCGGGCAGGGGAAGCGGGGCCAGCGGTTCGGCACTTTTTTCGAACCGCCATTCCAGCCCCAGCACGCGAGCGATGGTGTCCAGTAGCAGGTTCAGACGTACGGGTTTGATGATGTAGCCGTCGTACAGAGGGGTGGACTCCACCGAGTGATGACCCTCGTTGGCATCGGCGGATACCATTACTACTGGCATCGTGTGCTTGTCTGCACGCAACTGCTCCAGAGTCTCCCAACCTGTCTGGCCAGGCATGGAGACGTCCAGAAGTACAAGATCCGGTCGTTCTGTTTCAACGGTCGTCAGAACCTTGAGGGCATTGCCGATGTCGATGATCTCGAAGCCAAGTGGCGATAACATGGCGCGAATCACCTGGCGATGTGAAGGGTCATCGTCGACCAGCAGGACTTTGCGCCTGACTCCCTGATAGCCATAAATCCGACGGGCAGGAGCGGAGGTGGTGCGTGGAATGGAAGTGTGGACACTGGACAGCATAAGGCTGACTTTGAAGGTGCTGCCATGGCCGAGCTTGCTATCCACGCTGATATCGCCCCCCATGATGTCTGTGAGCAGGCGGGTAATAGTCAGTCCCAAACCGGTGCCAATACGACTCTCCCCGGGGAGGCGGATGCGCTCGAAGGGGCGGAAAATACGTTCCATGTTTTCCTCTGCAATTCCCTCACCCGAATCCTGAACCGTAAATTCCGCGACCTGACTGCGGTAGCGTAGTGTCAGCGAAACACTGCCGCGATCCGTGTACTTGATGGCGTTGGACAGCAGATTGATCAGGATCTGGCGCAGGCGCTTTTCATCCGTGGTCACTACCTCTGGTAACGGGTTCGGGCAATGGTAGTCAAAGGCCAGCCCTTTCTCTTCAGCCTGCAACCGGAACATGGTAACCAGTTGTTCCATCAGTAACCCGATGCGCACCTGATCCCGATGAAGATCGAGCCGCCCGGCTTCGATCTTGGAAATATCCAGCAGCCCCTCAATCAGGTCGGCCAGATATTCGCCACTATGGCGGATCACTCCTACCGCTTCTTTGCGGTGAGCGGGTATGGCCTCATCGTTTTCCATTAGCTGGGCATAGCCCAGAATCGAATTGAGCGGTGAGCGGAGTTCGTGGCTGATTCCAGTCAGGTAGCGACTTTTCGCCCCATTAGCTGCTTCAGCCTGCTCTTTGGCCTGCTGCAAAGCCTGGTCAGTCCGTTTGTGCGCAACGATTTCTTCCATCAACAGGCGGGTTTGCCGCGTGGATTCTTCCTCCGCCACTACTCGGCTTTCATGGGCCAGTACAAACAGCCAGCAGATCACCCCGGTGACAATCAGAAGAATAAAAAAGACCTTCCACAAGGTGGCTGCCAACAGCAGGGCTTCGGGTGTCGAGGCGACGGGTGTTTTGAAGTAGATCAGCGACAGCAACAGGCCGGATAAACCGTTGATCAGGAACAGGAGCGTCAGAAAGTGGCCCAGCCGCGAGCGCAGGTGGCTCAATAGGGATTGGGGAATCAGCTTGCCCAGAAACTGCTGGAGTTGCTCCTGATAACCGGCTCCGGGTTTGCAGACATCACCGCAGCGGGCATCCAGCGAACAACACAGCGAGCAGATGATTCCGGCATAAGCCGGGCAGCTGGTAAGGTCCTCTGGTTCGAATTTGTGCTCACAAATGGTGCACTGCACCAGTTGGTGATCCGTAGCGAGGGGCACAAAGGGGCGGGCGGTATAAAACCGGCCCTCTGTCTTCCACGCGATTAGCGGCGCTGTTATAAGGGCTACGCTCAGGGCAATGAAGTGAGACAGGGCCTGGGCGTAGTCACCAAAAGCGCCGGTATGACAAGTGATCCCAACCACGGAGGCGGTGAACATGGCCCCCACACCGACCGGGTTGATGTCGTAAAGGTGAGCCCGCTTGAATTCAATATGTCTGGGGCTGAGGCCGAGCGGCTTGTTGATCACAAGGTCGGCCACCAATGCGCCGACCCAGGCGATCGCAATGATGCCGTAGAACCCCAGCGTTTCCTCGAGTGCCCGGTATACGCCCAATTCCATAACGAGCAACGCAATCGCCACGTTGAAAAACAGCCAGACCACTCGCCCGGGATGGCTGTGGGTAAGGCGGGAGAAGAAGTTGGACCAGGCAATAGAGCCCGCGTAGGCATTGGTTACGTTGATTTTGAGCTGGCATAGAATGACGAAAATGCCCGCCATGGCCAGGGCAACTTCGGGGGAATGGGTGACGTAGTTGAAAGCCACCAGGTACATCTGGGTCGGGTCAGCCGCCTCTGTTACGGAAACGCCCTGATTTAGTGCTAATACAGCCAAAAACGAACCGGCCAGAATCTTGAGCATCCCGATGACAATCCAGCCCGGTCCACCGGCCATAACGGCCAGCCACCAGCGCCGCTTCTCCTTGCGGTTCTGCGGCTCCGGAATGAAGCGGAGAAAGTCGACTTGTTCGCCAATCTGGGCGATCAGCGAGAAGACAACCGCAGCGGCGGCACCAAACGCAATAACATTGAGCCCATGTCCGGCAACCATGCTCAGCCCCTCAAACCGGGTCCAGTCCTCAACCGAGGAGGCATCTGCGTAGATAATGAATACGAAGGGAGCCAGTTGTAACAGGATCCATACGGGCTGGGTCCAGACCTGAAACCGGCTGATCGTGGTAATGCCGTGTATCACCAGAGGAATGATGGCCACTGCGCAGATCAGATAGCCGATCACCAGGGGAATATCGAACAGCATTTCCAAAGCCATGGCCATGATGGCGGCCTCTATGGCGAAGAAAATGAACGTAAAGCTGGCATAAATGAGCGATGTGATGGTTGAGCCGATATAGCCAAAGCCGGCGCCCCGAGTGAGCAGATCGATGTCCACGCCGTAGCGGGCAGCGTAGTAGCTGATAGGGATAGCAGTCAGGAAGATCACCAGGCTGACCGCAAGAATGGCAGCCACCGCATTATCAAAGCCGTAGTACAAGGTAATGGAGCCGCCAATGGCTTCCATAGCCAGGAACGAGATTGCGCCCAGAGCGGTGTTAGTGACGCGCGCTGAAGACCAGCGCCGGGCGCTCTTGGCGGTAAAGCGCAGGGCGTAATCTTCTAGCGTCTGATTGGCAACCCATTGGTTGTAACTGCGCCTGACCCGGAAAATATTTTGTCGTGCGGCCATTGCTGCCTTGCCTGTGTGGTCTGAGGAGTGCCCGGTTTTGGTGCGGTTTGGAGCTTCTAAATGCTTTACAACGAAGTCTTTACAACTTTTGTGCCAAAGTAAGGCGGGCCGGACTAACCAGCAGCGATTATTTGGTGCGGCTGGGGCTTTAGCTTACTGAGAAGGAGAGCGGAAATGCGTCAAATGACGTAGTCCGCTGGGGCGATTACCGAATGGGCGCCTATGAAGGAGCCGAGCAGAATGTTTGGGGTGGGCGCTGTGCTTTCGGAAGGAAGCGCAGTACCGGCTTTCCAAACACTGTGAGGATTCACCATGGGTACGACAGATACAACCGCCACCGGGCGGGCAGATGGCAAGGGAACAGGGTTTCGAAAGAGCCTGATGACACTGGCGGCGTCAGTCATGCTGGCTACATCTGTGCAAGCGGCGACGCCGAGTACAGCTGAGGTCAACACCACAGGGCTGTCGGTTACCGATGACACCGTCACGGTCGGCATTCTGCATTCGATCACCGGCACAATGGCGATCAGTGAGATCGGTTCGGTGCAGGCAGAAAAGCTCGCCATTGATCAGATTAACGCTTCCGGCGGCGTGCTCGGCCGCCAGATTGAATTTGTCCAGGAGGATGGCGCCAGTGACTGGCCGACCTTCGCGGAAAAAACCCGTAAGTTGCTGCGCCAGGACAATGTTGCGGCTATTTTCGGTGCCTGGACCTCGGCATCCCGTAAAGCCATCCTGCCGGTGATCGAGCAGTTCAATGGCATGCTGTATTACCCGACCTTCTACGAGGGCCTGGAACAGTCCCCCAACGTTGTCTACACCGGACAGGAAGCTACTCAGCAGATTCTCGCAAGTATCGATTGGGCGGTTGAAACCAAAGGCGCCAAAACATTCTATCTGCTGGGTTCGGATTACATCTGGCCACGTACCTCCAACAAGATTGCCCGCAAGCACATCGACAAGCTGGGTCTGAAAGTGGTGGGTGAAGAGTATTACCCGCTGGGCCACACCCAGTTCAACTCGGTTATCAACAAAATCAAGCTCCGTAAGCCCGATGTGATCTTCGCATCCGTTGTGGGTGGCTCTAACGTAGCTTTCTACAAGCAGATGAAAGCCGCCGGTGTTGATTTCACCGATGAGAAGCCCCTGCTGCTGACCATCTCTGTAACCGAGGACGAAATCCGCGGTATCGGTGGTGAGAACGTGGAAGGTATCTACGCCTCCATGAAGTACTTCCAGAGCCTGGATAACGCCAACAACAAAGAGTTTGTTGCGGCCTTCAAGGAAGCCTACGGCGATGACATGGTTATCGGCGACGTGACCCAGGCGGCCTACCTCGGCCCATGGTTGTGGAAGGCAGCGGTTGAGAAGGCCGGTTCCTTCGATATCGACAAGATCCGCGAAGAGTTCGCTGGCATTGAGTTCGACAAGGCGCCTGAAGGCTACGTCCGTATCCACGAGAACCATCACCTCTGGTCCAAGACCCGTATCGGCCAGGCCCAGCTTGATGGCCAGTACAAAGTGGTCTTCGAGACCGAAGAACTGATGGAGCCAGATCCGTTCCCCGAAGGTTACCAGTAAAACCGGATGGCCGGCGCCCTTGAGGCGCCGGCATCTATTGCCTCTAAAACGCTAAGCATATTGGTTTGATCGGGGAGTAAGAGTCATGTTCGATGGCTACACCAGCAGTGAATTGATGTCGATATTTGCCATGCAGGGGTTTGCCGGGCTCTCCCTGTTTTCAGTCTTCGTGCTGATGGCCTTGGGCCTTGCGATCATCTTTGGTCAGATGGGTGTGATCAACATGGCCCACGGGGAGTTCATGATCCTCGGCGCCTACACAACCTATCTGACGTCAGGTTTTTTCCAATCCTATCTGCCAGGACTCTTTGGCGGGTACTTCTTTATCGCCATGGTCCTGGCCTTCCTGATTTGTGCCGCATTGGGAGCACTCGTGGAGTGGCTCATGATACGGCATCTCTACCACCGGCCACTCGACACCCTGCTGGCCACCTGGGGCCTGAGCCTGATCATGCAGCAGGCGTACCGTTCTATTTTTGGTGCCCGGGAAGTGGGTGTTGACCTGCCAGATTGGATGATGGGAGCTATCCCGGTGACCGACATGGTCGACCTGCCAATCAACGGCGTGTTCGTCATGATCATTGCACTTTCGGTCGCTGTGGGTGTGTACCTGCTTATGTATCGCTCCGGATACGGCAAGAAAGTTCGTGCGGTGGTTCAGAATCGCCCGATGGCAGAAGCGGTAGGCATCAACAGTGCCGGCATAGACCGCGCTACTTTTGCCCTTGGTTGCGGCATTGCCGGTATCGCCGGTGCTGCCTTCACCATGATCGGCTCAACCGGCCCTTCATCAGGACAGGCCTACATCGTTGATACCTTCCTCGTTGTGGTGTTTGGCGGTGCCCAAAGCCTGATCGGCACGATTGTATCTGCCTTCGGTATCTCGCAGGCCCAGTCCACCATGGAATTCTTCCTTAGCGGTTCTATGGCCAAGGTCCTGACCCTGCTGGTTGTGATCGGAATTCTGATGATACGTCCGGAAGGGCTCATGGCCCTCAAGGTCCGTCGCTAGGAGATTGTGATGAAAACTTCATCCCCAATGAAATGGTTTGCCTCCCGCGAGGGGCTGTATTACCTGGGACTGGCGGCTCTGCTGATTGTTGTACTGCCGCTGTTTCTGGACTCATTCCGCCTGAACATGGTGGGTAAGTACCTGACATACGCCTTCGTCGCCATTGGCCTGGTGATGTGCTGGGGTAAAGCGGGCATCCTGAGCCTGGGCCAGGGCGTGTTCTTTGGCCTCGGCGGTTATTGCATGGCCATGTTCCTGAAATTGGAGGCTTCCACGCCGGAGGCTACCGCTATCCAGTCCACCCCCGGCATCCCGGACTTCATGGACTGGAACCAGCTAACCGAGCTGCCCTGGTTCTGGCAGCCGTTCCACAGCTTTTCCTTCACGCTGTTGGCAGTGATTGGCGTACCTATGCTGCTGGCCTTCATTATCGGCCTTGCCATGTTCACCCGGCGGGTGGGCGGCGTGTACTTCGCCATCATCACCCAGGCCATTGCCGCTGTTCTGACCATTCTGATTATCGGACAGCAGGGCTTCACCGGTGGTGTAAACGGCATTACCGATCTGCAGACTCTGAACGGCTGGGACATCCGCACGGATGAAGCAAGGACCACTCTGTACTTCATCTGCGTTGGCATGTTGTTCCTGGTTCTGTTCGTAGCGCGTTTTGTCCAGAACAGCAAACTTGGCCGGATTCTGGTGGCGATGAACGCACAGGAAATGCGGGTACGGTTTTCCGGCTATGACGTCGCCGCCTTCAAGATCTTCGTATTCTGCCTGGCAGCGGCTTTCGCAGGCATCGGAGGCGCGTTGTTCACGCTTCTGGTGGGCTTCATGTCACCGTCATTCATTGGCATCGTGGCGTCGATCGAGATGGTTATTTTCTGTGCCCTTGGCGGTCGGTTGTCGATCCTTGGTGCTGTATACGGCGCGCTGCTGGTGAATGCTGCCAAGAGTGGTTTCTCCGAGTCCTTCCCCGAGCTTTGGCCTTTCGCCATGGGTGCCCTGTTCATTGGTGTGGTGCTGGCGTTCCCGGATGGCCTTGCGGGGCTCTACAAGAGCTACGTTATGCCTCTGGAAGATAAGGTCTTCAAGCGCAACAAGAGTAAGGCCGCGCCTGTGGTGACCAGGAAAGCCGCTGAAAAGGCCGATGGCTACAGCCCGATGAACGACACCTACAGCCCGGAGAAATCGTGATGAGCACAGCCAAGAGCATCGGCGGGGATTTTCTGCTGGCAGTTGAGGGCCTGACCGTCTCCTTCGACGGTTTCAAGGCGGTGGACGACTTGTCCTTCTATCTCGATCCCAGGGAAATCCGGGTCATCATCGGCCCCAACGGCGCGGGCAAAACCACAGTGCTGGATCTGATCTGTGGCAAGACCAAGGCCACGACCGGCTCCATCAAATTTGCGGGCAAGGAGCTGACCAAACTCAAAGAACACCAGATTGTCCATTCGGGCGTGGGCCGGAAATTCCAGACCCCGTCTGTATTCGAAGACCTGACGGTGTTTGAAAACCTCGAGGTCTCCTATCCACAAGGCCACAGCGTGATAGGCGCACTGGCTTTCAAGCGGGATGCTGCGGTTATTGAGGCGGTGGAAGACGTGGCGAAAACCATCTTCCTTACGGATGTCCTGAACGAACCAGCAGCTATGCTCAGCCACGGCCAGAAACAGTGGCTGGAGATCGGCATGCTGCTGATCCAGAAGCCGGCCTTGCTGATGCTGGATGAGCCGGTGGCCGGCATGTCTGTGGCAGAACGAAAGAAAACGGCGGAATTGCTCCGGGTGATCACCAAGGACCACACGGTTCTGGTGGTTGAGCATGACATGCAGTTTGTCGGCGACATCGCTGACCGGGTCACAGTTATGCACCAGGGCAAGGTTCTCTCGGAAGGGTCCATCGAACACGTGAAGTCGGATCCGAAAGTCATCGAAGTCTACCTGGGGCACTGATCATGCTAAACATCAAACATCATTCGGTGGCCTATGGCCAAAGCACCATCATCGAGAACCTGAACCTCGATGTGGATAAAAACGAGATTGTGGCCGTGGTTGGCCGCAACGGCATGGGTAAGACCACGCTGATGAAATCCCTGGTGGGCATGATCCCCACCAAGGGCGGTGAAGTCAGTCTCAACGGCACCAATCTTTCCAACCTGAAGAGCTTTCAGCGGGTTCGTGCAGGAATCGGTTTTGTGCCCCAGGGGCGGATGATTTTCCCCACCCTGACGGTGCGCGAGAACATTGAGGCTGCCCTGGCTGCCGTGGGCGAGAAGAAGGTGCCGGAGGATCTGTATGAGATGTTCCCGGTGCTGAAGGAAATGCAGAACCGTCGCGGCGGCAATCTGTCTGGTGGCCAGCAGCAACAGCTGGCTATCGCCCGCGCACTGGCCACCAAGCCCAAAGTGTTGCTGCTCGACGAACCCACCGAAGGTATCCAGCCCAACATCATCAAGGAAATCGCCCAGACCCTGCGGCGCATCCGGGATGAGCGTGGCCTGTCGATTGTGGTCTCGGAGCAGGTGCTGAGTTTTGTGATGGATGCGGCGGATCGGATTCTGGTGATCGAGAAGGGCGCGATCGTCCATGAAGAGAGCCGGGCCGAGGCGGATCAGGAGAAGATTGCCAGTTATCTGGCCGTTTAGTTTGGTGCAAGCCGCTGCGGCGGCCCAAAATTCTGAGTAAGATTTTCGGGAGAGTAATCTATGAGACACGGTGATATTTCCAGCAGTAACGACACCGTCGGCGTGGCGGTGGTGAACTATAAAATGCCCCGGTTACATACCAAAGCCGAGGTGTTGGACAACGCCCGCAAGATTGCGGACATGATCAAGGGTATGAAGAAGGGCCTGCCGGGTATGGATCTGGTGGTGTTCCCGGAATACAGCACCATGGGCATCATGTACGACAACGACGAAATGATGGAAACCGCCGCCACCATTCCCGGTGACGAAACGGCCATTTTCTCCGCCGCCTGCCGTGAGGCCAATACCTGGGGCATTTTCTCACTGACCGGCGAGCGTCATGAGGATCACCCGAACAAGGCGCCTTACAACACGCTGATTCTGATTAATGATCAGGGCGAGATTGTTCAAAAGTACCGCAAGTGCATTCCCTGGTGCCCGATTGAAGGCTGGTATCCGGGTGACACCACCTACGTCAGCGAAGGCCCGAAGGGCATGAAAATCAGCCTGATCATCTGCGATGACGGCAACTACCCGGAAATCTGGCGGGATTGTGCCATGAAAGGCGCCGAGCTGATTGTGCGCTGTCAGGGCTATATGTACCCGGCCAAGGAACAGCAGGTGATGATGTCCAAGAGCATGGCCTGGGCCAACAACTGCTATGTGGCTGTGGCCAATGCATCCGGCTTTGACGGGGTGTACTCCTACTTCGGTCACTCCGCCATTATCGGTTTTGATGGCCGCACCCTCGGTGAGTGTGGTGAGGAAGACATGGGTATCCAGTATGCGCAGCTTTCTATCAGTCAGATTCGCGATGCCCGGGCAAATGACCAGTCCCAGAACCACCTGTTCAAGCTATTGCACCGGGGCTATACCGGTATTCACAACTCCGGCGACGGCGACAAGGGCGTGGCCGACTGCCCGTTCGAGTTCTACCGCACCTGGGTGATGGACGCTCAGAAGGCCCAGGAGAACGTGGAGGCGATGACCCGCAAGACCGTCGGCACCGCCGAATGCCCGGTGGGCACCTTGCCGTTCGACGGCAAGGAAAAATCCGCAGGAGCTTAAAGCCGGGAGGCGCTGATGCCGTTTATTAATGAGCGGCTGGAAGCCAATCGGGAATCCATTGAAAAGAACCGGGCCGCCTCAGGCCCGGTTCGTGCTTCCCGGTTCCGCTTTGAGCCAGATGTCGTTATGTCCCGCTTGCGGGAAAATATTGTCGGCCAGGATGATGCCCTCACTGCCATGGAGTCCATGCTGGTAAGGGTGAAAGCCGACATCGGCGAGGAAAACCGGCCGCTGGCGGTGCACTTGTTTCTAGGTCCCACGGGAGTGGGCAAGACGGAAACCGTTCGCCTGATCGCCGAAGCCATTCATGGCAATCGCGATGGCCTGTGCCGCATTGATATGAACACCCTGGCCCAGGAGCATTACGCGGCCGCGCTCACCGGTGCACCGCCGGGTTATGTGGGCAGCAAGGAAGGCCACAGCCTGTTCGATCTGGACAAGGTGCAGGGTTCGTTCAGCAAGCCTGGCATTGTGCTGTTCGATGAAATCGAGAAAGCCAGCAAGGAAGTGGTTCGCACCCTGTTGAATGTTCTGGACACCGGCCGGTTGGTGTTTCCCTCCGGTAACCGGGAGATCGATTTCCGCAACACCCTGATTTTCATGACCAGTAACGCCGGGGCACTGGATGCTGAGGCGCACGAACAGCGCTACCAACGGGGCTGGCGACGCTGGCTCGGGTTATCACCCGGAAACGTCGAGGCCATACGCGATACCGCCCTGCGCCAGTATTTCGACCCGGAATTCCTCAACCGTATTGATCAGATCCTCACCTTCAACCACCTCACCGACAACTGGCTGGAGGCGCTGCTGGATATCGAGCTGGCGGGCCTGAATCGCCGGTTGTCGAGAAAGCATGCCGAGCTGACTTTGTCGCCCGAACTGCGTGCGGAGCTGTGCCGTGGCTACGACGCCCGCTATGGCGCCCGGGAAATGTTGCGGTCTTTTCGGCAGCGACTCGAACCGGCGGTGGCGCGGGCGCTATTGGCCTGTCCGGACTGCTATCGGTTTGAGGCCGGGGTAAAGGGTAGGGAAGTCGCCGTGCACCAATACGTCGAATGACGTAGGTACCGGGGGTATTTCGCGAATACACCGAAAAGGCCAGATTTCGGATAGTGAAGCTGTTACCTGAACGTGTAAGCCAATCTTTCCAAGGAGCCTCTGCTATGGCTGAAACCATTATCAAAATTGATCTGAACAAGTCGGCCTACGAGAACGACAAAATCCACAACCGCTGGCACCCGGATATTCCGCTGGTGGCTACGGTTAAGCCGGGCGATGACTTCATCGTCGAGTGCTACGACTGGACCGGTGGCCAGATCAAGAACGACGACAACGCCGACGATGTGCGCGACGTGGATCTCAGCCAGGTGCACTTTTTGTCTGGCCCGATTGGAGTGGAAGGCGCGGAGCCTGGCGACCTGCTGGAAGTGGATATCCTCGATATCGGCACTTTCAAAGAAAGCCAATGGGGGTTTAACGGCTTCTTCTCCAAGCAGAATGGTGGTGGCTTTCTGACCGAACACTTTCCGGATGCACAGAAAAGCATCTGGGACTTCAACGGCATGTTCACCAAATCCCGCCACATTCCCAACGTCGAATTTGCTGGCCTGATTCACCCGGGCCTGATCGGCTGCCTGCCGTCCAGAGAGCTGCTGGACACCTGGAACAAGCGCGAGGCCGGACTGGTAGCCACCGACCCGGAGCGCGTACCGGAACTGGCGGCCCTGCCGAATGGTGATACCGCCCACATGGGTCAGCTGACAGGCGATGCCGCCAAAGCCGCAGGTGCTGAAGGCGCCCGCACTGTGCCGCCCCGTGAACATGGCGGTAACTGTGACATCAAAGACCTTTCCCGTGGCTCCAAGATCTATTTCCCGGTTTACGTAGACGGTGCCGGCCTGTCGGTAGGCGACCTTCACTTCAGCCAGGGTGACGGCGAGATCACCTTCTGTGGGGCCATCGAAATGGCCGGCTGGATTCACCTGCGGGTCAACCTGATCAAGGATGGCATCAAGAAATACGGCATCAAGAACCCGGTGTTCAAACCCAGCCCGATCAAGCCCCGTTACGACGATTACGTGATCTTTGAAGGCATCTCCGTAGACGAAGATGGCGGCCAGCACTACCTGGATGTGCACGTGGCTTACCGTCAGGCCTGCCTGAACGCCATTGAATACATGACCAAGTTCGGTTACACCAAGGCCCAAGCCTACGCGATTCTGGGCTGTGCGCCGGTGGAAGGCCACATAAGCGGCGTGGTGGATATCCCGAACGCTTGCGCCACACTTTGGCTGCCAACGGGCATCTTCGATTTCGACATCAACCCCTGCGCTGACGGCCCGAAGAAGATGGTCACCGAGGGAATGGATGTACCTCTGTCGAAAGACAAGGAGTAACAGCCATGCCTGTGTATGACTACAAGTGTCGCGAGCATGGTCTGTTCAACACATTGGCGACCATGGCCGACAGCGCCAAGCCCGCGGAATGTCCCACCTGCAAGGCTCTGTCAGCCAGAGTGATTGTGCTACCACCGGAAATTGCAGCCATGGACCCGGCAAAACGTAAGGCCCAGGACAGGAATGAACGTTCCCGCCACGAGCCGGTGTTTTCAACTGCCGACCGCCGGGCGAACGACAAAGAGCACAGTCGCAGTTGTGGCTGTGGCTCGCCCAAACCTGGCAAGTCGATGCTGTTCTACACCGCCGACGGGAAGAAAATGTTCCCCTCCATGCGGCCCTGGATGATCAGCCACTGATTGACCGGTGCTTCATCTGTAACCTGTTTGGCCCCTTCGGGGGCTTTTTTCGTTTTCCCGCCTTGCTTAAACCCCCCAGTGCAATGGAAAACTGTAATCAATTGATTTGTAGTCATAAATTATTGGCAGTTTTGTGATTAAAAGTCATAGAAGCCTCGCGAATAAAAGACAAATGACGTCTACTTCCACGGGACGTTCCCCTGGTCTATCCTGTAGTACACTGATTTATAGAACTTAAAGCGAAAGGATGATGAAAGCTGGCACGGAATTAGGCGCCGGTGGGATAGATGTCATTTGTCGCTGAATTTGCTGTTATGGCTTTTTGCGTATCTTTTGACTACATTTTTCAGGTTGTGCCAAAGAAAGTTGGAGGGCAATGAACATGGACGTTGCTCTGTGCGCTAGCATCTATCCTGGAGAATGACCATGAAAAAAATAATGCTGACTTTGGTTCTTGTTTTGTTCGCGTCGACGGCTTTTGCACATGGAGGAGGTTGTCGGAAAGACAGCCCGCCTGGGCAATGCTGTCACGCAGGCTCACAGCCCTATCATTGTCACTAAGAGGATTGCTTCCAGCGGAACTCGGCTGTGTGAGCCATAACCATACGGTCAACCGGACACCAAAAGCGTACCGCTTTTGGTTCCCTCCGCTGGCGCTCCGGCGTCGGCTACCTTAGCGTTAAGGCTGCAGAAAAAGCTAAAAATGACGCCTATTCGCAACACCTGAGGCACATATCATCGAAACACCTCCAGAATTTACGTAGGGGCATCTTTTTGAAAAAGGCTCTAGGTTTTTCTACAGCCTCATTATGCAAGGCGTTCGCCTTGACGTACGTACTTAAAGGCGTACACTTGGCTAAAAGTTAAACACGTAAGAGGTGCGTCATGACTGGAATCACAGCAACTGAGGCGCGCAGCAACCTTTATCGGTTGATTGATGAAACTGCCGAGTCCCATCAGCCAATAGTCATTATGGGTAAGCGAAACAAAGCGGTTTTGGTATCCGAAGAAGATTGGTCAGCAATTCAGGAAACACTTTACCTGCTTTCCGTACCGGGTATGCGTGAGTCTATTCGTGAGGGGATGGACACCCCCGTGGATGAATGCAATGAGGAGCTGGACTGGTGACATGGAAGTTGGTTTACGCCAAGCAAGCCCAGAAAGATGCAAAGAAGTTGGCCTCCAGTGGTCTCAAACCAAAAGCTCAGGAACTGTTAGCTCTTTTAGTGGAAGATCCATACCGCAAGCCGCCTCCGTTTGAGAAACTCATTGGCGATCTTGCGGGATCCTACTCACGCCGTATCAATATTCAGCATCGTCTGGTTTACCAAGTGCACGAAGACGAACGGGTGGTGAAGGTTCTAAGGCTCTGGAGCCACTACGAATAATGCATAACCGGCCGCTGTTGCCGGACTATTTTCCAACCGCTTCTCGGCTCCAAATTTGCCGCAAAGCTCCGCGTTGAGGCTGTAGAAAAACTCCAAACGAGTCTGATTTTAGTAGCGTTGAGCAAACAGACAAGGAGCCGTCGGCATGCCTCGTTTCACGTAGCAAAACCGGGACAGATTTATTTAAGGCACAGAAAAATCTGGGGCGTTTTCTGCGGGATGAGCGGTCACTCGCTCATGAGCACTAGTATGGAGCTGCGCCGGCATTCGCTTTGGGTATTGAGGCAAGTGCGTGAAGCCCGCAGATTGTGCAGTGATGATGACGAGTTGCCGCTTGTCAGAATGTGAGGATCAGCGCCATGCAGTGGGTTTATCAACTGATAATAAGACTGACGCTTACGGCAATTCCTCCAAATGAAAAAAGCCCCAAAGTCGGTATGAACGCCCAAAGAAATAAATAGCGAGAAACTTCGGCGTTGACGTTTCCTATTTTGCTAGCTGCGCGACGAAAATGACCAGGCAGGTTGCGCATTGCTAAAAACGAAAAAACTTGGGTGGTCCGAACGAGTCTACCGAACGGGTCACCGCCCCATAAATTCCGCCCAGTTGATGGGTTTAGGGTGGCTGCAGATATAATTTTTTCAATTTCTCTAATCTTCGGAAACGCCACAGTCATAATGATTAACGTACAAAGAAGGATGAGCCCGAACGCGACGAACATCGCGCAGGCAAAAATAAACTCCACTTGATCAGTCACGATAAACACCTTCGTAAATAATTTCTCCTCCACTCTCTCCAGCGCTACCACCACCGATGCCTCCCGCTACTGATCCTGCGGCCCCGACGATTATTGCGCAGGCGACCCCGCCGATGCCAGCGGTTGTCAAACCAACGACTGCACAGCCAGCAAGGCCGGCTGCCGCACCTAACGTGCCTCCTGCTGTGCTACCGATTACCCGGCCACGCTGGCTATACTTTACTTTTGTGCATTCTTGATCCGTGCCGGTTGTGCAGGCCTCCTTGATTCGCATTTCGGTCACTGCGATATCAAGTCCAATAGCAAGGTAACCGCCAAACTTGGCATATTTCGCGCCTGTGGCCAGCTTGTCGTAGTGGGTTGCATAGCCGGGGATATTGCCGACACCGGATTGTTTCCAATTATGCACGATACTTTTAGATGAGAGTCCAAGAGCGATTTTAAGTTTCGGGTTATCGTTCAGTGACATGCCTTTTCGAGCGATCTTCCCCAGTGAAAAATCCAGCCTTTTGAAAAGTCCCTGGCGCTTCTCAAAAAATTCTGTGCTGTTGAGGTGGCCATGCTTTTTGTAACTATCCTGATGGAGGGCCTCAAGATCTCTTAACGTAATTTCGATAGACTTGATCTGGTTTGCGATCATCACTGAGCCAGCGCCCACACCAGTTGAGGCACTTGAAGTCAGTGTTTCCAGCAAATCATAATGATCGATTAGAAATTGAGCTTCTTCCTCGCCCAGCGTTTGCACTCTCTCATTAACCTGACTGGCAACATTCATCAGATCGGCTTCGTTCTGGGTGCACTCCAACATATTTGGATCACCGAGTATTATCATTTCACCTGGCAGAAGCCGTTCGCTGATGTTGGGATTCAGGCGATCAAAGCTACTTGGTTTGGCGGAGGTGTCGCCATACAAGCTTTGCAGCAAAGCATTTTTGCTCATGACCTTTCGAACAACGTGAAACCCTGGCTCAGCGTGATCTGTTGTGTCTTCTGTGCTGCCTGCGCTGCTCGGTTTTGAGGTGCTGGTTGTACTCGTTTTGACTGCTAATTGGCTTACATTACTTGAATTGTGTTGATGTAATTTGCAGCGCCCACGGTCATCAAACTCACAGTCGGAAGCGGTCAGGCTGACAGCATTGGCCGCCTCTTTTAATACGGTTTTTGTTGGCGCCAGTGTTGCTTTTACAGTGGCAGTCGCCGCCGAGGCGGCGGCGAAACCCGTTGCATTTGTAGCGACTGAGGCTGCGTCCGCGCGCTGCCCCACATCAGCCAATCCACCCGGAGCCGTCTTTTCTCCGACTGCAGTCATTGCATGCGGCAGGTCCGGGGTCGTCAAAGCTGCAGCGGTGCCACCCCCAGGCCCACCTCCCGAATTCATCCGCACCAACGGCCCGGAAACGGTTACGCCACTCGGATCCACCTTCACAAAGCTGCCGCCAGCTTTCAGCGTTACCTCGGCACCCGCCTCAATAACGATCTTCATGCCGGCTTTGTGGTGGATTTCGTTGCCGGCTTCGATGAGTTGGGCTTTGCCGAATTTGCTGTGGTGGCTGTCGTTAACTGCGAGGCTGTAGTCGCCGCCGACCTTCTCCCGGTGTTCTCCATCTACGGTTGTGTGATCGTTTGTTTTGACGTGGCTGAACCGGTCGTTCTCAACGGTCAGGTGGCTGTCGTTTCTGATGACCTCGGTGCGGTTATTTTCGGTGAGCAGGTCGAGGTCTTTTTGGGCGTGGATGTAGATTTGCTCCTTGTCTGCTTCGTCCTCAAAGCGCAGCTCGTTACTGCCTTCACCCTTGTGGGTCTGGGTTTTCAGGGTGGTTCGGGTTTTGTGCTCGGGCAGGGAGTAGGGCGGTGGGTTGGTGGCGTGGTGCGTTCTGCCCGTAATAATGGGTTGATCCGGGTCGCCGTCCAGGAAGGAGACGATCACTTCGTGGCCGATTCTTGGCAGTGCCATGAAACCATATTGGCCGCCGGCCCAGCCCTGGCTGACGCGCAACCATGCGCTGCTGTGTTCATCGTTGTAGCTGCTCTCTGCCTCGTTTTGCCGCGGGCGCCGATCCCAGGGAAAGCGCACCTTTACCCGGCCGTATTCATCGCAGTGGATTTCTTCGCCTTCGGGGCCGGTAACGATCGCAATTTGCGGGCCGTCCATCAGTGGGCGGTGGTCGCACAGTGGTCGCCAGGTTTTATTAGCTGGAACGGCGCTGAACAGGTTGTGATAAGTGGTCGGCTCAGAGCCGGCTTCTTCTGCGAGTGCCTGGGGTTGCTCGCCTATGTGGGTGATGGCGGTTAACAGCCAGTCTCGGTTTAGCTTGGCGCTGTCATGATTGGTGAGTTCTACTTTGGCACCGCAGGTGAAATCCGGGCGGTTGCTTTCGCCATTGGCGGTGTTGGCGTCGTTTCTGAGGGCGTCCAGCCGGGCTTCGGTAAACGGCTGGCCGCTGGCGTCTGCTTTGAATCGGCCCGGGTAGTCGAAGTGTTGGTAGTCCTGGCGCTGGTTGGCGCTGGTCGCGCTTTGTTCATGCATCAGCGCATAGGCCGGGTTCTTGAAGGTGTAGTCTTTCGTGGCGGCAGAGGCTGCACGAACCCGTTCTTCATAGCGGAAGCGGAATACCGCTGGCTGCTTGGTGCTTCCGCCCGCTTTGCCGTTGTATTCGGCAGCTTCCAGTCGCGGTGCATCACCGTGGTGGTCGGCAAGGATCACGCCGGGCTGTTCGCTGCCATCTACGCTGCCGTGCTGGTAACGGTAGTGCCAGCCTTCCTCTGCTGCCAGTCGCTCAATAAACGCCAGGTCGCTTTCCCGGTGTTGTACGCAGTACTCCCGTTCCTGTGGGGTACGCTTGAGATCAAACACCGAATCCACAATGCCCCGCTCTTCCAGCAGGGTGCGCACGATGGTGTCAGGGGTTTGAGTCTGGAAGATGCGGCTGTTGTGCATCAGCCCCAAGCGCCACAGCGGCGGCTGAATGATCACCTCGTAGAGGGTGCGGCGATGGCCTGTGTCGCCGCGGGCGAACTCGTTCACCACGCCGGTGAAGCGACGCAGGGGGATGCCGTCCTGCCAGACCGCCAAGTCTACGGGCTGTTCCAGTACGTCAGAGGCCTGAATTCCGGGGTCGGTGCTGGTCAGGATCAGGCGGCCATGAAAAAGCTCCGAAAGCCCTTCGGTCAGTGCAAAGCTGACGACAGAGAACACATCTGAGGGAAGCTCACCGACACGCGCGGTGAACTGCAATCCGTTTGCCTGAGGCATATCTTCAATCCTTGAAGGTATGTTTATCTGGTGATAATCCTGAACGGGAAGGTATCAGGGCTGGGTTGAAAAAGCCAGTGACGAGCTCTCAGAGCGAGGCCTGCCACGGGGTATGTGTGTAACCTTTCTATTTCTGTCGCATCTATATAAGTACAAGCCAAACGTGGCGTAACCTCCAAAGGAGAATTTACATGTACAAAGTACTCACCCTTTCACTTGGCCTGATAGCCGCATCAGTGGCTTTTGCACACGATCAGGGCGCTATCGAGAAAATGCCTCCAGCCAGTCCTTACGTTCAGGTCAGCGATGTTCTTCCGCTCCCGGCGTTCCTTCCTGGGCTGGGCACACTTTTCGTTGATCCGAGCACACTTCCTGCCGGGCCTTTTCTGGGCTACGACCATGATGGGAATTTGTCCGCAACCATATACATGACCCCGCTTAAGGAGCTTGAAAAGGGCGTGTCTTATGATGACCTTGGGGTTGGGATGCATAACGTCACCTCAGTGGACATTTACTACAATGCCGGGCACCCGGGCGTTGAGGTGCCACATGCTCATGTTGTGTTGTTCCACGATGAGACCGCAAAGGGACGGCTGGAAAAATGACACCCACACGGCGTGAACTGTTGATAGGGGCGGGCGGCCTCCTGTTAGCCGTCAATATGCCGGTACTTGCATCTGGTCAGTCTACTGTGTTGATCGAGATGTGGGGCACAGCACGCGGCGAACGGGTCGGGTTTGACCCCTTCGCCGTAGCTGTTAAACCGGGAGCCACTCTGAGGTTTGTGAACAAGGACCGCGGAAACGTCCACACAGTAACAGCCTATCATCCGGAGTTGTTCGAGCGAGTGCGCCGTATTCCCGGCAATGCTGAACCCTTTAACAGTGGCTACTTGCTGCCAGGTCACACTTACGAACTAATATTAACCTCACCGGGCGTATACGATTTTTACTGCATACCCCATGAGCAGGCAGGGATGGTGGGGCGTGTTGTGGTTGGTGATCCCGGCGATAATGGCTGGGACGATTCCGCAGTCGATTCGGGGGGTGTGGCGCAGAGCATTGATGCAGTATTCCCCTCAGTTAAAGACATACTGGCATCAGGCAGCATCAGAACGCCGGGGGTGAGATGAAACTGACAGCTGAACTACCAAACATTAAGGGTGTGGGTTTTGATACGCCAGAATCCGAATTGGTCGAGTTGGCACGTAATGGCCATGAGGTAGCCATTCGCGAAGTCATCAGGCGCATGAACCCACGGCTGTTCAGGATTGCGCGGGGTATTGTTGATAACGATGCGGTTGCAGAAGAGGTTGTTCAAGAAGCCTACCTCATTGCGTTCACCCGAATAAATGAGTTCCGGGGAGAATCCAGACTTGCCACCTGGATTACCCGTATAACGTTAAACGCGGCTCGGATGCGGCTGCGCAAAATCCGGCCAGCCCAAGAATACGATTCCATCAATGAGTCGCAGAATCCGGAAGTTTCGGTGGTCGCCTTCCCTGGGGTTCAAATACCCAGTCCCGAAGTTGAGCAGGGGCGCGCGCAATTTCGAATACTGATTGAAGCGGCTGTGACCGAGTTGCCAAGCACGTTGCGGGTGCCTTTCGTTTTAAGGGAGGTGGAAGGAATGACAGTAGCGGCTATAGCTGAAGACTTGGGGATAAGCGTGATTACCGTGAAAACACGGTTGTTTCGTGCACGCCGGCAGCTGCGTAACCTTCTTGAGGCGAAGATTAAAGGGGGCTTTGACTCAATATTCCCGTTTGATGGCCTGCGGTGTGCTGGCATGGCAGATTCAGTTGTTGAAATACTTATCGCAATCCCTGATGCCCAGCGAGATAAGTGATGCGTTTATAACGTTTGGGATTTCACACAAACAAAGATCGCGTTCCCCGATATTTGGTCCCACGGCATGATCCTCTCGTAGTCGTGTTCAAGGATACGTACTTCAAAGTAGGGCTGCAGAATCCCTGTCAGTTCTTTAAAGCTCAGCGCCACCATAGGATGTTCGTTATCCCACGATTGCGTGCCGCCCTCGGTGGTTTTCGTGATGCTGAGCTTGAGGCCTTGCTTCTCGCCCTCACCACAGTAATGCCATGCGGAGCGGAAGGTGAACAGGCTATCTCCTTGAGTTACGGTGTGCCGCTCAAACAGGTTGTTATCAATTTTGTCTTTATCAACGGAATTGAAGCAAAACACGCCACCCGGTTTTAGTGCGCGATGCGCGCTGGCAATGCATTGCTTCAGCTTTTCTATGCCATCGCTGTAGTGGATGGAATACAAGAAGCAGGTGATCAAATCCAGAGGTTCATCAACCTCAAAGTTGCACATGTCGCCTAATGAAAATTGTGCTTCCGGGCACCGCTTTCTCGCCTGTTCCAGCATGGGCTGGTTTATGTCCAGACCGCTGCTTTGGTATCCGAAATCAATAAAGTGGCGAATATGGGGGCCAGTCCCGCAGGCCAGGTCCAGGTGGCTTTTGCCCTCATTGCCGAAAAGCTGGTGCAGCCTCTGAACGCAGTAGCTTTGTGCGTGATAGCTAATATCCCCACACATTAAGTCGTAATAGCCAGACAGGTCGGTATACAGATAATTGGAGGACATGGCAGCCTGAAGGTTTTAGCGGGAACAGGGTATGGCGGCGCATCGTAAACCAATCGGGCGTGTTTGCGAAGCAGATAAAATGAAGGTCCGGGGTTAGCTTGCCTCCGCGGCTTCGTGCCTGGGATTTCTGGGGTAATAGCGTTCAGGCAGCCGCTCAATGTGCGGGAAAAATCGGGTGTCCTTGTAGGGCATTTTCATAAAGCCGGATACGCCCAGGCCGGTAATCTGATCCACGGCCGCCAGGATTTCGTCCAGCCGCTGGCGAAATTCGTCTTCCTTTTCCGGATCCAGCAGGCGGTACTGGCTGTGGATTTTGAGATGTCGGGGCAGGGCTTCAAAAATGATCATGCCGGTGTGGCGGATGGTGTTGAGCGCTTCCAGGGATTTGATGATGGTTTGTGGAAGTACCAGAAACTCCTCCGGGTCCGGCCCGTCTTCAAAGTAAGAGTGCACCCGTGAACGGTCTTCCACTTCCGGCGCCGAGCTCACTTGATAGGGCAGTCGCATCTCGGGTGGCGCAATGAACGGCTGCTCGGGCTCATCGCGCTCGATGTGCAGGGTGTCCCGGGCGTTGAACAGGCAGCTTTTGAAGATGCCCTGGCGATAGATAGCCTGAGCCAGGTTGACCATGTTGTTTACGGCCGTGGTGAAGGCGTTTTTAAGTTCCGGGTCGTGCAGGTTCAAAGAGGTATCCACGTAGATACCATCAGTCTCCCAGCGCACAGCGAGCCCGCCTTCTACCGGATAACGGCCCAGCCGGCTGACGGCGGCGAGGAAGGCTTTTTCAGTTTCTCCCATGCCCTGCATGAAGTTCTTGTAGTAGCGATCAAGCTGCACGTCGTTGACGTCGTTCAGGGTTTCGGGTGCGCCTTCCTGTCGCAGGAAAGACTTTCGGGAGCTGTACACCACGGTGTCGATTTCCCGTTCAGAAAGCCGTGTCCAGATGGGCACCAGGGGCATAGGCGCGGGTTCGGGCAGGTCGATCATCACCGTGCGGCCCAAGCGTGGCATCTCCTTCAGATAATGGTCGCCGGCACGCATGCGCAGAGCAGGGTCCGGGTCGAGCATGCCTTCCAGCATGCGCGCAAATTCCATGGGTAAGCCAAGCGAGGTGGCGGGTATCGCCTGATGGCCAAAGCGGCAGGACTGTCCGGAGGCCAGCGCGTAAAGCGTAGCCGCAGCACCTTGCTCGTCAAACCTTGGGGATGAAAGGCCGCCATAGAGCTGTTCTTCGCCAATAAAGTAAACGTCGCCCAAGCGGGCGTTGGTCTGCTGCAGGTTGTCGGACATCAGCTCCATCACGCTGGGGCTGAGAAACTGCTGGTTGGCGTCCAGCTGGGCAAAGACCGAAGAGCCCCAGTCAATCAGCGCAATATTTTCGGTCTCGGCATCGAACACCAGATTGGACGGTTTGATATCACCGTGCACGATGGGGCGTTGTGCGTTGTCGGATTCGCGACGCAGATGGCGCAGGATATCGGCCAACTGATCGGCGATGCGGATAATCAGGCGCGGGCTCAGCCGGCCTTGCTCGAGGGACACTTCCTCCAGATTAAAGCCGGGCGCCCGCTCCATGACAAGAATAGGCTGGCTGCCGGCTCGGTGGAAGGCGACCAGGCCGGGCACACGGGGGTGCTCGACCTGTTCCAGAATATAGGCTTCGTCTTCCAGCCGGTCATGCAGATGCTGGGGCAGGGTGATGCGGGTGAACTTGAACACATGATCAAGGTCGCGCGCGCCCTCCAGCGGCAGCCGGCCGGCAAACACAAAACCGTAGGCGCCCTTGCCGATCATCGAGATGTCAGCGTAACCCATCTGCCTGAGCTGGGTTGTGCATAGCTCAACCCAGTCTTTCAGCTTTCTCGCATCGTCGTGGCTGAGCAGATAAACCGACTGCTCTTCCGGGATGTAGAATTGCTGCAGCTGAGCCGGTTGCGGCATCTGCGATGACGGGTTTGGTGGCGCCATTCCGGTCAGCCCATGTGGAGAAGCATGGTTTGTGGTGATTCCAGATAGCTCTTCCACAGATTATTGAATCGGGCGATGGTGCCGCCATCAATAATGCGGTGATCGCCAGCCCAGCTGATTGTCATGATGGCGCGCTCTGCCACCTGACCATTCGCATCAAAGCGCGGCAGCTTCTGGGTACGCCCCAGCGCCACAATCGCTACTTCCGGCGCATTGATGATGGGTGAGGCGTAGGTGCCGCCCAGTGCACCAATGTTGGAAATGGTAATGGTGCCGCCTTTGAGATCCGCCTGGCTTACCCGGCCTTCCCGAGCCGCTTCGGTCAGCCGGGTTACCTCGTCGGCAATCTCCAGCAGGGTAAGCTGGCCCACGTTTTTCACGTTCGGCACCAGCAGCCCGATTTTGCTGTCCACGGCCATGCCGACGTTGCACTGGGGCTGGTAGTGGATCTCGGTGACATCCGCGTTGAGCTGGCTGTTAAGCACCGGATACTCACGCACCGCGAGAGCGATGGCCTTCATAATGAAAGGCATGAGCGTGAGGCGAGAGCCACGGGCTTCTGCTTCCGGTTTTAGCTGCTGGCGCAGGCTCAGCAAATCCGTGACATCAATGTCTTCGCTGAAGATAAAGTGTGGAATGGTGGTTGCAGAAACCACCATGCGCTTGGCCATAACGGCCTGCATGCCTTTGATGGGCTCTACGCGCACTTCCTGGTTTTGCGTGTCAGGCCTGCGTGCTCCGCTCGTTGCGGCGGATGAACTGCTGGAGGCAGGTTGTTCCAGATGCGCCAGTACATCAGCCTTGAGTACGCGGCCATCTTTGCCTGAGCCCTGGATGTTCTCCAGCGCCAGTTCATTTTCGCGAACCAGGCGGCGCACAGCGGGGCTGGCGGGCGTGCGCTCCCCCTCCTGCCGCGCCGACGGGGCTGCTGAGGCGACTGTTTCTGCACGATCAGGGCTTTGCTTCGGCTCCGCCTGCTTTGCCTCTGGTTCAGCGCTTTTGCCTTCATCACGGGCTTTGGCGGGTTCGCCCGAGCTTTCACTGTTTTCACCGCTTTCATCAATCAGTTCAAACAGTGGCGCATGCACCTTGGCTATGTCGCCTTCTTTCCAGTAAAGGCGGGTTACCCGGCCCTTGTAGGGGGCGGGAATTTCTACCAGCGCCTTGTCGGTCATAACCTCTGCGACCGGCTGATCTTCTTCGATCAGATCACCTTCACTCACCAGCCATTTGACCAGTTCACATTCCACGATACCTTCGCCGATATCGGGCAGTATAAAATCACTCATAATTGTTCTCCTGTCCTGATATCAGTCTAGAATTCGATGCTTTCCCGAATGGCCTCATAGACCTTCAGGTGATTGGGGAAATGCTCTTTCTCAAGCACCAGCGGGAAGGGTGTGTCCATCCCGGTGACCCGTGCGATCGGTGATTCCAGATAGAGGAAGCAGCGTTCCTGGATAGTGGCGGCTATCTCACCGGCAAAGCCGCCCGTCAGGGGTGCTTCGTGGGTGATTACCAGACGCCCGGTTTTAAGCACCGATTCGGCGACGGTTTCCACATCCCAGGGCAGGATCGTGCGCAGGTCAATGACCTCGCAGGAGAAGCCTTCTTTTTCTGCCATCTCGACAGCTTTGTCGATGACTTCCATTTGAGCGCCCCAGCCCAGCACCGTCACATCGGTGCCTTCCTTCAGGACTTCGGCTTCGCCTATGGGCAGCTCGTATTCGCCCTCCGGCACTTCGCCGGTAGAGGCGCGATACAAACGCTTGGGCTCAAAGAACAGAGTAGGGTTCGGGTCGTTGATAGAGGCCAGTAGCAGCCCTTTGGCCTGATGCGGGTTGCGCGGTACCACAACTTTCAGGCCCGGTGTGTGGGCGAAATAGGCTTCTGGTGACTGGGAGTGGTAAAGGCCACCGGCTATGCCACCGCCGTAGGGCGCCCGGATGGTCAGACCACCCACATCAAACAGGTTGCCGGACCGATAGCGGAACTTGGCCGATTCGTTAACAATCTGGTCGAAGGCGGGGAATATGTAGTCGGCAAACTGGATCTCGGCCACCGGGAAGGAGCCCTGAGCTGCCAGCCCGTTGGCGAAACCGATAATGCCCTGTTCTACGAGGGGCGTGTTAAAACAGCGATCTTTGCCGTACTTCTGTTGCAGATTGCTGGTGGCACGGAATACGCCACCAAAAACACCCACATCCTCACCAAAGCACAGAACCTTATCGTTGGCAGCCATCGCGATATCAAGGGCATCGTTGATGGCCTGCAGCATGTTCATCTTGGCCATGTTATGCCCCTCCCTGAACGTGAGCAGCCGACTTGGGATACTCGTCTGGATATTTGCGAATGTGTGCTTTGAGTTTTTCAAACTGGGCGTTCAGCAACGGAGGCACCTCGTCGTAAACATCCGTTACCAACGTTTCCAGCGGGGGCGGCGGGAGCTTCTGGGCTCGTTTCATGGTCTCGAGTACTTCACGGCGAAGGCGTTCCTGAAGTTCTTTCTCTTTGCTCTCGCTCCACCATTTTTTCTTCGTGAGCCAGTTCTGCATGCGCAGGATGGGGTCTTTCTCGCGCCACACGGCCTCTTCGTCTTTACTGCGATAGCCGGAAGGGTCATCGGATGAGGAGTGTGCCGCCAGGCGATAAGTCATGGCTTCGATCAACACCGGGCGGTTCTCTTCAACGGCCAGTTTGCGGGCGGCTTCGGTGGCCTGGTAAACGGCCAGAAGGTCGTTGCCGTCTACACGGATGGTGTCCATTTTGTAGCCAAAGCCCCGGGGTGCTATGCCATCGGCTGCAAACTGTTCATTCGCGGGGGTGGAAATGGCATAGCCATTGTTGCGGCAGAAGAATATAGCGGGTACGCGGTGCACGGCGGCCATGTTCAGGCCCGCGTGGAAGTCGCCTTCCGAGGCTGCGCCCTCACCGAAATAGACGATAGTGCAGTGCCCGTTACCGGCCATTTTCTGGCCGTAGGCATAGCCGGTCGCCTGGGGGATTTGCGTGGCTAACGGCGACGAGATGGTCATGTAATTGAGTTTGCTGGAACCATAGTGGACCGGCATCTGGCGGCCTTTGCCGTAGTCCAGTTCATTGCCGAACAGTTGGTTCATAAACTCGTCAATGGTGAAGCCGCGATAAGCCAGCGCGCCTTGCTCGCGATACTGGGCCATGATCATGTCGGCATCGTCCAGCGCGGCAGTGCTGCCAATAATGGAAGCCTCCTCGCCAGTGCACTGCATGTAGAAACTCAGGCGACCCTGGCGCTGGGCGCCAAGCATGCGCTCATCCAGCACGCGGGTGGTGACCATCGCATGGTAGATTCGCAGAGCTTTCTCTTTGTCGATATCAGGGGCTTTGCCGCCTTTATAGAGCGAGCCGTCCTGTTTCAGAAGTTTGAACGTCGGAATGCGGTGTTCAGCACCGTCCGTAAAAACAGGGTTATAAACGGTTTTGGACTTTGTTGTTGTCATAATCCTCTTCCTGGGGTGGTGGCTTGAGGAACAGAATGCCCCTTGTGAGGGCCTCGTTAAGTTACGGAGCCTTGTTCTATCTGCTGGTGTTTTGCCAGAGTATAGAACGCTTTATGCAACCCTGCCGGTGTTGCGATGAAGCTCCCGTTGCCAGTCATTCCGGTTTGGGTAAAACCGAGTCGAGCTGTGCAAAGTTGACCTTAACGTAAAGTGCGGTTCTTGGGTAGTGTCTGTTGGGAGGAGATTTTGGTTTTCGACGTTAGAACCAGGAAGGCGCGGTTCAAGGCATTAATACGCCACGAACCGCGTTATCTAATTTATGGAATGACGTCTTCGGGGATTTCTATGTTCAGATCTCTTATCTGTTCAATGAGATTACGTCTGTATCCCACCAGATCTTTGATCATCACCCCCCTGTAGGCTTCGACTTCCTTGCCCGTATAAGGTTTGAAGCCTTTTGGTGCGCTACCTCCGGCAATTCCGTCGTCTTTTAGCATCCAGTTAAGCAGCTCGGCCAACTGCGAGTTGCTAAGCGCAGACAGCGAAGAGCCTGGAACCCGAATAAGGAATTCCCGACCGCCTTCCACCTTGAGGAAATTCCCCACAAAACCTTTCATCATTGGCACATCGCTACGAGGTGCGCCCTCGCCGTTTGTCAGATGGCAACCCACGCATTGCAACTGGTAATTCACCGACGGTGAATAATTGGCCAGGTGCAAAGGCGTCTGCCGGGCCTCATTGCCAGGCGCGGGTTTTTGATTGGGGTCAGGAATAACCCGTGCCTCCCCCGAAGGGGAGACAACGATCAAGGTTAAGGCCAAAGCACAGAAGATCGAGCGCATTGCTATGTTCCTCAGGACGCCACGCCCTTGATAACCGATACGGTGCAATTGTAAACGCTGCTGCTTGTGCCCAGACACCAGTTAATATCGTTGTTGTTGAAAGGCCGGTACATGGGCTCTTCGCTGTCGTTACGGGTACACGCACACTGAGAGCAGCTGTGTTTGCCGCAACAGTCGTTGTAGGAAATGATGTAATCGATTCCGTCTGCAGGGTTGCGGCAGGTGCCGACCCAGGTGACAGAAGAGACTTCTGTTCCCGGCGGGCAGCTGGTCGCCGAGCCCCCGCAACAACTGCAAAGAAATCCGTCAACCGAACAGTAACGCCAGTAATCACAACTGGTTGGATCACCCGGGTCGCCGGCTGCGGGCGTGCCGGCAGCCAAAGCCTTACCGGTTCGGTCGATAGGAAGAAGGGCTGGTGCGGCCACGCCCACGGCCAGGAATGAGCCAAATTTTGCGATAAACTGGCGTCGCCCCGTGGTATTGGCTACATGGCGTGACGAGCGTTCGAAAAAACGATCAAGAAATTTCATTTTATTATTCTCCTTAATCAGGATGGCGTATGAATACCTGGGGATTCAGTCTGAGCCTTTATGTAATCCTGAAGGGTTGATGAGCCTAGTAGTTCGGTTTCAAAGAGGCTGTCCAGATGCTCTCTGGAGTTAACGAGGCCTTTGGCTTTGAGCGTGCCGGTCTGATCAATCAGCACCGCATAAGGTAACTTGCCAATCTGATAGGTCATGCCGACGTCTGGGCTCACGACGTAGGTGGATTTTTCGAGCCCGGCCTGAGATATGAGCTTGTCATGCTCAAGAGCATCTCCATCACTCACATAAATCACATCCAGGTCTTTAACAGAGCGGCTCATGGCCTTGATTGCCGGTATGAGCGACTTACAGATCGGGCAGGTGGGCGAGAGGAAAAAGAGCAGGGTCGAGCGTTCGCTGGCATAGCCAATGTTGATCGGACGGCCGAAACGGTCTGGTGCTGTAACCTGCGGCGCAGATTGGCCAACTTCAACGCCCTTATCGAGCATTAATGCGCCGGCGGGGGCGATTCGTGAGTGCAAAACGCCGATTTGCCGGATAAGGCCAAGAAGCACCAGCGAACTGGCTATCAACAGCAGCCAAAGCAGAATGTTTGAAACGATGAGTGCTTGCATCTTATTTTTCTCCTGACAGTTTTAGTAGTAACGGCCTATTGGCAATCCAGAGATCTGTGGCTGTGTAAAGCAGAACCAGAACGACTCCCGCTGCAATCATCACAAAGTTGTCGTGCAGGCTTAGTGGCCGATCAAGCATGGGTAACAGAGCTACCAAAGCAATGATGGCCAGCATCAGATTGCGAGCGAGCAAAGCAGGTTGTAACGGCTGTCGCATTGCCGGGCCGGAACACCCGCAGTCGATGTCTTTGCGGCCTCTGGCCAGATTTATAGCGATGGCCAGTGCATAGAGACCGATCATCAAAAACGCCAGGACGCCGGCGTAAGGCCTGCTGGTACTCCATAGCAGGCCGGCGGCAATCACGAGCTCTGCGATCGGCAGGGTTCGAGCTGCGGCTGGCACCATCGGCCCTGGAATTAGCTCGTATTCGTGCACCTGACGCCGAAACCAGCAGGGGTGCCTGAGTTTATGGCTTGCCGCGCTGGCAAATATAACGCTCAGCGCCAGAGCAGCCGATGTACTGATAACAGGATCTATCATCACGTCACCTCTCAGTGGTTCAGTATCAGCGTCGGAGTTTTGGTTACACCTTCCATTGTCCCGTTATGCTCGCCAGTGGAGAGGTCAAATATCTCCAGGCCGCCTTCAATATTTGCGCCAAGCAGAAGAGGCTTGTCATCTGAAGTCGCGCTCAGGCTCCAGATAAGGTTAGGCGATTCCAGGGTTCCAAGTTTTTTGCCGGTTTCCAGATCAAACTCCCAGATAATCTGGCTTGGATCTTCCCAGTTGTAAGCTTTGTGGTCTGGGTGCATCAGTACGTATAGTCGGTTGATCCCGGGAGCGGCTGCAATGAGCTGCCAGCCGCCTGGCGCCCAGCCGTCAGCCATTTCTTCTCGCGTGACCAGTGACCAGCGGGGGAGCAGCTTCGGTTCGTCTCCGGACAGGTCCAGTGGCACGACTTCACCCAATGTGGTCACGAAATAGTAGGTCTCCCCGACGACGGTAGCCCTTTCGACCAGTTTGACTACGTCCGGATCAAAGAATTTGGTTTTGGTGCGCTCTATTTCCTCACCTTCGTCGTTCAACGTAATCATCTGAAGTGATCCGTCGCCGCACAGGGACGCAAACCGCCTCTCTCCTACCGGGTAGTTCAGAATGCACCCGTTGATCGCGATCTCGTTAACCATCTCTTGTTTGGTGGTGTCGACGACTGTCACCGACGTTGATGGCGTGAAGTTGTAGATATAGACGAACTTGTCATCCGCACTGGGCGCGAGGGAAAAGCGTTCAGTCAGGGTAAACGCACGTCGGCTCGGTAGTTCGAGTTCCCATTTCGTTGAAAGCGTCTGGCTATCCCAGGCGGTTAATACATCGGTGCGCTCTCCGCGCACGTAGCGGGTATAGAAGAAATCTGCGGTATAGATGGTTTTTCGATCATGGGAGAGCGCAGCGGGAGCAGCGTGGCCCGTTGGCACCATTCCAAGATATTTCTTTTCGTCGGGATCAATCACAACGACCCGAGTGGAAACCATGTTCATGAACTCAAAATCCACCATGTAGCTTCGGTGATCGTCAGGCGGCGGCAGAGTGGTGCTACCGACGGTTTCGTTTGGCAGGCGCGCATTTGCACTTGCAGCAATAAGGCTGGACGCTACCACCAGGCAGCACGCCAGTTTTTTGGGTAGATGCATCATTACAATCCTCGATGTTATTTTTCTGGTGTTCAGGTGCGTAGTGCTTCATCGCAGCTCCCGCACCTGATTCGCTCACTGCTCCAATTCCAGGTTCAAAGCAGGCTGTTTTTATTTCTTTAAGCTGACCACCCGGCTCTGTGTGACCGCTTTGAGCCCTTCAATACCAAACTCGACTCCGTAGCCGGACGCTTTGTTGCCTCCGAAAGGAACCATCGGGTGGATCGCGCCATGCTGGTTGATCCACACCGTCCCGGCTTCCAGCCGGGTAGCCAGCTTGCTCGCTTCTGCAGGTTTGTCTGCCCACAGGGATGCGCCAAGCCCCGCCTCAAGCCTGTTCGCAGACTCCATGGCATCCTCCAGATCGCGGTAACGAATGATCGGTAGGGCTGGTCCAAACTGCTCTTCGTCAACCAGCCTCTGGCCGTCCTTGATATCGCCAACCAGAGTAAGGGGCATGAAGTAGCCTCGGTCCGGTATCTCGCCAAGCTCGCGGATGTCGCAACCCGCCGCTTTGGCGTCGGCTACGAGTTCCTGCACTTTTTCAAACTGCATCTTGTTCTGAAGCGGGCCAATCAGCACAGATTCATCCATGCCATCACCTATTTTCATCTTGCTGGCGATTGCGCTGAGCTCGGCCATAACGGCGTCGTAGTCATCTTCGTGAACATAGAGGCGTTTGATACAGGCGCATGTTTGTCCCATGTTCAGGAATGCACCCCAGAACAAATCGTTGGCGATGTTTTTAACGTTTGTTCCGGGCATAACGATGGCTGCATCGTTACCGCCAAGCTCCAGGGTTATAGGTGACAGGCTTTTTGCGGAGGCTTCGATAATACGGCGACCGGTTGATTCGCTGCCGGTGAACATGATTTTGTTGATCTCAGGGTGATGGGTCAGTTTGCTTCCGATGCTTCCGTCCCCGGTTACTGTGTTGAGCACGCCCGCCGGAAGAACCTGGTTGATAAGCCTGACCATCTCCAGTGTTGCAATAGGTGTGTATTCAGAAGGTTTCAGGACGACGGTATTCCCCATTCTTATGGCCGGAATGATTTGCCATATAGCAATCATCAAAGGCCAGTTCCATGGCGCGATTGCTGCTACAACGCCCAGCGGAACGCGATGCAAGGTGTCTTTGCGCTCGTCATCCTCGTACACAATCTCGGGAGGCAGCTCCAGGCTCGCGGGAACCTGAGTCCATCCGACACAGGCTTGCATCTCAAACCTTGAGCCCGGGCCGGACAATGGCTTTCCCTGTTCCCGCGTAATCAGTTCTGCCAGATAGTCGGAATTTTCTTCGAGAATCTGAGCAACCCTGTTAATGACGTCGCGTCGCTCCTGATCACCTTGCTTTGCCCAGCTATTTTGAGCGAGCTTCGCCGACTGGACAGCGCGGTCGACCTCTTGCTCGTCGCTCTCCGGCGCCATTCCCAAAGATTGCCCGTTGGCAGGATTGAAAATTTCATAACAGCTGACGGGGTCAACAAGCGCTCCGTTCAGGGTATTCCGATAAGTCTGCATTTCTGAGATCTCCGACTATTGGTGGCTCCAGGTGAACGGCCTGGTCGGTCGCGGTCATTAAAAGGAAATAACCGCCATTATTTGGGCGTATGTGTTCAGGTCGTTGTCCAGGAGCTGACTGCCGCCGTCAGCTGCTCGTTTTTCCGGTTTGAAGAAACCAATAAGAGGGCTCAGGAACAGGTGATCGTTGACGGCCCACTCGGCGTAGAGATCAATCTCCTGGCTGTCCAGGGAGCCGCTTCCCCCGGCGGTGTCACTGAAGTCGAAAAACAAGGCGCCGACTGCGACAGTGGGAGCGGGGTAGGCTTTTACGCCAACGTGGAGAACGTCTGTGTCGCTATTGAACGGCCCGGCATAGTTGGCGGCGACTTCACCCTGAAACCAGGTTCCGTAGCCGCGATTAAAGCCGAAAAATAATGGGTCAAAGCCTTCATCGAATGTGGAATAGCGGATATTGACGCTTGGAGACCATATCTGTTGCTCAAAGCTCCACCCGGCTTCTGCATACCAGGCGTCAGCGTCCTTACGACTGGCATCACCCTGATCCTGAGTCACAAACTCTGCGGAAAGAAAAAGCGGTTCTACGCCAGCGTTACCCTGATACCGCAGGCTGGTGGTGTCCTGACCATCTCTGCCCGTCAGGCCAAGCGCCTGAGCGTAGGGCTCGTTAACGTCCAGGCCTTTCAGGTGCATCAGGCCAAAGGTTCCGTGAGATGAGACATACTCAAGATTTATACCGGTTAGCTCGGTGTCCGCCTGCGCATTATTGTCTGACTCAATCCAGAACAGGTCTGAGCGTAACCCTGTACTACCACCAATACGTACAAGAGCGGTTTTATCGAAGGCTTTTCTTGCGGCAAGCCAGTAAGCGCCGCCGCGATCAAAATCGAGACCGCCGCCATTCAGCCCTTCACCCAGGTTCAGGGCGTCTCCGTTGATCAAAAAGCCATCGCCAATCGCGAAGCTCTGGCTACCAAGCGAAATGTCCAGGCCGTCCTGGCCAAGAAACGGCAGCAGGTTGCCGGATTTAAAGCCAACGTAGGCATCTTCGAGATCCGTATCGCTTTCATCGCCGGTGCTGAAGCCGCCGGCATCGCCATCACCCCATGTGCCTGACGAGAGTGCATTGACGCCTGCATAAAAAGCCGTGTTGTTACCCAGAGAGTAGCTGCCTGACAGGCCGTACTTTATGTAGCCTTCCTGCCATTGGGCTCCGTCTTGTTCTGTGTCATACAGGTAGCTTTTGTCGCTTGTGAAAATGCCGGCAGCCAATTCCAGATCTGCATTCAACTGGTAGTTTTCATCGCTCGAAACTTCAACAGCGAAGGCTGTTGGAATGGCGATACTGGTTGCGAAAACGCATAAAATGGCTCGTCGTAACTGCTTGCTCTGATGCATTGTTTAACCTTTATTGTTGTAGGTTTGGTGTAGCTTCAGGAGCAGCGCTGGGTTGCTGCTCGCTTTTGTGGGATCGAAAGCCACCCACCATGGCTTCTATTTTTATCAACTAATCCTGTCCCATGCTTTCTCATTGCTGCCAGAAGGTTTCGTTCCTGCGCCAGCGAACTGGAAGAGTATTCTCAACCCGACACATGTTTTCCTCTTGCGTGCGCAAATATGTATCGATCTCATAGCGCAGGGTTTCCGGAAGGATTCCTTGACTTTTGATTGTTTTATCGCCAGATTCGATTCAGATGGTGATAACAAAAGTAAGAGGTCACAGGCGTGTCGTCATGCACTAGCGGTACAGCTGATTTCGACAAATGGATCCACAATATCAATGATATATGCGGGCCTTTTTTGGCTAGACCGGTGGGCGAAAAATTTTCCGGATCTGTCCAGAAAGTGGGCGGTTCGCTCGATATGTCCAGAGTTAGTATCCAGGGCGCTGATCTTTATCGAACGCCAAAAGAGATACAAAAAAGCGGTATTCCGGATTTTTTCTGTGTTTTTCAGATTATGGGGTGCTCGCTGGTCGAGCAAGTTGGGAACCGCTCATACCTGACCCAGGGGGATATTGTTCTCGTTGATTCCGCGTTGCCGTTCCGCTTTTCCTACCAGGATCTCTCTCAACAGATATCGCTTATATTGCCCCGCCAGATTGTTGAGCGGATATTGAATCTCAGTAAGGTTGAACTGGGTGTCAAGATTCCTGCGGATTCGCACATTGCGCGTTTTGCCAGCAAGCTGGTTATAGAAGCATCGCTGCATGAGAACCTGGATGTAGAGGAAGGAGCCGCGATTCTCGACTCGCTGGCGACGCTGATAAAGCCCTCGATTCTGAAGAGCATTCGCAATAGCGATCCGTACGATAAGGTGTTCAGGGCAGCGTCCGAGTTTGTGAAAGACAACATCGGAGAACCGGGCCTGAATGCACCCATGGTTGCCAGCTCCATTGGGACCTCGGTGCGAAGCCTTTATCGCGCGTTCTCCGGTAATTCGATCACGTTGTCAGAGTATGTGAAAACCCAGCGCTTGGAGATGTGTGCGGATTATATCAAGGCCCATAACGGGCGATTAAACCTTACTGAAGTTGTGTATAGATATGGCTTCGGTAGCCCCAGCTATTTCTCGACTGCGTTTAAAGGTCGCTTCGGAATGACCCCCTCCGACTTCAAAAAACGTTGCTCTTCAGGGTAAGGCTGCCTTCGCCTGGAGCCTGACAGCAACGTTTTTTCTTCTCGTCATATATTGATGCAACTGTTTTCGAGTTTCTCAGCGAGTATTCTGCGACACAACTTTTAACTGGTTGTTGGTCTTGTGACGAGTGCACGTGGTTAACTACCGTTTTGTACATGAGCGTTGGCTACAGAGAAGATAAACTGTGCGCTACACCGGCGCCTCATTACGCACCTGGCAGGATTCTTGAAGTTCTTGAAAAAAGGTAAAGGGATTTGGAAGCAATACTGATTCTTCTTGGTGTCGGCCTCACACTGTTCATACCTGTAGGCTCCGTTCTTGGTTTTTTGGCTTATCGTAAGCGAAATGAGCAGATGGCTCGTTTTGATACGCTGAATCTGGAGGTTGCACAGCTCAGCCTTGAAGTGAACGAGTTGCGCCTGCAAATGAAGCACAGTAAGCCGCCACCCGTCCCGCAGGAATCTATGCAGGTGCCGCTTCCGGATGAGTCTGGCGAGGTTGTTACTGATCAGCTTGCTGAACCAGAGCGCGAATCAAAGCCAGAGCCGGCCCTGACGGCAGCAACTGCCGCGGGGCCGCAGCATTCGCAGGCAGAAGTGAATGACTGGATTGAGCCCGGTGAGCCCCGTGAGCCTTCTCGTGTTATTGCGGCCCTGAAAGAAAACTGGATGGTGTGGCTTGGTGGTCTGAGCGTCGCGCTGGCTGGTATCTTTATGGTCAGCCACTCCATCAGTGCCGGGCTGATAGGGCCTGCGCAACAACTGTTGCTTGCCCTGACGACCGGCCTTGCCCTGCATGCAGGCGCGGAGTTCTTGCGCCGTCGCCATATGAGCACGGATCAGGTGTTTGCTGCACTGGCAGGCGGGGGTAGCGTTACCCTTTATGCTGCATTGCTCGCCGGCGTCCACCACTATGAATTGATCAGCCCTGTTGCGGGGTTAATGTTCTTGGCCGTTGTTTCACTGGCAACCATGGCGTTGGCTTTGGTGCATGGCCCTCTACTGGCGATTATGGGCCTGAGCGGTGCCTATCTGGTGCCTTTGCTGATTGGTGGTGACGGCGGCAGTGTTGCCTTTGTGCTTACCTACAGCTTTGTTATTACCCTCAGCTCGCTTCTGTTAATGCGCTACGTTTTTCGTGACTGGTTGTGGTACGCCACTCTGGCAGGTGCGTTGCTTTGGTGGGCGGTTACGGTGGCGGCAGCACCTGCTGAACTGGCAACTGCCTGGTATCTGTCGGCCTTGTTTGTCGTGTTTGCTTTTTTGCCCGGCGCAGAGCAGGCGGAGCCTTCGCGTTTGCGCGAAGCATTTCTGCCGTTGTTGTTCGTATGGGGCACCTCGATTGCACACCAGCCTTTTGATAACCCGTTGTTTTGGAACTGGTTGCTCATGCTGCCGGCAGCGGCCCTTATTCCGCAGAGCCGCGAGGTTTCCGGGCGAGGAACGCTCTGGTTCCTGCCTTGGGGAGCCGTTATGGCGAGCGCCGCCGGCTGGCTGCTCTATATGGGCCGGATGGAAGGCGACCTTATTTATCTGCTACAGATACCCTTGGCACAACAGGCGAGCTTTGTCAGCTATCTAATTGCTGCCGCGATAATCACCACTGGCCTTGGCTTATGGTTGTGGGGGCGCTGTCCCGATCAACGGCGGTGGGCCTCACTAACGCTGCTTTCACCGCTGGTGTGGTTGGTGCTTGGTTGGCTTTTGTTGCATGGCTATGGTGAAACGTCAATTGTGTGGGCGACCGCTACTCTGCTGCTTGGCGCTGTTTATGGCGTTCTGGCCTGGCGAATGGAAGGGCGTGCTCGCTATGGGAACGGCGTTGTCTGGGCGCTGATGGCGGCGCACGTCAGTTACTCGCTGGCTACGGTAATGGCCTTCCGGGAAGCATCGCTCACGCTGGCGCTATCGGTGCAGTTCGTCAGCCTCACTTGGCTGGCTCGGCGTTATCAGATGCCTGAGTTGTACCTGTTATTGAAAGGCGTGTTAGCGCTGGTTGTCGCACGGCTTACCTTCAATCCCTGGTTGCAGGGTTACGATGCGAGTGTTCACTGGTCGCTTTGGACTTATGGCGGCGCCACCTTGCTGGCGGCGGTTGCAACCAGACTTGCCGAAAAAGGTCATTCGATTCGCCCTTGGCTGGAAGGGGCAACCCTGCACCTGCTGGTGCTGTTCCTGGGCACTGAGCTGCGTTACTGGCTGTATGACGGTGACATTTTTGTCCACGAATACAGCCTTATTGAAGCAACGATGAACACGCTGCTCTGGGGCGCGCTCAGTGTGACCTATTCGGTTCGGGCGAAAGCAAGCCAGTCATTGGCCTGGCTCTACCGATTGTTGTCATGGATTCTGCTGGCGCTCTCCAGCATCAGCTATCTTACGTTGCTTACTTTGCACAACCCCTGGTGGAGCGACGGCGCTATTGGCAGCACGCCCATTTTCAATATGCTGCTTCCTGCCTTTGGCGGCCCGGTTCTGCTGGCGCTTGTGACCAGCCGGTTCCCGGAGATCGCGCCCAAGCTCTGGTCGCTGTGTGTTGCGGCGGCGGGTTTTCTTGTGTTCACTGCCCTGGAAATTCGTCAGCTTTGGCAAGGCAGTGATATGGCGCTTTGGAACGGCATGACCGAAGGCGAGCTGTATACCTATTCGGTGGTTGGTATGCTCTACGCCATAGCGGCCATTATCTACGCCACGGTTTATTCGGCGAAAAGTGCCCATATTATGTTGTATAAGGCGGGCATGGCTTTGTTGGGTATCGTCATCGGCAAAATTTTCCTGATTGATATGGCCGGACTGCAAGGGTTCTGGCGGGTTGCAGCCTTTATGGGGCTGGGCCTTGCCTTGTTGGGCCTTGCCTGGATGTATCGAAAAGCGCAGCGTGCCAGTATCCAGGCGCCATAAGCCTCATTTTATTAAACAGAGAAGCAGATTATGAGTGATGAGCAGTTAGCGAGTGTGCTCGAGTCGAGCGGCGAAGAACGATACGACTACTTTTTAAGCATGGTGTTGGAAGAACGGGAGATCTGGATACTCGTTAATTCAGAGAGCCGCTTTTTGTCGATCGTCTCGGAAGACGACGGAGTAGCGCACTTGCCGGTCTGGCCCAGTTCGGAGTTCGCTGTTGAGTACGCCAAGGGTTCGAGCGACTTGACCCCGAAAAGCATCTCGCTGCCGGATTTTTTCAAGAAATGGGTGCCGGGCCTTTCTAAAGATGGGCTGCAGGTGGGTGTGTTTCCTGGCGTTGATAAAACCGTGTGGATAACCGAAGCGGATGAGTTGAAAAAGGACCTGCAAGATGAGTTGTCCAATTTCTAGAATGACCTGTTAAAAGTGATCTATTAACCGTGCTGTGAGGTGAATCCATGAGTGACGACGTTAAACATGTAGTTTGCCCCCACTGCGACAAGACAAACCGCGTGCCGGTGGCTCGCGTGGCAGCCGGTGGGAATTGTGGAGCCTGCAAAAAGCCACTATGGCCAGAAAGCGTGCTTGAGCTTACAGGGCAGAATTTTTCTGCTCACACTGGCCGCAGCGATTTGCCTGTGCTGGTGGATTTCTGGGCGAGCTGGTGTGGCCCCTGCAAAATGATGGCGCCACAGTTTGAGCAGGCGGCTCGCGGTTGGCAGGGAAAGGTGCGTTTTGCCAAGCTCAATACTGAAGAGCATTCCGGGCCGGCAGGGCAATACAGTATTCGCAGTATCCCGACACTGATTCTGTTCCGTAATGGCCGCGAGCTGGCCCGCCAGAGTGGTGCGATGAATCAAGGCCAGATCGACCAGTGGCTTCAGAGCAACGGCTGCTGATAATTGATGAGTGGCATGTGACGGTAGACCGGGAATAGCGACTGAACAGGAAATGACCTGGTCAGTTAACGGTCATGTTTGCCGAACGCCCGTTTTAACTGGCCTGACTTGGCTTGTCCCGCGCCTTTTCACAAAGTTATCCACAGATTTTCGGGATAAGTCACAGGCAGGGAATTTACGCTCAGTCACAGAGTGCTCGAATACCGGCACTCAAGGAGTTTTCAGATGGGAACATTGCTCATTATCCTCGCCGTTCTGTTTCTGGCGCTGATTGTTATTTTGCCTCTGGTAGAGAAATACGCACCGAAAGAGGAGGGGCGCAACTATGGCAACCTTACACGGTTCATTTTTCCGCTGGTGGCTTTGTTGATCGTGGCGCAAATGATTCGCTACTATTTTTTCTGAACCGGTTTTGCTCGTCAGTCTTTTTTACACTTTCTTCCAAGCTATTTGAGCCGGAACTCTACTTGCATTCTGCAAGTACCGGCGATTTCCCCATAAAGCGTTTTCCGGAACGGATATCGCATGCCCACAGGCAGGATCAGCCTGAAAGGAAGCATGCCTCATGAGCCCGTTCCATCCCATCATCTACGTTCGTGGCTACGCCATGACCGCCAGTGAAATTGCCGATACCGTATCCATGCCCTATATGGGCTTTAACCTGGGCGCAACGAAGGTGCGCCAATCCTGGGATGGAACAATCTACAAGCAGGTCTTCGAGTCACCGATGATGCGCCTGATGAAGGATTACGGCTATACGGATGCCTTCTCCGATGGTGCCGAGATCGACCGGGACATTACCCATAAATCCGTCATCATCTACCGTTATTACGATCAGGCAGACAAGGATTTTGGTGAAGGGAAGCCCCTTTCCATTCCTGCAGCCGCTGTCCAGCTAAGAGACCTGATTCTGAATGTGCGGCAGCGCTTGTGTGGTGATGATGCACAATTGCTTGAGGAATTCCGGGTGCATCTGGTGGCGCACTCCATGGGTGGTCTGGTATGCCGGTGCCTGTTACAAAATGACGGAGTCAACACGCCTGCTGTGCGACAAATGGTAGATAGGGTGTTTACCTATGCCACGCCACACAACGGCATAGAAATGGCCGGGATCAATGTGCCTGCGTTCCTCGGGCTATGGGATATCAACAACTTCAATCGCGAGACCATGGCGGGTTATCTGGGGTTGGACGGCAAGCCGGAAAGGGTGGATTCTCTGGACGGCAAATTCGATCCGGATCGGTTTTTTTGCCTCGTTGGAACCAATCAGCAGGACTATGGAGCGGCCAAAGGCGTATCAAAGTGGCTTGCTGGCAAGATGAGTGACGGCCTCGTAGCCATTGAGAATGCGACGGTTCAGCGTGCGCCCAGGGCTTTCGTATACCGCAGCCACAGTGGTCCTTATGGCATCGTTAACTCGGAAGATGGCTACCAGAACATGGTGCGGTTCCTGTTCGGTGATGTACGCGTCGACGGTATGATGGATGTGGAATCGCTGCCGCTGCCGCCTTCGGTCGAGAAGGCGAAGAAAAAGGGCCGCCGCGTAAGGGCCTCCTATTATTTCGAGGCCACCGTATCACCCCGTGGAGCGCGCAGTTTTCGTTTGACTGAAAGGCGCAGGGAAACCTTCAGTGCCGTGCTGCGCAAGTTCGACGAGATGATGAAACCCAGGCAGGCAGGGCTGGATTCCGCTCGCTCTCCTATGCTGTTCTCCACTTTTCTTGATAGTTCGAAAATTACCGTTGAGCGCGGTCGGACGATGGTTATGACCGTGGAGCTTGCGGTTTCCGCGACGGATTACTTTATCGATGGTGCGCTGTGGACGGAGCATCGTGTGGAAGGCGAGTACCTTTATCGGGATACGCTCACGCTGAAAATGACGCCGGCAGGAGACGGCTGGAACCTGCGGTATGTCACCACGGATGAACAGTGGAGTGAGCGCGGCGGAAGTAAGGCCGAGCAGGATGGTGACAACTATCTGATACCGCTGTCGTCGAAGAAAGGTTTCAGCGCCCAGCTGAAGTTGTCGCTCCGGCGCCGCACATAAACGGCCTTTGGCGCGGTTATAAAAGGCCTCGAAAGAAACCGGCACCCAGTGAAGAATGATTTGTGGCAGCCCGCATAAGGTGGCAAAGTTCTGCCCAATCAGAATGAACTCCACCAAGAGGAAAAGCCGGTGACGGATTTTGTAAATTACACGCTGAACGATGGCGTCGCGACAATCGTTATCAACAACGGGAAAGCGAACGCCCTGAGCCACGATGTGTTTGAAGCGCTGAACCAGGCTCTCGACCGCGCAGAACAGGACAAGGCCGTGGTTATCCTGACTGGCCAGCCAGGCATCTTTTCTGGTGGCTACGATCTGAAAGAAATGCAGAAGGGCATGAATGAAGCGGCCGCCCTTGTTACGGTAGGCTCAAAGCTCACCCGTCGTCTGGCGGCTTTTCCGTTTCCGGTCATTGGCGCCTGTAGCGGCCACGCCATTGCCAAGGGTGCGTTTATCATGCTGTCTGTGGACTACCGGATTGGTATTGAAGGCAACTTCAAGATTGGCCTCAATGAAGTGGCCATCGGCATGACCATGCACCATGCGGGCATTGAAATTGCCCGGCACCGCCTGGCACCTGCGCACTTTTACCGCTCGGTTATCAATGCCGAGATTTATAGCCCTGAGGGCGCCGTATCGGCCGGATTCCTCGATGAAGTGGTGGCACCGGATCAGCTCGTGAACCGCGCCAACGAACTTGCTCAGGCGTTCCGGAAGCTGAATATGAGAGCGCACGCCCAGACCAAGCTGAAATCCAAAGCGGGCTACCTGGAACTGCTGGATCGTAGCATCGAGAAGGATTCTGAGAGCCTGGGCCTGACAGGTTAACCCGAATGGCTGAAGAATTAGCCCCGGGCCAGCTCTTCAGGATCTACTCTGTAGAACTCGCGCAGCAGGTCATACACTGCGGGCTGTTGTTCTTTCAGATGTTGTGGTTGCTGATAGAAGGTTTCTGTCAGCACCGCAAAGAACTCCGCGGGTTTCGTGGCGCCATAGGGGTCGAGCCAGCTTTTGCGCTGGTGCCGCAAAGAGTGCCGGAGGTTGTCGTAGGCTATGGTCATGGTCTGTTGCCACTCATCGGCTTGTTCCCCGCTCAGCGGTGGCGCACCGTCTGCGCTTCCATCCAGGTAATCAAGCTGATGGGCAAATTCGTGGAGGATTACATTGTGTGCGCTTTTCGCCTGCATGGCCCCGCTTTCGCATTCCGCCCAGGCCAATACGACTTGCCCCATCGATGAGGCTTCACCTGCCCGAACCTGATTGCTGACGCCAACCACCATTCCGTCTCGCTCCGGGGCATTTACCCGGTATACATCCGGGTAGACAAGAATGCTGCGCACCTCGTCGTAATCGGTATACGAACGCATGACAGTCAAAAGACAGGCATGCCCGGCAATGGCTACCCGAACGCGGTCGTCCACCTCAAAGCCATCGCAGCCATAGAAGTTCTTTTCCGCGATGAATAGCTGAACCTGTTCTCTTAAGGCTTTCTGAAGCTGCGTGGGCAATTGGCGGTACAAAGGTACTGACGACTGCAGATGCTTTCGCCAGGCTTTCGGGAAGGGTTGTTTCAGCTCCCGTTCTCGCCGCCAGGAGCGGTAGAAGAAGAGATAGAAAACGGCCAGTGCGATAAACGCAGCGGCGAAGATAGCGAAGACAGTTGCGGAGGACATCCTTTGCAAACTCGCGTGATAAATTCAGCGGTTACTCTAGCACATACTGATTGGCGAATTGCCCAAACGGCGCCTATGATCAGACACTTGGCAGCGAATCGCGGTGGCAACGGTTGAAAGTAAGGATGTTATGCTTCACGAGATGAGTATTGGTGGAATGCTGTTCAGCCCGTTATTGGTGCTGGTGCCTTTGGCGTTCATTCTTTCGGCGGCTACACGACTGGTTCTGCATCACTTGGAACTGCGTCGTTATATCTGGAAGGAAGCCTGGTTCGACGTCGCGATGTTCGTCTGTTATCTGGCTGCTATTGTTTATCTGTTCGGGGGTTAAAGGAGTTACATGGGAAAGCTGGCGCGTATTGGAGTGACATTACTGGTTGTGGCGGCAGCAGTTTTTGCCGGGACCTGGGTCTGGGATCACTACCTCTATTCACCCTGGACCCGTGACGGCCGTATCCGGGCGGACGTTATCACGATTGCTCCCGATGTTTCCGGCTGGGTGACCGGGTTGAGTGTGAAAAATAACCTGGCTGTCGAGAAAGGCGATCCGCTCTTTAGCATTGATGATACGCGTTATCAGGCGAAATTTTCCGAGAGCAAAGCGCGGCTCGCCCAGGAGCGCACAGGCTGGGATCTCGCCAAACACCAGTATGAGCGCCGGCAGCGTATGGCTGATCGCCAGTCTATCACTGAGGAAAGCCTGGAGGCTTACCGTATCCGGGCCGAGGCAGCCAAAGCCAGCTATCAGCTTGCGCAGGCCGAGCTCGATACAGTCCGGATCGATATGGAACGGACAAATGTGCTCGCCCCGGAGAGCGGTATCGTTAACAACCTTAACCTGCGCCGGGGCAATTACGTGTCCCAGGGGGAGCCAGTATTATCGCTGATCAAAAGTGACTCCTTTTACGTGACCGGGTATTTTGAAGAAACCAAGCTGCAGCTGGTGCGAGTAGGGCAGAAGGCGCGGATTACTCTGCTTTCTGGCGGAGAAAAGCTCAGTGGCGAGGTGGTCAGCATTGCTCGTGGTATTGCAGATTCGAACACCAGCAGCGATAACCAGATGTTGCCCCAAGTGCAGCAAGCCTTTAACTGGGTACGCCTTGCTCAGCGAATTCCGGTAGATATAACACTCGATACACTTCCGGACGATGTGAATATCAGCGCTGGTATGACGGTTTCCATCTATCTGGAAACAGATTTGGAAAAAGATCTGGAGGAAGAATAGCAGCGTGGCAGACATGACGCTCCACCCGCTGCTGGCTCAGATTGTTACGCCGAACAGGCGCTCAGTGATATTTGCTCTGAAGGGCGTGATATCCATGGCGCTGGCATTGTTGGTATCCATGTACCTGGAGCTTGATCGCCCATATTGGGCGATAGTGTCCGCTGTTTTCCTGCAGATCCGCCCGGAAAGCGGGCTGGTGATTGAAAAAGCCCTGTGCCAGATTTCCGGTTCGGTGGTAGGTGGTGGCGCGGGAATTCTGATTCTGGCGTTTTTCATGCCTTATCCGCTGCTGGCCCTGGCCTGCCTCACGCTCTGGATCGGCCTGAATTCTGCAGCTTCCTCAATGGTGCATAACACCAACTTTATTTACGCTTTTGCGATGTCGGGAATGACGGCTGGCCTGGTGATCATCATGGTAATGGCCGATCCCGGTGCAGCGGACGGTCGTGCGGTGTTTGATATTGCCCAGTCCCGTATCAGCGAAATTACCGTGGGTGCTCTCTGTGCGATGCTGGTCAGCCAGTTATTGTGGCCAGTGACGGTAAAGGACAGCTTGCGCAACCATTCCCGCAATGTGATCAACGAAACGCTTGAGTATCTCTCGCTTGAGCTGGACCCGGACAGCACCCATGAGCAGCGTCATCAGCACGCCGATCAGATATTGGAAACCCTGGTGATACTGAACGATGATTCCAGCGCGGTTGCCTACGAAGGGCCTGAGGGGCCGGGCCGGAGCAGGGCGGCAAACCTGCTTTGTAACAAGGTGATGTCGCTGCTGGCGGTCACACAGATCATGGGGCGTTTTCCACGGAACCATCCGGATCTCGTCTCACCGGCGTTCAGTGAGTTGCTGGCAGACATGCGAAGCCATTTCATCAGAATTGCAGAGGCAAACAGTTATAAGGAGTCCTACCGTCAGGCCCAGGCGCTGAGGCGAGCGCTGTTGGAGCATAAGGCTGCCTATGTGGATGAATCCGCCATAGTGACCCGGCTCAGCCAGACAGCAGTGGAACTGGTAGCCGATCTGGTGATGGTGTTGCGAGCCTATAACGCGCTTGAAAATCGTGATCAGACACTGCTGAAAGCCTCCAGGCTGAAAACCCACCGGGATCCATTGATCGGTGCCGTCAACGGCTTCCGGACTGCGGTCGTCTTCATGATCGGGGCGGCAATATGGTTAAGCACCGGCAGCTCTGCGGCCATTATGCTGATGATCATGCCGGTGGTGTTCTCGGTCGTGTTTGCCCGGTTTTCACTGGCAGTGCTGACGGTTATGCTGCGGCGCTTGTTGTTCGGTGTTGTTGTGGCTGTCCCCGTGGCGCTGTTTTTCGGGCTTGGCGTGTTGTCGAAAAGCAGTGGAGACTTCGAAATGCTGATACTGGTGCTTGCCGGCCCCTTTTTTATCGGCCTTCTGGCGCTTGCAGAACGGCCTACCTTGCCCTATGGACTGGGCTTTTGCATTCCCTTTACGCTTATCGTCCAGCCCGGTAATCACATGACATTCAGTACCGACGTCGCAACCAGTAATGCCCTGGGGCTTTTTGTGGGGATCAGCATTCTCTACTGGGTATTCAAACTGATCACGCCTTTGGACGGCCAGATAATGCAGCGCCGATTGCTTGAAGCAACGGCTCGAGACCTTATTGCCATTGATTCGCAGCGCCGGCCCGAAAACTGGTTTAATGGCCGCATGGGCGAGCGCCTGCTTCGGCTTGCCAACTATGATCAAGGGTCGGGCAACCCCAGTCGTGTCATGACGGACCTGGGCTTTACCGGACTCAACGTCGGCCACATGTCTATTCGTTTGCGTCGCAGGATAAAGAGTTATCGAAGTGCTGCGGTGGATATGAAGCTTGCCGAGTGGCAGCACGTGCTTGCAGACACCTATTTGATGAGTGCAAGTGGCAGCATGAACTCCCGGTTCAGGGAGGCGAGCGCCGGGCTGCTCAGAGCTATCTACGATGCCAAAGAGCCGGATGCACAGACAGCAACCATTGAAGGTATGTTCGAGCGCATGGCCCTGACGTTTGAGCGAACCGCCCGGACGTTTCACCAAGTTTAATCAGCCGATGAAGGAGTGTTGCCGTGTCACGGTCGGAGCAATTTGCCAGCGATAATTACAGTGGTGTTTGTCCACAGGCCTGGAAGGCGATGGAGGCGGCAAACCGTGTCGATGAGCCAGCGTACGGTGAAGATAGCTGGACGCAACGGGCGGCAGATGGGCTGCGTTCTCTGTTTGATACAGATTGCGATGTCTACTTTGTGTTTAATGGCACCGCAGCCAACTCGCTGTCTCTGGCGTCCATCGGACAATCGTTTCATAGCGTTATCTGCCATGAACTGGCGCACATTGAAACCGATGAATGTGGTGGGCCGGAATACGCCTCCAACGGTGCCAAGCTCCTGTTGGGTGAGGGTGAAAACGGAAAACTGACGCCGGAAAGCATTGAGCACCTGGTCACCAAGCGGACCGATATTCATTACCCGAAACCCAAGGCACTGAGCCTTACTCAGGCAACGGAAGTTGGCACGATCTATACCCCGGACGAACTTCGCGCCATTCGCGCGCTGGCGGATCAGTACAAGCTGAATATCCACATGGACGGTGCTCGATTTGCGAATGCCGTGGCGGCGCTGGATGTGCACCCATCAGAAATTACCTGGAAGGTGGGTGTTGATGTGTTGTGCTTCTCCGGAACCAAGAATGGGTTGGCGCTGGGGGAGGCAGTGGTGTTCTTCAACAAAGCCCTGGCCGAGGACTTTGAATGGCGCTGCAAACAGGCGGGACAGCTGGCCTCTAAAATGCGATATATTTCTGCGCCCTGGTGTGGGTTGCTGGAAAACAACGTCTGGCTGGAAAATGCGCGCCATGCCAACGCCAGTGCGAAAAGGCTTGCTGAAGGGCTGTCCGGGCTACCGGGAATCAAGCTCAGATATCCAAGGCAGGTAAACGGGGTGTTTGTAGAAATGCCCGAGGCCTTACAGGCTGCGCTGAGGGCCAAAGGATGGCGTTTCTACAATTTTATTGGTGGCAGCGCGCGTTTGATGTGCTCCTGGGCCACAACACCGGCGGTTGTTGATCAGTTTCTGGCGGATGTGCGTCAGTTGCAGCTCTGAGCCTGCCGTTACGAATCTGGAGTCCACTGGCTGAGTAAAGCCGGGTGGCTGATGTGATAAGCTGCCACTCAGGCTTTCGTTATAGTTGGAGGACTCTTGTGAATCGGGCGCAAGGTAAGCTGATCGTTTATTATGATGGGTCCTGTTCTACCTGTATAAAAGATCGCCGCTGGTATGAAAAGCTGGCGGGGAAGACCGGCGAGTCTGTCGAATGGCTTGATATCACAGGCCGGGACGACGAGCTGCGCGAACAGGGCGTCGATCCGGACAAGGCGCTTCGGGAACTGCACGTGAAGGACGATCAGGGCGAAATCCACAGTGAGATGGATGCCTACATACTCTTGATGTCGCGAGTGTTCGTGCTGAAACCGCTGGCGTGGCTGATTTCCTTACCTGTGATTCGGCCCACTCTGGCAAAGCTTTATCATTCATGGGTTGAGCGTCGCCTTGACGCGCGAGCCTGATTCAGTAACTGCCATACCGAGATCCCGGAGAACCCTGAGTGACGCACATTCGAGAGCAGACCGTTCGGGGTCTCAAGGCTGGTGATGTTTTTACGGTTACCCGAACCTTCACCGAGAATGACACGGTAACATTCGGCGAAATCAGCAGGGATATGAACCCGATTCATTACGATGAACACTTCGCCGCTGCCAAGGGGTTTGGGGGCAAGATCTGCCATGGTTTGCTGGTTGGCGGCATGATTACTGAAGTGGGCGGCCAGATTGGCTGGCTGGCATCCGGTATGAACTTCCGGTTCCGCCGGCCCGTCTATTTTGGCGATACCATTACCTGCGTGTTCACCATTACCGAAGCAGATGAGCGCAACCGCGCAAAAGCTGAAGCGGTGCTGTCCAACCAGCATGGCGAGGTTGTTATTGAAGCCTGGTTGACGGGTGTACTGCCTGGGCAAACGGAGCGAAACATTCTCGCTCAAATCTGATTTACTTCGACTCCCAACCGCATCCCCGGAATTCCATCTTCAGAGGTTTTTATGGCTCGCTTCGAGTTGCTAGGCACTGCGATCATACCCGGAAAGGGCACAGAGCTGCGCCTGCTGCAGCGTAACGATGAGTTCTCCATTCGTATTGCCGGCACCAGCGGTGAATTGATGAACACTCGTCTGCATGGGTCTGAGGACGCGCTTGCAACGCTGGCCTGTGAGCGCATTGCGGATCACCCCTCCCCGAGAGTATTGATAGGAGGGCTGGGCATGGGGTTTACCCTTGCGGCTGCTTTGCAGTCTCTGGGGCGTACAGCAGAAGTGACGGTCGCGGAACTGGTGCCGGAGGTAGAGCAGTGGAATCTGGGCCCCTTGGGCAGTGCTTCTGGCTATCCGCTGAAAGACTCACGTGCCCGTGTGCACATCGGTGATGTGGTTCAGCTTATCAGGGATTCTCCGGCCAGTTACGACGCTATTCTGCTGGATATCGACAACGGCCCTGAGGGGCTGACCCGTAAGGAAAACGACTGGTTGTACTCTTCGGCAGGCATTGCCGAAGCGCAGGAAGCGTTGCGGCCAGAAGGGATTCTTGCCTACTGGTCAGCCGGGCAGGATCCGGCGTTTACCGAGCGCCTGAAGCGCGCCGGACTTTCGGCTGAGGCCGTAACCGTGCGCGCTCATCGCCCGGGCAAAGGCGCAAAGCACGTTATCTGGCTTGCCTGGTAGGCGCATGAGCGACGAGTACTAATCCTCCTCGTCTTCCTGCATGCGCTCCAGCCGATCCCTTTCTTCCTCTTTGGCGGCGTCAATCACTGCCATAAGCTCATCCACATCGGCACTGGCGGTATCGTGCTCAAAGCACCCTGTCAGCTTGCTGTCGGGATGCAGGTCGCCGCTTTCATACAATGCCCAGATCTCCTTGCCGTAATCCGTAACCAGCAGGTCGGGCGCGTACTTGGCAAAATAGCGGCGCATGTTATCCACATCGCGTTCCAGCATGCGTTCGGCGTTGTTGTTGCCAGCGGCGTTTACAGCCTGGGGCAAATCAATAATCACGGGCCCGCTGCTGTCTACCAGCACGTTGAATTCTGACAAGTCACCGTGGATCAGCCCGGCGCTCAGCATGCGTACAACCTCTGCGATCACCCGGCCGTGGTAATCCCGGGCTTGCTCGGGGGTGAGGGTGACATCGTCCAGGCGCGGAGCGGCCTTACCGTCGGCATCCGAGATCAATTCCATCAGCAGCACGCCGTCCACGAAGCCCATCGGTGCGGGTACACGCACCCCGGCTTCGGCCAAGCGGTACAGGGCATCTACTTCGGCATTGAGCCAGGCATCTTCCTGCTCTTTTTGGCCATAGCGGGTTTTTTTACTCATGGCCCGGGCTCGCCGGCTGTTGCGTACCTTTCTGCCTTCCTGATACTCAACGGCCTGCTTGAAGCTTCGTTTTTGGGCTTCCTTGAACACCTTTGCGCAGCGCACATGGTCGCCACACCGCACCACGTAAACCTGTGCCTCTTTACCGCTCATAAGCTGGTAAAGAACTTCATCCACCATGCCGTCATCGACCAGGGGCTGCAATCTCTTGGGTACTTTCATAAAACCTTTCAGGTTGGCTATAGACGTGCAGACCAAGCATGTTGCGCAGCGCTGAGGCCAGCCAAAGGCGAAATGATGGTCACAATTGGCCATAGCTTACATCAAATTGCCATTTCTTATATGAATCTGGTTATAGCGCCGGGAAGCTTTTTATCGAATGGCTTATAGTGTTCGCTCGCCCTGTATCGATAGGGCATGACTGCGGGTAGAATCGCAGGTTGTAAAACACGCGGGCGCCTGCCCGGTATGGATGCGTTCAGAGATTGTTTTGGAGCTTTAAAAAATGCCTAGAGCAAGTGAAATCAAAAAGAATTCTGCAGTTGATTATGAAGGCCGGGTTTATTTCGTCAAGGACATCGAGCGCTCTGTTCCGCAGGGTCGGGCAGGTGGCAGTCTCTACCGCATGCGCATGTACGATGTAGTAACGGGTAGCAAAATCGACGAGACGTTTAAAGATTCCGATATGTTGAATCTTGCCGATCTTGTGCGCCGGCCAGCCACATTCTCCTATTCTGACGGCGAAGAATACGTCTTCATGGATACCGAGGACTTCACGCAGTACAGCCTGAATGGGAAAGCGATTGCGGATGAACTGCTGTTTATCAGTGAGGATACCCAGGGCGTGATGGTGATTCTGGTCAGTGAAGCGCCTGTGGCACTCGCGTTGCCTCCAACCGTGGAGCTTGAGATTGAGGAAACCGATCCTTCCGTCAAGGGTGGTTCTGCTACGGCGCGTACCAAGCCGGCAAGAATGGCAACCGGGCTTGTCGTTCAGGTTCCTGAGCATATTTCTACCGGTGATCGCATCAAGATCAACGTGGAGGAGCGCAAGTTCCTGAGCCGCGCCTGATCTGAAACTGCTCTCAAGTTGTCCGGAAACAGGAAGGCCCTGTGAAAACAATAGAAACAATAAAAGTGCTGGCGGCCAGCGTGATCGCGGTAGTGGTAATGGTCGGGATAGCCCGGTTTTCATACACGCCGATGATTCCAGAGATGATGGACGCACTCGGGCTAAGCCAGTCGGTCGTTGGCTTGCTGGCCACTGTGAACTACGCCGGCTACCTCACCGGCGCGCTTCTGATCACGCGGATCAGTGATCTTGGCCTCAAGGTAAAGCTGTACCAGCTTGGCTTGGTTGTCGCAGTGATTTCTACAGTTCTCATGGGGTATACCACCGACGTCTGGCTGTGGTTTTTGCTGCGTTTCGTTTCCGGGCTGAGCACGTCAGCAGGCATGTTGCTGGGCGCCGGCCTGCTGATGAGTTGGCTGATAAAGAACAATGAAAAATCCGAGCTTGGCGTGTTCTTTTCGGGCATCGGGCTCGGGATTGTTCTTACTGCTGTGCTGGCAGAGCTGATCAAGGAGTCCTTCACCTGGGATCAGCAGTGGGTGATCTACGGGCTGGTCGGGTTGGCGCTGATGGTTCCTGTCTGGCGCTGGACGCCAGATTATCGCGCCTGTGCTTTGCCGCGAACCGAAGGCAGGGCAAGTAATGATGAACGAAGCCGGTTTATCGTAATTCTGCAGCTGGCCTACTTTTGTGCCGGTGTCGGATATGTGGTGACAGCAACGTTTCTGGTGGCTATTGCCGAATCCATGCCGGAACTCAGTGGCCGTGGCTGGCTTATCTGGCTGATTGCCGGGTTGGCGGCCACGCCCGCCTGCTGGCTATGGGATGTGTTCTCTCGGCGTTGGGGGCAGTGGACGGCGCTCTATATAGCCTACCTGCTCAATTCTGTCAGTATTCTGATGCTGATACTCAACACGAGCATGGCCAGCGTTATGCTCAGTGCCGTTATTTACGGGGCCAGTTTCATCGGCATTGTCAGCATGATGCTGGCGATGGTGGGGCGCGTGTTCCCGGAAAATCCCTCCCGGCCTATGAGCCGGCTTACCTTCAGTTATGGTATCGCCCAGATGCTGGCGCCCGCTGTTGTGGGTTATCTGGCTGATGTAGAGGGCAATTACACCAATGGTCTGTGGCTTACATTGCTGGTGATGGCGCTGGGTGTGGTTATGCTTCATCTGGCGCGCCAGGCCAAGGGCAGGGAAATGGAGCCGGCCCGATGAGCAATCCGATGTCGGCTCAGCCGGTTTTCTGGCGGGACAGTGAGTTACCGCACGTTGAGCTGAGGCAGGTCAGCGATGGCCGTGCTGTCTGTTACGAGCCCCATAGCCACACTCAATGGTCGATGGGCGCTATTACCGGCGGACAGAGCACCTTTGAGTATGTGGGGCGTCACTACCACGTCAGTGAAGGTTCACTGGTGTTCATGAACCCTGAGTGGGTTCATGCCTGCAATCCGGTGGATAACCAGCCTTGGGCCTATCTGATGCTGTATGTGGATACAGGCTGGCTTGCCGGTTTGAGGGTTCGTCTGGGCCTGCTGGACGCGCCGGTCTGGCGGGATATTCATTGCGATATCAGTTCGTCCGCTGTTTTGTACTCTGGCTTCCGGGCCCTGGCCATACGGCTGCAGGATGACCGTGTGCCGTCAAAGAAGAAACGGAATGACGTAGAAGCGTTTCTGTGTGAAGTAATGGTATCGATATCCGATGCGGCTGAACAGGCCGAGCAGCCGTTCCCGCCCGCGCCTGAAGCGCTACAGGAACTGGCCGGGTATCTTGATGGCCACTGCACGGATGAGCTGTCTGTTGAATGGATGGCGGAGCGTGCAGGGTTGTCTCCATCCCACTTGGTTCGGGTGTTTCGCAAGCACTTTGGCATGACACCCCATGCCTATCAGATCAATCGACGAGTTCAGCTCGGGCAACGGGCGATTCGGCGGGGTGCTCCCATTGCCGATGCAGCTCTGGCCGCCGGTTTTTTTGATCAGCCGCATTTCCAAAAGGTTTTCAAACGGCTGGTTGCCGCTACCCCTGGCCAATACGGCCGGCCGCCAAAGCGGGCTCCTGACCGAGTATGAGATAAAGACAACTGGCCAACAGTAAGGTTGCGAGCACATGGTTTACCCTTCGAAGTAGTCTTGGCCGCTGAACATATTGGCGCAGAAAGCGCCCTGCCAATACCCAGGTAGAGAGCGACAGCCAGCAAACGGGCAAGTACAGGCTGGAAAATATGACCAGTTGTGTGAGGTCACCGACCGATGTGTAGGCGCCGATACCCGATGCTGAGGCGAACCAGGCTTTCGGGTTCAACCACTGCATCATGGCGCCCGTCCAGAAGCCGGGAGCGTTTCCCAGAGCCTTGTCCGAGATTTTTCCGTTATCTATAGCCAGCCGGTAGCTGAGATAAAGCAGAAACGCGATGCCTGCCCAGGTGAGCAGTCGATCAAACCCCGGAATCCACGCCAAAGCTGAGTGCAATCCCAGCCCGATAGCAAGAAACAGCGCGACAAATCCCAGTGTCGCTCCGGACACAAACCATAAGCCCTGGCGCAGAGGGTATCGGGTGCCGCTGCTCAGGCAGACAAGATTCACCGGGCCGGGTGAAATGGACGCTGCAAGCGCAAAGGCTGCCATGGGCAGAATCAGTGACAGAGACATCGACAGGCTCCTCATCTCGGGACAATGAGTGAGGAGTCTGGCGTGGTCGTGCTTTCGGGTATTGTACAAAATTGCGCCTGAGGCACTCGTTGGTGTCAGGGCGTCACGATATTGAATGTCCCTTGGGGCTTGTCCAGCATCGTGAAGAAGCTGATCAGGTCCAGTTTGCTGCCTTCGAAACTCAGATCATCGCTGAATAGCAGGTCCTTCAGGCCGACCGCTCCAATCAGCAGATCAACGAAAACAGTTTGGGCAAGTAGAAGGTGTACTCCGAGGGTGCGCAGAGCGGTCGCAATCACCAGCAGAATGGCTTTGTTGCAGCACAGCGTTTCGGGCTCATGGAAAGCCATTGTTATTGGTGGAAATGAGGTTTCTGGCTAACCTATACGCTTTGTGCTTTGTTTCGTCCATAAGCTGGCGCATTTTGAGTTGCCTTGATGCTATGGTAAGAACAGGACCAAATCGGAGCAGTAATCAGACATGTCGATATCGGAAGGCGCGCAACATTACGTCCTGATGCTGATCCCCAGTCTTTTGCGGGATATTGAGAAGCTGGGGCTGCGGCGGATTATTCGCACGTCCGATTTTTCGGAGCAGGAAGTGACGGCCCTTTATTTCGAGTTTGTGTCTGCCAATCGGATACTGCCGGATAACCCGCACTCAATTGAGCCGGCAAGCTGGCAGCACCTGCTCCACTGTGTGCGCGTGATGAGTTCACTCGTGGGCCTGGCGACGATCGAAGACCTGGAGCGAGCCCGTGAAACGGCGATAAGCAGGTATCTGCCACACGCAAAAGAGAGCCTCAAAAACGAATATGACCAGATACGCAGCGAGGGCAAAGTAGACTTTCGGCTCGCGGGTATTCTGCGCGGGGGTGATTCGCCGGAAAACTCTGGTCAGGTTTGTATGGAGGCGATCAGGCGTGAGCGTGAGCAGCGTGTCGAATCAATCAAATGCCTGGGCACCGAGCACCTGACCGACCATGAAACCTGTGTGGTAGAGGCGGCCAAGGCTTACGTCGTATCCCGCATTGATGATGCGCCAAAAGATTTCGGTATTCTGGACCTGATCATCCGGCTTCTTGATTTGCTACGTCTGGTACTTGTTCTGGAGTCCCGTTCTACAGGCGGTGCCACTGCCGTGTCGTCGAATTTTTCGGTCGAGAACATTGTACTTGGTATCGGCAATGCGCTTTATCGCAGCGAACTTGGCTTGCATGTGTCGTCCTTGGGGCTGGCCAAAGTCAACAAGTAGCCTGTTTCCACCGCCAGGTTCTTTAGAGCCCTGCATCTTTTACGTTTTCCATCACCACAAACGTACTCGTTTGCAGTACATGGGGCAGAGCAGAAATATGCTCGCCCAGCACCTGCCGATACTCGGCCATGTTGCGGGTTCGCACTTTTATCAGATAATCGAAATTGGCCGCAATCATGTGGCACTGTTCAATAGCCGCAATCTCTTTAACGGCCGTGTTGAAGGCCTTCAGTGCATCGCTGCTGGTGTCGCTCAGAGTTATCTGGGCGAAGGCAATATGGTTTTGCCCCAGCTTGGTCTGATTAACCAGCACGGTGTAGCCGGTGATAAAGCCCTGTTCCTCAAGCCGCCGCATACGCACCTGGCACGGAGTTTTGGAGAGGCCAACGCGGGAGGCAAGATCAGTAATCGTAATCCGGGCATTCTTCTGCAACTCACGAATAATGGAATGATCGATTCGATCAAGCTCGCTCATCTTGTCGTGTCCTCCAGTCTAGCTATAGCCACCTGATCTTCCTCGTCGTTCCTGTCGTAGGCACCCCAAAGCAGTAAAACCGTCTCTTTTGGGCAAGTCTTCAGCCGGGACGCTATGCTGTAGGCTGAAATCGCCAGATATCGTAAAGGCTTCAGGCCGGGTTTGACTTGCATGCCTGAAGTTATTTTTCCTGAGATGGTATTCCATAAAAGAGAATTAATAAATTCTAATCGCCTAATAAAGCCGAAATGGTATGTGTTTACGGCTTTTACGGTGAAACAGTCTTTGTCGTTGTAGGTAGAATGCGGAAAAGACAAACAATTGAGAGGGTACAGCTATGTCATCGCAGCATTCAGTGACTCCCGAACTTGCCAAAAGCCGGCAGGCAATCCGCGATTATTATCTCCAGGACGAGTACAAGGTGATTCACGAAATGATTGCTGAGGCTCAACTGTCCCGGGAAGAGCGCGAAGCGATCTCTGCCCGTGCGGCCGGTCTGGTGCGCAGCGTCCGTGAAAGTGCAAAGTCCACGATCATGGAGAAATTTCTGGCGGAATACGGTCTCACTACCAAAGAGGGCGTAGCGCTTATGTGCCTGGCGGAAGCGCTTTTGCGCGTGCCCGACAACACAACGATCAATGCGCTGATTGAAGACAAGATTACCTCTGGCAACTGGGGTGCTCACGTCGGCAAAGCGACGTCGTCATTTATCAACTCCACCACTGTCGCGCTGTTGATGACCAGTAACCTGTTGAAGGATTCCGAGCGTCACACAGTCGGTGAGACTCTGCGTAAGCTGGTCAAACGTTTGGGCGAACCGGTGGTTCGCACGGTTGCAGGCCAGGCCATGAAGGAAATGGGCCGCCAGTTTGTTCTGGGCCGTGACATTGAAGAAGCGCAGAGTGAAGCCAAGTCTTACATGGCAAAGGGGTACACCTATTCCTATGACATGCTTGGCGAAGCTGCGCGTACTGATGCAGATGCCCGCCGCTATTTCGAGTCCTATTCCAACGCTATCGATAGCATCGCCAAAAACTGCAAAGGTGATGTGCGTAAGAACCCCGGCATTTCCGTCAAGCTGTCTGCCCTGCTGGCCCGTTACGAGTATGGCCATAAAGAGCGGGTGATGTCTGAGTTGCTGCCCAGAGCCCTGATGCTTGCCAAGAAGGCGGCGGCTGCCAACATGGGGTTCAATATTGATGCCGAGGAACAGGACCGCCTCGACCTTTCCCTGGATGTTATCGAAGGCATTTTATCCGACCCGGAACTGGCTGGCTGGGACGGCTTTGGCGTGGTCGTTCAGGCTTTTGCCAAGCGTGCTTCATACACGCTTGACTGGCTATACGCTCTCTCTGAAAAGCTCGACCGCCGCATCATGGTTCGCCTGGTAAAGGGCGCCTACTGGGATGCCGAAATCAAGCGCGCCCAGGTGATGGGCCTGAGTGATTTCCCTGTATTCACGCGCAAGGCATGCAGTGACGTTGCCTATCTCTCATGCGCCAAAAAGCTGGTGGGTATGAGCGATCGTATCTATTCGCAGTTCGCTACGCACAATGCGCACTCGGTTTCGGCCATTCTGGAACTGGCTAAAACCGCCGGTCTCAAAAGTTACGAGTTCCAGCGCCTGCACGGCATGGGCGAATCCTTGCACAACCAGGTTCTCAAAGAGAGTGGGGTGCCCTGCAGGATCTACGCACCCGTGGGCAAGCATAGCGATCTGCTGGCTTACCTCGTGCGTCGTTTGCTCGAAAACGGAGCCAACAGCTCTTTCGTTAACCAGATTGTGGACACCAGTATCACCCCTGAGGAGATTGCCAAGGATCCGATTGATGCTGTCCAGGAGCTGGGTAAGAATCTATCCAGCAAGGTGATTACGCGGCCTGCGGATTTGTTCGGTGCCAATCGCCGGAACTCCAAAGGGTGGGATATTACCGATCCGGTCACCGTTGCCCGTATTAATGAAGGTCGAGATGCATTCCGCAGCCACCTCTGGTCGGGTGGCCCGCTTATCGCCGCTGACATTACCGGCACCGAAGTAATCGATGTTAAAAACCCGGCCAATCCGGATGATCTGGTTGGGCACATGACCCAAGCCAATGAAGCCGATGTCGATGCTGCCATTACCGCTGCGCAGCAAGGTTTCACAACCTGGTCTGCCATGCCCGCGGAAGAACGTGCCGCCTGCGTTCGCAGAGTCGGTGATCTTCTGGAAGAGAACGCTCACGAACTGTTTGCACTGACAACCCGGGAAGCTGGTAAATCACTGTTGGACGCCATTGCAGAAATCCGCGAGGCAGTGGATTTCTCCCAGTTTTACGCCAACGAAGGTGTGCGCAACAGCGACAATGGTGATGCACTTGGCGTTGTTTGTTGTATCTCGCCGTGGAACTTCCCATTGGCAATCTTTGCGGGCCAGGTTCTGGCGAATCTGGCAGCTGGCAACGTAGTCGTTGCCAAGCCGGCGGAGCAAACGTCACTGCTTGCCGTTCGAGCTGTTGAATTGATGCACGAAGCCGGCATTCCAAAAGATGCCATTCAGCTTTTGCCGGGCTCGGGCGCTACGGTGGGTACCGCACTGACCTCGGACCCCCGGATAGCCGGTGTGTGCTTTACCGGCTCCACAGTGACCGCACAGCGCATCAACAAGGTGATGGCAGAAAACGTCGCCCCGGATGCGCCGTTGGTGGCCGAAACCGGCGGTCTTAACGCCATGATTGTCGATTCGACGGCTCTGCCTGAGCAGGTGGTTCGGGACGTACTGGCATCGTCGTTCCAGAGCGCCGGCCAGCGTTGTTCTGCGCTGCGCATGCTGTACGTGCAAAAGGACATAGCGGATAACCTGCTGGAAATGCTCTACGGCGCCATGAAGGAACTGGGAATTGGTGATCCCTGGGCGCTTTCCACTGACGTGGGACCGGTGATAGACGAAGCCGCTCGCAAGAAGATCGTGGACCACTGCGATAAGTTTGAGCGCGAAGGCCGCCTGCTCAATAAGCTCCCTGTTCCGGAAAAGGGTCTGTTTGTTTCACCTGCTGTACTGCAGGTCAGCGGCATCCAGGATATGGAAGAGGAAATCTTCGGGCCGATACTGCACGTGGCTACCTTTGAGGCCAAGGACATCGACAAGGTTGTTGATGCCATAAACGCCAAGGGTTACGGGCTGACGTTCGGCATCCACAGCCGGGTTGATAACCGGGTTGATCGAATTTCCAGCCGGATCAAGGTTGGCAACACCTATGTTAACCGCAACCAGATCGGCGCGATCGTTGGGTCCCAGCCATTTGGTGGCGAAGGGCTTTCAGGGACCGGGCCAAAGGCGGGAGGACCGCAATACGTTCGTCGCTTCCTGAGAGGACCCACCGCAGAGCGCCCAGCAGGGTCCGGTGGTAAAGCGGTTGATGGCAAAAAGCTGGAGGGGCTGATCGGCAACCTGGGCAAGCTCAAAGCGCCTGCTCCAAAAGCCAGGATTGAAGCTTTGGAACCGGTTTTCGGGAAGGTGCCCGAGCCGTTGGACGCCCATGCTGAAGAGTTGCCTGGGCCAACGGGTGAGCTTAATCGCCTTACCAACCATGCTCGTGGGGTTGTGTTATGTCTGGGTCCTGACAAGGAAACAGCGCTGGCTCAGGCCGCTATGGCGCTGTCACAGGGCAACAAGGTGGTGGTCATCGCACCGGGCATTGGCGACGCTGTGAGTCGCGCTGCACAAGCCGGGCTGCCGATTGCCGGCATTGAAGGCAATCTGGAGCCGGAAGCACTGGCTACTGCCAGTGGATTCGAAGCAGTCGTGAGTTGTGCTGAGCAGCCGCTTCTGCGGAAGTATCGTTTGGCTTTGGCTAAACGCGACGGCGCATTGGTACCCCTCATTACGGAGCACACGCTTGATCAGCGATTTGTGATCGAGCGGCACCTGTGCGTGGATACAACCGCGGCCGGTGGTAACGCCAGCCTGATTGCAGCATCTGAATAAAGCGGCTGCAGTAACCGGCAGGCGCTCCCAGGGAAGGGAGTTATTGCCGGTATCTCTCGCATGTCAGCAATCAGTTGCTGGCATAGCGCTCGCGCAATATGCCAACGCGTTCCACGTAAGCTTTGGTCTCAGCATAAGGCGGGATCCCACCATAACGGCTTACGGCACCCGGGCCAGCGTTGTAGGCTGCGGTCGCCAGTCTGATATCACCTTTGAAGCGTTCCAACATTTTGGCGAGGTAAGTGACTCCGCCACGAATGTTCTCCGCAGCCACCATGGCATTTTGCACACCCACTTCCAGAGCGGTTCCGGGCATTAGTTGCATTAGTCCCTGAGCCCCTACCGGTGACAGCGCTTTTTCGTTGAATGCCGATTCTGCATGAATAACCGCACGTACCAAAGCAGGATCTACACCGTACTCGTCAGCCGTTGTCTTGATTTCCGTTTGGTAGCGGCTCAGGAATAGCGGTGTGGTGCGCCAGTTAACACGAGAGTTCGGGTTGCAGGCGTAACAATGGAAGCTGATGACGTCAAAATCTTCAACGGAGGGCCGGGTTCCGCTGTAAGCGACAATGCCTTTATCGTCTTTATAACGAAAAACGGTCTCGCTTTTGCTGGAGGCACGTCCCGGACTGTTGCTTTTAACATTTGTAAATTCAACGCGACCGTCAGGATGCACAATGCGCTTGATGGTGTCTGCTGTAGCCGGAGCAGAAAGCCAGATTAGTGCAACAAGGGCAGGCAGGGAGATATGTTTGGGACGTATCATTGGCTACTCACGGAAAGCGCTGTTAACAGTCATGCTGCAAGCTATTTTAAAACAGGCGTGACAAAGATTATACGGCGTTACCGGGCAGAAATGACATTACGTCTTGTCGGTGAAATGTTACCGGGAGAAAGAGGGGAAGAGCCCGGGCGTGCTACGAGTGCCCGGGCCGAAACGCTGATCAGATTCATTCAGAACGCTAGATCTTTGGTCCCCGCCCGCGAACAGCATTGGCGACAAGAGAAATCACCAGCAGAATGAGAAAGATAAAGAACAGTACTTTGGCGATGCCTGCCGCTGTACCTGCAATGCCCCCGAAACCCAGGACACCTGCAATAATGGCGATGATAAGACAAACTACAGCCCAATAAAGCATGGCCTTTCCTCCTTGTTTGGATTCGATTTAAAAATGGCACAGGAAGCGAGGATGCACAAATATCAGGCGGTTGCTGGTTCGCATCAGGCCGGGTTTCGCGTTTTTGTCATAGACTCAAGGTTATGTTTCTATTGATATAAACGGGTTTTGTTAGCAGTTAATTAAGGTTTTATAAGATAAGCCGATGGTCGGGATATTGTTATTGTTGTGCTACTGCTATTCTTAAACAACGTAGTTCGGGAGTAATTTATGACCATGAAGCGCATTACCTTTGCTCTGCTTGTAGCAGCCTCTTGTACATTTGCGGCGTCTCTGCAGGCGGAATCAACCGATTCATCGGTGGACAAGCTCAAGCAGCAAAGCCGGGAGTTAGGCGAGACATTGCAGGACTACGGTGCCGACCAGAAGGATCAGGCGGAAAATGCCATTAATCGGACGCTGGCAGCGTTGGATAAGCGTATTGCTGAACTGGAAAACGAGCTTTCAGAAAATTGGGATGACATGAGCAGTGCCGCACGGGAGCGTTCGCAGGAAAGCCTGGCGTCTTTGCGGGAGCAGCGTGAACGAGTGCAAACCTGGTATAACGAACTTAAAGCCAGTTCAGCTTCGGCGTGGGAGCGAGCCAAAGAAGGCTTCTCGGATGCCTATGATGCGCTTTCCGATCAGTGGAATAAGACTGAGCGGGAGTTGACCCTTGATCAGGACAAGAAATCCAAAAGTATCTGACCACCAAAACCAGACAAGGAAACACAATGCCATTTTCTCCAGACCATATTGCCGAGCTTAACCTGTTGTCTCAGTTTGAGTCTTCCTCAGGTCAGGCTGGTATCAAAGTACACCGGCAGGATGCCGCGCCTGAGACTGTTCAGGCCGCAGAGCGGCTTTTTTCCAAGGGGTTGATTACCCGGGATGATGGAGGCTATCTGACGCCCATGGGCAGCGAAGCTGTAGAGCTGGCGCAGAAGCTGCAATCGATTCTGACAACCTGACAGGCAGTGTTCCTGCCAGGCGGGCATCTGTAATGGTCGCCTGGCAGGGCGTCTGTATCTGTTCTGCACGCGCATGAGCTTCTACACTGGCTGAACGCCCAAATACCTCATTCCGGCTACCCGTTATGCGCACGATGTTCTATTCCTTTTTTGTCCCCGCACTTTTTGTATGGTTGTGGAGCACTGGTTTTATCGGTGCCAAGTACGGCTTGCCCTATGCGGAGCCCTTTACCCTCCTGCTGATCCGCATGCTCCTGACACTGGCACTGCTTCTTGTGCTGGCGTTCTTGCTCAAAGCCCGCTGGCCCGGCTGGCGTGCTGCCGGACACCTGGCTGTAACCGGCCTGCTGGTTCACGGTTGCTATCTTGGCGGCGTCTACTACGCGATTCAGGGTGGGATGCCTTCGGGCATCGTGTCGCTGGTAGTCGGTTTGCAGCCGCTTGTGACTGCGGGTGTAGCCGTTCTTGTTTTAAAAGAGGCTGTTTCATGGCGACAATGGTCGGGTCTGGGGCTCGGTCTGTTGGGTGTAACGCTGGTTCTGCTGGAGAAATTTGGCGGGGCCGGTAACCCCGGTTCGGGTTTTCCGTTGTGGACATTAATCTGGGCGGCGCTTGCTCTGGCTGGCATTTCTTTGGGCACGGTTTACCAGAAGCGCCATGGCACCACTGCAGATCTTGTATCAGGCACCATCATTCAGTACGGCGCTGCAGCCACGTTCTTCGCGGTGGGCTCCTTGATGTTGGAAACTCACGAGGTGGAATGGTCTGTGCAACTGCAGCTTTCCATGGCCTGGTTGGTTCTGGGCGTGTCCATTGGCGCGATACTGCTCCTGATGTGGCTGATTCGCCGCGGAGCCGCATCCCAGGTTGCGAGCCTGTTTTATCTTGTGCCTCCGGTAACCGCTCTTGAGGCCTTTTGGCTTTTTGATGAGCGCTTGGGCGTACTGGCAATTACCGGGGGGATCATCTCTATTACCGGCGTTGCCTTGGTCGTATCGCAAAAGCGCCGGAGTTAAGGAGCGCTATCTGAAGTCCGGAAACTGCAGGTTTTGGGACTGGCCGTGTGTCCTGATCGTAACGTCAGAAGATACGTGTTTGAGGTATCTTTAAAGCAGTGACTTCGCGGAAATATCGGACGCAGATACAGAGATATAAATGATATGACCTATTGGCTGGTAGCGAACCCCAAGGCGGGCGATGGCCAGAGAGGCCGTGAGTTCTGGCTTGAAAAACTGGCAGATGCAGGTGTTACCAACCCGGAATGTTGTGATTTCGTGGAACAGGACTGGAAGGAGCGAGTGCAGCCAGATGATGTCGTGATGGTTGCAGGCGGTGATGGATCTGTTAACACCGGTGCAGGCTTGTGCCTCGAACGCAATGCGATATTGGCCGTTCTGCCATCTGGCACTGCCAACGACTTTGCGCGCAACCTCGCTTTGCCAGAGGAACCGGAAGCTATTTGCGAATTGGTGAAAAGCGGTGTTACGCAGTTGGTTGATGTGGCTGAATTTGGCGATGGTCTGTTTTTGAATGTTGCCCATGTTGGCTTGGGCACGCTCCCCGCCAGAGAGTCCCAGGGTTCAGCCAAAAAGCTGTTTGGCCGTTTCAGCTACGGTCTCGAATTATTGCGCCGGGTAAGCGCCAAACGGGGATTTCACGCAGAAATACAATGTGACCAAGCGTTTGTGAGTGGGCGTTGGCTATCTATCGCTGTATCCAGTGGCGCGTTTTTCGGAGGTGGTAACGAAATTCCGCAAGCGACGGCAGACGATGGGTTCCTGGACGTTATCGCCGTTAAACCACGCCCACTGATACAACTGCTTCTGACGTTCGTGATGGTTCAGTTTGCCGGCAAATCCCCAAAACGCACCAGTACCCTGGTGCATCTGAAAGGTAAGCGCTGCGATGTTCTGACCTCCCGGCCCAAGACCATTACGGTAGATGGCGACGAAGCTGGTAAGACGCCGCTACACGCGATCTGTCGCAAGCATTGTCTGAGGGTCATCGGTTCATCGGTGGTGAGCACGGGCAAGGCTGACAACGAACGGATTGAGTTCGGTTGAGGGCAGGGTAAGGGTAAAGCGCTTATGGCCCGTATATCGATCATAAAGAGATTATCTCGCACGGTTGCATGGGCGTTCCTTGCCCTCGTTCTGTTGTTTGCCTCTGTACTGCTGCTGTTTCGCTATGTGAATCCTCCAAGCTCGGCCTTTATGCTCAGTTATAGCTTTGCGAACCCGGATGAGGACGTGCAGCAACAATGGGTGAGCTTTTCGGATATGTCCCCGTGGATACCGCTTGCAGTGGTTGCCAGCGAAGACCAGCGGTTCCCGGATCATTGGGGTGTGGATTTTGCAGCGATTCGCAAAGCGTTGGCCGAATACCGCGCGGGCGAAGGGCTTAGAGGGGCCAGTACGATTACTCAACAGACGGCTAAAAATCTGTTTCTCTGGAATGGCCGCAGCTTTGTTCGTAAAACACTGGAGGCCGGGCTTGCGCTGGCCGTTGACGGGCTTTGGCCAAAACGGAGGATTCTGGAGGTGTACCTCAATATCGCCGAGTTTGGTCCAGGCATATACGGCGTGGAGGCTGCGAGCCAGATCTACTTTGGTATTCCTGCTCGCCAGTTATCCGCCGCGCAGGCTGCGCGACTTGCAGCGGTTTTACCTAACCCCAAAGTGCTGAGCGTTGCATCTCCATCGCCCTATGTTCGGGATCGGATATTCTGGATTCGTGGTCAGATGGACCAGCTCTCCGGGCTGCAGTACCTGAAGCGGTTATGAGAGGCATGCAGAGGCTCCCTGAATAGACAAGATCCTGCCAGGCCGCGTTGAGTCTTTGATAGGATGGTCCCATCTGCTGAAGAAAGAGAACCTTATGAAAGTGTTGTTATTGGGTGCAACCGGCTTGACCGGTGGATATGTGCTGAACGGTCTGCTGGCCTGCGATGAAGTTGAGACGGTGGTCGTGCCCGTCAGGAAACCACTGAAGACGGTTCACGCCAAATTGCGCCAACAGGAAATTGATTTTGATTGCCTGGAGGAGCATGCCGAGCTTTTTCAGGTGGATGTGATCATCTGTTGCCTGGGTACGACGATTAAAAAAGCCGGCTCTCAGGAACAGTTCCGCAAAGTGGATTATGGCTACGGTCTGAAAGCCGCTGAGCTGGGCCGGGGGGCAGGTGCCCGCGCGTTTATTTTGATGTCCGCCATAGGCTCATCCTCTTCATCGACTATTTTTTACAATCGGGTTAAAGGCGAGCTTGAGAACGCTGTAAAAGGGCTTGGATTTCCTTACCTGTCGATTTATCACCCTAGCCTGTTGTTGGGCGACAGGCCCGAGCACCGCCTCGGAGAAGCGATGGGCGCCAAAGCCATGCCACTGATCAACAGGGCGCTTGTTGGCCCGCTGGAAAAATACCGTGGCATCGAAGCGGCGACGGTTGCCAGTGCCATGGTCAACGAGGTTTGCAATCTGGCATCCGAAGCTGCTGCCGAACAGGTGGTTCAGATCCGGGAGTACCGGGATATTGTTGAGTTGGCAGCCCAGCCAGCCTAATCGCCGGCCAGAATCCACCTTGCCGCTTTCTCGGCAATCATCAATGTCGGTGAATTGGTGTTGCCGCTGGTAATCACGGGCATCACGCCCGCGTCCACAACGCGCAAACCTGTGACGCCTCTTACCCGCAGGTGAGAGTCCACCACCGCCAGTGCATCATCCGGCCGTCCCATCCGGGTGGTTCCCACCGGATGAAAAATCGTGGTGCCGATGTCGCCGGCCAGGCGGCTTAACTCGTCGTCGGTCTGGTATTGAGGCCCTGGCTTGTATTCTTCAGGCTGGTATTTTGAAAAGGCAGGCTGTTCGGCAATACGGCGTGTTACGCGCAATGAGTCTGCTGCGACTTTCCGGTCTTCCGGGGTGCTGAGATAATTGGGTGCAATGGCAGGTGCTTCCAGCGGGTTTTGGCTACGAATACGCACGGTGCCCCGGCTGGTGGGGTTCAGGTTGCACACGCTGGCGGTAATGGCCGGGAAATCGTGCAAGGGCTGGCCGAAGGCATCCAGACTCAGTGGCTGAACGTGGTATTGGATATTGGCGTAGTCGTATTCATCCGAACTGCGGGTGAACGCGCACAGCTGTGAGGGCGCCATGCTCATGGGGCCTGAGCGTTTAAGCAAATATTCGAGGCCAATTCGCGCCTTGCCCAGCAGAGAGTTGGCCATGGTGTTCAGAGTAAGTGCATTGCTTACCTTGTACACTGAGCGGATTTGCAGGTGGTCCTGAAGGTTTTCGCCTACCCCTGGCAAATCTGCTACCACTGGAATATGTAATCCCTGAAGCAGATCAGACGGCCCTATCCCGGATAATTGCAACAGTTGAGGCGAGCCAATCGAGCCGGCAGAGAGGATAACTTCGCGGCTCGCCATTGCGAGCGTTTCGTTGCCGGAGTTTGCGGCTGCTACGCGCACGCCGGTGCACCTGGGCTGCTCTCCCTCTGTGCTCATCTCCAGGCCCAGTACCTGGGTGGAATGCCAAACGGTCAGATTGGGGCGTTTCGAAGCGATTCGCAGAAAGGCTTTGGACGTATTCCAGCGCCAACCGGCACGTTGGTTTACCTCAAAATAATCCACGCCTTCGTTGTCGCCGCGGTTGAAGTCGCTTGTGCGGGGAACGCCCGCCTGAACCGCCGCTTCTGCAAAGTCTTCAAGCACCCTCCATTTCAGGCGCTGGCGCTCCACTCGCCATTCGCCGCCATGGCCATGGAAAAGCTTGTGAGTACTATCTTCATGGTCGCCAGTGTCCAAACCATGATGATCTTCATGGCGCATGAAATCAGGCAGGCAATTGTCCCAACTCCAGGCGTCATCGCCTGTAATCTCTGCCCATCGATCATAATCTCTTGCCTGCCCGCGGATATACAGCATGCCGTTGATGCTGGAACAGCCTCCCAGGGTCTTACCGCGGGGATATATCAACGACCGGTTATTGAGCCCCGGTGCGGGCTCGGTGCGGAAACACCAGTCGGTACGTGGATTGTTGATACAGTAAAGATAACCCACCGGAATATGGATCCAATGGTAGCTATCCCGCCCTCCGGCTTCGATCAGCAGCACCCGGTTCTCCGGATTGGCGCTCAGGCGATTCGCAAGCAGGCAACCGGCTGTTCCTGCGCCCGCTACGATGTAGTCAAACTCAAACGGACCCGGCGTTTTATTGTTATCGGGCAAGGTGGTTTCTCCGAGGTGATCGTTTTTTATAGAGACCTGGTTTAAATAATCGCCTGATTTAGGTAGTGATCTTACGTCACATTACCCCAATGTGGCGTCCAGGAACATCATCACAACAAAGCCCACCAGCAGAGAAAAAGTCACCTGCGTTTTGTAGCTGTTCCGGTGGGTTTCGGGAATAATTTCATTAGCGATGATGAATAACATAGCTCCTGCCGCGAAGCCCAGAGACCATGGCATGACTGGCTCCGCGAGCCAAACCAGGGCAGCACCGAACACGCCACCTATGGGCTCGGCCAGGCCGGTCAGCAGAGCAATTGTGAAGGCCCGGGTTCGGGAGTACTGAATGGCCATCAGGGAGAGCGCAACGGCAAGGCCTTCGGGTATATTCTGTATGCCGATTCCTATGGCCAGAACATATCCGTTGCGCACATCCCCACCTGCAAAACCGACGCCCACTGCCATGCCTTCCGGGAAATTGTGTAGCGTAATGGCGATAATGAAGAGCCAGATACGACGTATGTGTGCCGCGTCAGGTCCTTCCGGTCCGAGGTTAAAGTGTTCATGGGGCAGTTTCTGATGCAGGTAGTAAAGAGCGCCCGCGCCGGAAAGTACGCCGAAGATCACCAACAATGCGGCAGCCCAGGATGAGCCCAGTAGTGCCTCCCCATGTTCCAGCCCCGGCAGTATTAGCGAAAAGAAAGAAGCCGCCAACATCACACCTGCCGCTCCTGCGAGCATGCTGTCCTGCATTCTGTCAGACGGGGGCTTGATGAAGAAAACGGCTACGGCGCCAATTCCGGTTGCCAGTCCAGCTAACAGGCTTGCCAGAGCACCAAACCAGACGATGTTGATATCGGTAGTCATGAAGGCTGGGCTCTCCTTTGAATCGTTCTATCTGTGAGCAGGTGTCGGATGCGCTCGAAAAGCCTGTCCTGAAAATCTTCGGCCAAGGGATAAAGGTGACCGGCATTGGGCAGCAGTGTCAATTCTGCGTTGGGAAGGTGGTCGGCAAGGTGGCGGGCGTAATCCGCAGGTACGAATGCGTCCTGCTCGCCCTGAAAAATGAGCACGGGAGTTCGTACGTCTTTCAGGCTGAAACCCCAGTCATTGAGCTCAGCAAGCAGGTCGGCGGCAATGGCCTTACCGCCGCTTTCCAGACAAACCATCTGGTCGTTCCGGAAGGTATTCCCGCGGAGCAAGAGATCAAGCAGATCGCGGTCTGGCGGGGCAGTCAGTTTTTGGGCCTCCCGCATATACAGGCCTGGATATCTCCGTGAGAGCAGAACCGTTATGCGCACCAGGAGCTTTGTTAGCCCCGGGCTGTAACGTGCCAGCAAGGGGCCTGGCCAACGGGTTTTTTCAAGCAGCGTCTGACGCCCACCATATTCTGCAAAGTTTGTATAACCCGAAAGGCACACGCCCAAATCCATTCTGTCGTCCAGGCTGTGACAGCACCCAAGGGCGCGCGAGCCGCCGCTGGACCAGCCGATATGAGTGAATCTTTCCAGGCCAAGGACGTCAGCCAGTTGCAGAATATCCTGAGGGTAATCCAGCAATTGGCGCCCGGGTTGATCGCTAGAGCTTCCGATGCCCGGGCGGTCAGGCGTAAGAAACCTGAAGCCATGCCGTAGCGCCTGATTATGGAAGAATTGGCCCTGCAGTCGGGAGCCCGGCATGCCATGGCCAAAAATCAGCGGGTAGCCTTGCGGATGGCCAAGGTCGGTATACGCCATTGAGCGGCCATCGCGCAGAACCAGGTTTTTCAATCCGTTGCCTGAGTCGGACTTTTCGAGCGCGAGAGCGTGGGTTCGCAGCCTATTACCTGCCTGGCTTGTGTTTGCGCGTGCAGGTACCAGCGCTCTCCTGGTCGGGTAAACGTTTGCGGGGTAACACGAAAATCTTTTGTTTCCATTGTCGCGGGAATGGGCGAACCGTCTGCAAGGCGGTATACGCAGCTGGTGCCAAGGGTCAAAGAAATGCCCAAAGGTAGTTCTATGAACCCATCATCCCGAACCTGTGGCGCATTGTCGTTAACGCTTATAATTTTGAGACAGGGGCCATAATGAATTCTGCGTTGTTCGCGCAGGTTTTCGCTTAAGCAGTGCTGGGCGCTCAGGAGGACGGTATTGCGGTCGATGCCTTCAGTGCGTGCAGGCGGGTCATCATTGACTGGCTCGTTAGCCGGTTTTTTATCCGGCAACGATTGGCACCCCGCCGATATAAGAAGGCAGGCCAGCAGAAGCGTGACGACAGGCTTCATCGTTACTCCTTGTTGTGTTGAACAAAATGGGACTGTTCGGGAACAAGGAGTTAGTTTAGCGCAGCTTTGCTTAGCTTGCCCGACCGAACATCCGCTCGAAAAAGCCCGCGGAACGTACATCCGGCATAGGCAGGCTGTCTATCTCATCCATGGCTTTGCGCCAGAAGTGCTCCGGGGTGTCCAGCTCTGCAACCTGCGCGCGCTCTTCGGGGCTGTAGTGGTTGTGCTCTCCTTCCAGCCCTTTTTCCATCAATGCCTGTACCCAAAGATAAACGGCACCTCTTACGGTCTTTAACAGGCGTGAGTAGACATCGCGGCTGAGATTGATCGCCAGCTCTGCACTCAGGTTGATCTGTTTCTGCAATACCGCCATATCTTCGGCATCGAGCAGCAACCGGTTGCCGTCGCCTTTTTTGCTGTTGACGCAGATTTTCTCCAGCACCTTTGTGCCTTCTATGAGATCAATGTGGCCAAACTCAAGCTTCTGTTGATCGCTTACGGGCGCCGGAATCCATCCATATTGCGGGGATTTTGCGACAATGTGTCCCGGTAAGTCCAAACGGAAAGGAGGGGCTGCATCACGGTCCTGGTAACCATCGAACTCAGAGCGCAGCCAGGCAGCCATTTTTTTGTGACGTAACATCATGGCAAGTGTGATGGCCGAAGGCATGATGTCCTCGAGCAGTTCGCCGGAATCCCGGGTGCGCTCGTCGAGGTGATTGGCGGATGCAGACATGTTTTCTCCTTGGCGGAGGCCATGCTCTCTGGCTTCACCGCCATGTTTTTGTTATTACGCAGTTCACGACGGCGCTTGACCGGCTGCCTATGAAATGCCCAGGTGCCTAAAAAGTAGACAATGTTCTCCGTCCGCGCCGTTGTAAAAAGGTGAGGTTTTTGTAACTGCAGGTAAGCCGTCTGTCAGCCAGTTTGCATGGGCCCTACATGCCCGCGTTAGTACTCTCGAAAATCTTGTCTGCGGAGGCTGCTACAAAACCATTGTAGATATGCCCGTCGGGTTTTTTGTAGCGCAGAGCGAACTCATAGAAGCAGCTGGGAATATTGGTTTCTCTGTCACGAAATTGCACGGGCACCCGGTCAGCCATGGTGGATGACTGCTCAAGAAGGTCCTCGGGAGAGCCTTTCACTTCTCCACCGGACGCATTCACGGCAAAGCCGTTGTCTTTCAGAAGCTGATTGATATCGGCGACTGTTTCATAATTCAGCAAGTGATTGACGCTGACCGTGAAATGGTTAGCCCGGTAGCCCCAAGCTGCCAGCCAGGCTGCATACTCGCTCTCTTCGAGTAGCTTGCGATAGGTGTCGTAATCCAGATCCCAGTGTCTGCCCGAATACAGAAAGTCGTTCGCTGCAACCCGCTCTTTCGTCATCCCGGCCACCAGTGTTTTTACGGTCGACTGAAGTTCCGGTGAGCACTGTTCTGTGAGCAGCTCTGAAATGAACACCCTGGGCGCTTCCGGGTCTGCATGTTCATAGTGCCGGGCATAGAGTTTCTTGCCTTTGAAATGATATTCCCCCCCCTCGCAATATCCGAGAGCAAGAAAATGCTCCGCAAGCGCGTCCAGGCCAACCGGTGGCAGGTTGAAGGTTCGCAGGGCGATGTGATCGTTAATGATGGCGTGGCCTTCTTCGGCTCCCAGAATGCGGTGGATTTCCGCAGCCGACGGCGTAACGTTGCGATAATTCTGCCAGAGCTTCTCGAAGAGGACGTTGCGATCAGTATGCATAACTTAGCTCCGTAGCTGTGTTGTGGGTTCGTGCGGGTGCGGCCCGGTTTAAAGGCAGAATGCGTGCGAGATTACCTTCTGCCAGGTTCAGCTTTGCAGCGAGTGCTGAGGGAACAATCAGCGTACCTGGCTGCGAGCCACCTGCACTGCCAGTTTCAGGCTGGCCAAAGACTTCGGATGTGATGGTTGCCCGAAAGTCCACCAAGCCTGTGTTGGTAACCAGACTTGGCTCATTTTGCTGATAGTGGGCGTGTTCGTAGCCGCTGTGAACGCCCGTGCATTTATCCGTTCCGTCAATTGCGACCCGGCACGCAGAGGAGGCTCTTACGCTATGAATATCGGCCAGGGCACACTCAACCGTTGGTCCCGCATCAAGCAGATCTATGAACCCTTTGTGCTGAAACCCTTCTGCTTCCAGTATTTGCAAGGCCGGCCGGGTGTGTTTGTGTACCTGACTGAGGACCGCCCTGGCCTCAGGGCTCATCATGCAGGTGTATAAAGGATGAGAGGGCATCAGCTCATCAATGAAATCAGTATAGCCGGTGCCAATCAGATGGGTTGCCCGGCCAAACTCCATGTCAACGAAATGAGCTTTCAACCAGTCCCAAAAAGGCGACTGTCCTGCAGCATTGGAAACACCGCGCATTTCGGCAATGACATTGTCTGAAAAGCGTTCCGGGTGAAGTGCCATAAACAGGAAGCGCACCCGGGAGAGCAGTTTACCGGCGTTGGCCCGGCGGAATTCAGGGCGCAAATAAAGCGAGCAGATCTCGGAATAGCCGGTGTAATGATTACAACGGGTGAGGGTTTCCACGCTTCTGCGAAGGTCGAGGTCGCGGGAGTGATGGGTAACCGTGTTGCGCCGAAAGTGATAAAGCGGACGGGTATGGCCGGCATTCGCCTCGATGCCCGTGGTACCCATAATGGCCCCGGTCGCTTCATCTTCCAGTACAAAAAGGTAGTGCTCGTCACTTGGGTTGGTAACCCGACGCTCAAAACTGGCCATGGAGTGGTCGATTTTTCGTGCCAGAGCATCTCTGTCTGGCATCAGGGATGTAAACCCGGGGCCGGACTCTGTCGCTATGAGGAAAAGGGCGTCCAGATCCCTGTCGGCAATCGGTCGAATGATCATGGGCTGCAACCTGACATTATTTCGGGACAGTATGAAGGGATGCTCTGTCATATTGCAGATTCAATTTGAGCAAAATGGGCTAAGCTTCTCTCATAATAACCAAGTGAGTGACCAAAATGATCGGAAATAAAGACCAGAAGCTGCTTATGCTGTTGCGACAGAACGCGCGTGCCAGCATTTCGGATTTGGCGAGGGCTTTGCATTTGTCTCGCTCAACCGTACAGAACCGCATAGCCAAGCTGGAAGCGAGCGGAGTCATTGCGGGGTATGCCGTGCAGTTGGGAGGGGCGTTTTCGTCCAGCCAGGTGGAGGCTCATGTCTCGATAAAAGTTGCTCAGAAACTGACGGCGCGAACAAACTCGGCACTTGAGGGCATCAGTCAGGTGTCGCAGTTATTTTCGGTAAGTGGTGAGTACGACCTTATAGCCATTGTGCAGGCTCAATCCCTGGAGGAACTGAGTACCGTATTGGATGAGATTGGAAATCTGGAAGGAGTGGAGCGCACTAACTCGGCAGTTGTGCTGGAAACCCGCTTTCGGCGTTAGGCGCCTGTCCTGAGCTATTTTTATATGTGCACTATCAGGAGCCCAGCATGCCCGAGAAAGCACTGTACAAGAAAGCGACGGAGCCAAGCAGGATAAGTCCCCAGGCTGGGAAAATCAGGAAAGAGCGACTCGACTGTCTCATGGTGATCTCCTATGAGTGATGGAATGCGTTACGCTGCATTTTCTACTCTAGACCAATCTTGATTAATGTCACAAAAAAATAAATGTTTTTCACCCGACTGTTTGTCATGCGATGGGTTTCGCCATTAGGTAGGGCATTTAATGTCATTGAGGTCTTCATGAATCACGCTACTATAAAACCAATCCGGATATTGATTCCTGTATTGCGGTTTCAGTTTCGCAAGCCTTAACAATAATAAGGAGCTTTTCATGGCAGTGGATTCCCGTAGGCAGACTTCCTTGCACTGTCTGTATTACTGGGCAGAGCTAAGCCCGGACAAGTTATACCTTACCCAGCCGTATCCTGATGGCACAGTGGAAGACATTACCTGGAAACAGGCAGCGGATCAGGTTTCGCGCATGGCTGCCCACATCAACAGCCTGGCATTGCCGGAGCGCAGCAATATTGCCGTGCTGGGCAAAAACAGCGCGCACTGGATTCTGTCGGACCTGGCCATCTGGGCCGCAGGGCATGTATCTGTGCCGCTGTATCCCACACTTAATGGGGAAGCCGCTGCCTATATACTTGAGCACAGCGGAGCAAAGCTGCTGTTTTTGGGCAAGCTCGATGGAACGGCGGATGGCTGGAACGATATAAAAGGGCATATCCCTTCTGACCTTCCAATCATCTCTCTACCCATGTCGCCGCGAAATGATACCCCCAAGTGGCTGGACATTATTGCTGAGCATCAGCCAGTTTCCCCGGAGTTACCCGATCCGGATACGCTCGCGACGATTGCTTATACGTCCGGTAGCACCGGTCGCCCCAAAGGGGTCATGCACAGTTTTCGGGCTATGATGTCGGTCGCGGATGGTTTGCAGCAGATGTTCACCGCCTCATCAGACGACCGGATGCTTTCGTATTTGCCACTGGCTCACGTGGCAGAGCGGGCGGCGGTAGAAACCCAGTCGCTGTATTTCGGTTTTCATGTTTACTTTGCCAATACGCTGGACACGTTTCAGCAGGATTTGCAGCGTGCCCGACCTACTCTGTTTTTCTCTGTTCCCCGACTGTGGATGAAGTTCTACCTCGGTGTTAACGCCAAGCTGCCACCCAAAAAGCAGAAATTACTGTTCAGTATTCCGTTTGTCAGTTCCATGGTGAAGAAGAAGGTGCTCAGGCAACTGGGCCTGGATCATTGCCGTGCCGCACTCACCGGAGCGGCGCCTTTGTCTGAGGAAATCATCACCTGGTATCGCAGCCTTGGGTTGGAGCTGCTTGAGGTTTACGGCATGACAGAAAACTTTGGCTACTCTCATGCCAGCCGGCCAGGGCAGGCCAGAATCGGCTTTGTGGGCGTTACGAATCCTGGCGTTGAGCATCGCATTGGTGACGGCGGCGAGCTACAGGTAAGAAGCCCTGGCATGATGCTGGGTTATTATCAAAATGAAGAAAAAACCCGGGAAGACGTCACCGCTGACGGCTTTCTCAAGACCGGCGATATGGGCGAAATCAATGCCGACGGCTATCTGCGGATTACAGGACGGGTGAAAGACCTGTTCAAAACTTCCAAAGGCAAGTATGTGGTGCCTGTGCCTATTGAGAATCGGTTTAACCACCCTGCGGTAGAAGTTGTCTGTGTTGCTGGTGCCAACCAGCCTCAACCGTGCCTGATGCTATTGCTCTCGGAGGAGACACGAGCTGCGCTTGCGACCGGCAAGAGCCGGGATGAGCTGGAACAGGAGCTGGCGAACGAACTGAAGGCAGTGAATGAAGGCTGTGAGGCACACGAAAAAATAGCATTCGTGGTAGCTGTGAAGGAGCCGTGGACCATGGAGAACGGGATGCTTACGCCCACCATGAAGATCAAGCGCAATGTGATTGAAGATGTCTATAACCGTAAAATGGACAGCTGGTTTGAGCAGAAAAAGACGGTGGTCTGGGAATTCTGACGGTCCAATGCAAAGCGCCGGCTGATTCCTTTGAGAATCGCCGGCGCTTTAAGTCTGGCTTTTTTGTTTCAGAGCTGCGCTATTGGCGCAGCTCATTACGTATGCCCGGCTGGAATCAGTGGCCACCCTGCATTTGGGTGATATCAGTTACTGCGACAGCTTTGCGATTAAAGGAGCGCAGTTTGCTGCTCATGAATTGCATTGCCATCTTTGCAGCCGCACGGGTGTGCTGGCTTCTCACCGCAGTACTGTTGTGGAGGATACTGGATGGTAGCGGTTGAACGGTTGCCATATGTCTTTGTGTCATAGCGACTTCCTCCTTATCTGGTGAGTTGCTATTTAAAAATGAATAAAAGGGTTGACCCGAATATACACCAAATTATAGGAGTATTTTTTTGCAGCGTAAATACGTTAAACTCCGTACTCACGTTGCAAATATGCAGTAGCTATGGACTGGGATTATCTTCGATACATACACGCTCTGGCAATAGGTGGAACCCTCGCAAAAGCCGGAGAAATACTGGGCGTTCACCAAACTACGGTTTTGCGCCGGTTGGACCAGATGGAAGAGTCTCTGGGCGTGCAGTTTTTTGAGCGCAATCGGGACGGATTGCAGCTGACGCCGGTGGGTGAGACTGCTTTTCGCAACGCGGATAAGCTGTCTGTCGAGATGGAGAACCTCGAACGCAAGCTGGTAGGACAGGATGCGGCGCCCGTGGGTAAGGTACGCCTGGCCGCCGAGGACACGATGATGAGCGAACTGCTCGGATCGGTGCTGGCGGATCTGGTACGCGAGTTTCCGGATATTGAACTGGAAGTGCTCACGGATAACGACGTAACCAACCTCACGCACAGGGAGGCGGACCTTACGTTACGCCCTGAAAACAAACCTCAGGCAACGTTGGAAGGTGAGAGGATCGCCGCGATTGAATCGGCTGTTTATGGCTCTGCCAGCTACTGCCGGCGCCACCGCAATATGGATATTGAAAACCACCCCGAGGACTGTATCTGGATTATCCCGGACGACACCTTCAGCCATCTGGCGACGGGTCGCTGGTATCGCAAGCACCTGAAAAACGCTACGTCAGTCATCCGTTGCAACAGCCTGCACGCGATGCACGCGCTGGCTCGCTCCGGAACTGGTCTGGCTGTGCTGCCTTGTTACCTGGGTGAGGGCACCAAAGAACTGCGCCGCCTGTCAGATCCACTTGAGGGTGAAAGTGTCGACCTGTGGGTGCATGTCAGTCAGGACACGCACCAGATGGCGAGAGTGCGTATTGTGATGGAGTTTCTGGTGGACCGCCTGCGGGCCCAGACGGCTGCCATAGAGTTCAGTCCGACAGCCTGAAATGAACCTGGCTCAGCCGCAGAATGGCCAGAACTGATACCAACGCCAGCACTGGAATTCCTGCTCGCAGGAATTGAGCTGATTATCGTATCGGAAGGCCCGATTTTGAACTCTTGTCGCCAGCGCCGTTACTGCCGGCTTTCGGGTAAAGGATTTGCGAGCGTAGCCGCCACGACCCTCGTGGTATGCCAGATAGAGCTCGCGTGGCTTATGGAAGGCGATATCAAGCTCTTGATGAGTGAGATGGTTATACCAGCCCACGAAATCCAGGGCGTATTCCATATCGGTACGAACCGTAAATAGCCCTTCACCATTAGCCGCAAGATATTCCCCCCAGGCGGGGTCCAGAGCTTGGGCGTAGCCATAGGCGGTTGTTGGCCGGCGCCAGGGTATAAAGCCCCATAGCCGGGTTCTGGGTGGCTGGGCGTGGCTGCGAAACGAAGACTCGTAGTAAACGAAAGCCATCTGCGTGGCGATGGGCGTTCCCCAACGTTTCTGGGAGTTGCTCGCGTAGTCATACCAGACGGTGTGCTCTCGGAAAATTTCGCACAGATTCTCGGGATTAACCGGTGGGTCCGGAGCCAGCAGGCTGAAGCGCAGCGTTGCCCAGGTTCCGATAGCCAAACCCAGAACCGGAAGTCCGTACCATTTAACGCGGGATCGCCATTGATCACGGCGCGTTTGGCGGCGTCGCCTGCGAGGTCTTGCCGGCTTCCAGAATTTTCCTACCAAACTGTCATCTCCGGAACCCATGGATTGCTTGCTCAGGGGAGGGTGCGCGTGTCATAAACGCATCACCCACCAAACAGGATGATAATTAAATGAAGCTTGGCACCCTAGTTAAACCTCTTTTAATCGCCGGCCTGTTTCTGGCTGGCCCCGTTATGGCTGCACCCACTGCTCAGCAGGTTCTGACTGCGTCGCCTATTGACGACATTGTCGATCAATACCCCGCCATGATGAGCGAGGGCATCCGCGAGGGCCTGAAGCGCAGCCCGCAGCTGCCCCCCATGGTTGCCGATACTATTGGGTACGTCGTTACCAACAGCTTTCGTGCGGCGGATATAGAGCAGCAGATTGTTAAAAACCTGGAGAGTGAGCTTTCCAAAAAACAGCTTGAAGCGGTACAGAATTGGTATGAAACCCCGGTTGCCCGGAAAATTTCGGCTGCAGAAATTGCGGCCTCCGATCCGGGCGCGTGGAAGCAGATTCAGGCCAGAGCGCCGGAGTTGAATGAAAAGTATAAAGGTACCGACCGTGCCCGGGCATTTGAGCGGTTTGATCGTGCATCCCGCGCCACGGAAAGTGCTGTTGATACCACCATTGCCGTGCAGCTCGGGTTGGCAACCGCCATGGCCGCATTCAGCAGTGATTCAGCGAATTACGATGAGCTCAAACAGACCATAGAAAACCAGCGCGGCAAAATTCGGGGCATTGTTGAGCAGCAGGTGTATGACAGTTATCTGCACACCTATGAAAAAATCAGCTCGCAGGAGATGGGGCTATATATGGACTTTCTTGAAAGCGGGCCGGGAACTGCGTTTTCAAAAACGGTGACCCGGAGCATTCAGCAGGCCATTACCGATCCGATTGAATCCATCGGCAACCAGATGGCGCGTTTCCTCTCTCCGCAAAAATAGGGCAAGAGCATTCAGCCTTGGCGGGATTGGCTCCTGATAAGATCAGGAGCCAATCAACAACCCACGGTTGCAGAGCCTTAGCCATTGTTGGGAAGCCCTCAGCCCGTAGTTGAAGGCCTTTTAGCTGCGGCTTGTTACTTCCAGCAGGTGATAGCCAAACTGGGTTTTTACCGGCCCGAGAACCTTGTTAACTTCGCCGCTGAAGACCACCTGGTCGAATTCTGGCACCATCTGGCCCGGTCCGAATGAGCCCAGATCGCCGCCGTTACGACCGGACGGGCAGGAAGAATGCTGCTTCGCTACTTCTGCGAAATCCTTGCCGCCTTCAATTTCTTTTTTCAGCTCTTCACATTTTGCTTCGCTGTCTACCAGAATGTGGCGTGCGGTTGCCTGTGCCATGGTAACTGTCCTTACGTAAAATGAATGGGTACTTCAGAGAAAGAATGCTGCCCGTACCCTTCGCCCGAGGCAAGCCTTTTTATCGGTGTTTCTGCGGCCTCACGGTTATCCCTGCAAACCTGTACAATGCCGGCTTTATTTAGCCAGCGCGGCGCTGGCCCTCACATATACAGGTTTGTTTCTTGATCTCTACTGCCAATATCACCATGCAATTCGGGGCTAAACCCCTGTTTGAAAATGTTTCCGCCAAGTTTGGTAACGGCAATCGCTACGGCCTTATCGGGGCTAACGGCAGCGGCAAATCCACTCTGATGAAGATCCTCGGTGGCGACCTTGAGCCGTCTGCGGGCCAGGTCATGCTGGAGCCGAACGTTCGCCTGGGTAAGTTGCGCCAGGATCAGTTCGCCTACGAGACCTGCTCGGTCATGGACACCGTGATCATGGGCCATGAAGAGCTGTGGAACGTTAAAAAAGAGCGCGATCGCATTTATTCGTTGGCGGAAATGAGTGAAGAAGACGGTATGGCGGTCGCCGACCTGGAAGTACAGTTTGCGGAGATGGACGGCTACACCGCCGAATCCCGTGCCGGTGAATTGCTTCTTGGTCTGGATATCCCGCTGGAACAACACGAGGGGCCCATGAGCAGCCTGGCCCCGGGCTGGAAACTCCGGGTACTGCTGGCCCAGGCTCTGTTCTCCGATCCGGACGTGCTGTTGCTGGACGAGCCCACCAACCACCTGGACATCAACACCATCCGCTGGCTGGAAAGCATTCTGATAGCCCGCAGCAGCACCATGATCATCATTTCTCACGACCGGCACTTCCTGAACAGCGTGTGCACCCACATGGCTGACCTGGACTACCGTGAGCTGAAGCTGTTCCCCGGCAACTACGATGAGTATATGACTGCGGCCACCGCGGCCCGTGAGCGCATGCTCTCGGACAACGCAAAGAAAAAGGTCCAGATTGCGGAGCTGCAGCAGTTCGTAAGCCGCTTCTCTGCAAACGCCTCCAAAGCGAAGCAGGCCACTTCCCGCGCGCGCCAGATCGACAAAATTCAACTGGATGAAGTAAAACCTTCCAGCCGCGTCAGCCCGTTCATCCGTTTTGAGCAAGGCAAAAAGCTGCATCGTCAGGCCGTAACCATCCGGGACCTGACCAAGGGTTTCGACGAAAAGCCGTTGTTCAACAAGCTGAACCTGCAGGTTGAAGCTGGCGAGCGCGTGGCCATCATTGGCCCCAACGGTATTGGTAAAACCACGTTGCTGCAGTGTCTGGCCGGTGCTTACGAGCCTGACAGCGGTGAGGTGAAGTGGACCGACAGCGCCGAAGTGGGCTACTACGCCCAGGATCACACGGCGGATTTTGCGGCAGACGACACGCTGACGGAGTGGATGGCCCAGTGGACAACAGGTGGTGAGCAGCTGATACGAGGCACTCTCGGTCGAATGCTTTTCTCTGGCGACGACATTGGTAAATCGGTGCGGGTAATCTCCGGTGGTGAGCAGGGGCGCATGCTGTTTGGCAAGCTGATACTGCAGAAGCCAAACGTGATGCTGATGGATGAGCCCACCAACCATCTGGATATGGAGTCCATCGAGGCGCTGAACCTGGCGCTGGAGAACTACCCTGGTACGCTGATTTTCGTGAGTCACGACCGTGAGTTTGTTTCTTCGCTGGCGACCCGGATTATTGAGCTTAAGTCTGATGGCATTACTGACTTTAGTGGTACTTATGACGATTACCTGCGAAGTCAGGGATACGCCTAAAACCTACAGACACTGAGGGGTAGGGCAGGCTGGCAGGGCTGTCCAAAAACCGCTGTTAATACGTCCTTGTACGCTTGGCTCCGCCATCCATGGCTCCGCACATTTTTGGACAGCCCTGCCAGCCTACCCGATCCGACTTCTGTGGGTTGGATCAACAGCTAAAGGAACTCTGTGTGAGTGAAGAATCGGTAGTTCAGGCGGCCCGGAAATGGGTCGAAGACGTCGTGGTTGGCTACAACCTTTGCCCGTTCGCCAAACGGGAACTGGTCAGAGACCGGATTCGGTTCGTGGTCTCCAAGGCTGATAACGAGGATTCACTGCTCCAGGTCCTGCAAACTGAACTCCTGCGTCTGGACGATGAACCGGAAACCGAAACCACTCTCCTGATTCATCCTCACGTATTGCAGAGTTTTGCGGACTACAATGAGTTTCTGGGCGCTGCGGACGGATTGTTAACCTATCTGGATCTGGAAGGTGTATACCAGATCGCCAGCTTCCACCCGGATTACCAGTTTGCGGACGCTGAAGCGGATGCAGCGGAGAACTACACCAACCGTTCCCCGTTCCCCATGCTCCACCTGTTGCGGGAAGCCAGTCTGGAAGCCGCGATTGATAGTCATCCTGATGTAGAAGGGATACCACCGCGGAATATTGAGCTGATGAACAAGCTCGGTGCAGAGGAAATGCAGACAGTCTTAACCGGGTGTATGAAAGTGGCGGAGAATACAGGGGAGTAGAACGAAGAGCCGGTGGGTAACCCTCTCCCAAAAATGTGCGGAGCCATGGATGGCGGAGCCAAGCGTACAGGGAAGTATTTACAGCGGTTTTTGGGAGAGGGTTACCCACCGGCGGCTGCACTGAGCCACGATTGTTGCAGGCCTGACGATAGACAAGTTAACGACAATAAAGAGGAACCAGAGTGGGACGCCTATTCGAACAACTAGATAGCCAGCCCTCCGAAATCGGCGAAATCACCCTCCGCCGGCGCCGCATACCGGCACTGGGCGACAGAGACATTTTCGAGGTAAAACTCGGCGAAGAATTCCTCATGTCCAGCATGTTCGTGGACGCCGAAGTGGCCCTCTCCGATCTCGGGCTGGGTGAAACCGAAGGCGACAACCTGAGCGTCGTCGTTGGTGGTCTGGGGCTTGGCTATACCGCCGTAGCCGCACTCAAACACGAACTGGTCGGAGAATTGCTGATTGTCGAATACCTTGAGCCCGTCATCCGCTGGCACCAGCAAGAATATGTGCCCCTTGGTAAAGACATCAACGCAGATGCCCGCAGCCGCTACGTCCACGGCAGCTTCTTTGATCTGGCCGTTGCCGATCCCGAGAGCGGAGGCTTTGACCCCGAAGCGCCAGGCAAAGCCTTCGATGCCATTCTCCTCGATATAGACCACTCCCCCCGCGCACTGCTGAACGACTCCAACGCCAGTTTCTATACCACCGAAAATATCCGCCGCATGGCCCGCCAACTCAAACCCCGGGGTATTTTTGCCATGTGGTCCAATGAGGGCGAAGACGCCGTATTCATGGATGTGTTGCGGGATGTGTTCACCGAAGTGGTCTGCCATGTTGTAAGCTTTTATAACCCGTTCCAGAACAGAGAGTCTTTCAACACCGTTTATGTGGCCCGCAAACCGGGCTGAATCAGCCGGAGATTGTATGCCAGAGACAACCCACCGAACTCGTCCCTTCAGTTCGAACCACCGCCTCCCGGAGTTGGGTGAAGCTCCGGCTTTGCACGCGCCGGAACAGGCGGGTGAGTTGCTGGCAGAATTTATCCACCGCTATCCCAAGCTCATGATTCTGACCGGTGCTGGCGTCAGCACGGATTCCGGCATTCCGGATTATCGCGATGGCGAAGGCGCCTGGAAGCGCAAGCAGCCGGTTCAGCATCGGGATTTCATGGAAAGCTTTGAAACCCGTCAGCGTTACTGGGGGCGCAGCCTGATTGGCTGGCCTGTCATGCGCAATGCTACGCCAAACCCCTCTCACTACCACATCGCCGACCTCGAACTGCGTAATCATTCCAGCCTGGTGGTCACCCAGAATGTCGACCGTCTGCATCAAAAAGCAGGTACGCGCGGTGTGAGTGATCTTCATGGCCGAGCGGATGAAGTGGTGTGTATGAGTTGTGGCTATCGCTGCCCCCGGGATGATGTGCACGCACGCTGTGCCGATCTCAACCCGGATTTCGGACAGTACAAAGCCGACACCGCACCGGATGGAGATGCAGACCTGGATGTGGATTTTTCAGGATTTAGCCTGGCGGATTGCCCTCGATGTGACGGTATTCTGAAGCCGGACGTGGTGTTTTTCGGGGATTATGTGCCAAAGCAAAGAGTGGATTCAGCACTGGATGCGCTCAAGAGTAGTGATGGCCTGCTGGTAATTGGTTCGTCGCTGATGGTGTACTCGGGGTTCCGATTCTGCCGGTACGCCAAAGAGTTAAGCAAGCCTGTTGCCACCCTTAACCTGGGCCGGACGCGTGCGGAGGGGCTGGCGGACTTGAAGCTTAATGCAAGAATCGGGGAGACCTTGAAAGTCTCCCTCGATCAGTTATAGGCGGGAGTCTGGCCACCGCCAAGCATTAACACAACCCCGAAAACATACAGCACCATAATGACCGCGCTTTCCGTGCCGATCCTCCCGATTCCGTGGCGCTCCCGACGGATCAGCCCCATCATCAGTACGCCCGACATCAGCAATGTGAGGGCCGCCCAGAATTTTGAACCCTCGGGCATCGCGTGGTAGATAGACCCGTCCCGGTAGGCAATATCCGACGCGGCGGTGAACAGAGTGTCGAAGGCATTACCGCCAATGATCCCGCCCACCGCAAGAGTTAGCGCGCCACGGCGAACCGCAGCTACCGACGTCACCAGTTCGGGAATTGAAGTACTAACGGCTGTGAGCAGCACACCGACCACCGTCTGTGTCAGATTCGTCCTGTTGGCAATCACCGTGGCCGCCGGTTCCAGTGCCCAGCCTGCGATACCCAGCACGGCCATCAACACCAGAAACTCGACCCAGAGGCGAGACATGGGAGGCATGGCCGTCACGTCATCGGGCTTGTCTTCGCGGGTATCCCGGGTGATGGATGGCAGCCACATGGGTGCTTCTGATGCCGCGCGCACCAAATAAATGCCGTAGAAATAGACCGCAAGCAGCACCGGCGTGACCGGATGAACCCCGCCGACGGTCACGTCTGGCAGGTATGGCGCGAACAGGATCAATGCCAGCAGGCAAATCAGCAACCCGTTTTGCATCATGTTTGGCACCGACGCTGCGGCATGCTCCAGGTTGGCCCGGCGATAGACCATGTCCGCAACCGCCAGGAAAAACGTCTGCACGGCGATACCGCCCAGCGCGTTGCTGATCGCCAGTTCGGCATGGCCGTTCCATGCAGCGGTGACCGAGAGAACCGAGCCGCCCATGGACGTTGACGCGCCCAGCAGCACGGCACCCGCGGCCGCTTCGCCAATTCCGGTGCGGTCAGCCAATTGATCGACCACCCGGGTGATGCGCGTTCCTGCAACCGCGATGATGGCCGCACATGTCAGAAAGACCAAACCACCTTGTAGCAGGGTCCAGCTTTCCACCGGTGGGATTGACACTTTAAAGGAGCTCCTTGGTAGGTCGCCATGAGCAGAGGATGCCCTCAGCGGGATAAAATGGTCACCGTCCTGATCGGTTTCGTTATCCGGTTAATTCCTTCTGCCCGGTCGGGTCGTCCATGGGAACGTCCGCTACGGCTTCTCCGCTCAGGATCATACGCGCTGCAGCAATGGCTGCATCGCGGTACGGCATTAGCACAATGTCTGCCTTGGCGCGCGCAAGTGCCGCCGCCGTCTGTTCACTGTGTGCGGCAACGGCGACCTTGCCATGATAACCAAGGTCCTGCACGGACCTGAGCAGCGCACGGCGCGGATCGTCATGGGTCAGCCCGGTTTCATGTTCGGGCACGGCCAGTACCAGCCATTTGGCCGCTCCAAGTGGCAGGTGTGCAAGAAATTCCGGGTCGGTTGCATCTCCGAAAATGACATCGTATCCGTCCATTCGGGCATGGCGAACCGCCGTGGGGCTGAAGTCGACGCCAAGCACTCTCAGTCCGGCCTCCCGCAGCACGCCCGCAATACCAATGCCGTAGCGCCCGAGCCCGAACAGGATCACATCGTGTCCCTGCGAGCTTGATGGAGCATCTTCGCGCGGCGTCGCAGCCATGCGTCGGTCAAATATTCTCAGAAGCGGCTCTACCCGATCATATATCTGGTGCGAATAGGTGATCATGTAGGTTGAGGCGGCGATAGTAATAAGGCCCACGAGTGTTACCAGGCCGAGCGCCTGGTCGCTGACATGGCCGATAGTCACGCCCATCGCCATGAAAATGAGAGAGAACTCGCTGATCTGTGCCACCGTGAGGCCCGCAAGAAAGCCTGTACGTTTGCGGTAGCCCATCGTGACCATGATGATCAGCACAATCAGCGGATTCCCGATCAGCACGAAAAGCGACAGGACAATGGCCGGCCCTACGCTGTCGCCCAGAACTGACAGGTCCAGCGAGGCTCCCAGCGCGATGAAGAAAAAGAGCAGCAGGAAGTCCCTTAGCGAGGTGAGGCGTGCGGCAATCGCCTCGCGGTAGGCAGTAGAGGCCAGCGAAACACCCGCGAGAAGTCCGCCGAGTTCTTTTCCGAAACCGAGATAATGGCCGATCGCAGCCAGCAGCGCTGCCCAGGCAATGGCAAATGACACAAGAAGCTCTGGCGCCTGAGACAGTCGGTCAACCAGCGGGTTGGCGGCATAACGGATGAACAGCGCCACGGCGAAAAGCATGGCGAGTCCGTAGCCGAGAACGACCAGAACATCGGTCAGCGCTGCATCCTCACCAGCTCCTACGCCGATGGCAGACAAAACAATCATCGCAACGACGACAACCACGTCCTGCACAATCAGAAACCCAAGGGCGATACGGCCATGAAGTGAGTCGATCTCGCGTTTGTCAGACAGCAGCTTGACGATGATGATGGTCGACGAAAACGTCAGTGCAACGGCCACATAAACGGCCGTCAACGCATCGAGGCCAAGCACGAGGCTGATGAAGAAGCCGAACACCGTCGTGAAAATCACCTGTCCCAATCCCGTGATCAGTGCGACGGGCCCCAGCGTGCGTACCAGGTTGAAATCGAGCTTGAGGCCGACGAGGAACAGCAGAACCGCGATGCCCAGCTCGGCCAGGAGGTCTATCTGTTCATCAGAGCGTGCGATATCCAGCACCGAGGGGCCGGCGACGATACCTACCGCAATGAAACTCACAATTAATGGCTGGCGCAGAAGAAGTCCGATGAAGCCGACGCCAGCGGCCAGCACCAGCAGCGCTGCGAACTCGTAGAACATGTAGCCCTGAAGCGCTTCGGTCACAATGCCTCTCTTTTACTTTCAGTCTTTGAAGGCTGCCCTGGGGTGCGGGGACGGTGCATCCTGTGGCGCAGAACACGTTTTTCTATTTCAAGAATCACAAGCAGTGCTGGCCCTACGGCGACGATAGCCAGGCCCTGGGGAATGCTCAAAGGCCGGGTATCGAAGAAGGCTTCCATAAACGGAGCGTAGGTAAACAGGAACTGTAACGCGGTGACTGCGGTTATGGCGATAAGCACCGGCCGCGTTCCGAGTGCCGCCTTGAGCGACAGCGAAGTGGTATTGAGGAAACGCACAGAGAAAAGATAGAAGATCTCCATCACCACCAGTGTGTTGACTGCGATCGTGCGTGCTTCTTCGATACTTGCACCTTGCTGTTGCGCCCAGATGAACATTCCGAAGATGCCCGAGCACAGGAGAATCGACACGAATGCCACGCGCCATATAACGAACCGCGACAGAATGCTCTCGGAAGCAGGGCGAGGCGGGCGCTGCATAATGCCAGGTTCCGCCCCCTCAAAGGCCAGGGCCATGGCCAGAACAACCGAACTGACCATGTTAACCCACAGGATCTGCACCGGCGTGATGGGCAGCGTCAGGCCCAGAAGAAGCGCTGCAATGAGTGCCATCGCTTCACCGCCATTGACAGGCAGGAGAAAGACAACGGCTTTTCGCAGGTTGTCATAAACAGTTCGGCCGGCTCGAACGGCGGCTGCAATGGTGGCAAAATTATCGTCGGCCAGCACAATCTCGGCCGCTTCCTTGGCCGCTTCGGTCCCGGTTTTGCCCATAGCGATGCCAATATCAGCGCGTTTTAACGAGGGTGCATCGTTCACCCCGTCGCCAGTCATGGCCACGACGAGCCCGCCAGCCTGCAATGCTTCGACCAGGCGGAGCTTGTGCTCGGGGCTGGTGCGCGCAAACACGTCGATGCGGGCGGCGCTCTCTTGCAGTTCTGTGGCGCTCAGCCCGTCGATCTGGGCACCTTCCAGAACTTCCTCGGTATTCTCGAGCCCCAGCTGTCGAGCAATTGCCAGGGCGGTGCCGCCATGATCGCCGGTAATCATCTTGACCCGAATGCTCGCTGCCTGGCACTCGGCTACGGCGGTAATGGCTTCTTCACGGGGTGGATCTATCAGGCCGACGAGCCCCAGAATGGTCAACCCGTTTTCCACTTCACTGAAGGACAGTGTCTGAGCGCCTTCCGGTGCGCGTTTTGTGGCGATGGCCAAAACCCTTTGGCCTTCAGCCGCTATCTCCGACGCCGCGCGCCGCCAGTATTCGGCATCTAACGGGGTGGCCCCGTCTTCGTCCTCATGCTGGCTGATACACATGGCCAGGATACGCTCGGGAGCTCCCTTCACGTGGATTGTTGCCTGGCCGTTGTGATCATGATGCAGTGTCGCCATAAACCGGTGCTGGGCGTCGAAGGGAATCGCGTCAGTTTGCGGATTGGCAGGGCGGGTATCACCTGTCACCAGGCCGGCTTTGCAGGCAAGGGCGACCAGGGCGCCCTCCATTGGGTCGCCTTGAACGCTCCAGCCAGCTTCCGTTTGCTTCAGTTCTGCGTCGTTGCAAAGCATGGCGCCAAGGGCAAGATCGCTCAAAAGTGGATGGCTCCCAGATTCGACCTCCCTGGAGTCGAGCATAATGGAACCATCGGGTGCATAGCCTGTGCCGGTTACAGAAAAGCGTTGCCTTGCGGTGGCGACCCTGGTCACTGTCATCTCGTTGCGGGTCAGCGTACCTGTCTTGTCGGTACAGATGACCGAGACGGAGCCCAAAGCCTCGATGGCGGGGAGTCGGCGCACGATCGCGTTGCGCCTTGCCATCGCCTGCACACCGATGGCGAGTGTTACGGTGAGAATTGCTGGCAGCCCCTCGGGGATCGCAGCAACTGATAGACCAACCACGGCGACAAAAACCTCACCAAAACCCATGCCGGCCACGCCATACCCGAAGGCAAGGATCATCGCGGCCAGTACCAGGATGACGCCAGTAATGCGGCGGGCGAAGGCTTCCATCTGCAGGAGAAGTGGTGTGGTTGTGGTCTCGACGCTGGTCAGCAGTCCGCTGATTCGCCCGATTTCGGTCTCGGCTCCTGTCGCTACAATAACGCCACGCCCGGTTCCGGCGGCGACCAGGGTACCGCTGTATGCCATTGAGTGTCGGTCGCCAATGGACGCGTCTGCGGCGACAGAATCCGTCGCCTTGTCGACCGGGACGGATTCGCCAGTCAGAACCGCCTCCTGAATACGTAAGCCCTTGGCGGCAATCAAGCGAAGGTCGGCGGGCACCTTATCACCGGCGTCGAGAAGCACGATATCCCCCGGCACCAGTTCCTCGGCAGGCACCGTGGCCCGGCGCCCGTCACGCAGTATTTCTGCTTCTGGAGCCAGCATGTCGCGAATTGCCGATAGAGCCTGCTCGGCACGACCCTCCTGCACGAAACCGATCACTGAGTTGACCAGCACGACCGCCAGGATCACACCGGTATCGACCAGATGCCCAAGCGCGGCTGTTACTGCCGCGGCGGCCAGCAGTACATAGATCAGGACATTGCGGAATTGTCTGAGGAAACGGCGTAGCGGGCCGTCGGGCTGAACCTCGGGTAGCCGGTTCGGCCCCGTGCTGTTAAGTCTTTCTGCTGCGTCTGTGGAACTCAGGCCATCCGGGCCCGAGTTCACATTGCTGAAAATCTCGTCCTCCCCAAGTGCAAACCACTTGGGGGCCGATGGATCCTTGACGGGGCGACTGGTCATTGGGCCTCTCCTTAGATCAATACAGGCCCATCATACACGCCGATATAGCTCAAATATATTTGAAGTCCATGTCAGGATGCCCCGATTCTTACTCCTCGTCTTCAGGGTTGATATAGCTCAAGATCCGAAAAGGTTGTAGATAAATACCGCGCCCACAGCCACCGGTGTAATGTAGCGCACAGTGACGTACCAGAGGCGGAACATGGGCTCTGACAGCGCCAGTTCATCCTCCATCGCCTTACGTGACATCACCCAGCCGGCAAACACCGCAACCAGCAGGCCGCCGAGAGGCAACAGGATGTTGGCGGTAAAGAAGTCCAGCAGGTCAAAGATGGTTTTACCTTCGAGCATGCCAATCCACCCCAGTGGCGCGAAATCCGACCACAGGTTCAGGGAAAGGATTGATGCAATGCCCAGCGCCCAGCACACGAAACCCGCGCCCAAGGTGCTGGTGACCCGGGTCATTCCTTTTTGTTCCTCCAGCCATTCCACAATGGGCTCCAGCAGCGAAATGCCTGAGGTCCAGGCGGCAAATATCAGCAACAGGAAGAACAGAGTTCCGAACAGGCTGCCCATGGGCATCTGGCCAAACGCCAGTGGCAGGGTCTGAAAGATCAGGCCGGGGCCGGCGCCGGGCTCAAGGCCGTTGGCGAAGACAATCGGGAAAATAGCCAGGCCGGCCAGCAAGGCCACACCGGTATCGATGACGCAAACGGCAATGGAGGTTTTGGCGATGGACACACCTTTGGGCAGGTAGGAGCCGTAAGCCATCATCACCGCCATGCCGAGACTCAGAGTGAAGAAGGCATGGCCCAGCGCCACCAGAATGCCGGAGGTGGTGAGTTTGGAGAAGTCTGGCTGGAACAGGAAAGTCACAGCGCGGCCAAACTCACCGGTGGTCATGGCGTAGCCGACAACGGTGAGCAAAAGCAGGAACAAGGCCGGCATAAGAATGCTGACGGCCCGCTCAAGGCCCGCCCGAACGCCTTTTGCTACCACAAGCATCACCAGCGCCATAAACAGGGTGTGCCACATCAGCAGAGTGAACGGATCCGCCAGCAGGTCAGAGAAGATGGCGCCAATGGCATCCGCAGACTGGCCGGTAAGCTCGCCGCTGGCTGCTGTGCCCACATAGGATACAGCCCAGCCACCGATCACCGAGTAGAATGAGAGAATCAGGAAGCCGGCGATCACCCCGACTGCGCCGACCATGCGCCAGGCCGGATTCAGCTTGTCGTGCCCGGTAATTGCTCTGAGGCTGTTAACCGGGCTGCGGCCGCCGCGGCGACCAATGAGCACCTCGGCCATCATGATGGGCAGACCAATCGCAGCGATACACAGCAGGTATACCATTACGAAGGCCCCGCCACCGTTTTCACCGGTAACGTAGGGAAATTTCCAGATATTACCCAATCCAACGGCCGAACCTGTGGCCGCAAGAATAAAAGCAAGGCGTGAGGACCAGAGCCCCCGGTTGGCGTTCGAGCCTTCCAGTGCTCCTGAAACAGGTGTGTTTGATTCAGACATGATTGTCTCCTGTGAGATGCTTGTTTTTGTTTGTAAGAGTGGAAACCGTGAGTTGATCACGGCCCCGAAAAACCAATGCCGTTTGTTATCCCGCGTTGATGCGTTGCTCGCGTGCTGTCTCAGCCAAGCTGGGGTGCTTCCGAAAGCGTTCTTCGGCCAGGATATTGGCAACTGCGCCAGTTGGCATGCCGCTGCGATCCGAGCGCGTGAATATCTCGGAAAGCGTTTGGCCAATGCCTTCTACGTGGGCTCGCACGGTTTCCGGAGAGGCCCCGGTGCGCTCGTAGAAAACATCAATGATGCCGCCGGCGTTAATAGCGAAGTCCGGGGCATAAAGAATGCCGCGGTCTTTTAATGCCTGATCGTGATCCGGGCGTTGCAGAAGATTGTTGGCCGCGCCTGCAATGACGGTAGCTTTCAGGTGGGGAATGCTGTCGTCATTTAGCACGGCACCCATTGCGCAGGGTGCGACCACATCTACCGGCAGGAACAGGATGTCGTCAGCCGAGGCGGCATGAGCGCCCAGCTCATCCAGGGCACGCTGCATATTCTCCTGGTGAATGTCGTACACCCAAAGTTCTGCGCCGGCTTCTTTCAAGTGGCGTGCCAGGCGATAGCCCACGTTCCCGATACCCTGGATAGCCACCTTCAAACCGCTCAGGTCGTCGCGGCCGAGCTTGTGTTTCACTGCCGCCTTCAGGCCCACGAATGTGCCATAGGCTGTGGTAGGTGAGGGGTCACCATTACTGGGCTGGCCGTCAAAAGCGGTGCGCTCGACAATGCCGGCTACATGCTTGGTATGCCGCCCCATGACTTTCAGGTCGGGCACGCTGGTGCCGGAATCTTCGGCCGCAATGTACTGGCCGCCAAGGCCTTCCAGATGCTTGCCCATGGCTTCCAGCAAGGCTTCAGTCTTTTGCTTGCGTGGGTCGCCAATAATGACCGATTTGCCGCCGCCCAGATCCAGGTTCGCAAGTGCGGACTTGTACGTCATACCCCGTGACAGTCGCAGCACATCGCGCAAGGCCTCTTCATCGCTTGCATAAGGGAACATTCTGCAACCACCCAAAGCGGGCCCGCGGGAAGTGTTGTGTATGGCAACAATCGCTTTGAGCCCGGTATCGGGGTCGCAGAAGAAGGATAAATGTTCGTGGTTATCAAATTCGGGATGACTGAATACGTTCATGCGGATTACCTCTCTTCCCTGGTTGTGATGGACTCAACCCTGCGGAAATGAAAGGCGACGATCTTGGCAGATGGGCATGATTGTGCATTGCACAAGACGCCTTGGAGACGTGCTGATCTAGACATTTTGAAATCCTCTCCACCAGGCCGGATCTCGGCGACAGTGATGGTGTTGTTTTTGTCGTCCGGCTTGTGGCCGGCGTTTTGATTTCAGGTGCCCGGGTTTCCCGAAGGGGATTGCCCTTGTGGGGTCGGACTGGACATAAACTAATCGCTCTGGGCGGAGAGGTCAATTGCAGATGTGGCGCTTGGGCGGTCTCCGGCGCTGTCACAAAGCCGGGAACGACTTTCTTTTTGCCACCAGATGTTGTCATGCGCTAATTTGAACGCTTATGACTTATCTCCCGGGAGTACAGGATGTTGGAGTCTATTGAAGCCGGCCTCACAGCATGGCTGCTGCCGGGGGCGTCCGCGTTACTGGCGTTGGTAGCGACGTACGCCGTTTATCGCGTTGTGTTGGCATTGATACGTCGATTCACCCGCTCGAAAGCCGTTCCCCGTATTTTTCTTGACGCCGCAGCCCGCGCCCTGGGCGTTGTTGTGTGTCTGTTGGTACTGAACGGGGTTCTGGAGACTGCGCCAGAGGGTCTTCCCCTGTTGGCGGAGATGCAGCATCTCGCCACGCTATTGTTGATCCTGTCGCTAACCTGGGCTGCGGTGCGTTGCACCTCGGCCATCGGTGAGGTGATTGTTACGCTCAACCCGGTACTGGAAGGCCAATGGAAGCGTGCCCGGAAAGTCGAAACGCAGACCCGGTTTCTTGTTCGTGGTCTCAATATCCTGATAGTGATCGTAGGGATGGGAACAGCCCTGATGACCTTTGACGGGGTGCGCCATGTCGGCGGGAGTTTACTGGCTTCGGCGGGCATTGGTGGCATTGTTCTGGGTTTTGCGGCCCGTCCGGTGCTGGGTAACCTGCTGGCTGGCATGCAGATTGCGCTGACTCAGCCATTCCGCATCGACGACGTGCTCCATGTTCAGGGTGAGTGGTGCTGGGTCGAGGAAGTGACCGCCACCTATGTGGTGTTGCGGGTTTGGGATCTGCGGCGGCTGATCGTGCCATTGCAGTGGTTTATAGAGAACCCGTTTCAGAACTGGTCGCGAAATACGGCGGACCTGCTGGGCACGGTCTTTTTGTGGTTGGACTACGCCATACCGGTTGAGCCATTGCGCGAGGAATTTGCGCGCCTGCTCCGGCAGGCGCCACAGTGGGACGGCAAGACAGAGACCGTGCAGGTTACTGACTCCAATGAACGTGCATTGCAGATACGCTTCCTGATGGGCGCCCCGGATTCCAGTCAGGCCTGGGATCTTCGGTGTGCTGTGCGGGAGGGCTTGGTAGACTTCGTGCAGAGCCAATACCCGGAATATCTACCTCGTGTTCGGGCGCGGCTGGTGGAAGATTCAGACACGGCCTCAGAGCAATAACCGATCGCGGGTGCACTTGAGGTACGCGCCCTCGGAAAGTACTTATACGCGTTTCCCTAAAACTTCCTTAGCTTGCGTAGATGATAAACACCGCATATCCCTACCAGTTCCAGGCCGCAAAGGTTCGCTCCGAACTTATCCGGATGTTTCCCATTTCCCTGTTTGTGGTGGCATTTGGCGCTGCGTTCGGCCTTGCCGCTGTGCAAAAGGGGCTGGGTCCTCTCGAATCGTTGTTGATGAGTACGTTAGTGTTTGCCGGTGCCTCGCAGTTTGCCGCAATCGATATGTGGGGGGCTGAAGTCTCGGTTATCCCCGTTATGGTCGTCGTATTTGCTATCAATTCCCGGCACCTGCTGATGGGAGCTTCGCTGTACCCCATGCTGAAGGATGTTTCTCCCGCTAAACGCTACGGCCTTATGCTGCTTCTGACGGACGCCAACTGGGCTGTATCGGCCCAGGAATACCAAAGCGGCAGGCGTAACCTTGAGGTGATTCTGGGCGGCGGGCTCGTGCTCTGGTTGGCCTGGATTGTGGGGACGTGGCTTGGCGTGTATTTCGGTGGGCTTTTACAGAACCCGAAAAGCCTGGGAATGGACATGGTGCTGGGCTGCTTTCTGTTGGCGATGGCGCTGGGCGGAAAGAAAAACCCGCGAGTGTTGGTTGCCTGGGCGCTTGCAGCCGTTGCTTCGCTGGCAGCGTGGAAGTGGTTGCCCGCTAACACGCATGTGGTGGCCGGGGCTCTTGCAGGCGGCTTAGTTGGCCTATTCTGGCTCGAAAAGAAACCAGTGAATGAAGATGCAGAGGAGCCGGTATGACCATCGAGACTACTACAACAGGTGTTCTGGCGCTGATTCTGATCATGTCACTGGTTACGTTGGTAACCCGATTCGGGGGCGTGTTTATTATGTCCTATGTGCGGATAAGCCCACGCATTGAGAGCTTTATCAACACAATGGCCAGCTCCGTGCTCATCGCCATCATCGTGCCCATGGCATTTGGCGGTGATGCGGGCGCGCTTGCGGCCCTGTCGGTTACTGCCGTTGCCATGCTTGTCATCAAGAAACCGCTGCCAGCAATTGCGGCGGGTATCCTCGCAGCTGCCTTTGTTCGATATTTCTTTTGAGAGATAAACCCGTTTGCATTGATTGATTATTCTTGGGAGTTGTCCTTGGGCCATTGCTTGATATACAAGTCCCGCTTGGCGTAAGGAATTTCCACGCCATATTCGTTAAATAATCTGTAGATGGTCATGTGCAGTTCGTGTGCAATCCGGCCGCGGTCTTCCGGTTTGGTTATCCAGCACATTAAATTGAAGTCCAGGCTTGATGCGCCAAAACCACGTAATCTGACTCTTGGCTCTGGTAGTTTGCACACCTCGCTGTGCTCTGTTCCTGCTTTTAATAATAGTTGGACTACTTGATCGGCGTCAGAGCCGTAAGCTACCCCAACGATGATGCGAATTCTCAGACTCAGTGGGCCACCGCTTTCGTTAATAATTTTAGCGTTAGCGATAACTCCGTTGGGAATGGTGATCTCAACATCATCACGGGTTAACAGGCGGGTGCTGCGTAAACCAATCGCACAGACTTTACCGCGTTCACCAGAGTCCAGATTGATGTAATCTCCAATTTTATAAGGCGCATCGGCAACAATAAAAAATCCGGAAAATAAATTACCCAGTGTATCTTTGGCCGCGAACCCCAGGGCCAGGCCGACGATACCAGCTGAAGCTAGCCAGCCTACCGGATTAACACCCCATATGATCAAAAGCACATAGCTGCCGATCATGATGCTGAGCAGTTTGCTGGTCAGGTCCAGCAGTGGCACGGTGCGCGCATCAACCAGTTGAAAACGGTTTTCCCGACTCAGTGCTTGTAGCGCCAGCGTCGAGATTTTAATTACAGCACCCATCCAGCTGGCGGTTATAAATGATAAGAATATTTTGATCAGGGTTACCCCACCTAAAGGCAGGTTAGCCACAACGACTGCTAGCGATAAACCCAGAAAGAAGATGGTGTTAAAAATGGGCTTGCGTAAGTCTTTCATCACGGCATCTTCAACCGAAGGTCGTTTCAAACCAGTGATTCGGCCTATAAGACTTGCGAGTAATGACCTGAAAGAGATAGCGATAATGTAGGAGGCAATTGCCATTAGCAGAGCGCCCAAAATTGGGTGCTGCAAAATAAGCTGCCAGCTTGATTGAGCCGACTCAGGAAGCAGTTGGCTGACACCTTGTGCAATGTCAGTTAAATACGTTTCTATTTCTGAAGTCTGAGCATCGGTAATGGCAGCAGTATCTGTATCGGCGGGCATGTGGTGCTCTCGTAATGATCATTCTATTACTGGAAATTCGAGAACGAACTGGCACATCAGAGTTGTGTAGAAGTCGGTAAATTAGCCAAGCCAACTGCGCCAATATCAACGTTTCCGGCTTCCTCGAACGCCTGTCTGCAAACCTTTTGAAAAGCTTAGTCGAGCAACCTGCAGCATGCCACGTAATATTTTGACTCCTGAGATTTGCCGGGAAGCAGCTTGTCTTATAGGCTTTTGTTGAATTCCAACGAGTGCAAGGAGCTTTGTTATGTCCGATAACCACGTGTACAAGAAGGTTGAAATTGTTGGTTCGTCAGAGAAAAGCATTGAGGGTGCGATTGAAAATGCCCTCGCGGAATCTGCGAAGAGCATCCGCAACATGGAATGGTTCGAGGTAACGGAAACCCGTGGACACATAGTTGATGGTAAGGTTGGCCACTATCAGGTTTCACTGAAAATAGGTTTCCGGATCAAGGAAAGCTGATGTGGATGCGGAGCCGAATGGCACCCGAAGGGTGGCATATCAGGCTCCGTCGTTTTGCCGGTACGGCAGCACCGTTTTGGCGTCTTCGTAATAACCCATCACCTGTTCCGCCTCTTCCCGTGTGAAAGCTTCAATCGCGTCATGAAATCCCGGATGAGCGATTCCGTGCCATGAATGCGTGAGCACCGGTTCAAAGCCGCGCACCAGTTTGTGTTCGCCCTGCGCGCCCGCGTCGAAGGTTTGAAGGTCCAGCTCAATGGCCAGCTCAATCCCCTGGTAGTAACAGGTTTCGAAGTGCAGGTGGTTGTATTCCTCAAGGCAGCCCCAGTAACGACCATAAAGTGTGTTTTTCCCGCTCAGAAACAATGCGCCTGCAATCATTTCTCCATCTTTTACGGCCATGATCACGTGCAGGTGCTCGGGCATGGTCTGTCGTATCTGTTCAAAGAACTGCCGGGAAAGGTAAGGATGTTGCCCGCGTTTCAGGTAAGTGGCCTGGTAGAACACATAGAAAGCTGCAAGAACGTGATCGGGGAGATCCCGGCCATGGAACCGGGTGAAGGTGATCTCCTGTTCAGCTACCTGGCGGCGCTCTTTGCGAATGGATTTGCGTTTGCGTGAGGTGAGCCGGCTCAAAAAGTCCTCGAAATACCCATAGCCAGGGTTGTGCCAGTGGAACTGGCAGCCAAGGCGGTGTAGCTGCTCATCATGTTGGAGCAGTTGCTGATCCTCTGCGTTTGGAAACAGGAGGTGCCATGAGTGAGCGCCAAGGCGTGCGATGAGCGCGTCCAGAAGATCATGAAGGTTTTTGGCGTCAAGCACGTCGCGCAGTTTTGGATCCAGCAGTAGCCGCGGCCCTTGGGAAGGTGTAAAAGGCACAGCCATAAGCAGCTTTGGGTAGTATTCCATGTCGTAGCGGCGGTATGCGTCCGCCCAGGCCCAGTCAAATACATACTCGCCCATGGAGTGTGATTTGAGGTAGGCGGGTGCGATGCCGGCAATCTCGCCTTCCATGCGGAACACAAGGTGGCGGGGTTTCCAGCCGGTATTCTCGCTGGTGCAATGGGAGCTTTCCAACGCTTCGAAAAACTCGTAACGTAAAAACGGATTGTCGGTGCCTGCCAGACGCTCCCAAGTTCCCCGGGGGATATCGGAAAGGGAATGGCAGGCCTCGAGTGTTATGTTTGAAATTGCGGGTTCTGACATTGCTGGGGCGTACTCCTTAATCGCTCCCGATACCTTACGTCAAAACCTGGCTTGTGATCACTCCTTCGGCTGATCGCAGCGTTTTTTCATCTTTTTCTGCATTTTTTCCATACGCTTGTCGTGCTGCTGGCGCCTTTCTTCTTGAATCTCGTTCCAGATTCCGCGCTGTTCATCGTTCAGTTTCAGGCGCTCGGCCATGGCTTCATGCCTTTCGGCCATCTCTGCCTGGCGCTCTGCCTTGTTGAAAGGCCCCTTGCCTTCGCGCATGTTGTCGCACATTTCAGTCATATCGCGCTGATTACCGCGCTGTCCGTCGCCATAGTTCCCTGCCATCAGAGCAGGGCTGGCTGCAAACAGAGCGGAAGCCAGAATGCCGGCTGCGAGAATGGATGATTTACGTTTGCTCATGGTATTTCCTCTTTCAGTGAAGTTGTTGCTTGGCCGTTTGCGGCGGAAGCATGACTCACCGCTATGATACTTGGCGTCTTGGTAAACCAGCGTCAACCGCATGTAAAGGTTCTGCAAAGGATCGCAGGCCTGACTCAGCAGGTTCCGGAGCCCGTGTTAGACTTCGGGAACCACACCTTGCACACATCAATTGAGTCAATCCGGGTTGAGACGAACAATGCAAAACAGAGTCCTTCTGGTAGAAGATGATGACGAACTCCGTGAGCTGCTTGCGCGCTATTTGAGTGGCCAGGGGTTTACCGTGCGCGAAGCTGCCAATGGTAAGGATGGCCTGGCGCTGGCGCTCGGGCAGCACTGCGATATTGTCGTGCTGGACATTATGCTGCCCGATATCAATGGCCTCGAAGTGTTGCGTGAACTACGCTCGGCAACTCACCTGCCCGTGGTATTGCTGACCGCCCGGGGCGATGAAACAGATCGCATTGTGGGGCTTGAAGTTGGTGCGGATGACTACATTCCCAAGCCCTGTAATCCCCGTGAGCTCGCCGCCCGGCTTCAGGCAATATTGCGCCGGGTGGCCTGGGATCAGAAGGCGAAAGTAGAAGAGGCGAGGCACTATGGCGACCTGCGGATTGAGTTGGACCACCGCCGCATTTACCAGAATAACGAACCGTTGGAACTGACAGCCACGGAATACGAAATTCTGCAGGTGCTACTGGCTCACGCTGGCAGTGTGGTGCGCAAGACAGATCTGATGCAGTGGGCACTGGGTCGCCGTCTGGAAGCCTTTGATCGTACATTGGACATGCACATTAGCAATCTTCGCAAGAAGCTGGGCAACGAGGACCCGCCAAGGATTGAGACGGTGCGTGGTCTCGGCTACAGCTATCGGGTGCCGGTATGAAGCGGCGGCTGATGGTGCCGCTGTTCTGGCGGATTTTTCTGCTGATCTGGCTGGCTATGGCAGCGGCAATGATCGTGAGTGGCCTGGCCTCCAAGTTGCTGCTGGATCGCGAGCGCGCTGGCATCGAGCGTCAGCTTGAGTTGCGGGATCTTGGATTTGAGGTGGCATCCATCCTTGATGCCCGTGGGCGGCGGGACGCTCACAGGTTTCTGAGATCACAGGGCGACGAGCTGGGGCTGCATCTGATGATGATTGATTCCGATGATGACGACCGCTTGCCTGCGGCCATCCGCTCCCGGATCAAATCCGGATGGTATCGCCAAAAGCCCGCCATTGTGGATGTCGGTGAAGGGTACCGCCTGATTGCCTGGCCCAAAATGCATGGGGAAGGCTGGCTGGAACCCCGGGTTTTCCGCTTTATGGAAATGGGGTTGGCATTTGTTCTGATCACCCTTGCTTGCTGGCTGATTGCTCGCTTCGTGTCTCGGCCCATGAGGCATATGGAAACCACCGCACAGGCTATCGCCGGTGGGAATACAGAATTGCGGGTGGATGAGCGCATCGCGGCCCGACGGGACGAGGTAGGGCAACTGGCGACGGCGTTTAACGCGATGACGGACCAGCTTTGCACGCTTTTGGAGCGGCAAAAACATTTGTTGCGAGACATATCCCACGATTTGCGAACGCCGCTGGCGCGCCAGCGTGTTGCCATTGAGCTGGCCAGTGAAGGCGGCGTAGAGGGAGAGCTGATGGCCAGTATTCTCCGCCAGAACGAGCGTCTCGACGCCATGACGGGGCAAATTCTGACGCTGTACCGGGTGACCGGGCAGGGTGGTGATATAGCGCGGAAGCCGGTGCGGCCTGTGGATTTGCTGAATCATGTGTTACGGGATTCGGCAGAGTATGCAGAGCACCGGAGTGTGGATTGCAAGTTGATCTCAATGCCCGAAAGCACGGGCGTGATCGTGCTGGGCGATGCCGGCCTGTTACAGCGGGCGTTTGATAATATTCTGCAGAATGCTCTGGACTATACGCCGCCTGGCAAGGTGGTTCATGTTGCGCTCACTGTGTCTGCGGGTTGGATAAGCCTGACGATTGAGGATGAGGGCCCAGGTGTCGCAGATGAAGTTCTCGATCATCTCTTTGAGCCTTTTTTCCGGGGTGACAAGTCCCGGGGAGGCGAAGGTTGGGGGTTAGGGCTGGCGATCGCCAAAAACATCATTCTATCCCATGACGGCGAGATTGTTGCCAACAATAGTGAGAGCGGCGGTTTACAGGTCGTAACCCGCTTACCGGTATTTGCGGTCGATTAATGAAAATACAGGCCAGCTCATGAAAAAGGATTATCCGGTACCTGAAGGCTACCTTGAGCGCGAAACAGAGGTGAAGAAAAGCCGCTTCATTGCCCGGATTGCGCCGGTGAGCACCCGCGATGAAGTGAAAGACTGGCTGGGAAAGGCGCATCAGGATCACCCCGATGCGCGCCATATCTGCTGGGCCTACCAGATCGGACGCCCGGGCTCTGCAGCGGAAGCCGCCATGAACGATGATGGCGAGCCTTCCGGCACCGCAGGCAAGCCAATTCTCAATGTGATTCAGCATAAGGATATGGGCGACGTTCTGGTTATGGTGATACGTTATTTCGGTGGAATCAAACTGGGCGCCGGAGGGCTTGTGCGGGCCTACGCCGGCGCGGCTGAGAGCGTGCTGTCAGAAGTGGGCAGGGTTTTCCACAAGCCGGTTTTTCCCGCAAACGTCACAATGGGCTTTGCCGATGAGCAGCCACTGCGACACTGGTGCGATGTCAATTCGGTTGAACTGGAATCCGTCGCCTACGGCACTCCGGTAACCGCGCGGGTCCTCGTTCCGGAAGATCTGGCAAACACCTTCCGCGCCTTTTGCGATGCTCATAAACTGGATTACAATTTTGAAAACTGAGTGGGTAAAATCGCATCGTTCAGGTGCCTTGTGCGTATACTCATATGAGAATTCCAAGAAACCAAGGAGTAGATAATGGCCCGTCTTCTGATGGCAGCGCTGGTGACACTGGTAATGACAGGGTGCGCCAGTAACGTGGTGACTGACTACAACTCCGCCGTAAAATTCGACGATTATTCAACCTGGAACTTTGCATCGGAACCCGATGAATCTTCGTTTACGACACTCGATGGAAACCGGGTTCAAAGCGCGGTTGAGCGTGAGCTGAACCGTAAAGCTTTGCGCAAGGTAGCAGAACCGGAAGCGGATCTTCTGGTGAGCTGGAAAATTGTGGAAGAAGAACGCATTGAGCAGTCCGGCGTGGGTCTTGGCTTGGGCTTCGGCACCGGCAACTTTGGCTGGGGGCTCTCGGCTCCGCCTCCTGCACGTGAAGTAAAAGAAGGCAAGCTGGTGGTCGAGCTGGTCGATAAAAGCTCGAAGGAAGTCATTTGGCGTGCAGCCAGTCGCCGCTACCTCAATGAAAACCAGTCGCCCGAAAAGCGCGGAAAGCTGATTGACGAAGTAGTTGCGGAGATGTTCACCAAGTATCCTCCTGATCTGGATTGAAGTAACCGGGGCTCTTTTGGGAACATAGCTCCGAAGGCCCAGCATACGGAGGAAAAATGGCGAAGCGATCGACGGGCGGGTTAGTGTTTTCAACCGAGCAGGGGCGAATGTGCCCCGAATGCCGCAACCCGGTTTCAGACTGCATCTGCCGCCAGGCTCAACGGACGGAAGGTGACGGTGTTGTGCGGGTAAGCCGCGAGACCAAGGGGCGCAAGGGAAAAGGCGTTACTCTGATTACCGGCATCCCCATGGATGAGAAAGAGCTCAAAGCCTACGCTAAAGTACTCAAGGCAAAATGCGGTACTGGCGGCACGGTGAAAGAAGGCATTGTTGAAATCCAGGGTGATCAGCGGGATCTGCTTGTTCCACTTCTGGAGCAGAAGGGCTGGGTGGTAAAGCGCTCCGGTGGCTGATAAACCCCGGGGTTAACGTTTTTTCCTGACGTAAAGCACCTTGCTAACCCGGGCGACCAGCTCGCCCTTCTCATCAACGATATCCACATCCCACTGTGGCAGCATTTTTTCGCCGCCTGCGGTGGCTGTGCGGATTTCCTCAAGCCTCTCTTTTGTCAGCTCAAAGTGCGCTGTTACGCGGCCTTTGCCGGGGCGGATGAAATCGATGCAGGCAGATTTGTCCCACACGATATAGTCTTTCCCCAGGGTGTTCATCAGCAACAGCATGTATATAGGATCAACCATGCTGTAGAGGGAACCGCCAAAGTGAGTGCCCACATAGTTGGTGTTGTACCAGTGCAGGTTCATTTCCACCGACGCTGAGCTGTAGTCATCCGCAATGTGGGTTACTTTAACGCCGGCACCTGCATAAGGGCCGTAAACGTTCATTATTTTACGCACACCGTTTGGGCTGGAAATCCAGTTGCGGAGTTTCGACATCATGATAGTCAGGCTCTTTTGTGGCAGTGAGTTGAGAAAGGTTTGAGTCGGGGGATTATACGGGGAAAAACAAAAATGGTCCGCTGCGGGCAACAAGCAAACTTGCCTGTAGGGGGGGCTACACCATCGGATGGATAGCGTCTGGATACCGGGGTCATGCAAAACTGGATTGATTTAGTCTAAATAATTATAATTCTCATCATTGTTTGTGGCTCGACGTGGGGTTGCTATGAGTCCCCAAGCCAGTGCCTGGCAACTCAGCAGCCACTTCCGCCATCACCAAGTGACATAACCAGCGGCACGTTTCGTTTCCAAATGCCGGTTGTGCTCCAGCTTCATTAAGACCTTCGTAAGGGAATTAAATGTCCGCAGAATCCAGTGCTGCCAGTAGTTTCGAGGCGTTCGCCCGTCTGCTGCGCTATGCTCGTGGTTATCGTCGCCAGATCGTCGCGGCCACTACGTGCTCTGTTGTTAACAAGCTGTTTGATATCGCGCCTGAAATACTGATTGGTATTGCGCTAGATGTGGTGGTCAATCAGGAAGACAGTTTCGTAGCGTCGTTGGGGATCACGGAATCGCTAAATCAGATTCTGGTATTGGGCGTGCTGACTTTTTTCATTTGGGCGGGTGAATCCCTGTTCGAATACCTTTATCAGATTCTCTGGCGCAACTTGGCCCAGCGGCTGCAATCCGACCTGCGCCAGGATGCCTATGAGCACGTCCAAAAATTGGATATGGGCTTTTTCGAGTCTCGTAGCTCCGGCCAACTGGTGGCCACGATGAATGATGATGTCAATCAGCTTGAACGCTTCTTGGATGGCGGCGCCAACGCCATGATTCAGGTGCTGGTAACGGTGGTCGCCGTCGGGGCAGTTTTCTTCGTACTGTCGCCACTCATCGCCGTGCTGGCATTCATGCCGATACCGCTAATTATCTGGGGGGCTTTCTATTTTCAGCGTAAAGCCGGGCCGCTTTATACCGATGTGCGAGAGAAGGTCGGCGACCTCTCCAGCCGTCTATCCACTAACCTCGGCGGCATCGCCACCATCAAGAGTTTTACCGCGGAGCACCGCGAAGCGGCACGCCTCAAGGCCAGCAGCACTGCCTATGTGAATGCCAATCGCCGGGCCATCCGCATCAGCTCAGCGTTTATTCCCATTATCCGCATGGCGATTCTGTCGGGTTTTCTGGCCACGTTCACGGTCGGCGGCATGATGGCGCTGAAAGGCGACCTGAATGTGGGTGCCTATGGTGTGTTGGTGTTTCTGACCCAGAGACTGCTATGGCCGTTGACCGGAATGGCTGAGGTGATCAATTTGTTTGAGCGAGCCATGGCCAGCACTCGGCGCATTCTCGACTTGCTTTCGGAGCCACTTCATATCAAGGACCAAAGCATCAGAACTCTGAGGCAGCCAGTGAACGGGGCCGTGACTTTTAGCGATGTCAGTTTTCACTATCCCACCAGTTACGCCGGAATAGATCAGATTTCACTGACCGTCCCGGCTGGTAATACTCTGGCGCTTGTTGGTGCCACCGGTTCGGGCAAATCCACTTTGATCAAGCTGCTGCTGCGGTTTTACGAGACTGAGAGTGGGGATATCCGTATTGATAACCAGCCCATCCGGTCCGTGAGCTTGCAGTCCCTTCGCGAATCCATTGGCTTGGTGAGTCAAGACGTATACCTGTTTGAAGGCAATATCCGGGAGAATCTGGTCTACGGTCGCCCTGAGGCGACCGACGCCCAGATCATAGAGGCCGCGCGCACGGCAGAAGCCTGGGCCTTTATCGAGGCATTACCGGAGGGTTTGAACACTTCAGTAGGTGAACGAGGTGTGCGGCTATCTGGTGGACAGCGCCAGCGACTATCTCTAGCCCGCGCACTTCTGAAGAATTCGCCTATTCTGGTGCTGGACGAGGCCACCAGCGCCGTGGATAACGAAACTGAGGCCGCTATTCAGCGTTCGCTGCGAAGCATTGGGCACAATCGCACCGTCATCATGATCGCACACCGCCTTTCTACCATCGTTGATGCCGATTCAATTGCCGTCATCGCCAACGGCAAGGTGGTGGAGGTGGGCACACATAGAGAACTGTTGGAAAAGGACGGGGCTTACGCCGCTCAATGGCGGGTTCAAACTGGCCAAACCTGAAATAACTTCGGATAATTTGCCGACATAATCAATGTTGGTGCTGATCCTGACCGCAAGAGAGCGGTCAGGATCAATCTGGCTTACTGTAACTGGTCCCGAATCAGCTTTTTGTTGATCTTCCCGACGCTTGTTTTCGGAATGTCTTCAACAAAGTCAATCTCGCTGGGGATCGCCCATTTGTTGATCTCGCCGCTATCAACGTGTTTCTGCAGGTGGCTCTGTATATCTTCCAGCGTTGCTTTCGCGCCTGGTTTTAATGTGATGAGAGCATGGGGCCTCTCTCCCCACTTTTCGTCCGGAATGCCTACAACAGCCGCGCCTTCTACAGACGGGTGCTGGCTGATCAGGTTTTCCAGATCAAGGGAGGAAAGCCACTCGCCGCCTGTTTTAATCACATCCTTGATGCGGTCCTTGATGGTGAGCGTGTTATTTGGCTCGATGGAGGCAACGTCCCCGGTGTGCAACCAGCCGCCTTCCCAAAGCTCCTCACCCTTGGCGGGTTCCTTGAAATAACTCTGGGTGAGCCAGGGAGCTCGTGCAACCACCTCACCTTTGGCTTCGCCGTCATGGGCTACCGGGTTGCCGGAAGGGTCAACAATCTCCAGCTCTACCATAGGTACCGCAATGCCAGTCTTGATTCGTTTGGCGGTTTGCTGTTCCAGCGGCAGGTCCAGATCTTCCGACTTCAGATGGGTCGCGCTGAGCAACGGGCAGGTCTCCGACATGCCATAGCCGGTGTACATGCGGATGCCCAGTTTGGCGGCTGCATCGCACAGGCCTTTGGTCATGGCGCTGCCACCAATCAGTACCTGCCAGTTGCTCAGATCTGCTGTTTTAATGGACTCTGTGCCCATCAACATCTGCATAATCGTTGGAACACAGTGTGAGAAAGACACCTTGTGCTCCTTGATCAGATCAACCAGCAATTCCGGCTCATAGCGGCCGGGGTATACCTGCTTGATACCCATCATGGTGGCTGCGTAAGGAACGCCCCAGGCATGAACGTGGAACATGGGTGTCACGGGCATATACACTGACGACGAGCGCAGCAGTGGCATTTCATCGTAGGCGGAAAGCGACCCGGTCATTGCCAGTGTATGGAGCACCAGTTGGCGATGGCTGAAGAACACGCCTTTCGGGTTGCCGGTGGTACCGGAGGTGTAGAAGGTGGTTGCGACGCTGTTCTCGTCGAAATCCGGAAAGTCGAACTCGGCGGCCGCATTGGTCAGGAGCGTTTCGTACTCGCCAACGGTATCAAGCTGTGTGTCTTTTGCCGTTTCCTCATCACTGAGTTGGATATAGGTTTTGACCGTTTTGATGTCGTCACGAGCGCCTTCCAGAACGGGCAGAAAGTCGTCGTGTACCAGCACAACGTCGTCTTCGGCGTGGTTCATGGTGTAAACAATCTGATCTGGTGACAGGCGCACGTTTATGGTGTGCAGCACAGCACCCATCATGGGGATCGCGAAAAAACATTCCAGATAGCGGGGCGTATCCCAGTCCATAACCGCGACCGTATCGCCTGGTTTAACGCCAGCGTCGGAAAGGGCGTTGGCAAGGCGGTGAATGCGCTCAACCAGATCGGTGTAAGTGTATTTGCTGCGGTTGGAGTACACGATTTCCTGATCCGGAGAGTATCTTGGCCCCGAAAGCAGCAGCTGTTTGATCAGCAGAGGGTATTGATGGGCATTTTTCGCCGCCGGTAAAATCTTGGTTTTTACCATGTCTGTAATCCTCTTTCCCGTTTGTTGGCTTTGTCTGAGAGGTTGGCTAAATCTGACATAAATTGAGTGGGACCGGAAGCTTGCAAAGCTATTCCCATGGCGCCGGAGAATGTGGCATCACGGATGATCTACTGCTCCCAGGGGTTGCCTTCAGTACTTTCCACTGTTTTCACACCAATGTGCATGGCCGCTTTAGCCAGCATGTTGGCACTCACCGGGGCGGTCATCAGCAGAAAGACCGTGATCAGGATTTCGGAAATGCCGATATCCTCGCCCATGGCGCTGAAATAGATAACCGAGCTCAGCATGATGGCACCAACGCCGACTGTAGTGGCTTTGGTTGGCCCATGCAGCCGGGTGTAAAAGTCCGGTAGCCGGGCAAGGCCAATGGCGCCAACCAGTGTAAAAGCACCACCAAACAACAACAGGGCCGAGATGGCATACTCTGCGAATGGGCTCATGGGTTCTCTCCTTCAGGCATAGGCAGACAATCGCTGATCGGTTGTGCCGGATTGTTATTCAATGACGCTACCCCGCTTCAGGTACTTGGCCATGGCTACCGTGCTGACGAACCCCATAACTGCAATCAACAGGGCGGACTCAAGGTACATGCGCGTTCCCAAGGTAATGCCGAGCAGAATGATCAGGGCAATGGCATTGATATAGAGTGTATCAATTGCCAGAACCCGGTCGGGCTCGTCCGGCCCTTTGATTAAGCGGTATACGTTGAGTAGCGCGGCCAGCGTCACCATGGCAATGGTGAGGTTCAAGGCAATAATGATCATTGGAACATCTCCATCAACGGCTTTTCGTAGCGGTTGTGAATAGTGTCAATAACCTCCTGATCACTGATGGTATCCAGCGCATGGATCAGCAGAGTCTTGTTGTCATCGCTTACATCCGCGCTGACGGTTCCGGGAGTGAGTGAAATGGTGCTGGCCAGAATGGATATTGCCAGCGGGTGTTCAAGCTTTAGCGGGTAACTGATGAAAGCCGGCCGTGGACTGCGGGGGCTGAGGATCAGCCAGGCCACAGAAAAACTGGCTACTACAATATCTTTAAGCACTCGCAGGATGTACGTTGGCATACGCCAGGTTTTCACAAAGACCGGGCGCTCGGGCCAGAATCCGTGAGTTATCTGGGGGATCAGCCAGGCGAGGATAAGCCCGAGAACGACACTGCCACCGGATACGCCATCGCTGAGTATCTGCCATATAGTGAAGAGAATCAGGCTGAGCCAGGGTTGAGGAAAACTCAGGCGGTCAAACATCAGTTTATCTCCCCAACCAAAGGATTCTGCGGAATGTGCACAGGCGACTGCAGAATATTGATATAGCCCCGATTGTCGTGCAACTGCTTAGCGGTGGCACGGGTGTAGTCACTCACAGGCCCCGCCAGCACAACGATTAGCATGGTGAGGCAGGTCAGGATGCCAGTGGAGATCGAAACCCGGTTGTTCAGGGGCTCCGGCGTTTCCAGGTGGCCTTCCACGTTCCACCAGAAAACGATACTGCCGGCGCGGCTGTAGGCAATAAGCGTAAGAAAGCTGCCCATCAGCAGAACGCCCCATAGCCATGCCATTTCGACACCAGGCTCAACCGACTGGAGAATCAGCAGCTTGCCGAAAAAGCCGCTCAGGGGCGGTAAACCGGCGGCGGCCACCGCGCCGATAAGAAACAGCACGCTCAGGAATGTTCTATGGCGCATTTTCGGTGCCGTGACGATGCTGTCAGAGGCCAGGCCCCTCTGGTTTGCGACCAGCTCGGAAACCAGAAACAACGCGGCTACCGTCCAGGTAGTACTGACCAGATAGAACAGAGCGGCTGACAGACCAGCCACAGAACCGAGTGCGATGGGTGCAAGCAGAGTTCCCACAGAAATAATAACCTGCCAGGCCACCAGTGTTTTAAGGCTGTCGGCGCCAAGCGCCCCTATAACACCCATGCTGAGGGTTATCAGGGCCAGCGGGAAGAGCCAGTCCATACCCAGGTTTGCAAGTTCTCCGGCACCCTCTCCGAAAATCAACGGATAGATTCGTACAATGGCGTAAATGCCTACCTTGGTCATAATCGCAAACAGCGCAGCAACGGGCGCAGTTGCCTTCGCGTAGGCTTTGGGCAGCCAGAAACACAGGGGCAGAATCGCGGCCTTCAAGCCAAAAACCACGAGCAACATCATGCCGCCTGCTTTCACGAGGTTCAGGTTGCTGCCGGTAACCTGCGGAACTTTCACCGCAAGGTCTGCCATGTTCAGGGTGCCGGTAACGCTGTAAATCATGCCGACGCTGATCAGGAACAGGGCCGAACCTGCCAGGTTCAAAACGACATAGTGAAGCCCGGGCACTGTGCGTGTGGTGCCGCCGCCGTGCATGAGCAACCCGTAGGAGGCAATAAGCAGAATCTCAAAGGCAACGAACAGGTTAAACAGATCGCCGGTCAGGAAGGCAATGTTCAGACCCATCAGCTGGAACAGGAACAGCGCATGAAACTGCCGGTTTCCCTCGTCTGCTCCGCCACTGGCGTAGATGTGGCAAAACAGGCCGAGAACCGCTGTCAGCACCAGCATCAATGCCGCCAGCCGGTCGAGAACCAGAACAATGCCGAAGGGCGGTTGCCAGTTGCCAAACGCATAGATGCGATAGCTGTCATCGCTGGCAAGCATCATTAGAACAACAGCAGACACCAACATCAGCACCGTGGTGGCAATTGCCAAAGTTCGGCGCAGGCTGATCGGTGCGTAGCCCATGAATACCTGCAGAATGCCGCCGAGCAGTGGTATCAGAATCGGAGCGATAAGCCAGTGGGTCATTTACTGCTTACCTCCTGTTCGTGTTTCGACGGTGATGATGGTTTTTCACGCTGGCCATCCACATGATCGTTTTCGTTGTCTGCCAGGTTACGCAGAGCCAGAACAACCAGAAACGCGGTCATGGCAAAACCAATAACGATCGCGGTGAGCACCAATGCCTGGGGTAAAGGGTCAGAATAGTTTGACGCGGTTCCGATGACAGGTTGCTGGCCGGTGGCGAGGCGTCCGGTCGCAAACAGGAAAAGGTTTACGCCATAGGAAAGCAGTGTCAGCCCCATAATGACGGGGAAGGTGCGGGCACGTAGCAGCAGATAAACGCCGGATGCCGTCAGGGCACCGATAACCAGTGCAAATAGCAGTTCCATTACACGCCCTCCTTTTTGCTCTTGATGGCCGAATGAGGCGACAGCCGACCAATGCTGACCAGCGCCAGTAAGGTAGCGCCAATCACTGCCATATAAACGCCCAGATCAAACACCAGCGCCGAGGCAACCTCGAATTTGCCCACCACAGGCCAGGTGATATAGCCAAATGCGGATGTCAGGAAGGGGTAGCCGAAGGCCAGGCTTCCGGCACCGGCGATGGTCGCAAACAGCAAGCCGAGGCCAATAACGTTGTGGTAACGAAATGGAATACGATCCTGTGTCCAGATCATGCCGCTGGCGATGTACTGAAGGATCAGCGCCACCGAGGTAATCAGGCCGGCAATAAAGCCGCCTCCGGGCAGGTTGTGCCCGCGCAGGAAAATATACGCAGACACCATAAGCGCCAGCGGCAGCATGGGCCTGGCAATCTGCCGGAGCATCAAGGGGTAATGGTCCCGGGTCCAGGGGTGGCCCAGACCGTCTCCTGGTGGTGGCGTGAGTGCTGTGTTTTTCAGCATGGCGTAAATACCAAGCGCTGCAATGGCCAGCACCGTAATCTCACCCAGGGTATCGAAACCACGGAAATCGACCAGGATCACGTTAACCACGTTGGTTCCACCCCCGCCTGGCTTGCTGTTTTCCAGGAAAAAATCGGAAATGGAGCTGAATGGCTGAGTCAGCATGGCCAGGGTGATCAGGGTCATCCCGGTACCTGCCGCCACGGCGATCAGAATATCGCGAACCCGCTGTATTCTCGAACTCTCGAGGGGTGTCCATGAAGGCATGTAATAGAGCGCCAGCATCAACAGAACAATGGTGACCACTTCTACCGAGAGCTGAGTCATGGCGAGGTCCGGTGCAGAGAAACGGGCGAACGTCAGCGCCACAATCAGACCGACAACGCTCAGGAGCACCAGCGCGTAAAAACGCTCCCGGTGCCAGAGTGCGGTTGCCAGCGCAGATACAATCAGCACGCCTGCGGCAATCGCCGTGGGCCAGTCCACTGGGCTTAGCCCGCTCTCACCAATATAGAAACCGCTCTGTGCAAGCGGCAGTGCGGCCACTGCAATCACGCTGATTACCAGAAGCATGGCATAGCGCTGCAGAGAACCATTTTCGATCCACCCGGTGAAGCGATGAGCCAGGTTTACGAACTCTGAAACCACGGCTTCAAATACAGCTTTCCCGTCAACTTCCCGGAAACGGGCATGGAAGTCGAAAAAGCGTTGGCGCTGGCTGTACATCAGCAGGCCTCCGAAGAAGGCCAAAAAGCTCATCAGCAAAGGCAAGTTAAAGCCATGGAGAACGGCCAATTGGTAGTCGGGTACATCACCGCCGAGGGTGGCAGATGCCGCAGAGAACAATAGCGGCCCTACGGAGATGGTCGGGAACACACCCACCATGATGCAGGCGAACACCAGAATCTCCACTGGAAATTTCATGTATCGCGGTGGTTCGTGAGGCGGGTATATGGGCAGGTCCACAGGTTTTCCGTTAAAGAAAACGTCGTGAATAAAGCGGGCCGAGTAGGCAACCGCAAAGATGCCCGCCAAGGTGGCAATGATAGGGGGCAGCCAGGCCCAGAGGCCGGGAAGGTTGAGCTGCAGGGACTCGGCGAAGAACATTTCCTTGCTGAGGAATCCGTTCAACAAAGGAACGCCCGCCATGGATGAAGCGGCAACCATCGCCAGAGTGGCGGTATGGGGCATATAGCGCCAGAGCCCGTTGATCCGGCGCATATCGCGAGTGCCTGTTTCATGATCAATGATGCCGGCGGCCATGAACAATGATGCCTTGAAGGTGGCATGGTTGATCACGTGGAATATCGCAGCGACGGCGGCTAACTGGGTTCCCATACCTAGCAACAGGGTGATCAGGCCCAGATGGCTTACGGTTGAATAAGCGAGCAGGCCTTTCAGGTCGTGTTTGAACATGGCGATATAGGCGCCAAGAAGCAGGGTGGCCATGCCGGTGAAGCTGACCATGTAGAACCATTGCTCGGTCCCCGCCAAAGCCGGATAAAGGCGCGCCATCAGGAATATACCCGCTTTTACCATCGTAGCGGAGTGCAGGTAAGCAGAAATTGGCGTGGGCGCCTGCATGGCGTGGGGTAGCCAGAAGTGAAACGGGAACTGGGCTGACTTGGTAAAGGCGCCAAGCAAAATCAGAGTCAGTGCAACCGGATACAATGCGTGGGCCTTGATCTGATCGCCGGCGGCGAGCACATCATTAAGTTCAAAACTGCCAACAATATTGCCTATGAGCAGTATGCCTGCCAGCAACGCGAGTCCGCCGCCTCCGGTTACCGCTAGCGCCATCCGGGCGCCGCGCCGGGCGTCCTGCTTGTGAGTCCAGAAACTGATCAGCAGGAAAGAGGTAAGGCTGGTGAGCTCCCAGAAAATGAGCATCAACAACAAGTTGCCAGAGAGAACGATGCCCAGCATCGAGCCCTTGAAACACAGGAGCAGGGAGTAAAACTTGGCTACATTCTCCTTGGCTTTGAGATAGTAATGGGCATAAATAATGATCAGGAGGCCGATGAGCAGAATCAGAAGCGCAAACAGAAGCGCCAGACCATCAAGGCGAAAACTGAAGGAGAGCCCTAGCGCAGGCAGCCACTCGTAACTGTGCAGAACTGTGCCGCCTGCGGAAAGAACAGACCAGTGCGGAAAAAGAGCCGCCAGTGCAATCAGTGCAGGGACAGATGATGCTATTGCGATAGCCGTTCGCCCGCCTTGGGCAAACAGGGGGGCGGCAATGGCCCCCAGAAACGGCAGTAATACAACCAGCGGTAGCGACATCGCAGCCTCGTTAGCGGATTTCTTTTATTATGAATGGGGATGACATATGACTCTGAGTCTAGTCTCCGGTTGGCTGCCCTGCATAAGTCGCATGGAGGCGATAATGACTGGTGCCAGGAGTTGGATCAGCGAGAAGCCGGTGGGTCTGGGAAGTAAGGTAAACGCCCGCGATGCCGCGCGATATCAGCGGTAATAGGGGGTCGGTTGATCTGCTTGCAGCCGAAGGACCTTGCGGTCATGGTTGCTCCGTTGTTAAAACCTGGAAACTGATGATACGTGCCCGGGCTCGCAGGTCAAGTCAACTTGTGATCGATCAAGCGCAGAAGTGATATTAAAAGTGACGTGGAGGGGCATTATCAGGCCATTTTCTGCAAGCCCCTTTAGGTCACCGTGCTATCACCTGGCTGATTTCAGAGCATTAAAAATTGCGTCGGCTTCGGCAGCCAGCACCTGATTGCGCAGGTTGTTACCTTGCTGATTGGCCTGCTCGATCTGTTCAAGCTTCATTGTGTACAGCCGGTTAAGAACTTCAACCCGGGTCTGTTGAACGGGTGCGTTCATGGCATTTCTCTCCAACGTGACACCTGTCAGTATACTTTACGAAAACGTCCAGCCAGTGGCTGTCACGGTAATTCGATGCATAACCCGGGCCAAGCGATCACGGCTATCGCTAACGACCGAACCGTGATCGATAGGCGCCGGGAGCAAGCCCGGTCTGTTTGCGGAATAAACGGCTGAAAGAGCTGACGTCCTCATAGCCTACCAACTGTGTAATGTCTTCTACTGGCAACCGGGAGTTCTCCAGATGCCGGCGTGCAGCTTCTACCCTTATGGCCTGAAGGTATCCCGTTGGAGTGTCTCCCGTGGCCAGCTTGAATCGTCGCATCAGCGAACGCGTAGTCAGGCCACTTAAAGCTGCAAGAGAGTGCAGGTTTACAGCTTCACCGTAATGCTCCTCCAGCCAGTCCTGTAGTTTCAGAATCACCGGGTCTGAATGATACCGCCTGGTTTGAAGTGCGCTGTACGGTGCCTGGCTATTGCGTCCAGCGTCGATAACAAACGCCTTCGCCAATTCCCTGGCAACCTGGGCACCTGCATGGCGCTCGATCAGATGCACGCCCAGATCCCACCAGGCCATGCCGCCACCGGCACAGGCAATAGGCCCATCTACGGTTATCAGCTTTTCGGCGTTCAGATTTACCTGCGGGTAACGCTGACGAAAATCGTTGCTGAAACCCCAGTGGGTTGTGGCTTCTTTACTGTCCAGCAAGCCTGCCTCTGCCAGAAGAAACGCCCCGGTGCAGTTACTGGCCACACGAACCTGCCCCGCCGAGCTGGTGTTCAGGCTAGTGAACTGACCAAGCCAGCCAACCAGCTCCGGGTTTGACCCCAGAACCTGATCGATCGGTGCACCGATCGTCGGCACGATCACCAGATCAGTGTCGCCAGTATCCAGATCTTCCCAGCTCCCGTCCGAAAGCAAAGTCATGCCGTTAATACACCGGCAGGGATCGCCGTTGCGTGTTAGCAGCCGAGTAGTAAATTGCGGCACTGGCTGCTCACCGTGGATGCGGGCCCAGGTCACGCCGGCCAGGCGAAACAAATCAATCACGCCTGTGATGGCACTGGCCAAAGCGCCGTCAAAGCCAATTATAAACACCTTCTGCATCGAGTCTCCGGACTATAACTCCGAGATAGGGTGATGCGGGTGCCTCGGCTCAGGACTGTCGGCTGCATGGACGCTGCCGTCAAGCTTACAGGGATGTATTTACAGCGTGTCCTGAGCCGAGGCACCCGCATCACCCGGGCGTCAGTCAATGTGGTGGCAATTTTAACCATGATTATGTCATAAACGCCGGTTCCCAGGAAAACCCGGTTATGAGAGCCTGTAGGTAACCCAGAGATAGCTACAGCCAATCACCAGGAAGCTGCATAAATGACCGATACCCTGATAGACCGCCGCGATCTGGCGTTCCAGCTTTACGAAGTTCTTGATACCGAAAGCCTGCTCAGCCGTGATCGCTTTAACGAGCACAACCGCGATACCTTTGATGCTGTCATCGAAACCGCTGACAAAATGGCCAGAGAGAAGTTCGCCAACCACAACAGTGCGGCCGACAAAGACGAGCCCAAATTTGTTGGCGGCCAGGTGGAAATGCTGCCGGAAGTGAAAGAGGCCTTTGATGCCTACGCCGAAGCCGGCTTTATCGCGGGGCGTTATGATTACGAGTTGGGCGGCATGCAGCTTCCCGAGTCCGTTATGGCAGCCTGCAACGGCTTCTTCACTGCCGCTAACCCAGGCACTGCAGGTTATCCGTTCCTGACCACTGCGGCTGCAAACCTCATTCGCGTGTTCGGTAACGAATCACAGAAAACCAGCTTCCTGCCCAACATGCTCAGCGGCCGATACAGTGGCACCATGGCCCTCACCGAGCCACACGCTGGTTCATCGCTGGCGGACATTCGCACCTCCGCTTCGCCAACGGATGACGGCTACTACCTGATCAAGGGCGCAAAAATATACATCTCCGGTGGCGAGCAGAGCATCACCGGGAACATCGTTCACATGGTGCTTGCCAAAATTAAAGGCGCTCCTGCCGGGGTAAAAGGCATATCCCTGTTCATCGTTCCCAAGTTCCGGGTAGACAGCGAGGGCAACCCCACGGATCGCAACGGCGTAAGCCTCGCCGGCTTGATTCACAAACTCGGTTACCGTGGCACAACCTCCACCGCGCTCAGTTTTGGTGACGATGCACCTTGCCACGGATATCTGGTGGGCGAGCCCCATCAGGGTTTGAAGTACATGTTCCAGATGATGAACGAAGCCCGTGTTGGCGTAGGCTTTGGCGCGGCAGTAATTGGCTATCGTGGCTACATGCACAGCCTGGAATACGCCAAAGACCGCTTGCAGGGTCGCAAGGCTTCCGAAAAGAACCCGGAAAGCCCGCAAGTACCAATCATCGACCATGCCGATGTGCGCCGGATGCTGTTGGCCCAGAAAGCCTACAGCGAAGGCGGGTTGGCACTTTGCCTTTATGGCGCACGTCTGATGGACGACCAACACACCCATCCGGATGAACAGAAACGCACCCAAGCTGGCAAGCTGCTCGACCTGCTCACGCCGGTTATCAAGACCTGGCCCTCCGAGCATGGTCCGAAAGCTAACGACCTGGCGATTCAGGTATACGGCGGTGCTGGCTACACCCGAGAGTACCCGGTGGAACAGTGCTGGCGCGACAACCGCCTGAACCCCATTCATGAAGGTACCACCGGCATACAGGGCCTGGATTTGCTCGGTCGTAAGATCTGGCAGGACCAAAGCCTTGGCTTGCAGCTACTGATGAAGGAAATGCAGGTAGATTTGGAAGCTGCAACCACCGACCGCTGCCAGCAGTGGGCGCTGTCCCTGAGTGAAACCTTGCAGCAGGCGGTTAAAGTGACCCAGAACCTGGGTAAGTCCCTCATGAGCGGCGAGGTGGATAAAACCCTCGCCAACGCCTCCTGCTATTTGCACTTGTTCGGCCATATCATCGTAGCCTGGATGTGGTTGCGCCAGGCCAACGCCGCCGCCCAGGCGTTGGCTTCTGCCAACAGCGATGACGAACGCAACTTCTATCAGGGCAAGCTCCAGGCCGCCCAGTACTTCTTCCACTGGGAGCTCCCGACGGTGGCTCAGGACTTGGTATTGTTGCGGAATATGGATGACACTTGTCTGAACATGAAGGCGGAGTGGTTCTAATGGCTTTGGTTAATGTTGAAAAGAAAGGGCATATCCTGCTCATCGGATTAAACCGCCCGGAAAAAATGAACGCCATGAACCGGGCTATGTACCACGAGATTGCTGCTGCCTATTACCAGTTGGAGCACGATGACGATTTGAGAGTGGGCCTGATGTATGCGGAAGGCGACCACTTCACCAGCGGCCTGCAGTTGGACGATTGGGCGGGCGTGTTCGCAAACGGCAAAGGCATAGAGCCGGATGAAGGCGAGCTGGATCCGTTTCATATAACCGGCGACGGCCTCAGCAAACCGGTGGTGTTCGCCACCCAGGGCATCTGCTTCACCTGTGGTGTCGAAATGATGTTGAACACAGACATCCGCGTAGCGGCCAAAGGCACTCGCTTCGCGCAGCTGGAAGTCAAACGCGGCATCTTCGCCTGCGGTGGCGCCACCATCCGCCTGCAACGTGAAATCGGGTGGGGTAACGCTCAGCGTTATCTGCTGACCGGCGACGAATGGACGGCGGAGCAAGCGTACGAGTGGGGTCTGATACAAGAGCTGGTCGAGCCGGGAGAGCAGTTCAACGCTGCTCTGGAAATCGCAGAGAAGATTGCCAGTGCTGCACCCCTGGGTGTGCGAGGTAGCCTGAAATCCTCCAAAATCGCGGTAAGCGAAGGTCAGGAGGCCGCAAAACTGCGCTTGTTCCCAGACTTGCAACCAGTGATGGCCAGCGAAGATGTGAAAGAGGGAATTCAATCTTTTCTTGAGCGGCGAAACGCAGTTTTCAAAGGAAAATAAGGCAGGCACACCAGACTTCAAGCAGCCGGTGGGCCAAGGTTCTCAGGACTGTCGGCAGCAAGGATGCTGCCGTCAAGCGTACAGGGACGTATTTACAGCGTGTCCTGAGAACCTTGGCCCACCGGTGGCCCGCACCTAAGTCTGAAGGCTACAGGCTCGAGAGTTTTGATGCTGAACACTAAGCAGCCTTCTCCGAAGCCGAGCCAGAAGCTTCCTCCCGACGCGCCGCAGCCTTGGCAGCCACCTCAGCAGCATAATCCGCATACTTGGTCACCAACTCCGCCTTACGATCCGGGTCCCAATTGATCTTGCTCAGGTCGCCTTCATAGTGATCAATCACCCGCTTATCCATGGTTTCGTACCACCACTGCGGCACATAGGCTGGCAACAGCATAGATGCATAACCGCCGGGCAACTGCGGGGCCTTCTCAAAGTGACGCAACGCCTGATAGCTGCGCTGGGGATGAGCGTGATGATCAGAATGACGCTGCAACTGATACAGGAACAGGTTCGTCACTATGTGATTACTGTTCCAGCTGTGCTCTGGCTGAGTACGCACGTATTTTCCATTCCTGTCCTTCTGGCGCAGCAGCCCATAATGCTCAATGTAATTCACACTCTCCAACAAACTCGCGCCGTAAACCGCTTGCGCAGCCAGGAATGGAACGGCCCGTGGCCCGCAGACCAACGTAGTCGCCCCGAAGAAGCCGGCACTCATTGCCCAGCCCTGCAACAACTCGTTCTCCAGGCTCCAGAAGCTTTTGCCCTTACGCTCCAGGCGCGCCCTCTCGATGTTCACCGAAGATTTCATACCACCCAACACTGTGCGCGGTAAAAACTTCCAGAAGCTCTCACCCATGCGACTGCTCGCGGGATCTTCCGGAGTCGCGACGCGCTTGTGGTGGCCAAAATTGTGCTCAACAACAAAATGGGTGTAGCCCGTAGGTGCAAGCGCCGCCATAGCCATCAGCTTATTGAGCTTGTTGGATTTATGACCCAACTCGTGAGCGGTGTTGATGCCAACGCCATTGATGGCGCCAACGGTCAGAGTTAAACCGATTTTGTCCTCAATCGGCGTATTCTTTCGGCTGGCCAGCCATGCCCCCAAAACCGTCATCGCATACTGGGAGGGAATGAACGCTTTCACGATACGGCTGTAGTACTTGTCTTGTTCCAGCGGAGCAACCGCAGATTCAGGCGGGTTGCTCTTGTCTTCTCCAATGGCGCGATCCAGCGCCGGAATGATGCCATGAACCAGAGCCGGACCAGTCCAGGCAAGGGCTTTCAGCTTCTTAGGTGCCACCGCATAGCCTGCTAGCGCCGCCAAACCAATGCCGGGCAGGGCAGGGCCCAATAGCCAAAGGTAACGCTTCGGATCTTTCCACTTTTCGATACCGCTTGTAGAGGCTGCTGGCTTACCTGCCGGTGTTGCTGCGGTTTGTGAATCCAGGCTGTCATGGGTTTTGGCATTCATGATTTTTCTCCATCTCTGTGTGCGCCATTTCGGTCTGCACTATTTCAGCGTGCGTCATTGCAGAGCGCATAATTTGAATTTATGTCGGACAATCTATCAATGCAACAATTTTGCGAAGCTAAAATGGAGTTGGCTCGAAATGACAAAAAGCAATTAATTGGCAGAGTCGGAAAATCTGAGCCAGAATTTCAGCACAAAAAAGATAAAGCCAGGGATGAACAGGTGATGACAGCTTCTGATAAATTGCATTCTGCAACGCCCGGACAGATCCTGGACCGGCTCCGTCAATACGAGTTCAAGGCGCAGCTTGTGGAGGTTGTATACCGCGATGGTGCGGGGCAGATTTGCACAGTTCATGATGTCGTGCGGGATATTTTCAGCCGGGCCGGACAGGACTTCATTCTCCTTGGTCGAGGGACCATGTTGCCCTTCGATAGAGTGCTTATGCTTGAGGGCCAGCCGATCTCCCGTACGTTTGGTTAAATAAAGGGTAATCAGCAGGTAATTGTGTGGCGCCGGACATGGCCTTACCCTGTACACGGTTTCAAACGCTTACCAACAGAGGGATATGTTATGAACAAGTTTACTCTCAGCGCGCTTCTTATGTTTTTGACCCTGGGCCTTGCTGCTTGTAGCTCCGAAGACAATGAAGGAGCTGATTTCGAGAAGGCCGCAGATAACGCTGAAGAAATGATGGACGATGCAGGCAATTCGGTTGAAGAAACCTATGAAGAAGCCACCGGCCAAGACGAAGGCGTAATGGGTGAAATGAAAGAAGGCGCCGAAAACGCTGGTGAGGAAATGGGCGATGCCGCTGAGGAAGCAGGCGACTCCATTGAAGAAGGTTATGACGAGGTAACCAAATAAGCGACCAAATAATCGCTTGTCCGCTCTGGCGCGTTTGATACGCGCCAGAGCATCCCCACCATAGCACACCAAAACCGTTAATCTTTTCCAGAAAGATTAACGGTTTTGTCTTTTTATTGTCTCCGCACTGTCATGTCTCCCGCCGACACTGTCGTCTCGACAACATCCGTTTGTTGCCTATCAAGAGAGACAAAGAGAGACATAACATGGCCAAGCACAACCTTGATTCCAACTACCTGGATCCCGATTACGAACCCGTTGTGAACCACTCCGGCAACAGGGCATTCCACGAAGTTCTGGCGACGCGGATGCATCGTCGTACCCTGATGAAAGGCGGCGTTGGCGCTGCGTTGGCCAGCATCATGGGGGTTGGCTTAGCAGGCTGCGGAAGCGACAGCAAGAGTGATGGCAGTACTGGGGGCACAAACCCCGATGTCGGTACGACTGATCTTGGCTTTGAGGCTATAGCAGTTTCCACGGCAAACACGGTTGTTGTGCCTGCGGGATACTCAGCCAAGCCCTTCTTGCCTTGGGGAACGCCGATCACCGGCTCTTACCCGATGTTCAGAGCAGACGCATCCAACTCCGGAGCAGATCAGGAACAACAGGTCGGCATGCACCACGACGGCATGCATTTCTTCCCGATCGATTTCAAGGCTGGCGGCAATAGCTCTGACGAAGGGCTGCTGGTGATGAACCATGAGTACATCAATCAGGCTGCTCTGCACCCCGATGGCCCCACCTATAATCCGAATGGCATGCGCCCTGCCGACGAGGTGCGTAAGGAAGTGGCTGCGCACGGCGTATCTGTGGTTCATATAAAGCAAGACAGCGCAGGTAGTTGGGACGTTGTATTCGGAAGCCCCTTTAACCGGCGGGTTACGGGCAATACAGAGATGGATATCCGCGGGCCGGTTCGCGGTTATCAGAAACTCTCGACCCGTTTCAGCAAGAACGGCACCCAGACGCGGGGCACGCTGAACAACTGTTCAATGGGCCCGACGCCCTGGGGAACCTACCTTGCGGCTGAGGAAAACTGGCATGGTTACTTCGCAAACGGCTCGCCAACGCAACCACGGGAACAGACCCGCCATGGTGTTGGCGGTGCCACCCGATACGACTGGGAACTTGCCGAAGGTGGGGACGACCAATATGTCCGGTTCAACATCACACCCAATGCTGCGAACGCAACAGACGATTATCGTAACGAAGCCAACACCTACGGGTATATGGTCGAAATTGATCCGTTCACACCTGAGAGCAAGCCACAGAAGCGCACGGCTCTTGGCCGATTTGGGCACGAAGGCATTATTTTTGCGCCGGTAGAAGAAGGCAAACCCGTTGTCTGTTACTCCGGTGACGATTCGCGCTTTGAGTACATCTACAAGTTTGTCTCCTCGCGGCCCTATTACGCAGCGACCGCCAGCGGGTATTTGCTGGATGAGGGCACCCTGTATGTGGCGCGCTTTAACGACGACGGTTCCGGTATTTGGTTACCTCTGACGCTTGACGATCCAGCTTTCTTGGCCAGTGTTGAGGCTGCGCAGGGCTCACAGGTTGGCGATGTTCTGTTTGACGGTTTTGAAAGTCAGGCGGACGTTCTGTTGAATACGCGGCTGGCAGCGGATATTGCAGGAGCTACGCCTATGGATCGCCCGGAGTGGGGCGCTGTTGATCCGAATACAGGTGAGGTCTATTTCACCTTGACCAATAACTCCCGGCGCACCGAGGATCAGGTTGATGCGGCGAATCCCATTGCTGAAAACCGCACTGGGCACATTATCCGCTGGAGCGAAGATAATGACGATTTTTCTGCAACAGGCTTTCAATGGAATATCTTTGTCTTCGCCGGAGAGCAGGGCACAGAAACGGTTGTGGATGGGGAGGTTGCTGTAGAGCTGAACGATGACAACATCTTCAACAGCCCGGATGGCTTGTGGTTTGACTACAATGGCCGCCTCTGGATTCAGACAGATGGCTCTGACGCCGCACCCTACCAGAATAACATGATGCTCGCGGCCAACCCCGTTACCCGGGATATCCGGCGATTCTTCGTGGGACCAAAGGGTTGTGAGGTAACCGGTGTTGTAACGACGCCGGATGTCAGAACCATGTTCGTGAATATTCAGCACCCGGCCATGGATTGGCCTTTTGGCAGCGAAGGTGACCACCCACGGGATGCTACTGTTATTGTTACTCGCGACGACAAAGGTGTGATTGGCGCCTGAGCTCAGGCCAACCTCCCTGAAAACCGCAAACCTGGTGGCCTGATGTAAAAGGCTTGCAGGGTTTGCGGTTTTTTTTGTTTAAGAAGCGCCCCACCTGGCCGTTAAGATACATAAGTCAACTAAAGTATGAGTTATTAAACCGCTTCAATTCTCTAGTCTCTAAATTGGCCGGCTCACCGTGTACCTATCAGAAATAATAACAACGACGAGGTTTTTATGGGGTTGCTTGATCGTGCAACGATATTTTTTGGGAGCGCAATCGCACTTGTTTTTGCGGTTGCAGGCTTTCTGATGGCGCCTTTTCTGGGTCTGGATGCGGCATCACTGCTTATCGGGCTGATCATAGGCCTTATTGTTGCGGCCTTATTTTTGGTCATGAGGGTTCTTGAGCCGGTAGACCGCGGGCTGGCCGCGCTGACGGATGGAACACTGGAAGAAAATCATCCTCTGCATTCCCGGTGTCAGCAGTTACTTGCAGATGCCCAATCCGGCCAGGAGCTGGTAAAAACGCTATCTGGCAGTGCGGATAAAAGCGCCATATCTGCCGCTCAGGTTTCCTATGCGGCGGATCAGCTCAAGTTGCGCCTTGATCTCCAGGTTCAGGAAACCGCTCAGATGGCAGACTATGCCGGGCAGATTACTGAAACCGTTCGAGAATCTTCACAACAGGCTACGGATGCAGCCACCATGGCCCTGCAGAATAGCCAGGCCAGCACGGAAGGGCGGCACGCACTCACCTCAGCAATTGACAGCATTCGGGTGGTGCACCAGCAGTCCGGTGAAAATCTTCGCCTGATCCAGGAGCTTAATGAAAAATCCAACAAGATTCAGGGCGTAACCACCACCATTCAGGGTATTGCAGAGCAGACGAATCTGCTGGCCCTTAATGCGGCCATTGAAGCCGCCCGTGCCGGAGATCAGGGACGCGGTTTTGCGGTTGTTGCAGATGAAGTCCGGCAGTTGGCCGGCCGCACCGCCCAGGCCACTGGCGAGGTGGCTGAAACGCTGCAGGAGATCCGGTCCGATACTGCGCTGATAGTCACCCGAATTGAAGATCTTGCCCGCAGCGTCGAGGACGGGCTTACATCGGTGGAGACCGTCGGTGAACGGCTCGACCAGATACGCGATCAGTCAGACCGGGTTCAGCAACAGGTAGCACGCATTGCCGAGATAGATCAGGCCAACGAGGTTAGCCTGGCCCATGTATTCTCAGCCATCGAAACCGTCAGGGATCAGATCTCTGAGAGTGATAACAGCGTTACCTCGCTGGCAGAGCAAGCGGGTACCCTGATGGAGCTCGCGGAAGTTGCCAACGCGGCGTTTGCACTGAACAGTGGCTCCAGTTACCACAGGTTCTTCTACGATCAGGCGCGAAATGGCGCCACTCAGATCGGTCAGTTGTTTGAACAGGCGATCCGCGATGGCAAGCTGACTGAAAGCAAGCTGTTTGACAAAGCCAGAACGCCGATTCAGGGCACTCATCCCCCCAAGTATACAAGCAGCTTTGACTCTTTTACCGATAAGAATCTACCTGTAGTTCAGGAACAGGTAAAAGACTCGCACCCCGCTCTGGTGTATGCGGCTGTTCAGTCACCGGACGGTTATATACCCACTCATAATCGCGAATTCGCCCACCCGGAAACCGGTGAGCCAGAAGTTGATCTCATGCACAGCCGAAGCAAGCGCCTGTTTAGCGATCGTACGGCCATTCGTTGTGGTAACCATAAAGAGAATATGTTGCTGCAAACATACCGACGCGACACAGGCGAAGTGATGCACGATCTGTCTGTTCCGGTTTATGTGAATGGCCGGCACTGGGGCGGGTTCCGGCTTGGGTATCGTCCGGATAAACACTGACTCCCAGGGTTTGAGAGCTGCTTCAGAGGCTGTGTTAAACTGGTGGCTCACACAGAAAAAGGAGACAGGTCTTGGCTGACTCGGAATTCATTCCTGCCGACGCAAAAACGAATGAGTTGTCGCGCCGTTCTGACCCGGTGCGTAACCTTGCAGTAGTGGTCTATATCCTTCAGGGACTGTCTTTTTTTCTGGGAGGCATTACCGGGCTGGTTGGTGTGATCATCAATTACGTCAAACTGGACGACGTTGCCGGTACCTGGATTGAGCCGCATTTTCGCTGGCAGATTCGTACCTTCTGGATAGGGTTGTTGTGGACGATTATTGGTGTTGTGACCAGTTTTATTATTATCGGGTGGTTCATTCTTATGGGCATTGCCATATGGGTCATCTACCGCATTGTGAAAGGTGCCCTGGCACTGAATGATGGCAAGGCACCCGTCTGAAACGCCTGTTCGACGGCTGGTGGTTCAGCCCTCGGTTACCTCTTTGAGCCGAATGGCACTGAGGGTTCCGGCCAGTCCCATCAATCCGAGCACGACAATCACAGCTGAGTTTGATATCAGTGAGAGCAGTGCGGTCAGCCCGCCGGTCGCAAGCAGCAAAAAGCCGATCACGGTGTTGCTGACGGCCGTGTAGTCTGTGCGTTTGTTGCCTCCCGCCATGTCCACCAGATAGGTTTTTCGGCCCAGTCTCACGCCTGCATGGGCAATGTTCAACACGAAGAATGCTAGCGGGTAGAACCAGCCGTTGCCGACACCTGTGCCGGCAAACATGGCGGTCAGCCCAACACCCAAACACACTGCACTGGCGATAGCGGCTCCGCGGATCATCACCCGCCGGCTGGAGGTATCTGCCATCCAGCCCCAGAAACTTGCGGATACGGAGCTGGCCAGGCTGCTTGCCAGAAGAAACACCCCAAGCATAAAACCCGTATCTGATTCTTTCTGAGCCAGCACCACAAAATAGGGCGATGCCAGGGCCGAGCACAGCAGCAAGGCGCGGGTAATAACAAAGTTGCGAAAAGGCGCGTCATCGCGCAGGAGCGACAGGCTGTGAAAGGCTTCGGTGAGGGCGTTGCCACCGCCGCCGGTTTCACCATCGTGTTCCTCCACGCCAGCAAACAGCAGCCCGGCAATGACCCAGAGCGCGGCCGCCAACAGAAGCAACAGGCTGTAAAATGCCAGGGTAGGGTCGTCGCGCTCCCAAAACAGCAGAACCGTCAGGATAACCGTTGCGGTGCCGCCTATGGTGGCGGCAAGGCCGGAGAGTCTGCCCCGGCGGGTTTTCGGGATGCACTTCCCCTGTACGTCTTTCATGGCTACGGAGCAGAACCCCCGCGACAGGGAAAACACAATCAACGCGGCAATGATGCCGCCACCTGCGGTGTAGCCCTCAAAAAACCAGACGCAAGCAGCCATGGCCGCAACACTGGCCGCCTGGCCAAAACTGCCAATTGTCCAGAACCATTTGCGCACAGGTTTGCGCCGAACCCAGGCTGCGATCAGCATCTGGGGCACCATGGAGCCGGATTCCCGAATGGGAACAAGCCAGGCCACCAAAGCCGGTGCTCCAATGGCGCTCATCAGCCACGCGAGCACCGTTTTGGGGCTGATCAGAAGATCGCCCAGCTTGGTCAGTACGTTGGCTGCCAGAATCAGGAAAAAGTTGCGTGGCACCACATGGCAGGCTTCCGCAGGGATGTCTCTGCAGACCCGGGCGTCTTCCTCGTTTGCGATCAGGCTGTAGAGCCGGTCAACAGATCGCTCGAGTGTGCCGGTTGTTGCCTGGGAGCTCTCTTGTGAAGAGGTGTTTTTCTGTAAGGGTGTCTGTTGCTGGGACAAGCCGCCGTTCTCCGGGAAATGGATAGCCAAGGATACCAGTCGGGCCGGCACCCCTGAACCCCGGAATGCAGATCAGCGGTTTTTACACCAGATGATGATCCCACCGAACCGACATTCTGGCAATCTCTGCCGCCGGCTTGCCCTTGCCCATGCGAACCAGCTTGCCACGGCCTGAGGAAACCAGAAAGTCGCCCCCCACCAGTGCTTCAACGCCGGCACAGTCTGCGATGGCGGCCTTCTCAATAACAGCGCCTGTTCGGCTGTTAAAGATCAGTGCTGTACCTCCAACCGGCGAGGCAATGGCAACCAGATCGTTTTCCGGGTGCGCGACTATACTGGCGATGTAATTACCCAGCTCTTGGTGAACGGATTCACCAAAGCTGATCTCTTCATAACGCCCGTTGCAGTACCTGGCTACCAACGGCGGCAGTTCATGGGCTGGGCCCTGGTATTGATAGGCGGCATAGATGGTACCGTCTGGCGCGACATCCACGTGCCGGGTGCTGAGTTGATGGTGAGATGGCTGGAAACGGGCAAGATTCTCTCCAGAGTGTCTATCCATCAAGACCAGCGCAGGCTCCATGGTGTCAAGATTGAGCTTGATGCGGTCGTAATCCGGGTGAGTGAGAATGCCTCCCAGCCCCACGATCAGCGTTTGGCCATCGGGGTGCAGTGTGATCTGGTGCGGGCCTGTGCCGTCCAACTCAAAGGTATTCACCCGTTGATATCGCTGATGGCTGTCGTACACCGCGATGATGCCTTCTCCGGGTTCATAGCGGTTAATCGGGGCGTACAGAAATCGGCCGTCTGTTGAAAACACGCCATGGCCCACAAAGTGTTCGCCCTCTGCGGCTTGAATGCGGTGGAGTTGTTCGCCCGTTTTGCTGTTGAGAACATAGAACGCCCAGCCGGGCCGGCGTTCAAAAAACAATACCTCCGCTGTGCCTGGGCGATTGCAGCCACTGTGACAGCGGGTTTGTACCGGGGATTGCCAGAGCATTGTGCCATCCGGCGCTATGGCTCCTACGGCAAAGCTGCCGTCAGGCAGACCGATCGCCCCCGTGTACTGTTGCGGACCTTCGCTGCCGGCTTTTCGGGGCAATATGTTGCAACCGGATAGCGTGAGTGCTGCGCTGGCGGTAAAGGCCGTTTTAATAAGGCTTCTGCGTGTCAGTTCATGCATGGGCCTTTCCTCAATCTCCGTCGCTGGAATTAAAACCGCGCACGACGCCGAGCTCAACGGCCGCCCGGTCGTTCACCAGCGCGGTTAGCTGAGTCACGTCAATGTAAAGGCTTTGCAAGGACCTGAAAGCCTTATCGTCAGCCAGTAGCGGCGCCATTGGGCGGTCCAGCTCCGGGAAGTTGGCGAGAACTTCATTAAACTGCTGATCGATATTCTCAGCCAGGCGCGCGTGTCCCCGATCCTTGAGGAGCTTTGAGAAAGCCGGCAAAAAGTGCTGTTTGAGGCCTTGAACGCTGGCATCAGCAGCAATCAGGCTGGCCTCGCTGCGCCAGGCATCGGCGTTGTAGACCGAACGCTTGCCGTTGCCGCGCAATCCCATGGGTGTGGCCAGACGGCGCTCTTCAAGAATTTCCAGCCCGGCCATGGCAGCACGAATCGTTGTATCTGTGTACTGGTCACTGCCAACGTAGTCGGTCTGAAATGCCTTCCAGTCGTGAGCCAGTGTTTCGCCGTTTTCTGCGATATGACGGGTTACGGCTACCAGTAATTTACAGGTGTGATCTGCTGGCAGGGCGCTTTCGCTACTGTTGAATGTCTGGTCGTACAGCAGGTACTCCGCCATCGGAAAACCCTGCACTGCGACGCCGGACTCACTGATTTTTTCAGGTGTAATCGGTGCATCATCTTTGAGCAGGTAGGAGGCCTTGCGAGCCACCAGGTTTTTTGGATCCGGCCAGAACTGGAATTGCCAGGCGCGGTTTCCCTGTTCTACGGGGCCAAAATCCACGAAACGAATCTGCTGCCAGGCGAGAAATGCCTCCAGCCAGACCTGTTTGGTCTGCTCGAGCCCTTCGGTTGAGGGAGCCTGGCAATAAGTCTTCGCCTGCTTGGCGAGGTTTTGGCTAAGTGTCGCCAAGGTCTGGTAGCCGGTGAGAATGTCGCTGTGCCATTGCTCGCGATAGTCAGCACTCGTGTAATCTGCACTGCTGGTGCTGGCCGCCATCAGTGGCGCGGTGGCCAGAGTTGAGGCGAGGCATAGCGTGAGTATCAGCCGCTTCATATCGGGCTCCTTTAAAGTGAATTCAGGAAATCGAGCAACGCACGACGATCATCGGCGCTGGACTGGCTGAAACGTGCCACGGCAGGTGCGGCTTCGCCGCCATGCCAGAGTATGGCTTCTTCCAGAGTCCGCGCTCGGCCGTCGTGCAGGAATCCTGCTTGCGGATTGACGGTTTGGGCCAGCCCAATGCCCCAGAGCGGCTGTGTGCGCCATTCGTTGCCATTCGCCAAAAACTCATCGCGGCCATCGGCAAGAGCAGGTCCCATGTCGTGCAACAACATGTCGCTATAGGGCCAGACGGTCTGATTGCTCAAGTCCGGGCGCTCTGCGTCTGTTCCTGTGACGTGCCGGGGAGTGTGACACCCGGCGCAACCGGTCTCGTTAAACAGCTGGGCGCCTTTCTGCACAGAAGGATCTTCCATGTTGCGCCGTGCCGGCACAGCCAAACTCTTGGCGTAGAAGGTGACAAAGTTTGTGATCTTGTCGCTGACTTCCGGCTGGCCACCGTCAGGAAAGCGATCACACGCCTGCTTTGGCATGCAGTCTGTGGCAGGCTTCAGGCTGGAGGTCAGCCCCATATCGCCGGCAAATGCGCCCATGCTTTGTTGGTGTACGTTTGGTTCAGCGGCTTTCCAGCCAAACCGGCCGGGTGTTGTCTGTTTGGTGGCCAGATCCCATACCTGATTCAGCTTTCCGGAAATGTCATCGCCGTCTGCATCCTGTGGATCAGCCAAGGCTTCAATATCGGCAATTGGAATGGTTTCCAGAAGCCCCATGCCTATCACGGGTGGTGCGACCCGGGGAGAAATCAGAAGATCGTCGGGCAGAGGGCCATAGTTGGGGTTCTCTATCTGATATACGGGCTCTCGCAGCTCCACCTCGGTGCCGTCATCCAGGGTTTTGGTTACTTTATTCCATGTCAGCACCATGTCGGCTTCTGGTTTGGCCCCGGGCAGGGCAGCGGTTTGCAGTTGGCTGCCGTATACAGGCGCCGGCTTGAAGCCATGGGTAAGCAGAATGTCGGCGTCAGCCTCGGGGTCCGCCGGAACCGCCAGGCGCAGGAACAGAGAGACAGGCGGTTCATCGATTCCGGGAGGATGCCCGCGACCGTCTTTGATATGGCACCCCTGGCAGGAGTTGGTGTTGAACAGGGGGCCCAAACCGTCCCGAGCTGTGGTGCTGGCCGGTGCCTCTACCCAGGGGTTGCGGAAGAAGCTGTTGCCAACGCTGAAGTCCAGGCGCTTGGTCATTGAGAGGTTCCCCTGGGGCAGGGAGTAGGCGTTCGTGTCGAATTGTTCAACTGTGCCGCCTCCTCCGGTATCGGGCGACTCCTGCAACGGAAAACCTGCGTGGCTGCCGGCGTAGACCGGCAGGGTGATACAGGCCAGAAACGCCAGCATTGCGGTTATAAGTCGTTTTTTGATCATTGTTCAGGACTTTGTATCAGAAAGAGTGGCCGGCATCGTCCGGCGACAGGGCTTCAAGACCCAGTTGACGGGCTGCTTGCTCAATGGAACCGGTCTGCTCAACCAGTGCCATGATCGCGCCGTTCACGACGCTTGCCCCCTTGGCGTTGCCTGGTGCAATCATCATATCAAACGGCATGGGGTTCTGGCTTGATTCGGCCTTGGCCTTCATCACGCCCAGGGCCTTCATTGAGGCATCCAGTTGCGCGCTCAGGCGAGCATCCAGCTCGGGGTTGCTCTGTTCTACCAGATCAGAGAGGGATGGACCTGTTATCAGGCTACCGTCTACGCGGCGATAGGTGCCGGTGTACACGTTCTGGATGCCTTGACCATTGTAATAGTGAGAGTTGTGGGTGTTATCACTGAAGCAGTCATGCTCGTCTTCGTAGGAGTTGGCTTCAAGGGCCACCTTCATGCGCTCGCCTGCCAGCTCGCCCAGCGACAGGGAACCCATGCCGAACAGCATTTTCTGCACGCCTTCGTTGGCGTCGGCATTCATAAGCTGGCTGCGGTAGTTGTCAGCGCCATCCGGTGCCCACTGTGCAACCATCCACTCCAGATCAGAAACCAGAAGATCGGTTACGGCGTCGAGGTATTCACCCCGGCGGTTGCAGTTGCCGTTGGTGCAATCGGCACCGGTGGCATAATCGCTTACAGGCCGTTCGCCGTTGCCCAGCTCAAAGCCGTGCAAGTCCTGGCCCCAGAGCAAAAACTCAATGGCGTGGTAGCCGGAAGCAACGTTGGCTTCCGAGCCGCCAATTTCGTTCAAATCCGCAAGGAGCTCAGGCGTGAGGTTTGATACATTGAGAGTTTCGCCACCCACGTTGATGTTTTTGCTTTCAATGATGTTCGCGGTTGCGCCGGCGTTGCCCAGTTCATACTGATAGTCATCAGCCTGCACATAATCAATCAGTCCCTCGTCCAGAGGCCAGGCGTTCAGCTGTCCCTCCCAATCGTCCACAACCGCATTGCCGAAGCGGAAAACTTCTGTTTGCTGGTAGGGCACGCGGGCCCCAAGCCAGGCTTCCTTGGCCGCTTTCATATTGGCTTCTGTAGGATTCGAAATAAGCCGGTCGGTAGCCTTGTCCAGTGCTTTGGCAGTGATCAGGGCGTCCTCGTATCCGGCATGTGCTACGTCAGCGTAGTGCTCTACAACCGACGTTTTGGTGGCGGGCTTTGAGGATGCTGAGTCAGACGAGGAGGTGTTGGTGCAGCCAGCGCTCGTCAAGACGGCAATAGTGAGCGCGAGAGGGGCCAGTCGAAACATTGTCTTCATTGAGAACTCCGGGTTTCCAGGAACGATTATGGTAATAGGAGGCATTATCGTTCGCAATTATGTTGGCTAAAGCGCCACAACGCAAGAGTGCTTTTGCGTTGAATCAGGGAGCGTTTTTTCGAGGGTCTCTTGCACTGACGACGTGCGCTCGGGCTTAATAGCTCCTGTTTACAGGGAGCCGATTTATGCTGAGTTATCTTCACGCCTTCCATGCCGGGAACTTTGCGGATGTTCAGAAGCACGCGGCGCTGACGCTTGCTCTTGCCATGATGCAGTCAAAGTCTTCGGCTATCGCCGGCTTTGACACCCACGCTGGTAGCGCTATCTACGATCTTGAAAGCGAGCGAGCCCGGAAAACCGCGGAAGCCGATTCTGGCGTGCAAAAACTCTGGGCCAGCCGTAACGGTTTGGTTTCGGAAGACTGGCAGCCGGTTATGAAGGTGCTGTCGCGCTTCAACGCAGGGGATGGCCGTTTGACAGTTTATCCCGGATCTCCCTCCTGGTTTCGCCAGTTCCTGCGCCCGGGTGATTCATTGACAGCGTTTGAATTGCATCCCACTGAAAGTGGCCAACTAGCGGGTTGGGCCGCAGAGCAGGGAGTGCGAGTAATGCACGAAGACGGCCTGAAGGGGCTTTTGAGGCGGCTGCCCCCTTCGCAACCCAGGCTGATGGTATTGATTGACCCCTCCTACGAGGTCAAATCCGAGTATTCTGATGTTGCCGAGACTCTGCTCAAAGCATGGCAAAAGTGTCGCCACGGTGTTTATCTCGTCTGGTATCCGGTGCTTGCCAGCGCTCTACATGTCACTCTGAAACAAGCAGTAAAGGGCAGCTCTCTGCGCAAGGTGTGGTGTAGCGAAGTCCATCTGAAAACGCCCCCTGAGCGAGGCATGACCGGCTCCGGCCTGCTGGTTGTTAATCCGCCTTGGGGGTTTGACGATCGCTTTTCTGCCATGATTGAGGATATTGTCGAAGAATCTGCGCTGGGCCTTTCTCACGAACACAGCTGGTTGGTGCCTGAGTAGATTGGGTAGCCACTGGTCATGCAGGAGCTGTTTTTTGAAGGATAAAAACAACGAGAACAAAGCCGACCCATGTCTTCCTGGCGGATTAGTGCCCGCTGAGCAGTGGACCCTGCCGCAAACATCCGTGCGGCGCTCACTCAAGGATGCGATTGGCCATGCCCTCAAGCAGTTGCAGGCAGAAGTGTCTCAGTCAGAAGAGCCTTTTGAAAGCATGGATGAGTTGCCCGAGCTATCTTCCGCTCAGCAGAAACGTCTGGCGCCAGAGCCGGATTATTCTGGCCAGGCGACAGCCATCGCGTGTGGCCTCGAGCGCGCGCGCACCGAGGACTCACTTAGCCGGGAAGTCGCATTCCTGGTGGCGCCGCCTTTTTCTGGAGTGCAGCAGGCACTCGCGCGATTTCCAGAGTCTGGGCAGTCAGGCTCGATCGAAAGTGGTGGAGAAGAATGGGTCATCATTTCGCCGCCAGATACTCTTTCATTTGACGATCATGAAGCAAATGAGTGGTGGGATCGGCAGGATTTATCGCGTCCCTGGGTGATTCCCGAGCTTGCTGATTTCTGGCTGCGTCGCCTTTCAGGCCTGGCACTGGTCAAGGAACTGTTTCGTCGGATCGCGAATGGCGATACGGGTGCAGGTATCGTGGGGTGCTCGAGCTGGTGCTGGCGGTACTGGGGGCATTATCTTGAGAACGCCCAGATGTCGCCCTGGACACCGGGGCCCATGGATGCTGAGCGGCTGGGAGCCTGGTTCACGAACCTGGCGTCGGGTAGCGGTAAATCAACGGTGATCGCAAGGATGACCGGCGATGGCTACTATGTGTTGCCTTCGGCCGAAACAGACGAAAATGAAAAAGATAAAAACAGTAAAAAGCGCAAATACAGCAACTTTCTGCGAGACCTGGCCGCCACCTCTCGCGGTAACCCCGGCGTAGCCCTGGCAATCTGGCAGCGATCCCTGCGGGCGCGACCAGATGATGACGCCAAGCTGGAAGATGCCGATGAAAAGACTGAAAAGCAAAGCCAAACGGCGGATTGCTGGGTTGTACCGTTGGAGAGGCTCAGCCTTCCGACCATGCCCCAGAGCAAGGAGAGTGTCACCGGCTTTGTGCTGCACGGGTTGTTGCTGCACAACGGCCTTGATATGGCCTCATTGGAAGTGGTTACGGGTGTTTCCACTTACGAGCTGAGCCTGGTGCTGTCACGGTTAAAGCGGGCTGAGCTGGTTGTCTGTGAACAGCCCGATGAACGCTGGCGAGTAACACCTATCGGATATCCCACTGTCAGGCGCCACCTGCAGAGCTGGGGATTTCCGCTTGATCAGTTCTAGGAGCGATTATGATCGATGATCTTGGAATCAAGGATGCCTTTGCCTCCATAACAGGGCAGGCGCTGTTGCAGGCCGTACTCGTTATTATCATTGCCTCGTTGATCATGCTGGCGGTTCAGAAGGTGCTTCCCCGCGTTGCCGAAAAGCTTGGCGGCAAGCCGCGCCTTTACCTGCTGGCATCTGTGCCTCTAATTCGGCTGTTAATCATTCTCGCCACGATTGTAATCGTAGTTCCGATTCTGGTGGAGCCATCGTTCGAAAATATGGTGGCCATTTTTGGCGCTCTGGCCCTGGCACTGGGCTTCGCTTTCAAGGATTACGCAAACAGCCTGATTGCCGGCATTGTCACTCTTTATGAGATGCCATACCGGCCCGGGGACTGGATTGAAGTGGATGGGCAGTACGGCGAAGTACGCGCCATCAATACACGGACAGCCGAGATCGTGACTCCCGATGACACGGTGGTGTTCATCCCTCACAACAAGCTTTGGAACTCCTTGATTGCCAACGGCAACGACGGCACCGACAACCTGATGTGCGTGGCGGATTTCCATCTTGAGGCAAATCACGATGTCAGCCGGGTACGTGAGTTGCTCAGGGATGTAGCTTTTACCAGCCCGCGAACAAAAACCTGGCAACCTGTGCTGGTGATTGTTTTCAACAAGCCTTGGGGTATGCACTATCGGCTCAAGGCCTACCCGTTTGATCCCAAAGATCAGTTCCAGTTTATTTCTGAACTTACGGCACGTGGTTCTGCTGAGCTGGCTCGCCAGGGCGTCAAGTTTGTCTCGGTACCGGTCGCTGTAGATTAAAGCTGGCCGCGAAATCCGGCCTCCTTGCCGTCAGCAAGGCCAGCGCTTTTCAGCAAGGTTTCAGCAGCCGTGTTATAGCCGATGAACTTGCAGTGGGCAAAAGCATCACAGATCTTTGCATCGATGCCTTCGCTGACGAACACCCCAAGTTTGCGCCCTGCGAAGCTCGACGAGCTGTTCTTCCGAATGTTCAGGGGGTCATCAAAAATCTGTACGCCCAATTCCCATTCAGGATAATCGCCGCGCTGGATAGCGTCCCACATATCGCGGCGATGAAAATCGGGATCCACACCGTTGATCTTCACCGCTTCGTTCCGGACTACCGACTGAAGCCCCTTTTTCGGTTTCCAGTGTCTCTTTCACGGCGTGAACCAGATACGGAAACTCCATTGCGTCCTGAATAAAAACAACCGGAATGCGCTCGTGATCGAATGGAAGAGATTCTCTCGCATGACCTGGTCTTCAAGCAGGCCAGGCCCTCTCGCTTCGGATGATCAGAATTGTGAGGCATGAAATGGCTCATTTCACGATACGAATGGTCGGCGCTCGCGTTAGCGTCAGTTGCGGGAATAAGTCCAGAGCGAATAATAGTGGCAGGAGTGGTTGTGAAGATTCCTTAAGGTTGCTGTCATTATTTACTCGTTGAAGGCCGTCGCAAAGATTGTTAATGATGTTGGTGGAGTGCGCAGGCACGGTTAGCGTAGCCAACCTCTCATTCAGGGAGATATTTATGCCGTATTCAAGTAAATCGAAACTACCAGCCCAGGTCACCGACAATCTTCCCGCTCATGCTCAGGAAATCTATCGCAAAGCGTTTAACTCGGCGTGGGATCAATACAGTGATCCCGACGATCGTCGGGGCGACTCAGGACGCGAGGAAACCGCTCACAAAGTCGCGTGGGCAGCAGTGAAGCAGGAATATCATAAAGAAGGAGACCGCTGGGTAAGAGATCAAGACTAATCCGAGGCCCGGGTAAGTTCGGTCACCGGCATTATGACGACTTCGGATATGCGCCAGTCTGTGTTTTCGACCAAGTGTTGCGCCTGGACTATGTTGCTGGTCAGGTCTTTGTCACAGGCTGGCTCTACAAACGCCTCACCGCTGAGCACGTTGCCTTCCTCTCGCAGGCGCACGCTCGCGCGCGCTACCCAGTCCAGTGCCATTAGCTGTTGTTCGAGAAGGGCGGGCAACTCCTCTGGCTTTCCGGTTTCTGATGAGTGCGGTCGTCGGTCCATAAGGTCCCCAACGGCCTCCCGTATGTTGGTGTAGCCGTCGCGGGTTACGTCCAGCCCGATGATCAGCGCAGCCGCAGCATCTGCCCACCATAACCCCATACCAACCCCGAGAATACCTATTACACTTGCAACCGCAGTCATCCAGTCGGCTTTACTGATTTTCGCGTCTGCCATTACCGTTTTCTCGTGGGCATGGCGGGCGAGTTTTTCCTGCATGCGCCCAAGAATAAACGGCGGGATTGCGCTGTATACAAGTGCAGCGATCATCACCCATCCGGCCCAAAGTGTGTGTCCATAGAAGGTTTGTGCACCAATGGAGGTGGGTTTGGCTTCCAGAAGAGAGGTTGTGGAATCAACCAGCAAAAAGAGTCCCAATGCGAATAACGCGCAAGCTGTGAACAGAAACGCGATAACGTTAACGCGGTGATAGCCGTAAGGGTAGGACTTGTCGGGCGGCCGCTTCTGTATGTGCATTGCAATCAGAAATGCCAGGGGCGGGCCCAAGGTCAGAATGTCTTCAAGCCAGGCGGCTTTCATGGCTTGACTGTTGCCCATCGCAAAATAGATGGCCGCAACAATTGATAACCGGAAAAAAAAGTTAACCCACTGCAGCCTGATCAGCCTATTTAGAACAAGCTGTCGGTTTTCCGGGATACGATAGGTGCGGCGTATGTTCATTGCGCCCCCTGCTCGCTCGGGACAAGCCAGACATCGGTTCGCGGTGGGCGCGCTTCCAGCAGCCGTTCAACGGTCATCATCCAGCCGTTTTCCCCATGAGGAAGCGCCAAAACATGTGGTTCCTTAACTATATTTCCATCCGAACGATGGTGGCTTGTCTGGGTATAGGGGCGTGTTAGTGCTGCCATTTTGCTTATCTGGGCTGTTTTCACCAGACCGGCGATTCCAATGTCCAGATTGCCCTTGGCAACAGATTCGAGTAGTTCAAGCTGAGGTTGGTGATGCCATTCTATTTTTGCCGATAAGGCTTCTGCCAGATCCCGCACCCAGTCGGCCTCTATTCCCTCAGGTTCCTTCGTGCCTTCGTGGTCTGCTATCACCCAAGGTGGATTATGTGCAACGCCAACGCGAAGAGTGCCCGCAGTTACACGCTCCGTTGTGCCCGCGACATCGTTAGGGTAACGACAGCCGCCAAGATGGAGCAATGCGAGGGTGAGGATAACGATCAATAGGGGGTGTCGGCCTTCCGCTTCCATGGAGTCCTCCTGAACCAGGTTGCTGTCAAGGGACGAGATTTGCTCAATGGGTAAACTAATGTATGGCAACTGCCAGTGAGATTTGCAGTTACGGTTTGTTAAGGCTCTATAAAAAAGCCCCGCGTTTGGCGGGGCTAAAACTGACGAACAGCTTGTCCGGTTTAGACCGGCGTTTACATCAGCGCTTCAATACGGTTACGTACTTTCGGCTCGCTGCTGTAGGCCGTCGCGATGGCGTTATAGGTCGGGATGTCCATGCCTGAATCCTCGATGACCGATACCATCTCATCGTTGGCTTCCATCTGCAGTTCCTGAGCTTTCTGCTGGGAATCCGCTGATTCAATTTTCTCGATGTAATCTTCGCGCACTTCGGTGATGCCTTCCTGTGCTGCGATGAACTTTTTCAGTTCAGCATCGTTGTAGTCGGTCTTCTGAGTGCCCGCTGCTGCGGGGTTCGAGTAGCCGGTGGACTCAGTGGCTGCCGGGCTTTGCTGGGACTGGTCCGCCATAGCGGGTGCAGCGGCGAGCAGGGCAATGGATGCGGTAATGGATACGAGAAATTTGTTCATATTCATAATCGACTTCTCCTGTTTCATTTACGGTCACTGAAGACGTATCAAGCACCGTGCCAGTTTCTTTTTTATCTATAATGTTCTTTTAAAACAGTATGTTGGGTGTTTTTGTTGGTTAATCTCACGTAATGAGGGTTGTGGCAAAATGCCACATGTGGCAGAAAGGTGTGGCAATTGTGTCGCTGGAGTCAGGATGAAACCCTCACTGAGAAACGCCGGTCAGGTTTTTGGATCAATACAGTTAACGCTGGTATTGAGCATTGTTGTCCCTTTGCTTGTCATCAGCGGGCTTGCCATTTATCTGGGGTTCGGCGCCGTTGAAAGAGCCTTGAATGACCGCCTGCGGGAAGATCTGGAACTGGTTGCCCGCGCGGCCAGCGGCCCGCTTTCCCGGGCGATGCAGGAGAAAGACAAACTGGTAATGGGCGATTCCCTGAAGTCGGTTTTCCGGATTGGTCGTGTGTCGGGGGCATCGGTATTTGACAAGGATGGTGCCCGAATCGCCAGTCTCGGCCTGGCTGATACAGATGTGGGTAACAGCGCCAGCGCGGAACAGGTCATCAACAGCGGCGAGCTGGGAGGCGCTTTTCGCTGGGTAGACGGGCAATCCGTGTTTTCGCACTTCACGCCCCTGATAGCCGAAGACGGTCGAATACAAGGATTGCTGCAGATAACCCGCAGACGCAGTGACTTCCATGAGCTTCTGGCCTCAAGCCGCCTGTGGGCAGTGTCTATCTGGTCTGCTCTGGCGATCACGATCATTCTGGTGGTGGTGCTCGGGCACTACGGTGCTGTGGGCCGGCATGTAAGCCGGCTATTGAGCACTATGGCGGGCTTGGCTCCCGGGCGATGGCGCCTTGGTGCGGAACCATCCGGCCCCCGTGAGCTGAGGCAGATATACGGTGGTGTGCGGGACATGGGTGAGCGCATGGCCCGGGCGGAAGAGGAAATACAACAGCGTGCGATCAAAGAGCGCGAACTGGCTGAACTTCTGGAATATCAGGAGAAAATTGCCATGATCGGGCGCGTGGCCGGGGGCGTCGCGCACGAGCTTGGCGCGCCCCTGAACGTGATTCAGGGCCGCGCAAATATCCTGGCGCGACACGAACTCACGGATAATCAGCGTCGGCAGCTGGATGATATCGGCTATCAGGTGGGGCGAATGACAACGATAATTCAGCAGCTTCTGGACTGCTTTCGCCATGTGCCGGATTCAAGGCGGCCAATCAGTCTTGATGCTGTTCTCAGGGGTGTGCTGGACCGTGCCGCTGAGGACGGGAAATGCCACGGCAAGCGAATGCGTAGTGAGGGCCTTGATACGGGCGCCAGGGTCAGGGCGGAACCCGTGAGACTGGAGTTGGCGTGTCTTAATGTAGTGCGCAACGCCTGCCAGGCCGCCCGTTCTGAGGTTATTTTGTCACTGCATCACGGCAGTAACGAATGGGAGGTGCGGATAGATGACGATGGCCCGGGCATAGCGGCAGAAAAACGGAAGTCTGTGTTTGAGCCTTTTTACAGCACTCGGCCAGCGGGAGAGGGCACGGGGCTTGGACTGGCGGTCGTCAGCAGCGTACTGAAAGAGCACGGTGGCCGGATTGAAATCGGAAACAATGAAGCGGGCGGCTGCCGGATGAGCCTGTTTTGGCCAGTGGAGGCAGCGGAATGAGCGAGCACCAGGCAACGATTCTGCTACTGGAAGATGATGCCAGCCTGAGCCTTTTGTTAAGCGAAGAGCTCGAGCTGGATGGCTATCGCGTAACCCGCGCCGGTACGGTAAACGAGGCCTGCCGGCTGCTTGCTGAAGAAACACCGGGCTTGGTTGTTTCTGACCTTCGTCTGCCGGATGGAGATGGCCTGGAGCTTCTCAAGGCAGCTCAGACTGACGGGCATAGCCTGCCGTTTATCATTATTACCGCGTTCGGAACCGTGGATCAGGCCGTTGATGCGCTAAAAGCCGGGGCGGATGATTTTTTGACCAAGCCGTTATCCACTGACCATCTACGCCTGAAAATACGTCGGTTGCTGGCTCAGGCTGACCTCACCCGGCAATTGCAGCAGTTTCTTGCGCACAAAGGCGAGGATGAATCTCTCGGTCTCATTGGTGAACATGAAAGCATGGTTCGGCTTCGGTCTGAAATCCGGCAGATCGCCCGCAGCGAAGCCGCAGTGCTGATCTGCGGCGAAAGCGGCACCGGTAAGGAGCTGGTCGCCAGAGCCATTCACCAGGCCAGCGGGCGGAACTCCGGGTCTTTTGTGGCTGTTAATTGCGCCGGCATCCCCGGCGAGCTCATGGAAAGTGAGTTTTTCGGTCACGAGGCGGGTGCTTTTACCGGTGCCCGTCAGGCCCGCAAAGGCCTGTTCGCAGAAGCCCACGGCGGCACTTTGTTGCTCGATGAAATTGGAGAAATGCCCCTGGCCTTGCAGGCGAAGCTGCTGCGGGTTTTGCAGGAGGGCATGGTCAAACCGGTGGGTGCGGACCAGGAAGAGCCGGTGGATGTGCGAATCCTCGCCGCTACCCATGTGGATCTGCTCAAGGCCGTACGTGAGGGAAGTTTTCGGGAAGATCTCTATTATCGGCTGGAAACCCTTAGCCTGCGTATTCCGCCGCTCAGGGAGCGGGGTGATGATGTCGATCTGCTCGCAATGCATTTTTTACGGGAGGCGGCGCGGCGGCATCAGCGCGGATTTCTCAAACTCAGTGAGGTAAGCTCCCGCACTTTGATGGATTATCCGTTTCCGGGGAATGTCCGCGAGCTGGGTAGCGCAATCGAGAGGGCGGTTACCTTCTGCGAGGGCGATACCATTCAGCCTGATCACCTGCCTGAGCGGATCAGGAAACGTCAGGGCGGATCGGTGAGTCCCGAAGCGGCCCGATCCAGTGGAAACATCTCTGAATGGCCGACACTGGAGCACCTTCAGCAAGACTATGTGCGTGAGGTGATGCAGGCGGTTAGCGGCAATAAACGCCGAGCAGCGCAGATTCTGGGCATTAACCGACGCACCTTGTATCGGTGGCTGGCAACGGGTCAGTCGGCGGGCGAAAACAATGATGAAACCAGTCCTGAAAGCATCGGTGCACGAGAGCTGAAAGGGGAGCCGTAGTGACAAATCAGAAAACAGCCATGCTGTATGGACTGGGCACGGTTCTGCTCTGGTCTACGGTGGCCACTGCTTTCAAACTGGCTCTCGCGGATCTGGCACCGGTGCAAATGCTGCTGGTTGCCTGCGCCTCGTCTGTGTTGGTTATCGGCAGCATTCTGTTGTTGCAGAAGCGCTGGCACCTGGTGTTTTCGCTGCGCAAAAAGCAGTACATCCAGTCGTTTGGTATGGGGTTGATCAATCCCTGCCTGTATTACTTTCTGCTGTTCGGCGCTTTTGACCGGCTGCCTGCCCAGGAGGCACAACCGTTAAATTATACCTGGGCGTTGGTTTTGGCCTATCTGTCGGTACCCTTTTTAGGGCATCGCCTGCGCAAGCTGGATATTGTCGCCGGGCTGGTGTGCTATGCCGGGGTTGTGGTGATTGCCACTCGTGGCGCCGTGACTACTCTCAGCTTCTCAGATCCGCTGGGCGTATCACTGGCAATCGGCAGCACGCTTGTCTGGGCTTCCTACTGGATTATTGCTACCCGCGATAAGCGGGATCCTGTGGTCGGACTGTTTCTGAATTTCCTGTTTGGCCTTCCGGTGATTGCCCTGATCTGTTGGTGGACAGAAGGCCTGGTGCTTCCGCTAACAGGCTCACTGGCGGCAGCTGTTTACGTAGGTGTGTTCGAGATGGGTATCGCTTTTGTGCTCTGGTCCTATGCCATGAAAAAGGCTGAAAACACCTCCAGAGTGAGCAATCTGATATTCATCTCGCCTTTCCTGTCTCTCGTGTTTATCTATTTTATTCTTGGAGAGCAGATTCTGCCGTCGACCTATATCGGTCTGGTGCTGATCATGGCAGGCCTCTGGTTGCAGCAGAAAAAGGTGAAGGCAAGGGCGCAGGTGTTGACTGATGGCTAGTGACTGGTTTGTTTACATGGTACGCACCGCCAGCGGGGCGCTTTACACCGGTATTAGCACAGACGTCCCCCGCCGTTTTGCTGAACACCAGGCCGGCGCACCCAAAGGCGCGCGAAGCCTGAGGGGCAAGGGCCCGCTGCAGCTGGTGTTCAGTTCGCCGGCCGGCGACCGCAGCCGGGCATCAAAGCTGGAATGGCACATCAAGCAATGGCCAAGACAACGCAAAGAGGCGCTTGTGCTCGGGGAGCTCAGTCTGCCAGATGCTCTCTGATGTGCTCGCCAGCGGTTTGCACGGCGGCAGTGGCTCTGTCCAGCTGACCGCTGTGAACCTGGAAAACGTGCCAAAGGCTGTTAAACACCTCAAAGTGAGTTTTCACCCCGGCCTTTGCGGCTGCGTTTGCGAGCCGCTCGGCATCGTTAAGCAGAATTTCCTGGCTCCCGACCTGTATCAGTATCGGGGGTAAACCCTCAAGGTCGCCGAAAATCGGTGAAATCAGCGGGTTGCGCAGCGACTCCTGACCGGCGTAGAGTTTCGCAGCCTTGGCTGTCCAGCGTGCTTGCAGCACTGGCTCACATTCGGGTGAATACAGCGCTTCCTGGGTCAGATCCACCCAGGGTGAAAAAACCGTAAGGGAAGCCGGCAAAGGCTGACCGCTGTCACGCAACCGCAATGCCAGCGCAATGGCCAGCCCGCCGCCTGCAGAATCACCGGCAATGGCAATTTGCCCAGGTGCAAAACCTTCATCAATCAGCGCATGCCAGGCTGTTTCTGCATCGTCCAATGCAGCCGGGAAAGGGTGCTCCGGTGCAAGGCGGTAATCCGGAGTAACCACCATGCAGCCGCTGGTTTTGGCGAGATGTCCGGTAAGACCTTTGTGGGTAGCGGCGGAGCCGATGATATATCCGCCGCCGTGAAGATACAGCACAACACCGCGTGTGGCCTGGCCGAACGAGCTCCTGATGACAGACTTGCCCGCCAGTGTACCTGCCTGAAAACGGCAGTCACGGGGCGGAACAGAGCTCCGGTATGCCTGTCTTATCAGTGTGCGTTGAACGGAAACCGGTACCTTGGGATGAAGAGCCGGTTTCACCAGGCGATTCATGGTCTGGCGCAGCCCGGTTTCAAGAAGATGTTGCAACATCTGTGTTATGACTCCGCTATGGGTTAGGATTGAGCATCGTAATTCGTATTATCTATTCATGACAGGCGTTTAACTCTACGTGTACTGGAAAACAGATACCATAGAAATACCCGATTGGGATCGTGGATCCCTGCTGGATCGGCTTGAGCCTTTTGACCCGGGTGGACGGGAAGGGCTTAGCGAAGAAATGGTGGCCTATTGCCGTTTTTATGGCCTTGATCTCTGGGTTGAACATCCTGAGGTTGAGTACCACCAAGGCTACGTAACGGCGGACCGGCATGAAGTTATGGTGCATTATTTTCGGTTGCCAGAGCAGCGAGCGAAGCGTGGTACGGTGTTCATTCTGCACGGTTATTTTGATCACGTGGGCTTGTACAGCCAGTTGATTGACCGCTGCATCGGGGCTGGCTTCGACGTGCTGGCTTACGACCAGCCGGGCCACGGGCTTTCCAGTGGGACACCGGCGGCAATTGGCAGTTTCCTGGAGTACCAGGGCGTATTGTCCCAAGTCCTTGCCCATGTCCGGGACAAAATCCGCGGGCCATGGTTTGCGGTTGGCCAGAGCACGGGAGGAGGTATTCTGATTGATTACTTGCTGTCGAATCATCACTCCAGGGAAACGTCAGAATTTCGTAAAGTGGTCTTGTTGGCGCCGTTGGTCCGGCCAGCAGGCTGGCTTGGTGCCAGAGTCCTGCACACGATGGCAAAGCCGTTTATCAGCCGCTGGCAGCGTGTATTTTCCGCAAACAGTGGCAACACACATTTTCTGCGCTTTCTGAAAGAGCATGATCCGCTGCAGGCGAGAGCTGTGCACGTTGATTGGGTAAGCGCGCTGCGCATTTGGATACCACACATTGAATCGGCCCGCCCCGTGGACTTCCCGGTCACGGTCGTTCAAGGAGAAAAAGACCAGACGGTAGACTGGCAGCACAATCTCAGAATTATCCGCAACAAGTTTGCATCGGTGGAGGAAGTCAGAATCGCCGACGGTCGTCACCACCTGGTGAACGAAGCCAAGGATTTACAGGCCACCGTGTTCAATACAATTATCGACACCTTCGATCATCCAACAGCAGACGTCCCTGAGAACTCTTGATGCGTCGTGACAACAAGGCCACAGAGTTTGAAGACTTGAAGCTGCAAAGACGTCTGAAAAAAACTAACCACAGGAGAATGCTGTGAAGAAAACAATGCTTGCATTAGCAGTGACGACCATGGGCCTCGCCGGCTGTATGACGTATGACCCTTATACCGATGAAGAGAAAACGTCGAATGCCACCAAAGGCAGCATCATCGGCGCCATCGGTGGCGCAGCTGTAGGCGCGGCAACCTCAAGCAAAAGCGACCGTGGCAAAGGCGCACTGATTGGTGCAGCGGGCGGCGCAGCTGTCGGTGGAGGCATTGGCTATTACATGGATCGGCAGGAAGCAGAGCTGAGACATAAGCTGAAAGGCACGGGTGTCCGGGTTATTCGTAACGGCGACGAGATAGAGCTTGTCATGCCCGGTAATATCACCTTTGATCTGAACGAGACCTCAATTCGGGGTGGTTTTACAAGCACGCTGGAGTCTGTTTCTCTGGTGCTGAAAGAATTCAACAAGACCATCATCCAGATCGAGGGTCATACAGACAGTTCCGGTGCCGATAGCTACAACCAGCTGCTCAGTGAGCGCCGCGCTGGCTCTGTGCGAGACTTTCTGCTTAACCAGGGCATTGAGCCCAAGCGCACCCGTGCGGTCGGTTATGGCGAGCGTTATCCGATTGCTTCAAACGACACCGCTGCAGGGCGGGAGCAGAACCGTCGCGTAGAGCTGACTCTGGTTCCAATGCAGTAATCGGTTAACAAATCCTCGTCCCGGCTTTGCCGGACATAAAAAAACCGGAGCACAAGCTCCGGTTTTTTTATTGCCGCATGCAGTTTAAAACAGTACGCGAGCACGAATGGTGCCTTTCACCTGGAGCAACTTCTCCAGGGCAAGTTCACCGTAGGCTTTATCTACATCAATTACCACGTAGCCAATGTCTTCTTTGGTCTGCAGGTATTGGCCGCAAACGTTAATGCCGTTCTCGGAGAACACCTGGTTGATTTCAGACATCACGCCCGGCACGTTCTCATGAATGTGCAGCAAGCGGTGCTGGTTCGGATGCGAAGGCAGTGCCACTTCCGGGAAGTTAACAGAAGACACCGAAGTGCCATTGTCACTGTACATGGCCAGCTTTTCTGCCACTTCACGCCCGATGTTTTCCTGAGCTTCAATGGTGGAACCGCCGACATGCGGCGTCAGGATAACGTTGTCGAATTCGCGCAGCGGAGAAACGAATTCCTCAGTATTGGACTTTGGCTCAACAGGGAATACGTCAATCGCGGCACCCAGTAGCTTGCCGCTTCTGAGGGAGTCTGCGAGAGCATCAATATCGACAACTGTGCCTCTTGAGGCATTCATCAGGATAGAGCCCGGCTTCATCTGAGCCAACTGCTCGGCTTTGAACATGTACTTGGTGGCCGGTGTTTCTGGCACATGCAGGCTCACAACATCCGCGATGTTGAGCAGTTCCTGCATGGTGCCTACCTGCGTCGCATTGCCGATGGACAATTTGGAAACCACATCGTAGAAGTACACGTCCATGCCCAGGCCTTCCGCCAGGACACTGAATTGGGTACCGATATTGCCGTAACCGATGATGCCCAGCTTTTTACCACGAATCTCGTAGCTGTCTTTGGCCGATTTCTGCCAGTCACCACGATGCGCCTTGGCATTTTTCTCCGGAACACCACGGAGCAGGAGGATAGCCTGTGCCAGAACCAGTTCAGCAACACTGCGGGTGTTGGAGAAAGGCGCGTTGAATACCGCGATGCCACGACGGGTCGCCGCCTGCAGATCCACCTGGTTGGTACCGATACAGAAACAGCCCACGGCAACCAGTTTTTTGGCAGCCTCAAATACGTTTGCGGTCAACTGAGTACGCGATCGAAGGCCTACAAAATGCGCATCGGCAATCTTCTCAATAAGATCTTCCTCGGCCAGAGAGTGACTGAGGTACTCAATGTTGGTGTAGCCTGCGGCGTTCAGGGTGTCCAGGGCGGATTGATGCACGCCTTCCAGCAGCAGAATCCGGATTTTGCTCTTTTCGAGGGACTTCGTTGACATGGGCTTTGCTTCCGAACCTTTCGTGGCATGAAATGACCTGCAGCCAGTGATCGTCGGGCCTGGCTCACAGAACAGGGGCGGTATGATACCATAAAAGCAACTTTTCACAGCGCGCCGGTTCGCCTGGATCAACTGAACCGAGAACTTTTTATCCAGAGCAGCCGGCCCAACCCTGACGAGACTGATGCATTCATGAAATCCGAACAGATCATTGCTTCCCTCAAAGAGCTTGTAGCCACCGGCGAGGCGCCCGGAAAGGTGCTGACCGACCCGGTTGATCTCGAGAGTTACGGCAAAGACTGGACGCGAATCTATGCGCCCAACCCATTGGCCATCGTGCTCCCGAAAACCACTGAACAGGTGCAGGCGTTGGTCAGATTTGCCAACGAAAACGGGGTTGCGCTGGTTCCCTCCGGTGGGCGCACAGGTTTGAGTGCCGGCGCGGTGGCCGCCAACGGGGAAGTGGTTGTTGCTTTCGATAACATGAACCAGATTCTGGATTTCAGCGCCAGCGATCGCCTGGTTCGTTGTCAGGCCGGCGTTGTGACCGAACAGCTGCAAAACTTTGCCGAAGAGAACAACCTTTACTACCCGGTCGATTTTGCGTCTGCCGGCTCCAGCCAGCTTGGCGGTAACCTCTCCACCAACGCGGGCGGCATCAAGGTCATTCGTTACGGAATGAGCCGCGATTGGGTAGCCGGCCTGAAAGTGGTTACCGGTAAAGGCGACATCCTTGATCTGAACAAGGATCTGGCAAAGAACAACACTGGCTATGATCTGCGCCACCTGTTCATCGGCGCCGAAGGTACACTCGGGTTTATCACCGAAGCCACCATGAAACTCTCACGCCAGCCAGATAACCTGACCGTGCTGGTGCTCGGGCTCAATGACCTGGGCAATACCATGGACGTGCTCAAAACCTTCCAGGGCGGCCTTGATCTGACCGCCTACGAGTTCTTCTCGCATCAAGCCATGGGGCACGTTCTGGCCCACGGCCAAGTGCAGGCTCCGTTTGAAACCGAAGCGCCTTACTACGCACTGCTGGAGTTTGAAGCGACGTCCGATCAGATAATGGACGACGCCATGAACCTGTTCGAGCAGTGCATGGAAAATGGCTGGGTGCTGGATGGCGTTATCAGCCAGAGCGAAACCCAGGCTCAGAACCTGTGGCAGCTGCGCGAGCGCATCTCGGAATCCATCGCGCCCCGCACGCCCTACAAAAACGATATTTCCGTTGTGGTCTCCAAGGTTCCGGGGTTTCTACAGGAAATCGATGAGCTGGTAGCCGAACACTACCCGGATTTTGAAATCATCTGGTTCGGCCACATTGGCGATGGCAACCTGCACCTCAACATCCTCAAACCGGAGGACATGGCAAAAGAAGACTTCTTCGAAAAGTGCCAACAGGTTAACAAGTGGGTGTTCGAAATCGTCGAGAAATACCAGGGCAGCGTTTCTGCCGAACACGGCGTGGGCATGACCAAAAAGCCCTACCTGCAGTACACTCGCAGCGAAGCAGAAATAGCCTACCTGAGAGGGATCAAACAGGTATTTGACCCCAACGGCATCATCAACCCCGGCAAGATTTTCGACTGATGCAAAGGCACATCGTAGTACTCACCGGCGCTGGTATCAGTGCCGAGAGTGGCCTCTCCACCTTCCGTGACAACGGCGGGCTCTGGGAGCAACACAGCGTATACGACGTTGCCACCCCCGAAGCCTTCGCCCGCAATCAGGAACTGGTGCTGCGTTTCTACAATGAACGCCGGCGACAGCTCGCCTCGGCCCAGCCAAACCGCGCCCACTGCCTGCTCGCCGAACTGGAACAGCACCACCGTGTAACCATCGTCACCCAAAACATAGACGACCTGCACGAACGCGGCGGCTCCAGCCACGTGATACACCTCCACGGTGAACTCACCAAAGCCCGAAGCTCGGTGAACCCCGAATTGGTCTACGACATAGGCTACCGCGACATCCAGCTGGGTGAACACTGCGAGCTAGGCCAGCAACTGCGCCCCCACATCGTCTGGTTCGGCGAAGAAGTCCCCCTGCTGCAGGCAGCGGCCGACATCGTTCGCACTGCCGATGACCTGCTGATCGTCGGCACCTCGCTACAGGTATACCCGGCTGCCGGACTGGTTCATGAGGTGGAGAGAGACGTACCGATTACCGTGATAGACCCGGGCGAAACGGCCGGTGTTTCCCGTGCGAGGGTTATCCGCAAAGGTGCAGGTGAGGGCGTTGCTGAGTGGATTGCAAACTTCTTGGCGAGATAGGTATCGGCAGTGCACAGCTGAGCCAGGTAGGCAGTGTCAGGGTCTTATTTCCAAAACTGTGCGAAGCCATGGATGGCGTAGCCAAGCGTACAGGGAAGTATTCACAGCGTGTTTTGGAAATAAGACCCTGACACTGCCGTCAGCACCGAAGCAAGAAATCAGAGTGACTCCGCAAGATACCGACGAAGCTCCTCACCAAAAGCCGCCTGAACCCCCAGCCGCTTCAGCATCCAATAGTGACCCGCAATCATCCGGTCAATAAAAATACTCTCAACCGGCGGCTTGAACGAATCCAGATACTTGAACACCGTGCTCGTCTTGGCAGCAACACTTTTGTGAATACTGGATTCACCAAAATCATAAGGCTGCTCAGAATCAAACGGCACAACGAGGATATCCCGCCACATGGCGTAATAAGCCTCATCAATAGCCGGCTGACTCCCGACCCGCGCTCCCAGATCAATCAAATACGAATCCAGCGCCTTGTAATCCTGAGCCAGAGCTGCGGTCACCGCATTACGGTAAGCCACAACAATCTCCGGCTTCAGCTTCTTGATGCAGCCGAAATCGTAAACCACAATGCTGCCATCCGGACGGTATGCAAAGTTACCCGCGTGGGGATCACCATGGATACACTGAAAACGGAATAACTGATCCGCCATGGTGGTAAACATGCGATGGCCGATCAGATTGATCGTGGCCTGGTCGTAGTGCTCCGGCGTAACCTCGCTGACGTGGTCGCCTTCCTCCAGCTCCAAAGTGAGCACATGGCGGGTAGAGTGGCTATGAATCACAGCCGGAATAACCACCCAGGAATCATTCTTGTGAAACTCCCGGAACAGCTCAATGTTGCGGGCTTCGTTCTCGTAATCCAGCTCTTCCCGCAAGCGCTCGCGAATCTCAGCGAACAACTGGTCAACCGATTCTTTCGGCATTTTCAGCAGACCACCAAGCTTGAGAGCCAGGCGCAATTGCTTCAGATCGGAATCGCAGGACTCGTCAACACCCGGGTACTGCACCTTCACAATCACATCCGTGCCGTCGTGTAACCGGGCGCGGTGCACTTGGCCTATGGATGCAGCGGCATAGGGCGTTTCCTGCAGATATTCGAACAGCTCGCCTACCGGCTTGCCAAGCTCGGTTTCGACCTGCTCAAGAATAATCTCGAAGGGCATGGGCGGCGCTTCTTTCTGCAGCTTCTGAAGCGCATCCGAAAACTCCCGGGGCAGGAAGTCCTGAGTCTGGGACGCAATCTGGCCCACTTTCATGGCTGCGCCTTTCATTTCGCCGAGTGTGTCGGTAATGCGGTTGGCCATGCGGGTATAGCTTTCGCTGCGGGCGCCGTCGTCGTTCTCGCTGCTGAACATGCTGCGGGCTTTCTGGCCGGCGTATTGCCCTGCCACCGAGGCAGTCATGCCGGCAAGCTTGAAGAAACGACCACTGCGTGAGGTAACCGGTTTTTTTGCCATGCCTGACTATACGTGCTCTTCAGATAGAAAGATTGTAACAGCCCACGTTAAACCACTTTGGTGGAGACAGACAACTGATCCTCCAGTTGCAGCGACAGGGTTTGCCCTGAGTGCAATGGGCCAACGCCGCTGGGGGTGCCCGTGATCACTACGTCGCCTGGCAGCAGTGTGAAGTGGTTGCTTATATGAGCTAGCAGCGGAATGATCGGGAAAAGCATATCCCGGGTATCACCGCTTTGCTGACGCTTTTCGTCGATATCCAGGCTGAAGGTAATGTGATCGTCGCGAAAACGCTCCGCGGCCACAAACGGAGACAGGGGGCAGGCACCATCGAAGGCTTTGGCCCGCTCCCAGGGGTGTCCCTTATCTTTCAACTGAGTTTGCAGATCCCGAAGGGTCAGATCCAGCGCCAGGCCGTAACCGAGGATGGCAGCCTGAGCCTCGCTGGCAGAGGCATTGGTCAAAGGTTTGCCGATCAGCACCGCCAGTTCGGTTTCGAAGTGCACCTGGCCGTGATTGGTCGGAAACTCCAAGGGGCGGGTTACATGAGCTGCCGAGGTGGCGGGTTTGATGAACAGCAAAGGTTCGGCAGGCACCGGGTTGTTGAGCTCTTTAGCGTGCTCCGCGTAATTGCGGCCAACGCAAACGATCTTACCCAATGGCAGATGCACCGGTGTGCCGTCTTTCCAGTGGTGCTGATATTGATCCATGGCGACCTCCCAATGCTCTCGAAATAGTCTCTCAGCGCTAATTCAGAATCTGGGGGCGAAGCCTCTATTCGCCCTCAAACGAGCATACAGTATAGACCTTCAGACCCTCTTCCTGCAGCTTGGCTGATCCGCCAAGATCGGGAAGATCGATCATGGCAGCAACTTCGATAATTTCAGCACCAATACGGCGAATCAGTCGGCTCGCAGCCAACATGGTGCCACCGGTGGCGATCAGGTCGTCTACCAGTATCACATTGTCGCCGGGTTTGAACGCATCCTGGTGTAGCTCTACCGAGGCCGTTCCGTATTCCAGCTCGTAGTCCTCCACCAAGGTATCAAACGGCAGTTTGCCTTTCTTGCGTATCAGTACCAGCGAGGCATTGAGCTCATAAGCTAACGCTGAGCCAATGATGAATCCGCGGGCATCCACCGCAGCCACAGCGTCAATATCGTGGCCGTGGTAGCGGTGAACGAACGCATCAATCAGCTTCCGGAACGCGGTTTTATCCTGCAGAACTGTGGTGATATCCCGGAAGGCAACACCGGGCTTGGGCCAGTCTGGCACTGTGCGGATGGCTTGCTTGATGCTTTGGGAAAAGTAATCCATAAAAAATCAGGCTCTCATTCTGAGCGCAGCTTAACCTGCGTCCAGAAACATGAATTTCAGTGCGAAAACGATGGCGATCACCACAATACTCACGTTCAGGTCTGACCAGCGCCCGCTCAGAGCCTTGATCACAGCGTAAGTGATAAAGCCCAGCGCAATCCCGTTAGCGATAGAGAATGTAAGGGGCATCATCAGCGCAGTTACTACTGCTGGTGCGGCTTCTGTAATGTCGTCCCAGTCTATCAGTTTCAGGCCGCTGGCCATCAACACTGCCACGTAAAGCAGCGCAGGCGCCGTAGCGTAGGCGGGGATAATGCTGGCGATGGGTGAAAGCAAGAGGCAAGCAAGGAACAGCAACGCTACAACCACAGCGGTAAGGCCGGTGCGTCCGCCGGCAGAAATACCTGCGGTGGACTCAATGTAGCTGGTGGTGGTTGAGGTGCCCAGGGCTGCGCCAGACATGGTGGCCACAGAATCAGACATCAGTGCGCGGCCCAGCCTCGGAAGCTTGCCGTCCTTGTCCAGAAGGCCGCCGCGTTGAGCGGCACCAATCAGCGTACCTGAGGTGTCGAACAGATCCACAAACAGGAACGCGAACACGATACTGATCATGCCGACATTCAAAGCACCAGCAATATCCAGTTGCATGAAAGTGGGTGCAAGACTTGGTGGGGCGGAGGCAAAGCCGTTGTATTCCACCATGCCCAGCATCATCGCGATGACGGTTACAGCGATAATGCCTATCATGACGGCACCAGTTATGCGACGGAACGACAAAGCGCAAATCAGTACAAATCCGCCAAAGAACAGCATGCTCTCGGCAGATTTCAGTTCACCGAGGCCAACCAGTGTGGCGGGGTTGTCCACTACGATGCCGGCATTTTTCAGTGCGATCAGTGCCAGAAAGAAGCCGATGCCCGCAGAAATCCCGAAGCGCAGGGACATGGGAATGCTGTTTATAATCCATTCGCGGATTTTGAAAATGCTCAACAAAAAGAAGATCAGGCCAGAGAGAAAGACGGCGCCAAGCGCAACTTGCCAGCTGTACCCGAGGCTGCCCACAACGGTAAACGAGAAAAAGGCATTCAGGCCCATGCCCGGCGCCAGGGCAATCGGATAGTTTGCCCACAGGCCCATGATCAGGGTGCCGATGGCCGCTGCCAGACAGGTGGCAACAAAAACCGCCCCGAAATCCATTCCTGTTGAAGACAGGATGCTTGGGTTGACCACGATAATGTAGGCCATGGTCAGGAAGGTGGTGATGCCCGCAACCAGTTCTTTACGAACATCGGTGCCGTGGGCCTGGAGTTGGAACAGTCGTTCGAGCATGACGGGTGTCGGCCTCTCAGGATGCCAGAGTGTGGGGTTTGGGAGTCTGTCGTTAAATTAAAAAACCAAGCTGAATAAGCTACTTGAAAAGGAGCTGCGTGAAAAAACGGTAATCTTACTGGTTGAGGCCTCCAAGGCCAAGAAATGATTGAAGTCTCTGCGCCATCATTGTTGGGTCGGATCGCGCTGTAAGCGGATATCGAAGCGCACTGCTGCCATCCGTACGATAACAATAAAAAGCAAACCAATCGTCAGCGACAAGGCTTCGCTTTGCAAAGTCCACTGACACAGGAAATAGAGCCAGCAACCGGCAAATGAAATAGATGCATAGATCTGATCCTTGCGGAAGATGAACGGCACTTCGTTGCAGAGGGTGTCGCGCAGGGCTCCTCCAAATGTACCGGTCATCACGCCGAGCAGAGAGGCAATAAACCATGAGTGGCCCATGTCGAGAGCCAGTTGCGCCCCCAGTATCGAGAAAGTGCCGAGCCCGATGGCATCCGGGAAAACAATCCAGGATTCGCGAATACGCTCTGAGCGTTTCCAGTAGCTGAAAACAATCGCCATGGCGAGAATCAGGACGGGCTGCTCTTCGTGCTTGATCCAGTAAACCGGATGGTTAGCCATAATGATATCGCGCAGGGTTCCGCCGCCCAGAGCGGTAATAAACCCGATGGTAAAAACACCGACCGGGTCCATATTTTTGGAGCGCGCAACCACCATGCCTGATATGGCGAAGGCAACAATTCCAATCATTTCAAGTGAGTAAACAATGTCGAGCATGATCAACCCTGAAAGGACATCGGATGGCTTCTGAGCGGCTCGGATCAGAAGCGCGAAGGATAGCGGAAAACCGCATTCGATTCATCTCTGTGCCTGTGTCCGGAATGAGCGGGGTATAAGTTGCGTTTATTAATATGGATAAAGGTTCTTTATTTGCTTCATGAGCCGAGTCTGTTTAGCTTGGCGTGATTCAATAACAACAGAATTTCATTAAAGGAGTCCCCATGAAAGCGATCCTCTGTAAGGAATATGGCCCGGCTGAAACGCTGGTCATTGAGGATGTATCCAGCCCCGAGGCCAAAGGTCGCGGCGTTAAAGTCCGCGTAAAAGCAGCGGGTCTGAACTTCCCTGATACGTTGATTATCGAAGGCAAATATCAGCTCAAACCGACCATGCCATTCTCCCCGGGCGGAGAAATGTCGGGTGAAGTTATCGCGGTAGGCGACAAGGTAACCCGTTTTAAAGTTGGCGACCGTGTTGCGGGCCTGACCGGTTATGGCGCTTTTGCTGAAGAAGTGATCGTGCCCGAGCACAACCTGTTGCCGATACCAGAAGGCATGAGCGATGAAAAAGCCGCTGCGTTTACCATGGTTTACGGCACGTCTTATTACGCCCTCAAACAGCGCGCCAACATCCAGCCAGGTGAAAGCCTTCTGGTTCTGGGTGCCAGTGGAGGTGTTGGTCTGGCAACAGTAGAGCTGGGCAAGGCCATGGGTGCTCGCGTTATCGCGGCAGCCAGTTCAGCGGAGAAGCTGGAGGTTGCCAAGGCTGCTGGTGCGGATGAGGTGATCAATTACACCGAAGAGCCCCTGAAAGACGCGGTAAAGCGGCTGACCAGCAGTAAAGGTGTGGATGTAATTTACGACCCGGTAGGCGGCGATTTCACCGAACAGGCATTGCGTGCCATGGCCTGGAATGGCCGTCATCTGATTATTGGTTTTGCAGCAGGCGCTATTCCGAAGATTCCAGCGAACCTGACGCTGTTGAAAGGCTGTTCTGTTGTGGGTGTGTTTTGGGGCAGCTTCACCCAGCGAGAGCCGGAGGCGAGCGCCCAGAACATGATGGAGCTCATGAAGCTTTATGCTGAGGGCAAAATCGATCCGAAAATCAGCGAAGTTTTTGAGTTTGAGGATTATGCCAAGGCTTTGGGGGCTCTGACGGAGCGGCGTGCTACCGGGAAGGTGGTGCTTAAGGTTGGCTCGTGAGTTGTCTGCGTTTTAGTGACTGTAGCCTGATCGTTTGGATGTAAAGCTGTGTCTGACAGGCCTCCCCAAAAACCGCTACGAGCACGTCCGTGTGCGCTTGTTTCCGGCCGTCCATGGCCTCCAACATTTTTGGGGAGGCCTGTCAGCCACAGCTTCTTAGCTTCTCAGATATATCGAAATCCGAATAATTCTGATTATGGAAGTTAAGGGCATTGCTCCGCTTGGACGTTAACTTCGTCTTGGTGTCGCAGTGAGCTGCTGAAGGCAAATGGAGAAGTCTAGTCGCGTTGGTGGGAGCCTCCTCCCAAGAATGTCGGAGGCCATGGATGGCCGACGTCAAGCGCACATGGATGTGCTTGTAGCGGTTTTTGGGAGGAGGCTCCCACCAACGCAGCTCCCAAAGGTTACAGGCTAGTTCCGCATTTGAACCCCAGCACCAAGGTCAGAAGTTAAACTGCCCAGCATCAATATCCGAAACCAGCTCCGGAGTTAGCCGAACGTACCGCTCAGTTTTAGGCAACCAGGCGAAGACTTCCTCATGGGGCCTCTCCAGAGCGTAACCGGCTTTCTGAATATCCACCTTCCGGTACTTGAAGGTTCCCGTTTTCTCGATGGCCTGGGTCACGCGCACAAATACCGGAACCGCATAGGCCGGCAGGTTGTCTCGCAGGAAGGCCAGCAGCTTGTTGATATCGAAGTTAATCTTGTTCGGTACCAGCGTCACCATACCCGCTTTGCCGTTGGTTTTCGGAATCTCGACGCCGTAGACGATGGCTTCTTCGATCATTCCGGAACCGTCGAGGATGTTTTCCACCTCGTTGGTTGAAACGTTCTCGCCTTTCCAGCGGTAGGTGTCCCCCATCCGATCCACAAACTGCAGGTGGCGGCAGCCTATTTCTCTCAAAACATCGCCTGTGTTGAACCAGGCGTCGCCTTTTTTGAACGCATCTCGCAGGATGGATTTTTCTGTGGCTTCTTTTTGCGTATAGCCCTCGAACGACCATTTTTTCGTGATTTCGCCGATCAGCAGCCCCGGTGTGCCCTTGGCCACTTCCTGCATCATGCCTTTTTCGTTCCGAACCGGATCACGAGTGCCATCGTGGAATTTCACCAGTTTGTAAGGCGCCGTGGACAGGCCAACGGTGTTGTTCTGGTTGAAAAAGTTGCTGAAGCCGATATTGCCCTCGCTGGATGCATAAAGCTCCGCGATGGTTTCAATTCCGAAACGGTCTTTGAACTCTTTCCAGATAGAGGGGCGTAGGCCGTTGCCAAGCATTCTGGTGGCGCGATGGTTGCGGTCCTGGTCGCTTGGCGGCTGGTTGAGCAAGTAGCGGCAAAGCTCGCCGATGTAGCCAAAAACCGTTGCATCATAACGGCGTACATCATCCCAGAAGGCGCTGGCGGAGAATTTGCGGCGCAGGGCAAAAGCCGAACCGCCGGCCAGCACTGAGCCCCAGCAAACCACAAGGCCTGTGCCGTGGTATAGCGGCAGAGTGCAGTAGAAGACGTCTTCCGGTGTCATCGAAAGAGACATCAAACCAAAGCCACCGTAAGCTTTCAGGAATTTGTTGTGGGATCCCGGTGCAGCCTTCGGCAAGCCGGTTGTACCGGAGGTGAACAGGTAAATCGCTGTATCTCCGGTTCTCGGAGGATCGCTCAGAACGGGGTTGTCGCTGTTGAAGGTGCTGACCTGTTGCGCCATGTTTGCATAGCCAGTGGGTGCGTCACCGAAGGCATTGAGTGTGTTGGTGTCGGGGAGAAACAAAAAAGGTGTGGGGTGGTTGAGCTCAAGGCTTGCTTTTACAGTATCAAATGCAGGTACCAACTCCTCACCAACCACGACTATTTTCGGTTTGACCAGCTTGGCACTGTGCTCCAGCACCTTGCCTTTTTGTGATGTATTCAGCATGGCGCAGGCAACGCCGATCTTGGCAGCGCCCGCAACCACGGCCAGAACTTCCGGGCGGTTTTCCAGGAAGACGGCGATGGAGTCGCCTTTTTTCAGCCCCTGAGCCTGAAAGTAACCGGCGATGCGATTCGACCAGGCATTGAAATCGCCCCATGTGATACTGCGATCCTCAAATAGAATCGCCGGTCTTTCGCCATACTTTTCTGCGTTGTTCTCAACGAGGGTTCCGAGGGTAAGGGTTTTACGCGCATCCTTGATTGAGTAGTAATAATAGCCTTTGGCAATCGCCGGGAATCGTTTGAGTATTCCCGGCAGGCTGCGCACGATATCCATCGCAGTAACGTTATCTTGGCTCATGGTCTTTCCGTAAGTATTTTTATAGGTGAATCAGGGCCCCGGAATAACCTTGCCTTGAGGCTAGTCCAGGTAAAGGTCTGGCAAAAGGGGTTTGTCACCGGCTTTGTATCGGTAACTTTCGAAATCAGTTACGCCGTCTTCACGAAGTACGTCTTCGTCAATCAGGTTCTGTCCTGTCATTTCGTCGACTGGCCGGTTCAGGATGCTTACGGCCGCGTCGGCCATGATGTCGGGCTTCCGGCCTTGCGCCATTAACTGTTCGCCTCCGGCTTCGTGCTGAATCGCGGCAGTCGCTATGACGGTTTTAGGCCATAAGGTGTTCACTGCAATGCCGTAACGTTTGAACTCCTGGGCCATACCAATGCTGATCATGGTCATGGCGTATTTCGTTGATGTGTAAGGTCCAAAATGGGCAAACCATTTGGGATCCATATTCAGTGGCGGCGACATGCTCAGGATGTGGCCGCGTTCGGACTGTTTGAGCCAGGGCAAAGCGGCTTGGCTGCATGCCATCACCGCACGGGCATTGACTTGGTGCAGTAGGTCGAAGCGGCTGACTTTCAGCTTCTCGACACCCGCCAGGCGAATGGCGCCGGCGTTGTTGATCAGGGCGTCAATGCCGCCAAAGTATTCGGCTGCTTCATCAATGCGCTGTTTGATCTGTTCTTCGTCGCGAACGTCGAGCACCAAAGGCAGTGCCTGGCCTCCTGCTGCGCGAACTTCCTCAGCGACCGTGTGAATGGTGCCGGGTAGTTTTGGGTGCGGTGTGTCCGACTTCGCGGCGATCACAATATTCGCACCTTGGCGGGCACACGCGAGAGCAATCTGGCGGCCGATACCTCGGCTTGCACCGGTAATAAATACGGTTTTCTTGTTCAAGGTATTCATTTCTTGCTCTCCTGTTCGGGTGCTTCGCCGGTGGTGATTTCTGCCAGTAATTGGTTACGCTTCACCTGGTTGCCTTTGTCGGTCAGAACCTGGCTAACAACGCCGTCGCAGTCGGCTTTTACCGGGTGCTCCATTTTCATGGCTTCCAGTATGACAAGGGTTTCTCCTTGGCGAACCGTCTGCCCGGGCTCTACCAGAACATCTATAATGGCGCCGTCCATTGAGGCCTGAATGCGCCCGCTGCCCGTGCCGTTGGCTCCTGCGGCTGGCTGGTGAGTAAGATCAGTGACCGACCACGACTCCCCGAACGCCTGTAAATATAGGGAATCTCCGTCGCGGTGATATTGGCAACGCTGACGGATTCCGTTGTCGATAATGCATAAAACACCGTCTTGCACGCTGGTAACCGTCATTTCATGCCGCTCGTCGCCCAGACGGCAGGAAAGCTTGTGACCACTGCTTTGCACCAACAATTCAACAATTTCGTCGCCGGTGTCGAGCTTCATCGGCGTATTGGTAGCCGGTGCGTTGCTCCAGGCTTCCTGACCAGCCGTGCCATGGGCCAGTACGCAGGCTGCAAGAGTGAGCTGGCGGATTTGCGGTTGGGCTGGCTGCAGTGATGGGTCTTCGCTGAAGGCCTGCTGCAGGAATGCGGTGGTGGCCTCGCCGGCACCAAAAGTGCTGTCTGCGATAATGCGACTGAGAAAGTACCGGTTGGTTGTGACGCCAAAAACCGTGGTGTCTTCCAATGCACGGATCAGCCGGCGGCGGGCTTCATCCCGGTTTTCACCCCAGGCAATAACCTTCGCGAGCATGGGGTCGTAGTGTGGTGTTACTTCGTCGCCGGAGCGCACGCCTGTGTCATAGCGCAGGCCTTCGCCTTCGGCGGGCTGGAAGATATGCAGTGGCCCGGTTTGGGGTGTGAAGCCGTTGGACGGGTCTTCGGCGTAGAGCCGGACTTCGATGGCGTGGCCGTTCAGTTCAATGTCTTTCTGAGCCAGCGGCAGTGGCAGGCCTTCGGCAACCGTCAGTTGCCAGGCCACCAGATCCTGTCCGGTGATCAGTTCGGTAACCGGGTGTTCTACCTGCAGGCGCGTGTTCATTTCCAGGAAGTAGAAGTTACGATCTTTGTCGACGAGAAATTCGACGGTGCCGGCGCCTTCGTAGTTGCAGGCTAGCGCTGCCTTTACGGCGGCTTCGCCCATGGCGGCTCGGAGTTCCGGGGTTACAAAGGGGGAGGGCGCTTCTTCAACCACTTTCTGGTGGCGACGCTGCACTGAGCAGTCCCGTTCGCCAAGGTACACGGCGTTGCCATGGCGGTCTGCGAAGACCTGTATTTCCACATGGCTAGGTTCGATAACGGCTCTTTCGAGAATCAGTTCGTCGTCGCCGAAGGCTTGTTTGGATTCGGAGCGGGCGCGCTTTATGTTGTCTGCGAGTTCGGATTCATCGTTTACCAGTCGCATACCCCGGCCACCGCCACCGGCGGAAGCTTTGATCATAAGCGGGTAGCCGATGTCGGCTGCGGCGGCAATGAGCTCGTCGTCACTGGCGTTGTCGCCTTCATATCCGGGCACCACCGGCACTCCGGCTTTTTGCATGGCGATTTTGGAGCGTCGTTTGCTGCCCATGAGTTCGATGGCGCCGGCTGGCGGGCCTACGAATACGATACCGGCTTCTTTGCAGGCATTGGCAAAGCCAGCGTTTTCGGAGAGGAAGCCGTAACCGGGGTGGATGCAGTCGGCGCCGGTTTTGCGTGCGGCATCGAGTATGGCCTCGGCGTTCAGGTAAGACGTGGAAACTTGTGCCGGGCCTATGCAAACGGCTTCATCTGCCAGTTCGGTGTGCATGGCATTGGCGTCTGCCTCGGAGTAGACGGCGACGGTGCGGTATCCGAGGGCCTTGGCGGTGCGAATAACGCGGACTGCGATTTCGCCCCGGTTTGCTATTAGTAATTTCTTCAGCATGGCGTATTTCTCTTAATAGGTGCAAGGCCGCAAGTGAGAGGGAAAGAGGCTTCCAGAAAACCGCTACGAGCACATCCATGTGCGCTTGTTTCCGGCCGTCCTTGGCCTCCAACATTTTCTGGAAGCCTCTTTCCCTCTCACTCGCTCCGCAATCAACGGTTTTCGTCTGCCCAGGCTGGAGCACGTTTTTGCATGAATGCCATGGTGCCTTCGGTACCTTCGCTACCCCGGACGGCCGCTGTGAATATTTCTGCTGCGCTGTCGAGTAATCCGCTCATCGATTCGTGGCCGACCCGGTGGAGCAGGGCTTTGGTTTCTGCCGTGGCGTTGGGGGCGCAGTGGCGAATGCGTTCCAGTGCATGTGCCAGCATGTCGTTAAGTTCTTCATCCGATGCTGCCGCCTGGTGAACGATTCCCAGCGCACAGGCTTCTTCCGCCCCGACTCTTAATCCGAGTAACGCTAGTCGGCGGGCTTGGGTCAGGCCTATGCGTTCAACTACAAATGGAGCGATCTGAGCCGGGATGATGCCAAGGGAGGTTTCCGGCATACCGAACTTGGCTGTGGGGCCAGCAATGGCAACGTCGGATACACAGGACAGGCCAAAGCCGCCGCCCATTACGGCACCTTCGGTGATGGCGATGACGACCTTGGAGGATTCGTTTACCTGCTGGATCATCTGCCCGAAGGCTCGGTTGAGGCGGTAGAAGGGGTCGGTTTCGCCCTCACCGGTTTTCTGGTTGCGGGCGCCGGCCATGTCTTTGATGTCACCGCCTGCACAGAAGTGGCCGCCTGAGCCTCTTATTACCACGGCGCGTACGCTGTGATCCGATTCCACTTCGGTAAAGATCGTGGACAGCTCCGCCACCATTTGCAGGCTCATGGCGTTCCGGGAGTCTGGCCGGTTGATGGTGATGTGCAGCGCAGGCCCCTGTTTTTCCAGAAGCAGTGTTTCGCATTGAGGCAAGATTTCCATAAAACGACTCCAAGAATATTGTACGGGGCTGGCGGCCCGGCATGGCTGTTCAGGACTGTTGAGGGCCATGGATGGCCCGATCAAGCCCTACATGGATGTACTTGTGGGCGTGTCCTGAACAGCCATGCCGGGGTGCCGGTCTTGCACCTAAGTTCAGCTTTTGCGCTTGCCAGGCAAAGTCCCCATAAGCTTGCAAATGATCCCCAGCATGATTTCATCGGCACCGCCGCCAATAGACACCAAGCGGACATCACGGAACGCACGGGATGCAGGGTTGTCCCACATAAAGCCGTTGCCGCCCCAGTACTGCAGGCAACTGTCGGTAACCTCACGGCCCAGGCGGCCGGCTTTCAGCTTGGCCATGGAGGCGAGTTTGGTGACGTCCTTGCCTTCGATGTGCAGTTCACAAGCCTGATAGGTCAGGGCGCGCAGAGCTTCTACTTCGGTTTGCAGTTCGGCCAGGCGGAAGTGAATGACCTGATTGTCGATCAGCGGTGTGCCGAAGGTCTTGCGCTCGCGGCAGTAGTCGATGGTCTGGTTGATGCAGTTTTCCAGCGCTTTGATAACGTTGGCGGCACCCCACATACGTTCTTCCTGGAACTGCAGCATTTGCATCATGAAACCGGTGCCTTCGGCGCCGATGCGGTAGTGCTGGGGTACACGAACGTCGTCGAAGAAAATCTGGGCGGTCTCGGAAGAGCGCATGCCCAATTTGTTCAGGTGCGGGCTGAAGGTGATGCCCGGGGAGTTCATGGGAACCACGATCAATGATTTGTTTTTATGCGGCTTGTCGTCACTGGTGTTCGCCAGCAGGCAGATAAAGTCAGCTTGAGGGCTGTTGGTGATCCACATTTTTGAGCCGTTGATGATGTAGTCATCGCCGTCTTTTTTTGCGTTGGTTTTCAGGCCGGCCACGTCGGAACCGGCACCCACTTCGCTTACGCCAATACAGCCAACCATGTCGCCAGCGATAGCCGGGGCCAGAAAGGTACGCTTCAGTTCGTCAGAACCAAAGCGGGATATGGCAGGTGTGCACATGTCGGTTTGCACGCCAATCGCGAGAGGTACGCCACCGCAGTGAGCCATGCCCAGCTCTTCAGCCGCTACGAGGTTGTAGCTATAGTCCAGACCCATGCCGCCGTATTCTTCGGGTTTCTGGATGCCCAGCAGACCGAGATCTCCCATTTTCTTGAACAGTTCGTGAATGGGGAACTGGCCTGCTTCTTCCCATTCGTCGCAATGGGGGTTAATTTCTTTCTGCACAAAATCGCGGACGGTTTTTCTCAGGGCTTCGTGTTCGGCTGTGAATTTCACTTTTGTTCTCCTGATATCTGGTTCGTGCTTTCTTTGTTTTGGTGCACGTTCTTTGGCCTGGGCGGTGTGGGTGCGGGATTTCCTTCCAGAAAACCGCTACGAGCACGTCCGTGTGCGCTTGTTTCCGGCCGTCCATGGCCTCCAACATTTTCTGGAAGGAAATCCCGCACCCACACCCATGTCTTCAAATTTATTGCTACGTTCAGAAATTTTTGTTTGGTGAGCGCTACTTGCACTCAAGCCATGTCACATGGCTCTCAACTTTCGTGTTTTGTTACCTAAGCATGCTCTTCAAATGAGTTAACTCGTGGTTTCGCTGAACCGTCTGGGAGGGCGTGTCCAAAAATGTCGGAGGCCATGGATGGCCGGAGTCAAGCGCACACGGACGTGCTTGTAGCGGTTTTTGGACACGCCCTCCCAGACGGTGCCCCCACCCAAACAAGCAACCCATGAGGCGGGCCTCACTAAAGCCAAAACCCAATCAGAAGCGGGCCACGCCAAATGTATTAGGCCGCAACTGACGGATTTCGGCTTCGCGGCACACGTCGAGAACCAGTGCGACTACGCGCCGGGTGTCCCTTGGGTCGATCAGGCCGTCGTCCCAGAGTCGGGCTGTACCGAACAGGGCTGTGGAACCGTCTTCCAGTTTTTTGGCAGTAGCCTGTTCCAGAAAATCCAGAGTTTTCGGGTCAGGCTCCATACCGGCGCGGCGCTGTTTATCTTCCGCTACGATGCGCATCACCTTGCCAGCTTGCGCTGGTCCCATCACGGCGGTTCGGCTGTTGGGCCAGGCGAAGATGAATCTCGGGTCAAGGCCTCGGCCACACATGGCGTAGTTACCTGCACCATAGGAACCGCCGATCACCACTGCGACTTTTGGAACCTGACAGTTGGCAACGGCCTGAATCATTTTCGAACCGTGTTTGATGATGCCATTCTGCTCGGAGTGCGTTCCCACCATGAACCCCGTGGTGTTGTGCAGGAACAGCAGTGGCGTGCCGGCCTGGTCGCAGAGCTGGATGAACTGGGCGGCTTTTGCGCTTCCGGCCGGCGTGATCGGGCCGTTGTTGCCGATGATGCCGACCGAGTGACCTTCAATACGGATGGTGCCGCAGACTGTCTGGTCGTCGAACTCGTTTTTGAAATCCATGAACTTTGAGCCATCGGCGATGCGAGCGAGGATTTCACGCACGTCGTAGGGCTTTTTGGAATCGGATGGGATTACTCCAAGGAGCTCTTCTGCCGAATAAAGAGGCTCGTCCCATTTCAGTTCGCGCTGCATTGGAAGCTGTTCGTTCCAGGGCAGGGCTTCCAGGATGTTCCTGGCCTGGCGGATGCCGTCGGCGTCGTCTTCGGCCAGGTATTCGGCGGTGCCGGCAACCTGGGCGTGCATTTCTGCACCGCCGAGTTCCTCGTCATCGGCTATTTCACCGGTTGCCGCTTTCAGCAATGGCGGGCCGGCAAGGAACATTTTGGCCTGGCCACGGATAGCGATCACGTAGTCAGACAAACCCGGCTGGTAGGCGCCGCCGGCGGTGGCGTTGCCGTGTACCACGGTAACCTGTGGTAGCCCGGCGGCGGACATGCGCGCCTGATTTGCGAAGCCGCGTGCGCCCTGAACAAAAATATCGGTGGCGTAGTTCAGGTTGGCGCCGCCGCTCTCTGACAGGGAGACAACCGGCAATTTGTTCTCTTTGGCGATCTGTTGCAGGCGCAAGGTTTTATCCAGACCCGCCGGCGTGATGGTGCCGCCTTTGATGGCGCTGTTGCTTGCGACCACCAGGCAGCGGATGCCGCTGACGGTGCCGATACCAGCGATGATGTTGCCGCCCGCCATGCTGCCGTCTTTGTCATCGTGCATCTTGTAGCCAGCGAGGGAGCACAGCTCCAGAAACGGCGTGCCACGATCCAACAACCGGTTAATGCGATCCCTCGGCAGGAGCTTGCCGCGCTTGGTGAACTTTTCCCGAGCGGCTTCTGCCAGGTCGAGCACTTTTTGCTCTACATCCCGGAAGGTCTGAATGTGCGCGTTCATAGCCTCAGTGTTCCCACGGAACTCGTCGGATTGCGGATTAACGCTGGTTTCCAGTGTTTGCATAGAAATTCCTCAATCCTCGCTGAGCACTTTGGGTGTAACTGCCCGATGAAAACCGTTATAAGGCTCGTTATTCTTGGCCTTGGGGAATGGCCATACGCGTCCGCCTTGTGAGGCTGCGCCATCAATTCGCAGGCAATCACCACTTATAAATGATGCGCCTGGGCTTAGAAGGAAGCAGATGGCCGAGCTTATTTCCGATTCCGTGCCCATGCGCTTGATGGGTACGTTATCGCCGAGGCTACGAATCCACTGCTTCATGTGTTCGGGGTAGTTGTCCATGCCGCTGGAGGCAATCCAGCCAGGCGCGACCGCATTGACGCGAACGCCCGATGTGCCCCATTCCACAGCGGCGGTCTGGGTGAAGTTCACCATGCCCGCTCTTGCGGCACCCGAGTGCCCCATGCCCGGCATACCGCCCCACATGTCCGCCACGATGTTCACGATGGCGCCGCCGGTCTTAGATAGCGCCTGGGTGTAGGCTTCTCTCGCCATCAGAAAGCCGCCGGTGAGGTTCGTGCGCACCACGGTCTCCCAGCCTTTCTGATTGATGCCGGCCAAAGGGGAGGGGAACTGGCCGCCAGCGTTGTTGACCAGGCCGTTCAACCCGCCATGCTCCGCAATAATCGCTTTCACCGTGGCTTTTACAGATTCTTCTTCACGGATATCGCACACATGCGCCGAGGCAATGCCACCGTCTTCAAGTATCTCTGCTTTTACGGATTCAACTTTCTCTGCTTTACGACCGACCAGCGCAACCCGGGCGCCCAGAGACGCGAGTTCGTGGGCGGTACAGCGGCCGATACCGGAGCCGCCGCCGGTCACGATAAATGTCTTGCCCTTGAACAGGTCAGGGTGAAAAACAGATTGATAGCTCATAACTCAAACGCCTTCTCTAATGTTCGAGCGCTCAGGCAGGGAGGGGTCTCCAGGACTGTGAGCAGCAGGGATGCTGCGCTCAAGCCTACAAGGACGTATTAACGGCGTGTCCTGGAGACCCCTCCCTGCCTGAGTGCATGCACCATAAATTCAAGAACGAGCCAGCCCGGAAGGCACTGGCACCGGAAATTCAAGTAACTGCTGGGCAAATGCCTTGCCTTGCGGATCAATGCGCAGGCTGGCAACGCCACCCCCGCCCAGGCTGTGTTCAAGCAAAAAGTTAAAAGCATGGAACCCGGGCAGTGTCCAACGAGTAACCTTGCCGATCTCAGGGTCCAATGTGTGGGCCATCCACTCCGCAACGGCTTCTTCGGTCAATGCAGCTGCAATAAACGGAACGAACTCCGGTTTGCGCGCTACAACACCAATGTTGCTGTGGTCGCCTTTGTCACCGCTGCGTGCCCAGGCCAAATCAATCAATGGCACTGTGGTATCGGTAGTCGGTGCGCCTTGGATTGCGGGTTGACCCTCGATCTGGCCGGGCTGGAATCCACCGGCAGAATCGACATCAATGGATGCTATCTGGCCGTTCAGGTCAACAGACACCGCAACCTCGTTCTTGGGCACCAGGCAGGAATAAAGTCGAATCTTGGGCCAGACGGTTGGCCGGCCACCTACAATGCCTGTCAAACCCGGTGCCATGCCGGTAGCGGCCTGTGCGATCTCACGGGAGAAGAGCACAAGAGCTCCTTTTTTTGCATGTGCTGCACTGATTTTGACGACAACTTCCCGGCTGCCCTGGCCACGACCTTGCTTTCCGTAGGTGGTTTCAGTGCCCAACAGTTCGATGCTGGTTTCGGTGTAATCGGGCAAGCCGCGTTCCTGAAACAACCGGGATGTTTTGGTAAGGATCGCTTCCGCAACAGCCTGGGCTTTCTTCGGGGCATCAATGCCTGCAAGCAGGAAGGTTGCTGTGCACTTGAAACCGTCTGGCCAGGTACCGGAAACCTTATAGCTGTCAGTTGGCGGCAAGCCTCGTGCGCCGCGAACGGTTACACGGTCTGGCCCGCTTTCTTCCAGACTCACATCCGTAAAGTCGCAGGTAACATCCGGCAAGAAGTACGCCCGGGGGTCGCCAATTTCGTAAACCAGTTGCTCGGCGACGGTGCCACGATTTACCTGGCCACCGGTATCTTCCGGCTTGGTAATAACGAAATCACCATTTGCGCTCACCTCGGCAATGGGGAAGCCCATGTCGGCGAAGCCTTCAGCGATGTCTTCCCAATCGGTAAAGTTACCGCCCGTAGCCTGTGCGCCGCACTCCAGCAGGTGGCCGGCAAGGCTGCCCTGCGCCAGTTTGTCGTAATCCGCCCAGCCCCAACCGAATTCGTGAACCAGAGGGGCGAGAATCAAAGCACTGTCTACCACTCGGCCGGTAAGAACAATGTTGGCGCCTTGATCCAGAGCTGCCGCTAAGCCAGAGGCTCCAAGGTAGGCGTTCAGGCTAACCATCATGGCCGGCATGGGCTCACCAGTGGCCATTTCGGTTATGCCCGCTTTGTTCAGGGTCTGCTTTTTAGGCAGCAAGTCATCCCCGAGTACCAGGGCAATTTTCATGTCTACGCCGGCTTTTTCGCACAGCGCTTGCAAGGCATCGCGGCAGGCCACCGGGTTTACGCCGCCTGCGTTGGTCAGCACTCGAATGCCTTGTGCTTTGATGTCGGCAAGCAGCGGGCCCATAACGGTTTCAACGAAATCCCGGGCGTATCCCTGGCCAGGGTCCTTCATCTTCTGGCCGGCCATGATCGACATGGTGACTTCGGCCAGATAATCGGCAACCAGATAGTCAATATCACCTTTGTGAACCAGCTGCGCGGCGGCCGTTTCGGTGTCACCCCAGAATGCGGACGAACAACCGATACGGACAGTTTTCGAGGAATCAGCCATGTTTAAGCATCCTGTTTTTACTGGCACTTGCTCCACGATCAGGGGCAAGCCAATTATTGATCCATAAATCAGACAATACCAAGCAAGCGCTTGGTTTGTAAACAGGTAAATCTCAGGTAGAATGGTGGTTCTTTTCAAGCCGCTGGATCTGCCCGTGAATCAAGACCAAATTCTTCAGTCACTCATTGCCGACAACCTGGTTTCAGATCCGGAGAGCGCCCGGGGTCGTTTGCTTCGCGAAGCGGCGCGGCTGTTCCGCGATAAAGGCTATGAGCGAACGACGGTTCGGGATCTGGCCGCCGCTGTGGGTATTCAGTCGGGCAGCCTTTTTCACCATTTCCGCACCAAGGAAGAAATCCTCAAAGCGGTCATGGTTGAAACCATCAGGCTCAACACGGCCGTCATGCAAGCAGCCATGGAGGCTGCTGATTCCAATCGTGACAAACTGAGGGCATTGGTCAGTGCCGAACTGGAATCGATTAACGGCCAGACTGGCGAGGCTATGGCGGTTCTGGTTTTTGAATGGCGCAGCCTCTCTGAAGTGTCCCAGGCAGAGGTGCTGAAGCTTCGTGATATCTATGAGGCCTTGTGGCTGGACGTGCTTGGCGCTCTCAAAGAGGAGGGCGCTTTGGTTGCCGATCCGTTTGTGGTGCGACGCATGCTGACGGGTGCTTTGAGCTGGACCGTAACCTGGTATCGGCCAGAGCGCGGTGGCCTTACCCGGGAAGGACTGACCGATCAGGTGGTCGCAATGCTGGGCCTGAGCCAGCCCTGAGCGGCTGGTTTTCAGCTTATAAGACGCATCGGTAACCTATCCGTAATAAATGCATCGACCGAGAATCGGTTTTTATTTTTCTTTAAAAGCTATTGTTTTAAATCAAGATTTTCCAAAAAATCGCCTTCCGTTTTAGACCATTGGCCTGATTGGCATGACCAAAATGGCAAACGAGCCATTTTTGCAGAACGGCTTTCAACGCACCCTTGCTCCCGGAATGACAGAACCACCTGTGTTCCACGCCGATAAAAACAAAGCAAAGCAGGGTGATTATGATGTCCATACTGGTAGCTCATGCAGGCCGCCTGATGGCGGTACGCAGTAAACTGGTTTTACTGGCAGCGGCAGCTTTGTTTGCCGGCTGTTCCGCCAACCCCATCTATAAAACCACCGGGGCTGTTCTTGCGGGATACTCCGAAGGTGAAGCCACACCTTATGTCTTGCAGATGTCTGACCCCGAAATGGCGTGCGCGCTTGGGGAGGGCATCGACCCTTTGCTGTATTCCTTTTCACGGGTTAACGATGCTCCGGATACCACCGGGTCGCTTTTGATGCTGCTGGCCGCGAACTGTATGGAATACAAAGCATGGGAAGCTGAGTTGGCCTACTTGCGCGCGGATTTTGACGGCAATGTGCCGGCTGCCAAAGACGCCCGCGAGCGATCCAAGCGCCTATATGCCCTCACCGCTGAACGCCGCCTGTTGGCATTCCGCAGAGCCATGGCGGCCTACGATTTTGATCCTTCCAAAGAACCTCTTGAATGCCCGTTTCTGTTTAGTGACCAGGACGAGATGACATTCCTGCTTGGTTTATTGACGGGGATGCAGGCGGTTGTAAATGATGCCAACTCCGGTGCCCGTGCGGGGATTCCTCGCAACATCGCACCCCAGGCGGAGCGTGCTGCCACCTGTGTCGACAATGAAAAAATGGGCGGCTTACCCAATGCAGTTCGTGCTCTGGTCTGGTTGCTATTGCCAGACACCCGTCCGGAGCTGTCTCCCGATCCCTGGATGGTGCTTGAAAAAAGTTCTGCAACCGGCGTTAACGCAGGTATCCGAGCTTCTCTGGCAGTCGAAGCGGTTGCTGCCGAAACCTTCGGTCGCCCGGATGTGTTGGCGGATGTTGTCCGTCGCTTTGCGGAGGCTGAAGGCACCATTGAAGTTTGGGACGACTATCGCTTGGTCGACACCATAGCTGGACACGTACTTCGCTTCTCCTCAGACAAATACTGGACAGCTGAGTATGGCTATCGCACGCCGCAGACGTTCTTCGGAAAAATGAGCCCGGAACGCAACACCGAAAACGTTGAAACCATGACCCTGGACGATTTGCTCTGAGATGACAGCTACAGCGCCTTTGCCCGACCGCGCGATGAATTCACGATAACCACAAAAATGACCCGGAGGTCGTTATGATCCGCAAATCCCTCACCGCCCTGACACTCGCCGCCCTCGCGCCTCTGGCGTCGGCCCAAACCGTAAAAATGTGTGTGTTTGATGTGATTGGTGCGAACGGTGACATGTTTAACATGGTTAAAGACTACGCACTGGAGATGAAATCTCACGGTGTGGACTTTGATCTCAAACCCTACACCGATGAAGGCGTTGCCGTGGGCGATTTCAACGCCGGCCAGTGCGACGCTGTTGCCGCAACCGATCTCCGCACCCGCCCATTTAACCGCTTCACAGGAAGCGTTAGCGCTGTTGGCGCGCTTCCTACTTACGACGATCTCGAAACACTTCTGGCAACGTTGGCCCAGCCTAAAGCCGCACCGCTTATGAAGCAGGACGGCTATGAAGTAATAGGCATTGTGCCAATCGGCGCAGGTTACCTTTTTGTCAACGATCGCAGCATTGATACGGCAGGCGAACTTGCCGGCAAGCGCATGGCTACCCTGGACTATCAGAAAGACGCCATTCATATGGTCAACTTCGTGAAGGCAACGGTGGTGCCTTCGGACATCACCAACTTTGCCGGCAAGTTCAATAACGGTTCTGTTGATACCGCCTACGCACCGGCATTTGCGTATGAAGCACTCGAGCTATACAAGGGCCTGGGTGATAAGGGCGGGATTGTAAATTACCCCCTGGCCCAGCTCACTACGCAGGTCATCGTCCGTGATGACGTATTGGACGATGAAACCGCCCAAGCTGCCCGGCAGGTTGCCTGGGATATGTACCCTCAAGCCATGAACCTGATTAACAAGCAGGAAGAAGCCATTCCGGAAGACAAGTGGATCCGCATTCCGGAAAAGGATATTCAGGGATATCAGGAGATGTTTCGCCAGAACAGGATCGAGATGCGCGACGGCCTTAACGGAGCGCCCGATGTGTATCATCCCAAAATGCTGGGCCTGCTGAGCAAGATCCGCTGCGCGAGTAACCCGTCTGCTTCGGAGTGCACCTCGGAAAACCGGGAATAACAGGGCGGACGACGCATGAACTGGCGAGCACTGACTGCCCCGGCCGCAAGAACGCTTTACCCCGTGCATAAATTGCACGGGGCCATTCTGCTGTTGCTGCTGTTCTTTACTCTGCTTCTGGGTATGGGCAACTCACTCCATTCACGCCTGCTCTGGGTTGGCGAGCAGGCATGGCCAAACTATTACCTGCTGAACCCGGACGCTACAGAACCTTCCTGTCGTCTGGACATGGACGTAGGCGCGGAAGTCCGCAAGCGGGTAAAGGCTTACAAACCTGACCCGGACGATCTGTTCGACTCCCCACCAAACCCGGACGCCATTCGCACCTCTCTGGAGCGGAATCTTGCGCTGTGCGCGGAGAAGCACGCTGCGTATCAGAAGAACGCTGAGCAGGCCACACCCGCATTGGGCGTCTTCAAAACCGTTGAGCAGGGGTTGGCCACATTTCTTCTGGATAACATAGGGCTGACCAAGTATCTGTTTATTGCAATCTTTGCGATAGCAGCTGCCGTTGCAGCGTTTGATGCAGATCACATAGCTCTGCGGTTGCCCAGAAACCGGTCAGAGTGGCGCCTGAGCCAGGCCGTCCAATTCATGGTGAATGGCCTGATGGTGTTCTCCATGCACGCTTATCTGGGGCGCCTGGCCAGCTCTCCCGGCGCCGAGACAACAACAACGCTCCAGTACGCCTGGACTGGCGTATTCGGGCTCTTCATGGTGATTAACACCCTACGTTTTCTGAATGTTCCGAAACACATAAGAGCGGGCGGGTTGGCGCTATCCTCTGGCCTGGTGGTGCCGCTCTATTGTGTTATGGGCCTCATTGCCATGAGCTACTTTTTCTTTGTGGATGGCTACGCATCCGGGCTCGCTATCTACTTCGGCATGATGTCCAACCTGTCCTCAATGTTTATCAATATCGGGCTCTATGTTCTGGTGGGGATGGTACTGAAGCAGACTCGCTTGCCCGAGTTGCTGCTGAACGTCATCAAGCCTTACAACCTGCCTGCGCCCATGCTGGCTTCGGTCATTATATTTGCTACCGCATTCCCGACGGCCTTCACCGGCGCCTCCGGTATTTTCATTCTTGCTGTTGGTGGCGTGGTTTATGATGAGTTGCGCCGGGCGGGTGCCGGGCGGCAGCTGGCGCTTGCGACAACTGCTATGTCGGGAAGCCTTGGCGTGGTGCTCAACCCTTGCCTCCTGATCGTGGTGGTTGCTGCCCTGAACAAGGAAGTCACCACCACCGAAATGTACGATTGGGGCTTCTGGGTGTTCATTATGTCTGCCTCGCTGTTCTCGCTGATCGTCTGCAAAACAGAAGGCAACTGGCGGCCACGCCCGGCTCCGGGGGCCCTGAACGCATCACTGCGCCAGCTCAAGCCACTGGTGCCTTATGTGGCCTTGGCCATGGGTGTGATATTCGCCATCTATGCGGTACTTGGGCTGTCATTCAACGAATACAGCGCACCGTTGATCCTGCCGCTGGTGATGCTGGCCCTGGTGTTCCTTGATGCAAGCAGCAGCCGTGAGGGCAATGAAACCCGGATCCAGGCCTTCTGGGCCCGGAGTTGCGCCGCAGCCAGTGATTCTGCTGTGCATATTGGGGCCTTGCTGGCGCTGATCGGCTTCTCTATTTGTCTGGGTGGCATTCTTGAGCGCTCCGATGTTGTTCATGCATTGTTTCCGGAAGACCTGACCAGCCCCTGGCTTGCGATGCTGGTGATTGTGGTCATGTTGACGGTCATCGGCATGGTGATGGATCCCTTCGGGGCGGTCATTCTGGTTTCTGCAACCATCGCCCAGCCTGCGATTCAGCTGGGTATTGATCCACTGCACTTCTGGATAGTTTGCCTGGTGGCGTTTGAGCTGGGTTATCTGAGCCCGCCTGTGGCGCTGAACCACCTGCTCACACGGCAAGTTGTCGGGGAAAGCGAAGTGCTTGCGGCGGAGCGCGTGGGGTCCTTCTGGCATCGCTATGAACGGTTGCTGCTGCCAATTGCGGTGATGGGACCAACACTATTGCTCGTGGCCTTTGTGCCGCTGATGTTTTACGCGATCTAGGGTTTATCTTCTATAGTTAAAGCCGCCTCCGGAATTTCCCTGGGGCGGCTTTTTTGTTTCTCCGTGCCCGGGCTTGCGTGTTCGGGTATTCCTTAACATCTGGCTGTAAAGTGCATGGCATATATTTGTTCCTTGTATAAACACAGAGGCTATTTTGGATGACGGCTAACTCGCGGGCTGCGACTCTTTTCAGGTATTCCGTACTGGCGGCGGCTGCTTCACTTTATGGTTGTGGTGGTAGCTCTGGCGGCAGCGAGCCAGCATCGGCCAATATCGCTCTTTCGGGCATTATCGACATTGAAACCGGCACCCGGGTAGATGCAGACGATGCCGATACGCTCGCTTTGAGCGCATCCCCTCTGGGCAGTCCGCAGCTTTTGCCACAGGAGTTCATTCTGGCGGGTTACGTCAGCGTCAGCGACGGGACATACCCGGATCGGGGCGAATTTCCTGGAAACAACTATCCGGCTGATCCTGTTGATACCTTCTCAATGACTCTGCGTGAAGGGCAGAGTGTTTATCTCCAGGCGTTTTCAACAAGCCAGGGTTTTTCGCCGCTTGCTCTGTCGCTGTTGAGTGACAGCCGTGTTATTGAAACCGTTGCCACTAATAACCAGGTGGATCCGATTCGGGTTTCATTACCGGATACCGAGACTGCGGGTGCATATACGTTGCAGGTCAGGGCGGTTGGCGCGGCTCCGATGCTCTATATCCTCTCTACATCCGCTGCTGACAGTGCCGGTGCGATAGCCTTCGAGTGGCCGGATCATGATTTTGTCGACGCCGAGGCAATTGTCGTGCTCAAGGCTGATAACGACTCGGTGTCGATGCGCTCAACAATGCCGCTGCGCCATTTGGAACCAAAACAGGAGCTGGCTTCGGGTGTCTGGCTGATGAAGGCGCCATCCCGAATGGCCCGAAGCAGCCAGGCGCAACCAAAAGAATCGACCCTGGAGTGGATTCGAACACTGAATAGACGCCCGGAAATTGCTTCCGCAACACCCAATTACAAAATGCGCGCCATGCAAACGCCTTTGGACGAACCGCTCTATAACAGCCCCTCCGTCGGGCAGCAATGGCACTATGAACTGTTGAGTGCCCCGATTGCATGGCAAATAGCCCCGGATGGTGGAAGTGGCGTTACCCTTGCGGTGATGGATACAGGCCTGTTCGGGGCGCCTGGGAACTGGCACAGCGAATTGAATGCCAATGTGGTTCAGCCGTTGCCTGCAGGCACGGATTTCGTATCGGCAGAGTTTGATAACGATGGCGTGCCGGGCCCAGACAGCAATCCTTCCGACCCCGGGAATGCGGTTGGCAGTAGTGTTTTCCATGGCACTCATGTAGCGGGAACCATCGCAGCTGTGGTGAATGGGGCGGGTGGGGCAGGTATTGCCTACAAATCTTCGCTGCTCCCCGTTCGGGTTCTGGGAGAGGGCGGCACAGGCTCATCCGCCGATCTGCTGGCGGCCCTCCGCTGGGTGGCCGGGCCGTCAGGTGGAGAGCCTCTGGCCGAAATCGTCAATCTGAGTCTCGGTGGGCTTCCCTTTTTGCAGTCATTGCAGGATGCCATCACCTATGGAGCGGACCGGGGCATTGTCTTCGTTGCTGCAGCGGGTAATTCCGCTTCTGCTGTCGCTTCTTACCCGGCAGCCTTCGATAAGGTTTTTGCTGTAAGCGCGGTGGATGGTGCGGGTGTTCTGGCATCCTATTCAAATTATGGGAGCTGGATAGACGTGGCTGCGCCTGGCGGTGATGCCAGCCGTGATGGTAATGCCGACGGCCGCAGTGATCTGGTTAGCAGCTCCAGTGCAGCCCTGGTAAATGGCACGGTTCAGGAAACCTATATCGGCTTACAGGGAACGTCGATGGCCGCGCCTCATGCTTCGGCGGTGTTTGCGCTGATGAAGAGTCTCAATCCGGCACTCGGTTATGAACAACTGAATGACATGCTGATGACGGGGAAGTTGACCTGTGGCAGCGAGATTTGCCCGAAGTCGACCGAGTTGGGTTGGGGGCTTCTGGATGCGGGGAAATCGGTTTTGGCTGCGACCGCAGGCACAGTATCAGATTTTCTAACGGCGTCGCCCTCCATTGTGAGCCTTTCAACGGAAGGGGAGCTGTCTGCGAGCGTGAGCCTGAGTGTTTATGGCAGTGTTCCCGGTGACATCATCATTGAATCCGTATCCGTAGTGGCCCCATGGCTAAGACTGGATTCAGCGCCGGTCAGTGGGGACTCTGGAACTGATTTCGGCATCAGCGTGACTCTGCTACCGGAAGCCCTGGAAGCTGGTATATCCGAGCGGACAACCATTGTTGTCGAATACAGAAGTGACGAATTGCGCCGGCTCGCAATCCCGATTATAGGCCAGCGGGTGACAGACCAGCAGGCCCGTGATGCAGGCAGGCATTTCGTGCTCCTGGTCGATCCAGAGCCCGTTGGCAATCGATACACAACCGTTGCTCAGACCATTGCAGTGGCAGAGAACGGGCAGTATCAGTTTTCATTTTTGCCTGATGACGGTGAGGTGCCGAGAATGCTGAACGAGGTGCCTCCTGGCGACTACATTCTCGTCGCAGGGACAGATCTGGATAATGATGGGCTGATTTGTCATGCTGGCGAAGCCTGTGCGGAGTATCCGGTAGCCGGGCTCCGGGAGGAAGTCACGATCAGGCAGGAAGATCCTGTCACGGGTGTCCGGATGACAACCAGTTATTCCCGCCCCTCAATATCTGCCGCTACACCTGGCGTATTGCCTCGCCCCGCTTTTATAGGCTACAGGCTGATTCAGCAACAGCCAGAGAGTGGGGAAGACAATGGCGGCACAGCACCCAAAACAATCGGAGCAGAGCGTTGATTACAGCATACAGGAAGGTTTTGGCGGGCTTACCTTTGGTTTCTTTGTTGGTCGGGTGTGTTTGGCTGGTTGGCTGTGCGTCTTCCGAGCCAGTGAAAAAAGAATCCAGCGCGCTCATGGCGCGCCAGGTTACCCAGTCCGCACATTGCGGGCTGACTGGCCCGGGATTGGCGTACGTTCAGACCTCGGAGCGATTGCAGGAGTTGCTGGAGTTGCCCGCTCAGAATATGGCGATTCAACAACTGCGGCAGGTGGATCTGGCGAAGGAGCATCTGCTGTTTGTGACTTTGGGAGAAAAACCAACGGCAGGGCACAGTGTTAGCCTTGGTTCGGCTGAGTCGGAGCAAAGCGACAACATTTTGCGCCTTTCCATGGCTGTGCGAGCGCCTGCGCCGGGCACCATGGTTTCACAAGTTATCACCTCTCCCTGTGTCGTAATTGCCGTGCCGGCCACCGGCTTGCTGGAAATCCGGGTCTCGGGTGTCCGCGACTCGGATCTTGTTGTGAAGCTCTGACTATCCCTCAGTTTTTTTGCTATTCACACAAACACTAATCAGCCGTTGATCTTTGGCGGCGAATCCCTAAGCTATGGGAACGAATTTTTACTACCTGCGGAGTCACTTTCTGCCTATGAGCCAGCAACAATATAACGCCGACGCCATCGAAGTACTGAGCGGCCTGGACCCGGTGCGCAAGCGCCCCGGAATGTACACGGACACCAGTCGTCCAAACCACCTGGCGCAGGAAGTGATCGATAACAGTGTCGATGAGGCTCTTGCGGGTCACGCCCGCCGTATTGATGTGGTGCTGTATGCGGACGGATCCCTCAGCGTTGAGGATGACGGTCGGGGCATGCCGGTTGATCTCCACAAAGAGGAAGGCCTGCCCGGCGTTGAGCTGATCCTGACCCGGCTGCACGCCGGCGGAAAGTTTTCCCAGGCCAACTACAACTTTTCAGGCGGTCTGCACGGCGTTGGCGTTTCCGTTGTGAACGCGCTTTCGACACACCTTGAAGTGATCATAAAGCGCGACGGTGAACTCCATCGTATGACGTTTGCGAATGGAGACAAGGCGTCCGAGCTGGAAGTGATCGACACCGTTGGCAAGCGCAACACCGGTACCCGCATCAAGTTCACACCGGATTCGAAATATTTCGACAGCCCTAATTTTTCCGTCAGCCGCCTGCGCCATAATCTGCGCGCAAAAGCGGTGCTTTGCCCCGGGCTGACCGTGACCTTTGTTCAGGAAAAAACCGGCGAGAAAGACGAGTGGTTCTATGAAGAGGGGCTTCGGGATTATCTGCGCTCGGCATTGGTAGATGTCGAGGTGGTTCCGCTGGAACCATTTACCGGCAGTTTCTCCGGCAATCAGGAAGCGGTTGACTGGGCAATTCAGTGGCTCCCTGAAGGCGGTGAGGCGCTCATGGAAAGCTACGTTAACCTGATACCCACTGTTCAGGGTGGCACCCATGTAAATGGCTTGCGGACTGGCCTTCTGGAAGCCATGCGCGAGTTCTGCGAGTTCCGTAACTTGCTGCCTCGAGGTGTGAAGCTTTCTCCCGATGATATCTGGGAGCGGGCAGCTTATGTGCTTTCGTTCAAAATGCAGGAGCCGCAGTTTTCCGGCCAGACCAAAGAGCGTTTGTCTTCACGGGAGGCCGCCGGGTTCATTTCCGGAGTGGTCAAGGACGCCTTCAGTTTATGGCTGAACCATCACACCGACGTGGCCGAAGTGCTGGCGGAACTGTTCATCAGCAATGCGCAGCGCAGGCTCAAAGCCAGTAAGAAGGTAGCACGCAAAAGGGTAACATCCGGCCCGGCCTTGCCCGGCAAACTTGCGGATTGCTCCGGTGGCGATACTGCCCGTTCCGAGCTGTTTCTGGTTGAGGGTGATTCCGCTGGCGGTTCCGCCAAACAGGCCCGTGATCGCGAGTTCCAGGCAGTCATGCCGCTGCGAGGCAAGATTCTGAACACCTGGGAAGTGGACTCTGGTGAGATTCTTGCTTCTCAGGAAATTCACGATATCGCCGTGGCCATCGGTGTCGACCCCAACTCGGATAAGCTTGACGGCCTGCGCTACAATAAAATCTGTATCCTCGCCGACGCAGACTCTGATGGCCTGCACATTGCTACGCTTCTATGCGCTCTGTTTCTGAAACATTTCCGCCCGGTTGTTGCGGCAGGCCATGTGTTTGTTGCCATGCCACCGCTGTACCGGGTGGATCTGGGCAAGGAAACCTTCTACGCACTCGATGAACATGAAAAGCAGGGCATTCTTGATCGCATCGAAGCTGAAAAGCGTAGGGGCAAGATTTCCGTGACTCGATTCAAGGGTTTGGGTGAGATGAACCCGCTCCAGCTCCGGGAGACCACCATGGCTCCGGATACCCGCCGTCTGGTAATGCTGACTATCGAAGAAGGTGACGATACTGATAGCCGGATGGATATGCTTCTTGGCAAGAAGCGCGCGGCTGACCGAAGGTCGTGGCTTGAGGCTTACGGTAATATGGCGGATGTAGCAGGGTAAGTTTACTGCCCATGTCATATTCCAAACAAGTCTATAAAAAGAATTCGTTATTCTTTTTAAGTATTCAATAAACTCGTTACTCTGCCGGTTTTCTGATCGGGACAAACCGCAGATGGATTGGCAAGGCTGGTTTGCGTTGGGCCTCGCAGGCAGCGCGCTATTACTTATGAGTTCAGGACGATATGCGCCCCATCTGGTTATGATGGGTGTGCTTGTGGTCCTGAGTGCCAGTGGCATTATTTCTGCTGACCAGGCGTTGGCAGGATTCAGCAACACCGGATTGATTACCGTTGTGGCACTGTTCGTGGTGGCTGCAGGTATTCACCACTCCGGCGGGGTTGACCTGCTGGTGAGGCACCTGCTCCGAAACCCCAAAACGGTTCGTTCTGCCCAAGCGCGGATTACACTCCCGGTTGCCCTGTTGAGCGGATTTCTCAACAACACACCGGTCGTCGCCACGATGATTCCGGCTGTTCACGCCTGGTCCCGCAAGATTGGAATAGCCCCTTCCAAACTGATGATTCCTCTGAGCTACTCCGCCATTCTTGGTGGCACGTTGACCATGATTGGTACCAGCACCAACCTTGTTGTAAATGGTCAGTACCAACAACTGACCGGCGACGCCGGGCTTTCCATTTTTTCCATCACCGCTGTTGGGCTGCCAGTCGCAATTCTCGGTATTGCCTCCATCTTGCTGTTTATGCCCAGAGCGCTGCCCAACCGGGAAGATCAGCACAAATTTGGCTCCATGAGGGAGTTTACGCTGGAGGTTGCGGTTGCGTTTGACGGGCCTCTGGTTGGCAAGGCTGTCGGTGAGGCCGGTCTGCGGGAGCTGGAGCGACTTTACCTGGTAGAGATTGAGCGCGATGGCAGCGTGGTAACGGCAGTACCTTCAGAGGAGCGCCTGCGCGGCGGTGACAGGCTCGTGTTTGCGGGCGATACCCAGGCGATTTCTGATCTGCTGCGCATTAACGGCATTGTGCCATCCGTGCATGCAGACGAGCCCAGCTTGAGCAAAGATCGTGCGGAGCGTTGCCTGGTGGAAGCGGCTTTGTCTCCCCAGTCAGAAGTGCTTGGACTGACCATTCGCGACGCCCGATTCCGCGAGCGCTACGGCGCCGTCGTCCTGGCGGTTGCTCGGGGTGGTACCAGGGTTTCCGGCAATCTCGGCAATATTCGTCTCAAGCCCGGCGATGTGTTGTTACTTGAAGCCCGGCCGGCATTTGTGAGCCGGCAGCGCTACAACAAGGATTTTCTGCTTATAAACGACCTGGGAACCGAGACCCCGAGGCATGATCGTGCCTGGTTGTCCTGGGGCGTGCTGGTCGTATTGGTGGGGTTGGCGGCCTGCGGTGTTCTCAGCATGTTGAATGCCGCATTGCTGGGCGCGGCCTTGATGATCCTGAGTGGCTGCTGCTCGGTAGGGCAGGCACAGAAATCCGTTGATGTTCCCGTGATTCTAACCATCGCGGCTTCCTTCGCTTTGGGTGCTGCCTTACAGCAAACTGGCGCGGCAAGCTATGTTGCCGGCGCCATTCTTGGCCTCAGTGATGGGCACGTGTTGCTGGCACTTTTTCTGATCTATTTTTCGGTTTCTGTACTCACGGAAGTCATCACGAACAATGCGGCGGCCGTACTGGTTATCCCGGTGGTGTTGTCGATGACCAATACCATGGGCGTCGCGGCCGAGCCGTTTGTCATTGCAGTGATGATGGCTGCATCCGCCAGTTTTGCGACGCCCTTGGGGTATCAGACCAACATGATGGTATTCGGGCCTGGCGGTTACCGGTTCCTGGATTTTGTGCGGGTCGGCTTGCCAATGAATGTGTTCATTGGATTGGTCTCTGTTGCCGTTATTTCCCTTGTGTACGGAATCAGACCGGGATAACAGGAGGAGTGGATGGGTTGGCGATAATGTCGCAGCACAGCACGCGCAGTTCACTTCCATGAGTAAAGCACAGTGACAGAGTGACACACATGTAGGCGCCGGTTACGCAGAGATAGGGCGCTGTAACGTGGAGATTGCCCGGCTGGGCCAGAGCCTGCCGCAGGTATTGTTGCCGGTACCAGTCTGCCTTGCTGGTGCTTTCAAGAGGCTTGAAACGTGGGTCCAGGCTTCGGGTGCCTGTGTCGGATATCAGTGTGTCGTCAATTTGCACGCCTTCATCATCTGCCAGATAACAGCGTGAAACTGTGTGGTGAGCCAGCAGTGTTGTGCAGGCCCTGGCCATGGTGGCGCCGTTCTGCAGTTGCTCGGTTGCTTTATGGAAGTCCCGCTGGAAAAAATCCACCAACTGTCTGGTCGGGTCCCGCGTTATCCGATGGCAGGCTTTGTAATCTTGCAGCAGCTGGTCGAAGTCTGTGGGAGCATTGCATAGTTGCGCCAGATCAGTACTGGGACGACAGAAGTAGAATCCCTGAACAAAATCCACGCCAGCATCAATGGCAATCATAGCCTGATCACTGGTTTCCACGCCCTCCAGTAAAACCAGGCACCCGGACTGATGCAACAGTGAAACGATTCCGTTCAGTATCTGTCTGGCTTTGTGGTCGTCTGTTGCCCGGGTTAGCAGTTTCCTGTCCAGCTTGACGATGTCCGGTGACAAATTCCAGATTCGCTCAAAGTTGGAGTGGCCAGCACCAAAATCATCAATGGCGGTCAGACATCCGAGTTGCTTGTAATAGTCAACCGTTTCACGCAGGCGATCAGCATCGTCAGTTGGTTGCTCGACTATTTCGATAACGATGCGGTGCGGCGGTAGCTTTGTTTTTGCCAGCAATTCGCCAAAAAACGAATCCGTCTGGCTGCCATTGGTTACAACCCGGGGGGAAACATTCAGAAACAGCCAATTGAGCTGATCCTCAGAGCTGCTGTAGTTCTGGATATGCAGATATCGGCAGAGTCGGTCCAGTAGAAGGGCTTCGGCATCTGAGGAAGGCAGTTCAAAAAGATGTATCGGCAGAACATTTGCGTTATCCGGATCCTGGGCCCGAATCAAAGCTTCGTAGCCAACGGTCCGTTTATGGGAAATGCTGTAAATTGGCTGGAGTGCCGTGCGCAGAACCAGGCCGTGAAACTCCGCAGTCCAGGCATTGCCATTTTTGTGCAGCATTGGCGACAGAAGATCTACTTCGGGGTCTGTCAGGTTTTCCGGGAGGAGGTGATGCATAGTGAGTTTTGAGTCATTGAGCGAATGCATCAGATGCTTTGGACTTCAAGCGCCTGAACGGCTACTGGTCAGTCACTGTAGAAACCGGAAAAAGCGTGAGTAAACTGATAGTTGGCGAAAGATTGCCAAAAAAAGGAAAATATTGCCACTGTTTCATGAAGAAACCGGGAGCGGTTTGCAATTTTTTGCAGGAAGTTGGGGGGCATTCAGAGGAAAAGGAGGCCCCCGCAGGGGCCATGAAAAATCAGTTATTGCTTGGAATTACAACGGATTCGTCGAATTCAAGTTCCATGTCTTGTCCTCTCGGTCAATGAGGCCCCCGACGGGGCGGTTAAGCATGAGCAAAGTCTATCGAGTCTATGGTTTTTAACAATCCGTAAAACCCGTATGCGACCAAAGGCACATAGTAGGAGAGCCGTGGATGCATGATCAAAATTTCTGATGATGGAGGGCAGAACATTCCGATTTCCTTCTTGAGGCTGGCTTCCTATACTCCTGCTTGCGAGTTGCAGACAAGGAAAAGAGGCATGGGTCGCTATGCAGTTAAATAATACATCTGTCAGTTACGGTTGGCTGACTATCGTCATTCATTGGGTCGTTGCTGCGACCGTGTTCGGAACCTTCGCTTTGGGATTCTGGATGGTTGACCTGTCTTATTACGACGACTGGTACCGTCGCGCTCCGGATATCCATCGTAGTATCGGAGTCTTATTGTTTGGCCTGATGGTGTTGCGGTTGGTTTGGCGTATGTTCGCCACTTCACCTGATCCGCTGTCCGGACATAAACGTTGGGAGACGATCAGCGCCCGGCTGGCACATGGGCTTCTGTATGGTCTGGTTTTTGTAGCGACGGTGAGTGGATTTCTGATTTCAACGGCAGATGGCTCATCTGTAAGCGTGTTCGGCTGGCTTGAGGTGCCTTCAGTGACCGGCCAGATAAAAGGGCTTGAGGATACGGCAGGACTGGTGCATTACTGGAGCACATGGGCAGTGATCGTTCTTGCCTTGGTTCACGCCGCCGGGGCACTTAAACATCACCTGATCGACCGGGATGCTACGCTGCGTCGAATGCTGGTTCCTGGGCGCCGGGATTATTGACTTACCTAACGCTGCTCTGGCTTAGAGCGTTTCTGATTTTTCGTCAAAGGAGACAATTATGAAAAAACTACTGCTTGCAGCTTCGGTTTCACTAGCTATGGTTGGCGGTGTTCATGCTGATGAACACAGTGGAACCTATGAGTTTGATGACAAGGGCGCGCACCAATTTATCACTTTCAAGATCTCTCATCTGGGTTACAGTTGGCTATACGGTCGCTTCAATGATTTTGATGGGCAGTTTACGTACGATGCTGCCAACCCGGAAAACAGCTCAGTAAACGTGACTATTGATACTTCCAGTGTCGATTCGAACCACGCTGAACGCGACAAGCACTTGCGAAGCGAAGATTTTCTGCATGTGGGTGAGTATCCGGAAGCGAGCTTCAAGAGTAAGCGTGTGGTCGTTGACGAAGAAGGCGAAGCAGACATCGTTGGCGATCTCACTCTGCGCGGTGTAACTCGTGAGGTTACCCTGGATGTTGAGATGCTGGGCCACGGAAAAGACCCCTGGGGAGGCTACCGTATGGGATTTGAGGCAGAGACTGAGCTGCGCCTTGAAGACTTCGGCATTCCAATGAACCTTGGAAAGGCGTCAGAGACTGTGGAGATTATGATCTCTGTTGAAGGTATTCGTCAGTAAATCTGGCTTGCTTCCGCGGATCAGGTTCTCTGGCGAAAGCCAGAACCTGATGTCGTTATCTGCTTTTCCGGGCCTGAGGGCTCATTCAATGTGAAGTTCTGGTTGCTTCCCCGGTTGTCTCCTTGGCCGTATCACAGGCGCGACACAGGTGCCGCTGACGCCAGAACTGAGCAGCGAAAATGACCAGCCATACCAGTAATCCTGCCCAGAGATAGGTCGCCGGGATCCGGAAGTTGCCACTGATTGCAAACTCAACAAGGAGCATTAGCGCAACGGCCAGTGCCGCATTCACCATTGCCGTAACCATGGCTTGCCCGCAGGCTTTGAGATTTGGTGTCATAGTGTTCCGCTTGTTTGGAGGGGAAACTGTCTTTCTTCACTACCAGCGCTGAGCATACCGCCCGCATTATCGGCTTGCCATGCGGGAATCCCGCTATTGGAATCGGGGGCGGCTGGCGCCGTTGTGCGGTTTTAGCCGATAAATCCGCAGGTTGTTGGTGTATAAGCTCGGTGCTTCATATAATGTCTCGTTGCTCCGCCCCGTGATTATTGCGGGCGCACAGGGTAGCATCACGGACTCCTTCAAAATCAGGCAATACAGGCAAAAGAGGCATCCATGCCAGAGTTTCAGACAACGGATGAAGGCTTTGAGCGAGTTTCACTCAGGGACTACACGGAAAAGGCCTATCTCGACTACTCCATGTACGTCATTCTTGATCGTGCACTTCCGAATGTTGGCGACGGACTGAAGCCGGTTCAGCGGCGTATTATCTACGCCATGTCAGAGCTGGGCCTGAAATCCACGTCCAAATACAAGAAATCTGCCCGTACTGTGGGTGATGTGCTCGGTAAGTTCCACCCGCACGGCGACAGTGCCTGCTATGAAGCCATGGTGCTGATGGCCCAGCCGTTTTCCTACCGTTATCCGCTTGTTGACGGCCAAGGCAACTGGGGTGCGCCAGACGATCCGAAATCGTTTGCGGCCATGCGGTACACGGAATCCCGGCTGGCGCGTTTTGCTGATGTGTTGCTCGCTGAGCTCGGCCAGGGCACTGTGGACTGGACCCCCAACTTTGATGGCACCATGGAAGAGCCCTCTGTGCTGCCGGCTCGGCTGCCCCATGTGCTGCTGAACGGCACGACTGGTATTGCGGTGGGCATGGCCACGGATATCCCTCCCCATAACGTCAGAGAGGTGACGTCAGCTTGTATCAGGTTGCTGGACGACCCTGAGGCGACTGTCGACCAGCTTTGTGAGCACGTTAAAGGGCCGGATTTCCCGACATACGCGGAAATCATTACGCCCCGTAAAGATCTGCGTCAGATGTACGAAACTGGCCGGGGCTCTTTGCGTATGCGTGCCCGCTGGGTGCGAGAGACTGGCGAAATTGTAGTGACAGACTTGCCGCACCAGGTATCTGGTAACCGTGTGCTTGAGCAAATCGCGCACCAGATGCAAACCAAAAAGCTGCCGATGGTCGCGGATCTCCGTGACGAGTCAGATCATGAGAATCCGACCCGGCTGGTGATTGTACCGCGCTCCAATCGCGTCGACCTCGACGGGCTGATGGCGCACTTGTTTGCCAGTACAGACCTGGAGAAAACCTACCGGGTTAACATCAACGTCATCGGTAACGATGGCCGCCCAGGTGTGAAGGGTCTGCGCCAGATGTTGACGGAATGGCTGGCGTTCCGGCGCACTACGGTAACCCGACGCTTGCAGTATCGCCTCGATAAGGTGCTTGCACGGCTGCATATTCTTGAAGGCTTGCTGATTGCCTATCTGAATATCGACGAAGTCATCCATATTATTCGCACTGAAGACAAACCCAAACCGATGTTGATGGAGCGGTTCGGGTTGTCCCCGGATCAGGCCGAATCCATCCTTGAGCTGAAATTACGGCACTTGGCCAAGCTTGAGGAAATGAAAATTCGCGGCGAGCAGGACGAGCTGGCGGCAGAGCGGGACGAGCTCCAGACGATTCTCGGTTCTGAAGATCGTTTGCGTGAGCTGATCAAGAGCGAGCTCCAGGCAGATGCCGAAACCTACGGAGACGATCGCCGCTCTCCTATTGTTGCGCGTGAAGAGGCCCGGGCGTTCAGTGAGAACGATCTGGTTTCCAATGACCCGGTTACCGTGGTGTTGTCCGACAAAGGCTGGGTACGCGCCGCCAAGGGTCATGATATTGACCCGGACGGGCTGAGCTACAAGTCTGGCGACCGTTTTGCTCTGGCAGCTCGAGGTCGCAATAACCAGCAAGCAATTTTTCTCGACTCCACCGGCCGGGCGTATTCACTGATGGCCCATAGTCTGCCTTCGGCCCGGGGGCAGGGCGAGCCGCTGACAGGAAGGATCAACCCTCCTTCGGGGGCGAGCTTCTCCGGTTTGCTGATGGGCGATCCAGCACGCAAGACGTTGTTGGTAACGGATGGTGGTTACGGATTCGTGACCTCGTTGGAGGACATGATCAGCAAAAACCGCAACGGCAAGGCCGTGGTCAGCGTACCGAAAGGCGCGAAGATCATGCCGCCGGTGATTATCCCGGTTACGGATAACGTCTTGTATCTGGGGGCAATATCCAACGAAGGCAGAATGCTTGTTTTTCCCCTTAGCGAGCTGCCTGAACTGGGTAAGGGTAAGGGCAACAAGATTATCAGCATTCCCTCTGCCCGGGTACAGAGCCGCGAGGAGTACGTGGTGGCCGTGGCGGTATTTGCCAAGGATGATCAGTTGGAAATTCGTGCGGGCAAGCGCAAGATGGGTCTGCAGTTCAGCGATCTTGAGCATTATCTGGGCGAGCGCGGTCGGCGCGGGCACAAGCTGCCGCGAGGACTGCAGCGTGTGGACGCCATTGATGTTATTCCTTCTGCCGCAAGGGCAAAGGAAGAGGAGAGTTCTGATGATGGAGAGCTCAGACCGTGAGTGAACTGGTTCTGATTAACGTATCCGGGCGCGACAAGCCCGGTCTCACGTCGGAAATTACCGGCATCATGGGGCAGTATGACGTACGGATTCTCGACATAGGGCAGGCGGTTATTCACGACCATCTGACCTGGGGCATTTTGATAGAAATACCCGACGAGTCGAAATCCTCCCCGGTTATCCGTGACCTGCTTTTCCGCTTGCATGCGCTGGATCTTCAGGTCAGGTTTGCGCCGATTACTATTGAGGAATATCAGACCTGGGCTGAAGGGCGTAACCGCGCCTGTTACATCGTTACTCTGCTGTCCCGTGATATCAAGGCGGAGCAGATTGCCCGCGTCTCTGCGATCACGGCCCGTCACGGCCTGAATATCGATAATATTTCCAGGCTGTCGGCAAGGCCTTCACTCAACACGGCCGGCAACGGTATTGCCTGCGTGGAGTTTTCCGTGCGCGGTACACCCTCGGACCTTGAGCAACTGAGAGCTGACTTTCTGCACATTGCCGGTGAGATGAATGTGGATATCGCCTTCCAGGAAGATTCCATCTTCCGGCGGAACCGCCGTCTGGTTGTATTTGATATGGATTCCACACTCATTGAAGCCGAAGTGATCGACGAGCTCGCCATGGAGGCCGGTGTTGGCGAACAGGTCGCGGAGATCACCGAGCGTGCGATGCAGGGCGAGTTGGACTTCAGTCAAAGTTTTGCTGAGCGCCTGTCTCTGCTCAAAGGCCTGGATGAATCTGTGCTGGAGCGGGTTGCCGATCGGCTGAAGATGACGGAGGGAGCGGAGCACCTGATCCGGAGCCTGAAAGCGCTGGGTTACCGCACCGCGATCCTGTCAGGTGGCTTTACCTACTTTGCCCGGCACCTTCAAAACAAGCTGGGCATCGATTACGTATATGCGAACGAGCTGGAAATTCGCGACGGCAAGGTGACTGGCGAGGTTTCCGGCCAGATCGTGGATGGCAAGCGTAAGGCAGAATTGCTACTGGAGATTGCTGGAAAAGAGCATATTTCCCGGGAGCAGGTCATTGCTGTGGGCGATGGGGCCAACGACTTGCCTATGTTGAGCCAGGCTGGCCTTGGCGTTGCCTTCAGAGCCAAGCCGCTGGTCAAGGAGTCTGCGCGCCACGCAATCTCTACGCTCGGCCTGGACGCGATTCTCTATCTGATCGGTTTTCGCGAAAGTGAAACGAATCAGGGATTGAAAGACGCCGGCTTCTGAGCCGGCGCCTTGTTCTGATGCCGCGGCACTCTCAGGCTGCGGCAATCAGTTATCGCCGAAGTCGTAGTTCATCTCCGGTACCGGAGCCTGCAAATAATACCCTTGAATGTAATTCACGCCGGCCTGCCAGAGTGTCGCAAGAACGGCTGCATTTTCTACAAGAGGAATAATGGTGAGCTTGCCGGCGCTCTGCAGGCTCTTCACCATCTCTTTTACCTGCTCCTTGGCTTCATCATTCTTCTGGATTTCTTCGGTGAAAGACCCGTCAATTTTCACGTAATCCGTATCAATGTGTTTCAGGGTAGTGAACGGATTCAGTGCGCAGCCAAACTGGGCAATAGACACCTTGCAGTGAAGCTGGTGCAAGGCTTTGGTGAAGTCCTTGGCCTGTTTCATGTAATTGTTCGCGTCGCACTCGCGGATCTGGAAAATCAGTGAATCCCCGGGCAGACGTGCTGCCTTCAGGGCCACGCTAAGCCAGGGCGTGAAGGTTTTGTCCTGCAGGGTTTCGGCCGTCACATTGAGGAACATGCGGGTATCGTTGCCTCTGGAGCGATGGCTTGATAGCTGCTTGATCGTCTGCAAGATAACCCAGCGGTCGATCTTGATGGCGGTATCACTGGGCCCCATGGGCGGAAGAAAGTCGTAGGGCGAGACTTCTTTGTCATCCTGGTCGAGCATTCTCACGAAGGCTTCGTAGTGCTCTTCCCCCTCTCCGCGGAGGTTGATGATAGGTTGGAACAGCAACCGGAAACGGTTCTCATCCAGCGCCTTCAGTATTGCCTCGATGGAGTTGCTGTCATCCAGAGTCTCGTGATCTGCCGGGTTGTAAGCTCGGACACCGTTGCCCTCAGCCTGGCCTTCCTGCTTGCGTACGTCTGACGATGCGGTGTGGGCTCGGGCCATAAGCTCTTCTGCTTTTGGCGAGTTTTCGGTAATAGATGCGACACCGATACTGACGGTCAATGGAACCGTGCGACCGTTGATCTCGAACAGGTGATCATTGACGGCTTTGCAAACCTCCTCACATCGAGTTGTCAGGGATTTTTCATCACCGGGCAGGCATAGAAGACAGAATGCATCATCGCTGAGGCGGGCCAGCACCAGATCATCGGCGGCCTCTTTTTTCAGCAACGTGGCAAGGTCGCCCAGTAGCAAATCTGCACCGGAAATACCTACCTGGCCTTTCATGGTTATAAAATTATCGAGAGCGATATACGCCAAGGCACCGGTTTGGTTGTTTTTACCGGCATTGGCAATGGCTTGTTCAAGCTCTTTCATCAGGTACTGACGGTTATACAGACCCGTAAGGAGATCCTGGCTGCTGATTTCGCGTAACTTCTCCTCCAGCTCTGCATCGCTGTGTTCCGGTTGCAGCACAATCTGGGTACAGACTTCGCTATCGTAGGTTGCACTGGACACCGACATGGTCACATTCAGCTCATGATCATCGCTGCGCTTTGCAGTGCAGTTGATGGTCATGCCATCCTCGCCCTTCTCTGCGAAAGACTTCATGAACGTCTTGTAGTCAGTCTGGCTTTCCGGCGTTAACGTATCGAGCACGGGGACGCACATCAGGTCATCAATGTCGTCGTAGCCCAGAAACTCAAGGTAGGACTGGTTGGCGTAGATATGCATGCCGTCATTGATGTAGGCAATGGCATCTTTAGAGCTTTCCAGTAGCAGCTGGCAGCGTTGTTCTGCTTCACGCAGATGCGACTCCAGTGCCCTGCGGCGGCGGCGATCCTCAAGCGCTGCAAGTTCGCGCTTGGCTTTCAGTACCAGCAAGTCGTCGTGACCGGATTGTACCGTGGCCTGGGCGCCGGCTTTCATGACGGCCACCGTTCTTTCTCGACTTTCTTGCTCCGTGAGGAACAGGCACGGGATGTCTTTATCCATGCGCCGGATCATGGCCAAGGCGTTATCTGCAGAAAATTCCTGCTCGATATCACGGGCCAGAAGCAGATCCCAGTTGCCGTTTTTAAGCGCTTCTTCCAGGTCCTCTTCGGACGTAATGCGATGCGCTCGCGTGGCTTTGCCGGCATTTCTGAGCAGGCTTACCAAGGATTCGGCATCATTCTGGGAAGGGTCGAGGATCAGCAGGTGTACGGTGGCGTTCTGTTTCTGCATTCCTAAGGCGTCTCATAATACAGGTTGGCTGAGCCGGCCCCGGCAGAAAAAATTCTGCCTTAAATACAGTATCTTGCAAGAAACTGTGAACTGGTACTGCGAGACCGGACTGTCACTATCGCTGAATGATGCAGGGGTTGAGGCTTAATAACAAGCCTCCGGCGGATTTACGAAGGCGCCGGAGGTGCTCAGAGAGATGGCCACAGGGAATCGAAATCGTCTTCACTGGTAGCAGATGATGTAGACGGAGATGCGACAGTCCGCGCTGCCGCATTGTTGTGAAGCTTCAATTCGAACTGGCTGATGCTGCCAGTTGAAGAAACCTTCTTCAATAATTGGCCCTGTTCTTCTCTGCCATCTTGCAGTAAGGAGATCCGGCTGCCGGGTTGGAAGGGCAGCCGGGGCGTAATCAGGGTGGCAGACTGATTGACGACACTGATCTCAGGCAGCATCAGGCCGCGTAGGTACTCACTGCTGTTGCCGACTTTCTGGATCAGGCGCACACCGCAGGGTGAGCCGCTCGGTGCCAGAAGCTCGATGCCAATCTGAGTACCATGATTTCTGACCTGCCGGATCCAGCGAACAACGGCAACACTCCAGGGATGAGAGCGTTGCTCTCGCACCCCCAGTATCTCACCTGCCTGCATCGACGGCGGAACATTGGTCTCCCACGAGACGCAATAGCCACCCGGGCTGGTATTCACCAGTAGTGTTGTGTGGGATCTGGGACGATTCTTGTCGGTCGCAGGCGCTGGTGTATTCCCGAAACTGCCACGAAAATTGATGGGCGTATCGGCGGAGTGCAAGTGTTCATCACTTGGCGATGCGTCAGGTGCACCTGCCCAGGCATCTTCGCGTTTGCGGGATTTGCGGACAAAGACGTTTTCTTCGTTCGCATCACCATTGTCGTTGCCGGTCACGAACTCGGTAAACGACTTCTCACCCGCAATAAAATAATGCGCTGCTGAAAGCCCCACGCAGACTTCCAGGGAGCCCTGGCTGGCAATCCGGTTGAAGTTCCGCTTTGCCAGAATCCCGAGTGCCTGGCTCAGGTGAGTGAGCAGTGTGTCGTTGACATTGCCCGGTATTTTCAGAGTGCCGGGCGCCGGAAGCTGGCGAAGCCGGGCATCGAGATTCTCAGAGATGGTGGCTGCCAGCTCGCGGGTGTCAAATCCGAAGCTTTCATCACCAGGCTTCGCTTCCAGCAGGCTTCTGTAGACTGGGGAGCTGTCGCGCTCCATGTTGACAACGAAAAGAGTGTCTTGCCCGATATCAGGCCCACAGCGGGTTTGCTCAGTCCAGGATTCGAACAGCTCGTATGCGTGAAGCAGTTCTGATTGTCTGAGCTGATTTGGTCGGGCGCAGCCAAGAAGCAAAAGGCGTTTGTAGCTGGCCGCCACAGTGCTTGCCTGCCTCTGCCTCAGGGTGCCGTCTTCAACGGTTATGTCAGAAAGCCTGTTGCGGTGAGCAAAACGGAACATCCGATGACATTCCAGCCAGCTTTGTGCCGGGCTCGGGCAATAGAGTTGGTGTGACCTCAGGATGGTCGAGGCCAGCTCGGAGGTAGCCCGATGGACGGCTGTAGCAATCAGTTTGCGGTTTTTTTCCAACCCGCCATCGTCTAGCACTTCGAGGAGGCACAACTTGTAGCCACTGGCCAGGTGCAGCTGGAGAGCTTGCGAAAGATTGGCAATTTTACGTTGTTTTTCTGGCAGGGCCACTGCAAGGCCAAGGTAGTGGCGGGAAAGCTCGCTGCAGACGAAATGAATCTTTTCACGAATCAGCTCAAGGAACTGCAGGCGGCTCTGGGGAGCAAGAAACAGATGGTTGAGCTCAATAATCGCGTGGTAAAGCTGGCGCGACACTTCGCCAATATTGGCCATGGGAAGCTGGTTGGTCCAGGCCCTGAACGCTTTGGGCGTTGTATCACAGAACGACAGGCTTGCAGTTTTCTGCTCTGGTACACGGAGATCTGGTTTGAGGATCTTGCCTTCCATGAAAATGCGCCAATATCAAAACAAGGTTTCGTATTCCGGGCTCTCTACATCGAGCGCAACAAGCATTGCTTGGCGTGTCAGTTCACCCGGAAAACACCGTAAATACATTTTTTTACAAAATAGACGGTACTGGACTTTAAAGTAGCAAACCAGTCCAGGAAAGCGAGAAATTGACGTGTTGACAATGTTTCACATGTGAAATAGGGCCAGCTTTGCGTAAACACGACTAAAGCGCTTCCGAATACAGGTCTATGGGGGTCTTGGCTGCTCTTCCAGGAACCTCGCGGACAAGCCGTGGAACCAGAAATCCGGGTAGCCTGGACAGTAACTCGCGAGCCAGTACACGGGCATCTTCATCGGACACGTCAAAATGCTGAGCCCCCGCGACCGGGTCAAACGCATGGAGGTAGTAGGGCAGCACGCCAGCGTCGAACAGCGTCTCACTCAGTTGTTCCAGTACCTCTGCATCATCATTGACGCCCCTGAGGATCACGCTCTGGTTCAGCAGGGTTACTCCCGCTGCGCGAAGATAGCCCAGAGCGCGCCGGGTAGTATGGTCCATTTCCGCCGGGTGATTGACGTGCAGCACCATCACAACTTGCACGGGCGTACTGCTGATCCATTTCAGCAGTGCATCGCACACTCGCTGCGGTATCACTATCGGGAGTCGGGTATGCAGTCGTATGCGGCGGATGTGAGGGATGCTGCTGATGGCTGATGCCCATTGGGCCAGCAGTTGGTCGTTCACGGCCAGCGGGTCGCCGCCGCTGAAAATGACTTCATTGATTTCCGGGGATGCCGCAAGTGCATCCAGAACGCGCTGCCGGTCGGCCGGGCTGAGGCGCTGCTCGTCGTAGGGAAAGTGGCGGCGAAAACAGTAGCGGCAGTTAATCGCACACTGCCCGGTTACCATTAGCAGAGCCCGGCTGCGGTACTTTCGAATCAGCCCCGTGGTTTGTATCGCGCCGTCTTCGTGCAATGGATCGGTAACAAAACCCTCGGCAACGTTAGCCTCAAGGCCCAGCGGAAGAACTTGTCGTAGCAATGGGTCTGAGGGGTTTCCTTTCTCCATTCGCGCCAGGAAAGGCTCGGGAACCCTGACAGGAAACAATCGATGGCCAGTCTCGGCGCCATCCAGCCACATCTCCGGAGGCAGGTCCAGCCGCGCCAGCAGTTCCCTTGGCGACGTTATCGAGTCGGAAAGCAGTTGTTGCCAGCTCCGGTTGTCATCGCCTGAAAGCCGGGCTTCTATAGTGACGGGGGTTCGCTGTATCATAGCGGCCTTTGAATTTTAAACAGCATTTTGGCAGGTGGACATTTCATGGCTTCTTATTCTACCAACGAATTTCGCGGCGGTCTTAAAGTATTACTGGATGGCGACCCCTGCATTATTCTCGAGAACGAAATCGTAAAGCCCGGTAAAGGTCAGGCCTTTAACCGTGTCAGGCTGCGCAACCTGATGAGCAACCGGGTATGGGAACGCACCTTCAAGTCGGGCGAAAGTCTCGAGGCGGCCGACGTGATGGACCAGGATATGGAATACCTCTACACCGATGGGGAATTCTGGCACTTCATGCTCACCGACGGCTCCTTCGAGCAATACGCAGCGGACGCAAAAGCCGTCGGAGACACAATCAAGTGGTTGAAAGAACAGGACGTATACACCGTTACCCTATACAACGGTGCGCCCTTGACAGTCACTCCGCCAAACTTTGTTGAGCTTGAAGTGGTTGAAACCGACCCGGGCATGAAAGGCGATACCGCCCAGGGCGGCTCCAAGCCCGCAACCCTGTCGACCGGTGCAGTTGTAAGTGTGCCCCTGTTTATCACTATCGGCGAAGTGCTCAAGGTCGACACCCGCTCTGGTGAATACATGAACCGGGTGAAAAGCAGCTGATCCCGATATGAAAAACCAGCCTGACTGGCGGCCCACTGCCTCCCGGGCAGCTCTGAGAAGCCGTGCACAACAATCAGCTTTTGTGCGCGGTTTTTTTGCCCAACGCAATGTGTTGGAAGTCGAAACCCCGGTACTTGGTCGCTGCGGCGTAACCGAGCCCAACCTCGACGGCATACCCGCAAAATTAAGCGCCCAAGGCGTTGAGGGGGGCTGGCTGCAAACCTCCCCTGAATACCACATGAAACGCCTGCTGGCCGCAGATTCTGGCTCCATCTACCAGATCTCAAAAGTCTTTCGCAACGGCGAACGCGGCAGCCGCCACAACCCCGAATTTTCCATGCTGGAATGGTATCGCGTGGGTTTTGACGATGAAGTTCTGATGACAGAAGTCGCCGACCTGGTATGCGGCTGGCTGGAATGCCCACGGCCAAAGGTAACAAGCTATCGCCAGGCCATGATTGATTGGGCCGGTATTGACCCCTTTGTGGTAACAGAAAGCGACCTGCGCCAACGCTGCCGACAGTGGCTCGAACCCGAGCAGCTGCAAGACCTCAGCCGCAACGGCTGCCTCGACTTACTGATGGGCTTCGCCGTCGAGCCCAATCTGGGCACCGAAGCCCCGGTATTCATCAACCAATACCCGGCCTCCCAAGCCTCCCTGGCCAGAATCTCCAACGTTGACGGCTTTGACGTAGCCCATCGCTTCGAGCTCTATATAGACGGCCTGGAGTTATGCAACGGCTACTGGGAGCTCACCAGCGCAGAAGAACAACGCGCCCGTTTCGAGGCAGATAACTGTTCGCGGAAAGCGGCTGGGAAAATCGAAATGGACGTTGATGGAGCCTTTTTGATGGCCCTGGAGCACCGCTTGCCAGACTGCGCCGGCGTGGCTTTGGGTCTGGATCGCCTGTTAATGCTGAAAACAGGCGCCCGTGATATTGCAGACGTGCTGGCATTCCCAATAGAGCGAGCTTAAAGGTTATATAAAAGACGCGGGGCACTGTCGGAGACCTTACTCCGAAACCGTGCGGAGCCATGGATGGCGGAGCCGAGCGTACAGGGAAGTATTCACAGCGTGTTTCGGAGTAAGGTCTCCGGCAGTGCTGGACTCCGTTTCAGGCAGGCGAAAGCGCAATCAAGGGCCAACCTTACCAAACGCCTCGCCCATGCGAACCCGCTTCCCCGCAACCTGTTCTGCATTCCAGCTAACACTGCCCTTGGGCATAACCATAACCACCGTAGAGCCTAGACGAAAACGCCCCATCTCCTCGCCTTTGGCAAACGAAACAGCACTCTCGCCTTCATAGCTAATCGCCTTCACGCCACTGCTGTTAGGCGCTACAACACCAGCCCATGGTGTCTCAACGCTACCCACAATCATCGCGCCCACAAGAACCAGCGCCATCGGCCCGGCAGCCGTATCGAAAATACAAACAACCCGCTCATTGCGGGCGAACAGATTGGGAACATTCTCCGCAGTGGCCGGATTTACCGAAAACAGCTTGCCCGGAACGTAAACCATTTCCCGCAGTTTGCCCGCCAACGGCATGTGAATGCGGTGATAATCCTTTGGGGAGAGATAAATCGTTGAAAACACGCCCTCATTGAAGGCCTCAGCTCGATGTGTGTCACCACCAAGCAGCTCAATCAGGCTGAACGACTGGCCCTTGGCCTGGAAAATCCGGTCACCGGACACCTGCCCAAGTTGGCTGATGGCACCATCTACAGGGCTTACAAACGTGTTATCCCCCTCGGCAACAGGGCGAATGCCGGGCTTCAGAGCCCGGGTAAAAAAATCATTAAAGCTGGAATATGCTGTTGGATCCGGCTCGGCGGCTTCGCTCATGTCCACGCCATAGCGCTTCACAAACCATTTAACGACCCGATTTTTGAGCCCCGGGTTTTGGTCGTTATCTGCCAGGCGACCGGCCAGGCGTGAAACCGCAAGTTGCGGTGTTACGTACTGGCTCAGGATAAACAGCTTGTCGAACATTTAAAGGAACCCTCTGCGCTCAAAGGCGGGAAGTTTACCAAATACTGCGACAAGAGTGTTGCGCAGCCGCTGGTATGTATAGAAATTGTTTCACGGTTTCGCGGATAATGCAGGGGCTTGCTATTATCAGACCGGAAAATGCGTGATCATGACCGGCACCGACCGCTACCTCAATAAAAAAAGGCGTACATTCTTCCCATGCTATTAATTATTGGCTCGATTATTGTCATTGCCAGCGTTCTTGGTGGGTACGTCCTCCATGGCGGCAACCTTATGGTGTTGTGGCAACCAACAGAGCTGCTCATTATCTTCGGTGCAGCCATCGGTTCATTTGTTATTGCCAACCCGCTGCATACCGTGAAAGAAGTGTTTGCCGGCATTTTGCGCCTGCTGACCGGCTCCCCCTTCAACAAGTCCTATTACATGGACTTGCTGAGCATGCTCTATGAGATTTTTGATAAATCCCGCAAGCAGGGCGTCATGTCCATTGAGGAAGATATCGACAACCCGGAGTCCAGCCAGATTTTCAGCCGCTACCCGGCAATCATGAAATCAAAAGAACTGCTTGCCTTCGTTACCGACTATCTGAGGATTATCAGCGCCGGTAATATGGCGACCCATGAACTTGAAGGCATGATGGAAAACGAAATCGACAGCCGCCAGCATGAACTTGAAGAGCCGGCACATGCTGTGAATAAAATTGCGGATGCCTTGCCGGGCCTTGGTATTGTGGCGGCAGTGCTCGGTATTGTTATCACCATGAACTTCCTGAGCGAAGGGCCCGAGCGCATTGGTCTCAGTGTGGCAGCAGCGCTGGTGGGAACGTTTCTTGGTATCTGGATGGGGTATGGCTTTGTGGGGCCAACCTCCATTGCCATGGAGCACGCCGCGAAATACGAGCTCAAAGCTTACGAGTGCGTCAAATCCGCCATTGTTGCCACAGTCTCGGGGCAGGCACCCCAAATGGCCATCGAGTTTGGCAGAAAAGCCTTGCCCACAGATAAGCGCCCTGGGTTTCAGGAACTGAACGATCATGTGCGTGCCAAATAGCGCAGGCTGACCCTGGAGCGGACTTGTGGAACAGCAGCCGATAATCATCAAGCGTAAAAAGGTCATTGCCGCAGGCCACCATGGTGGTTCGTGGAAAGTGGCATTTGCCGACTTTGCGACGGCGATGATGGCGTTCTTTCTCGTGCTCTGGCTGACAGCAACCGCATCGCCGGAACAGATAAAAGCAGTGGAAGGCTATTTTCGTGACCCGGTTGGCTTCACCGAAGGCGGGTCTCCCAGCCCTGTGGATCTTGAAGGCAGCGCTTCCGTGGTTAACGAAGCCAGCCCGAATATTGAGCCCGGCCAGATTGCAATCAGCGACAACGTGGTGGACACCCTCTCGGAATCACTTGAACAGCGCCGCATGAAAGAGCTGTTTCAGGAATTGAAACAGCGAATTGAAGAGAACGAAACGCTGCAGGAGTTCAAAGACCAGTTGCTGATCGACATCACTGACGAAGGCCTGCGAATCCAGATAGTCGACCGCTCCGGCCGCCCCATGTTCGATAGCGGCAAGGCAGAGCTTAAGTACTACTCGCAGGAAATCCTTTTCGAACTGGCAAAAACCCTCGGCTCAGTGGATAACAGGCTAAGCATCACGGGTCATACCGATGCCACGCCATTTGGCGGTCGCCCTGGATATACCAACTGGGAATTGTCAGCAGACCGCGCCAACACGGCCCGCCGTGCCCTGGTTGCCGGAGGAGTGCGCGCCCAGCAGATTGCAAGAGTGGTGGGGCTGAGTGATTCCGTGCTGTTTGATCAGGACGAGCCCACGGCGCCCGTGAATCGCAGAATTTCCATCATCGTGCTCAACAAGAAAACCGTGAACAGTATCCACAACAGCGCCAGCGCCCAAGGCGCTCCGTTGATTGACCTTACGGTACCTTCTGAAGAAGAACAGAAAAAGGCCATGGAAAACCTTGAAAGCGGCGACTGGCTAAAGGAAAACGCCAAGCCTGCTCCGGGTGAGCTGAACTGGTAGACTGCGGAGCGTAGCCGTTCAGTCGGCTTTCAGTCCCCGAGACTGCTGCTCCGCCATATCCTGAAGAATGCGGTGAAAGCTTCGCCGCCGCTCCGGGCTCAGCTTGCCCGCTTCAGCCGCAGCATCAATGGCGCACCCGGGGTCACCCATGTGCCGGCAGTTGCGGAACTTGCAGTAGCCGATCACCTCGCGAATCTCACGAAACCCATACTCGATTTCCTGTGGCTTCATATGCCACAAACCGAACTCCCGGATACCTGGCGAATCAATCAGATCGCCACCCATAGGCAGGTGAAACAGCTTTGCCGTCGTCGTGGTATGAACGCCTTTGCCGGTGCTTTCAGAAACCGCACCCACACGAATCGCCTCATCCGGCATCAGCGTCTGGATAATCGACGACTTGCCAACCCCTGACTGACCCACAAAGGCACTGGTTTTGTCCTTCACCAACGCCTCAACTTCCGGCGAAGGCCCACCATCAAACTGCACCGAAGAAGTGCGCACAATCTCATAACCCAGCGTCGCATAGCGCGCCAGCAGAGCATCAATCTGCTCCCGATTTTGATCGGTGATCAGATCCGTTTTATTCAGCAGGATAACCGCGGGAATATCCGTGATCTCAGAAGCTACCAGATACCGGTCAATCAGATTGTCATGGGGCTCGGGTTCCGGCGCGATTACCAGAATAATGTGGTCAATATTCGCCGCCACTGGTTTCACTGCACCAAAGTTATCCGGCCGCTGCAGCAGGTTATCGCGTTCACAGCGCGCAACAATCACACCCGTTTCATTCTTGCCAGGTCGCCAGACAACTCTATCGCCCGTCACCAGGCTATCGATATTCGCTCGAACAAAGCAGCGCACAACATCACCTTTGTGCTCACCCTCCAAGGCTTCGACATCAAGCTGTTGCCCATAGTGAGCAATAATCAACCCTTCCTGCTCCGGCCCCAGCTCACCTGCTTCAGCCTGCGCCTGAACCGACTTCTCCTTGCGAGCTGCGCGGGCTGCACGTTCCTCCTGAACCTTCTTGATCCGGAATTGCTGCTGCTTGTTCAGTTGCCGTTTTGCCATAGGGTCTCAGTTAACACAGATGAAAGTGGTGTCGTTGCTGTGCCATCATACGGCATTAATAGTTATTTACGGTATAACGCCGAGTTACGGGGCAGGGTTGCACCGGCATTCGGAATGCTTGAGCCCGGCGGGATATATCACAGAGTTTCGATGTGGATTGGCCGCCTGCTTTCGGGGAATGCCGGCGGCCAAGGATGGCCGCCGACAAGCGCACATGGATGTGCTCGTAGCGGTTCCCGGAAAGCAAGCGGCCAATCCACCTACTCCAAAGTCAGAGAATTGAGGGAATAACGAATGTCAGCAGGTAACCACCTGGTTTGGATTGATCTGGAAATGACCGGCCTTGATCCGGAAAAAGAACGCATCATCGAAATGGCCACCATCATCACCGATTCCGAACTGAATCTGGTGGCCGAAGGCCCGGTTGTTGCAATCCACCAACCTGACAGCCTGCTCGACACCATGGACGAATGGTGCACCCGAACACACGGTGAAAGCGGCCTCACCAAACGCGTCCGCGAAAGCAAAGTGTCAGAAGCCGAAGCCGAACAGCAAACCATCGCCTTTCTCAGGGAGTACATGGAAAAAGGCGAATCCCCCCTGTGCGGCAACAGCATCGGCCAGGATCGACGCTTCCTCGTGAAATACATGCCCGAACTGGAAGATTTCTTCCACTACCGCAACCTTGACGTCTCCACCGTCAAAGAGCTGGCCCGCCGTTGGCGCCCGGATGTGCTGGAAGGCGTAAAAAAACAGGGCAGCCACCTGGCACTGGACGACATCCGCGATTCAATCAACGAACTGCGCCACTACCGCGAGTACTTCTTCAAACTATAAGCCGTGTTGCGCCAAAGCCCATTGGACATGCTCGCGGACCATATCCGAAGGATAGTCCGCGCGCTGTTTAAGAGCTTCAATGACCGGAATGGTCGAAGGCGCATTGCCCAACCCAACCGCCAGATTGCGCAACCACCCCTCATATCCCGTGCGGCGAATAGCTGAACCCTCCGTGCGCTTCAGAAATTGCTCCTCAGTCCACAAAAACAACTCTGCCAGCGAACTGTTGTTCAAGCCGTGCCTGGGCTGAAAGTCATCCTCATGGGTGGGCTTTTGAAATTTCTGCCAGGGGCAAACGAGCTGACAGTCATCGCAGCCAAACACCCGATTGCCCATTAAAGGGCGCAGCTCCTCCGGAATACTGCCCTTGAGTTCAATGGTGAGATAACTGATGCAGCGCCGGGCATCCAGATTATGTGGTCCAACAAAGGCATCGGTCGGGCACATGTCCAGACAGGCGGAACAGCTGCCGCAGTGGTCGGTCTCAAAGGCGGGGTCGATTGGCAGGGGCGCGCTGGTGAATATTTCACCAAGAAAAAAGAAGGAGCCTGCCTTCGGGTGTATCAGCATGTTGTTCTTGCCGATCCAGCCCAATCCCGCCCTCTGCGCGAGTGCTCGCTCCAGCACCGGTGCGCTGTCTACAAAGGCCCGGTGATCATATCCGCTTACCGCATCGTCAATCTTCTTTGCCAGAGTTGCCAGCCGCTTCCGGATCAGCTTGTGGTAGTCACGGCCCAGGGCGTAGCGAGTGATGTAGGCGTTTTCCCGGTTAGTAAGCGCTTCTTTCGGACTGTCAGGCGTGGGCATGTAATCCATGCGTACAGAGATAACACGGGCTGTGCCCGGCACCAGAGACTTCGGGGTATAGCGTTTGTCCCCGTGGTGGGCCATGTACGCCATCTCGCCTTGATATCCCTTGTTCAGCCAATCCTGCAGGTGCCGGGCATGCTCACCGGTATCTGCCGTCGTGATGCCGGCATCCGAAAAACCCAGATCTCTGGACCATTGTCGGATAAGTGCCGGTAAATCAGCCAGTTCCGGTGCTAAAAATGTGTCAGTGTCTGTCTTGCTCATAGATACCGTTGTTTATACCCGATCTTTAAAGCGGGAGGGTACGGAGATTTAATTTGATTAAGTTATGACCTTTTCCAAGGTTTTGCTATGCTTTACAGGTAGCTGGCCAATTTTCTTAAACCGGTTTCTGTAACGGGAGCAAAGGCTCATGCCACAGCACGCTGGAGGCAGTTTATCAGATGCGCTGTTTTCCGCCGATTCTGTGCGCCGCATTGATCAATATGTAATTGAACAACAGGGCGTTGACGGTTTTGAGTTGATGCAGTCTGCAGCCCGCGTGACATTTCGCCGGCTGGTTATGCGCTGGCCCGGTGTGAGGCCCTTGCTGGTCTTGTGTGGAGCAGGAAATAACGGTGGCGATGGGTACCTGATAGCGGCAAATGCCGTTCGGCACGGGTTTACTGTGCACTGCGTTGCGGTTTCGCCCGCGGAGAAATTGGGCGGAGATGCCCGCAAAGCCTGGCAAAAGGCTGTCGCGGATGGTGTAAAGGTTCTGGAGCTGGAGGATATCGGCGAGTCAGAGCTGGAGCGATTGTTTGAGACGGAGGCACTGATTGTTGACGCAATGCTTGGCACCGGTGTCTCAGGTGCGCCCAGAGAGCCATTTGCGGCAGTGATCGCACAGTGCAACCGTTCCGAGCTTCCTGTGCTGGCAGTGGATGTGCCGTCCGGGCTGAACGCCACCACCGGTGCAGCCAAGGGCGAGGTAGTGCAGGCTGCCATGACGGTCACGTTTATCGGTCGCAAGGCTGGCCTGTATACCGGGCAGGGCGCGGCAGTGTGTGGCGATGTGGTTTTTGAAGCGCTGAATGTGAGTGCCGGTGTCGCTGATAGCGGCGAGAGCCCGTTAGCCATGCTTCGACGCTGGCCTTCGGTTCGCGACTGGTTGCCCGTTCGTCCGGCAAACGCCCACAAGGGTCGCTTTGGACATGTTCTGGTGGTGGCCGGAGACCGCGGATTTGGTGGCGCCGGATTGCTGGCCGCAGAAGCTGCGGCGCGTTCAGGTGCCGGGTTGGTTTCGCTGGCAACGCGCCCTGAGCACATGACTGCCGCCTTGGCGCGGTGCCCCTCGGTCATGGTTCACGGCCTGATTCATGGCTCGGAACTGCCAGCACTGCTGGATGCTGCAACGGTAGTGGTATGTGGGCCGGGTTTGGGGCAGAGCGCCTGGGGGCAGCAGATGCTGCAGCAGGTGGTTGAAAGCGGAAAGCCTCGTGTTCTGGATGCCGATGCCCTGAATCTGCTCGCGTCCCGAGTCGCAATGCCGGCCAGTAATCAGATTTTGACGCCGCACCCGGGAGAAGCGGCAAGGCTGCTGAATTGCCTGGCTCCGGAGATAGAAGCGGATCGTATGGCGGCAGCTAACAAGCTGCAGTCCCTTTATGGTGGTGTGATCTTGCTCAAGGGGGCAGGGACGATTATCGCATCCGGCCTGGACGTTGTGGATGTTGCCGGCGGCAGTAATCCGGGGATGGCGACAGGTGGCATGGGAGATGTGTTATCAGGAATCGTCGGTGCACTTTATGCTCAGATGAAGGATTCACCTGTCCACGCTGCCGTTTTGGGAGCTGTGGTGCATCTTGAAGCTGCCTGCAGAGCCTCGGCTGACAAAGGGTATATGGGATTGATACCCACGGACGTAATCGATGCACTGCCGCAAGTTTTCCGGGAAGCAGAGCCGGTCAGTAACGGCAGCGAGGAGGAGGAATGAGCATTTTCGGGAACGAGCGCAGGCTGTTTCTGAAAGACGAGGCTGAGACCGAAAGCCTGGGCCGTGAGCTGGCTCGTCTGGCAAAAGAGTCAGACCAGGGGCTGACGATATTTCTCGAAGGCGATCTTGGAATGGGTAAGACCACTCTCAGCCGAGGTGTTATCAGAGGTCTGGGGCATGAGGGTGCGGTGAAGAGTCCCACTTACACGCTTGTTGAGCCATACGAAGACTTGGCCCCGCCGACCTATCATTTCGATCTGTACCGGCTGGGCGACCCTGAAGAGTTGGAATACATGGGTATCAGGGATTACTTCAATGGCCAGAGTATTTGTCTTATTGAATGGCCCGAACGTGGTGAAGGGCTTTTGCCGCAACCGGATCTCGAAATCCACCTTGAGCATCAGGGCGAAGGCCGTTCGGCAGTTGTCCGGGCGCGTTCCGAATTGGGCGCGTCACTTTTGAATGAACTGGAACTGATCGGGCCGGGCCATTGATTGGCCGAAACCGGATAAACAGGCAAGCCGTATGAAAAGACTCGAGCTGACAATGAAAACAATGACAACCCTGGTGTCCCTGATGACATTGTGGTTGCTGACGACAACCACGCTGGCTCATGCTGGCACTGAAGTTGAGGGGATCCGCATCTGGCCGGCGCCAGATCATACCCGCCTGGTCCTGGATACCGAGGGCAAGGTCGATCACAACATGTTCGCCCTGACTAACCCGTCGCGCCTGGTGATTGATCTGAAAAACACCCGACTGAAAACGGACTTTGCGAAACTTGACCTGACAGGCAGTCCTGTAAAGCGCATCCGCAGTGCGACGCGTAACGGTACCGATCTGCGAGTGGTTCTTGATCTTGCTAGCGATATCAAGCCCAGGAGCTTTCAGCTGGAGCCCAATCAGCAGTATGGGCATCGCCTTGTACTTGATCTTATTGATGAAAGTGGCAGCCGGCTGGAAAAAGCCACCAAGCCAACGGTAACCCACAACTCAGCCGGCAAGCGCGACGTGATCGTGGTTATTGATGCGGGCCACGGTGGAGAAGATCCGGGCGCCATAGGGCCAAGGGGTACGCGGGAAAAAGATGTTGTCCTGAAAATGGCTCATATTCTTGAGGATATGATCAATAAACAGCCGGGCTATACCGCCAAGCTTACCCGTACTGGAGACTACTATATCGGGCTGCGGAATCGCACCATTCTGGCCCGCAAATACAGCGCCGACCTTTTTATATCAGTGCATGCCGACGCGTTCCGGACCCCTCAGCCTAAAGGCGCTTCAGTGTTTGCGCTGTCTCAACGCGGTGCAACCAGTGAAACAGCGCGCTGGCTCGCGCAGAGTGAAAACCGCTCCGACCTCATCGGCGGAACGGGAGGTGTGTCTCTCGATGGGCGCGACGACATGCTGGCGGGCGTATTGCTTGACCTGTCCATGACGGCCAGTATTAACGCCAGCCTGGGTGTGGGCAGCTCCATACTTGGCAAGCTTAACGGTGTGGCTCATTTGCATAAACCTGGCGTGGAGCAGGCGGCATTCGCGGTGCTCAAATCACCGGATATCCCCTCTATCCTGGTAGAGGCCGGGTTCATCTCCAATCCCCAGGAAGAGAAAAACCTGTCGACGGACTGGTATCGCCGCAAACTGGCTGGCGCCATCATGAACGGTGTTGATGAGTACTTCCGTAAAACGCCGCCACCAGGCACTTTGCTGGCGTGGCAGAAACAGAATCGTCAGGGTGGCGGTCGCGTCAGCCAGTACAGGGTGCAGAGTGGCGATACGCTCTCAGGGGTGGCTCGGGAAAACCAGACCACCGTCAGTGAGCTGATGCAGTTTAACGGCCTGAGGAACGACCGTGTTATGGTAGGGCAAACCATTCGTATTCCCTCATCCTGAACAAGAGGTAGTTCCGAAATATGCCCTCCATCCGATTGCTCTCGCCGCGGCTGGCAAACCAGATTGCCGCGGGCGAGGTGGTTGAGCGCCCTGCATCTGTCGTCAAGGAACTGGTTGAAAATGCGCTCGATGCGGGCGCAGACCGCGTTGATGTTGACGTGGAGCAGGGCGGCGTAAAGCTGATCCGGGTGCGCGATGACGGCAGCGGTATCGCTGAAGATGACTTGCCTCTGGCTCTCAGTCGCCATGCCACCAGCAAAATTGCCAGTCTTGATGATCTGGAATCAGTAGCGTCCCTCGGCTTCCGGGGAGAAGCCCTCGCCAGTATCAGTTCCGTGTCGCGCCTTGCGTTGACCTCTCGCACAGAGGGGCAAGAAGCGGCTTCCCGGGTGGAAGTTGAGGGGCGCGATATGGACGCCCGAATCTCGCCAGCGGCACATCCTGTAGGTACCACTGTTGAAGTCCGCGATCTATTTTTCAATACTCCGGCTCGGCGCAAATTTTTGCGTACCGAAAAAACCGAATTCAATCATGTAGAGGAATGCGTGCGGCGTCAGGCGCTCAGCCGATTCGATGCCGGCTTTACTCTGCGACACAACCAGCGGGTTGTTCAGAACCTCCGGCCAGCGGAATCCATGCTGGACAGGGAGCGCCGCATTGGCGCCCTGTGTGGGCAGAAGTTTATCGACAACGCGGTGATAATTGATGCCGAAGCCACCGGTCTGCGCCTGTGGGGCTGGGTAGCACTGCCTACGTTCTCCCGTAGCCAGGCCGATCTGCAGTATTTCTTCGTTAATGGCCGTGTGATCCGTGACCGGCTCGTCGCTCATGCCGTACGCCAGGCTTACCGCGATGTGCTGTACAACAACCGTCACCCGGCGTTTGTCCTCTACCTTGAAGTTGACCCCTCCACCGTTGATGTGAACGTGCATCCGACCAAGCACGAAGTGCGCTTTCGCGATGGGCGCCTGGTGCACGATTTTATCTTCCGAACGCTGCACAAGGCTCTGGCAGATGTGCGGCCGGACGACCATTTTCGGGGTGCTGTAGCCCAGTCTTTCGGTCGCGAGGCGACTGGGCAGGAAGGGGCGTTGGCAGCGGGCGCAACGCAAGTTGAACATCAGCCCTGGAACGGGCAGCCGGCGATGCCGTCGACAGGTAACCAAGCTCCGGGTGCCGGTTTTGGCGGACAGGTAACGTCGCAGCAGGAATGGCGAGCCAGTGATCAGATGGGCTTTTATCAATCCCTCAGTGGCGGCGGTGTCAGTGCCCGGCAAGAGCCGGATTCGTTTGGGAGCAATGATCCAGCCTACTCGACGCCTCTGGACCATGCGGCAAGCTCACACGGCCATGAGGAGCCGCCCCTGGGTTACGCCATTGCCCAGTTGCATGGTATCTACGTACTGGCTCAAGGCAGTGCCGGGATGGTCGTAGTCGACATGCACGCGGCCCACGAACGTATTACCTACGAGCGAATGAAACGCGCGCTTGCAGAGCAGGACCTGAAAAGCCAGCCGTTGCTGGTGCCGCTTTCCCTTGCCGTCAGCCAGAAAGAAGCAGCATTGGCGGAAACCCACGGAGAGGAGCTACAGCAACTTGGGTTGCAGATTGAGCGAATCGGGCCGGAGACGCTCGCCGTTCGCCAAGTACCTGCGCTATTACGGGGTGCTGATACAGAGCAGCTCGTTCGGGATGTGTTATCAGACCTGATTGAGCACGGCCAGAGTGATCGGGTTGAAGCCGTTACCCATGAGCTTCTGGGAACAATGGCGTGCCATGGTTCGGTGCGGGCAAATCGCCAGCTGACCATACCGGAAATGAACTCCCTGTTACGGGACATGGAAGCTACGGAACGTAGCGGACAGTGTAATCATGGGCGCCCCACCTGGACCCTCGTTACCCTGGCGGAGCTGGATAAGCTGTTTCTGCGGGGGCGCTAGAGTGTCGTCAAGAGTGCCATCAAAAGCGCCGCCAGCCATCTTTTTGATGGGGCCTACGGCCTCTGGCAAGACAGATCTGGCTATGGCGCTTTGCGAGCAGCTGCCTTGCGAGATCATCAGCGTCGACTCGGCAATGATTTATCGTGGCATGGATATCGGCACGGCCAAACCCACGGCCGATGAACTGGCCCGGGCTCCTCATCGGTTAATTGATATCTGCGACCCGTCTGAAATCTACTCCGCCGCCGATTTTCGCAAGGATGCGCTGGCTGAAATGGAGAGAATTTCCGCAGCCGGTCGCATTCCGCTGCTGGTAGGCGGCACCATGATGTACTTCAAGGCGCTGATGCATGGTATGTCCGGGCTGCCCGCGGCCAGCCCGGCGTTGCGTAGACAGCTTGAGGTCGAAGCAGAAAAACTTGGTTGGTCTGCGCTGCACGAACAGCTGCAAGCCGCCGATCCGGTAGCGGCTAAACTGATTCATCCAAATAACCGCCAGCGTTTGTTGAGAGCACTGGAAGTTATTCGTCTGACGGGCCGGCCGATTTCGGCTTTCTGGGAGGCAGAAGGCAGTCAGCCCTCTCAGCAACAGACAGATCCGCAAGGGGCGGGCTTCCAGGGTGTTGAGGATTACACTTATTTTACTCAATGGCAGGCAGACGAAACTTCATCGCTTCCGTATACTGTAACCCAGCTTGCCATGGTGCCTCCGGAGAGGCGAGTGCTTCACGACAGGATACACCAGCGCTTTGTAAGTATGCTGGAAAGGGGGCTTCTGGACGAAGTCCGTGCTCTGATGAGCAGAGGTGATCTGCACCAGAATCTCCCTTCCATGCGTTGTGTCGGTTATCGTCAGGCTTGGAGCCATCTGTCCGGCGAAGACGATTATGACGCATTTGTAAGTAAAGGCGTTGCGGCTACCCGTCAGCTTGCCAAACGGCAGCTTACCTGGCTTCGAAAGTGGTCTGACTTGAACTGGCTGGACAGCGAAGACGGTTTTATCGTTGAAGCAGCCTTGAAAAAAATCAAATCTCACACCACATTTAGCACTTAAATAATGACGATCTGCATTTACTTATAAACAGGAGAACACACATGTCAAAAGGGCACTCGTTACAAGACCCTTACCTCAATGCCTTACGCAAGGAACGCATTCCGGTTTCCATCTTTCTGGTTAACGGCATCAAACTGCAAGGGCAGGTAGAGTCTTTTGACCAATTTGTGATTTTACTGAAGAATACGGTCAGCCAAATGGTTTACAAGCACGCAATCTCCACCGTTGTGCCTGCACGGAATGTACGTCTTCCGCAGCAGAATCCTGCGGAAGAGGGCGAGCCTGAAGACTGAATTGAATCGGTTGCCGGTATTTCCACCCGCGTTCCTGACGAGCCCCTGGGTTCTGATGGCCGCGGGTGTTTGTTTTTATAATATTGGAAGACTGACTGTTGTGGAGTTGATGCCCTTTGTTTGAACGCCCTGATGTCGGTGAGCGAGCTATCCTCGTCCACATCGATTTTACGTCCCATGATGGCTCTGAAGATCCGAATGAGTTCCGGGAGCTTGTGTCATCGGCCGGAGTTGAAGCGGTTGGCACTGTAACCGGATCCCGCAAACAGCCAACCCCCAGGCTGTTCGTAGGAGAAGGAAAGCTCGAGGAAATCCGGGATGCAGTAACGCTGCATGAGGCGGACGTTGTGCTTTTCAATCATGCTCTGAGCCCCAGACAGGAGCGTAATGTTGAGCGTGAACTCCAGTGTCGTGTGCTGGATCGTACGGGAGTCATTCTCGATATTTTTGCGCAGCGCGCACGCACGCACGAGGGTAAGCTGCAGGTAGAGCTGGCTCAGCTTGAACACATGTCAACGCGCCTGATTCGCGGCTGGACGCACCTTGAGCGCCAGAAGGGCGGTATTGGTCTTCGTGGCCCGGGCGAAACCCAGCTCGAAACGGACCGTCGGCTACTGCGCGAGCGCATCAAGTCTATTCACAAACGTCTGGAGAAGGTGCGCCGGCAACGCAACCAAGGCCGCCGTGCGCGCAAACGTGCCGATATTCCGACGGTATCACTGGTCGGATATACCAACGCCGGCAAGTCCACCCTGTTCAACCGGATTACCACTTCGTCCGTATACGCTGCAGACAAGTTATTCGCAACACTGGATCCTACCATCCGGCGACTGGAACTTCCGGATGTCGGGGCGGTCGTAATGGCGGATACGGTAGGTTTCATAAGGCATCTGCCGCACAAGCTGGTTGAGGCATTCCGGGCAACTCTGGAAGAGACGACGGAAGCGACCATCCTGCTGCATATTGTTGACAGTCACGACAGCCGTCGTGATGAAAACATTGAGCAGGTCGAAAATGTGCTGGTAGAAATCGGTGCCGATGAAATCCCCGTGCTTCAGGTGTTCAATAAAATAGACCTGCTGGACGATTTTACGCCACGAGTCGAGCGCAATGAAGATGGGGTTCCTGTGCGGGCCTGGGTCTCGGCAGTCACGGGCGCGGGTATTGATGGACTTTACGATGCCATCGTTGAGCGTTTGGCGAAAGATGTTGTTCACCACTTCGTTTTGCTCGGGCCTGCTGATGGCAAGCTCAGGGCGCTCCTGCATGAGGCGGGCTCAGTGCTCAGCGAAGAGCACCGGGAAACCGGAGACACGGTACTTGAAACCCGGCTGGAACACCGGGACTGGCTCCAGCTTCTGAGCCGAGCCGGTATGAGTGAAGAAACGGTGCGTCTGGATAACGGGCAAGCCTGAAACCATAGCAGCTATTGCCGGGGCGATGATAAATCCCTAGTATTTGCAGCCATTCGACATCTTAGGAACGGAGAGCACTATGGCCTGGAATGAACCGGGTGGAAACCGCAACGATAATGACCCCTGGGGAAATGGTGGTCGTCGCGGCAATGATCAGGGGCCACCAGATCTTGATGAGGCGCTGAAAAAGGGTCTCGACAAACTCAACAAAATGCTGGGTGGCAAGGGCAAGAAATCAGGCGGCGACAGCGGCAACAGCGGTGGTGGTTCAGGCGCAGCAGGCAGTTTTGGTGCCGTTCTCGCGCTGGCAGCCATTCTTGTGGTGGGCTACGTGATCTTCCAGTCGTTCTACACGGTGAACGAGCAGGAACGCGCGGTGGTTCTGAGGTTTGGGGAGTTTTCCAAGACCGAAAATCCCGGCCTGAGATTCAAGGTACCTTTGATTGACGACGTCACCAAGGTGCTGGTCACCAGCGTGAGAACCGCCCAGTCCAGTGGCCAGATGCTGACACAGGACGAAAACCTGGTAACGGTTGACCTGCAGGTACAGTACCGCGTTGGCGATGCCCGCGATTACGTGCTGAATGTTCGGGATTCCAACCAGGCATTGGCATTTGCGACGGACAGTGCGTTGCGTCATGAGGTAGGTAGCTCCTCTCTCGATGACGTGCTCACGGAAGGTCGTGCAGAGTTGGCTGTTCGTGTTGAGCAGCGCCTGCAAGGCTTCCTCCAGGAATATGGAACCGGTCTTGAAATTGTCCGGGTGAACGTTGAGAGCACCCAGCCGCCACCGGCTGTGCAGGACGCGTTCCGTGAGGTTCAGCGTGCACGTGAGGACGAGCAGCGCGTGAAAGAAGAAGCAGAAACCTACCGCAACAAGGTAGTTCCTGAAGCCCGAGGTCAGGCCCAGCGCATGATCGAAGAGGCCAGCGCGTATAAAGAAGAAGTTATCGAGCGTGCTCGCGGTGAGACCGCCCGTTTCCTCGAGTTATTGGCGGTGTATCAGATGGCGCCGGTCGTAACTCGTGAGCGCATGTACCTGCAGACACTCGAAACGGTGCTTTCGAACAGCAGCAAGATCCTCGTGGATACCGAAAGCAGTGGCAACATGATGCTTCTGCCACTGGATCGCATGACCCAGGGGGCTCTGTCACGCAGCGGAAACCAATCTTCCAGCAGCGGCGGTGATATGGATATCCAGACGGTCACAGATCAGGTTATCCAGGAAATTCGAACTCGGCAGGACACTAATACCCGGAGGAGCAGATAATCATGGGACCTAAAAGTGTAGTGGGTCTTGCAGGCGCTCTTATCGTTGTCCTGCTGGTACTTTCGAGTGTATTTATTATTCCGGAGACCCATCGTGGGGTCATGCTTAGGTTTGGTGAACTGGTTGAGACCGACATCAAGGCCGGCATTCACTTCAAGGTTCCGGTTATTGATCAGGTCCGGGAGTTTGATATCCGCGTTCTGACCATGGATCTGCCTTCACGGCAGTATCTGACGGTTGAGAAAAAGCCGCTGGATGTTACCTCTTATATCGCCTGGAAAATCCGCGATGTGGATCAGTTCTACCGGGCAACAGGCGGAGATGAGTTTCGTGCCCAGTCGCTGTTGCTATCCCGGGTGGATAACGGCCTGCGAGATGAGTTTGGTGTCCGCACCATGCATGAAGTGGTATCAGGTCAGCGCGATGAACTGATGCATACCTTGCGTGACCGGGTTAATGAAACGTCCGTCAAGGAATTCGGTATTGATGTAAAAGATATCCGGGTCAAGGCTATCGAATTTCCGGGGCAGGTCAGTGACAACGTTTATCGCCGCATGGCGACTGAGCGTGAAAAGCTGGCGCAGGAGTTCCGGTCCCGGGGTCGTGAGCTTGGAGAAGGTATCCGAGCGGATGCCGACCGTCAGAAAACCGTTACCCTCGCAGCAGCATTCGCATCTGCAGAAGAAACCCGGGGTGAAGGCGATGGTGAAGCTGCCCGGATCTACGCAGAGGCTTATGGCTCCAATCCGGAGTTCTACAGTTTCTATCGTAGCCTTCAGGCATACAGGAACACCTTTTCAAGCAAAGACGACATAATGGTTATCGATTCCAACAGTGAATTCCTGAAATTCATGAAGGATTCGAAAGGCGGAAGCTAAATCTCGCCCTGCACGCCTGAAAACCGGAATACCTGGGTATTCCGGTTTTTTTGTGCGCGCCAACAGTGTAAAATCCATCAGGTTTTGGTTCGGGTTTTTCTGCCCCGAATGTCACCCTACAAACCTGTGTACTTCTTCTGCACGACGAGCAGGAGTGTGCGGGATGGACTACGGAATCTCATGACAGTATCTGATCGCTGGTTACTGCCGGACGGGGTGGAGGATATCTTGCCGCCACTGGCCGGACAGATAGAATCCCTGCGCCGGGATGTAATGGATACCTGCCAGCGCTGGGGCTACCAATTGGTAATCCCGCCGCTTATCGAATACCTCGAATCCCTTTTTACCGGCACTGGGCATGACCTGGAGCTGCAGACCTTCAAGCTGACTGATCAGTTGACGGGACGCATGATGGGTGTTCGCGCCGATATGACTCCTCAGGCTGCGCGCATTGACGCTCACACTCTGGGCCAGGAAGGCATTACCCGCCTTTGTTATGCCGGGCATGTACTGCATACCCGCCCAAAACACATGCTGACCGGGCGCACGCCGATTCAGGCGGGTTGTGAGCTGTTTGGCAGTGCTTCTGAATCTGCGGATCTGGAAGTTATCAGCCTGATGCTTGAGGCCCTCCGCGTTGCCGGCCTTCCGAGAGTGCATCTGGATCTGGCACACGTATCCATCTACGAAAGTCTCATTGGTGAAGCCGAGTTTGACCGGGATACCAGTGCAGCCATCTTCGATGCCATGGCACGCAAGTCGGTACCTGAACTGGACAGGCTGCTGGGTGACTGCCCGATAGGCTCAGCGGGCGCGCGTCTTCGTGAGCTTGCCCGTGTCAGCGGTGGCCCTGAAGCCTTGGCAGAGGCGCGCAGAATACTGAGTGGCGCCTCCGACAATTTGAGCGCCGCGCTGGATCAGCTGGGCCGGGTCGCCGAGATGCTTGAGAGGGACTTTCCGGAAGTCAGTTTCGGGTTCGATTTCTGTGAACTGCGCGGATACAACTACCACACGGGGCTGGTGTTTGCCGCTTATGTGCCGGGCCACGGCGATTCGGTTGCCAAAGGTGGCCGTTATGACGCCATTGGCAGTGATTTCGGGCGGGCACGCCCCGCCACAGGGTTCAGCCTGGATATAAGAGCGCTGGTCACTCTGGGCAAGCGTTCGGTCTGTCGTAGCAAAGCCGTGTGGGCGCCTGCGGACAATGATGCAACGCTGGAGCAGGTTGTATCGGAGCTGCGGATGACGGATGTCGTCGTCCGGGCACTCCCGGAAGACAACGGAGTGGATCCCTCAACCCGGGGGTGTGACCGGAAGCTGGTAAAACAGGGTGATCATTGGATCGTTCAGACGCTGAGCTGAAACCAGCGAGTTGTTACGAACGCGTGAAAGTACATTTGCCAAATTTGCAAGACGCACGCCATGCCGTGTGCGCATTGAGAGAGAATCATGGGTAAAAACGTTGTTGTGCTGGGTACCCAGTGGGGTGATGAAGGCAAGGGTAAAATCGTCGATCTGCTGACTGAAAAAGTTGCAGCGGTGGTTCGTTTTCAGGGTGGCCACAACGCGGGCCATACCCTGGTCATTGACGGCAAGAAAACGGCTCTGCACCTGATTCCCTCCGGTATTCTCCGGCAGGACGTTCAGTGCCTGATTGGTAACGGTGTGGTTTTGTCGCCGGAGGCCCTTTTGAAGGAAGTTCGTGGGCTGGAAGCTTCTGGCGTGGCGGTCCGCGATCGGTTACGTATCAGCCTGGCTTGCCCGATCATCCTGCGCACTCACGTGCGTATTGATCAGGCCCGCGAGCGGGCCAAAGGTATTGACAAGATTGGTACCACCGGCCGGGGCATAGGTCCGGCGTATGAAGACAAGGTCTCCCGCCGTGGTGTTCGTCTTGGGGACCTCCACAGCCCGGCAGACTTCGAGATGAAGCTGCGGGAAATCATGTCCTATCACAACTTCGTGCTGACCGAGTACTTCAAGGAAGAAGCTGAAGATATCGATGCGGCTCTGGAAGAGCTGATGCAGATGGGTAAGGAAATTCTGCCGATGGCAGCGGATGTTACCGACTTGCTCCACGACTATCGCAAGCGCGGTCAGGACATCATGTTTGAGGGCGCCCAGGGTTCCTTGCTGGACATAGATCTGGGAACCTACCCTTACGTAACCTCTTCCAATACGACCGCTGGCGGCACCGCTACCGGCTCGGGTTTTGGTCCTCTGTACCTCGACTATGTGCTTGGTATCACAAAAGCCTACACCACTCGCGTGGGCTCTGGCCCGTTCCCAACCGAGCTTTTTGATGAAATGGGGCAGCATCTGGCGGTCAAAGGCAATGAGGTTGGCACAACAACTGGCCGTTCCCGCCGCTGTGGCTGGTTTGATGCCGTTGCCCTGCGCCATGCCATCCAGATCAACAGCGTGTCCGGTATTTGCCTGACCAAGCTGGATGTTCTTGATGGGCTGGAAACCGTCAAGGTTTGTGTGGGCTATAAAACGCCAGACGGTGAAGTTACCCGCCCACCGATCGGTTGCGACAGCTATAAGGATATCGAGCCCGTATACGCAGAGTTGCCGGGCTGGAGCGAAAGCACATTCGGGCTGACTGAGCTCGATCAGTTGCCGGAAAATGCCAAAGCCTATATCCATTTTCTGGAAAAGCAGATTGAAGCGCCGATCGACATTATTTCCACCGGCCCGGACCGTATTGAAACGATTGTCCTGCGCCACCCTTTTGACTGTTAAGCGTTAAGAGGCTCAGAAACCCGCTCTGCCCGAATCGGCACGGCGGGTTTTTTGTGCTCTTTTTTTATGTTCAGGGTTTCTCAGCAATGATCGTGGCGCGCTTTGGCCCGGGATAGCCTTCGATGGTTTTTGTAAGGTCGTTCGGGTCCAGAAAATCCTGAAGGGAATTGAAGCGCATCCAGTCTGTGCTGCGTTGTTCGTCAGTGCTGGTTTCCGACACGTCTACAACCCGGGCGTTGCAAAAACCGGTGCGGTCCAGCCATCGCAGCAGTGTGTCGCAGCTCGGTAAAAACCATACGTTGCGCATCTGCCCGTAACGATCTTCGGGCATCAGGCTGTAACCTTCAGGGCCATCTACAATCAGAGTTTCGAGCACCAGTTCGCCACCCCTGCGCAAGGTGCCTTTGAGCTCCAGCAGGTGATCGAGAGGTGATCGGCGATGGTATAGCACACCCATGGAGAAGGTGGTGTCAAAGGCTTCTAGCCCTTCAGGCAGGTCTTCCATGCGTATCGGCAGCAGATCCACCGGAGACTCGGGCAAGTAGCGTTTTACGCTGAGAAACTGGAACATGAACAGCAATCCGGGGTCGATACCGATTGCCCGCTCTGCACCTTCACCCAGCATTCGCCAGCAGTGGTATCCGGAACCACAGCCTACGTCCAGAATGCGGCGCCCCCTAAGGTCAGAAATATAGGGTGCAATCCGATCCCATTTCCAGTCGGAGCGCCATTCGGTATCAATATGGGTGCCGAAGAAGTCGAAAGGGCCCTTGCGCCAGGGCATAAGCCCCCTCAGCCCGCTCTCAAGATCATGTTGCTGGCGGGGGCTCAGGGCAGTCGTTGAGTCAAGCGTAATGGCGGAGGTGTTGAGTTCGGATGTTGTCCCGGGAATGCTCGGGAGGCTGTCCAGTGCTGATTGCCAGCGACCAACATCGCCGTGAGGGTTTTCCTCAAAACGGCGGCTCAACTGGGCTCTGATAATATCTGCCCAGTCACTTTGGCCGGTGTCGTCCAGTTCAGATAGTAGCTGCCTGAAGCAGGTTTTCCAGTCAAAATTCGGCATGTTCTGTTCTCTCTCCGTATTGGGTTCAGTCGGCCTTGATCGCCAGCATGGATACGAAGTTGAAGCACTGATACCAGACCAGAACATGGTCAAAGCCCGCATCTTCAAGGCGCTGCTTGTGCGCGTTCAGTGTTTCCGGAATCAGTACCTGTTCAATGGCGCTACGCTTCTGGCTTATCTCCAGGTCCGAATATCCGTTTGCACGCTTGAACTCATGATGAAGGCGCGTCTGAATGGCCTGTTCATCTTCTGAGTCGAAGCAGATTTTTTCCGAAAGGATCAGTACGCCACCAGGCCGGGTGGCCTTGGCGATTTTACTCAGAAGGCTGCTCCGCTGCCCTGGCGGAACAAACTGCAGGGTGAAATTCAGGGTCGTTACGGAAGCGTTCGTAAGCTCTGTATCCTGAATGTTCTCGCAGCGCAGACTCACCGGCAGCGAGCGATCGTCCAGTGCTATGTAATGCTCGCAGCGCTCGATCATCGCTTCGGAATTATCAACACCCACCAGAGAGCAGCTATCAAACGAAATGCCATGGCGCATGGCCAGGGTCGAGGCGCCCAGTGAACAGCCCAGGTCATAACAGTTGGATCCGGCCTGGGCATACTGTTCGGTGATAACTTCAATCATCGGTATGATCGTGGTGTACCCGGGCACGGAGCGACGAATCATATCCGGGAATACGCGGGCAACTGCCGCATCGAACCGGAAGTCTTCAGGCTGCCGTTCGGTGGCGAAAAGCCGGTCTGTCTGCTGCTCAGGTGAGCGGTCGTTCTTACTCATCGCTGGCGGGTTTCTCTTGTTGAGCCGGCTTCTCATCCTGCGGCACGACTGCCGGGGCAGTGGCCGAGGGTCGGTAACAGCGCACGCCGCGGTTCTTGTAATCCACAAGAATTCCACGGAAGGACGGATCGACATCCGCAGCGACGGCCAGATAGCCGTTTTCACAGGCCGCGTGGAGCTCGGAGGCCTTCGGTGACATGCGGAAGGTCTCGCCCGGCCTTATATGGATCGCCTGGAAATCGCCCACCGGCACATGATCCTTGTTGTCCGAATGTTTGATGCTTCCGCTGACTTCCAATACCAGTACAGTGCCGATGATCGTGACCAGAGCGGTCACAAACAAGCTGCGGATGGTGAAACGGGCCTCGTTCTGGCTCATGCCTACCTCATGTTCAACGTAAATGAATGATCAATATTGACCGGGAAGTGCGATAGAGGGTGCCTGCAGAGCTGCCAGCTGTTCTCTGAGTGATAGCACCTGATCTGACCAGAACCTGGGCTGGGCAAACCATGGGAAAAAACGCGGAAACGCAGGGTCATCCCAGCGTTTTGCGAGCCAGGCGCAGTGGCTGATCTGGCGGTAACAGCGCAAAGGCTCAATCAAATGTCTCTCGCGGCGATTGTAATCCCGGAACATTTCATAGCCTTCCAGCAACTCGCCCAGCTGCGCGCCGCGCTCAATGTCTTCACCATTCAGTAGAAGCCACATGTCCTGGATCGCGGGGCCGGAACGGCAATCGTCCAGATCCACAAAAAGCATCTGCTCATCGCGGCACAATATGTTACCGGCGTGGCAGTCTCCGTGCAGTCGCAGTGTTTCAACTTTTCCGGCATCCTCCATGCGGGCGCGGCAATGGGTCAGTAAGTCCGGGATCAGGCTGTCCCAGGCTGGCCGAAGATCCTTCGGAATCCAGTTTCCTTCAAGTAGAAGATGGTTGCTCGCTTCAATGCCATCCAGAGGTGAGAGAGCGACGCGATGTTGAAATGGCTTCAGGGCGCCAATATTGTGAATCTGGCCGAGCCACTGCCCTAGCCGGTACAGGGTGTCGGTAACGCTTGTATCAGGGGCCTGGCCGCCGCGTTGATTAAATACAGCGAAGAAAAAGTCACCGTGTTTTACGAGTGTATCGCCGGATGGCATCATCAGGGGTGCGACGACAGGAATATCCGCTACCAGCAACTCCCGGGTAAATTCATGCTCTTCCCGTATCTGCTCTTCTGTCCAACGCCCAGGGCGATAAAACTTCGCGATTACCGGGCTGTCCTCATCCAACCCAATCTGATAAACCCGATTTTCATAGCTGTTCAGGGCAAACAGACGGCCGCTCACCGCAAAACCGGCCTCTTCCATGGAGTCAAGAATCGCGTCTGGCGTCAGGGCATCGTATGGATGGGGTGATACATTCATCATAAAGCGAGGCCAGGCTGGCAAATTTGGGCCCTAGTATACCTGCTTGGCAGCCCTCCCGTAATGCGGGCCCCGGATGTTTCATTGGCTTCCTGCGTGTACAGGATTGAGTTAACGTAAGCCTCATCGGTTTCTGTTTATTGGAAACGTTCAACCGGCGGGCAACAGGTAGCAGGTTTATCTCGTGACAAGCGATCGTCTGGAAGTGGATACCGCTGTTATTGGCGGGGGTGTCGTGGGGCTTGCGGTTGCCCGGGCTCTGGCTCAGGCAGGCCGGGATGTGGTTGTTCTGGAGGCAGGGGACCACTTTGGCGAAGGCATCTCGTCACGAAACAGTGAGGTGATCCATGCCGGGATCTATTATCCGGAGAACTCACTGAAAGCCCGCCTGTGTGTGGAAGGTCGCAAGCAACTATACGACTACTGCGAAAGCCGAAAGGTAGGGTATCGGAAGAGTGGTAAATGGATTATTGCCACCAGTGATGCGCAAAACCGTTTGCTTGAAGGTATTCAGTCGCGCGCTGAGGCCAATTCTGTGCCTCTGTTTATGGTAGGCGGCGAGGGCGTTGCACGGAAACTGCCGGAAGTTCGTGTCACCGCCGGGCTATGGTCACCGGAAACGGGCATACTGGATACTCATGGCCTTATGCTCGCGTTGCTGGGTGAACTCGAAGATGCGGGCGGCTCCCTGGTACTTCGCTCTCCGGTTGAGTGCGTTGAATCGGCTGCAGATAGCCATCTGCTTCAGGTCGCTGGGGCTATGCCGTGCACACTCAAAGTCCGGAACCTTGTTAACGCCGCCGGGTTAGGAGCGGTGCCACTGACCCGGGGTTGGGTGGGGCTTCCCGATGAACAGCGGCCATCTCAATGGTTCGCCCGAGGCGTCTACTTCAGCTATAGCGGTCGCCATCCCTTCAGCAATCTGATCTATCCGGTGCCCGAGCCAGGAGGCTTGGGTGTTCACCTTACTCTTGATCTGGCAGGGCAGGCACGCTTTGGTCCCGATGTTGAGTGGATCGAGCGAGAAGGCTATGCGGTCGATCCCGCGCGGGTGCATGCGTTTGCAGCGGGTATCAGGCAATGGTGGCCCGGCGTCGAGGTTGCGCGCCTTCAGCCAGCTTACGCAGGCATCCGACCGAAGTTGAAAGACGCAGAGGGCGGTTTTTTTGATTTCAGAGTTGATGGCCCCGAGGAGCATGGTGTTCCGGGGCTTGTAAATCTTTTTGGCATTGAATCGCCGGGGCTGACGTCTTGCCTGGCCATTGCCGATCTGGTGAAGAGCAAACTGGCATAGACCAAGCCAGCCTAGCCTGGTGTTCGCGCCAGTGCCCAGACGTGAATCTCCTTTGCTCCTGCCTCCCTTAAAACCGATGCAAGAATCCGCATCGTTGCGCCGGTTGTGACCACATCGTCCACGATGGCGACCCGTTCTGGTACTGCCTTACATACCTCGAAAACACCGTGCATATTCGTCAGCCTGGCCTCTCTACCCAGCCCTCGCTGGGCCTGAACTTTGCGCACGCGTCGAACGATATCGGAGCCAACCGGAATGTTCAGCGCCTGACCCAGACTTTCTGCAATATCTCTGGCCTGATTGAAACCGCGTTCGCGACGTCTCGAAGGGAGCATAGGTGAGGGAATGAGCGTGTCCGGTTTCGAGCCACTGCAATCCTGAAAGGTGGATTCCAGATAGTCCGCAAAGCCCGCAATCAATGGCCGGGCAAATTTACGCTGGCCGTTGTATTTGTAGCGGCTGATCATGCTGTCGACCGGATACTGATAGCGCCAGGGGATGAGAGAGCGGTCAAAAGGAGGTGGCGATTTCAGGCAGTCACCGCAAAGGTGGCGATCACCGGAGTGCGCCAGAGGCAAGGCGCAACAATGGCAATGCCATCGGTTTACAGGAAGGTCGGCCTGGCAAAAGTTGCATAAGCCTTTGAATGCGTTGGTGGAGAGGCAGCCGACGCATAGGCCTTTGGTATTTCCGCTGTTAACCAAAATTGATTTTAAGGTTGACAGCCGATTCAGTCCCTTTATCATCTGATTCATCCGTAAACCAAGCGACCGAAAAAGGTTAACAGGACTTCTGCATGACTGCCACATCGATACGCCACGACTGGACGCTCCAGGAAGCTCGGTCACTTTTTGAATTGCCTTTCAATGATCTGATGTTCCGCGCTCAGTCGGTGCACAGGCAGCATTTTGATCCTAATGAGGTTCAGGTCAGCACCTTGCTGTCGATCAAAACCGGGGCTTGTCCGGAGGACTGCAAATACTGTCCCCAGAGCGGTCATTACAATACAGGTCTGGAAAAGGAAAAACTGCTGGAGCTAGAGAAAGTGGTTGCGGAAGCCCGCGCCGCGAGGGGAAAAGGTGCTTCGCGTTTCTGCATGGGCGCCGCATGGCGTAGTCCAGCTGCGAAGGATATGCCCTATGTGCTGGATATGGTTCGGCAGGTAAAGTCTCTGGGCCTGGAAACCTGTATGACACTGGGTATGCTGAAACCCGAGCAGGCGGAAGAGCTGGCGGAGGCTGGGCTGGATTACTACAACCACAACCTGGATACCTCCGAGAAGTATTACAGCCACATTATTACCACTCGCACCTATCAGGATCGGCTGGATACGCTTGATAACGTTCGCAACGCGGGCATGAAGGTGTGTTGCGGCGGCATCATGGGTATGGGTGAGGAAGAAGATGACCGGGTTGGCTTGCTGGTTCAGCTCGCAAACCTGCCACACCACCCGGAAAGTGTGCCGGTGAACATGCTGGTCAAGGTGAAGGGGACGCCCATGGAAGATGTGGAGGACCTGGATCCGTTCGAGTTTATTCGCGTTCTTGCGGTAGCCAGAATCATGATGCCTGCCTCCCATGTGCGTTTGTCTGCAGGTCGGGAGACGATGAATGAGCAAATGCAGGCGCTGTGTTTCCTGGCGGGCGCCAATTCCATTTTTTATGGTGAGAAGCTGTTGACGACTTCGAACCCGGAGGCGGATGCGGATATGGCTTTGTTCCGTCGTTTGGGGATCCGGCCCGAGCAGCGGGAGCAGTGTGCATCTGGGACCCTGGAGGAAGAGGCGATTGCCGGGGCTTTGGAATACGAGGCGACTCGTCATCTGTTTTATGACGCTACTCAGGAATCCGCTTAATTTAGAGTCGGCAACGAGCGGGCGTTTCGCTCCGGGATACGCTACGAGCACATCCCTGTGCGCTTGTTTCGGGCCGTCCTTGGCCCTCTACAATCCCGGAGCGAAACGCCCGCTCGTTGCTCGTATAGTGGAGTTAACTTCCAGGTGCTATCGTGCGAGATTTTGCGTCAGAGCTTGAACAACGAAAACAAGCCGGTCTTTACCGGATGCGCCGGCAGATTTCAGGCCCTCAGCAGCCGGTTTTAACCGCCGATGGCAAGCGGCTATTATCGTTCTGCAGCAACGACTACCTTGGCCTTGCCAATCACCCTTCGAATATTGAAGCGCTCCGGAATGCCCTGCCAGAGACCGGGCTTGGCGGTGCGGCTTCGCATCTGATCTGTGGACACCATGATGCGCATCATCTGTTGGAAGAGCGTCTCGCGGCGTTTACCGGGCGCAGTTCGGCATTGTTCTTCTCCACCGGCTATATGGCCAATATGGGTGTGATTTCAGCCCTGGCGGGACGTGGGGACACGATTTTCTCGGATCGTTTGAACCATGCCTCTATTATTGATGGCTGTGTGCTGAGCCGGGCTAAGGTTCGCCGGTATGCCCATGGAGATGTGTCGTCGCTAGCGGCCATGCTTGCTGAGACTTCAGGTCACAAGTTGGTGGTTACCGACGGTGTGTTCAGTATGGATGGCGATGTGGCGCCTTTGCGGGAACTGGCGCAGGTTTGCCGGGATCATGGGGCTTTGCTTGTGGTTGATGATGCCCATGGTTTCGGGGTTCTTGGGCCGCACGGGCGGGGGAGTGTGGCGGAGCTCGGTTTGTCTGAAGAAGATGTCCCGATTCTTATAGGAACATTAGGGAAGGCTGCAGGTACCAGTGGGGCGTTTGTGGCTGGGCCGGCGGTGCTGATGGACTATCTGGTGCAAAAGGCCCGAACCTACATTTACACCACGGCGATGCCTCCGGCGCTGGCACTGGCAACCTGTGCCAGTCTTGACCTGATTGAGCAAGGGGATCAGCGGCGAACTCATCTGCAGAACCTGATTGACCGGTTCCGGCAGGAGGCCGGTGATTTGGGCTATGAGCTAATGCCTTCGCGAACGCCTGTTCAGCCGATTATGATCGGGGGTAACCGCAAGGCTCTGGTGTTGAGCCAGGCGCTTGAAGAGTGTGGGTTGCTGGTGACGGCGATCCGGCCGCCAACGGTACCTGAGGGCGAGGCGCGGTTGCGGGTTACGCTCAGTGCGGCTCATTCACACGACGACTTGGATTGCCTGATGCAAGCGCTGGCGGAATGTCGGCACCTGTTGGATCACAAGGATGTCGCTTCATGAGTTTCCCACGAAGGTCGGGGCGCCTTGTCGTCGTTGGCGGATGGGGTGTTCGCGTGGAAATGCTGGAAGACCTGTATGGCTTCTGGCCGGGTACTGTTGAGTTGGTATCCCTGAGCGACAGTCTTATAGCGCGCTGTGGTTCGGTGGCTGACGCAGCCGATGAATTACTATCACGGTATCCTGAAACATCTGTCTGGATGGGTTGGTCTCTGGGTGCTCAGATTGTTATGGAGGCGGCGAGTCGGGACACTGCGGCGGTTTCTGCGGTGATTACGCTTGCAGGCTTCCCGAAGTTTATCGCAGACGAACGCTGGCTTAACGGCATGTCGGCCGCTGAGTTCGATGTGTTTAGCCGGGGCCTGAGCCGGGAGAGTGAGCGTTATTGGATTCACTTCCTGCTACTGATGATACACGGTGCGGCGGGCGGTCGAGCTGAGCGCCAGCGCCTCAAAATCTGGCTCGATCAAGGGCCGCCAGTATCATCGGGCAATCTGATGAAAAGCCTGAGCTGGCTGCAACAAACGGATCAGCGCTTGCTGTGGTCTCAGGTTGAAGTTCCTGTTCTGCATATTACGGGAGCTTGCGACCAAGTGGTGGCGACTTGGGCTGGCGCTCTGGAAACCCCGCGCGCAACTGTTGAAATAAGTATCCCCGGCATGGCCCACTGGCCTGGTGGCGTATTTGCCGGCGATTGCCGCGCAGTGATCGAAACGTTTTTCCAGTCAGTGAGTGATGTGAAGTCATGAGTGCCCTGGACGCGAATGACGATCATCCTGCGAGTAAAGCCGACATAGCCCGAGGGTTCGGGAATGCACGGACTACCTATGATGGCGCTTCCCGGTTACAACGCCTGATGGGTAATGCGATGTTCGAGGTGCTTCAGGGTCAGACCAGCTCGGCGGGCTGCGCACTGGATCTCGGTTGCGGCACCGGCTGGTTTACCCGCAAGCTGGCTGGCCTTGGAAGCTTTGTGTCCGTTACCGGTATGGATCTTTCTCCCGGCATGATAGAACACGCCAGCGCAAGCACCCCGAATGACATCATCTGGACTGTTGCGGATGCTGAGGCGATCCCTCTGCCGGACCAGAGTTGTGACTTGATATTCAGTAACCTGATGATCCAGTGGTGTGCTGGTCCAGTGCAGGTTCTGCGCGAGTGCCGGCGGGTGCTCAGGCCCGGAGGTACGTTAGTGGTATCAACGCTTCTTGATGGGACTCTCAGGGAGCTGGATCAGGCCTGGCGGCTGGCGGACCCAGGTCAGAATCATATAAACCGCTTTGAGTCCGAGGCCGCGCTTCGGGAGGCTGTATCACAAGAGTTGCCGGGAGCTGAGATCGAAACAAAAACCCTGCGGTTACCCTATACCTCCCCACTCATGTTGGCAGCAGAGCTCAAGTGCCTGGGTGCGGGCTACAAAAATGCCAGCAGGCGCGGGTCGATGACGGCCCCAGGGCGGTTGCGCGCCATGTGCCGACACTATCCTGTAGAGCCTGAGGGTGGCGTTATGGCGAGCTATGAGGCCGCCTGGGTTTCCTGGTTGTGCCGTGGTATCAATCATAAAGACACAGATTGAAATAGAGTGATCCAAGCAGGCATGTATGGCTAAAAAAACGGTTTTTGTGACAGGTACAGATACAGAGGTTGGTAAGACCATGGTGTCTGCGGCAATTCTGGAGGCCGCCAAAGTAGCCGGTAAGCGCACGCTGGGCATGAAGCCCATTGCCTCCGGTTGCGAAAACACACCAGAGGGGCTGCGCAACAAAGATGCACTGATTCTTCAGCAAGCGGCCACTGAAACGCTTGCCTACGATCTTGTTAACCCTGTTGCGCTGGCGCCAGCCATTGCACCCCATGTGGCAGCTGCGCAGGCCGGGCGCACCATCTCGGCGGATCGGCTGGTGGGATTCTGCCGTGGCATGCAAATGCGCTCTGCGGATCTTTTGCTGATTGAAGGTGCGGGTGGCTGGCGAGTTCCGCTGAATGACCGGGAAACCTACTCGGCGGTACCCCGGGAGCTCGGTGTGCCGGTGGTTCTTGTGGTTGCTCTCAGGCTTGGATGCATTAACCAGACGCTGCTAACAGCGGAGGCTATTCGCAACGATGGATTAGTGCTGGCGGGCTGGGTGGCTAACCACGCGGAACCAGCAGCGATGAGTTGTGAGCAGGAAACACTGGATTATCTGATGGAGCATATCGGTGCTCCCTGTCTTGGTGTTATACCCTGGGTTGAAGGTGCCTCGCCGACAACTCTGAGCGGCTATCTTGGCGTTGATGTACTGTTTGAAAATTGAACAATAATGTGGCCTAATGGTGTCAATTAATGGTCACGGGAAGCCGCAGTCATGATCAATAATACGCTCGCAATTGGCATTCAAGGTATCCAGGACGGTATGTACGGCATGGAAAACGCCGCCCGTAAAATTGCCCGCGCAGGCATTGACGGCCCTCAAGGCAGTGGCGGGAATGGGAGTAGTCTGATTGAGCCCATTATCGATCTGAAACTGTACGAGCGTAGCGTGGAAGCTTCGGCGCAGGTGGTGAAAGCCGCTGATGAGACCCTCGGTACCCTTTTGGACATTATGGTCTGAGTTCTGATTACGTGAGCCCGCTTTCACCTCTTTCCTATCTTTCTCCCTATTCCACTGGAACCCGTTCGGGAAGCATTCCCGCTAGCGCTCCGTCTGACTTGCCATCCAACTCTGTAATTCCTGCTGTTCGCGAATCGCGTAGTACCGGGAATGCAAAAGGTGAGGCGCCTTCGGAAACCGGTAGCCAGGCCGTCCGTGCTGCAGATGAAAGCGAAGCTGCGGGTGCCAGTCGCAAAAACGATGAAACGGAAGCCCCCGGTAAAGAAGCGGGTGGACTGGATGAAGCAGAACTGAAAGAGCTCACTGAGCTCAAAGCCCGGGACCGTGAAGTTCGCGCTCATGAGGCGGCGCACCAGGCAGCCGGTGGTCAATACGCAGGCGGCATGTCGTTTACCTATCAGCGGGGCCCTGACGGCGCTCAATACGCGGTTGGCGGCGAGGTGTCTATTGATATGTCGCCCGTCAATGGAAACCCCCAGGCAACCATCGAAAAAATGCGAGTGGTTCGCGCCGCTGCGATGGCGCCAGCGGAGCCATCGGGCCAGGATCGTGCCGTTGCAGCACAGGCCATGCAGGTGATGCTGCAGGCTCAGTCGGAGCTTGCCTCGGGACAGACTTCCCCCAATCCGCAGGAAGAGTCATCAGATAACGATGGCGAAGATGCCTCTGCAAGCTCTCGGGGAGACGTTTCTGAAGACGCTTCCAGAACCGGGCGGCAGGCCAGAACTGCCTACCAGAACGTTGCTGGCTACGGGCCAGGCGCAAACTCGTCCGAGGTTGGGTTTCTACCGATTTCGGCCTGACCTTACAGTCATTCAGCCTGCTGATTAATCAGGCGAATGTCGTCAACACTCCTTGAATATCCCATTACTCCGCATCACGGGGGCATGCGTGGTTCACGCAACTGGTTTATGGGTTTCAGGCGCCCCTGTGAAACGTGTGCCGGTCACCAATCTCTACATAAATTGTTTGCCGGGCTATTGACAATTCCGTGCCTCTAAACGTATGTTTCAAACAAGTGTTTAATTAATGCTGCATCACACAAAGTTGTAGCGTCTGAGCAAACCCAAGGCCACAAGCTGTTATATCTTTTTCAGCCAAGACCGAAAACCGAGGTGGTTTACATGCCTGAGTACAAAGCGCCCCTGCGTGATATCAAATTCGTAATGAACGAGCTGCTCGACAGCGAGGCCCACTACGCCAATCTGGAAGGCGCTGAAGACGCAACTCCGGATATGGTTGATGCCATTATCCAGGAAGGTGCGAAGTTTGCTGAGCAGGTACTGTCCCCGCTGAATGCGGTTGGCGACAGGGAAGGCTGCATCTGGAGCGAAGACGGTGTAAAAACACCGACTGGCTTCAAGGAAGCTTATGACAAGTTTGTTGAAGGTGGCTGGCCGTCACTGGCGGCTGATCCCAACTATGGTGGTCAGGGCTTGCCGGATTCGCTAGGCATCGTGATGAGCGAGCTGAACGGCACTGCCAACTGGTCCTGGGGCATGTATCCCGGCCTTAGCCACGGCGCAATCAACACCATCGAAGCGCATGGTACAGAAGAGCAGAAGCAGACTTACCTTACCAAAATGATCAGTGGTGAATGGACTGGCACCATGTGCCTGACCGAAGCCCACTGTGGCTCGGATCTGGGCACCCTGCGCACAAAGGCAGAGCCCAACGCGGACGGCTCCTACAGCATTACCGGCACCAAGATCTTCATCTCCGCCGGTGAGCACGATATGACCGATAACATCGTTCACATTGTACTGGCGCGTCTGCCAGGTGCACCGGAAGGCACCAAGGGCATATCCCTGTTTATCGTGCCCAAGTCGGTGCCTGCCCAAGATGGCTCTGCCGGCGAGCGTAACGCGGTATCCTGTGGCTCTCTGGAGCACAAAATGGGTATCCACGGTAACGCGACCTGCGTGATGAACTTCGACGGCGCCAAAGGGTGGCTGATCGGGCCGGAGAACAAGGGCCTGAACTGCATGTTCACCTTCATGAACGTGGCTCGTATTGGTACGGCCATTCAGGGCCTGGGTGCAGCGGAACTGGGCTTCCAGGGATCACTGGCCTACGCCAAAGACCGTCTGGCCATGCGCTCACTGAGTGGTGCCAAGAACCCGGAAGGTTATGCCGATCCGATTATTGTGCACCCGGACGTTCGCCGCATGCTGCTGACTCAGAAAGCCGTTGCGGAAGGTGCCCGTGCACTGATCTATCTGACGGCGCAAAAGGCGGATCTCGTTGAGCGTGGTAAATCAGAGGAACAGCGTAAAGAAGCCGACGAGCTGCTTGGCTTCCTGACTCCGATTGCCAAGGCCTTCCTGACCGAAATTGGTTACGAAGCAGCCAACCTGGGTATGCAGGTCTTTGGTGGCCACGGTTACATCTCCGAGTGGGGTATGGAGCAGAACGTACGTGATGCTCGCATAGGCATGATCTACGAGGGCACAACCGGTATCCAGGCGCTGGATCTCCTGGGTCGCAAGGTGCTAATGACTCAGGGCGAGTCCCTCAAGGGCTTCACCAAGCAGGTGCACCAGTTCTGCAAAGAGAACGCCGATAACGAGCAGATGAAGCAATTTATCGAGCCGCTGAACGCGATCAACAAGGAGTGGGGCGATCTGACCATGAAAGTGGGCATGACCGCCATGAAGAACCGTGAAGAAGTCGGTGCTGCATCTGTGGATTACCTGATGTACTCCGGTTATGCGGTATTCGCGTACCTTTGGGCCCGTATGGCCAAGATCGCTCAGGACAAGCTGGCTGAAGGCACTGGTGAAGAGATGTTCTACAACGCCAAGTTGCAGACTGCACGTTTCTACTTCGCCCGTATGTTGCCGCGCACCAAGACTCACGCTGTGACCATGCTGGCGGGTGCTGACACCCTGCTGGATATGCCGGAAGAAGCCTTCGCAATCTGATTTCAGAGAGCGTTCAAGGTTAACCGGTCAGAAAAGCCCGTGCCCCCTCAGGAGCCGGGCTTTTTTCATGAGTTACGGTTGGTTTTACGGTAGAATATTCGACAATCAAATAATACAAACCACGACACACGGCGTGAGCAGGCGAGCTTGCTTTGCACTCGTAAGCTGCCTGCACAGACAAGTTTTGAGCTTGGACTGTTTCGAAATTGGACTGTTTTTGAAATTGGAGAGAGTTGATGGCTGATTATCAGGCACCCCTGCGTGACATGCGTTTTATATTGAATGAAGTATTTGATGCGCCGGCTTTATGGGCGTCTCTGCCCAAAGTAGCGGAAAATGTGGATCCCGACACCGCCGATGCGATTCTTGAAGAAGCCGGTAAAATTACCAGTGGCGTGTTGGCACCCCTGAATCGCGAAGCGGACGAGCAGGGCTGCAAATGGACCCAAGGCGAAGTAACCTCGCCGGATGGTTTTAAAGAAGCCTACCAGACGATCGTTGAAGGCGGCTGGAATGGACTTGGCGGCAACCCTGAGTTTGGCGGCATGGGCATGCCCAAAACTCTGGTGGCGCAGTTTGAAGAGATGATGCAGGGCGCGAACATGGCCTTCGGCCTGGCGCCGATGTTGACTGCTGGCGCTTGTCTTGCGCTGGATGCGCATGGCAGCCAGGAATTGAAAGAAAAGTATCTCCCCAACATGTACTCAGGTGTCTGGGCGGGGGCTATGGATTTGACAGAGCCACACGCCGGAACCGATCTGGGTATTATCCGCACGAAAGCCGAACCGAATAGTGACGGCTTGTTCAACGTGACTGGCACCAAGATTTTTATCACTTGGGGCGAGCACGACATGGCGGAGAACATTATTCACTTGGTGTTGGCCAAGCTGCCCGGCGCCCCTAAGGGCCCCAAAGGTATTTCTCTGTTGTTGGTTCCCAAGTTCATGGTGAACGACGACGGGTCTCTGGGCGAGCGTAACAGTTTGAGTTGTGGCTCCATCGAGAAAAAGATGGGCATCAAAGGCTCGGCGACCTGTGTGATGAACTTTGATGGCGCCAGAGGCTGGCTTGTAGGCGAGGAGAACAAAGGCCTTAACGCCATGTTTACCATGATGAACTACGAGCGCCTGGGTGTAGGTATCCAGGGTATTGGCGCTGCCGAAGCTTCCTTGCAGAGCGCACGGGAATACGCCATGGAGCGAATTCAGAGCCGTGCGCCTACTGGTGCACAGCAGCCTGAAAAAGCGGCAGACCCGATTCTGGTGCACCCGGATGTGCGTCGCATGCTGTTGACCATGAAAGGCTACGTCGAAGGCGGTCGCGCCTTCTCAACCTATGTGGCGCAGTGGCTGGATATCTCCAAATATGCGGATGCCGCTGAAGAGGATCGCCGTAAGCACGCAGAAGGCATGGTTGCACTGCTGACGCCGGTGGCGAAAGCATTTTTGACCGATCGGGGCCTGGACGCCTGTATCATGGGCCAGCAGGTGCTTGGCGGCCACGGGTTTATCCGTGAATGGGGTCAGGAACAGTTGGTTCGCGACTGCCGTATTACCCAAATCTACGAAGGCACCAACGGCATCCAGGCGCTGGATCTTATGGGCCGCAAGGTCGTAGGTAGCCAGGGTAAGCTGTATGAGCTGTTTGCTGAAGACGTAGCAAGTTTCATTGAAGAAAACAGCAGTGAAGAGAGCTTGCGCCCTTATCTGGAGCCACTTGCAGCAGCATTTGAGCGCTTGTCGGACGTTACTGAGCATGTGATCAAGCAGGCTTCGGACAACCCCGATGCCGTTGGTGCGGCCTCAGTGGACTACCTCGACCTGTTTGGCCTCACCGCGTTGGGTTACATGTGGGCGCGTATGGTGAAGACGGCTGCGCCGAAGGCTGGCGATGATACATCCGGATTTTATAGCGGGAAGCTGAAAACCGCACGTTTCTACTACGATCGCCTGTTGCCGAAAACGGTTTCACTTGCTGAGGGCATTCGCAGCGGAAGTGACTCCATGATGGCGCTTACCGCTGAAGAGTTCTGATTCTTCAGGAAAGTAAAAAAAGCAGGCTCTTGGGCCTGCTTTTTTTTGCCTCTAAAGGCGCTCTACACGTGTCGGGTCGGTGATATACGAGTTCTCGTTACCCTGAATCTCAGCAACTCTTTTATGGCGCGAGAGTTCTGTGTCGTCAGGGGGGTCCGCACGGTTCCAGTTCTGGAATACTCGTGATGATCCCAGCCATGGCAGGCCATAGGTGCCGACCATGTAGCTCATGCTGCGGGCAACATCGCCTTTCACTCTGGCGGGAGGCTCAAAGAATGGACTGCTTTCCCGGATGCCGCAGTCGTCTTCTTTGACAGTGACTCCAAGATCTTCGTAGCGGGCATTGCGGCGGCGAAGTTCTGTACGGGTGCGGACCGGGATTATGTTGTGCAGGTCAGAAGCGATCTGGCGATAGCGGTTGTCTTGCTCGCATTGGCGGGAGGTACCGCATGAGAGGGCATCACGTACATCGGCGAGAGGGTATATGTAGCCCTCCGTCAGTGTAAAACCTTTACGTGAGAACGGCTCATCGCAGAAGAAGGACTGGCCACCGTTGGCGTACAGATTGCCCCAGAATTGATCCTTGATGACGGTTTTCGGATCACTGAAGCGCGTATTCTGGCCGATACCGAGGGTTGTGGTCAGTAGAAAAACAAGCGCGGCAAGGGTGAGAAACACATTTTTCATACGCCATTAATACCTCTCAGCGTCTGGAAGCGTCTCCAATGATTAATGACGCTCAGTTCACTTACTGAAAAGGATTATGGCATAAGGGCCCTCTTTACAAGAGCCCTCGCGGTAAATTTTTGTAGCGTTCTGTTAACGGCTTAACGTTTTCACTTCATTTTGTTGCGAATGTTTTCATAGCCTGTTTTCAGTTCTTCGCCAACTTTCTTTGCAGTCTGACGCGCTTCCTGGGATGCGTCGTTTGCACCGTCCATTACCTGGTCGAAGCGGGTTCTGAATTTGTCCCACTCTTGCTCGAGCTCATCGAACTCGTCTTTTACATCCTGACGAGCCAAATGAAGCTGGACACGAGCTTCATCACGATACTGTTTGATTTTATCCGAGAGAGTTTTGAGCTCTTCTTGAATACCCATAACCATGCACCTCCTTGAGTTAGTGATGCTCTAACCATGCGCTTGGTACCGAAAAACTGTCAAGTGACAGGCAGGCAAGAACGGCTCTATATCGGGTGCACTTGATCCATGTCAGGATCTGACCGCCAAAAGTGCTGACATATCCCGTAGGTAGTGCCAGGGAGAGAGCTCATCGAAGCCTTTCGCTGCGCGGTCAATCTGGCTACACAGCTTCACTGCTTCATTCAAATGGGTAGGACTCAGTCGCCGCGCCGCCTGCTCCAGTGCACGGGCGCGCTGAGGTTGGAAGACGCCCCGCTTTTTAAAAAACGCGGAGGGATTCTCGGTTCTGTTCTCTGCTGTCTTCAGTTCAAGCAACAGATTCAGGTCTCGGCTTAATACCGCCAGAAGGCCAAGCGGGTTTTCCCCTTCCTGTTGCAGTACCCCAATCATTTTGCCGGCGTGGGGTGCCCGGCCGCTAAAGAGCTCAGTGACCAGTTCGAAGCCATTGAAGCGCGAACTGTCCTGGACCGCCCGCTCAACGGTTTCTTCATCAATGGTGTTGCCGTTGGTTAGTAGCGCGAGCCGGTCAAGCTCCTGGCTGGCAGCGAGAAGATTGCCCTCCAGTCGTTCAGCCAGCATGGAGAGAGCTCCGCGCGTAAGGCTCAGGCCACGGGTACTCGCCCGCTGCTGCAACCAGCCCTGAAACTTGTCCGCGTCCACGGGCCACACCGGCACGTGGACGCCCTTGGACTGTAATTCCTTGTACCATTTACGCCGGGTTTCGGCCGCGTCCAGTCGGGTGCTGATCAGCAGCACGACAATATCTTCAGGAGGTTGAGCCAGAACCCTCTCAAGAACCGCCCGACCATCCCCCAATTTTCCTGTGGGCAGGCGGATCTCGATGCGCCGCCGTTCAGCGAACAGGGACATGGCACTGAACTCATCCCCTACCATATTCCAGTCGAGTTGTTGGTCTGCGTGGAAGGTCAGGCGATCATGGAAGCCCGCTTCTCTGGCCGCGCTGCGGATCTGGTCACAACATTCCTGCACCAGCAGCGGCTCATCTCCGGAAACCAGGTAGACCGGCGCAAGGCCCTTGCGAAGCAATTGTGGCAGCTGGCCCGGGTTTGTCTTCATGGTTTGGCAGGTTGCGCGTTGGCCGCAGGAGTGGCCTTCTGCTGGCTGTCGCGAATTTCCTGCAACCGCTCCGGCGTGATCGGGGCCAGGCGGAAGATGATCTGCTGCGCCAGCCGGTCGCTTAGTTGCTGCTGAAGACTGTCTTCTTCTCTTTGCTTGGCCAGCACGTTGGTCTCATCGTACCTGTAGCTTTCAGTCGTTGTGAGGCGGGTACTGGCGATAATGGGAACACCGTCGGCACTGATCAGTTCAAGGTCGACGGAGTGTCTGAGCGTGTACTCGGCAGCTGCGGCCTGAACAGTGATCGCGCTGGCGCGACGATCCTGTTCAAAGTTCCGGATTTTGAGATGATAGTTTGCGTCTTCACCGGAAGCCAGTTGCACGCCACCTAGCTCGAGTTGCTTGCGAACCGACAGACAAAGAGATGCAGGCACAGGAGCCTGACAGTCTATTTCCAGAGGCTCCAGAGCAGAGGAAACCGGCGGCGCACCCCGCAACTGAAAACCACAGGCACCCAGGCTGGTTGCCACCACGATGATGAGGGCCCGTAAGGCTGTATTTTCGTGCAGAGTGCATAGCTGCATATCAGTTGGCCACCACGTTAACCAGTTTGCCTGGCACAACAATAACCTTGCGAACGGTAGCACCTTCGGTAAAGCGCATAACGTTCTCATTTTCCAGGGCGAGCGTTTCCAGATCGGCTTTGCTGATGTCAGCGGGGACATCTGCTTTGGCGCGCACTTTGCCGTTGACCTGCAGAACTACCTGAATTTCGCTACGAACCATGGCGGATTTATCGGCGGCCGGCCAGGGTGCGTCAACAACCGGATCGCTGTGGCCCAATGCCTGCCAGAGGGTGTGGCAGATGTGCGGCACAATCGGGGCCAGCATCACGACGGCGACTTCCAGTGCTTCCTGGCGGGCGGCTCGGGTTTGCGGCTCTTCGTTGTTCAATCGGCTGACATCGTTCAGCAGTTCCATTACCGCAGCAATGGCTGTGTTAAATGTCAGGCGGCGGCTGATATCGTCGCTCACCTTGGTGATGGTTTCATGGGTTTTGCGCCGCAGGTCTTTTTGGGCGTCATTGAGAACGCTCACATCCAATGCCGGAGCGGCTCCGCCTGCAACCTGCTCATTCACCAGGCGCCACAGCCGCTTAAGGAAGCGGTGAGCACCTTCTACGGCGCTGTCTGACCACTCAAGAGACTGCTCTGGCGGTGCCGCGAACATCATGAACAGGCGTACGGTGTCGGCGCCATGAGCATCGATGATCGATTGCGGATCTATACCGTTGTTCTTCGATTTGGACATCTTGGTAACGCCACCGGCGGTAACGGGCAGTCCGTCTTCCTTGTGAACCGCGCCGATTGCGTGGCCTTTTTCATCCCGCTCGACGATAACATCCGCTGGCGCAATCCAGACCTTGCCGCCTTTTTCATCATCGCGGTAGTAAGTATCTGCCAGCACCATGCCCTGAGTCAGAAGCTGCTTGAAAGGCTCGGAACTGTTTACCAGCCCGACATCCCGCAGAAGCTTGTGGAAAAAGCGCGCGTAAAGAAGGTGCAGGATCGCATGTTCAATGCCGCCGATATACTGATCTACCGGCAACCAGTAGTTTGCTGCCGCCGGGTCCAGCATGCCCTTGTCGTAATTCGGGCTGCAGAAGCGGGCGTAATACCAGGACGACTCCATAAAGGTGTCGAAGGTATCGGTTTCCAGTGTTGCAGGCTGGCCGTTGAAGGAGGTTTTCGCCCATTCGGGATCGGCCTTGAGAGGAGACAGCACGCCATCCATCTCAACATTTTCCGGTAGACGAACCGGTAGCTGGTCATCCGGAACCGGGCGCTGAGTGCCGTCTTCCATGGTCATCATGGGAATGGGCGCACCCCAGTAGCGCTGGCGTGACACACCCCAGTCACGCAGCCGATAGTTAACCGTGCGCTTGCCAATGCCGGTCTTTTCCAGATGGTCGGCGATGGCGTCAAAGGCTTCGTCGCTTGTCAGGCCAGTGTATTTACCGGAAGAGACCAGTACACCTTTCCCCGTAAAAGCCTGTTCCTGTACGTCGATTTCACGGCTGTCAGTGGCCGCAATGACCTGCTTGATTGGCAATCGATACTTGAGCGCAAATTCGTGGTCGCGGTCATCATGGCCTGGCACCGCCATCAGGGCGCCGGTTCCGTAATCCGTAAGTACAAAATTGGCGATCCAGACAGGTATCTCTTCATGGGTCAGCGGGTTGATGGCTTTGAATCCTGTATCAACACCTTTCTTTTCCATGGTGGCCATGTCCGCTTCAGCTACCTTGCTGTTACGGCACTCCTCCACAAACGCGGCTACGTCTGCATGGCGCTCGGCGGCGGCTTTCGCCAGCGGATGCTCCGCAGCCACCGCCATATAGCTCACGCCCATCAGAGTGTCCGGGCGGGTGGTATACACTGTGAGGCCGTCTTCGCCGTCCTTCAGAGGGAAGGTCAGTTCCGTACCTACAGATTTACCGATCCAGTTGCGCTGCATGGTCTTGACCTGTTCCGGCCAGCCATCCAGATCGTCCATGTCGTTCAGCAGTTCTTCGGCGTAATCGGTGATACGAATGAACCACTGGGGAATCTTTTTCTGCTCAACCAGAGCGCCGGAGCGCCAGCCGCGACCATCGACAACCTGTTCGTTGGCAAGAACCGTTTGATCGACCGGGTCCCAGTTCACGGTGGCCATTTTCTTGTACACCAGGCCTTTTTCGTAAAGCCGTGCAAAGAACCACTGCTCCCAGCGATAGTAATCCGGCTTGCAGGTGGCCAGCTCGCGGCTCCAGTCATAGCCGAAACCCAGCTGTTTGAGCTGGTTTTTCATGTATTCGATGTTGGCGTAAGTCCATTTTGCCGGGGCAGTCTTGTTGGCAATGGCGGCGTTCTCAGCGGGCAGGCCAAACGCATCCCAGCCCATGGGCTGCATAACGTTCTTGCCCTGCATGCGCTGATAGCGGGAGACTACATCTCCGATGGTGTAGTTCCTCACGTGCCCCATGTGCAGCTTGCCACTGGGGTAGGGGAACATGGACAGGCAGTAGTACTTCGGTTTGTCCGGATCTTCCCTGACTTCAAAGGTCTTGTTTTCGTCCCAGAAGGTGCGCGCATTGTGTTCAACGTCACGGGGATTGTAGTGCTCGTCCATACCTGCCATTACCAAAGTTACCCTGTATCAAAATGATGTGCGGAGCGGCCGGACATTCTAGCGCACACAAGACGTAACAGGTAGTCCGTCAAAGAGCGGCCTGACGCTTCTGCGTAGTCGCATGTGGCCGGACCGGCTCCCGGGATACGCCGCAAGTACGTCCCTGTAGGCTCGGCTCCACCATCCATGGCTCCGCACGATCCCGGGAGCCGGTCCGGCCACATGCTTGTCGGGCTGCGGGTGATGGCCCACAATGGAGTTATGGCATTCAAAAAAGGAAGATGCGATGAAGGCCCCGGAAAGAAGTCACCTCTCAGGTCAGGCGCTTGAAGCCTACGACCGCATGCTTGAGCAAGTGCAGAATCGCTTGCGCTCAGTGCAGGAAACCACGCTGGAAACCCTGGAAGAAGAGGTTGATAAGGCAATAGAGGTAGAGCAGGAACTGGAGGAAATGACCAGGGATGAAATCAGCCTCCTTGGGACCTACCTGCAGAGGGATCTGGAACACCTCATGCACTTCGTGGACGAAACTGGCGAAGGTCTTGCGGAGTGGCTTCAGCTTGATATATCACTGCTGGAGAACAGTCTGACCGAGCGCCTGCTGTCAGTGGCGGACCAGACCCTGGTAGACACGCTGTCGCTACGGCAGAAACTCGAAAGCCACGGTGCCGGGCAGTACATTGCCGGAGAGGTTGCGACGGCCGGTATGTTCCAGTGCCTGAATTGCGAGCACATGCTGTGTCTCACCTCTACCAGTCACCTGGAGCCCTGTGATGCTTGTGGATCGCAATATTACAAACGCGTGACCAGCCGCTGGCCAAGAAAAGAAAGCTGATCTCTGGCTTTAAAGAAGGGGAGGCCCCGCCTGAAGTTTGAGCAGTCGGGGCAATAACGGTTTTCAAAACCGTGCGGAGCCATGGATGGCGGAGCCGAGCGTACAGGGAGGTATTAACAGCGTGTTTTGAAAACCGTTATTGCCTCGACTGCAGGCACCAAGCTCAAATATCAAGCAGAATCAGCTCTTGGGAATAACCCGCTCACGAACAAACACAATCAGAATCAACGCCAACGTCAGAACCGGCCAGGAAGCCGTCATCATATAAGGCGTGCTGCCACTGGCCTTGAATACCTCGCCAGTCAGCACCGCCCGCTCAAACTGCGGAATACGCGACGTAATCTGGCCCTTGTGATCAATGATCGCCGTTACCCCATTGTTGGTACCGCGAATCATATAGCGCCCGGTTTCCAGCGCCCGCATACGTGCAATCTGCAAGTGCTGCAACGGCCCCACAGAATCCCCGAACCAGCCATCATTACTGATCGTCAGCAGCAAATCCGAATTCACCGCATTGCGGGCAAGAAAGTCCGGATAAGCCACTTCGTAACAGATGAACGGCATCACCTTTGTGCCATTTGCGATTAAAGGCGCCTGATTTGCCGGGCCCCGTGTAAAGCTCGACATGGGCAGGTCAAAAAAGCCGATTAGCCCACGCAGGACACCCTCAAGCGGAACATACTCCCCAAAAGGCACCAGTTTCTGCTTGTGATAAATTCCTTCGCCGTTGCCGATGGCCGTAATACTGTTGTGATAGGTAAAACCGCCGGCCCTCTCACTAAAGCCGTACCAGGGAATACCCGTAATCAACGTGCTCTCTTCCCCGAGATTTTCCTTGATGTGGTCAATAATCTTCCCGGCCTGATCCTGAGGAATGGGGATGGCCGTCTCTGGCCATAGAATCAGATCGGTATCCCAGTAGGGTTCCGTCATGCCCAGATACGCCACGATCTGATCCTTCAGAAACTCCGGATCCCACTTGATAAGCTGGGGAATGTTGCCCTGCATCGCCGCCACCGAAGTGGGCTCGGTGCTGATCTCCGTCCAGTCAACACGGTTCAGGGAGGGTGCTGTGAGCCAGGGCAACAGTGCGGCGACCACCACAATACCCGCACCGACACGGCGCTGTTGAGAAACAAGCCAGCCGGTTGCAAAGATTGCAGCGCCGCTGGCGGCTATCCAGAAGGTGATGCCGTGAACGCCTATAATCGGAGCCAGCCCTGCCAAAGGACCATCAGTGTGCGCGGTGCCAAGATAGAGCCAGGGGAAGCCGGTAAGCAGCCAGCCACGAAGCCAATCTCCAAGAATCCAGATGGCGGGAAAGAGAATGAGCCGCCGTATCACGCTGTTTTTCGCCAGCTTGCCCCAGAACCAGAATGCGAGAGCCGGGAACAGAGCCAATACAGCCACAAAGGCAACGGTGAGCAATACCGCAACAGGGATCGGTGTATTACCGAATTCACTGATGCTGATGTAAACCCAGCTTGCGCCGGAACCAAACAGGCCCAGGCCTGCCAGCAAACCAGCGAAGAAGAGTTTTTTTGCTGGCAGCGGAAGGGTGACCAGCAGAATGAGCAGCATGGAAACCGGCCCCAGCCACCAAAAGTGGAAGGGCGAGAAGGTCAGGGTTTGCAGGGCGCCGGCAACCAAAAGCGTCGCCGCACTTGACCAGCGATTGGAGAAAAAAGAATGGGCTGCTGCAATCAGGGGTTTTGAATCGTCAGGGCTCACTACGGGTTACCTGTAACAGACGGATGACACGATTATCGGCATTGGCAATGGTAAAGCGCAGCCCGCCAAATTCAACCGTTTCGCCCCGTCTGGGCAGGTGTCCGAATTCCTTGAGCACTACGCCACCAATGGTGTCGAACTCCTCCTCATCCAGCCCCGTATCGAAGAACTCGTTGAAGTCATCGACCGGTGTCACTGCTTTTACCGCGTAAGAGCCATCGCCGCGGGCTTTGATGTGGGTTTCTTCATCGAAGTCGTGTTCATCCTCGATTTCCCCGACGATCTGTTCCAGTACGTCCTCAATAGTCACCAGGCCAGCTGTGCCGCCGTATTCATCCACAACGATTGCCATGTGGTTGCGGTTTTCCTTGAACTGCTTGAGTAGCTGGTTCAGGCGCTTGCTCTCGGGAACGAATGTGGGAGGGCGTAGAATCTCGCGCACGTGAGACCAGTCCATGTCGTCATTGAGGGCCAATGGCAAGAGGTCTTTGGCAAGAAGGACGCCGATGACATCATCCTGACTGTCGCCAATCACCGGAAACCGGCTGTGGGCAGACGAGATGACTTCGTCCAGGAACTCTTTCGGATCCTGGGAAGCTCGAACGGTGACCATCTGGGAGCGGGGGATCATGATTTCATCCACCCGCATATCCACCACCTGCATCGCGCCTTCGATGATGCTCATGGCATCGACATCGATGATGGCCTGGGATTCGGCGCTTCTCAGTATTTCCAGCACGTCTTCGACAGATTCTGGCCCGCTGGAAAAGGCATGTGATATACGCTCCAGCCAGGACTTGTTGGAGCCCTGACTGCGACTCGACTGGTCGTCGCTCATGAGTCTTTTACCGTTTCCTCTGCTGCGTAGGGATTGCCGAACCCAAACTGTGCCAGCAACCGGATTTCCAAGGCCTCCATGGCCTCTGCGTCTTTGTCGTCAATATGGTCGTAGCCTTGAAGATGCAACATGCCGTGCACCACCATGTGTGCCCAGTGTGTAGACAACTCTTTGAGTTGCTCTCTGGCTTCATCTTCAACGACCGGGGCACAAATAACGAGATCCCCGGCCAATGGCACCGTTATACCGGCTGGAGCTTCAAATGGAAAGGACAACACATTGGTTGGTTTATCCTTGCCACGGTATTGAAGGTTCAGTGCCTGGCTCTCGTCGGTACCGACTATACGGATAGTCACCTCGGATGAATCCCGTTCCAGCCAGGCGGCCTGAGCCCAGGTCTGGATCAGGGATTCCGCAGGCACTCCGGGGCCGTCGAATACGTTCTGGAAATCGACCGTCAGTTCACTCACCGTTTGCGGTCGCTCTCTTTGTTGCTTCCTTCATCAAACGAATCGTAGGCTTCTACGATCCGCTGAACCAGAGGATGTCTTACAACATCCTTGGCTTCGAAGCGTGTAAATCCGATGCCGGTGACGTTATCAAGCACCCCCGCTGCGTGAATTAGCCCTGAGTTCTGGCCGCGCGGCAGGTCAATCTGAGTGGTGTCGCCGGTAATCACGGCCGTTGAACCGAAGCCAATCCGCGTCAGGAACATTTTCATCTGTTCGCGGGTGGTGTTCTGGCTTTCATCCAGAATAATAAACGAGTTATTCAGCGTGCGGCCGCGCATGAACGCCAATGGCGCAATCTCGATCACACTTTTCTCGATCAGCCGTGTGACGTGCTCAAACCCGAGCATTTCGTATAGTGCGTCGTACAGCGGCCGCAAATACGGGTCCACTTTCTGTGCCAGATCGCCGGGCAGAAAGCCGAGTTTTTCCCCCGCCTCAACGGCCGGACGCACCAGCAGAATCCGCTTGACCTGCTCGTCTTTCAGAGCTTCTACCGCACAGGCCACGGCCAGCCAGGTTTTACCCGTACCGGCTGGGCCGATACCAAAGTTGATGTCGTGGGAGCGAATGCTGTGCACGTATTTCTGCTGATTCGCACCGCGGGGTTTGGCGGTGAGCTTCGGGGTTTTGATGATGGTGACGGAGCCGTCAAACGGTACTTCATCTGGAAGCCGTTCAAACCCGGTTTCCCGGATGTAAAGGTGAACGGTATCCGGTGAAATATCATCCGTCGCTTCGGTTTCACGATACAGGTGCCGAATCACTTCCACCGCAGCGGCAACGTGTTCGGTTTCACCTTCCACCCGGAAGTGATGGCCTCGCCGGCTGATTGATACCTGCAGGCGCCGTTCAACGTGTTTCAGGTTCTCATCAAACTGGCCGCAAAGGGTGGTTAGCCTGCGCTGGTCTGCCGGGTGCAAATCAAATTGTCTGGAATCGTTGGTGTTCAATATTACTCCGGTTCTGGTGACTCCCCCATCTCGGGAGAATGCATATCTGACTTTGGTGTTTTCGGGGCGGAGCGGGCCCCCTTCCCAAAAAGCGCCCGTGAATACGTCCATGTAGGGCTCGGTCGGGCCATCCTTGGCTCTCCACGTTTTTGGGAAGGGGGCCCCGCTCCGCCCCTATTCAAACTATGTGCTGGCCGAAAATTTAAAAACAAGTAATCGGATAGCATTTGATGATTCGGTGGTCTATTTCCGAGATTAATTCACACGCATTGGAAAGTCTTTGGCATGCCAGACTGAAACCTGCAGAGAGTGGTGGTGGCTTCCTCCCAAAAATGTCTGCGGCCAAGGATGGCCGCAGTCAAGCCCACATGGATGTGCTCGTAGCGGTTTTTGGGAGGAAGCCACCACCACTCTCCTTACTCCAAGCCTCAAACACATGGGAGCCCAAGCTCAATACAACTCCGAATTCACAGGCAAACCACGCAAAGAGTTAGCGTAAGCCTCAACAATCTCGACGTCGATGAAATTCCCGACAATACCGGGATTCTCGTGCCGGAAATTCACAATCCGGTTGTTCTCAGTGCGCCCGGAATACTCCCCCGGATCCTTCTTCGACAACCCGGTCACCAGAATGCGCTGAGTCGAACCCACCATTTTCCGGCTGATATCCATCACCGTCTGGTTGATGCGATCCTGCAGGATTTTCAGCCGCTGCTTCTTCACTTCCATTGGCGTCTCATCCGGCAGATCAGACGCCGGCGTGCCCGGTCGGGCGCTGTAAACGAAGCTGAAGGACATATCGAAACCGATATCGTTGATCAGCTTCATGGTGTCTTCAAAGTCCTTCTCGGTTTCACCGGGGAAGCCGATAATAAAATCCGAAGAAAAGCTGATATCCGGACGAATCTTGCGCAGACGGCGCAGTTTGGACTTGTATTCCAGCGCCGTGTGACCACGTTTCATGGCAGCCAGAATGCGATCCGAGCCGCTTTGAACCGGCAGGTGCAAATGGCTGACCAACTCGGGCACCTGTTCGTATACGTCAATCAGGGCATCGGTAAATTCGACGGGGTGTGACGTGGTGTAGCGAATGCGATCTATGCCGTCGATGGTTGCGATCAGCGTAATCAGCTCCGCCAGATCCATTACATCGCCATCATGAGTGTCACCCCGATAGGCGTTAACGTTCTGCCCTAGCAGGTTCACTTCCCGGACGCCCTGGCTTGCCAAGTGGGCGACTTCAGCAATCACATCGTCTGCCGGTCGGCTGACTTCTTCACCGCGTGTATAAGGCACAACGCAGAAGGTGCAGTATTTGCTACAGCCTTCCATGATGGATACGAATGCAGAGGGGCCGTCCGCGCCGGGGTCCGGAAGGTTGTCGAACTTTTCGATTTCCGGAAAGCTCACATCCACCACACCAACGCCGTTACCTTTCATACGCACTTCGGTAATCATATCCGGCAGGCGGTGCAGGGTTTGCGGGCCGAACACCATATCGACATAAGGCGCCCGGTCAAGAATGGCCTGGCCTTCCTGGCTGGCGACACAGCCGCCAACACCGATAATCAGTTCCGGCTTGTTGGCTTTGAGTTTTTTCCAGCGACCCAACTGGTGGAAGACTTTTTCCTGAGCTTTTTCCCGGATAGAGCAGGTGTTCAGCAACAGGATATCGGCGTCATCTGGCGATTCGGTCATCTCAACCGCTTCGCCGGTTTTAAGCAGGTCGGCCATGCGGGATGAATCGTATTCATTCATCTGGCAACCGTGGGTTTTGATGTACAGCTTTTTGGCCATGGGTCTCAACGCAACTGGATGTATTTGGCGCCCGGAGTTTTGAACTGTCCGGATCGGGCGCGCAGAAAAGGATAACTGGGCATTATAACGGGGTGATCATTCTGCAACCAGCGTTGTCTCGGTAATCTGCCAGTTTTGCTGTGGTATTATTCCATGCAATTGTATTTCGGAGTGAGCAGCGATGGGTATAGGCCCCTCCAAAAAGCGCCCGTGAATACGTCCATGTAGGGCTCGGTCGGGCCATCCTTGGCCCTCCACGTTTTTGGAGGGGCCTATACCCATCGCTGCTTCGACCTCGGAGTTTAGATCGCCCAATACCGACAGTGAAAACGATGACCCCTGAACGCCTTGCACGCATAAAACAAGTTTTGAACACGCGCCAGCCGGATCTGAGTGTCCTGACCGACCAGGTTCACAAACCCAGAAACCTCTCCGCCATACTGCGGTCCTGCGACGCCTTCGGGCTCGCCAACATGCATGTGGTGTGGCCCAAAGAAGGCTTCCGAGCCTTCCGGAAAACCGCCGGCGGCAGCTTCAAATGGGTAACGCCTCAGACACACAGAACCATGGACGACGCCATAGCGAACCTCAAAGGGCAGGGCCAAAAGATTTACGCCGCGCAACTATCAGATCGGGCCATCGACTACCGATCCGCAGACTTCACCGCGCCCTGTACCATCATCATGGGCAACGAAGTAGATGGTGTCAGTGCACAAGCGGCGGAACAGGCTGACGAACACATCGTTATCCCCATGATGGGCATGGTGGAATCCCTCAACGTATCCGCCGCCTGCGCCATCATCCTCTCCGAGGCCCAAAGGCAACGTAAAGAAGCAGGCCTGTTCGATAACCGGCGAATACCCGATGAAGAGTACAGCCGCCTGTTGTTCAGTTGGTGCCAGCCCGTGGTCAAACGTTACTGCGACGACCGCAAACTACCGTATCCGCCACTCGACCACGAAACCGGTGAAATAATTGATGGAGTAAACTGGATGCAGGAAGTCCGAGTGCTGAGAGCAAACCGACCTCGCTGGACCGATAAGAATCCGGCAGAAACTGGTTAACCGGGTATTTCTCACTGGTCAAATCGGCCCGGGGTGTGGTGGCTCTTTTCTGCCGGAAAAAGATGTCTGAGCGCAGCGAGTTGCTTTTTCCAGAAGAAAAGAGCCACCGCGCCTCGGAGCCAGCCCCAGTGTTTCAGGGCCAGCCTCTGTGCTTCAGGGAGAGAAAGTTAATCTTCCCTGGTCTGAAGATACCGCTCCAATTGCTCCCGCAAAGCCTTGGGCAAACGCGTAATCGTAAGCGCATCCTTATCCCGGTCGTAGTAAATCGCCTGATTCACCAGATCCGAAGAAAAAGAAACACTCATACCACCACCAGAGCCCGCGATACGCACCAGCTTCTTCACCTTCCGGTGATCCGGGTGCAGCACGCCGCTCTCCGGCATCTCCGCTGCCTTACTGGCAAACTCCTTGAAACGCCCCGGCTCATCCTCATCCAGATAGCCAGATAGAGCCTCAATGGCCACCGGCTCGCCCAGCGCATGCTGCTCCTTGCAGAACTCATAAGCCCGGGTACGAACCTCGCCGGCCTTCTCCGGCTCCGAAGACTTCGCAAAAGCCTCCACCGCATCCAGAAACGTCAGAGTTTCCTTCTCCACATCTACCTGATTGGTAAAACCGCACAGACGAATAAAGAGCTCGCCCGGTTCACCAGTGCCCCGAGCATGCACCAGCGTAAGGTAGTTCTCGGCAGCGTTATCACCCAGCCAATCATCCAGCTCAACCCGCATGGCAAGATTCAGGCGCGACGTGCTCAGCACATCCGTCGTATCCAGTGCCTGATTGCCATCAAAGCGCAAGGCACCGTCGCTCTCAAGGATCATCACATAAACCACATCTGAATCTGCAAGCGCTTCGTGGACAACTATAAGCTGTCCCACAAACTCCTCTTGGCAGCTGGTAAGTAGTTCCTGCCACTGGCTGAATAGCCGGTCAGTAAAAGATGCAAAACCCTGCTTGTCCTCCAGATAATCCTTCAGCCAGCTCTTGAATGGGCTCTCACCAATATCATCCGAAAACCGCCCGTACTTTTTGCCGGGCTTGCTGTTAAACAGTCGCTTCATCTGCTTGTGCAGGCCCTCATAATCGCCACCCGGCTCCTGCAGCGCCTCACCACTCTGAAGGCGGGCAGGCTGCCCCGGCTGGTACTGACTGGAAAACGCGGTGCGCAGATGTTTGATAGCCATAAACAGAAAATCCCGAATAAAAGAAACCAAAAAGCCCCGAAGCCTTAACTTCAGGGCCACAGATTCTGCCACGGACAACAATTACATTCACGACTAAAAAGGAGAATGGCAATCAAGCGGGCCAGCCGTGGGGCGGGGAGTCTTTTCTGCCGGAAAAAGATGTCTGAGCGAAGCGAGTTGTTTTTCCAGAAGAAAAGACTCCCCGTCCCGCGGCAAACACCTACCTAGCCAGTCCTGCCGATAAGGTCCCGATTAAACCCGCTTACCGCGAACCAACTCCTGCACCAAAGCCGCAGCAACACCGGAAACTTCCTCTGTGCTTTCAGCCTTTATCGAAACATTGGCCACATCTGCGCCAAGGTTCACAGCAATCGCAATCAAGCCATAGGCTGTTAGCAGTTGCGCGGTGCGGCGGCGGTCGTCAGCATTACCTGCGTTATCTTCGCTCAGGATGACGGTGGTCTTACCTTGGTCAAACAGCGCGCGTTCCACTGCCAGTGCGAGGGCAGGTGCCTGCTTGCCGGAGCAACCAATAATCATGGGTTTTTGTGCAAGCCTGCGTTCGCGTTCTTCCGGGCTTACGGGCTCCAAGGTTCCTGCAGTATCAGCAAGGCCATCAATCATGCCTGCGCCAACAGTTACGTTGGTGAGCCGGTCGATCACTATAAAACTGCCGGTGGCGTGATTGCGCTGATAGGCATCAAACGCAATTGGCTGGCTCAGGGTCAGGTCACACAAGCCGATTTCATTCACCTTCAATAGCGCCGGGTTGGCGTGCTGCTCCAGTGTGTTCACATCGGTCTGATAATGGATTTTCCGCACGGTGCCGGAGGTGAACGTCGGGCCCAGTTTGATGTCGTACAGACGACCGGTCTGCAAAGGTGCATCGGTCATCCAAACGATATTGGCTTTGAAGCGGTTGCCTACTTCCGGCTCGTCTTCTGGCTTTACCAGCATGTCGCCACGGCTGATGTCGATTTCGTCCGTGAGGGTCAGTGTCACCGCCTGGTCGATATAGGCTTCTTCGAGATTGCCGTCAAAGGTCACGACTTCCTTGATCGTGCTCGTTCGCCGGGAGGGCAGGGCCATGACCTTGTCTCCTGGGCGGACCACTCCGGAGGCAATGGTGCCGCAGAATCCGCGGAAATTCAGGTTGGGGCGGGTAACGTATTGCACCGGGAACCGGAAGTGCTCCAGATTCTTGTCCCGGCCTACTTCTACCGTTTCCAGAATGTCCATCAGCGGCTGGCCGTTAAACCAGGGCATATTCTCGCTGCGGTTGACCACGTTGTCGCCTTCCAGCGCCGAGATCGGCACAAAGCGGACATCGTTCAGCCCGAGTTTTGCGGCGAAGGCCAGGTATTCCTCTCTGATCTCGTTGAAGCGGTCTTCGCTGAAATCCACCAGGTCCATCTTGTTCACGGCTACCACGATATGCCGGATACCGAGCAGGGAGGCGATAAAAGAGTGACGACGAGTCTGGGTCAGCACGCCACGGCGGGCGTCGATCATCAGAATGGCAACCTGAGCTGTAGACGCACCGGTGGCCATGTTGCGGGTGTATTGCTCGTGGCCTGGCGTGTCCGCAATGATGAACTTGCGTTTGTCGGTCGAGAAGTAGCGGTAGGCGACGTCAATAGTAATGCCCTGTTCGCGCTCGGCCTGCAAGCCGTCAACCAGCAATGCAAGATCAAGCTTTTCACCGGTAGTGCCCATTTTGGCGCTGTCGGTTTTCAGGGTGGCCATGTGATCTTCGTAGATCATTTTGGTGTCGTGCAGAAGACGACCGATCAGGGTGCTTTTGCCATCATCGACGCTGCCGCAGGTAAGCAGGCGCAAGAGCTCTTTGTTCTCGTGCTGCTTGAGGTAAGCCTGGATATCTTCGGCGATGAGATCAGATTGATGTGACATATCAGAAGTACCCTTCCCGCTTTTTCTGTTCCATGGAGCCTGCCGAGTCATGATCAATCACGCGGCCCTGACGTTCTGAGCTGGTAGCCAACAACATTTCCTGAATAATCTCGGGCAAGGTGTCTGCCTCGGATTCAATGGCACCGGTCAGTGGATAGCACCCCAGGGTGCGAAAACGGATGGACTTCATCATCGGCGTTTCACCCTCTTTCAACGGCATGCGGTCGTCGTCCACCATGATCAGTGAGCCGTCGCGCTCAACCACCGGGCGGACCGCCGAGTAGTAAAGTGGAACGATTTCAATGTTCTCCAGATAGATGTACTGCCAGATATCGAGCTCGGTCCAGTTGGAGAGCGGGAATACCCGGATGCTCTCCCCCTTGTTCACCTTGCCGTTATAGGTGTTCCAGAGTTCCGGGCGCTGGTTTTTCGGGTCCCAGCGGTGATATTCGTCGCGGAAGGAATAGACTCGTTCCTTGGCTCGGGATTTCTCTTCATCCCGGCGAGCGCCACCGAATGCGGCGTCAAACCCGTATTTGTCCAGCGCTTGTTTGAGTGCCTGGGTTTTCATCACATCTGTGTGTTTTGCGCTGCCGTGGGTAAATGGCCCGATACCCTGCTCAACGCCGTCCTGATTGGTGTGCACAATCAGATCCAGCCCGTATTCCTTCACCTTCCGCTCCCTGAAATCAATCATGTCCCGGAATTTCCAGGTGGTGTCCACATGCATCAGAGGGAAGGGCAGCTTGCCGGGGAAAAAGGCTTTGCGGGCCAAGTGCAACATGACCGCTGAATCCTTGCCAATGGAGTACAGCATGACCGGGTTATCAAACTCGGCGGCCACTTCGCGGATGATGTGGATGCTTTCCGCTTCCAGTTGCTTCAGATGCGTAAGGTTGTATGTGGTCATGATAATCCGTTGCCGCAGTGGGCCTTGAGGGCGTGCAAATTTGAACGGTAAGTGTATCAGAGGCAATAAGGCTATAAGAAGTCTTGCGGTTAGAGTTTTGCGTTATAGCAATATAGCGCTCAAATGAAGGCTGTGGGAAGTGAGCGAAAGCCTTGAGCTGTCCGGGCTTAAACCGGCTTGCAAGTGTTGGCTAAAAGTTTTCGGACATATCTGTCTACGTAATCAAGTCCGTTACCCTCGAAATCCGCAAACTGGATGCCGAGTTGAAATTCGTCCCTTGCTATCCTTCGCAGATAAACGATATTCCCGTTGGCTAGAATTGATACAGGTTGAATTGCGATAACAGGCACCGAGAACCGGGCTTTAACCGAAATCAAGTTCCCGGGGGCGGGGGCTTTAAGGTGCGGTATAAGCTGGCCTGCAGTTTCCTGATTGCAGGAGATCATAACGCCTGTACGCGAGAGGTTGGAGATTTTGCAGGTAAGCTGACAACCATCCGGCGTCTCGACAACGATGTCGCTTACAATATCCACACGTTGCTGGTTACGCAAATTCGGCTTCATTGTGGGAGCTTTCATGGGCACTCTTGTTGGCACTCTATTGGGCAACCCCGTCGGCCCTGTCAGGGCATGCTCGGACTCAAATAATGTTTCAGAACAACGTGTAAACGACAAAAAGTGTAGTTGTTTATTTTATGATCAGCAACTCGAGTGTCGCACATTGTGTCAGATTTATTATAATTTTCTGAACAGGGGTTCACAAATTTGACTCAGGTCAGAAATGTTCAGCCTCCCCTTGCCGCTCGGCTTTTGCTGCAGAAGGGTGCTCTACTGGTGTAAAATCACTGCCTCCATTCATTCGCGTGCTCCCGCCGGGCGCCAGGAATCCTGAAACGCTTTATGACAGAACAAACCGAGAACACAGTGGCTGGTAACGGCAAAGTTGGCTTTATCAGTCTGGGCTGCCCCAAAGCTCTGGTAGATTCCGAGCGTATCCTGACCCAGTTGCGGCTGGATGGCTACGATGTGGTGCCCACCTACAACGATGCAGACATTGTGGTGGTGAACACCTGCGGCTTTATTGATGCGGCCAAGCAGGAGTCTCTGGATGCCATCGGTGAGGCCATCAAGGAAAATGGCAAAGTGATCGTTACCGGTTGCATGGGTGTCGAAGCTGATAAAATCCGCGAAACTCATCCGGGCGTGCTCGCGGTTTCTGGCCCGCATGCCTATGAAGAGGTGGTCGGCGCCGTGCATCAGTTTGTGCCGCCAACCCGCGAGCATGATCCGTTCACTGACCTGGTGCCACCCCAAGGCATTAAACTGACACCTCGGCATTACGCGTATCTCAAGATTTCTGAGGGCTGCAATCACCGATGCACCTTCTGCATTATTCCGTCCATGCGCGGTGATCTGGTAAGCCGGCCTATTGGCGACGTGATGGACGAAGCGCAACGGTTGGTCGACGCCGGCGTGAAGGAACTGCTCGTAATCTCCCAGGATACCTCGGCCTACGGTGTAGATACCAAGTACCGCACCGGCTTCTGGCAAGGGCGACCGCTGAAAACCAAAATGCAGTCGCTGTGCGAGGCTTTGGGCGAAATGGGTGTGTGGGTTCGCTTGCATTATGTGTATCCCTACCCCCATGTGGACGACATTATCCCGTTGATGGCGGAAGGCAAGATCCTGCCGTATCTGGATATTCCATTTCAGCACGCCAGCCCGAAAGTGCTAAAGGCCATGAAACGCCCGGCCCACGACAGCAAAACCCTGGATCGCATTCGCAAATGGCGGGAAATCTGCCCGGAACTGACCATTCGCTCCACCTTTATTGTGGGCTTTCCGGGTGAAACCGAAGAAGATTTTCAGTATCTGCTGGATTGGCTGGACGAGGCTCAACTCGATCGCGTGGGTGCCTTTACCTACAGTGCGGTGGAGGGCGCGAAAGCCAACGAGATTGAAGGCGCAGTGCCAGAAGAGATCAAAGAAGAGCGTCTGGCCCGCTTTATGACCAAGCAGGCTGAGATTTCAGCCGCGCGTTTGCAGGCGAAGATTGGCACAACCATTGATGTTCTGATTGACGAAGTAGACGAGGAGGGCGCCATAGGTCGTTCCAAAGCTGATGCGCCAGAAATTGATGGCATGGTGTATCTGAACGACGTCACCGACCTTGAGCCGGGGCAGATTGTTCGTGTCGTGGTTGAACACGCCGACGAGCATGACCTGTGGGCGTCTCTGGTCTGATTAAGTCCTGATAACAATGCAAAAAATGGAGAGCCGCCCCTGATTTCAGAGGCGGCTTTTTAGGTTTTACCTTTCCGGTTTTACGACGATCAGGCGATGTCGATCAGCACTTCGCCCGGCGTTACCCGATCGCCTTTGGTTACGTAAATGGCTTCTACTTTGCCGTCGATGTTGGCGTGAACCTCGGTTTCCATCTTCATGGCCTCGGTAATAAGCACCGCCTGGCCCGCACTGACTGTATCGCCTTCGTTCACCAGAACCTCCACCACATTGCCGGGCATGGCAGTACTGACGTGTCCGGGTGATGAGGCCTTCATGCGACCGTTGCCGCCCTCGGCCGTGTATTCGTTCAGGGGCTCGAACACCACTTCTTCTGGCATACCATCCAGCGACAGGTACAGTTTGCGCCTGCCCGCACCGGAGTCACCGGAGCCTGTAACAGCCACTTCGTAGCTCTCGCCATGGACTTCAATCCGGAATTCAGTCGCAACGCCGGTGCCCAAGCGCTCTTGGGATTTTGCTTCTGGCGGCAGCAGCGGCTCCGGTACCAGGGTGCCGTCTTTACGCTGCTGCAGGAATTCGCGGCCCAGGTCGGGAAACATGGCGTAGGTGAGCACGTCTTCTTCGCTGAGGGCCAGCTCGCCAATGTCTTTGCGCAGCTTGTTCATCTCAGGGCTGAGTTGGTCGGCGGGGCGACCTTCATCGACGGATTCATTGCCGATGGCTTTGTTGCGGACTTGCGCATTAACCGGCGCTGGTGGCTGGCCGTAGCCGCCCTGGAGATAGCGTTTTACTTCGTTGGTGATGGTTTTGTAGCGCTGGCCGGCCAGAACGTTGTAAACCGCCTGAGTCCCTACGATTTGCGACGTGGGTGTGACCAATGGCGGAAAACCCAGGTCTTCACGCACCCGCGGAATCTCATCGAATACTTCGCGAATGCGATCCAGGGCATTCTGTTCTTTGAGCTGATTGGCCAGGTTAGACATCATGCCGCCGGGTACCTGGTTGATCTGCACCGATACGTCTTCGCGGGTAAACTCGCTTTCAAATTGCTGGTACTTCTTGCGCACTTCGCGAAAATAGTCGGCAATCTCGCTCAGCATCGTCAAGTCCAGTCCGGTGTCGTAATCGGTGCCTTTGAGTGCGGCCACCTGGGATTCAGTGGCAGGGTGGCTGGTGCCCGAGGAAAACGATGAAATGGCCGTATCGATACGATCGGCTCCGGCCTCTATAGCTTTGAGCTGGCACAAAGGCGCCAGGCCCGAGGTTGAGTGGCTGTGAATGACCAGCGGCAGGTCCACTTCAGCCTTGATGGCCTTCACCAGATCAAATGTTGCATAGGGGGTCAACAGCCCCGCCATATCCTTGATGGCGATAGAGTCTGCGCCCATGGCCTGCATGGCTTTGGCTTGCTGCACAAACAACTCCGGGGTGTGCACTGGGCTGGTGGTATAGCAGATGGTGCCCTGGGCGTGCTTGCCGGCTTTCTTCACCGCTTTCATGGCCGTTTCGATGTTGCGCAGGTCGTTCAGTGCGTCGAACACCCGGAATACGTCTATACCGTTGTCGGCGGCTTTCTGTACAAAAGCCTCTACGACGTCGTCGGCGTAATGGCGATAGCCCAGCAGGTTCTGGCCTCGCAGCAGCATCTGCAGGCGGGTGTTGGGCAGGGCCTCTCGCAACTGGCGCAGCCGTTCCCAGGGGTCCTCTTTCAAAAACCGAACGCAGGCGTCAAAGGTGGCGCCGCCCCAGACTTCCAGCGACCAGTAGCCAATCTTGTCCAGCTTGTCGCAGATAGGCAGCATGTCCTCGGTGCGCATGCGGGTTGCAATCAGCGACTGGTGCGCATCGCGCAAGGTCAGGTCTGTCACTTCAATTCGTTTTGCTTGGCTCATGATGTCGTTCTCCTGCGGATTACCAGCCTGCATGCGCGGCGATGGTGGCGGCGAGGGCAAGCGCAATTTCACTGGGGTGGCGCTTGGTTGAATAGTTCAGCAGCTCCGGGTGGTCGGGCACAAAGCTGGTATTGAATGTCCCTTTGCGAAAATCCGGGTGATCCAGAATTTGCTGGTAATAGTTGGCGGTGGTTTTGATGCCGTGCAGGCGCATGTCGTCCAGTGCGCGTTTGGCCCGGGCGATCACCTCATCCCAGGTCAGCGCCCACACCACCAGTTTCAGGCACATGGAATCGTAGTAAGGTGGGATTTCATAACCGGTATAGATGGCGGTATCGACGCGCACACCAGGGCCGCCTGGCGCGTAGTAATGGGTGATGCGACCAAAGCTGGGCAGGAAATCGTTTTTCGGGTCTTCCGCGTTGATGCGAAACTGCAGCGCATAGCCCCGGAACTGAATATCCTCTTGTCGATAGCTCAGGGGCAGCCCGGAGGCAATGCGCAGTTGCTCGCGCACAATGTCCACACCGGTAATGGCCTCGGTAATGGTGTGTTCCACCTGAACCCGGGTGTTCATTTCCATAAAGTGCACTTCGTTGCCAGACAGCAGAAATTCCACGGTGCCAGCGTTCTCGTAGCCCACCGCCTTGGCCGCCCGAACGGCCAAATCGCCGATGTACTGTCTTTGCTCTGGCGTCAGCTGGGGGCTGGGCGCGATCTCGATCAGTTTCTGATTGCGGCGCTGGATGGAGCAGTCACGCTCAAACAGATGGATGGCGTTGCCCTGGCTGTCCGCCAGTATCTGCACCTCAATGTGACGCGGGTTCACAATGCACTTTTCCATGAACACTTCGGCGGAACCAAAAGCCTTCGTGGCCTCGGAAATGACCCTTGGGTACTGCACTTTTAACTCTTGCGGCGTGTCACAGCGGCGGATGCCGCGACCGCCGCCGCCAGAGGTGGCTTTGAGCATCACGGGATAGCCAATCTCGTTGGCCAGTTCCAGGGCGTCATCAAGGCTGTCCAGATTGCCCTCGGAGCCCGGTGTAATAGGAATGCCTGCCGCGCGCATGCTGTCGCGGGCCTGGGTTTTGTCACCCATGCCATGGATTACGTTGGATTTCGGACCAATAAACGCCACGCCTTTCTGTTCGCACAGGCGCGCAAAGTTGGCGTTTTCTGACAGGAAGCCGTAACCGGGGTGAATGGCATCGCAGCCGGTTTCGACCGCCAGGTTTACGATGCGAGCCGGGTCGAGATAGCCTGCCAATGGGTCGTCGCCCAGGGAGTAGGATTCATCGGCTCGTTTAACATGCAATCCGTAACGGTCTGGTTCGGTGTAGATGGCCACCGAACGTATTCCCATTTCTGCACAGGCCCGCACGATACGAACGGCGATTTCGCCGCGGTTGGCGATTAACACTTTCTTCAGCATGGGAATGTCCTCATTGCTTCGTCCCGAATGCAGAAAGAGTAAAGGGATGGATCTTTGACGAAAAATTGATATTATTTTGTTTATCTATAAGTAATAACTTATGAGCAGCCGCGAGAAACCTGTTTATGCCTCTCAGTATCCAGAAACTGGCCAGCCGCCTGACTTTCCGGCAGCTTCAGGTCTTCAAAGCGGTGAATGATCTGAAAAGCTACAGCAAGGCAGGCGATCTGCTAGGGCTGACCCAGCCCGCCGTTAGCAGTCAAGTGCGGCATCTGGAGCAAGCTCTGGGCATGCCGGTGTTTGAGTATGTTGGGCGCAAGCTCTATTGCACGGCTGCTGGCGAGGAGATGGCAGGCTGCGTGCGGTCAGTATTCCGGGAGTTGGAACGTGTGCAAAATAGCCTGGCGGCGCTGGAAGGGCAGGTCGCGGGTGAGCTTCGGCTGGTGGCGGTGAATACCGCACAATACGTAGTGCCGTATATGCTGAGTGCGTTTTTGCAGCTGAACCCTCAGGTGACGGTTTCGGTGGCGGTGGTAAACAGGGCAGCGGCTCTGCAGCGACTGAACGATAATTCCGATGACCTGGTGATTATGGGCATGGTGCCCGCAGAGAGGCCACTGGCGTCGCTGCCGTTTCTGGATAATGAACTCGTGCCGGTGGTGCCCAATGGTCATCCATTGCTTCAGCAGAAAAATGTGACGGCGCAGGAGTTTCTGGATAGTGGGTTGCTGGTGCGGGAAAGTGGTTCAGGTAGTCGCTTGGCGCTGGAGTTGCACTGCCAGGACCAGCGTTTACGGGCAAAACCCAGTATAGAGTTGGGCTCCAATGATGCTTTAAAGCACGCTGTTCTCGCGGGCCTGGGGGTGGCCGTTCTGCCCAAGCTGGGTGTGTCGTCAGAACTTGCTTTGGGTAGCCTGCACATCGTTGATATCAAGGGCTTTCCACTGAGGCGTAGCTGGTGTGTCGTCTACCCGCAGGCTCGGCACCCTACGCCGGCCATGCGGGCATTTATTGACTACGTGCAGCAGAATATCCGCCAGTTTGAGCAGATGTTCCTGCGGCGCCCGGAGTAGAGCTCAGGAGTCGGCCATCAGCGCGCCGACGGATCCCAGGAATACATCAACGTTGCTGAAGCCTTTGCGCATCAATACCGACGCGGCGATTGCTGCTCGTGCGCCGCTGCCACACATGATGGTGTAATGTCTGTCAGGGTCCAGCTCGCTGGCCTCCTCCGCCAGATTGCCTGTGTAATGGTGGATGGCTTGGTCAACGGGGTTTTCCTCCACCTCGCCTTTACCCCGAACATCCAGCAGGCTCCAGTTCTCCGGAGGCGCAGATCTGCGCTTTTTGAAATCCTCCAGATCAATCACCGTTATGGCTCTGAACGGTTCTGCCATGGCGGCCCATTGGGGCATGTCGGGGGCCAGGTACCCGAGTAGCTTGTCAAAGCCAATACGTGCCAGGTGTCGTGCGGCCAGCTGGGCTTCCGAAGCGCTGGCAGCGACCAGAGCCATCTTGTCATCGGGGGTCAGGAACCAGCCCGCGAAAGCCGGAATCATCGGCGTCGGGAGCGCCAGGCTGTCAGGTACGTGGGCGCCGAGGAAGCTGCTGATCCCGCGCACGTCGATGGTTACAGTTTCGTCTGGCAGATCTTTGAACGCGGACGGTGAAAGTGCTTCAGGAGTCAGCACCGGGCTCGTCGCGTGGCCACCCTCCAGATTCAGACGCTCCATTTCACGGAAATAGGGTGGCTGATAATGATGTTCCTGTACTTTTCGTTTGATGAATTCCTGGCGTGACCGGATTTTCATCATGGGGTTATTGCGGCGTTCGTAGCCGATGCTCGAGAATTCCCGGTCGGCCATATTGTCGCCACAGACAGAACCGGCACCATGGGCCGGATAAATGAGCGTTTGGTCGCCCAGATTTACCAGTTTTTGCAGGCTGTCGTATAGCAGGCCGGCGACTTCTTCTGCGCGCTCCGGATAGAAGTCGGTGCGGCCAACATCGCCGATGAACAGGGCGTCGCCGGTGAATACGGCCACGGCGTCATCACCGAATTCAGTATCGTAAAGCACAAATGACAGGCTGTCGTCGGTGTGGCCAGGAGTCTCCAGTACACGAAGTTGCAGATTGCCGAAGTTGAACTCGTCGCTTTCACGGGTGGTTTTCGCATAGCGCACGGTTCCCGCAGCATTCGGCCCGTGGAAGACGGTAGCGCCGGTCAATTGCGCAAGAATGGGCGCGCCGGAGATAAGATCTTCGTTGCGGTGCGTTTCAAAGATATGCGTTACCCGGCAGCCTTCTGCGGCAGCAGCCTCGGCATAGACTTCACAGTCGCGGCGGGGATCGATAACCGCGGCTTGGCCGTTGTTACCAATCAGGTACGAAAGATGCGACAATCCTTCGGATTTGAACGTCTGAATAAACATGGAGCCTCCTTCTCAAATCAGATTGAGGAACGCTTATCATATTTAACACAGCACAGGGGGCTTTGGGTCGCCAGCAGATTACCGTATTGAGGTTGCAGGATTAAGGTTGCTTAACACGGGTTATCAGCCAGGCCTCAGCGAATGACCTGAGGCCGCTGACTGATAACTCAATCGCACTTCAGAATGGTTAATGGTTCAGTTTTTTTAGCAGAATTTCATTGAAGAGCTTCGGGTTACCTTGTCCTTTGGAAGCCTTCATCAAAGGCCCCATAAAGCCCCCGAGCATCTTCTTCTGCTTCTTGGGGTCGGTTTCCTGTTGATACTGTGCAACCTGATCCGACATGCCAGCCAGAACCTCATCCACCATCTGCACCAGCGCGCCGGTATCCGATACCTGCTTCAGTCCCTGAGACTCGATGATGGCATCGGCATTGCCCCCGTCACCATTCCAAAGCGCGTCGAACACCTTTTTGGCGCCAGATGACGACACAGTATTGTCGGCAATTCGTGCAACCAGTTGTCCCAACTGCTTTCCGGTAATGGGTGCCTGAACTACCGTTTTGTCATCGGCGTTCAGGCGTGCGGAAAACTCGCCCAACACCCAGTTGGCAGCCAGTTTGGCATCTTTACCGTGGCTGGCGGTTTCCTCGAAGAACGTCGCCATGCGCGCATCATCGCTGAGCAGGCGGGCGTCGTAATCATTGAGGCCATACTGCTTCCTGAATCGTGCTTTGCGCTCGTCTGGTAGCTCCGGCAACAGATCGCGAGCGCTTTCGATGAAGGCGTCGTCGATGACGACGGGCAGCAAGTCCGGGCAGGGGAAGTAGCGGTAATCGTTGGCTTCTTCCTTGCTACGCATAGAGCGGGATTCGTCGCGCTCGCCGTTGTAAAGCCGCGTTTCCTGAATGATACGGCCGCCGTCCTCCAGAATGTCCATCTGCCGCTCTACTTCGTGGGCGATGGCCTGCTCCATAAAACGGAAGGAGTTCAGGTTCTTGGTTTCGGTGCGGGTGCCCAGTTCGTCCGAGCCTTTTCGCTTGAGCGAAATGTTCACATCAAAGCGCAGGGAACCCTGGCTCATGTCGCCGTCGCAGATGCCGATCGAAGACACCAGACTGTGCAGCTTTTTGGCGAAGGCGACGGCTTCTTCCGCGCTGTTCATGTCGGGCTCCGTGACAATTTCAATCAGCGGCGTGCCGGCGCGATTCAGGTCTATGCCTGTCATGCCATGAAAATCTTCGTGGAGTGATTTGCCGGCATCTTCTTCCAGGTGGGCGTGGTGAATGCGCACGCGCTTGCTGCTGCCATCGGCCAGATCAACATCCACAAAGCCGGGCCCAACGATAGGGTGATCCAGCTGAGTGGTCTGGTAGCCCTTGGGCAAATCCGGATAGAAGTAATTTTTACGGTCGAACACCGAACGCCGGCCGATTTCGGCATTCACGGCCAGGCCGAACATTACCGCGTAGCGGAACGCCTGTTCGTTGGGCACGGGCAGTGTGCCGGGCATAGCAAGGTCAACGGCGCTGGCCTGGGTGTTGGGCTCGGCGCCAAACGCTGTGCTGGAGCCTGAAAAAATCTTGGTTTTGGTGGCAAGCTGAACGTGAATTTCCAGCCCGATCACAATATCCCATTGCATAAACGTTCTCCTGGTTCGGGCTTACTGGGGAAGCTTCTGGTGCCAGTCAGTAACCTGCTGGAACTGGTGGGCTGCGTTCAGCAGGCGGGCCTCTTCAAAATAGTTCCCGATAATCTGCAGCCCCACCGGCAGGCCGTCTACAAAACCCGCCGGCACTGACATGGCTGGCACGCCCGCAAGGTTCACAGCGATGGTGAAAATATCTTCCAGGTACATGGTCACCGGGTCGCTGGTTTTCTCGCCCTGCACAAACGCAGGTGAGGGCGAAACCGGGCTCATCAGCACATCCACTTCCTTGAACGCGTTAATGAAGTCCTGTTGGATCAGGCGGCGAACCTTTTGGGCTTTCAGGTAATAGGCATCGAAATAGCCGGCTGAAAGCGCATAGGTGCCCACGAGAATGCGGCGCTTTACCTCGCCTCCGAAGCCCTCGGCCCGGGTGCGCGTATAAAGGTCATTCAGATCCTGCGGGTCTGCGCAGCGATAGCCGTAACGCACACCGTCAAAGCGCGACAGGTTAGCGGAGGCTTCGGCCGGGGCAATCACGTAGTAGGCGGCAATAGCCAGCTTGGCGTGGGGTAGTGACACCTCTTTTACCGTTGCGCCCAGTTTTTCGTATTCCTTCACCGCGTTGCGTACTTGCTGCTCCATGGCGGGGCTGAGCTGGTCGGAGAAATACTCTTTCGGAAGACCAATGCGCAGGCCTTTCAGAGGCTCGTTCAGGGTGGCAGTGTAGTCCGGCACGGCGCGATCAACGCAGGTAGAATCCTTCGCATCGAACCCGGCCATCACATTCAACATCAGCGCGTTGTCTTCGGCCGTGCGCGCCATGGTGCCGCCTTGATCCAAACTGGAGGCGAAAGCAATCATGCCGTAGCGAGACACGCGCCCATAGGTGGGCTTCAAGCCAGTAATGCCGCACAGGGCGGCCGGCTGGCGAATAGAGCCGCCGGTGTCGGTGGCGGTTGCGGCAGGTATAAGGCGAGCCGCAATGGCGGTCGCAGAACCGCCTGAGGAGCCGCCGGGCACACGCTTCTCTCCATTGCTCAGGCCCCAGGGATTAGTCACTGGGCCGAAAAAGCTGGATTCGTTGGAGGAGCCCATAGCGAACTCGTCCATATTGGTTTTGCCAAGGCATACCGCGCCCGCTGCGCGAAAGTTGGCGGTTACCGTAGCGTCGTAGGGCGGCACAAAATTGGCCAGCATTTTCGAGCCGGCGGTGGTGGCAACGCCGTTGGTGCAGAAGATGTCTTTGTGGGCGAAGGGGACGCCGGTCCAAACGCTGGCCTGGCCCGCTGCGCGCTGCTCGTCAGCGGCTTTGGCATCGGCCATGGCCTGATCTTCGGTTACGGTAATAAAGCTGTTGTACTGGCCGTCTTCGGCTTTGATGCGGTCGAGGAACTCACGGGTCAGTTCCACGCTTGAAATCTTGCCGCTTTCCATTTCGCGGGAAAGCTCTGCTACGGATTTGTTATGCATGTTCAATCCTGATAGTGGGCTGATGGTGGGATTCGTCAGATCACTCAATAACCCGAGGTACGAGATAAAGACCGTCTTCGGTAGCCGGTGCGATGGCCTGGAAGGCTTCCCTTTGGCTGCTCTCGGTCACTTCGTCGGCGCGCAAACGCTGCACGGCATCGAGCGGGTGAGCCAGCGGCTCTACGCTGTCGGTATCGGCGGCGCTGAGCTGGTCAACCAGGCTGAGGATATTGCCCAGGTCGTTTTCCAGCGCCGGTATCTGCTCTTCATCGAGACGGATACGGGCCAGCACGGCGACTTTTTCAATGTCTTCGCGGGAAATGGTCACGTTGGCTCCAAAGTATAAAGCGGCGTTTTTATGAAGGCCGTTATGGTAACAGATTCACGGCCGGGCGGGAGGGGTGCTGCGAGAGGTGCTGCGCTGCCGAAAATCTATTCAGTCGGTCGGGTATCGTCCAGCAGGTCTTCGGCGCTGGTGTCATTGCGCTCTTCCCGTACTTGTCGGGAAATATGGGTATCCGGGCGCACATCCAACACATCACCAGGCGGCGGCTCGGGCGCGGATTCAAGCGCGTCTTTGCTCGATTTTTCCGTCTTCGCGGACTTTTCGGGGGAGTCGATGGCAGCCAGCGTGGCGGGCGTTTGATCGAAGCGCAGTCGGTATATGGGTTCGGGCAAGGTGAATCCCCGGGTTTCCAGTGCATTCTTGGCGGCACGAATCGAGAGACTGCGGGCTTTGCCATAATCGGATTCACGCTGGTCAATCCAGGCCATGAATTTGATAAGAATGTTGGAATCACCCACGGACTCGATAATTCCGTTGGGCTCGGGGTCGTCCAGCACCCAGTCAAGCAGTTGCATGGCCGCGAGGCCGGTTTGTATAGCCAGTGCAGGGTCGTCTTCTGCGTCTACTCCCAGAACAAAATCAAAGCGGCGCTGCGGGTTTCGGGAGTAGTTCAGAATAACGGCCTTGAAAACCGTAGCGTTGGGGATACGCAAATGATTGCCGTCCAGCGTCATCAATACCGTGGAGCGCGACGTAAGCCGCACCACAACGCCTTCATAATCATTGATGATTACATGCTCTTGAGCCCGGAACGGCTGGCGGATGCTCAGCATAATGCTGGATATGTAGTTCTCCATGGAGTCTTTGACGGCAAAGCTGATGGCCAGCCCCAACACGCCCGCGCCGCCCAGTAGCGTGCCCATCAAGGCCGTAGCCCCGAGTATGTTCAGGGCGAGCAACAGGCCCAGAAGTATCGTAACCAGCCGGACGGCGTGGCCCGCAAGCTCTCCCAGAAACGGATTTTTGGTCAGTCGTGACCACAGAGGTGTGTGGCCTGCAAGGCGGTGCCCGGCGAACGCAAAAAAGGCAAAAATACTGAATGCCACCAGCAACAAGGGCAGGGCTCTTACCCAACCGCGTAGAGTGTTCTGCAACGAATCCCACAGTGGGTTGAGGTTGTCTTGCAAGTCCAGAGTGCGAACAACTCTGTCATCGACGGCGATGGCGCCTTCCACCCGGCCAGCCAGCTTCAGTGCACGCTGGGCCTGGGCCTCGTTCGCGATCTGACCCGACAGCGCCACCACGCCGCTGTTAACGTTAACCTCCAATGACTCGAACTGTGGAATCTGGGAAAAAATGCCGGAAAGGCGCTGCGCGATCAGCGAGTCGCTGTCGGCTCCCGGCTCGAGGGTAATTGCGCCAGCTGGCTCGACCTCGTGTTGCTGAGCCAGAGTCAAAGAGGGGGCAGAAACGTTTAGCGCCACGATCAAGAGTAAGCGCCAGCCAAGGCGCGCCGTATTGAAGCGCTGCGGCAGGTTAATCTTTGGTATTCTCAACGTTGGCCTCAACGATGGCAGGTTGATCCGAGTGGTGTGGGTGGCCTTTCGGGCCATCTTCAGTGTGAAGCAAAGTCCAACTCACCGCCCGCGTCAACCAGCAATTAGCGTGCAACAGGATGCTGACCCTTGAGGCGTATGAACATTTGTTCATGCGCAGAGCAATATCATTTGCCTTTGCAACGGGCTGCGCCTTGCCTGCGCGGGGGGGCACTGCTAAAGTTGCCGCATCTTTCCGCAACCGCAACTCTCAGGTTGAAACTACACGAATGTTGATTAAAAGACTCCGAGGCTTATTTTCCAGCGACCTGTCCATCGATCTGGGCACCGCCAACACCCTTATTTTCGTGCGTGACCGCGGGATTGTGCTGAACGAGCCTTCCGTTGTAGCCATTCGTACCACTAACTCCACGAAAACGGTCGCTGCCGTGGGCGCCGAGGCGAAGCGCATGTTGGGCCGCACGCCCGGCAACATCACCGCCATTCGCCCCATGAAAGACGGCGTAATTGCCGACTTTGTAGTGACCGAAAAAATGCTCCAGCACTTTATTCACAAAGTGCATGAGAACAGCTTTATTACCCCGAGCCCACGGGTTCTGGTGTGTGTTCCCAGCAAATCCACTCAGGTGGAGCGCAAAGCTATTCGCGAGTCGGCCCTCGGTGCCGGTGCCCGGGAAGTGTTCCTGATTGAAGAGCCTATGGCTGCCGCCATCGGTGCCGGCCTGCCGGTAGAAGAAGCCAGCGGCTCGATGATTGTGGACATAGGCGGTGGTACCTCGGAAATCGCCATTATTTCCCTTAACGGCATCGTATACGCTGATTCTGTGAGGGTGGGTGGTGACAAATTCGACGAAGCCATCGTTACCTATGTGCGTCGTAACTACGGAAGCCTGATCGGTGATTCGACCGCCGAGCGTATCAAGCATGAAATCGGTTGTGCTTATGAGGGCCTGGAGATTCTGGAGATTGATGTGCGTGGACGTAACCTGGCCGAAGGTGTGCCACGGGCGTTTACGCTGAACAGTGAAGAAATTCTGGATGCGCTTCAGGAATCCCTGGCGCAGATTGTACAGACCGTTAAAAGTGCGTTGGAGCAGTCCCCGCCAGAACTGGCCTCGGATATCGCCGAGCGAGGCATTGTGCTGACCGGCGGTGGTGCGCTGCTGCGCGGGCTGGACAAGCTGATCAGTGAAGAAACCGGGCTGCCGGTGATTATTGCCGAGGATCCGCTGACCTGTGTTGCCCGTGGTGGTGGCAAGGCGCTGGAAGTTATTGACCGGGGTGGCATCGGAATGTTCTCACCGGAGGGATAATCCTTTGGGGAGGGATCGCCATTAAAACCATTTTTGTCCAGGGGCCAGTGCCTGGTCTCAGGCTATTGCTCGTAATAATTGTATCTGCAGCCCTTATCGTTGCCGATCAGCAGTTTGATCGGCTCGCACCTGTTCGCAGTACTCTGGCCACCGGCCTCACTCCTGTTTACTGGCTTGGCAATGCGCCCTATCAGTTCAGTGACTGGGTTGCCGGGCTGTTTACCACCCGCGAAGATGTGAAACAGGAAAATGAAGATCTGAAAGCCCGCCTGCTCATTCTTGAGCGAAGGGCCCTCAAGTACGCTGCTCTGGCCTCTGAAAATAACGAACTCCGCCGTCTGATGAATTCCTCAGAGCTTCTGGATGATCGGGTTATCGTCAGTGAAGTGGTGAGCGTGTCGCCAGACCCCTATTCCCATGAAATTATCATTAATAAAGGCCGTAGCGATGGCTTGCAGGTCGGGCAGGCAATACTGGACGCCCATGGACTGATGGGGCAGGTAGTGCAGACTAGCCAGGTGACTTCCCGTGTACTGCTTGTTTCCGACAGCAGCCATGCTGTGCCGGTTGAGGTGGTACGGAACGGGCTGCGGGCCATTCTTCTGGGCACCGGCGATTCAGGAACCCTTGACCTTGTTCATGTGCCTGACACCGCCGATATTCGTGAGGGGGATCTGCTTGTCAGCTCCGGCCTCGGCGGGCGTTTCCCAAGAGGCTATCCGGTTGCCGAAGTCAGCTTGATCAACAAAGAGCCCGGCGAACCTTTTGTATCGATTCGGGCGCGGCCAAAGGCAGAGCTCAATCAAAGTCGTCTGGTGCTGGTGGTTTTTCCGCCCAAAGGCGGGCCTCGGTCTGAGCCGGCTACCGGTGATCAGGTTCAGCCTGAGTCGCCTGCCTCCGATACAGAACAGGAGGGGCAGGGCTGATGTTATCTGTAATCAGTTATCCGGTATTTGTGCTGTCAGTGATCGTATCACTGGTGTTGAGTATTTCCCTGTTTCCCGTCGGCTGGTTCGAGTTCCGGCCTGAGTGGCTTGGCTTGATTGTGTTCTACTGGACGTTCCGGGCTCCAGCGCAGTTCGGTGTCCTGTTTGCCTGGTGTCTCGGCCTGTTACTCGATGTGCTGGAAGCAACGCCGTTGGGCGTTAATGCCTTGGGGATGGCCCTGATCGCGTTTCTTGTGCTCACCATTCACCAGCGGCTGAGGATGTACCCCTGGCCGCAGCAGTGCCTGATGGTGTTTCTGCTTCTGGGCATAAACCAGATGCTGGTGCATTTCCTCAAGCAGGTGTTCGGAGGCGAGGACGCCGGTTTCAGCTACCTGTGGCCAGCGCTGACCAGTGCCTTGATATGGCCCGTGTTTTCCATACTGATGGATAACATCAACCGGAAGCTTGGATAGTCATGATCCCCATTATCCTTGCTTCTGCGTCGCCGCGTCGCTCAGAACTTCTTGAGCAGATCGGTGTCCGATTTACGATACAGCCTGCGGATATTGACGAAACCCCACGAATTGCAGAAATGCCCGGTGATTACGTTGAGCGGCTGGCACGTGAGAAAGCGCTCGCGGTTGCGGGCAGTTTTGCCGATACACAGGTTCTTGGCTCCGATACGTCGGTGGTGCTTGACGGTGAGATTCTTGGCAAGCCATCTGACCACCGTGAAGCGAGGGCCATGTTAGGGCGGCTTTCTGGCTCAACCCATCAGGTTATGACGGCCATCGCGTTGGCAAAAAACGGTGTATGCACATCTTGCCTGGTGACGACCGAAGTTACGTTTCGCACGTTGCAGAGCGAAGAAATTGCAGCCTACGTCGCCACGGAAGAGCCCATGGACAAGGCCGGAAGTTATGGAATTCAGGGTCTTGGTGGTATTTTTGTGAAAGAACTTAAAGGGAGCTACAGTGCGGTTGTTGGCTTGCCATTGCAGGAAACAGCTGCCTTGCTGGCAGATGCCGGCTGCCCTGTCTGGACACACTGGCCGAGTAGTCGGGAGAGCCAATCATGAGCGAAGAAATCCTGATCAACGTAACGCCGGTTGAAACCCGGGTCGCGCTGGTCGAGAACGGTATGCTGCAGGAAGCGTATATCGAGCGCGCCAGTCGCAAGGGCATTGTCGGTAATATCTACAAAGGCAAGGTTGTGCGCGTGCTTCCCGGCATGGAGGCGGCGTTTGTAGACATCGGCCTGGAAAGGGCTGCCTTTATTCATGCCTCCGATGTGGTCTCGAGCCAGCCCAGCACTGCAGATTCCGGCGACGGGCCGAAAACGGTTCCGGATATCCGTACCTTGTTGAGGGAAGGCCAGTCATTGGTAGTGCAGGTCACCAAGGATCCTATCGGTACAAAAGGCGCCCGCCTCACCACCCAGCTTTCCATCCCCTCCCGCTACCTGGTTTTTATGCCCGATGTGAGTCACGTGGGTATTTCCCAGAGGATTGAAGATGATGCCGAACGTACCCGGCTAAAATCCCTCGTTGAAGAAGGCGCAGCGTCGCACCCTGATGTGAAGGGCGGTTATATCATCCGCACTGCGGCTGAGGCCGCATCGGAAGAAGAGCTGATGGCAGACATGAACTACCTGCATCATCTCAGCCAGTCCATTCACGAGCGGATTGAGAAAGCGCAGGCGCCTGCAGCCGTGTACAAGGATTTGCCGCTGTTCATTCGCACCATCCGTGATCTCATTCGACCGCAGACAGAAAAAGTGCGCATCGATAGCCGCGAGAGCCACCAGCGGGTTATGGAGTTTGTCGACGAGTTTGTGACTGAGTTTGCCGACAAGGTCGAGTATTACCCTGGCGAGCGCCCGATTTTTGACCTCTATTCGGTGGAAGATGAGATCCAGAAGGCGCTCAGTCGCAAGGTGCAGCTCAAATCTGGTGGCTACGTGATCATTGATCAGACTGAGGCAATGACGACCATCGATATCAATACCGGTGCGTTTGTGGGTCATCGGAATCTGGAAGAGACCATTTTCAAGACCAACCTGGAGGCGGCCCGAGCGATCAGCCGTCAGCTGCGCCTGCGTAACCTGGGCGGCATCATCATCATCGACTTCATCGATATGGAAGATGCAGAACATAAGCGTCAGGTTCACAGAATGCTGGAAAAGATGCTCGAACGGGACCATGCCAAAACCAAGATCACCGGCGTGTCCGAACTGGGCCTTGTGGAGATGACACGTAAGCGAACCACAGAAAGCCTCGGCCAGGTTTTGTGCGAACCCTGCCCGATCTGTGATGGCAGAGGTTTCCTGAAAACCAGCGAGACTGTGTGTTTTGAGGTTTTCCGGGAAATTCTGAGGGTAAACCGTGCCTACGATGCAGAAAGCTATCTCGTGATGGCCTCCCAGAGCGTGGTAGATCGCCTTCTTGATGAGGAATCCGACAACGTGGCGGATCTTGAAACCTTCATTGCCAAGACGGTCCGCTTCCAGGTAGAACCCTTCTACAGTCAGGAGCAGTACGATGTCGTTTTGCTCTGATTTCGGGGCGATACACCGGCGCAGGGAGTAATATCCCCTATGCCTGCCTCTCAACGCCTGCCTACCCGTCTGATAGCGCTGCTTAGCAGTGCCATCTGGTGGTTCCTGGTGGTTGTTCTGGTGCTGTTTGCGCTTTATGCCGGGATTGGCCGCCAACTCACCCAGAACGTTGATGCTTTCCGGGAGGACCTTTCCCATGAGCTTTCTGCCCGCCTCGGGCACGATGTGAGCATTGGTCATCTCTCCTCTCGCTGGTTCTGGCTGGACCCCTCCTTTACCGCACAAAACATAGAAGTGACGAACCCCGACTCCGGGGTGCAGGTACTGAGCCTGCAGCACCTTACTATTCGTTTCGACGCACTGGCGTCGCTGATGCGTTTCAGAATTGTGTTTGAGGACTTTGAAGCCGAAGGGCTTGAGTTGACACTGAACCAGAAGGATAGTGGTGACGTTGGGGTTCGGGGCGCCGACTTGCCAGAGCCCCTGAACAACCGGTTCCGGCATTGGCTGGATGTGTCCGGGAAATGGCTATCGGAACCCTACATAAAAGTGACGCGCGTCAGTCTTGGGATTCGGGATAACCAGGGCCAGCTCAGACACCTTGATATCCCCCAACTTGATCTGCTCTATCATCAAGGACTTTTCCGTGCGTCCGGGCGCGCCCTGCAATCTGCAACAACCCAACAGCTTGCCAGTTTTACTCTGGTAGGAAAGCAGTTCTTTCGCGGTGACTTTACTGGCCAGTTGTATCTCGATCTCGATTCCGGGCGACTGTTCGACGGACTGATTGATGAATATCAGTGGCGAGACATCCGCATAGAAGGGTTTGATCTGGGCGGTGAAGCCTGGCTTACCTTTCGGGAAGGTGTCTTGCAGCAAGTCAACGGAATGGTAAGGACGCCTTACCTGCAGCTTGGTGTTGCCGGTGAATCCTTGGCACCACTGGAGGATATCAGCGCCCGTTTCGGCTGGCGCCGCCATTCTGCTGTAATGGGAGAGCTGGATGACGAGAGTGAGCAATCAGCAACCATTGGCGAGTGGCACCTGAAACAGCTCGCCTGGACCTGGAACGGGGACAGTGTCCCCCCGTTCAACCTGCTGTTGGCCCCCAAGCCGGAGGGTTTCTCGGTAACGGCTGACGCCCTCCCTCTGCGTCCGCTAAGACGCTTTGCAGGAGCTCTGCCACTGCTTCCAGGCGTGGCCCGGGAGGCGCTGGAAGATTATCGGCCGGTTGGATTTCTTGACAGTATGACGCTCAACATTCCCGGTACGGATGGCAACAGTTTCGAGTTGTCCGGGCGTATGAGGAATGTTGGGGCGGCAGCCTATGGCGGTGCGCCGGCGGCAAATAATGTGAATGGCTTTATTTATGTTGATGGCAGCTCCGGTTACGTGAAAGCCCGTTCGGGTAGTCAGCCCGTTACTCTCGCGTTTCCCGAGCTCTTTGGCAGTGAGTGGTCTCTGCCCGAGCTTGCTGCCACCGTTGCCTGGCAACTGGATGGCCCGGTCACTCGCGTATATTCGGACGACATACGGTTGAGCTACGGTGAAAGCGCCCGGTTCAACGGAGCCTTTGATCTCAAGCTCAATCTGCAAGGTGAAGACGATCTGGGGCTGAGGGTGGGTGTTGAGAATGCAGATGCCTCCATGCTGGCAGATTTCGTGCCTGAAAAACTGGTGGATGCGGGCTTGTACGACTGGCTCACGACCGCAATTCAAGAGGCTGATATCACATCAGGCGTCTATTACGGCCATGGCCAGATCGGTGCGGACGCGCCCTCCGGCTCATTTGTTTCCTCCATGTGGTATGAGTTTGAAAATGGCACCGTGCGGTATGACGAAGCGTGGCCGGAGGTGACCGGTGCAAGAGGGCGCGTCGTTGTACAGAATGGCGACACTCTGGTCTCCCTTGAGGCTGGAAAAACGGGCGGCCTGGTACTGAACCCGAGCACGGTTGAAGTGGTTCCCGGGGATAGCGGAGGTCTTGTCCGGGTAAAAGCGTCAGCGCCGGTGCCGGGCAATGCTGTGGCGTTCTGGATGGCCAACAGCCCCTTTGGGGCAATGGCAGGGCAGCAAGCCGCAAGCCTGACGTATGGGGGCGATTACGCGCTCGATCTGGATATTGACCTGCCACTGGATAGCACCGAAGACGTGGAAGTAAAGGCCGATGTCAGTACCTTGAATGGCTATGTGGGCTATCCGGACGCGGATTTGAGTTGGGAAGATATTTCCGGCTCCGTGACCTATCACACGAGCAAGGGTTTTTCCGGAGACCCGCTTCGCGCCCGGTTTTTGGGCGAGCCGGTCAAGGTTATGTTCAGCCAGTCATCGTCAGGTAACGCGTCTGGCCCAAACATGCTTACTATCCGGCAAACCGGCTCCTTGTCAGTGCCGGATGCGCTCCGCCACGCTGGATTGGCGGCCTCGAATGTCGGGCCTGGCAGTGACCGTGGGGGCACAAATTACGGGCTGAAAGGCCGTATTGATTACTCTGCAGAACTGGATGTGGCGACGGACACGGCTTCGAGTATTACCGTTCGCTCCAGCCTTGAAGGGCTGTCCATTGACTGGCCAGGCCCGCTTTCGAAAGAGTCGGCGGAAGCCGCCCCGCTGATCGCCCGGATTGATCCTGAATCAGCCAACGGTGTCGCGATTTCCGGCAGCTGGGAAAATCGCGCGACCTTTGATCTTCTGTTGAAAGCTTCGGGTGCTGAGCTGACGTTCAGCGAGCTGTTTCTCGGCGATCAAACTCTCACGAATATCCAGCTTGAGGCTCTGGATCTGGGCGATCGCTGGATCCTCACCACAAATTCAGAGCGCGCCGTTGGAAGAATTGTCTTTCCGGACGATGATCGCGCGATCACCGCAAATTTCGAAGTGCTACGGCTCCTCAGAGATAACGCCAGCGCGAAAGATGCACCGGAGCTTCTGACCATAGAGCAGCAACTGGAAGCTTTCCGGGCAATGGATATGGTGAATTGGCCAGATGTGGATATCACGATATCCCAATTGCTCCTCAATAACGATAGCCTGGGTCGCTGGTCGCTCCAACTTCGGCCTCAGCATCAACAGCTCAATATCACAGGAATCGAAGGTCAGCTCAATTCTCTTGTCTTGAGCGGTGACATGGCCTGGGGGATTATAGACAACCGGGAGACCAGCAAGTTTTCCGGGTCCATATCCGGGGGGGCGCTGGCGGATCTGGGAGAGCTTTTCGATTCGGAGATTCCGCTTACCAACGAGCAGACGAATATCGAGCTGGATCTGGACTGGCCGGGGCGCCCGGATGAGTTTGAATTGGCGAGTCTTAGCGGTTCAGTCAGCTTTCGTCTGGATGATGGCGTGATCCTGCAGAGCAACAACAGCGCCCAGGTGTTCAGGATTTTCAACCTGCTCAACTCCGATACGCTATGGCGCAGGCTGAAGCTGGATTTTTCGGATCTCTATGAACGAGGTGTCGCATTTGATGCCATCTCAGGTAAGGCCAAGCTCGGTGATGGCTTGTTGACCATGGACCCGGAACTTCAGGTGGTGGGGCCATCAGGCGCCTTCAAACTCAGCGGCAGTACCGATATGGCCAATGAGATTCTTGATATGCGCCTTGTCGTCGTGCTGCCGCTGACTCAGAATCTGCCACTGGCAGCGCTGCTGATGGGCGCAGGCGCGCCGATAGGTGGTGCTCTTTTCGTACTGGACAAGGTTCTGGGCGATCCGCTGAGCAAACTGACCAGCGCTACCTATAACGTTACCGGCACCTGGGACGAGCCCAAAGTGGATCTGAGGCGCGTATTTGATACCGGTAAATGATGGGGGTACCTATGAGTAAACCGGTCTCCAGTCGCGTTGCGGCTATACAGATGGTAAGTACGCACAGTATGCCAGCGAACCTGGCCAGAGCTGAAAAGCTGTTGGCTCAGGCGGCGCGAGACGGCGCATCTGTGGCCGTTTTGCCGGAGAACTTTGCCATGCTGGCGACAGGCAAGATGATCGCCTGTGGTCAGCGCGAAGCGGGACCAGACCCTGTTATCCGAACGTTTCTTTCAGAGCAGGCCCGCCGTAACAAACTATGGATAGTGGGCGGCTCTCTTCCTATGGCAACGCGCCCGGATGGGACACTGGTTGACGGGCGAGTGCGGGCTACCTGCCTGGTATTTGATGATAAGGGCGGGGAAGTAGGGCGTTACGATAAAATACACCTGTTCGATGCCATGGTAGACGATGCCTATGGTCAATACCGCGAATCAGATACCTTCGAATCAGGCCGTCAGGTGGTCACAGTGGATACGCCGGCGGGTAAGCTGGGCTTTGCCATCTGTTACGACCTGCGATTTCCTGAACTCTTTCGGGCACTTCGGGAGCTGGGCGCGGAGTGGGTGTGTCTGCCCAGTGCGTTTACCTGGCAGACAGGCAATGCACACTGGCACCCATTGATTCGTGCCCGGGCTATTGAAAACCAGATATGGGTAGTCGCACCGGCACAGGGCGG